>VOFB01000827.1_pt1 | contig 966001 bp, 994 predicted proteins | sample 5384141 | NCBI WGS metagenome assembly VOFB01 (sample SAMN12384721, study PRJNA508395) | human gut metagenome | isolation source: healthy gut A | host: Homo sapiens | reverse complement strand
TGTTCTCTTTTGTAAAATTAGTATCATTTATCCCTAATCTTTCTATTCCATTTTCAACTATCTTATTTTCATAATTTAATCCAACAAATGATGTAAATCTTCTTTTTAGCATTTCATAGTCTGCATTTTCTACATTATTATTTTCATTATCTGCAACACACACTAAGTGCCATATATTTGCTGTTTTATTTGGATTTTTATTTACTCTTATTGCACGACCTCTCATTTGATTAGAAAGCATAAATGATCCAACAAAACTTGCTAACACTAATGTGTTTATACTTGGCTCGTCCCAACCTTCCCCAAGCAATGATTTTGTTCCTATTATTACTTTAATTTGACCAACAGAAAATAATTTTGAAATTAAAGACATTACTTTATTTCTTATTCCTCCTGGCACTTTTACTATTGAATAATTTTCATTTATTTTTAATGGTTCAAATTTTAATTTATTTACATCAACCCCATTTTCATAACACAATCCATATAAATTTTCTTGTTTTTCTTTTGAATAATAAACATACTTCCTGTTAAAACTGCCATAATATTGTCTCTTCATATTTTTCATAATTTTTTCTATCTGTTATAATTACATTTTTTAATAAAATTTCTAACCAATTATTATTCAAAGCAGGTATTTTTGTTATGTCTCCTAATATTTCCAAATTATCTTTATTTATTTTTATACTTTTGCTATTTAAATAAATAATCATACTACTATAATATTCAACATTATTAAGTAATTCTTCTTGATAATCAAAATTATCGTTCTGTTTTATTTCCTCAATTATATTTTTTAATTTTTCACTATATTGATTAATTTGATCTAATTCTTCATTTGTTGGTTCATTAAAATAAATATAATCTTGATGTGGACACAGATTTTTTGCTTTTACAAGTTCTGGAACTGTTATTTCTGCATCTATTTCGCCACATAATGATACATATTTTTTCCATTCTGAAAATTCACTATCATATGGAGGTGTTGCTGTTAATGCAATAATTTTAGAATTTTCTAATTGTTCTACCACTTTTTTAGGCTATCCCACCATTGACTTTTCAAATGATGTGCTTCATCTAAAACTATTGTTGATATTCCTTTATTCTTTAGTTCCTGAACTATATCATAATTTTTTATATTTTCTGTTGTTATTTCTATTTTTTCCTCTTCTATAATATCATCTGTTTTTTCATTTTCATTTTTTACTTTTTTTTTTTATATGCATAATGAAGTGCTTGATATGTAACAACATTAAAAAATTTTAAATCATAAATATTTGTACTTATCCAATCAGGTATTTTTTCATAATTTGTAAATGATGATACAAATCTATCTACCCATTGATTTTTTATAGTTACTGTTGGCGCAAAAATAATTACTGGATTTTTTAAATACCTTGCAAGTTCTAGTCCTAATATTGTCTTACCAGATCCTGGTGCTGCAACAATATGAACTTTTTTATCTTCTATATATTTTTCTACTTGATTTAATACTTTTTGTTGGTATGGTCTCCATGGATATTTAAATTTTATATCTTTATTAAACATCTTTTTAGTCTCCTTTTTAGTCTTTATTGAAATTACAGATACAAATATTCCACTTAATAATACATACAAATAAAAAAACTTACTCCTCTATTTAATAACATTGCACTACTAATTATTTCATTTGGAAATACTCCATTAAATAATGATAAAAATCCACCTTCTGTTACCCCAACTGCACCTGGTGATGGAATTCCAGAAACTGTTGCATATAATACAGATTGTAGAGTTATTAATTGAAATGCATTATACCCATTTAAACCAAATGCACAATAAATTAAATATGTTATACTATAATAAAATAAAACCTGTATAAATGTTGTTACTAATGTTTTTAACATTAATATTCTATGTTCTTTAAAATATTTAGCACTTCCATGATATTTTGTAAGTTCACTTTCAAGTTTCTCTACCTTGTTTTCTAGATTTTTATTTTTAATTTTTTAAAATTTTTTCTGCAAATCTAATTAATGCTGCAGATAATTTTTTTGAAAATATTCCTATAAGTAATAATGCTAGTGCTGACATATTTAAACTAACACCAATTATAAAAAAAAAAACAAACTAGCCCACTATTCAAATGACTTGTATTTAAAAATACACTAATAAATGCAAATGTAAGTGTTATTATTTGAAAACTGCATAAATTTACAAGTAAAGCTAGCGTAGAATTTGCAACAGATATTTTGTCTTTGTGCATGTAATATATTTGCATTGGTTGCCCTCCACTTGCGGCTGGTGTAATTGCACTAAAAAAAAACCAATTAATGCATATTTAAAATTTTTAAATATATTACTTTTTTTCTCCTAGGGCTTTTAAAGTTCTTCCTAAATTAACTGATTCTAAAATAAGATAAACTGCCATAAAAATAATTGCAATTAAAACAAATTTTAAGTCTACTGTTTTTATTATATTAAATATGTTTCCAACATCTTGGTCTTTTAGAATTATATAAAATGTTAATGCTATTAATAAAATAAATAATAACAAATTTTTTATCATCTTTTTTGATTTTTCCATTTTCTCACCTGCTATAAGATTTTTGTATTATTATATTATCAAAAAATTATTACATTTACAACTTTTTATATAGAAATTATTAGTAATAATTTGTAAAATTTCACATATAATACTAAAGACTTAAAATATTTTAGTTTAATTATAAAATTAAAAATTATACAATTTGTGGAATTTGGCTAAAAAGTATTGACATTAAACCTCTTCCGTTGTATAATAAAAAAAGTTCATACATCGCGGGGTGGAGCAGTTGGCAGCTCGTTGGGCTCATAACCCAAAGGTCGTAAGTTCGAGTCTTACCCCCGCAACCAAATTAAACACTAGTTCTAACTAGTGTTTTTTTATGTCTATTTAATGTCCAAAATGTAAATTATAATAAATTTATTAAACAAATATTTACATTTTAATTTTTACATGCTATAAATAATTCATATTATTTCAATTTTTATTTCTAAATTTTATTCTAAAAAAATCCAAAATAAAAAATTAAATAAAGGAGGTATTTTTTGTTATCCATTGTAAAAAGCATGTCACTCATTGGGCTTGATGGTTATTTAATAAATGTCGAGGTTGATGTTTCTCCAGGTATGCCATGTTTTGAAATTGTTGGCTTGCCAGACACAAGTGTAAAAGAATCTAAAGAAAGAGTAAAAACAGCAATTAAAAATTCTAATTTAGATTTACTTAGTAAAAAAATAATTATAAATTTATCACCTGCAAATACAAAAAAAGAAGGTTCAATGTTCGATTTACCAATTGCAATAGGTGTATTAATTTCCAACCAAAATATAAAAAGTAAATTTATTAAAGAAATATTGCAAAAAACTATTTTTATAGGAGAATTATCTTTAGATGGAAATATTAATAAAGTTAATGGAATATTACCAATTTGCATAGAGGCCAAAAAATTGGGAATAAACAATATTGCTTTACCTTTTGAAAACGCAAAAGAAGCATCAATTATTGATGGCATTTCAATCTTTCCTGCTCGTAATTTATTAGATGTTATTTCATTTTTTACAGTAATTTAAAATTCGAAATAAATCCCCAAAATATTAACAATTTTGAAATTAATTCAAACTATAATATAGATTTTTCTGAAGTTAAAGGACAAGAAAATGTTAAAAGAGCTTTAGAAATATCTGCAGCTGGCAACCATAATTGTTTATTAATAGGAAGTCCCGGAACTGGTAAAACCATGATTGCCAAAAGACTTCCAACTATTCTTCCATCTATGACTTTTGAAGAATCATTAGAAGTAACAAAAATTCATAGTATTTCTGGCACTTTATCAAATAAAACTCCTTTAATAGTAACAAGGCCCTTTAGAAATCCCCATCATACTATATCTCCTACTTCTTTAGTTGGTGGTGGAAGAATTCCAAAACCTGGTGAAATTAGTCTTGCACATTATGGTGTTTTATTTTTAGATGAACTTCCAGAATTTAATAAAAGTACATTAGAAATGCTTAGAATTCCTTTAGAAGATAAAAAAGTCACAATAAGTAGAGTAAATGCAACAGTTAATTTTCCATGTAATTTTATGCTTATTGCTAGTATGAATCCTTGTCCTTGTGGTTATTTTGGGTCTCAAGAAAAAAATTGTACATGTAGTGATGAGCAAATTAAAAAATATATAAATAAAATTAGTGGTCCATTACTAGACAGGATTGATTTACATATTGAAGTTAATCAAGTCAAATATCAAAATTTAAATACTAATAATTCTTTATCATCTTCACAAATAAAAAAAAAAAGTAAATTTTGCGCGAAATTTACAATATATGCGTTACAAAAATATGGTATATTTTCTAATTCTGACTTAACACCAAAGTTAATAGAAAAATATTGTGTATTAAATAAAAATAGTAAAAAAATTTTAAAATCGGCTTTTGAAAAATTCAATTTAAGTGTTAGAGCATATACAAAAATATTAAAGGTCGCAAGAACAATTGCGGATTTAGATGGTGCACAAGATATTGAAACTTGTCATATTGCAGAAGCAATTCAATATAGAAATTTAGACAGAAAATATTGGGGATATTAATATAGAAAGGATTGATTTTATGGAAATTATTGATTACAACTCTAACTTTTATCCATCTTCATTAAAAAAAATTAAAAATCCACCAAAAAAATTATATGCTATTGGAAATGTAAACCTATTAAATACTACTTGTTTTTCTATTGTTGGATCAAGAGTGTGTTCTAAATATGGTATGGAAATGGCAAAATTCTTTTCTAAAGAACTTTCCTTTCAAAATTTAACTATTGTTAGTGGTATGGCTTTAGGAATTGATGCAATTTCACATCATTCTACATTAAATGTGGGAGGATACACAATTGCCGTTTTGGGTTGTGGTTTTAATAAAATATTTCCAGAAGAAAATATTGGTTTATATAATAAAATTATAGAAAATAATGGACTTGTTATTAGCGAATATTGTCCAGATGAAGAAGCATGCTCAAAAAAACTTTTTAGCAAGAAACAGAATTGTAAGTGGTCTTTCTATTGGACTTTTAGTTGTAGAAGCAGCTTCCAGAAGTGGCACAAGCGTTACTGCAAAACTTGCAAAAGAACAAGGAAAAAAAAGTATTTTGTATTCCTCATAATATTGGCGATAAATATGGAGTTGGAATTAATAGATTAATAAAAAATGGAGCGATTGTTATAACTTCACCAGAAGAAATAATTAATTCATTTAATTTTTTAAATTATAAGGCTTGTGAAGAAAAAAATGTATTTTCCCCTACAAAGAAAAACATTCCAAAACAGTATGAAGAAATATATAATATATTAATTGGTCCACCACAAAACTTAAGCCAAATATGTGAAAAAATTAATAAACCTATACAATTTATTAATAACGCGATTTTTATGCTTGAATTAAATGGCAATATTATTAAAACAAAAGAAGGATATCAAGCAAATGTATTTTAAACAATCAATTGGAAAATTAGGTGAAGATATTGCTTGTTTATATTTACAAAAAAATAATTATAAAATAATTAAAAGAAATTTTAGATGTAAACAAGGTGAATTAGATATTATAGCATTTAATTTAAAAAAGAATTAATTTTTATAGAAGTAAAAACAAGAAATAATATTAATTATGGTTTTGCATGTGAAGCTGTAAATAAATATAAAAAAAGGCATATTTATAATTGTGCAAAATATTATTTATTTTTAAATAATTTTAATAATATTAATATTAGATTTGATATTATTGAAATATATTTTAAAAATAATAAAACATATTTAAATCATATAAAACAAGCTTTTTAAAAAAATAAATTATATCTAAAAAATTAGATATAATTTATTTTTTTTTTTATCGTTATTAAATTTTTTATATTATTAAATTTATTTTCTCCTATTCCATTTACATTTTTTATATCATTTATACTTTTAAATTTTCCATGTTCATTTCTGTAATTAATTATTTTTATAGCAATTGAAGGTCCAATTCCTGGCAATGTTTCTAACTGACTTTGTGTTGCATTATTTATATTTATTATATTATCTTTTTTTTATTTTCTTTTATATTATTTTCAACAATTACATTTGAATTTTCATTATTATTTTCCTTTTTTTTTCATTTTTATTTGGTATAGTAATTTTCATCCCGTCTTCTAATATATATGCCAAATTAATTTGTGATATATCTGCATCATTATTTAAACCTCCTGCCATTTCAATAGCATCTGCAATTCTACTATTTTTATTTAATTCTATTACACCTTCTTTATTTACACAGCCACAAATATGTACAACTATTTTTTCTTCATTTAATTGTTTATTTTCTTCTTCTATTTGCATTTCATTATTATTAATGTTTTCTAATTCTTCATCATATGGAATTAGTTCTTTTTTCTCATTTGCATATATACAATATACTATGGCCGTAACAATTATAATAAATATTATAATAATTATTATCTTTTGTTTTTTATTTAATTTATTCAATAAAATCACTCCTTTTTTATAAACAAAATATGACAAAAAATTTAAAAAAATATTGTTTTTTTTATAAAAATAATATATATTATTTTATATACTAATTTAGGAGAAAAAAATGAAAATTAAGAAATTTTTTATAACATTATTTATTTTAATATTAATTATATATACAATGCCAATATCCTTTGCATCCGTAAATGAATCAGATTTAGACATTACTTCTGAAGCTGCACTTTTAATAGATAATAATACAGGAAAAATTTTATATGGAAAAAATGAAAATGAAAAAAAATATCCAGCAAGTATTACAAAAATATTAACTGCAATTTTAACAATTGAAAATTGCAATTTAAATGATAAAGTAACTGTTGATTATGATTCAATAGCAATTGTTCCATCTGGTTATTCTGTGGCTGCTTTGCAAGTTGGAGAAGAATTAACTGTAGAAGAACTACTTAAAGTTTTACTTGTACACTCTGCAAATGATGCGGCTAATGTATTGGCAGTACATGTTGGAGGTTCAATAGATAGTTTTGCAAGCATGATGAATAGTAAAGCTCAAGAGCTTGGATGTAAAAACTCACACTTTGTAAATCCAAGTGGAAAACATGAACAAGACCATTACTCAACAGCAACAGATATAGCTACAATTATGAAATACTGTATGCAAAACCCAACTTTTAAAAGCATAGCTTCCAGCAAGTCTTGTATTATTCCAGCAACTAATAAATATGAACAAAGAGTATATACAAATACTAATGAATTATTAACAGTAGACACAAGGGAAATTGAAAGTAATTATTATTATAAATATGCAATCGCGGGTAAAACAGGTTATACAACAGAAGCTAAAAACTGTTTAGTATCTGTTGCAAAAAAAGATGATTTGGAATTAATATGTGTTGTTTTAGGTGCTGGCAAAACTAAAAATGGTTTAAGTGCTAGATTTATTGAAACAAAAAAATTATATGAATACGGATTTAATACATACACAATTGCAAAATTAAGAGAACAAAATGCAATAGCAAAACATGTAGAAATTGACAATGCTACTAAAGAAACAAAAGATTTGGATTTATTAATTTCCAAAGATATTATTGTTTTAATTAAACAAAAAGATTTAAATAAAGAAATTGAGCCAGTAATAACATTAGATGAAAATCTATCAGCACCAATTGCTTTAGGTCAAAAAGTAGGAACAATAACATATAATATTGAAGGCATAGAATATAGTGCAGATTTACTTGCATCACATGAAGTTAAAAAATCTAGTTTATTATTTTATATTATTCAAATTATTTTAATTGTATTTATTTTATTTATATTATATAAATTATTTTATAAAAAAAATAATAATAAAAGAAAAAAATTAAAATCTAAAAATGTTAATTATTATTATAAATTATAAAATAAAAAAGGACTATTTTATATAAAATTTAGCCCCTTTTTTTTAACCATTAAAATCTGTACCTAATATAATTTTTACATCATATGTATCATTTTTGGTTGTATTTGTTTTTATAATTCCTTTTTGTAAATTTTCTTTTATTCCGCTTATTTCTTCATCACTTACATTTGTTTGATTTATTATTATTGTTTTTTCTGTTTTATTTGTTTTAGTTGTTTTTATTGTATACCCCAAACTTGTAAGTCCTTGCTTTGCAATTTCAAGTTTATTATCATCATCTGTTCCATTTAGTATAAGTATATTTAATTTACTTAAACTTGTTTCTTCCCCATTTTCTGAAACATCTCTATGGTAAAATAATTCTTGTACTAATTTTTTTGTTTTTTGTTTATCATGAACAAATACCCATGTACCACTTGTATTTTTATTGGTATTTGTTCCTGGTAATACATCTGTCAACATATCTTCTGTATTAAATTCTACAGCATATGGAACATAATCTTTTGCTACATCAAAATTTACATTTGTTATTAAACATTCTGAAGCAATGTCTAATATTTCATTTATTTTCCAAATATTATCTGCTCTTAAAGTTTGTTTTAAAACTTGCATAATAAATTCTCTTTGTGTTCTCATTCTTCCTGTATCGTTATCTCCATATTCTTCTGGGTAACTTGTTCCATCATTATTATGTCTAAATCTTACAATCTGTTCTGCTTTATCACCATCTAAAACTTGTTCTCCTTGTTTTAAATGTATGTGCAAGTCTTGAGATGTATCATCATAGTTCATATCCATTGGAACATTAAATGTTACCCCTCCTACTACATCAACTAATTTAATTAAAGCCTCAGTTTTTACAACTATATAATACTGAATATTTAATCCTGTTATCTCATTTACAGCCTCTAATGTCTCATCTGCTCTGTGTTTTCTACTATATAATGCATTTATTTTTTCATATGCAGTTGCTTTGGCAGAATTTCTGCCTGTATATGTATCTCTTGGAATAGATAACAATGTAGCTTTTTGAGTATTAGGATTATATGATGCAATCATAATTGTATCTGTTAAATCAACCCCATCTTGATCTGTACTTATCCCTAGTATTAAACATCTAAATTCTCCTAAGTTTTTTCTGGTGTTTTCATCATGGCCCGCAATAGTTGCAAGCATTCCACTTAATCCTCCACCATTTTTTTCTGACTTATAGAAAAACCACCCTAAAAGTATTGCTAATAATAGTAGTATTACTAATAAAATTTTTTTCCATAACTTCATTTTTTTTTTTTTTTTTTTTTTTTTTTATATTTTTTGCATTTGTTGGCTTTTTTTTTTTCAAAATAATTCACTCCCAAAATTTTGATGCTTTTAGTATAGCAAAATATAATAAAAAAAATCAATAAAAATGCTTATATTTATAAACAAATATAAGCATTTTTTATTTTAAAATAACATATTTAATACATTGTTTTCATACATCATTTTTCCAAGAGTTGATTCATTTATAGATTTATGTAATTTATTATTTTGATTTATTTGTCCAGCAAATCCTATTAATAGTAAAGCAATATAAACAATAATTATTCCTCTTAGTAATCCATAAATCAAACCTCCGGCTTTATTAAATTGATTAATAATTGGTAATTTTGCAATTTTATTTGCAATTACAGTTACAAATCTTAATAAGAATTTTATGATTAAAAATAAAATAATTATTACTCCTGTATTTACAATTTGAATTGATAATTCTCTTGCCTTTACATCAAGTACTCCGTCTTTTGCAAAATCAATGACCTCGTTTGATAAGTCAGACTCCTCCTCTTGTCTTATTACATCTGTTGCCTTTTCTAAAATTGCATTTTGTATTGTTTCATCAATACTTGTTGTATTTATTATTAAATTTGAAACTGGCTTATATAATAAAAGTGTTATTACAATAGATATTACAACAGCACATAATTTTATTGCCAATGCTACAAGCCCTTTTTTATATGCCAAATATGTAGACAATGCTACTATTGCTATAATTATTAAATCAACAATTACTCCCATTTTTACCTCCCTATAAATTTATTATTTCTATTCTATCTCTATATATAATTCCAGCAATAGAATTAGACACCACCATATTAGTTATTTCTTGATTTGCTATATATCGTTTTACTAAATCACCATTTGTATTAATAAACTCTACTTCTACCCCAAGATTAAGTGCAATTATATTTTCAAATGTATATATTTCTTTTGTTACATCTTCTACCATATATGTTTTTTGACTTTTGTTATCTATATTTGTAATATTTACAATAGAGTCTGCTGTAAATAACCCTGAAGATTTTTCTTCAATGTTTACAATATTATTATTTAATTGAATTGATGAAAAAGTTATTTTTTTATTATCATTATTTATAAGCTCTTCATCTTTATCATTTGCAATTAAATGAATTGAGTCATCATACATGCAAATAAGTCTATCTTTATCTTGATATTTAATATTTGTAATTAAACTTCCACTTGGACCTTGATATGTTTTTTGTGAACTATCAGATGAATCATTTTTAGTTTGTTCAATTGATATTATTTTAACATTAGATTGAACTACTGTTCCAGATGTATCAATTTCAGCCAATGCTAAATATTTATTATCATTTGAAATACTTACATCTGTAAGTCTTGTACTTGATAAATATTTATTAAATAAATTATTTCCCGAATTATCATACATAGCAATTACTGACTTATAACTTGTTCCTGTAATTACAACTGCAACATAGCCATTTTTATTTATATGTATTTGAGATATGTTACCTTCAATTGAAGTTTCCCATGCTATTTTTTTATCTTCAATAATATATAATTTTTGTCCTCCATTTTCAGCAATTGCAATAAATCTGTTGCTTGTTTTAAAAATTGGATTTGTTATTTCAATATTTAAATTTGTTTCTTCATTCCCAAACTCATTATAAATTTTAAATTGATTTTTATTTAAGACACCTATTTTTTTATTAAATGCACATATTTTAGAATTTTCATTTTCTAATTCTATTGTATTAGTATTTGCTTGCATTACTTCTTTATTAAAAATATTTTTGTCCATCCAATTTTTAAATTGTTTATTATTATTATAAATAATAGCAATAATTATTATAGATATTAAAAGTATTAAAATTATTATAAGTACTGCTAACTTTTTTTTATTTAATTTCTTTTTTTGTGGAGTTTCCCAAAATTCATTCATAAAAAAATCTCCTTATCATTTGTTATATCTTTTATATCAGTTTTTGTTTAATTTTTCAATATATTTTTATAATTTCATTTATTTTTAAATAATATAATTATCTGTATAATACCAAAAATCCAAAAATAGGATATAATAAATTAACTAAATTTGAAAAACCTAATTTAGAAACTGCAACACCAGTTATACACATAATTTGCGCAATTTGTTGATAACTCTTCCTATTTTTAGTTACATTTTGCAAAAAACTTGCTCCTAAAGAAACAGCAGTTGTAAAAATAGAAGATAAAACAATAATTCCATATATATTTTTTAATGACGGAAATATATTCTTTACAACATACACAATTGGCATTTGAATATTTTTTATATCACCATTAATTCTTGTTAAAACTAAAAATAAAAAAATTGATAATATTAAAATTATTAATGTTGAAATTATAGAAACATATTTAAATTCTTTTTTATTATTTAAATATTTATTAATTGCAATTAATGCTGGAATTAATAAAATGCTATTATAACTTGAATAAATAATACTACTTATTAGCCAATTAAAATTATTATATGGTATTATATTTATAAAATTAATATCTTTTAAATTTAAAATTCCAATAATTAGCATAAAAATAATTAACATCGGAGTTATAAATTCATTAACTTTTACAAACCCATCTGTTCCAATTCTAAAAACTATATATAAAATAATGGAAATTATTATACTTCCTATTAATGAATTAATACCAATAGATTGCTGAAAATATGCTCCAAATCCTGCAATCATTATAAAAAAGCAGCAACAATAATAAATATATTTACAATAATATTTATTATATTTTTTATATTAAAATATTTATTTTTAGGATTTATTTTTATAATTATATTTAAAAATTCTTTATAATTTTTTATTTTATATTTATTTATAATTTTTAATGAAACATAAATAATTATTCCCATTAAAATATTTGATACAAATAGCCCCGCAATTCCTTCTAATCCATAAGAAAAAAGAATATATACATTTCTTGTCCAGAAGCAAAACCTGCACCTATTAATGTTCCTATTATTACAAAAACTATTTTTAAAATATTTTTCATAAAAAAACCCCCATAATATTGTTATGGGAGTTTTTTTATTTTATTCTATTTTTTTCTTCTTCTAATTATCCATACTATAATACCTGCAATTATAATTAATGCTGGAACTACAAATATAATACATTTAATAATTGTATCTTCTTGCTCAGTTGCTCTGTATGAAACTGTTCCTGTATTTTTTCTAGCTGTTATATCTTCTTGTCTATCTACTAAATATGCTATAGAATTTAGTACTAAATCCTTGTTATTGGCAAGTTGGAATACAGTAACTTGACTATAATTACTAACTGGGTAATCTGTTGTAAAATTGTTTTCTCCGTAAATTACCATTTTAGATTTTACAGCTTTTGTACCATTTTCTTCATTTGCCTCTGTTATTGTTTTTTCTAGTTCTGCACCAACTAAAAATTTTCCTGCAACATCAGAACTTGATTTTTCATCTGTTTGAATTTTAAAATTATTTCTAAAATATGATTTTTCACTTGCATTTAATAATTCAGTTTTATTTACTTTTAAATTTTCTAATTCTTCTTCACTTACTAGGTTTATTTTTGTTGCATTTATAAATCTAACCCCTGAATCTTTTGCAATATCCTTAGTTATTGTTGAATATAAAGCATCTGGTTTTATAATATCTGGACTTCCTTGCAACATTTTGCTACTATCTGTTTCTCTTATTATTCCTATTTCAAATGGTTTAACTCCATATAATGCTAATATTTTATTAACATTTGGGAAGTTTTGTTCTGATGTAACAGCACTATTAAGCCATAATATATTTCTTCCAGAATTTATATAATCTATTATTGCATTTGCAGCTATTTCATCAAAATCTTTTTTTGGTGTACATATTATTAATGTATCACAATCATCTGGTATTTTTCCTGTTGATAAAACATCTAATGTGTCAACTTCCGTAACTTCATTTGATAAATAAATTCCTAAATATGTCATATTATTTGATAATTTATAATCTGAATACCCCTCTAAAAAGTATACCTTTGGTACTTTATCTGTTGCAACTGCTATTATTGAACTTGTTAATTTTTGTTCTGCAATACTTATTGTTTCATATGTAGTTGTATCATATGTAACTAAATCGCTTGATGTTAAAACTTTTGATTTATCTCCACATTCAACTATTATTCCTTCACTTCCAGATTCAATTCCATATTTTTCAACTAAATCTGGTCTTGTAGTTGCATCTACAGCCTCTGCATTTATTTTTTCATTTACCTTTTTGTATTGTTTTGCCAAATCTACAGTAGAATCACTATCTGTGTAACCTACAAAATATAAGTTTATATCTTTATCTATATTTTTTACTTTTTCTTTACTTTCATCTGTTAATGTATATAATTTTTCTTGGCTTAAATCAATTGGCGTTAATTCTAAGCTTTGCATCCACATATTCAAAGCTATAAATACTAATATAATAATTAATACTAAAGCTAATGTTGTTGTCCCATTAATTAACCATTTCTTCTTTATAATTTGTAAAAATTTATTTTCTTTTTGGTCTTTTTCCTTTTTTTCTTTAATTTTTTTCTCTTTCAATTTTATCTTTCCTCCTATCTCACGCTTTTTTCTTCTTTGCATTACAATTGCTGTTAATAATATGCATGCAACTGTAAATGATATAAATGTTACTGTGTCAGCTATATCAATTTGTCCTTGTGGGAATTTAGAAAACATATTAATTAATGAAAAATTTGTAAATACTGTGCTAAATTGTGGTAAAAACCATGTTAATATAAAAAATCCTATTGTAATAACACCTGCTATTATTTGGTTTTCTGTAATACTTGATGCCAACATTCCAAAAGAAATATATGACATTGCAAGTAATAAGAATCCAAGCATTGTTGCTAAAGCTGTTGTTATATGTGGCACTCCATAATAGCACAAAATACCAAAATACATAAATGTACAAAGTTCTGTTATTATAACTATTAATGTTGCTGCTATAAATTTTCCAAGTATAACCTTGGTAATGCTAAGTGGTGATGTTAATAATAATTGCTCTGTCCCTGTTTTTCTTTCTTCTGCAAATGTTCTCATTGTAAGGATTGGTACAATAAACGTTAATATTGTTGCACCAGAATAAAATATATATTCAAAATTAGTACTTCCATAATTAATTACATCTGTATAAAAAAATATACTAAACATTATTAAAAATAATCCTATAAATACATACCCTATTGGTGATAAGAAATATGATTTAAATTCTTTTTTTATTACTGCAAACATTATTTTTTACCTCCTTCTATTAATTCTATAAATGCATCTTCCAATGTTACATCTTGTTTTTTCATTTCATATATTGTTATATTTTCTTTTGCAAATTCAGCAAATATAGTTTTTCTTAAGTCTTTTTCTCCTTCTGATTCTATACAATAATGTTTAGTTCCATCATCATTTGTTGCAACTAATTTAATATCTTTTATTCCTTCTATTTTATCTTTTACAGTTTCTATTTTGTTTTCTGGGTCCTCTATTGTTACATATATATTATTATTTTTAGATACTGCATTTTCTAGATTTTGTGGAGTATCTATTGCAACTATTTTTCCCTTATTTATAATTATAACTTTATTACATATTTGGCTTACTTCTGATAATATATGTGAACTAAGAATTACAGTATGTGTCTTTCCAAGTTTTTTTATTAATTCTCTAATTTCTGTTATTTGTTTTGGATCTAATCCGACAGTTGGTTCATCTAAAATTAATATTTTAGGTTTTCCAACTAAAGCACCTGCCATACTTACCCTTTGTTTATACCCTCTAGATAAATTTTTTATTAATTTCTTTTCTACATCTTTTAGTCCTGTTTCTTCTATTGTTTTTTCAATTTGTTCTTTTCTTATTTTTCTATCTACTTTTTTTATTTGAGCCATATATGATACAAATTCTTTTACTGTTAAGTCTGTATATAATGGAACACCTTCTGGCATATACCCTATTTCCTTTTTAGCTTTTTTTGGTTTTTTTAACATATCATATCCATCAATTATGATTTCTCCTTCAGTTTGTTCAATAAAACCTGTTATCATATTCATTGTTGTACTTTTTCCAGCTCCATTTGGCCCAAGTAGCCCTATAATTTCACCTTCTTTAATATTAAAACTTATATTGTCTACGGCAACAAAGTTTCCATATTTTTTTGTAACATTTTTTACTTCTATCACAAAAATTCCTCCCTCATTTTAAGTTACAAAAAATATATCACTTTATTTTTTTTATTGTAAAGCAATTCACAAAAAAATTCACAAACTTATATTTCCGTATGTTTTTTAAATTAAAAAATATTATAGCATATTAATTTAATAAAAGAATATTTATTAAAAAAAGGAGAATTTTAAAATGTTTTATGCTTTTTTAATTAGTTTTTTTATAGTTTTTTGTGCAGAGCTTGGAGATAAAACACAACTTTTAGTATTATCTTTTTCCACCAAAAGTAAAGTATCTTCCATTCTTGTAGGCGTAGGGGTTGGCACATTTTTAAGTCATGGTCTTGCTATTTTATTTGGCAGTGTTTTAGGAAATTTTGATGATGCAAATTTAAAATTTTATTTAGATATAATTACATATTCTTCATTTCTTTTATTTGGAATTATTGGATTTATTCCTAAAAAAAATAAAAGCGAAAATAATAGAAAAGCACGATTTTTACAGTCATTACTTAATTTAAATTTAAATTATGTTTTATTAGTTGCACTATGTATTTTTGTTGGTGAATTTGGTGATAAAACCTTTTTAGCCTCCCTTGGTTTAGGTCTTCAATACCCTAATTATAAAATTGCATTAATTTTAGGATCTATTTTAGGAATGGTTTTAAGTAATTTAATTGCTATAATTGTTGGTAAATGGTTAAGTCTTAAACTAAAAGAAGGCACAATAGAATGGCTTTCAAATATTTTATTTATTATTTTCGGCTGCCTTGGTTTTGCAAGCATAATTTTTTAGTAATTTTTAGTCATTTTTTCTTGACATTGCTCTTATTATGTGATATTATAATTAATGTCATTTAATAAATGAGTCAGTAGCTCAGTTGGATAGAGCATTTGCCTTCTAAGCAAAGGGTCGGGGGTTCGAATCCCTTCTGGCTCACCATAACAGTCTTAAAAAACATTACTAATTTTATTTAGTAATGTTTTTCATTTACTCTATTATTGTAATTTATTTTTTATATATGCTGTTATTTTTCAACTATTATATATCATATTTTATTCATTCCAAAAAGCTTTATAAGTCCTAAAAGCTTCATAAATATCAAATTTACTTGTAACTTCATAAGGAGAATGCATTGAAAGAAGTGGAACACCACAATCTATAACATCTACACCTTTATTAGCTAGAATATAGGCAATTGTTCCTCCACCGCCAATATCAACTTTTCCAAGTTCAGCTAATTGATATTTTATATCATATTTTTCTAATAAATTTCTAATCCAAGCAACATATTCTGCATTAGCATCAGAAGCTCCAGATTTTCCTCTTGCACCAGTATATTTATTTAAACTAATACCTTTTCCAAGTAAACCTGCATTTGTTTTGTCAGAAACAGATGCATAAATTGGATCAAATCCTGCATCAACATCAGATGATAACATTTTTGAATAACAAAATACTTTATCTAATAAGTTAACCCTATTTTCTCCTGTTTTATTTAATAATTCAGAAATAAAGTAATCAAACATATGTGATTCCATACCAGTATTTCCCATACTTCCAATTTCCTCTTTATCTGCCAAAATACAAACAGCAGTATTTTTTACATTTTCTAAATTCATCATTGCAGCAAATGAAGCATAAGCACATATTTTATCATCTTGTCCATATGCTGCAACCATACTACTATCAAATCCTAAACTTCTAGCTTTAAATGCTGGTACCAATTCTAATTCTGAACTTAATAAATCAGCCTCAACAATGCCATATTTTTGATTTAATATATTTAAAATATTTAATTTAACTTTTTCGCTTATTTTTTCTCCATCAAAAGGAATGCTTCCAATTAATAAATTTAAATCTTCTCCGTCTATTCCATTTTTTAATTTTTTCTCCATTTGGTCCATAGCTAAATGTGGTAATAAATCTGTTATTGTAAATATTGGATCACTTTCATTTTCCCCAATATTAACTTCTATTTTCTCTCCATTTGGTTTTACAATTACGCCATGAATGCTAAGTGGAATAGTAGTCCATTGATATTTCTTTATTCCTCCATAATAATGTGTTTTAAAATAAGCAAAACCCGTATCTTCATATAATGGATTTGGCTTTAAGTCAAGTCTTGGTGAATCAACATGTGAACCTATTATATGAAGTCCTGTTTCCATTTTTTCTTGACCAATTATAGCTAAATACATGCTTTTATTTCTATTTATAAAATAAACTCTATCACCTGCATTTAAAGTATCATATTCAGATAAATCTTTGAAACCATTTAAATCAGCTATTTTTTTTGCTTCTTTAACAAATTCTCTTTCTGTTTTTGCCTTATTTAAAAAGTCCATATAATCTTTACAAAAATTAAATATTTCCTCTTTTCTTCTAGTATCAAGGTTTTCCCAACCTACCTTTTTCTTATTAAATAATTTTTCCTTTAATTCCTCTTCCATAATATCCTCCTTTGTTAATTTTTCTTAGTATATCACTTTAAAATTTATTTTACTAGTTTTTTTCAATTTATTCTTAAAATTTGGTTATACTATTTTTATAATATAAAAAAGGAGAAATTTATTTTGAATTCTTTATGGCTAGATTTAACAAATAAATTAAATAATTTTCCAACTTTAGCAAATGATATTTCAACTGATGTATGTATCATTGGTGGAGGAATGTTTGGTATAACCTGTTCTTATTATTTAGCAAAACTTGGTTTTAAAACAGTTATTTTAGAAAAAGATACTATAGGTTCAAAAACAACTGGACATACAACTGCCAAAATTACTTCTCGGACATGGTTTAATATATAATTATTTATGTAATTCTTATGGAAAAGGCTTTGCAAAAGATTATTTAGAAGCAAACGAACAAGCAATAAAAAACATTTATGAAATAATAGAAAATGAAAAAATAAAATGTGATTTTGAGTATGAAAATTCATATATTTATACAGATAAACAAGATGAAATTATAAATATAAAAGACGAAGTAAATTCATTAAATAATATTGGTTTTAATGCAAATTATGTAACAAAAACCTCTCTACCTTTTAATATTTTAGGAGCCATCCAATATAAAAACCAAGCAAGTTTTCATCCTTTAAAATATTTATTAGGTCTATGTAAATCAATAACCAATAATGATGGACAAATTTTCACAAATTCTTTAGTTACAGATGTAAAAAATGATAATAATATTTTTTATACTTATGTTAATGGAAAAATTGTAAAATCAAAATATGTTATAATTGCATCACATTTTCCTTTTATAAATATTCCTGGTTTTTATTTTACTAAAATGTATCAATCTACATCATATATAATTGCTGCAGATATTAGGCAAAAACCTTTTTCAGGTATGTATATAAACGTAAGTGATCCAATTTATTCTTTTAGGCATGTAAAAATTGATGGAAAAAATCTTTTACTAGTTGGTGGCGGAAATCATAAAACTGGTTACTCTACTAGTTATAATGAAACCTATAAAACATTAGAAAATAAACTAAAGTCAATTTATCCTAATGCTGAAGTTTTATATAGATGGAACACTCGTGATTGTATGACACTAGACAAAATTCCCTATATTGGAAGATATTCTAATATAATAGAAAACATGTATATTGGAACCGGTTTTAATAAATGGGGAATGACTACTTCTAATGTTGCTGCAAATATAATAAAAGACATGATTTTAAAAAAAGAAAACAAATATGCATATGTTTTTGATTCTACCCGTATTAAACCTATAAAAAATAGAAAAGAACTAAAAATATAATAGTTCAAAGTGTTGATTCACTTTTTATTGATAAAATAAAAAATAGTACAATTAATTTTGAAAATATTAATAATAACTCTGGTGGTATAGTAAATGTAAATGGGCAAAAAGTAGGTATATATAAAGATTCTACAGGTAATATTTTTGCAGTTAATCCTATTTGCACACATTTAGGTTGTTTGCTTTCCTGGAATGATATAGATAAAACATGGGATTGTCCTTGCCATGGCTCAAGATTTGACTTTATGGGAAAAAATATTTATGATCCTGCTTTTAAAAATTTGGAAATTTATAATTTAGATTAATTTTTTTATTTTTTTATTGACTTATGGCCTGTTTTTTGCTACAATTCCAGTAATAAATCATATATTTATATGTTTATTTTTTGTTTATTGAACTAGATTTCTCTTTTGTATAAGTTATCTAGTTCTTTTTATTTAGAAATAAATTAATATATAAAAGCCTCTAAAGCTTATGCTTTAGAGGCTTCGTCAACCAATTCAACGTTTTCTAACTTTATAACAGGAATTTTTTTAATATTGAAATCATTTGCAAAAACAATAATATTATAGCCATCAAGCAGTTTATTATTTTTATCTACAATAATAGGTCTTGGCAATTTTTGATACTTTTTATAAAATTCAAGTATTCTACAATATTTTTTTCCCTTTAAGTCTTGTTCTGGTTTATTATACCTAATAGCGTCTATCTTATCAAAAGTAACCCATTTTTTAGGTAGCTTGAACCCAATCTTTCTCATTATTTTTTCTCTATATTTTGTAAACTGTTTCACATGCTTTTTTCTGTCTTTTTTAGAAACACTCCTTACTTTTAAGTATTCTTCATGAGTTAGATTGCTTTTATCAGAATTACATTTTGAACAACATGGAAAAAGATTATTAGTAATACTTATACCTCCTGTATCTCTTGGGTACCGATGGTCTAATGTACTATTAGTACGTTTTAATTTTTTTCCGCAATATACACATTTCTTTCTTTTTAGTGCATATGTTAGTTCATACATTAGGTCCTCAAACCGCTGCAATTGGTAAATTTTCAAATTTCCATCAATAACTTCAGCAAATGGCAACTTGAATTTTTTCGGTAATTCCATAATCATGACTTTTACCTCCTCAAATTATGATGAATTACAAAGCTTTTGTGTTTTAATATATATCACATATATTTTTATTTTACAACAATTATGTAATTAATATTTTTCTATTTATAACTTGACAAACATAATGTTTATTGTAAAATAATTTTAATTTATAATTTGTATGAAAAGGAATAAGTTATGAACAGTGAAAATCCAATAGGTATATTTGACTCTGGAATTGGTGGAGTCACAGTTTTAAAGGAAATTTTAAAAATATTACCAAACGAAAATTATATTTACTATAGTGATTCATTAAATAATCCTTATGGAGATAAATCAGATAATACAGTTAATAAATTATGTGATAATATAATACATTTTTTTATAGAAAAAAAATGTAAAGCAATCATAATTGCCTGTAATACAGCAAGTGCAAAATCTGCACAATATTTAAGAAAAAAATATAGTAAACTCCCCTTTGTTGTGATTGAACCAGCTTATAAGATGGTTTATGATTATTCTTATAATAATCCAACTTTGGTAATGGCAACAAAAGGTACTATTGAAAGCAAAAAATTTAATACACTTTACCATAAATATGATAATCACAATACAAAACTTCTTCCTTGTGTTGGGCTTGCAGACATAATTGAAAATGGAGATAAATTGCAAATAAAAAATTATTTACAACATAATTTAGCAAAATATAAAGGAAAAGTTAAAAATGTTGTTTTGGGATGTACTCATTACCCTTTAATTGAAAATGAAATTAAAGAAGTTCTAGGTAATGTTTGTTTTTTTAATGGTGCCCCTTACTTAGCAAAACATTTAAAAACTGTTTTAATCGAAAATAATTTAATTAATACTAAACGTTTAAATGGTAATATTTCTTTTTTGATTCTAACAATAGTGAAGTTAAAAAAAATAGATTTTTTAGTTATATTTCTTGATATAATTAACTATTAACAAAATAGTTGATGGTTTATAAATATATATAAAATTAAGGAGCTTATAAAAAGCTCCTTTTTATGGTCGAGGTGACTATTTATATCTTTTCAAAGTGCAGTAATATCAATATATTGAAACTTTGTGACTGCACTTTGACTGCATATATAAATTCCTATATTTTCATAAAACATTTTTCTTTTAAAAATTTCTTAATTTTTGTTTTATCTTTTCCCTCATAATAATTAATTAATAAATCTTTATATTCATCTGTTAATTCTGCTGGAATTACAATAATTCCTTTTCCCTTTGATATTAAATAATGATTTGCAAATATTATAGATGTTCTTTTATTTCCATCTATAAATATTTGTTTTTTCATAATATATAATAGAATTTCAATAGCTTTATCTATATCACTTATTTTTTTATTAAATATATCTTCTAATTCTTCTTTTATTATACTTTCTATTGGCAATTCATGAGTCCATTTTGTTCCACCAATACTTACTGGAACAGTTCTTATTTTTCCTGCACTATAGTAAAATCCTTCTTGTACAAATTTATTTATTTCGCATAATAATGGAAAATTTGTATCTGACAGTATTACACTTTTATTTAATATAAATTCCCAAGCATGTTTTAGATTAACTATTTTTAAAACATCTTCTGAAGACATATTATTAATTTTTCCACCTTCTATAATACTTTCCGTGTCTGCAAATGTTGTTGCAACACCTTCTAAAATTGCTTGTTTATAAATAGTATCTACTAGATGTCTTTTAGCAAAATCTATGTTTATTTCTACTTGTGGACTAAGTTCCTCATCAATATAATTCAATTGTTTTAATTGTTTTTCAATTTTCTTAATTTCTTTTTTAATTCTTTTGCTTTAATACTATTATTCAATATTAAATTATATAAATTATCAGAATATTCTCCAACATATTTTGTAAGTAATATTCCATCTTCTCTGTAATGTACATATATATATTTATTAGAATCTTTTTCTCTAATCTCAACAGAGCCATATATCAAATTATTCAATTCTTTAGTTAAAGTTTGTTTGCTTTGAAGAAGATTCATAAATTCATACTTTTCTTCCATAAGATCACTCCTTTATAAATGTGAAACTTTTTGATATATAATCATGTTTTTTGTTTCACATTTATATTATAACATAAAACTTAAGAAATGTGAAACATTTTTTGAAATATTTATAAATATTGTTTCACATTTTTAGAAATTTTATACAAAAAAATTTCTATTATCTAATATTAGTACTATAAAAGTTTAACAAAAATGGTAGCCAAAAAAGTATACACAAAAAAGACTACATTGAAATACAAAAAATTGGTAGTATAATAAATATAATGAAATACATGTATATATCGAGGAGCTTTCTAGAGAGCCTCTTTTTTAGTGGAAAATGGAGGTGTTAAAATTGATTTAATTAAATTTAATATTTAAATTTTAGGCAGTTATTTTAATAACTGCTATTTTTTTATCTATAAGGAGGTAAAATTTGAAAGAAGAATTAAAACAAGAACTTATTAAGGAAGCAATTAATAGGTTAGAAAATCCATGGAAAAACCTAACTGTAAAAGATGTTTCTAAAGATTTAAAAATGGGAGAAAACTTAACAAATGAATTATTTAAAAGAGCAGACTTTCCTTCAATTAATATTGGTAAAACAAAGACTATTACTGCTATTGCTTATGCACTATGGAAACTAGAAAAAAGGATGCCTGAATATAAGAAAAACAAAAGAGGCTATTAATATAATAAATAATTGTAAAGAAATTAGAGTACCAATAGAAATAATGAATGTAAGGAATTTAACAATCACTCAAAAAGTATTATTATCTCAAATTGCTGGATTAGATAATAAAGAAGGGTGTTTTGCAACTAATTCTTATTTTGCAGAATTGTTTAATTTAAGTAAAACTCAAATATCTAGCCTAATTTCTGACCTTAAGGAAAAAGGGTGGATTAATATTAAATATGTATATAAAGAAAATACTAAATGAATCGAAAAAAGAATTATAAAAGTAAATTGCCCACCCTATCCAATCATACTTAAAGAGGGTATTAAAGCAAACAATAATATATCTGTTAAAACAGACTTTACAGATAATAATAAATATATAAATAATAAAAATAAACATTTATATACAAATTATGAACAAAGAGATTATTCAAATTTTGATTGGAATTCTTTATATGCTAATTTTAAAAAAGGAGGATTTGATGGCAAGAAGTAAAGGTGAAGGAAGTATATATTATATTGAAAAAAAGAAAAAAATGGTCAGCTCAATATACAATAACAGTTGGAGACAAACAAGTTAGAAAAACAAATTATAAATGTAAATAAGACATTAACACTAGGAAAAGATAATGAGGTAATTATGGGAGATACAACAAAAACTTATGCAAGTAAACGAACTGCTATTCCTGATTTCTTAATACCTTCTATAAAAGAACAGTTAGAAGTAGCAAAAGAAAACAAGGATAATATTCTATTTTTATATAATGACCATTATATATCTCATTCAGTTGCAAATAGTAGATTAAAACGAATTCTAAAAAGCACTCTAGGAATGGAAGCTAAAGATATTTCAACACATAGTCTTAGACATACTTTTGCTACTAGGTGTATTGAAGGAGGAATGTCAGCTGTAGTTTTACAAAGACTTATTGGACATACTGATATATCAATCACACTAAATACATATACGAGTGTTTTTAATCGTTTTAAAGAATCAGAATTGGAAAAAGTAATGGAATATTATAAAACAAATTCATTAGGTTTAGAGCCTATAAAAAATGAAGAAATAGTAGAAAATAAGGAAGTGGAAATTGATGATGATATGGAAATATAAGAGAAAGTACAGTTGACTTTTTATAGTTAACTGCACTTTCTTAATTAATTTAAAAAGTATTCGAGAATTTGTAAGATATTGTTTTATTTTATTGCAGTAATTCCATAATATCTTCTTATTAATAAGATTCCTTTATTTGTTTTGTGTAAATTAATATATTTATCCAATAAATTCATATTAATATCAAAATCCTCATTTCCATTAGAGAATTCATTTAATATAGGTGTTTTTAACAAAAGTGCTAATAAATCTTCTTTTGTTTCATAATATTCTCTAACATGAATTGGTACCAATTCTACTTTTTTAAATCCTACTTCTAATATATTTTCATAATCAATCAAACTAATTGGCTTTATATCATTGTATGCTTGACCTCTTTTAAACAATTTTTTAAGTTCCCAACAATCTAGTTTGTCAACGCCTCTAATTATTAATATACCATTACTTTTTAATGTATTGTATATTTGTTTTGCATCAATACAAGTATGTCTAGCTACAACTATATCAAAATAATTATTTTCTGTTGTTATATTTAAATTATCCATTTGCTTAAATTTGATATTAGTTCTATTTGATTTTTTAAGTTATTATTAGCGGTTTTTATCATTTCATTTGAAAAGTCCGTTCCAATAATTTCCTTTGCTTCGGGAAAATACTCTAATAGTTTTTCTCCGCCACCTGTACCTAAATCTAAAATATATGAATCTTTTGTTGCCGTTTTGTTTAATATGTCATACATGTTCCAATTAGTTAAACATTCTTCTATATATTTGATTTTACTAAAATCCCAATTTTTAACTTCATTATAAAATTCCAACTCTCTATTCATAATTTATATCTCCTAAATCTATCCTACTTTTTAATTATTAAATCTTAATAAATAGCCATCAGGATCCTGCAACAAAAATTCTTTATCTTGAAATAATTTGTTGTCCACTCTATATTCGTTCATATTAAAATCTATAAAAAATTTAATGTCTTTAGCTTTTAATTGTTCATATAAATTTTCAACATTATTGACAGACATACTTATATTAATTCCATTCCCATAAGGATATTCCATTTTTCCAACATTCCAATTATTATTGTTTTCTTCTATCATAATCTGATTATTTTCCAACTGTATAAAGCAAAACTTATTCTCTGGTCTTTCATAAACAATTTTAAATCCTAAATTTTTATAAAATTTTTTACTCGTTTCTATATTTGAAACACTTAATTCAGGAATTAAACTATTAAATTCAATATTCTCTCTAATAATTTCATGTTTAAAAAATCTTTCTTGAAATTCAATTAAAACATCAATTTCTTTATTACTAAAATTTCTATTCTCTGGTACAATTATAAGTTTATCATCATTATCATTAATTCTATGAATTATTGCAATGCATTTTCCTGTAAATTCATTTAACGGTTCAAATACGCCTAAAACATAGCAATCTAATTCCTCTCCATCTCCACTTATTGTATCTGGAACAAAGCCATAGTTAACAGGATATATAAATCCATGTTTGGCATGTTTACTTCCCAAAGGTCTATCAACTTTTACTCTAACATTTTGATTTAAATAATTTATTAAATTCATTTTTATTTCTTCCTTAATTACAATTTTCTAAAAATATTTAACTAAAAAATATTTATTCAGTTTTGGATTTTTTTTATTTTCTCTTACAAATTCCACTTTAAATCCACATTTTTTATAAAATTCAGGTGCTTGAAAGCCATAAGTGGTTAAATTTATGTTTTCAAAACCTTTATCTTTATAATGGCTCTCAACAGTTTCAACTAGTTTACTCCCAATTTGTTTATTTCGATACTCCTCCAAAATAATAAGATCACTTATATGAACTTCCTTATAATATGAATTTCCAGTTATTATACCTACGATTTTATTATCTTCCTTAGCAATAAAAGCAAATGACCTATAATTACAGGTCACACCATTTTTAGTAGCAAATTTATTAAATTCGTTATCTATCATACTATAATGCTCTTCTTCTAAATTATCTTTATATTCAATATTTAGTATTGTTATCCTCCCTTACAACTTACTATCTGTTGTTATAATATCACAAAAAGAAAAATTACTCTATACTTTCGTATAAAGTAATTTATCTTTCTAAAAATTCTTTTAATTTATCATACCACCTACAATTAATCATATAGCTAAAATGTCCTTCTTTTTCTAGTATTATCAATTCTGAATTTTTAATTTTATTTGAAATATATTTTGCCTCATTTGTAGGTACTATATCTTTTTTTCCACCATTTACAATCAAAGTTGGTACATCTATTTTTTCAAGATCTGTTTTATCCAATGTTTTCATAGTATTATTTAAATTTTCAAACATTTCATTTTCTTTTTTACCTGGATAATATGGGATTTTCTCCATTATTTTAGCATATGTAGGTTTATGAATAATTCCATTTCTTGCTACACCACTACAGCAAATTAATTTTGAAATACTTTTTGGATATTGAATTGCAACATTTAATGCAACCGTTGCTCCTCCACTAGATCCTAGTAGATATGGTTTATCAATATTTAATTTATTTATAAATTCAAATACATCTTTTGCACTTTCCTCATAACTCAAAATACAATTTTTTTCACTTTTGCCACAGCATCTCCTATCAAATAAATAAACTTGAAAATCTTGTGATAACTTATTTGCAATGAATTTCATTGCATTTGTATTTGTACTATTCGGATTTAACAAAATTATTGGTTTTCCATTACCAATAATTTCATAATGTATATTTATATTATTTACTATAATCTCCATTAAAAATCTCCCTTATAACTTACTATTTATCTGTAAGTATATTATCATATTTTATTACATTTTACAACATAAAGAGATTGATATTATGCCTATTGTAAATTGTATTTTACATTCAAATAAAAGTTGTTTTTTCTAGTAATACCAACTGTTTTATTATCTGAAATAAATTTATATGCAGTCAAAATTGAAGAAAATCAATTAATTATAAAATTGACTGCATTTACTTAAAGATTTATAGAGTTTATAGAATTTTTAGAAAGGCTGAAAAAGTTTAAATAAATTGTGTGTAATGCAGTGATAACCAGTATTTGCTCATAAATGTAAAAAAGAAGAACTCCTAAGAATTCTTCTAAATATGGTCGAGGTGACAGGGATCGAACCTGCGACCTCATGGTCCCAAACCACGCGCGCTACCAACTGCGCTACACCTCGATAAATCATATGACCAATATAATATAACACAAAAAACTTAAATTTGCAAGACATTTTATAAATTTTCTAAAAGTTTTCAAAAAAAAATTATTATTTACCCTAAAACATAAAAAAACTTCGACTAAAATGTTAAAAATCTCTTGTAAAATACAAAAAAAACAAGTATAATATAAAAGTATGCACCAGTAGCTTAGCTGGATAAAGTGTTCGGCTACGAACCGGAAGACCGGGGGTTCGAATCCCTCCTGGTGCACCAAAGCTCTAAACAAAGTTTAGAGCTTTTTATTTTATACAATTTCTGGGTTATCATTTAAAATAATATCTGCTAAATTTTTACTAAAATCAAATGGAACAACGTAGCCACCTAAATTTCTAGCTTTATCAGCCAAAACACTATTTTCTATATTTACATATATTTTAGATTTTCCCTTACCATTTTTTGCCTCTTGAACTAAATTAGATACAGAAGAATTACCATCAAAAGCAACAACAATAGAATTTCTTCTTTCAAAAATTTCATAATTAAAACTTTTATATATTCCCATTTCATCACTTTCTATAGAAATTCTAATACCATCAATATCATCTTTTGATAAATTTTCATACTCTTGCTTAGAAAGCATTTTAGGAATTATTGCATAAATTTCAATATTTTTATTTAATTTTTTACAAATATCAATAACTTCCCTTTCATAGCCCTGCATTTTATGTCCTATAACAAAAAATGCTTTACTACCATCAACTTTTTTTATAAATTTTTCTAAAATTTCACATCCTGCCTTTTCGACCTTAGTATTTCTTCCCTTTTTATTAAAACTCCCCCCAGCAATTACTATAGGAACTTTATTTTCTGGAAGTTGTCTTACTTTATCTCTCAAAATACTCTCGGCCTCCATATTATTATTTATTCTCATTGGCATATTATTATCTTTATTTTTCTCATGAATTTCTTGTTCTAAATGCGTCAATGCTTCTTTTATTGTTCTTCCATTTAAGAATTTTTCAAATTCTTTAGACTTTCTTTCAAAATATATTTGGCTTTGTTTAACCACCATATCTTCAACTTTTCTCATCTTTTCAAAATCTTGGGTAGTAAGGTTTAGTAAGTTATGCAAAGCAAGTTGTTCATCAATAGTATCTACACCATAAAATCCACACCCATCTGTTCCCTGTACACAATTTATATTATTTTCCAAATATGTTTTTAATGGGTGAATTTTTAAATTCGTTAAATTATTTAATCTTACATTTGATGTTAATTGAAACTCCAATATTACATTATTTTCACGCAGCTGTTTCAATAACTCTTTTCCCTCTTCGGAAGATAAATTTGCTGTGTAAAGTCCATGTCCAAGTCTAATTTTAGGCATTTTTTGTCCTGGTCTTAATGATTCTTTTACACACATAATTGATCTAGAAACATTATCTTTTAAACTATCATTTTCTCCAGCATGAATTCTAATTGTAAAATCATTGTCTACCTCATCTACATATTTTACAAGTTCATTTATTGCTGGTTTTAAATCTCCAATATCATTTATTTCTTCACCAATAAAATCACTACCAACAACATATGGGCTTTTTGCAATAGCTTTTAACACATCTAAGTTGTCCCTTAAATAGTTTCCTCCTATTATTTGATCTTTTATAATTGTTAATGGAATTCTTCTCATGGCAGCTAAAAATCTTATTTTTACCCCAGTTTCTTTTTCTATGTATGGCATTATTTCATGAATTTCTTCAATTAATTTTATTGCTGGTCCATTTGATTTAACTAAGTCTGTGTCCGCAATTTCAACATAATCTATATTTTGTTTTTGATATTCTCTTGCAATCCATAAAAGTTTATCTTGTCGTAATGTAATATTTTTTAAGTTTTCGTTCTCATTATCTTTAAGCATTACTTTAACCATTCTACGAATATCTTTTTCTGGAATTAAATTTATTTTATCTCTGTCCAATTCAATTTTATCTTTGCTCTCTACTCCCTTACAAAAAACATATCTATAAATATATAGTTTTTCTAAATTTGTAAACACAGCTTGTCCATCTTTTAAAATAGCTAAACTATTTCTTATTTTTGCAATATTATATTGAGCATTTTCTATATTATTTAATATAAAATCTGCAAAATTAATAAAAGTATTATCATCAATTTTTCTTGTCAAATATTTTTCTTTTAAATCTAAACTTTCATATTGTTTTTCTATAATACTTCTTTGCTCCATTATTTTTTCTTCTTGGTCTTTATTCATTTTTAGTTTTAATTTTTTAATATAATATAACGGATATCTTAATTGATGTTTTATACCCAAAGAAATTAATGCATCTGGCGACAAATTAGCATTCATATGTGTATGCAAATCGGTCCTAAATTTATCTTTTTAAATATATATGATTTTACAATTGTTTTTTCTATTGGTAATTTATAATCTTTTGTCTGTGACATTAATGTTTTTGTTATTGCAGGTATTTTAGCTTTTATTGCTACTTTTCCATTTTCATAAATATTTGCAATTTTAATTCCACCAAGTCTAAATATATATACAATTTCTTGATCTCCATTTATACTGGCTGGAATCACTCCTGTAATTATTTTCATATCATTTTTATCTTTTATTGTTTCTACATTACATAACTTTGCTAAATTTGTTATTAAATTTCCTGTATTATGATTTGGTGTTTCTAATATGTACCTTATCTCATCTTCTTTTTCACGGTATATACTTACAATAATATCTTTTTCTTTATCTAAATAAAATCTATTAACTAATGTTTTGTCCATTATTCCCTCCATAAAAAATTTAAATATTAAACACCATTTTAGCATAATCAAAGAATTTTAGCAAGTATTATGTTTACTTTTTAATAAATAATTCCTTTTGTATTTTTATATTCTTCCATTGTTTTTATGCACTCTTGTCTATCTAATTGTTTTAAATTAATTAATTTTGTGTTTTTTCCTTTTAAATAATCATAAATAATATCATCTCGAAACCCTATCTCTCCTGAATCTTCTTTTGTACAACCATAATAAACTGTCTTTATATTTGCCCAAATAATTGCTGACAAGCACATTGGACATGGCTCACATGATGTATATAAAATACATTTAGACAAATCATATGTATTTAATTTTTTACAAGCCTCTCTTATTGCAACAATTTCAGCATGTGCAGTTGGATCATTATTTTTTAATACTTTATTATTCCCATTTGCTATAATATTTAAATTTTCATCTAGTATTATGGCACCAAATGGTCCGCCATCACCATTTTTTATTCCTCTTTTTGCATTCTCATTTGCCAATTTCATAAACCTATCCATTTTTAACCTCCTTTATTCGTTAAACTATTTTACTATATAAGTATAAAAAAATAAAGACATATATAATTAATAAACAAACTATAATATTAAGAGGTGTATTATATTGATTATTAAGACTTTAAAAATAAATTTAAAAATCACTTTTATAATATTAATTATTTTTATCTTGTTATTTTCTTTAATAATAAGTTTTGTATTTGCCAATAATGAAAATGAAGAAAAAAAAAGATTTTATTAAATGGGTGGATTTTAAAATTACATATGATGTATTAGATAAAACGTCAAAATTAGATATAAATTCACATATAAAAAATGAAGAAATAAAATATAATTGGATAGAACTTCTTGCTTATTTAGCATGCAAAAATGGGGGCGATTTTAAAAAATTTAAACAAACTGATTTAGATGATTTAATAAAAAAAATTAAAAATGGTCAAACAATTGGAGAATTAACACAAAATATGAAATATTATAATTATTATTTTGAAAGTTATAGTGCTGTACTTAGTGGTTTTATTGGGGATTACAAAATAGAAACAACAAATGAAGATGGACAAAAAATAGTAACAGAAAAATATGGAATTAAAGCATTTCTTCCTATTGCTAAAAATTATGGTTTTAGCCACTATGATGATTTTGGAAATTCTAGGTCATATGGATTTAAAAGAACTCATCTTGGCAATGACTTAATGGGAAGTATAGGTACCCCAATAGTTGCAGTTGAATCAGGCACTATAGAACATATTGGTTGGAATCAGTATGGTGGTTGGAGAATTGGTATTAGAAGTTTTGATAAAAAAAGATATTACTATTATGCTCATTTACGAAAAAATCACCCTTATAGTGAAAACATGCAAGAAGGAAAAACCGTAAAAGCAGGAGATGTAATTGGCTACCTTGGCATGACAGGTTATAGCCTAAAAGAAAATGTTAATAATATAAATATTCCTCATTTACATTTTGGAATGCAATTAATATTTGATAAATCACAAGAAGATGGAAATAACGAAATTTGGATTGATGTTTATAATATAATTGAATTTTTAAAGAAAAATCGTTCCGAAGTTTATATGAATAATAAAGATACAAAAGATTATGTAAGGAAAAATGAATTTTATGAAAATGCATTTTTCGAATAGGAAAGCCAAATTTTACGTAAAATTTGCATTATATTTAAAAAAATGGTATAATTATTATGTAAATAAATTTTATAAGGAGGTCATTAATATGACGGAAATACGCAGACAGTTAAAAGAGTACATTAAGATGGTTGGAGCTGAAAATCTCATTTACCATCCGACCCCCAAGGAAAAGGAAGCATTCGAAGGCATTCTCTTTACAAGAGGATTGCCAAACATCTCAATAATACAAGAATTGGCTTCATAATCCAAACAGGCACTAGTAATTTCTAGTGCCTGTTATTTTTTTCCTAAAACAATACTTATTTCTTTATTTATCTTCCCTCTACTAATTTGTAAAACAACTGTGTCCCCTGGTTTCTTTTTATAAATAAACTCTTTTAAATCATTCATTGTATTTATGGCAATCCCATCAAAAGAATTTATAATATCTCCCTCTTTTAAATCTGTACTACTAGCAGGGCTATTATTTAAAATCTTTGTAACATAAATTCCTTTATTAAAACTCGTATTTTTTTGTGTTAAATATGGAATTACCTCTTTATCATAACCATATATTCCAATATTTGCCTCTTCAAAATTATCATTTTTTGCAAAACTTTCTATTACACTTTTTATAACATTAATTGGAACGGCAAAACCTATTCCTTCAGCCGAAGATATTTTTACTGTATTAATTCCTATAACTTCACCGGCTAGCTAAAATTAATGGTCCACCACTATTTCCAGGATTTATTGTTGCATCTGTTTGAATAAGATTAGTCATATATGAACTTTCTCCATTTTCTTCTAACTTTATAGTTCTATTTTTGGCACTAATAATTCCTGATGTTACGGTCCTTCTAAACTCAAAACCTATTGGATTACCAATTGCATACACGCTTTCTCCAACTCTAATTTGGCTTGAATCTCCCAAAGTTGCAGCCACTAAATCTTTTTCATTTATTTTTAAGATTGATAAATCTAAATCTATATCACTCCAAACAACACTTGCACCATAAGTTTTTCCATCTTCCAATGTTACATAGCATTTGCTGTACTTTTCTCCTGTTAAGTGCTGATTACTTAAAATGTATCCATTACTAGATACTATAATTCCTGTTCCAAGTCCTAATTTTTCTTCACTATTATTATCTAATATTGAACTTCCTGTATTTTTTAATTTTGATATTCCTACAACACTCTTAGTTACATCCTCAATTTTATCTGCCAGTGTATTACTTTTATTTGTTATATTTTCCACATTTTCTGAATAATTTGTGGATTGTAACCTAGTTGTTTGATAACTGTTTTGATTTATTTCTATTTTATTGTATGTATTGTACATATACCATAAAATAATCCATAGCATTATTAATAAAATTGTTATATATATTATTTTTTTATTTCTTTTTTTACTAACATATTTCAACCAATTCACTCTCCTATTTGTTATTTTTTCCTAATTTAATTATTTTAAACATTTGATTTTCTTTTTTTTTATAAATAAATTCGTCAAAAATTTGCTTTTTTTTCATTTTCATAATATAATCTATATGTAAAATTATATTATTTAAAATTTGAAAAATAAAAGGTGAAATTATGGTAAAAAAGGACTTTTATGAATTAACAAATCCACAAAAAGAATATTTATTTAAGAGAAGAATATTATCCCAATACATCTATCAACAACATTTCTTTTACTTATTATTTTGAAAAAGATTTAAATCCAGAAATATGTGTTAAAGCAATTAACAAAATAATTGAATCAAATGACGCTTTAAGAATTCGCATAAAAAAAGATGGCAATAATGTATTTCAATATATAAGTCAATATTGTTATGAAGAAATACCAATATTTAATTGTGTTAATAAAACTTTAATAGAGAAAAAAACAAGAAATGGAAATCGATGCAAAAAAAATCTTCAAATTTGAGGATAATAAATTATATAAATTTGCAATTTACAAACTCGAAAAAATCATACTGCAATATACGTAAAATTACATCATATCATTGCTGATGCTTGGGTAACAAAAATATTGTTAAACCAATTTATGGAATATTACAATTTGTTTCATAACAATGAAACTTATATTGATATTGAACAACCATCATATATAAACTATATTAATGCTGAGAAACAATATTTTTCTAGTGAAAAATTTAATAAAGATAAAGCCTTTTGGGATTCTTATTTAAATTCATTTACTGAAGCCATTCCATTTAAGGAAATAGCCAATAAAAAAACTTCTAGCTCAAATAGATATACAAATGAACTAGATTGTAGTGATAAAATTAATGAATTTTGTAAAATAAATAACATTACACCTTATGCATTTTTCATTGCTGTATATTCTATATATTTATATAAAGCACAATCAAAAACAGATTTTACAATAGGAACACCTTTATTAAATAGAAAAAACTATACAGATAAACATACAGTAGGAATGTTTGTATCAACAATTCCTTTAAATATACATATTAATAAAAATGAAACATTTATTGAATTTACAAAAAAGAATAGCAATTGACTTAATTTCAATACTAAGACATCAAAGTTACCCATATCAAAATATGTTAGAATATACAAGAAAAGAAAAACAAATAAACACTAATTTATTTGATACAATTTTATCTTTTCAAAATATGAGACCAGACGAAAATATTTTAGAATGCAAATTTAAACATTTTTGGAACTTTTCAGCTAATCAACAAACTAGTTTTGAAATGCACATTACAGACTATAATGGTGAAGGAAGATATTTTTTAAATTTGGATTATAATGAATCGTTTTGCAATGATAATGAAATAAAATTAGTTTTCGAAAGACTAAAAAATATTATTAATAATGTACTTAAAGAAAATTTACCTATAAAAAACATTTCTTTTATAAGTACTGAAGAAAATAATAAAATAAATAATATATTTAACCATTTTACAAACTATTCACCTTCAAAGACATTAATTGACTTGTTTGAAGAAACTGTAAAAAACATCCAAACAAAATAGCACTAAAATTTAAAAATGAAATTCTAACATATGCAGAACTATCACAAAAAGTTAATGGTTTTGCAAATACTTTGCTAAATAATAATATAAAAAATAATATTCCTGTTAGTATTTTATTAGAACGTTCTTCTCAAATGGTCATAGCTATGCTTGCAACATTAAAAGTTGGTGCATACTATATAACCATTGATCCTTTTTGGCCACTAGATAGAATAAATTACATTATAAGTAATAGTGATAGTTCTATTTTAATAACTCATGGTAAATATATTAATCAACACTTAGATATGAAATGTATAAATGCTGATGAAATTGATTATTCTAATTTATCAAATAATATTAATAATATACCTCATTCTTTATCAGATTATGCTTATGTAATATACACTTCGGGTTCAACCGGTAAGCCTAAGGGAACTATGATGACAAATAAAAATGTAGTAAATTTATTACATTCTACACATATAAATTTTAACCAAACCCCAAATGATATATGGACTTTATTCCATACATATACATTTGATTTTTCTGCTTGGGAAATTTACGGTTGTTTATTATATGGTGGTCAATTGGTAGTGGTTCCAAAAGAAACAACTATTAATCCTAAAGAATTTTTAAATTTATTAGTTAAAGAAAAAGTTTCAATTTTAAATCAAACTCCAGCATATTTTTATAAAGTTATTGAGGAAGAAAAATTATTAAACTTAAATTTAGATAATATTAGATATCTTATTTTAGGTGGAGAAGCAGTTTATGCTGAACCATTAAACTATTTTAAAGAAAAATATCCTAATATAATTATATACAATGGCTATGGTCCAACAGAAACAACAATATTTGCAATAATGGGAGAAATAACAAAAAATGATATAAATGATAATAATATTTATATAGGATATCCTCTTGAAAATTATAAAATACGCATATTAAACCAAGATTTACTTCCTTTAGGTATTGGCTGTGAAGGAGAAATATGCATTAGTGGTAATGGCGTATGCAGCGGCTACTTTAATAATCCTGAAATGACAAAAGAAAAATTTATAACTATAGATGGTGAAACTGTATATAGAAGTGGTGATTTAGGTTATTGGAACTATGATGGAAGAATTAAATATATAGGTAGAAATGATAATCAAGTTAAAATTAGAGGTTTTAGAATTGAATTAGAAGAAATTGAAAAAGAATTATTAGCATGTAAATATGTTACTAAAGCTGTTGTTATGCCTATTGAAAATAACAATTATACAAAATCACTAGTTGGCTTCATAGAAACCTCTAAAGAAAATTATGTTGATACTGTATTACAAGCAATAAGACGAAATCTAACTTCATATATGATACCAAAATTATACCAAGTTAAAGAAATGCCTTTAAATAATAATGGAAAAATAGATAGAAAAAAACTACTTTCACAAATAGATCTTAGAAATAAAGAAATAATAAAACCAACCAATAATCTTGAAAAAGAATTATTTGATACAATTACTAAAATAAAAAATATATCAAATATATCCATAACAGACGACTTTTTTGAAGACTTAAATTTTGATTCTTTAGATATAATGCAAATGTCTACATTATTATCTAAATACAATGTTAGTATACAATCAATTAAATATAATTCTTCAATACAAAAACTAGCACAATCTATAAACAATAAAAATGATAAATCAACTATAAATGTATTTCATGAGGTAGAAATACAAAACCATACATTTTCTTATGATTTAAACAATGTTTTATTAACAGGATCAACAGGTTTTTTAGGTGCTCATATATTAAGAGATTTAATAAAAAATCCTAATACAAAAAAAGTATTTTGTTTAATACGAAACAAAAATGGTGTATTAGCTGAAAATAGGTTTAAAAAAAATTTATTAAAGATTATTTTACTTATGAAGATATGGCAAATCTTGACAAAATTACAATTATTAATGGGGATTTTGAAAAAGAAAATTTCGGAATTTCAGATGAGGAATATTCGAATTTAACCAAAAAATATCAACAGTTAGTCACTGTGGAGCTTATGTAAAGCATTATGGTAAATATAATAAATTTCATATGACAAATGTTATTGGAACTGAAAATGTAATTAATTTTGTACATAAATCTAATGCAAAATTAGCACATATATCAACAATTTCTGTTGGTGGTTATTGTGATATTAATGACATTAAATATTTGGATGAAAACTCTATTAATATTGGACAAACATTTAATAATCATGTATATATGATAACTAAATATGAAGCAGAATGTAAAGTACTAGATGCTATTAATTCTGGTTTTATAAAGGCTAAAATATTTAGATTAGGAAATATTATGCCAAGAATTACAGATGGTAAATTCCAAACAAACAAATTAGATAATGGATTTTTAAGCAGAATAAAAACAATTCTTAGCATTAAATCAATTACCAAAGATTATCTTAATCTTACAATTGACTTAAGTCCTGTTGATTTGTGTTCTCAAGCAATTGTTACTTTATTAAAAAATAATACTAATAACACTATCTATCATATATTAAATAATAATCTTCTTTCAGTTAAAGATTTAGTATCTAACTTTAATATTGAAACAATATCAACTGAAGAAGCTATAAAAAGAATTAAACAATTAGATGATCCTCATAGTGCCCACTTACTAAATGATTTATTATATTCAAATTTAATAGAAACTAAAACAATTGAAGAAATTAGTTGTAATGAGCTATTAAATTTAGGATTTTGTTGGAATAAAATTGATACTGATTATCTAGATAAAATTTTTAAAATTATTAAGGAGTAATAAATGAAAAACTTAAAATTAAGAATATATAGTAAATTATTATTATTAGAAGTAGCTGTAATTGTACTTATGCGATTTCTAATACCTGTATTATCTAATTACCCTCCATATTCAGAGGCAATTGATTTTCAATTAAAAATAGAGGTGTTAACCCATGACCAGCAATATATCCTGTTAGGAATATTTGCATTGTTATTACAAACATTTTTCATAAAAATATTCTTCTCAGACATATTTAAATATATAAAAAAAGACCCAAAAGATGTAACTATAAAAGAAACCGAACAAGTTAGATTGCAATGTTATAAAATACCAAAAAAATTATTTTTTGTACAAACAGTTTTACTAGGAATAGTTTTATGCATGTTGTTTTCTATGGTTCAAATTAGCATTATTTTATGTATTAAATTTTTATTAATATATTTTTCATTTTTTACAGCATCATGGGTTATATCCATGGTCCTAATTAGAAGTGATTTAAATGCTATTATAGAATCTACATATACAATTAATAAAAATGTAACCTCATTTGGAAAGAAAACAAAATTTTATAAAAACTTATTACTTAACTTAATACCTTTCTTTATTTTTATAATGATTACAATTTCATTATTGGGGTATTCTAAAGTAACTGAACAAAATGGTGAAAATGGTTATTATTACTACAAACAAGCAATGAATGATATAGACTTTGATAATGAAACACTAGAAACCATTTCAACTAAATTAGATAATATTCCTTTAAGAAATTCTTCAGATTACTACTTTATAATTGGATCTAATGAAAAAAATTCTCATCAAATTCTGGTAATGCAACAAATTTCTTTATAGAATATGCAAATGAGTTTTTAGATCAAACAGATGGGAGAGTTTATGAATATTATGGAGTAGAAGAACAAGGTTATGCTAAACGTATTACATTACAAGATTCAAGTTCTGTATTAATTGGTTTTAAATATACAACTACAAATGTAGAAATAATGACATATTTTGTTGGTATTAGTATTGCAGCAATTATTGTTTATATCATTATATTATTAATCTGGACAAAAAATATAAGTAAAAATATTTCAGAAATCTCAAACAGATTAACAGAAATTTCAAAAAAGATAATGTTATAAATGAATCTCCACTTCCTTTACTTTCAAATGATGAGCTTGGAGATCTAACAATTGCATTTAATAAAATACAACATTTAACACAAGAGTATATTACCCAAATAAAAGACACACAAGAATCACTAATGGAAAGCGAAAGATTATCTTCATTAGGCCAACTAATAGGAGGAATTGCACACAACTTAAAAACACCTATAATGTCAATAGCTGGAGCAGCAGAAGGGTTAAATGATTTAATTAAAGAATATGATTCATCAATTGATGACCCAACAGTAAATAGCCAAGACCACCATGAAATTGCAAGTGATATGTCTACATGGATTGAGAAAATAAAAAATTATACAGAATATATGTCAGACATTATTACTGCTGTTAAAGGTCAAGCTGTTGTCATGTCAAATGAAGACGATATTAACTTTACAATATCAGAACTTGTAAAAAGAGTTACAATCCTTATGAAGCATGAATTAAAAAATGCCATTATAAACCTAAATACAGATATAAAAGTTGATGAAAACTTAACTCTTAATGGTGATGTTAATAATCTAGTTCAAGTTATTAATAATATGATATCAAATGCAATTCAAGCTTATAATGGAAAAGAAAATGAAAGTATTGAATTTACTATTACCAAAGACTCAAAAAATATAATATTCTCAATTGAAGACCATGCAGGTGGATTGCCAGATAAAGTAACAGATAAACTATTTAAAGAGATGATTACAACAAAAGGAAAAAATGGTACAGGATTAGGATTATATATGTCTTATTCTACAATAAAAGCTCACTTTAATGGTAATATAACCTTTGATACTAAAAAGGGAAAAGGAACTAAATTTAATATTTATATTCCAATGTAAATTTATAAAAAGTATTAAGTAAAAACTTAATACTTTTTATTTATATAAATATTAACCTATAGTTTACATTTTATTCGAATTTTGTCAACTATTTATACTTTTTAATCTAAACCTCTTGCTTTTTATAAACTTTATCAATATAATGTAATCGAGAAATAAAACATACAGAGGTGATATTATGAGGCATGGAGCACAACAAGCAGCAGTAAACCAAAGCACAAATGATAATTATAAAATAATTGTCGTAGACGACGAAGAAGGAATTTTAGACTCTCTATCAATATTTTTAAAAAGATCTGGATACCAATTTGTTGGGATAACTGACCCAGTAGAAGCAATTGAAAGAGTTAAACAAGAACACTTTGATTTATTAGTATTAGACTTTATAATGACACCACTTCATGGAGATCAAGTTGTAGAAGAAATAAGAAAATTCAATAAAGAACTGTATATATTACTATTAACAGGTCATAAAGATTTAGCCCCACCATTAGAAACAATCAAAAGGCTAGATATACAAGGCTATTGTGAAAAAAGTGATAAATTTGATCAAGTAATATTACTTATAGAATCAGGAATAAAATCAGTTGCTCAAATGAGAGAAATTCAAAGAATAAATGAAGAATTAAAAGATACATATGAGCAATTAGAAAAAGCATACCTAGAAAGTGTTCAAACAATTAGATATACAGTTGAAGCTAAAGACCCATACACAAGAGGACATTCAGACAGAGTATCAGCATATTCTGTATTAATTGGCGAAAAATTAGGACTTTCTGAAAAAGATTTAAAAACATTAAGAATTGGTGGTTTATTCCATGATGTAGGAAAAATTGGAGTACCTGATGCAATATTACAAAAAGAATCAAGATTAACTGATGAGGAATACTCTGAAATAAAAAATCATCCATCAATTGGAGCACATATACTTTCAACAGCATCAATTTTTAAAGAAATAATCCCAATTGTTAAACATCATCATGAAAGATATGATGGAAAAGGATATCCTAGTCAATTAAAAGGTGATGAAATTCCTTATTTTGCAAGAATTGCTGCTATTGCAGATAGTTTTGATGCAATGACATCAAAAAGAACTTATAGAAATTCATTACCTATAGAAGTTGTAATTGAAGAATTTAAAAAAGGTAGAGGAACCCAATTTGATCCAGAATTGGATGATGTATTTTTAGATATATTAGAACATGATTATGATAAAATAAAAAGTATTCAAGAACAATTTAATCCAAATGTCGCAGAATGTTTATAATATATAAATTATAATTTAATAAATAAAAAACTAGTAATTAAATTTAAATTACTAGTTTTCTATTTTAACATCCTTTCATAGAAAGTCCTACTTTTTTTCTTTCCTTATCAATTTTTATTACCTTAACTTTTACAATATCTCCTACAGATACAATATCTGATGGATTTTTTATAAATTTATCACTCATTTCGGAAATATGTACTAACCCATCATATTTTACGCCAATATCGACAAAAGCACCAAAATCAATAACATTTCTAACAGTTCCTGTTAATACCATTCCTTCTTTTAAATCTTCGAATTTTAAAACATCACTACGAAGAATAGGTTTTGGCATATCTTCTCTTGGATCTCTTCCTGGTTTTATTAACTCATTTATAATATCTTGTAAAGTCATCTCTCCTATTTCAAGTTCTTTTGCCGTTTTTTTAATATCAATAGCCTTTAATTTTGAGCGTAAATCAGTTAACTTTTCTTTATTTACTAAATCCTTTTTATCAAAGCCAATTTGTTTTAGTAATTTTTCTGTTTGTTCATAACTTTCTGGGTGAACTGCAGTAATTTCTAGTGGATTATCTCCATCAATAATTCTTAAAAATCCTGCACATTGTTCAAATGCCACTTTTCCAAGTTTAGGTACCTTTAACAATTCTTTTCTATTTTTTAATTTACCATTTTCATCTCTATATTTAACAATGTTTTTTGCAATAGTGTTATTTATACCAGATACATATGAAAGAAGTGAAGGTGTTGCAGTATTTACATCGACTCCAACCTTATTAACACTATCTTCTACTACTCCTGTTAAGCTTTCAGCAAGATTTTTCTGATTAACATCATGTTGGTATTGTCCAACTCCAATTGCCTTTGGATCAATTTTTACAAGTTCTGCAAGTGGATCTTGCAAACGTCTTGCAATAGAAATAGCACCTCTTATAGAAACATTTATATCTGGGTATTCCTCTGTTGCAAGTTTTGATGCAGAATATACAGAAGCACCTGCTTCACTTACAATTACATAATGAACATCGCAAGAAGCTTCTTTAATCATATCAGAAACAAACATTTCAGATTCTCTGGAAGCTGTACCATTACCAATTGCAATCATATTAATTTTATATTTATCAATTAACTTTAATAATTCTTTTTTAGCTCCAACCACATCATTTTGTGGTTCTGTAGGATACACAGTAGTATAGTCAAGAACCTTTCCGGTTTCATCTATAACTGCAATTTTACACCCTGTTCTATATGCTGGGTCAAATCCCATAACAGTTTTACCTTTTATTGGAGCTCCTAAAAGTAGTTGTTTAGCATTTTGCCCAAAAACTTTAATTGCTTTTTCCTCTGCTTTTTGTGTTAAATCAGAACGAATTTCTCTATCAATAGATGGCTCTATCAACCTTTTAAAACTATCTAAAATCGTATTTCTAAGCATATTAGAAAATTGAGTTTCACCTTTTATTACATCTTTTTCAATATATAATAAAATTTTTTCTTCTGGTTTTTCTAATTTGACTTTTATAAATTCCTCTTTTTCACCTCTATTAATAGCTAAAATTCTATGGCTAGGAATAAATTTTATAGCCTCACTATAATCATAATACATTTCATAATTTGATTTTTCATCTTCTTTAGCTGCTTTTGTAACAATTAGCCCTTCTCTATAACAAATTCTTTTAATTTCTTTTCTATATTTTGCATTATCAGAGACATTTTCTGCAATAATATCTAAAGCTCCACAAATAGCGTCTTGCTCATTTGCAACTACCTTATCTTTATTCTTTTTATCTTCATCAGATAAACTATCAATATTAATAAAATCCTTAGCAATCTCATTAATATCTCTAGTTTCTTTTTGCTCTATTATAATTTTAGCTAAAGGTTCTAATCCTTTTGCCTTTGCTACTGTAGCTCTTGTTTTCTTTTTTTTGTTTATACGGTCTATATACATCCTCAACTTCAGCAAGTGTTTTTGAAATTGCAACTTGTTTTAATATTTCGTCTGTTAATTTACCCTGCTCATCAATAGATTTTATGACCTCTTCTTTTCTTTGCTCTAAATTTCTTAAATAATTTAATCTATCTCCAAGAGTTCTTAAAGTTTCATCACTTAATCCACCTGTTACTTCTTTCCTATAACGCGCAATAAATGGTATAGTATTTCCCTCATCAATTAATTTTATAGTTGCCTCAACTTGACTTGGCTTTACTTGCAACTCGTCTGCAATAATTTTTATAATTTTTTCCATCTTTTTTTCTCGTATAATTAAATATATTTAATGCTTATACGAATTTCTCCTTTCGTAACTTTAGTTAAATTTATTCAACACCTAAATATTCATTATAAGTAACTTCTCTATCAATTACTTTTCCGTCTTGTTTAATATCTATTATTCTATTTGCAACTGTCTGTGTCAATTCATGGTCATGTGATGTAAATAAAATATTTCCAATAAATTTTTTCATTCCTTCATTTACAGAAGTAATACTTTCCATGTCTAAATGATTTGTTGGTTCATCAAATATTAAAAAATTTGCTCCTGAAAGCATCATCTTAGAAAGAACACATCTTACTTTTTCTCCTCCTGATAAAACATTTGCTTTTTTTAATGCTTCATCTCCTGAAAATAACATTCTACCAAGAAAACTTCTTACATATGTTTCATCTGGATCTTTTGAGTATTTTCTAAGCCATTCGGTTACATTTTCATCTGTTTCAAATAAATAGCCATTATCTTTTGGGAAATATGATTTTGTTATTGTTGTTCCCCAAACAAGTTCTCCTTCATCTGGTTCAATTTCTCCAGCAATTATTTGAAATAATACTGTTTTGGCATTTTCATTATCTGCTAAAAATGCTATCTTATCATTTTGTTTCACATTAAATGATATTTTATCTAATATTTTTATTCCATCAACTGTTTTAGAAATATTTTTTACTTGTAATATTTCTTTTCCTGGTTCTCTATCTGGTTTAAAATCTACATATGGATACTTTCTATTTGATGGTTTTATTTCATCTAACTCTATCTTTTCTAATGTCTTTTTTCTAGAGGTTGCTTGTCTTGACTTTGAAGCATTTGCACTAAATCTTGCAATAAAATCTTGTAATTCTTTAATTTTTTCTTCTTTCTTTTTGTTTTGCTCTCTCATTTGTTTTAATGCAAGCTGACTTGATTCATACCAGAAATCATAATTTCCCGGATAGACTTTTATTTTTCCAAAATCAACATCTGCAATATGAGTACATACTTTATTTAAAAAGTACCTATCATGTGATACTACAATTACTGTGTTTTCAAAATTTATCAAAAATTCTTGAAGCCAATTTATACTTTTTAAATCAAGGTCATTTGTAGGTTCGTCCAATAATAAAACATCTGGATTTCCAAATAAGGCTTGTGCTAAAAGAACTTTTACCTTTTCCCTAGCTTCAATTTCCTTCATAAATTTATAATGATTATCTGGAATTATGCCTAAATCATTTAATAATTGACTTGCATCTGATTCCGCATTCCATCCATCAAGTTCTGCAAATCTTTCTTCTAATTTTGCAGCTTTCATTCCATCTTCTTCTGAAAAATCAGGTTTAGCATAAATTGCTTCCTTTTCTTTCATAATATCATACAATTCTTTATTTCCCATTAAAACTGTATCCATTACCGTATATTCTTCAAAAGCAAAGTGGTCTTGTTTTAATACAGATAGCCTTTCACCTTTTTCTAATGAAACATCTCCTTTGCTTGGCTCAATTTCTCCTGACAAAACTTTTAAAAATGTTGACTTTCCAGCACCATTGGCTCCTATTATTCCATAGCAATTTCCTTTTCCAAACTTAATATTTACATCTTCAAAAAGAACTCTTTTTCCAAAACGTACAGTTACTCCATTTGCACTTAGCATTAATAATCTCCTCCTATAATTTATCTTTGCTATTATACAATATTTGCTAAATAATTTCAAGCCAAATTACCATAAGCTTAAGCTTTTACATAAATTATAGTTATAATTTCATAAAAAAAGAAAAAGAATCTTTGCTATAAATTTTAAAACATTAAAATTATATGCAAAAATTCTTTTTTAATTTCATCATAATTAGTTATTACTTCCAAATAATAGCTTTATACTCCATAATCCTGATATTCCAACTAATATATAAATTATTTTGCTAATTACTGATGCTACACCAAAAATTGTATCAACTAAATTAAAATTAAATATTCCAATTAGTCCCCAATTAATAGCACCTATAATAACTAAAATTAATGCTATAGTATCTATAACCTTCATTTTTTACCTCCAAAAAATAATCTAATTATATTATTATATTTTTAATAAATTTTATTCATTATATTGAAAAAAATACTAATTAATGTTAATTTAAATAATGGAGGGGATTTAATTGAAAAAATTTTCAATTTTTTTAATAATTATATTAATAATAGCAGAAATAATTTTTGGAATATATCTTTTTAATAATAAAAATAATAATTCTAATACAACAATTTCTGAAGCTGAAAATACTAATCAAACAAAAAATGTGCAAACTGAAGATAAATCATTTACATTAACCGCTCTTGGAGACATTTTATGCCATAATACACAATATTGGGATGCACACAACACTTCTACAGATGAATATGATTTTTCTTACGTTTTTGAAGACATAAAAAAATATACTGAAAATTCTGATATAACAATAGCAAACCTTGAAACAAGTTTTGCTGGTAAGGAAAGAGGTTATAGCAATTACCCAACTTTTAACAGTCCTGATAGTTTAGCAACAGCCTTAAAAGATATTGGTATAGATATTATTACAACTGCTGGAAATCACTGCTTAGATATGGGATTTTCAGGTTTAAGTAAAACAATTGATGTTTTAGATAAAAATAATATTGAACACTTGGGTACATATAAAACAGAAGAAGAACAAAATAAAACATTTATAAAAGAAATTAATGGATTAAAAGTTGCATTTATAGATTACACATATGGTACAAATGGAATTCCAGTTCCAGAAGGAAAAAAATATTGTGTTAATTTAATTGATAAAGATTTAATAAAAAAACATATAAAAATGGCAAAAGATGAAAATGCAGACATAATTATTGCGTCTATGCATTGGGGAACAGAATATAGAACAACAGCAAATGAAGAACAAAAAGAATTATCAAACTTTTTATTCCAAAATGGTGTGAATATAATTATAGGTAATCATCCTCATGTAATAGAACCTTTCGAAACTCGTGAAGTTACAATGCCAGATGGCACTACAAAACAGTGCTTTGTGGCATATGCACTTGGAAATTTTACAGCTGACCAAAATGCTATAAATACAAGAGATTCTATTATTTTAAATATGAAAATTACTAGAAAAGTAGATGGAACTATTTGTATAGATAATATAAATTATGTGCCAATTTATATGTATAAAAATACATCTGTAAGTACACATAAATTTAAATTAATAGATTTAAATTCTGAAATAGAAACATACGAAAATGGAACAAATAAATCAATTTCAAATACAACATATAATTTATTTAAAAAAGAATTATCTCAAATTAAAAAAATTCTAGGAGAAAATAATTAAATAAAAAAAAGATTTTAAGTTATACTTAAAATCTTTTTTATTTTAGTCTAACATATCTTTTCTTTTTAACCACCATGTTACAAGTAATGTTAGAATTATAGAAACTCCAATCATAATTATAAAACCAAATGGACTATTTTGAAATGGCAGACCAACATTCATTCCCCAAAAACTAGAAATCATTGTTGGAACAGCTAAAACAATAGTAATTGAAGTTAAAAATTTCATTACACCATTTAAATTATTAGATATTATAGAAGCATATGCATCCATTGTTCCATTTAAGATATCACTATAAATTTTTGCCATTTCTATAGCTTGTCTATTTTCTGTAATTGCATCTTCTAGTATTTCTTCATCTTCATCATATAATTTTATAATTTTCCCCCTCATTGTTTTTTCCATTACTAGCTCATTTGATTTTAATGAAGTTGTAAAATATACTAAACCTTTTTCTAAGTTTAATAATTTTAATAGCTCCTTATTTTTCATTGAATTTTTTAATATATATTCTGCAATTTCTGTCTCTTCATTTATTTGCTTTAAATAGCTTAAAAAATATGAAGCATTTAAATATAAAATTTGAAATATAAATCTACTTTTTTTATAAGTTTGAAAATTCTTTATTCTTGTTTTTTCAAATGTACTAATTACCTTATTTTTCTTTAATGCAACAGTAATAAAAAAATCATCTCTTACAACAATCATTCCAAGTGGCATTGTTGTATAAATATCATTACCATCTTTTGTTTTTTCTATTATTGGAACATCTACAACAAATAATATTGTACCATCATCTTCCTCTATATCAATTCTTGCTTTTTCTTCAAAATCTAAAGAATCTCTAATAAAATCCTCTTGTATTTGTAAATTATCACATACTTTTTTTATTTCTTCCTCAGAGGGGTTCACTAAATTAATCCAACTTCCTTTTTCAAATGTGTTTATTTCTTCAAATTTATTTGTATCTTTTCCTGTATTATATATTTTTAGCACTTTTACTCCCCCTTTTTCCCATATAATTATTTTAATTTGATTTATGATTTTTGTCAATATTTTATTTTTTTAACTTTTATAAAAAGGCATTAAAAAAGGTCACTAAAAAGTGACCACATTTTAGTCTCCATTTCTTGCTGGATTATATGCATAAATAATCCTTCCATCTGGAGTTAAGGTTTTTATAACCGTTTGATTGTAAGAATAACCTTGTGTAATTAAAATTTGTTCATCTAAGTCTATTTTTATTTCTTGCATATAGCAATCCTTTATAATAAACCCTTCTTTTTCGTACATATTTCTTATTTTTTTTATGTACCATCCACAGTTTCTTGGCATATATACATAATTCTTAAACCTGTAGTGACATATTTTCATTGCACCAAGCCGTTCAATCAAAAAGTCATCGGCAGACCCAACATAACTATTAAATTGTTTTTGCAAATTGTGCTTTTGTATATATTTATATGCACTTTTGCAATGTCCTTCTGTCCCTGTACTTATATGACTGCCATCAGGGAAAATGAAACCTGTAGTTACTGGAAGCATTTTTTTCCCTCCTTCAAAAATATTTTATATAATTATATAACAAAAGTATATTATTTTCAATATATAAATCGAAATAAAAGCATCAGTATTTGCTATATTAATATTGTAGTTTTATATACAAAAAAACAACCTACAAGCTTTTTTGTTTATAGGTTATTATAATTGGTGCGCCATAGAGGATTCGAACCTCCGACCATTTGATTAAGAGTCAACTGCTCTACCAACTGAGCTAATGGCGCATATATTAACTTATGTTATTATACTACAAAAATAATTTTTGTCAATACCAGCTTAAAAGTCTCTTCAAAAAGAAGAGACTTTTAACTAATTTTTATTACTTGCTTGTGTATTTGTTTTATTAGAACTTACATTTTGAGTATTATTTTTATTTTCAGTTTTATTAGAGTTTGAATTATTTACTGTAGTATTATTTTTTGTTTCAGGTGTAGTAGAAGATGGCTTTGTGGCTTCTGGATTTTTTTCTTGAGTTGTTTCCTTAGTTGTTGTTTCTGGAACTTTAGTTGTTTTCTTTGTTCCTCTTTTTACAATTCTTTGCATTGCATTATATGTATCTTTTGATAATAAAGATTTTGAAACAACACTTCCATTTAAACTTTTTATAATGTAAGTTTCAGTTTGAAGTCCTGTTGCTCCTTTTTGAGTAACCACTTCTTGGCCTTCAGCCAAGCTTGCATCATCTATATACTTTGTTGTAACAGGAAGAGTTGCAATTGTTCTTGTTTCAAAAGAAACAGTATATTCTTGTTCTTCTTTAATTCCATATATTGAAACCGTTGCAATTCCATTTTGTACACCAGCATTTATTTTAACAGGGTATTTTCTTGAATTTTTAAATTTAAAATCTGTTAACCCATAAACAACTGTAGCATCCCTACCAGCAGGTAAATATGATGTTACAAATTGATGATTTCTTCTTTCAACTATTTCTAAATTTGACATAAGAACTGCATTATACAATGTTGAAGAAATTTGGCAAATTCCTCCACCAAGACCATCAACAACTTGACCATTTGAATATATTTTTGCTTCTTTATATCCCGCAGCAATTGTTCTTTCACCTAATGTTTTATTATAAGAAAATGTCTCACCTGGCATTAAAACTGTTCCATTAATTTTTTGACATGCTATTCTTAAATTTGTTGTTCTGTCTGTAGCGCTTGCATCATATCTTGTTGTAAAAACAGCGAGCCTATCTGGAAATGCTTCAGAACCAATTTGGTCAATTGTCACCTTTGGTTTTGTAATAGTTAATTTTATAGTATATTCATTTTTTTCTTCTTTTATTAACTCTTTTGCCTCATCTACATTAAAATCAACACCATTTACTTCTGGAAAAATTTCAAAAGGATCTTTAGTATAATATGCATCTTTTGCTTCTTTATAGACTTCTTCATGAATCTTATCTATATTAATTTCGTCTGGCTCTTTTTCCATAACATTTATTTCTATTAAATATTGATTATCATTTAAATCATTTAAATTCTTTTTTATTTTTTGAGTAGTATCATCAACATCAATTGCAACACCTTTTTGTCCTTTAGTAATAATCAAATTATCATCTTCAATATAATAACTTGTTTCTTTAATTGCACCTGGTAAATTAGAACTTGCATCTTTTAAAGTTTGTTTTGTCACTTCTTCATTAATACTTAAATTAACATCAATATTCTTTTTTCCAATAAGAGTAAATAAAATGCTGTAATTATTAGTAAATATATTTCCATCTCTACCAACATTAAATGCATTTTCAACTGCCGAATCTATATTAAAATTTACTTCAATTAATTCAGGATTAATTTGAGTCTCAAACTCCTGATATTTTAATGTTATTTCTTTTGATTTTTTTTCATTATAAATGGTTTCCAATTTTCCTTTGGCTTCTTCCTTTGTCAAACCAGAAACTTCCACACCATTTATTGAAATTCCACTTATAATCTTATCATTGTTGATGTTTATAATAGCAAAAATAATTGAAAAAATAATAATTAATAATGCAATAATTATAGCCGAAATTATAATTTTTTTTCTGTTTTTATATTTTTTCTCTATTTTTTTATATTCCTTCTTTTCTTTTTCTATTTTGTCTTCATTTACATTAGATTCTTTGTTTTTTATATCTTCAGCATCTATAACTTTAACATCCTCTTTTTTTTCTTCTTGTTTTTGCATAAAATAACCCCTTTATAATTTATTTTCATCTTTTATATTATCATAAAGTATAATTTTTGACAATATTTTTACTAAATATTTACCTAAAACTAAAAAAACTTTAAACCCTTGGTATATATGTATATTTTCGAATTATTTTTTATTTAATTTTATGTTTTTTATTTCAAATATATTACATTTATAAAAATTTAAAAAATTTTGAAAAAATACTTGAACATTGTAGAAAATAATATTATAATGTAAAAAGCAAAAGATAAATAAGGAGAGAATTTTATGGAACTTACTAAAAATATATTTTTTAACACAGATAAATTAGTAGAAAATAGCAATGTTAAAATATCATATACAGGTAAATTTTTTCAAGATAACTCTGAAAAAGTTTTTTTACATTATGGATTTGGTCAAAACTGGAATAATGTAAATGAAATAGAAATGCAAAAAACAGAATTAGGATTCCAAGCTGAAATAAATTTACTTGAAGGTGAATCATTTAATTTATGTTTTAAAAATGGAAATAATCAATGGGATAATAATAATGGTCAAAATTATATCTTCCCAATAGAAAAAGTTTCAACTGAATTGGTAGTTTTAGAAGACGAACCAGTTTCTTTAGGAACTGCAAAAAAATTAAGAAAATCATACTTATGGAGTAAAAAAATTCGTTTAGCAGTATATAAAATAATAACATATCTTCCAAAAATAATATCAGGAAATTATAAAAGAAAAGTTACAGAATAAATAAAAAAGTATCTATATAGATACTTTTTTTATTTTATTAAATTACCCATCCACCATTTATAGAAATTATTTGTCCTGTTGTAAAATTGTCATCTATTAACCAACATACACATTTTGCAATATCTTTTGGACTTCCAATTCTCCCTAATGGTGTATTTTCTTCTATTTGTTCTAATTCCTCTTTACTAAAATTTTTATTCATATCAGTGTTAATAGTTCCTGGTGCAATAGAATTTACTCTTATATTAGATGGGCCTAATTCTTTTGCTAGTGCCTTTGTTAATCCATCCATCCCTGCTTTTGACACAGAGTAAATAACTTCTAATGATGCACCTACCATTGCCCAAATTGAAGAAATATTTATTATACATCCGGATTTTTCATGAACCATGCTTGGAATTACCTCTTGTGACATCATAAATGCAGAATACAAATTATTATTAATTACTCTATTCCAATCATCATCTGTTTCATCTGTAAACATTTTATATTCTGATATCCCTGCATTATTTATTAAAATATCAATTTTTCCATATTTATTTAATGCATATTCTACTAATTTATGTCCTTCTTCTCTTTTGGAAACATCTGCTTTAAAAATATCAATTTTTATATTTATTTTTTCTAACTCTTGTTTTAATTCTTTTGCCTGATTCTCTGATTTATTATAATTTGCAATTACTTTTACTCCATTTTTAGCTAAATGTATAGCTATTTCTTTTCCAATTCCACGAGATGCTCCTGTAACTATTGCTATTTTTTCCATATTCCTCACCTTTATATAAATATTTTATATATAAAAAAAGCCAATAATTAAGCTTATCGCAAAACTACTGACCTTTATTATGGAGCCACTTCTCAGATTCGAACTGAGGACCCCCGCATTACAAGTGCGGTGCTCTGGCCAACTGAGCTAAAGTGGCAACTTTGGTGACCCGTACGGGAATCGAACCCATGTCTCCGCCGTGAAAGGGCGATGTCTTAACCGCTTGACCAACGGGCCTTATAAAATTAAGAACTAAACAATATATTTCAATCATTTAGTTCTTTGGTGAGCTATCCGCGACTCGAACGCGGGACAACTTGATTAAAAGTCAAGTGCTCTACCACCTGAGCTAATAGCCCATAACCGTCGTATGACTTACGACGCCCTTATATATTACAATATTTTTTTGGTATTGTCAATATATTTTTAAAAATTTTTTAAATTTTTTTAAAATTTTTTGTTTTTACATAAATATTTGTCAGAAAAAGTTATGCATTAAGCTTTTCTACAACTTCATTAACATCTATTCCATGAACATCACATGCTTCTTCTAAAGTTTCCATTTGTGAAGCAGGACAACCTAAACAATGCATTCCTATTTCTAATAAAATTTCTGCTTTTTCAGGTGCTTTTTCTAAAATTTCACCAATTCTTGTATCTTTATTAAATTGCATAATAATTCTCCTTTCAAATTATAACTACATATTATTTATTTTATCATAAATTTTAAAAAAAGTATAGACAAATTTAAAAAAATGATGTATTATGTCATTGTTGTAAGGTGGTGATACTATTTTAAATTTGCTAAATTTATTCTTTATAACACTTATTATTAATCTTTTTATAAGTTTATATTCAATTTATATGTTTTTTGAAATCAAAATTTTTCATAATCAACAAGGTTCCAAATTAAAAATTAAAAAAAATAAATTTAATTAGAAAGGAGGTCTATTTTATTTTTTATAATAAAAAGAAAGGTTTTATTTTCTATTATTTCTTATTATTATCAAGTATTATTTCTATTAAATTATTTTATCCAATTTTTATAGCAGAAGAGATTATTATTCCATATGGAATAAATCCTTTTGATATATGCTCAAAAAATCCATTACTTTGGTACTACATAAAAATAATTTATATTATTTCATTTATTATATCAAATTTAATTTTTAGTAATTTTTTATTTTATCGTTTTTTTAAACATTTTAAAATTTTTAAAAACCCCCCTAAAAAAAATAATATAAAAAATAATTTTAATTTTAATAATTTAAATTTATTAATAGGAGAAAATTTAAATAAAAATAAAATTTATATTCCCGAATCAGGATTATATCAAAATTTTTTAATTACTGGAACTATAGGCTCTGGAAAAACAAGTTCTGCTATGTACCCATTTACAAAACAGTTTTTAAAATATAATAAAAATAATAAAGAGAAAATAGGAATATTAATATTAGATGTTAAAGGAAATTATTATTCACAAGTAAAAAATATGTTAATAAATATAATTTAAATAATGATTTAATAATAATACAATTAAATTCAAATATTTATTACAATCCATTACATAAGCCACATTTAAAGCCCCAAATTTTGGCTAACAGAATAAAAACAATTTTAACATTATTTTCAGAAAATAATTCAGAATCTTATTGGTTAGATAAAGTTGAACAAATTTTAACAGAATGTATAAAAATATGTAGATTATATAATAATGGTTATGTCACATTTTTAGAATTACATAAATTAGTAACAAATGAAGATTATTTTAATGAAAAAATTAAAATAATTAAAGAATTATTTATTTCATCAAAATTAAATAAAAATGAAATATATGAATTAAATGCAAGTTTAGATTTTTTTCAAAAAGAATTTTTTAATTTAGATTCAAGAACTAAAGGAATTTTAATCTCAGAAATTACCCGTATAACAAATACTTTTATTTCAGATTACGACGTATTAAATACTTTTTGTTCTCCTAAAGAAAAATTATCATTTGATGGTTTTTCATCTGTAATTAATGAAGGAAAAATTGTTGTTTTAAACATGAATATTGCTGAATATTCTCTTCTTTCAAAAATAATTGCAGCATATTTAAAATTAGATTTTCAAACAGAAGTATTACAAAATCTTTCAAACAATAAATCAAAAATATCTGTATTTATTTGTGATGAATATGATAAATATTGTACAAAAACAGATGGTGACTTTTTTTCTGTAAGTAGAGAAGCAAAATGTATAAATATTGTTAGCACTCAAAGCTATTCATCATTAAAAAATGCATTAAAAGATGATGCTTCTGTAAAAGTAATTATACAAAATTTAATTAATAAAATATGGTTTAGAACTGATGATCTATTTACCATTGAAGAAGCTCAAAAACAATTAGGAAAAGAAGAAAAAGTAAAAATATCACGAAGTATTTCTGAAAGTGCAAAAGAAACAAAATTTAGTTATATTACAAATACTTTAAATTCACAAGGTTCCAACATATCAGAATCATATAATTCATATAAACAAAATGATTTTATTTTTGAAACTAATTTTTTCACACAAAATTTAGAAACATTCACCGCACTTACATTTTTATCTGATGGAAATAAAATTTATAAACCATCAAAAATAAAACTATATCCATATTTTAAAAGAAAGGGATTAATACATGAATATTAAAAAATTATTTTATTTTAATTTTACCATATATTTTTTTATAATTTTTTTATTTAGTTTATCATCAATATCAATAGCTGCAAATGAACCACAAATAATTAATAAAATGACTTCAGCATTTGAAAGTATAGAAGGTTGGCTTTTAAAATTATCTATCCTGCAGCTGCTGTCGCAGTTGGAACAGGAATTTTTATGAAAAAATTTAGTTTTGGTGACGAAGAAAAAATTAGAACAGGAAAAAAAATAATTAGAGGTTCTTTATTTTCTTATGCATTTATTTTAGCAATTGATTTAATTTTATCAGCAATAAAAACATTAATAAGTTAGGAGGAAAATGGACAATAATAATGTTACTCAAACAATTATTTCAACAATTAATAATATCTTTGAACAATTATTTAGTTCTATAGATAATAATTTATATTCAACATTTGATAAAATAACATTCATTAATTCTGACATTTTAAAAGATAATTATTTTAGAAACATTTTTGGCACCTCCACAACAAATGGAATATTATTAATTGCAAATTCTTTATTAATTGCAATAATTATTTATTTTGCAATTAAATATTTTTTGGCGCATTTTACATATTCTAAAATAGAATCTCCAAAACAATTTATTTTTAAATTAATTATTTTTGGTATTTGTATGAATTTTTCATATTTTTTATTAGAAAAATTTTTAGATTTATTTTACGATATTTCTTTATCAATCCAAAACATTGGTGAATCAATTTTTCAAAAAAATATTTCTTTTTCTACATTAATTAATACAATTAATTCTACAATTTATATAGGAGGAACTTCAATAAATATTTTTTCAGTTAATGGCTTATTAAAAGGTACTTTAACATTTACTTTATTAAGTCTTGTTTTTTCTTACTCTTTTAGATATATTATGATTAAAGTATTTGTTTTAATTTCACCATTTGCAATTTTATCTTTATGTTTAGATAACACTTCTTGGTTTTTTAAAGCTTGGATTAAAAATTTATTTTCTTTACTATTAATTCAAATAATTGTATCTTTAATTCTTGTAATTTTATTTTCTGTAAATACATCAAACAATGATTTATTTTCAAAATTTATTTATATTGGCGGAATTTACGCATTAATCAAAGCAAATTCTTTTGTAAGAGAATTTATTGGTGGTATTTCCACAAATATTTAATAATATGTGGAAAACAATATAAAAATATAACAGGAGTTGATATTTATTGAAATTTATTTTTCCACAAAATTATAATTTTAAAAATAAAATATTAGGTATTATAGATTATACAACATTAATATTTAATATTATTTGGATTGCATTAATTGTTTTTTTATTAAATATTATTTTTAATAATTTAAATATAAAAATATTTTTTACAATTATTTTTTTCTTTCCAATTATTATTTTAAGTTTAATTGGATTTAATGGAGAAAATATTTTATATGTATTTTCTTACATGTTTAAATATATATTTAAGCAAAAATTATATCTTTACAATAAACATTAAAATTTATTCTATTTTCCTTGAATTTTTTGTCTAAAACTTGTATAATTTGTTATACAAAACAGATAAATTTAAGGGAGATATGTTTAAATGAAAATAGAAAAAAACGAAAAAGCTTTGTTATTTTCGGAAACACCAATACCAGATATTTTTTTTGCAGAACATTTATCACAAATACCAGGTGATTATTTAAAAATATATTTACATATGGTTTTCCTTTCTAAATATAATAAAGATATAAAATTAAATGATTTATCAAAAAAATTAGCAATTCCATTAAAAACCATAACAGAAGCAACAAAATTTCTAGAAGACAATAAATTAATATTAAAAAAACTACAGGTTATATAATTGTAGATTTGCAAGAAGCTACTCTTCATGAGTTATATACACCAAATTTAACAGCATCAAAAGAAACAATAGAAAAAACAGCCAAAAATAAATCTAGAGCTAAAGCTATTGAACATATTAATAACATGTATTTTCAAGGAATTATGGGACCATCTTGGTATAATGACATTGATTTGTGGTTTAAAAAATATGGATTTGATGAACAAGTCATGATTGCATTATTTGACTATTGCTATAATCGTTCTGCAATGCACAGAAATTATGTACAAACTGTCGCTGAAGCATGGGGAAATAATAAAATTAAAACTTGGACAGACCTAGAAACATACTCTCAACAAGAAGATAAATTATTGAAAATAAAAAAGTTAATAGCAAAAAAACTTGGAAAACACTCTGGTCTTACACAATATGAAGAAGCTTATATAGAGTCATGGGTATTAAATTATGGTTATGACATGGATATAATTGAAATTGCATTAAAACGTACTACATATAAACAAAATCCTACATTTGAATATATAAATAATATAATATCTGACTGGCATGAAAGAAATCTAAAAACTCCTGCTGAAGTTACAACATTTATAGAACAAAGAAATAAACAAACAAAAGATGTTAAAAACCTTAAACAAAGTGTATCAAAAGCAAATTATGCCCAAAGACAATATGATAACTTAGATTTTTTATATGCAAATAATAATTTAAAAGGAGATTCTAATGTCTAATGAAATCTTAGATTCTTTATTAAAAGAATATGATAGAAAAAAAATGAAAGCAGAAAATGACCTTTTACTAAGAAAGGAAAATTTATATAATTCTATACCTCGTTTACAAGAAATTGAAGATGAATTAAATAAATTTGCTATTTATACTGCAAAAAGTATTTTAAATGGAAATAAGGAAAGTTTATCTGAATTAAATATTAAAGCAAATAAATTAAAAAAAGAAAAAGAACAAATTTTACAATTACATGGTTTAGATTTATCTTACTTAAAACCAAATTATGAATGTAAAATTTGTAATGATACTGGCTATTATTTAAATTCTGAAAATAAAAGTATTATGTGTAATTGCCTAAAACAAAAATTATTAGATATTTCATTTAATAATTCTAATATTTCCAATTTAAATAAAGAAAATTTTGAAAAATTTAATCCTCTTATGTATTCAGATGAAGTAGATGTTGCAAAATATAAATTTAATATTTCTCCAAGAAATAATATATTAAAAATAAAAGAAAAATCAATTGAATTTATAAATAATTTTGACAATGAAAATTATAAAAATTTATTATTTACTGGAAATGCTGGTTTGCGGAAAAACATTTATGTCTAACTGTATTGCTGGTGAATTATTAAAAAAAGGAAAAACTGTCCTTTACCAAACAGCTCCTGTATTACTTGAAAATATAATAAATTATAAAATGAGTAAGCAAAAAGATTCTCAAAATAATTTTTATAAATCTATTTTGGAATCTGACTTGTTAATTATAGATGATCTTGGAACAGAAAGTTTAAATAGTATGAAATTGAGTGAACTATTTACAATTTTAAATACAAGATTACTTAATTTAAATAATAAAATTACTAAAACAATTATTTCTACAAATTTAGGAATTAAAGATATATTCAATTTTTACGAAGAACGTATTGGTTCAAGAATTGCTGGATATTATGATATTTATTATTTCTTTGGAGATGATATTAGATTTAAAATTAATCGTTAAAAAAATTCTCATATAAAATATGAGAATTTTTTATTTATTTTTATTTATTCTTCACTGTCATTAATTTCAGGTGTTAAAGTTTCAATGCTTACTACTTTTCCTCCATCACTAGTTCTCATTAATGTTACCCCTTGTGTTGCTCTTCCTAAAATACTTATGTCTTTAACATGAATTCTAATAATTGTTCCTTTTTCAGTAATTAGCATTGCATCATCTTCGTCATTTGCAATTCTTACTCCTACAATATCTCCAGTTTTTGGAGTTATTTTATAAGTAATTACTCCTTTTCCGCCTCTAATTTGAACTCTATATTCATCTAATTCTGTTCTTTTTCCAAAACCATTTTCTGTAATTGCTAAAAGCGTTGCTTTGCTTCCTGTAATTATAGATTCCATTCCAATTACAACATCATCACTATCTAGTCTAATTCCAATAACTCCTTGAGCTATCCTTCCAATTGGTCTTACATCTTTTTCGTCAAACGTTATACTCATACCTTTTTTAGTTACTAATACAACATTATCTTCTCCATCTGTTAATCTTACTGCAATTAATTCATCTTCTTCTTTTAATGTAATTGCTTGAAGTCCTGTTTTTCTTGCAGAATTATATTCATTTAGGGCTGTTTTCTTTATTAATCCATTTTTTGTAGCCATTAATAAATATTTTCCTTCTGCAAAATTTTGAATTGGAATTATTGCAGATATTTTTTCTCCTGGATCTAAACTTAATAAATTAACAATAGCTGTTCCTCTAGCTGTTCTACCGGCTTCTGGTATTTCATATCCTCTTAATCTATACAATTTACCTTTATTGCTAAAGAATAATATCGTATCATGTGTTGAAGCAGTAAAGATTTGTTTAACAAAATCCTCTTCTCTTGTTGCAATTCCAATAATTCCTTTTCCGCCTCTTCTTTGACTTTTATATGTATCAATTGGCATTCTTTTAATATAACCAAAATGTGTTAATGCAACAACTGATTGCTCTTCTTTTATAAGATCCTCAACGTTTATTTCGCCTTCTGCTGCAACAATTTTTGTTTTTCTTTCATCTCCAAATTTATCTCTAATTTGAATTAATTCTTCTTTTATTATATCAAAGACTAGTCTTTCACTACTTAATATTTCTCTTAAATGTGCAATTAATTCCATTAAAGCTTTATATTCTTCTTCGATTTTTTCACGTTGCAATCCAGATAAAGTCTTTAATCTCATATCTAATATTGCTTGTGCTTGTACATCTGTAAGTCCAAATCTTTCCATTAATTTTTCTTTTGGATCATCATAAGAAGAACGTATAATATTAATTACTTCATCGATATTATCTAAAGCTATTTTTAATCCTTCTAAAATATGAGCTCTAGCAAGAGCTTTATCTAATTCAAATTGTGTTCTTCTAAGAATAACATCTTTTCTGTGATCAATATAATAATCAAGACATTGTCTTAATGTTAGTACTTTTGGCTCTCCATTAACTAGAGCTAACATTATAATTCCAAAAGTATCTTGCATTTGAGTATTTTTATACAATTGGTTTAATACAACTTGAGCATTTGCATCTCTTTTTAACTCAATAACAATTCTAACTCTATCTATTCTATCAGATTCATCTCTTATTTCTGAAATTCCTTCAATTCTTTTTTCTCTTACCAATCTAGCCATATTTTCTATTAATTTTGCTTTATTAACTTGATATGGTAATGAAGAAACAATAATTCTTTGTTTAGTATTACTCATTTCTTCTATTTCTGCTTCTGCTCTTACAGTAATTTTTCCTTTTCCTGTTGTATATGCTTGTTTTATTCCTTCAATTCCAAGTATTATACCTCCAGTTGGGAAATCTGGTCCTTTTATTACAGACATTAAATCTTCATTTGTTACTTCATCTTCATCTATAATTTTAATAATTCCATTTATTACTTCTGTTAAATTATGTGGTGGTATATTTGTTGCCATACCTACAGCAATTCCTGAAGAACCATTGACAAGTAATGCCGGAATTCTTGCTGGTAATACAGTTGGTTCTTGTAATCTATCATCATAGTTTGGCATAAAATTAACAGTATTTTTTTCAATATCTGTAAGCATATATTCTGATATTTTTGACATTCTTGCTTCAGTATACCTCATAGCAGCTGCTCCGTCACCATCAATTGAACCAAAATTACCATGTCCATCAATTAACATATATCTCATAGAAAAATCTTGAGCCATTCTAACCATTGCATCATAAACAGAACTATCTCCATGTGGGTGATATCTACCTAAAACAGATCCTACTGTATTAGCACATTTTCTGTAAGGTTTGTCAGATGTTATACCATCTTCATACATAGCATATAAAATTCTTCTATGTACGGGTTTTAATCCATCTCTAACATCTGGTAACGCACGCGATACAATAACACTCATAGCATAGTCTATATATGCAGTTCTCATCTCTTTTTTTCTATATCTCTTTCTATAACTTTTCCGTCACGTCTTTCTTCCATTGTTTTCCCTCTTTTCTTGTATTTAAATTACAAATGTATTATACTAAAACAATAAAAAATATGCAAGTAAAATCAGCAAAAAAGTTTAGGGAAATCACGTTTTTAATTAATTATTTTTATAAAATTTTTATTATTTTTTAATAAATTTTTTATATTTTTTTATGCTTTTTAATAGAATTTTCATCTTTATTATTAAAATTTTTATTTTATTATTTTTATTTATATTTTTTAAAATAATTTTTGTGCCAGTTCCAATTCATCTTGAGTTAAATTAAAATTATTTCCATTTGCTGAAATTAGATTTTGTAAATTTTTTATTGTATTAAATTCATTTATTATATTTTCAATTGGAATTAATGACTCAACAACTTTTTCCATTTTTTATATTCTTTTTTCATACTATTAAAATCCTGATTTTTATAATCCTCTTTCCAATTATTAATATATTTATCTAACTTTTCTACATTATTTATTTGCTCAGAAAATGTATTTTCTATATTATTTTCAACATTTTTTATTATTGTATTTTTTTCTTTTTTTATGGTACTTGCTAATTTTTTATCAATTACATCAGATTTTTTTAAATTATCTACAATATCATCTATTAAGTCAGAAACATTATCTATAACTCCTCCAGATTTTATTGCATTTTGTGCCTGAGAAATACTTTCAAATTTTCCTGTCAAAATTCCTAAAACACTTTTTCCATAATCTACTGCATCTTCGATTGATTTATTAATACCCTCTTTTAGCCCATTATTAATAAAATTATCTTTTAAATTTATTACCTGACTTTCTAAATAATCAGGGCATATTGCTCTAATTCCAATATCAAATCCTGTATTTATTGCCTCTCCAACTTTACTATGTAACATTTCACTTTGCTCCACCTGTGACACAACTTCATTTAATATTTTATTAACTTCATTTTTTATTTGATTATTTTTTTCTATTAAATCCTCCATATAATTTCTCCTTTATTTTATATTATTATTTTATTTATAATATTTTTATAAATTTTTTCTAAATTAATTTTTTTATTTAAATAAATATTTTTAAAATTTTTATTTATTAAATTAGAAAAATATTTATTATATTTTACTATCTGAATTTTATTTTTATTTTCAAATATAATATTTAATATTTTTAAATCTACACAATATTTATCTTTTTTATTAATAATTAAATTAAAATTATTTTTATCATATAAATTATTTATTAATATTTTTGCCTTATTTATTCCAATCAAATTTCCTTCAATTAATAAAAAATTTAAATCACTATTTTTATTAAAATATTATTTATTTCTTTTTTATTTTCTGTACCAATATCTATTAATATAAAATCATAAATATTTTTTAAATATTTAAAAATTTCAAAAATATTTAAATTTATTTTTTCTATATTATTTATTTGATTATTAAAATAATTTTTTAATCCTGAAATTATTTCTATTTTTTTTATTATATTTAATTAATAATTTATTTAAATTATTTTTTATATTTTCTAAATTATTTATTTTTACAAAATTATTTTTAATTGTTTTTTTTATTCCTAAAAAATTATTTATATTTGGTTTGTTTAAATCAAAATCAATAATTAATATTTTTTATATTTATTTTCTAATATTTTTGCAATATTAATTATTGTAATTGTTTTACCAACATTTGATGGTCCAAAAAGTGTAATTATTTTATTTGTTTTTTCTTTTTTTTATTTTATTATTTTTTGAAATTATTTCATTTAATTCTTTAACTTCTTTTTTTATTTTATTGTTTGAATTATTTTCTTCATTAATTATTTTTATTAATTTTTTTATATTTATTTCTGAATTATAATAAATATTATTTATATTTAATTTTTTAAATTTTCTTCTATTTTTTATTTTCTTTTTCTAAAATAAAAATAATTTTTATTTTATTATTTATTACTTTTATTTCATTTAATAATTTTTCTGTTTGTATTTCTCCAGGTAAATCATTATTAATAATTAAAATATCTACATTTTTATTTTCTAATAATATTTCTAATATTGCTTCTTTATATTGAATATCTTTACAAATTATTTCTAAATTATTTTCTTGTTTTAATTTTTCATTTAAATTTGGATTATTAATTGCTGTTATAATTTTTTTCATTTTTATTTTCACCTTCTATTATTTCTTTTTCTAATTCTGAACACTCTATTTTTACTAAAATATGTTCATCACCAACAAACATTAAATTTTCTCCTCTTTTTAATGATTTAATTTCTATTTTTTCTTTTTCAGATAAATTTGTAAAATTTTCTAAAACCTTTATATTATCTTCTTCTAAAGCAAAAAATGTTTTTATACTTGAATTATTTAATATACTTTTCCCATATGTACCATTTTCTAAACTAAATATATCTGAAATATCTTGTGTAATTGCCACACTACTTCCTCCATATTTTCTTATGGTTTTAAATATTTTATATATAAAACCTGCAACTTCTTTGTTTGAAGTAACTCCAATTAACCTCCAAATTTCATCTAAATAAATTGCCTTTTTTTCTTCTCTATTTTCTTTTATTTTATCGAAAAAAATATCAATAAATAAATACATTCCATATTTTAGATTTTCTTCTCCTAAATCATATACATCTGCAATTATTAATTCATTTTCTAATTTTACATTTGTTTTATTATTTAAAAATTCATAGAACCTTTTATAAATGGAATTAATTTTATTGCATATTTTTTTTTTTTTATCTTCTAAAAAATATTATATAAGTCTTCTAAAATAGGCATATCTTTATTTTCTTTAAATATTTTTCCTATTATTTTTCTGGATCTTGTTTATAAAGAGAATTATCATTAAATGTTATATTTTTTCTTTTATACGTCTCAATTAATTTTTCTTCAATAATCGCCTTTTTTCTTCTTCATTTAATTCTCCAAAAATCAAATTAAAAAATCCAATTAATTTTCCAATTTTAGTTGCCAAATATCCATTTTCACCATCTTCAATACTTTCTTTTCTTATTTCTAACACATTAATATATGTATTTGAAGTAGGTCCAATTTTTATTAATGTTCCATTTAATTCATTACATAACTTATGATACTCTCTATCTGGATCTATAATATATTGTTTTATTCCCATTAATTTATATCTTAAAATTAATAATTTGGTATAAAAAGATTTACCAGCTCCACTCGTACCAAAAATACACATATTAGCATTTTTATATTTATTAGTATTATATCTATCAATAAAACCATTGAATTATTGTAAATATTTTTTCCTATAAAAATTCCATTAACATCAAAAATATTTGAAGAAATAAATGGATATGTTGCTAATAATCCAGACGTTAAAATATTTCTTCTTGCTGCATTTTTTATTTTTTCATTATTTTGCATAATTGGTAAACATGATAAAAATAATTCCTCTTGTCTAAAATTTGCTCTTCTAGTTTGCATTCCTTTACTTTGAGCAATTCCCTCAATTTTATTTAAATTAAATTCTAATTCTTTTTTATTTTCTGAATAAACATTTATATAAATATATAAAAAATATAGATCTTCGTTGTTAACCTGAATTTCTTTTCTAATATATTTTGCGTCATTATAAGTAAATGCTGCAATATCAATATCTTGTCTATTTTGATTTTTACCTTTCAATTCTGTACCAACATTTCCAATATGATAAGTTAAATCTTTTATAGTCTTATATGAATCCTGTTTTTCATAAAAAATAGAAATATTCATATCAATACTTGTTTCTATTAAATTTTTTAAAATAATATCTGTTTGTTCTCTATAATAATTTGTGATTATTAATCCACCATAAAATAAATTATCTATTTCTATAAATTTAGGATTTTGTAAATTTATATATGATGGAGAAATTTCATCTTTATATGAATAAATTCCATTTTTAAAAATTTCTTCTTTTTTTATTATTTTTTAATTTATTTATTATTTCATTATTTATTTTTTTTTTTTAATTTATTTATTATTTTATTTAAAATTTTTTTCCTCCTTTTTATTATTTTTTAATTATTATTTAAATTTTTTCTGGTATTTAAAAAGAATAAAATAAATTAATTATTTCATTTGAATCAATAATTTCATAAACATCATTTCCACACCTATTTAAACATTCTTTTATTTTAAAATATTTTTCTTTTAAATCATTTTCAATAATTTCATTTAAATTTTCATAATTATTATTTATATTATTACAAATAATAATATAAAAATCTTTTGTAGATGCTTTATTTAAAGAATTAATTTTTTTTATATAATTAATATAATTTTTTGAAATTTTATTTAAATAATTATTTTCTTTTTGGGAAATATTTTTTCGATATTAAAAATATGTTTTTCTAAATTTTCTTTGTTACTTTGAATTAAAATTTGAATATTAAAATCACAAGTTTTTAAAAATATTTTATAAGAATTTAAAATTGAATTTTTTTCTAAATCTGATTTTAAATTATAATTAATAGGAATTATTTTTAGAATTTTAATATATTTATTTTTATTAATTTTTATAATTCCATTTGAATAAATATAATTTATTGGCAACCATTCTTGAGCAGATATATTTTTAACTTTTTTCACCTCCTATTTTGTGTAGTATTTTATAACGCAATTATATCAATGTCAAGAAAAACAGATCGACAAATAACGACAAAAGATTGCCATTAAACCCGGAACCGTGGCAATAAAAAATTTTTTTTATTTTTTGAATATTATTTTTATTTTTGTCCATAATAATGTTATAAGGTTAATGATAGTTGAGCCAAGAGTATTAATAGAATTATTTAAGTTTATTAATATTCGGACAAAGATGTATAATGGTGTATATTTTATATATTATTATATGTCGGCGATAAGAATATATTATTTGTATGTAAGCTGTAAAAAATTCTTTAAATTTATGGTTAAATTATAGGTAATATATTTGAGCTAAGATTATTATTATATCTAATTTACTAATTTTTAGTGGTTGTTAATAGTCCCTTGATTTTGGATGAATATGGCTACTTATGGTGTATTAATGGTCGAGCGAATAATTAATATTTTTGGTTTTAGAGCTTATTTATATAGCAATATATATTAGGTTTTATGATTAGATATATTAGTTTTAGTTAAGATTATTATTGGCTTTATAGATTAATGGCAGATAAGATTTGTTTTCTTATCTGCCATTAAATTTTTATTTAAAAAAATTATATATCAAGATTTTTTACGTATTTTGCATTTTGTGCTATAAATTCTCTTCTTGGTTCAACTTCATCTCCCATTAAAACTGTAAATATTTCATCAGCTTTTATAGCATCATCCATTGTAACCTTAACCATAATTCTTGTTTCTGGGTTCATTGTTGTTTCCCATAGTTGTTCTGGATTCATTTCTCCTAAACCTTTATATCTTTGAAGTGATAAACTTTCTCTTGCAATTCCTTTTTCTTCTAAATCTTTAAAAGCTTGCTCCAAATCTGCATCTGTATAGCAATATATATCTTTTATTCCTTTTTTTGATAATTTATATAATGGTGGTTGAGCTAAATAAACATTTCCATTTTCAATTAATGGTCTCATATATCTAAAGAAGAATGTTAATAATAAAGTTCTAATATGTGCTCCGTCAACATCAGCATCTGCCATTATTATTACTTTTCCATATCTTATTTTAGTTATATCAAAATCTGCTCCAATTCCAGCACCAACTGCTAAAATAACAGGTTGTAATTTATCATTATTATAAATTTTATCCGCTCTAGATTTTTCAACATTTAACATTTTTCCCCATAATGGTAAAATAGCTTGGAATTTTCTATCTCTTCCTTGTTTTGCACTTCCTCCAGCAGAGTCTCCTTCGACTATATAAACTTCACATTCTTCTGGAACTTTACTACTACAATCTGCAAGCTTTCCAGGAAGTGTAGATGTCTCAAGTGCGCTTTTTCTTCTTACTAACTCTCTTGCTTTTCTTGCAGCCTCTCTTGCACGAGATGCACTTACACATTTTTCAAGAATTGCTTTTGCAACAGTTGGATTTTCTTCTAAAAATGTTGATAATGCTTCATTTACCATGCTTTGAACAATTCCTGTTACTTCACTATTTCCTAATTTAGTTTTAGTTTGTCCTTCAAATTGTGGCTCTTTTACTTTTACAGAAATAACTGCAGTAATTCCTTCTCTTATATCTTCACCTTGTAAATTTGAATCTTTATCTTTTAAAATATTATGGCTTCTTGCATAATCATTAAATACTTTTGTAAGAGATCTTTTAAATCCTTCTAAGTGTGTACCACCTTCAATTGTATTTATATTATTAACAAATGTATATATATTTTCAGAATAACTTGTAGTATATTGAATAGCAATTTCTACTGGAACTTCCCCATCTTTTTCAATATATATAGGATCTTTATGTAATTTCTCTTTATTTTTATTTAAAAATTCAACAAATGATATAAGTCCTCCCTCAAAACAAAATTCTGCTTTTTTTGGTGGGTCTTCTCTTTTATCTTCAATAGAAATTTTTAATCCTTTTGTTAAAAATGCCATTTCTCTAAATCTTTTTTCTAGTACTTCATATTCATAATCTAAACTTTCAAAAATTGTATCATCTGCTAAAAATCTTACCTTTGTTCCAGTACCTTTTGCATCACCAATTTTCTCTAATTTTTTAACAGTCTTTCCTTTTTCAAAAGACATTTGGTAAAGTCCGCCATCTCTTTTTATTGTAACTTCTGTCCATGTAGACAAAGCATTTACAACAGAAGCACCAACACCGTGTAATCCTCCTGATACTTTATAACCACTATCTCCACCAAATTTTCCACCAGCATGTAATACTGTATATACTGTTTCTGCTGTTGAAATTTTAGTTTTTGGATGTATTTCAACAGGAATACCTCTACCATTATCTTCTACTGAAATTATATTACCAGGCTCTATTTCAACTTTAATTTCTGTACAATATCCAGCTAGAGCTTCATCAACGCAGTTATCTACTATCTCATATACCATATGATGCAATCCTCTAACAGATGTACTACCAATATACATTCCAGGTCTTTTTCTAACAGCCTCAAGTCCCTCTAATACTTGAATTTGCTCTGCACCATATTTATGATTATACTTTTCCATTTGTTTTCCTCCTATTTTTTAGAATTATATCTATTTATTCTTGATATACTTTTCCTTTTTTCACATTATACATAAAAGTTTTTAAATTTTCAATAGAAATTTTTTCTGTACATGTAATTATAACCTGTGTATCCCTTACATTTTCTAAAAAACTTTTTCTTCTTTTACTATCTAATTCTGACATAAAATCATCTAATAATAAAATTGGATATTCTCCTATTTCATCATAAACAACATTAAGTTCAGAAAGTTTTAAAGAAAGCATTGCTGTTCTATTTTGTCCTTGTGATCCATAAACACTAGTTTCTTTTCCATTTATATATATTAAAAAATCATCTCTATGTATTCCCTTTGTTGTAAAACCTTTAATAATATCTAATTTTCTTCTTTCTTTTAATAATTTTAAAAATTCTTCCTTTTCTTTACAACAACTAATATATTCTATCTCTATTTCTTCTTCATTGTTTGTAATTTGTGAATGAATTTTTTTTATTTTGCTTTTTATTTTTTCTATAAACTCATTTCTATATTTATAAATATTTACTGCATAATCAGCCAATTTTTCATCCCAAATTTCTAGCAAATTTTCATCTTTATTTTGCTCTTTAATTTGCCTTAAATAATTATTTCTTTGTTCTAATGTTTTTAAATACAAATTATAAATATTCACATAATTTGGTCGTAACTGACTTATCATAATATCTAAAAATCTTCTTCTATTTTGTGGAGAACCTTTTAAAATTCCAATATCATCTGGTGTAAAAATTACTAAATGAATATTTCCTAATAATTCACTAAGTTTTTTTAATCTAATGCCATTTAAATAAATATTTTTTTTATTACCAAGTTCAATTTTTACTTTTCCATCTCTATCAGATTTAAAATATTCAACTTCAATTAAAGAATTTTGTGAATTAAAATTTATCATTTCACTTTCTTTCTTTGTTCTATATGACTTTCCCATTGCAGTTAAATAAATTGCCTCAATAATATTTGTCTTCCCTTGAGCATTTTCTCCATAAAATACATTAATATTTTTGTTTAATTCAATTTTTTCATCTGTATAATTTCTAAAATTTTTAATTTTAATATTACTTATCCACATTTTGTTCTCCAATTGTGTAAAACTATCTTCAAAATTTACGGAAATAAGAATTTCAAAGTTTTTTAATCTTCTTTTAATCTAATTGGTAAAATCATATACACATAATCATTATTTTGTGTTGATTTTACTAAACATGGTGAAATACTTGTTCCAAATTCTATATAAACTTCTTCATCATCAATTGATTTCAATGCATCTAAGAAATATTTTGGATTAAATCCTGCTTCTAAATTTTTACCTTCTGTAGAAACATATAATTCTTCTTTTGCATCACCAGTTTGGTTTGTACAAGAAATTGTAACTTTTCCTATATCAACTTGAACTTTAACTGGGTATTTTTTTTCTTTTTCAACAGATGATGCTGAAATTAAACTAATTCTTTCAAAACTATTTTGAATATTGCTTTTATTTACTAATATTCTTGTATCCCAATTATTTGGAATAACATTTTTATAATTTAAAAATTCTCCATCTAAAATTCTTGTAACAATTTTACAATTTTCCATTTCAAATAATGCTTGATTTTTTGAAACCCCTATTTTTACTATATCAAATGAATCAGATAATATTTTATTAACTTCATTTAATGTTTTACCAGGAATTACAGCACTAAAATTTTGTGTAGGTTTATTTAAAAATAAACTTCTAAGCGCTAATCTAAATCCATCAACTGCAACTAAATTTAATTTATTATTTTCTATTTCAAATAAACATCCTGTAAAAATTGGTCTACTTTCTTCCATACTTACAGCAAAAATAGTTTTCTTAATCATATTTTTTAAATTAATTTGTTCTACTTCTATCCCATTTTCAACTTCTATTTTTGGAAGTTCAGGAAATTCTTCTGGATTCATAGTTGCTAATTTATATAAAGAACCTTCACATTCTATTTCTAATAAATTATTAGCATTAACAGATATACTTATTTCTGTATCTGGAAGTTTTCTTATAATTTCACTAAACATTATTGCATTGACAACTGTACTTCCTTGTTCTTTAACTTCACATTCTATAACATATTCTATTCCTATTTCTAAATCATAGGTTGTTAATTTTATTTCATTATCATTAGTTTGAATAAGTATTCCTTCTAGTATAGGCATTGTTGTTTTTGATGCAACACCTTTAACTACGGAATTAATAGCTTTAAGGATTTTATCCTTATAACAAACAACTTTCATTGCTCGCTCCTCCTTTATAAAAAATATAATATTTTTAGTAGTAATAGTATTAGGTACTGTTGAAACTGTGGAAAACTATGTTGATATCTTATGTGCGTAATAAAATTCACGTGTATAATTTTGTGGAAAAATGGAAGATTAATCCACAACGAAATATTACAATTGTGTAAAACTGAAATATTCACATTTTTTAAACACCTTATTAACAGTACCATGTGGAAATCTAATGTAGCTATTCCGTAAGAACAAAAAGATTTTTTTGCCAAACAATTATTTCTACAAACACAAATTTTAAAAAAATTTCGTAATTATATTTGTTATTATTGTTTTGTGTCCGTAATGATATTTTTAACACTTTCCACAATTAATTTTGTATTATTTTTTTCTTTAACTTCTTTTTGAATTTTTTTATAAGCATGCATTACTGTTGAATGATCTCTGTTACCAAAATCGGCTCCAATCTTTGGAAATGACATATTTGCTACTTCTCTGCATAAATACATTGCAATTTGTCTTGGAAAAGCAATTTCAGCAGATCTTTTATTACCAGATAGATCATTTGGATCTATACTAAAGTATTTAGCAACTGTTTCTTTTATAAAATCACAAGAAATTACCTTTTCACTCTCAGCTTTAAATTCATTAATAATGTTTTCAGCAAATTCGATACTAATTGGTGAATGTATTAATGAAGCTCTAGCAACAATTTTATTAAATACACCTTCTAATTCTCTAATATTTGAATCTATTTTTGTAGCAATATTAGATAATATAAAATCATCAATTAATATATTTTCATCTTGAGCTTTTTTTCTTAATATAGCTAAACGAGTTTCATAATCTGGACATGAAATGTCTGCTAAAAGCCCCCATTCAAATCTAGATTTTAATCTATCTTCCAAAAATGGAATATCTCTTGGTGGTTTATCACTTGATAAAATTATTTGTTTTCTATCTTCATATAAAGTATTAAAAGTGTGGAAAAATTCTTCTTGAATTCTTTCCTTACCTGCTATAAATTGAACATCATCTACTAATAAAACATCTACATTTCTGTATTTGTTTCTAAATATTTCATTTTTATTATCTTTTATTGCATTAATAAGTTGGTTAGTAAATTTTTCAGAAGTAACATATAAAACATTAGTGTTAATGTTATCTTCTAATATTCTATTACCAATTGCGTGCATTAAATGGGTTTTTCCAAGACCAACCCCTCCATATAAAAACAATGGATTATAAGCATTTCCAGGGTCATTACCAACTGCAAGAGATGCTGCTTGGGCAAATCTATTATTATTTCCAACGACAAAAGTTTCAAATGTATATTTAGGGTTTAAACTTGAACGGTTAGATTCAAGTTCTGTCTCTGATACATTTGATTTTTTTCTGAAATAATTTCAACTGGATCTTCGTCTTTACTAGATAAATCTACAACAGAAAAAGTCCAGTTTTTATTTGTAATATAGCTTAAAGTGTTTATTAATAAACTGTTATATTTGTTTTCTAACATATCTTTTTGAAATTCAGATACAGCCGTAAAAACAATGTGATCATTGCTAATAGATTGTATATCTAAAGATTTAAACCATGTATTAAAAGATATTGGTGTAACCTCATCTTTTAATAATTCTTTTGCTTTTGTTAAAAGTTCATCTTTATCTATTTTCATTTCTTTCATCCTTTCAAATGTGAACTTGCAAAAATGCATTCCAATTTTGTGTGAAACGTAAAAAACGAATAAGCTTCTTTAACTACGGAAACTTTAAATTCCCAAATAAAAAAGCTACGCACAAAGTTATTCACAACTGCTCCACAATTTATATATCAAATTTCTACAAAAAGCAATAGAAAAATGAAAAAAATTTTAAAAAAATCCTTAAAAGTTCAGTTTCCTTAAGGAAAAATAAAAAAAAGATTAAATTTACTTGACATTTTATATGAAACTAATGTATAATCGATATACTTGTTATTTTAAAGTAAAAAATTAAAAATATAGAAAAAATCAGTAGGAGGTGCTATATATGAAAAGAACATTTCAACCAAAAAATAGACAAGAAAAGAAAGAACATGGATTTATGAAAAGAATGAAAACTAGAGCAGGAAGAAAAGTTTTAAAATCAAGAAGAGCAAAAGGTAGAAGCAAATTAAGCGCTTAAGAAATTTAAAAGGCTTAAAACAAGCCTTTTAAGAATTTTTTTTTCATTTTAATTTTTGACTTAAAACATTAGAGGTGAAAAAATGAAAAAAACAAAAATTTTAAAAAAAATTATGAATTTAAAAAGTTTTAACAAAGGGAAAGTATTATTCAGGGAAAACATTGAAGCTTTTATAATAAAAAACAATTCAAAATATAATTTTCTAGGACTAGCAATAAGTGTAAAATCAGGAAAAGCTGTAAAAAGAAATCATGTTAAAAGATTGATAAGAGAAAATTATAAAAATATAGAAGAAACAATAAGTACAGGTTATAGCATAGTTATTTTATGGAAGAAAAAAATGGACATAAAAAATGCTAATTACCAAGAGATAAAACAAGATATGGATAATATTATTGTAAAAGCAAAATTAAATTCAAATAAGGAAAATATATGAAAAAAATACTTATTAGTATCATAAATTGGTATAAAAAGCATATTTCCGTATGGTTAGAGAGCAAAAATATAACATGCAAATATTACCCAACATGCTCAGAATATACAAAGCAAGCAATTGAAAAGTATGGAGCACTAAAAGGTACAGCATTTCGGAATATGGAGAATACTAAGATGTAATCCTTTTTCAAAAGGAGGATATGATCCACTAAAGTAATAAATTAGGAGGCATATAAATATGTTTGATTTTTTTGCAAACACATTTGGTTATGTTTTAAACCTATTATATAACCTTTTAAACAATTATGGTTTAGCGATAATATTATTCACAATATTAAGTAAGATAATATTATTACCAATATCAATAAAACAACAAAGAACAATGAAAAAAAGCGCAAAACTTCAAGAACAAATGAAATCAATACAATTCAAATACAAAAATGATCCAGAAAAAATGAATCAAGAAATAATGAGCCTATATAAATCAGAAAATATGAGCCCAATGAGTGGATGTTTAAGTTCAATAATACAATTAATTCTTTTATTATCAATATTCTATTTAGTAAAAAGCCCATTAACATATATGAGAAAAATTCCAACAGAAAATTTAAACAACTATGTAAAACAAATGCAAGATGAAGGCAAAAATGTAAATAATGTATATCCAGAAATTGATATAATAAGAGAAAAAGGACCTGAAAATGAAGAAGTTAGATTAAACATGGAATTTTTAGGTTTAGACTTAAGCGAAATACCACAACAAAGTATGAGTGATTATAGAGTTTATATAATACCAGGACTTTATATAATATCAACATTTATTTCTATGAGATTAACAACATCAATGCAAGCTAAAGCAAAGAAGAAAAAAGATGTTATAGAACTAGATGCAGACGGAAAGCCAAAAGCAGACGATTCAAATGAAGTAGATGTAGCAATGCAAACAAACAAAATGATGTCATGGATGATGCCAATAATGTCTATATCAATAGCATTTATAGCACCATTAGGACTTGCACTATATTGGCTTATAAATAATATTTTAATGATAATAGAAAGACTTGTATTAGATAGAATTCTTAAGGAGGAATAATAAAATGGAAAAAAGTATTATTGCCGAAGGAAAGACAACAAATGAGGCCATAGAAAATGGATTAAAGCAATTAAAAGTTACAAAAAATATGGTTGATATAAAAGTACTAGAAAATGGAGAAAAAGAAGCTTTTTTAGTATATTAGCACCAAGAGTTGTAAAAGTAGAATTAACAATAAAAGAACATGAAGAAAAATCAAAAAAAACAGAAACAAAAAAAGTAGAAAAACCAATAATTGAGTTATCAGAAGAAGAACAAGAAAAAGCAAAACAAAATGTGCAAAAATTTTTAGAAGAAATATCTTGTACTTTGCTAAATGGAGCAAAATACGAAATAGAAAAAACAAAAACAGGCTTAAATGTTAATATAACAGAAGGAAATCTTGGATTTTTAATAGGATATAGAGGAGAAACTTTATACGCATTCCAAAATATCTTAACTGCAGTTGCAGGAAAAAATATAGAAAATAGAGTTAGAGTTATATTAGATATAGAAGGATATAAAGAAAAAAGAGAAAAAACATTAGAAGATCTAGCTGAAAAAGTTGCAAAAACAGTTATAAAAACTAGAAAATCTGTAACGTTAGAACCAATGCAACCATATGAAAGAAAGATAATACATAGCAAATTGCAAGACAACGATAAAGTAGAAACAAAAAGCATTGGAGAAGAACCAAGAAGAAGAATTGTTATATCTTTAAAAAAATAATTAAATAAATAAATCGGAGGTCAAAGGTCGGATTTACTATTAAAAATAGTTTCGATTTTTGTCCTTTTTTTATTGTAAAAAAGGAGGAAAAATAAATGGACACAATTGCTTCAATATCTACGGCTCCTCGGGATTGGTGGAATTGGAATAATTAGAATGAGTGGTGAAAATTGTTTTGATATTTTAAACAAAATATTTTTACCTAAAAAAAACGAGGAAATAGAAAATATAAAAGGCTATTCTATAAAGTATGGACATATAGTAGAAAATAAAAAAATAGTTGATGAAGTTTTAGTATCATATTTTAAGGCTCCTAAGAGCTATACAACTGAAAATATGTGTGAAATAAATACTCATGGAGGAATTGTAATTGTTAGAAAAATATTAGATTTGTGTTTAAAAAATGGAGCTAGAATTGCAGAGCCTGGTGAATTTACTAAAAGAGCATTTTTAAATGGAAGAATTGATTTAAGCCAAGCTGAGTCGGTTATTGATATAATAAATGCCAAATCTGAAAAAGAGGTAAAAACAAGCATAAACCAACTTGAAGGAAATTTGTCTAAAAAAATTAAACAAATAAAACAGCAAATTTTAGATGTTATGGTAAATGTAGAGGTTTCAATAGATTATCCAGAGTATGATACACCAGATGCAACAGAAAATGAGATATTAAACATGCTAAATAATGTGGAAAAAGAATTACTAAAATTAGAAAATAGCTTTGATAATGGAAAATTAATAAAAGAGGGAATAAAAACAGCAATAATAGGAAAACCAAATGCAGGAAAATCATCACTTTTAAATGCCATATTAGATGAAGACAGAGCTATAGTAACTAATATTGAAGGAACTACAAGAGATACAATAGAAGAATTTGTAAATATAAATGGTATTCCATTAAATTTAATTGATACTGCAGGAATAAGAAATACGACTAATGAAGTTGAACAAATAGGTGTAAAGAAATCTAAAAAAATTGCACAAGATGCAGATTTAATTATTGCAATATTTGATGCAACAAAGGATTTAAGCAAGGAAGACATGGAAATTTTGGACATAATAAAAGATAAAAAAATAATAATTGTTCTAAATAAAATAGATTTACCATGTAAAATAGATGAAAATAATGAATACTTAAAAAAGTATTACTAACAATATAGTTAAAATATCTGCATTAAATAATATAGGAATAGAGGAGATTTATAATAAAATTACAAAAATGTTTAACTTAAATGAGATAAATTTAGATAATGAAATTGTAATTACTAATTTAAGACATAAAAATTTAATACATAAGGCAATGGAAAATGTAGAAAAAGCAAAACAATCTTTAAATGAAAATATGCCTTCAGACATTGTTGCAATTTTTATAAAAGATATTTTAGAAAGCTTAGGAGAAATTACAGGAGAAGAAGTAACAGAAAATATAATTAATGAAATTTTTTCAAGATTTTGTTTAGGAAAATAATAGTAAAATGACAAACGAAAATCTAAAATAAGGCGTTTTTATAAAAGATTAGTATAATTTTACAAATAAACAGCTAAAATCATATATGACGAAAATAAAGGCAAATAAAACAAATAATAGTATAAAAACGCATTTATGTAAACACGATTGTGCCGGTAAAACATATTAGTAAATATTTAACCATAGAAAAACAAAACAAAATTTTCTGTTTCACATGGAAAAATAAAAAAACAATTATTAGTACTTTTAAAATCAACGACATTATTCGACAAAACGAAAACATAAAATATAGAACATTATATAAAAAATAAAATAATATAAAAAATTTAAATACTAAGAATGATAAATTAGATAAAATATAAATCATAGTAAAAGGAGATAATAAAAATGAGTTATTATGCAGGAGATTATGATGTTGCAGTAGTTGGAGCTGGACATGCTGGCTGTGAGGCAGCACTTGCATGTGCAAGAATGGGAATGAAAACATTAATATTTTCTATAAGCTTAGAAAATATAGCAAATATGCCATGTAATCCACATATAGGTGGAAGTTCTAAAGGTCATTTAGTAAGAGAAATAGATGCTTTAGGTGGAGAAATGGGAAAAAATATAGACCAAACAATGATGCAAATTAAAATGTTAAACACATCAAAGGGCCCAGCTGTTCATTCCTTAAGAGCACAAGCAGATAGAAAAAAATATCAAGCAAGAATGAAGCACACATTAGAAAAACAGGAAAATTTAGAAGTAAAACAAGCAGAAATTGTTGATATTAAGGTAGAAGATGGAAAAGTAAAATCAATAGAAACAAATGTAGGGGCAATATATAATGTAAAGGCTCTAATACTTGCAACAGGTACATATTTAAAAGGAAAAATATTTATAGGAGAATTTAGTGAAGAAAGCGGGCCAGATGGTGTTGCTGCAGCAAATAAATTGTCAGATAGTTTAAAAAAATTAGGAATTAATTTAATAAGATTTAAAACAGGTACACCTGCAAGAATTAATAGAAAAAGTATAGATTTTAGTAAAATGGAGGTTCAAAAAGGAGATAGCAATATAGTTCCATTTTCATTTGAAGATGAAATAAAAGATTTTAAACAGGTAGATTGTTATCTTACTTATACTACAGAGCAAACACATAAAATAATAAGAGAAAATTTACATAGATCACCATTATATGCTGGAAAAATAGAAGGAACAGGACCAAGATATTGCCCATCCATAGAAGATAAAGTAGTAAGATTTAGTGATAAACCAAGACATCAGGCATTTGTTGAACCTGTAGGTGAAGATACAGAAGAAATGTATATTCAAGGTATGAGTTCATCACTTCCAGAAGATGTACAAATAGCATTTTATAGAACAATTCCTGGACTTGAACATGCTGAATTCACAAGACCAGCATATGCAATAGAATATGATTGCATAGATCCATCAGAATTAAAACTATCATTAGAATACAAAAAAATAGATGGACTATTTATGGCAGGTCAAATAAATGGAACATCAGGGTATGAAGAAGCTGCGTGCCAAGGTTTAATTGCTGGAATAAATGCAACAAGAAAAATTCAAGGGAAAGAACCAATAATATTAGACAGAACTCAAGGCTATATAGGAGTATTGATAGACGATATTGTTACTAAGGGAACAAATGAACCATATAGAATGATGACATCAAGAGCAGAATATAGATTATTATTAAGACAAGATAATGCAGATTTAAGACTTACACCAATAGGACATGAGGTTGGATTAATATCAGATGAAAGATTCGAAAGATTTGAAAAAAAGAGACAAAATATAGAAAATGAAGTAAAAAGATTAAAACAAACAATAGTTAAACCAACAGATAAAGTTAATGAACTATTGGAAAGTAAAGGGACATCAATACTTACAACTGGAACTAAGATGGCAGAATTACTAAAAAGAACAGAATTAACATATGATGATTTAGAGGTAATAGACGAAAATAGACCAAATCTTTCAATACAAGAAAAAGAAGAGGTAGAAATTCAAATTAAATATGAAGGTTATATTAAACTTCAAGAAGAACAAGTAGAAAAATTTAAAAAATTAGAAAGTAAGAAATTATCAGAAGATATAGATTATGAAAAAATTAATGGAATAAGTTTAGAGGCTAGACAAAAATTGAATAAGTTTAAGCCAACATCAATAGGACAAGCATCAAGAATATCAGGGGTTTCACCAGCAGATATATCAGTGCTTTTAATATATGACCAAATGAATAAAAATAAAAAAGAAGGATAAAAATATGGAAAAAGAAGAATTTAATAATTTATTGGATAAATATTTAAATGAAACTAGTTTAAAGTTTAACGAAAAACAAAAAGAACAATTATATTTATATATGAATTTATTAATTGAATGGAACGAAAAAATAAATTTAACAGCAATAACTAAACCAGAAGAAATAATACTTAAGCATTTTATTGATTCAATAACAATAAGTAAGTACATAAAAAGTGGAAGTTATATATGTGATATAGGAACAGGGGCAGGATTTCCTGGAATTCCATTAAAAATTTTAAGAGATGATATAACAGTAATTCTTGTTGATTCTTTAAACAAAAGAATTAAGTTTTTAGATGAAGTAATAGAAAAATTAGATTTAAAAAATATACAAACAATTCATGCAAGAGCAGAAGAATTTGGCCAAAATAAAAAATACCGTGAAAAGTTTGATATAGCTACATCAAGAGCAGTTGCAAATTTAGCAACTTTATCAGAATATTTATTGCCATTAGTAAAAGTAAATGGTAGGGCAATATGCATGAAAGGTCCAGGAGCAACAGAAGAAATAAGTGGTGCTAAAAACGCAATAAAATTATTAGGAGGAAAAATACAAAATATATATGAATTTGAGCTTCCTCATTCAGATATAGAAAGGTGTGTAATAGAAATTACAAAAAGAAAAAAATATACAAAGTAAATATCAAGAAAAGCTGGAACGCCAGCAAAAGACCCATTAAAATAAAAATATCCATTAAATAGCCTAAAAGCTATGTTAAACTAAAAAATATAACAAAAAATGGATATTTTTTTATTAAAATTTTGCTAAAATTCATTGACTTTTTAATATATTTTTATATCATAAGTATATTAAAGAAAAGAAAAAAATTTACTAATATAGGGGGCAAAAAAATGTGTAAAATAATATCAGTAGCAAACCAAAAAGGTGGAGTAGGAAAGACAACAACCACAGTTAATTTAGGAACTATAATAGCAAAAAAGGTAAAAAGTATTATTAATAGATGCAGATCCACAAGGAAATGCAACAAGTGGACTTGGAGTTGATAAAGAAGTAGAATTATCAACATATGATGTATTAGTAAATGATGCAACAATAGAAGAAGCTTGTAAAACAACAGCTGTAAAAAATTTAATGGTATGTCCATCAAACATAAGTTTGGCTGGAGCAGAAGTAGAACTTGTATCAATGATGTCAAGAGAACAAAGATTAAAAGAAAAAATAGAAACAGCAAAAGAATATTTTGACTACATTTTTATAGATTGTCCTCCATCATTAGGATTAATTACCTTAAATGCATTTACAGCATCAGATAGTGTACTTATTCCTGTTCAATGCGAATATTTTGCGCTTGAAGGATTAGGACAACTTCTTAATACTATAAACTTAGTAAAAAAACACCTAAATAAAACAATAGAAATTGAAGGCGCACTACTTACAATGTATGATATTAGAACTAATTTATCAAATCAAGTTGTAAAAGAAGTTAAAAAATATTTTGGTGACAAAGTATATAAGACTGTAATACCAAGAAATGTAAGACTAAGTGAAGCTCCAAGCTATGGAATGCCAATAACAATTTATGATCCAAAATCTAAAGGAGCAAAAAGTTATATTAAATTTGCAAAAGAATTTATGCAAAAAGAAGAAGATTTAAATAAAGCTAAACATATGAGATAAATAATATAAGGGGGAAATAAAAATGGCAAAGATGACAGGTTTAGGAAAAGGATTAGATGCATTATTTGGAGCAGTGCCACAAGAAGAACAAATGGCAGAAAATGATGTATTAAAAAATTTAAAAATAAATGAAGTAGAGCCAAATAGAAATCAACCAAGAAAAAAATTTGATCAAGAAGCATTAGAAGAACTAGCAAATTCAATAAAAGAATATGGTTTAATACAACCAATAGTGGTAACCAAAAAAGAAGATTATTATCAAATAATTGCAGGAGAAAGAAGATGGAGAGCTTCTAAGTTAGCTGGAATGGAAGAAATACCTGCAATAATAAGAGAAGACGATGACAAAAAAAATACAGAAATAGCACTAATAGAAAATATACAAAGAGAAGATTTAAATCCTTATGAAAAAGCAGTGGGAATAAAAAATTTAATGCAAGAATATGGGTTAAGACAAGAAGATGTAGCAAAAAAACTTGGAAAAAGTAGAAGTGCAATAGCAAATTCTGTTAGAATATTAAATTTAGATCCAAGAGTTTTAGAATTTGCAAAAGAGGGAAAACTTACAGAAGGCCACTGTAAATCATTGCTTCCAATAACAGATCCAGAAAGACAATATAAAACAGCAGTACAAATGATAGAAAGAGGGGCAACAGTAAGACAACTAGAAAAAGCAGTAAAAACAAAAGTATCAAAAGAAGAGCAAGATAGAAATCATGTTTTATATAAGGACATAGAAAATACATTCCAAGGATTTTTTGGTACAAAAGTAAGGTTAGATGCTGGAAAAAGAAGAGGAAAAATAGTTATTGAATATAGTTCAAATGATGACCTAGAAAGAATACTAGACCTAATTAAATAAAGGAAAGGTGCCAATATGGAAATTTTAAAATCAAATGCTTTTTTAATAATATTATTTGTAATAAGCTTAGCATCATTAATAGGAGTTATTGCTCTTATTATATCTACAAAAAAACAAAGTGAAAGATATAAAAAAATGCTTGAAAAATTGGGCAATGGAAAGAATATAGAAAATGATATTATGGCATATGTAGAAAAAGTTGAAAGTGTTTCAAAACAAAATGACGAAATAATAAATTATTGCCAAAATATAGATAATAACATAAGAAATTGTATACAAAAAATAGGAATGGTTAGATATAATGCATTTCAAGATACAGGAAGTAACTTAAGTTTTGCAGTTGCTCTTTTAGATGATAAAAATACAGGAATAGTAATAAATGGAATATACTCAAGAGATTGTTCTAACATTTATTCTAAACCAATAGAAAATGGAAAATCTAATTTTATTTTATCATCAGAAGAAAAAGAAGCTATTGATATAGCAATAAAAAGTGAAGGCCTATATGTAATAAAATAAAATTTACAAAATAAATAGTCAAAATACCTTGACAAAGCATTAGCAAATATGCTATATTAATAAATGTCGTTACGACACATGGAGAGGTGGTCGAGTTGGTTTATGGCACCAGTCTTGAAAATTGGCGTGCGTTTATAGCGTACCGTGGGTTCGAATCCCACCCTCTCCGCCAAATAATAAAAGTTAGATGTTTACTAATATCGAATATCTAACTTTTATTTATAAGATGGAGATGTACCCAAGTGGTGAAGGGGACTGTTTGCTAAACAGTTAGGTCCCGAAAGGGGCGCGGAGGTTCGAACCCTCTCATCTCCGCCATAAAAGATATAGAGATTTATAATCTTTATATCTTTTTTTGTGTATAGACTTGACAATAAAATAAAAATATAGTATACTAAAAAACTAGATTGGTATACAAGTAGAATGATGGTGCATATAATATAAATAATAAAACAGAAATACAAAGCAACACTAATAAAACCAAGAAAGAAGGTAAGAACAAATGAAAGAAGAGCAAATAATAGAAGCAGCAAGAAAATTATTTTACCAATTTGGATTTAAAAAAGTTTCGATGGACGAAATTGCAAAAGAAGCAAATGTAACCAAAAAACAATATACATGTATTTTGGCAGCAAAGAAGAACTATTAAAGTATTTTATAGAAGAAGAAATGAGAAATATGAAAGAAATAATAGAAAATGTAGAAAAACAAAATTTAGACTTCTTTGAATGTGTAAACAAGGCAATATGTGAACTCTCAAAATACAGAAAAGAAAGAGATTTTTTAAAGGTTATTACAAGAGAAGCTGAAATACTAAAAAATCCAATAGTAATAAATAATTTAAAACTAATAGATGAACAAATAAAAAACTACATAAGAGAAAAAAAATTAATAAGTGCAAAAGAAAAAGAGGTATATAGAATTTAAAGACTTAGAAATAACTACATTTTTGGTATATAAAATGTACATAGCATTAATAGTTGAATGGGATAATCAAAGTCAAAACCTAGATGAACAAATGATAGCAAACAGTATATCTGAAATATTAAAAAATGGATTAAGAAAGGAAGCGTAGTTTATATGAAAAAAGACAAAATTATGAAAGTAGTAATTTTCGTTGTAGTTTTATTAATTCCAATAATATATAGTTTCTTTTATTTAAAATCTTATTGGAACCCATATGGTGATTTAACACAAATGAAAATTGCTGTAGTAAACTTAGACGAAGGAAAGGACAATGAAAACCAAGGAAAAGAATTTGTAAATGAGTTAAAAAATGATGGCACATTTGACATATGCGAGGTTAACTTAGACAATGCAAATGAGGGAATGCAAAATGGAGATTATTATGCAACAATATTAATACCAAGTAATTTTACACAATGTTTAAACAGTGCATCAACAAAAGATAAGCAAATAGCAACAATAACATATAGCCCAAACCAAGCAACAAACTATTTAGCAACACAAATAATTGGAAGTGCAATAAAAACAATAGAAACAAATTTGCAAGCTAAAGTAAATAGCAAAGTTGCAGAAAACTTAGCTCAAAAACTAGAAGAAGTTCCAAGTAGTTTGCAAGACATATCAGATGGAGCAGGGCAAATATTAGAAGGATCAAAAAGTTTAAATTCAGGAATTGAACAAATAAATGCAGGAACAAACAAATTAAATAATAGTTATACAGAATTTAATACAGGAATAAATTCAGCATATGAAGGAAGTAAAACTGTAGACAATGGATTAACACAAGTAAATTCAGGAGTAAATACAGTAAAAGAAGGTGCAGAATCATTAAATACAGCAATGACAAAAATAAATGAAGGAGTAGATGAAATATCTAAACAAGGAAGTGCAGGAGTAACAGAACTTGCACAAGGTATAACAAAATTAAATGAAGGTGCAAAAGGTATAAATGAAGGAGTTACAACATATGTAGATACAAGTAGCCAAGTGGCTAGTGGTACAAACAGCTATATAGAAGGAACAAATAAACTAACAAGTTTAGTAAATCAATATACTACATCTGTTAATAGTTATAATGAAAATGTTGACAATTTATTAAATGCAATAGCAACTCAAGGAGCAAACAGTACAGACCCAAATATGCAAAAATTAGCTGTTCAAGCAGAAAAATTATTACAAACAAAAACACCAACAAAATTACAACAATTAGAAGCTGGAATAACAAAAGTAGAAGGAGCTTTGACAACATCAAGCAAAAAATTACAAAAAGGAACACAAGGATTACTTGCTTCAGAAAAAACAATAAAACAAAAAACAGCAGAATTATATGCAGGAACACAAGCTTTGGCACAAAAATCTAGTGGATTAAATAAAATTATGACAGGAATTGGTGAGTTAAAAGTAAATTTAATGAAAGTACAAACAGGAACTAATTCATTAGAAACTGGGGTAAACACACTAAGTCAAGGAACAACAGCATTAAAATCTGGAACAAATAGTTTAAGCAATGGATTATCTAAATTAAATAATAGTTCAACAGATATAAAATCAGCATTAAACACATTAAGTGAAGGAACAGGTTCTGCATATACTGGAAGTACACAATTAGTTAGTGGTATTGAAACATTTAACAATGAAATAAACAATGGAATAACAGATACAAATAAAGAACTAGAAAACTTAAATGGAATAGAAGATTTTGTAAATGATCCAGTAGAATTTAAAACAGAATCTTATGGAAATGTTGATTCTTATGGAATTGCATTTACACCATTATTTTTATCAATAGGATTATGGGTTGGCGCATTAATGGGCTATGTAGTTTTATATTATGACCAAAAAAATAGATTTGGAATTTTAGGAAGTACAAGCAAACATAAATATTTACAAAATTTATTATATATAGTAATTGGAGCAATAGAAGGATTAATAACAGCAGCATTATTAAAGATGGGATTAGGCTATGAAATACAAAATACAGCATTATATTATTTTGCAAGTGCACTTATAGGAGTTACATTTACAAGCATTATTCAATGCTTAATTAGAAATTTTGGAGATGTTGGTAAATTCTTGGCACTTATAATTTTAGTTTTACAATTGGCGGCTTCTGGAGGAACTTTCCCAGTTGAAACAATTGATGCTGGATTCCAATCTATATCATCATTTTTACCTATGACGTATTCAATAAAATTATTTAGAGAAATTTTAGTTCCAACTGCAAGCAATTTTAAAGGACAATATATTGCAATTTTGGTTGGTATTACTATTACAACTGTTGCTATTACTTATATTGTTGATTTTATTAGAAATAGGAAAAATATTGCAAACAAGGTTTCTGAAGTGAAAGAATCAAAATAATTTTTAGATAATAGATAAACGCTAGCATATGCTAGCGTTTATTATTTTTTATTAATATGCCAAATTAAAAAAATTGTAATATATTGCAGAAAAATGCAAATTAGGATATAATATATTTAGAAGGTGACGCTTATGAAATATAAAGAAATAATAAAAAAAATATTTTTTATATTGTGTTTACTTGTAATATGCATTAGTAACAAATGTTACTCTTTCGATAACTGTTTAAATAAATTCCCATCTTATTGGGACAGCGAAAAAAAGAAAAAATCTGATACTGATACTGCTTTAGGAGAATATCTTATTAATTATGTGGCAGGTACATCTGCATTAGTAAATAACACATCTACAGATATGGAAAAATGGAGTAGTAATGATGGGATAACGCAAACAACATCAGAATGTATTTTATGGATAAATCAATATACTCATAAAAAAGATATGGACTATGTGAAATTAAGTGGTTACATAAATGACAATACGTATAATATAATAAAAAATGTTTTTGAATTATATTTTTCTTCAAAAAATATAGATGCGATAAATCAAGATATAAAAGCTAATTATAATGAAACTAACAAAACAAATAAATATGATACAGATAACAGTAAAGGCTATTATGGAATTGATGAGCAAGATTATTTGTATTATGGAGTTATTTCTAAAAATTATGTAGAAGTTATTAAAAATTGTAAAGAAACAATACAAGAGATGACCGCGTCTGCTGCATATGCAAAACAGCAAGGAATAGACACAAAGGTAAAAACAAAATTTAAAGCTTCTGATGGAAAATATATAGATTTTCAAGATGATTATAATACAAAAATAAATTACACCAAAGATCAGATAAAAAAATATTTAGATGTATATGGTATTCGTCTTGGGGAAACTGGTGATAATAGAAGTACTTTAATTTCACAGTGGGCTAGTTTGTTAAGTGGAAAGTTTATTACAAAGGATGCGGAAAATGTAATTAATGAGCAGAACGACAAAATAAAAGAACAGTATATAAAAAATTTAACAGGTTATACAGTAGATGAATTAAATAGTCAATCAGAAAATAATAATAGTTTGATTAAAAATGTTATTGCAGAAAACCAATATTATCATCCAAAAAGAGATCCAGATTCAACATATGCATCTACAACTCAAGTGGATAATACTATAGAAAAGGCAGATGGATTTATAAGTGAAGGAAGTTCACAAATTGATTCAACAGAATTACAAAATTTTTCAAATATGTTATATAATGCATTATTAATAATAGGAATTATAATAGCTGTAATAGTCGGAACAATTCTTGGAATAAAGTTTATGATAGGAAGTGTAGAAGAAAAAGCGGATATAAAAAAATTATTAATCCCATATATTGTAGGTTGTATAGTTGTATTTGGAGCATTTGGAATTTGGAAATTAGTTGTAACTATTTTGGCTAATATGTAGAAATAGTAAAAATACTATATATTGTAGTATATTGCAGAAAAATGTAAATTGGTCTATAATATATTAAAGAAGTTAGAGGTGTTGGTTATGAAATATAAAAAAATAATATTTTTATTTATTAGTATTTTTATTATTATGTTCAGTAATATTAGTTATGCAGCAAAATATGAGAAGACATTAAGAGGTTTCTTATATACAAATACAGATCATATATATGATAAAGAAGGATCAGTCAAATTATTTCATAATAATACATACACAAGTTTTTTATCACGGATACAATAATATGATGAAATGGATAAAAAACGAGGTAAGTTATCAAGAGATTGCCAAAAATAATACGAAGAAGATTTAATGGCAGCTAGACATGCTGTTTGGTATGTAGAAGATGAAATTAATGGAATGGTGAAATCAGATGAATATGACCAAAATACAATGAGAAAAAAATTTCAAGAAATAACTGGATATAAATATAATGAAATAGAAAAATATATTAAGGATATTAGGGCAAGTCAATATAAGGAACTTACCGCAGCATATGATTATAAAAAGTCAAAACAAGGAACTCAAGGAAAAACCGTAGGTATTTGTGATTCATATGTAACTAAATTTAAATATAATAAAAAGCAAATAGAATTATATAATGATGTTTATGGATTTGGGAGACTTAATTTATCTTCAAATGAAGCAAAAATAATAAGAAAAGTATGGGCTATAAAATTAAAGGCTAGTGATGATTCAGAACTTGCTACAAGGACTGACTTATATGTAGCAAAAGATGATAGCTTTGAAACAATGATGTCATACGATAAAATAGAAATAGACTTATACCAAAATTTGTTTGGTAAATACCCAACACCAGGTGGTAGCAGTGAAAATGGACCAATGGATGGAGTGATGTTGGAATGGACTCATATGAAAGAAGATGGAAAACATTCTACATTTTATAATAAAAATTTTAATGGTAGATCATTTGTTATACCAGTAGTAGATGGAAAAAAACAATATTATGACGAAAGTGACATGAGAGAAAATAAGAACAAAGTGACAAATAGTGAGGTAAATGAATTAGAAGAGGCAGAATTGGTTAATAGTGATGGTATAACAAATGATGCAGCATTGGATGAGGCAAGAGAAAATGATACAGATGCTAACATAGACAATAAACAATACTATCATCCAAAAAGAGATTCAGATTCGACATATGCATCTACGACACAAGTGGATGATACTATAGAAAAAGCAGATGAATTTACAAATGAAGGAAGTTCACAAATTGATGCAACAGAATTACAAAATTTCTCAAATATGTTATATAATGCGCTATTAATAATAGGGATTATTATAGCAGTAATAGTTGGAGCAATACTTGGAATAAAATTTATGATGGGAAGTGTTGGTGAAAAGGCGGATATAAAGAAATTATTAGTTCCATATGTTGTTGGATGCATAATTGTATTTGGAGCATTTGGGATTTGGAAATTAGTGGTAACTATTTTAGCCAACATGTAGAAAAGGAGAATTAAATGGATAGAAAAAAGAGTTTCATATTAATTATTTTATTATTAGCAATAGTTTTATTTTCTAATGTCGTATATGCAAAAGAAGATACCGGAACAGGAAGTGGTAGTGTATTAGAAGACATAACTGGAACGGGAGGAAGTTTAGATAAATATAAACCTGGAGATATTGATGGAACTTCAAAATTAGAAGAAAAGGCAGAATATATACTTGGAATCATAAAAAATGTTGGGGTTGTATTATCAGTCGTAAGTTTAATACTTTTAGGAATAAAGTACATGTTAGGAAGTATAGAAGAAAAGGCAGCTTATAAAGAGTCATTTAAACCATATATAATAGGTACATTTTTGGTATTTACAGGCTCTTTATTACCAGAATTAATATATAAGTTTATGCAAAATTTAAATAAATAATTAAGATTGTATTAATAAATGTTGCAAAAAACAAATAAAAATGTTATAATTAATTAGATATTGTTATTAATATTCTCAAAAAGGGAGTTAATATAAATAATAAAAGGAGGAAAAACATATGAATAAAAAATTTGTAAAAATACTTAATATAGCTTTAGTAGCTATGATGCTTGTTTGTATATCAACAAGTGTATTTGCATTAACACCAAGTGAACTTAAACCTGCAGACAATGTCACAGGTTCACCTGAAATACAAAGTGCAGGTAATTCAATAATATCAATATTACAAACAGTTGGAGTTGTATTATCTGTTGTTGTATTAATGATTATAGGTATTAAATATATGATGGGTAGTGCAGAAGAAAAAGCAGAGTACAAAAAAACTATGATACCATATATAGTTGGAGCTGCTTTAATATTTGCAGCATCAATATTTGCAAATGTAATATACCAATTTTTTACAGGAATGACAAAATAAAAAAACTAGGGATTGCCTATTTAGAAGGCAATCTTTTTTTTATTTTTACGTATATTACAATAATATTAAATTTTTGTAATATATGGTTTTTTTATGTAAAAAGGTGGTATTTATTGTTTCTTTTTGTTATAATTAAAATAAGTATAAGTATATATTTATGCAAAGGAGGAAGAAATTTGGGAACATATAATTTACCAAGAAATGTAAAAGGAGAGGGAAGAATATTATTTGTTTTTTCATCAAAAGCTTTAATATATACAACAATAGGTGCTGGAATAGGACTATTTATATATTTTATAACTAAAATGTTAGGAGTGGGAATAATAGGAATTATTTCAATGATAGTTTTAGGTTTATGTGGATTTATTATTGGGACATTTAAAATGCCAAATGCGGCAGCATTTCAAATAACCAAGAAAACAGGTGGAGAGAGTTTAGATGATATTCTAAAAAGATGGATAAAATTCAAATTAAAAAATAATAGAATATATGTATATCAACAAAGTAAAATTGGAATTGATAGTGTTAAGCCAAAAGAAGAGGGAGGAACAAAAGATGAATAGTATGGATGAAAATTCAGTAGTAAATATATTGACAATTTGTTTAAGTATAATGATTTTTCTACTTATGATTCTTATAATTGTTTATATTATATTGAAGGTTAAGCAACGCACAGATGTGAAGCAAAGTCAAAGTAACAATAACAATAATGTAGCTAGAAAAGATAATAATAAAATAAAAAAAAGGAAAGTTGATAATAAATATAGTAAACAATCAATATTTGATTTTATGGAGTTTGATGATGTGCAGGATAATATGATAATCCAAAAGGGTGGAAAAAGGTTTGTGATGGTTGTTAAATGTATGGGAGTTAATTATGATTTAATGTCTCAAATGGAAAAAATAAGTGTTGAGGAGGGATTTCAACAGTTTCTAAATACATTAAGACACCCAATACAAATATATATTCAAACAAGAACAATAAATCTAGAAAACAGTATTAATGAATATAAGAAACGTGTTAAAGAAATAGAAGACGAATTTAATAAAAAACAATATACATATAATCAAATAAGAGAGTCAGGAATGTATACTAAAGAACAAGAAGAGCAATATTATTATGAATTAACAAAACAAAAAAACTTGTATGATTATGCTAGAGACATTGTAAGTGCAACTGAACAAATGAATAAAAATAGAAATGTTTTAAGTAAAGAATATTATATTGTTATATCACATTATGCAGAAGAAGCAAATGATGAAAAATATTATAATGAAGAAGTAAGAAGTATGGCATTTTCTGAGTTATATACAAAAGCACAAGCTATTATAAGAACTTTATCTGCATGTTCTGTAGGGGCACAAATATTAACTTCCAGAGAACTTATTGATTTATTATATGTTGCATATAACAGAGATGAAGCAGAAACTTATGGAATAGATAGAGCTATAAAAGCAGGGTATAATGAATTGTATTCTACATCACAAGATGTATTTGCAAAAAAAATAAAAGCATTAGATGAAGAAATAGAGGAAAAAAGCAATTGATCTTGCTAATAGTAAGGTAGAAAAAGCTAAATCAATGTTGCAAGAAAATGCAGAAAAAAAAGAGCAAAATATGGATGAGTTAATTGATGAATTAGCAGAAATTATTTTAAAAGATAATAAAAGTTATTTGGGGTCAGATATTTCAGATGCTGCTATAGCAGAATTAGAAAAGGATAAGGAGGAAAATCATGAAGTTTCTAAAAAGAAGACAAAAACAAGAAACAAATCAGCAAATTAATAATGAAGAAGAACTAGGAACATTAAAAGCACAAACCATAAAAGAATTAATAGCTCCTTCTGGGATAGATGCTTCAAAAATAGATTATTTAGAAATTAATTCTGCTGTAAAAAGATATGCAAGAAGTTTCTTTATTTCTACACTTCCACGTATGTGTACTTTCCCAGAATTATTTAGAGATTTATATTTGTTTGGTGATATTAATACATCTATATATATAACACCAATTGCAGAATCAAAATCACAAAATGAATTAAATAGAGTAATCAATGAGCTTGAAACAGAAAGAATAGTGGCAATGGATAGAGGTAATATAAATAGAGAAAGTAATTTAACACAAAAAAGGTTTGAAGCAGAACAATTGAGAGATGAAATAGCAGCAGGTTTTAATAAAATGTATGATGCATCAATTGTCGCAACTTTATTTACATATAATATTGAGGAATTAGAAAGATTAACTAAATTGCTAGCAACAGAAATGTCAAAATCATTAGTTGGAATAAAAAGTGCTTGGGCTATGCAAGAAGAGGCATTCAAATCTAATCTTCCATTAATGGATGATAAAATAAAAAAAATACATTCTTTTGATAGCAGATCAATGGGAACGGTATTTCCATTTACTACATCAGATGTAGGACATTCAACAGGAGTACCATTAGGATATAATAAACAAACTGGAACACCAATACTTTTTGATAATTTCCATTCTTCACTTACAAATTATAATATGGTTATATTTGCTAAATCTGGTGCTGGTAAATCTGTTACAATGAAAACATTAATATCAAGATCTTCAGTATTAATGGGAATTGAGAGTTTAGCATTAGATGCAGAGGGAGAATATTCAATTGTTGCAGAAAGCTTAGGCGGAATAAATGTTGTTTTAAGTCCAAATTCTAAAACAGTAATTAATTTATTTGATATAGAAGTTGAAAAGGTTAAAGATGAAATAACAGGAAGAGAGAGAATTGTATTAAATGTTGAAAATAAAGTTGAAGATGTAACACAAGCTCTTCTTACTATGGCAAGAGGAAGTACAAGGAGTAAAGATGTAAACGAGATTACTAAACAAGTAATTGCAGAAATTGTTGCTGAGGAATATGCAGAAAGAAATATAACGAATGATCCATTAAGTTTATATGTTCAAGGAAATGAATTTCAAAAAGGAGATAAATTATATAAAGAAAAAAAAAAATGCCAACAATAGGAAGTTGGTATAAAAGATTGCAAAAAAAAAGCTGTTGAAAATAAGAATCCAGATTATAGTTTTCATTATAGCTATTTATTAAAAGTTATGAAACAGTATATAAGAGAGTATAATGGACAAATGGCATATTTTGATGGTCAATCTACATTTGAATTATTAGATGGAGTACCATTTATTAATTTGGATATTTCTCAATTGGAAGAAAGGTTTGCAAGACCTTTAGCACAACAAATTTTACTTTCTTGGATTTGGGAAAAATATGTCAAGAAAAATAGTGAGGATAGAAAAAAAGCAGCTAAAAAAAGAGTTATAGTTGATGAAGCGTGGATGTTATTACCATACCCAGAGGCTGTGGATTTCTTAAATACAATGGCAAGGCGTGCAAGAAAAAGAAATGTATCTTTGGCAATTATATCTCAAAGATTTCAAGATTTCTATGAAAAACCTGAGGCACAGGCTGTTTTGACTTCTTCAGATACAAAATTATTTTTAGCTCAGGATAAATCAGAGATTCAATATTTAAAAGAAGTATTTAAATTGAGTGAAGGGGAGGCCAATTTTTTAATAACATGTCTTAAGGGAGAAGGATTATTAAAAGTTGGACAAGATACAGCTATTTTACAAATAGTACCTACAGCAAAAGAATTTGAATTTGTTGAAACTAATTTAAATAATTTGGTTAAAAAACAGAGACATTAAATGATAGTATAGTAAAAAGGAGGAGAAGATGAAAAAATTTACTATAAAAGGAATGGTACAAAAGACAATAATATCTTTATTAGTAGTAATAATGGTGAATTTTACTATACCAGTACATGTAAATGCAGGGATTATTTCATGGGCAGGAAATACAATAGGAGAAGCAATATTGACATTTACAGCCTTTCTTGGTGATACTGTTGTGGGAGGGTTGCATAAATTTGTCCTAGGAACTGAAGACATGTTTTCATCTGTAATGTTGCCCTCTGATAATCCAACAGTAACAGATGGAGATTTAAAAGGTGACGCAACAGGAGACGCTATTGAATTAGATGGATCAAGTATTGGAACAGATGGAGTAGGAATTCCTAATATTATGGTTTGTCCAGAATATATTTTTGAAAATAGAATTCCATTATTGGATGCAAATTTTGTTAATCCTGGACAATATATACAAGGTGGAAATAGCAATAATAAAACAACAGGAACAATAACGGGAGGAGCATTAAAAACAGTAATTGCAAGTTGGTATAGAGCATTTAGAAATATTGCAATAGTTGGACTATTATCAATATTGGTATATATAGGAATTAGAATCTTATTAGGTTCTACATCTCAAGATAAAGCAAAATATAAAGAAAGGTTGGTTGATTGGTTAGTTGGGTTATGCCTTGTTTTTGTTATGCATTATATTATGGCAGGTACTATGATGATAACAGAAAATATAACATATATGCTAAGCAAAAGTATAGATTCTACACAGTATGATGTTGTTGTTACAGGAAAGTTAACATCTGATGGTGCTAAAGATACTGTTTCTGTAAAAGAAAACTTAACTGGTTATGTCAGACTAATGGCACAAACGGATAATCTTTCTGATTCTTTTGCTTATACACTTTTATATATTATAATGATAATTTTTACTATTATGTTCTTAATTACATACATTAAAAGGGTATTATATATGGCGTTTTTTACAATGATTGCACCATTGGTAGCAATGACATATCCATTAGATAAAATTGCAGATGGCAAAGCACAAGGATTTACAATGTGGTTTAAAGAATACATGATGAATGCATTAATTCAGCCTGTACACTTAATTTTGTATTCAGTATTTGTTGGAAGCGCTGCTGAACTTGCTAAATCAAATTTAATATATTCTATAGTTGCAATAGCATTTTTATTACCTGCTGAAAAATTTATTAAGAAAATGTTTAGACTTGACAGAGCTGAAACAACAGGAGCGCTTGGTGCTGTTGCAGGTGGAGCGTTAGCAATGCAGGGGATGCAAAAAATTGCTAAAGCAGGTTCAACTACAAGTGTAGGAAAAGGAAAATCATCTGGAGAAAACAATAATGGAAAAATAAGATATGGTGGAAATGATGTAAGTGATGCTTGGAAGAAGAATAATGGTGAGATTGATAATAGAATGCCTAATAACGAATCAGAAAATGACGTTATTGAAAAAAATGAAAATGATAATTTAGGTATTGCGTCATCAAATGAAAATATTCAAGGAAATGCAGCTCTTGAATCTTTAGATAATACAGCTATAGACCAAGATAGAGAAGATAATAATAATTTAAATTATGCTAATAATTTAAATTCATTGGAAAATGATGATAATAAAGAGTTTGAAAATAATGAGAATGATGAAGATGATAGAACATTAGGAGAATATTTTACAGATACAACTGGATTAAAAACTCCAGCAGAGAAGTTTAGGCAGTTGAGAGAGGGAGCACATCAACTACCTGATAAAGCTAAGAATAAAATTAAAGAAAGTAATATATATAATAAAATTAATTCACATAACAAAATACCAAAACCTGTTAGAAGAGCTATAACTGGTGTAGCAAGAATTCCTTTAGGGGCTGCAAAATCTGTATGGAAACATAAAGGCAAGATTGGTAGAACTGCTTTGAAGACATTAGGAGCTGGTACATTTGGTGTAATGGGAGCTGCAGCAGGTATTGCAACAGGTGATTTTTCAAAAGTTGGAACATATGCAGCAGCAGGTGCAATGGCTGGAAGAGCAATTGGAAATAATACAGCTAATATTGCTTCATATTCAAAAGATGCTTTAATGAATGGTACAGGATCATTAAGACAATCTTATGAAGAAGGTGCATATGGAATTAATAAAGCTAAAGATATGCAATTACAAAGAGAATATGAAAAAAATAGAAGATTGCATATGAATGATGCTGAACAAAAAGAAAAAGCTAAGGAAATAGCAAATAAATTAAATAAATCTGGTGTTTATGCTAATAGACAACCTATTTCATATAAAGAAGTTCAAAACAAAATGTTTGATTATAAATCAGCAGGTATTACAGATGATGATCAAATTACAAAAGGATTAATGATGGAAGAAAAACACAAAGAATTTGATCAAAGTCAAATTATTAGTATAATGAAAAATGCTAATAAAATATCAGACGATACTATTCTTGATGATAAAAAACGTAACTCATATAGAGAATCAGTTAAAGCAAAATATGGAGATAAAGCTGGTGAGCAATTTACGGGCTTAGTCGCTGAGGCTAAAGGATTAGATAAATTTTATAATAAAAAAATTTCCGAAGAGAAAGTGGCACATAAAAATATGATAATAAAGCAAAACAAGAGGAAAAAAGAAGATAAGATTTGAAGCACGAAAAATTAAGTGAAAATGAAGTATAGGTGAAAAAACAAGTTACAAAAGCGCCATATAAAACGAAGAAAAAATAATTATTAAACAGGACTTTAAGGTTTAGGAGTGAATGGATATGAGCAGAATATCAAGATTGTATAATCAAAATAGAGTATCATTTTGGTTAATAATATTAATAATTATTTTTATTATTTTAATGATACAGTTATTGAATTTTTTTGCCAAAAAAGATAATGAAAGTAAAAAAAATAATAAAAATAATATTGCTCAAGATGAATATGTTAATGAAAGTAAATCTATTATATCGGATGGTAGTGTTTCTCAAAATGTAAAAACAAAATATGCAAAACTAATAGATAATTTTTTAAATAATTGTATAAATGCAAATTTTGAAGATGCTTATAACATGATTTCAGAGGATTGTAAGAATATATATTATGATTCATTAGATAAATTTGAGAATAGATATTGTAAAAATAAGTTTAATGGGCATAAAAAGTATTCGTTCCAATCCTGGATTAATGGTAGTAAAAACATATATCAGATAAAAATATTTGATGATATTCTTGCTACAGGAGATTTTACTTCTAATAAATATATAGAAGATTTTTATACTATTGTTAAAGAAAATAATGAATATAAGCTAAATATAAATAATTTTATTAGTAAAGATGAAATAAATAAAGAACAAGAAAATTCTAATATTGTTTTTAATATAAAAGATGTAGAAATATACAAAGAATATAGTATTTATACTATAAAGGTAAAAAAATAATAATGCAAATTCTATTAAAATTGATAGTAAAGAAAAAAAGTAATACAACTTATATTGAGGATAATAATAAAATAAAATTTTTAGGACTTTTATATGAAAATTTGGATAATGATTTGGTTGTTAATTCTAATGAAGAAAAAGAAATTAGAATTAAGTTTAATATAATTTATAGAGATGATTTAAATTTAAAAAAGATGGTTTTTTCTGATATTGTCAAAGAAAATAGCAATAATAATGAAAAAAAGGAAAAAGTAGAAATTCTAATGTAAAAGAGGTGATGATATGGAAGAAGAAAAAAATAATGAGCAAAAGCAAGATCAACAGATAGAATCTAAATTAAAAGATATGGGAAGAGAAGTTGCAAAAAATGCCAAGAAAAAAGTAAAAGTAATTGCTATGAACGTTATTTCTTCTGTATCATTATTGGCTTTTAAAATAAGCCTAATTGTAGTAGTGGTTATATTGGTTGGTGGAATAATAGAATGGATTCAGGAAAAATTTTCATCAGAAGAGGCAGCAAAAATTATGTATGAAACAATGCAAATTGAGGATGTTGCAGAACTTGTACAAATAAAGAAAGATGATGATGGAAATGGTTATCATTTAGAATTTATTGATGGAATAGATGAAAAAATTAAATCAGCGGTTAAAGAAATCGGAAAGAAATGTGAAGCATTAAATGATGTGGAATTGGTAAAAAAAATTTATAAGAGCAGAAGTTGCAACTAAATTTCCAAATTTGGGAGGAAAAGGAGAAACAATTAGGGTAAATAATAGTTCTGATAATTTAAATGGTTTTTTATTTATAGGTGATTCTATTACTGAGGGATTAGAATTATCTGGATACATAAATGGAGAAGGTTGTATATTTAAAGGAGTGAGTTCATCTCATCCAAGTCAATGGTTAAATAATGTAGCTGTTAATGGAAAGACTACATATAGTGGTTTACCACAAAATAGTGATTCTATAAAGGGAATTTGTATAATGTTGGGAACTAATGGTGCTAATGATAATGCTTCTGTTAATAGTGAATATAATTCTATGGAAAAATTGTTAAAAAAATTACATGAAAAATATCCAAATAAAATTATATATGTTCAAAAAATATTACCAATGGAGTCTCATCAAGATAGTGTTAATGAATATAATAAAAAACTTAAAGATTTTTGTAATAGTAATGATTATACTATTTTTATTGATGCAACAAATAATGTTGAATTAAGTAATGATGGAATACATCCTAATAATAATGGATATAAAAAATTATCAGACAATATTTATGAACAAGTGTCAAATAATAGTAAAAAAAAAATGAGGAAGAAAATAGTGATGAAAAAAATGATAATGAAATAGAAGAAAATAAAGAATTCCAAGGAAGCATTAATATTAAAAGGATAATGCCTAATAAGAATATTGGAGAAATTAAGGATAATGCAGGAAAAAAAAAGAAATAAATTTAAAATATGTTGATTACAATACTTTTAAAAATTATGTGGACAATAATAATGAAGAAGCTTTAAATGTTTTTACTTTAAGTGGTGACATGAAAGAATTAATTACAGCTACATGGTCATATGATGGAAGTGTACATATTATCCAAAATAGTAATATGGCTTATCGAGATGTAACGGCTCAATTTACAATGCCTTTTGAGTATCCAATGATTTTTCAAATTACAGGAAAAGAAAAAGATTTTTCAAAAAAATTAGCGGATTTAGCAATAGGTTCAAGTATAGACATCTCAGTAATAGATAATATACAAACTACCAAAACAGTTACAACTACAACTATATATAGTGATGAATCTGGAGAAAATAGCGTAATAAGTGGTCCAACTTCTGTAACTAGTATTACTGAGAATGTTTCAACAAATGTTCAGCCTACTAATATAAATTCATGGTGGACCAAAAGAAATGTTAAAGTAGAATTTTATGATAATGTGTCACAAGACTCTCCAAATGGAGTGACAAATACAGAATTTATTCAAGGGGATGATGGACAAGTTATTCATAAGACTACAGTAGAAGAAACTCAAAATACAGTATATAGTAATGACGTTCAAATTACAAGTAATGAATTTGAAAGTAATCATGAAGGATTTGTTAGAATTTATAAAAATAGTAAAAGCGCAAAAGGAAATATACAGAAATCATGGTTATTTGATTTTTTAAAGAATAATGAAAAAACATCTAATATGGTAGAACTTACAAAATATTTATTTTATATGGCAACTGAGAAAGACTATGGAGTTACTAAATTTGAAAAATTGGATTTATTATCTAGTTTGGATAATGTAATAGATTTTACTAACCGGAGAGAGTGGGATAGAAGGTAATGCAGGAATAATATTTGATTTTTTACTAAATCAAGGTATACCTGCAAGATCTGCTGCTGCAATGATAGGAAATTTTTATATAGAAGCTGGATTGAAACCTAACAATGTAGAAGATAGCAGTGGATTTGATGATGAAACATATACTAAAAATGTAGATAATGGAACATATTCAAAGGAAAGCTTTGTTAATGATGGAGCTGGGTATGGATTAGCACAATGGACATACTCATCTAGAAAAAAAGCATTATATGAATATGCAAAAGAAAAAGGAACATCCATTGGAGATTTAAATATGCAAATGGAATTTCTATGGAAAGAGATGAATTCTACTCATAAGAGTGGATTAAATTATATGAAACAAAATGGTGATAAATCAGTTGATTCATTAACAGAGTATTTTTGTTGGGAATTTGAAAATCCAGGGGTTCCACATATGAATGAAAGAAAAAGATATGCAAATGACATTTATGAGAAATATAAAAATAATCATAATAATAGTAATAATAAATGCTCTTTTAATATAAATTTATATAAAAGTAATGGAAGTGTAGATAAAAGTAAAATATCTCAGTTAAAAACAGAAGAGGATAAAATTATAAATAGCTATAGAAGTTATAAATTCTTTAATAATAATGGACTAAGTTATTTACAATGTACATGGTGGGCAAATGCAAGAGCAAGTACATATTTAAGTAAGTTTGGGACAAAATATAAATCATATCCTACTAATAATGGAAATGGGGGAGATTACTGGCAAAACAATAAAAATGGTGGATGGTTTAAATATGGAAATACGCCAAGAGCAAACTCATTACTGGGATATTCTGCAGGAAGTATTATGGGACAGTGGGGTCATATAACATATGTAGAAGCAGTTGATCCAGTAAATAAGAAAATTTATATAAGTCATTGTAGTTCACGGAGAAAGATGGAATGGTATACAAGAATTAGACTGGAATGGTATGCTTTGGGGACAATTGCCACAGGGATATATATATTTAGACCAACCTAACTAAAAATTGGAGGATTGATAGTTAATATGAATAATGATTTTCTAAAAAAAGTAAAAAATATAATAATAATTATAGTAGTATTATTATCAATTATATTTATTTGCTTAGTAATATTAAATAATATAAAAAAAGAGAAAAATACATATGATCCAAATTATACAGTTGGTCTTGAAAAGCGTAATACAAAACAGGTAGATATTAATGAAGAATATTTTCCCATTAAGAATTGCATTGAAATTTATTACAGCAAAATAAATTCTTTTATTGGTGTTAATAAAAATAACGATATTGAAAATAAAACTAGAGAAAAAATTAAAGATACAATGGCTAACAGTATGCTAGATATTTTAAATAAACAATATGTTGAAGAGTTTAAAATAACAAAAGAAAATATTATTAGTTTTTTTGAAGAAAAAAAAATGAGGATTTAAATTTTATTATAGATAATATGTATGTATATGATAAGGATGATAATATATCTATCTACGTAGTATATGGAAAGGAAATTAGTGAAAATAATAGTGAGAAAAGTGGTTTCATAGTGGAAGTTGATAGGAAAGATGAAACATTTTCAATTATTCCATATGAATATTTGTTAAAAAAAGGCTGGGATGATATTTCTAATATTGATTATAGTATGTTAAACTTTGCTGAAATAAAAATAAATGATAATAATGAATTTTCACAGCAGCGAATTGATGATGAGGATGTGGCTATTAATATATTTCAAGACTATAAAAATAAGATACAATATGATATAGATAGTGCATATGAAGTAATAGATACAGAATATAAAGCAAAACGCTTTAATTCATCAATAAAAGAATATAAAGAATATATAAAAAAAATAAATAATATTTTAAAGAATAATAAGTTGGCAAAAATAAGAACTACTTGGTTAGAAAATGAACAGCAGACAGAGTATATATGTATGGATATATATGGCAATTATTTTATATTTAAAGGAAATATTACTCAGTATAGTGTTTTATTGGATACTTATACAATAGAAATAGATGAATTTAAAGAGGAATATCAAAAAGCTGATGAGGCAAAAAAAGTTGCATTGAATTTAGAAAAATTTCAACAAATGATTAATGGAAAAGATTATGAATCAGCATATTATATATTAGATGAAAATTTTAGAAATGATAAATTTGGAACATTGGAAAACTTTATATATTATATAGAAGAGAACTGGTTTGAATGTAACAAATTTTCATATGACGAGTGTGAAGAAAATGATGGAATATATATAATAAAAGTTTCTGTAGTCAATGCAATTCAAGAAGATGATAATAGTAAATCAATTCCAAAGACATTTGCAATGAAATTAAAAAATAAAACTGATTTTGTAATGTCATTTAATGTTGATTAAAAAGAATTAAAATTAATTTTAAATAATAAAAATCCTAATTAATATTAATTAGGATTTTTATTAAATAAATTAATAATGACATTCGTAATATCATGAATAATGGGGTTATTAATATATAAATTATAAAAATAATTTTTTACAAAAGGGATTTGCAAAACTAAAATTATAATTCCAATTGTAATAAATAAAGAAATAAAAGAACGTAAATAATCATCACATGTTTTTTATATTTAATTTTATAACCTTTATTTTTCATATCATCAATATATGCATCATGATATGCTTTTTTTAATGTATTTTGAAAATAATCTTTTAAATTGTTATTTTTATAATTATTATTTATATTATTTTCAGAAATATTATTTAAATTATTATAATTATCATTGTTAAAGTTTGAAGTTGTATTTTTATAGGAATTATTTTTTAAATTATTTAATTCATTTTTTAGATTAATATTTTCTTGGTATAGATTGTTAAAATCATTTTCAGAGTTTTTTAAAGAATTATCATAAATTTCTTTTTTAGAATTATCACTTAAAGTTTCATATGCTTCATTGATCTCTTTTATTTTAGATTCATATTTTAATTTCATTTCAGGTGAAGTTTGTAAATCTGGATGATATTTTTTAACTAAAACCTTATATGCTTTTTCTATAATTTCTTGTGATGCATTTTTGTCAATTTCTAATATCTCGTAATAATTTTTTTCCATAGTTAATTTGTATCCTTCTAATAGAAATAAAATTCTATATATAGTATAACATAAATATAATTTTATTTAAAGTTTTTTGATTATTTTATGGATGTAGTTATAAATAGAAAATGACCATTATACAAAGCTTTTTTATCATATAAAATAAAAAGTTGAATATAATTTAAAAAAGAAAGAGAGTAAAAGTTATGAAATTAGGTTTAGCGTTAGCTGGTGGAGGAGTTAAAGGTGCTGCACATATTGGGGCAATAAAAGCTTTGGAGGAAGCTGGTTTTAAATTTGACTATATTGCAGGAACATCTTCTGGAAGTATTGTTGCAAGTTTATATGCTTCTGGTTTTACTACAGATGAAATTTATTGTATTTTTAAAAAATACTGTAAAAAAATAAAATATGTAGATTTTTTAAATATTATTAAATTGATTTTTGGCTTAATATTTACTGGAAAAATCCACATAGACGGACTAAATTGTGGAAAAAAGTTAGAAAAATTAATTAATAAAGAATGTCTGAAAAAGAAAATAAGTAATATTTCTCAAATTACTATGCCTTTAGTTGTTCCAAGTGTTAATATGTGTAGTGGTGATGTTATTTGCTTTTGCTCAAAACAAATAAGAAAAGAATTTTCAGATAATATTATTTTTATTAATGATGTAAATATTGGAAGAGCAGTAAGAGCTAGTTGTAGCTTTCCTATTGTTTTTTCTCCATGTGATTTTAATGGTACTAAACTAATTGATGGTGGAATTCGTGAAAATGTTGCTTGGAAAGAGTTAAAGTTTTTAGGAGCTGATAAAGTATTAAATATTACTTTTGATGATGATATAGATGAGGACTGCTCTAAAAATATTATAGAATGCTAGCACTTCTATTGGATTGTTATGTAGAGAACTTGGAAATTATGAAATGGAGGGTTCTGATTATACTATTAAAATAAAGAGTAAAAAGGTTCGGTTTGTTAGATATGAGTAAAATTGATGATTTGTATGAATTAGGCTATAATACTACTAAAAAAATTATAAATAGAGTAAGGATTTAGATTTTTATTTAAATCCTTACTCTATTTTTTATAAATTTTTTATTTTTAAGCATTTGTTTTTTCTTTTTCATTTTTTGTTGTGCTTTTTTCTTCAATATTTGTATTTTCTTTTTCTAGTGCTTTTTCTTCATTTAATTTTGTTTTTAAGTTGTCTTTTGCAACTGTCATTAAAAGCTTAATTCTATTTGCTTGATTTGCTTCACTTGCACCAGGATCATAATCGACAGGAGAAATGTTTGCGTCAGGATATTTTTCTCTAATTGTTTTTATTACTCCTTTACCAACAACATGGTTTGGAAGACATGCAAATGGCTGAACACATACAATGTTTGGTATATCATTTTCAATATATTCTATCATTTCTGCTGTTAAGAACCAACCTTCGCCTGTTTGGTTTCCTATAGATAAAACATCTTTAACTTGTTTTTCTAAGTGCCATATATCGCAAGGCATTAAGTAGTTTTTATTTGATTTTCCAAGAGCTGCAACTACATCTTTTTCTAATACGTCTATCAATTTAATTGCAATTTTACTAATCTTTGCAGATGTTTTATTAACATTTAATAATTCATTAAATGTGATTTTGTGTGTTGCCATGAATTTAACAAATCCCATAAAATCTGGAAGTATAACTTCTGCGCCTTCTTTTTCAAGTAAATTGGCTACATAGTTATTACCAAATGGATGATATTTTATAAGGACTTCTCCAACAATTCCAACTCTTGGTTTTAATTGAGATGTGTCTAATTCTATTTTTTCAAAATCGTCTACCATGTCATAAATGCTTTGTTTAAATTGTTTATTTGATGATTTTTTTAGTAGTTGTTTGCATTTTTCCATCCATTTTTCATATAATGCTTGTGTTTCTCCTTTGTTTATTTCATAGGCTCTATTTTTTGTTAACATTTTTTGTAGTAAATCACCATATATAATAGTTTTTAAAAGTCTTTCTAATAATGGTATTGTAATTTTAAATCCAGGCATTTTTTCCATTCCAACAACATTGAATGAAATTACTGGGATTTGTCCAAAGCCGGCATCTTTAAGAGCTTTTCTAATAAATCCAATATAGTTTGTTGCTCTACAGCCTCCACCTGTTTGTGACATTATTAATGCTGTTTTATTTAAGTCATATTTGCCAGATTGAAGTGCTTCTATCATTTGACCTGTTACTAGTATTGATGGGTAACAAGCATCATTATTTACATATTTTAATCCTGTCTCTACTGTATTTTGTGTACATTCCCTTAAAAGTTCTACTTTGTAACCAGAAGATTGAACTGCTGTTTCTAATAATTCAAAATGAATTGGAGCCATTTGTGGAATTAATATTGTGTAATCTTTTTTCATATCTTTTGTAAATATTTTTTTCTTAATTCCATAATCACCGTTTAATTGCTCATTTTGTTTTTCTTTTATACGTTTGTTCATACTGGCAAGTAAAGAACGTATACGAATTCTAACAGCTCCCAAATTGTTTACTTCATCTATTTTTATTAAAGTATACATTTTTCCGTAGCTTGAAAGTATTTCTTCAACTTGGTCTGTTGTAACTGCATCAACACCACATCCAAATGAATTTAATTGAACTAATTCTAAGCAGTCGTGTTTTCCAACAAAGTCAGCAGCTGCATATAATCTTGCATGAAATACCCATTGATCAACAACTCTTAGTGGTCTTTTGACTTCTGTTTGATTTGATATACTGTCTTCTGTAAGTACACATAAGCCTAAAGATGTAATTAATGTGTCTATTCCATGGTTAATTTCAGGGTCAACATGATAAGGTCTTCCTGCTAAAACAATTCCTTTTAAATTGTTTTCTTCTATATAACGTACAGTTTCAATTCCTTTTTGTCTTATGTCATTTTTACATTTTTGATATTCTTCTTCTGCTTTTGTGGCAGCTTCTATAAGTTCTGCTTTTGTAAAATTATATTCTTTAAATTCATCTAATTCCATAACTTTTTTAACTAGATTTTTTGTGTCAAAAGGTAAAAATGGATTTATAAATTTAATGTCTTTTGCTTTTAATCCTTCAACATTATTTTTTAAAACTTCTGAGTAAGATATTACTATTGGGCAATTGTAATGATTGTCAGCTTTTTCATATTCTTTTCTAGAGTATGGCATACATGGGTAGAATATTGTTTTTATTCCTTGTTCTAATAAACTTTCTATATGACCATGTGATAATTTTGCTGGATAACAAACTGACTCAGATGGCATAGATTCCATACCTTTTTCGTATGTTTTTCTTGTACTTTTTTCAGATAGTACAACTCTAAATCCAAGGTTTGTTAAAAATGTAAACCAGAATGGGTAATCTTCATACATATTTAAAACTCTAGGGATTCCTATTGTACCTCTTGTTGCATATTGTTCTTCTAATGGTTTATAATCAAATATTCTTTCATATTTATATTGTACTAAATTTGGTAATTTTTTTGATTTATTAACTATACCTGCACCTTTTTCACAACGGTTACCAGATACGTGTATTTGCCCATTGCTAAATTTGTTTATTGTAAGTTTACAATGGTTTTCGCAATTGTTACAACGTGCGTGTGTTACTTTTATTTGTAAGCAGTCTAGCTCAAAAGGTTTTAATATTGTTGATTTATATTCCATGTCTAAGTTTGCTTCATATTGCTCTTTTGAAAGTAAAGCCATTCCATATGCACCCATTAGACCTGAAATGTCTGGTCTTACAACATTTTTACCAACAATTTTTTCAAATGCACGAAGTACGGCATCATTATAAAATGTACCACCTTGTACAACTATGTGGTTTCCAAGTGTTTCTGTATTTCTAACTTTCATAACTTTTTGTATTGCATTTTTTATTACAGAGTAAGAAAGTCCACTTGAAATGTCCCCAACTGTATAACCTTCTTTTTGTGCTTGTTTTATTTTTGAGTTCATAAATACAGTACATCTTGACCCTAAATCTACAGGACGTTTAGCATTTATTGCTTCTTTAACAAATTCAGAAATTTCTAAATTTAAACTTTTGGCAAATGTTTCAATAAATGATCCACATCCTGATGAACATGCTTCATTTAAAAGTATGTTGTCAATACTTCCATTCTTCATTTTTATGTATTTCATGTCCTGTCCACCAATATCAATTATAGCTGTAACATCTGGTTCAAATTCTTTAGCAGCTGTATAATGTGCAATTGTTTCAATTTCGTTTAAATCAACATTTAAAGCTGTTTGTATTAATTTCTCTCCATATCCTGTAACACCACTATACCTAAGTGTTGCGGTATTTGGAATTTCTACATACATTTTTTTAAGCATTGAAATTACACTTTTTAAAGGGTTACCTTCATTATTTCCATATAAAGAATATAATAATTTTCCTTCATTATCAATTAATACAAGTTTTGTAGTTGTTGATCCTGCATCTATTCCAAGGAAACAATCTCCTTTTAAGTCTTTTAATTTGGCTCTTGGTACTTTTGCTACACTATGTCTTTTTTTAAATTCTTCATATTCATTGTCATCTTTAAATAATGGAGCTAAAGGTTTTGTTGTATTGTCTTTGGAAATTTTTAAATTTTCTATTTTTTGTTCTAATTCTTTTGCAGTTATTAAATTTGTGTCTAAAGAATCTAGTGCTGCACCTTTTGCAACTAGAAGGTGTGCTTCTTCTGGAACAATAATTTCTTCTGGTTTTAAATTTAATGTTTCTATAAATCTTTTTCTTAATTCAGATAAGTAGTTTAAAGGACCTCCTAAAAATGCAACATTTCCTCTAATTGGTCTTCCACATGCAAGACCGCTTATTGTTTGATTTACAACTGCTTGAAATATAGAGGCTGCAATGTCTTCTTTTGCCGCACCTTCATTTATTAATGGTTGTACATCAGTTTTGGCAAAAACTCCGCAACGAGATGCAATTGGATATAATGTTGTATAGGTTTTTGCAAGCTCATTTAAGCCTGCTGTGTCTGTGTGAAGTAGTGATGCCATTTGGTCCAAAAATGCACCAGTACCACCTGCACATGTACCGTTCATACGTTGTTCTATTGATTTATCAAAATATATTATTTTTGCATCTTCACCACCAAGTTCAATTACAACATCTGTTGATGGAATATATTTTTCTACTGCTCTTTTACAAGATACTACTTCTTGTATAAATTTTACATCTAAAAATTTTGCGGCTGACATGGCTCCAGACCCTGTTAGGGCTAATGTAAATTTACAATCAGGATACATTTTTAATAAATTTTCTAAAACCATACATACTGTATTTTTGGTATCAGAAAAATGTCTTTGATAATTGCTATATATTACTTCTTTTTCTTCGTTCATTACTATGATTTTGACTGTTGTTGATCCAACATCTAATCCAACATGTAAAATATTCATAAATTGGTCTCCTCTTTTCCTAAAAACTCACCCTAATTGTATACGGAAATGCGATTTTTGTCAAATGGAAATAAATGGGAGATAGTATGGATTTATAAAGTTTTTTATAAACTTTTTGTTTTAGTTCTAATATGGACAAACAAGCAATATAAATTAAATAAATAAAATTTATAGGAGGTAAAAAATGAACAGGAAAAAGATAATAATATTTTTTAGTATTTTGCTAATTATTATTGCAATATCTGGCTATTTTATAATTAAAAATATTAAGAAAAACAAGGAAGAAACTTTAGTACAAGAATATATTCCGCAAGAGGAAATAGGGGAAAGTCAGGCAAGACAAACTATAGTAAGTTTATATTTTCCAGACAAGGAAAAACAAGAAATAAAACCAGAGGCAAGACTTATTGATATAAAAGAAATAATTAATACACCATATGAAAAGTTATTAGAAATGTTAATTCAGGGTCCAAAAAATGATAAATTAGAAAGGGTAATTCCAGAAGGAACAAAGGTGCTAAAGACCTATATGGAGAATGATTGTTTAGTAATTGATTTTTCAAAAGATTTTTTAAATTATGATATGGAAAAGGAAAATGGAAAAAATAATATGGTAAAATCAATTGTAAATACATTAACAGAACTTACAGAAGTCAATAAAATAAAAATTTTAATAGAGGGAAATGAAAATGAAAACTTTAATGAAGTATATACAAGGGAAAAATAAAGTTTTATTTTAAAAGTTTGTATAGTTTAACATATTTAACGAAATTACCAAAATTATTTAAAAAATACTCTACATCATTTAATGATTTAACAGTATTCTTTTTCATAGTTTTAAAATTAGGTTTTTTCTTTTTTGGAGGCGGATTTTTCTTTTCGCCTCTATTTTCATCTTCAAAAAAATTAGCTTTATAAATGTTTGGCATAACAAATCCCTCCAATTAAATAAAAATTTTGCAAAACTTTAAAATATATTATATAATATGTAAAGTATATTAAATATGATACAGGAGAATTAAATGGAATTAAAAGAGAATGAAAGAATAGATGATTTAGAATTTAAAGGATTTAAAATAATTCAAAATTCAGAAGGATTTTGTTTTGGCATAGATGCAGTATTATTATCCGATTTTGCAAAAATATAAAAAATAAGTCTAAGGTTTTAGACTTAGGGACTGGAACAGGGATTTTACCAATTCTTCTTGCAGGAAAAACTAATTTAGAAAAAATTATTGGGGTAGAAATTCAAAAAGATGTGTATGATATGGCTAAAAGGAGTATTGCACTAAATAAGTTAGAAAATAGATGTGAGATAATTAACGAAAATATTTTAAATTTAGAAAAAATATATAAAAAAAATAGTTTTGATGTAATTGTTACAAATCCACCATATAAAGAAAATAATACAGGTTTAAAAAATGAAAGTGAAAAAAAGCTTATTTCTAGGCATGAATTAACAGCAAATTTAGAAGATTTTATTAGAGTTTCAAGTAATCTACTAAAAGATAAGGGGGAACTATATATGGTTCATAGGCCTGAAAGATTAGTAGATATAATAGAAAATTTAAGAAAATATAAGTTAGAACCAAAACAAATTAGGTTTGTATGTCCAAATGTAAATAAAGAACCAAATATTGTTTTAATAAAAGGGGTAAAAAATGCAAATAAATTTTTAAAGGTAGAAAAAAATTTATTTGTGTATAACGAAAATAATGAATATACTGATGAAATACTAAAAATTTATAATAAACAAAAATAGAAAGGAAAATAAAGTATGAAAGGGATTTTATATGTTGTTGCAACTCCAATAGGAAATTTAGAAGATATAACATTAAGAGCAATTAATGTGTTAAAAAATGTAGATTTGATAGCTGCAGAAGATACAAGACATACATTAAAATTACTAAATCATTTGGAAATATCAAAACCTTTAATTAGTTACCATAGACATAACGAGGAAAACAGGCAAGATATTATTATAGAAAAATTATTAGAAGGTCAAAATATAGCAATTGTATCTGATGCAGGAACACCAGGAATATGTGATCCTGGAGAGGTGGTAATTAAAACTTGTATAGAAAATAATATAAATGTAATTCCAATACCGGGAGCATGTGCTATGATAAATGCTTTAATAGTTTCAGGAATTAGTACAAAAGAGTTTAATTTTTTAGGTTTCCTTCCTCTTAATAAAAAAACAAGAAAACAAAAATTATTGGAAATAGAAAAATGTACAAAAACAATTATTATATATGAAGCTCCACACAAATTAAAATCAACTCTTCAGGATTTAAAAGATATTTTAGGGGAAAGAAAGCTGGTACTTGCAAGAGAATTAACAAAAATTCATGAGGAATTTATTAGGGAAGATATAGATAAATTAATTGAACTTGCACAAGATATTAAAGGTGAAATTGTTATAATAATTGAAGGTGCAAAAAATGAAATTCAAGAAAATGATGTTAATGAATTGAGTTTAGAAGAACATTATAAATTTTATGAAAATCAAGGATTTGATAAAAAAGAAATTATTAAAAAAATTGCTAAAGATAGAAATGTTAATAAAAATGAAATTTATATGAAGTTTTTGTAAAATATAAATTTTTAATATTTAACTGATATTTTTACATTAAAAAAATGCAAAGAGCATATTAATATATTAAATTTTAGATTAATTTAATATACTATATGCTCTATTTATTAATTTATTATATAAAATTATTTTTCTTCTGTTTTTGATAAATCAAAAATTTTGTTAGAACATTTATCACAAATTAATTTATCTTTATAGCTAATTAGATTTTTTGTACTACCACAAAAAATACAATTTGGTTCAAATTTTTTAGAACAATAGAAGTTCCTCCTACGTAAATTTCAATTGGGTCTTTTTCAGCTATGCCAAATTTGTTTCTTATTTCGATAGGAATAACTACTCTTCCTAATTCATCTACTCTTCTAACAATTCCAGTTGCTTTCATTTTTTTCCTCCTTGAACAGTATAATTTAACAATCCTTTTTTCTTTATTAATATATCATAAATAAACTAATAGGTCAATTAAATTTGTAATTTATTGGAAATTTTTTGAAGATTTTTGTCGTATTTTTATATTATTTTATGCATAATCAATAAATATATACTGTTTAATTAGAAATTAATTTTTAAATTTGACTTATTAGTTTAAAAAATTCAATAAATTATTATAATTAAACGAAATAAGCGTAATTGAAACGACACTAAAATGTTCTAAAAATACAAGAAAAGAATAATATTAGTTAGGTGATAAACATTGTTAAATATATTGTGGCCAATTTTTATAATAATATCATTTGCATATGCTATTTTTTCTGGAAATGTAGATAAATTAAATGAATCAATATTTTCTAGCACATCAGAATCTGTAAATTTATGTATAAGCCTTCTTGGAACTATTTGTTTATGGAATGGAATAATGCAAATTGCTAATAAAACAAGCATAATTGATAGATTAACAAATTTATTAAAACCTGCAATGAATTTTTTGTTTCCAGAATTAAAACAAGAAAAAGAAATTCAAAAAGAAATATCATTAAATGTAATTGCAAATATATTAGGTCTTGGAAATGCTGCAACTCCTTTAGGGCTAAAAGCAATGAAATCAATGCAAAAGAAAAATCCTAAAAAAGATACATTAACAAATTCAATGATTACATTTATTGTGTTAAATACAGCATCATTACAAATAATTCCTACAACTGTTATAGCAATTAGAAGCTCTATGAATTCAAAAAACCCAACAAGTATAGTATTTCCTGTATGGATTGCAACAATTTGTGCTGCAATTGCAGGAATTACAGCAACAAAATTATTTATAAAATTAACTGAAAGGAAAAAATAAAATTGCAATTTATTACTTTTATATCAAATATAGCAATGCCATTTATAATTTTAATAATAGTTTTATATGGATTGATTGAAAGAAAAAAAGTATTTGATACTTTTTTAGATGGGGCAAAGGAAGGACTAGAAATAGTTTTACGGTATATTTCCAACACTTATAGGGTTATTTGTTGCAATAGGAACATTAAGAAGTTCAGGTATAATAGATGCAATTGTAAATTTATTAAGTCCAATTCTAAATTTAATAAATTTCCCAAGTGAAATAATGCCACTTGCACTTTTAAGGCCTATATCTGGGAGTGCATCAATTGCAGTTGCAACAGATATAATGAAAAATTATGGAGTAGATAGCAGTATAGGACTTATTGCATCAACAATTATGGGGTCAACAGAAACAACATTATATACAATTGCGGTTTACTCAAGCTCTGTTAGAATTAAAAAAACAAGATTTGTTTTAGCTGCTGCATTAATTGCAGACTTTGTTGGAATGATAGTAAGTGTAACTGTTATAAAAATTGCCATCGGTTCCGGGTTTTTTTGGCAATAATTTACCGGTTCTAGGTCTGGAAAGTATAATATACTATTTTTTGTACCTTGGTGTCGCAACCAACTTAATTAAAAACTTTATATGTTGGTTGCTCCAATTCGCACTCGTGCTAAAAGCACTCGTTTGGTCGCTTACGCGGTACTGCAAAATAGTATATTATACTTTCCAGACCTAGAACCGGTAAATTATTGCCAAAAAAACCCGGAACCGATGGCAATTTATTGTCGAATAATGTCAAACGATTTTGGTTGACATTTTGGTGAAAGGCAATTATAATAAAAAAAAGTTATACAAAATGTAACTTTAATTAATTCAAATTAATTTATTTTAAATTTTTTATTCATAGTATTTTTATTTCAAGGGAGGTTTTTTTATAAAAGTCATATTATTTATTTCTATTTTTTTAATTGTAAGAAATACCGTAAGAAAATTTTTATCTAAAATTCTTTTAAAGAAAATATCAAATTAAATACTATAATACAAAATAAAAATTAAAAAGTTTTTAATTTTGTAGGGATGAAGAACCCCATTATAAATATTTCATTTTTGATATATCTAGTTTAAGCCCCTATATATATTCACATTTTGCTATATTATACTATTGTCCCTACAATACAATAAATAAAAATATTAATTACTAACTATATAATAGTTAATTAGTTAAATAATTGGTATTACTTGTGATAGTTTTCACCGATTAGAGATTTTAAAAGCTCTAAATATTTGCTCTAATAGGAATATTCGAATAAGTTGATGTGGAAATGTCATTTTTGAAAAACATATTTTTTCATCTGCTAAACTTAGTAATTTATTTGTTAAACCAAGCGAGCCGCCTATTATGAATGTTACTTTGCTATTTTGCATTGATATTTTATCTAGTTTTTCAGAAAATTGTGGAGATGAAAATTCTTTGCCATTTAAATCCAAACAAACAACATAAGAGTCTTTTTTTAAATGATTTATTATATTGTTACATTCTTTTTCTTTAATCTCGTTTGAAATGCTATCATTTATTTTTTCTGGTATTTTTTCATCTGGTAATTCTAAAATATTTAATTTACAATATTTAGATAATCTTTTAGAATATTCGCTAATTGCATCTTTAAAAAATTTTTCTTTAATTTTTCCAACACATATTATATTTATTGTAAGCATTTATTTTTCCTTTCATTATATATTATACTTATATTTTAATTAATTTGCCTGGAATATCTCTACTTGCAACACTTAAATTTAAAGAATCTTCTTTGCAATTACCTGCAATAACTTCATCTAAAACTGTTTTATATGCAAGCTCTGGAAAATTACTTTCTTTACTTAAATGACCCAGCATGGCTGTTTTTAGGTTGCATTTTAGAAGATATGCAATTGTTTTACCAGCTAATTCGTTTGGTAAGTGACCATTTGGACCAGCTATTCTACTTTTTAATATGTATGGATAAGGTGAACACTTAAGTACTTCAGGATCATAGTTGGATTCTAATAAAACAAAATCACTTGGTTCTAATACTTTTAAAATTTCTTTTGTCATATGACCAATATCTGTTGCAATACTTATGTTTTTTTCATTATTACTAATATTAAAACCACATGCATTTACAGCATCATGAGGTATTGCAAATGATTTTATTTTTAAATCATTTATTTCAAATGTATCTCCAATTGCAAAATTTTTTATTATATTTTGAGGTATTTTATCTTTTTGTTTTGGCATATTGTCTAGTGTTTTAGAATTAACAAATACTGGAACATTAAATTTTTTTGCAAATGTTCCAAGTCCTTGTACATGGTCTGAATGTTCATGTGTAATTAAAATTCCATCTAGTAAAGACGGATTAATATTTAATCCGTCTAGTGCATTTTCAATTTTTTTTGAGCTTACTCCTGCATCAATTAAAAGTTTTGTATTTTCTGTTTCCACAAATAAGCTATTTCCACTACTTCCACTATATAAACTACAAAAATCTAGCATGAATTTATTCCTTCTTTTTACTATTCTGTTACTCTTTTTATATTTGCACCAATTGATCTAAATCTACCTTCTATATCTTCATAACCTCTGTCAATATGCTCAAGATTATAGATTTCTGTAATACCTTCTGCTGCAACTCCAGCAATAATTAATGCTGCACCGGCTCTTAGGTCTGTAGAGTATACAGGAGCACCATACAGTTTTTCTACACCTTCAAAAAATGCTGATTTTCCTTGTGCCGTAATTTTTGCACCCATTTTGTTTAATTCATCAGTATATTGAAATCTTGATTCCCAGATGCTTTCATTTATTGTGCTTGTTCCATCTGCAAGTGATAATACAACTCCCATTTGAGGCTGTAAGTCTGTTGGGAATCCAGGATAAGGAAGAGTTTTTATTGATGCTTTTTTTGGCCTTTGGTCACAATAAACTCTTATACTATCACCATAGTCCTCAACTTTGCCACCTACTTCTAAAATTTTTGCTGTAATTGACTCTAAGTGTTTTGTAATACAATTTTTTAAATATAAATCTCCTTTACTTGCAACTGCTGCTAGCATAAATGTTCCTGCTTCTATTTGATCTGGAACAACACTATATGTAGCATTACCATGTAATTTTTCTACACCATTTATTTTAATTACATCAGTACCAGCACCTCTTATGTCAGCTCCCATTGTGTTTAGAAAGTTTGCAACATCGACAATATGAGGTTCTTTGGCAGCATTATCTATTACTGTAGTACCTTTAGCAAGGACAGCAGATAGCATTACATTTATGGTTGCACCAACAGAGACAATATCCATATAAACAGAGTTTCCTGTAAGATTGTTTGCTTTTGCATGGATTGTTCCTTTTTCAACAGTAACTTCTGCACCAAGAGCTTCAAATCCTTTTATGTGTTGATCAATTGGTCTTGCACCTAATTTACATCCACCAGGCATACCAACTTCAACTTCTCCCATTCTACTAAGCATAGCACCAATTATATAATAAGAAGCTCTAAATTTTCTAGTTAGATCAAGTGGTGCTTGTGTTGTTATGATATTTCTTGAATCTACAGTTATAGTATGCTTATCTATCCAATTTATTTTTGCTCCAAGTTTTTCTAAAATTTCACATGATATCTTTACATCACTTATATTTGGTAAATTTTCTATTGTACATGTTCCATCTATTAAAAGTGTTGCAGGTAGTATTGCAACTGCTGCGTTTTTTGCTCCATTTATTATTACCTCACCTTTTAATGGGGTAGGTCCTGTAACTACTAATTTTTCCAATAAAATTACCTCCGTTTATGCATAAATTATTTACAATTTAAAATAGAGTGTAAAAAATAACACTCTAATATATAAGAATATACCATAAACTCTAAAACAATGCAAGCTATTTTTTTGCAGTTATTATTCCATTGTCTGTGAAAAATTCTAATAGTTTAAATTTAAATTGAATATTGCTTGATTGGTTGTCTGAAATTAAAGCAAATTCTTCTTCGGAAAGGTTATTTTGCAATTCTTTTTTAGACTCTTCTGGAACAACTCCTGATGTTACATCAACAAAACATAAAGGAGGGAACATTACACACCACCAATTTTGCCCTTTTGCTTCTCCTATTTCTACTCTTAATGCATCATAGAAACCAGCAGGCAATGAAATATCTCCATATGTTTTTGTGGGAAATTCAAAATTTCCTACTTTAACATTAACATTATATGAATAACCTTGTTCCTTAATTGTATTTATTGCAACTTGTTTAAATTCATCTAAATGTTTATTGGCAATTTTAATTGCATCTTCTTTTGTAGAAGTATTTGAAAGATAGGAATTCATGTATTGTAATAATTTGTCACGTACAATATATTTTAAATTTTGGTCTTCTTTAGAATCACTATTTGCAATTACATGAAGTCTAAAGACACTATTTTCAAGATCTTCTGAAACAGATTTTGCATATGAAATTGCACAAATAGTTGTATATATAAATAGTAGAAAAGCTAAAATACAAATCATTTTAAGTTTGGGATTTTTAATAAAGTTTAAAAATTTTTTCATGTGTTACCTCAATTTTCATTTTTTGAAAAATATTCTTTAAATTAATTATTTACAGAATTTCAAAAAATATACAAATTTGAAAAAAATAATATCAACTTGAGATTTTTTACATTTAATAAATCATAAAAAACGCTTAGGTGTCGAAAAAAGGCGATGAGTTTTATTTGAAATATTATTGACATATTTGTAACAAAATGGTAAAATTTACCAGTAAACGATAGAAGAAAACTTTAAAAATTAGTACACGAAAGCGAAAGGAAGGTTTTTTATGATAGAAAGCAAAGAAAATTCATGTGCATTTTATGCTAGTGATTATCATTTAGAAATGATAATGCTTCCATACATAAACGAAAACTTTAAAAATAACAAAACAGTATATGTATTTACACAAAATAATTTAACTAATACTGTAAATACATTAATGGAAAAGGTAAATTTAGAAAAAGAAACAAAACAAAAAATTATGAAAATTAACTGGGCAAAAGATGATGAAACAAAATATAAAAAATTAATAGAAGATAATAATGAGTCACTAATATTTGTAAAAGGAGACGAACAATATATAAAAAAGGTAAATAATAATTTAAAACAATTAAAAGATTATAAAGGAATTGAAGTAATTGACTGTTATAATTTAAATGATATAAATGGAGAAGTTAGAAATATCTCAACTAAATATGGAAGCGTATTAAAAACATTAGGAAAATAGAAAATACAAATATTCATTTTTTTCTTGACTAAAAAAGTAAAATAGTATAATATGTTAAATACAAAAAACATATTTAATACTAAAGGAGTGTTTTTATGGAAAAAGAATTAAATGAAATTAAATTTGACCTAAAAAAATATGGGCAAGAACATTTACTAAATAACTTTGATAAGTTAGATGAAAGTAAACAAAAAAGACTATTAGAGCAATTAAGCAATATTGACTATGAGTTAATAAATGGTTTGTATAATGGAACAAAAAAAGAAATAAAAAACGAAAAGGACACAATTGAACCTATAGAATATTTGGATAAATTCAAGTTAAATGAAAAATATAAAATATACGAAGGAATAGGTAAAACAGCAATAAAAGAAGGAAAACTTGCTGTAGTTACTATGGCTGGAGGACAAGGAACAAGACTAGGACATTCTGGACCAAAAGGAACATATGATATAGGATTAGATTCTCATAAATCATTATTTGAACTTTTAGCAGATGGAATAAAAGAAGAAGCCAAAAAATATGATGTTACAATTCCATGGTTTATAATGACAAGTAGAGAAAATAATGAAGAAACAGTTAAGTTTTTTGAAAAAAATAAATTTTTTGGTTACCAAAAAGATAAAAACATATTCTTCTTTAAACAAGGAGAATTGCCAATGGTTGATACAGAAGGAAAAATACTAATTGGTGAAGATGGATTAGTTAAAGAAGCTGCAGATGGGCATGGTGGAATTTATGAAGCACTTGTAAAAAATGGTATGACTAAAAAAATGAAGGAATTAGGTGTAGAATGGGTTTTTATAGGTGGAGTAGATAACTGTTTGGTAAAAATGGTTGATCCTGTTTTAATGGGAATTGCTATTGATAAAAATGTTTCAGTTGCTGGAAAATCAATAGTAAAAGCAAATCCACATGAAAAAGTAGGAGTATTTTGCAAAAAAAATGGAAAACCATATGTTATAGAATATTCAGAAATTACAGATGAAATGGCAGAAGCAGTTGACAAAGATGGTGAATTATTATATGGAGAATCACATATATTATGTAATTTGTTTAGAATAGATGCAATAGAAAGAATGGGGTCAAATCCACTTCCATATCATATTGCATATAAAAAAGCAAAATATATAGATAAAGATGGCAATTTAGTTGAGCCTGAATCTCCAAATGCTTACAAGTTTGAGGCATTTCTTTTTGATGCCTTTGGTGAAGTTGATGATATTGCAGTATTAAGGGTTAAAAGAGAAGAAGAATTTGCACCAGTAAAAAATGCTGATTCTGCAGGAGTAGACTGCCCTAAAACAGCAAGAAAACTTTATGAAGATTTTTATCATTTAAAATAAAAATAATGGGGAGATAATAAGATTGTATTGTCTTCCTTTTTAAATTTAAAATACAAGGAGGAATTTATGAATTATTTAGAAGAATACAAAAAATGGTGTGAGGCAAATGAATTTGATGAAGAAACAAAAAAGGAATTGTTATCAATAAAAGATGATAAAATGGAAATAGAAGATAGATTTTACCAAGAACTAGAATTTGGAACAGCAGGGTTACGTGGAGTAATTGGTGCTGGAACAAACAGAATGAATAAATATACTGTAGGAAAAGCTACACAAGGACTTGCAAATTATATTTTAGAGCAAGGAACTAAAGAAAAAGGTGTTGCAATTAGTTATGACTCTAGAAGAATGTCAAAAGAATTTAGTATGCAAACAGCGCTTATTTTATGTGCAAATGGAATTAAAGCATATTTATTTGAAAATTTAAGACCAGTTCCAGAATTATCATTTGCAGTAAGAAATTTAGGATGTACAGCAGGGGTAATGATAACAGCAAGTCATAATCCACCAAAATATAATGGCTATAAAGTATATTGGGATGATGGCTCTCAAATTGTTACTCCAAGAGATAAAGATATTATAGCAAAAGTAAGAGAAGTTAAAAATTTTAGTGAAATAAAAGAAATATCAGAAGAAGAAGCAAAGCAAAAGGGATTACTTACAATTATTGGAACACGGAATGGATGATAAATATCTTAAAGTTTTGAAAGATTCAGTATTAAATCCTGAAATAATGAAAGAAGAAGGGAAAAAATTAAAGGTTGTGTATACTCCATTACATGGAACAGGAAATACAATAGCCGAAAAGCTTTTACGCAGTTTAGGAATAGAAAATTTATATGTAGTTCCAGAACAAAAAGATCCAGATGGAAATTTCCCAACTGTAGATTATCCAAATCCAGAAGACCCAAAAGCATTTAAAATGGCCTTAGAATTAGCTAAAAAAGTTGATGCAGATGTGGTACTTGCGACAGACCCAGATGCAGATAGATTAGGAATATATGCAAAAGATGAAAAAACTGGAAATTACATGAATTATACTGGAAATATGTCAGCTCTTTTAATTGCAGAATATAGAATTTCTCAAATGAAAGAAAAAGGAATTCTTCCTAAAAATGGAATGTTAATAAAAACTATAGTATCTTCTAATCTTGCAGATGCAATTGCTAAAGAATATAATTTAGAATTAATAGAAGTATTAACAGGATTCAAAAACATAGGTGCTGTTATGAAAAAGGCTGAAGAAAATAAAGATAAAACATATGTATTTGGCTTTGAAGAAAGTTATGGATGTTTAATTGGAGATTATGCAAGAGATAAAGATGGAATTGCAGCAGTAATGGCACTTTGTGAAGCAGCATGCTATTACAAATCAAAAGGATTAACATTATGGGATCAAATGAATAAAATTTATGAAAAATATGGCTATTATAAAGAAACACAAGTATCTGTTGTAAAAGAAGGCGCTGAAGGTGCACAAATTATAAAAGATATGATGACTAAAACTCGTAATAAAGATATAGAAAAAATAGGTGATTATAAGGTTTTAACTTTTAAAGATATAGATAAAGATATTGTTAAAAATATGAAAACAGGGGAAATTACAAAAACTGGATTGCCAAAATCTAATGTTTTATATTACGAATTAGAAGATAATAGTTGGTGCTGTGTAAGACCTTCTGGAACAGAACCTAAAATAAAATTATATATGGGAATTAAGGGAACATCAAGCAGTGATGCAACAGAAAAATTGGAAAAATTAAAAGAAGCAATGGTAAAAGTTGTAGAAGAATAAAATAAAAATAATATAAAATTTTCAAAATTTTTAATTAAATTAGATTTTTTGAAAATTTTATATTATTATTTTTAGCTATTTTTTGGATTAATTGGAGCCCATCCATCAATAGTTCTTTGAATTGCTCCAAATAAATTTGCTTTGATTGTTGGGATTTCTTTTTGCCACAAATAAATTTGGTTTTTCATAGTTTCACGTTTGGAAGTTCCATCCATAGGGCATGCTTTTGGCATGACATCTATATTATATTTTTTAATAAATCTTCTTGTATCTTTTTCTTCTGCATAAATTAAAGGTCTAATTAAAGTTATTTTACTCCTATCCATATAACTTACAGGTGCAAATGTATTTATACTTCCTGCATAAAGTAGGTTTAATAAAAAAGTTTCTAAAACATCATCTTTATTATGCCCAAGTGCTATTTTATTACATCCTTCACGAATTGCAACTGAATTTATAATTCCTCTACGTAAATTTGCACATAAAGAGCAAGGATTTTTTTCTTTTCTTATATCAAAAACAATTTCTTGAGCACGACTATTTTCTATAAAAAGAGGAACATCAACTTTTTTACAAATATCTTCTAAAAGTTTTGTATCGAAATGTGGAAATCCTGGATTTATACTTATAGCAATAATTTCAAATTTTTTTGGATAAAATATTTGCAAGTTTTTAAATGCGTGTAAAAGAGTAATTGAATCTTTTCCGCCAGATAAACAAATTGCAATTTTATCATTTTCTTCAATCATATTATAATCTTCAATAGCCTTTCTCATATGGCTTAATATTCTTTGCATTTTTTCATCACCATTTTCTATTATAACAGACTTGTCAAGTATTGATTTTTAATAAATAAAAGTATATAATATTAAAAAGTAAATTCAAAGGAGGTAAAATGAATTTAGATTTTTTTGAAAATTTAATTAATCATAATGAACATAAGAAAAACAAAGAAATAATAAATAACGAAAAAATAAATGAAGAAGAAGTTAAACTAGCTTACAAATTAGGAGCAATAGAAATATATACAGTAGATAGAATAGAAGAAAATGTGGCAGTTTTGCAAAACAATGAAACAAAACAAATAAAAAATATAAATATAGAAGAATTACCAGAAGAAATAAAAGATGGGACAGTATTAAAATGCATAAATGGAAAATTTTTTTTAGATAAAGAAACAGAAGAAGAAATTTCAAAACGAATAGAAGAAAAAATGAACCGATTATGGAATTAATGGAAGGGACAAAAGATGGCAAAAAGACAAAAGAAGAAAAATAAACTAATAATTAGTGTAATTGTTGTAATAATTTTATTTTTAATGACATTACTTGAGAGCAAATCCGGATTTTATAAATAAAATATGTGAAACAATTGGAATTGAAAAAATTGCGAAAACACAAGAAACAGTAAATACACAAAAAAATATTCAAAATTTTAATCAGGATTTAAAAATATATTTTATAGATGTAGGTCAGGCAGATAGTATATTGGTTATAAATAAGGATCAGTCAATGCTAATAGATGCAGGAAACAATGATGACGGAGATTTAGTTGTGAATTTTATAAAAGAAAAGCAAATTACTAAATTAAATTATGTAATTGGCACACATCCACACGAAGATCATATAGGCGGTTTAGATGATGTAATAAACAATATAGAAATAGAAAAGTTATATTTACCAAAACAAAAAACAAATACAAAAACTTTTGAAGACGTATTAGATGCAGTAGAAAATAAAGGTTTAAATATATCTTCTCTAAAAAAAGGAGATATATTTAAACTTGGAGATGCAACAGTTGAAACTATGACAGATAGTATTTTAGATGATAGTAATTTAAATTTATCTTCAAATATATTAAAATTAACATATGGAAATAATAGTTTTCTATTTACAGGAGATGCAGAAACGAAAAATGAACAAACAGGAAATTGGGGGCATGTTGATTTATTAAAAGTTGGGCATCATGGTTCTAAAACAAGTTCTTCAAGTAATTTTATAAAAAGTTTATCTCCTAAATATGCTATAATTATGGTTGGAAAAGACAATTCATATGGACTTCCAAAAGATGAAATTGTAAAAAGATTAGAAAATGCTGGATGTCAAATATATAGAACAGATAGAAGTGGAACAATAGAGGTTACTTCAAATGGAAACGAAATATTAATTAATACTGAAAAATAAAGGCAGGATTTTAATTCCTGCAAATATATGTGCTTATAGCTCAGCAGGATAGAGCAGTCGCCTCCTAAGCGACCGATGGTGGTTCGAGTCCGCCTAGGCACACCAAATAAAAATAAACGTAATTTATGCGTAATAAAAATCAGTGGAGATTAAAATGGAAGAAAAATTTATGAAAGAGGCTTTAAAAGAAGCAAAAAAAGCATATGATAAATTAGAAGTGCCAGTAGGTTGTGTAATAGTAAAAGATGGAAAAATAATCTCAAGGGCGCATAACTTAAAAGAAACAAAGTTTGACACAACAAAACATGCAGAAATACTTGCAATACAAAAAGCAAGTAAAAAATTAAAATCTTGGAGATTAATAAATTGTCAAATGTATGTAACTTTAGAACCATGTTCAATGTGCGCAGGAGCAATAATTAACTCAAGAATAAAAAAATTATATATAGGTGCATTAGATAGTAAAACAGGGGCATGTGGCTCTGTTTTAAATTTATTAGAAGATTATAAATTTAATCATAAAGTAGAAGTTGAAAAAAATGTTATGAAACAAGAATGTGAGAATATTTTAAAAGATTTTTTTAAAAATTTAAGAAAAATAAAAAGTAAAAAATAAATGGGGGAAATATGAAAGAAAAACTAAATGATTTAGTAAATAAAAAATGGTTTCATATTGTTATAATGGTTATTATTTTAGCGGTATTAATGTTTGTTTTAGGAATAACTATTTTAAAATATAATGTAGAAGGCGAAACAAATATGCCATTTAATTTAACAAAAATTTCTATAATAAGTACAGCAGAAGGAACTGACAAACATTCAGATACAAACAAATGGGCATTTGATATAAGCCAAAATAATGACATATTTTTATACATAGAAAAAAATGAAAATTATAAAAAAACAGAAGCACTAAAAAGTGTTTTAATAGATAATATTAATGTAAATAAACAAAAACAAATAGGGCAAACAATAATATATAAACCAGATGCAACATCTGAAAATCAAATATTTACTACAAAAGATGAAAATATAGTAAATACTATAGAATATGTTGGAGATACAAAATCAAATTTTAGAGAATTGAAAATCTTAAACCAAGGTGATAAATTAGCATTTAGAGTTGCCAATAAAGATGTTTGTAGTTATGAATCAAATGATGAAGAAACAATAAATCATAATGAGTTGCTAAAAAAAGCTAATTTAACAAAAGAAGATATTAGTTTAAATTTAAGTTTTGATATTACAATAAGTTTAGAAAATGGCAAACAATATAAAGGAACAGTAACTTTAGAATTGCCAGTTGGTAATATTATTGATGAAGGAACAGGAAAATTAGAAATAACAGATTTTAGTAATGTGATATTTAAAAGAATTAAAAATTAGAAAATTTTAATATTTACTTGAAAAAAGAAAAAATACATTATATAATACAGATGGTATGAAACTTAATCTTTGTATGGAAAGTAAGTCCAATAAAGACCTATGAATCTTGTCAGGTCCGGAAGGAAGCAGCAATAAGTAGTAAATCTTTATGTGGAAATGCTTTCCATAGAGAGATTGAGGTTCACACCATTTTTTAAGTATAAAGGATGTGAATAAATATGGGGTACACAGCACTTTATAGGAAATTCAGACCTATTTTATTTTCGGAAATAGTTGGACAAGAACATATAACAAGAACATTAAAAAATCAAATAATAGCAGGTAGAGTAGGACATGCATATTTATTTAATGGAGGAAGAGGTACTGGTAAGACTTCTGCTGCTAAAATTTTAGCAAGAGCAATAAACTGTTTAAATCCAAAAGATGGAGAACCATGCAATGAATGCGAAATATGCAAAGGTGCAATATCTGGTTCATTAACAGACATTGTTGAAATGGATGCTGCATCAAATAATAGTGTAGAAGATATAAGAGCTATACGTGAAGAAGTTAATTTTTTACCAACTAAAGCTAAATATAGAGTTTATATAATAGATGAGGTTCATATGTTATCACAAGGTGCATTTAATGCATTATTAAAAACTTTAGAAGAACCACCAGAACATGTTAAATTTATTTTGGCAACAACTGAGCCTCAAAAGTTGCCAGCTACTATACTTTCAAGATGCCAAAGATTTGACTTTAAAAAAATATCAAATGAAAATATAATAAAAAGATTAAAAATTGTATGTGAGCAAAGCAATATTGAAATTACTCAAGGAGCATTAAATATAATTGCAACATTATCAGAAGGAGCTTTAAGAGATGCACTTTCAATACTTGAAAGATGTATACAAGATGGAGATAACAAAATAGATGAAGAAAAAATAAAAAATTTAGTTGGAATTCCTAAAATAGAATTTGTACATGGTATTGTAAGAGCAATTGCAGAATATAATGTAGAGGACGCTTTAAACTATATAAATAAAGTACTAGAAGAGGGAAAAGAGTTAAATAATTTTTTATGGGAAATTATAAAATATGTAAAAGATATTTTAATATATAAAACATCTGGAAAATTAGATTTATATAGTGAAGAAGATTTAAATAAAATTGATGATATTTCTAAAAAAATAGAAAAAGAAAGATTAATAAAATTAATATATGAATTTTCAAATTTAGACGGGGAAATGAAAAAATCTACTCAAAAAACAATTATGTTTCAGGCAGGAATAATAAAATTATGTAATAAAGAAAATATAGATAATACAAGTCTAGAAAATAGAATTTCTAACATAGAAAAATATTTAAAATCTGGAAATATAAAAATTGCAAATAATAATCAAATTCAAAATTCTGTACCAGTAAGAACAGTTGTAAATAGGGAAAAAAATGAAACAAATACAAAAACTAGTACAAAACCTGTAGCAAATAAAGTTACAAAACAATTTTCAACTGAATCAAGTAAATATTGGCCTGAAATTGTAAAGGACCTAAAAGCAAATGGAAAAATTGTGCTATATACAAATTTAATGAACACAAAAGCGGTAGAATTAAATGATATGACTGTTGGTATTGAATTTCCAAATGGAATTACATCATTTGGAAAAACAGTGCTAGAAAAACCAGAAAATGTTCGTGAAATATCAAATTTAGTTTCTATGGCTTGTGGAAAGCCAATGAATATAAAGTATATTCCAAATGGAAATACTGCAAGACAAATAACAAATGAAGATGCTTTACAAAATTTAGCAAATGATTCAGATATACCATTTAATATAATAGAATAAAATAAATATATAAGGAGGATATAAAAATGGCAAAAAGAGGAGGATTCCCAGGTGGAATGGGAGGATTTGGCGGAATGAATATAGGAAATTTAATGAAGGAAGCCAAAAAAATGCAAGCAGACATGGAAAAAACACAAACCCAGTTAACACAAATGGAGTTTACAGCAACAGCAGGTGGTGGTGCTGTAACAGCAGTTGTAACAGGAGCTAAGGTTATAAAATCTTTAAAAATTAAACCAGAAGTTGTTGATCCAGATGATGTTGAAATGTTAGAAGATTTAGTTTTAACATGTTTAAATGATGCATTTAATCAAGTTGATAATAAACAATCTGAACAAATGGGTAAATTTAATATTCCAGGATTAATGTAAAAAGGATGTATAAAAAATGTCACTATATTCACCATCTATAGAAAAATTAATAGAAAGTTTTGAAAGGCTACCTAGCATTGGACATAAAACAGCTGCTAGGCTTGCTTTTTATATGTTAAATTGTTCAGAAGAGGAAACAAATGAGTTTATTTCTTCAATAGTAAATGCAAAAAAGAATTTAAAATATTGCAGTAAATGTTTTAATATATCTGATACAGATCCATGTTCAATATGTTCAAATCCAAAAAGAGATGAATCTGTAATATGTGTTGTAGAGGATGTAAGGGATATTGTTGCAATGGAAAAGACACATGAATTTAAAGGTGTTTACCATGTTTTGCATGGTTCAATATCTCCAATGAATGGTGTTGGACCAGATGATATAAAAATAAAAGAATTACTTGCAAGGCTTATGGATGGGCATGTTAAAGAAGTTATACTTGCAACAAATCCAAGAGTAGAAGGAGAGGCAACTGCTATGTATTTGTCAAAACTTATAAAACCATTAGGAATAAAGGCAACAAGAATAGCGCACGGAATTCCTGTTGGCGGTGATTTGGAATATACAGATGAGGTTACCTTAACAAAGGCTTTAGAAGGAAGAAGAGAATTATAATATTTAAATTAAGAGGAGTTATTTGACTCTTCTTTTGCTTTTTGAATTGCAATTATAGCTAAATTATCTGCAACAGCAGTTAAAAATGCAGCTAAAAGGCCAGATTGCTCACTATCTAAATCATTTGAAATTGCAATAGCAAGAGAGCTTGCAAGTCCAACTAAATTATTAGCTGATAAATTTTCAAAATACAATAAAAAAACACCTCAATATATATTATGAGGTGTTTTTACAATTGTTACTTTTTTAATAATATAGAGCAAATATCATGTGTAGAATATTTATTTGCTAATAAACTAGTATTTTTTTTCATAGAATCCAATTTTTCTTGGTTATTAATTATATTTTCTAAAATTTCTTTTGGATTATCATCTTTTTTAATCCATTTTGCAATTCCTTTACTTTCTAAAAATTCTGCATTTTCTTCTTCTTGACCAGGGATTGGATTAATTATAATCATAGGTAAATTAGAAGCTAAACTTTCTGTTGTGGTAAGCCCGCCAGGTTTTGTTACAACTATATCAGAAATACTCATAAATTCTGGAACTTTATTTGTGTATTCCAAAACTCTAACTTGTGATTGTTTATTAAATTCGTCTACTATTTTTTCAAAGTTTTCTTTCATTTTTAGATTTTTTCCTGCAATTGCAATTATTTGTAAATCATTGAAGTCTTCTATAAATGATTTAAAAATTTGAACTGTTTTGGTTTTACCTAATCCAAATTCTCCACCACCAAAGAATAAAACTATTTTTTTATTGTCTTCAAATTCCAATTGCTTTAAAATTTCTTTTTTATCGTATTTTTGTAAAAATCTATCAGATAAAGGAATTCCTGTTGCAAATACCTTATTTTTATCAATACCTTTAGAAACTAGGTAATCTTTCATTTTTTCGTGTGCTACAAAATAATAATTTGTAAAATCATGACCAACAAGCCATTGATCATGTGGTGCAAAATCTGTCATTATAGTTGCAAGCTCAAAATCTACTTTTTGCTTTCTTTTTAAATAACTACACATTTGGCTTCCAAATGGATGTGTAGAAATTACTAAATCTGGCTTTTCCTCCTTTAAAAGTTTTAAAAGCTTAACTGCCATAATTTTATTTGATCTTGTAGAAATATGTGCAAGAATTCCTTTTTGTGATGCTGAATAAATATGCCCCCATGCCCAAGGTGCCTTTTTTGCCATTTGCCTATAAGCTGCTGTAGTTAACTTTTCTACACCTTTATTTACATATTTCATACAATCTATTAATTTTGTTTGTGTATCTTTATAATTTGTGTTTATTACATTTTCTATGGATTTTGCAGCAGATAGATGACCACCACCATATGATGCATAAAAAATCAAAATCTTTTTCATTATAACCTCCATCTATTTAACAACTTTTTATTTATTTTATCAAAATTTTATAAATTTTGGAATATTTTTATTAAATAAATGCAAAATATATGTAAATATAAAATTAAGCTAAATATAGAAATGAGGGATATTTTGAAAAATTTAAGAAAAATAATGTTAGTCATGTGTATTTTATTAATTATAGGAACTATATTTACTATTGTTTCAGATCAAAATAAATTAGAAAATACAAGTTATGCAAAAGCAACAAATTCATCAGATATTCAATTAATGGCAAGGGCAATAAATGGTGAAGCAAGGGGAGAACCATATGAAGGACAAGTAGCAGTTGGAGCAGTTATATTAAATAGAGTAAAGAGCTCGCAATTTCCAAATAGTATATCTGGAGTAATTTATCAAGCTGGAGCTTTTACAGCTGTATCAGATGGTCAAATAAATTCACCAATTAGTGAAAATTCGACAGTTTATAAAGCAGCAAGAGATGCAATTAATGGATGGGATCCAACTGGAGGGTGTATATATTATTTTAATCCAGACACAGCAACTAATAAGTGGATATGGTCAAGGCCATTAGTAAAGGTAATAGGAAAACACAGATTTTGTAAATAAAATAGGAAAGGAGAATTGTATAGTTTTATACGTATATTAATTATGAAAAAATTAAAAATAAATGAAGGCTTTTTAAAAGCATTTACAATTATATTATTATTGGTGATTGCAACACTTGGAATTACACTTTATAAAAAACAAGAAGAAATAACAAGAACATCAGAAAATTCATTTAATATGGCTTTTTATGAATTAGTTGATTATGTTCAAAATGTTGAAGCATATCTTGCAAAATCATTGGTTTCAACTACATCTGAAAGAGGAGCTGAAACATTAACACATTTATGGAGAGAAGCAAATCTTGCACAAAGTTGTTTGTCTATGCTTCCTGTTGAAAGTCAAGAATTAGAAAATACAGAAAAATTTTTAAATCAAGTAAGTGATTATAGTTACTCATTATCTAGAAAAAATATATATGATGAGGATTTAACACAAGATGATTTGAAAAATTTAAAACAATTACACCAATATAGTGTTGAACTAGAAAATACATTAACACAACTTTCAGAAGATATAAATAGTGGAAGAGTTAATTGGAAGGATTTAACAAAAGATGAAAATGTAAATTTTGCAAAACAAGTTTCAAATATATCTAAAGATAGTTTTAAAAATATGGAAGAAAATTTTCATGAATATTCTGGTTTAATATATGATGGTGCATTTTCTGAACATATAACAAGTAAAGAAAAGAAAGGGCTTACAGGAGATGATATAACAGAAGAAATTGCAAAACAAAAAGTAGAAGAATTTATTGGCAAAGAAAAAATAAAAGAAATTAATAGTTTGGGATTTGCAGAAAATGCAAATATTCCATCATACAATTTCTCATTAAAAACTGAAGAATGTGATAATATAAATGTTTCTATTTCAAAAAAAGGTGGACATATTATTTATACGAATGGGAATAGAGAGGTAAATTCAGAAATTATATCTTATGAGGATGCAGTAAAAAATGGAAGTAAATATCTTGATGAAAAAGGTTTTAAAAATATGAAAGAAACATATTATTTAAAACAAGAAGGAATGCTTACGATAAATTATGCGTATGAGCAAGATGGAGTCATAATGTATCCAGACTTAATAAAAGTAAAAGTTGCATTAGATGATGGAAGAATATTAGGAATTGAAACAACGGGATATTTAAATAATCATACAGTAAGAGATATAAGTAAAATAAAAATTAGTAAAGATGAGGCTAAAAAGACATTAAATAAAGAATTAAACATTATGAGTGAAGGTCTTGCTGTAATTCCAACGGAATGGGAAAGTGAAGTACTATGTTATGAATTTAAGGGAAAAATTGAAAATCAAGAATTTTTAGTCTATATAAATGCAGAAAATGGAAAAGAGGAAGACATTTTAATAATTACAAATACGCCAAATGGAACACTTACAATGTAAAAAAAGGAGCATGCTCCTTTTTTTAATGTCTTTTATATGTATCTTTTGATAATAAAGATTGACTAATAATATTCCCGTCTTTTTTTAATATTTTGTATGCTTCAGAATTTATACTATAAGATGTTTTACTTGTAATTCTAGAATAAATTTCTACATCATAATCTTCTGAAGTTTTTAAACCTAAAATTTGAAAATTTGCAACACCAGAAGATACAGAACAAAGAATTTTTATAGGGTAATTTCTATTGTTTTTAAATTTAAAATCTATTGCTCCATATACTACAGTTGCATCTCTACTAGCTCCTGCATAAGATGGTACAAATTGATGGTTTGTTCTTTCTGTAATTTCAAGATTTGCATAAACTACAGCATTATATAATGTGGTTGTTATTTGGCAAATTCCTCCACCCAAACCATCTTCAACACGACCACTAACATAAATTGGAGCCTCTTTGTAACCAGCAGCAATTGTTCTTTCTCCAACTACTTTATTGTAAGAAAATTCTTCACCAGGCATAACAACAGTTCCATTAATTTTGTTTGCAGCAAGTCTTAAATTAGTTGTTCTATTTACATTTTGGGCAGAATAATTAGTTGAAAAGCTTGATAGTTGATCTGGAAAAGCTTCGCTTCCAATCATATTTGTTGTAACATTTGGGTAAAGAACTTTAAGTGGAATTGTACATTCTTTTTCACTTTCATTTAATAATTTTTTTGCATCTTCTATAGAAATGTCAAAATCTATTCCATTTTCACTTGGAAATACTGCAAGAGGTTCTTGAGTAAAATAGGCATCAACAGCATCTTTATGTACTTCATTATAAATTTTTTCTATATCTACTTCATTTGGCTTTTTTGATTTGGTTATAATTTCAATTTTATTGTCTTTAACATTTAAGTTTTTTATATTATTTTCTATAACTGTTATCATTTGAGAAACATCAACAATATTTCCATCTTGCCCTTTTGTAATTATTAGATTGTTATTATCTATATAATAACTACTCTCAATAATTTTGTCAGGAAGTTTTGTTGAAATATCATCTAAATCTTTTTTAAACGCTCTGTATCTAATGAAAATGTTGGTTCAATATTTTTATTTACAATTAGTGTAGATAAAACTTCAAAATTATTTTTTAAAAATTTTTATTTCTACCAATATTATATGATAAATCTACTGCTTCATTTATATTAAATTTTGTATTTAAATCTGAAAGATTTATAGATGTTTCATAATCACCATGTTTTAAAATTATTTCTTCTGGTAGATAATTTTGTATATATTCATTTAATTTTTTTGTTGCATCATTTTTACTTAAATTTGAAACATCAATGTTTTTTATATATATTCCTGAAAAAATATTTTCATTTTTCATATTTGAAAATGAGAATATTAAAAATATTGTTAATAATATTATAATAAAAATTGATAACAAAATTCCAAATATTGATAATGTACTAAGAGTTTTTTTGTTTTCTATAATATCTGTACTTATATTTTCATTTTTAATAATTTCATTTTCTTTTATTTCTACTATTTTATTTTCTTTTTTTCTTTTAAATTATTTTCTAGTGACATTTAATATACTCCTAAATATTTATCTAATTTATTATATCATATTTTTTATTGAAATGTGAAAAAAATAAAAATTACCAAAATAATTTTTTAAAAAATACAAATAATAATTTTAATAAAACTTTAATTTGAGTTTTATTAGTTAGGAGGATGTTATGTCTAGAAATAGTAAGTTAATATCTGAAAATTTAAGAGAAGAAATAGCAAAAGAATTAGGTGTCTATGATCAAGTAAAAAAAGATGGAGGAAGTTGGGAAAACGTTTCATCTAAAACTTGTGGGAACATTGTAACAAAGGCAATAGAAATAGCAAATAGATCAGTAGAAAATAAGTAGATATGAAAAATTAAGGGAAATAAGTGGAAAACTTTATTTCCCTTTAAAAATATATTGCAAAATTTAATTAATAATCATATAATTTAAAAGAGGTGAAAAAATGAAAAAATTATTAGTAAAAGACATTTTAAAAGTTACAGAAGGAAAATTAGTTATAGGAGATTGTGAAGAAGTTTTAGAAAACTTTTCAAAAGATACAAGACAAATTAAAGAAAATGATACATATGTTGCAATAAAAGGGGCAAATTTTGATGGAAATAAATTTTGGAAGCAAGCTCTAGAAAAAGGTGCTAAAGCGGTAATTGTTCAAGATATAGACTTTTCTAAAGAGGATTTAACAAAATACAAAAATAAAATTATTATAAAGACAAAAGATGTATTAGAATCATTATATGAAATTGCAAAATATAAAAGAAGTTTATATGATATACCAGTAGTCGGGGTTACAGGAAGTGTAGGAAAAACAAGTACTAAAGATGTTATTGCAAGTGTACTTTCAAAAAAATATAAGACCTTAAAAACTGAAGGAAATAATAATAATAATATTGGACTACCATTTACAATATTAAATTTAAAAGACCATGAGGCAGCTGTTATTGAAATGGGAATGAATCATTTTAATGAAATTAGTCTTTTAACAAAAATTGCAAAACCAACTATTTCAGTTATAACTAATATTGGAACATCACACATAGGAAATTTAGGATCTAGACAAAATATTTTAAAGGCAAAGTTGGAAATTTTAGAGGGTATGACAAAACCACTATTGGTATTAAATAATGATAATGATATGCTTCATGATTATTATGAAAAAAATAAAGAAAATATAAAAATGATTACATATGGAATTGAAAATAAAAGTGACTTAATGGCAAATGATATTATAAAAAAAGAAAATGAAAGTATTTTTTCATATGAATATAATAAAAAGAAATATAAAGTAAAAGTTCCTGTTGGAGGAGAACATTTTATATTAAATAGTCTGTGTGCAATTGAAGTGGGGAGACTTTTAAATATAGAAGATGAGGCCATAATAAAAGGAATTGAAGAATTTAAATTGACAAATAAAAGGATGGATATAAGTACTTTAAAAAATGGAGCTACAATTATTTATGATAGTTATAATGCAAGTTTTGAGTCAATGAAGGCATCATTAAAAAATCTTTCTGAATACAAAAATAAAAGAAAAATTGCTGTACTTGGAGATATGTTTGAACTTGGAAGTTTTTCAGAGCAATTACATAAAAATGTTGGAGAAGAAGTATATAATAATAAAATAGATATTTTAATATGTGCAGGGGAAAATGCAAAATTTATTGCTAAACAAGCAGAAAGCTTAGGTATGAATAAAGAAAATATTTTCTATTTTAAAGATAAAAATGAAATTGTAGATAAATTAAATAGTATTATAAATAAAGATGATATAATTTTGTTTAAAGCATCAAATGGAATGAGGTTTTTTGACATAGTAGAAAATATAAAATAATATAAATAAAAAATCCATAAAACTATGGATTTTTTAATTTTTTGTGGTATAATATGAATACTAAAAATAAGATATAAAAATGAAGGCAATAAAAAGCAAAGCTTTCCTTAGGGAGGATGTCAAATGATTTTTAAAGATTATTATAAAATACTAGAATTAGATTCTAGTAGAGTAACAATAGATGAAATAAAAAGTGCATATAGAGTTGCTGCAAAAAAATATCATCCAGATGTAAATGTTGGTGATAGTTTAGCAGAAGAGAGAATAAAAGATATAAATGAAGCTTATAGAGTATTATCTACTCCAGCACAAAAAAAAGAAAATATGATAGAACATGGAATAGCAGCGTAGGAAAATTAAAAAAATCATCAGATAAAATGGAAAAAAGCTCAATAATAGGAATGTTTTTGGGAAACATAGAAAATAAGCAAGAAGTAAAACAAAAAAAAGACCCTATAAAAGGTGAAAATATAGAAAAACAAAAATAGAAGCAAGTTTAGAGGATGCTTTTTTTGGAAAAGAAAAAACAATAGTTTTAAAAAATAATAATGGAAAACCAAAAACACTATCAATAAAATTACCAGAAGGAATAAGAAATGGAGAAAAAATAAGGCTAATTGGTCAAGGAAAACCTGGAAAAAATGGTGGAAAAAATGGTGATTTATTAATTCAAATTAATATAAAAAACAATGATAAATTTATTTTAAAAGGATATGATATATACACTAATTTATTATTAACTCCATGGGAGGCAAGTTTAGGAACAAAAATAGATATACCTACAATTGATGAAACTACAAAAATATATATACCACAAGGTGTGCAAACAGGTGAAAAAATAAAAATACCAAATAAAGGTTATAAAGATGGAAATGGTGGCAGAGGAGATTTATTTGCAGAAGTAAAAATAATGGTACCAAAAGAGTTAACAGATGAAGAAAAGGCAATATTTGAAAAACTAAATAAAATATCAAACTTTAATCCAAGACTTAAGGTTTAAATAATAATACTATTATGTTGACAAATAAGCAAAAATACATTATAATAAATATTAGTGATTAAATCTGAAGACAAACTATGGATTAAGGCATAGGAATGGGGTGTATAAAAATGGAGATGATGCAAGGAAAACACTTTAGCATTACAGATCCAAAGGGGGTAAATACTGTTATTTACCAAGTAAACAAAACAGAAAAAGAGTTTATGAATGAATATCCAAAATATACAGTTGAAAGATTAGACCATACAGAGGAATTGGTTGGGAATTTCAACAAAAAAACTTTTTATGTTAATGAACCTCAAAAAGATGGAAATCAACTAGTAATTTTATCTTTTGCACAAGATAAAGTTGTAATAAATTCTGGTCTTTTATTAGGTAATGAAGTAAAAATAACAAAAAGACCAACACCTTTTAAATTTAACACATTATATTCAGAAGAAGAAATGGAATATAAAGATTTTGACTATACACCAAATTTAAAAAGGTCAATATCAATTATAGACCCTGAAACTACAGAAGAAGTAAAACCTGTACTTTATTTTGATGAGAAAACAAATGAGGTAAAGGGAAAATGCAAGTTAAAACCATATAAATCTTATTTCGCATTCGAAATAAGAGAAGGAAAATAAGGAGGAGAATTGATTATGGCAAATGCTAATGCAAAATCAAAACCAGCAGGGATTAATGATAAAGTAGATATAGATGTAATGTCTATGGTACAAATAGTAGAAAAAGAAAAGGAAAACAAGAAAAACACACCAGTAAAAACAGTAGTAACAAATTCTGCAAAAGTAATTGGAATTTTAAGCACAGATTTAGACTTAGGTGTAACTATAAAAGCATATGATGGTGTAAAGCAAAAAGAAAATACAGTGGCAAGATAATTTAGTACAAAAGAGAAGGTGATTATTAATGAATTATAAGATTGAAGGTGCAATAAAGAAAAATAGAAAACCATTTATAATAAGTGTAATACTATGGGTAATAATAACCATAGTATTTATTGTGCCATTGTCATATAGTGTATATGCAGCAACATATAAAGGGGGCTTTAATGGCGAACTATTCATGAAAATGTTTGGTAACGCAATTCAAAGGCCTTTTAGCGTTATTGGGAAAATTATAGAAAAAGGTGCAATAGGAGAATTTTTCAAAATTGAAATAGGATTTACATTGTTTTATTCAATATTTTTCTTTATTGGTTTTGTAAAATCTGCTCCAAAACATGAATATTCAGATATTGAACATGGTTCAAGTGACTGGAGTAAAAATGGTGAACAATATCAAATATTAAATAAAAATAAAGGAATTATATTAGCAGAAAATAATTATTTACCAGTTGACAAAAGAGGAAATGTAAATGTATTGGTAGTTGGACGGTTCTGGTTCTGGTAAATCTGCATCATATTCAATACCAAATGCATACCAAATGCTTGGTTCATACATATTTACAGATCCAAAAGGAGAATTATATGATAGAACAGCAGGATATTTAAAACAAAATGGCTATGATATAAAGGTTTTAAATTTAGTAAGACCACAGTATAGTGATGGTTATAATCCATTAATGCATATAACTTCAGAGCTAGATGTAGACGTTATTGCAAATACAATAGTAAAAGGACAAAAATCTGAAGGTGGTGACTCAGACCCATATTGGGATGATATGGCAGAAATGTTATTAAAATCATTAATATATTATCTAATAGCAACAAGACCTGAAGAAGAACAAAATTTAGCAAGTTGTGCAGAACTTGTAAGGGCGGCAAATGCAAATGGGGGAAGTAACTTACTTACAGAATTGATAAGTCAGCTACCATATGATCATCCAGCAAGAATGTATTATAAATCAATAGAAATAGCACCAGAAAAAACATATGGATCAATTTTAAGTTCACTTCAATCAAAACTTGGAAAATTTGACTCAAAAGAAATTGCAGAATTAACATCTACAGATACTATAGATTTTGAAGAAATAGGAAACAAAAAAACAGCAGTATATGTTATATCATCAGATACGCACACAGCATATGACTTTTTACTTACAATATTTTTCTCACAAATGATACAACAATTATATGACTATGCAGATCAAAATGGAGGAGCATTAAAAACTCCAACGTATTTTATATTAGATGAGTTTGCAAACATTGGAAAAATACCGGATTTTGATAAAAAGATATCAACATCGAGAAGTAGGAAAATATCATTTAGTGTAATATTGCAAAATGTTGATCAATTAGAAGCTGTATATGAAAAATCATATGAAACAATAATGGGTAACTGTGACACACATGTATTTTTAGGAAGTAACTCATATAAAACAGTAGAATATTTTTCAAAGGCACTTGGCGAAAAAACAATTGATAGAGATAGTATATCAATAAATAGAGATAAACAAAATATGAAAACAGGAAAATCAATATCAGACCAAGTAATGGCAAGAGCTCTTATGACACCAGACGAACTACGTAGACTAGATAATGATATGTGTATTATATTTGAAAAAGGGATAAAACCTGTAAAAGCCCCTAAGTTCTATTATTTTAAACACCCAATGGCAAAGCAAATGGCTGCATGTGAAATAAGCCATAATGATATAGGAGAAATAGAAAGAGGAACATGGAGAAAATACAATCCATATAACCCATATGTAGAAGAAAAAGAAGAAAATACACAGGAGAATTTAAAAGTTGAATCATTAGATGATTTATTTGAAGATATAGATGCTCCAAAAAAAGAAGAAAAAAATAAAAAATCAAATGTAATGGACAATAATAAACAAGATGGAGGAATAAATTTATTTGATTTAGGAAATGATGAGGAAGAAAACTTAACAAAATCTGTGACAAAAGAAGATGATGAATATGATCTACAAAAAGAATTGGAAGCAAAATTTGATGAATTATTTGGGCCAATAGATGACTAAAAAATCAAAATCTATAATTGTTAATATTAAAATAGGAAATTGCCTTAATGGCAATTTTTTATTTAATTTAAACTAAATAAAAGCGAAAAAAAATTCGCTAAAACTATTGCAAAAAATAATTAAATATAGTAGAATAATTTTCAAATAAAAAAGGAGAAAAATATGAAGTTTGTACATATAGCAGATATGCACTTTGACAGTCCATTTGTAAATTTATCAAATAAAGAAAATTTAGGAGAAATAAGGCGACTAGACCAAAGAAAAGCATTTAAAAAAGTAATTGAATATATAAAAGAAAATAATATAGAATTTTTATTTATTGCTGGGGATTTATATGAACAAAAATATATTAGAAAGTCAACAATAGAGTATATAAATAATTTATTTATGCAAATTCCGAATACAAAAATATATATAACTCCAGGAAACCATGACCCATTTATAAAAAATTCATATTATAATGATTTTTCATGGATTGAAAATGTAAAAATATTTAATTCAAAAATAGAAAAAATAGAGTTAGAAAATATAGACATATATGGTTATGGATTTGGTGATTTTTATTGTAAAAATTCTGGAATTGAAAATATTGAAATAGAAAATAAAAATAAAATTAATATATTAATAACACATGGTTCAATAGATGCAAGTTCAGAAGTTGATGCTGTTTATAATCCAATAAAAAAAAATATAAAATAAAAGAAAAAGGTTTTGACTATGTTGCACTTGGACATATTCACAAATTAAGTTATAATGAAGAACAAAATCAAAATATTGTTTATCCTGGTTCAGTTATTTCCTTGGGTTTTGATGAGACTGGAAAACATGGTATGATAGTTGGAAATTTAGAAAAGAAAAAAATAAATTTAGAATTTATTCCATTAGATGACAAAGAATTTAAATTATATGATTTAGATGTTACGCAAATTAATTCAAAAGAAGAATTAATAGAAAAAATAAATGAATTAAATTTTTTAGAAAATGAATTAGTAGAAATTATATTAATTCGGAAAGAGAAATTTTGAAATAAATAAATATGAAATTTTAAAATTAATAAATAATGAAAAAATAATAAAAATAAAAAATAAAACACGGAATAAATTATGATTTAGAAAAATTATCAAACAAAACGACATTAAAAAGATTATTTGCTAAAGAAATGTTAGAAAAAATAAAAAATGTAAAAAATGAAGAAGAAAAAAGAAATAATAGAAAAAGCAATAGAAATAGGATTAGAAGCATTAAAATAATTAAATAGAATTAATTATAAAAGGAGATAAAAATTGAAAATAAATAAAATAAAAATAAATTCATTTGGTAAATTAAGAAATAAAGAAATTGAATTTAAAAATGGAATAAATATTTTATATGGTGAAAATGAGTCAGGAAAATCAACAATAATGAATTTTATAAAAAATACTCTTTATGGTATTTCAAAAAATAAAAAAGGAAAAGAAATTTCAGATTATGATAAATATAAACCATGGGGAAAAGAAGAATTTTCAGGAAAATTAGAATACACTTTAGATAATAATGAAAAATATGAAATATATAGAGACTTTAATAAAAAAAATCCAAAAATATATAATGAAAATTCAGAAGATATTTCAAAAGAATTTAATATAAATAAAAAAACAGGAAATGAATTTTTTTATGAACAAACAAAAGTAGATGAGGAATTATTTTTGTCAACAGTTGGTATGTTACAATCAGAAATTAAATTAGAAAAAAATAATCAAAATATATTAGTACAAAAGTTGGCAAATTTAGCATCAACAGGTGATGATAATGTATCATATAAACGAGCAATAGAAAGAATAAATAGAAGGCAATTGGATGAAATAGGAACAGACAGGTCAAAAGAAAAACCAATTAATTTATTAAAAAACAAATACAAGATTTAGAAATAAATAAAATTAATTTAGAACAATATCAAAATAAAAAATATGAGATTGAAGAAAATGAAAAAAATTATTAAATGATTTAAATAATCTGAAAAATGAAAATAATTATTATAATGAAATAAAATTATTAATAGAAAATAAAAAAATAGAAAAAGAAAAATAAATATAAAAGAAAATATTAATAAAGAAAATAATGAAAAAATTAATTTATTAAAAAAAGAAATAGAAGAAAAAATAAAAAAATAAATATTGAAAAAAAAAAAAATAATTTAAAATCAAAAATAAAATAAATAAAAAATAAAAATATATTTTTTATTTTTAATAATAATAAATATAATTTTATTATTTATTTTAAAAAATAAATTTAAATATATTATTTTAATTAGCATACCAATATATTTAATAATATCATTAATAATAAAAAATAAAACAAATAAAAAAATAAGAAATAATATTAATCAAGAAATTAATGAAAAAATAAATGAAATAAAAATAAAAGAAAATGAAATTAATTTAATAAAAATAAATAATGAAAAATTAGAAAATGAAATAAAAAAATTAAATAATGAATTTAATTTAAAAAATAATTTAGAATTAGAAAAAATTAAAATAAAATATAAAAATTTAATTAATGAAAATAAAATGAGTGAAAAAATAATTATGAAAATATTAATTTAAAATTAGGATTAATACAAAGCAAAATTAATGATACGCAAATAGAAATACATAAATTAAAATTAGAAAAAGAAAGTGTTGAACCACGATTAGATAAATTAGCTCAAATAGAAGAACAGTTAAATAATAATTATGAAAAATTAAATAATTTAAATAATTTAAATGATAGTATGGAGTATGCAAAAAATATATTAGAAAAATCATTTGAAAAAATGAAAAATTCGGTTACACCTAAATTTACAAATAATTTATCTGAAACAATTTCACAAATATTTAATAATAAATATAGTAAAGTTAAATTTAATGAAGAAAATGGTTTAATTGTAGAACTGGAAAATGGTGATTATGTTCCAGCCGATAGATTAAGTATTGGTACAATAGACCAATTATATTTATCTCTTAGAATATCAATGATAGATGAATTATCGGAAGAAAAATTACCACTATTTTTAGATGAATCATTTGCTTATTATGATAATAATCGTTTGGAAAATGCATTAAAATATATAACAAATAATTTAGAAAGTAGGCAAACATTAATATTTACATGTGCAAATAGAGAAAAAGAAATATTAGATAAAATGGGCATTACATATAATTATATAGAAATATAATACTTGTAAAATATAAAATAATATAGTATAATAGTAAAGCAAAATAAATAAAAAGGGGAGTTATATATGTTTGATAAATTAGAAGCAGTTGAGCAAAGATATGAAGAAGTTACCAAAATGATAAGTGACCCAGAAGTAATTTCTAATCAATCTGAATGGCAAAAACTAATGAAAGAACATGCAAGTATTGAAGATATAGTATTAAAATATAGAGAATATAAGAAAACAAAACAATCAATGCAAGAAGCAGAGGAAATGATGCAAGATAAAGAATTAAAAGAACTTGCAGAGATGGAATATTATGAGGCAAAAGAAAAATTGCCTAAAATTGAAGAAGAATTAAAAATATTATTAATACCTAAAGATCCAGATGATGATAAAAACATCATTTGTGAAATAAGAGCAGGTGCTGGTGGAGATGAAGCAGCTTTATTTGCTGGAACATTATTTAGAATGTATACAATGTATGCAGAAAAGAAGCATTGGAAATTAGAAATATTAAATGAAAATGAAACAGGGCTTGGTGGCTATAAAGAAATAACATTTATGGTATCAGGTAAAGGTGTATATAGCAGATTAAAATTTGAAAGTGGGGTTCATAGAGTTCAAAGGGTTCCAGATACAGAAAGTAGTGGTAGAATTCATACATCTACAGCAACAGTTGCGGTACTACCTGTTGTTGAGGATGTAGAAATCGAAATAAATCCAGCAGATATTAAAATGGAAGTGTTTAGATCATCAGGAGCAGGGGGACAACATATAAATAAAACATCATCTGCAGTAAGATTAATACATGAACCAACAGGAATAGTTGTAGAATGTCAAACAGAAAGATCACAATTTCAAAATAGAGATAATGCAATGAAAATGTTAAGAACAAAATTATATGAAATAGAAAAACAAAAACAAGATAGTGAAGTTGCAAATGCAAGAAAATCTCAAGTAGGTTCTGGGGACAGAAGTGAAAAAATTAGAACATATAATTATCCACAAGGAAGAATAACAGATCACAGAATAGGAATGAGTATTTATCAAATGGAAAATTTCTTAAATGGGGATTTAGATGAGATGATAGACAATTTAATTGCAGCAGATAGAGCAGAAAGATTACAAGGAGAAGAATAATTTTTAAAATAAGCAATATATATTAAATACAAATGTAAAAAACATTTGTATTTATTTTTTTAAATTATTGACGAAAAATATAAAATATGGTATTTTATTATTGTATTTTATATAAAAAATGGGGGAATTAATATGTACGGAGGTTATGGTTCAACTAGTAGTTTATATGGAAACTTATATGGAAGTTCAAGTTCTTCAAGTTCATTAGACTCACTAATGTCAGCAGCCAATAGTGCAAACACAGCTGCATCATGGGCAGTTCCAGTTTTCTGGATTTCACTTGTAGCAGCAATATTAATATTCTTTTTATTTTTAGCAAAGAAAAATGAAGGAAAATTTAAAGGATTTGCTTTATGGCTATATGATTTTCTATCATTTAAAAAATTATTGGCAGAAGCATTGTTAAAAATAACATATATTGCACTTGCTTTATATGTTACAATAATGTCATTTGCATTTATAGGAAGTAGCTTCGGACAATTCTTAATAATGCTAATAGGTGGAAACTTACTTATAAGAGTAATTTATGAAATCGCAATAGTATTATTAGTAATTTGCAGAAATACTACAGAAATTAATAAAAAAATGGCTAATAAAGATGAAGAAAAATAATTTAATGTAAAGAATAAAATAAAACTTCTTAAAATACACTTATTATAAAGTATATTTTAAGGAGTTTTTTATTGTGGAAAATATTTTAAAAACAACAATTTTGGGGTTATTTTTTGGGACATTTGGAACAACACTAGGTGGCATAATTGGTGTTGTTATAAAGAAAAATTCAAATAAATTTTTAAGCACAATTTTATCATTTGCATCAGGATTAATGATGGCAATAATTTGTTTTGATTTAATACCAGAAGCATTGGGAATAAGTTCAATAATAAATGTAATAGTTGGAATTGTAATAGGAATAATTACAATGATTTACTGTGATGTAATAGTTGGAAAAAAATTTAATTCTAAGGTAACTAAAGGAGGAAATACTTTATTAAAAACAGGAATAATAATTAGTATAGGTCTTGCAATACACAATTTTCCTGAAGGTTTGGCAATTGGTTCTGGGTTTGAGTCTTCATTAAAATTGGGTTTATCTCTTGCAATAGCAATTTGCCTTCATGATATACCAGAAGGAATATCAATGGCAGTACCTATGAAAAATGGAGGAATGAAAATATCTAAAGTAATATATTATGTTGTGTTATCTGGAATAACAACGGGAATTGGTGCATTTTTTGGGGCAATTGTTGGGTCTATTTCAGAAAGTGTAATTGCAATATGTTTAAGTTTTGCAGCAGGAGCAATGCTTTATATTGTATCACGGAGAATTAATTCCAGAGTCAAATAAATTATATAAAGGAAAAATGAGTGCAATAGGAAATATGGTAGGCTTTATAATTGGAATTTTTGCAATGACAATATAAAAATTAATTGACAAATGTGTATATAAGAAATAAAATAATTAACGTGGTGATTAAAATGAAAATAATGTTTATATGCACAGGAAATATATGTAGAAGTGCAATGGCACACTGGTTAATGGTAAAAAAACTAGAAGAATTAAATATAAAAAACATAGAAGTATATTCATGTGGAATATATGCCCAAGATGGAGATACATCAACATATGAGGCCAAAAGCGTAATGGAAGAATATGGGGTAAATTTAAATAAACATAGGGCTACAAACATAAGAAATTCAAATATAAAACAAATGGATTTAATATTATGTGCAACAATAAGCCATAAAATTGCAGTTATAGATATGTATCCAGAATTAAAAAATAAAGTTTATACAATGAAAGAATATGTAAATTATGATAGACAATATCATGACAAAATAAATATAAAAGATCCATGGGGATATGATATAGAAACATATAGAAGCTGCTTGGCAGAGATTGACGAAGTACTAGATTTATTAATTAAAAAAATACAAAAAAATGTTTGATAAAATATTGACTTTAGTTATCAAAAAATATATAATTTAAAAAATTTAAAACAAAGAAATGGAGAAAATAATGCAAGAAATATTAAAAGAACTAAATGATAAACAATATGAAGCTGTAGTAAATACAAAAGGACCATGTTTGGTAATAGCAGGTGCCGGAAGCGGAAAAACGAAGGTTTTAACACATAAAATAGCATATATAATGCAAGAAGAAAATGCAAAACCTTGGGACATATTAGCAATAACATTTACAAATAAAGCAGCAAATGAAATGAAAGAAAGAATAGCAAATTTAGTTGGTGATAATGTAAAAGATATGTGGGTTGGAACATTTCACTCAATATGTGTACGTATTTTAAGAAGATTTATAGATAGAATAGGTTTTGAAACGTCATTCATAATATTTGATACTTCTGATCAAAAAACATTAATAAAAAACTGTTTAAAAGACTTATCAATAGATGATAAATTATTTAATGAAAGATCAGTGCAATCTGAAATAAGTAATGCGAAAAATGATATGTTAGAACCATTTCAATATACGGCAAAAGCAATGGGGGATTATAGAAAAGAAAAAATAGCAACAGTGTATGAATTATATCAAAAGCGATTAAAAGAAAATAATGCAATAGATTTTGATGATATAATAAATTATACAATAAAAATATTAATGGAAAATCCAGATGTACTAGAATATTATTCAAATAAATTTAAATATGTTTTAGTAGACGAGTATCAAGATACAAATAAAGCTCAATTCACATTAATAACATTGTTGGCGTCTAAAAATGGAAATATAACAGTTGTTGGAGATAATGACCAAGGAATATATAGTTTTAGGGGAGCTGATATTTCAAATATATTAAATTTTGAAAAAGATTTCCCAGGAACTAAAATTATAAAATTAGAGCAAAATTATAGATGTACAGGAAATATACTAAAAGCAGCAAATGCCGTAATAAAAAATAATGAAGTAAAATATGCAAAAAAATTATGGACAGAAAATGAGATTGGAAAATTACCAAAAGTATATTTAGCAGATAATGAATATGATGAAGGATCATACATTGTAGAACAAATAGAGCATTTAAAAAGAGAAGAATATTATAAATATTCTGATTTTGCAATATTATATAGAATGAATACTCAATCACGTGCAATAGAAGATATTTTAAGAAGAGAAAATATACCATATAAAATTATAGGTGGACTAAAATTCTATGAAAGAAAAGAAATAAAAGATATAATTGCATATTTAAGATTAATACAAAATACATCAGACAATTTAAGTTTAAAAAGAATAATAAATGAACCAAAAAGAGGAATAGGAAAAACAAGTCTAGACAGCATAGAGGAACTTGCAAATAATGAGGGGATTTCTATGTATAAAATAATAAAAGACGCACAGCAGTATGGCTTAAATAGAATCTACCTAAAATCAAGGGATTTTATAAATGTAATAGAAGAACTAAGACAAAAACAAAAAGACTTAACTATTTCAGAATTAATTAAATTAACATTAAAAAAGACAGGATATATGCAAGCATTAAAAGATGAGAAAACAATAGAGGCAGAAAATAGAATAGAAAACTTAGACGAATTTTTAACAGTTGCAATAGAATTTGAAGAACAATTTGCTGAAAATACACTAGCAGATTTCTTAGAAGGAATTACACTATCTAGTGATTTGGACAATATGGAAGAAACAGAAGATTCTGTAACACTTATGACATTACATAGCGCAAAAGGTCTAGAGTTTCCAGTTGTATTCTTAGTTGGAATGGAAGAGGGAATATTTCCAGGTTATAAATCTATTGGGGAACCAAAAGAACTTGAGGAGGAAAGAAGACTTTGCTATGTTGGAATTACAAGGGCAAAAGAAAACTTGTTTTTAACATGTAGCAAGAAAAGAACAATATTTGGTTCAACAAGTTGTAATGCAGTTTCTAGATTTTTAAAGGAAATACCAAAAGAATTATTAGATGGTTATGAAGAAGCATTTGGAGACAATGAAAATAATAGTTTTAAAGATACAAATTATACATGGACATATGGAAATAATAATGGAAATGTAAAAACTTTTAAAATTAATCAAGAAGAGCCTGTAGCAGTGGCTGCTTCAAATAAAACAGGCTATAATTTTAGAACAGCAGAAAGCTTTTTGTCATCACTTACAAAAAGTAATAAAAATAATAATTGTGATTTAAGCAAATACAAAGAAGGACAAAGAGTATTCCATAAAAAATTTGGGGAAGGTACAATAAGTATAATTGAGCCAGAAGGAGAAGATTTAAAGGTAGATATTAATTTTGATAAAGTAGGACATAAAAGGCTTATGGCAAAATATGCAGGACTTGAAGTAATTGAATAAAATAAAAAATTCAAATATTTGATTTTTCAATATTTGAATTTTTTTGTATAAAAATTTTTTTTTTGTAGATAATAAAAAATATAACCAAGTAGAAAGGAAGGATAAAAATGGCAGATTTAAATCAAATTGAATTACAACATTTAAGACATTTAATTGGAGCACATGAAACAGCATACCAAAAGTTAAATACTTATTCTGCACAAGCTGTAGATCCACAAATAAAGCAAATTTTTACTAAATCAGCACAAGACGCTTTAAATACAAAACAAAAGTTAATGAGTTTTTTAAATAACTAAAAGGAGGTACAAAATGGACGAAAAGACAATGGTAAATGATATTTTAGCAGGAGTTAAATCAGATTTAACTGCATATCAAACTGCAATTTCTGAAAGTGAAAACATGGGATTAAGACAAACATTTCAACAAATAAGAAATAATGATGAAAGTTTTCAATATGAATTATTCAAAATAGCAACATCAAAAGGATATTACAAACCTGCTGCAAAAGCAACAGTAACAGAAATTGATACTGTAAAAAATGAGATGCAACAATAAAAATAAAAAAGCAATAATATATTTTGTATTATTGCTTTTTTGTTGCATAAGAAGATTTCATAAAGAAAATTAAAGAAAAAACGAAAAAATACAAGATAAACAATGATTATTGAACAAAACACTAGGGAAAATAGAAAATAAAGAATTTGAAAAAAAGGAAATATTACAATATTATTACAATAATAAAATTAAGGAGTAGTAATATGTTTAAAAAAATATTAATACATACTAGAAGGTCATTTAAATTAATTATACTTCTTGCTATTTCTGCTATTTTAATTGTTGGAGTTGTTACATTATTTTATAAACCAACATATAGCGTAACAATAGATGGAAAGCAAGTTGGATATACAAAAAATAAAAGCGAATTACAGAAAAAAATAAATGAATATGTAGAAAATGGTGATGAGGAACATGTTGCGTTTGTACAAATAGAAAATTTACCACAATATAATTTATGCTTGTTAAAAAGAAATGTACAAACAAATGATGACGAAATATTCGACGAAATAAAAAGCCAAGGTATAAAATATTATAGGTATTATGCAATATTAGATAGCCAAGAAGAAAAACTTTATGTTGCAAATTTTGAAGAGGCAGAAAAAATAGTAAATGATTTAAAAGAAAAAAATAGCCAAAATAAAGAAAATATATCAATTGTAGAAAAATATGAAACAGAATTAAAAGATTTAGTATCTAGTGAAGAAGCAGTAGCAAAACTATATGTTGAGGCACCTAAAACTATTGCAGTTGCTAAAAAAACAAGTTCAACTGTAAAATATACGTCTAAAGGTTCAGTTAATACAAATTTAACAACTGCAGGAGGTAAACCTAATTTAGGAATATCACTAATAAAACCAGTATCTGGAACAATTTCGTCAAGATTTGGAGTTGGAAGTAGTATAAGAAGATCTTCACATACAGGGTTAGATATTGCAGCACCACTTGGTACACCAATAAAAGCGGCAGCATCAGGAACAGTGACATTTGCAGGTTGGAAGGGTTCATATGGAAATATGCTTGTAATATCACATGGAAATAATGTGCAAACATATTATGCACATTGTAGCAAATTGAATGCATCAGTTGGAGCAAGCATTTCACAAGGTCAAGTTATAGGGGCTGTTGGCTCAACTGGAAATTCAACAGGACCACATTTACATTTAGAAATTAGAGTAAATGGAATTGCATATAATCCACAAAATTATTTATATTAAAAAATAATCCACAATTTATTAATAAATTGTGGATTTAATATATTAAAAATTATCAAGAAAAATATTTAATACCTGTTAAAAAAGCATTTTTATTCATTATTAATTTTCCATGTTCTAATAAAATAGAATTGAAATTGTTATTTTTTTTAATATTGCCATTAGAGAATTCACTAATTATAGATAATAATGTTTTTAAGTAAGGATAAGATAAATTAGGTTTAATAAAAACTAAATAATATGTATTATTATAAAGATATAGTGAAATATTTTTTGCAATATTTGTTAAAGGGAAATTAGTATTGCTTAAAAATTCACACAAAACACAAAAATCTTCAAAATTATTAAAAGAATATATTGGAAAATTCAACAAATATTTTTTTTCTTTCTTTACGGCCTTTAAAATCTTTTTATTATTTTGGTTTTCTAAATATTTAGTAATTGTAAAAACAAACACATCATCTAAAGAAGAAAATGCTTCAATAAGAAGTTTGTAACCTTTAGTTTTAAAGCCAAATTCTTTTTCTGCTTTATCCAAAATATCAATAAAAAAATTTTTAGATTTAATATTATCAATCATAAAATCATGTAAATTAATAATATTATTATTATTCATTTCTTCTATCTTAAGTATAATTCTTATTTTATTTTCTGTAAGTTTTTCTATTTTCATAAGAAATAACCAATCCTTTCTTGAAAATTAGACACTGGGACGGGGATTATGTCTTAGGGTTTACAGGGTTAAAATTGTTATGGGACAAAAATTTGCTAGAATTTGCAGTTTTAATCCTGTAAACCCTAAGACATAATCCCCGTCCCAGTGTCTAATTTTTACCTAATTTAATTATACTACTAATAGTATTATATTTAAAGGAACAATTTTTGGTAATTGTTTTTGCGAAAAATAAATCAATATACTTGAAAAATTTGTTAAATGAATATATAATACGGATGTAGTAAAAAATGGAATATCCGTAAGGAAAAGTTGGAGGTATAATATGGCAACAAAAGACAAAAATATATGGATTTTATTTATATTTATTTTATCTGGATTAGTAGTTGGTGGATTACTTGGAGATTTGGCACAAAAAGTAAGCTGGCTTAGTTGGATGGGATTTGGACAACAATTTGGATTGGAAAGTCCACTAGTATTGGATTTAAGTATTGTAAAAATAACATTTGCACTAATGTTTAAAATAAATATAGCAAGTATAATTGGTTTGGCAATTGCAATTTTCATATATAGAAAAGTTTAGTAATAAAATAGGGGCTAATAATAAACAAGAAGGGATTGTAAATTTTGACAATAAAAATAAAAGAATTACCATCTGCAGAAAGACCATATGAAAAACTAGAATTATATGGAGAAAAGAATCTGTCAAATGCAGAATTATTAGCTATAATAATAAAATCTGGAACCAAAGAAGAAACATCAGTACAATTAGCTCAAAAAATATTAAAATTAAATGAAAATGCAAAAGAAGATAATCTTAATTTTTTAAGAAATATTAGTATTGAAGAATTAATGCAAATAAAAGGGATTGGTAAGGTAAAGGCAATACAATTAAAGGCTGTTTGTGAGTTAGGTGTTAGGATGTCAAAACCATCTAATTACAAAAAAATAAAAATTAAATCACCTGCTGATATTGCAAAAATTTTAATGAATGAATTAAGATATGAGAAAAAAGAAATAGTAAAATTAATTATATTAAATAATAAAAATGAAATACAAAAAATTTTAAATGTTGCAATAGGTGGAAGTAATTTTGCAAATTTTTGTGTTACAGAAATTTTAGGCGAAGCAGTAAAAATGAAAGCACCAAAAATTATTTTAATACATAATCATCCATCTGGAGATTCTAAGCCTAGTAAAAACGATATTGAAATAACTGCAAAATTATATGATGCTGCAAATATGGTAGGAGTAGAACTATTAGACCATCTTGTTATTGGAAATATGGAATATACAAGTATTATGGGGGAAATTGCAAAAAAATTGAATAATTAATTTTATAATATGCAAGTGAAAGGGAAAGGTTTTAAATGAATTTTTTTAATTTTGGTTCAAAAGATATAGGAATAGATTTAGGAACAGCAAATATTTTAGTAACAATAAAAGGTAAAGGAATAATATTAAAAGAGCCATCAGTTGTTGCAATAGATACAACAACAGGAAATATTTTAGCAACAGGAAATGAAGCAAAAGAAATGCTACGGTAGAACACCAGAACAAATAAAAGCAGTAAGACCATTAAAAGATGGTGTAATTGCAGATTTTACAGCAACACAGCTTATGTTAAAAAATATTATAAAAAAAGTAAGTGTAAGATATAATATAGGAAAACCAAAAGTTGTAGTAGGTGTTCCATCTGGTATTACAGAAGTAGAAGAAAGAGCTGTTGAAGAATCTGTATTACAAGCTGGTGCAAAAGAAGTATATTTAATTGAAGAGCCAATGGCAGCAGCAATTGGGTCAAATTTAGAAGTTGGGGAACCAAGTGGAAATATGATTGTAGATGTTGGAGGAGGAACAACAGAGGTTGCTGTAATATCACTTGGAGGAATAGTTGTTAGTCATTCTATAAGAATTGCAGGAGACGAATTAGATGAAGACATAGTAAATTATATAAAAAGAGAAACTAATCTTGCAATAGGAGAAACCACGGCTGAACAAATAAAAATGGAAATTGGTTGTGCAATGCCACTTATGACAAAAATGAGTATGGAAGTAAGAGGAAGAGATTTATCAAATGGATTGCCAAGAAATATAATAATAACATCAAGTCAAATAGAAGAAGCAATGCAAGAATCAATTCAAAAAATTGTTGAGGTAATAAAAATTACATTAGAAAAAACTCCACCAGAACTTGCATCAGATATAATGGAAAAAGGAATATATTTAGCAGGTGGAGGAGCATTAATAAAAAATTTAGACAAACTAGTAAATAAGGAAACTGGAATGCCAGTATATATTGCAGAAGAACCATTAGAGTGTGTGGTAAGAGGAACAGGAAAAACAGTAGAAGATCTAGAGAGGTTAAAAAGCGTATTGATAAATGCTAGAAAAAAAGAAGATAAAGTAGGAAGGAAATAAAAAAATGTATAGAAACAAAAAAAGTGGAGCACTTGATAACAATAATAATATTAATATTGGTTGTAATATTTTCTAATAATGATAATAATACTTCATTTGTAGAAAATTTTGCAAGTAAGCTTGTAATGCCTATACAAAATGGATTAACCTATTTAAAAAATAAAATAAGTGGAAATGATACATTTTTTACAGATATAAATGATTTAAAAAGTGAAAATGAAAAATTAAAGAGTAAAAATAAAGATTTAGAACAATCATTAAGAGAATTAGAAAATATAAAAACAGAAAATGAAACACTAAAAGAATACTTAGGATTAACAGAGAAATATAGTGGTTATAAAACAATACCAGGAGATGTAATAAATAAAGATATAAGTAATTACTCAAAGACAATTACATTAAATATTGGTTCAAAAGATGGCGTAAAAGTTGATATGACGGTTATTAGTGAAGAAGGACTAGTTGGACATGTTATATCTGTAACTGAAAGTACAGCAAAAGTACAAACAATATCTGATCCAGGAAGTTCAGTAAGTGCAATGATGAGCACTACAAAAGATAGCATAGTATGTAAAGGTACATTAGAAAATAAATCAATGTTAAAAGCAATGTATATTCCAACTGAAGCAAGTGTTATACAAGGAGATACAATTCAAACATCAGGACTTGGTGGAATATATCCAAAAGGTATAAAAATTGGAACAATAAAAAAAGTAGTAGATACAGAAAATTTAACAGATAGATATGCATTAGTTGAAACAGCAGTAGATTTCAACAAATTGAATAGTGTTTTAGTTATAAATCAATAAATGGAGGTAAATTAATTGAAAAGATTTCTTATAAATTTTAGTTTAATAATAACAGCATTAATTATATATTTTTTACAAGAAAACTTTTTTAATTGGTTTACAATTGCAGGAGTAATGCCAAATTTATTTGTAATATTAGTTTTATTTATAGGATTATTTACAAACAAAAATAAAGGAACAATTTATGGTTTAATTATAGGAATGTTTTTAGACTTTTTTGTAGGAAGCAAGCTTGGAATATATACAATAACATTAGGGCTTGTTGGATTAGTGGCTGGAATATTTGATAAAAATTTTTCTAAAGATAGTAGAATGACAATAATGTTAATGGTAGCAGGAATAACGGCTAGCTATGAAATAATAATATATTTTTTAAATTACTTTATTTTAAATGGAAATTTAGAGATATTAGAATTTTAAAAATATTATTAATAGAGATTATCTACAATATTATAATAACAATTATAATATATCCGTTAATAAAAAAATTTGGTTACTATATAGAAAATGAATACAAAGGAAATAAAATTTTAACAAGATATTTTTAAAATTAAAATTAGAAAGAAAAATAAGGAGTTAAAAAATTGGCTAAAAAAAATAATTAGTAAAAATAATATAAATTTAAGATTTAATATAGCAACTGTTTTAACATATATAATACGGAATAGTATTAATAGCTCAATTATTTAACCTTCAAGTAGTTCATGGAGAAGAATATAGAAAACAGTCTAATACTAGATTAACAAGAGAAAGCACATTAGAAGCTGCAAGAGGAAAAATATTAGATAGAACAGGAAGCGTTTTAGTAACTTCAGAAACAACATTTGCATTAGAAATTTATAAAAGTAAAGTTGATTCAGACACTTTAAATAATGCAATGCTAAATATAGTAAATACACTACAAAAACATAATAAAGAAGTACCAGATTCATTTCCTATACAAATTAATCCATTTAAATATACAATAGAAGGAGAGGCTTTAGATAATTGGCAAGAAAAAAACAATATATCTAAAGGAAAAACAGCAGAGCAAGTTTTTTATGAATTTAAAGAAAAATATGAAATAAAAAATGATAATTTGGAAGATACAAGAAAAATTATAGCTCTAAGGTATGAAATAGCCAAAACAGGTTATAGCAGCACAAGAGCCGTAAGGCTTGCAGATAATTTGTCAAGAGAAGCTGTTGCAGAATTTTGTGAGAATAGTGAAAAATTTCCAGGAATAAATATTGTTGTTGAACCCGTAAGAAAATACACATCTGGAACTGTTGCATCACACATATTAGGATATGCTGGAAAAATTACAGGTGATGAATATAATGCAAAAAAAGATAAATATGATATAAATGATATAATAGGTAGAACAGGAATAGAAAGTGTATTTGAGGAATATCTAAAAGGAAAAAATGGAACAAAACAAATTGATATGGGAGTTGATGGAACTTCATCTGGAGAATATGTAACAAAAGAAGCGGTTGCAGGTTCAAATATAGTTTTAACTATAGATGCAAATTTACAAAGAATAGTTGAAAATACTTTGGCATCAAATATTCAAAAAATAGCAAGTGGTGGATTTGGAAAAACATATGATGCACAGGCACGGAAGTGCTGTGGTTATGAATGTAAAAACTGGCGAGGTACTTGCTATGGCAAGCTATCCAGATTATGATCCAAGTAAATTTGTTGGAGGAATAAGTACTAAAGATTGGAATGAATATAATAATAACCCAAATCATCCATTAGTAAATAAAGCAATGCAAGTTTCATATGCACCAGGATCAACGTTTAAAATGGTGACAGCAATTGCAGCATTAGAATCAAATGTTGTAAGTATTGATGAAAGAATAAATGATACAGGGGTGTATAAATTAGGAAACAGAACATGGAACTGTTGGTATTATACAGACTATCATGTTGGACATGGAAGACTAAATGTATCTGATGCAATAAAACATTCATGTAACTATTATTTCTATGAAGTAGGAAATAGAATGGGAATAGATAATTTAGTAAAATTTGCAAAATATTTTGGACTAGGAAGTAAAACTGGAATAGAATTACCATCTGAAACAAAAGGAGTTCTTGCAAGTAAAGAAGTTAAGCAAGCAAGAGGAGAAACATGGGTTTCTGGTGATACATTAAATGCTTCAATTGGACAAGGCGATAATGAATTTAGTCCATTGCAAATGGCAAAATATATAAGTACACTTGCAAATGGAGGAAACAAAGTTGATGTTTCAATAATAAAAACAATAATAAATGCAGATGGAACAGAGGTTCCAAAAAGCGAAATAAATAGTTTTGTAAATAGCAAGTTAGGGCTTACAGATGAACAAGATGATGGAACAACAATAAAAAAAGAATATTTGGCTGCTGTATTAGATGGTATGCAATCTGTTACTCAAGAAACTGGAGGTACTGCATACAATATATTTAAAAACTTTAGCATAAAAGTTGGTGGAAAAACAGGGTCTGCGGAAGCTCCTGGAAATAAAGTAAATGCGTGGTTTGTTGGATATGCGCCATTTGATGATCCAGAAATTGCAATTGTTGTAATGGTAGAAAACGGAGGGCATGGAAATTATACAGCAGAGGTTGTAAGAGATATTATGGCAGAATATTTTGGAATTAATACACAAGATATAACAGAAAACATGCAAGAAAAACCATATACAGAAATAATGCAATAAAATAGAAAGGATGTAAAAAAATGAAAAATTGTATAAATATTAATTTAAAGAAAAATGAAATAGTTATAAAAATTAAAGAAGAGGCAAGTTATGAAAACATTATAGACAGCCTAAAGAAAAAATTACCTGAACTAAAAAAACTATATAAAGATGATAAAACACCAATTAGAGTGTCTGGTAAAATATTAAAAAACAGGGAAATTGATGAATTACAAGATATGATAAAAAAAGTTATAGATGTAGAAATAGACTTTGATACACCTAAAGCACTTGGACTTGCAAGCATTAAAAAAACATTTGATCAAGAAATAGCAATTTCTGAAACAAAGTTTCATAGAGGTTCATTAAGATCAGGACAAAAAATGGAAGTTGAAGGAAGCATTGTAATTATAGGAGATGTAAATTCAGGAGCAGAAATAATTGCATCTGACAATATTGTTGTTGTGGGTAATTTAAGAGGACTTGCACATGCCGGAGCAAAGGGAAATAAACAAGCAATAATAGCAGCAGGAGTTTTTGATCCTGCTCAAGTTAGAATTGCAAACATTGTAAGGGAAATAGATAGAGAAGAAGAGCCATTACATAAGAATGCTTATTTATATGTAGATTCAGATAAGATAATAATAGAGTAATTTTTATGTAATTAATAATAAAACAAGACAAAGAAATAGCATTTCATCCTCAATTTTTTGTGTATATAAAAAAACAATAAGCACAATATTAAAATATCATCTGAATATAAATTTAATCCCATAATACTAAATAAAGCTTGGCTATCATTTTTAGAGGTATTGTGGCTACTATGGTCATCTGGGTTCTTTTTAGAATTGTCAGTGTCTTTAGTACTACTAGCGTTATTACTAGTAGTACTTTTTTGTGCTTTAGACATATTTTGATAATATTTATATCTATTGTAATAATTATAGTGTTGAAAATAAGGCATGTTAAAAAAAGGAAAACTAGGCATTTTTATCATCCTTCTTATCATTTTTTAAAACCTCAGCAATTTGAGATACTTTAAGTAAATTTACATATTGATCAAGCTTTTCCTGTTTTGTTTCTCTTAAATATGGTTTTAAAGAATAAAGAAGATTTGATCTAGGATCATTTGAATTATTCATTTTTTCCATTACAGATTTCATTTTTAATATAGTATTCATATCAATGTTATTAAAATCAAAATTATTTGATGAACTATTTTTTGAAGAATTATATGTATTTTGTGAGTTGTTAGAATTTTGATTGTTAGATGTGTTATTTGTAGACTCATCGTTTTTATTAGAATTAGAATTTGACATTATTTTTGAAAAATTTTCTATCATTTCAGGAGAAATTTTAGAGATAGCTTCTGAGATATTACCATTATCAACTAGATTTTTAATATTATTCATCATTTCAGGATTTAAACCATTATTTTGCAATTAAATCACCTCTTTTAAATATAAATTTAACTATTTATATAAGTATATGAGTAATAGTTAAAAAAGGTTCCAATTAATATAATAAAAATCGTAAATAATTTGGCATAATGAGACAAAATAGGCAAATTAAAAGTTATTAGTTAAAGCTTAAAGTTTAATTATATATTCTGTGAAGGGCAAGCGGGGACCGTTTTAGAAAATGTTTGAGGTACGAAATACATTTTCTTATAATGGGGAGCCCTGGGAAGAATATATAATTAAATTTGAAGTTATAAATTTATTAACATAAAAAGTTAATGAATTTTGGAAAAAACATTGAAAAATGAATAAAAAACTGTATAATATAAGTTAGGGGTAATATGCCAAAAGTATGTCAATTATTTTGTGTAACAAAAATGTAATTAAAAAGTCAAATAATTGTAAAAAAAACAAACCAAAACTTTCCGTATAGCTATGTATTTAGCTAAAAAGAAGTAAAAATTAAAGCATATTGACTTTAAATATTTTAATTATATTATATAAGTAATAATTTTTTAAGGAGGAAATTTATATGAAAGGGAAAATATTACAAAAATTTATTGCAATGGTTTTAGTATTTTGTATGACAGCTGCAAACTTTATTTTAGTTGCAACAGATGCTGTATATGCAATAAGTACAAGAGCTACTGAAATTAAAAATACAGGAATAACATTTGATGCTTATTTTAAAAGCGAAGACAAAAAAACTTATGATAAAACAGCAAGCATTACTTCAGGAGATAAGCTATATGTAAGCATAGATATGAAAACTGGAGTACTTGAAAATGCTAAAATTAAAATAAATAATGCTAATTTTAAAATATTAAAAGATGAGGTAAAAAACTCATATGTAAAATACATAAATGATGATACAAATGAAATTGAGTTAAACAAAATAACATATGGAAATAGTATCGAAATAGAGTTACCTATAAAATTTGAAAAATCAGGAGAAATTGCTACTGATTATTTTAGCATGGAAAATGAAATTGCTCTTTTTGGAACATATAAGAATTCCTCTGAAGAAAATATAAATGGGGTAGTAAATACAAAACTTACTTGAATGAATCAGTTGTAACAAATTATCCAGCACCAAGTATAGAAAAAATTATTATAAATAAAGATAAAAATAAAATATTAGTTCAAGAAAAAGTAGTATCAGAAGTAGAAAATAATGTATTGCCAAAAACAGAAGAAACAATTAAAGTAAAGGCATCTCAAATAGATGGAAAAATGCCATCAAAAGTATATGTTTTAGAAAATGGTACAAAATTAAGTGATGAACTAATTTTAAATAAATATAATGCAACACAAGGAAGTTTAGAGTTTACTGTAAATTTTGTAAAAGATAATAAAATAACATGGAATAATGGAAAAGATGAATATACTTTAATATTTATATATGAACAAGAAATTCCAGAAAATATAAGTATAAAACCAGAAATAGAAATAAATACAAAAGTTTTTGGACATGATGAAAAAATATTTAAAGGAAAACCATCAGCAAGTTATGAAGGAACAGCAAAACAAAAAGGAAATATTGTAAGTGTAAATGCAACTTCAGGTTCAGAAGACGTATATAAAGGTTATATGTACTCAGGAACAGAAGAAACATTGTATAATGAAAATTACGAAATAGAAATTTCAGATAAAGATGATGCAGATAGTATAAATTTGGAATTTGAAGAAGATAATTTTAAAACTCAAAGTGGAGAGGAAAAATCTACAAATAAAAGTACAGTATATAAACAAATTAAAATAAACAAAGAAAATATGAAAGAAATATTAGGAACAGAAGGAAAAATAACAATAGAGGATGTAAAAGGCAATACTTACACAATTGATAATAACAATACTATAGATGAAGAAGGAAATATCGTACAAGCATTAGATACAAATGGTTTAAAAATAACAACAACTAAACCACAACAAGAAGGAACATTAAAAATAAGTGCTAATAAAGCAATAAAAGGTAATGCTGGATATTCAAGAGAGGAAATAGAACAAATAGATTCAATTGAGACAAAAATAAAAGTATATACAGATGAAACAAATTCATCAGAAGCTACAACTAAAAAAGAAATTAAAGATACAAAAACAGAAGCATATTTAAGCATGAACAATGAAAATAAAGGAAATATTATATCTGCAGTAAGCAGCAATAAGATTGAATTTATAGCAACATTAAAAACAGGAACAATGGATACAGACCTTTATAAAGAACCAACAATAAAAATAGAACTTCCACAAGAAGTTTCAAAATTAGATATTTCTTCAGTATCTGCTTTATATGCTGGAAATGAAATAGAAGTTGAAAATTACAAAGAAATAATATCTGAAAATGGAAATAAAACAATATATGTAAAACTTAAAGGTGAACAAATTAACTATGACAATAAAGTAGCAGAAGGAATTAAAGTAACAATAAATACAAATATTACTTTAGATGAATTAAGTACATCTAAAGCATCAAAAATAAAAATGATATATACAAACGAAAACGGTGCGCAAAAAGAGTATTCTACTGATATAGACGTAAATATAGTATCAAGAGAAGGTATAATATTACGTAATACATTAATAGTTGAAGAAGATGGAAAACAAGTAGCTGGAAAGAAAACGTTAAATGATGAAGTTTTAACACAAAATTTATCTGTAAATAATAAAGAAAAATTATTACATTCAAATATGGTAATGGTAAATAATTATGATACCTCTGTAGAAAATGTTTCTATAATTGGTAAACTACCAGTTAAAGATGCAAATGAAAAAATATTTGAAACATCATTATCAAATACATTTGATGCAAACTTAAAAAGTGCAATAAAAGTAAGTGGAAAAGATGCTAAAATATTATATTCTGAAGATGAAAATGCAAAAGCAGATTCAGAATCTTGGACAGAAGATATAAATAATGCAAAATCATTTAAAATAGTTTTACAAGATAACAAACTAGATGTTGGAGAAAAAGTTGATATTTCATATGATATTGAAATGCCAGCAAATCTTTCATATAACCAAACAGCATATACAAAATTAGAAATGAATTATGATTATGAAGGACAAACACAAACAAAAAAAGCTGCAAATTTAGTATATACAGAACTAAAATCTTCAGAAGATATTGAAAAAGATGCTAATGGAACTAACCAAAATATTGAAGGACTTAATGTAAAAATTGTTGCAATATCAGCAGGAAAAGAATTAAATAATAATGAAGCTGTATATGAAGGTCAAACAGTCAAATATATTATAACTTTAACAAATAATACAGGAAAAGATTTAAATAACTTAAAAATAGAAGCAGATCACGAAAATGCAAATGTATTTGATGAAGAAGTTTATGAAGAACCAGATACATTTAATACAGAACAAATGAAAAAATTTATATACATTGTAGAAAAAGAGGGAAAATCAAATAAAGAAATTGAACTTGGAACAGTCAAAAATTCAGAAACAAAGACAGTTAATTACCAAATAAGAGTAAAAGAAAACGTAACTAATGTAAAAGGAAACATAAAAATTTTAGCTGATGAATTAAAACAAGGAAATATTGAATTAAATAATGATGTTAAGGATGCGGGACTAAACTTACTATAACAAATAATATTTCAACTGATAATTCAATTATAAAAGGAAATTTAGCTGCTAATAAAATAACTGTTAAAAATATTTCTGATAAAGATTATAAAGATATATATGTAACATTGAATACAAGTAAATTAATGTCTGTATATAATATAGAAGAAAGTGAAAAGTATGAAGTTATAGATAAAACAGATGAATTTGTAAAACTAAAAGTTAAACAATTAAATAAAGGTGATAAAATAGATATATCTATAATTTTAATGGCAAATAGCGATAAGGACGAAAATGTTAATTTACAAGGTTATGCAACAGTAGATGGGGCAACTTATTTTTCAAATGAAGTTGAGATTAGTTTGAAAAATGACATTGTATCTAACTTAGAAGTATTACAAGAAGGAAGCATAAAAAATGATTATGTAAAAAACGGTGATAATCTTATATATATTACAACAATAAAAAATAATGCAAATTCAAATATAAACATATTAACAATTGAAGATAAATTACCAAATGTATTAACAATAAATAAAGCATATATTGAAAAACAAGGTAGTACAGAAAATATTGAAAATATTGAGAATAATCAAATTTTAAAAACATTAATAGATATTAAGCCAAATGAAGAAGTTAAATTATATGTAGATACAAGTATTGACACAACAAAAGCTGGATCAGATTCATTTGCAAATAGTGTAAAAATTGAAGCTGATCAAAAAGAATATGAATCAAATGAAATTACTTATAAATTATCTGATTATAATGATGAATCAAGAGATGAGATAAATGATGGTGAGAAGATAGATGATAATAAAAAAAAGATGAAGATAATGGAAATGGTGACGAAAATAAAAATGATGGTTCAAATGGGAATGTAACATATAAAAATGCAATCTCAGGTTGTGTATGGAAAGATACAAATAAAAATGGTATAAGAGAAAGTTCAGAAGAATTTATTTCTGGAATAAAAGTAATGATAGCTAATGTTGAAACAGGAAAATATTTAACAGATAAAAATGGAAACAAATTAGAAGTTGTAACTGATGAAAATGGAGTATACAAATTTGAAAATATAGATTCTGGAAAATATATGATTGTATTTGAATATGACAATGTTAAATATAGAAATACAGAATATCATGCAAATAAAGCAACAGAAAGTACAAATTCAGACGTTATTACAAGTAAAGTAAGTATAAATAATGATACTAAAAAATATGCAGTAACAGATACATTAGAATTAACAGATAAGGAACTTGAAAATATTGATGCAGGATTTATCGAAAATGAAGTGTTTGACTTGAACTTAAATAAATATGTTAGTAGAATAACAGTACAAAATAAAGCAGGAACAACAGTTAAAGAATACAACAAAGAACAATTAGCAAAATTAGAAATAGATTCAAAACAATTAGCTGGTTCAACAGTATTAATTGAATATGAAATTAGAATTACAAATGAAGGAGAACTTCCAGGATATGCAAATGAAATAGTAGATTATATACCAACAGACTTAAAATTTAGTTCTGAAATTAATAAAGATTGGTATATTTCAACAGATGGAAATCTACACAATACATCATTAACAAATGACGTAATAGATGTAGGAGAAACAAAAATATTAACTTTAACATTAACAAAAACTATGACAGAAAATAATACAGGAACTACTGTAAATACAGCAGAAATTGCAAAAGCAAGTAATGAATTATCTATACCAGATAAAGATTCAACCCCAGGAAATAAAGTGCAAGGAGAAGATGATATGAGCACGGCAGAAGTAATTATTTCTATTAGAACAGGTCTTGCATTTACAATAGGAACTATAGTTGTAATTATAATTTTAGCTGTAGGAGGAACAGTAATATATACAATAAAAAGAAAGGAGGCAAATCATGAAAACTAGTAGTAAAAATGTGAAACTTAAAAATATTATTATATCATTAGTATTGATAATTTTTGCAAGTTTAACGATTAATGTATATGCTACAAAGGTTACGGATTATACAAGTACAGATGACTTAGCAAACTTAGCAAAAACATCTTCTGATTTTTGGAAATTTAATGCTGGAAGTATGATAAATAAATATATGGGTCCAGGAAATTATAATAATCCAAATGAATATTGTATAGCGCATAATTATGGTAATAGAGGTTCATATAAAATTGTAAATATAATTGATATTGCAAATAATGATGCAACAAAAAAAGGAGATATAGTAGTATATAGTAATAGTCATAAAGATGGAGTAGCATATAGTTTTGACAATAAAAATGTAGAACCTATATTATATCTTGCAAGTCTTGCAAAAAATGCATCAAAAAATAATGAGCAAGGAGTTAGCATTTATGGTTCAGGTTATGGATTAAATAAATATGCAATGATTTATCCATTTATACATGATAAAGCAAAAATGGAATTACTTGGAATTGACAAGGGAATGTTTACAGGAAATATGCAATTATCTGAATCTCTTCCAAATGTAGAAAAGGTCATTGAAGCGGCAAAGAAAGAAGCACAAAATGTTCAGAAATTAAATTTTGAGTTAAATATGAGTGAACAAGAAAAATCAAGTGTTAGTGTGGAAACAAAAAATGGAAAGACATACATTGGACCATATAAGGTTTCAAAAGCGTCTTGTAAAATAGAAAAAGCAGAGATAAAAACTGATTCAAAAACAATTACAATTAAGAATATTGCAACTTCATTAGATGGTAAGACAAAAGATATTTCAGAAATATCTGATGCAAAATTTTGGCTAGTAAGTGATGAAGAATTAAGTGGAATATCAAGCATTAAGTTATATACAAATAAAGTCCAAATGAGTAAAGCAAGAATAGTATTATGTTATGCCTCTTATGGACAAAACTTTATTGTATATAAAGGGGAAGATGCAAATAAATCTTTAGAAGTAGATCTTCCAACAGTAAAATATGGAAAATTAAAAATTAAAAAAGTTGATAATGATGATAAAACAAAAGCATTAGAAGGAATAGGATTTAAGGTATACAGCCAATCAAAACAAAATTGGGTAAAAGTTGAAAACAATAATATGACTTTTGTAAATTTTGATAATGCAACAGAATTTAAAACAGGAAAAAATGGTTATACACAAGAAATAAATAAATTACCATTAGGAAAATACGCTATATATGAAACTAGTATACCACAATTATTGCAAGATACATATCAATTAACAGATACAATAACATTAACTAAAAAAGATGGGACAAAATATACAAGAGTAGCTAAGAAAATTAAAGAACAGGAAATAAAATCAAGTTCAGAAGTTGAATTAACTGCTACAAATAAAAAAGCTTTTGTTGACTTACAAATAAAGAAAGTTGATGAAACTACAGGACAAAACTTACAAGGAATTGGATTTAAAATATACAACAAAGCAAAACAAGGATGGTTAAAAGTAGATAGTAGTAATAAAGTTATAGACTATGTAGATTTTGACAAAGCAACACTGCTTGTAACAGACTCTAATGGATTAATAAAATTAAACAAAGTATTGCTTGGAAAATATATGATAGTAGAAACAGACCTTGGACCATATAGTGATATATATAAACTAGGAACATTTAGATTTAATGGTAGTGATGTTACAGGAAATATAATAGAAGAAGACTATGAAGTAAAAGCAAATAGTACAGGAGTAGTTACAGTAACTGCTAAAAACAAACAAGCATATATTGCACTTTCAGGATATGTATGGCAAGATATTACAGGAAATTATGATAATAAAACAGAACAACAAGCAAATGGAATATATGATGATCCAGATTATAAAATGAATGGAGTTACAGTAGTATTAAAAGATAAACAAGGAAATATTGTAAAAGATGGTAATGGAAATGAATGCAAAACTGTAACAAAAGAATTAAATGGAAAAAATGGATATTATAGATTTGAAAAAATTGACTTAAATGAAATAAAACAAGATAACTATTATGTTGAATTTACATATGATGGATTAACATATCAATGTGTAATACCAAAAATAAATGAAGATGCAGGTTCTAAAGCATCTGAAACAGAAAAAGCAAGAAATGATTTTAACGAAATGTTCGCTACAATAACAGGAGAAGGACAAACAATTAATGGACATGAATTAAAATACAACTCAAAAACAGAAAATGGAGTTTCAAATGTAACACTTACAAATGCAAGAACCATAAGTAGCATAACTAAAAAAGGTGAAAATAACAAACAAGAAAATGTTGTTGAAATTTCAAATATGGGTGACTTTACAATAGATGCAACAACAATATCTGCAAATTATAGTATTAAAGCACAATATGAAAAATTACAAAAACAATTAGCAAATCAAAATAAATTGGTAACAGAAATAGAAAATATTAATTTAGGATTATATGAAAGAGGACAAACAGACTTAAGCTTAGTAAAAGATGTTTATAGTGCAAAATTATCTATAAATGGATATAATCATATATACGAATATGGAAAATATTTTAACTATGTAAATGAACCAAGACAAGAAAGTGACTTTAATGTTGCAATGCAATGGAAGAAAGAACGTACTGGAACATATACAGGACCAATTTATAAATCAGACATAAACTATGTAAATGATGATAAAAGTAAAGAACTAAAAGTATCTGTAACATATGCTATAGATATAAGAAATGAAAATGCTAATACTGATAGAACAGTAAAAGTTAACCAAATTGTAGATTATTTTGATGCTAAATATGAAAAAACAGGAATAAAAGTTGGAACTGCAATAGATGAGACAACGGGAGAAGTAACAGGAGAGCTAAGTGTATCTAATGTAGAAAATGTAAATAGTAAATACAACAAAATAACAATTGATACAACAAAACTTGGGGAAATTGCAGGAACTGGAGAAAATCATAAAACAATATATGTAAAATTTGATTTATCAAAAGCACAAATTGCAGAAATTCTTAATGGAGAACAATCAAATGCACCATTAGATAATGTAGCAGAAATAACATCATATTCTACACTACAAAATGGAAAACCATATGCTGCAATAGATAAAGACTCAATACCAAATAACAGCAAAATAGGAGAAGAAAACACATATGAAGATGACACAGACAAAGCTCCATCATTTGTATTACACCCAGAAGATGATAGAACATTATCAGGAACAGTATTTATAGATAATGCCAAAGAATTTGGAAAAGGAAATGTAAGACAAGGAAATGGTATGTATGATGAAGGTGAACAAGGAATAAGTGGTATTAAAGTTGTTATGACAGAAGTTGACAAAGATGGAAATAAAACACAAGGTGGGAAAACATATGAAGCAATAACAAATGACCAAGGTTACTTTGAAATAACTGGATATACACCATCATATTATAAAATTGAATATACATGGGGTAAAGATCAAGGCTATGATGTAAAAGAATATAAAGGAACTGTAGTTTTAGACAAACAAAGATTTAGCAAGTTAGATTGGTATAAAACAGAAAGCCCAAGATATTCAGATGCAACAGATGACTACCAAACAAGAGAAGCAATAGATGCTGCACAAGAAATTAAACAAATGACTTCTACAACACCTATATTTGGAGTTGGAATTGATAAAGATTCTTCAGTAGAACCAAATATAACAACAACTTCAGATGGTGATAAATTTGTAAGACAAGATGCTAAATATTTAGACTTTGGTATTATAGAAAGAGCAAAACAATCACTTGATATAACCAAAACTGTTGATACAGTAAAAATTACAGATGCAAGTGGAAGAGTTTTAGTAGATGCAAAAGTAAATAGTGAAGGAAAATTAGAAGGTCAAGTAACAGGAGTTACAGGAGGACCAAGCTATGGCTATATTAGAGCAGAAATAGACAATGAAATAATACAAGGTTCAACAGCACAAATTGGTTATAAAATAACAGTAGCAAATAATGGTGAAGTTGATTATGCAGATGAAAACTTTTACAAATATGGTGAAATACCAGCTAATGATGAAGGCATAATAAAAATAAAACCAACTAATATATATGATTATTTAGATAATGATATGAAAATAGATGAAGACGTAACAAATAGTAATACACAAAGTACAAAGTGGACTTATAAAACTACAAGTGAAGTTGAAAAATCTGAAATACCTACACTTATGGAACAATACTTTATGTCATCTATTACATCTGAAACAAAAGAAGATGGAACAGTTATTGTAAAAGGACTTGAAAAAGTTTCAAGTGAGACTATGAAGAAATTGTTTGAGCAATGGCTTGAAGAAGTAGATATGACAGAAGAAGTTGAAACAACAAGTATATTAACTAAAATAAGAGCTTTAAAGCTAAATGATAGACAAGTACTTGAAATTGAAGGTAAAGAATTATCACCAAAAGATGCTCCACTAGAATATAATTTATATTCTACAAGCCTACTAAGCAACTCAGACGAAATTAGATTAGATAACGAAACAGAAATAACAGATGTTGATATAGTTAAAAATAAAAATGGAAGTTATGAAAAAATTCCAGGAAGAAATATAAGTGTAGAAGCATCAAACTTATATCACAAGGCAGAATGGGTATCAGTTACACCACCTACTGGAGAAAATAAAGACTTTATAATGATATTAATTATTTCAATATCAGCAGCAATAATTATAGGTACAGGAATAGTATTTATAAAGAAAAAAGTTCTTAAATAAAATAAAAAGAGTATAGTTTAGAAAATAAACTATGCTTTTTTTTGTTTTAAAATAATATAAACATAGGGAATAAAGGAAAAATAAATAATCAAACTAATGAATTTATAATTAAAAAGCATACAAATTTACAAAAAACGACTAGATGTAACAAAATTGTAATTAAAATTTTAAATTATAAGAAAACAAAGTCTCTAAATGTGCTTCCGTAAAGGGATATAAGACAATTTATGTAATAATTAATAATATGGAAATAAGGCTATATTGAATTAAGAACTAAAAGATATTAATATATAATTAAGGTAAAATGTATAAACTTGGGAGGTAAAGATGAAAGGAAGAGTAGGAAAAACAATACTTACAATATTAACTATTTTTGCATTAACTTTTTCATATTTTGTTATATTAGGAAATGTTATTAGTTATGCATTAGATAGCTTAGAGGAACAAATTACTAAAGTAAATGAACAAACTTATTTTGATGTATATTTTAAAGATGGGCAAAATAAAGTCCACACAAAATTAAATAATATAAAAAATGGAGAAAACTTGTATCTAAACATAAATGTAAAAGATTCAGGTATATTAAATGATGGGAAAATAAAGATAGATAATCCAAATTTTGAAATAGGAAGCATCAAAAACAATTTTGTAAAAGAGATAAATAAACAAGATAATGAAATAGTTTTAAATTCAATTCAATATGGAAACAATGTAGAAATTGAAATTCCAATAAGCCTAAAAAAACAAGATGTAGTTGAAAGTGATTATTTTGAAAGAAAAGTTAGATTTGAGTTATCAGGTAAGTATATAAATTCAAATTCAAAAGAGAGTGAAGTAAAACATGAAATAAGTATAAAAAATATGTGGACAGAAGATGTGGATTTAGGATTAAAGACATCAATAGACAAATATATAAACTTAAGTGATAATAAGTTATTACTAGAACAAACAATTGAAACTAGCGTAAATGATAATGTTTTACCAAAATCAAATGAAAAAATAACTACTACTTTACCTTTAATTAATGAAAAATACCCAAGTGAAATAAAGGTATTAAAAAATGGAGAAAAACTAGAAAATATAGAATATGACAACAAAAATGGGAATGTGATAATAGAGACTAAAAACAATAATGACAAAATAATTTGGAATGATGGAAAAGATATATATAATGTAATTGCAATATATGAGGGTCAATTAGAAATAAAAAATATTGATTTAAATACAACAGTTATTACAAATATTTATACAAAAAATGAAGAAATTACAAAAATGATGTGCAAAACATAGCACTTGAAAAAAAGGGACAAATATTAAGTGCCAAGGTTTCTTCAACTGAAAGTGTATATAAAGGGTACATGTATGCTAATACACAAAATGAAACAATATATAACCAAAATTATAATGTTCAAATTTCAGAAGCAAACAGTTTAGAAAAAATAGAATTAAGGCTTGAAGATGATAAATTTGAAGCACAAGATCAAAATATATTTTCTACAAATAATGGTACATATTTTAAAGAAATAAAAATTAATAAAAATAATTTACAAACAATTCTTGGAAATGAAGGAAAATTAAGAATATTAGATGAAAATGACACTGAAATTACAAGTGCTAATATAGAGTGTAATGAAGACGAAAATGGAGATATTGTTTTAAAAAAGGTTGATGCCAATAATAATCAAGTTGATTTACAATTAAAAAATATAAAAGTTGTAACTACAAAACCAATTATAGAAGGGGTATTAAAAATAAAAGCTATAAAAGCTATAAAAGGAAATTGTGGTTATGATAAACAAACTTTAAAAACTTTAAATAAATTAACAAGTACTATAAAAGTTGTTAGTAACAATGAAGAAGAAATTATAAATACAGATACATTATTAAAAGATACTAAAACTGTGGCAAAATTAGAAATAAGCAATAATAACTGGTCTACATTAGAAACAAATAAAGGAGTACAAATTACAGCAACTTTAGTAACAAATAGCAGTGAATATGATTTATATAAAAATCCAACAATTAATATTGAGCTTCCTAAAGAAATAGAAAATATAAAAATAACATCTGCAAAGGTTTTATATAATGAAGGTTTAAAAACAGTAAAAAATAAAATTGTAACAAATGAAGAAGGGGTAAAAACAATTGAACTTGCTTTTTCAGGAGAACAAACAAGTTTTGGAAACAATGTTTATGAGGGTATGCAAGTTGTAATATTTGCTGATTTGACTTTAAATAAATTGACTCCAAATAAAAAAGCAAATATGAAAATGATTTATACAAATGAAAATGGAAATGAGAACCAATATGAAAATAATCTAGAGCTAAATTTAAATTCTAAATCTGGGGTTCTAGCATATAGCAAAATTTCTGATTTTAATGATAATGGAGATGTTTTAGAAACATTTGGTGGGGATGTTCCAACTGGTAAGTTAGATGTTAATGGAAACGAAAAAAAGGCAAGTGCAAGTATGGCTATAATAAATAATTATGAATATGAAATTGCTAATGTGTCTATTATAGGGACGATTCTAGAAAATAATGAAGATGTAATACTTTATTCTAATTTAATAGATGATATAGTTGTAAATTTTGAGGGAGCAAAAGTTTTTTATTCAGAAGAAGCAAATGAGAAAGATGCTACATGGAAAGAAAGTAAAGAAAAAGCAAGGTTATATAAAATTGATATTCCAAATTCGGAATTAAAAAGCGGAGATAAGATTGAATTTTATTTCCAATTTAGTATTTCAGATAAAATTAATTATAATGAAAAGTTTTATATGGATTATAAAGTGAATTATGATTATTTAGGACAAAATATGACGATAGATTCAGGAGTTTGTCTAGAAACAGAAGAAAATTCCTTAATTAAAATGAGCAATACAAATGCAGAAAAAGAAACTATAGAAATTACAAATGGTGTTTATGCTCAAATTTCTGCACAATCAGGTGGTAAATATTTAAAAGATGGTGATGAAATATATGAAGGGGAAAATATAAAATATAATGTAGTTATTATAAACAATTCTGGTAATGATTTAAGTAATTTGTTAATCATTTCAAAACATACCAATTCAGTGATGTATGATCTAATAAAACAAGAAGCAATAAGTACAACAAATGAACCAGCTTATAACTATTATTTAAGAGAATGTCCAGATGTAAAGGAAAAAGAGTACAAGATTGAAAAATTAAATAATGGGGAATCTACGGTATTTGAATATGAATTTTCTGTAAAAAAGGAAGAAAATGGAAGTAATGACACGCAAGGACATTTGGAAATAATGTTTGATGGTATTGAGAAAAAAGAGATAAAATTATTAGATAACAAAATAGAGCAAGCTGATATCCAAATGCTTATTAAGTATCAAGAATCTGAAAAATTAAATGTAAAAAGCAAGGGAAATTTACCATATGATATATGCATAAAAAACCTTTCAAATGAAATAAAAAAAGACATAATAATAGAGATAAATGTAAGTGAAATAGGAACTGTTGATTTTTCAAATATTAAAGAATTAAATCGTGATAATTTAAACTATGAAATTTTAGAATTTAATGATGAAACAAAACAGTTAAAGTTAAAAATAAAAGAAATAGAACCTAATAAAGAAGAAAATATTATGTTCTGGGTTTATTTACAAGGTTTTGATATATATCAAAAAAATAAAGAAATTAGCATATATGGTAATACATATTTATTAAATCATAAAGATATAAAATATAATTCTAATTATAGTAATAGGGTAATTAATCAAGATGAAACACAAATTGATTGTAAAATATCTGCAAACAAAAATAATGAGGAAGAATTGAAAAATGGTGATAAAATAGATTTTTATATAGAGGTTTCAAATAAAGGTATACTTGAAACATACATTAATATTTGTAACTTTTTACCAGATGGGGTTTATATCGATTCATTAAAAGAAAAAAATGATGATGGAAGTTATACTAATATTGAGATAAATAACAATAAAGAATTTGATATTTCCAGAGAATTTAATCCTGATGAAGTTAAAAATTTTATATTAAGTACATCTGTAAATACAGAAAACTGTACAGAAAAAAACATAGAAATATATGTAGAAGCAAATACAAATAAATCAAATGTTATTGAATATTCATTGGATATACAAGATAAAAATATAGATGAGGGACAAGATGAGCAAGAAGATCAAGATGATAGTGATGACCAGAAAAATAATGATGATAAAGAAAACTACAATTATATATCTGGAAGAACATGGGTTGATTTAGATAAAAATGGAATATTTGATTTAAATGATAAAGAATTAAAAAATATAGATGTTTATTTAATTGAAGCTAATACAGGTAAAATATTACAAAAAATACTATTAATAATGAAAATGGAAATTATAAATTTGATAAAGTAAGTAATGGAAAATATTTTATTGCCTTTAAATATGATAACAAAATTTATAGACCAACAATTTATCATAGAGAAAATGTGGAAAGCGGCGTAAATTCAGATGTTATAAAAAAAGAAATAAATTTAGATGGTGTAAAAACAATTGTGGCTTTAACAGATATAATTGAAATTAATTCGGCATCTATAGATAATATAAATGCGGGATTTATACAAAATGAAAGATTTGATTTGAGGTTGGATAAGTATATAAGTAAAGTTATTGTTGAAAATAGTGCTGGAACATCTACAAAGTCATATGAAGATACAAAGCTTGCAAAAGTTGAAATAAATTCAAAAAAATTGATTAATTCGTTGGTATTGATTGAATATTCAATTAAAATTACAAATGAGGGAGAACTTGATGGTTATATTGGAGATATTGTGGATTATATACCTAAAGATTTAAAGTTTAACTCAGAAATGAATAAAGACTGGTTTATTTCTACAGATGGTGCATTACATAATATTACTTTGGCAAATGAGAAAATTAGTGCGGGGCAGGAAAAAGAGCTAAAACTTATTCTTACTAAAACGATGACTAATAATAATACAGGAACTGTTATAAATGTAGCTGAAATTGGAAAAGCAACCAATGACTTATCAATAGATGATTGTGATTCTACACCTGGCAACAAAGTGGAAGATGAGGATGATATGAGTAAAGCTGAAGTAATTATTTCTATTAGTACAGGTATGGAATTTATTGTAACTATATTAATAATAATAACATTAATTTTAGTGATATCATTATTTATAATTTTAAAAAAGAAAGGAGGTAAAAAGTGGGGAAAAAATTGATATATAATATAATATTTATATTATTAAGTATTATTTTAATTATATTTTTAAAATCTAGCTATAGTATGGCAAAATATGATTTGGATGATGATTAATGCTACACAAAACAATAATGGAGAAAAAGCTATAGCACTATATATGAAAGAGCATGGGACGTTTTCTATAGATCCAAAAAAGATTATTAATAAAACAATACAAGCAGGATATAATAACACAATACATGAAAGTAATGCTACTTGTGTAAGTGAATCAAATACTGCTACAGGACTATATTATTATAAGATAAGATATATATGTGATATTTTCCCTGATAAAGTTGAGATTTATAATGATAAGAATTCTGTAAAAACAAGTAAGTTAGGTGTATTTCAAAAGTTAGCTGCTATATTGGTTAATGGCAAAAAAAATCAAGGAGATTTAATGATAAATGGAAATCAGTTTTCAAAATATCTTGAAGCAAATAAAAAAAGTTTAGGTATTCCAGATAATGTTGAGGTTGGAAAATACGGAAAAGATGATGGAAGCATTGCAAATGCACATGAAGTTGAGGATTATAAACAACAAGCTGAAAAATATAAATGTAATGTAGTTAAAGGAGATAGTACTAAAACTAGTATAAACCAATTAGGACCATTTGAGGTTAATTTTTCAGATGATGTAATAATAGATGAAATAACAGTAAGTGATGCAGATTTTGTTTCTGTAACAGTGGACGGAAAAAACTATACAACTAAAAAAGATATAGTATCTAAAATAAAAGGCGGAAAAGAATTTTATATAAATATAAAAAATGATAAAAAAATAACATCTAAAAAGAATATTAAAATAAAAACTAAAACAAGTAAAAATTATTATAAAGCAAGATTAATTTTACTAGAAGCATATAATGCAGGACAAAATTTAGCTATATTTGGCTTTGAAAGCAAACCAATAACTAACACATTGACCTTGACTTCAAAAGTAGGAAAATTAAGATTACTAAAAACAGATGGAACAGATTATGTGTATGGAACCACATTTAAACTTTATAAAGCATCAGTTAATAGTGCTGTTGTAGGGGACACATTAGAGCCAATCCAGGTAACATGTGAAACTGGAACAACAGGAGGAAGATATAATTATTATAAAAATAATGGAACTGTAAAAATAAAAGATTTAAATAGTCCAATTGATAGCAATAATGCTACAAAATTAGTTGTAGGCAAATCAAATTTAAATAATGGATATAATGGGCTTGTAGATATTGCAGGATTGCCTGAAGGATGGTATTTTGTTGAAGAAGTATCTACAGATGCAAATCATTATATTTCTCAAAGAAATAAATTGGTGTATTGCAATTCTACAAGTGTATTAAGTGAAAATTATCAATTGAAAGAAGTAAATAATAGTAAAATTGATCAAGTATATTTACAATATGCTATAAAGGTTATTACTGATAATATGCCCAAAACAACGTGGAGAGGAGATAGCCAAGAAATACAAAAGATATATTATACGGTATATTCTAAAAATCCAAGTAGTAATTTTATAAAAGAGGTAGAAAGTAAAGTTGATTTTAATAAAAATGATAGTTATAATCAAAAAAGAACAAAAATAGTTAGTGCTATTTTTAAATTGAGATATAAAGATATATTAAAAAATGTTAAATATAATGGAAAAACACTTGAAGAGATATATAGAAATATATCTCAAGAATCATATAAGCAATTATTAAGGAATTATTTGCAAGAGGCATATAAACGAGGACTAGATAAGGATATGCCTCATAAACATATGAAAAATGTATATTATTCAAGAGCAATTGGAATAACATGTATTGATTGGATTAATAAGAAAAATGATACTGGAAGTTTAACAATAAAAAAGGTTGATAATGATAATCCAAATGTGCCAATAAAAGGTATAGGATTTAAAATTTATAGTGTAGAAAAAGATAATTGGATTAAAATTAATCAAGAAGGGGCAATTTCTTATGTGCCTTTTGAGGATCAAAATACAGAATTATACACAGATGGGGATGGAATAATACAAGTAGATAACTTGCCTAAAGGAAAATACAAAGTATATGAAACAAAAATTCCACAGGAATTACAGAACATATATGAAATAACAGAGACACAAAGGATAAAAAGATATGACCAGATATATTATGATGTAAAGGCTAAAATAATAAAGGATGCAAATGGAAATGATGAAATAACTATTACATCAAATGACTTGATATTAACAGCGAAGAACAGAAAAACAAATGGAAAAATTATAATTCAAAAACAAGATAGCAGTACAAAGAAAAATTTGCAAGGTATAGGATTTAAAATATATAGTAAAGAGAAACAAGGTTGGTTAAATACAGATGATGAAAATAAGGTTACGGATTATGTAGATTTTAACAAAGCAAAGTTATTTGTTACAGATTCTAATGGTTTAGTGCAAATAAATAATGTTTTAGCTGGAAAATACATGATTGTAGAAACCAACCTAGGGCCATATAGTGATATATATGAATTGAAAACATTTACATTTAATGGTATGGTAATTACGGGGAATATAGTAAATAATGACTATGAAGTAAAAAATGATTCTAGTGGACAGAATTCGGTTGTTGTAGCATATAATGATAGGGTTTATATAGGACTTACAGGATTTGTATGGCAGGATAATTTAGCACATTATAATGATAAAACTAATATGACAAGAAATAATATATATGATTATGATGTTGATTATAAAATAAAGGGAATAACAGTGAAATTAATGGATAAAACAAACCCAACTGTTCCTGTAAAAACAACAAAAACTGATGATAATGGAAATTATGAATTTAGCAAAGTTTTATTAAATAAATTATCATATTATTATGTAGAATTTGAATATGACGGATTAATTTATCAAAGTGTTAATTATGTTCAATTTGATAGAGAAGATGGTTCAAAGGCAAATGAAGATGAAAATATAAGGGGAAACTTTAGTAACAGTTTTGCAAATATTAATGCAAATAATAAAGTAGTATTTAATAATAAAGAGATAGAACTAAAATATAATAAAGATGCTCAAGGATTGGTAACATTGGACAACTGCTGCAAAAGAAATACTATTGGAAAGAAAGTTGAAATAGTTAGCAGTACAGGTGATTTTGATATCTATTCAAATACATTAATAACAAAATTGAATTTAAAAGATTATTATGATACATATTATTCTAATAGTGATATAATTGAAAATATAAATCTAGGTCTATATGAAAGAGAAAAACCAGATTTATCTGTAAAAAAAGATGTATATAAAGCAGATGTATCAATAAATGGAATGTATTATACATATAATTACAATCAAAATCTTGTTGAAGATAAAATAGATACAACACTTGGGGTTCAATTCCAAAACAAAAGAACTGAAAATTATAATTTACCAATATATAAAGCAGATGCTGCATACAAAAGCGAAGACGATTCAAAAAATCTTGATGTTAAAGTAACATATAAAATTGCATTAATAAATGAAGCAACAAATATATATTCACAAGTAAATAGTATTAGCGAATATTTTAGTAGTCAATACCAATATACTGGAAAAATTGGTATAGGAACACAAGATGAAATTACAAAAGATATATCTGGAGATGTTAAGGTAACAGAAGGTGGAAATAAGGAAGGATATAAATGTTATAAATTTGAAAATTTAGGAATAAAAAAGTCCCTCCAATAAGCCAAGGAAGTAATGTTAAATATTTATATATTGAATTTAAACTACCTAAAGATGAATATTATAAAAATGGTGAGTTTATAGAGTTAAATCTAGAAAATATTGTAGAAATTGCATCATATTCAAATTACCAAGATGCTGGTTTCCAAAATTCTTATGCAGGAATTGATAAAGATTCTATTCCAGACTCTGTACAAACAAACATACCACAGACTAATATAAAAGATGTATCAACATGGGAAGATGATATGGACAAGGCTTTAGGATTACAAGTTAGAGATGCAGGAGATAGACAAATTACAGGTGTTGTGTTTGAAGATGCGACTATTGTAAATGAAAATAAAGAAAGACTTGGAAATGGAAAATATGATGAAGGTGAAGAAAAAATTAGTGACGTTACTGTAAATCTTGTAGAAAAAGAAAATGAAAATTCTAAGATAGTAAAATCTGTACAAACTAATAATGGAGAGTATACAATTAGTGGTTTTATACCAAGTAAGAATTATTATATAGAATTTGAATGGGGAAATGATAAATATAGTGTAAATGACTATAAAGGAACTATAAGGACATATGAACGTTCATTAAATGTAGAAAGCAGTGAATATTGGTATAAAAATGATTTGACAAATAGATGGTCAGATGCAATGGATAATTGGGATTTGAGACAAGAAATTGATAAAGATGATTCAAAAGTAACAAAAATGACTTCAACTACTGATCCATTTTCTATAGGAATAGAATTAGTAGGAGAAAACAGTTATTCATATGAAAATAAATCATATGTTATAAATGGTGTTGACTTTGGACTTGCTGAAAGGCCAAGGCAATCAATTGAAATAAAAAAAGAAGTAAGTAGAGTTAAAATTTCTGATGCAAGTAGTAGGATATTAGTTGATGCAGAAATTGTAGAAGATGAGAATGGAAATAAGAAGTTTAAAGATGATGTTAAATATGCGGTTTATACAGATAAATCAAAAATAGCACCACTTGGAAAAGTAAAAGCAGAAATTGATAATGAATTATTCCCATTAACAGTTGATATTACCTATAAAATTACAGTATCAAATACTAGTGAATTGGATTATAATAGTGAAAGCTATTATAAATATGGAACAAAAGGAACAGAAGAACAAAAGGTTAAAATAAAACCAGTAGGAGTATATGATTATTTAGATAGTAAGTTAACAGTTGATGTGCAAAGTTTAAATAAAGAGGGAGTTACAAATAAAGTAATTTCAAAAGAAGAATATTTACAAACTGTAAGTGAAACAACAATCATTGAACAAGAGTACGAAAATTATAAGAATTGGAAAGATACAGACGAAAATTATTATACAAAATACGAGAATGAAATAACAGGTATGAAATATCAAACAATATTTGAACAATGGAAATCAAATACTGTGGAAACAACTACAAAAAATAAAAAAATTGCTAATAAAAATATAATAGATTTTGAAACTTTATCAAAAGAAATTGCAGCAGGTCAAACAAATGAGGCTACATTTAATGCACAAGGTACATTATCAAGCACAGATGAAATTAAGCTAACAAATGATGCAGAAATAACAAAAGTAGAAAGAAATGGACAATATGGAAGAAAAACTACTGCATTAAATACACCAATTTATGACAGAGCAGAAGAAGTAACAATTACACCACCTACAGGAGAAAATAAACAAATTACACCTTGGGTTATAATTTCAATATCTGCAATGGCAGTTTTAGGAATAGGAATAATCTTTATTAAGAAAAAAGTTCTAAAATAGGAATAATTTAGAAAAGGGAAATTTCCCTTTTCTTTTTTTGGCAAAAAAATATTGCAATTTTCGACATAGTATATTAAAATAAAAAACATAAATTGATATAAAAAATAAAATAAAAAATATATATCACAAAAAGTAAAAAACTTTTTAAAAGTAGCTTACTAAAAAGACAAAAAACACAAAAGACAAGTAGTAAAATAAGCCTATAAAAAGTTTAAGAGGTGATAAGGATGTTTCAAAATATAGAAGGGGTTGTAAATAATGGACAACCTTATGGAAAAACAAAAATAAAAAAATTAAGTATATTTGCAAATGTTTTTGAACTTAGAAATATAGCAATATATGTAATATCATTTATGGTATCATTAATAGGCCTTGGTGGTGAATTATCGCCATTTAGTATAAGTATATTTGCTGCATGTTTTGCAAATTCTATTCCACTATTAGGGGTAGCAATAGTTTCAGTAATTGGAAGTAGTATAAAATATGGAGTAACAGGTGCTTTATCATATATGCTTACAGCACTAGTTATGATAGCAACATTTTTTATAATAAAACCTAAATACAATGAAGAGGAAAGAAACGAAAAAGTAAAGGTTTCCAAAAATGTATTTATAGCATCATTTTTAGTTCAATTTGCAAAAACAATGATGGCAGGATTCACTATATATGATTTATTAGTTAGTATAACATTTTCAGTTGTAGCTGTTGTATTTTACAAAATATTTGTAAATTCTTTAATTGTATTGCAAGATTTTAGAGAAAAACGTGCATTTTCTATAGAAGAAGTAATAGGAGCAAGTTTACTTATATCAATTGCAGTTAGTTGCTTTGGAGAATTAAATATATTTGGATTTGGAATAAGAAATATATTAAGTATATTAATTGTAATGATACTAGGTTGGAAAAATGGAATATTAGTTGGAACAACATCAGGTGTAACAATTGGTGTGACAATTGGAATAATAGCATCAACAGAACCAATAATGATTGCTGCATATGCAATATCTGGAATGATTGCGGGAATATTAAATAGATTTGGAAAAATAGGTGTAATAGTTGGATTCGCCTTAGGAAATGTGGTTCTTGCATATGTTTCAAATGGTTATACTGTTGAACTTATACATTTTAAAGAAATATTAATTGCATCAATAGGATTACTTGCAATTCCAAAAACAGTTCATATAGATATAGAAGAATTTATGGGAAATGGAGAAAAACTTTTACCAATTTTTCAAAATAGAGGTTTAAACCAAAGTAAAGAAACTGCGGAGAAATTAAACAATGTATCACAAACAATCCAAGAAATGGCAAATACATATAAAAACCAAGCTGTAAAAGAAGAAAATGAAGAAATAGAAAAAAATGACAAAGACATATTTATAGCAGAATTGTTAGATAGTATAGAACCATATAAAGAAAATATGTTATATGACGATATGGCAAATACAGAAGGAAAAATAGTTGATGACATATTTAATTTATTAATGGACAAGCAAGAGATAACTAAAGAAGATTTATTAAATATATTTGCAAAAAATAATAGTTATATTATATCAACAGATGATGAAAAAATAAGTAAAAATTTAGAAAACAATATAATGCAAATAGTTAGAGCCGTAAATACAGCTTTTAAAATAAGTAAAACAAATTTTGTTTGGATGAAAAAGATAGAAGAAAACAAGAAAAATATGGAGGCACAGCTAAAAGGTGTATCTAAGGCAATATCTGGCATTGCAAAGAATTTAGAAGAAGATATAAAAAAACAAATAGAATATGAAAATGAAAAGAAACAAATTACAGATATGCTAAAACTAAAAAGTATAGCTGTTCAAGAAATAGCAATAAAAAAACAAGGAAGATTTTTAGTAGAATTATATCTAGAAAAAATCAAAACACAGTAGATACACAAACTATAGAAAAAATAGTGTCAGAAGTATTAGGAGAAAGAATTGTAGTAAATCAAGAAGCATGTATAGGAAGTAGAATAAATCTAATATCAGATGATAAATATATAATGGCTCTTGGAATAGCAAATGTTCAAAAAGCAGGAAACGAGGTATCAGGAGATAGTATAATAAATACAAGGCTTAAAGATGGAAAATACCTAGTTGCAATAAGTGATGGAATGGGAGCTGGAGAAAAAGCAAAAGAAAGTAGCAAACAAGCACTAAAAATGTTAGAAAACCTATTAATGTCAGGTTTTGACAAAGAAACATCATTAGAATTAATAAATACAAGTTTAATAAACAAAAATGATGAAATCTTTGCAACACTAGATATTGCGATAGTTGATTTATACCAAGGAACAGTAGAAATGATAAAAAGTGGAGCTTGTCCAACATATTTTAAAAACAAGAAAAAAGTACAGGTAATAAAATCAAAATCACTACCAGCTGGAATGATTAATGAATTAAACTTAGAAGTATTTGACAAAGACATAGAAAACAAAGAAATAATGCTTATGTGTACAGATGGCATTTTAGACTCAAATGTTGAATATAAAAATAAAGAACTTTGGGTTAAATACGTAATTGAAGATATAGAAACAGACAACACTAAAAAAATTGCTGACTTATTATTAAATGAAGCAATTGACAATAACTTTGGTATGCCAAAAGACGATATGAGCGTATTAGTATGCAAATTTAGAAGCAAAGAATAGACAAGGTAGACAAGGGGACGGGGTTTTTGTCTTAAGCTTTTTGGGACTTTTTTATATAATTAAAATAAATATTATTAAAGGCAGATAACATTAAAATAAAAATTTTTTAATTTATTATTTTTAGTTTAAAGATTTTTATTCTTATGTTATCTGTTTTTATGTTTAATAAGAAAAGATTAAAAAGTTTTAAGAAAAAATGTTACAATTGTTTTGAAGTTAAATGGTAATTATATATTATTTTCTTACACCTTGGTGTCGCAACCAACTAATTTAAAACTTTATATGTTGGTTTCTCCAATCCGCACTCGTGCTAAGCACTCGTTTGGTCGCTTACGCGATGTTTTAAAATAATATATGATTACCATTTAAGCTCTTAGGCAAGTCGTTACATGTGGCAATTTTTCTCTTGCATGTTTAATTAAAATATGATATAGTATAACCATAAAAAGGGAGGAATATTATGAGTAGAGGAAAAAGATATGAACAAGAACCAAAGCTAAATCTAAAAAAAGTATTTGCAGTTGTAATTGCTATAGCCGTAGTAATAATGTTTGTATTTATAATAAAAGGAATATTGTTAAAGGGTGAAGAAAAAGGAAAAATAACAAGCAAAAGTTATTATACAATATTTAAAGACAATAAATGGGGAGTAATTGATTCAAACGGAGATATAGTAATAGATCCTGCCTATGAAGAAATGATAACAATTCCAGACCAGAAAAAGGATGTATTTGTGTGTACATATAATGTAAACTATGAAACAGGAGAATATAAAACAAAAGCATTAGATTCAAACAATAAGGAAATATTTACTGATTTTGAACAAATCGAATCAATACCAAATACTGATGAACAAAACAATGTATGGTATGAAAGTAATGTACTAAAAGTAAAAAAAGATGGCAAATATGGTTTAATAGACTTGGATGGAAAAGAAATATTAAAAGCTGAATATTCAGAAATTTTTGCTATGCCAGGAATTGAAAATAGTTTAAAAATAAAAAAAGATGACAAATATGGTATAGTAAATACTGAAGGAAAAATAATAATAGAACCAAAATATCAAGATATAACAACACTTGGAAAAGATGATAAATCTGGGTTTATAGTAAAAAATGAAAATGGAAAATATGGTATAGTAAGTTATTTAGATGCACAAATATTAGATGCAAAATTTGACGAGGTAACTAAAGTGTACGGAAATGACTTATATGTTGTAAAACAAGATAATAAAATACAATTAGTAGGAAAAGACTCAAATGTGGTATTATCAGAAGGTTATGATGAAATAACAGGTATTTTAAAAAATAAAGAAAATGGAATAATCTTTAAAAAAGATAAAAAATATGGTGTAATGAAAATTACAGGAGAGGTAACAATTAATCCAGAATATGAAGATTTAAAAGAAGCAAAAGATGGAATTTTAATTGCAAAAAAAGGTCTAAAATATGGATTAATTGATATAACAAATACACCAAAAATAGAAGCTAAATATATGGCTATTTCATATAATGAAAAAGCAGATTTATATATACTTGAAGATGATAGTGCAAATTCTACTATTTTAAATAGTAATTTTGAAACAAAACTACAAGGAATATTAAATAAAGTTGATGAGGAAAAAGGATATTTGAAAATAAGAGTAGGAGATGAATACAAATATTACAATTTTAAATTTGAAGAGAAAAAAAGCATCAGAAGTATTAACATCAAATACATTATTTTTAAGTAAAAAAGATGGAAAATATGGTTTTGTAGATAAAAATGGAAATGTTGTTGTCGAATATATTTATGATGATGCAAAAGAACAAAATTCAAGTGGATTTGCAGCAGTAAAAAAGACGGAAAATGGGGAAGCATAAATAGCAAAGGAAATGTAGTAATAGAACCAACATACAATTTAGATAATTATCTAGTAATAGACTTTATCGGAAAATGGCACTTAGGACAAGATATGAATTTAAATTATTATATACAATAATATAAATTTTAAAAAAGGTGATAAAAATGGAACTAAAGACAAATTATCAATATACATATTTTATACATCCTTTTATAGTAAAGGAAAACAGATATCAAAAATATTTACTTAAACTATTAAAGGACAAAAAGTGTAATATAAAAATATTTAAAAAAGAAAAAGATTTAAAATTATATAAATATTTTTTACCCGAAATTAGAAAATTTTTATTTTCTAGTTTTGACTTTACACCAAATAAACTAAAAGAGTTAGAAAAGCTACCAATTGAAACACAATCAGCACTTCTTAGTAGATATCCTTGTACAATGTTTGAATATGTGTTAGAAAAAGATATACAAGGAAAAACAGGAGAAGAAAAAGGAATATTTTTTGGAATTAGAAAACTAGAAATAATATGTTTTAATACAGGAATATGTTTTTTATGCATTAAAACTAATATAGAAAATACAAATAGATTTGATGATTTATTAATTTTAATTATAAATTTAGAGATATAAAGCAACAATTTCAATTAAGCAGTTTTGATAAAATAAGAATTCAAACAGATGCATTTGAAGATGTAAAAAGTTTTACAGATTTTATTGGACAAATTACAGGAGCTAATTTAGAAGCTGCAAAATATGATATAGATACAGAAAGATTTTTATCATATTCATATGCTTGTATAGAACAAGACTATTGGAATGAATATAGAAAATTTGAAAACATAGAACATAATTTTATTAAGTTTACAAATATTATGCCAGCAAGCAACATTGCAAGTTTTATTAAAGATGAATCAGTAATAATATCTGAATGGAAATATGCAAAATTAGGACTAACTAAACAAGGAATAACTTTATTTTCTTCGGCTACGGAAATGAATAATTACACAATATTACCAGAAGAATTTGAAACACAATATTTTTATACATATATATTAAATTTATATAAAAAAATATATTTAAAAAATTAGGATTTGAGTTTAGTAATTCTAAAAATGTAAAAAAAAGCAAGGAAGAAGTTTATAGAATTTACAAAGAAAATATGGATACAAGAAATTACAGAAGATGAGGCAGGAACAATTATAAATCACAGACTAAATGAAGTATTAGAACTTGATTCATTATATTTATCAACTAAAAATAAGTATGATGTTTTGTATAAGGATTTAAATATAGAAAAAAATAGTAAATCAACAATAATAATTGCATTTATACTTCTTGCATCATTAATTTTTAATATAATGAATTTTATACAAATATTAAATAAATAAAAGTTATTGATTAATTATAATAAATAAAATGAAAAGTAATTAGAAATATAAAAGGAAAAATAAAAATGAAAATTACATGTGGTACAGATATAATTGAAATATCAAGAATAAAAGAAGCATTTGACTCATTAGGTGCTTCTTTTTCAAACAGAATATATACTAAAAAAGAAATTGAATATTGTGAAAGTAAAAAAACTCAAAAATACCAGCATTATGCAGCAAGATTTGCAGCTAAAGAAGCAACATTTAAGGCAATATCAAAAAGTTTAAATGGTAAATATGATATAGATTGGAAAGATATAGAAGTTGAAAATGATGAAAATGGAAGACCAAGTATAAATTTAAAAAGTGATAAAATTATTGATAAAATTGAGGATATAGATATAAGTATATCTCATTGCAAAGAATATGCAACAGCAATGGTTATTGTCACTATCAGCACAAGTGATTAAAATGAAATAAATTATCGCAAGTTTTGTTTTTTTGGAGGCAAGAATGTTACAAATTTAAGTGATTAAATGGCAATAATATATTATTTTTTGCACCTTGGTGTCGCAACCAATTAAAATAATTTAATTGTTGGTTGCTGCAATCTAATATATTATTGCCATTTAAACCCGGAACCAGTGGCAATAAATTGCCAACTAAACCCGGAACCGATGGCAATTTTTATGAAAGGAAGATGTTTATGGAATTTTTTGATTCTCATTCTCATTTAAATGATGAGAAATTTGATAAAGATAAAGATGAAACAATTAATATGTTAAAAAAAGAGAAAATTACAAGATTTATTACATGTGGCTATGATTTAGAAAGTTCAAAAAAAGCAATAAATATTGCCCAAAAGTATGATTGTACTTTTGCTACATGTGCTATTTCCCCAAATGATATTCCACAATCTGAAGAGGAATTGTGGAAAGAACTAGAAGAAATTAAAAAAATTGCGAAACAAAAAAAGGTAGTTGCTATTGGCGAAATTGGTTTAGATTATTATTGGAACAAAGATAATAAAGAATTGCAAAAAAAGGCTTTTATAAAGCAAATAGAAATTGCAAATGATCTTAATCTTCCAATTGCAATCCATACAAGGGATGCAGTAATGGATACATTGGAAATTTTAAAACAAAACAATGTTAATAATAAAGGAATATTTCATTGCTGCCCATTAAATAGGGAACTTGTAAAAGAAGGCTTGAAGCTTGGATTTTATATATCTTTTTCAGGAGTTGTTACTTTTAAAAACGCAAAAAATGCAAATGAAATTATTGAAATGGTTCCTTTAGATAAATTGTTAATAGAGACAGATAGCCCATATTTGGCTCCTGAGCCTGTAAGAGGAACAAAAAATACACCAGCAAATGTAAAATATGTTGCAAAGAAGATTGCTGAGGTTAAAAAGATGAAATTAGAAGAAATTGCAAATATAACATATGAAAATGCAAATAATGTTTATAAAATAAAAAAATAACATGAACTATATTTAAATTTATAGTTCATGTTATTTTTTATTGATTTATTTTCCAAAATCAACTTTTACATTTTTTCTTGTTTCATCATTATCTACTGTAAATAAATCTTTTGGCTCAAAGTGAAATATTGATGCTATAATATTTGTTGGAAATAACTGAAGTTTTGTATTATACATAGTTACAGTATCATTATAAAATTGTCTTGCAAATGAAATTTTATTTTCAGTATTTCGTAACTCTTCTGATAATTCTGAAAAATTTTGATTTGCTTTTAATTCTGGGTAGTTTTCAGATACAGCCATAATTGTTTTTAAAGCAGTAGATAATTGCTCATCTAAATTTGCTTTTTGAGCTACTGTATTTGCATTTGCCCATGATGTTCTTAAAGATGCAATTTTTTCAAATGTTTCTGATTCATGACTTGCATATGCTTTTACTGTTTCAACAAAATTTGGGATTAAATCAAATCTTCTTTGAAGTTGAACATCGATTTGACTCCAACTGTTATCAACTTTCATTTTAGCATTTACAAGTTTATTGTACATAGCTATAACAGCAATTATTAAAATTAAAATTATTGCGAGAATAACCCATGGCATATTAATTCCTCCTTTAAATTATAATAATATTATAATGTATTTAAATAATAACATATAAAAAAAATTTATACAATATAAAAATATAAAATTTTTTAGTCATAGCAAGGAAGATGAGAGCATATAATAAAAAGTATAGACAATATTTAAACTGTATAAACTTACGGACAGGCAATTTCCAAATATATGTGACTAGAATTTATAAAATTTGACAAATTATGAAAATCATAGTATAATATACGTGTTGCCAAAAGGAGGTAATATATGAAAGTTAAAAGCAAAGAAAATGCTTCAATTTCTATCATGAAAATTTTATGCATAAGCATAATTTTAATACTAATATCTGGTATTGGGGTTATGGCTGTAAGTGCAAAATTAAACAATGTAAAAATAATACTTCAAAATGGATATGAAATGACAGTTTTAACATCAAAAACTAAGGTTTCAGATATTTTAGAAGAAAACAATATAATATTAGAAGATGATGAAAAATCAGTTCCAGGCTTAGATGAAGAAGTTTCAGAAGAAACAAGCATAGTGATAAAAAATAAATCAGAACAAGAAGTTCAAATAGCACAAATATCAGAAACAGGAGTAGAAACATCTTTAGATGATTTATTAAAAAATTATGCACCAATTACAGAAAAAATAGTTGTTGAACAAGTAACAATACCTTATGAAACAATAACAAAAGAGGCTACAGGTTCAGGAGATGAAACAAGAAACAAAGTTGTACAAAATGGGCAAGATGGATTAAAAGAAATAACATATAAAATCAAATATCAAAATGAAACAGAAATAGAAAAAACTGTTTTATCAGAAGTTGTTATAAAAGAACCAGTAAATAAAATAGTTCAAATTCAAAAAGTTACATCAAGAGCATCTACAACATCAAGAAGTACTGCTGTATCATATGGCGGAGGAAAATGGAGCTATTCAGCAAGTGATATGGATTTATTATGTGCTATAACAGCGCAAGAGTGTGGTTCAAGTTATTCTGGGGCTTTAGCAGTAATTACTACTGCATGTAATAGAGCTGAAAGCGCAAAATGGAAATCACGAGGATTAGATCCACTTAGTCAATATAAAGCAAAAGGACAATTTTGTTATTCAATAGATAGTCATTGGAAAAGAAAATTAAATGGTAACTATTCATCAGCTGTAAAACAAGCAGTAACAGACGCGTTAAATGGTAAAAGAAATCATAGCTATTTATCATTTAGAGCAGCTGGAACACATAGTGGAGAATTAATAGGTGGAAATGTGTATTTCTAAAATAAATATAATAAAAAAGCATATCTCTAAAAAGAAATATGCTTTTTTTACATAAGTGGAGGAATAAAAATGAAATTAATATCATGGAATGTAAATGGAATTAGAGCATGTGTAAATAAAGGATTTATCGATTTTTTTAATAAAATAGATGCAGACATATTTTGTATTCAAGAAACTAAATGCCAAAAAGGACAAATAGAGCTTGAGTTTGAAGGCTATGAAAGCTATTGGAATAGTGCAGAGAAAAAAAGGTTATTCTGGAACAGCTATTTTTACTAAAATAAAACCATTAACAATAAAATATGGAATTGGAAAAGAAGAACATGACAAAGAAGGAAGAGTAATAACATTAGAATTTGATAAATTCTATATGGTAAATATTTATACACCTAATTCAAAAAGGGAATTAGAAAGACTAGACTATAGAATGATTTGGGAAGACGAAATAAAGAAGTATTTATTACATTTAAATAAAATAAAACCAGTAATAATGTGTGGGGATTTAAATGTTGCACATAAAGAAATTGATTTGAAAAATCCTAAAACAAACAGACATAATGCAGGATTTACAGATGAGGAAAGAAATAAAATGACAGAATTACTAGATGCAGGATTCACAGATAGTTTTAGATATAAATACCCAGACAAAGAAAATGAATATAGTTGGTGGTCATATATGGGAAGAGCAAGAAAAAAAAATGTAGGATGGAGAATTGATTATTTTATAGTGTCAAATGACATTGTAAAAAAAATAAAGGATGCTACAATTCATCAAGAAGTTTACGGAAGTGACCATTGTCCGGTGGAATTAATAATAGATTAAGAGGAGAAGAGTATGAATGAAATAAAACATAATTGGAAAAAATGGGTATATTGGTTTATACTTGGAGTTGCAATAATAACATTTTATAAGTTATTAGATAATTTTAGTCAAATATCTAATATTGTTAGCAATTTTTTTAATGTAATAAGCCCGTTTTTTATAGGAGTATTAATTGCATATTTATTGTATATACCTAGCAGAAAAATTGAGGGATGGTATAGAAAAACTAAAATAAAAATATTAAATAAAAAGGCAAGAATATTTAGTGTAATTACTGTATATATAATTGCTATGTTATTAATAGTATTAATATTTAATTTTATTTTTCCGGTATTAATAGAAAGTCTTACGGAATTTGTGACTAATATTCAAAGTTATATAGAATTAACTATAAATAAATATAATTCGTTACCAGAAGATTCTATATTAAAAAGTGATATGGTTTCTGAATTAATTCAAAATATACAAAACGTAGATATAAAACAATATATAAATTTAGATAGACTTGCTCAGTATGCAAAAGGAGCAATAAATTTTGTTACAAGTATATTTGATATTTTTGTGGCTTTTATAGTTTCTGTATATGTTTTAGCAGGAAGAACAGAAATATTACAATTTTTTAGAAGATTAATTAAATCAATATGTGGCGAAAAAACTTTCAAGAATATAGAAAAATATTTTAATAATACAAATGACATATTTTTTGGATTTATAAGTAGTCAATTAATAGATGCTGTTGTAGTAGGAATATTAACAACAATTGCGATGAGCATAATGCAAATAAAATATGCACCTCTTCTTGGATTTATAATTGGACTATTTAATATAATACCATATGTTGGAGCTATAATTGCTGTTGTAATAGCAATAGTTATAACATTAATTACTGGAGGTTTTTCACAAGCACTTTGGATGGCTATAGTAGTAATTATATTACAACAAATTGATGCAAATATTATAAATCCAAAAATTGTTGGAAATTCATTAAAAATAAGCCCATTATTGGTAATGTTTGCAATAACTGTTGGTGGAGCATATTTTGGAATGCTTGGAATGTTTTTAGCAGTTCCAGTTGCTGCAGTATTAAAAATTTTAGTTGAGGATTTTATTAAATATAAAGATAAAAAAAGAGAAGAAAAAGAAATAAAAAATTCTAGCCAAAGCTAGAATTTTTTTGTGTTAACTTCTTTGTAATAAATATTGTATACCTCCATTTGCAATTGCTGTTAATGTTAAAACTATTATACCTGCTGTAAGAACGCCTAAGACTATAGGTGGAATTGCTTTTTTTGGTGGTAAATCTAAGAAATTTGCAATTAAAGAGCCAACCCAAGCGCCAGTTCCTGGAAGTGGTATTGCAACAAATAAGAATAAACCTAAAGCAGCAAAATTTTGTAATTTTTCACTTTCTTCTATTTTTTTAGTTGCTCTTTCACTTGCCCAATCGATAATAGCTTTAAAAGGTTTCCATCTACCAAAAAAATCAAATAATGGTCTTATATATTTTACAATAAAATATACTGGAATTATATTTCCAATAAAACTGCATATAAAAGATTCTAAATAATTTAAATGAAATGTAAATACTCCGGACTGGGATTGCACCTCTAAGTTCAATTATTGGAACCATCCCAATTAAAGCTGTTAAAATATATTTTACAAATAATGGTAAAGTTTCCATATTAAATCCTCCAATTAAAAATCCTGTTAATTTTATAATATAAAATGGTAGTTGTCAATAATAATAAAATTTACTTATTAATTTTTAAAAGTTTATTTATTAATAAATTTAATACTATAAAATTTATTAAATTCATAGTAATAAGTCTAAATATAGCAGGCAATATAGGTATTAAATCTGCAATATTAAACCACCAATTAAAAAATGTTAAGCCTACTATAAATAATCCTAAAAGCAAAAGTGCAAGTGTTAGTCTATAAGGGGAAACTAGTAAAGCAGAATTTTCACTTTTTCTAGATTTAGATAGTGTAAATAATAACATAAGCCCTGAGACACCAGTAGATATTACACATAGTGTAGAATAATACTTACTTGGAACAAGTCCATTTTTATACAAAATAGATATTGTAAATATTCCAAGTATTGCAGTAAGGGCTGTTGGAATCGATTTTGAAATTACATTTTTTAAGAAATTACCCCTTATTTTTTCTTTGTTTGGCTCTAGTGCTAGCATAAATGAAGGAATACCAATTGTTACAACACTAATTAAACTTAATTGAATTGGAACAAAAGGGTATGATTCATTCATAAATAAAAACATTAAAGCAAGTACACTTGAATAAATGGTTTTTACTAAAAATAAAGAAGCAGAACGTTCAATATTATTTATAGTTCTTCTACCTTCGCTTACAACTTTTGGCATTGATGCAAAATTTGAATCTAGTAAAACTAACTGAGAAACATTTTTTGTAGCATCACTACCATTTGCCATTGCTATACTACAATCTGCAGTTTTTAATGCTAAAACATCATTTACACCATCACCTGTCATTGCAACGGTTTTTCCGCTTTTTTGAAGAGCAATTACTAAATCTTTTTTTTGTGTAGGGCTCACTCTACCAAAAATAGTATATTTTAAAGCAGCTTTTTCTAAATCTTTATCAGATGTGATTTTTGACATATCAACATAATTATCAAACTTATCAAGGCCAACAGATTTTGCAATTTTTGAGACAGTAACTGGATTATCACCAGAAATGATTTTAATATCAACTTCTTGATCTTTAAAATATTTTAGTGTATTTTTAGCTTCTTTTCTTATTACATCTGATATTAAAACAAAACCTAAAGCAGTTATATTGTTTGGTAAATCTTTATTGTTAAAGTTTTCATTAGAATGTGCAAGTAATAAAATTCTATAATTTTCAGAATAATTTTTAACTTTTTCTTCATAAATTTTAAAGTTATCTTTTAAAATAAATTCAGGAGCACCTATAATATAACTACCTTCATTTTCAAAATTAATTCCAGACCACTTTGTTTTTGAAGAAAATGCCACAATTTTATTTGGCTTAAATTCTATATTGATATCAGTGAAATAAGCTTTTATAGCTTGAATTGTAGAATTTTCATCTTCGGAAAATTTTGCAATATTAGCTAAGATATTTTTCATTTTATTTTTATCAATATTATCAAGAGGGATAAAATCATTTACTTCCATCCTTCCTTCTGTTAGTGTTCCTGTTTTATCAAGACAAAGAGTATCAACTCTTGCAAGTGTTTCAATACAATAAAGTTCTTGAACTAAAACCTTAGACTTAGAAAGCCTAATAACACTTACAGCAAGAACAGTACTAGTAAGAAGAACAAGACCTTCAGGAATCATACCAATAACAGCTGCAACAGTTTGAACAACTGCACTTTTAAAACTTCCGCCATCAATATTTAATTGATTTACAAAAAGTAAGGTCCCTATAGGAATGATTGCAAAAGTTAATATTTTTATAATTTTATTTAAAGAATTCATAATCTCAGAATTTATTTTTTTTACGTATTTTGCACCGCTAGAAATTTGAGCTGTATAATTATCATTACCTATATGTTCAACTTTGGCATAGCACTTTCCGCCAACAACATAACTACCAGACAAAAGCATGTCGCCAGAACCCTTAGAAAAACTATCAGGTTCACCAGTTATAAAAGATTCATTAACTAAAATATCACCTTTAATTAAAATACAATCAGTAGGAATCTGGTTGCCTGTATTAAAAACAACAATATCATCTAAAACAAGGTCATTTATAGAAATTTCTTGTATATTACCATTTCGAACTACTTTAACCTTAGAAGCAGCCATTATAGCAAGTTTATCAATGACTTTTTTAGAATGTATTTCTTGAAATGTACTAATTGCAGTATTAATAATTACAATACCCAAAAAAAGCATATTTTTATAAGAACCAACACAAAAAATTGCAATACCTAAAAACAAATTTAAAAAATTAAAAAGTGTAAAAAAATTCTCAAAAATAATTTGCTTTATACTTTTTGTAGGCACAGAAGTATCGTAATTTACTAAATTATCATGAAATCTGTTATTTAATTGATCATCATTTAAACCTATATTTATATCAGGATTATAACGCACCATAAATATTTCTCCTTAAAAATTGCCATCGGTTCCAGGTTTAATTGGCAATAAATTGCCACTAGTTCCGGGTTTGTTTGGCAATATTTTATTTTATAATTTTATATACTAAAATAATATATAACATAAATCAGCAAAAGACAATAAATAAAAGACAAAATAATATAAAAAAATATAAATTCTTTTAATAAAGAAAACAACAAAGAAAACAACGCTGTAAAAATATAGCGGATATTTGGTTAAAAATAATGATAAAAACAATTTTTTAGGCATTAAATAAAGCTGTTTGTAACAAATTGCCAAACAAACCCGGAACCAGTGGCAATAAATTGCCAATTAAACCCGGAACCGATGGCAATTTTTTAGAATAAAGTTGCTTTAAAACCTTGACTTCCGTAAGAGAAAAATGATATAATAGATAAGGTTTATTATCAATTTTAATTTAAATCAAAAATTTATTTAAAAAAGAGGAATTAGGTATAGAAAATTTTATGCAAATTTTAGTTGAAAAGCAGGCATCTAAAATGTATAAAACAGACTATATACTAAGAAGGACTTTTTTAAAATAATAAAATTTATATCTGCTTAAATTTTTTTAAGGAGTGATTTTTTTGAAACTAAAAGACGTAGTTTATGAGAAAGCATCAAGGAAAGATTTCGCAAAAGTTGGCGATTACATCGAAATGCCAAATCTTATCAAAGTCCAAAAAGATTCATATGACTGGTTTGTAGAAGAGGGATTAGGGGAAGTATTAAAAGATATTTCACCAATTGAAGACTATTCTGGAAACCTTGTTTTAGAGTTTTTTGACTATTACATGGAAGAAAAAACAAAATATACACTAGAAGAAGCAGAAAGAGATGCTACATATGCAACAAGATTACATGTAAAGGTAAGACTAATTAACCGTGAAACAGGAGAAATTAAAGAACAAGAAATTTATTTAGGTGATTTCCCACTAATGACTAATAGTGGTACATTTGTAATAAATGGAGCTGAAAGAGTTGTTGTAAGTCAGCTTGTTCGTTCACCAGGATGTTATTATGCAGAAGAATTTGATACTAAAACAGGTAAAAGAACTTATACATCAACAGTAATGCCACTACGTGGAGCTTGGATTGAATATGAAACAGATGGGAATGATATTTTCTATGTTCGTGTAGATAGAACAAGAAAATTACCAGTAACATCATTGTTAAGAGCAATTGGTATAATTTCTGATGATCAAATAAGAAAATTATTTGGAGATGAAGAATTATTAACAGCAACAATTGCAAAAGATACAATAAAAACCCAAGAAGAAGCATTAATAGAAATATACAAAAAATTAAGACCAGGTGAATTACCAACAGTAGAAGCAGCAAGAAGCTTATTTAACGGTTTATTCTTTGATAATAGAAGATATGATTTAGCAAAAGTAGGTAGATATAAATTCAACCAAAAATTAGCTTTAGCAACTAGAATTAAAGATAAAGTAGCTGCTAAAGATATAATAGATCCAGAAACTGGAGAAGTTTTTGTAACAGCAGGAGAAGTTATAACTAAAGAAGTTGCAGAAAATATACAAAATGCAGGAATAAATATTGTAGATGTTACATTTAATGAAAGAACTGTAAGAATTATAGGAAATGGAACTGTAAATATACATCAAGTATTACCAAATGTCGATTTAAGCAAATTACATTTTAAAGAATTAGTAAATTATTCAGTATTAAAAAATATTATTGACAATACTGATGAAAAAGATTTAGTAAAAACAATAGAGGAAAGATATAACGAATTAGTTCCAAAATGTATAACAACAGAAGATATAATAGCATCAATCAGTTATTTATTAAATCTTTCACATGGAATTGGTAAGCCAGATGATATTGACCATTTAGCTAACCGTAGAATTCGTTGCGTTGGTGAACTTTTACAAAATCAATTTAGAATAGGTTTAACAAGACTTGAAAGAGTTGTTAGAGAAAGAATGACAATTCAAGACTTAGATGTTGTTACACCACAAACATTAATTAATACAAAACCAATAACATCAGCAATAAGAGAATTTTTTGGAAGTTCACAACTTTCACAATTCATGGATCAAACAAATCCACTTTCAGAATTAACACATAAAAGAAGAATTTCAGCATTAGGACCTGGAGGTTTAACTAGAGAAAGAGCAGGTTTCGAGGTTCGTGACGTACACTATACACATTATGGTAGATTATGCCCTATAGAATCACCAGAAGGACCAAACATAGGATTAATATCAGCACTTTCATCATTTGCAAATATAAATGAATATGGATTTATTGAAACACCATATAGAAAAATAGATCCTGTAACACACAGAGCAACAGATATTGTAGAATACATGAGTGCAGATGTTGAAGATAATTACATAATTGCACAAGCATCAGAGCCAATGAATGAAAATGGTGAGTTTATAAATGACAGAATAAGAGTTAGATTTAAAAATGAAGTTATAGAAGTTGACAAACACATGGTACAATATATAGATGTTTCACCAAAACAATTAGTATCTATTGCTGCTGCCATGATACCATTTTTGGAGCATGATGATGCAAAAAGAGCTCTAATGGGAGCCAACATGCAACGTCAAGCAGTTCCACTTATGATTTCTGAAAGCCCAATAGTTGGAACAGGAATAGAATATAGAGCTGCAAAAGACTCAGGAATATTAGTTTTAGCTGAAGATGATGGAGTAATAGAAAAAGTTACTGCAGATGCAATTACAGTTAAATACAAAAATGGAAAAACAATAACACACAAATTACGTAAGTTTAAAAGAACAAATGGTGGTACATGTATAAACCAAAGACCAATAGTTGTAAAAGGAGAAAAAGTTAAAAAAGGAGATGCCATAGCAGATGGACCATCAACAAAAAATGGAGAAATGGCACTTGGTAAAAACGTACTTATTGCATTTTCTACTTGGGAAGGTTACAACTATGAGGATGCTATATTAATTAACGAAAAATTAGTTAAAGAAGATGTATTTACGTCAATACATATAGAAGAATATGATTGTGAATGCCGTGACACAAAATTAGGACCAGAAGAAATAACACGTGATATTCCAAACATTGGTGATGACTCATTAAAAGACTTAGATGAAAATGGAATAATTAGAATTGGTGCAGAAGTAAGACCTGGAGATATCTTAGTTGGTAAAGTTACACCAAAAGGTGAAACAGAATTAACTGCAGAAGAAAGATTACTAAGAGCAATATTTGGTGAAAAAGCTAGGGAAGTTAGAGATACATCACTTAGAGTACCACATGGAGAAGCAGGAACAATAGTAGATGTAAAAATATTTACTAGAGAAAATTCAGATGAATTAGGACCTGGAGTTAACCAAGTAATTAGATGTTATATAGCAACAAAAAGAAAAATATCTGTAGGAGATAAAATGGCTGGACGTCATGGTAACAAAGGGGTTATATCAAGAGTATTACCAGAAGAAGATATGCCATTTATGCCAGATGGTACACCAATAGACATTTTATTAAACCCACTAGGAGTTCCATCTCGTATGAACCTAGGTCAAGTGCTTGAAGTTCACTTAGGAGGAGCTGCCAAGGCATTAGGATGGAAAATATCAACACCAGTATTTGATGGTGCAACAGAAGCAGACGTTAGGGAAGCTTTAAAAATGGCAGGAATGAGTGAAGACGGAAAAACAATTCTATATGATGGAAGAACAGGAGATCCATTTGATAAACCAATTACAGTTGGAGTAATGTATATGTTAAAACTTCACCACTTAGTTGATGATAAAATACATGCTCGTTCAACTGGACCATACTCTTTGGTTACACAACAACCTTTAGGAGGAAAAGCACAATTTGGTGGACAACGTTTTGGAGAAATGGAAGTTTGGGCACTAGAAGCATATGGTGCATCATATACTTTACAAGAAATGTTAACAGTAAAATCAGATGATGTTGTGGGACGTGTAAAAACATATGAGGCAATTGTAAAAGGAGAAAATATACCTGAACCAGGAGTTCCAGAAGGATTCAAAGTACTTGTAAAAGAACTTCAATCTTTAGGATTAGATATAAAATTACTATCACAAGACAATAGAGAATTAGAACTAAAAGAAAATATAGAAGATGGAATTGAATATGATCCTGAAAGAGATAAAGAAGGATTAGAACAAGAAGAAGTTGTTGAAGATGGTGAGTTAGAAGATGGCTACACTGAAGAAGACGAAATGGCTGTAAATGATGAAGACAGTGATGAATTCTTTGAAGGACTTGATGATGAGGGAGAAAAAGACATTTTTGATAGTGACTTAGCAAATGACAATATGGATAATGATGACGATATAATAGAATAATATTTGTAGGGGGAAAAATAGTGGACGAATTAGAAATTTTTGATAAAATAAAAATTGGAATTGCATCAGATGAACAAATAAGAGAATGGTCAAAAGGTGAAGTAAAAAAACCAGAGACTATAAACTACAGAACATTAAAACCAGAAAAAGATGGTCTATTTTGTGAAAGAATATTTGGGCCAACAAAAGACTGGGAATGTCACTGTGGAAAATATAAAAGAGTAAGATATAAAGGAATTGTTTGTGATAGATGTGGTGTTGAAGTAACAAAATCAAAAGTAAGACGTGAAAGAATGGGACATATAGAACTTGCAGCACCAGTAGCACATATATGGTATTTTAAAGGAATACCAAGCAGAATTGCAGTAATGCTTGATATTTCACCAAGAAATTTGGAAAAAGTAATTTATTTTGCTTCATATGTTGTAACAGACAAAGGAAATACAGGACTTGAAAAATGTCAAGTATTAACAGAAAAAGAATATCATGAAGCAGAAGAAAAATACGGAAAAGGTTCATTTAAAGCCAAAATGGGAGCAGAAGCATTAAGAGAATTACTAGAACAAGTAGATTTAGATGAGTTATCTGCAGAACTATTAAAAGAATTAGAAAAAACAAGTGAACAAAAAAGAACAAAATTAGTAAAAAGATTAGACACAGTTGAAGCTTTTAGACAATCTGGAAATAGACCAGAATGGATGATAATGAATGTTGTACCTGTAATACCACCAGATTTAAGACCAATGGTACAATTAGATGGTGGAAGATTTGCAACATCAGATTTAAATGATTTATATAGAAGAGTTATAAACAGAAATAACAGACTAAAAAGATTACTAGAACTTGGAGCACCAGAAATAATAGTAAGAAACGAAAAAAGAATGTTACAAGAATCTGTGGATGCATTAATAGATAATGGTAGACGTGGAAAACCAGTTACAGGAGCAGGAAATAGACCATTAAAATCTTTATCAGATATGTTAAAAGGAAAACAAGGACGTTTCCGTCAAAACCTACTTGGAAAACGTGTTGACTATTCTGGACGTTCTGTTATAGTAGTTGGACCAGAACTTAAGATATATCAATGTGGGCTTCCAAAAGAAATGGCTGTAGAATTATTTAAACCATTTGTTATGAGAGAATTAGTTGGAAGAGGAATTGCTCAAAATATAAAAAATGCAAAAAGAATGGTTGAAAGATTAAAACCAGAAGTATGGGAAATATTAGAAGATGTTATTAAAGATCATCCAGTAATGTTAAACCGTGCTCCAACACTACATAGGCTTGGTATTCAAGCATTTGAACCAGTACTTGTAGAAGGTAGAGCAATAAAACTTCACCCATTAGTTTGTGAGGCATTTAATGCTGACTTTGATGGTGACCAAATGGCAGTACACTTACCATTATCACCAGAAGCACAAGCAGAAGCAAGATATTTAATGCTTGCAACAAACAACTTACTTAAACCACAAGATGGTAAGCCAGTTGCTGTACCTAGACTAGACATGATTTTAGGAAGTTACTATTTAACAATGGTTTTAGACGGTGAAAAAGGTGAAGGAACATATTATAAAGATGTAGATGAAGCAATAATGGCATATGAAAACCATGATGTTACAATACATGCAAAAATATTTGTAAGAGTAACAAAACAAATTGATGGAAAACTAAAAACTGGAAAAATAGAAACAAGTGTTGGTAGAATTATTTTTAACCAAGGAATTCCACAAGACTTAGGATTTATAGACAGAAAAGAAGATCCATTCCAATTTGAAATAAACTTCCCTGTAATGAAAAAATCAATGGGAGAAATAATTGAAAGAGTAATAAGAACACATGGATTAACAGAATCAGCAGAAGTTATAGATTATATAAAAGCATTAGGATATAAATATGCAACACTTGCTGGAATTACATATTCTATGGATGACGTTAAAGTCCCTGCAGCTAAAAAAGAATTATTAGCAGAAGCAGACAAAAAAATAGAAACAATAAGAAAACAATATGCAAGAGGATTAATAACAAACGAAGAACGTTATGAAGCAACTGTTAATGTATGGGAAGATACAACAAAAGAAGTTACAAAGGCAATGGAAGATAACTTTGATAACTTAAACCCAGTATATATGATGGTTAAATCAGGGGCCCGTGGTAATATTAACCAATTAAGACAAATAGCAGGTATGCGTGGTCTTATGGCAAGTACAACAGGTAAAGCAGTAGAAATTCCAATTAAATCATCATTTGCAGAAGGATTAGATGCATTAGAGTACTTTATTTCATCACATGGTGCGCGTAAAGGATTATCAGATACAGCTTTAAGAACAGCCGATTCAGGATACTTAACAAGAAGACTTGTTGATGTTTCACAAGATATTATAGTTAGAGAACATGACTGTGGAACAAATGACGGTATAATAATTTATGACATAAAAGATGGAAATCAAGTAATTGAAAAAATGCAAGAAAGATTACTTGGAAGATATGCAGTAGATGATGTTTATGATCCAAATACAAACGAATTAATAGTAGATAATAATACAATGATTACAGAAAGTATAGCAGAAAAAATAGTATCTGCAGGAATAGAAAAACTAAAAGTTCGTTCAGCACTAGGATGTAGAACAAAACATGGTGTATGTCAAAAATGCTATGGAATGGGATTAGCAAGACGTGATTTAGTTTCAATAGGAGAGGCAGTTGGAATTATAGCTGCACAATCAATTGGTGAACCTGGAACACAGCTTACAATGAGAACAATTCACTCTGGTGGTGTTGCTGGTGTTGCCGATATTACACAAGGTCTTCCAAGGGTTGAAGAATTATTTGAAGCTAGAAAACCAAAGGGTGTAGCTGTAATTACTGAAATTGCAGGTAAAGTAAAAATAAAAGAAACAAAGAAGAAAAAAGAAGTTATTGTTACATCTAAAGATGATTCTAGAACATACACAATACCATTTGGAGCTAAAATGAAAGTAAAAGACGGAGATTTAGTAGAAATTGGAGATGCATTAATAGAAGGTTCAATAAATCCAAATGAAATTTTAGCAATAAAAGGTCCAGAAGGAGTATATGAATATTTAATTTCAGAAGTTCAAAAAGTTTATAGAAACCAAGGTGTTGATATAAATGATAAACATATCGAAGTTATAGGAAGACAAATGCTTAAAAAAGTAAAAGTTGCAGATAATGGAGATACAAAATTAGCACCAGGCTCTTTAGTTGATATGTATGACTTTGAAGAGGCAAATGAAGAAGCCAAAGAAGCAGGATTAAGACAAGCAGAAGGAAAGAGAGTTCTTCTTGGAATTACAAAAGCATCACTTGCAACAGACAGTTTCTTATCTGCAGCATCATTCCAAGAAACAACAAGAGTTCTTACAGATGCAGCAATAAAAGGAAAAACAGACGATTTATTAGGATTAAAAGAAAATGTTATAATTGGTAAATTAATACCAGCAGGAACAGGAATGCAAGTTTATCAAGACACAAAAATTAGTACAGAAAATGAATTAGAAGAAACAGCAGATGTAGAAAACATGTAATTCAAAGGAAAAGTAAATAAGCACTACTTGCTTTGTAAGGAGGAACTTATGAAAAATAAAAAATTGGTTATTCTTTTGGCTATAGTATTAGTAATAATTTTAGGAGTTGCAATATATTTTGCAATTCCTAAAAACAATAATAATGCCCAAAAAGAAGAACAAAAATTAGAACAAGAACAAGTAATAGAAGAAGGTCAAAAACAATATAGTCAAATTAACTTAGAAAATACAGAAAATGCAAAAGTTGAAGATGGTAAAAAAATAAATACATCTGAAAAACTTTTACAAAATAAAACAATAGACGGAATAAACATAAAAGATATAAAACTTGTTGCAGAAAATGGAACTACAACCTTAACTGCAACAGTTGAAAATAAGTCACAAAAAAAGATTAATGCAGGAAAAATAACAATTAATTTTACAAATTCTAATGGTGAAATATATGCAAAATTAAATAGTTATATAGGAGATATTGATATAGGAAAAACAGGAAATATAAATGCATCAACAACAAGAGACTTGGCAAATGCATATGATTTTACAATTAACTTTAATTAGACATTGGGACGGGGATTTTGTCTTAGGCTTTTTAGGACTTATAAAAAATATATTATAATAAAAAAATATTATTAATAATAAAATTTTATTGTTCAAATAATTATCAAAGAAATTTTAAATTAATTTTATGGCACCCTTCCATCAGGAGATGAACACTTTCCATAAAATTAATATAAAAATTTCTAATTCAATTATTTTCAATTGTAAAATTTGATTTTTAATAATATTTTTTTGTTTTGTAAGTTTTTTATTTCAAAAGTCCCAAAAAGCCTAAGACAAAATCCCCGTCCCAATGTCTAAAGTTTGAAAAGGCCTACGCAAATTTAGGTTTTGCAGCATTTATTAAGGACGAAAGTAAAATTTGTAATATAAATGTTAAAAAAACTTAATGAAAAGTGCTAAAACGACAAAAAATAGCATCCCTAGTAGAAAAAAGCTGGCAATTTTTGCCGGCTTTTTTCTTATATTGTTTTTTTATATATATGAAGCTAAAATATTAATGATATATATTAAAGTTATAAAAACAAGGAGAATGTATATGAAAAAGCTTGTAGAAACAAACAAACAAGAAAGAAATAGGAGAAAAAGAGGCGAGCAAGGTTCTGTAACCTTATTCGTTTTAATTGCAATGATTTTCTTTTTAACGGTTGGAGTTGCGGTTTACATTTCGAATGTAAATAATTCTTCATCTCAACAAAGGGATGTTAAGAAGATTCAAAGTGAATATAATGATACTGGTGATGTAAATAAGGTATATGAAGACCAAAAAGATAGGCTTAACCAAAGATTGTTTATTACTGTTAAAGACAATGATAAAAATATATATCAAGAAGGTAAGTGGACTAATAAAGTTCCTTTGACAGTTGAGGTAAAATGGCCAGATGGATTAAGTAAAAATGAAAAAATTATAACAGTAAAAGGCAAAAAAGATGGAACTGAAATTACAGTTACAGATGAAGAAATAAAGGATTTGAAAATAAGTGAGTCATGTACAATATCAGCTAAAATAAATGGAACTACATCAAAAATTGAAGTTTTAGTTGATACAACTAGCCCTGATATAGAAATTGAAAAAAATGGCGGAAATTATGTAATAGATAATAATCAAACATCAAAAGAAATAACAACGACAATTACAGTAAAAGATGAAGAAAGTGGAGTTGATAAGGTTTTATATAAATGGTTAAAGGCAAAAGATGATGGATCAAGACCAGATGCACCAGATGAAAAAGATTTAAAAACATTAGAAGGAACAACGGCAAATGTAACAAATACAATTTCAGAAAGCGGAAAATATTATTTATATGTTAAAGCACAAGATAAAGCTGAAAATGAAAGTGAAAAGTGGAGTGAGCCATTTAATGTTATAAATAAAGCAGATGTAGAAAATACAATAAAAATTGCTAAAGAACCAGATGGATGGACAAATGAAGATGTAAAAGTAACAGTTGATTATGGAAATATATTAACTACATTTAGACGTCAAGGATTTGGAAAAACAGAGAATGAAGCAAGACAAGATGCAATAAATAACACAATACAAACTAAAAATCCAATAACAGTTACAGTAAAAGAAAATGGAATAATTTATGTATCTGCAAAAGATCAAAAAGGATTAATAGATGATATATCAAAAACATTAAAAATAGATAATATAGATAAATTATTACCAGAAATAACATATACAAAAATCCTGCACAAGGGTATAAACAAAGATGTAGTACTTACAATAACATTAAAAGACCAAGAGGCAAACGATAAGTATGGATGTAGCAAAGTAATAGCATGGCAAATAAGCAAAGATGGTAATTTAGATGAAAACTCTAATAATTGGACAAATTTAGATGAAGCACAAGAACAAACAACAGTAGAATATAGCATAAAAGAAAATGGAACATATTATATATATGCAAAAGATCAAGCAGGAAATGTAGCAAAAGAGCAAATTGTAATAGATCAAATAGATAAAAATCCACCAAAAGTTGAAGTTACAGGAAATCCAACTACATGGGTAAAAGGTGAAGTTGAATTAGACATAACAGCTAAAGATGATGAAACTGGAATAAAAGAAATAAAAATAAATGGACAAAAAGTAACAGCAACTATAGATGAAGACAAAACAGCAAAAGTAAAATATCCTGTTACAGAAAATGGAACAATAAACATAGAAGTTACAGATGAAGCAGGAAATGTAACTACAAAAACAATAACAGTAGATAAAATTGATAATAAAGGACCTGAAGTAACAATAACAGGAAATCCAGAAAATTGGACAAATAAAGATGCTACTTTACATGTAAAAGCAAAAGATGATGCAAGTGGAATAGAAAAAGTAACAATAACACAAGTAGTAGATGGTAAAGAAGAATCAAAAGATGTTAATTTTACAACAAATGAAGATGGTTCTATTGATTTAGACTACACAGTAGATAAAAATCAAACAATAAAAATAAGTGTTACAGATAAGGCTGGAAATACAACTACAAAAACAATAGTAGTAGATAAAATAGACAAGGAAAAACCAACATTAAAAGCACCAACTGCTGTTGCAACAACGAATACAGTTACAGTTACATTTAATCAAACAGATGCATTAAGTGGAATAGATGAAGAAACAATAAGATATGCAATAAGAAAACAAGGTGAAGATGAATGGGAAATAGTACAAAATAGTGAAAAAGTAAACACATTTACAAAAAGAACAAAAGATACATTATATGAAGTAAAAACAATAGCAAAAGATAAAGCTGGAAATGAAATGGAATCTGAAATTGTAATAGTTAGAACACTAAATTTAACAGAGCCATTAATTAAACAAAATCCAGAAACAATTACAAACGAAAATGTAAAAGTTACAATATTAGCACCTGATGCACAAGAAGGAACAACAATAAAATATGGAACAGATGGAGTAAATTTTGAATCAATTCCAACAAATCCATATACTTTTGAAGTAACAAAAAATCAAACAATATATGCATTAGTAGAAAATAATGAGGGTGAAAAATCAAATGTTGCAACACATCAAGTAGATAATATTGATAAATTATTACCTATAGTTACAAATATAAGTGCAAGCACAAAAGCAACAAATAGTACAGTAACAATTACAGCAAAAGCAAAAGACCAAGCTCAAACAGAGGAATATGCAAACAGTGGAATAGTTGCATATATGTTTAGCAAACAAACAGACATAACAAATAAATCTGAAGGATGGAACGAAATAACACAAACAACAGAAGAAATAACAAAAACTCAAGAAGTATCAGAAAATGGAATATGGTATTTCTATGTAAAAGATGCTGCAGGAAATGTTAATAAAGCAAGTGAAGAAAACAAAATAGAAATAGGAAATATAGATAAAACTCTTCCTATAATAAGTGTAGAACCACAAAATAAAGAAGTATGTAAAAACACAAATGTTACAATACATGTAACAGATGAAGGTGGAAGTAACCTATCAGATTCTAACCAATATGAATATCAATTAGGAGAAAGTAACCAAAATATACCAACAGGAAATTGGTTAAAATACACAAATAATGTAGTATTCAATATAGGTGATAATATAACAGGAACACGTTACTTGTGGGTAAAAGAAGTAAAAGATAATGCACAAAATATATCTAATAAAGAAGGAACAAAAGTTAGCACATACCATGTATTTGGACCATATGTGTTTGATAATAGTGCACCAGAAGTAACATTTACACCAAATGGAAATGACACATATAGTAAAACACAAAAAACAAAAGTAACAGTAACAGATGTAGGAACATCAAATATAAATGAAAATGAATTAAAATATAAATGGGTAGTACAAAATGAGGCAGAACCTGCTGAAAATGAAATAGATACTACATTTATTAATGGTGCCAATATAGAAAATGCAAAAAAAGTTACAGGAAAATATTATTTATATGTTCTTGCTAAAGATAATTTAGGAAATACTAAAAAAGCCAAAAGTGAATTATTCTATTTAGATAATACAAATCCAAATAGTGAAGCACCAGTAAAGAAAGTAGCAACAAGTAGCAGTATAACTGTTGAATTTAAGCAAACAGATTCACACAGTCAAATAGATAATAATACTATTTATTATGGAAAAAGATTAAAAGGTACAAATGATTGGACATGGGAGAAAGATGCAAATTTAACACATAAATTTAAAGGACTTGTAAAGGAAACAACATATGAAATATGCACAAAGGCATCAGATAATGCAGGAAATGGAGAACAAATATCAAACATAGTAGAAATAACAACAGAAAAAATTGATAAACCAACAATTACTACAGACCCAAATGCACCAACAAATAAAAAAGTAAAAGTAACAGTAACATACCCAGAAATAGATGGTGGAAAATACAAATATAGTGAAGATGGAATAAATTATATAGAAGTTAGTTTAAATGATGATGAATATGTAACATATATAGAAGAAAATAAAACAATATATGCATTAGTAGAAGATGAAAATGAACAAACATCTGAAGTTGCAACATTAGAAATAACATTTATAGATACTAAAAAACCAACAGTAACAATAACTCCTAATGGAGGAACTTATGAACTAAATCCAGGACAAACAAATGTAAAAGAAAATGTTACAATTACAGCAAAAGACACAGGAACATCAGGTTTAAATGAAACATTACAATATGCAATAACAAGTAGCAATACTCAAAAACCAACAACAGGATGGACTAATTTTGAAAATGGATCTACAAATGAAATTACACTAAATGGAGGAAACAATTATATATGGTTTAATATTACAGATAATGCTGGAAACGAAGTAGAAAATAATGTATCTAATGTATTTAAAGTAAGCTATAAAATTATATATAATGCAAATGGTGGACAAAATGCTCCAAATGCACAAACTAAAGAAAAAGATGTTAATTTAACACTTTCAAGTGATGAGCCAACATGGGATGGATATACATTTAAAGGATGGTCAACATCTAAAGAAGCAGTAGAAGCAGAATATAAAAAAGGTGCAACATATAGTAAAAATGAAGCTACAAACTTATATGCTGTATGGGATGCAAAAAGTTATGTAGTAACATTTAACCCACAAGGAGGAGAGGTAACTCCTACATCAAAAGATGTTGTATATAATAAAGAATATGGGCAATTACCAACACCAACAAAGCAAGGATATAGATTTGGGGGATGGTACTTAGAAAACACATATGAAAATAAAGTAGAAGAGAAAACAATTGTATCAAAATCAGAAAATCATACATTATATGCAAAATGGACAAGTGCAGAAAACACACCATATACAATTTATCACTATGTAGAAAATGCAAATGATAATGGTTATACATTATATAAAACAGAAGGAAAAGAAGGAAAAACAAATTCAGTAAAAACATTATTAGATGAAAAAATGGTAATAGATAATTGTACATATAAATATGCAAGCTTAGAAGAAGGTGGAAGTGAAGAAACAAGTTTAACAATTAATGCAGACGGAACATCAAAAGCTTATTTATATTATACAAGAAATAAATTTACATTAACATTATCAAAAAATGAACATGTTGCAAGCGTTACAGGAGATGGAAGTTATAAATGGGGACAAGATGTTTTAATAGATGCAAGTTTAAATCAAGAAGATGGTTATACATATACATGGGTTAACTGGACAGAAAATGGTGTAGAAAAAACAAAAGATCAAAAAGCAACAATAAAAATGAGTGCACAAAATATGACATTGGTTGCTAATGCAACAAGAAGTGCAAAAAAATATATAGTAACATATAACTCTGTAGTAAATGGAGGAACAACTGAAACTATAGAAGAAGAGTGTACATATACACAAAATGTAGACCTAAGCAAAACAGTTGCAAAAACAGGTTATACATTTATTGGATGGAATACTAACAAAGATGCTACAAGTGCATTATCTACATTAGTAATGCCAAATAAAAATATAACTATATATGCAATATTTAAAAAAGATATAAAAGCAACATATATAGATTATAGTGCTACAACAAAACAAATAAGAACACAAGATATAACAATATATAATAATCAAACAGCAACAATAACAGTTCCAGAACAAAATGAATACAATGGATGGACAAAAAATGGATGGACTAAAGATACTTCAAATTCTGCTGCTAAAGAAATAGAAGCACGGAGGCGGAGAAGTTTTAAAAATCACAACAAATGTTACATATTATGGATTATATACTAAAAATGTAAGTGTAACTTATAACTTAAATGGTGGAGTAGGTACAACTCCAAGCAAACAAACAGTAGAAAGAAAAGTAAATAGTTACTCAATTATAAATATATTTGATCCAGAAGTACAAATTTCTGATTTACAAGCAAGTAAAACAGGTTATACATTTAATAGTTGGAATACTAACGAAAATGGAACAGGAACAAAATATTTAGTTGGAAACAAAACTAAACTTAGTGAAGATTTAAATTTGTATGCTATATGGACACAAAATAAATACCAAGTTACATTTAATACAAATGGTGGAAGCAGTGTAGAAAATAAAGAAGTAACATATGATTTAGCATACGGAAATTTACCTTCTACAACAAAAACTGGTTATACATTTTCAGGATGGTATTTAGATAATGAAACATTTAAAAATAAAATAGAAGAAACAACTAAAGTTTCAACACCAAATAACCATACATTATATGCAAAATGGGATATTATAACATATAAAATCACATATAATTTAAATGGTGGAACATTAGAAAATGCAAATAAAGAAAGTTATACAATAGAAACACCAAGCTTTACATTAAATAATCCACAAAAAGAAGGATATACATTTATAGGATGGACAGGAAGTAATGGAAATGAAGCAAGTAAAACTGTAACAATTGAAAAAGGAAGCACAAGTGATAAACAATATACTGCAAATTGGGAAGCAAACAAATATACAGTTTCATTTAATTCAAATGGAGGAAATGATATAGCTTCTAAAGAAGTTACATTTGGACAAAACTATGGTGATTTAGAAAAACCTAAAAAACAAGGATTTACATTTGCAGGATGGTATTTAGACAATGAAACATTTAAAAATAAAATAGAAACAACTACAAAAGTTAAAATAGCAAACAATCATACATTATATGCAAAATGGACAGAAGGTGAATCTGAATATATTGTAGAACATTATAAACAAAATATAGAAGATGACCAATATGGTGAGCCAGAAGTAGAAACTTTAACAGCAGTAACTGGAAGTGAGGTAACACCTGCAACAAAAGATTATGGAAAAGGATTTGAAACACCTAACTTAAAATCAGCTGTAGTTAAGGCAGATGGAAGTACAATAATAAAATATTATTACAACAGAAAACTATTTACAGTTACATTTAACACAAATGGTGGAAATTCTGTGGAAAACATAACTGCAAAATATGAAAAAGAAGTAACATTACCAACTACTAGCAAAACTGGTTATACATTTAAAGGATGGTTAAACCAAGAATTAGAAGTTACATCACCATATAAAGTAGAAGATAATGTGACATTAAGTGCAAAATGGAATGCAATAACATACAATATTACATATTCATTAAATGGTGGAAACCTAGCAGAAGGAATAACAAATCCTAAAAATTACACAATAGAAACAGCAAGTTTTACACTAAATAATCCACAAAAAGATGGTTACACATTTACAGGATGGACAGGAAGTAATGGAACAACACCAAACACAACAGTAACAATTTCAAAAGGAACAACAGGAGATAAGGAATTTATTGCAAATTGGAAAGCAAATGAATATATAGTAACATTTAATCCAGATGAAGGAACAGTAAATCCATCTTCTAAAACAGTAACATATAATGAAAGTTATGGACAATTGCCAACACCAATGAAGACAGGTTATAAATTTAACGGATGGTATACTGAGCTAAATGGAGCTGGAACAAAAATTACAGACCAAAGTATTGTTACTATAACTGCAAATCAAACATTATATGCAAGTTGGAGTGTAAAAAGTTATACAATTACATATAATGCAAATGGAGGAAGCGGTGCACCTGGAAGCCAAACCAAAAAATATAATGAATCTTTAACATTAAGTGCTATTAAGCCAACAAGAACAGGCTATACATTTAAGGGTTGGGGATTAAATGGTTCAGCAACAGAGGTTAAATATAATTCATCAGATATAATTGGAGCCAATACAATATCTAATGATTTAGTATTATATGCAATATGGGAAATAAATAAATACACAATTACATATAATGCAAATGGTGGAAACAGTACTCCTGAACCAACAACTGCAAATTACAATGAAACAATACAAATGCCAAGTGCATCAAGAAAATATACAGTTACATTTAATACAAATGGAGGAACAGCACTTGATAGCAAAACATCAACATATCAATTTACAGGTTGGTATACAGATGCAACAAATGGAACAAAGAAAGAATATAAAACAATGCCAGCATATAATGAAACATTATATGCACATTGGGACGATACAAAATCAAGTATAACAATTGGAACAACAACAAAAGAAGGTTATACATTTGCAGGATGGTATATAGATGAAGATTTAAAAACACAGTTAACAACAAATGAGAATGGAACATATTTACCAACAAAAGATATTACAATTTATGCAAAATGGAATGCAAATAAATATGTGGTAACATTTGATCCAGGTGAAGGTACAGTTAATCCAACTACAAAAGAAGTAACATATGATTCAACATATGGAGAACTTCCAGTAGCTAAGCTTGCAGGCTATGGATTTGGAGGATGGTATACAAAACAAGATGGACAAGGAGAGGAAATAACATCATCAACAATTGTAAAAATTACATCAAATCAAACATTATATGCAAGATGGGCACAAGGACAATATGTTGTAAAACACTATAAACAAAATATAGATGGAACATATCCAAGTGTTCCAACAGATGTAGAAAATAAATCAGCAGTGCCAGGAAATAAAGTAACACCACCTACAAAAGATACTACACAAGGAAGCTACTTAGGATTTAGTGCACCACAAACACAAACAAAAGAAATAACAGAGGATGGAAATACAGAATTTATTTATAAGTATGAAAGAAAATCATATGATTTAAATATTAATCCAAATGGAGGAAAATATGAAGGTTCTCAATCAACAGTAACAGTTACACAAAAATTTGAATCAACATATACAGTTTCTAATAAAATAGAAGCACCCGCTGGATATGTGGTTACATTTAAAAACTTTGGAGGACAAGATGATTACACTAAAAAAACTTCAACAAAAACATTTACAAATTGGACAAAAACAGGACAAGGAACATTAAATGGAAATGTTTATACATATGGTGCAGGAATTGGAACAATAGTTGCAAATTATAAAAATGATAGTATAGAAATGCCAGACGATCCAACACATGAAGGCTATACATTTACAGGATGGTATTTAGATGAGCAATGTACAAATAAAGTAAGTTTAAATACAGATAAAACATATACACCAAGCCAAAATATTACATTATATTCTGGATGGAGCATTAATAAATATAAATTAACAATTTCAAGATTAAGTGGAAATACAACAAAAGAACAAAATTACAACACACAATTAGACTTAAGTACTTATAATAGTAGTGGATATAAAGTAACATTAAATCCAAATTATGACGGTGGAGCAAATACAGTATTAACACAAACACATAAATCTTGGAGTAAAGATGGTTTTGGTACATTAAGTGGAAACATTTATACATATGGTGCAGGTAATGGAAAAGTAACAGAAAACTATAATGATGTTACATTAACTACTCCGACACAAGTAGGTTATACATTTGTTGGATGGTATACAGATTCAGAACTAAAAAATGAAGTAAAATTAAATGCAGACAATACATATACACCAACAGCTAATATAACATTATATGCAAAATGGACCGCAAATACTAATACAAAATATACTGTAAAACATTATAAACAAAATATAGACGGAACATACCCAAGTGTTCCATCAGAAGAAGAAGTAAAATATGGAACAACAAAAGAAACAACAAATGCTGGTCCAAAAACATACAAAGGATTTACAACACCAGCAAAACAAAATAAAGAAATATTAGCAAATGGAACAACAATAATAGAATATAAATATGTAAGAGATTTATCAACATTAACAATTAACCCAAATGGAGGAACATATAGCAAAGATCTAAATATAGAACAGGCATATGAGTCAACATATGTAGTAGATAATGCAAATATAACACCACCTAAAGGATTTACTGTAACATATAATGCAAATGGAGGAACAACAGAAGTTGGAAGTGAAGTTTCAACTAAAACATTTGAAAGTTGGTTATTAACAGGCGGTGGAAAATTTGTAGGAAATACATATACATTTGGAACAAAAGATGAGGATGGAACATTAACTGCAAATTATAAAAATAACAGCATAAATTTAACAACAGCTAAAAAAGTTGGCTATACATTTACAGGATGGTATTTAGACAGTAATTGTACACAAGCTTTAGTATTAAATGCTGATGGAACATATACACCACAAAAAGATATAACAATATATGCTGGTTGGTCTGCTAACCAAGTAACATATAAGGTATACCGTTATTTAGAAAATGCAAATAATGAAAACTACACATTATATGGAGATGTTATAGAAGGAAAAGCAGCAGCTGGTTCAACACTTACACTTTTAACAGAAGCAAATAAAAATCAAATTGCAAATACTAAATATGTAGGAGCAAATTTAACAGGTGGAACTTTGGGAGTTGGAACATCTATTACAACAACAACTGTAGCACCAGATGGAACAACAAATATATATTTATATTATGATAGAAATGAATATACATTAACATTAGAAAAAAATGAATATATAGAAACTGTAACAGGTGCAGGAACATACAAATGGGGCGCAACAGTAGCTATTAATGCAACTGTAAAAACAAATATTACAGGTTATAATGCTTCTGTATGGGATAAATGGACATTGACTGAAGGAAATGGAGTAACAGTACCAACGACAATTAAAGGAAACATTGTTATGACAGCAGGAAATATTACAATAGTTGCAAATGCTGTTAAAGGAACACCAATTACTTATAGTGTTGTATATAATGGAAATGGAGCAACAGGAGGAACAACAGCAAGTTCAACACATACATATGATAAAGCACAAAATTTAACAGCAAATGGTTATAAAAAAGAATATACAGTAACATTTAATTATAATTATTCTGGAAGTACAAATACAGTAGCTGCATATAAATATGATTTTGTAAATTGGAAAGATTCAAACAATAATACATATTTAGATAAAGCAAGTGTAATAAACTTAGCAAAAACTAGTGGAGCTATAGTAACACTTAATGCTAACTGGCAAGAAGGAGAAAATGATCCATTGCCAAGTGCAAAAAGAACAGGATATGGTTTAGCTGGATGGTATACTGACAAAGAATGTACAGATGCAAATAAAGTAGGTGACCCAGGAGCAAGTTACAAAGTAAATGCAAATACAACTTTATACGCAAAATGGGAAGAAGGTCAAGTTGAATATACAGTTAAATATTATATTCAAAATATTGAAGGAACAGGTTATGATTTAAAAGATACTGAAATTAAAGCAGGTAAAACAGGAGGAGCAACAAATGCAACACCAAAAACATATGTAGGATTTACAACACCAGAAGAAAAAACAGCAACAATTGCAGCAGACAGTTCAACAGTAATTGAATATTACTACACAAGAAATTCATATACATTAACACTTACAAAAAATGAACATGTAAAAGAAGTATCAGCAACAGGGGAAGTAAGTGGAATAACAAATACAAGCAAGTCTTATAAATATGGAGAAAACATAGATTTAAGTGCAACATTAAATGATATTGCAGGATATACATATAGTTTTGTAAATTGGGTATCAAACAATACAAGCTTAGTTGCAAACACAACACAAAAAGATGCTAAAATTACAATGCCAGCAGGAAATGTAACATTAACAGCAAATGGTTCAAGAACTATACAAAATTATACAATTACATATAATTTAAATGGAGGAGCACTTGTAGCAGGAAAAACAAATCCAACATCTTACAATGTAGAAAGTCAAAATATAACTTTAAATAATCCACAAAAAACAGGATATACATTTACAGGATGGACTGGAAGTAATGGAACAACACCAAGTACAACTGTAACAATTGCAAAAGGAAGTACAGGAAATAAAAATTACACTGCAAATTACAATGTTAACCAATATGAAGTAACATATATAGATGTAGTAGGAAGCACAACAGGAAAAGTATTAGGAACAAGTAAAGAAAATGTAAACTTTGGAACACAAGTAACAGGAGCAAGCAAAGGAACAGATGTAACTGTTGGAAAATACTATGCAGGCTATGTATATAGTAGTGCAACAACAGCGACAGTAACAACAAGTGGAGCAACAGTATATAGAATATTTACAGCATATGATAAAACAAAATATACAGTAGAGCACTATGTAATGAAAACAGATGGAACATATGAGGAAGAAGCAACAAAAACAGATAGTACAAAAACAGGAACAACAGACAGCGAAGTTACAATAGCAAACCTAAAAGATAGCACACTATTAGTTACAAATGGAATATATTATAGTTATGGACAAGTAGATGGAAAAACAGTAACAAGTACAACAATAAAAGGTGATGGAACAAGAGTAATAAAATTATATTATGCACGTACAAGTGGAACATTAAAGACAGTAGCAGGAGAAAATATAGAAAGTGTTACAGTGCAAAATAGTGTAAAATATTACTATGGAGCAACAGTACCAAGTTTAACAGCAAAAACAATGACAATAGAAGGACATACAGTAACATTTAGTAAATGGACAAGTAATAATGAAACATATGTAAAAAGTAGTACAGTTAATCCATATGGATCATTTACATGGCCAGCAATACCAGATGGAACAGCAATAACATTAACAGCAAGTGCAAGTAAAACACCAAATAAATATGAAGTAACATATAAAGATGTAGTAGGAAGTACAACAGGAAAAGTATTAGGAACAAGTAAGGAAAGTGTAAACTTTGGAATACAAGTAACAGGTGCAAGCAAAGGAACAGATACAACAGAAGGAGCATATTATAAAGGCTACTTATATGACAGTTCAACAACAGCAACAGTAACAACAAGTGGAGCAACAGTATACAGAATATTTAAACCAAGTACTAATACAAAATATACAGTAGAGCACTATGTAATGAAAACAGATGGAACATATGACACAGCAGTAACAAAAGTAGATAGTACAAAAACAGGAACAACAGACAGCAAAGTTACAATAGCAAACCTAAAAGATAGCACACTATTAGTTACAAATGGAATATATTATAGTTATGGACAAGTAGATGGAAAAACAGTAACAAGTACAACAATAAAAGGTGATGGAACAAGAGTAATAAAATTATATTATGCACGTACAAGTGGAACATTAAAGACAGTAGCAGGAGAAAATATAGAAAGTGTTACAGTACAAAATAGTGTAAAATATTACTATGGGGCAACAGTACCAAGTTTAACAGCAAAAACAATGACAATAGAAGGACATACAGTAACATTTAGTAAATGGACAAGTAATAATGAAACATATGTAAAAAGTAGTACAGTTAATCCATATGGATCATTTACATGGCCAGCAATACCAGATGGAACAGCAATAACATTAACAGCAAGTGCAAGTAAAACACCAAATAAATATGAAGTAACATATAAAGATGTAGTAGGAAGTACAACAGGAAAAGTATTAGGAACAAGTAAGGAAAGTGTAAACTTTGGAACACAAGTAACAGGTGCAAGCAAAGGAACAGATACAACAGAAGGAGCATATTATAAAGGCTACTTATATGACAGTTCAACAACAGCAACAGTAACAACAAGTGGAGCAACAGTATACAGAATATTTAAACCAAGTACTAATACAAAATATACAGTAAGTCGTTATTTAGAAAATGCAAATGACAATACATATACTTTATATGATACAACTACAAAAACAGGAACAACAGATAGTACACTTACACTAAGTACAGAAGCTAAAAGCTTAGAAATAGCAAATACAACATTTGCTGGAGGAAACTTAGTAGGAGGAACATCAGGTGTTGGAACAGTTATTACAAGCACAACTGTAAAACCAGATGGTAGTACAAAAATTTGCTTATATTACACAAGAAATAAATTTACTTTAGAATTAAGTAAAAATGACTATATTTCAAGTGTAACAGGAGCTGGAAGTTATAAATGGGGACAAAATGTAACTATAAAAGCAAATGTAAAAGCAAATGATATTTATTATATATATGGCTTTGCAAATTGGACAAAAGACGGTGTGCAATATGAAACAGAAAGCACAAAACAATTTTCAATGGGAACACAAAATCTATCATTGGTTGCAAATGGTAAAATATTACAAGGTCAAGAATATACAGTAACATTTGAACCAAAAGGTGGAACAATTACAACAAATACTAAAAAGGTAAATTACTCATCTACATATGGAAATTTACCAGCAGTAAATGGACAAGAATGCTTAACTGCAAAAACATACACATTGACATATAATTATAAATATGCAGGAAAGGCAAATTCTAATAAACAATATGCATGTAGCTTAAATGGTTGGTATAAAGAAGAAGCATATACAAATATTGTAACTAGTGCATCAAAAGTAACAACAGCAAGTAATCATACATTATATGCAAAATGGAATAATCCAAGTGTGACATTGGAAACACCTGTAAGGGCTGGATATAAATTTGATGGATGGTATACAGATGAAAGCTTAAAAACAAAAGCAGGAAATGGTGGAGCAAGTTACAGTATTGGAGCAAATACAACATTATATGCAAAATGGATTGCAAATACAGATACAAAATATACAGTCGTACACAAAAAGATGAATTTAGATGGAACATATTCAGAAGGAAATTCACCAATAGCTGGAAAAGTAGAAGTTGTAGAAAAAGCAGGAACAACAGATAGTAATGTAACACCAGAAACTAATACATATACTGGATTTACAGCACCTGAAAAACAAACAGTAACAATAAAAGGTGATGGAACAACAGTAGTTGTGTATGAATATTCTAGAAATAAATATACATTTACATTAGGATCTTTGATAGGTGTAAGTAATGCTGGAAGTACAGCTACTGGAAGTTATTATTATGAAACTGTAATTACATTAAAAGCAACAGTAAATACAGGTTATACATGGAGCAAATGGGAAAGCAGTAATACAAGTATGCAAGCTAATATAACTGGACAATCAGGAAGCTTTACAATGCCAGCAGGAAATATTACAATGACACCAAAGGTTACTGCAAATACATATACAGTAAACTATAATGGAAATGGAGCAACAGGAGGAACGACTGCAAGTTCAACACATACATATGACAAAGCACAAAACTTAACATTAAATGGTTATGTAAGACAGTATACAGTAACATTTAATGGAAATTATGAAGGAAGCACAAGCCAAACAGCAAAATCAACATATGCATTTAAAGATTGGAATTTAAAAAATGATGGAACAGGAAATGCATATACAAATGGACAAAGTGTAACAAACTTAACAAGTACTAACAATGGAACTGTGACATTATATGCTATGTGGGATAATACTGTAAGCAGTGCTAAAGTAACATTACCAACACTTACAAGAGCAAATTATGTATTTGAAGGTTGGTATAAAGAACAAGCAACTACAACACTTGTTGGAACAGCTGGAAACACATATACTCCAAGTGGAAATATAACATTATATGCAAAATGGTCTTTAGCAAATTATAGTGTAACAACCAAAAATGGTTCATATTACTTTAAAACTCTTGCAGAAGCTGTAGCAAAAGCAGATAGTGATGGATCAACAATAACAATATTACAAACAAATACAGATATATCTACTGTAATAATTGATAAAAATGTAACGATAAATACTAATGGAAAAACAGTTACAAGAAATGCAACAATTACCGTAAATAATGCAAAAACAGTAACAATTAATGGTACAGGAGGATTTACAACATCTGCTACTAATACATTTACATTAAATGGAGGAAATTTAACAGTAAATGATGGAACAATTTATTCAAGTGGAGCTGTAGCAATAGGGCAAACAGGTGCTGGAACAATTAATATATTAGGAGGAACAATAAAAGGTAAAACAGCGGCAATTAGTAGTTTGCAAGCTGCAACTGTAAATATAGGAAATAACAGTAACTCTATAGTAAGTGCTGAAGCTCCTGTAATAGAGGCAACAGCAGGCTATGGTATAAATTTAACAGGAACAAGTTCAAAACTAAACTTTAATTGCGGAGTTATAAAAGGTACATCAAAGACTACATATAATGGAATAGATGTTGCATTTAATGTAGCAGGGTCAAAAACATATAGAAGCGGTTATGGAGCAAAAACAACTTTAGCAAATTCAGTTTATAGTACAATATTAGTAAAGGCAACAATTGCAGTAAATCCAACGCAAGTATATTTAAATACTACAACAAATAAAACAAAAGTTTTAACAATAACAGGAGCTTCTTTAGGAACATTAAGCTATTCAACTAATGATGCAAATATTGCTACAATAAGTAATGGAACAATAACTGCATTAAAACAAGGTGAATGTACAATAACAGTAAAAGAAGCAAATGCAGGATTAACAGCAACATGTAAAGTAATAGTAGATGATATACTTCCTGTTTGGACAATAGAAGTTGAGTCTGTAGAATAAAATAAAAATCAGAATTTAAGATTATAATTAAATTCTGATTTTTTTATTTTTTATACAAAAAAGTCGAAAAAAGCTTACGCAAATAAGAAATTTGCGGATTATGTCAAAAATTACGTAATAAAAATGTAAACAAAACTTAATATATGACATCAAAACACGGCAAATAAGCATCCCTAGTATGATAAAAGGCGGTTTTAAATACAATAAAATACCTATATTGATTTTAGTAAATTAAGAACTTAAAATATATGTAGAAAATACTATTTTTAAATGTTGCGAAGGGAAGGTATTTATAATGCTAAGCAAATTAAAAAATTTAAAATTAAGCAAAATTACAATTATTAGTATATCTATATTGATAAGCCTAGCCTTATGTTTTGGCTTTTTTTATGCAGCACTTATAAACCAAGAAAAGCAAAAAATGGAAGTAAGTGTATTAGAAATAAGTCCATATATGGAAGAAGTATCAATTTCTGGAAAAGAAATTACACAAAACTATGCAGTTACAACAATTAATGGCAAGAAGTATATTAATAATTTAAACACAGTAAAATTATTGTTAAAAGGAACCGACGAAAACTATAGTGGGAATAGCTTAACTGCTAGCAATATAGTTGTTAAAGTTGGAGGTAGTGTTGTTACACCAAAAACAAAAACACTTGGAAGTGCACAAAATATAACAAATGGTGTTCAATATGAATTAACATTAGCAGGAATACCTGGAAATGGTGTGTTAACTGTTGAAGTTGATGCTAATACCTTAACAGATAAATCACAAAATAAAAATATATTAACAAAATTTGATTCTAAAATAGAGGTTGACAATACTGCACCTACAATAGCTGCAAGTGATATAACATATGGCGATACATTACAAATTACATTATCAGACAGTAGTTCATTAGTTAATAAGTGGGCTATTACATCAAGTAATGTTTTACCAACAACAGGATGGAACGAGATTACTCAAACTCAAAAACAAACTGTAACAAAAACAGGATTAACAGTTGGAACATATTATATTTGGGCAAAAGATTCAGTAGAAAATGTTAGCTCAAAAAGTATTAAAGTTACAGGCAAATCAATAGATAATAGTTCAATTAGCGTAGCATTAAATCCAACAACTTATACATATGATGGAACAGAAAAAAAACCAGGTGTTACTGTAAAAGATGGGACAAATACATTAACAGTTGGAACAGATTATTCATTTGTATATTCAAATAATATTAATGCAGGAACAGGAAAAGTAACAATAACAGGAAAGGGAAATTATACAGGAACTAAGATTGTAAATTTTACAATAAATAAAAGAACATTAACAGTAAAAGCAGAAGCAAAATCAAAAACATATGGGGCAGGAGATCCAGGATTAACATATACATATAGTAATCAAGTAAGTGGACAAACACCAAAATTTAGTGGAGCATTATCAAGAGCTGAAGGGGAAAATGTAGGAACATATGCAATAAATAAAAATACATTAGTTTTGGTAGATAATTCACCATTTTTGGCAAATAATTATACATTATCTTATGTGGGGACAAACTTAACAATAACTGCAAAGAATGCAAGCACATTTACTGCAACATTAAATCCAACAAGTTACACATATGATGGAACAGAAAAGAAACCAAGTGTTACTGTAAAAGATGGAGAAAATTTATTAGCAGTAGGAACAGATTATTCATTCGTATATTCAGATAATATAAATGCAGGAACAGGAAAAGTAACAATAACAGGAAAGGGAAATTATACAGGAACAAAAGTATTAAATTTTACAATAAATAAAAGAGCAATAACAGTAAAAGCATCAGATGGAACTAAAACATATGATGGAGCAGCGCTAACAAATGCAGCAGTAACATTAACAGAAGGAACATTAGTAAGTGGACAGAGCTTAACAGCAACAGCAACAGGAAGTATAACAAATGTAGGAAGTACAGCAAATACAGTAAGTAGTGCAGTAGTAAAAAGTGGAACAACAGATGTAAGTGGAAATTATACAATAACAAAAACAAATGGAACATTAACAGTAAATAAAAGAACATTAACAGTAAAAGCAGAAGCAAAATCAAAAACATATGGAGCAGGAGATCCAGGATTAACATATACATATAGTAATCAAGTAAGTGGACAAACCCCAAAATTTAGTGGAGCATTATCAAGAGATGCAGGAGAAAATGTAGGAACATATGAAATAAAACAAAATACATTAGCCCTAGCAGATAATTCACCATTTTTAGCAAATAATTACACATTAGCATATACAGGAGCAAATTTAACAATAAATAAAGCAGCCACAGCAACAGCAGCGGCAGCAGACAAAACATATAATGGAGCGAGCCAAACAGGAGTAACAGGAAGTTATGTAAGTTGGGCAAACTCAACAACAGGAATTGATGCAGGAAGCTATACAGCAATAGCAACCCCAGATGAAAACCATGCATGGAGTGATGGAACAACAGCAGCAAAGAGCATAACATGGACAATGTCAGCAAAAGAAGTAGCAGTAACATGGGGAACAACAATATTTACATATAATGGATCAGCGCAAGGACCAACAGCAAGTGCGGAAAGTGGAGTAACAGGAGAAACAATAAATGTAACAAGAACAACAGGAACAAACGCAGGAAGCTATACATCAACAGCAAGCATATCAAGTGTAACAGGAGGAAGAGCAAAGGCTGGAAATTACAAATTAATAGGAGCTACAAAAGCATTTACAATAAATAGAGCAGCAACAGCAACAGCAGCAGCAGTAAACAAAACATATAATGGAGAAAGCCAAACAGGAGTAACAGGAAATTATGTAAGTTGGGGAGGAACGACAGCAGGAATAGATGCAGGAAGTTATACAGCAACAGCAACCCCAAATGAAAACTATGCATGGAGTGATGGAACAACAGCAATAAAGAGTATAACATGGACAATGTCAGCAAAAGAAGTAGCAGTAACATGGGGAACAACAACAACATTTATATATAATGGAGTAGCACAAGGGCCAACAGCAAGTGCAGAAAGTGGAGTAACAGGAGAAACAATAAATATAACAAGGACAACAGGAACAAACGCAGGAAGCTATACATCAACAGCAAGCATATCAAGTGTAACAGGAGGAAGAGCAAAGGCTGGAAATTACAAATTAACAGAAAATACAAAAGCATTTATAATAAATAGAGCAACAACAGCAACAGCAGCAGTAGCAGACAAAACATATAATGGAGAAAGCCAAACAGGAGTAACAGGAAATTACGTGAGTTGGGGAGGAACAACAGCCGGAATAGATGCAGGAAGCTATACAGCAACAGCAACCCCAGATGAAAACCATGCATGGAGTGATGGAACAACAGCAGCAAAGAATATAACATGGACAATGTCGGCAAAAGAAGTAGCAGTAACATGGGAAACAATAACATTTACATATAATGGAGCAGCACAAGGACCAACAGCAACTGCAGAAAGTGGAGTAACAGGAGAAACAATAAATATAACAAGAACAACAGGAACAAATGCAGGAAGTTACACATCAACAGCAAGCATATCAAGTGTAGCAGGAGGAAGAGCTAAAGCTGAAAACTATAAATTAACAGGGGCTGCAAAAGCGTTTACAATAAATAAAGCAAATTTAACATTGACATTTAGTGAAAACAGTGGAAGTGTAAGTTACCAAAATGGAACGGGTTTATTTACAGTTACACCATCTGGTTATGTAGATTCAGAAACTGGAACATTGAGCGTTACAAGTGAAAATACGGATTATATAACGGTTACAAGCGAAAATGCAGCAACGGCAAAGAATAATACAGCTGTAACTGTAGGCTATAAAGCAAATCAGTATACTTCTTCAAAAATAAATATAATAGTATCTATAGCAGCAACTACAAATTATAATGGTGTTTCTAAAAATTATGAAATAACTATAAGTGATTCAATTGCACCAATAATTAGGGTAAGTAGTAATACAACTTATGCAAAATCACAAAATGTAACAATTACTTTAAGTGATGAAGGAAGCGGTCTTGCAGCAGGAACATATGGAATAACATATGTTGGAATTCCTGCAACAAATGGATCAATAACATCTAAATCATTAAGTATTATTGTTTCTACATCGGGAATTAAAAGTGCATCAACAAGTGTAACTGTAAGTGATGGAACTGGAATTTATGATGGAACTGCAATAGTACAAAGTATTGTAAATGATGTTTCAGGAAATTCATTAGCGGCGGGAACTAGTGTTACAGGAGAACAATATCTTGATAATACAGCACCAGAATTATCTGACTTTAAATATGCTATTTCAATTTCTAAGCCATCTTCATACTCATCAGCAAGTTATAATGTTAAATTTGATATAACAGAAGGACACTCAGGAATGGCTGGCTATTATGACACAGTAGATTTAAGCACATCATTATCATCAACAGATAGTAGATGGAAGGCTCATACTGGTAAAACAATAGTTATTGAAGACATGAAGTATGGAACAACTAAGAAAATTTGGTTAAAAGATAATGCTGGTAATGTATCATATAAGAATTTTTCATTATCACCAGTTGCAGTATCTACTGAAACAGATTGTTACGTGCTATATCCAACATTACAATCTGCAATAGGAACGGCTTCAAGTAATAGTGATTTGCGGAAATGGAACAGTTTCTGGAACAGTTACATTATTAAAAAATGTTAAAGAAAAAATTAATAATAAGAGAACAGATAAAACTATAACAGTTTCTTTAGGGACTTATAGAGTGGAATGGAGTGAAGATAATACATATGTAATATATAATTATGGAAAGTTAACTCTTAGAGGAACATCATCAACTAGTCAGGCTAATATAGGTTCAACACAATATTCAAATACAAATGGAATATATAATGGTAGTAATGGAACTTTAATATGTTGGTATCTAAGCTTTAATTCTTATAAGACATCATTGAGTAATAATGGAACTGCATATATACATTATTCTGATATGAGTCCAGTAAGTTCAAATGCAATATATTCTAATGGAGGAACTATTGATTTATCAGGTTCAACATTGAGCGTGAAAGGCTCAAGTTCTCCAACAGTAAGAATTATAAATACAACTTTGAATTTTAAATTTGGAACAATTACATCAGCATTGGGGGGAAAAGCTATATATGCTTCAGGCGCATCAGTATTAAATGTATCAGGAGGTACAATATCAAGTGATACAAGGACTTCATGTAAAGATACATTGATAGGAGTTTATGGCGATAGTGCAAAAATGAATATGACTGGTGGAACAATAAATAATACAAAACATAATATGGCAGTTGCAGTTGATGGGCAATCATCATTTACCATGAGTGGAGGAACAATTAATGCATCTTCTGCCCATGCACTAAAAACGGAATCTAAAGCAAATCCATCAATAAATATAACAGGAGGAACAATTTCACATACAACTGCATCTACAACTAGTGGAAGTGTTACAACTTCTTGGTGTGCAATTTTGGCAGAAATGAATGACACAAGTACAAGTAGTAGAAATTATATAAATATAAATGGTGGTAAAATTAGTTCTAAATATTCATGTGTAATAGGAATAAGTGATAAGGGAACTGGTAGAGCAGCAATAACAATTGGAAATAGTTCTACAACATACACAAATTCAACGCCTGAATTAATATCATATGAATCATATATAGTTGATGCTTCTAATACGCCAAATAAACCAAGTGTGTATTTTTACAATGGCAGTATGACATCAAAGCAAAGTAGTTATAATAACAATTGTAATGCATATGTAAGATCAGGATATAGTAGAAAAACAAATTATGGTTCACCACATGGTGCATATTATTATCATACATTAACAAAAAATTAAAAGCTAATTTAGAGTTGAACTCTGTTAAAAAAGCAATAAAAAAATATATATAAAAATTTAAAAGTATTGACTTTTCACAGTATTTTTGGTATTATTTTAAATGCTTACTAATAAAATTTAGTATGCATTTAAATGCGGGAATAGCTCAGTTGATAGAGCGCTGCCTTGCCAAGGCAGAGGTCGCGGGTTTGAGCCCCGTTTCCCGCTCCAAAATATTGTGTTCTAATTTTAAAATAATGGAATATAATTAATTAAATGGCGACATAGCCAAGTGGCTAAGGCACGAGTCTGCAAAACTCTGATCCCCGGTTCGAATCCGGGTGTCGCCTCCAAAAAATAAAACCTATTATTACGTGTTATTACGTTTTAATAGGTTCTATTTTTTTCTAAAAATAAGTACAAAAAAGTGAAATAATCGACAAAATACTATTGACGATTTATATTTAAAATTATAAAATATAGTCAATAAAAATGAGAAGGAAAAAAGTTATGAATAAAGAAATAATGGAAATAGTAGAAATTAAGAATGAAATTGAAGATTTAAAAAAATTAAATGCAGAAGAAAATGAAAAAATTAATAAAAAAATTAAAGAGGTTAAAGCTTCAAGCAAAAAATTAATTGAAGGTAAATTTGAAGAGATTTTTGAAACTTTTAATTTTAGCATGCAAAATAACCAAGGAAAATCAAATGCAAATTCTACTGAAAACATAAATAAAATAATTGAGAAAAAAATAAATTCATATGTAGAAAAGCAAGAAAATGATATGGGGGATTTAACATCACTTGTAGAAGAAATTGCAAATAGAATAATAGATGAAAACAAGAAAATAACCCAAAGATTAAATGAGCAAGAAGACAATTATACAGCAGAAGAATATGAGCAAACATTTACGGATATAAAAAGAATTATAAAGGTTTTAGAAAAAGAAATCCAAAGTGTTCAAGATGAAACAAAGGGGAAAATAAATGAAATAAAAGAAAAAGAAAATTATAATAATGAGCAAATTGAACAAATAGAAGAAAAGGTAAATGAACTTTTAGAAAATAAAAATGATGTAGTAGAAGAAGAAATTAATAAAAAAATTAATGAAATTTCAAGTAAATACGAAAATGAAAACAATAAAATAAAAAATGAAGTTACAAGCATAGACGAGAAAACAAAAGCAACAATTTTAAATTTAAATAAACAAATACAAACCTTAAGAAATGAAATATTAGAAAAATTAGAAGAAAACGATGAAATATACCAAATACAAGATAAAATAAAAGAAGTAAATAAAAAGTAGAAAAAATTGCCAAGAATTACAAGAACAAAAAGAAATTGCAAAAAAGTTGAAGAAATAAGTGAAAAAGTACAAGAAAATAGCCAAGAATTGCAAGAGCAAAAAAGAAGTCTCAAAGAAAATAGAAGAGATAAGTCAAAAATTACAAGAAAATAGCCAAGAATTGCAAGAGCAAAAAGAAGTCTCAAAGAAAGTAGAAGAGATAAGTCAAAAATTACAAGAAAATAATCAAGAATTGCAAGAACAAAAAGAAGCTTCAAAAGAAATAGAAAAAATAAATGAACAAATACAGGAAACTAATCAAAACTTACAAGAAGAAAAGCAAAAAATAGAAAAGTTAGAAAGTAAAGTTAATGAAAAATTGCAAGCAAAAGGCTTAGAAAAACAAGTAGAAAGCATGAAAGACAGATTTTCTGAATTAAGAGAAAATCAAAAAAAATCAGAAGAAAAATTAAGTCAAATAGAAGGAATGCAAATATGCCAAGGAGAAAAAATTGGTAAAATAGATGAAAATACTAAAAAAGTAAATGAGGTTTATACACAAGTAGAAAAGATAGAACAAATACAAAATGAAAATATAACTATAATAAACAATATAGACCAGGAACTTGAAAAACAAAAAGCAAAATCAAGTACAATGGTAGATTTGTTAAAAGCACAAGAAATAGAACTAAATAATTATGGACAAAAAATAGAAGAATTAGAAAAAATAATGAAACAAAAAAAGAACTAATTAATCACTTTAATGAAAATTATCAAAAAGAAGTTAAAAATAAAAATCTGACTTTGGAAAACAATTAAATATTTTTGAAGATAGAATGAATGTAATAGAAAAATTACAAAATTCTCAAGAAGAAAAGATAAATGTTAGTAATCAAAAACAAGAAGATTTAATAGTAAACTTAAAAGAAAACTGTGAAGGTCAATTAAATAATTTCGAAGAAAAAATAAATGTAATTGAAAAAATACAATATAATCAACAAGAACAATTAAATGGTATTGAAAATAATCAAAGAGGAATAGAAGATATTAAAGCTGAGTTCGAAACAATAGGCTCTAAACATGAGGAACTTGTTACAAAAATTGAACAAATTGAGAATAATGATAAACAAAAACAAAATGAAATAGTACAATTAAATAAAAAGTATAATAATCAAAATTTACAAATAAAAAATATAAATAAATTACAAGAAGAAATACAAAGCAAAATAGATAGTATAGAAACTAAACAAAAGATAATATTGAAGCCGTTCAAGCAAAACTAGAAGATGTTTTAGAAAGTTCTAAAAATGAAACAGAAGGAAAACTTAAAAAACTTCAAGAAAACCTAGAAAATAAAATTAATGGAATCAAAACTGAAAATAAAGAAACTATTGATAATAAGGCAAATAAGTTACAAGAAGAAGTTAAAAACAAAATAGAAAATATACAAAATAAAATAGATAACAATGATAAGATTATTACAGAATTTGAAGGAAAACAAGCTATACTAGAACAAAAAATAGAGGGCTTTAATGAGGAAAATGCAAAAAATAAAGAAAGCATACAAGAATATAATGAAAAAATAGAAAAACTAGAAAAAGCTCAAGAAGATAATTCTAGAAAGTATAAAAATTTGGCAATTGCAGTAGAAGAAAGATTAGAAGTATCAGAAGAAAGATATGGACTTGCTATAGCAGAAGAAATGAAAAAATTAAATTATCAAGGAACCATAGAAGAAATAAATGGTAAAATTGATGAAAATGCATTAAAATTACAAGAAAAATTGGAACTTATAGATGCGAAAAGTAAAGAATATGCGCAAAATACAGAAGCAGGTTTTAATGAAAAATTTTTAGCTTTAAAAGATGAAGTAAATTGCTTGAATGACAATATTGCAAATAATATTTCTAAAGAGGCACAAAATACATTAAAAATTGTTCAAGAAAAAAATGATAGTTTACTTGAAGCTAAAGTTAAAAACATGCAAGAAAAAAGTAATAAGGTATTTACAAAACAATTAAATAATATAAAATTACAAAATCAAGAAATAATTAATGAACAATTAGAAGGAGTAAATGGTCAGGTAGTTTCTGTATTAAATAAAGAAGTGGAAAAACTAAAAAAAGATACAAGAAATATATTAAATGAAAGATTAGCTAGGCTTCAAATACAAAATGAAGAAGAAATAAATAATCAGTTAAAAAAGATGCAAGAAGGAAACGGTGCGTTAATTTCTAGTATTGTTAGCAAAATGCAAAATGAATATGATAAAAAACTTCAAAAGAAATTAAAACAAATGCAAGATGAATTTGACGAAAAATTAAAAAATGCTATTTTAAATATGCAAAATCAAACACAAAAACAAATCAAAACAGAATATGAAAAGCCAAAGACAGCTGCAGTGTATACATATGAACCTGTTTTGGAAAAATATGATAATAATATTTATAAATCTGTTGGTTCTACAAAAGTTAAAAGAGCTGCCAAAGGAATTGATACAGAAAAATATTTAAATAATGATATAATTAATTTTTTTGAAGATTAAAAAACAGGGTGTGAGCCCTGTTTTTAGTTTTCTTTAATAAAATAATATGGATTTTTAGAATTATATTTATAACTTAATATATAACCATCATAAATACTGCTATTTTTGTCTTTAAGTGGCATATTAAGGTCAACATTATACACAAATGATTGTTCTAAACTATTTTTTAAATGGATTTTAAAATTTAAATTATATGAGATATCAGAAATAGGAATATTAGCTAATTTTAAAAGTTTTCCATTAAAATCTACTGTTTCATTATTTTTTGTTATTTCACAATTCTTTTTTACATTTTTGTTAAGATAACTAAGAGTTATAGGGTTTGAACAATCAGTAAAAAAGGTTGGATTTGAGAAATCATTTTGTTCATTGTCTTGATTTGTGTGTAATATATTAAAGTCAATTCTTGATTTATTTTCATCATAATCACTATATTTTCCAAAATTGAAAGGATTTTTATAGTTTAATGATTGTGTACCCTTGTTTGAATTTAGATTTATTTTTATGCTGTCAATATAAAGCTCACTTACTGTATTTTTTATTGCTTAAATTTTGTATATATGATTTATTATCAATATATATTGCAATATCTGTATATTGGCTTATATCTAAGTCCCTAAGAATTTCACCTTCACTGCTATCAACAGCATCTGCACTACTATATAAAACAACTTTTCCTATTTTAAATATGGGTTCACTATTATTTTTTGCAAAGTTTTCTATTTGATTTGTATAAGAAACATATTGTAAAATTGGGGAAAAAACATAATTGCAATAAAGAAAAATTATTGCAATTATAAATATAAATGAAATTATTAAAGCTTTTTTTTCGTTTTTTACTCTTATTTTTAATCTCATGTTAACTCCTTTTTGGTACTAAAGTCTTTCATATAAATAGTTCATATATTTATATACTTTAGTTGGCCAATCTTTATCTGTACAGTATCTTGTGCTTATTCCAACAAGTGTTGGACCATTATAGTATGTTCCTGTTGCAGTTTCATTATTATATATTTTAGCATTTTTTTCATTTATATAATTTTTAACTAAGTATTTTGCAACTGTTTCAATTCCTTCTTCATATGTTGCAAATGTTACAGCAGAATCATAAGGACTTCTATCATATGCGCCAAATCCAAATAAATTTTTCTTGTCTTTGGCAATTTTAGATGATCCCCATCCACTTTCATGTATTGCCATAGATGCTAAAAATATTCCATTTATATTGTATTTTTGTTCTACATTGTAAAATACTTCGGCGTTTTGCTCAAATATTTTGTTTGTGTCACTTGCATTATTGCTAAGAATTTTTTTAAAATCTTCTAATGTAAGCCCACTTGGCTTATTTAATGACATGTTTGCATCTAATGTGCTACGTATTTTTTGGACCCTATTTTTTTCTCCTATACCAGGTGTTACAGCTTCTGATGTTAACAATGAAGATTTAACATAACCTGTATAACTTTCATATGTAACTTTACACCATTCATCATTTAATTCTTGTAATGTAACGTCTAGTGTTGCTAAAATAATACATAAATTGTTTGATGTGTCTTCTGGCTTTTCTTTTAAGCTTAAATTTTCGGTAACATACATTTTGTCACCAATGTGAACTTGGTATTTTGCTAAAAATTCTGATGTTCCTACATCTATAATTTGTGTTATTGGTTCTTCAACTATTTTTTCTTCTAATATATTTTCATCTACAAATTCATCATCTTGATATGTTTTTATACAGTTAACAAGTTTTTTTCCAATTTTACCTTCTTGTGATACTTTTTCTTCTCCTTTTGGCAAATTAGGGTTATCTTGTTTTTTTGTTTCAAATGCAACTTCACGTTCTTCATCATTTACAATTGCTTTTGATTTTTTAATACCAACATTATCTATTATTATTTTATCAAGGTTTAGAGATTCACTATTTGTTTCAAATACATTTGTAGCAATTTTTTGTTTAATTTCTTCTTCTTTATTGTATTGAGCAAATATGTAGTTTGTAGATGCCAATGTTATACATACAGCAAATATTCCAGAGGTAATAAAGCATAGTTTTTTAATTTCATCTTTATCATACCTAAGTTTATTTATTTTATAATCTAACCATTGCTTAAATGATAGCTTGTCCTGATTTATTGATTTATTTTTCTTTGATGATTTAGAAGAACCAGAGTAATATACATTGTAAGATTTGTGTTTATTTTTTTTATGCTTTTTTGGATGTGTTAACAATTCTTCAGTATAATGCATGCGGGCAGCTTCTAACTGTTTAAATGCATCAGGAAGTGAATTTGCTTTTTCATTTTTAAATGTTTCTTTTTCAGTTACCACTACTAATTCTCCTTTCAATAAAACTTTCCAACAATATTATATAATATAATACAAAATATGTCTATAGAAAAAAATGTTAAAACATATTAATTTGGCAGTTTTTAAATAAACTGCTTGCAAATTTATAAAAATGGTATATAATATTACCTGTAGAAGGGAGGGGAAAATGTATGAAAAAACAAGAATTACAAAAAAATATAGGTTATCAATTTGAAGATGAGAGTTTATTAAATAAAGCAATGACCCACACATCATATGCATATGAAAACAATGTGGAAAGCAATGAAAAGTTGGAATTTTTGGGAGATAGCATTTTAGAATTTATATCTAGTAAGTATATATTTAAAAATTATCCAAATTTAAAAGAAGGAGAAATGACTAAAGTTAGAGCACAGGTTGTATGTGAACAAAGTTTATATAAAATTGCAAAAATGCATAATTTTAGTGATTTCTTAAATCTTGGTAAGTCTGAAAAATTATCTGGTGGAAAAGAAAGACCAGCTATACTTGCAGATAGTGTAGAAGCTGTAATTGCTGCAATGTATATAGACGGAGGACTTAAAGTTGCAGAAAAATTTATTATAGAAAATTTAAAAAATGAAATAGAACTTGCGACAAAACATGTTGGGCAAAAGGATTATAAAACAGTTTTACAAGAAAAGCTACAAATACATGGAGATGTAAAAATAGAATACATATTATTAAACGAATCAGGACCAGACCATGATAAAAGATTTGAAATGGAAGTAAGATGTAATGGTAAAAAACTTGCAGTAGGAACTGGAAAAAGCAAAAAGTTGGCACAAATGGATGCTGCACATAATGCTATAGAAAGTTTATAATTCTTAGGAGGTGTATTAATGAAAAAACAGTATGTTATACCAATTTTTGTGCCACATTTAGGGTGCCCAAATGATTGTATATTTTGTAATCAAAAGTCAATAAGTGGTCAAAAGAAAAATATGACAAGGCAAGAGGCTAAAAATATAATAGAAACACACCTAAAAAGTATAAATAAAGAAAATAGCTTAGTAGAAATTGCTTTTTTTGGAGGAAGTTTTACAGCGATTGAAGAAAAACAACAAGAAGAGTTATTAGGTCTTGCATATGAATATATAAAAAATAAAAAAGTAGATAGTATTAGAGTATCAACAAGACCAGACTATATTAATAAAACTATATTAAAAAGACTAAAAAAATATAAAGTAAAAACAATAGAACTTGGAGTTCAATCTGCTAATGATTATGTACTAAAAAGAGCAAATAGAGGACATAATTTTGAAGATGTAAAAAAAGCTTCTAAATTAATTAGATGGAATGGCTTTACATTAGGACATCAAATGATGGTTGGACTTCCAGAAAGTAGCCGTGCTGATGAAATAAATACAGCAAAAGCTTTAGTAAAACTAAAACCAAAAATGGTAAGAATATACCCTGTTTTAGTTGTAAAAAATACAAAGTTAGAACAAGAATATGAAAATGGAACATATGAGCCATTATCAGTAGTACAAGCTGTTGAAATTTGCAAAGAATTAGTTAGAATCTTTGATGAGAAAAATATTAATGTTATAAGAATTGGATTGCAAAATACAGAAGAAATATCAGACCCTAAAAATAGTAAAAGTGAGGTTGTAGCAGGACCTTATCATCCAGCATTTAGACAACTTGTTGAATCAGGCATGTGGTATGACGCAATTGTTTCAAAAATAAAAAAATTAAATGTAAAAGCCAAAAAAGTTGAGGTAACAGTAAATCCAATTGATATAAACAATGTAATTGGACACAAAAAAGAAAATGTAATTAAATTAAACGAATTATATAATGTAGATTTAATTGTAAAACAAGATAAAAATATAAAACAAGGTAAATCTAAAATTGAAGTAATTCAAACATATGAAAATTAAAAAAGTATAAAATCACCAATATTTACAAATATTAATATTGGTGATTTTTATGCATTTTGATGAAATGTTTAATTTTAAAAAAATAATAGTTGAACTAACTGGGACAATTGTAGGTGCATTTTTTATGGCTATTGGAACTTCACTTTTTTTATTACCAAATCAATTATCATCAGGAGGATTTGCAGGAGTTGCAACAATATTTTATTATTTGTTAAGAGTTCCAATGGGAACAACAATAATGATTTTAAATGTTCCATTATTTATTTTAGCAATATATAAATTACGGTAAAAGTTTTTTTATTAAGTCTTTGTTAGGAACTGCAAGTTTATCTATATTTATTGATATTTTAGACAAATTTAAACCATTAACAGAAGATAGAATTTTGGCTTGTGTTTATGGTGGCGTAATTACAGGACTTGGAACAGCTATTATTTTAAAAGTAGGTTCCTCTACAGGAGGTTCAGATTTATTAAGTAATATAATAAAGGGGTTTAACCCAAGTATAAGAGTTGGAAATATGATTGTAATTATTGATATAATAATAGTTACATTAAATGTATTATTTTTTAAAGAAATAGAAGTAGGTCTATATTCTGCAATTGCAATATATATTATGGGGAAAATTATAGATATTATATTTGAGGGGGTGTATTTTACTAAATTATTAATTATAATTTCAGATAAAAATGAAGAAATTGCAAAAGAAATTGGAAAAAATATAAAACGTGGTACTACTGGTTTATATGGAAAAGGCATGTACACTAATGAGGAAAAGTTAGTTCTTATGTGTGCTGCTGCAAGAGGCGATGTTTCTAAGGTAAAAGATACAGTAAGAAAAATAGACCCTAAAAGTTTTATAATAATTACAAATTCAAGGGAAGTGGTAGGACTTGGTTTTAAAATTGATTAGAAAAATATTTTAATATGTTTAAATTTATGCTATACTAGATTTAGAATGTAAATTGATAAAAATAAAACTAATATAAACAAACAAAAAGAGTGTGAGGTAAAAATATGAAAGAACAGCAATATATTTTAAAAAATGCAAAATCATTTGAACTAAAAGACATATTTGATTGCGGTCAATGCTTTAGATGGAACAAAGAAAGTGATGAGAGCTATACAGGTGTTTTTAAACAAAATGTAATAAATGTAAAAAAACAAGGACAAGATGTTTACTTTAAGGGAATATGTAGTGGAGATATAAAAAATGTAGTTACTTATTATTTTGATTTGGAAAGAGATTATGAGAACATAAAAAAAACTCTATCAAAAGTAGATATAAACATGAAAACAAGCATAGAATATGGAAAAGGAATTAGAATATTAAATCAGGACTTATGGGAAACAATAATATCATTCATAATATCAGCAAATAACAATATACCAAGAATTAAGGGCATAATAGAAAAACTATCAAAAACATATGGAAATGAAATAATATGGAACAACAATAAATATTATACATTTCCAAGTGTAAATCAATTAAAAGATGTAACAATAGAACAATACAGAAAATTGGGCCTGGGATTTAGAGATATAAGACTATATGAAACAACACAGATGATTTTAAATAAAGAAATAGACCTTGAATATTTAAAAGAAGAAAAAGATACATTAAAAGTAAGGGAAGAATTATTAAAACTTTCTGGTGTTGGTCCTAAAGTCGCAGATTGTATATTATTATTTTCCGAACTAAAAAGATTTGACGTATTTCCAATAGATGTTTGGGTTAGAAGAGTAATGAATGACTTATATATAAAAGAGGAAAATGAAGAAAAAGTAAGCAAAAAGAAAATAGAAAACTTAGCAAAAGAAAAATTTGGAAACTTATCAGGCATAGCACAACAATACCTATTTTATTGGAGAAGAGAAGCTTAGACATTGGGACGGGGTTTTTGTCTTAACCTTTTGGGACTTTTTAATATTTCACAATTAGTAAATAAAAAAGCAAATGTTATTAAAAATAAAATTTTATCGTTCAAATAATTATCGAAGAAATTTTAAATTAATTTTATGGCACCCTTCCATCAGGAGATGAACTCTTTCCATAAAATTAATATAAAAATTTCTAACTCAATTATTTTCAATTCTAAAATTTGATTTTTAATAATATTTGCTTTTTATAAATATATGTGTAATTATGAAAAGTCTCAAAAAGGTTAAGACAAAAACCCCGTCCCAATGTCTAATTTTTTTTAACATGTATAAAATTTCCACAAATTGTAGAAAATATGTGTAAAACATATTAAAGGAGTGGAAATTTTTTGAATATAAAAAAAGCTTTAAGGCTAAATGGTACTTTGCTTGATAAAAGGCAATTGGAGAGCCACTTAGAAAAAATTGCGACAGATCATAATTTAAAACCAAAGTCACAAAAAGATACTTATCCAGTACCAGATATGATAGAAAATTATAAATTTATTAAAGAAGTTTATAATTTATTAAATGAACATGTTAAACTTGGAATTACTATTCATCCTGCAGGGGAATGGATTTTAGATAATTTTTATATTATAGAAGAAACTGTAAAGCAAATACAAGAAGATTTAACTGTTTCTAAATATGTTAATTTTTTAGGGATTGCAAATGGACCTTACCAAGGTTTTGCAAGAATATATGTACTTGCTTTTGAGATTATTGCCTATACTGAAGGAAAGATAGAAAAAGAAGATTTAGAAAGATACATTGAAAGTTATCAGAAAAAAAAAAGAACATTAAATATGGATGAAATATGGAATATTGGCGTTTTTTTGCAAATAGCAATTATAAGTTCTATAAAAGATGTTTGTGAAAAAATTTATAGTGCTCAAATTCAAAAGTATAAGGTTGAAAACATTGTAGAAAGGCTTATTGAAAATAAAGATAAAGCTGATATAAAATTTAAAAACACATCTAATTTAACAAAAACAGTGTTTCAAGATATGAAATATCCGTTTATTGAATATATGTCATATACTTTAAAAAAGATATGGGAAAAAAGGTGTAAGTTATTTAAAGGCATTAGAGGAAACTGTTGAAATTTCGGGAAGTAGTGTATCTGATGTAATAAAAAAAGAACATTTTGATATTGCTATTAAAAAAGTTTTAATTAGCAATTATATAACAAGCATTAAGGAGATTCAAAGAATTGATTTCTTAGAAATTTTTCAAAAGTTAAACGGAGTAGAGGAAATTTTAAATGAAGATCCAGCTAATGTGTATATTAAAATGGAGCATAATACAAAAGCATATTATAGAAATAAAATAAAAGAAATTTCTACTAAAACCAAAATATCTGAAATTTATATTGCTAAAAAAACTTTAGAGCTTGCAAAAGCACATGATATTGGCACAAAGCAAAGTCATATAGGCTATTATTTAATAGATAATGGTATAAATGAATTGTATGAAGCTTTAAATTATAAAGCAAGTAAAAAAATGAGTGAAAATGCTAAGACCAAAGTATATGTATTAGCAGTTTTACTTTTTACAATTGGAATATCAATTGGTGTATCATCTATATTAAATGTAAAAAGTATTTGGCTTAAAATTTTAAGTTTTGTTTTAATATTAATACCAGTAAGTGAGATTGTAATTCAGGTAGTACAATATATTTTAAACAAAATTGTAAAGCCAAAACTTATTCCTAAAATTGATTTATCTAATGGAATTGATGAAGAAAATAGAACTATAGTTGTTATCCCAACAATTTTAAAAAGCAAAGAAAAAGTAAAGGAATTAATGAGAAAATTAGAGGTTTATTATATAGCAAATAAATCTGAAAATCTTTATTTTGCATTGCTTGGAGATTGCTCACAAAGTAAAAACAAAGATGAAAAGTTTGACAATCAAATAGTGGAAGAAGGACTAAAACAAGTTCAGTTTTTAAATGAAAAATATAATAAAAAAGATAATCCTATTTTCTTTTTTATATATAGAAATAGAATATGGAATAGTAAAGAAAATAGTTATTTAGGTTGGGAAAGAAAAAGGGGATTATTAAATGAATTTAATGAATATATATTAGGCCAAAAAAACAATACATTTAAAGTAAATACATTTGAAGAAAATTGCAAAATAGAAAATTTAAAATATGTAATAACACTTGACGCAGATACTGACCTAATTTTAGAGTCTGCATTTCAATTAGTTGGTGCCATGGCACATATTTTAAATAAACCAATAATAGATGAAAAGAAAAATATAGTTGTAGATGGTTATGGAATAATACAGCCAAGGGTTGGAATTAATTTAGATATAAGTTATAAAAATTTATTTACAAAAATATTTGCAGGATCTGGAGGAATTGACTCCTACACAAATGCAATTTCTGACACTTATCAAGATAATTTTGGAGAAGGAATATTTACAGGAAAAGGAATATATGACATTCAAACATTTTCTAAAGTTATGAAAAATACAATCCCAGAAAATACAGTGTTAAGTCATGATTTACTAGAAGGAAATTATTTAAGATGTGGACTTGCAACAGATATTATGCTAATGGATGGCTATCCTTGCAAATATTTAAGTTTTATGGCAAGACTTTCAAGATGGATAAGAGGAGATTGGCAAATTGCAGGTTGGTTAAAAAATAAGGTAAAGACAAAAGATGGCAAAATAAAAAATCCATTAAATTTACTTTCAAAATATAAAATATTTGATAATTTAAGAAGAAGTCTTTTAGAAATTTCAATAATTATTTTTTTTATATATTTAATTATTTTAAAAAATGCATTAAATGTAAAAACAGTAGGAGTTATAGCGTTAATATATGTTTCATTTTTAATGCCATTTTTGCTTGAAATAATAAATGAAATAATTTTTAAAAAAGAAGGAGAAAAAAAGCAAAAAGATTTTTTGCCAAGAATATCTGGAATTAAGGGAGCTTTTTGTAGACTTATTTTAACTTTAGGATGTTTACCATACAAGGCATTTATTTCAACAAAATCAATAGTAAAAACAATTTATAGAGTATTAATTTCTAAAAAACATCTTCTAGAATGGACAACGTCTGAAGAGACAGAAAAACAATCAAAAACAGATGTGATTTCTTATTACAAACAAATGATAATTAATGTACTATTTGCAATATTTATATATTTATTATATAAAAATATTTTTACATTAGTTTTAGGAATTTTATGGATAATTACACCATATATAATGTGTACAATTAGTAAGGAAAAAGAGAAAAAAACACAAATAGAAAGATTAAACAAACAAGAAAAAGATTATGTAATAGATATTGCAAAAAGAACATGGCAATTTTTTGATGAGTTTTTGAATGAAAAAAACAATTTTCTAATACCAGACAATTATCAAGAAGATAGAAAAGAAAAAATAGTATCAAGAACTTCTTCAACAAATATTGGATTATCATTACTTGCAGTTATTTCTGCATATGATTTAAAATTTATAGATATTAAAAGATGTATTGATCTTTTAAATAATATATTAACAAATGTGCAAACTTTAGAAAAATGGAATGGGCATCTTTACAATTGGTATAATACAAAGACAAAAAAACCGCTAATTCCAAGATATATATCAACAGTAGATAGTGGGAATTTTGTAGGATATTTGTTTGTTGTAAAAACATTTTTGGGAAATATAAAAATAGAAAATGAAGCTTTAGAACAAAAAATAGATAATTTGTTATTAATAATAAATAATATGATAGAAAATACTGATTTTTCACCACTTTACGATCATGAACATCAAATATTTTCAATAGGATTTAATATAGAAGATAATAGACTAACAGACTCTTATTATGACTTATTAGCATCAGAGGCAAGACAAGCAAGTTTAATTGCGATAGCTAAAAAAGATGTTCCAGTAAAACATTGGAAAAATTTAAGTAGAACAATTACTACATTAAATGGCTATAGTGGACTTGTATCATGGTCTGGAACTGCATTTGAATATTTAATGCCAAATATAAATATTCCTAAATATGAGGGAAGCTTATTAGACGAGTCTTGTAAGTTTATGGAAATGTGTCAAATTGAATATGCAAAAAAACTAAATTTACCATGGGGAATATCAGAAGCGGCTTTTAACTTAAAAGATTTACATTCAAATTATCAGTATAAAGCATTTGGAGTTCCATGGCTTGGACTTAAAAGAGGACTTGCAGATGAATTTGTTGTTTCTAGTTATGGAAGTGTTTTAGCCATAAATGAAAAATCAAAAGAGGTTGTAAAAAACTTAAAACTAATGGAACAATATGGGGCAAAAGATAAATACGGATTTTATGAATCAATAGATTTTACACCACAAAGAGTGGAAAAAAATGAAAGGGCAAGCATAGTAAAAACGTATATGGCACATCATCAAGGGTTAATTTTACTATCTATAAACAATTTATTTAATAACAATATTTTGCAAAAAAGATTTATGAAAAACCCAGAAATTGAAGCTGTATCTGTTCTATTACAAGAAAGAAAACCAGAAAAATATATAGTAACTAAAGAAGATAAAGAAAAAGTAGAAAAATTAAAATATTTAGATTATGAAGATTATATTATAAACACATACCAAAAAGTAGATGAAAGACTAATAAGAAGTAATATAATTTCAAACGAAAATTATACAATAGGAATTAACCAAAAAGGAGCAGGTGTTAGTAAATATAAAGACTTGTATATAAATAGATTTAAAGTAACAGATGATTATATGCAAGGTATATATTTTTATGTAAAAAATATAAAAACAAAAGATATTTGGACAACAAATTATCCACAAAATGATTTAAAAAAGGTAAATTATGAAACAAGCTTTATGCCAGATAAAGATGAAACTAAAATAAGATATGGAAATATTAAAAGCAAAGTTACAATAACAGTAGATAGTAATGAACCTGTAGAAATAAGAAGACTAAGTTTAGAAAATATAGGAAATGATGAAGAAATACTTGAAATAAGTTCATATTTTGAACCGGTATTATCAACAAAAGCACAAGAATATGCTCATCCAGCATTTAACAATTTATTTTTAAAATTTGATTATGATGAAGAAAAAAATATTTTAATAGTAAAAAGAAAAGAAAGAAAAGAAGATGATCAAGAACCTTATCTTGCAAGTTCACTTTTTGAATCAGGACAAGAAGAACATGAACTAGAATATGAAATAGATAAAGAAAAATTACTTGGCAGGGGAAATTTAGATATTCCAAATATGATAAAAAATTCAATACCATTTTCTAAAAAGTTAGGACTTGTAACAGAGCCAGTTATAGCATTTAAAAGAATAATAAAAATAAAGCCAAATGAAACAAAGAATATAGACTTAATTTTATCTGCAAATTTTGATAAAGAAAAAGCAATTTATAATTTAGAAAAATACAAAATAGAAGAAAATGTAAAAAAGGCATTTGAACTATCAAAAGCAAGAGTAGAAGCGGAAAGTAGATATTTAAGAATAAAAGGTAAAGATATAGACAATTATCAAAAAATGCTATCATATATTATTTTTCAAAACCCAGCAAAAAGTTTATATTTAAAAAAATATAAAAACAAAACATTTAATCAATCTGAACTATGGAAATATGGAATTTCTGGAGATCTTCCAATAATTTTGGTTAAAATAAATGATGCAAATGAAAGTTATGTTGTAAAAGAAGTGTTAAAGGCATATGAATACTTTAAAACAAAGAATGTTTTAGTAGATATTGTTATTTTAGATGAAGAAAAATATAGTTATGAGAACTATGTAAAAGAAGAAATTGAAGGTGCAATTTTAAATAGTCAGATGGCATATTTAAAAAATATAAAAGGTGGGATTTTTACTCTTTCTGTTGCAGAAATGGAAAGAAATGATATAGAACTAATAAACTTTGTTTCTTCAATAATAATAGATGGCAAAAAAGGTGGAATTACAAATAATTTAAAAGAAATAGAAGAAGAATATTTAGAAAACTATAAAGAAATAGGACAAGAAGAGCAAATGCCAGTAATTACTGAAGAATCTAATGAAGATATAGATATTATGCAAAATGTAGAAGATATAAAATATTACAATGAATATGGTGGATTTTCTAAAGATGGTAAAGAATATTTAATAAAGGCAAATAAACAAAATAGACTTCCTACAGTATGGAGCCACATTTTAGCAAACGAAAAGTTTGGAACACTTGTAACACAAAGTATGGGAGGTTATACTTGGTATAAAAATAGTAGATTAAATAGAATTACAAGCTGGGAAAATAGTGCAAATTATGACATTCCGCCAGAGGCAATATATTTAAAAGATATAGATACCAAAAAAACTTGGTCACTTGGTTTAAATCCAATGCCAGATGACAAAAATTATAATGTAATATATGGATTTGGCTATGCAAAATATATACACAAAAGTGATGGAATAGAGCAGGAATTAGAGGTGTTTGTGCCAAAAGAAGATAGTATAAAGGTTCAAATTTTAAAATTAAAAAATACAACACAAGCAAAGAAAAGATTAAAATTAATTTATTATACAAAGCCAGTATTGGGTGAAGATGGTGTAAAATCTAATGGTTATATTAACTTAGATTATGATAAAAATAATAATATTATTCTTGCAAAAAATATGTATTTAAGTGAATTGCTACAATCAATTGCATATGTTTCATGTAGTGAAAAAATAAAATCATATACAGGAAATAAAAATTTCTTTTTTGGGAAAGGTGGAATACAAAATCCAGATGGAATAAAAAAAGTTAGTTTAAATAATGAAAATTCACTTGGTCAAAATACCTGTATTTGTTATGAAATAGAAATAGAAGTTGAAAGCTTTTCTGAAAAGGAAATATCTATATTATTAGGCGCAGAAGATAATATTATTGACTGTAAAAACATGTCTTATAAATATAGCAAAATACCAAATTGTAAGCAAGAGCTAAATGATGTAAAAAGTTATTGGAAAGAACTTTTAGGAAGAATTCAAGTATATACACCTCTTGAGTCTGTAAATATAATTTTAAATGGTTGGCTAGCATATCAAACTATAGAAAGCAGACTACTTGGAAGAACAGGCTTTTACCAGTCTGGGGGAGCATATGGATTTAGAGACCAACTGCAAGATACGTTTGGATTAAAATATTTGGACCCAGATTTATTAAAAAATCAAATAATTAAGCATAGTAAGCATCAATTTTTAGAAGGTGATGTAGAACATTGGTGGCATGAAGAAACAAAAAAGGGAATAAGAACTAAATTTTCTGATGATTTATTATGGCTTGTTTTTGCAACTATTGAATATATTTTGTTTACAGGAGATAAAAATATTTTAGACATAAAAACAAAGTATATTACAGGCCAAGAACTTGCAGATGGTCAAGATGAAAAATATGATGTATATTTGCCATCTGATGTTTTAGAAAGTATTTATGATCATTGTAAAAAAGCAATTGAAAAGTCTTTAAATTTTGGTGAACATGGTCTTCCTAAAATAGGTTCTGGGGATTGGAATGATGGATTTAGTACGGTTGGTAATAAAGGAAAAGGCGAAAGTGTATGGCTTCGGATTTTTCATGTATTATATTTTAGATAATTTTATTCCTATTTGTGAAGAAAAAGGAGATATAGAATTAGCCAATAAATATAAAATGATAAATTTAAATTTAAAAAAGGCTTTAAATGTAGTTGCTTGGGATGGTAGATGGTTTAAAAGAGCTTTTATGGATGATGGCAATTGGCTTGGAAGTATGGACAATGATGAGTGTAGAATTGATAGTATTGCTCAAAGTTGGGGTGTTATTTCAAATGCCGCTGATAATGATAAAAAGTTTATTTCAATGGAGAGCTTGGAAAATCATTTAGTAAATAAGGATGCTGGAATCATAAAATTACTTGATCCCCCATTTGAAAAGGGTAAGCTAAAACCTGGTTATATAAAAGCATATTTACCTGGTGTAAGAGAAAATGGTGGTCAATACACACATGCATCTTGCTGGGTAATTATTGCACAAACATTACTAGGATTTGGAAACAAAGCCCTAGAACTATATAAAATGATAAATCCAATAGAGCACAGTAGAACAAAAGATTCTGCTAACAAATACAAGGTTGAGCCATATGTAATACCAGCAGATATATATGGAGAAGGAAACTTGGCAGGAAGAGGTGGCTGGACATGGTATACAGGTTCATCTAGTTGGTATTATAAAACAGGAATTGAATATATATTAGGCTTGAAAGTTGAAAAAGGAATTTTGAAAATTAAGCCATGTATTCCAAACAGTTGGAAAGAATATACTATAAAATATCAATGGAAAGAAAGCATATATAATATAAAAGTAGAAAATCCAAATGGAAAAAATACTGGAATAACAAAAATACTATTAAATGGAAACGAAGTTGAAAATAATATAAAATTAGATGGAACAAGAAATATATATAACATAAATGTTATAATGTAAATAAAAAACTTAAATAAAGAAAAAACAATGTTATTCTTTATTTAAGTTTTTTAATGTTATTTTATGAATTTTTAGTTGGAATTTTTTTAAATTAATGGTAATATATAATAGACAAAATATAAAAAGAAGGGAAAATAAATGAAAAAATCACTTGTAAAAAATAACTTAAAAGCAATAATAAAAACCAGAAGAAGATTTTTTTCAATTCTTGTTATGGCTTTTTTAGGTGTTGGATTTTTTGCAGGCCTTGTTGCTACAAGCCCAGATATGCTAGCCAGTTTAGATAAATATGCAAGACAAAATAAAATGCAAGATATAAATATAATTTCAACATTAGGACTAACAGATGATGATATAGAGGCTTTAAACAAATTAGAGCAAATAGATGGAGCATATGGAATAAAAACAAAAGACTCAATAACAAAAATAGATGAGAAAGAAAAAATATGTAAAGTAATTGAATACAATGAAAATATAAATTTACCATCACTAATAAATGGGAATATGCCACAAAATAATGATGAATGCTTGCTTGATGAAGGATATGTTGGAGTACAAAATCCAAATGATTTTATTGGTAAAACAATTGTACTAGAAAATGAAGATAAAGATGAGGATGAAAACCCAATATTTACAAAGAAGGAATTTAAAATTGTTGGAATTGTAGAGTCACCATTATACATATCAAATGAAAGAGGAAATACATCTATAGGAAGTGGAAACATATCATATTTTATATATGTAAAAGATGGAGTAATTAATACTAATTATTATACAGAAATAGGAGTAAAAGTAAGCAACGCAAATAATGTAGTAACAAATAGTGATGATTATATAAGTATAATAGAAAATGCAAAACAAGAAGTAGAAAATATAAAAGAGCAAAGGCAAGATGCAAGATATAATGAACTTGTAAATAAGGCTCAAGGAAAGTTAAATGATGCTACACAAGAGTATAATGATCAAAAACAAAAGGTAGAAAATGAGCTAAATGAAGCAGATACAAAAATAAAAAATGCAAAACAGCAAATTGCTACATCAGAGGCTAAATTACAAAAATCGGAAAAAGAGCTTTCAAGTAAAGAACAAAGTACAAAAAAACAATTTGTAGAAGCCGAAGATAAAATTGAAGAAGCAAAAAAGCAAATACAAACAAAATCAGAACAATTGCAAAATGCAAAACAGGAATTAGAAAAAAATACTAAACAATCTCAAGAGGCAATTAGCAAACTAGATGATGCAATAACAACTTGTAAAAATTCCATTCAACAATTAAATGCTAAAAAACAAGTTTTAATTCAGGCAAACCAAGATACAACAAAAATTGATGCAATAATTTTAGAGACTCAAAATAAACAAAAACAATTAGAAAGTAGTAAAAATGATATAGAAACAAAATTAAATACAGCCAAAACTCAAATAACAAATGGGGAGACTGAAATTAATAAGGCAAACCAAGAAATACAAAATAATGAGCAAACATTAAAACAAAATAAGTCTAAAGCTGAAAGTCAAATAAAGTCGGCAAAACAGGAAATACAAAAAGGAAAAGAACAAATAAAAACAGCTAAAAGTGAGATTTTAGAAAACGAGCAAAAACTAGAAACATCAAGAAAAGAAGCAAATGAAAAGTTAGAGGAAGCAAAAACAAAATTAAATGATGCAAAAGATGAGATATCAAAAATAGAAAAAGCTAAGTGGTATATACAAGATAGAAAAGATAATACTGGTTATACAAATATATTTGATGCAATAAAAACAATGTCAAATATATCAAAAATGTTTCCATTAATATTTTATTTAGTTGCAGTTTTAATTAGCTTAACATCTATGACAAGAATGATAGAAGAAGAAAGAATAGAAATAGGAACATTAAAATCTTTAGGATATACAAACTTACAAATAATTTCTAAATATGTTTTATATGCATTTTTGGCATGTGTTATTGGTGGAGTGCTTGGTATGACAGTGGGATTCTATTTGTTGCCAAATATTGTATGGATTTTATATTCAATGATATATACAATTCCCAAATTTTATGCAACATATCAAATTGGAATTGGAATGCTTGGTATATTAATAGCATTTATTTGTATTGGTGGTGCTACAATTATTGTAGCAGTAAAAGAATTAAAACAAATGCCTGCAGTCCTTATGAGACCAAAGCCACCTAAAAATGGAAAAAGAATATTTTTAGAAAGAATTAAATTCATATGGAAAAAATTAAACTTTTCAAAAAAAGTTACAATGAGAAATATATTTAGATACAAAAAAAGAGCAGTAATGACAATTGTTGGCATTGCAGGATGTACAGGACTTATGCTAACAGGGTTTGGAATTAAAGATTCTGTAATTGGAATTCCAGACTCACAATTTGGAGGGGTGTTTAAATATGATTCTTCTGTAATGCTTCAAAATACAGAAGGATTAGAGGATTTAAAAAATTATATAAATTCAAACGAAAATATTGAAAGTTATGTTGAAATTGACGGAGCAACAGGAAAATTAAAAAATGAAAATGCAAACTTTGATGTAACAATGTTTATTCCAAATGATAAGGAAAATTTTAAAAATGCAATAAATCTTATAGATACAAAAACAAATGAAAATGTAGAATTAAGTGATAATGGAATTATAATAACAGATAAAGTTGCAGAATTTTTAAAAATTGGAGCAGGAGATAATGTTACATTAGTCAGCAGTGATGATATTGAATATAATTTTAAAGTTGATTATGTTGTTAAAAATTATGTATCACACTATGTATATATGTCAAAACAGTTTTATGAGACAAATATAAAAACATATAAAACAAATATGATTTATATAAACAATAAAGATATAACAGATGAACAAAAAAGTAAGATGTCAGAAGAAATTTTAAATATAAAAGGCGTATCATCTGTAAATATGATTTCAGACATGATGAAAATGGTAAGTGATATGCTAAATACAATGAATTATGTTGTTGTTATATTAATTGTTGCATCTGCACTTCTTGCATTTGTTGTATTATATAATTTAGCAAATATTAATATTGCAGAGCGCCAAAGAGAAATTGCAACACTTAAGGTTTTAGGTTTTTATAATAAAGAAGTTGATAATTATATAAATAAAGAAAATATTATATTTACAATTATTGGAGTGGTTTTAGGACTTGTTTTTGGAACATTTTTAACAGACGGAATAATTGCAAGTGTGGAAATTGATAAACTTAGATTTTTAAAAAATATTGAGCCAATAAGCTATGTATATTCAGCAGCAATAACTATATTGTTTTCTCTTATTGTAAATGCAATAATTCATTTTATTTTGAAAAAAATAGATATGATAGAAAGTTTAAAAAGTGTAGAATAAAAAGTGGGAATTTCCCACTTTTTATTTGTTTATTAAATCAACAATTGTATTTATTACTAAGTCAATCATTATGTCATAATTTATTTGTTTATGTTTATGATATACAATTTCATGACATAGGTCATCTATTAAATTAATTGAAATATGAACTTTTTCAGGTAAGTTTTTTTCATTAAATCCATTTTCTATTAATATTTTGGCAATTTTATTTGTCATATATAATTCATGCTCGTGAAAAAATTCTGCAATTTCTTCATCTGAATGTGTCATAGAGGTTATTTCTTCATGAGCTGATTGCGAAAGTTTATGGTTTTCAACAAATTTATTAATCATATTACGAATAACTGAATCTAAATTATTTTTATCTATCTTGGTTTGAGCAATATTTAACATTGGGTAAAAAATCTCATCAGAATATCTTTTAATACCTTCTATTAATATGTCATGTTTATCTCTAAAATATTGATATACAATTCCTGTTGAAACCCCAGCAGCTTTTGCAATTTGGGCTGTATTGGTATTATAATATCCTTTTTTACAAATTAGGTCAAAACCAGCATGTATTATTCTTTCTTTCTTTTCTATTGAACGTTTTTGAATTGGTTCCCTAATATCACTATTACTCATAAATCCTCCTAAATAAAACATAAAATTTAAGCATATTATAAATGGTAAAATAAAAAAAGTCAAGAATGTGAAAAAAAATTCATATTCTATTGACTTTTTTAATAATAATGATTATAATAGTACAGAAATATGAAATTAATTTCATGTAAGGAGGAGTTATGGAAAAAATAGTAGAATTAAAAAAAGTAAGTAAAACTTACAAAATAGGAGAAAAAGAATTCAAAGCACTAGACAATATTGATTTGTCTATAAACAAAGGAGAATTTGTTGTAATACTTGGACCATCAGGAGCAGGAAAATCAACATTATTAAATTTAATTGGGGGAATGGATTCACCTACAAAGGGAAGCATTAAAATTGATGGAGAAGAAATATCAAAATATAATGATTCAAAATTAAGTGATTACAGAGCTGAAAATATAGGATTTATTTTTCAATTTTATAATATATTGCCAACATTAACAGTATTAGAAAATGTTGATTTAGTAAAAGAAATTGTAAAAATGGAACAGATAGTAAAGAAGCAATAAAAGCAGTAGGATTAGAAAAACACATGAATAAATTTCCAAACCAATTATCAGGAGGAGAGCAACAAAGAGTATCAATTGCAAGAGCAATTGCAAAAGATCCAAAACTTTTATTATGTGATGAACCAACAGGAGCATTAGACTCAAAAACAGGAGTAGAGGTATTAAAATTATTAAAAAAACAATGTGACAAAAATAATGGTGCAAATACAGTTATAATTGTAACACATAATAGTTTATTTGCAGAAATAGCAGACACAGTAATACATGTAAAAAATGGAGAAATAGAAAGCGTAGTTGCAAATGAAAATCCTAAAAAAATAGATGAAGTAAAATGGTAAAAAGGAGAACGAAATGAGTAAATTAAAGAAAAAAATGTTTAGAGACATCAAGCTAAATAAATCTCAATTTATAGCAATCTTCTTAATGGTATTTTTAGGAGTTTTAGTATATGGTGGGGTACGCTCTTATATGGACGGAATGGTAAATACGGCAGAAGTATTTTATAGAGAAAATAACTTAGAAGATTTAAATGTAGTTGGAAGCAATTTTAGCAAAGATGATTTAGAAAAAATAAAAAATATGGAAAATGTAAATAAAGCAGAACGTAAATTAACAATTACAGGAACAATGGAATATAAAGAAGATAGATTTTTACAATTAAACTTTATAGAGGAAAATGAAATATCAAAATTTTATGTTATGGATGGTGAAGGATTTAATGTAAATAAATCTGGAGTATGGCTTGACAATTTTTATGCTCAAAACAATGATTTAAAAGTCGGAGATACAATAAAAATTAAATATGATGGTGAAACGCTAGAAGAAAAAATAGTAGGACTTATAAATGTGCCAGACCATGTTTATGATGTAAAAGATGAATCAGAATTATTCCCAAACCATGAAGATTATGGTTTTGCATATCTTTCAATAAATGAATTTCCTGAGCATTATGTTAAAAAAGCAGTTATGGAAAAAATGAATGTAACAGATGAAGCAATATTTGATATGTATGTAAAAGACTTTAATTACAAAGATTATTTAATATTTAATTATATTATGGTTGATGTAAATGGAGAAGAAAATAAAGATAGTGTAAAAGCAAATATAGAAAATAATGTAGAATCAGCCTTAGCTGTATCTGACATTAAAGATTTAGCTTCATATTCTGTATATCAAGGAGAAATTGAAGAAGGAGAAACATATGTTGGAATATTTTCAGGATTTTTCTTACTAATTGCTATTTTGTCTGTTATAACTACAATGACAAGAGTGGTAAAAAAACAAAGAATTCAAATTGGAACATTAAAAGCACTTGGATTTAAGAAAAGAAAAATAACAATGCATTATGTAGGCTATGGGTTCTGGATATCACTATTTTCTGCAATAATTGGTTTAATTGCAGCACCATTACTAATTGGTAATGTATTTATAGGAATGGAAATGGAATACTTCCAAATTCCAAATGGAAAAGCAGCGGTAGACAGTAGCAGCTTTTTAGTAGCAGCAATAATTGTTTTAGTTATATCTTTGGTAACATATTTAACATGTAGAAGTGAATTAAAAGAATCACCAGCAGAAACATTACGAGAAGAAATGCCAAAAGTAAAAAGTAAAAGCTTAAATATTACTTCAAAGGGAATATTTAAAAATATGAAATTTGCAAGTAAATGGAACTTTAGAGATGTTTTAAGAAATAAAACAAGAACACTAATGGGATTAGTTGGAATTGTAGGATGTACAATGATTTTAGTATGTGCATTTGGAATGTTTGATACATTACACAATTTTATAGATTGGCAATTTGACGATTTATATAATTTTAATTATAAATTATCATTAAATGAAGGATATTCTAGTGAAAAATTTAATGAAATAACTTCAAAATATGGTAATGCAACATCACAAACTTTAGGAATAGAAATAAAAAATGGAGATAAAAGAGAAGCAAATAATATATTTGTTACAGATGCAAAAGATTATGTAAGATTTACTTCAAAAGAAAAAGAATACATTACATTAGAAGACACTGGAATTTATGTAACACAAAAACTTGCTGAAAATAAAGGGTACAAAATTGGAGACAAACTTACATGGCATATATATGGAAGTGACACATATTATGAAAGTAAAATTGTAGGAATGGATCGTGATCCACAAAACCAAAATATTAAAATGACAAGAAAATACTTAGAAACACTTGGATTAGAATATAAAGCAGATACTGTATATACAAACAATGATTTAAGTAATATAAAAGAAATTGACGGTGTAGAATTAATACAAAATAAATCATCTTTAGAAGATGGTATGAGTAATATGTTAAATACAATGCAATCTATGATAATACTATTAATTGTAGTAGCTGCTATACTTGGAAGTGTAATTATATATAATTTAGGTGTATTATCATTTACAGAAAAACAATATCAATTTGCTACATTAAAAGTTTTAGGTTTTAAAGATAGAAAAATAAAGAAAATATTTATTAAGCAAAATAATTGGATAACAATAGTTTCAATTATAATTGGATTACCACTAGGATATTTAATGACAAGTTATATATTTAAAGCAGCTTTAGCAGAAAACTATGATATGCATGCATATATAAAAGTATTTTCATATATTTATGCAGCAATAGGAACATTAGTTGTGTCATTTGTTTCATCACATGTGTTAGCAAAAAAGTTAAAAAAATAGATATGGTAACAAGTTTAAAAGGAAATGAATAATGGGAAATATTGTATTATTAGATGATTTAACTATTAACCAAATTGCAGCAGGAGAAGTTATTGAAAGACCTGCAAATGTTGTAAAAGAGTTAGTAGAAAACTCAATTGATGCAGGAGCAAACAAAATAACAATAGAAATAAAAAATGGTGGAAAAACATTTATAAAAGTTGTAGATAATGGCAAAGGAATGGAACAAGATGATATGTTCCTTTCCTTGGAACGCCATGCTACAAGTAAAATTAAAAATATTGAAGATTTAGAAAATAATTATACTATGGGGTTTAGAGGAGAAGCAATGGCAAGTATTGCTTCTATTTCTAAACTTATTCTTGCTTCTAAGACAAAAAATATGTTGTCTGGAACAAAAATTACAGCAAAAGCTGGAGAAATACAAGAAAAAGAAGAATGTGCCATGTCAACAGGAACTAGTGTAATTGTGGAAGATTTATTTTTTAATACACCAGTTAGGTATAAATTTTTAAAGCAAGATGCTACAGAAAGTAAATACATAAAAAATTGGGTACAAAAAGCAGCTTTAGCAAATACAAATATATCGTTTGGATTATATATAGATGGTAAGCAGGTTTTTAAATCTACAGGAAATGGAAAAATAGAAGATATAATTTATATATTATATGGAGAACAGATACAAGAAAATATTATAAAAGTAGATTATAAATATAACAATATGAAAGTAACAGGAGTTATAGGTAATACTCTTGTTTCAAGGGATAACAGAAATGGACAAATAATATTTTTAAATAAAAGAAACATAAAAAACAGTATTTTAGCAAATAGTATTGACCAAGCCTTTAAAGGGGGTGTGGGAATTGGAAAATATGGTTTTTGTATTTTAAACTTAGAAATTCCTGCAAACTTGTATGATGTAAATGTGCATCCAACAAAGATGGATGTAAGGTTTAAAAATGAGGAAGAAATATATAGATTAATGTACCATGCAATAAAAGAGTCATTATTAAATTATAATTTTTTAGGAAATGATCAAAAAGAAATACAAAAAGAAAATTATGTAGAAAATGAATATCAATTTTTAAATAATAAAACAAATATAAAACAAGAAAAAGAAGAAATTACACGTGATATAACAAGAGATGTGGATTATAAATATATTGGAATTTTATTTAAAACATATATTATAGTAGAAATTGATGAAGAATTGTATTTAATTGATCAACATGCGGCGCATGAAAGAATTCTTTATGAGCAAATAAAAAATAATTACAAAAATCATATTAGTAGGAACTGCCAAATGATGCTTATTCCGGAAGTTGAAAGCCTAACATATAAAGAAATGGAATTTGTAAAGCAAAATATAGAGCTTTTTAAAAATACAGGATTTGAAATTGATGTATTTGGTGAAAATACTGTTAAAATTAATGGCATTCCAGACTTAGAATATAGAGGTAAAAGCAAAAATATTTTTTTAGACATTTTAGATGAAATGCTAGAAGAACAAAGGACCTCAATAAAAGATGTTGAAGAAAGATTTATAGCTACAGTTGCATGTAAGGCAGCTGTAAAAGCAGGCATGGATTTAGAAAAGGCAGAAGTAGATAATCTAATAAAAAATTTATTAAGTTTAAAAAATCCATATACTTGTCCACATGGAAGACCAACAACTATAAAAATTAAAAAAAGTGATATAATAAAAAAAATAGGTTAAAATATAATAAGAGGTGAAAAAATGCAATTATTTTTTGGATTACTAATACCATTTTTAGGAACGACTTTAGGTTCAGCAATGGTATTTTTTATGAAAAATAAAATAAACGAGAAAGTAGAAAAAATATTATTGGGATTTGCATCTGGCGTTATGATTGCAGCATCTGTGTGGTCATTATTAATTCCTTCAATAGAAATGTCAGACAATTTAGGACATTTTAAATTTATTCCAGCAGCAATCGGCTTTATAGTTGGAATATTATTTTTACTAGTTTTAGATAGTTTGGTACCGCATTTACATTTAAATGAAAGTAAACCAGAAGGGATAAAGGCAAAGTTAAAAAAGACAACAATGCTTGTTTTAGCAGTAACAATTCATAATATTCCAGAAGGAATGGCAGTTGGAGTTACACTTGCTGGGGCAATGATTGGAAATGCAGGAATAACTATGGCAGGAGCACTTGCATTATCAATAGGAATTGCAATACAAAACTTTCCAGAAGGTGCAATAATTTCGATGCCACTGAAAAGTGAAGGAGTACCAAAATGGAAAGCATTTACATATGGAACTTTATCTGGAATTGTAGAGCCAATTGGTGCAATAATTACAATATTACTTACAAATATAGTAGTTCCAGTCCTTCCATATTTATTGTCATTTGCAGCAGGTGCAATGATTTATGTTGTAGTAGAAGAATTAATTCCAGAATCTCAGGCAGGAGAACATTCAAATATTGGTACAATAGGAGTTGCAATTGGCTTTGTAATAATGATGATATTGGATGTTGCTTTAGGATAAAATTGAATAAATTGTAAAAAAAACTTGTATAATAAAAATAATTATGGTATAAATATAGTATAAAAATAAAGCAAGGAAAAGAAAGGCGGAGTTTTTGTGGAAGAAAATTTAGAAAGAGATCAAAAGACAATATTAGTAGTTGATGATGAACAACCAATAATTGATATTTTAGTATATAATTTAGAAAAAGAAGGTTATAACGTGATAGAAGCTAATGATGGAATCACAGCAGTTGATGTTGCCTTAGAAAAAAGGCCTGATTTAATCTTGCTTGATATAATGCTTCCAAAATTAGATGGTTTATCTGTATGTAAAAGAATAAAAAATTCTTTAAATGTTCCAATATTAATGCTAACTGCAAAAGATGGAGAAATAGATAAAATATTAGGTCTAGAACTTGGAGCAGATGACTATATAACAAAACCATTTAGTGTAAGAGAACTAGTTGCAAGAGTTAAGGCAAATTTAAGAAAAGTTGATGCATCACTAAATTCAAAGACTATAGATGATAAACAAGAAAAGAAAAAAGAAAGCAAAATTTCAGTTGGAGACTTAGAATTAGACTTAGATAAATTTGAAGTTAAAGTTAGAGGAGAAGTAATTGATTTAACACTTAGAGAATTTGAAGTTTTAAAATTCTTGGCAAGTGAGCCTGGTCAAGTTGTAACTAGAGAAAAACATTACTTGAAAAAGTATGGGGATATGAATATTATGGAGATATTAGAACAGTAGATGTTACAGTAAGAAGAATTAGAGAAAAAATAGAAAAAGATACATCAACACCACAAATATTAATAACTAAAAGAGGTGTAGGATATTATATAGTATCTAAATAAAAGTAAATATGGAATGAAATATTAAAAACAAAATATATTTCTAATAATATTAAAGTGCATCACAAAATTTAGACAGAAAGTTTAAATTTTGAAGGTGCACTTCATTCTTAATTATATTATTTAAAGGAGTTTTTTGCTATGAAAATAATAATAGGGAAAACTGCCGGCTTTTGTTATGGAGTAAAACGAGCAGTAGATGGAGCAAATGAAGCAGTAAAAAAGTCAGATAAAAAAACATATTGTTTAGGTGAGATTGTACATAATAATGAGGTAATAAAAGACTTAGAAAATAAAGGAATAAAGTTTGTTGATAATATAACTAATGCAGAAGGAACAACAATAATAAGAGCACATGGAGTTCCAAAAGATGTATATGAGCTTGCAAAAAGGAAAAATGTTAAAATAGAAGACTATACATGCCCAATGGTAATAAAGATACATAAAATTGCTGAGAAATATGCAAAAAATGGCTATTTTATAATTTTAACAGGCTCTAAAAATCATCCAGAAAATATTGGAACAATGAGTTATTGTGGTAAAAATTACTATGTAATAGAAAAGGAAGAAGATGTTTTAGATGCAATAGACAAATATGAAAACTATAAAAATGAAAGTAAAATCAACAAAATGCTTTTAATTTCTCAAACAACTTATAGTTTAGAAAAATTTGAAAAAATAGAGAAAAAAATAAAGGAGCTTTTAAATAATAAAAATAGTAATAATGAAGAAATTGTTATAAAAAATACTATATGTGCTTCAACAAAAGTAAGACAAAAGGAAACAGAACAAATAGCAAAACAAGTAGATTTTATGATAATAATAGGTGGTAAAAATAGTTCAAATACAAAAAAATTATTTGAAATTGCTTCTAAAAATTGTCAAAAATGTGTTTGTATAGAAAATGAAACTGAACTTGATTTAGATGAACTAAAACAAATAACTGTAGTTGGAATTATGGCAGGAGCATCAACACCTGAAAAAAGTATAAATAATGTAGTAAAAAAATTAGAGAAGATAATTTAAAGAATATATATAAATCGTATAAAAAGTATTAAAAATAAAATTTTATTATTCAAATAATTGTTATAGAAATTAATAAAAAATTTTTAGTTCAATTATTTTTAAAGTTAAAATTTGATTTTTAATATTTTTTATTTGGTTTTTATGTGAAAAAATTTAAATTTTAAGAAAATATAATTTTAATCTATAATTGTTTAAAAAAGATTAAATTTTACTTATGAATTTTTAAAATGTCGAAATTTGCGATGAAATGTAGGAAATTATACTAAAAAAGGATTGACAAATAAAATTTTTAGGGAGTATACTAAAAACAGAATTATATAATTTAATCGTAACAAATTTTTTTTCAAAGAATTAAATCAAAAGATGTTACAAATCTAAAGTTAACTTTAAATCTTAATCAATTTACCCCAAAATTTAATTTATATGAAAAGGAGGTATTACTTTATTTAGTGCACTAAAAATTTTTTTATGAATAGAAAATTTGTATCAAAAAGTAATTTAGTATTAAGTAAAATTTTAAATTCAAATAATTGTTTAGATATCTTAAAAGATTTCATTGAAACTATATTAAAAGTAAAAATAAAAAACATTACCTTAAATAATCCAAAAGAAAACAAATACTATTCAAGTACTACATATTACAGTATGGGAATAGTAGAAGTAAGAATACAAACAGAAGATGAAGAATTAAATGTTGGAATTCAAATAATAGATGGAAATTACGTTCAAAATAAAATGTTTTTATATTATGCAAGAGTACATACAAACCAGATAACATATAATGATAACAGAAAAATTGCCAAAACGGTTACAATTAATATTCTAGATTTTAATTATTTTAGCTCATATAATTATCACAGAAAAATTTCAATTAAAACTAATATAATAGATGATAATATTTTAGAAACTATGGAAATGCATGTAATAGAATTACCTAAATTCAAAATGCTAAATTTATCGAATATCAAAAAGGAAGAAGCGTGGATTGGTTATTTTCAGGGACAAAATTTAAAATTAATACAATTATCAAAAGAAAAGTTTAGTAAAATATCAAAATTAGATGAGTTGTTAGAAAAATATTGGAAAGAGGAAAAAATAGAGTAGTAGGAAGGAGCTTAATTGCAAAATAACAAAAAAATATTTTAAGAAGTAAAAAAATACTCTTGCAATAAAAATATTCTTCAAAATACTTTAAATTGTAAAATTAAAGAAATAAAATTTAAAGGAATAGAAAGGCTAAAAAAGATATCAGAATATAATTTTAAACTTATGAAAGTGGAAGTGGTATTAGAAACAAATATAAAGCGTGAAATATATCTAAAAATTATAAATAAGGAAAAAGTCCAAGAAACTATATTTTGTTATTGGTATTTTTGTGAAGAAAAAATTTAACAAATAAGGTGAAAAATGGAAAGTATTATAATAAAAAAGCAACTATAACAGAATATAAAAGCAAGTATTATAATTATAAAAAGAAGTTTAATATCAAATTTTTAAATAAAAATTATAAAATATGTAAGAGCTCTAATATATATTTTTTGGATTTAGATAAATATATTTTAAGATTTAATGAGAATAAGAAAGGAAGATTTTTGGATAATTTTAATATAGAGAAAAAGATGATTTTTATTGGAATAATATAGAAAATTGGTTTAACTTCTTGATAAAATGTCGATTTTTTGGTATATTAATATAGAGGTGATGAAAATGACATATACTTATACACCAGAAGGAGTTTGCTCAATGCAAATGATTTTTGAGATAGAAAATGATATAATAAAAAGCTTAAAAATTGTTGGAGGATGCCCTGGAAATACTGTAGGTGTTGCAAGACTTGTTGAGGGTAAAAATATAGATGAGGTTATAAAATTACTAAAAGGAATTGATTGTGCAGGAAGAGGGACATCTTGCCCAGATCAAGTTGCAATAGCTTTAGAAGAATATAAAAATGGGAAATAAGTATTTATACTTATTTCTTTTTTTAGTAACAAATTATTTGTTTTTTTGTATAATCCTACGGAATAAAGAAGTAAGAGCAAAATTATAAAACAAAATAACAAAATGTAATATTAAAATAATCTAAATTTAATAAAAGCAAAAAATGTAGATAAAAGTCGAAAAGCCGTAATAAGAAAAATGTAATATAAAACAAAAACGAAAATGTACATAATTGTATATTTTTTTTTATTAATATACAATTTATTTATAAATATAAGTAAAAGATATAAAAAGGAGAAATAAACTTGCAAGCAAGAGTTAAAAAATTAATAAAAATTAATTTAATAGTATTAATTATATGCATTTGTACAATTGCTGCAAGTTGCAAAATTGTTATGGCTGATTCTACAACAATAGAACCAACTACAAACCAATACATAGAATTAAGAGCAACAAAAATAAAGGATGTTGAAGGAAATGGTAAACAGGTAATTTTTGAACTTTGGGGACATGACATTAAGTTTAAAGGATTTGATGTTAGATTTTCATATGATGGAAATATATTTTCAACATCTAATTTGATTACTAATGAAGAATGTGATGATGAAACACAATATTTTGCATTTGAAAATGAGTTTGTAGATAATTTGGATATATTTTCTGTCCCATATACAGGAAACACGGATGCTGGAATAAGATTAGTACTTTCGCTAAACCCTCCAGTTACAGAATCTGAGCATATAAAAAATGACGAAAATTTAGGAACAATAATAGATACAACAGGAGATGTTTTATTGGGAAAATTAAGCTTTAAAATGTCATCTGATGAGTTTAATATAAGTAGTTTTAAACTAGAAACATCAAGCAGCAGTTCACCTAAAACAGGAATAAAAATAACAATAGGTAATGAACAAAATTATGAAAGTCAATCAACATTTCGTTTTACAGATAAGACAGCATCTAAAAATGCAGATTTAGCAAATATAAAGTTATCAACTGGAAGTGAGGAAGATGCAAATTATAAAGAATACCCAATTACACCTACATTTGATAAAAAGATATTAGAATATAATTTAGACTTATTAGAATATATAGATAAAATGGACTTAGAAATAACAAAAGATGATGAAAAATCTTCTATCATTCTAAAAATTCCAAAAAGGGATGAAAATGGAGAATTAATTTATGATAGTGATGGAACAACAATTATATATGAAGAAAAAGAAATCGAAGATCTAACCCAAGAAATAACATTAAATAAATTAGGCCAGCAAGATACAATTATAGAAATAAAAGTAATTGCTGAAGATAAAAAAACTACTAATATATATAAATTAACAATACATAGACCATATGGAGTTATAAAAGGAAAAATTGAAACACCATATACACTATCAACAACGGGAAAATATATATCAAATATATATGCATATAAAAGCAGTGAAGTAGCTAAAGTTTTTGATTGGGATGAAAAAGAAAAAGAGTTTGGTGGTAAAGCTGGTGTAGATACTGTAAATAAAGAACTACATAATTTACAAGAGGAAAAAAACATTACAACAAATGATGACGGAACATTTGAATTTACCATAATACCTGGAACATATGATATTTTAGTAGATAAGCCAGGATATTTAGATCATATATATATATATGTAGAAATAGAAGAAAACAAAGTAAAAGATTTGGGAACATACCAATTAATTGCTGGAGATATAAACAAAGATGCAATTGTTCAAATCCAAGATATAGCATTACTAAATATGCATAATGGAGATAGTTATTTAAAAGAAGGATTTGAAGAAAAATATGATTTAAATGATGATGGAAATGTCCAGATTAAGGATATAAGTATTATAGCAGCAGATAATGGTAGCCAAAGAGAAATAGAAAATTATAAGGGAAGGTAGGAAAAAAATATGAAAGAGGTTAAGCAAAATAAAAAAATAGTGGCATTAATAACATTAATAACATTAATTGCAAATATGTTTTTCCCATATTGTTCTTTAATATCATATGCAGGTGTGGATTTAGACATGCCATATTTAGAATTAGCAAATGGATATGATGAAAATGATAAAGAATTTGAAGATGTTATTAAACCAGATTATGAAGATTTTAATGTTATACCAGTAAAATTATATTTAGGTGGAGTTAAGGCGGTAGATGGATTTGACGTTAACTTTTCTTATGATAGTGATTTGTTAACGCCAGTGTACTACAAAAGAAATAAATATGTTCAAGCTACATCAATAGGAAATGCATTTTCATCAGAGGATAATATTAGTGTAGTAGAATCAGGAGAAAAATGCTCATATTTATTTACAAATGAGTCTAGAATAAGATTACAAGCAACAGCAGACAAATTAAATCCTAATGGAAAGGTATTTTTAGGAACATTTTATTTCCAAATAAGTGACGGATATACATTAAATGATATAACTAGTGAATCATTTAAGTTAGTAAAAGGTGCTAGCGGGTTACAAGATGGATTGGAGATAGATTATAATAATGTTACTCAATGGGTGTTAGGAGAAAATTATTTCCTTATATCTGGATTTAATACAGATGGAAAAGTAGAAATAACAAATTTTGAAGTAACAAATCCTACAAAACTAAATTATGAACATGGAGATATAATTGATTATGTGGGTTCTGTTGTAACTATTAGTTATTCTGATGATTCAAAGTATAGTGAATCATTACAAAAAGCAATAGAAGATGGAAAGGTAACTGTAGACAGAACAAAAGCAGATGTAAATAATTCTAATTTTGTAGTTACAGCAGTAGAAGATATAACACAAAATAAAACAATTAATATAAATGTAACAGATCCAGTAAATTCAATAAAATTAATAGCAAGTCCAACAAATACCTCATATAATACAGGAGATACCATAGACCTAACAGGAGGAATTATAGAAACAAAAACAAAAAGTGGTGTGACTAAAAATATAAACTTACCAGACAGTAGTGTAATTTCTGATACAGGATTAGCAGATATTAATTCATCTAATATTCAGGGAAATAAATGGACAACATCTAGTGGATTATTAGCAGGAAATCAAAAAATAACATTATCATATACAGATAGTAATAATGTAACAAAGACAACATCATTTACAGTAATAGTAAATGATTCAATATCAGAAATAAAAATAAAAGATAATCCAAGTAAAACAACATATAAATATGGAGATTCTTTAGAACTAGAAAATGGTAAAATTACAGTATTGACAGTTGGAGGAGCAAGCTTTGATTTAAGTATGGAAGATGGGGCAGTTAGTGTTACTGGCTATAATAAAACACCTACTTCTATGCCAAATAACCAAAATTTAAATGTTTCATATGGTGGAAAGGTTGCAGCAGATACAATATCTGTAACTGTAAAAAACTATGTAAAAGAAATTATATTAACAACACCAAATAAAACAATATATAAATATGGAGATGCAATTGATTTAACAGGTGGAAGTTATAATGTAAAATATGGAAATGATACAATAGGTTCAGCAAGCAATTTAACATTATCTGACCTATCTAATTACTCAATGAATACAATCGGTACACAAAATGTAATAGTAAGTTATACAGATAATGATACAAATAGTTATACATACCTAGATACATTTACTCAAAGCTTTACTATTCAAGTAAATGATTATATATCAAAAATGGAAATAACAAATCCAACAGATGTAAGTTTTTATTATGGTGATACATTTACTTTTGATGGTGGTAGTATAAAAGCATATTATGCATCTAATCCAACAAAAGCAATAGTAATTCCTATGACAGAAACAATGATAAGACAAGTTGATGGAAGTGCTGTTGAAATGAAACCAGATGGTAGTTTGTTTGATTTAAGTACACAAAAATATAAAGAAAATTTAGAGATTTCAGTAACTAGAGGAGGAATTACCAAAACATCTAATTATAGTATAGATATAATAAATACTTTAAAATCAATACAGATACAAGGAACTCCTAAAACTGAGTATAATATAAATGAACCAATACAAACAGGTTTATCAATACTTGTAACAAGACAGACAGGAGAAATTGAAGCAATAGATGTAGAAAACGATATGATAAGTGGTTTTAATACTACAACAGAGGGAGAAAAAGAAGTAACAATAACATATACAGAAAATGGAGTTACAAAACAGACAAGTTATAGTATAACTGTAAAAGATGCAGTAACAGGAATAGGGATAAAAACAAATCCAAATAAAACACAATACAAATATGGAGAAGAACTAGACTTAACAGGAGCTACAATAAGTGTTGTAAAGGGAAGTGGAACAGTAGAAATTCCAGTAACTGAAGATATGGTAAGTGGCTATGACAAGGAAAAACTAGGAGAACAAACAATAAAGTTACATATGGAGGAGAAGAAACAACATTTAAAGTAAATGTAAAAGATTATGTAACAAAAATAGAAGTAGTTCCAGCAGATGTAACAGGAAAATACAATGATGAATTATCACAAATAATATCAGCAAATGACATAAAATATGTTGTAACATATGCAAAAGAAGGAGCAAAAACCCCAGAGACTCTAACAGAAAGCATGATAAAAACAACATATAATAAAGAAACAATAAATAAACAAAGTCTAAAAGTAGAATATGAAGATGAAGATGTAAATAGTGCAACAAAAGGAGAAAAATTTGAAGCAACATTAAATGTAACACTTTCAGATGTAGTATCAAAAATAACGATAACAAAGCCAACAAAAACAAATTATAATCATGGAGAAGAATTGGATTTAACAGGAGGAAAAATAGAAGTAATAACAGCAAGTGGATTGAGTAAAGAAGTACCAATTGAAGGAAGCATGATAACAGAAAATGGTACAACAGTAAATATGAGTCCAAGTAAAGATGATTATGGAGAAAACACAACAGTAACTAAAATATTAACAATAACATATGAAGAAGGCGGAAAGAAAGAAACAGCAGGTTACCCAATAATAATAGTAAATGATGTAAAATCAATAACAATGCATCAAACACCAAAAACAAGTTACAATGTAAATGATTTATTAGATGTAACAGATGGTGAAATACTAGTAACAAGAGCAGTAGGAGAGCCAGAAGCAAAAGAAATAACCAAAGATATGGTAACAGGATTTGATAGTACAAAAGAAAATACAAAATTAACATTAACAGTAAGTTACATAGAAAATGGAATAACAAAAACAACAACATATGATGTTTCTGTAAAAGATATAGTAACAGGAATAGGGATAAAAACAAATCCAAATAAAACACAATACAAATATGGAGAAGAACTAGACTTAACAGGAGCTACAATAAGTGCTGTAAAGGGAAGTGGAACAGTAGAAATTCCAGTAACTGAAGATATGGTAAGTGGCTATGACAAGGAAAAACTAGGAGAACAAACAATAAAAGTTACATATGGAGGAGAAGAAACAACATTTAAAGTAAATGTAAAAGATTATGTAACAAAAATAGAAGTAGTTCCAGCAGATGTAACAGGAAAATACAATGATGAATTATCACAAATAATATCAGCAAATGACATAAAATATGTTGTAACATATGCAAAAGAAGGAGCAAAAACCCCAGAGACTCTAACAGAAAGCATGATAAAAACAACATATAATAAAGGAACAATAAATAAACAAAGTCTAAAAGTAGAATATGAAGATGAAGATGTAAATAGTGCAACAAAAGGAGAAAAATTTGAAGCAACATTAAATGTAACACTTTCAGATGTAGTATCAAAAATAACAATAACAAAGCCAACAAAAACAAATTATAATCATGGAGAAGAATTGGATTTAACAGGAGGAAAAATAGAAGTAACAACAGCAAGTGGATTGAGTAAAGAAGTACCAATTGAAGGAAGCATGATAACAGAAAATGGTACAACAGTAAATATGAGTCCAAGTAAAGATGATTATGGAGAAAACACAACAGTAACTAAAATATTAACAATAACATATGAAGAAGGCGGAAAGAAAGAAACAGCAAGTTACCCAATAATAATAGTAAATGATGTAAAATCAATAACAATGCATCAAACACCAAAAACAAGTTACAATGTAAATGATTTATTAGATATAACAGATGGTGAAATACTAGTAACAAGAGCAGTAGGAGAGCCAGAAACAAAAGAAATAACCAAAGATATGGTAACAGGATTTGATAGTACAAAAGAAAATACAAAATTAACATTAACAGTAAGTTACACAGAAAATGGAATAACAAAAACAACAACATATGATGTTTCTGTAAAAGATAGTGTAGAAAGTATAAGTATAAAAGCTAATCCAGATAAAACAGAATATAATTATGGAGAAGATTTAGACTTAACAGGAGCTACAATAAGTGTTGTAAAGGGAAGTGGAACAATAGAAATTCCAGTGACTGAAGATATGGTAAGTGGCTATGACAAAGAAAAATTAGGAGAGCAAACAATAAAAGTTACATATGGAGGAGAAGAAGCAACATTTAAAGTAACTGTAAAAGATTATGTGAAAGATATAATTTTAGTAAATCCAGATAAAACAGAATATCAATATGGAGAAAGTTTAGACCTAACTGGAGGAAGTGTACAAAAAGTAATGGCAAGTGGAGCAGCAGTAGCAGCAGTTCCATTAACAGATGATAGTGTAACATTAAGTACATTTAATCCTAACCAATCAGGAATACAAACAATAAAAGTAACATATGAAGGAAAAACAAAAACATTTGATGTAAATGTAAAAGATACAATTACTGGTATTGAATTACAAGGTATACCAGAGACTAAATACAAATATGGAGAAGATTTTAAAATATCTAATTTAAAATTAAATATTCATAAATTAAGTGGAGATGTTACAATACCTGTAACTCAAGACATGATTAAAGGGTATGAAAAAAATAAATTAGGTAGCCAAGTTGTAAAAATAGAGTATGAAGGACAAACTATTACTACAATTAATGTTGAAGTTATAGATTATGTACAAAGCGTAATTATTACACCTCCAAGCAAAGTAGAATATAACTATGGAGAAAGTTTAAACTTAGATGGAGCAAAGATTACTAAAATAATGGCTTCAAACCCAAGTAAGCCTGAAGAAATAATAGTAACAAGTAGTATGATAAGTGGTTATACATCAACAAAAATTGGAAAACAAAATGTAACAATTACATATGTAGATGATAAAACATATACTAAAGACTTTGTAGTAACAGTAAAAGATACAATTAGTGAGATATCTTTAAATGATAAAGATTTTAAAAAGATATATAAGTATGGAGATAACTTGGATTTAAGCAATTTAAGCATAAATGTAAAATATAATAGTGGAAAAACTGAGAATATTCCTGTAACTACAGGAATGATATCAGGCTATAATCCACAAAAATTAGGAGACCAAGAATTAACAATAATATATAATGAAAAATCATTAAAAACGAGTGTTACAATAAAAGATTATATTAAAGATATTAAATTAACACCGCCTACTAAGAATGAATATAAAATAAATGAAAGCTTAAGCTTAGCAGGAGGAAGTATTACAGAAGTAATGGCAAGTGGAGTAAATGAAAATACTATTTCATTAACAAAAAATATGGTAAGTGGATTTGATAGTACAACCCCAGGTATTAAAAAAATCACTGTAACATATGAAGGATTTAGTAAAATTTTCGAAGTAGCAGTAATAAATAATGTAAATCATATAGAAGTAATACCACCTACTAAAACAAATTACAAATATGGAGAAGATTTAAACTTAGCAGGAAGTAGCATAAAAGTAGTAATGGAAGATGGAACAATAAGAAATGAAAAAATAACAAAAGATATGATAACAGGATACGAAAAAACTACACCAGGACAACAAATGATAACTGTTACATATAAAGATGATAAGCAAAACACATACACAGGATACTTTAGTGTTACAGTAGGGGAAGATTATATTAAAGAAATGAAATTTGTTTCTCCTACAAAAAAACAATATATAATTGGTGACACACTTGATTTAACTGGAGGATCAATTACTGAGGTATATGCTAGTGGAAAACTAGGTAATAAGTATAATTTAACAAAAGATATTGTAAGTGGATTTGATAGTACAACCCCAGGTACAAAGACAATTACTGTAACTTTTAAAGATAATACTTATAAGTATACTGTAAATGTAGAAGATAGACTATTAGGTGTATCTATAAAAGATTTACCTAATAAAACAACTTACAAAAAGGGTGAAAGCTTAGATTTAACAGGAGCAACATTAAATGTAACAAAAGATAGTGGTGTGACTGTTGTAAAAATAACAAAAGATATGGTATCAGGATATGATAGTAATAAAGAGGGTTATCAAGTAATTACTGTAAATTATGGAGGTTTTGATAATAAATTTGGTGTATATGTTGAAAAGGATGCAACCCCAAGCACTCCAGATTCAGATAATAACCAAACAGATAACAAACCAGGCAATAATCAAACAGATAACAAAACAGACGATAATCAAAAAAACAACAACCAAGGTAATAACCAATCAAATAGCAAAAATAATGCAAAACGTAATACTTCTAATACTATTATGTATGTACCTTCAAATACAGAAGATAAAGTAGAAGAAAGTAATCAAAATACACAAGATAATATATTAAAAGATGAAGATAAAAAACAAGATAGTAATCAAGAAAAGAGCAAAGAACCAGAAGCAATAGGAATAACTAATAATAATCAAAATTCACCAACAGATGTGATGGAAAATTTAAAAAATATATTAAATCTATTTGCTATAATACTTGCTCTAGCTGGAATTAGTTTAATAATCATAGTACTTATAAAACGTAGAAAAAATGTTAAGATTTATCTTGAAGAAGATGGTCAAAAAGTACTAATTGGTAAAGAAAAAGTTACAAAAGATGATAGAGTATTAGATTTAAACAAATACTATAAAAAATATAATGAAGATGAATATAAAGTAGTATTATCTAAATCAATAAGTAAAAAATTAGATCAAAAAACAGTTAATATTATAATACATGATAAAGATGAAAACTTTAAAGTTGACTATAATAATGAAGAATATAGTTATAGAACATAAAAATAAATTTTCAAAAATTGGGATGAGAGTTTATTTAACTGATATTTTGGTATATTAGCCCCAATCTAATATATCGGAAATCAGTAAGATTATCTTATAATTGGGATAAGATAATTTAAGTTATCATTAGGTGTTACCCAATTTAACACTTAATGATAACTGTATAATATAAAAAATAAAAAGACCTTTCATAAGGTTTGTTAATTGTACAAAAAAATGTTTAATTTAAAAAATAAAACTTGAAAATGCAGATTTTAAAAAAAGGCATTTTACAAGTTTATTTGTCGTGTTTATTTAATTAAATTTATATTCCAATTTTGTTTGAATAATATGAATATGCTTGTTTCCCTAAGATTTCAGAGTATTTTTTCATTCGTTTATTTTCGCAATATATATTAACATTAGTACCATCTAGACTAATTGTAGCAGATCCCATATATGTTTTTTCTTGAGTTTTTCCAAATATTTTTCCTTGTATTGGATGAAGCATAAATACCTCATAATGATGCAAGTCAAGAGGTTCAATGGAAAACTTCATTTTTAAAACTTCCTTTCTTTATCAAAATAATTTAAAGAGTCTTTAAATAAAATTAATACTTTTATATTTTATCATAATTTACATAAAAAGTAAATATAAAAATTATAAATGGCAAATATTAGCTAATTCCCTAGTGAATTTAACTTTAAATTGCTTATTTGTAACATAAAGTTAAATAAAATGTCAAAAAATGTAGTACGAACTTTAAAACTATTTTATCCGTAAGTATATATAGTATATATATAATATTATATAAAAATACATTAGTTGAAATTAAAATAAAAAAATAAGTATAATAAATATATATATATTACTTGTATAAGGAGAATGAACAATGAAAATAAGCAAAGGAAAAAGAACAGAGAAAAATTTAATTATTTCAGCAATTGCGATGTTATTGATTTCAACATTGCTTTTTGGGCTTGAAGTGAGCAAGGTATTAATTTTATAAAAAATTTAAAAAATGCTCTAAATCCAATTTCTAGCATAGATGTTAGCAGCAAAAGCAATGAAATATTAAAAAATCAAATTACAAATGCAAAAATAGTAGGAGGAGCAAATCATTTTGCAGCCTTGACTGCTGATGGAAAAGTGTATTCATGGGGATATAATGGGTATGGAAATTTAGGAACAGGAAACACTACAAACTATTCAACACCGGTATATTCAAATATTGACAATGTAATTGATGTGGTTGCAGGATATTATTATACAGCAGCTTTGAAAAAAGATGGAACTGTATGGATGACAGGATATAATGCAGATGGTGAATTAGGTGTTGGAGATACTGAAAATAAACTAAACTTTGTACAAGTAAAAAATGAAGATGGAACAGGATTTTTAAATAATATAAAATCAATTTTTTCTGGAACACATACAATGTATGCTATTACAAATGACAATGAAGTATATACATGGGGTTATAATGGATATGGTCAAATGGGATTTGGAGATAAAAAATCAAGAACATTACCTACAAAGACAACATTGCAAAACATTAAGCAAATAGCAATAGGAGAAAATCACACGCTAGCACTTACAGAAAATGGACAAGTTTTTGTTTCAGGAAAAAATTCAGATGGTCAATTAGGAATTAATACAACAAGTGATATTAATACATGGAGCAAAATGAAAAATTTAAATGGAACAGGTGAAATGTCTAATGCAAAAAGCGTTTCAGCTGGTATAAATCATACAATGGTTTTAACAAATGACGGTTATGTTTATGCAACAGGGTATAATGGCTATTATCAATTAGCAGATGGTACTTCAACTTCTAAAAGTTATTTAATACCAATGACAGATAAATCTGGAAGTCAAATAAAAAATGTTAAAGAAATTTATGCACAAGGAAGTAATAGTGTAGTTATAACAGAAGACGGAACTGTTATGGCTGTAGGAAATAATAAATATGGACACTTAATTCAAGGAAATAGCTCAACAGTAAAAAGATTGACAAAGGTCAACATTGATTGTGAAGTGAAAAATATAGCAATTACAAAACATGCAACTTTACAAACAACAGCATATGTTGATGAAATTGGTAGAATATTTACAGTTGGTTATAGTGGAAATGGAGAATTAGGAAATGGAACAACAGATACATCATATATGTATAAGCCTTATAGCATAAGTGATTATAAAATTCTTGATGATAATGCAACAATAAATTTAAAAGCAAATGAGACAAAATATATTGAACCATATTTTGCTTATGGTTTAAGTTTAATAAACAAAGATTTTACAATAGATTTGACTTATGAATCACTAGACACAGATGTTGCAACTGTTAGCAATAATAAAGTTATTGGTGTAGGAGTTGGAACAACATATATAAGAATTTCAGATAAAACAAATAAAATATATGGAACAGTAAAAGTAAATGTTAATGAGAATGATGGTGTAACATACCCTAAAGTTGCAGCAGGAGAAAATCATTTTGTTGCACTTAAGTCAGATGGTACAACATATGTATGGGGATATAACGGAAACGGTCAGCTAGGAACAGGAGATACTTCTAGTAGGCTTGAACCAACAAAGACAAATGTTGAAAATGCTATAGATGTAGCAGCAGGATATCAGTTTACTGCAATTTTAAAAAATGATGGAACAGTTTGGATGTCTGGTAATAATGGTTATGGACAATTAGCAGATGGAACAACAACAAGTTCAAATACATTTAAAAAAGCCAATATATCTGATGTTATTGCTATTTCTGCAGGAAGCTCTACTATGCATGCATTAAAAAAGGATGGAACAGTTTGGTCATGGGGACTTAATAGTTATGGAGAATATGGAAATAATGCAACATCATCTTTGGCAAATTATGTGCCTCGTAAAATGAGTAAAATACCTAATATTATGCAACTTGCTTCTGGTGAAAGCCATGTTGCAATGATTGCAGCAGATGGAAGTGTTTGGACAGTTGGAAGAAATGGAGAAGGACAATTAGGATTAGGAAATACAACAGATATTTATGTGCCAACTCAAATGGTTAGTAAAACTGGTTCAGGAATTCTTACAGGGGTAAAAGAAATAAGCTGTAATATATATAGCACATCATTAATTACAGATAGTGGAGATGTATATGCCGTTGGACAAAATAATTATGGACAATTGGCAACTAAAGATACTCAAAATAAAAGTGTTATTGTCCCAATGCTAGACAGTTCTTCAGCACAACTAAAAAATGTAAATCATATATATTCAGCAGGATATGCTACATTTGCAACCAAAAATGAAAATGGTTTATATGTTACAGGTTATGCATCATGTGCACAAAATTTTACTCAATCAACAAGCACTAGAAAATACTTATATAAAACACAAGAAAATAAGAAAATTATTGCAATGGCATTGACAAGATCAACAGGAAAGCAAACTGGAATTATAGTTGATGATAAAGGCTATATTTATACTGTTGGCTACAATGGAAATGGAGAAATTGGTAATGGAACAGTAGAAAATCGTACAAAGGAATGGGAATTAACAGGATTAAAAGTAAATGTAGACCAAAATAATATTATTAATTTAAAAAATGCCGGAGATACAAGCAAAATAAAATATGATGTATCAATGAAATTAAACTTATTAACAGATAACATAAAAAATTCAACATGTACATTTAAATCAATGGATGAAAGTGTTGCAAAAGTTGATAGTGATACAGGAATTATTACAGCGGTATCTAATGGAACAACATTTATAAAATTATATAATTCAGATAATAGTATATATTCAGCTGTAAAAGTTAATGTAAATGGAAGTCAAGGAACAACATATCCAAAGGTGGTAGCTGGTTATAATAATTTTATTGCTTTAAAATCAAATGGAAGTGTATATGGATGGGGCTACAATGGTTATGGACAACTTGGAACTAATGATTATGTAAGCAAAGATGAGCCTACAAAAATGTTCCAAACAGTTCAAAACATAGATGGAGAAAAGACACAAGAAGAAGTAGAAAACATAATAGATATAGCAGCAGGTTATTATCATACATTAGTTTTAAAAGAAGATGGAACAGTATGGGCAACAGGATTAAATAGTTATGGACAATTAGGAAATGGAAATAAAACATCACAAGCAACATTAACTAAAGTAAAAGGTCCAAATGGGGTTGGATATTTACAAAATGTTGTAGCAATAGCAGCAGGAGAATTAACTTCATATGCTTTAATGGAAAATGGTGAAGTATATTCATGGGGCTATAATAGTTATGGACAATTTGGAGTTAATAATACAAGTGCATCAAATTACCCTGTAAAAATGAAAAAAGTATCTAATATTATACAAATTTCAGCAGGTGAAGATTTCTTATTAATGTTAGATGCAGATGGAAGTGTATGGGGAGTAGGTGCAAATGGAGATGGACAATTAGGACTAAACAATACAAGTAGTATGTATTTGCCACAACAAATGTTAAAAGAAAATGGAAGTGGCATATTATATGGAGTAAAAGAGATTGCAACAGGAAGATCTCATAGTGTTATATTAAAAGAAAATGGAACAGTACTTTCATTAGGATATAATGGATACTATCAATTAGGAAATGGAACAAATTCACCAAAATATATACCAACACAAGTAATAAATGAATCAGGAGAAGCAGTAACAGATGCAAAACATATATCAGCTGGAGGAGATGCAACATATATATCAAGAAATAAAGATTCTGAAGGAAATAATCAAGGATTATATGTAATAGGAAGAAATTCAAACGGAAACTTATTTACACAAGATACAGGAAATAAAAAAAGAGCTACAAAAGTTCAAAGTGATAAAGACATAATAGCAATGGCATTAACATTTAACCATGATTCAGCAATAAAACAAACAGGAGTTATAGTAGACCAAGATGGAAAAGTATATACAGTAGGCTATAATGGAAATGGAGAAATTGGAAACAAAACAGATGAATCTTTAACTTCACCATGGTGTATAAGCAAATTAAAAATACAAGTAGAAAAAAATATTATAAATTTAAAACAAGAAAATGATACAGATTATATAAAATATAAACTACAAATGAATTTTAATTTATTATTTGATGAATTAGATTTAGGTGACTGTACATTTACATCAATGGATACAAATGTTGCAACTGTAAATAAAGATGGAAAAGTAACAGCAAAAGCAAATGGTACAACTTTAGTTAAAGTATATAATCAAAAAAAATAATATATATGCATCAGTAAAGATTAATGTAAATGGAAAAGATAATATTTCTTATCCAAAGGTATCAGGAGGTTATAATCACTTTGTAGCACTAAAAGCAGATGGAAAAGTATACTCATGGGGGTTAAATAAAAATGGACAGTTAGGTACAAATGATTATACAAGCAGAAATGAACCAACAAAAATGGTGCAAATATTGCAAGATGAAGATGGAGAAGAAGTTAAAGAAGAAGTATCAAATGTAATTGATGTAGCAGCAGGTTATTATCATACATTAGTTTTAAAAGGAGATGGAACAGTATGGGCAACAGGATTAAATAGTTATGGACAATTAGGAAATGGAAATAAAACATCACAAGCAACATTAACTAAAGTAAAAGGTCCAAATGGGGTTGGATATTTACAAAATGTTGTAGCAATAGCAGCAGGAGAATTAACTTCATATGCTTTAATGGAAAATGGTGAAGTATATTCATGGGGCTATAATAGTTATGGACAATTTGGAGTTAATAATACAAGTGCATCAAATTACCCTGTAAAAATGAAAAAAGTATCTAATATTATACAAATTTCAGCAGGTGAAGATTTCTTATTAATGTTAGATGCAGATGGAAGTGTATGGGGAGTAGGTGCAAATGGAGATGGACAATTAGGCTTAAATAGCACAAATGAAGCACATTTACCACAACAAATGTTAAAAGAAAATGGAAGTGGCATATTATATGGAGTAAAAGAGATTGCAACAGGAAGATCTCATAGTGTTATATTAAAAGAAAATGGAACAGTACTTTCATTAGGATATAATGGATACTATCAATTAGGAAATGGAACAAATTCACCAAAATATATACCAACACAAGTAATAAATGAATCAGGAGAAGCAGTAACAGATGCAAAACATATATCAGCTGGAGGAGATGCAACATATATATCAAGAAATAAAGATTCTGAAGGAAATAATCAAGGATTATATGTAATAGGAAGAAATTCAAACGGAAACTTATTTACACAAGATACAGGAAATAAAAGAAAAGCTACAAAAGTTCAAAGTGATAAAGACATAATAGCAATGGCATTAACATTTAACCATGATTCAACAATAAGACAAACAGGAGTTATAGTAGACCAAGATGGAAAAGTATATACAGTAGGCTATAATGGAAATGGAGAGATGGGAAATGAGACATTAGAAAGTTTAACAGTTCCTGTATGTATAAGTAAATTAAAAATACAGGTAGAAAAAAATACTATAAACTTTGAAAAAGAAAATGATCAAGAACAAATAAATTATAAATTAAATATGAAATTTAATTTATTAACAGATGAAATACCAGCAGGAGATTGTACATTTACATCAATGGACCAAAATGTTGCAACAGTAAATGAAAATGGTATAGTAACAGCAAAATCAAATGGTACAACTATAGTAAAAATTTATAATGAAAGAAATAATTTATATACAGCAGTAAAGGTAAATGTAAATGGAAAAACAAATAAAACACAACCAAAATTAGTTGGAGGTTCTAACTTCTTTGTTGCATTAAAGGCAGATGGAACAGTATGGTCATGGTATAATGGATATGGACAACTTGGAAATGAAACAAATTCTAATGTAACAAATCCATCAAAAATATCAATGAAAAATGTGGTTGATGTTGCAGCTGGAACTCAACATACATTATTATTAAAATCAGATGGAACAGTATGGACAACAGGATTGAACAATTATGGGCAATTAGGTGATGGAACTAATATTAATAGTAATAGTTTTCATAAAGTAAAATTAAATTCAGAAGGGGATTATTTAGAAAATATTGTAGCAATAGCTGCAGGAGATTCATCAAGTTATGCGTTAACAAAAACAGGAGAAGTATATTCATGGGGCTATAATGGATATGGACAATTTGGAGTTGATAATGTAAGTACATCATATTATCCAGTAAAAATGCAAAAAGTAAGCAATATTATACAAATTTCTGCTGGAGACAATTTCTTATTAATGCTAGATGGAGATGGAAGTGTATGGGGAGTAGGTGCAAATGGAGATGGACAGCTAGGATTAAACAATACAAATGAAATACATTTACCACAACAAATGTTAAAAGAAAATGGAAGTGGAATATTATATGGTATAAAAGAGATTGCAACAGGAAGAGCTCATAGTGTATTGTTAAAAGAAAATGGAACAGTACTTTCATTAGGATATAATGGATATTATCAAGTTGGAATTGGAACAAATTCAGCAACATACCTTCCAACACAAGTAATAAATGAATCAGGAGAAGCAGTAACAGATGCAAAACATATAACTGCTGGAGGACACTCAACATATATATCAAGACAAAAAAATACAGAAGGTGAAAACCAAGGATTATATGTAATAGGAAGAAATTCAAATGGAAACTTATTTACACAAGATACAGGAAATAAAAAAAGAGCTACAAAAGTTCAAAGTGATAAAGACATAATAGCTATGGCTGTAACAAGAAACAGTGATTCAACAGTAAAACAAACAGGGGCAATTGCTGACCAAGACGGAATGGTATATACTGTTGGTTATAATGAAAATGGAGAAATGGGAAATGAAACAGTACAAAGTTTAACAACACCATGGTGTATAAGTAAGAAAAAAATAAGTGTAGATAAAAATATAATTAATTTCCAAAATGCAGGAGAAACTGAGCAAATTACATATAACATGTCAATGGAATTTAACTTATTATTAAATGAAGTTCCAGATAATACATGTGTATTTAAATCAGCTGATGAAAATGTTGCAACTGTTGATGAAAATACAGGAGTGGTTACAGCTGTTGGTACAGGAACAACATTTGTTAAATTATACAATGGTAAAAATGAATTATATGCAGCAGTTAAAGTAAATGTAAATGAACAAGGTAACAAAACACAACCAAAGGTAGTTGGTGGCTACAATCATTTTGTAGCATTAAAAGCAAATGGAGAAGTATACTCATGGGGTGCAAATGGAAATGGACAATTAGGTACAAATGATACTGTTTATAAAAATAAGCCAACTAAAATGCTTCAAACAGTTCAAAACATAGATGGAGAAAAGACACAAGAAGAAGTAGAAAACATAATAGATATAGCAGCAGGTTATTATCATACATTAGTTTTAAAAGAAGATGGAACAGTATGGGCAACAGGATTAAATAGTTATGGACAATTAGGAAATGGAAATAAAACATCACAAGCAACATTAACTAAAGTAAAAGGTCCAAATGGGGTTGGATATTTACAAAATGTTGTAGCAATAGCAGCAGGAGAATTAACTTCATTTGCTTTAATGGAAAATGGTGAAGTATATTCATGGGGCTATAATAGTTATGGACAATTTGGAGTTAATAATACAAGTGCATCAAATTACCCTGTAAAAATGCAAAAAGTATCTAATATTATACAAATTTCAGCAGGTGAAGATTTCTTATTAATGTTAGATGCAGATGGAAGTGTATGGGGAGTAGGTGCAAATGGAGATGGACAGCTAGGATTAAACAATACAAATGAAATACATTTGCCACAACAAATGTTAAAAGAAAATGGAAGTGGCATATTATATGGAGTAAAAGAGATTGCAACAGGAAGATCTCATAGTGTTATATTAAAAGAAAATGGAACAGTACTTTCATTAGGATATAATGGATATTATCAAGTAGGGATTGGAACAAATTCAGCAACATATATACCAACACAAGTAGTAAATGAATCAACAGAAGCAGTAACAGATGCAAAACATATAGCAGCTGGAGGAGATGCAACATATATATCAAGAAATAAAGATTCTGAAGGAAATAATCAAGGATTATATGTAATAGGAAGAAATTCAAACGGAAACTTATTTACACAAGATACAGGAAATAAAAGAAAAGCTACAAAAGTTCAAAGTGATAAAGACATAATAGCAATGGCATTAACATTTAACCATGATTCAACAATAAGACAAACAGGAGTTATAGTAGACCAAGATGGAAAAGTATATACAGTAGGTTATAATGGAAATGGAGAAATGGGTAATGAAACATTAGAAAGCTTAACAGTTCCATGTATAAGTAAGTTAAAAATTAAAGTAAATCCAAATGTTATTAATTATAAAGAAATAGGACAAAATGATGAAAAAATAACATATGAAATGACAATGGGATTTAATTTAATAAAATATTCTATTGAAGGTGGAACATATAAATATACTTCATTAGATACTAAAGTTGCAGAAGTATCAGAAGATGGAGTAGTAACAGCAAATGGAATAGGTAATACATATATAAAAATTCACAATGAAGAAAATGATATATGGGCAGCAGTAAGAGTAAATGTAAATGGAACACAAGGTCAAACACAGCCAAAAGTAGTAGGAGGATCTAATCATTTTGTTGCACTAAAGGCAAATGGAGAAGTATATTCATGGGGATATAATGGATATGGACAACTTGGAACAAATGATAAAATAAACAAAACAGAACCTACACAATTATTTGAAACCATAAAAAATGAAAAAGGAGAAGATGTACAAGAAAAGGTAGAAAATGTAATTGATGTTGCAGCAGGAAATTACCATACATTAATATTAAAGAAAGATGGAACAGTATGGACAACAGGATTGAACAATTATGGACAATTAGGAAATGGAACTAATACTAATAGTTCTAGCTTAAGCAAAGTAAAATTAAATGACCAAGGAGATTATTTAGAAAATGTAGTTGCAGTTTCTGCAGGAGGATTAACAAGTTATGCTTTAACAACAGATGGAGAAGTGTATTCATGGGGCTATAATTCTTATGGACAATTTGGAATTGATAATACAAGTGCATCAAATTACCCTGTAAAAATGCAAAAAGTATATAATATAATACAAATTTCAGCAGGCGAAGATTTCTTATTAATGTTAGATGCAAATGGAAGTGTATGGGGAGTTGGAGCAAATGGAGATGGACAATTAGGCTTAAATAGCACAAATGAAGCACATTTACCACAACAAATGCTAAAAGAAAATGGAAGCGGAATATTATATGGTGTAAAAGAAATTGCAGCAGGAAAAGCTCATAGTGTTATATTAAAAGATAATGGAACAGTACTTTCATTAGGATATAATGGATACTATCAATTAGGAAATGGAACAAATTCACCAAAATATATACCAACACAAGTAATAAATGAATCAGGAGAAGCGGTAACAGATGCAAAACATATAACTGCTGGAGGACACTCAACATATATATCAAGACAAAAAAATACAGAAGGTGAAAACCAAGGATTATATGTGATAGGAAGAAATTCAAATGGAAACTTATTTACACAAGATACAGGAAATAAAAGAAGAGCTACAAAAGTTCAAAGTGATAAAGACATAATAGCTATGGCTGTAACAAGAAACAGTGATTCATCAGTAAAACAAACAGGAATAATGGTAGATCAAGATGGAATGGTATATACTGTTGGTTATAATGGAAATGGTGAAATAGGAAATGGAACAGTAGAAAGTACAATTAGTAAAGTATGTATTAGTAAGGTAAAATTAAATGTTACACCACATGTAATTAATTATAAAAATGTAGGAGATACTGGAGAAAAAATAACATGCAAAGTGTCTGCAGGATTTAATTTATTGTATGACAATGTAGAACAGGGAAAATATGAATTTAAATCAGTAGATAAAGATATTGCCGATGTAACTGAAGATGGAGTTGTAACAGCAAATGGAATAGGAACAACATTTATTAAGGTTTATAATGAACAAAATGATTGTTATGCAGGAGTTAGAGTCCAAGTAAATGGGGAACAAGGACTTACGACAGCAAAAATAGTTGGAGGATGGAATCATTTTGTAGCATTAAAGGCAAATGGAGAAGTATGGACATGGGGAAGCAACAGCAATGGACAACTTGGAGTATCAGATAAGACAAATAAACAAAAACCAACAAAAACATCTATATATGATTCTAATAATGAAGATAATAATTATGCTATAGATGTAGCAGCAGGTTCATATCATACAGTTGTATTAAAACAAGATGGTACGGTATGGACAGTTGGATTAAATAATTATGGACAATTAGGAAATGGAACAAATACATCAAGTGATGAATTTGTAAAAGTAGAAGGTTTACAAGAAAAAGTAATAGCTATTGCAGCAAATAATTTAACAACTTATGCTTTAACTGAGAATGGAAATGTGTATGGATGGGGTTACAATAGTTATGGTCAACTTGGAATTAACTCTACAGCTACATGTTATTCTCCGGTTAAAATGCAAAAAATATCTGACATTATACAGATTTCTGCAGGAGAAAATTATCTTGTAATGCTAGATGCAAATGGAAGTGTATGGAGTGTAGGATATAATGGAAGTGGACAATTTGGATTAAATAATACAAGCAATTATTATTTACCACAAAAAATGTTATCAGAAGATGGAAACAAAATATTAACAAATATTAAGAAAGTAGCAGCAGGAACAATTCATACATTGGTATTAACAGAAGAAGGAACAGCATATGCAGTAGGTTATAGTGGCTATGGACAGTTAGGAAATGGAACAAATAAGACACAAATGTTGCCAGTAAAAATGATTGACAAAGATAAAAATGTTGTAAAAAATATAAAAGATATTGCAGCAAATGGATATTCAAGTATGGTTTACGTTAAAGATACAAGTGTAGAAAATACACAAAATGACACAAACAAAACATCAGGTTTATATGTTGCAGGTTACAATAATTATGGACAATTATTTACAAAAAATACAACAAAACAAATGTATTTAACTAAAGTACAAGAGAACAATAATATTATTACAATGGCAAGCACTAAAAATACATCTTATCAAACATCAGCAATTGCAGATGATTTAGGATTAGTATATACAGTAGGATATAATGGAAATGGAGAAATGGGAGATGACTCAACAACTACAACAACAGAACCAACAAATATTTCTGAAGCAAGCTTAAAAGTAAATCCAACAAAAATTGTATTAAACTTAAATAGCAGTAATATTAGCGAAAAAATAGAAGCTAATACAGATTTAGGATTTAACTTATTATATAGTGAAGTAACTAATGAAGAAGTTACGTTTAAAAGTCAGGATGCAAAAATAGCATCAGTAGATAATGATGGAGTTGTTACAGGAAATACATATGGTACAACTACTATAGAAGTAACAACAAATAAATTACCAAATAAAGTGCTAGTTGATGTTCAAGTATTAAGAAAAAATGATATTACTATTCCAAAAGTAGTAAGTATGAATGATTTTTCAGTAGCATTAAAAGCAGATGGAACAGTATGGACATGGGGGTATAACTATCAAGGACAATTAGGATTAGGAGACAATTCTAATAGATATAAGCCTACACAGGTTAATATAAAAGATGTTATAGATGTTGCTGCTGGAAGTAATCATGTATTGGCATTAACTAAAGATGGAAAATTGTATTCATTTGGTTCAAATAGTTATGGACAACTAGGAAGACAAGGAAATACACTTATACCACAAGAAATAGAAGGATTAGAAAATGTAATAAAAATAGCTGCAAGTACGTACCATTCAATGGCACTTACAAGTGAAGGAAATGTTTATACATGGGGCTATAATGGCTATGGACAATTAGGAAATGGAACAAGTACAAGTAATGCTAAACCAAGTAAAATAAAAATCAAAAATATTGTCAAAATTGCAGCAGCAAATCAAACATCAGCAGCAGTTGATGGAGATGGTAATTTGTATGCATGGGGATATAATGGTTATGGACAACTTGGAAATGGAACAACAAATAGTCAATATTTCCCAAGAAAGGTTTCATCACTAGATGGAATTATAGATGTTGCTGTTGAAGATAATACAATAATAGCATTAAACGAAAATGGAAATGTATTTTCAAGTGGATATAATAAATATGGAAATTTAGGAAATAGTAGCACACAAGATAGATATAAATTTGAAAATGTAAAAGAAAATTCAGAAAATATTTTAACAAATGTTAAATCTATTGAAGCTGGAAACAATTATGCAATTGCTATAAAAGAAGATGGTACAGCTGTTACATGGGGATATAATAGCTATGGTCAATCTTCAAATGGTACAACAAGAAATAATTTACTTCCTGTAGATTTAAAATATGGAGTAGATAAAGATAAAATAGATAAGATTATTTGTGCAGCAGCAGGACAAGGTACAACAACTATTGTAAGAGAAGATGGAAAAGTTTGGACAATAGGTAAAAATAATTATGGTCAATTAGGAGACAGTTCTACAACAAATAAAACAGAATTTGTATGTATTAGTAAACCAATTTTATTATTTGAAGATACACCAATTAGAATAAAGGGAATAGGACAAACTAAATATGCAAAAGTAAATATGTCTCAAGGATTTAACCTATTATATAATTCAGTAGAAGATGCAAAATTTACATATTCAAGTAAAAATAAAGAAATAGCAACAATAGATGAAACAACAGGAAAAATAACATCTATAAAAAAAGGTAAAACACAAATATCAGTAATTGATACTATTTCAGGACAAACAACTGTCGCAGATGTATATGTTTTAGGAGAAGATGATATAACATTCCCACAAATTGAAAGTAATAATTATTCAACAGTAACTTTAAAAGCTAATGGGGAAGTTTGGAGTTATGGTTATAATGGCTATGGACAATTGGGAACAGGAGATACACAAAATAAAATATTACCAACATATACAAATATAAACAATATAATGCAAATTGCACTTGGAAAAAATCATACTGTAGCAGTTGATAAAGATGGACATGTATTTACATGGGGATATAATAGTTATGGACAGTTAGGAAATGGAACAACAGGTGGAACAGTTTTAGAAAAGGTACAAGTTAAATCAACAGATGGAGAAGGTGTCTTAGAAAACATTGTATCAGTCGCAGCTGGAGATTCATTTACTATGGCATTAGATAAAGATGGAAATGTTTATACATGGGGATATAATAGTTATGGACAATTAGGAAATGGAGATACAAATTATAGAGTATTGCCTGTAAAGGTAGATGGATTACAAGGAATTGTAAAAATAAAAGCTGGAAATGGTTCAGCATTTGCAATAGATAATAATAATTGTTTATGGGTAGCAGGATACAATGGCTATGGAAATTTAGGAGATGGTACAACAGGAAATAAATTAACATTTACTAAATTAAATACACTTGAAAATGTAGCTGATGTATCAGCAAGTCCTGTTAATAGTACAATTGTACTATTATTAGATGGAACAGTTTGGGGATTTGGAAATAATAGATATAATGCTTTAACAAATGCTGGAGGCGCTATACCACAGCAATTACAAGGACCAGATGGGGCATTGAAAAATATAACATCAATTGGAACAGGCTACTATACAGGATATGCAATTACATCAGAAGAAAAAGTTGTTGCATGGGGATTAAATAATTATTCTCAATTAGCATCAGGAGATACTAGCTCTAAACAAACACCAGTTTATATGAAAGATAAAGATGGAAATATAATTGAAAATGTAATGATTGTAGCTGGTGGAAATTCTAATACAGAAATTGCAAAAAGTAATGGAACAGTATGGTCAATTGGATATAATGGTTATGGAGAGTTAGGAGATGGTTCTACAACATCAACTAATAAATTAGAATGTATATCAACACAATATATTAAATTAAATCAAAGAGAGGTAACATTAAAATTATCAAATCCAGAATATCAAATAAAACCAGAAACTGTATATGGATTTAACTTATTATTTGATATAGCGGAAAATAATGGCTTTACATATAAATCTTTAGATAATAATATTGCAACTGTAGATGAAGAAACAGGAAAAGTTACAGCAAATGGATTAGGAAGAACATATATAATTCTAAAATCAAAAGATGCTGAAGATGAAGCTAGAGTTGTTATAAATGTAATTGATGATGACAAAAAAGTAAAAGAAAAAGTAGAGGCAGGAAATATTCATTCTCTTGCATTAAAACAAGATGGAACAATTTGGAGTTTTGGTGATAATTCTCAAGGAGAAATGGGAAATGGAACAATTAGTTCTATAAATACCACAGAACCAACACAAATTGTGACAGGAATGTATACAGAAATAAAAGAAGAAGAAACTGAAGAAGGCTCAACTCAAGTAACAACAACAAATATTGAAGTTAAATTAGATAATATAAAAGATATTGCAGCAGGATATAATTTTAATTTGGCAGTGGATAGTAATGGCTATGTATATTCATGGGGATATAATGGTTATGGACAATTAGGAGATAATTCAACAGTTTCAAGATCAATACCAACAAGAATTGAAGGGTTAGAAAAGATTAAAAATGTATATTCATATGGAAATACAAGTATGGCCATAAATGAAAATGGAGAAATTTATGTATGGGGATATGGTTATAATAAAGTTCCTACAAAGCTTGATTTCTATAGTAAAGCTGTAGATATTCATGGAAAATTAATACTTGCTGAAGATGGAAGTGTATGGACATTGTCTTTAAACCCAACAAAAATTGCAGGATTAAGTAATATAGTAGAAGTTGCATCAGGAGACAATTATTATGCTGCATTAGATACAAAAGGAAGAGTTTGGGTACTAGGCTATAATAGATATGGACAATTATCACAAGCAAATACATCAGATGTGGATACTTTAACTTTTGTTAAAGTACAAAAAGAAACAGAATATGAAGTTTTACAAGATATTGTAGAATTAAAAGCAGGAAAAAATAGTTTACAAATGATATCTAGTAATGGTGATTTATATGTTTCAGGTTATAGTTCATATGGACAATTAGGAACAGGTGAAAATAAATCAAGTATTACAATTGCAACAAAAGCTAAAAATATGGATAATACAAAATTTGTTGATTCAAATTCATACCATAGTATTGCATCAGACAATAATGGATTTGTCTATACAGCGGGTTATAATGGATATGGAGAACTTGGAGATGGAACATATACAAGCACAAATGAATTTAATGTAATAGGAGATACATATGTACATGTAGAGAAAAATAAAGTTACAATTGAAGAAGGAAAAACTAAACAAATAAAAGCTTCATTAGATAATAAATTCAATTTAATTAAAGATACTGTAGATAGTGGTAATATTTCTTATAAATCTTTAAATGATGAAATAGCAACAGTAGATGCTAATGGAACTATACATGCTAAAAAACTTGGTACAGTAGAGATAATTGCAACACATACAATTACTCATAAAGTTGCAGTAATATTTGTACAGGTAGTTCCAGAAGAAAAAACAACAGTTCCAAAAATAGAAGTTGGTGATACACATTCAGCAGCACTAAAAGCAGATGGAACAATATGGACATGGGGAAATAACTCATATGGACAATTAGGAATAGGGGACAATGTAACAAAAACAAGTCCAACAAAGGTTACTGATATTGAAAATGCAATAGATGTGTCAGTTGGATATTATGATACAGTTGTTGCTAAACGAGATGGAACAGTATGGGCATTTGGAAATAATTCAAATGGACAACTTGGTGATGGAACAAGTTCAAATAGAGTGAATCCAGTTCAAGTAATTAAACAAGACGGAGCACCATTAACTAAGATTTCTAAAGTAGCGGCTGGAACATACAGAACAGTTGCTTTAGATGAAGATGGTAATGTTTGGATTTGGGGTTATAAATATGGAAAAACAGCAACAAAAATATCTGGATTAAATGGAATTATAGATATTTCATCAAATTATGCAGTAAAACATGATGGTGAAGTTTATAAAATAGATACTCCAGATGTGAAATTAAAATTAAATAATATTATTAGAGTTTCTGAAGGTGCAAATCATGCTTTATTCTTAAATAAAGATGGAAAAGGATACAGTATTGGAAATAATAATAAAGGACAATTAGGAGATGGAACAACTGTAAATAAAGATATGCCAGTTCTAATTCAAGACAGTACAGGGGTTCAAAGTTTAACAAATATTAAAGAGTTAAAAGCTGGAACAGAATTTTCAATTGCTATTATGAAAAATGGGGATACATATACTTGGGGAAGTAATGATAATTATAAATTAGCATCAGATGTACAAAACTACCAAGTATATCCAAAGAAAAATGATCAAACAAATAATGCGATTTTTGCAGATGCAGGAGTAAACAATGGGGCAATAATAGATGAAAATGGTTATGTATATACATGGGGATTAGGAGATTATGGAAATTTAGGAAATAAATTATATAATACATCAAGTGTCCCAGTATTAGTAGGAGTTCAAGATGTAGGTCTTAATGAATATGATATTGTATTACATAAAGGTGAAGATTACAAAATAGTAGTAACAAATAAAACATTTAATGTATTACAAGAAGTACAAGATAAAGGACAAATGAATTATTCTACAGGAAATAGTAATATTGCATCAATTTCTAATACAGGACTTGTTACAGGAGTAAAAGAAGGAAAAACAACAGCTGTTATAAGTAAAGTTGGAACAGATAGTGTTAGTATTGCAAATATTACAGTATTACCAGATGGCGTTGACATTGAACCAATGGCATTAACATCTATGTCACACACAGTTGTTTTGAAAGCAAATGGAACAGTATGGAGTTATGGATTAAATTCTAGTTATCAACTTGGAAACGGAAGTACTGTATCTAGTGATAGACCAGTTATGGTAAAATTCCCAGAGGGAACAATAATTAAACAAATTGCAGTTGGAAATACACATAATTTAGCATTAGACATTAATGGAAATGTTTGGGGTTGGGGTGTAAACTCAAACAATTCATTAGGTAGAAATGCAAGTAAACCAGTAAGTTTAGGAATTAGTAATGTTAAGAAAATAGCAGCAAACAATGATCAAAGTATGATTTTAACAAATGATGGTTATGTATATGTATGGGGATTAAACGAAAATGGAGAATTAGGAACAGGTACATATAATAAAGTTAAAGAACCTACACTATTAAATTATGTAAGTGATGTAATAGACATTGCACTTGGTAAAAATCATTCATTATTATTAACAACAAATGGAAAAGTATTAACATCTGGATTAAATGTTTATGGACAAACAGGAAAACAAGAGGGAAAATCAAATACATTTACTCAAATTGAAGTACCAGTTACAATTGGAAAAATAGCTGCAGGAGATAACCATAGTGTATTATTAAGTGCAACTGGCAATGTATATACATTTGGATATAATGAAAATGGTCAATTGGGACTTGGAACAAAAACTAATATGTTAATTCCAACAAAAGTTAATATAACTAATATTATGCAAATTTCAGCTGGAAAAAATCAAACAATTTTATTAGGTGCAGATAGAATGTTATATTCAACAGGTTCAAATAGTAATGGACAATTAGGACTTGGAATAAAAGATGATAAATTATTATTTACTAAAGTTACAAAAGTAGATGATATGATGAGTATTTCTTGTGGAAATACCTACAATGTATCTATAAAATATGATGGTGATGTATATGGCTGGGGAGACTACTATCATGGAACATCATCAATAAAAACAAAAACAAATAGTACAGTTCCAGTTAAAGTTGGAAATGATTCATCATATATAGAAGAACCAGAAATAACAGTTAATATAGATGGAACTAAACAAATAAATATAGCACCAAAATATAGTTTTAATGTATTTAAAGAAGATGAAACTGAAACCGGATTTAGTTATGAGGCTTTAAATGATAATATTGCTACAGTTAGTGAAAAAGGACTTGTAACAGGTATAAAAACAGGAACTACATGGATAAAAGTTACAGAAAATGAAACAGAAAAAGAAAATGTAGTTATTGTAAGAGTTATTGAAAAAGATTCAAAATATGCTCCACAAATTGCAGGAGGAGATGGATATGCAGCTGTGTTAAAATCAGATGGAAGCATATGGGGATTTGGTTATAACTCAGATGGACAACTTGGAAATGATAAATTAGTACCTATAAATGTACCAAGTCAAACAAACATTTTAGCAACATATAAGCAAGTTGTAGCAGGAAAAAAATTCACTTTAGCATTAAGAGATGATGGAACAGTATGGGCATGGGGTGATAATACTTATGGAGTACTTGGACAAGGAAACAGAGTATCTGCTAGAAAGCCAGTACAAGTTCAATTATTAAGTAATATTGTATCAATTGCAGCAGGCGATAATCATGCAATAGCATTAGATAATTTTGGAAATGTTTATACATGGGGATTAAATAGTTGTGGTCAATTAGGAAATGGAAATACAATAACACAAAGTATGCCAGAAAAAATATATAGCACAGATAAACAAATTACAGGAATTGCAGCAGGAGGAAATATGTCAGCTATTGTAGATTTGGAAGGTTCTGTATATGTATTTGGTGATAATAGCAAAGAACAAATTGAAGAACTTAAATACAACTATGATGAATTTGGTCAAAAAATATTACCAGCATTAAATCTTTATTCATCAGAACCTCAAAAAGTAAAAGCTATAAGTAATGCGGTTAAAGTTGAATGTTTACAAAATGAAATTGTAATATTAAAACAAGATGGTAGCGTTATAAAAATTGACAAATATGCAAAACAGGAAAACGCAAGAATACAAGTTGTTGCATCACAAAACATAGTAGATATTTCTGCAACAAATAACAACATAATGGCATTAGACAATAATCAAAATGCATATACATTTGGAGATAATTCAAATGGTCAAGCAGGAATAGGTACAACAAGCAATAGTGTTACATTACAAAAAATAAACATGGTTGAAGGAAAAACATATTTAAGAGTTGGTGCAGGCTATAAAAACAATTATGTTATAGATACAGAAGGATTTGTATATGCTGCTGGTGCAAATGAATATGGACAATTAGGAAATGGTACATATGATGACAGTTTAGTGTTTACACTTGTTGGAGATAGAAATTTTGAAATAGTACCAGATGCAAGAACAATGAAACAACCAGAAGAAGAAACAGTAACAATTAAGGCAAATATATTTAATATATTTAACCATAATGAAAGAAAATTAACAGATTATGAGTGGAAATCAAGTAATAGTGATGTTGTAAGTGTAGAGAATGGAGTACTTGTTTCACAAGATATGGGAACAGCAACAATTACAGCAACAGATAAAGTAACTAAAAATACAGCAACGGCTTTAAGAGTTGTTCAACCATTGGATGAACAAAGAATAGATACTATTACAGTTAATGGAAAAGAAGCAAAAGTTTCTGGAGAAAATAAATATGAAGTTTCTGTAGAGAAAAATCCAGATGGAACAGGAACTATTATAATAACAACAAAAGATGCAACAGATCAAATTAGTATTGATGAAGGAACAACATATCAAACAGGTAAACTAACACAAGATGTATTATTAGATACAAAGCAAAAAATTGTAAAAGTTAGAGTTAAAGTTTCTAATGGAAAAATAGTTGATTATGTTTTAACAATCAACACTATTTCAAATGATGCAAGTCTAGCACAATTAACAGTTGATAATGTTGTACCAACTGCAGTAAGTTCAACAGAATATGAAATTATTGTTAAAGATACAGTTACAAAACCTGAAATACATGCAGTTGCAAATTATTCAAAAGCAACAGTAAGCATTGATGCAAGTATTCCGGAAAAGAAAGAAACAACTAGAACAGTAGATATGTCAACAATAATTAAAAAAGTTGTTCCAATTCAAGTAACAGCAGAAAATGGTGATACAGTAACATATACCTTAACTATTTATAAAGAAGATGCATTAACTCAAATTGAATCTATAATGGTTAATGGAAAAGAAGCTACTAAATTAAGTGAAAATAATTATAAAGCAATAATTCCAAGAGATATGGATTCAACACAAATAATTGCAAAGGCTTTATATCCAAAAGCAAGATTAGAAATAAACGGTTTAGGAGAAGAAACAACAATAACAACTAAGACTGTAGCAACTACTAAAGATGAAACAATAGTAAATATTTATGTAAGAGCAGGAGAAGGAGAAAACGAAAGAGAAAAAGTTTATACGTTAACTATAGATAAAGAAGGAACAGAAGATATACAAGGATTATTTTCTGTAACAGTAAATGGAAAAGAAATAAAACCAGTAGGAAAAATATATGATGCATATATTGCAGATAATTCTAAAACAGTTACTGTAACTGCAATAACAATAAGTGAAAAAGACTTAGTAAAAATTGGAGATACACAAGAAAAAGAACATATATCAACACAAGAATTAAATGTAGACAACAATATTACAACATATATAATTACTGTAACAGATCCTGAAGATAGTACTAAAACTAAAGAATTTACACTAAATATTAAAAAACCATCAGCAGATAATTCTTTAATGTCTATTACAGTAGGAAATAAAGAATTTTCTAAAGAAGCTATAAAGCAATTAGGAACAAATACATATAAGGTAAGTGTTTCTGATAGATATGAAAAAATAGATGTAATTGCAAAAGCAAATTACGAACAAACAAAAATTAGTATAAATCATGAAGAATATGAAGAAGAAATATCAACAAGAGAAGTAAAAATTGGGGAAAACGAGCCAACAATTGTAGAAATTTTGGCAAAAGCTTTAAATGGAGATATTGCAACATATACATTAGAAATATACAAAGAAAACAGTAATAATAATATTAAAGAAATAACTGTAGATGGAAACAGTGTAACAAAAAGTAAAACAGATGAAGACACTTATGAATATACTTTAGATAAAGTAACAAGTAAAGTAACAATAGGAGCAATAGCTGAAGCAGAATCTAGTATGGTAGGAATAAATACATTTGAAAAAGAGCAAGAGGCCACATATCAAGATATAAAAATGGAAGGTAGATCAATTGTTGTAAACATATATGTTACAGCAGAAGATGGAACAACAAAAACATAAAATTAATAGTATATGCACTACCAGACAATGTAAATTTATTACATGTAAAGGTAAATGGAAAGGATGCAACAGCAGTTCCAGTTAATAAATATCAGACAAAAGTAAATAAAAACGATACAAGTTTTGAATTATATGTTATACCAGAAGATGAAAAAGCAAAAGTTCAAATAAATACTAACAAAGAAGTAACAGGAACAGCAAATGCTACAATTGCAAAGGAAAAAGAAGAAGTAGAGGTTAATATAAAAGTAACAGCACAAGATGGAACAACTCAAAATTATACATTAATAGTTTCAAATCAATCAGATGATAGTAAACTTGCAATACTAAAAGTTGATGGACAGATTATAGAACAAAATGAAGATGGAAAATATTATGTAGAAAAGAAATTCTTAACAGAATCTGTTAATGTTAGTGCAATTGCAAATAGCAGTTTCGCAAAAGTAAGTATTAATGGAACAACACCAACATTAGAAGAACAAACTTCAAATGTAACAACACCAGATAATAAAAACACTATTACAATAAATATAATTGCAGAAGATGGAACAACAATGGAATATATTTTAATAGTAAATAAATTATCAAATGAAACTGGAGCAGATATTACTATATCTTATATAGAAGACGGGTTAACAAAAGAAGAAAAAATTACAGTAGATTCTAATAACAAGGCAACAGTAAGAATAGGAAATCAAGATGAAGTTGATATAACTGTAATTTCTAAAGATAAACTTGCAAAAGTTTCTATAAAAGAAAGCTTACCAAAAATAAATAAAGAAACTCAAAAGATTGCTACAACAGAAGAAACAACATGTGTTCCTATTTATGTAATTGCACAAGATGGAACAGTTGGAAACTATGAAATAACAATTGTTAAAGCATCAAGTGATAATGAACTAGAATCATTAACTGCTCAAAATATAGACAATGATGATATTTTAAAAACATCTGATAATACATATTTAATAAAAATGCCAGACACAACAAATGAAATAAAATTAAAAGCAATAGCAAAAAGTAAATATGCAACAGTAAAAATTGAAGATGGTGATTATTCAAGTACAAATGTTAATGAACAAACAGTTCTAGTAGATGGCGAAAGTAAAGAAATAACAATATGTGTAAAATCAGAAAATGGACAAGAAAGGGAATATAAAGTTACAATCAAGAAAGTTACAGACTTAAGTTTAGAGAGTGTTAAAGTTGATGATAATGAGTGTTACTTAGAAGATGGAAGTTATGTTTCATTTATAGATAGAGACACTAAAGAAATTGCATTAAAAATTAAAGCTAAAAATGAAAAAGCATTAATTGCTACAAAAGAGGGCACAGATAAAAATTGGAGTGATTCAGAAGCAAAAGATATACACATAAAACAAATTACAATTACAGGAGAAGAAACCACTGTGCTAATCCAAGCTAAAGATCCAAATGATGAGTCAAGAATAAAAGAATATAGTTTAATTATAAAATATAAATCATCTAATGCAGATTTAGAATTAGTTAAAGTTGATAATAAAGATGCAATAAAAATGGAAGATGAATATTATGCAACTACAACTGTAGATGCATTAAAGAGCCAAATTTTTGCTAAAGCTGTAAACAAATATGCTAAAGTTTCAATTAATGGTTTTGATAAAGAAGAAGGAAGTTCAACAAGAAAGATTGATTTAAGTAGTGAAAAAACAACAACAGTTATTGTTACAGTTACATCTCAAGATGAAAAAACAACAAATACATTTAATGTAATTATTGAAAGAAAATCTGAAGATGCAAGCTGTGCAATTCTAATAAATAATGAATTTGCAGATGAAACAGATGAGCAAACAAATACTTATACAAAATATATAGAAAGACAAGACACTGAAGCAACAGTATTAGTAAATGCTAATAGTGAAGTGGCAATGGTTGAAATGGATGGTGAAAGCCAATTACATACATTAGCAAAAACAATTACTATTGCTAATGAGGAAACTAAATTAGATGTTATTGTTACTGCAGAAAATGGTGAAAAAAGTAATATATCATGTAAACATTATTAAAAAGTCTACTGACAATTCTATAAAAAGTGTAAAAGTAGATGGAAAACAAATAGAAGAACAAGATGGAAAATATATAGCTACAGTATATGATAAGGGAAAAGATACACAAGATGCTCTAATTGAAGTTATAGCAACAGAAGAACACGCTAAAATACAAATTGGAGATGGAAGTGAATTTAAACTAACACCAGCCCAATCATCTGTAACATTTAAAGATCAAAATAGAAAAATTACTTTAAATATCAATGTACAAGCACAAGACACAAATACAACAAATATAACCAAAATATTGGAAATAAATATAGTTTCTGATGATACAACAATTAAAGTAGTTAAAAATGGGGACAATGTTGTAACAAATTATGATGAACAAACACATACATTTAAAGAATATTTATCAAAAGATATAGAAGAAGTAAACTTAAGCATAGAGGCTAATAGTTTATATACTACTTTAACATCAGGGGAAACAACAGGAAAACAAATTATATCTATAAATAATGTAAATATTAAAGATCAAGATGAGGTAGATATATCATTTACAGCAATAGCTGAATCTGGAAGAACTCAAGATTATATAATTAAAATTTTAAGAAAATCAGACAATGCAAATGCAGCACATATTTATGTTGATGGAATTGATATTATAGACAATTTCCAAGATGTCGATTCTGTACCTACATGTGTAATTTCAATTGGAAAAGAAACTCAAAATAGTGTAATTGAGGCAATTGCCGAAAATGAATTTGCAAATATAAGAATAGGAGATACACAAGGAGTAATTAAAAAATCAAAACAAAACATTAAATTAGATACTGAAAAATCAACTATTACAGTTCCAATAGTAATTACATCACAAGATGAAACAGTAACTAAGACATATAACATTATGTTTGTACGTTTATCAAATGATACTACAATACAATGGCTTGAGGTAAATAATAAGCATATAATAGAAGATGAAAATGGAAATTATGAGGTAACTGTAAAAGCAACACAAGATATTGCAAATGTAAAAATTACATTATCAAATATTTTAGCAACTGTAACTATGGGAGGAGAAGTAAAACAAGCAAAACTTGAAGAAAACATTATTTTACCAGAAAGTGGTGATACTGTTAAAACAATAACAGTAACAGCTGTTGATGGAACAGTAAGAACATGTACTTTAACAATTCATAAGCAGGTAAATAACTTAGGCTTAGAAAAAGTATATTTAGATGGAAGAATTGCAAATAAGGTAGATGATAATACATTTGAAATAGATGTTAAAAAAGGAACAACAAATGCTACTATACAGGCTGTTGCAAGTAAGCAAACTGAATATGTAAGCATTAAAGATAATGTTAAAGAGCAAAAAGAAAATATTTATAAAAATTGCTCAATTATAGAAAAAACAATCCCAATAAAAGTTATAGCAATGTTTGAAGATGAAGTAGACCAAGAAAGACAATATAATCTAATAATTAAAGAAGTTGAAGAACCAGACGTTGTTCAAGACTTAAATGTAACTATTAAAATAGATGATGAAGAAATTTATCAAGATACAGATGGAAATTACGTAAAAATAGTAAATAATGAATTAGATAATTGTACTTTGTGGGCTGGAATAACATCTGAAACATCAAAAGTAAAAATTAAAGATGATAATGGAGAAACAGAGTATGAATATCCATCAAGTAATAAAAATTTGAGCTTGAAAAATGGTGTAACTGAGGCGATTGTAACAGTTCAAAATGGTGCATTGGAAGAAAAAGAATATATGATTTATGTTATTAAAGATACAGAAGATATAGACGATTGCAATATAAAAGAAATTATAGCAGGAAAAGGTGCAGTAACAGAAGGAGTAATTGATCCAGAACCAGATGGAACATATACTACATTTATTAAAAAAGGTGAGACATCAATAGATATAACTGCAAAATCAACTTACCCATATGCAAAAGTAAGTATTGACGGAAATTATGAAACAAGAGGAGAAAATACAAAAACAATTGAAATGGGAAATGATAGTCAAAAACAAATAGTTGTAAAAATTACAGCAATTGATGGAAGTGTAGAGCAATATTTAGTAAATATTTATCGTGAACCAAATGAATTAGATTTAAAAGCAGTTTATGTTAATAATAGACAAGCAACCAAAGTAGATGATACAAGTTATACAATAGATATTGTTAAAGATACTAAACAAGTGGATTTAAAAGCTATATTGTATAGTGATGCTGAATATGTATCAATTGCAGAAAATGAAGCAACATTAGAACAAAATGAGTACTTAAATTATAATATTTCTAATGGTGTAGAAATTAAAATTGTAGCATCTAATGGATTAGATTCTACACAAGAAGGTTACATTAAGAAAGAATACAAATTGATTTTAACAATGGTAGAAAGTCAAGATGATTTGAAAGATTTACAATTAACAATAAAAGTTGATGAAAAAGAAGTTCAAAAACAAGAAGATGGAATTTATATTGCTAAAGTAAGTAAAGATAAGGTAAGAAGTATTGTAGAAGCAATTTCTACTTCAAGTACAACAAAAGTTAAAATTAATGAAACATCATTTAGGGTAAAATCATCTAAAGAAAAGGTTGATTTAGTAGAAAATGTTACTAAAGTATCAATTATTGCAAAAAATGGAGCAGATGAACAAAAAGAATATGAATTATATATTGTTAAAGAAGAAACTAATGAGGATGAAGATGTAAGCTTAAAAGAGGTAAATGCAGATGGAAAATTGGCTAATTTAAATGCAGATGGAGTATATGAAGTAAATGTAAAAGCAACACAAACAAAAGTAGATTTAAAAGCAATTGCAACACAAGAATTAGCTTTAGTATCAGTTGATGGAAATGAAAATACAAGAGGAAGCAATACTAAACAAATAGATTTAAGCACTGTTACAACTAAAGAAATAACAATAACTGTAACATCAATTAGTGGAATACAAAAGCAATATACAGTAAAAATTCATAGACAATCAGCAATTACTGGTAAAGTAATTACACAAGCCAAAGATCAAAATAATCAAAGTGCACAAATAATAGTATATAATTCTAAAGACACAAGAAAAGAAGACGATAAAGAAGATCCAAGAAAAATTATACAAGATATAATTATTAACAAAGATGGAACATTTAGTATAGATTTAGAGCCAGATGAATATGACATAGTTATTAAAAAGACATCATACTTAGAATATAGATTAACAAATATTGTAGTAAATGATGGGGAAAATATTACAATAGCTGACATTAATATTTATGCAGGTGATATTGTTAAAACAGATGAAATTGAATTGGATGACTTAACTTCATTAAATGATAATATTGGGGTAATTATCACAGATGAGAATAAGGAAGAAAAATCAATTTATGACTTGAATGAAGATGGTGTAATTAATAAAGAAGACAGAAATATTTTAAAAGAAAACTATACTAAAAAGGCTGAAATTCTTCAATGGGTAAATCCTAATAAAACTAGTGATTTCATATTACCTATAAAATGCAGTTATACAATAACTTCAGAATATGGAACAAGAACACATCCAGTAACAGGAATTACCAAAAAACATACAGGAATTGATTTAGGAGGAACACATCATACACCAATTTATGCAGTTGCAGATGGTGAAGTAACATTTGCTGGAGTACAAAATGGATTTGGTAATTGTGTAGAAATTAAGCATATTATAAATGGAAAAACAATATATAGTTTCTATGCTCATTTATCAAAAATAGATGTAGAAAAAGGAAATAAAGTATCTCAAGGTCAGGTAATAGGATTAGAAGGAGGAGATCCAACTTCAGACCCTAACCCTGGAAGCTCAACAGGACATCATTTACATTTTGAAATAAGAAATGCAAGTGGTTACCAAAATGATGTAGATCCAACAGAATATATCAAATTCTAAAAATAAAATAAGTAGTCTATTTATAAAAAATAGATTACTTATTTTTTTATTTACAAAAAAATATTAATTTGCTATAATAATTTTAGAGTAATACAAAGGAGAAAGTTAAATGGGAAGTAAAGAGGAAAAATTAAATAAAATTAAACAGATAAAACAAATAAAAAATAAGAAAAGAATAATTGCTATTGTAAGTTTAATCTTGATTTTAATAGTTATTATTGTGGTAATGTTTTTATTAGATAAACAATATAAAACTTTTGGAGGTAGTATTTCAGAAGTTTTTGAAATTAATACAAACAACAAAACAAATAATACATTAAGTAATGAAGAAGATAAACAAAAGCAAGAGGCAATAAAAGTTGCTAAAAAGAAGTTTAATGAACTTGGAGAAAATGTCGAAGAAAATAATTTAGAAGTACTAAAAATACAAAGAAAAGGAGAACTTTATTATTATATATCTTCTAAAGATAATACTTTAGAAATAAGAATAAAAGATAATAAAATTACCAGAGTAAATAGTGTACCAGTAGAATAAAAATTGCCACCAATATTGGTGGCAATTTTTTGGGTTATATAAACTTAACAGTTTATAGTAATTTTTATTTTACAACAATGTTATAAATTTTATTTTTTACGTAAATTTCTTTGACAATATTTTTATTATCTAATTTAGATTCAATTGCTTCATGAACTTTATTTTTTATAGAAGACTCATCTTCATTAGATAAGATTTTAATAGTTGCTTTTAGCTTACCATTTATTTGTATTGGTAATGTTATTTCATCATTTAAGGTTTTAGATTCATCATATTCTGGCCATTTTTCATAAGAAATAGTATTTGTGTTTCCTAAAGAAGTAGCCCAAAGTTCTTCTGTGATATGTGGAGCAACAGGGTTTAATAATTTTAAAAATCCTATTGCATATTCTTTAGGGAATATATCTTCTTTATTTACTGCATTAATAAATATCATCATTTGAGATATTGCAGTGTTAAAATTCATTGTTTCATAATCATTTGTAACTTTTTTTACTGTATAATGATAAGCTTTTTCAAGATTTTTATTTTCTTTATCTTGTAATTTACCAGATTCTTTGTATAATCTCCAAACTCTATCTAAGAATTTTTTAGAACCATCAATTCCATTAGGGTCCCAAGGCTTTGCAGCATCTATTGGTCCCATAAACATTTCATATACTCTTAGGGCATCTGCTCCATATTCTTTTACCATATCATCTGGATTTATGACATTACCTTTAGATTTACTCATTTTTTCACCGTTTGGGCCTAATATCATTCCTTGATGACGTAATTTAGCAAAAGGTTCTTTAACAGGAGATAGACCTTTATCAAATAAGTATTCATTCCAAAATCTTGAATATAATAAATGTCCAACTGCATGTTCTGGTCCACCTACATATAAATCAACTGGCATCCAATGTTTTAATAATTCCTGGTTTGCAAATTCATTTTCATTTTTAGGGTCAATATAACGTAAGAAATACCAGCTAGAGCCAGCAGCTCCTGGCATAGTACTTGTTTCCCTTGTTACTTTTTTACCATCTAATGTTGTATTTACCCATGATGTTGCTTTATCTAATGGTGAAGCTCCAGATTTTGAAGGACTGTAATCTTCAAGTTCTGGTAAAATTAAAGGTAATTGGTCATCTGGTAGAATTTCACTTTTTCCATCCTCTGTATAAACAATTGGTATTGGTTCACCCCAATAACGTTGTCTTGCAAAAATCCATTCTCTTAATTTATAATTTATCTTTTTGGTTCCTATTTTTCTTTCTTCAAGCCAAGATATAATTTTATTTATTGCGTCTTGTTTATTTAAACCATTTAAAAATTCTGAGTTTATATGAGTTCCATCTTGAACATAGGCTTCTTTAGAGATGTCACCACCTTCTAAAACAGGAATAATATCTAAATCAAACTTTTTAGCAAATTCATAATCTCTTTGATCATGTGCAGGAACAGCCATAATAGCTCCTGTACCATATGTTACTAAAACATAATCAGAAATCCAGATTGGAATTTCTTTGTTATTTACTGGATTTATTGCATAACTTCCTGTAAATACACCTGTTTTGTCTTTATTTAATTCTGTTCTTTCTAAATCAGATTTTAAAGCAGCTTGTTTTATATAATCTTCAACAGCTTGTTTTTGACCAGGTGTTGTAATTTTTGAAATTAATGCATGTTCTGGAGAAAGAACGCAATAGGTTGCTCCAAATAATGTATCAGGTCTTGTTGTAAATACTGTAAATTCTAAATTATTGCTATTTGCAATTTTAAAATTAACCTCTGCTCCAACAGATTTACCTATCCAATTTCTTTCAATCTCTTTAGTAGATTCTGGCCAGTCAATTTCATTTAAACCATCTAATAATTTTTCAGCATATTTTGGAATATCTAAAACCCATTGTTTCATATTTTTACGAACAACAGGGAATCCACCTCTTTCGCTTTTGCCATTTATTACTTCATCATTTGATAGAACACAACCTAATTCTTCACACCAGTTTACAGGCATTTCAACAAGCTTTGCTAGTCCATCTTTGTATAATAAAGAAAAAATCCATTGAGTCCATTTATAGTAACTTGTATCACAAGTTGCAAGTTCCTTATCCCAATCAAAAGAAAATCCAAGCATTTTAAGTTGTCTTTTAAAAGTTTCAATGTTTTTTCTTGTGAAAATTGCAGGGTGATTTCCAGTTTTTATGGCATATTGTTCTGCTGGAAGTCCAAATGCGTCCCATCCCATTGGGTGAAGAACATTATATCCTTGCATTCTTTTCATTCTTGATAAAATATCTGTTGCTGTATACCCCTCTGGGTGACCAACATGAAGACCTTGGCCAGATGGATATGGAAACATATCTAATGCATAATATTTTGGCTTGGAAAAGTCCCAAACATCTGTAAAAAATGTTTTATTTTTTTCCCAATATTCTTGCCATTTTTTTTCTATTTCTATGTGATTATAAGTCATAAAGTTTACCCCTTTCAAAATTAGACTATATTTATGGCTTATTATATAACAAAAACTTACCATAATCAAGTAAATAACAAAAATTAGACATTGGGACGGGGATTTTGTCTTAAGCTTTAAGCCATTTTTATAATAATTAGAAAAAAAGTATTAAAAAGCAAATGATATTAAAAGTAAATTTTATTTTAGTATATTTGATTTTTATAGATTGGATTAATAAGAAATATCCCAAAACTTAAGACAAAAATTAATTTCCAATATGAAACTAGCTCAATGGTTTGGATGGAAATATTTATTATTTTAAAGCACCGCGTAAGCGACCAAACGAGAGCTTAGCACGAGTGCGAGTTGGAGCAACCAACAATTAAATTAATATTTGTTGGTTGCGACACCAAGGTGCAAAAAATAATAAATATTGCCATCCAAACCCGGAATCAATGGCAATTTATTGCCATTTAAACCCGGAACCGGTGGCAATTTTTTGCTATTTTCTTGCTTTTAATAAATTGTAGTGATAAAATCTAAAAAAAGAGGAAGATGAAAATGATAGATATAGTAAGAGCTAAAAAAGCATTTAAAGAATATGTGAAAAAATATAATCCTGATGATAGTAAAGTAAAATTGAAGATAGCACATATAGAAAGAACAGCAGAGGTTGCAAAAAAACTAGCTACAGAACTTATGTTGGAAAAAGAAGATATTGAACTTGCGGAATTAATAGGTCTATTACATGATATAGGAAGGTTTGAACAAATAAGAATTTATCATACTTTTGTTGATAAAATTAGTATAGACCATGGTAAACTTGGAGCAAAAATATTATTTGAAGATGGATTAATAAGAAATTTTATAGAAGATAAAAAGTATGATACAATAAAAAAAGGCAATTATAAACCATAATAAATCTAAAATAGAAGATGGTTTGGACGAAAAAACAAATTTGCATTGTAAGATTATAAGAGATAGTGATAAACTAGATATATTCTATATATTAACATTTGAAAATAAAAGAGCTGTATGGGAAAGCGATGATTTATCAAATGATGTAATTAGTGATGAGATTTATAGAGAATTTATTGAAGATAAAAATATTAATTATAAAGAAAGAAAATCATCTGCAGATATACTTGTAAGCCATTTTGCATATGTGTATGATTTTAATTTTAAATATAGTTTAAAAATGCTAAGACAAAGTGATAATGTAAATAAATTATATATAAAGATTTTTATTTAATGATAAAAAACTATGGAAAGATATAACAATATTTATAATATAGCAATTAAATATTTGGAAAATAGTTTGGAGGAAAACAATTAATAATGATAGATATAAAAAAATCTAAAGATGAGTTTATGAAATATACAAATAATTATGACATAGAAAATGAAAATATTGAAAGAAAAATATATCACTCATTAAGAGTAATGGAGATAAGTAAAAAATAGCAACAAATATGGGACTTGAAAATGAAAAAATAGAACTTGCAACTTTAATTGGCTTATTACATGATATTGGAAGATTTGAGCAATTTAAAATTTATCAAACATATAGTGATTTAGAAAGCATTGATCATGGGGATTTAGGTGCAGATATATTAAAGCAAAATAATTTTATTAGAAATTTTATTAAAGAAGCAAAATATGATGAAATAATATTAAAGTCAGTACAAAATCATAATAAATATAAGATTGCAGATGATTTAAATAAAGAAGAAAAACTTTTTTGCAAAATTGTACGTGATGCTGACAAAATAGATATTTTGTATGAAGCAATAGAAATATTTTGGAAAAAAGGAAGAGAAGAAATTCAAAATGATTTAATTTCAGATAAAGTATATAATGAATTTCTTAATAAAAAGCTAATAAAAAAAGATAAAAATATGAAAAAGAATGGTATTGACAAGCTTGTTTTAATGTTAGCTTTTGTTTTTGATATTAATTTTCATGAAAGTTTAGAAATTTTAAAAAAGGAAGATTATTTAAATAAAATATTAAATAATTTTGACTTTAAAAGGCAAGATACAAAGGAAAAAATAGAAAATATAAGAAATGTACTAAATTTATATTTAAATAAAGGATGATAAAATGGGAAAAAAACTATTAATAACAGAAAAGCCCTCTGTTGCAATGGAGTTTGCCAAAGCATTAAAAATAAATACAAATAGGAAAAATGGCTATTTAGAGTCAGAAAATTGGATTATTACATGGTGTGTTGGGCATTTAGTAACAATGAGTTATCCAGAAAAATATGATGAAAAGTTAAAATTTTGGAGACTAGATACTCTTCCATTTATTCCAACAACATGGAAATATGAAATAATTCCAGCAGTAGAAAATCAGTTTAACATTGTAAAGTCTTTGCTACAAAGAGAAGATGTAGAAGAAATATATAATGCAGGAGACTCTGGACGAGAGGGAGAATATATACAAAGATTAGTATTTATGATGGCAAAACCTAACCCAAATGCAAAAATGAAAAGAGTATGGATTGATTCACAAACAGAAGAGGAAATATTAAGAGGAATAAAAGAAGCAAAAGATTTATCTGAATATGACAGTTTGTCTGATAGTGCTTATTTAAGAGCAAAAGAAGACTATTTGATTGGAATTAATTTTTCTAGATTATTATCTATTATATATGGAAGAAATTTGGCAAGCAAAATAAATGAAGACAAGGCTTCAATATCTGTTGGAAGGGTTATGACATGTGTTTTAGGAATGATAGTTTCAAGAGAAAGAGAAATAAGAAATTTTGTTAAAACAAAATATTATAAAATAATAGGTGAGTTTGGAGATGAAAACTCATCATTTAATGCAGAATGGAAGGTAAATGAAAAGTCAAAATATTTTGAATCAACAAAGCTTTATAATGAAAGTGGTTTTAAAAAGCAAGAAGATGCTAAAACTTTCATTCAAAGTTTAGTCGGAAAAAATGCACAAGTTACAGAATTAAAAAAATCTAAGCAAAAAGAAAATGCACCATTATTGTTTAATTTAGCAGAAATTCAAAATGAATGTACAAAAAAATTTAAAATAAAACCAGATGAAACATTAGAAATAATTCAAAACTTATACGAAAAAAAGCTTGTAACATATCCTAGAACAGATGCTAGAGTATTATCTAGTGCAGTTGCAAAAGAAATAAAGAAAAATTTAAATGGGTTGGCTACAAAATTTCAAGATGAAGAAATTAAGCACTACATAAAAAAAATGGTAGATGAAAAATATTCTACAAATTTATTAAAAACTAAATATGTAAATGATAGTAAAATAACAGACCATTATGCAATAATCCCAACAGGTCAGGGATTTGAAAATTATGATAAATTACCAGATTTGCAAAAAAACATATATAAACTAATTGTAAGAAGATTTTTAGCAATATTTTATCCACCAGCAGAGTATAGTAAAGTACAAGCAACATTAAACATAGAAAATGAAAGTTTTTATGCAAGTCGGAAAAATTTGTTTAAATAAAGGATTTTTAGAAGTATTAAAACCAGAAAATAAACAAAAAAAATCCACAGTAAGTGTACAAAGTGTGGAAAATGCAGACAATTTAACAAGGCAAGAAGAGCAAAAAGAAGAAAATACTAATTTAGATATTTTAAAAAATTTAAAAAAAGGACAAGAAATTAAAACAAAAAATTTCGAAATAAAAGATGCAGAAACATCACCACCCAATAGATATAATTCTGGATCTATAATACTTGCAATGGAAAATGCAGGAAAGTTAATAGAAGATGAAGAATTAAGAGAACAAATAAAAGGTGCTGGAATTGGAACATCTGCTACAAGAGCAGAAATTATGAAAAAATTAGAAAAAATAAAATACATAGAAATAAATTCTAAAACCCAAATAATAACTCCAACACTAAAAGGAGAGACAATTTATGATATAGTAAATAGATCAATGCCAGATATGTTAAATCCAAAACTTACAGCAAGTTGGGAAAAGGGCCTTGACATGGTAGCAAAAAAAGAAATTAAGCCAGAAGAATTTACTGTAAAACTTGAAAAATATATACATTCAAAAATTGACAAACTTGTAGTTAGAATGTAGGGAGAGATTGCAATATGCAAGATAAAATAAATTTTTATAAAAATCAAGAATTAGATGTAAAAAATGAAGTATTTTTGAATTATAATGAGCAAAATATACAAGCAGAAAAAATAGAATTTGTTAATACAAAATTTAATAATTGTGTAAAATAATTATGCTAATTTTATAGAGGCAAGTTTTACAAATGTTGAATTTATAAATTGTGATTTTTCAAATACAAATTTTAATGAAGCAAATTTTATAAAAACAAAATTTATAAATAGTAAATTTGTTGGTTGTAATTTTGTGGAATCAAATATGTTGGAAAATAAAATACAAGAAAGTAATTTTTCTTATTCTAATTTAACAAGTTCTGAAATAAAAAATACAGAAATTTTAAATTCAAATTTTCAAAATTCAAGCATATGTGAGTGCATATTAAAAAATGTTAAATTTAAAGATTCAAATTTAACATTGGCTCAATTTTTTAATACAAGCTTAAACAATATAGATTTTTCTTCATGTGAAATACAAGGAATTGGAGTTAATATAAAAGATTTAAAAGGACTGAAGGTAAATGATATTCAAGCTTTAGAGCTTTCAAAAATTTTAGGGATAATAATAAAATAAAGCCCTGGCAATAAAGTAATATTGCCAGGGTAGTAATTGCTTAATTTAGATATTCAGCAATTGCATGAACTGGGGATTCAGATTTTAGAACCTCTTCAAGCTGCTTTGGGGTCAACTCTTCAAATAAGTTGAGCAAACTGTCAAATTCATATGATGCAGTAGAAGAAAGCAACCTTTTAAGGCCGTCTGTAATCACATCTTCAGGAAGCTTAGAAAGCTTGCTGTATTTACCGCTTTTTTTGCGGTTAATATTAACAGATGCGATTAAAATTGCAACCTGCTCTGGTTCGAAGCTTTGCTCTGCAACCTCAAGTATTTCAGTAGTTGCTGATTTGCTTACACCAACCGAATAATCTTCATCATAGAAGATATCGGTTACCCGGTAAAGCGGCGAAGTAGGTTTTGAGGTTGAAACCTCCCAGTTTTCCAATTCAAACTTAATCATAATTGGTCCTCCTTAAATGAAAAAAATATTATATGATTAAATTAAACAAAAAAATCACATATTAATATTATAACACTATTTACATAATTAATCAATACAATGTTAAACAAATGGTTGTAATTTTAAAAAAATCATAGTATAATATACTAATAAAATAAATAGGAGCTAAAAAGATGAATACTATAATAGGTAAGCTTGGTAAGAGCTCAAAATTTAAAGATTTGGTAAATAAAATAGAAGAAAAAAATGGTCCGATAGCAATATCGGGCCTAACTGGCGTTGGAAGTTTACAATTGTTAAGTGGAATTAATGAATTTACAAAAAAACCAATACTAATATTAACATATAATGAAATAAAGGCAAAAAGAATGTTAGAAGATATAAAATATTTTTCAGATAAAGTAACATTTTTTCCAAAAAAAGAAGTTGTAACATATGATTATGTAGCAGAAAGCAAAGAGTTACCATATGAAAGAATAGAAAGCTTAAATCAAATAATAAGTAAAAAAAATTATATAATAGTAACAACAATAGAAGCAGCAATGCAAAAATTGCCAAATAAAAAAATACTTTACAAAAATTCTATGGAATTTAAAGTAGGAGATATAAAAAACTTAGAAGAAATAAAGCAAAAACTTATTAATTTGGGTTATACAAGATATGAACTAATTGATGGAAGAGGTCAATTTAGTATTAGAGGTGGAATATTAGACATATCTATAACAACTGAAATAGGTGTCAGAATTGAATTTTGGGGAGATGAAATAGATTCTATAAGAACATTTAATATAGCAACTCAAAGGTCAATTAAGACATTAGAAAAAGTTAAAATAAATCCAGCACATGAGTATGTTTTAGAGGAAAATAAAGAAAAAATAATAAACAATATAAAACAAAATATTTATGAAGAATCACAAGAAAAAATAGTAGAAGAAGATATTGAGCAAATACAAGAAGGAGACTATATAAGCAAGGTTGACAAATATTTTGATAGTTTTTATAGTGAGCCTCAAACAATTTTAGAGTATTTAAGCAATAACTGCATAATAGCACTAGATGAAATTACAAAAATAAAACAAAGAGCTAAAAATATATCAAATGATAATAATGAACTAATAAAATCACTGCTTGAAAAAAATAAAATTGTACCAGATGCTATAAAAAATATGTATTCTTATGAACAAATTGAAGAAAAATTAAAAGGAAATCAAATAATATATGTTGAAAAACAAGATGATAAAGTAGACTATCAAGCAGAAAAATATAATTTTGTGTATAGAGAAATAAATTATTATAAAAGTGAAATAGAAGAACTAATAAAAGACTTAAAAAAATGGTTAAATAATAAAAAGGAAATAGTAGTCTTAGCAGATAATAAAGAAAAGCTAAAAAATTAAAGAATATATTTGAAAAAGAAGAGATTGTTTCAAAAATAGAAGAAAACTTAAATCAGACAATTATTGCTAAATCAGAAGAAAGTATAGTTACAATTTCACCTGGAAAGCTTTCATCTGGCTTTGAAAATTTTGAATTAAATCAAATAGTCATTAGTGCAGATGATTTAATAGATGGAGGTAAGAAGAAAAGACTTCCAGTAAATACTGCATATAAAGAGGGACAAAAGGTTGTATTTGCAGACTTGAAAATTGGAGATTATGTAGTACACAAAATACATGGAATAGGAATTTACATTGGGGTCAATACTATAAAAGCAGATGGGGTTATAAAAGATTATATAAAAATAAAATATAAAAATGATGATATTTTATATGTTCCAACAGATGCGTTAGATGCAATAAGAAAGTATATTGGTGGGGATGGCACGGCACCTAAAATAAATAAACTTGGAAGTAAAGAATGGCAAAATACTAAGGCAAAAGTAAAAAAGAATTTAAGAGAGGTTGCTAAAGAATTGATAGAATTATATGCCAAAAGAGAAAAATCAAAAGGATTTGCATTTAGCAAAGATACACCATGGCAAAATCAATTTGAAGCAAGTTTCCCATATCAAGAAACAGATGACCAGTTAAGATGCATAGAAGAAATAAAAAAAGATATGGAAAATAATAAACCAATGGACAGATTACTTTGTGGAGATGTTGGCTATGGCAAGACAGAAGTTGCAATAAGGGCAGCATTTAAAGCAGTAATGGATCAAAAACAAGTTGCATATTTAGTACCAACTACGGTACTTGCAGATCAACAATATGAAGAATTTAAAAAGAGAATGGAAGAATTTGCAATTAAAGTTGAGGTGTTAAATAGATTTAAAAGTAAGAAATACCAAGATGAGGTAGTAAAAAAATTAAAATTAGGTGAAGTTGATGTTGTAATTGGAACACATAGACTTCTTAGTAAAGATGTGGAATTTAAAGATTTAGGACTTTTAATTATAGATGAAGAACATAGATTTGGGGTAAAAGATAAAGAAAAAATAAAACAATATAAAACAAATGTTGATGTATTAACAATGACTGCAACACCAATTCCAAGAACCTTACATATGTCAATTGTAGGGGTAAGAGATATGTCTGTTATATATGAGCCACCACAAAATAGAAGACCAGTGCAAACTTATGTATTAGAATATGATGAAGAGGTTATAAAAGAAGCTATTACTAAGGAATTAGAAAGAGATGGACAGGTATTTTATATATTTAATAATGTAGAAGGAATAATAAAAAAAGCAGATGATATTTCAAGGCTTGTTCCAGAGGCAAATGTTTCTTATGCCCATGGACAAATGACAGGTGCAAAAATTGAAGAAATAATGAAAGACTTTATTGATAAAAAGACAAATGTTTTGGTATGTACAACAATCTTAGAATCTGGAATAGATATTCCAAATGCAAATACCATAATTGTAGAAAATGCCGACAAAATGGGATTAGCACAATTATACCAAATAAGAGGAAGAGTTGGAAGATCAAATAAACAAGGATATGCATATATTACATACAAAAGAGAAAAATTATTAACAGAAGTTGCTGATAAAAGATTAAAAGCAATAAAGGAATTTACACAGTTTGGCTCAGGATTTAAAATTGCAATGAGAGACCTAGAAATAAGAGGTGCTGGAAGCTTGCTTGGAGAAATACAATCAGGACATTTAGAACAGGTTGGATATGAGACATATTGCAATTTATTAGATGAAGTAATAAAAGAATCACAGGGAATAGAAGTAAAAGAAGAAATAGACATTCAAATAGATTTAAATGTTACAAGTTATATACCAGATGATTATATAAAAGATTCAAGCCAAAAAATAGAAATATACCAAAATATTGCTTTATGTAAAAATGAAGAAGATATACAAAATGTAATAGACGAAATAATAGATAGGTATGGAAATATGCCAAAAGAATTGGAAAACTTACTTTCAATTGCAAGAATTAAATATTTAGCTAAAGACTTGCAAATAATAAAAATAAATCAAAGACAAGAAAATATAGTATTTACATTTGAAGGTGGAGAAAATAAATATGACATAGTAAAATTAATTGAAATATATAAAGAAAAAATAAAATTTTCTCCTGGTATAAAAACAATGATTACATTAAAAATAAAAGAAAAAGAGGAACAAAAAATATTAAATAGTGTTACAGAGTTTTTGAAAGAATTGAAAAATCTAGAAAGAAATGATATAATATAATTATAATATTTTATATTTAAGGAGTGTCGCAAAATGACGTATAAGCAGATTGACCGGGTAGTTGCTGTAGGCTATTGTATGGCAGAAGGAAGAAACTATGATGAAGTTGGTGAAGAGTTTGGCCTAAAGGGCTCAGTAGTAAAAAGGCTTATAAATGAGCAGCTTCAGTATGCTAAACCAAAGCTATATGCTTTAGTAAAAAACAAACCTTACATGGCCTTACAGAGGGTAATCCACAAGAACATTACGGTGGATGAAGCATGCAAATTTTTTAGGGTTCCCAGAGAAAAGTTCGATGATTATCTTAAATCAATATTTAAGGAGGACAAGGCAAAATATATTGCATATAAAACCAAAATTTACAATGTCGAACAAAATAAGAAATGTAAAGACCAAGTAGCCCGGAAGTAAAAAGCACTCAAAAAGAACTCGGAAAAACTATATTTTCGAGTTCAACTTTATTTTAATATTAAAAAAATAGGGAGGAAATATGAATATTATTACTAGTAAAGACAATGAATTTGTAAAACATGTAAAAAAATTAAAAGAAAAAAAGTATAGAGATATATGTCAATCTTACATTATAGAAGGAATAAAATTAATTAATGAGGCAATAAATGAAAATGCAAATATAAAACAAATTGTAATATGTGAAGATTGCACAAAAATTGATGTGATTCCAAAAGAATTAATGTATGAAATAGCAAAATATGAATGTGTATATGTAACAAAAAAAATATTTGATACATTAACAGATGTAGTAAACCCACAAGGAATACTTGCTATAATAGAAAAAGACATTAACAATAATGAAATAGACTATAAAAGTGATATTATAGTTGCATTGGACGATATTCAAGATCCAGGTAATTTAGGAACAATTTTAAGGACAGTAGATAGCGTACGGATTAAACCAAATTTTGGTGTCAAAAGACACAGCAGATGCATTTAATCCAAAAGTTGTAAGATCAACAATGGGAGCGATTTTTAGGGTGAAAATAATAGAATGTGAAGATTTAAAACAAACACTAAAAGAAGTACAAAAACATAACTTTAAATTAGTTGTAACATCACTTCAAACAAGCAAAAGCTTTTATGACGTAGATTACAGTAAAAAAGTTATAATAATTGGAAATGAGGCAAACGGAGTAGAAAAACAAATACAAGACATTGCAGATTATAAAGTAAAGATACCAATGTTAGGAAAAACAGAAAGCCTAAATGCAGCTGTAAGTACAGGAATAATGTTATATGAATATGTAAGACAAAAAATTGCCACCGGTTCCGGGTTTAGATGGCAATAAATTGCCACCGGTTCCGGGTTTAAATGGCAATTATTTAAAATAAAAATAGATAAAAGCACACTTAGAAAAGTGTGCTTTTGAAGTAACCGTACCAGATATGAAAGAAATGTTAAGTATTAAAACTTTTTTAGAGCTTTTTTATAAGCCAATTCAATATTAGAAATATTTTTTATAGTATTTTTAGTAATCAGCTTACCATTTTCATCTAATAAATGGCAATTGTTATCTGAAATATCACCGCAAACAAGAAGCTCTCTGGTTTGACAATCATAACCAAATTTAAGCTTAAAGTCTACTAGGGTCAGATTGCATTCTTCGAAGAAATATTTGATAATATCGCCTGCAAAGTAGGTTATTTCTTCAATTTCAAGTAAGTCAGAATAGCTTGCAATATGCAGCCCATATTCTGCAGCAGATGATGAAATAAATGGATTTTTTAACTCTTTATTTATGTATTTAAGTTCAAAAACCATATCATCAAAAACTATTCCAGGAGCAATGCCATACCGTTTTGAAAAACTTTCATCGCAAACAAATCTTCCAATTGCATTAAGGTTAATAATGTTGGCTTTTCTTACTCTTTTCGAAATGGAATTTGTTCCAGAACATATAAAATGAACTGGAATACCATTATTTGAAAGAAGTTTAAAAAGCAGTGTCGAAATTAAATTTGATGTTTCGTTTTTTGCCTCCATTTCGATTATATATGGATTGTTAGTCCAATATAGGGTATTGTTTTTTCCTTCATAAAATTTGGTACCTCTTGTGATAATGTCCATAGATGTCCTCCTCTTGTCTAAGATAAGTATTATGCTTATCAAATTGTTAAAAGCACGGTATGATAATTATACCACAAAAGGCTTGAAAAATCAACGTTATTGAAGATGGCTTATGAAAATTTAAAAAATTATTTAAGTCATACAAATATTGTTGGCATTTTTTTATTAATATGTTAAAATAAAAATAAAAAAAAGAGGTATATATATGAAATTAAATGTTGTATTGGTTGAACCAGAGATACCACAAAATACTGGAAATATAGCAAGAACATGTGCCGCAACTGGAGGAAAGCTACACCTAGTGCATCCATTAGGATTTAGCATATCTGAAAAGGCTGTTCAAAGAGCTGGACTTGACTATTGGGATAAGCTTGAAATTGAAGAACATGATTCATTTGAAAGATTTTTAGAAAAATATAAACCAGAAGAAAATAACATGTATTTTGTAACAACAAAAGGAAAACATGTATATTCTGAATCAAATTATTCAAAAATGGATGAAGTTTTTGTGTTATTTGGTAAAGAAACTAAAGGACTGCCAGAGGATGTATTGAAAAAATATATTGATAAAACGATAAGAATACCAATGAGACCAACACTTAGGTCACTTAATTTGTCAAATTCTGTTGCGATAGTGGTTTATGATATTTTGCGTCAAAAAGAGTTTGAAAATTTAGAGGAAATAAGTAGTTATTTTGATTAAAAGCTGATATTTTAAGGGCTAGAAGAAAAAATTGCTACTGGTTCCGGGTTTAAATGGCAATAAATCATCACTTGCCTAGGTATAAATAAAAATAATATATGAGTTTGAAGAACCGCGTAAGCGACTAAACGAGTGCATAGCACGAGTGCGAATTGGAGCAACCAACATATAAGATTTTAATTTTGTTGGTTGCGATACCAAGGTTCAAAAACCATAAATATTTTTATTTGTACCTAGGCAAGTGATGATTTATTGCCATTTAAACCCGGAACCAGTGGCAATTTTTTCTCCTTTACATAAAATATATTAGGACGGATTTATAGGAGGAAAATTATGGCAAGTATTTTAGAGGTAAAGGGTATTGGAAAAAGGTATCAAAACAAGGATGGTGAGGTTCAAGCTTTAAAGAATGTTAATTTTAGGGTTAAGCCAGGAGAGTTTGTAAGCATTATTGGCCCTAGCGGTTGTGGAAAGTCAACTTTGTTGTCTATTATAGCTGGTTTAGAAGAAAAAAGCGAAGGAGAAATTTACATACAAAATGAGAAAGTTACTGGTGTTTCTCCAAAGATTGGCTATATGCTTCAAAGAGATTGCCTACTTGAGTGGAGAACTATTTTTAGTAATGCTTTATTTGGTCTTGAGGTTAAAGGTAAGAAAAGCAAGGAAAATATAGAGTATGTAGAAAGTTTACTAAAAAAATATAGTTTGTATGATTTTAAAGATAAGTATCCATCAGAGATTTCTGGGGGAATGAGGCAAAGGGCTGCTTTAATTAGGACATTGGCTGTAAAACCTAAAATTTTGTTATTAGATGAAGCATTTTGTGCACTTGATTATCAAACTAGAATAATGGTTACAAATGATATTTATCAAATTTTAAGGCAGGAAAATATTACAGCTTTAATTGTAACACATGATATTTCAGAGGCTATAAGTATGTCAGATAGAGTACTTGTTTTAAGCAAAAGACCAGGAACCATAAAAGATATACACAAAATTGATTTTGATATTTCCCGGGCGTACTCCATTAAACTGCAGAGAGAGTCCTAAATTCAGTCAGTATTTTAATACATTATGGAAGGAGCTTGGAGTAGATGAAAATTAAAAATATATCATTAGAAAGAAAAAAATATTTATCTAAAATAAAAAAACAAAAAATATTTGTATTTATTACCCAAATGCTTATTTTAATAGGATTTCTTGCTATATGGGAGATTTTAGCAAATGCAAATATTATTGATAGCTTTATAACAAGCAAACCAAGTAGAATTTTTAACACATTTATGAATTTATCACAAAATGATTTGTTAAAACATATTTGGGTTACCTCATATGAAACTATAGTACGGATTTTTAATTGGGACTTTTTTGGGAATATTTATTGCAATTTTATTATGGTGGTCTAATTTTTTTGCAAAAGTTTCTGAACCATTTTTGGTTGTTTTAAATAGTTTACCAAAAGTTGCACTTCGGACCAGTTATTATAATTTGGGTAGGGGCCGGAACTCCTGCAATTATTGTTATGGCTGTTGCAATTTCTCTTGTTGTAACTATATTAGAAAATTTAAATGGATTTTTAAAAACTGACAAAGAAGTAATAAAAATGGCAAAAACATTTAATGCAAGTAAATTGCAAGTTCTAACTAAAATAATAATACCCGCAAATATAAGCACATTTATAAATTCATTAAAAGTTAATATTGGCCTTTCTTTAGTAGGAGTAATCTCTGGTGAGTTTTTGGTTTCAAAGGCAGGACTTGGCTATTTGATAGTATATGGAGGGCAAGTATTTAAATTGGATTTGGTAATGACAAGTGTAATTATCTTAGGAATTGTTGCAGGAATTATGTATGAGGCTGTAATTTTACTTGAAAAATTCATCCTAAAAACAAAAAAGTTTAAATAGGGAGGAAAATTTTGAAAAGGAATATTTTTATTGGAATAGTTGTTATTGTAATTGTTATTGTGGCAATTGTTAGTATTACAGTTTTAAAACATAAAAATACAAACAATGATGTAAAAAACATAAAGGTAAGTGAAGTTACACGTTCTGTTTTTTATGCTCCACAATATGTTGCAATAAATAATGGATATTTTAAGGAAAATGGTATAGAAATTGAATTAACCACTGGGCAAGGTGCAGATGCTGTTATGACATCTGTTTTATCAAATCAAGTAAATATTGGTTTTGCAGGACCAGAAGCTTCAATTTATGTATATAATGAAGGAAAAGAAGACTATTGCCAAGTGTTTGCACAAATGACAAAAAAGGATGGTTCATTTTTAGTTGCAAGAGAAAAAAATGACAATTTTAAATGGCAGGATTTAAAAGGAAAAACCATAATACCTGGAAGAAAAGGTGGGGTTCCATATATGACCTTAGAGTATGTTTTAAGAAAAAATGGTCTAGACCCAAAAAAAGATGTTGTTTTAGATGACAGTATAAAATTTGACTTAATGGCTGGAGCATTTACTAGTGGAACTGCTGACTATGTAACATTATTTGAACCAACTGCATCTCTTACACAAAATGAAAATAAAGGTTATATTGTTGCTTCCGTTGGAGATGCTGCAGGAGAAATACCATATACAGCATATTTTGCAAAAAAAAGCTATATAGAAAATAATAAAGAAACTATACAAAAATTTACAAACGCTATATATAAAGGACAAAAGTGGGTTAAAGAAAATTCTTCAGAAGACATAGCAAAAGTAGTCCAAAGCTTTTTCCCAGATACAGATATAACATTGCTTTCAAAGGTTATACAAAATTATAAAGATATAGATGCATGGAATGATACTCCTGTTTTAAAAGAAGAATCATTTAATCTTTTACAAGATGTTATGACTAGTGCAGGCGAATTACAAAAAAAGGCACCATATGATAAAATTGTAAATAATGAATATGCAAATGAAGCAATAAAATAGAAAAATATTATGTAAAACAATATTCTTGAAAAATTTGCAAAATATAAAAAAATGTTGTATAATAAAAATATACGTTTACGGCTAATTGGCTGGTTTAAGACATTTTTGAAAGGACTTGATGATAAATGTGTGAAGCATCCAAAATCATTATACTGAAAAAAGGAGACATGATTTCTGAAGAGGAAGTTTTTGTGTTAAAAAAGAGCAGCGAAATTCTTTCTGAAATAAGGGAAAGAAAAGTTAAGTGGAAGAAGGTAAATTGGATTGGAAACAAGCCAGAGTATGAATGGTTTGTTTTAGGATTTTCTTCTGACATTTGCATGGAAGGAGAAGATATTCCTGCAATACTTCTTCTCCATATGGGAGAAGAAAAGGATTATCAGGAGATGGACCAATTTAATGTTGCTAGTACCAAATATCCACAGATTGTTTACAATTCTGTTACAGGTTCTAGTGAAGCTATTGCTTCTGTTATAAGGAAAACAAGAGAAATGTACGGCTCCAATGCAAAATTTTGCATTTTCAGAAAAAGGGTGTAAGAAATATGGGTCTGCATGCAAAAGCATGTATGACCCTTTTTCTTTTTTAAAATAGACTTTACAAAAAAATAAAAAATATTATAAACTAACAAAAGATAAAAAAATAAAGGTGATAAAAAATGTATTTAAAAAGATTAGAAATGCAGGGATTCAAATCATTTGCTGACAAAACAGTATTAGAATTCATGCCAGGAATAACAAGTGTAATAGGACCAAATGGATCAGGAAAAAGTAATATAGTAGATGCAATAAGATGGATACTACGGAGAACAAAGTATGAAATCACTAAGGGGTTCAAAATCTCAAGACATAATATTTGCTGGAACACAAAACAGAAAATCATTGGGATTTGCTGAAAGCTCACTTGTATTTGATAATTCTGATGGAACATTACCAATAGAATACACAGAAGTTACTGTAACAAGAAAGCTATATAGAAGCGGAGAAACAGGATATTTTATAAATAAAGTACCATGTAGATTAAAAGATGTTTTAGAGTTATTTATGGACACAGGAATTGGAAAAGATGGTTATTCTATAATTGGACAAGGAAAAATTGATGAAATATTAAGTAACAAATCAGAAGATAGAAGACATATATTTGAAGAAGCAGCTGGAATTGTAAAATACAGAGCAAGAAAAGCAGAATCAGAGAAAAATTAGAAAATACAAAATTAAATTTACTTAGAATAAATGACATTTTGGCAGAAATAGAGGCAAATATAGAACCATTAAAGATGCAGGCAGACAAAGCAAAAAAATATTTAAATTTAAGAGAAGAATTAAAAAATATAGAAATTGGTTTATTTATTTTTAATATAGAAAAATATAAAGAAACATTAAACCAAATTGTGCAAGATGAAGACATATTAAAAACAAATTGCAAAGACGAAGAAGGAAGACTAGAAAGAATAAAAAGTTTAAAAGAAGAGCTAAAAAATGAAATAGATGAAATAACAATAAAGATTGAAGAAATGTCAAACTTGGGATTTGAAAGCAAAAAAGAAATAGAAATGCTAAATTCAGACATAAATGTAGCAAATACCAGAATTACAAATAATAATGAAAACTCTAAAAGATATGAAGAAGAAATAAAAGAATTAAACACCAAAATAGAAGAATTGCAAGAAGAAATAAAACAAAAACAAGAAAAAAGAATAATCTAAGGACAAACAAAGAAAAATTTGAAGAAGAATTAAAAGCAAAAGAAGAAGAATTAGAAAAAATAAGTAGTAAACTATCAAAAAAAGAATTAGAAATAGAAGAACACAAAAAGATAGTTGATGAAGATACAGATAAAAATATGAATTACAATCATTAATTAGTGCAGAAAATGTAAAATATGAAAATTATGAAAAAAGACAAAAACAAATAAAACAAGAGATTCAATCGAATATTTCAGAACTAGATAGTACAAGAATTAGAAAAGAAGAAATAGCAAAAGAATTTTATAGTATTGATTCTAAAAAACAAAAGTTGTAGCCGATTTAGAAAAAATTCAAATCAAAAAGAAGAAGCAAACAAAAAATAAAATCTTATGAAAATAATATTAATATTTTAGAAAGTGAAATAAGAGTAAAAGAATCAAGATTAAAATTTTTAATTGAAACTGAAAAAGGAAAAAAGAAGGTTATGTAAAAAGTGTAAAAGCTTTATTAAATGATTGTGAAAACATAAAAGACCTTGGAAAAGGTATCCATGGAGTTTTAGCAAATGTAATAGAAGTTCCAAAAGAGTATGAAACAGCAATAGAAATGTGCCTTGGAATAAGTCTTCAAAATATTGTTACTGAAACAGAAGAAGATGCAAAAAAATTAGTAGAACATTTAAGAAAAAACAATTTAGGAAGAGCATCATTTTTACCAATTTCATCTGTAAAAGGGAAAAAACTAGATAAAGTAAAGGGAAAAGATAATGGTTTTATTGGAATTGCATCAGATCTTGTAAAATATAGCAAAAAATATGAGCAAATAATACTTAATTTACTTGGTAGAACTGTAGTTGTTGATAACATGAATACAGCAATTAAACTTGCAAAAAACAATAGCTATTCATTTAGAATTATAACACTAGAAGGAGATTTAATTAATCCATCTGGAGCAATTACAGGAGGTTCTGTTAGCAAAAAAACAGTAAATATTTTAGGTAGAGGAAGAGAAATAGAAGGCTTAGAAACAAATAAAAAAAGAAAAAGAAAAAGTAGAAAAGTTAAAACTAGAAAAAGAAGAATATGAAAACTCTATAGAAGATATTTTAGAGCTTGCACAAAATTTAGAAAAACAATTGCAAGAAATAGAAATAGAATATGCAACAAAAAAACAAAAATTAGAGCTTATAGAAGAAAATATTCAAAAGATTGAAAACAGGCTAAATAAAGTAAAACAAGAAGGACAAGAAATAGAGGTAAATAAGAAAAATTTGGTTACTAAAAAACAAGAATATATTAAGCAAATAGATACATTAACTTGCCAAATAGAAGAATTAAACAAAATAATTACAGAGTTTGCAGAACTTAATAAAGATAACCAAAAATATATAGATGATTTAAATTTTGATATAACAAATTTAAAAATTTCTGTATCATCATTTGACGAAAGTGAAAGTTCTATACAAGAAATAGAAGAAAGAATAAATTTGGACATAGAAAATACTAAAAAAGTATAGAAAATAAGACAAACCAAATATCTGAAATTAAAGAAAGTAATAAAGAACTTGAAGAAACGATAGAGCAAACAAAACAAAAAATAGAAAAAATTAAGCAAGATGTTAAACAAAGTGGAAATAAAATAGAAGAACTAAAAGGACAAAGAATAGAGAAAAATAAAAAATTAGAAAATCAAGAAGTAGAAATTACAGCTAAATTTAGTGTAATAGAAGACTTAAAATCACAAATAGTAAAAATAGATGTTAAAAAGACAAAACTAGAAGATGATATAAATGGAATAATAAACAAAATGTGGGAAGAATACGAACTTACACCAAACAATGTTGTTGATTATAAAAAACCAGACAATGTGGCATTAACTCAAAAGAAAGTCAATAACTTACGAGCAGATATAAGAGAACTTGGAAGTGTAAATATTGATTCAATAGAAGAATATAAAACATTAAAACAAAGATATGACTTTATGAGTGAACAAAGATGCGATTTAGAAGAAACAATGGCAAAACTTAGAAAAATAATATCTGAAATGACAGTTATAATGAAAGAACAATTTAAAAAACAATTTGAAATTATAAATAAAAATTTTGGAGAAGTATTTAAAGAATTGTTTGGAGGAGGAAATGCAACACTTACACTTGCAGATGAAGATAACATTTTAGAATGTGGAATAGATATTACTGTTCAGCCACCAGGAAAAAAATTGCAAAATATGATGCTTTTATCAGGTGGAGAAAAGGCATTTACAGCAATTGCTCTATTGTTTGCTATATTAAAGATTAATCCTGCACCATTTTGTGTACTGGACGAAATTGAGGCTGCTTTGGATGATGTTAATGTTTTTAGATATGCAGAATATTTAAAGAAATTTTCAAAAAATACACAATTTTTAGTAATTACACATAGAAAAGGTTCAATGGAAGCGGCAGATACAGTTTATGGAGTAACAATGGAGGAAAGTGGAATTTCTAAATTACTTTCAATGAAATTAAAATAATAAAAAACCGAGTTTTACTCGGTTTTTAATATGTCTTCAATTTTTTCAAAAGATTTTATATAATTAATAAGTTTTTCTTCATAATTGTTTCCAGGGTAATTATTAAATCCAGTTTCTAAAACAATACTTTTTTCATAATTAATGCTTTTTAAATATTTTACACTATCACGTAATTGAGTTATGTAATCACAAGTAGGAGTTATTTCACAGTGGTCTTTATTGTTGCAAACATTGTGAATATGGATGTTGTTTAGTTTTTTTAGTTGTAATTTAGATAACTTTGTGTAGTTATGATTATCAAAAATGTCATGTCCTATGTCATATGTGAAATTTACATCATCAAATTCAGATAAAATAGAATCAATTTTATCTACATTAATTCTATCGTGATTGTGGTGATAATTTAGATTTTCCAAAGAGATTGATATATTTAAGTTATTTTCTTTTATGTAGTTAAATATGGTATTTAAAAGATTAATTGTGTTTAATTTTGCTATTTTTAAATTATCATCTTCCTTACTGTGAAATACAATATTAATTTTTTTATTTAATATTTTTGCAAGTTTTCCTACATTTGATAAATATTCTAATAATTCTTCATTTGTACTTATTTTAGGTGCGTGACATTGAAAAATATAGTTATGTTTTATTGAGAATTCTACTGCTTTTTTCATTGTTTCAAAGTCTTTGCTTGCAATTTCTATACCTGCTATTTTATGAGTTTTATCATATTTTTCTATTTTTTCTAGTACCTGTTCTATTGTAAAAATAGGTAATATATGCCATGAAATTGAAATTAAATAGTTCATATTTTGCCTCAATATTTTGTTTAAATGATAGCATAAATAATAAATGTATGCAATAAAATTTGCAAAAAAATATTTGAAAAATGGGTTGTCAAACATATAAAAATGTGGTAAAATAGCTATGTTTGAAAGAAGCAAAGCTTATTTCAAATCTCTACTTACAGTCAAAATGTAGGTTACAAATCCAAAGGGAGGTGAAAATAATGAATAAATACGAAAGTATTATCATTGTTAATCCAAGTGTAGATGAAGCAGGACTAAAAGCTTTAGAAGAAAAATTTACAGGATTAATAAATGAAAATGGAAAAGTAGAATCAACAGAAAATATGGGTAAAAAAACATTAGCTTATGAAATTAACAAATGTAAAGAAGGAACATACATATTATTTAATTTCGAATCAAAACCAGAAGCTATTGCAGAAATCGAAAGAATCTACAGAATAACAGATGACATTATGAAATTTATAACAGTAAAAAAAGAAGACTAATTTATATTAGCAAATAATCAATTAAATAAAGAAGGGGCCTTTATTTAAAGTAAAGAAAGGTGATAAAACATGAACAAAGTAATTTTAATGGGAAGATTAACAAGAGATCCAGAAACAAGATATACACAAACAAATAATACATTGGTTTCTTCATTTAGCTTAGCAGTAAACAGAAGATTTGCAAGACAAGGTGAAGAAAGACAAGCAGACTTTATAAATATAGTTGCATGGAGTAAACTTGGAGAATTTTGTAGTAAATACTTTAAGAAAGGTCAACAAGTAGGTATTATAGGAAGAATACAAACAAGAACTTGGGACGATGATCAAGGAACAAAACACTATGTTACAGAAGTTGTAGCAGAAGAAGCTTATTTTGCAGATAGCAAAAGAGAGCAAGAAGTTGGAAATAATGATTTTGAAAATACATTTGGAACAACTGCTCCTGGAAGCATGGGATCAGATTTTGAAGTATCTTCAAGTACAGACGACCTACCATTTTAATCTTAAGGGGGGAAAATATAATGGCAGATAAAAAACAAAATAAGAGAAATAATAAAAATTATGATGAGGATTACAATCCAAGATTCAGAAAACAAAGAAAAAAAGTATGTGTACTTTGCAGTGATAAAAACTTTGTTTTAGATTACAAAAATCCAGAACAATTAAAGAAATTTATCAATGATAAAGGTAAAATCTTACCTAGAAGAAATACAGGTGCATGTGCAAAACATCAAAGAGATATAACATTAGCTGTTAAAAGAGCAAGACACATTGCTTTATTACCATACAGCCAAAACTAATAAAAGTTGGGGAAACCCAACTTTTATTGTTTTTTTAGAAAATAGATTTACTTGATATTTCTCTGAATTTATAGTAAAATAGAACCAAATAAAAATTGGAGGAAAAGCCAGTGGGAGAAGAAAATATAATAGCTTTATCAAAAAAGTGGAAGAAAAAATAAAAGAACAATTTAAAAATGTAGATAATATATGTCAAATAAATAGTTTAAAAGTAATAAAAGCATTTCAAGAAGCAAATTTATCAGAAATGCATTTAAATTCAGCAACAGGTTATGGAATAGATGAACCTGGAAGAAACAAAATAGAAGAAATATATGCAAAAGTTTTTAAAGCAGAAGATAGTTTAGTTAGAGCACAGTTAATATCAGGAACACATGCGCTTGCAATTACATTATCTGGACTATTATACCCAAATGATACAATGATTAGCATAACAGGAGCGCCATATGATACATTAAAAACAGTAATAGGAATAGGAGAAAATCCAAATAAAAGTTCATTAAAAGCATATGGAATAAAATATGAACAAATAGAGTTACAAAACAATGATTTTGATATTGAAAAAATAACAAAAAGGTTATCAAAAAAAGATGTAAAATTAGTAGAAATCCAAAGATCAAGAGGGTATTCTACAAGGAAAAGTTTAGAAATTTATAAAATAGAAAATGTAATTAAAGAAATTAGAAAAGTCAATAAAGATGTAATAATAATGGTTGACAATTGTTACGGAGAATTTGTAGAAGAAAAAGAGCCTATAGAAGTTGGCGCAGATATAGCAGTAGGGTCACTTATGAAAAATTTAGGTGCAGGAATTGCAACAAGTGGAGCATATATAGTTGGTAAAAGAGAACTTGTAGGAATGTGTGCACAAAGGCTTACAGCACCAGGAATAGGAAAAGAAATAGGTCCATCACTAAATCAAAACACATTATTTTTAAAAGGTTTGTTTTTTGCACCTAGTGTAGTTGCAAGTAGCTTAAAAACTGCAATATTTGCAAGTGCAATTTTAGAAGAGTTGGGCTATAATGTAGAACCAAAATGGAATGAAAAAAGAGCAGACATTGTTCAAACAATAAGTTTAGGAAGTGCAGATAAATTAATAAAATTTTGTCAGGGAATTCAAAAAGGTTCACCAATAGATTCAAATGTAATACCTGAGCCAGGAGACATGGGAGGGTATGATGATAAAATAATTATGGCAGCAGGAACATTTACACAAGGTTCTACAATTGAACTAAGTTGTGATGGACCTTTAAGAGAACCTTATATTGCATATATGCAAGGTGGACTTACATATGAATACGGAAAATATGGAATTTTAAAAGCAATTCAAGAGATGGAGAAAATATGAAAGTAATAGTTATTGGTGGAGGACCAGCTGGCATGATGGCTGCAATATCTTCTGCAGAAAATGGAAATGAAGTAATTTTAATTGAAAAAATGCAAACTTTAGGAAGAAAACTTTTAATAACGGGAAAAGGAAGATGTAATATTACATCTTCTTTAGACATGGAAGAATTTATAAAAAATACTCCTGGAAATGGTATGTTTTTATATAGTTCATTTAGAAACTATACAAATAAAGATATAATAAATTTTTTAAAAGAGCAAGGATTGGAAGTTAAAGAAGAAAGAGGAAATAGAGTATTTCCAATAACAGACAAATCACAAGATGTTTTAAAATGTTTTACTAAAAAATTAAAGCAATTTAATGTTAAAATCTTGCTAAATACTAAAGTAGATGAAATTATTGTAGATGAAAGCAATAATGTAAAGGCAGTAAAATGCAATAATGAAATTATTAGTGCAAATAAGATTATTCTTGCAACAGGAGGTAAAAGCTACCAACTAACAGGCTCAACAGGAGATGGCTATGAAATGGTAAAAAACTTGGACATACAATTACAAAAATAAAGCCTTCATTAGTACCATTAGAGACATATGAAAACACAAAATAGCTTCAAGGATTAAGCTTAAAAAATATAGAAATAAATTTAATAGATAAAACTAAAAACAAGGTAATATATAATGACTTTGGAGAAATGATTTTTACTCATTTTGGTGTTTCAGGACCTGTTATTTTAAGTTTATCATCACATTTAGTAAGGTACAAAAAACAAGAAGAACTATTAAAAAATAGAAATATAATATTACAAATAGATTTAAAACCAGCTCTTACAGAAGAAAAATTAGATTCAAGAATACTTAGGGACTTTGAGGAATTTAAAAATAAACAATTTAAAAATAGTTTAGATAAATTGTTACCACAAAAATTAATACCAATTATTATAGAAAAAAGTAAAATTAACCCAAATAAGAAAGTAAATGAAATAAAAAAGGAAGAAAGAAAAGAACTTGTAAAAATTTTAAAGCATTTAGAATTTACAATAAAAGCTTTTAGACCAATAGAAGAGGCAATAGTTACAAGTGGAGGGGTTAATATAAAGGAAATTAATCCTAAAACAATGGAATCTAAAATAATAAATGGTTTATATTTTGCAGGAGAAATTATAGATGTAGATAGTTATACTGGTGGATTTAATTTACAAATTGCATATTCTACAGGTTATACTGCTGGAAAAGAATAAAAGGAGAAAAATGGAAGAGTTTGTTACTATTGAAGAAAATGTAGATTATACTTTAACTGAAAAAAAATCAAAATTTATAGCAAATTTAATAAGGGTAAATAGTAAAGAAGAAGCGGAAAATGAGATAAAAAAATTAAAAAAAAATTACTATGATGCAAGACACAATTGCTTTGCATATAGGGTAATTGAAAATAATCATATTGTAGAAAAGGCTAGTGATGATGGAGAACCGTCTGGAACTGCTGGTGCACCAATGCTTAACATTTTACAAAAAAATGGATTATGTAATATTTTAGTTGTTGTAACAAGATATTTTGGAGGCATTTTACTTGGTACAGGTGGGCTTGTTAGGGCATATTCTGATTCTTTAACAAATGCAATTAAAATTGCAAAAAAACAAGCTAAAATATTAGGATGTGAAATGTTTGTAGAATTAGAGTATACGGAATTTGAAAAATTTAAATACTACTGTAGAAAAAACAATATTGCTATAAAAAATGTTAATTATTTAGATAATGTTACATGTAATTTGGAGTTGGAAGAGGACAAAAAAGCTAAACTAATGGAAGATTATAACAATAAAAGTATTAATTTAAGAGATATAAAATTTTTAGATAAAAAATTAATATCTAAAAGTATAATAAAATAGTATTTTTATGGAAAATTGGAAAAAATTTACAATTTCTTATTGCAAAACACTTGAAAAACTTCTATAATCGTAAATGTCGATGACAAATATTTAAAATATTTTAGGAGGAAAAAAGTGAAAGAGAAAGTTACAGTTTTAATTGCAGATGACAATCAAGAGTTTAGCAAAACATTATCATCATATTTAGAATCACAACCAGATATGGAAGTTATAGGAATGGCAAGAGATGGAAATGAAGCCATAGAGATGATTACAAATACTAATCCAGATGTTGTATTATTAGATGTTATAATGCCACATTTAGATGGATTAGGAGTTTTGGAAAATGTTAATCTTATAAAGCTTGAAAAAAGACCAATGTTTATTATGTTATCAGCAGTTGGACAAGATAAAATAACTGGTCAAGCAATTGGTTTAGGAGCAGAATATTATGTTGTAAAACCATTTGATATTGAGTTATTAATTAAAAGAATAAGAGAACTTAAATTTTATAAACCAAGTCAAAAAAATAATTTTGTAGGAAGAGAAATAAAACCACAATATATAGAAATATCAAATGTAGATACAAAAACTGAAGAACATTTAGAGGCTTTAGTTACAAATTTAATACATGAAGTTGGTGTTCCAGCACATATAAAAGGTTACCAATATTTAAGAGAAGCAATTATGATGGTTGTAAATGATATAGATGTAATAAATCAAATTACTAAAAGCTTATATCCACAAATTGCTAGAAAATATTCTACAACACCAAGCCGTGTAGAACGTGCTATTCGCCATGCTATAGAGGTCGCATGGGGAAGAGGCCAACAAGAAGCAGTTGAAAATATTTTTGGCTATACGATTTCAGCAAGCAAAGGAAAGCCAACAAATTCAGAATTTATTGCAATGATTGCAGATAAATTAAGACTAGAATTAAAAAGTGCATAAAAATGAAAAAAACCTAAGTTAAAACTTAGGTTTTTTGTTATATTTAATTATTTTGTTTCGTTTCCTTTATATAAGAATGGGTAGATTGCAGAAATAACTGCACCAATCCATAATAACCAGAAACCAATTCCATAACTAATATTGGCAAGTGAAGCATATGAACCTAATTGTCCAATTGCACTAGATTTACCAGATATTAATACAATAAGTAGAATAACTACTATTGCTGTAGGAATTAATGTGAATTTTTGGTTTGATAATTTTTTCATAAAAGCAACTTTTTCTGATAATTTGTCAGCAAAAATAATTAATAAGTTAACAATAGCTAGTATTAAAACAAATATTCCATCACCTTGGATATATGAAATTGATTGACTTTGTGATATACCAAATAATGAAACAGATACAGTTAAAACTGGTAAAAATACAGCTACAGCTAAAATTAAGTTTCCAATTATTCCTAATATTTTAGTTCCTTTTATTTTTTCCATAAACTTATCCATAATTCATCCTCCTTTGAAGGTAGTATATAAAATATAATAAAAAAAGTCAATATAAAGTCGAAAAATATAAGAAAATGTAATATAAAAATTTATTAAATTTATAATTACAACTAAAGAATTGTAATAAAAAGTTAAAAATTTTAAAAAATTTATAAAAAATACTTGCAAAATAAAAAAAAAAAGTTATATTACAATCAAATAAAAGTGGAGCAAAGTGGAACAAAGTGGTGAATTGGTGGAAGGAAGTGAAATTAATTGCTAATTGGTGAATACGAGCATTCTCTAGATGTTAAAGGCAGATTAATAATGCCTGCTAAATTAAGACAAGACATGGGGGAAAAATTCATCGTAACAAAAGGGTTAGATGGATGTTTATTTGCGTTTTCACAAAATGAGTGGTTAAATTTCGAAGCTAAATTGAAAGCACTTCCATTATCAGACAAAAATGCAAGAAACTTTGTAAGATTTTTCTTATCTGGAGCAACAGAATGTGAAATAGATAAGCAAGGTAGATTTTTAATATCAAATAATTTAAGAAATGCAGCTAACCTAGAAAAGGAAGCAGTAATAATTGGTGTTGGAACAAGACTTGAAATTTGGAATAAAGAAACATGGCAAAAATGTGATGATAACATTTCAGCTGATGAAATTGCACAAAACATGACAATGCTGGGTATATAACTTGCAAAAGTTTATATAAAAAACTAAAGATAAATTAACAAAAGAAAATATATTAAAAACACAAAAGATAAAAATGCAAAAGAAAACTTTGCAAAAGATAAATAGTAAGAATACAAAAGATAAAGTTATAAATGTAAAAAGTTGCAAAAGAAAATTTTACAAAAGATTTTAAAATTCAAAAGAGGATTTTACAAAAGAATTTGTATGTTTTCAAAAGATAAATTAACACAAAAGAACAATTAAAATACATATGATATAATGCAGCTGGTAATTTGAAATTTTTTACCAGCTGCATGAGTATTATAAACTAAGAGGTGTTAAATTGGAATTTAAGCATAAACCTGTAATGCTTGATGAGTGTATAAATGGACTAAATATAAAACCAGATGGCATATATGTAGATGGAACACTTGGCGGAGCAGGGCACAGTAAACAAATAGTAAAAAAACTAAATGAAAATGGAATATTAATAGGAATAGACAGGGATGAAGAAGCACTAAAAGCTGCAAAAGAAAATTTAAAAGATTTTCAAAATGTAATTTATGTTCATAATAATCATGATAATATAAAAGAAATTTTAAGCAATTTGCAAATTGAAAATGTAGATGGTATTTTGCTAGATTTAGGAGTTTCGTCATACCAATTAGATGAAAGAAATAGAGGGTTTAGCTATCTTGGTGAAAATGAACTTGATATGAGAATGGACAAAACCCAAAGTTTAACAGCAAAAGAAGTAGTAAATAGTTATGAAGAACAAAAATTGGCCAATATTATATATGAATATGGAGAAGAAAAGTTTTCAAGACAAATTGCAAAAAATATATGTATGTACAGAAAAGAAAAACAAATCAGTACTACAAAACAATTGGTAGAAATAATAGAAAAATCAATTCCTGGATTTGCAAAAAAAGATGGACATCCAGCCAAAAGAACTTTTCAAGCAATTAGAATTGAAGTAAATGATGAAATAAAGCCATTGTATAATACGGTAAAAAACTGTATTGATGTGTTAAAGCCAGGGGGAAGACTTTGCATAATAACATTTCATTCATTAGAAGATAGGGCAGTAAAAAATGCATATATAGAAGCTAGTGGGAAATGTACATGTCCAAGTGATTTGCCATATTGTGTATGTGGAGCAAAAAAAGAAGGAAAAATAATAACTAAAAAACCTATAATAGCAACAAAAGATGAACAAGAAGAAAATACAAGATCTAAAAGTGCAAAACTTAGAATTTTTGAAAAAATATAAAAATAAAAAAGTACAAAGGAGGTGAGTAACTTATGGCAAGAGGTCTATACCAGTATGAGACAAGCCCTAGAAAGTTAGAGCCATCATATAAACCAAGAAAAAAACAAAGTATAAAAGTATTAGAAAATCCTAAAGCAAATAAAAAAACATTGCAAAGTCAAAAGAAAAGACAAACAAAAATGACATTAACAATAGTTGCAATATTTGCAGTTCTTCTTACCATAAGTTACAGAAACTCACAAATAAATGAAAAGTTTAATAAAGTTCAGACTCTAAAAAGAGAATTATCATCACTTCAAAAAGAGAATGAACAATTAAAAGTTACAATAGAAAATAGTTTAAGTTCAAATTATATTGAACAACAGGCAAAAGAAAAATTAGGAATGAAAAAATTAACAAATAAACAAACTGTTTATGTTACATTACCTAAAAAAGATTATGTGGAATCACCATCTGAAAAGGTTATTACTAAGGAAGAGAAAAATTGGTTTGAGAGTTTGGTAGATAAAATATTTAATAAATAAAATTGAATAAAATAAAACACTTCTAATAAATATTATTAGAGGTGTTTTTATGATATCAATTAAATTGTCTGGAAAGAAAAAGATGAGAAATTCCTTGTTTGTTGCATTATTAATATTTATTTTATTAATAATAAGAGTTGGTTATATTCAATTTGTACAAGGAAAAGAATTGCAAGAACTTGCTTATGAACAACAAACATTAGACAGAAATATAAACCCTAAAAGAGGGACTATTTATGATGCAACAGGCAAGAATATTTTGGCTGTGAGTAGTACAGTGGAAACTATAACGGTTAACCCAGGAAATATTGGATAAAAAGGACAAAGAAAAAGTTGCAAAGGCTTTGGCAGATATTTTTGAGCTAGATTATGATAAAGTCTTAAAAAAGGTTAGTAAAAGGAGTTCTATTGAAACTATTGCAAAAAGTTGATAAAGAAAAGGCAAATGAACTAAGGGTTTGGCTTCAAAATAATAATATTTCAGTTGGAGTAAATATAGATGAAGATACCAAAAGGTATTACCCATATAGTAATCTTGCATCACAGTTTATAGGTTTTTGTGGTAGTGATAATCAAGGTTTAGATGGAATAGAGGCAAAATATGATAGTGAGTTAAAAGGTTTAAAAGGAGCCATAAAAAGGCATGCAGATGCAAAAGGCGGTGAAATAGGGACTGAGGGAGAAAATTATGTTGCAGCAATTGATGGAAATAGTTTAGTACTTTCTATTGATTTATCTATTCAGTCTATTGCTGAAAAATATTTAAAAGAGGCATGTATAGACAATAAGTGTACAGATGGTGGAAATATTGTTGTTATGAATCCCAAAACTGGGGATGTTTTGGCAATGGCAACATATCCAAATTATAATTTAAATGATCCATATGCAGCATATACTGATGAATTAAAATCTGTGTGGGACACATTAGAACAAAGTGAAAAAACAAAAAATTTGCAGGCAGTGTGGAGAAATAAGGCAATAGCAGACACATATGAACCAGGCTCTGTATTTAAATTAATAACAGCTTCTGCATCATTAGAAGAGCATATAACAGATACCGATAATAGTGGAGAATTTTGCTGTACAGGTGGAATTGAAGTTGCAGGTGTTAGAATTAAATGTTGGAGATATTATAGACCACATGGAGCAGAAAGTTTGAGGCAAGCGTTAATGAATTCTTGTAACCCAGTATTTATTGGGCTTGGACAAAAATTAGGGGTTGAAAAATATTATAGTTATTTAGAAAAATTTGGACTTTTAAGTAAAACTGGAATAAATTTACCAGGTGAGGCAAAAGGAATATTTTTAGCAAAGGAAAAGGCGCGGACCTGTAGAACTTGCTACAATAAGTTTTGGGCAAAGATTTGAAATAACACCAATACAGCTTGCGACAGCAGTTTCTAGTATTGCAAATGGAGGAACAAAAATAAAACCTAGAGTTGTTAAACAAATTATTAATAGCCAAACAGGAGAGGTTAAAGATATGCCAGTGGAAACTACAGGAACAGTAATTTCAAAAGAAACTTCTCAAAAAGTTCTTAGTATGATGGAGTCTGTAGTTAGTGAAGGGACTGGTAAAAATGCAAGAGTTGCAGGATATAGAATAGGTGGCAAAACAGGCACATCGGAAGATGGCGTTAATACTAATAAGTATGTTACATCTTTTTGTGGTGTTGCTCCAATAGATGATCCTCAAGTTGTTGTTTTGGTAACTTTATATAATCCAACAGGTGAGGGAGGACACCAAGGAGGTGGTGTTGCGGCACCAGTTGGCGGACAGATATTTAGCGAGGTTTTACCATATTTAGAGGTTAACCAAGGAAACGAAGAAGAAGTAGAAATAAAAGAGGAAGTTGTAACTCCTGATGTATTAGGAAAAACATTAGAAGAGGCAAATAAAAAATTAAAAGAACAAGGATTAGAAATGGTTATAAATAATGAAACAGAAGAAATTGATAAAACACAATTAACAGTAAAAAGTCAAGTTCCACAAACAGGAATAAAAATCTATAAAGGAAATAAGGTATATATAGACTATTAAAAATAAAATTGCAAAAGTACTTAATTGTAAGATGTAATTAAGTACTTTTGTTTTTTTATTAAAACGGCACTTGAATATTTTTTACATTTATATTATAATGCATAATGTATAAAAAACAACAAAATATGACAATTGTAAAAAATAAAATTCGGGGAAGAAATGATAAATTTACTTTTATGTGGAAATAAAAAAGTATTTGATGGAGCACTAACAGAGTTAATATCAATTACCAATAGAACCAAAGAAAGTATTAATTGCTATATATTTACTATGGATGCATCAAGAATAAAACCAGAATATGTGCCAATAGAAAATAAGCAAATAGACTTTTTAAATAAAGTAATACAGAAAAAAAATAAAGAAAACAAAGTAACAAAAGTTGATGTTACTAATCTTTATGAACAAGAATTTTTAAATTGTAAAAATGAAAGTGCATATTGCACCCCATATACTTTGCTTAGATTACTAGCAGATATGGTTCCTAATATTCCTGATAAATTATTATATTTAGACATAGATATGATGATAGGAGATGACCTTTCTAAACTATATAATATAGATGTTTCAGAATATGAATATGCAGCTGTAAAAGAAAAATATGGAAGTATATTTATAAGACCAGATTATATAAATGCAGGAATGTTATTAATGAACATGAAAAAAATAAAAGAAACAAAATTGTTAGAAAAAGCAAGAAATTTAATAAAAAGTAAAAAAATGCTTTTTGCAGATCAAGATGCAATTTTTAGGTCAACAAGCAAAAAAATGTTAATACCTCGAAAATATAATGAACAATCAAAATTTAATAGAAAAGATACAGTAGTATGTCATTTTTGCAAAAGAATGTTATGGTTTCCATATCCACATACAGAAAATTATAAACAATGGAATGTTGAGCAAGTGCATACAGTTTTAAAATGTCATGCATTTGATGAAGATTTAGAAGAATATTTAAAATTAAAAAAAGAATATGAAAACAATAAAAGGGGAGAATAAAAAATGAAAGAAAATTTAAATACAATACCAATATTTTTTACGGTTGATGATAAATATGTACCTTTTTTTAGCTGTAGCATTACAATCATTAATAGAAAATTCGTCAGAAAAAAATTATTATTTAATAAAAATATTGTATACAAGTATAACTGAAGAAAATCAAGAGAAAATAAAAAAGTATGAAAAAGAAAATGTAAACATAGAATTTGTAGATTTAAATTATTATATAAATAAAATAAAAAATAAATCATATACAAGAGACTATTATTCTGTAACAACATATTTTAGACTATTTATACCAAATTTATACCCACAATATAATAAAGCATTATATTTAGACTGTGATATAGTTCTTCTTGCAGATGTTGCTGAGTTATATAATATAGATATGGGGGATAATTTAGTTGCTGCTGCTCCAGATGATGTAATACAAAAAATAGAAGTATTTCAAGAATATGCAGAAAAAGTAGTAGGAGTTGCAGACTATAGAAATTACTTTAATGCAGGAGTTCTTTTAATGAACTTAGATGAACTTAGAAAGTTCGATTTTCAAGAAAAATTTTTATATTCATTAGAAAAAATAAAATTTGCTGTTGCACAAGACCAAGATTACTTAAACAGACTATGCAAAGGAAGAGTAAAAATTATAAGCAATGTATGGGATAAAATGCCAATTTCAAATGATACAGATGCAAATGATTTAAAATTAATACATTATAATTTGGCATTTAAACCATGGCATTTTGAAGATATACTTTATAAAGAATATTTTTGGGAGTATGCAAAAAAGACAGAATTTTTTGATGAAATAATAAAAATTAGAGATAACTACACAGAAGAAGACAGATTTAATGACAAAGAAGGAGACAAAAAGTTAAGGGAACTTGCACAAAAAAGAATGTGATTGTGTAGGAGATGATAGGAAAAATAGGAGAACATAAATGATGGAAAAGCAAACAAATCCAAATATTCAAAAGTCAGAAGAAAGATTAAAAATAATAGAAAAAATAAAACAATACGAAAAAGAAGGAAAATTTGACCAAGATGTAGAAGATGATCCACCAACAATTACTCTAACACCAGAAAAAGTAGATTATTTGAATGAAAAACTTACAAGTAAAGCAAAAAATAGATTTGCAAATAGAATTGGTGAAAGATTTTTAAATGAAATAATAGAAAACAAGCAATTAATTGTAAAAGAAATAAGGGGATTAGAAAATATGGAAGGTTTAGAAAGTGGAGCATTAATTACATGCAACCACTTTAATCCTTTTGACTCATTTGCTGTAGAAGAAGCATTTAGAAATGCCAAACTTAATAAAAAACAAAAACTTTTTATAGTTTTAAGAGAGGGAAATTATACTAATTTTCCTGGATTTTATGGATTTTTGTTTAGAAATTGTAATACATTACCACTAAGCTCAAATAAAAGAACAATGGTAAAATTTATGGAGGCAGCTGACATAATTTTACAAAGAGGAGATTTTATATTAATATTTCCAGAACAAAGCATGTGGTGGAATTACAAAAAACCGAAGCCATTAAAAATTGGAGCATATAAAATAGCTGCAAGAAATAATGTACCAATACTTCCTATATTTATAACAATGGAAGATAGTAATGTAATGGGAGAAGATGGTTTTTATGTTCAAGAATATACAGTAAATATTGGAAAACCAATATTCCCGGACGAGAATTTGACAGAAAAAGAAAATTTAGAAATTATGAAAGAAAAAAAAATGCTAAGGTCTGGAAAGAAATATATGAGGATTTCTATAAAAAGCCATTAGAATATACAACAATAAAGCAGGAAAAAGTATGAAAGAACCAAAAATAATTTATTATAAAGATGAATTAAATGATGAATTTTCAAAAGCAAAAATTAAGCCAAGAGTAATAGATGAAAATTATATATATATTCACAAAAATCCATTATGGAATATAGCATCTTTTTAGTGCAAAATGTATTTAGTGTTCCTATAAAAGTATTATATTCTAAGTTTAAATTTAGAATAAAATATGTAGGAAAAGAAAAATTAAAGAAATATAAAAAACAAGGGTATTTTATATATGGAAATCACACACAACCATTTGCAGATACATTTATACCAAGTATGGCAATGTACCCTAAAAGGAATTTTTTTATAGTAAATCCAGAAAATGTATCTATAAAGCCATTTGAAACGCTAATACAAATGCTAGGAGCAATGCCAATACCAACTAAAAAAAATGCAATGAAAAATTTTTTAGAAGCAATTGAAGAAAAAATAAAAAAGAATTATTCAGTAACAATATACCCAGAAGCCCATATTTGGCCATATTATACAAAAATAAGACCATTTAAATCGGTTTCATTTAAATATCCTGTAACACTAGACAAACCATCATTTTGTATAACAAATACCTATCAAAGCTATGGAAAAAACAATGATAAAGTAAAAATTGTATCTTATATAGATGGACCATTTTTCCCAAATAAAGAATTAACTTTAAATCAGGCAAAACAAGAACTTAGAGACCAAATATATAATGCAATGTGCAAAAGAAGTGAAAATTGCAATATTGAGGTAATTAAATATAGACAATGGGACGGGGATATTGTCTAAGTTTTTTATAAAAATCATATTAATAAAAAAGAATAAAATTAAAGTCTTTTAATAAATATTATTAAGGGACTTTTTTTGATTTTAGTCTATACAAAATGGCAAATTAGTTATATAATATGAAAAAATTGGAAGGATTGATAATATGAAATTAAAAAATATATTACAAGGTTTAGAAAATTTAAAATTAAAAGGTGATTTAGATTTAGAAATAGAAGGAATAGAAAGCAATTCTAAAAATGTAAAACCAGGTTTTTTGTTTATTGCTATAAAAGGTTTTTCTGTTGATGGACATAAATATATAAATAATGCTATAGAAAATGGGGCTAGATGTGTAATGGTAGAAGAAGGGTGTGATTTAAAAGAATTAAATATACCTAAAGATGTTGCTGTTGTAATGGCAAAAGATACAAGAGAGGCTTTAGCAGTTTCATCTGCAAACTTCTACAAAAATCCTTCAAAAAAATTCAAATTGATAGGTGTAACTGGAACAAAAGGTAAAACAACAACAACTTTTATGATTAAAGAGATATTAGAAAAAGCTGGAAAAAAAGTTGGATTAATAGGGACAATTGCAACATATATAAATGGAAAAAAATTAAAAGATAGTGATAGAACAACACCAGAAAGTTTAGAATTACAACAATTATTTAACCAAATGGTAGAAGAAGGCGTAGAATATGTTGTAATGGAAGTTTCTTCACAAAGCTTAAAATTACATAGAGTAGATGCATGTGATTTTGATATTGTTTTATTTACTAATTTTTCAGAAGATCACATTAGTGAAAAAGAACATCCAAATATGCAAGACTATTTTGAGTCAAAATTAAAATTATTTAAAATGTGTAAAACAGGAATAGTAAATACAGACGATTTACATGGAGCAAAAATACCAAATATATTTAAAGAAAATGATATTACTACATATGGAATTGATAATTTTGCAAATGTAACTGCAAAAGATATAACTGTTACAAATTTATATGTTGATTTTAAAGTAAAAATAACAGATAGAAATGAAAGAATAAAAGTTGGAATTCCTGGTAGATTTAGTGTATATAATTCTTTAGCTGCTATATGCGTTGCAAAAAAATTAGGCATATCACCTGAAGTTATAAAAGAAGCATTGTTAGAAGTAAGAGTTCCTGGAAGATCAGAACTTGTAGACAATAAAATGGAATTGCCAATAATGATAGATTATGCTCATTCACCAGAGAGTTTGCAAAATATTTTACAGGCAGTAAAAAGTTATACTAGAGGAAAAGTAATATCTGTATTTGGATGTGGTGGAGATAGAGACAGTGGAAAAAGACCAATAATGGGTGAAATATCAGGAAGAATAGCAGATTTTACAATAATAACATCAGATAATCCAAGAACAGAAGATCCACAAAAAATAGTAGATCAAATAGAAGAAGGAATAAAAAAGACAAAAGGAAATTATAAAGTTGTAGTAGACAGAGTTGAAGCTATAAAAGAAGCAATGAAAATGGCAACAAAAAGAGATTTGATAGTACTTGCTGGAAAAGGCCATGAACCATATCAAGAAATAAATGGAGTAAAGCATCCATTTGACGAAAGAATTATAGTAAGACAGTTAGTTCAAGAACTAGACAAAGGAAAAAAGAATAAATAGGAAGGTTTGATAACAGTGAATTTTGATACAAAAATATTGCTAATATCATTTGTAGTATCAATTATATTAGGAATATTAGTAATACCAATATTAAAAAAATTAAAAGTAGGTCAAATAGAAAGAGATGATGGGCCAAAGTCACATTTAAAAAAACAAGGAACACCTACAATGGGTGGAATTATAATAATTCTAGCAATGATAATAATTATTACAGGAATATATATATATTTAAATGCAAATAATCAAGTAGATATTGCAAATAAATTATTACCAATGCTGTTAATTACAATAGGATTTGGAGTAGTAGGATTTATAGATGATTTTAAAAAATTAGTTTTAAAAAATACAGAAGGGCTTAAGCCAAGTTATAAAATGATTGGTTTGTTGGTTATTTCTGTTGCATATGTTGTATTTTTAGTTAAAGGATTAAATATAGGAACAGATATATTTATTCCAATTGCTAAAACATATATAACAATGCCAGTGTATATTTACATACCATTTGCAATAGTTGTAATACTTGCAACTACAAATGCAATAAATTTAACAGACGGAATAGATGGTTTGTCATCTAGCGTAAGTTCACTTATTATAACATGTTTAGTAATTATAGGAATTACATTTAATGTACCAGAAGTATCAATATTTGGTAGTGCTGTAATTGGAGCAACTTTAGGATTTTTAGTATTTAATTTACATCCTGCTAAAGTATTTATGGGAGATACGGGTTCATTATTACTTGGAGGTGTTATATCTGGATTAGCATTATACTTAAAAATGCCAATAATATTATTGGTAATTGCAATAATACCAGTATTAGAAACACTTTCAGTAATTATACAAGTAGCATATTTTAAAAAGACGGGAAATAGAATTTTTAAAATGGCACCATTACATCATCATTTTGAATTATCAGGTTGGAGAGAAAATAAAGTTGTAATTGTATTTTGTTTAATAACTTTACTTGCATGTGTAATTGGATTACAAATGGTTTAATAAATGCATAAGATAAAAATGCAAAAAAGAAAGGATTGAGATAAATGGCAAAAAAGAAAAAAAGCTTTTCAAGCTTTTTAAATAATCCAATAGATTTTACATTATTAATAACAATATTATTATTGTTAACAATAGGATTAGTAATGGTATTATCTGCAAGTTCTCCATCAGCTCTTTCAGAAAGCGGAGATAGTTATAAATATTTTTCTAAACAGCTTTTATTTGCTATACTTGGAATTATTGCAATGCTATTTATATCAAAAATAGATTATAGATTTTATCAAAAATTTTATAAACATGCATGGATAGTATCATTAATTTTACTTGCTTTAGTTTTACTAATAGGAAAAAACATAAATGGTGCTAAAAGATGGATATTTTTAACAGAAACCTTATCATTTCAACCATCAGAATTAGTAAAAATTTTAATGATAGTATTTTATGCGGGAATTTTAACAAAAAATAGAGATGAATTAGAAAAGTATAATACAGGTTTTTTAAAACATATGTGTTTGGTAGCACCAATAATGGGCTATTGTTGTTACAACCACACTTTAGTGCATCTGTTGTAATAATAGGTATATGTTCTATTATGATGATTGTTGCTGGATGCAAATTTAAACATTTTTTAATAACTGTTGGAGCAGTTGGAATTCCAGCAATTATAGCATTAATTATATTTTCACCATATAGATTACAAAGGGTAACAACATTTATTGATCCATGGCAAGATCAAACAGGAGATGGTTGGCAAGTTATTCAGAGTTTATATGCAATTGGGTCAGGAGGTTTATTTGGTTCAGGTCTTGGAGAAAGTAAACAAAAATATTTATATTTGCCAGAACCTCACAATGACTTTATATTTTCTATTTTAGGTGAAGAATTGGGATTTGTAGGCTGTGCAATTGTACTTATATTATTTGCAATATTTATATGGAGAGGGGTTTTGATTGCAATGAAAGCACCAGATATGTTTGGAAGCTTACTTGCAGTTCGGAATAACTTCACTTGTTGCAATACAGGTAATAATTAATGTTGCGGTTGTTACGTCATCAATGCCAGCAACTCGGAATGCCACTGCCATTTTTTAGCTATGGTGGAACAGCACTGTTTATTTTACTGTGTGAAATGGGAATATTATTAAATATTTCACGTGCAAGTAATAAGCAACAATAATAAAATAAGAGTTTATAACTAAACTTATAGATTGTAATAACAAAAGAGGTGTATTAAATGAGAGTAATTATTGCAGCAGCGGGAACAGGAGGACATATTAATCCAGGTCTTGCAATTGCAAATAAAATAAAAGAAGAGCAAAAAGATTCTAAAATTATATTTATTGGAACAACAAGAGGTTTAGAAAATGATTTAGTTCCAAGAGCAGGCTATGAATTGAAAACAATTGATGCATATGGTTTAAGTAAAAAATTAACAATAGACAATATAAAAAAATTATATAAAACATACAAAGGTTTAGGGCAGGCAGAAAAAATAATAAAAGAATTTAAACCAGATATAGTAATTGGAACAGGAGGTTATATTTGTGGAGCAGTAATTACTGAGGCACACAAAAATAAAATACCAACTATGTTACATGAAAGTAATGCCTTCCCTGGTAAAGCAGTAAAAATGCTTGCAAAAAAGGTAGATACAATATTGGTTTCCTTTGATGAGACAAAGTCTAAAATAAAAAATGCAAAAAACGTTGTATGTACAGGAACACCTGTAAAAATAGAAAAAAAAGAATATGGAATAAATCAAAAAAATGAAATATTAAGCAAACTTGGATTAAATTCTATAAAACCTATTATATTGGTTTATGGGGGAAGTCAAGGTGCACAAAAAATAAATGAGGCAATACTTGAAATTATAGATAAAAAATTAAACAAAAATTATCAAATTATATGGGCAACAGGACCAAAACAATATGATATTATAAAAGAAAAATTAGAAGACAAGAATATAAATATTAATATGATAGAAAATATTAAAATATTGCCATATATTTATAATATGGAAGAAATAATGAATATTTCTGATATTATAGTTGCAAGAAGTGGGGCTATGACAATTACAGAAATATCAAATTTAGGAAAGCCATCAATATTAATACCACTTCCAAATGTAAGTAACAATCATCAAATGTATAATGCAAAGGTATTAGAAAAAGTAAATGCTGCTAAAATTATTGAAAATGATAAATTAGAAGGAAACATTTTAAATAAAACAATAGATGAAATTATATTAAATAAAAATGTTTTAAAACAAATGGGAATAAATAGTAGCAAAATTTCAGTAAAAGATACGCAAAGTAAAATATATAATGAAATATTAAAATTAGTTAAATAACTTTAGGGGGATATATGAACAAACATATTCATTTTAAAATAATTATATCAATTTTTATAATAGGAATTATCATAATAGGATTAATGGGATTTCAAAATGTAAGCAAGTTAAATGAGCTTAAAGCAAGTATTTCACCAGATAATGAAGAATTGAATTTACAAATAGAAACTGCAAAAAATGAGACTATAGTAACAACTGCAATAGGAATTGGAGTTTTAGCTATTTCTTTAATATCAATTAGAATATATCTTTCTAAATTTGTTATATATCCAATAAATAGACTAATAAAAAGTGCAGAGAAAATTACCAATACAGAAGATAATAAAAATAAAATAGAAAATAATATAGATAATGTTGATGATATATTTGGGCTAATGACTACTGAATTAAAAGATCAATTAAATGATGTATCAACCAAGAAAAATCAAATAGAAACAATTTTAAGACATATGACAGATGGAATAATTGCATTTAATATGGACAAAGAAATTATTTTAATAAATCCAGAAGCAAAAAAATTACTAAGCATTAGACCAGAAGATGTAACATTTGAAGATATATTTAGTAAATTTAAATTAGATATAAATATGGAAAAAATAATATATTTGGAAAATTGGACTTCAACAGAGCAAAGGGTTCAAGTAGAGGATAAATATATAAATATATTCTTTGCACCATTTAAAAATCAAACAGATAGACCAGATGGCGTAATTGCTGTGGTTCAAGATATTACCGAACATGTAAAACTAGACAATATGCAAAAAGAATTTGTTGCAGATGTATCACATGAATTAAAAACACCAATTACATCTATAATGGGGTATGCAGATACTTTATTAGAAGGCGAATATGATAAAGAAACACAAGAAAAGTTTTTAGGTGTAATTGCTTCAGAAGCAAGAAGAATGGCTAAACTTGTAACAGATTTACTAACACTTTCAAGATATGATAATAACAAAAACAAAACACAAAAAGAAAGTTTTGATTTAGGTGATTTAGTAAAAAAATGTCAGGACAAGCTTGCAATAGAAATAAAAAAGAAAAATCATACTGTAAATTGTTTTGTAACAGCAGATGTACCTCCTGTATATGCAGATAAATATGACATAGAAAGAGTTGTATTAAATATTTTAACAAATAGTATAAAATATACCAAAGAAGGCGGAGAAATTAAGATATATGTTGGGTTTGTATATAATGATGCATATATAAAAATATTTGATAATGGAATAGGAATTCCAGAAGAAGACTTAAGTAGAATTTTTGAAAGATTTTATAGAGTAGATAAAGCTCGTACAAGAGAAATGGGGGAACTGGGCTAGGACTTTCAATTGCAAAAGAAATACTAGACAAAAACGGTGGAAGTATAGATATAAAAAGTGTTGTAGGACAAGGAACAGAAGTTGTAATTAAAATTCCAACAAAAGAGAATTGAAAAAATGAAGGAAATATTATATAATAAAAAAATAAGGAGAGAGATAACGTGGATCCAAAAGTAAAAAATATATTAGAATGGGTTTATTGTATAGTAATTGCAGTTGTACTTGCATTATTATTTAGATATTTTATAGGAACACCAACAATTGTAAAACAAATTTCTATGTATCCAACTTTAGAGCAAAATCAAAGATTATGGTTAAATAGATGGGGAAGAACAACAAAAACCCTTCCAAAAAGAGGAGAAATAATTACATTTGAAGAGCCAAGTAAAGTTAGCTATAATGAGAATGAAATTAACCAAGAAAATCCTGTTGCACAGTTTGAACAAAGAACAGGATGGAATTGGTTTGTAAATAATTTTTTGGAAATGGGTAAAAAAAGAAGCTATATAAAAAGAGTTATAGCACTTCCTGGTGAACATGTAAAAATAGAAAATGGAAAAGTATATATAAATGGTAATGAACTTGAAGAAAAATATTTACAAGCAGGGGTTGTAACAGATGTTATAGGTGTCCGGATTTTCAGATTTTACTGTTCCTGAAAATTGTGTATTTGCAATGGGGGACAATAGAAATCACAGTACAGACTGTAGAGCATTTGGATGCATACCATTAGAAAAAATTGAAAGTACAGTTGCCTTTAGAATATGGCCATTAAATTTATTTGGAAAAATAGACAAATAAGGAATTGATAAAATGTTTGAAAATATAATTGGAAATAATAAAATAAAAAATTTATTAGAAAATTCAATAAAACAAGGTAATGTATCACATAGTTATTTATTTATTGGAATAGATGGAATAGGTAAAAAATTAATTGCAAAAGAGCTTTCAAAATATGTACTTTGTTTAAATAACGGGTGTAATAATACATGTAAATCATGTATTGAATTTGAAAGTAATAATCATCCAGATTTCGAAATAATAGAGCCAGATGGAAATAGTATAAAAATAGAACAAATAAGAAATTTGCAAAAAAGAATACAAGAAAAACCAATTATATCAAAAAGTAAAATATATATAATAAATGATGCAGATAAAATGACAAAAGAAGCACAAAATTGTTTATTAAAAACATTAGAAGAACCACCAGAATTTGCAATTATAATATTAATTGGAAACAATGAAAGTTTATTTTTGGAAACGATTAAGTCAAGATGTGTTATTTTGCATTTTGAAAAAATAAGCAATGATGACATTAAAAAGTATATAGAAAAAAATTTTGAAATTAAAAATTTAAGTGAAGATATTTTAAAAATATTTCAAGGAAGTATTGGTAAAGTAAACAGCTTAAAAGATAAAATAGCTGAATATGAAAATATTAAGAATATTATTGACAATATTAATAAAAAAGATTTGATTGATATTATAAACATGTCAAAAATAATATATGAATCTAAAGAAGAAATAAATTCTATATTAGAATATATAAATGCTGTATTAATAGAAAAGGCAATAAATGACTATAGGTTCACAAAATGTATAGAAATTGTGGAAAATACTAAAGAAAGATTGAAAAATAATGGAAATTATGATATGTGTATAGATAATATGTTATTTAACATGTGGAGGGAAATTAATTGAAAAAAAATAATAGGGGTAAGATTTAAAAAATTAGGAAAAATATATTTTTTTAATCCAGAGAATTTAAATATTAAAAAAGGCGACAAGGTTATTGTTGAAACAGCTCAAGGAGAAGAATATGCAGAGGTTTTAATAGCAAATAGAACAGTTGATGATGATAAAATTGTTGCTCCATTAAAAAAAAGTTTTAAGAATTGCAACAAATAAAGATACTAAGCATTATGAAGATTGTAAGAAAAAAGAAAAAGGAAGCATTTAATGTTGCTCTTAAAAAAATAAAAGAACACAAAATTGGAAATGACTTTAACAGATGTAGAAGTAAAATTTGATAATAGTAAAATATTATTTTATTTTACTGCAGATGGTAGAATTGATTTTAGAGAATTGGTAAAAGACCTAGCATCAATATATAAAACAAGAATTGAATTAAGACAAATAGGAGTAAGAGATGAAGTTAAAAGAATTGGTGGAAATGGTGTATGCGGAAGAGAACTTTGCTGTTGTACATTTTTAAGTGATTTTGAGGCTGTGTCTATAAAAATGGCTAAAGAACAAAACATTTCTTTAACACCTTCTAAAATTTCAGGAAATTGCGGAAGATTAATGTGTTGCTTAAAATATGAAGATAATGTTTATACAGAAAAATTGTCAAGATTACCTCATGTTGGAGCAATTGTGAAAACTCAAGATGGGGAAGGCGAAGTTGATAATATAGAAATTCTAAAAGAAAGAGTTAGAGTGAAAATTAAAGATGGAGACGGAATTTTATATAAAAAAGTATGATGCTAAAGATATAAAAGTAATAAAAGATGCAGTAGCCGAGAAAATGAATGAAGAAGAGGTTGAAAATAAGAAAGAACTTGATGAGTTAGAAAAATTAGAAAAACAAGATCAAAAGGAAAAAATAACAGAAAAACATAAAAGGTAATATATATATAAACTTAATTTTTAGGAGGTGAAAAGATAAAATGGCATATAGAATAACAGAAAAATGCATATCATGTGGTGCATGTGCTGCTGAATGTCCAGTTGGATGTATATCTCAAGGAGAAGAAAGATTTGTAATTGATCAATCAGCTTGTATATCATGTGGAACTTGTGCAGGTGTTTGTCCTGTTGAAGCACCAATTGAAGAATAATAAAGAATAACAAAAAAGCATTAAATGAGTTTTTATTTCATTTGATGCTTTTTTGCTATTTTATATTAAACATTATTAATGTTCGTTTTACTTTTTTTTACTGGTATTAAAAATAATGCACCTATTATAATTGGTAAATAAAAAGTATATAATCTCCAAAATAGTATTGCCATATTAATAGTTCCTTGTTTAAATATAGAATTAAAAATAAGTAAAAATCCGCCTTCTGCACCAATGCCAGAACCAGGTGTTGGTATAAAAGTCATAATAAGTAATAAAAATGCTTGGGCAGGTACTATTTGAAAGTAGCTAATTCCACTATTTCCAAAGGCTCTGTATACTATATAAGTTAAAGAATAATATAAAAAGCTTTGAATGGTAGCAATAATAAATATTTTAATAACAGTTTTTTTCTTAGAGTTCATAAATTTAAATTGATTACTAAAATTTGTTACACTTTCATCAAATTTATTTGTTGTCTTTTCTACATCTTTTACAATTTTTAGTTTTCCACATAATTTTATAAAAGGTTTGCAAATGGTTAAAATTATATTTTTATTTATTCCTGCTAAAATTACAAATGCAATAGCTAAAATATTTATAATGAAACTAACAATTACAAGCCAAAAGAAATCTTGCATAAGGTTTTTTAAAAAATCAAATTCAAATATCATAATAATAAATGTAAATAAAACTAAAGCAAGTTGTGTAATTATAAATTTCATAGACATAGCACATAAAGAATCACTTACACGTAAACCATTTTTATTAAGTTCATATGCTTGCATTGGTTGACCACCTGATGAAAATGGGGTTATATTATTAAACAATTGTCCAATCATTGAAACCTTAAATGAATTAGAAAATTTTTGATTTTTATACATTATTTTTAATGGAATGTGAAGTGTTAGACTTTCACAAAACCAAAATAATATTAAAATTCCAATACCTAATATAACCCATTTATAATCAACACTTTTTAGAAGATTAAGTATATTTTCTATACCATCTACATTTATCATATATATTGTAAGCCCAATAAAAATTGCTATAATTAATATTATATTTATTATTGTGACTTTTTTGTTCCCAGGCTTTTTGGTTATTTCTAAATTATTATCCATAATACCTCTAGTTTTCTTTATTATTTGTTAATTCTTCCAAATCTAGTAGTTCTTGCCATCTGTTATCAACTTCTTTTTGGAATTCTTCAATCATCCATTCATTTCCAGGTTTAAACATGTGTTTAAATCTTTTTTGAGGTCTTAAAAATTCTTCTATTGGAAGTTTTTTTGCTGGTTTATAATTTATATGGTATACTCCGTCTATAACTTCATATAAAGGCCAATAACATGTTTCTACAGCTAATTTATTTATTTGCATTAACATGTCTGTAGGGTACCCCCAACCTCTAGGACATGGAGACATAACATTTAAAAAACATGCACCTTTAGTGTAAATTGCCTTTTCAGATTTTTCATATAAATCTTTAAAATTGTTGACAGCTATTGTTTGTGCAACATATGGTAAATGATGTCCAACCATTATTTTTGTTAAATCTTTTCTAGATTGCATTTTACCAGGAAGAACTTTTCCAGCAGGGGATGTTGTTGTATCTGCAAATTTAGGTGTTGCAGAAGAACGTTGAATTCCTGTGTTCATATATGCTCCATTATCATAACAAACATATACCATGTCATGTCCTCTTTCCATTGCACCAGATAATGATTGAAGTCCTATGTCATAAGTACCCCCATCTCCACCAAATGCAAGAAATTTTGTATGTTCATCTTCTGGTAATTTTCCTTGTTTTTTTAAAGATTTATAAGCAGCTTCTGCACCAGATAATGTTGCTGCTGCACATTCAAAAGCTGTATGAATAAAAGAGTCAGTCCAAGCTGTATATGGATAAATAAATGTTGAAACTTCCATACAACCAGTTGCTACAGAAACTACTGCATGGTCTTCAGGTTTTAATGCTCTCATAATCATTCTTGCAACAGGAGGAGCTCCGCATCCAGCACACATTCTATGTCCTTCAGTAAAACGAGAAGGTTTATTTGCAATTACTTCTTTTAAATTATATGCCATTTATTTTTCCTCCATTCTTAATCCTAAATATCTATAAGGATTATCTATTTTTTTAGTATTTACTATATTTATTAAATCATTGTATACAGATTCTATTTGTTCAGAAGTTGTATCTCTACCACCAATTCCATAGATATAATTTACCATTGGAACATGAAAATTATTTACATACATACTAGAAGAAACATCTTCAAATAATGCACCTCCAATAGCATTTAAAGAATCAGATTTATCAAGTACTGCAACAGCTTTTAAATGTGATAGGGCTTTTGCAACTTCTTTTCCTGGAAATGGTCTATAAACTCTTATTTTTAATAAACCTGCTTTAATTCCATTTTCTCTTAATTTGTCTACAACAAATTTTGTTGTTCCAGCTGTAGAATTCATACAAACAATTGCAATTTCTGCATCATCTAATTTATATTCTTCAAATAGTCCGTATTTTCTACCTGTCATTTTTTCAAAATCTTTAGCTACTTCTAAAATAACATCCTTAGCAGCTTCCATTGCTTTTGCTTGTTGTGCTTTGTGTTCAAAAAGATATGCTTGTAAGTCTAATGGTCCTATTGCAATTGGTTCTTTTTTATTTAATAAATAATGTTCTGGTTTATATGTTCCAACAAATTCTTTTACTTTTTCATCTTCTTCAAGTTCAATATTTTCAATTGAATGTGATGTTATAAAACCATCTTGGCATATCATAATTGGAAGCATAACATCTTTATGTTCTGCAATTCTATGTGCCATTAATGTATTGTCATATGCTTCTTGGTTATTTTCTGAAAATAGCATAATCCATCCACTATCACGAACTCCCATTGCATCAGAGTGGTCATTATGTATGTTTAATGGACCAGACACAGCTCTGTTTACTAATGATAAAACTATAGGAAGACGTAAACTTGATGCGATGTAAATCATTTCCCACATTAAAGATAAACCATTTGCAGATGTTGCTGTCATTGCCCTTGCACCAGCAGCTTCAGCACCTATACAGGCACTCATTGCACTATGCTCGCTTTCAACTGCAACAAATTCTGTATCAACAGTTCCATTTGCAACAAATGTTGAAAAATATTGAGGTATTTCTGTAGATGGTGTAATAGGGAATGCAGCAACAACATCTGGATTTATTTGTTTCATAGCAGTTGCAGCAGCTTCATTACCACTTAATCTTTCTCGAATACTCATTTTATACACCTTCTTCCTTCATTGTAATTGCTCCAAATGGGCATACTTTTGCACAAACTCCGCAACCTTTACAAAAATCATAATCAAAATCTTCTCTTTTTAAATCTTTGTTTACCGGAATTGAGTCTTCTGGGCAAACAGGAAAACATAAGCCACATTGTTTGCATTTTTCTGAGTTGAAAATTGGTTTTAAGCTTCTCCAATCGCCTGTTTTAAATTTTCTTGCGTTTCCTGCTTTATAAATATTTCCACCTATTGTTAATTTTTCCATAGGTGTTTTTGAATTTATATCACACATTTTAAATCCACCTTGTATAATAAATTTAGGTTTTAAGATACCTATAAACTGTTAATATTTTATAAATTTAGTTAATTTAAGTTTACTTAGTTAATTTTTTTAACTTCATTTAAAGCCATTTTTAAAGCTTTCATATTTCCATCGATAACTTCAGGCTTTTTAGCAAATTTATGTTTAAAAGAGCCTTCCATGTCATTTAGCAATTCTTCGTCTGACATTATATGTGAAACTTTTACTATTGCAGCAAGCATAGGAGTATTTGGAAAATATTTTCCTAAAGTTTCCATAGATACCTTTCTTGCATCAATTGTATAGATATTTCCATTGTAGCCATGTAAAGCATTTTTTAAGTAATTTTCATCTTTTGTTGTATTAATAACGATTGCACCAGTTTCTTTTAGACCTGCTGTAACGTCAACTGTTTCTAATAGTGTGTCATCAACAACAACAACATAGTCAGGTTCATATATATTGCTATGTATAGTAATAGGACAATCACTTATTCTGTTATATGCTGTAATTGGTGCTCCCATTCTTTCTGGTCCATATTCAGGAAATCCTTGAATGTATTTTCCAGTATTAAATGCAGCATCTGCTAAAAGTAATGATGCTGTTTTTGCACCTTGACCGCCTCTACCATGCCATCTTATTTCTATTAGGTTATTCATTTTTATATTGCCTCCTTTAAATATAAAATTATGCATTAAGTATATTCTTAAAAGCCGCTAATGTCAAGTGAAAAAACTATACAAAGGAGTCGAAAAAAATTGCCACCGGTTCCGGGTTTGGATGGCAATTTTTAAATTTTAAAAAAGTTGCAATTGCAACTAAAAAACATGAGTAAATACTATATAATTAACAAGTATAACAAAGGAGGCAGTGAAAATGAAGGTAATAAAAAGAGATGGAAGAGTAGTTGATTATAATAAAGAAAAAATAGTAGTTGCAATTCAAAAGGCAAACCAGGAAGTAATGCAGACTAAAAGAGCAACTAATGAAGAAATAAAAGAAATAGTTAAATATATTGAAGACTTAAATAAAAAAAGAATGTTAGTAGAAGATATACAAGATATTATTGAAGAAAAATTAATGGAAATACATAAGTATGAGCTTGCAAAAAAATATATTGTTTATAGATATACAAGAGCACTTGTTAGAAAGTCTAATACAACAGATGAATCAATATTAGGATTAATTAAAAATCAAAATAAAGAAATTTCTAATCAAGGTCCAAATTCAAATAAAGATGCTGTTTTAGCATCTACCCAAAGGGATTATATTGCAGGAGAGGTATCAAAAGATTTAACCAAAAGAATGTTATTGCCTGAAAAAATTACTAAAGCACATGAAGAAGGAATATTACATTTTCATGATACAGGCTATTTTTTGCAACCTATTTTTAATTGCTGTTTGATAAATTTAGAAGATATGCTAGATAATGGCACTGTAATAAATGGAAAATTAATTGAAACACCTAAAAGTTTTAAAGTAGCATGTATTGTTACAAGTCAAATAATTGCTGCGGTTGCAAGTAATCAATATGGTGAACAATCTGTTGATATTAAGTGTTTAGGAAAATATTTAAGAAAGAGTTATATTAAATTAAAAAAGAAATTAGAGGAAAAATATAAAGGAAAATTATCAGATGACATTATAGAAGATATAGTAAATCAAAGCCTGCAAGCTGAACTTATTTCAGGAGTTCAAACAATGCAATATCAATTAAATACATTAATGACAACAAATGGTAAAGTACCAAATGTAACTTTGTTTTTGAATTTAGATGAAGAAAATAAATATTTAAAAGAAAATGCAATGATTATTGAAGAAATATTAAAACAAAGATATGATGGGATGAAAAATGAAAAAGGAGAAGATGTAAGTCCAGTATTTCCAAAGCTTGTATATGTATTATATGAAAATAATTGCCTAAAAGGGGGAAAATATGACTATATAACAAAACTTGCAACAAAGTGCATACAAAAAAGATTGCAACCATCTTATATATCAGCAAAAAAAATGCGTGAAAATTATGATGGCAATGTGTTTAGTCCAATGGGAAGTAGCAATTTTTTATTGCCATTTAAAAGCAAAGATGGAAACTATAAATTTGAAGGAAGATTTAACCAAGGAGTAGTTAGTATTAATTTACCACAAATAGCAATTGTTTCAGATGGAGATGAAGAAAAATTTTGGAAATTGCTAGATGAAAGACTAGATATATGCTATGAAGCTTTAATGTGCAGACATTATGCATTAATTGGAACTTTGTCAGATACAAGTCCAATTCATTGGAAGTATGGAGCAATTGCACGCTTGAAATCAGGGCAAAAAATAGATGAATTATTGAAAGATGGCTATTCTACAATATCATTAGGGTATATTGGAATATATGAAGTAACCAAATTGATGAAGGGAGTATCACATACAACTTCAGAAGGACATGATTTTGCTATAAAAGTAATGAAAAAATTAGAAGAAACAGCCAAAAGGTGGAAAAAAGAAACAGGATTAGGTTTTGGATTATATGGAATTCCATCAAAAAGTCTAAGTTATAGATTTGCAAAAATTGATAAAGAAAGATTTGGTATTATACGTGATGTTACAGATAAAGGCTATTATACTAATTCATATCATGTAGATGATAGAGAAAAAATGGATGTATTAAAAAGGTTAAGTTTTGAAAATGAATTTCAAAAACTTTCATTAGGGGGAGCTTTATCATATGTAGAAATATCAGATATGAACAGTAATTTAAATGACTTGGAAAAATTAGTTGAATTTATATATAATAACATCCAATATGTGGAGTTTAAACATAAAAAATAGAATATGGTGTAATTTATTTAAATTTTAATATTAGTATTTTTTAAGCAAATTTTAAGATTGTAAATTTATAATAATATTGTAAGATATAAAAGAAAGATGAGGAAATTTAGTATGCAGGTTTTAATAGTAGAAGATGACAAAATTTTATCAGATACAATAAAGCAATGTATAAAAAGTAAATATAGTGTTGAACAAGCATATGATGGACAAGAAGGAGTTTTATTTGCAACCCAGGATATATATGATGTAATAATTTTAGACTTAATGATGCCAATTATGAATGGATATGAGGTTTTGGCTGAACTTAGAAAAAAACATATATATACACCTGTATTGATTTTAACTGCTAAAGATGCTCTAGAAGATAAAGTAAGAGGATTTAATATAGGTGCAGATGATTATTTAGTAAAACCATTTGAAAAAGAAGAGCTAATTGCAAGAATTGATGCAATGATAAGAAGAAATAATAGAACATATATAAAAAATGAATTGATTTTTGAAAATATGAAACTAGATCTAAGTTCAAGAAAAGCATATATTGAAAATAAAGAAATAACACTTCAAGGAAAACAATTTGACATGCTTGAATATCTTATAAATTATAAAGATAAAATAATAACTAAAGAGCAAATTTTTGATAAAATATGGGGATTTAATAGTGAGACAACAACAAATGTTGTAGAAGTATATGCAAGAAATAAAAGAAAAAAATAATGAAGAAAATAAAATACCAAATGAAGCCTTATTAGATGATACTCAAAATCCAAAACCACCACAAAAAGAAGATATAGAACCTGAAAAACAATAAGAGCTATACCCAACCAACCCAAAGGAGTTAAAATTGAAATAAAAATTGCCATTTAAACCCGGAACCGGTGGCAACCCGGAACCGGTGGCAATTTTTATTTCTTCTTTGGTTCAGGTATTACTATATCTTTTGGCTTTTTATCATTAGACTTTGGTCTTAAAGTATTTACATCCTCATAAACAGGAGATATATCTAAATTTGAACCATCGCCAGAAACAATTTCTATTTCTTTTTTATTTTCGTTTTCTTCCATAAAAAAACCTCCACTACTTATTTAAATTTATATTAGCATATAAAAATAAAAAACACAAGAAAAAAATCAAATTATTGACATTAAGCCAAAATCGTGTGATAATATAGAAAGTAAATTTATGAAAAGTAGGAAAAATTATGGAAATTGAACAAACAAAAGCAATAATAGAAGCAATACTTTTTGCAGCAGGAAGACCAGTAACTGAAAATGAATTAATGTTAAATTTAGAACTTTCTAAAGATGATATTAAGCAAATTATTGAAAGTATGAAAGAAGATTATAATAGTCCAAATAAAGGAATAGAATTAATTACTATAGATAATTCATATCAATTATGTACAAAAACGAAATTGCATGAATATATTTATCCAATTATAGATAAAAGAACAAAACCTAATTTGTCAAATGCAGCGTTAGAAACATTGTCAATAATTGCATATAATCCGCGCATTACTAGGGCAGAAATTGAAAATATTCGTGGGGTTAATGTTGATGGTTGCATATATAAATTATTAGAATATGGGGTAATTGAAGAGGCAGGAAAACTAGACCTTCCAGGAAAACCAATGTCATATAAAACAAGTAAGGATTTTTTGCGTATGTTTGGTTACAGTTCTTTAGAAGAATTGCCACAATTACCAAAATTTAAATTAGATGAGAATAGACAAATTGTTATAGATGAATTAATAGAAGAAAATACAAAGCAAGAAAGCAAAGAAATAACACCAATAGAGGCTCCAATGCCCGAAAGGGAGGAAACAGATAAAATAGACAATAATAAATAAAGAAAGAAGGAATTTTAATGAAATTATCACAAACAGGTATGGGAACAACCAAATTAAATAATATAGATGAAATGTACCCAGGGCAAAGTATTTTATTACAAACAGGTCAGCTAGTACAATATGGTGCTGGAATATTTGGTTATAATAATGTTCCATTATTAGTAAGAAGAAATATAGAAAAAATAATACAAGATACATTAAATGAACATGGATGCATAGAGGTATTGCTTCCAACATTGCAACCAGACACAATATGGAAAAATTCAGGAAGATATGATACATATGTAAATGATGGAACAATGTTAATTACTGAATCTAATAAAGGTGTATTTTGTCTTGCACCAACTGGTGAAGAAGCAATGTTAGAATTTGCAAGGGAAAAGCTAAAATCTTATAAAACATTGCCAGCAACATTCTATCAAATAGGAGAAAAATACAGAAATGAAATAAGAACAAGAGGATATTTATTAAGAGGAAAATCTTTTCCAATGCTTGATGCATATAGTTTTGATACTGATAGCGAAAAAATGGCTTATTCATATGAAAATGTAAGGGAAGCATTTTTAGAAATATTTGAAAAAATAGGATTACCAGTAATTCCAATTGTTGCTGACAATGGAGCAATGGGAGGAAAAAAATCTGAAGAATTTATGCTAATTTCAAATCAAGGTGAAGATAAAATTTTATATGATGAAAATACAGGAATTGGATTAAATACAGAAATACTAGAAAGAGATGACTATAAAGAATATTTAAAAAATGAATATGGATATGGATAGAAGACATATCAAATTTAAAAGAAATTAGAACTATGGAATTAGGACATATATTCCAATTAGGTACAAGATATTCTGAAATGATGAATGGAAAATACATAAATAAAGATGGAAAAGAATCATTATATTATATGGGATGCTATGGAATAGGAGTTAGTAGAACTGTTGCAGCTTTATATGAATATTGCTTAATAAATGATGAAAAGTGGGGACCATGTGGATTTGTATTACCAGAAAATATTGCACCATATAAAGTTCAAATTATTCCAAAAGTGGAAAATGAAGAAAAAATGAAATTTGCAAATAGTGTATATTCAAAATTAAATAATAGCGGAATTAGTTGTATAATAGATGATAGAGAAAATCTTACAATAGGGGCAAAAATAAAGGATTCAAAGATACTAGGAACACCATATATAATTGTTATTGGAGATAAACAAGAAGGGGAAATTATAGAATTAGAAGATAACAAAAAAGGTGAAAAAGAATCTCTTACAGTAGAAGAATTAATAAAGAAATTTAGTAAATAAAAAAAGGCATTAGACTTACAAAAAGCCTAATGCCTTTTTTGAAGAAAAAATATTCACTTTTTACGTAAAGAAAACATAATATATAGCAAAATAAAACGTGAAAGGTGGTAGAAAAATGGCCAAATACATAATAAAAGGATCAAACAAGTTAGAAGGAAAAGTTAAAATATCAGGCTCAAAAAATGCAGCACTCCCAATAATTGCAGCAAGTATATTAAATGCAGGAAAAACAACATTATATAATGTACCAAATATACATGATACCCAGATGATGTTTGAAATTTTAAAAAACTTAGGAGGAAAAGTAGAAAAAAAGAATAATAAGATTATAATAGATACATCAAAAATAAAAAAATATGAAATTCCAGAAGACCTAATGAGACAAATGCGTTCATCTGTAATTTTAGCAGGAAGTTTAATTGGAAAATATCAAAAAGCTATATTTTCATATCCAGGAGGATGTGATATAGGAACTAGACCAATAGACTTGCATTTAAAAGGATTCGAAAAATTAGGAATAAATATTACAAAAAACTATGGAAATATTAGTTGCATATGTGATAAAATAGTAGGCGAAAAAATAGACCTAGATTTTCCAAGTGTAGGAGCAACGGAAAATATAATGCTTGCAAGTTGTTTAGGAGAAGGAACAACACAAATAAATAATGCGGCAAGGGAACCAGAAATAATAGACTTGCAAAATTTTTTAAACAAAATGGGAGCCAAAATTCAAGGTGCAGGATCAAACAAAATACAAATAGAAGGTGTAAAAAAATTAAATGATGTAAGTTACAATATAATGCCAGACAGAATAGAAACAGGAACATTTTTATGTGCAGCAGCAATGTCGCAAGGAAATATAATAATTGAAAACACAAACATAAACCATATAACACCAATAATTTCAAAGTTAGAAGAAGCAAACTGTAAACTAAAATTAGAAAAAGACAAAATAGAACTAAAAGCACCAAAGAAACTAAAAGCACTAGAAATAAGAACAATGCCATATCCAGGATTTCCAACAGATATGCAATCAATATTTGTATCAATGTTAACAATAGCAAAAGGGACATCAATAATTGTAGAAAATATATTTGAAAGTAGATATAAATTTACTCAAGAATTAATAAGAATGGGAGCTAAAATAACAATAGAAGGAAAAAGTGCAATTGTAAAAGGAACAAGAAAATTATATGGAGCAAATGTTAATGCAACAGATCTGAGAGGAGGAGCAGCATTAGTATTAGCAGGGATTGTAGCAAAAGGAGAAACAACTATAGAAAATATAGAGTATATACTAAGAGGCTATGAAAATCTTAATAAAAAATTAGAAAACTTAGGAGTAAATATAAAAATGGTATAGAAAAGGGGAAATCTCTTTTCTATACTAAAATAAGAGGTGAAAAAATTTGAGTAAAATACAAGCAAAGCATGAAGAAAAAAATATAAAACAGAAACAAAGGCAAAGAGAAAAAAGAATAAAAGAGATGAAAAAAAATGAAGAAACAGAATTTGACTTTGACACAGAAACTGTTATAAATATGACAAACAAAAACAAAAAAAACTTTATGAAAAAAAATAATGCGGCAATTTCTAAAAATCAAAGAAAAATTGCCAAAAAGAAAAAAAAGAGTAAAAAGAATTATAAAATGGACAAGCCTTGCATTAATAATAATTGCAGGAGCAATATTTGCATTTGCATCACCACTTTTTAATATAACACAAATAGAAGTAATAAATACAAATTTATTAAGTAAAGATAAAGTAATAAGCTTATCTGGAATAAAAAAGGACCAAAATATTTTTAGATTTTTAAAATCAGATGTAATAAAAAAAATAAAAGAAGATCCATATGTTCAAGATGTAAAGATAAACAGGCAATTACCAAACAAAGTTCAAATAGATATAGAGGAAAGACAAAGAAATTTTAGTTTGGAATTTTTAAATGGGTATGCATATATAAATAATCAAGGGTATATATTAGAAATATCTCAGGACAAACTTAATCTGCCAGTTATAAAAGGTGCTAGTACTGAAGAAAACAATATTACACCGGGAAAAAGGCTAGAACAAAAGGATTTAGAAAAACTAGAAGTGGCAATAAAAATAATGACAATTGCAAAAGAAAATGAATTAGACGAAAAGGTCACAAGTATTGACATTTCTAATAAAAACGAATATATTTTATATTTAGAGTCAGAAAAAAAGACAGTATATTTAGGAAATCAGGAAAATTTAACTACAAAAATGTTATATACTAAAAAAATAATAGAAAAAGAATCTGGAAATGAAGGTACAATATACGTAAATGGAGATTTTACAAACAAATTTAAAGCATATTTTAGACAAAAGGTATAAAAAAGAAAGGATGATACTATGAATAAAATAAAAATAAGTATAGTATTAGGAATTATGTGTTTTGCCCTTACATTTGGAATATTTTTACAAATAAAAACTGTAGAAAATTCTAATATGCAAGTTAGTCAAAATTATGAAGAAAATAATTTAAGAGCTGAAGTATTAAAATTTAAAGAAAAATATGACAATAAATTAAAAGAAGTAGAAAAAGCAGAAGAAACACTTGAAAAAGAAAGAGAAAGTGCTACAAAAAATAATTCAGAATTAGAAAATGCTGAACTTCAAATAAAAAAGGCAAATAAGATACTAGGACTTTCAGAAGTAAAAGGACCAGGGGTAATAGTTACATTAAAAGATAGTAAAACAAATTCAGCAAATGTTTTAAATATAAATGATTTGTTGGTACATGACTTAGATGTGTTAAGTGTAATAAATGAATTAAAAAATGCAGGAGCAGAGGCAATATCAATAAATGATCAAAGAATAATATCAACTACAGCAATATCATGTGAAGGAAATGTAATAAATATAAATGGAGAAAAAGTAGGAGTTCCATTTACAATAAAGGCAATTGGACTTCCAGAAAGTTTAGATGCTTTATCAAGACCAGGTGGCTATTTAGAAATATTAAAAAGATATGGTATAGAAGCAGAACTAAAAAAATCTAATGATATAACAATTCCAAAGTATACAGGAAAAATAGAATTTAAATATGGTAAAAGTGTAAAATAGATAAATGTATAAACGAGAAAGGAATGAAGTAGTATGAAAAAAGGCAAAAAGACAATGATGGTAACAATAGGAATTGCATGTTTTGCTTTATCTTGTGTAACATTTATGCAATTTAAAATTGTAAACGAAACAGATATTACATCTATAGAAACAATGAGAGAAGGAGAACTTAGAACAGAACTTGCAAATTGGAAATCTAAATATGAAGAAGCAGATAAACAATATCAAGAACTAGAAGCAAAAGTAGAAGAATACAAACAAAAGAAAGAATCAAATAATGAAACTTCTGAATTGGTTATGGAAGAATTAGAAGAAGCAAATATGAAACTTGGAAAAACAAATATAGAAGGTCAGGGAATAGAAATAACTATAAAACCAAGTCAAAGTGAAGAAATTGCAGCAATAACTGCAGATGATTTAATAAATATTGTAAATTCTTTAAAATCTGCAGGAGCAGAAGCAATATCTATTAATGATGAAAGAATACTAACAATGACAGATATAGTAGATATAAATGAATTGTTTATAAAAGTAAATGGTCAAAGAATATTAAGCCCATATGTTATAAAAGCTGTTGGAAATAAATCTTACCTAGAAAGTGCATTAATAGGCGCAGGTGGAGTTGCAGATAACTTGAAAAAATTAGGACATGAAGTTACAATAATACAAAGTGACAAGGTATTGGTTAAAAAATATGATGGAGACATAACTTATAAATATATTAATGACTAATAAAAAATGGAGGTAGAAAAATGATTTTTATAGTGATAATAATAGGATGTATTTTAGGAGCAATACTTGGAATGAACGCTCCAATGATTTCATATACATATTCAAGTTACTTAGCGATAGCTGTTATTGCTGCATTGGATTCTGTATTTGGAGGAATTGCTTCAGTGGTTAATAAAAAATTTGATATGAAAATATTTATATCAGGATTTTTTGGAAATGCAATACTTGCAATTTTATTAACAATGTTAGGAGAAAAGCTAAATGTAGATATTTACTTAGCAGCAATTGTAGTATTTGTATGGAGAATGTTTATGAATTTAGGAATAATAAGAAGATATTATGTAGAAAAATGGACCAATAAGTTTGCTAAAAAAGACAAAAATAAATAATAAAAAATGTATAAAATTTTTATATATTTATAAAATAAGCGGCTTAAAACCGCTTATTTATTTTGGTTTTTAAATATATTACAAAAAGGTTACAAAAAGATTACAAAAATATAACAATTTCTATTGACATTTTTTTTAAAATGTAATATAAATATCACTAGAAAATTTATTACTTGGAAAATGGAGGAATTAACTTGGCTATAGGAGATATCATAGTAGGTATTGATATAGGAACTACCAAAGTTTGTACAGTTGTAGGAGAAGTAAATAACTTTGGACAAATAGAAACTATAAGCAGTACGTCATATAAGTGTAGTGGACTAAAAAAGGGAAAAATTATAAACGAAGATGAAATTAGTTTAAGCATAGCAAAAACTATTAAAGATGCCGAAGATGAAACAAATTTAAAAATAAATTCAGCATATGTAACTATTCCAGGTAAATATGTAACAATAGTTCAAAATAGCATAGTTAAAGATGTAAAAGACAAATACTCAGGAATATCTATGAAAGATGTTCAAGGTGCAATAAGTCAAATAAAAGACATAGAAGTACCAGAATCACAAGCTTTGGTAGATATTGTATTAGACAAAATTGTATTAGAAAATGGAACAGTAGTAACAGATCCAGTAGGAAGTATAAGTTCAAGTTTTACAATGAATGCACAAATAATTTTAGCCCAAAGAGAATATGTAAGAAAATTAACATCAATATTTAAAAAAGCAGGATTAGAAATTGACGGAATAGTACCTACAACATTAGCTGAAAGAAATTTAGTTTTAGATACAAACGAACTCCATGACAATATAATGTTACTTGACATAGGAGCTGGAAATACAGATATAGGGGTATTTGAGGGACAAACTTTTATATACACAAACTCAATACCAGTTGGTGGAGACAATATAACAAATGATATAGCATTAGTATTAAATATATCAGAAGAGGAAGCTGACAAATTAAAAAGACAATATGGTTTAGCCTTAAAGTCATTTATAGATAATGATAATGACATAATACTAAATACATGTAAAGATACAACAAAAAATAAAATAATAAAAAGTTCTGAATTAATAGAAATAATTGAAGCAAGAATAGAAGAAATGTTTTCAATTATAAATAAAGATATAACAAACCAAGGAATAAAACAAAAAATAAATAATGTTATATTAACAGGACAAGGTATTGTAAATATAAACAAAAGTGATGTGGCAGGAAAAATTAACTTAAACATTCCTGTAAAAATATCAACAGGAAGAGCAATTAGTACAGTAAAACCAAGCTTTAGAACAAGTTATGCACTTGTAAGATATATTGCTGCAAAACCTTTTACAAGAACTGTATCTAGCAGTATAGACACACAATCAAATGACAGTTTCTTTAAAACAATTATAGAAAGAATAAAAGAATTTTTCTATAGTTAATACATATAGTTATTAAATTTTAAGAATATAAATAAAAATTAAGGGAGGAAAAATCAAAATGATGGAATATGATGATAACAACATCACAATGATGGATGGAACAGCTACAATAAAAGTTATAGGAGTAGGTGGAGCTGGAAATAATGCCGTAAATAGAATGATCGAATCAGGAATTAAAGGAGTAGATTTTATTGCTGTTAATACAGATAGACAAGCACTTCAAACTTCTAAAGCAAGCACAAAAATACAAATTGGTGAAAAAATCACAAGAGGTTTAGGAGCAGGAGCTAATCCAGATATTGGAGCACAATCTGCAGAAGAAAATAAATCAGAAGTTGCAGAAATACTAAGAGGAGCTGACATGGTATTTGTTACAGCCGGAATGGGTGGAGGAACAGGTACAGGTGCTGCACCAATAGTTGCTTCTATAGCTAAAGAAATGGGTATATTAACAATAGGGGTTGTTACAAAACCATTTACATTTGAAGGAAAGAAAAGACTTTCACAAGCAGAAAGAGGAATTGAAAGCTTAAAAGGTAAAGTTGATACTTTAGTTGTAATACCAAATGACAAATTATTACAAATTATAGATAGAAAAACATCAATTATCGAAGCATTCAAAATGGCAGATGATGTATTAAGACAAGGTGTACAAGGTATATCAGACTTAATTGCAGTACCAGGTCTTGTAAACTTAGACTTTGCAGATGTAAAAACAATAATGTTAAATACAGGAATGGCACATATGGGAGTAGGTAGAGCATCAGGAGAAAACAGAGCAGAAGATGCAGCAAAAGCAGCTATTGAAAGTCCATTACTAGAAACATCAATAGAAGGAGCAAGAGGAGTAATTATAAATATTACTGGTGGAGAAAACTTAGGATTACATGAAGTAAATACAGCAGCAGAATTAGTACAACGCAGTGTAGATCCAGAAGCAAATATTATATTTGGTACAGTTACAGACCCATCAATGGAAGATGAAATAAAAATTACAGTTATTGCAACTGGATTCGAAAAAAATGAAAATATTTCAAGTATTGGTGTAGATAATTTAGTATCAAAAACATGGGAAAAGAAAATAAATTCAATTCCATCAAGCTCAGATGTTGGTTCATCACAAAATGATTTGGACATACCTTCATTTTTAAGAAAAAATAAAAATAAAAATATGTAATATAAAAAGAACTTAAATTGTTAGATAAAAGGGTTTGACAATTTAAGTTCTTTTATGCTTTTTTATAATATTAATATTTAAATTTATTTTTGTTTAAAATCAACATGCTTATTATAATAAAATAATAATTATAAAAAAATAATCGAATTTTTTAGATTATTTCTTTTTTTCTACAATAGAAAAAGACAGTTTTTTCATAATACAAGTAGTACAATATTTTAGCAGGTGATAAAAATGACAATTTACATAGATGTTGTACTTTTTGAAAATCTAATAATGAACTACATAATTTTACTAGCAACAGGAATTATTCTAAAAATAAAAATCAAACATTTAAGATTAATAATAGCAAGTTTAATAGGAGCAATATATTCGATTTTTGGATATATATCAAATATAAAAGCATATTCAAATATGATATTAAAAATAATACTTTCAATAATAATAATATATGTAGCCTATAATCCACAAGATGTCAAAAAAATGTGGAAAGAACTATTAGTATTTTATTTAACTTCATTTGCGTTTGGAGGTGCAGCATTTGCTCTAATATATATTGTAAAACCACAAGACATACTTATGAAAAATGGACTATTTTTAGGAACATATCCATTAAAACCAGTTATACTAGCTGCAATTGTCACATTTATTTTAATTATTGGAGTATTTAAAATTGTAAAAAGTAAAATATCAAAAAAAGATATGTTTAAAGATATAAAAATAAATATTGAAGGAAAAGAAGTACAAGTAAAAGCAATGGTAGATACAGGAAATATGTTAAAAGAACCTATAAGTGGAAAACCTGTAATAGTTGTAGAACATACACTTTTGTATGATATCTTGCCAAAAGAAATATTAAATAATTTAGAAAAAATCTTAGGAGGTGATATTGAAAGTTTGCCAGATGAGATAAAAAACAAATATATATCAAAATTAAAATTTATCCCATTTTCATCTTTAGGAAAGCAAAATGGAATGCTAATAGGAATAAAACCTACATATGTAGAAGTAATGCAAGAAGAAAATACAAAAAAAGAAGATGTAATTATAGGAATATATAACAAGTCATTTACTAAAAATGGAGAATATAGAGCACTTATTGGGATAGATTTAATCTAAAAAAGGAGTGATAGCATGAAAATTAAAGATTTTATAAAAAACAGTATTAACACAATATGTGCTAAATATATAAATGAAAATAATGAGATAGAATATTTGCCAATATTTTATATAGCAGGTAGTCAAACATTACCACCGCCATTAGAACCAGAAGAAGAACAAAAATATATAGAACAATTAGATAATGAAGATAATTTACTTGCAAGACAAACACTAGTTGAAAGAAATTTAAGGCTTGTTGTATACATAGCAAAAAAATTTGAAAATACAGGAATAGGATTGGAAGATTTGATATCAATAGGTACAATAGGATTTATGAAAGGAGTAAATACATTTAATGCAGACAAAAATATAAAACTTGCAACATATGCATCAAGATGTATAGAAAATGAGATATTAATGTTTTTGAGAAAAAGCAATAGATTAAAAGGAGAGGTATCAATAGATGAACCATTGAACAAGGATGGAGATGGCAATGAATTATTACTTTCAGAAATACTTGGAACAGATCCTGATATAACATCAAGGGACTTAGAAGATGAAGTAGATAAATCATTATTGAAAGCTTCAATATTAAAATTAAATAGTAGAGAAAAAAATATCATGGAAATGAGATTTGGATTTTTAACAGGAAAAGAAAAAACACAAAAAGAAGTTGCAGACGAACTTCGGAATTTCTCAAAGTTATATATCAAGATTAGAAAAGAAAATAATAAACAAAATGAAAAAAGAAATCTCTAGTAAAATTGGATAAAAGTATAAAATGTCTTCTTTTGGAAATAATGTAAATAACAATATTTCCAAAGGAGGTTTTTTATTTGATTAACAAGGTAGAAATTGCCTCAGTAAATACTTCAACATTACCCTTGCTAACTAAAGAAGAAAAAGAAGAACTTTTTATAAAGATAAAAAATGGAGATGAAGCGGCAAGAGAAAAATTCATAAATGGTAATTTAAGATTAGTTTTAAGTGTAATACAAAGATTTTATGGAAGAGGAGAAAACGCAGATGATTTATTTCAAGTAGGATGTGTAGGATTAATAAAAGCAATAGATAATTTTGATCTAAGTCAAAATGTCCAATTTAGTACTTATGCAGTTCCAATGATAATTGGTGAAATAAAAAGATATTTAAGAGATAATAATAGTATTAGAGTTAGTAGATCTGTAAGAGATTTAGCATATAAAGCAATGCAATTTAAAGAAAAATATATAAAACAGCACGGAAAAGAACCAACAATATTAGAAATTGCAAAAGAATTGGAAGTTGAACAAGAAGATGTTTCTTTAAGTTTAGATGCAATACAAGATCCAGTATCATTGCAAGAACCTGTGTATAATGATGGAACAGAAAGTATATATTTAATGGATCAAGTTAAAGATACAAAAAACACAGATGAATTTTGGGTAGAAAATATGACTATAATGCAAGCAATGAAAAAGTTAAATGATAAAGAAAAGATGATAATAAATAAAAGATTTTTTGACGGTAGAACTCAAATGGAAGTTGCAAATGAAATTGGAATATCTCAAGCACAAGTATCAAGGCTTGAAAAAAGTGCGATTGCACATATAAAGAAAACTTATAAATAATTAAGTAAAAGAAAAAAGTATTTTTAGAAATCTTTTTTCTTTTTTTGCATATAATTAATAATGAATATTTATTATAGGAAGGAAATAAAAATGGGAGATAAAGGGTTAGATTTTAAACATAAAGAAGTAATAAATATAAACAATGGAAAAAGACTTGGCTATGTTCAAGATGTTTGTGCAGATTTGGAAACTGGAATGATTACATCTATAATTGTGCCAGGAAGTAATAAAATAATGAGCTTTTTTAATCAAAATAATGATATTGTCATACCATGGCAAAATATAAAATGTATAGGAGATGATTTAATTTTGGTAGAAATATAGATATTCATAGTTAAAATTATATGTTTTTCTTATGATTTACATTATATAAAATGTAAATTATATTTCATACATTTTTAAAGAATTTTGGATTACATTTTACAGGATATATAATTAAAATAAAGAATAGTAACAATTTGCAAAAAGTTTAAAAAAATTTAAAAAATGTGTTGACAAAAATCGACACGTATGTTAAGATAAGAAAGTACCAAGAAAACACAAGAAAATGTAATAAAAAGAAGCAAAAGAATTAGTAATAAATTATATAACTTTAAATTTTACTTACTTCAATTACTAGTTTTTTATTTTGCCAAAAATTACAATAAAATATTTTTAAAAAATATTTTAAAAAAGTGTTGACAAGGACAAAAAAACATAGTATAATACAAATCGTTCCGCAAACAGAAGGAACAAAAGTACATTGAAAAGTAAACAGTAAATATCCTTTAGAGAATAAACCGAAGCGGTATAATTCTTTAACCTAAGAATTAGTACCGAACAAGTAAATTTTTTAAAAGTTTTTTATCAAAAAAAGCAAGAAGCAAAATTAAGAGCTTGAGAAAAACTTAATGTTTGATTTATAGTTAGTCGAAAGACGAAATATAGATACCAAAAACAAGAGAGTTTGATCCTGGCTCAGGATAAACGCTGGCGGCGCACATAAGACATGCAAGTCGAACGAACTTAATCGTTAGTTTACTAATGAAGCGGTTAGTGGCGGACTGGTGAGTAACACGTAAGCAACCTGCCTATTAGAGGGGAACAACAGTTAGAAATGACTGCTAATACCGCATATGCCATAAGTATCGCATGATACAAGTGGGAAAGGAGCAATCCGCTAATAGATGGGCTTGCGTCTGATTAGATAGTTGGTGGGGTAACGGCCTACCAAGTCGACGATCAGTAGCCGAGTTGAGAGACTCTACGGCCACATTGGGACTGAGATACGGCCCAGACTCCTACGGGAGGCAGCAGTCGGGAATATTGCGCAATGGAGGAAACTCTGACGCAGTGACGCCGCGTGCAGGAAGAAGGTTTTCGGATTGTAAACTGCTTTAGACAGGGAAGAAAAAGACAGTACCTGTAGAATAAGCTCCGGCTAACTACGTGCCAGCAGCCGCGGTAATACGTAGGGAGCAAGCGTTATCCGGATTTATTGGGTGTAAAGGGTGCGTAGACGGGAAAATAAGTTAGTTGTGAAATCCCCATGCTTAACATGGGAACTGCAACTAAAACTGTTTTTCTTGAGTGCTGGAGAGGAAAGTGGAATTCCTAGTGTAGCGGTGAAATGCGTAGATATTAGGAGGCACACCAGTGGCGAAGGCGACTTTCTGGACAGTAACTGACGTTGAGGCACGAAAGTGTGGGGAGCAAACAGGATTAGATACCCTGGTAGTCCACACCGTAAACGATGGATACTAGGTGTAGGGTGTGATAAACGCTCTGTGCCGTCGCAAACGCAGTAAGTATCCCACCTGGGGAGTACGGCCGCAAGGTTGAAACTCAAAGGAATTGACGGGGGCCCGCACAAGCAGTGGAGTATGTGGTTTAATTCGACGCAACGCGAAGAACCTTACCAGGGCTTGACATATACAGGAATATGCTAGAGATAGTATAGCTCTTCGGAGTCTGTATACAGGTGGTGCATGGTTGTCGTCAGCTCGTGTCGTGAGATGTTGGGTTAAGTCCCGCAACGAGCGCAACCCCTGTTCTTAGTTGCCAGCGAGTAATGTCGGGAACTCTAAGAAGACTGCCGGTGATAAATCGGAGGAAGGTGGGGACGACGTCAAATCATCATGCCCTTTATGTCCTGGGCTACACACGTACTACAATGGCTGTAACAAAGGGAAGCGAAGCCGCGAGGTGGAGCAAAACCCAAAAAAGCAGTCTCAGTTCGGATTGAAGGCTGAAATTCGCCTTTATGAAGCCGGAATTGCTAGTAATGGCAGGTCAGCATACTGCCGTGAATACGTTCCCGGGCCTTGTACACACCGCCCGTCACACCATGAGAGTTGGGAATACCCGAAGCCTGTGAGCTAACTTTTAGAGGCAGCAGTCGAAGGTAGAATCAATGATTGGGGTGAAGTCGTAACAAGGTAGCCGTATCGGAAGGTGCGGCTGGATCACCTCCTTTCTAAGGAGAAACTTTAAAGGATTTACTGTTTATTTTTCAATGTACTTTTACAACTAATTAAAGTTGATTGTACATTAAAAACAGAGTAAGGCTCATTAAACAGAAGATGACTATTGATGACTCTAAAATATGGGCTCATAGCTCAGATGGTTAGAGCGCACGCCTGATAAGCGTGAGGTCGATGGTTCGATTCCATTTGAGCCCACCATATAAGTTTCTATATAAAATGAAACTTATAAAGTACATTGAAAAATATATAGATGAAAATAAGGTAAACTAGAGAATCTAGTAAAAAAAGTTTTAGGATTTACTTAAAAAACCAGACTTAAGAAATTAAGTAAAAAGGTTAAGCTACTAAGAGCGTAGGGTGAATGCCTTGGCACCAAGAGCCGATGAAGGACGTGATAAGCTGCGAAAAGCTGTGAGTAGGAGCAAATATCCATTTAATCACAGATGTCCGAATGAGGGAACTCAGGTCGTGGAAAAAGACGGCCTATCTATACATGAGTAAAGTAGTGTATAGAGGGGAACGTGGGGAACTGAAACATCTAAGTACCCACAGGAAAAGAAAGAAAACTCGATTCCTAAAGTAGTGGCGAGCGAAATAGGAAGAGCCTAAACCAGAAGAAGTAATTCATCTGGGGTTATGGACTACATAATTGATTCAAGAGATTTAGCAGAATTGTTTGGAAAGACAGACCAAAGATAGTGAAAGTCTAGTATGCGAAAAATCAATTGACATGGTAGTATCCGGAGTAGTGCGAGACACGTGAAATCTCGTATGAAGATTGGGGGACCACCCCCAAAGGCTAAATACTACTTGGTGACCGATAGTGAAGCAGTACCGTGAGGGAAAGGTGAAAAGAACCCCGGGAGGGGAGTGAAAAAGAACCTGAAACCCTATGTTTACAAGCAGACAAAGCACGTTAAGGTGCGATATCGTACTTTTTGTAGAACGGTCCGGCGAGTTATTTTATATGGCAAGATTAAGTACTTAAGGTACGAAGTCGAAGAGAAATCGAGTCTGAAAAGGGCGAAAAAGTCATATGAAATAGACCCGAAACCGAGTGACCTATCCATGGTCAGGATGAAGCTTGAGTAAAATCAAGTGGAGGACCGAACCCATAAGCGTTAAAAAGCTTCGGGATGACTTGTGGATAGCGGAGAAATTCCAATCGAACTCGGAGATAGCTGGTTCTCCTCGAAATAGTTTTAGGACTAGCCTTGTTAAGTAGTATATGGGGGTAGAGCACTGAAGGAGCTAGGGGCCAAACCAGGTTACTGAACTCTATCAAACTCCGAATACCATATACGTAAAAACAGGAGTCAGACTGCGGGAGCTAAGTTCCGTGGTCAAAAGGGAAAGAGCCCAGATCGTCAATTAAGGTCCCAAAGATATAGTTAAGTGGGAAACGATGTGATTTTGCGTAAACAACCAGGATGTTGGCTTAGAAGCAGCCATTCGTTTAAAGAGTGCGTAATAGCTCACGGTCGAGTGAAGTTGCGCGGAAAATTACCGGGGCTAAACTATACACCGAAATTGCGGATTCATGAGTAAGCATGAGTGGTAGAGGAGCATTCTATAGTAGGACGAAGCAAGATCGAAAGGATATGTGGACGAGATAGAAGAGAGAATGCCGGAATAAGTAGCGAAAGCGTGGTGAGAATCCATGCCATCGAAAGTCTAAGGTTTCCTGGGGAAGGTTCGTCCGCCCAGGGTAAGTCGGGACCTAAGGTGAGGCCGAAAGGCGTAGCCGATGGACAGCAGGTAGAAATTCCTGCACTACCGAAATACTTAAAAGATGCAAGGGACACAGGAGTGGAAGGAAAGCGAGGAAGAGGAAAGACTCGTATCGAAAGATATAGTGAAAATTAAAGTAACGAATTTCCAAGAAGCACACTGGCGAGAAAAGCTTGTAGATATTGTATAGAGGTACCCGTACCGCAAACCGACACAGGTAGATGAGGAGAGGATCCTAAGATGAGCGAGAGAAGCATTGTTAAGGAACTCGGCAAACCAACCCCGTAACTTAGGGAGAAGGGGTGCCTATGTAAAAATAGGCCGCAGAGAAGAGGCCCAAGCAACTGTTTAACAAAAACACAGGTTTCTGCTAAATCGAAAGATGAAGTATAGGAGCTGACGCCTGCCCAGTGCTGGAAGGTTAAGGGAAAATGTAAGTACAGAAGTATGAAGCATAGAACCAAAGCCCCAGTGAACGGCGGCCGTAACTATAACGGTCCTAAGGTAGCGAAATTCCTTGTCAGGTAAGTTCTGACCCGCACGAAAGGCGTAATGATTTGGGCGCTGTCTCGACAATGTACTCGGCGAAATTGTAGTACTAGTGAAGATGCTAGTTACCTGCGACAAGACAGAAAGACCCCATGGAGCTTTACTGTAGCTTGATACTGGGTTTCGATAATTTATGTACAGGATAGGTGGGATGCAAAGAAGCAAGTGCGCCAGCATTTGTGGAGCAGACGTTGGGATACCACCCTTAAGTTATTGGAATTCTAACCTGTAGTCATGAACTGGCTAGGGGACAATGTCAGGCGGGCAGTTTGACTGGGGCGGTCGCCTCCAAAAGAGTAACGGAGGCGCGCAAAGGTTTCCTCAGCGCGGACAGAAATCGCGCAAGAGAGTGCAAAGGCAGAAGGAAGCTTAACTGAGAGACTGACAAGTCGACCAGATACGAAAGTAGGTCTTAGTGATCCGGCGGTAGTGAGTGGAAATGCCGTCGCTCAACGGACAAAAGTTACCCTGGGGATAACAGGCTTATCTCCCCCAAGAGTTCACATCGACGGGGAGGTTTGGCACCTCGATGTCGGCTCATCACATCCTGGAGCGGAAGTACGTTCCAAGGGTTGGGCTGTTCGCCCATTAAAGTGGTACGCGAGCTGGGTTCAGAACGTCGTGAGACAGTTCGGTCCTTATCTGTCGCAGGCGCAGGATATTTGAGGGGAGTTGACCTTAGTACGAGAGGACCAGGTTGAACTTACCAATGGTGTATCAGTTGTCATACCAATGGCACGGCTGAGTAGCTAAGTAGGGAAGGGATAAACGCTGAAAGCATCTAAGTGTGAAGCCCACCCCAAGATAAGATATCCCATACCGTAAGGTAGTAAGATTCCACAAAGACTATGTGGAGATAGGTTGGAGGTGTAAGTGCAGTAATGCATGTAGCTGACCAATACTAATAAATCGAGGGCTTAACCACAATTTTAAAGATTAAACCCTAAAACTTAAATTTCATCTATGTATTTTTGAGTGTGCTTGAATTGCATACTATAATTTTCTAGTGACTATGACATTTAGGGTAATACCTGTTCCCATTCCGAACACAGAAGTCAAGCCTAAATGTGCCGAAAATACTTGCGGGTTACCCTGCTGGGAAGATAGGTTGTTGCTAGATTTTTTTTATTAAAAAGTTTTAAGGGAAGATATAAAAAAGATAATATTGTAATTAAATATTGTTTTTTTATGTCTTTTTTTACTTTAATTTTTACAAATATAATGATATAATGTGTTATGTTTAAAGCTAAAAAAGAAAAATAGGAGGAAATAATATGGGAAAAGTAATGTGGAAACCAGGAACATTTTTGTATCCAATACCAGCTGTTATGGTTTCTTGTGGAGATATGGAAAAGTCAAATATTATAACTGTTGCATGGACAGGAATATTAAATACGGATCCTGCAATGGTATATATATCTGTAAGACCTAATAGATATTCTTATAATTTAATAAAAGAACAAGGAGAATTTGTTATAAATTTAACAACAAAGGATTTGGTACAACAGACTGATTGGTGCGGAGTTAGAAGTGGAAAAGATTATGATAAATTTAAAGAAATGAATTTGCATAAGGAAAAGGCTAATTTTGTAAAGTGCCCATTAATAAAAGAAAGTCCTGTATCTGTAGAATGCAAGGTTAAAGAAATAAGAGAACTTGGAACACATCATATGTTTGTTGCACAAGTTTTAGCAATTAATGCAGATGAAAAATATATAGACGAAAATGGTGCATTTGATATATCGAAATGCAATTTAATAGCATATTCAAATGGTGGATATTATGAGCTTGGAAAAAAACAAGGAAAGTTTGGATTTTCAGTGCAAAAAAAGAAAAAAGAAAAAATAAAAAAATACTTAAAATTCATTGACATATATGGTTTTATATGGTAAAATATTCAAGCGTATGTATATTACGGACATACGATCACATCGTTTCAAAAAAAGTAATGTAAAAATTCGGAGGTGTATATAAATGGCAGCAAAAGGACCAAGAGAAAACATAACATTAGAATGTACAGAATGTAAAAGAAGAAATTACATGACGTCAAAAAATAAAAGAAATAATACAGATAGACTAGAAATAGTAAAATACTGTAAATACTGTAAAAAACGTACAACACACAAAGAAACAAAATAGAAAAAATAAGCTATTTTAAGGAGGAAATAAAATGGCTAAAAAAGAACAAGCAATAAATAAAAAAGAAAAAAAAGGTAAAAAAGATAAGACAAGCTTTTTTAAAGGATTCAAAGCAGAACTAAAAAAGGTAAACTGGCCATCAGCTAAACAATTAGCTAATAATACATTAGCTGTTATTGTAATAGTATTGATTTTAGCTGCGATAGTATTTGTACTAGATATTACATTTGAGGCAGCAAATAAATATGGTTTAGATAAAATTAAAGAATCAGTTGTATCTTCAAGCCAAGAACAATCAACAGATGAAAATGCTTCCCAAACAAATGAAGGAGCAGAGCAATCATCTGAAGAAACAACAACAACAGAAAATCAAGTAACAAGTACTGATGAACAACCAGCACAATAAAGAATAATATAAGGAGGCCCAATATGTCTCGGAAAAGATTATGATATGGAGCCAAGATGGTATGTTGTACATACATATTCTGGTTACGAGAATAAAGTAAAAACAGACTTAGAAAAAACAGTTAAGAATAGGGAATTAGAAGATTTCTTTTTTGATATCATTGTTCCAATGGAAGAACAAATAGAAATAAAAGATGGAAAAAGAAAAGCTAATTTAAAAAAAGTATTTCCAGGTTATGTTTTAATAAAAATGATTGTAACAGAAGAGACTTGGTATATTGTTAGAAATACAAGAGGAGTTACAGGATTTGTAGGATCTGGAACAGATCCAATTCCGCTAACAGATGATGAAATAAGAAATATGGGATTTGAAGATGTACCAATAAATGTTGATTACGAAGTAAATGAACAAGTACAGGTAATGAACGGACCATTTGAAGGTTTTGTAGGTACAGTTCAAGAAATAAATACAGAAAAGCACAAAGTTAAAGTTTTAGTATCTATGTTTGGTAGAGAAACACCAGTAGAATTAGAATTTTCTCAAGTGCAAAAAGTTAAATAAGAGCAAATTAAAAGGAGGTGCCATATAAAATGGCAGAAAAAGAAATTTCAAATATTATCAAATTACAAATAGAAGCAGGTAAGGCAACACCAGCTCCACCAGTTGGTCCAGCTTTAGGTTCAAGTGGTGTTAATATCATGCAATTCGTTAAAGAATTTAATGATAGAACAGCTAATCAACCTGGAATGATAATACCAGTTGTTATAACTGTATACAAAGATAAATCTTTTGAATTTATAACAAAAGTACCACCAGTAGCAGTATTAATTAAAAAAGCAATTAAAATTGAAAAAGGTTCAGGAAAACCAAACAAAGAAAAAGTTGCTAAAATAACAAAAGAACAAGTTAAAGCAATTGCAGAACAAAAAATGCCTGACTTAAATGCTGCATCACTTGAAACAGCAATGAGTATGGTAGAAGGAACTGCTAGATCTATGGGTGTAGTAGTTACAGAATAATAAAAATAATATTGGGAGAGTATAGCTCGTTAGAACCAAAGGAGGTAAAAAGATGAAAAAACAAGGTAAAAGATATGCAGAAAGTGCAAAATTAGTTGAAAAAAACAAAGAATATGAAATTAAAGAAGCATTAGAATTAATTGAAAAAATGCCAAAAGCAAAATTTGACGAAACAGTTGAATTACATGTTAAATTAGGTGTAGATTCTAAACATGCTGACCAACAAGTTAGAGGTACAGTTGTACTTCCAAATGGTACAGGTAAAACACAAAAAGTTTTAGTATTTGCTAAAGGACCAAAAGCAGAAGAAGCAACAAAAGCAGGAGCTGACTTTGTTGGGGCTGAAGAATTAATACCAAAAATTCAAAACGAAAACTGGTTTGATTATGACGTAGTTGTTGCTACACCAGACATGATGGGTGTAGTTGGAAGATTAGGTAAAGTATTAGGACCAAAAGGTTTAATGCCAAACCCTAAATCAGGAACAGTTACAATGGATGTTACAAAAGCTATAAATGAAATTAAATCTGGTAAAGTAGAATATAGATTAGATAAAACTAATATTATACATTTATCATTTGGTAAAGTATCTTTTGGAACAGAAAAATTATTAGAAAACTATGAAACAATCATAAATGCTATTATAAAAGCTAAACCAGCAGCTGCTAAAGGACAATATATTAGAAGTGTTGCTGTAACAACAACAATGGGACCTGGTTTATATATAGACCAAAAATAATTTAAATTTAGTATAGCCAAAGACAGTAGGCAACAACTAAGTCCTACCTAGGTATATAATTTGAGTACAACGCACTCTTTATATGCCTATGGCTATAAAGAGTGTTATTAATTTTATTTAATAAATACTAAAACTTTAGGAGGTGAAATTTAATGGCAAGTGAAAAAATACTAAACCAAAAGAAAGAAGAAGTATCAGCATTAGCTGCTAAAATGAAAGAAGCAAAGCTAGTACTTTTAACAGATTACAGAGGAATTAATGTTGAAGATGTTACAAATCTTAGAACAGAATTAAGAAATGCAAAAGCAGAATATAAAGTTATAAAAAATAATATAACAAGAAGAGCTTTAGCTGAATGTGGAATTGAAGGATTAGAAGAACAATTAACAGGACCAACAGCTGTAATAATGAGTAATGAAGATTATTTAGAACCAGCAAAAGCAATATACAAATTTAGCAAAGATAATGATTTTTATAAAATCAAAGGTGGAGTAATTGAAGGTAAAGTAATGACAGCAGAAGAAATAATTACTTTAGCAAAATTACCATCAAGAGAAACATTATTATCAATGCTTGCTGGAGCTTTACTTGGAAATATCTCAAAACTTGCAGTTGCACTTGATCAAGTTAAAGTACAAAAAGAATCAGCAGAAGCATAATCAATTTAATAGGGTAGTGACCAACACTAGTAAATAATAAAATTTAGGAGGATTATAAAATGAATAAAGAAGAAATGATTGAAGAAATCAAAAAAATGACAGTAGTTGAATTAGCTGACTTAGTAAAAGCTATAGAAGAAGAATTTGGAGTATCTGCAGTAGCAGCTGCTGCACCAGCAGCTGGAGGAGCAGCTGGAGCTGCAGCAGAAGAAAAAACATCATTTAATGTTGTTTTAGCTAGCGCTGGAGATCAAAAAATAAAAGTTATAAAAGTTGTTAGAGATGCTACAGGATTAGGATTAAAAGAAGCTAAAGACTTAGTAGATGGAGCACCAAAAACAGTTAAAGAAAACGTTTCTAAAGAAGAAGCAGAAGAATTAAAAGCTAAATTCTCAGAAGTAGGAGCTGTTATTGAATTACAATAATAATTAAAAGAAAACGGTTATAATTTATATAACCGTTTTTATATTGCTTAAAATATACTTTGATTTTTTAAAGTAAAAATATATTTTTATTTTTTTGAATTTAAAATATCGGTGCAATCTTTTATTACTTCATTTTCATTAATATTTAATAATTTTCTATTTTCCATTAATATATTACCACCAATAATTGTAGTTATAACATTTGTACCTTTTGCATTATAAACAATGTCAGAAAAAATATCATTGATTGGTTGTAATATTATATCAGATAAATCTAATATAATTAAATCTGCCAATTTACCTTCTTCAATACTTCCAATTAAATTATCTTTATTTAATGCTTTTGCTCCATTTATTGTAGCAAGCTTTAATATTTCATAAGCTGGAAGAAGTTTTGGATTTTCATTAATTCCTTTTTGTAAAAGTCCTGTAAATTTCATGGTTTCAAACATATCCAAATTAGATCCACTTCCTTGTCCATCAGTGCCAAGAGAAACTATAATGTCATTTTCAATCATTTTGGAAATATCTGCAATTCCACAGCCAAGTTTTAAATTACTTATAGGGCAATGAGCAACTTTAATGTTAAGTTTTTTAAATACTTCAATGTCATTATTAGAAAGTTTTACACAATGTGCAAAAATACTGTTTGTATTTTCAAAAAGTTCATTTACAATTTTATAAGGAGTAATACCATTATAGTTATTTGATATGTCTGTTATTTCTTTTGAATTTTCTAAGTAATGCATATGAATATTTAAGTTATATTTTTTTGCTAAATTTATGGCCTTTTGAACACAAGGCTTACTTGCTGTATATAAGCCATGAATTCCAATACTAATATATATGTTATTTAATTTATTGTTATAGTTAGAAATTAAATTTTCAAGTTCTAAAAATCTTTGTTCCATTCCTCCGCCAGCGTCCATTACTACTCGTGTAAGTTCACACCTTACACCGGTTTTTATTACTGCTTTAATTATATCTTCTGTGAAAAAATATTGATCGTTTGCTGTTGTAGTTCCTGTTTTTATCATTTCAATGCAAGATAATAATGATGCTTTATAAATATCATCAGGTTCTAGTTTGTCTTCTATCGGCCATATTTTTTGTGTTAACCAGTCTTGAGTAGTATAACCGTCAACAGATTCTCTAAAAATACTCATAGGAATATGAGCGTGTGTATTTATAAAACCTGGAAGAACATATTTATTACTTGCATCAATAATATTTAAAGATTTTTCTGAGTTAATATTTTTTCCAATTTGTTTTATTTTATCATTTTCTATTAAAACATCTATTCCATATTCAATTTTTTCTCTATTTTCAGCCATTGAAATGAGGTTACAATTTTTAATTAATATATCCATATATATAATTATTCCTTTCTTTTTTTTATTATTATAAATATTTTACTATATAAAAAAATTAAAAACAATATTTCAAAAAAATATTGTATAAAAAATATAAGTTGGTGTATAATCTATTTTGATGAAAGGAGTGATAAAATGGACAGAAAAGTTAAAGTTGTGCAATATGGAGTTGGCAAAATGAGTTTATACACAATGAGATATGTTTATGAAAAAGGAGGAGAAATAGTAGGGGCAGTAGATGTAAATCCAAACGTTATTGGTAAAGATATTGGTGAAATATTAGGAACTGATAATAAAAATGTAAAAGTTGTAAGTGCTGATAATGCAGAAGAAATGCTAAAACAAGCTAAACCAGATATCGTAATTGTAACAACAATGAGTTTATTAAATGATGTAAAAGACGCATTAATGTTATGTGCAAAACTTGGAATAAATGCTATAACAACATGTGAAGAAGCTTTTTTCCCTGAAAATTCTAATCCAAATGTTACAAAGAAAATAGACGAGCTAGCAAAACAAACTGGATGTACAATTACTGGAAGTGGTTACCAAGATATTTATTGGGGACAATTAATTTCAAGTATAGCAGGGTCAACACACAAAATTACTAAAATAAAAGGAAGTTCAAGTTATAATGTAGAAGATTATGGTATTGCTCTTGCAAAAGCTCATGGAGCTGGATTAACGTTAGAAGAATTTGATAAAGAGGTTGCATCTGTTGATAGAATTTCAGATGAACAAAGACATAAAGTAATAGAAGAGGGAGATTATTTACCATCATACATGTGGAATGTAAATGGTTGGTTATGTGAAAAACTAGGATTAACTATAAAATCACAAACACAAGAAACAGTTCCTCAAACTTATAAAGAGGATATTTATTCTTCAACTTTAGGAATGACAGTAAAAGCTGGTGATGCAACAGGAATGAGTGCTGTTGTTACTACTACAACTGAAGAGGGAATTACACTTGAAACAGAATGCATAGGAAAGGTATATTCAAAAGAAGATTTTGATAAAAATGAATGGACAATAATTGGTGAGCCTGATACAACATTAGTTATAAATAGGCCAGCAACAGTTGAACTTACATGTGCAAGTATAGTAAATAGAATACCTGATGTTATAAATGCAAAAACTGGTTATGTTCCAACAGAGCAAATGGGAGAATTAAATTATAGAACAAAACCTCTAAATGAATATGTAAAATAGAAATTTACAAATAATGTAAAAAAGCTTGATTTTCAAGCTTTTTTATGTTATACTATTAATAGTTGTTTAATAAAAAATTAAGAGAGGTGAAAAACTTAAAGCAAAAGCTTTAAGAAATAATATGAAAAAAGAAAGAACATTTGTTAATCCTTTTAAATTATTCTTTGGAGCTTCAGAAAATTATAACCAATTATCTCAAACAGATGCTATTGATGCATCTAACTTGTCAGCTGAAGAAAAAGCAGAATTAAAAAAAGCCTTAAAAGAAGTAGAAAAGTTTGAAAAGGAAATGAATAAAACAATAGAACAAGTAAAACATAAAAATACTAAGGTACAAAGTGCTAAATATAATAAAGATACAGCAATTAATAGAAATAAGGGAAAAGAGATAGAAAAAGAAAGAGATTAATTGTAACTAGAAATACAAGAAATTTTTATTTTCTTGTATTTTTATCTTGACAAATGGCTAAAATACAAGTATAATAATTATCGTTAATTACATATGGCGAGATAGCTCAGCTGGCTAGAGCATTCGGTTCATACCCGACAGGTCGGTGGTTCGAATCCACTTCTCGCTACCAAAAAAGGACATTTATAAATGTCCTTTTTTATATTATAGGAAAGTTCTCCGAACTTCCTATAATATAAATATATTGCACAGAAATTTGCTTTGCAAATTCCGCACACGAACAAAGACGCGGACTTTAAAATGTTTTAATAACTTTTGTACTTATTAAAACATTTTAAAGTCCGCGTCTTTGTTCTTATTCTTTTTTATCATCTAATAATAAATTTAATATTTTAGGATATATTTCAGAAGCATTTTGCTTCCAATTGTCTACAATCCTTTTTGCACGTTCACGAGAACCTGCAAATGTCTTTACTTCAAAAATTGTTTCATTATTTTCGACTATTTTACATTTTATTGTATAATCATTTTCACTTTTTGGTGTAAATTCAGCAATAACTGAAGATTCTTCTTCTATAGTAGATAATTCTTTTTTAAATAAATTATCAGCTTTTAATTTTACAATACCAGGTAATACTTCTTTTGTAAGAGATAATGCATTTTTGCCTTCAGACGTAATTTTTATAAGTGGTTCTTCGTCTTTTGTATATATACCTACTAGCTTTGAATCGATTAAATCAGTTAAAACTTGTTTATAATAGAAGTAATTAATATTATTTACAGAAGATACTATTTTAAATAAATCATCTTGTCTAATATCGTTATCAATTTGATTTAATATATATAAAATCAAAACCTTATTTTCAGCCAAAGTAGTATTATCTGAATTAAATATCATAAATAGCACTCCTTACCTTATTTTTTTGAATTATATCACGTTTATGAAAAAAAGTAAAATAAATTCTTTAAATTTTATAAAAATAGTGATATAATATATGATGCATTAAAGATAGAAAGGAGTTATAAATATGAAAAAAGGAAAAGTAGTATTAGTAGGAACAGGATTTGTAGGAATGAGTATGGCATATTCAATGCTAAACAGAGGAGGCGTTAGTGAACTTGTTTTAATAGATATAGATAAAGATAAAACAATAGGTGAGCAAATGGATTTATCACATGGTTTACCTTTTGCACCACAAAAAATGATAATCAAAGCAGGAGATTATGATGAATGTAAAGATGCTCAAATAGTTGTAATAACAGCAGGAATTGCTCAAAAACCAGGACAAACAAGATTGGAACTTGCTAAAACCAATACAAAAATAATGAAAAGTATAACACAAAGCATAATGGCAAGTGGATTTAATGGAATAATAATTGTTGCAAGTAATCCAGTTGATTTAATGACATATGTTGTAGCAAAAGTTTCTGGTTTACCAAAAAATCAAGTATTTGGTTCAGGTACAGTTTTAGATACTGCACGTTTAAGATATATAATGTCTGGTTATTTAAAAGTATCAAGTAAAAACATACATGCATATATAATGGGGGAACATGGAGATTCTTCATTTGTTCCATGGAATCATGCATATGTTGGATGTAAAAAAGTTACAGATGTAATGGCAGATAATAACCATCCAATGAAAGATTTAGAAAAAATTCACGAAGATGTAGTTAATGCTGCATATGAAATTATAGAGAAGAAGAAGGCAACTTATTATGGAATTGGTATGGCATTAAGTAAAATTGTTAAATCTGTAATTGACAACGATAATTCTATTTTAACAGTATCTACATATTTAAAAGATGGTCAATATGGTCAAGATGATATTTATATAGGTGTCCCAGCAATTATTAATTCTAAAGGTGTTAGGGAATTATTAGAATTAGAATTAAATAAAACAGAACAAGAAAAACTTGATAATAGTTGCAAGATTATTAAAGAAATGAGAGAAGAGTCAATTGATAAAATAATAGAAGAATAAAAATTAAGGCTACTAAACTTTTTAGTAGTCTTTTTTATAAATTATTAATTTAATGATATTTTCTTTATATAATTATAATTATTTTTACATAAAATATAAAAAAAGTTTAAAACTGGTTGACATACGGCTGAAAGCATTGTATAATATATAAGCATGAGTTTAGCGTTGAAACCAAATGTGGCTACGTCTCTACGGAATTAAGGGATGGAGGGAACTTTGGTGGAGTATGTCATGGCAAAGACCAGGCGGTAAGTTAAGAAAGCTCTGAAATCCGTAAAGTTAGAGCAATCATATGCATAAAAATGTATAAACATAGCACACTTATCCCAAAATCATCATGCATATTGGGATTTTTATATAGGTGATATTCAAAACACCAGAGTGCGTTTTAACTTGCCAACTAGTAATTTAAAACAAAGGCTTAAGTAAAGCCTAAAAACATTATTTTATAAAAGGAGGGAAAATTACAATGGCAAAAAGTACAGTAGTAACTAGCGAAAAAATAAGAATAAGACTAAAAGCTTATGACCATGTAGTTTTAGATCAGTCTGCTGAAAAAATAGTAGATACTGCTAAAAAAACAGGAGCAAAGGTATCAGGTCCTATTCCATTACCAACACAAAAAGAAATCGTAACAATTTTACGTTCTCCACACAAATACAAAGATTCAAGAGAACAATTTGAAATGAGAACACATAAAAGAGTTATCGATATTCTTTACCCAACACAAAAAACAGTTGACAGTCTAATGAAATTAGAATTACCAGCTGGTGTTGATATAGAAATAAAATTATAATCTGCATATAAATGTAGAAACAAAAAACCAAGCTGGTATAACATTTTAAAAATGCAATTTAATATATCAGCCAATAGTTAGGAGGAAAATTTAAAATGAAAAAAGGAATAATCGGAAGAAAAATTGGAATGACACAAATATTTGATGAAAAAGGAAACGTAATTCCAGTAACAGTTATAGAAGCTGGACCATGTGTAGTAGCACAAGTAAAAACAGTAGAAACTGATGGTTATGATGCTATACAATTAGGATTTGGCGAAATTAAAGACAAACATATAAACAAACCAGAAAAAGGACATTTTGCAAAAGCAAAATTGGCAAACAAAAAACATTTAAGAGAATTCAGATTAGATTCATTAGAAGGAATCAAAGTTGGAGATGAACTTAAAGCAGATGTTTTTGAAGCTGGAGATAAAATAGATGTTCAAGGAACATCAAAAGGAAAAGGTTTCCAAGGTGTTATAAAAAGACATGGACAACACAGAGGACCAATGGGACATGGATCTATGTATCATAGAAGACCAGGTTCAATGGGACCAACTTCAACACCAGGTAGAGTATTTAAAGGTAAAAGACTTCCAGGACATATGGGAAGAGTTACAGTTACAATTCAAAACCTAGATGTTGTTAGAGTTGACTTAGATAAAAATGTAATATTAGTAAAAGGAAGTGTTCCTGGAGCAAAAGGAGCAATTCTAAAAGTAAAATCAGCTGTAAAGGCTAGTAAATAATAGGAAGGAGGAAATAAAATCATGCCAAAAGTAGATGTATACGATATAAAAGGTAAAAAAGTTAGTGATGTTGAATTAGCAGATAGTGTATTTGGAATTGAACCAAATGAAGCAGTAGTACATAGCGTACTTGTAAATTATTTAGCTAATCAAAGACAAGGTACACAAAGTACAAAAACAAGAGCAGAAGTTCGTGGTGGTGGTAAAAAACCATGGAGACAAAAAGGAACAGGTAGAGCAAGACAAGGAAGTATTAGAGCTCCACAATGGATAAAAGGTGGTATAGCTTTAGGACCAAAACCTCGTTCATACAAATATACAGTAAATAAAAAAGAAAGAAGACTTGCTATTAAGTCAATATTAAGTTCTAAAGTATTAGAAAAAGAATTAACAGTAGTAGATAAATTAGAATTAGCTGAAATCAAAACAAAAACAATGGTAAAAGCTTTATCAGATTTAAAAGTAGAAGGAACAACATTAATTATCCTTCCAGAACAAAATAAAAATGTTTTAATGTCAGCAAGAAATATTGAAGGTGTAAAAACAATTTTAATAAACAACATTAATGTATTTGATTTATTAAAATACAATAAATTAGTTCTACCTCTAGAAACTGTTAAAAAATTAGAGGAGGTGTACGCATAATGTTACCAGAAGAAATTATAATAAGACCAGTTGTTACAGAAAAAAGTAACGATGAATTACAACAAGGAAAATATACTTTCGAAGTAAACAAAAAAGCGACAAAAGTTCAAATAGCAAATGCTGTTGAAAAACTTTTTGAAGTTAAAGTATTAAAAGTAAATACAATGACTGTAAAAGGAAAAACAAAAAGAGTTGGATACCATGTAGGAAAAACATCAGATTGGAAAAAAGCTATAGTTACTATAGATACAGAATTATCTGAAAAAACTTACTTAGGTAAAGGCGGAAAAGAAGTAAAAATGTCTAAGAAATACAAAGATTCAATTGATGAATTTATGGGAGCTTAGAAAATAATAATTATCGGGAAAGAACCCGGAAAATAAAGAATATCTGCAAATGGAGCAGGAAAAAATCCATTAAAAAATATAAAGGAGAGATTAAATCATGGGAATGAAATCATTTAAACCATATACACCATCTAGAAGAAACATGACTGTATCTACATTTGAAGAAGTTACTAAAAAAACTCCTGAAAAATCTTTATTAGCTACAAAAAAGAAAAATGCAGGAAGAAATTCATATGGTAGAATAACAGTACGTCATCAAGGTGGAGGAAATAGACAAAAATATAGAATAATAGATTTTAAAAGAAATAAAGACAATATGGAAGCTACAGTTATTGGAATTGAATATGATCCAAATCGTAGCAGTAATATAGCTTTAATCCAATATGAAGATGGAGAAAAAGCATATATATTAGCACCACAAGGAATTACGGATGGAAGTAAAGTAGTATCTGGAGAAAGTGTTGATATTAAACCAGGAAACTGTATGCCAATATCAAGTATTCCAGTAGGTACTTTAATTCATAATATAGAATTAAATCCAGGTCAAGGTGGAAAATTAGTTAAAGCTGCAGGTCAAAGTGCACAACTTATGGCTAAAGAAGGAAAATATGCACATGTAAGACTTCCTTCAGGAGAAATGAGATTAATACTTGCAAAATGTAGAGCAACAGTAGGTGTTTTAGGAAACTCAGATCATGAAAATGTTAAATTAGGTAAAGCTGGTAGAAAAAGACATATGGGAATTAGACCAACAGTTAGAGGTTCTGTAATGAACCCAGTAGATCACCCTCATGGTGGTGGTGAAGGTAAAGCACCAGTAGGACACGCTGGACCATTAACTCCTTGGGGTAAACCAGCTCTTGGATATAAGACAAGAAATAAGAAAAAATTATCTAACAAATTTATAGTTAAGAGAAGAAAATAGGAAAAGGAGGAAATATAGGATATGTCAAGATCAAGTAAGAAAAAACCATTCGTAGAAGAAAAATTATTAAAAAGAGTAGAATCTATGAATGAAACTGGAAGTAAAGAAGTTTTAAAGACATGGTCAAGAGCTTCTACAATATATCCACAAATGGTTGGTCATACAATAGCTGTTCATGATGGAAGAAAACATGTTCCAATCTATATAACAGAAGAAATGATTGGTCATAAATTAGGTGAATTTGCTCCTACAAGAACTTTCAAAGGTCATGCTGGAGAAAAAACATCAAATACAAAAAATAATTAAAAGAGAATAAACTTAAAAATGAAATCAGATTTAATCTGATATCCAATTAATAAGGAGGGAAAAATAGTGGAAGAAACAACAATAGTAAAAGAAGCAAATGCAACTCTTAAATATGCAAGAATATCAGCTAGAAAAGTAAAAATAGTTGCAGACTTAATAAGAGGAAAAGATGTAGATGAAGCTTTAGCAATTGTTAAATTTACACCAAAAGCTTCTTCAGAAATAATTGAAAAACTATTAAAATCAGCTATAGCAAATGCTGAAAATAACCACGAGATGAAAGCAGAAAACCTATATGTTGCTGAAATATATGCAAACCAAGGCCCAACATTAAAAAGAATTAGACCAGCTGCAAAAGGTAGTGCTGTAAGAATAAGAAAAAGAACAAGTCATATAACAATAGTTTTAAAGGAAAGAGATTAATAAGAAAAGGAGGCCAAGTTAGAAATGGGACAAAAAGTACATCCAACAGGTGTGAGAGTTGGAATTATTAAAGATTGGAATTCTAAATGGTATGCAGATTCTAAAAATTTTGCAGATTATTTAGTTGAAGATCAAAAAATCCGTAAATTTTTAAAGAAAAAATTATACGCTGCTGGAATTTCAAAAATAGAGATTGAAAGAACAGCTAAAATAGTTAAAATTAATTTATATACAGCTAAACCAGGAATTGTTATTGGAAAAGGTGGAGCTGGAGCAGATGCAGTTAAACAAGAAGTTGCAAAACTAATAGGTAAAGAGGTTAACTTAAATATTGTTGAAGTTAAACAAGCAGATACAGATGCACAATTAGTTGCTGAAAATATCGCTATGCAATTAGAAAGAAGAATTTCATTCAGAAGAGCTATGAAACAATGTATGCAAAAAGCTCTAAAATCAGGTGCTTTAGGTATAAAAACTGCAGTATCTGGAAGATTAGGTGGAGCTGACATGGCTAGAACTGAATTCTATAAAGAAGGAAATATTCCACTTCAAACTTTAAGAGCTGATATTGATTATGGATTTGCTGAAGCAGATACAACATATGGAAAAATCGGTGTAAAAGTTTGGATATATAAAGGAGAAGTTCTTCCAGCAAAGAAAGTGGAAGGAGGAAACAAATAATGCCATTAATGCCAAAAAGATCAAAATTTAGAAAAATGCAAAAAGGTAGAATGAGAGGAAAAGCAACAAGAGGAAATAAAGTTACAGATGGAGAATATGGAATACAAGCTGTAACAGCTGGTTTAATTACAGGGAACCAAATAGAAGCTGCCCGTATTGCTATGACTCGTTACATAAAAAGAGGTGGTAAAGTTTGGATTAAAATATTCCCAGACAAACCAATAACATCAAAACCAATTGGTACTCGTATGGGTAAAGGTAAAGGTGCTCCTGAATACTGGGTAGCAGTAGTAAAACCAGGAAGAGTTATGTTTGAAATTTCTGGAGTATCAGAAGATGTTGCTAAAGAAGCATTAAGACTTGCAATGAATAAACTACCAAATAAAACAAAAATAATCACAAGAGAAACTGAAAAGGTAGGTGATAGTGATGAAGATAAATAAAATTAGAGAAATGTCTTCACCAGAGCTAGAAAAAGAATTAGGTGAACTAAAAACAGAATTATTTAAATTAAAATTTAGTTTAGCTACAAATGGATTAGACAATCCAATGAAAATTAAAGAAGTTAGAAGAGATATAGCTAAAATAAATACTGTATTAACAGAAAGAAAAATTGAAGAAGCAAAAAAAGCATAGTTAATACCATATATTTCTAAGAAAGGAGAAATCTAAATGGAAGAAAGAAATCTTCGTAAAGTTATGATAGGAACAGTTGTATCTGATAAAATGGATAAGACTGTAGTTGTAGCTGTTGAAACAAGTGTAAGACATAAAGTTTATAAAAAGACAGTAAAAAGAACATATAAATTAAAAGCACATGATGAAGAAAATGCTTGCAAAGTTGGAGACAAAGTAAAAGTAATGGAAACAAGACCACTTTCTAAAGATAAAAGATGGAGAGTAGTTGAAATTGTGGAGAAAGCAGTAATAAAATAATAGAAATTGAAAGGAGGAACCATAAATGATACAACAACAAACAATATTAAAAGTAGCTGATAACACAGGTGCAAAAGAAATTATGTGCATTAGATGTTTAGGCGGATCTTATAGAAAAACATCTAACATAGGAGATGTAATAGTTGCTTCAGTTAAATCAGCAACACCAGGTGGCGTTGTTAAAAAAGGTGACGTTGTTAAAGCAGTTATAGTAAGATCTAAAAGAGGATTAAGAAGATCAGATGGTTCATATATAAAATTTGACGAAAATGCAGCTGTAATAATCAAAGATGATGGAACACCAAAAGGAACACGTATTTTTGGGCCAGTTGCAAGAGAGTTAAGAGAAAAAGATTATATGAAAATTTTATCTCTAGCTCCAGAAGTTTTATAAAAAGAATATAAAAAAATGGGAAAAGTGATTTGGCAGATGGAAATTTCCTTTAGGAAATTTTCAGATGACGATGAGCGAAGCGAAAGGAGGCAAACCTTATTATGAAAATAAAAAAAGGTGATACAGTTCAAGTTTTATCAGGAAATGATAAAGGTAAAACAGGAGAAGTATTAGAAGTTATACCAAAAACAGGAAAAGTTGTTGTAAAAGGTGCAAATGTTAGAAAAAAACATGTTAAACCTAGAAAACAAGGAGAAGAAGGAGGAATACTATCAGTAGAATGTGGTATGCCAATTTCTAAAGTTAATGTAGTATGCCCAAAATGTGGAAAAACTACAAAAGTTGGTTATAAAGAAGAAAAAGATGAAAAAGTACGTATTTGTAAAAAATGCGGAGCAAAATTAAAATAAAAAAATTTCGATGAAAGAAGCGAAAGGAGGAAAAAAATAAAATGGAAAAACTTAGAGAACAATACGAAAAAGAAGTAATCCCAGCATTAATGAAAAAATTCGAATATAAATCAGTTATGCAAGTTCCAAAACTTGACAAAATTGTTATAAATATAGGATTAGGAGATGTAAAAGAAAATCCTAAATCACTAGAAAATGCAATGAAAGATTTAGAGCAAATTACAGGACAAAGACCAGTTGTAACAAAAGCAAAAAAATCAATTGCTGCATTTAAATTAAGAGAAGGTGTAAATGTAGGTTGTAAAGTAACATTAAGATCAGACAAAATGTATGATTTTGCTTACAAACTATTTAATGTAGCACTTCCAAGAGTAAGAGATTTTAGAGGAGTTTCAGGAAATTCTTTTGATGGTAGAGGAAATTACTCTATGGGTATAAAAGAACAATTAATATTCCCAGAAATTGAATACGATAAAGTTGATAAATTAAGAGGTATGGACATTATCTTCGTAACAACTGCTGAAACAGACGAAGAATCTAAAGAATTATTAAAGCTTTTAGGAATGCCTTTTAATAACTAATTAGTCAAAGAGAAAGGAGATAACTATGGCTAAAAAATCAATGAAAGTTAAACAAGCAAGACCACAAAAATACACAACTAGAGAATATAATAGATGTAAATTATGTGGTAGACCACATTCATATATAAGAAAATATGGAATTTGCCGTGTTTGTTTTAGAGAATTAGCACATAAAGGTGAAATTCCAGGTGTTAAAAAGGCTAGCTGGTAAAATGCAATTTAAATAAAAATAATAATTAAAAAATTAGAAAAAGGAGGTAAGTAATTAAATGAATATTACAGATCCAATAGCAGATATGTTAACAAGAATAAGAAATGCAAATAGTTCAAAACATAAAACAGTTGATATACCATCATCAAATATAAAATTAGGTATAGCTGAAATCTTATTAAATGAAGGATATATAAAATCTTATGAAGAAATAAAAGATGATGCTCAAGGAATTATAAGAATTACTATAAAATATGATGAAAAAGGAACAAGAGTAATAGACGGTTTAAAAAGAATTAGTAAACCAGGACTTAGAGTTTATGCATCTAAAGATGAATTACCAAAAGTATTAAATGGTTTAGGTATAGCTATTATATCTACATCACAAGGATTAAAAACAGATAAACAAGCAAGACAATTAGGTGTTGGTGGAGAAGTATTAGCATACATATGGTAATTAAAAAATGAATAAAACTTATGCAAAATTTAACATAGGTAAAATTTTGTAAACCTTAGTTAATTTTAAAAGAAGGAGGAAAAACAAAAATGTCAAGAATAGGAAATAAACCTATTACAGTACCAGATGGTGTAGAAGTAAAAATAGATGGACAAAAAATTACTGTAAAAGGACCAAAAGGAACATTAGAAAGAGAAATTCATGGTAATATATCTTTAGAAATGAATGGAAATGAAATTAATGTTACAAGAAAAGATAACGAAGCATTCAATAGAGGATTACATGGATTAACAAGAACTTTAATAAACAACATGATAATTGGTGTAACACATGAATACACTAAAGAATTACAAATTAATGGTGTTGGTTACAGAGTTCAAAAACAAGGAAATAACTTAAATTTAACTTTAGGATATTCTCATCCAGTAATATTTGAAGCACCACAAGGAATTTCTTTTGACGTTCCAAATCCTAATACTATTATAGTAAGAGGAATTGATAAAGAATTAGTTGGTCAAACAGCAGCAGAAGTTAGAACAAAAAGACCACCAGAAGTATATAGAGGTAAAGGTATTAAATATGCTGATGAAGTTATTAGACGTAAAGAAGGAAAAACAGGTAAATAATCCTAAATAGTATTGAAAAATTTGGAAAGGAGTAATAAAATGGTTAAGAAAACAGATAGAAAAATGGAAAGAACAAGAAGACATATAAGAGTTAGAAGAAAAATATCTGGAACACAAGACAGACCAAGATTATGTGTATATAGAAGCAATAGTAATTTATATGTACAAATCATAGATGACGTAGCTGGAAATACTCTAGTATCAGCTTCAACTTTAGATAAAAATGTTAAGACAAAACATGCAAACAAAGAAGCTGCAAAAGAATTAGGTCTACTAATTGCAAAAAAAGCTGCAGAAAAGAAAATTGAAACTGTAGTATTTGACCGTGGAGGATACATATATCACGGAGTTGTTAAAGAATTAGCAGAAGCTGCAAGAGAAGGCGGTTTAAAATTCTAATCTACTTATTTGTAGTAAATTTATAAATAAAACAACCGTAAAGGTACCTTAAACAATAAAAAAGGAGGGAAATAAAAAACAAATGGAAGAAAAAAGCGAATTAAAAGAAAAAGTTGTTGCTATTAATAGAGTTGCTAAAGTTGTTAAAGGTGGTAGAACTTTTAGATTTAGTGCTGTAGTAGTAGTAGGTGATGAAAATGGTCATGTTGGAGTTGGAAATGGTAAAGCAGCTGAAGTTCCAGATGCAATAAAAAAAGCTATTCAAGAAGCTAAGAAAAACTTAGTAGAAGTTCCAATAGTTGGAACAACAGTACCACATGAATTCATTGGAAAATTTGGTAGTGCAAATGTAATGTTAAAACCAGCTGATGTTGGTACTGGACTTATTGCAGGAGGTAGCGTTAGACCAGTTCTAGAACTTGCTGGATATAGAGATATAAGAACAAAAGTTATTGGAACAAATAATCCAAGAAACGTTGTTTATGCTACAATTGAAGGTTTAAAATCAATGCAAACAATTGAACAAGTAGCTAAAAAAAGAGGAAAAAAAGTAGAAGATATTTTATAAGATTTCACAAAATAAGATAAGGAGGTGCAAACCAAAATGAAACTAGGCGAATTAAAACCAGCTGTACAAAAAACAAAAAGAACTAGAGTTGGACGTGGTGTAGGTTCAGGACTTGGTAAAACATCAGGTAGAGGTCATAAAGGACAAAAAGCAAGATCTGGTGGAGGAGTAAGAAGAGGATTTGAAGGTGGTCAAACACCATTATATAGAAGATTACCAAAAAGAGGATTTACAAATATCCATGCTAAAACTTACACAGAAGTAACATTTAAAATGCTAAATAAATCTAAAGCTACAGATGTTACAGCTGAAACTCTATTAGAAGAGGGAATAATAGGAAAAATAAATGACGGTATAGTAATACTTGCAACAGGAAAATTAGATAAAAAATTAAACGTAAAAGCTAAAAGATTCACAGCAAAAGCTAAAGAAGAAATCGAAGCCCTAGGCGGAAAGGTTGAGGTGATTTAATTGTTTAAAACAATAAAGAACGCTATTTCAACACCTGAAGTAAGAAAAAAACTTTTATACACATTATTATTAGTAGTAATATTTAGATTAGGATGCTATATTACAGTACCAGGAGTAAATAGTATAGCATTAAATGAGGCACTAAGTGCTGGGCAAGATGGTATAGCAGGATTAATAGACATGATATCTGGAGGTGCATTCTCAAGATTTTCACTATTTGCTATGTCAATAACTCCTTACATAACAGCTTCAATTGTTATTCAATTATTAGGAATGATAATTCCTTCACTTGAAAAATTAACAAAAGAAGGTGGAGAAGAAGGAAGAAAGAAAATAAACAGATATACAAAATTATTAACAATTGTTTTAGCAACAGTTGAAGCTATAGGTGTTTATTTATCATATAAATCTTCAGGAATATTCGTAGACGAAAGCTTTTTAACAGCATCCCTAGTTGTTTTTGGCCTAATTGTAGGTACATCAATACTTATGTGGCTAGGTGAACAAATAACAAGTAAAGGAATTGGAAATGGAATTTCAATAATTATACTTGTAGGTATTATATCAGGACTTCCAACAGGAATTTCAACTTTATGGAATTTAATAATGACATCTGAAGGATTTAGTACAGTAGGTTTACTAATAACATTAGGTGTAATTATTGGAGCAATAATATTAGTTGCAGGTGTTGTATTTGTACAACAAGCTGAAAGAAGAGTACCTGTACAATATTCTAAAAAAGTTGTAGGAAGAAAAATGGTTGGTGCACAAAATACACATATACCATTAAAACTTGCTATGGCAGGAGTTATGCCAATAATTTTTGCTAGTAGTTTTATGACATTTCCAGCTATGATTATACAAATATTTGTAAAAGATATAGCTACACAAACAGGGTTCTGGGCAGGAGTTTATAAATTTTCAATTGCAACATCAACATCAAATGTACCAATTGGATATTCTATAGCAAATGCCATTGTATATTTATTATTAATAGTTGGATTTACATATTTTTATACATATGCAACATTCAACCCAGCAGAAATATCAAATAATATTAAGAAAAATGGAGGGTTTATACCAGGAATAAGAGCTGGTAAACCAACAACTGAATATTTATCTTCAGTAATTTCTAAATTAACATTATTTGGAGGAGTATTCCTAGCAATAATTGCTATACTTCCAATGCTACTTAGATTCACAAGTTTAAATATAGCATTTGGTGGAACATCAATATTAATCGTAGTAGGTGTTGCACTAGAAACTGTACAACAATTAGAATCACAATTAGTAATGAGACATTACAAAGGATTCCTAGAAAAATAATAATTATATTTGATGAGGGTATCGGAATTTATAAAGTTCTGATACCTAAATCAGGTTTTAATAACTTTTATAATGTTTATTATAAAATTAAATATTATAAAGGTTATTAAATTAATCTTTAACAAAAGTTAAAAAAGGAGTGTTATTATGATAATTATAATGTTAGGAGCACCAGGTACTGGGAAAGGAACAGTAGCATCAATACTTTCAGAAAAATTAAATATTCCACAGGTTTCAACAGGAGATATTTTTAGAAAAAATATTGCTGAACAAACAGAACTTGGAAAGTTAGCAGATAGCTATATTTCAAAGGGAAATTTAGTTCCAGATGATGTAACAATAAAAATAGTAGAAGATAGATTAAAACAAGATGATGTTAAAGAGGGATTATATTAGATGGATTCCCAAGAACAATAAAACAAGCAGAAGAATTAGATAAAATATTAGAAAAAGAAAATAAAAAAGTTGATATGGTTATTAATTTAACTACACCAAAAGAGGAAATAATAGAAAGAATTGTAAATAGAAGAGTATGTTCAAACCAAGAATGTAAAACTGTATATAATATTGTACTTAATCCACCAAAAGTAGAGGGGATTTGTGATAAATGTGGTTCTAAATTATTACAAAGAAAAGATGACAATGTTGAAACAGTAGAATCAAGAATAGACACATATTTAAAAAATACAAGTCCATTAGTAGAATATTATACAAAGCAAAATAAAATATCAACACAACTTGTAAGCAAAACTGTTAATAAGTTAGGTGCAAATGTTGCAAAAGACATACTTGAACAAATAAAATAATTATAAAAATAATTAATTAAAATTAGAAAGTGTGAATAAAAATGGTAACAATAAAATCAGATAGAGAAATTGAATTAATGAAGGAAGCATGTAAAGTTGTAGCTTTAACATACAAAAAATTAGAAGAAGTTATTAAACCTGGGATGTCTACATGGGAATTAGACCAAATAGCTGAAAAGACAATGAGAGATTTGGGAGCATTACCTGCAGAAAAAGGGTATGATCCTGGAATAAGAGGAGTTCCACCATACCCAGCAGCACTTTGTGTTTCAATAAATGATGAAGTTATACATGGAGTTCCATCAAAAAATAAAATAATAAAAAATGGAGATATCGTAAGTATAGACACAGTTGCACTAAAAAATGGATTTAATGGTGATGCAGCAAGAACATTTATTGTAGGTGATGTACCAAAAGAAACAAGAAGACTTGTAGATGTTACAAAACAAGCATTTTTTGAAGGAATAAAATATGCAAAGCCAGGAAATAGAATAGGTGATATTTGTCATGCAATAGGTGAATATGTTCATTCACAAGGATATAGTGTAGTTAGAGAATTTCAAGGACATGGAATTGGAAGACAAATGCATGAGGATCCTGGAATTCCAAATTACGGAAAAGCTGGAAGGGGAATTAGACTAGAGCCAGGAATGACACTTGCTATAGAACCTATGGTAATACAAGGAAAACCAAACATTTTGGAATTAGATGATGGTTGGACAATAATAACAGAAGATGGAAGTTTAGCAGCACATTATGAAAATACAATTTTAATTACAAAAAAAGAGCCAGAAATATTGACATTACTTTAAATTTAGTATATAATGTAGTAGTTATTAATAAAATTAATAGCATTATGTAAAAATAATGCTTAAGCTCTTTAAGAGGAGGCGAAAAGATTGGCAAAAGAGGATGTTATAGAAGTAGAGGGAACAGTAGTTGAAGCGTTACCTAATACAAACTTTAAGGTAGAACTTGAAAATGGGTACCAAATATTAGCTCATATTTCAGGAAAGCTAAGAATGAACTATATAAAAATACTACCAGGAGACAAAGTAAAAGTAGAACTTTCACCATATGACCTTACTCGAGGAAGAATTACTTGGAGAGCAAAATAAAATTAAAAATTAACCCAAACAAATAAAATAATAAATAAAGTTGGAGGTGCCAAAAATGAAAGTTAGACCATCAGTAAAACCAATATGTGACAAATGCAAAGTAATAAAAAGAAAAGGTGTAATTAGGGTTATATGTGAAAACCCAAAACACAAACAAAGACAAGGTTAATTCCTTAAATATTTAATTAGTTTAAAACACAAATAAGGTAGCGGCTGTTAAATGCAAAAGCATTTACATATCTATTTGTGTTTATATACATGTTTTAAATAAACTTAAAGAGGCTAGAGTAAACGCTAGTGCATTTCACCTTTAAGCAAATTTAGGACAAACAAAAATAAAACAAAAAAATTGTGGAGGTGCAAAAAGATATGGCTCGTATAGCAGGAGTAGATTTACCTAAAGAAAAAAGAGTAGAAGTAGGACTAACATATATATATGGAATAGGTTTATCAAGTTCTAAAAAAATTCTAGAAAAAGCTGGAATAAATCCAGATACTAGAATAAAAGACTTAACAGATGAAGAGGTTAATAGCATAAGAAAAGTTATTGACGAATCATACAAAGTTGAAGGTGACTTAAGAAGAGAAGTAGCTCTTAACATTAAAAGATTAACAGAAATCGGATGCTACAGAGGATTAAGACACAGAAGAGGTCTTCCAGTAAGAGGACAAAGAACAAAAACTAACGCTAGAACAAGAAAAGGTCCTAGAAAAATGGTTAGCAAAAGCAAAAAATAAGATTTAAAAGTTCAGAATTAAAAATTTTGGATAGAGGAGGAAGAAAGCAAAATGGCTAAAAACGTAACAAGAAAAACAGTAGCTAGAAGAAATAGAAAAAACATCGAAAAAGGTGAAGCTCATATTCATTCTAGTTTTAATAATACAATAGTTACAATTACAGATACTCAAGGAAATGCTATTTCATGGGGAAGTGCTGGAGAACTTGGATTTAAAGGTTCTAGAAAAAGCACACCATTTGCTGCAGGTCAAGTTGCAGAAACAGCAGCTAAAGCAGCTATGGAACATGGATTAAAAACAGTAGAAGTATTTGTTAAAGGACCTGGTTCAGGAAGAGAAGCAGCTATTAGAGCGCTTCAAACAGCAGGTCTAGAAATAAGTGCAATTAAAGACGTAACACCAATACCACACAATGGATGTAGACCACCAAAAAGAAGAAGAGTATAATTTGAAAAATAAAACCTTAAACGAATAATATAGAAAGGAGCAAGACTAACAATGTCAAGATATAAAGACGAACAATGTCGTATATGCCGTAGAGAAGGACAAAAATTGTTCTTAAAAGGTGCAAGATGTTATTCTGATAAATGTAGTATTTCTAGAAGAAACTACGCACCAGGACAACATGGACAAAAAAGAGCAAAATTATCTGAATATGGAACACAATTAAGAGAAAAACAAAAAACAAAATCATATTATGGAGTCGGAGAAAAACAATTTAGAAAATATTTCGAAATGGCTTCAAATAAAAAAGGTGTAACAGGTGAAAACTTATTACAAATATTAGAAAGCAGATTAGACAATGTTATTTATAGATTAGGATTTGGACAATCAAGAGCACAAGCTAGACAATTTGTAAATCATGGACAATTCGAAGTTAATGGTAAAAAAGTTGATATTCCATCTTATTTAGTTAAAGCAGGAGATGTAATAACAATTAAAGAAAACAAAAAAGACAATGGTGCAATAAAAGTAAATATGGAAGAAAATGCTGCAAGACCAGTTCCAGCATGGTTAGAAATGGATGCAAAAAATTTAAGTGGTAAAGTAGTAAGATTAGCATCTAGAGAAGATGTAGATCTTCCAATAGAAGAACATTTAATAGTAGAGCTTTACTCAAAATAATAGTTATTAATTATTTAAAAAGATTGAGAATATGTTTCTCATTTAGGAGGTAAAAATGATAGAATTCGAAAAGCCAAATATTGAATGTCTAGAAGTTGATGATACAAAAAATTATGCAAAATTTGTATGTGAGCCATTAGAAAGAGGTTATGGAGTAACAATAGGAAATTCTTTAAGAAGAATATTACTTTCATCACTTCCAGGATGTGCTATCACAAGTGTAAAAATTGATGGAGTATTACATGAATTTTCATGCATTCCAAATGTTGTAGAAGACGTACCAGAAATAATAGTAAACTTAAAAAATGTAAGATTAAAATTTGATGGTAACGAAGAAAAAACACTAAGAATTGAGCATAAAGGCGAAGGCGAAGTTACAGCAGGCGATATTATAACAGATGGAACAGTTGAAATATTAAATCCAGATTTACATATTGCAACAGTATCAGAAGGTGGAAACCTTGTAATGGAAATGACTGCAGATAGAGGTAGAGGATATAATTCTTCAGAGAAAAATAAAAAACCAAATCAAGATATATCTGTACTTCCTATAGATTCAATCTATACTCCAGTAAAAAAGGTAAATTACCAAGTAGAAAATACTAGAGTTGGACAAATGGTTGATTATGATAAATTAACTATAGAAGTATGGACAGATGGAAGTTTAAAATCACATGAAGCTTTAAGCTTAGCTGCTAAAGTAATGACTGGACATTTAGAATTATTTATAGATTTATCTGAAGCTACAAAAAATACACAAATAATGATAGAAAAAGAAGAATCTAAAAAAGAAAAAGTATTAGAAATGTCTATAGAAGAATTAGAATTATCTGTAAGATCATTTAACTGTTTAAAAAGAGCAGGAATTGCAACTGTTGAGGATTTGACAAATAAATCAGAAACAGATATGTTAAAAGTTAGAAATTTAGGAAAGAAATCTTTTGATGAAGTAACAGCAAAACTACATTCATTAGGATTAGATTTTGCTAAAGAAGAAGATTAATAAAACAATAAACTTGATAAATTAATAAGGAAGGTGAAAAAATTGGCTACAAATAGAAAATTAGGTAGAACAACAGATATAAGAATGGCAATGTTAAAAACAATGACAACAGACCTTATATACCATGGAAAAATAGAAACAACTTTACCAAGAGCTAAAGAAGTTAAAGCTATAGCAGATAGCATCATTTCACTTGCAATAAAAGAAAAAGATAACTATGAAATGGTAGATGTTAAAGTTGTTAAGGCTAAATTAGATTCTAAAGGAAACAAAATGACAGAATTAGTAAAAAGCAAAAATGGTAAAGAATATTTAAAAGTTGTTAAAGAAGAAACAACTGAAAAAAGACAAAAAGACATGCCATCTAGATTAAATGCTAGAAGAAAAATAATGAGAAAAATTAATAAAGTTAAAGATAGCGAAGGAAATAATGTTGACCTACCAGCAAAATTATTTAATGAAATAGCTCCAAAATATGCAGGAAAAAATGTTGGAGGATTTACAAGAATAGTTAAAGCTGGACCAAGAAAAGGTGACGGAGCTGAAACTGCTATATTAATGTTAATTTAATTAAGATAGAAAAATCTACTTTAAAGTAGGTTTTTTTATTTTGTAAAAAATAAAATTAAAAAATCTCACTTTTTATATAAAATAAATATAATATATAATGGTGATAAAATGAAAAATATAAAATATGAAAGAGAAAAGGTTTTGAAATATGCTAAAAGATGGGCATATGACAGAAATCCGCAATTTTACAATTTTGACAATGTTGGTGGAGATTGCACAAGTTTTGTATCACAATGTATATTAGCAGGAAGCAATGTAATGAATTATATATTGCTTCACATACTTTTGATTCATATAATAAAAAGATATCAGAGTATGGACTACGAAAAATAAGATTTATTCATATTAATGGAGTAAGAAATTGGTAAATATTGTTGAATATTAAAAATAATTATGATAAAATCAAAAAAAATAAAATACATAGGTGAACTTAAATGAAAAAAATGATAATTACAATTATAATATTAGCAATAATATTTATAGGAATGGTAATAAATAGACAAATAGAACAAGCAAATGAAATTAAAATAGAAGAAATACAATTAGTAGAAAATTATATGGAAAAAATATATGGATGGAGTGAAATTACAAATCAGGCATTGCCAGAATTTGATAATTTGAATGAGGCAAATACTAAATGGTTATGGGGGATTGTTAGAAAAAACATTGAAGAAGAAGAAATAACATATGAAACAATAAATGAAAAAGTAAAAGAATTGTATGGAGAAGAATTAAATATAAAATACCCTAAAGAGGGAATGGAATTTATAAAATATAATGAAGAAACAAATGATTATATACCATCAGAAATAGAATTAGATGCTAATGATGACAGATTTTATATTAATAAAATTACTAAAATAAAAAATGGTTATACAGCTGAAATTGTTGAATATTTGGTGGATTATACAGATTTTGATAACAATAATATATATTTAAAAAATTTAAATGGAGAAATTGTTGAAAAATTAACCGGAGAAGAAACAAAACAAGAAGTAACACAAAAGGTAAAAAGAAAAAATAGATAAATTTACAAAGAAAAAAGCAACTTTAAAGAAATTAAATGATGAAAAAGTTGTAATTCAAAAAAGTAGAAAAGGAAAATTAAAATGCTAGAAATATTAGAAAATTGTACCCTATGTCCACATGAATGTAAGGTAAACAGAAAAAATGGAAAAATTGGCAGATGCAAGTCAAAAGATACAGTAAAAATTGCCCTATATTCAACACATAACTTTGAAGAACCGTGTATAAGTGGTAATAATGGTTCTGGAACAGTATTTTTTTCTAATTGCAATTTAAATTGCATATATTGCCAAAATTATGAAATAAGCCAAAAGCGGCAAAGGAAAAGAAATATCAATAAAAGAATTAGCTGATATTTTTATAAAACAACAAAAAAGAGGAGTAGAGAACATAAATTTAGTAACTCCAACAAGCTATGTGCCGCAAATAATAGAAGCAATAAAAATTGCAAAAAAAGATGGATTAAAATTACCAATTGTATATAATACAAATGCTTATGAAAATGTAGAAACATTGAGACTTTTAGAAGGCTATATTGATATTTATTTGCCTGATTTAAAGTATTATTATAATGATCTTGGAAAAAAATATTCAAAAGTAGATAATTATTTCGATGTCGCAACAAATGCTATAAAAGAAATGTATAGGCAAGTTGGACAACCTTTGTTAGATGAAAATGGTATAATGAAAAAAGGATTAATGATAAGACATTTAATACTTCCAAATGAAATAGAAAATACAAAAGAGGTTCTTAAGTGGATTAAGCAAAATCTGGATAATAAAGTCTTTGTAAGTATTATGGCACAGTACTTTCCCACATATATGGCTAAAAATGTGGAAAAATTAAACCGAAAGCTAACTTTACAGGAATATCAAGCAATTGAAGATTTTGTTTTTAGTTTGGATTTGGAAAATGGTTATATGCAAGACTTAGGAGAACATGAGGAAGAATATGTTCCAAAATGGGAATTTTAAAAAAGTAAAAATTATTAATAAAAAATTAAATGTAACTATAAAATTTATTTATAGAGATGGGAGAAAAAATGAAAATAAAAGTAATTGCATCAACAAAAGTAGGATATGAATTACCAAAAGAAGAGGCGGTAGATTTTTCAGGAAAATCAGCAGGAATTTGTTATTTACCAGATACTCTTGAGACATTATTTTCTGAAGATAAAGAAAAAACTCAAAAAAGAGCAAATGGAACATTAAAATCAGGACATCATAGTGTGTTTGGACATCCAACATATAATTTAAGTTTAGAAGGAATTCCTAAAATTTTAGCTATGATATTAAACAATGAAAAAATGTATAATACATCAGAAAAATCAGCGAGATATACAAAAATGCAACCATCAAAAGAAGAAAAAGAATTGTATGAAAAATGGATAGAAATATATAAAGATTGTATATCACAAAAATATCAAAAAATAGATGAAAAAAGGGTTCAAAAGTTGGCACAGGAAAATGCAAGATATTTAATAAGTGTATTTACACCAGCAACTGTAATGGAATATACGGTAAATTTTGGACAATTAAATTATATAGTTCATTTTTTTGAAAATTACATAGATGATGAAACAAAAACAAGCAAATTTGATATAAAGTTAAAGGAAGTTTTTAAAGAATTCTTAAAAGAATTGCCTGATTTAAAAATAGAAGGGTTAAATGCAGATATGAAAAAAAAGAGGGTTATCTTTTTGCAAATAGAAAAGACAGAAAAGAAGAATTTGGAGAAAATTATTCAACTACATATGAAGGAAGTTTTGCAGAACTTGCACAAGCACAGAGACATAGAACTTTGTATTATGAAGTAAATTTTTTAGATACATTTAAATATTATGTTCCACCAATAATTAGAGGAACAAGTTTAGAAAAAGAATGGTTAAAAGATATATCATCATTACAAGATTATTATCCACAAGGAATGCTTTTGAAAATAAACGAAAGAGGAACGGTAGAAAATTTTGTATTAAAATGTACAGAACGTCTATGTGGAGCTGCTCAATTAGAAATTACTGAACAGACAAATATAACAATGAAAAAATATTTAGAAGCAGTTAAGGAAAATAATAAAGAGGTTTATGAATATTTGCTACCATATTCTAAAGGAGCACGTTGTACTTTTCCAGGATGGAAGTGTACAAGTCCATGTGTGTTTGGAGGGAAAGATGCATTAAACAGATTAGTTTAAAATGCCAACGATTCCGGGTTTAAATGACAATTTATTGCCATTTAAACCCGGAATCGTTGGCAATTTTTTGTAAAATTTCTATTCTTTTTAAAAAACAAAGAAGGATTTATGTAAAATATGTCGAATAATATAATTATGTATATTAAATAGAAGGAGAGGAAGTTTTGTGCGATATAGTGATGAAATTATAGACGAAGTAAGGCAATCAAACGATATAGTAGATATAATATCACAATATGTACATTTAAAAAGAAGCGGAAGAAATTATTTTGGACTATGTCCATTTCATAATGAAAAGTCACCTTCTTTTTCAGTCTCACCAGATAAGCAAATATTTCACTGCTTTGGCTGTGGAGTAGGCGGAAATGTATATACATTTTTATCAAAAATAGAAAATATGAGCTTTATAGAGGCAGTACAAAATCTAGCAGCAAGAGCAAATATAGTACTTCCAACACTAGAAAATAATGCAGATTCAGCTAAAGAGGAATTAAAGGCAAAAGTTTATAAAGTAAATGAATTTACAGCAAAATTTTATCATGAAAATTTATATAAACCAGAAGCCAAAATGGGACAAGAATATGTAAAGAAAAGAAAATTAACCAATGAAACATTAAAAGCGTACCGAATTGGATTTTCAGGCAAATTTGACGAACTTTATAAAGAATTAAAAAAGCAAGGCTTTGGAGAACAAGAAATATTAGAGTCTGGTTTAGTAAATAAAAATGAAAATGGAAAATTTATAGACAGATATAGAAATAGATTAATGTTTCCAATATGTGATGAAAGAGGAAGAGTTATAGCTTTTGGTGGAAGAGTACTAGATGACTCAAAACCTAAATATATAAATTCACCAGAAAATATTGTGTATAGTAAAGGAAGGCATTTATTTGGATTGAATGTTGCAAAAAAACATGGTGGATTAAAAAAAATATTAATTGTAGAAGGATATATGGATGTAATATCATTGCATCAAAGAGGTATAACTAATGTGGTTGCAGCGCTTGGAACAGCATTAACTCAAAATCAAGGATGGCTATTAAGAAGAAGCGCAGAACAAGTAATATTAGGATTTGACTCAGATGGAGCTCGGACAAACAGCAATTTTAAGGTCTATTGAAATATTACAAAACATGGGATGTGACATGAGAGTGTTACAAATGGAAGGTGCAAAAGATCCAGATGAATATGTTATAAAATATGGTAATGTAAGGTTTCAAAATTTAATGGAAAAAGCTCTTTCACTTGTAGAATATAAAGTAAAAATTTTAAAAAAAGATTTAAATTTAGAAAATACAAGTGATAAAATAAAGTTTTTAAACGAAATTGCTAAAATTATTTCATCAGTAGATAATAATATAGAAAAAGAAGTATACATTGAAAACATTTCTAAAACATATAATATTTCAAAGGAAGCAATTTATGCTCAAGTAAACAAATTAACATATTCAAATGTAAAAAGTGAAAAAATCTTAGAAAAAACTAAGCCAGTAATAATACATAAAAAACAGGAAAAAGCAGTATCTGAGAAAATTAAAAATAGAGAAGATACAATTTTATCACTGCTTTTGAATGAGGAAAATAATGTGTATGAAATAATAAAGCAAAATGTAAAGCCAGAAGATTTTAAATATGAAATAGACAAGCTAATAGCAAAGAAATTGTATGAAGAATTTGAAAAAGGAAATAGTAATATAAGTAGCATAATTGATAATTTGACTGAAGAAGAACAAAACCATGTTACAGCAATACTTGCAGAAGATTTTGAAATAGAAAATACAGAAAAAGCAATTGATGACTTATTAAAAAATTATGAAAAAGATAAGTTGCAAGAACGTAAGCAAGAAATAATGGAACTAAGAAAACAAACTTTAGGCAAAGAAGAACAAGAAAACTTATTAAATGAACTTAATGAAATTATATATAAATTAGCAAAAATTAAGTAGGAGGAAAAATAATGGCTAATAAAAAAGAAGATATAGAAGAAACAAAAAAGGTTTCTACTAAAAATAAAGAAGAAGAAAACAAAAAAGAAATTGAAAAAGAAACAAAAACAACAAGAAAAAAACAAATAAAAGAAGAAATAAAAGAAGAAATAAAAAGAATAGTAAAGGTAAAAAACAAGAAGACAAAAAAGACATAACAAGTGAAGAAGCTAAAAAGGTAAAAGATGAAAAGGTAAATTCTATATTAAAAAAGGCAAAAGAAAAAGGTAAAATAACATATGAAGACTTAGCAAAAGAATTAGATGATGTAGAGCCAGACCAAATAGACCAAGTATTTGATGCATTTGAGGAAATAGGAGTAGATTTACTAAGAGATGATGACTTTGAAGAAGAACCAGATGTTGAAGATTTAAAGGAAGTAGAAAACTTAAAATTAGATGAAATAACAGACACAAGTTATGAAGGAATAAATGTAGATGATCCTGTAAGAATGTATTTAAGAGAAATAGGAAGAATACCACTTTTAACTTATGAGCAAGAACTAGATTTAGCCAAAAGAATTTTAGAAGATGATGAAGAAGCAAAACAAAAACTTGCAGAATCAAATTTAAGATTAGTTGTAAGTATTGCAAAAAAATATGTAGGTAGAGGAATGTTATTTTTAGACTTAATACAAGAAGGAAATATGGGATTAATAAAGGCAGTAGAGAAATTTGACTATACCAAAGGTTTTAAATTTAGTACTTACGCTACATGGTGGATAAGACAAGCAATAACAAGAGCTATAGCAGATCAAGCAAGAACAATAAGAATACCAGTTCATATGGTAGAAACAATAAACAAATTAATAAGAACTTCAAGACACTTACTTCAACAATTAGGAAGAGAACCAAGTGTTGAAGAAATAGCAGAAGAAATGGAAATTCCAGTAGAAAAGGTTATGGAAATTCAAAAAATAGCACAAGACCCAGTATCTTTAGAGACACCAATAGGAGAAGAAGATGATAGTCATTTAGGGGACTTTATACAAGATGATGATAGTCCAGCTCCACATGATTCTGCAGCATATACATTACTTAAAGAACAGTTAGAAGAAGTTATGAATACATTAACACCTAGAGAGGCAAAGGTTTTAAAATTAAGATTTGGACTTGAAGATGGAAAAGCAAGAACTCTTGAAGAGGTTGGACGCCAATTTCAAGTAACAAGAGAAAGAATTCGTCAAATAGAAGCAAAAGCTTTAAGAAAATTAAGACATCCAAGTAGAAGTAAAAAACTAAGAGATTATATGGGGTAAAATAAAAACTGATGTAAGGTTGTCTTATATCAGTTTTTGTTTATAAACTACTTAATTTAAAAAAATTCACATAATAGACATAAATATTTTGTATAATAAGACATAATTTTTAGGAGATGATAAAATGAATGAAAAGTGCATATTAATAGTAGATGATGAACAAAGAATGAGAAAAATTATAAAAGACTTTTTAAGAGCAAAAGGATTTAGCATTTTAGAAGCTGAAGATGGAGAAAAAGCATTAGAAGTTTTTGAGGAAAATAGAAATAAAATTAGTTTAATATTGTTAGATGTAATGATGCCTAAGCTAGATGGATGGTCTGTTCTAAGACAAATTAGGCAAGACTCAAAAGTTCCAATAATAATGTTAACAGCAAGGGGAGAAGAACAAGATGAATTGTTTGGATTTGAGCTAGGAGTAGATGAATATATATCAAAACCATTTAGTCCTAAAATATTAGTTGCAAGGGTAGAGGCAATATTAAAAAGAACTAATCAAACACAAAGTTTGGCTAAAGATTATGGTGGAATAGAATTAGATAAAGAAGGAAGGACTGTAAAAGTTGATGGTAAGACATTAGAATTAAGCCTAAGAGAATATGAATTATTAACATATTTAATGGAAAATGAAAATATAGCACTTTCAAGAGATAAAATATTAAATAATGTTTGGAATTATGACTATTATGGTGATTCAAGGACAATAGATAGTCATATAAAAAAGATAAGGCATAAATTAGGTAAAAAAGGAAAATACATAAAAACAATGAGAGGCGTTGGTTACAAATTTGAAATAAAATAATTCAAGGAGAAGGTAAATGAAAAAACTAAAAGAAGCATTTAAATCTGTACGAGTAAAGTTGTTTTTAACATTAAGTATTTCTATATTAATTATAATATTATTACTAATAATTATTAATAATGTTGTATTAGAATCATATTACATGTTAAATAAGGAAAATACATTAAAAAATGTATATAATCAAATAAATATATATTATAATAATCAAATGGATGAAGACTATATAGAAGCGGAATTAGAAAAAATATCAATAAAAAATAATTTTGATATTTTAATAAGAAATAATTCACGTGAAAATGTATATAGTTCAGAAAAAAAACTTTGTATGGAGTTTTGAGGAAATAAATGCAATAAAAAATAAAATAAGTATTAACGCAGAAGAGATTTTAGAAAAGACAGATACATATACAATGAAGAAATTAAAGGATTATAAAAATGGAATAACTTATATATTTTTTAGTGGCAAATTAGATAATGGTTATACCTTATATTTAAGGATGCCAGTTACTGCAATAGAAGATAGTGTACGTATTTCAAATAACTTTTTATATTTAATTGCAGGTTTTACAATTCTAATTGGAGGAATAATAATACTTGTAGTTTCAAGGAAATTTACTGAACCAATACTTGAATTAAATGACATAGCAAAAAAAATGTCAAAATTAGATTTTAGTCAAAAATATAGAATAACAGATGCAGATGACGAAATAAATAATTTAGGAAAAAGTATAAACATAATGTCAGATAAACTTGAAAAGACTATAAAGCAGTTAAGAAATACTAATATGGAACTAGAAAAGGATATAGAAGAAAAATCTAAAATAGATGAAATGAGAAAAAGTTTTATATCTGATGTATCACATGAACTAAAAACTCCAATTGCTTTGATACAAGGGTATAGTGAAGGACTAATAGAAAATGTTAATACAGATGAAGAAAGTAGAAAATTTTATGCAGAGGTAATTCAAGATGAAATTAACAAAATGGATAAGCTTGTAAAACAGTTGCTAGAATTAATGAAACTTGAATATGGTAAGAGAGAATTTAATAACAAAGTATTTGATATTGTTGAATTAGAAAGTGAAGTTTTAAGAAAATCCAAGGTTATGCTTGAAGAAAAAAATATAAAGGTTGAATTTGAAAATTCTGGAGAAATTGATGTATTTGCAGATGATTTTTATATTGAACAAGTAATAACTAATTATATTACTAATGCTATAAAAAATATAAAAGAGGTTAATAAAAAGAAGATTATTAAAGTTACAAATGAGTTAAATGAAGATAAACAGATTGTAAGAGTTAAAGTTTTTAATACTGGTGATAATATTAAAGAAGAAAATTTAATGAGAATATGGAACAGATTTTATAAAGTTGATGAGTCAAGAAACAGGGCAGATGGTGGAACAGGAATTGGACTTTCTTTTGTAAAAGCTGTTATGAATAATTATGAACAAGATTATGGTATAATAAATAAAGAAGATGGGGTTGAATTTTTCTTTGATTTAAAGTATACCGGATTAAAAATGTAAATTAAAAACTAAAAAATTGTAACAATTATTGTAAAAAATAAAATATTTTAAAAAATTGCTTGACAAAATAATAAAAAACTATTATAATCTATAAATGTCAGGAGAAACATGCAGGTGTAGTTCAATGGTAGAACCTCAGCCTTCCAAGCTGATGACGTGGGTTCGATTCCCACTACCTGCTCCAAATCTCCTGACAAACACGCAGGTGTAGTTCAATGGTAGAACCTCAGCCTTCCAAGCTGATGACGTGGGTTCGATTCCCACTACCTGCTCCACTGAAATCAACTTATGGACTGAAAAAGTTCGTAAGTTTTTTTTTATAATAAATAATATCAAAAAAGAGGAAAAATTATCAAAATAATTTAATCCTCTTTTTTTGAATATGGAATTGAAATCTATGTCTAGCCAGCACTGAATTTGTACTTCTGCACAAATTCTTATATGGGAATTCCCAAATCTTTTTATAAATTTTCTTTTATTTCTGGAAACAAGTCATACAAATTATATCCTAATAAATTATCAAAATATTCTTTTAATTTATATGTTTCTTTTATATGATAATGCGTATTTTTATATACTCCGTGCCTTAAAAGTAAGTCCATCATTCTTTTATCTACTGTATATATTTTGTCAGTACACATCAAATCACATAAATTAATTATTTTTTCATAAATTGTATATTCTTTTTTTATATATTCTTTTATAAACTGATAGTTTTGATTACTTGAATCAGTATAATCTCTATCATTTGCTAAACAGTTGATATCATTATTTAAAAAAGAATGTTTTATACATATACTTGCATAATCTTCATCATAGCCTAAAGACTTAATATAATTATAACCATTTATAGCATGAGGTATTACTCCATCATCACTATTCAATCCATACTTTTTACCGATATCATGTATATATCCTAATGTCTTTGCAAAATTACTATCCAAATTTATATTACTTGCTATAACACCTGCTACATAACCTACGTTTTTAGAATGCTTTATCCATTTATCACTTGAAGTTTTACCAATATTTTCATTTAACAAATCTAAAGCCTCTTTGCTTGTTAATTTCATTTTTATTCTCCTAACTTTAAAAATAAATCCTCATATATTTTATTTCTATCTAATTTAGAAACAAAGGTAATATTATGTCTATTATTTGTTGTTTCATAAGAAGTATCTTCTCTCACATTCGGACAACTTATACGTTTTGTTTCAAACCAATTTTTATTTATCATATAAGCTATTACTGATATATCCCATATTACTCTTGATTCTTGTATTCCGTGATATCCATCATTATAAAATCTTTCAATTAAATAATTACATAATTCTGATTTGTTTTTTAAATATTTTTTTAAGGTATTAATATCAATTCTTAATTCTGAAACAATATTTTTACAAGGAAGTATAGTTAACTTCACTTCTGATTCAAATACTATTTTTACAGCTTCAACATCTTGTCTAAAATTATATTCAAGGTTATCTATATAGCCTAGTTCATTGCCACCTAACCAAATAATTTCTATTTTATTTACTATTTGGGGTTCTTTTTTGATTGCTAAAGCAATATTAGTAATAGCGCCAATCCCTAATATATAAGTTTTATTATTTTTTAAAGCAATTTCTATAATTTTATTTACAGCATCATTTGTTTCATCATAACCATTTTGAATGTAATCCATTGAACCCTTAAATACTTTATTATTCGTTTTAAAATTCAACCAATTGCATATTTTTAAAATTTCATTATAACTTAATTCTTGTCCATCTTTTACTTTTACATTTCTTTTTGTATGAGAATATGGTGCGACTGTTATTGCCTCAATATTAAATAAGTCTTTTGATTTTATTAAATATGATAATGCAAATTGGTCATCACATTCATTATAAGTATCAGTATCTAATATAACATTTACTTTTTTTTCCTTTATAATTTGAAATAACATTATCTATATCTATTCCTATATTCATGTATATCCTCCAAACTTTTACAAAATTCAAACTATAAAAATTATACTATATAGAACTAATTTTTTCTATACATTCATTGCAATTTAATAACAATTAATATATATTTTTAGAAGCTGATCTTTTTAGTTCATTATTTGAACATTTCTTTAACGCAACTGCTGTAAAAACACCAATGAAGGTTGATAATAAACACTAATATAACCAAATAGATTCTTTCTCCTAATTTTCGTATATATCATCATTTATTTTTAATATCATTTTTCTGTAATGAGTTTTAAATCCTAATCTTTCATATAAATCTCTAGCAATATTTTCTCCAATTACTTCTAACGATAAATCTTTATTTTGAAATTTTGCTAATTCTATTATTTGGTTTAATGCAATAGTACCAATTCCATTATTTCTATATTTTTCATCTATAAAAAATCTATATAAATATATTTCTTTTTCATAATTTTTAATTCCAATGAATCCAACCATCTTATTGTTATATAAGATTTTATAATATTCTTCATTTTCTTTAAATTTTAATTCTTCTGGTTTTATTATTCTTAATTGATATATTGGATCTACTATATTATGATGTTGCCATTCTTTTATAATCCATTCTCTAAAAAAAATCATTATTATCTTTTTCTAATTTAACTTCTATCTTTTCCATTTAACCCATCCTTAATTTATATATTTTACAAATTTAATTATCTTTTAGTTATTATTTCCTTAAATCTATAATATCAGATTCACATTCACCTGTCCCAATTATAGTAACTGGTACATTAGTTTCTTCTTCTATCTTTTTTATAAATTCTAACACTTTATTAGGAAGTTTTTTATAGTCTCTACATTTATATGCTTTCCAATCAATATATTGGGCAAAATTTAATACAATTTGTGTAGGTTGATTAATCATAATGTTATATTTTAATCTTTCCCAATTCATTTCAAAAACTCTTCTGACTTTTTTTGTTACAGTTGTATATTCTTTTAGTTCAATATTACAGCCACTTCTTTTTTTTATCTTCTTCCCAAGATATCTCTTTGCTTCCAGCATAATCACCACTATATATGTCGATTCCTATGTTTGTTTTATTGCTTATTCTAATTGGATAGGGCCTAATAATCATATAAATTTCTTTTACTTTAAATGGACTACATCCTGCATCTGCTATTAATTGACTAGTACTACACATTCTACTTGTAACATTAGGATAATCCAATCCATAATTTATATCTAAATCTTGTCCCTGAGATCCTTCTATTAAAATATCTTCAGTACAATTATTAATCATTATCGCGGTGTCAACTATTTCGATTTTATTTTTCATATCATTAGGAAGGGTTTTAAAATAATCTTTTGCTAAAATAGTACCAGGTTTTCTAATTATTTTTTCTGCCTGTGCAACACCACAACCTTTAAAGGTAGAACCACTTTTAATTATTTTTTTCTCTTCTTCACGATGGCGGTTTTGTATTATCATAGCCCTTGGGTTAATATAAATTTTTCTATTTCCGATTAAATCAGAATATTTTCTAATTTCATCAAACAATATTTCTGGTGTTATAACACATCCTGCATTTAAAACTAATTTGCAATTTGAATTTACCATTGCCATAGGTAAATGACTAACTATAATTTTTTTTCCATTATCATCTACATATGTATGGCCAGCATTGCTTGACCAATTATTGGTTGCCATAGAAAAATTGGTATGTTTGGCTAAATAGCCACAAATTTTTCCTTTTCCACAGCTTCCAGCTTGTCCATCTATTACTACGGTAATATTTTTATTGCTTATAAAATCTTTATTATTCACACAATCATAAAATTTTTTAATATTTTCTAAATCAAAGATCTCTTTAATAAATTGGTTTAAGTTTGATAATCCTGCAATTTCTTTGTTATAAGAATTCATAACAAAATCAATATTTTTCCATTCGTAATGTCCTTCACTATTATCAGTGACATAAACTTCATCTACACAATCATATATAACGTTTAACTTGGTATTACTATTTAGTATGTTGTCTTCTGGATATACATATGTAACTAATAATTTAGGTTTATTCATGGAAATACCGGTTTCTTCTTTGCACTCTCTTCTTGCTGCTTCAACTGGAGTTTCACCACTTTCTATTTTTCCTCCAATTCCATTCCAACAACCTTTATAAGGATTTTTACTTCTTTTAACAAGAAGCACTTTATTATAGTTCTTATTAAATAGCATTATAACAACATAATTTTTATTCATATATATACCTCCAAGTATTTTAATTATAATCATCATATCGTAAAACAATTAAGTGTTCTCTATAGTTCCATGTAAATTCTATTATGGAAATTTACATGTCCTTTCAAATAGCGTAGTATTAATAACCTAAGTGTATTTTTTTTATTAAATCATAAGTTTTATTAATATTGGAAGAATCAGATAGCTCTTCTTTTGAATATCTTACTTCTGATGTTAGCTCTCCATTATAATTAATATCTGTTAAAGCCTTTCTAACATCATCCCAATTAACGGTTCCATCAAATGGCTGGTTATGAGAATCTGTTCCGTAATTATCATGTATATGAGTGACAATTAATTTATTACCAATTTTAATTATTTCGTTGTACATATCTAGATTTCCAACATTGGCATGACCAAAGTCAAAACAAATACCTAATACTTCTTTTGCATATTTTTTATTATAATATTCAACTATTTTGATAAGTTCATCTATATAAGGCGCTGTATTTCTAAATAAAGGTTCATCTTTTTCCATCTGAGTTCCATTTTCAATTGCTATTAAAATATTATTTTCAATTGCTTTTTCTACAAAAGGTTCTAAATATTTTATATTGTGTTCTATAGATTTATCGATATCGTAATTATAATTTTCATCTAAATATGTACCTACATGAATAACTATTCTTTTTACACCAACTTCTTTTGAAATATCAAGAGCTTTTAATATTCTATTCTTTAATATATCTATATCATTTCTTTTATAGTAAGTATTAAAGAAGAATGGATAATGAATAGGGGCATGAGCAATATTAAATGTTATAGATGAATCTTTTAAAAATTTAATTAAATCTCTAAATATATTTTTATAGTTATCTTTATCAAGTAGTTCTTGTATTTCAAAAAAATTCAAGTTAGCATAATTAAATTTAGAATCTTCCAATCTTTTTATTCCTAATTTAAAATTTTCAACATTATTTTTTTCACCCACAATTCTTGTTGTTTGTGAATATATAATATCATTTTTCATTATTTTTCCTCCTTTAAAATATATTTATTTAATATATATCTTTGGTACTCATGATATAGCTTATCTTTATACTCTAATGGTGAAACCCAAAGAATTCTATGATCCTTTTCTATTGGTGCTAAGATTTTTTTATCAAATTTTGCAATGTATATTGTTGCTTCAACATCTAGATATCCATATTTAGCGTTATAACACCAAGAATTAATCTTATCAAAGAATTTTACATCTGTTAATGAATAACCTGTTTCTTCAATAATTTCACGTTTAAGAGTTTCTTCTATTAATTCATCTTTTTCGCGCCCTCCACCTAAAAGAAAATAAATATCAGATTTGTCAGTAGCAATAGCAATTTTTTTATCTTTAATTCTTTCAATTATAGCATAAGCACAAATCCTTTTTTTATATTGTATTCCATCTTTTTTAGAACCTATTCTTAACATTATTTCCTCCGACATATATTATTACTTTTATATTATACTATGAAATATCCAAATTCTCCATACTCCATTGAAATTTAATATGATTTCATTATAATTCTTTAAAAAAGAGGGGGATGGTTTGTAAAATGTTACTTAATTGTTGCATAAAAATAGCTCACGGACTAATTAAAGTTCGTGAGTCTTTATTGTTTCATTTTTTATCCCCTTACATGTTTTTATAAATTCTTTAAATATTTTATTGTTACTTTCATCTAATAATAATTTCATAATTTTTTTGTTACTTTTCCTGTTTTATCTATATTATAGTTTTGCTTAAAAAATATACTAACAGAAATAAATTGGTATATTGATGAACACAATTGTCCAATACCAGTGCAAAAAGGTGTTTTTAAAAGAGACATTATCATTCTCAAAATAGAAGAAATAATTTTATTTGTTGTTGTTTTAAGTGCAGACCATTCTAATTGCAAATAACAAGTTTTAATTCTGTATATAGGATACATAATGAAGTTAATAATTTCAAATCCAAAATAAATCATTGTAATTTTAAAGTCTAAATCATAAAATCCATATAAACACACAAACATAAATAAGCTTGTCAAGAAGAGTATACCTAATAATTTATAAGCGTTATTCCTGTGCTCTTTATAATTAAAGTTATTTTTACTAATATCAATTGTAGCAGCAGTAACTATAGCATCTGTAGTATCCCATTGAGTATCTGTTATAAGTGCTACAAATGTAAGGGCAAGTGAAAATTGCTCTCCAAATTCTAAAGCGTTGCTTAGTCCAAATAAAAAAATCAAGAAAAATGCAATATTGTTAAATAACTCTGTTGAATCATATTTTATACATTTTATTATATCTAATTGTAATTTGAATTTTTCATTATTTTTTACATAAATATATATAGTAAATAAAGCCAAAGGGATTAGAGTTACTGTAATTATGGTAATTTGATTTTTGTTATTAAAGATGTACCAATCAATAATATAAAATTTAATAAATTAAATATTAGGGAATATTTATTTGCTAGTGAATTTTTTTCTTCATAATATAATTTATTTAATATCATTGCAAACTCTAAACAAACAAATAATTGTAATACAGAATATATTGTAAATGTTTTATATATGTTAACATCCATGTTCATAAAAATTATATAATTATCAATATTAATTAAAATTATTAAGAAAATAATAATTGCAACAATGGTTCCTATAAACATACCAGACATTACAGCATTTTTATTATTGTCTTTTTCTTTATTTATGTTTGCACCAGTAGAAAATATTGATTTTAGTATATAGTATATAAATTGTAATGGGTAAGTCAAAGTAAAGATATTAATTAAATTTTTATCAACAATTATACCTAATAAAAACCATGAAATTATTGGTATAAAAGATAATAACAATAAATCAAAACTAATTTTTAATAATCGTTTCACCAGTATTCCTCCTATATAATGATTAAATAAACAAGATGATAACTAGCTGTTTCTAAAGTTTCAAAACCTTAACTTTATATCATCTACAAATGTTAAGTTTTTACTATAGTAACATATTTCGACATATTTTAAAATACTTATAGGTGTTTTTGTTTTATTTTGTAAAATTTAATGAAAAAAAAAAATAAAATGTTATGTTATAATCAAAGCTGTTATACATTATTTGATAAATTTAAGATAATTTTCATTTTGAATTAAAGAATAAAAGGAGAAAAAATGAAGGGAAATTTTAGAAAATTTGTATTGTCTTTATATAAGCCAGTAAAGTCTTTAACATTTATTATGATAGGTTGTATGATTATTTCACAAATATTAGATTTAGTTAAACAATATATAATAAAAGGAATAATTGATTTACCAAGTATGGAGAATTTCCAAACAACGGATTTATATAAAACTATAATTATTTTATTATGTGTTATTGTTTTGGAATTGATATTTTATTATACTTCTAATATAACAAGAACAATACATATGGTAAAAAAGCAGACACCATATATTTCGGAAAAGTTATTTAATATTTTGGATAAAAAAACGTATTCCTTTTTTACAGATAATTATACAGGGAAGATATCAACAGCAATTAATGAAATAAATAATGAAATTACTAACTTAAATACTCAGATAACAACTAAATTTATTTCTTTATTGACTTCTATGATAAGTAGTTTAATTGTTTTATATACAATTAATATAAATATTTTTATTAGTGCAACAATACTTTTTACCGGAATAATAGTATCAAGGTTAATATATTTTTCAAAAAGATATTTGCCAGCAATAAAAAAATCGGAAGAATATAATAGGGAATATAATGGAATATTGAATGATGCTGTATTAAATTTTACATCACTTAGATTATATAATTCTGTACAAAATTTTTCAAAAAATTTAAAATCTAAAAAACAAGAAGTGAATTTTTATAGAAATAAAGCTTCTATAAAAGAATTTGCTTTTGGAGCCATAGCAAATGTGGTGTATATTGCAGTTTTAAGCATATTGATGATATACTCAATTTCTTTATTTGAAAAAGGTATGATGACATTAGGAAATTTTATATTTTTTATAAATGCTATGATTTCTTTAAAGAGTCAAACTACTTCTTTCACATGGTCATATATACATATAGGTGAGATTATGGTAAAACTGAAAAATAGTTATGAACTTTTGTATACTAAAGATAATATACAAGATAGTAATGAAAAATATATACAAATAGATACAGGCAAAATTGAATTTAGGGATATGTCATTTAAATATAATAAAAATTATATTTTTAAAGATTTTAATCTAGAAATTAAAGATAAACAAAAAGTAGGAATTATAGGGGTTAGTGGAAGTGGAAAAACAACACTAGTTAATTTGATATTTAAGTTTTATACTCCACAACATGGAAGTATTTATATAGATAATAAAGATATTTCAAACTATAATACAAATTCATTATATAGTAATTTAACTTATGTACCTCAAGAAACAATATTGCTACATTCTACTATTTATAATAATATAAAAATAGCAAAGCCGGATGCAACAGATGAAGAAATATATAATGCAGCCAAAAAGGCTGAACTTCATAATTTTATAGAAAGTTTAGAATATAAATATGATACAATTGTGGGAGAGAGAGGAATAAAACTATCAGGAGGGCAAAGACAAAGAATAGCATTAGCTAGAATATTTTTAAGAGATTCTAAAATTGTTATATTTGATGAGGCTACCAGTAGTTTGGATAATAATACAGAATTTAAAATACAAAAAATATAAATAAGTATTTTGATGATCAAACTATTATATGTATAGCTCATCGATTATCAACATTAAAAGATATGGATAATATTTTAGTTATTGAAAAAGGAAAAATAGTAGATTATGGAACTCCAGACTATATTATTCCTAAATATGATAATGAAGAATTTATGGCAGAAGAAAGTTATTTGGAAATTTAATAAAATATAATGAAGGTAAAAAGTTATAAAGGTGTAATAATATGAATTATTCAAATGAGTTTAAAAAGAGAATTCAAAAAAGAATGGAACATGAAACAACAGATAAAATATACAATGATTTAATAACTGAGTATTATGAAAAGTTTATTACAATGGAGATTTTGGAGGGCTGGAAAAACCAATTGCTAAAATCAAAATTTAAGTTGCAAATTCAGGAAAAAATGAAATTTACGCCAATAGAAAAAATATATGAAGAATTAAATAGTCTTTATTATAAAGATTTTATAACATTAACACAATTAAAAAAATGGAAGGAACAATTTATAAAAAGAAAAATAAAGAATAAAGTTCAGCGCACAATGTCAAGGAATTCAAGCAAGGTCGAAGATATATATGATGAGATTAATGCTAAACATTATACAGGTTTTATTTCTAAAGAAGAATTAAAGAATTGGCAAAAAGAGGTTCAAGATTCTAAACAAATAAGAATATATACACAAAATGGAAGATATAAAGAAGCGGAAATATTAGCTAAGAAATATCCTGATATAGATATAATACAAGCACAACTAATAACAATATATTTAAAACAGAAAAATTACGAGGAAATAGAAAATATTGCATCAAAATTTCCTAATAATGCAAATATACAATCAAGGTTGATAACAGCTTATATAGAATTAGAAAATTATACAAATATAGAAAAAGTTGTAAAAAGATTTCCAGAAAATAAAGTGACACAAAATCAGTATGAAACTTTACAATCTCAGCTAATGACAGCATATATTAAAACTGGGAGATATAAAGAGGCAATAAATATTGCAAAAAAATACCCAGATAATGTCATATTTCAATCAAAGGTTGTTCAAGTATTGATAATTATATCAGATTATAAAAAAGGTGAGGAAATTGCGAAGAGATTTCCAGACAATATAATTATGCAATCACAATTAATGAGTATTTATATTAAAACTGAGAGATATAATGAAGCAGAAGATATTGCTAAAAAACATCCAGATAATATAATAATAAAATCTAAATTAATGGATGTTTATATTAAAAAGAAAGAATATGATGAGGCTATAAAGCTTGGAGAAAATGATAAAAGTGAGGTAATACAGTCAAATTTAATTTCTGTATATTTATTGCAAGAAAAATACAATAAGGTAGAGGAGATTGCAAAAAAATTTGATTGTGCTGAAATTCAGTCACAGTTGGTTACGGCTTATATTAATCAAAGGCTATATGATAAGGCTCAAATGGTAATTAACCAATATCCTAAATTTCCTATAATGCAGTCTCAATTAATTTCTATTTATATAGAGAAGTGGAAAGAATCTGCAAAAGAGAAAATGTTGGATGAGGCTGAACAAAAGGCAAAGGAGTTTTCTGAATATTTACCAATACAGTCACAATTAATTACTATTTATATGTTAAAAGGGGAGTATGATAAGGCAGAAAAGTTAGCTAAAAGATTCCCCAATTATGCTCCTATACAATCACAGTTAGTTACAATATATATTAAAAAATGGCAAGATGAAGAAGCGGTTAAAATTGCTGATAACTTTAAATGGTATGAACCTATACAAGAACAATTACTTGAACTTTATATGAATCAAAATAATTTTAAAAAGGCTAAAGAAATTGCAGATTTTATGCCCCATAGCAAAATTATAAAAAATAAATTTTTAAGTTTTAGAAATATAACTGGGGGAGATAAGTTGGCTGATGATGATTTTGATAGATGATTTTAGGGCGAGAATTTTTTCTTGCCTTTTTACTTGAATTTTTATTAAATAAAGGTTATAATATAAAAGTAGTTGCGGGTATAGTTTAGTGGTAGAATCCCATGCTTCCGACCTGGTTGCGCGAGTTCGATTCTCGCTACCCGCTCCATAAGGTAAAATCGTCGCACCAAAGTGACGTTAATGATTAAATCAATCTGAAAAGATTGATTTTTTTATGCGTTATTGCAAAGAAAGGTGTGATGTGATATGATTAAAATAATTAAAAAGAAAATCAATATGAGTGATGAACTTAGGAGTAAAATTAATTGGTCTTGCAAATTTAATAACAGACCCTACCAGATTATTGAGGGTCACCTAAGAATTGTGGAACATACAAATCTAGCGTATGTTGAGCCACACAAAGTAATTATTGGAGATACATTATATTTATTCTTCAATGAACAAAAACATTTTTATATTGGAAATTTAAAGAAGAAAATCCCCATCGCTGATTTATCAGAATACATAGCAAGGCATTAATTAATTGAGAGTTTATATACTCCCACAATATTGGTTTATTTTGTCGTGTAAGTAATCAATATATAATATAAGGTGTCTTGTTATGTGACACCTTTTTTGGTGCCTTTCATTAAAAGAAAAGGAGGAAAAATTATGAATAATGAAAGGATGATTGCAGCAGTTTATATTCGTGTTTCGACAGAGGATCAAGCACGAGAAGGATTTTCACTAGGAGAACAAAAAGAAAAATTACTACAACTCTGTGCATTTAAAGGTTATGAAGTATTTAAGGTTTATGAAGATGCAGGAATATCTGCAAAAGATATGGAACATAGACCTGCATTTCAAGAAATGCTACAAGATATGAGGGACGGAAAAATTAATTATATTGTAGCCTACAAACTAGATAGAGTCACTCGTTCAGTTCGTGATTTAGAAGAACTAATATCTCAGCTAGAAAAATATAATTGTTATTTAGTCTGTGATAGAGATGATGTTAATACTTCTACTGCTAACGGAAGATTTTTTGTAAGAATGTTAACAGTATTATCACAGTTAGAAATTGAAATTGTATCGGAAAGAACTAAATTTGGACTTAATGGAGCAATTAAGTCAAGCCATTTACCAGGTCCTGCCCCACTAGGATATAAGAAAGATGGTAATAAAAAAACTATTGTTGATGAAACAACTAAACCTATTATTGAAAGAATATTTAAAATGTATTTAGAAGGTAAAAGTTTTCAGCAAATATCAAATATCTTTAATGAAGAAAAATTATTAAATCCAAAGAAATGGAAAGATACGACTATCCAAAAGATAATTGATAACAAAATCTATATGGGAGATTATGAACAATACAAAAGAATCGCTAAAAAAGAAAACAAAGACCCTGTTATTTATATGAATGTTGTTGAACCAATAATATCGCGTGCAATGTGGGAAGAATGTCAAAGACAAAAAGAAGTTAACCAAAGAACTTATACAAGAGATAGAGTTTATCTATTCTTTCAAAAGATTAAATGTCCTACTTGTGGAAGAATTATGAAGTGTAAAGGCTCTGGTGGTAAGAAGAAAAAATATATGTATTACAATTGTGAGAAATGCCATTTAAATTATCGTGAAGATAAAATTGAAGAATGTTTAATGCAATTTATTTATGATTTAATTGAGTATGATATGGCAGTTAAAAAGTATTTTTTACCTATTCTAGCAGACCATAAGTCAACAAAAACTGATGAGATAGATAAAGAGATTAAACAACTACTAAAACAAAAAGAACGTATTAAAAAAGTATATATGAGTGGTATTGTTGAGATGGAAGATTTTTCAGAAGATTATAAACTAATTGAAGAAAAATTGGAAATTTTAGAGCAAAAGAAATCAGAACTATTAAATCTAGATAATATAACTTTTACACCACAGCAATTAATGGCAGATAGAGATATTGAACGAGAAACTATGATAAGATTAGACACTTTAAATGATGTTGTTAAAACAAATTGGGAAAGTAAAACTAAAGATGAAAAGCAAGAATTTATATCTAAATTTATTGAGTCAGTTATTTTAACCAAAGATAAAAATAATGAACTTCATATAGAAAAAATTAATTTTAGAAAGAGTTATATTAATAACCTAATGAAGTTTTTAGACAAAGGAATATTAGATGTATTAGTACCTGTTGAAATTAATGGCAAAGAAGAATTTATTATTGGTAGTCCTAATATTTCTAATGAACAAGTAGAAGAGTATTTAGATAGATTAAATGAATTTTATGAAACAAAAATGTATCAACTTTATGAAAAAGTTGATGAAGATACAGGCAATATTATTGGCGAATTTACCCCCAAAAAAAGATGAAAAAATTATAAGAATATTACCTATAACACCTACTGAAATAAAAACAAAATCAATCATAAATAAAGATGATATTGAAACAAAATATGGAATTGTTACTTACAATCCTAACAAACCAAATAAGAAAGGAACTGATTAAAAATGAAATTAAAATATTTAAAAACTGGTGATTATGAATTACCAAATATAACTTTAAATGATAATAAAAAATGGACAATTAATAAGTATGGAATGTTAAGATTAGATTATTTAAAACAACATAAAAAAGTACTTTACACTATACTTTTAATGAAAGATGAACTTACTAATCATCTTGTTTCAGTAAGTAAAAATGCAGAAAATTTATTAAATAACTTGATGGAAAGTTATAAAAAATCAGATGAAAAACTATCTGAAAAAAGTAAAGAAACAAATCAAATTGAATGGGCAAAAATTATGAATAATTATAAAATTATAGCTGAAGAAATCATTTTAAATGAATTAATTTATACTGAAAATGTGTGAGTACGTACTCACATATTGTGTCTAGCCAGCACTGAATTTATACTCCCGTACAAATTCGTATATTGGAATTCCCATACCCTTAATATTTAGAAAGGAGATTTTAAATCATGAGAATAAGAAATAATAAAGTTAATGTATTTTTAAGTGATGACGAAAAATTTATTTTAAAAAGAGCATCTTCAAAATTAAACTTATCTCAGTCTGAATATATTAGAAATTTAATTGTAGGATATGAAATTAAAATTCCAGAAGTTAAAGAAGAACCAAAACCTAAAAAAGAAGAATATATTATAGAGAATATTGCTAAAGCATTAGAAGAAAATATTGAATGCTTAATTAAAGTTAAAAATAGATTTCATTATCTTGGATATTTTGAAGATGAACGTGCAATTGGAACAAAAATTGAATATTTAAAATTACAAAATACTATACTAAAAAAATATATACCTATTGAAAATGATAAAGACAATGCCATCTAAGCATTGTCTTTATATGTTAATTATCTTATTAATGATAAAATTAAAACACAAATAAATATGCCTAATATCATTAAATATTTTTTATAAGTTATTTTTTCTTTTAAAATAAATCTTGAAGATAAAATTGTTACTACAATAGAACTTGTGTTAATTACAGAGATTATAGAAACATTTCCATCTAATAATGCAAATCTGTTAAATATTGAAGATGATGCATCTAATAATGCTTGTAATATAAAAAATTTCTTAGCATTAATTTTTCTAATATCTAGGTAATTCCAGTTTTTTGTAAATAAACAATATATAAATAAACCAATAATAATTATAACTGCATAATTAAAAACTACATACATTGGATTTTGATATTCAGTAACATATATTTTATTTAAAAAATTAGAAATACCATTAAATAATACAAAACCATAAGAATACATAATTGCTTTTTGTTCTAACTTTTTATCTATTTGATTTTTTGAATCAGTCTTATTTTTAGCAACCATAATAGATAAAATTACTAATATAGTAGAAACAAATAATTGTAATAGTGTACAATTTTCTTTTAATACTATAATACCCAATAAAAATGTAACAACTACTTTTGCCTTAGAAATAGATGATGTAATTGCTACTTTTCCATACTTAGTTGCTGAAATCATACAATAAAATCCTATTGACTGCATTAAAATTCCTGGGAACATATTTATCATATCAGCAACATTTAGTTTTGTTATAAACTCTGGATTAGTTATCATACTAACTACAATCATAATTAAATGATATGATAATAACCCCATTAATGCAATTCTTTTTGGCTCATTATTTGAACACTTCTTTAAAGCAACTGCTGTAAAACCACCAATGATGGTTGATAATAAACACCAATATAACCACATATATTTTTTCTCCTAATTTTCGTATATATCATCATTTATTTTTAATATCATTCTTCTGTAATGAGTTTTAAATCCTAATCTTTCATATAAATCTCTAGCAATGTTTTCTCCAATTACTTCTAACGATAAATCTTTATTTTGAACTTTTGCTAATTCTATTATTTGGTTTAATGCAATAGTACCAATTCCATTATTTCTATATTTTTCATCTATAAAAAATCTATATAAATATATTTCTTTTTCATAATTTTTAATCCCAATAAATCCAACCATCTTATTGTTATATAAGATTTTATAATATTCTTCATTTTCTTTAAATTTTAATTCTTCTGGTTTTATTATTCTTAATTGGTATATTGGATCTACTGTATTATGATGTTGCCATTCTTTTATAATCCATTCTCTAAAAAAATCATTATTATCTTTTTCTAATTTAACTTCTATCTTTTCCATTTAAACCATTCCTTAATTTATATATTTTACAAATGCTTTATCTACGTTTTCATCATATCCTAATTTATTATATAATTTATGTGCTTCTTTTCTTTGAACTCCACTAAATAACCAAATACGGCTTACATCTTCATAACTTTTTACAATTTCTTCTGCTTTAATCATTAATTTAGTTGCTATTCCTAATTTCCTATATTCTTCAAGAACAGCTAAATTCCAAATGATTGCTTCTTTTCCGGATGGCATTGTTAAAATATTTAAAGTTACAGTTCCAACTAAATTATTTTCTATATAATATCCTAATACATAAATATCGCTGTTATTTTTAGATACTTCATAAAATCTTTGCACTTTTGAATCGCTTGTATTACTATTAAAAACTTGTTTCATAATTTTTTGTAATTGTTCTAAATCTTTTTCTTGTATTTCAGCTATTATATTATCTCTAGTCATATTTATTGCCTCCATTTTTAATAAATAAAAAGTATCATAATTTTAATGATACAAATCCATTATAATAATAACATATTTTGATATTTTTTTCCATACTCCCTTGAAAATATCTAAGAAAATGATATAATAAATTTATCAGAGAGATTTAATCAAATCTTATAGTCTTAATTTCGCATACGTGTATAGTTAAGGCTCCATTTGAAATCAACTTACGGACTTAATTGTTCGTAAGTTTTTATTTTATATAAAACTTAAAAAGTTCTCTTTCTAGAAAGGAGGACTTTTTTCATGCTTGAATTTAGAGTAATTGCAAATTTAAAAGCTAATAAAGATTTAACCGATATTTTAAAAGAATTTAAATATAAGGTTAAATTAGGACAAACAAAAACTATCTTGCACACCAACTTACAAGTAGTAATACCTACTGAATACCAGATTACATATCCTACTACTCTTACAATACTAGAATACAAAGTTAATGAAATATCAAATAAGCCTTTTTATATTAAAGAGCATAATCAAAAGTATAATATTAAAGAAATTACACAATTTTTGAAAAAGTTTTAATTTTAGACTATACATTTTACTTATTTGTGAGGAAACATATAGAGAAATATATTAAATTTGACTTCGTAAAACTCACTTTAATTGAGAAAACTAACAAGAAATATTAAAAAGATTCAATTTGGTGTCTGGTATTTGGTGTTTAAGTGAGGAAACATATGAGAGGTATTTAATATTTCTCGAATTTTAATGAAAGGAGGAAAACTATGAGATGTGGTGTTTATGTAAGAGTATCTACTGACGACCAAAGAGATAATGGTTATTCTATTGATTCACAACTTAGAATGATTAAAGAATATTGTGAAAAGAATGAATATGATATTGTTGATGTTTATAATGATGCTGGACATTCTGGAAAAGATTTGATGAGACCCGAAATGCAAAGATTACTAAAAGATATTAAATCTAAAAAAATTGATAAATTAGTTGCAATTAAAGTTGATAGACTTACTCGTAATAATTACGACGGTTTTTGGCTACTTAATTATTGTGAAGAACATGATGTAAAGATAGAATTAATACTCGAGCCTTATGATGTATCTACTGCTAATGGTGAAATGATTTTTGGGATGAATTTAGTATTTGGTCAAAGAGAAAGAAAAGAAATTGGAGCAAGAACTAAACGTGCTATGGAAGAAATGGCATTGGAACGTATTCATCCTAGCAAAGCACCTTATGGCTATATTAGAAATAAGGAAACTGGTCATTTAGAAGTAGAACCTATTGAGGCTGAAGTTGTAAAAGAAATATTTGAATTATGCAAACAAGGCAATTCTACAAGAAGTATTGCTACTATTATGAAAGATAATAATGCCTATTTAAAACAAGGAAAATGGAAATCTGATAGAGTTTATAAAATACTTACTAATTCTATTTATATTGGTATCTTTGAATATGGAAAGTATAAAAGAAAATCACAAGATATTTTAAGAGTTGAAAATTATTGTGAACCAATTATTGATGAAGTAACATGGAATGCTACTAGAAATGTTTTAGTAAAAAACAAACATTCTAACTATGGAGAATATATTCATTTGTTTTCTGGTTTAGTAAAGTGCCCTATTTGTGGTGAGATAATGTCATCATCAGAATCTTTTAAATATCCTAACGGAAAGCAAAAAGTTTATTACCATTTAAGATGTAAAAATCATAATTGTAGTGGATTTGGACTTCATTATAATACTGAAAAAATAGAAGCAAAATTAAAACAAGTATTAGAAGAATTAACACTATTTATGCTTTCTATGGATAATGAAATTATAACTTGTAATTCTACCAAAAGTGATGATGTAAAAGATATAGAAAAAGCAATCGAAAAATTAAAATTACAGGAAAAAAGATTAGTAGATTTATATTTAAGTTCTAATTTAGATGTCGAAACAATTAATCATAAAAATGATGTTATCAAAAAGGAAATTGATAAACTAAATCAAAAGAAAGTAAGACTTGATCCAGATAATAATTCTAAAGAATATACAATAGAACTTGTTAAAAAATTAGATTGTACTGAGAAAAATAACACTTTATTTTTTACTAATATTAAAAATATTGGATTTGCTTTTCTTTATGATTTGTTATCAAGAGAAGCTAAAAGAGATATGATTCATAGACTAATATCTATGATAGAAATTGAACGTGACAAAAACTACAATATTGATATTAAAGATATAAAATTCACAGATGAATTTATAAGTAAAAGCAGTAAAGAATATTTAAAATATCTTAATAATATTATGAATGACAATAATATTGGAATTAAATTTCATAAAGAAATTGATGAAATTGAGTTAAAAAATATGGAATCAAATTATGATATTTTATCAATTATTAAGATGAAAAACAAAGAATATTCTAATAAATTTTTAGAAGAATTTATTACTAAATCGCAAGAGCATTTATATATAGACGGCATTGTTAGTTGTCCATATATTGAAGGAAATACTATTAAAGATGTTTTAATATTAGTGCCAAAAAATGAATTAATTAACACTATTTAAAGAAGAAAGGAATGATAAAAATGAAAGTTACTTATACAAGAAAAGGAGATTATTTATTACCAGATTTATATTTAGAAAAAGACGAAAATTATGGAAGACTTGGAAGATATGGAATATTAAGATTACACTTTATTGCACAAAACAAACAAGCACTTTATGAAACATTATTGATGACAAATAAATTAACTCATCATCTTCTTTTAGTCAGTGATTCTTGTGAGAATTATTATAAAGAACTAATGGAAAATTATATTAAGAATGATGAAAGACTATCTGAAAAAAACAAAGAATTAAATCCATTGGAATGGACAAAATTAATGAATAACTATAAAAATACAGCAGAAGAAATTGTCTTAAATGAATATGTTTTTATATAAATAATCTTCAAAAAAGAGGAAAAAATTATCAAAATAATTTAATCCTCTTTTTTATTTTTTTGAATGTAGGAATAAAATATATGTCTAGCCAGCACTGAATTTGTACTCCTGCACAAATTCTATTATGGGTCCCTCAATCCCAATAAGATCATTTAATCTTTTTAGCAAGTATAAAGACAGTAGTAACACTATTACTGTTAATAGCCGAAGGAGATATTTCTATTTTTTGCTTTTTAAATAATTCTGTATATGGAAAAGAATGAAGTAAATCATTTATTTCTTCATTTGTATGATAGCACATATATAATGAGTTTTTGCCTTTTTCATTTAAATATGGTTCATCTGCCATATCTTCACCTTGACCTATTTGGTATGTAAATAAAAATAAACCATTAACTTTTAAAATATCATACACATCTGAAAATAAATTATTAAAATCATTCTTAGGTAAATGAAATAGAGAATAAACAGCAAAAACAGCATCTAATGAATTATTAGAAAAATACCTTTTTACATTAACCATATCATCTACAATATATGGAAATTTCCCATGTAAATTGTATGCACAATCTTTCATTTTTTTTGAAAAATCTAAACCTATATACTCATAATTTTGTTTATTAAAATAAGAATATGTTCTTCCAGAGCCTGCACCTAAATCTAAAATTTTAGCGTTTTCAACTAGGTGTTGTTCAAATTTTTCATATACATCTAAATCTTCAATATAAGTTCCAAATTCATTGCTATATTGTTCTGCTATCAAATCATAATTTTTTTGAACAGATTGTCTTTTATCAAAGGAACTTTTGATAATATCCATCACTATATCTCCTTTAAAATTTCTTCAAACTTTGTATAACCGGTTTCTGCATTTATATGCCCACCATTTTTTATAACATACTGTTTATCAGTAAGTTTGTCAGCAAATGTTTTTTCAACATCATATTTAACATATGGATCATTATCAGAATAATAGCAAACTATATCTTTGCAATATTTTTTTACATCATCAAAGTTATCAATAAACATTGGTTCATTAACAGCATCAAAATCAGAATCAATACCTAAATAATTGTTAAATCCACATACAAATATTAACTTCTTTACTTTTATCTGATTCGTTATTAGATATTTGCATACAAATATAGGTGCTATGCTATGAGCTATAATAACGGTATTTTCATTTATATCTAATTTGTTTAAAACATTAGACCAATTTTCAAAATTTTGATTTCCTACACCAACTGGCATTTGCGGAATCAATACTTTTTTGCTATTTTTTTCTAATTGTTCTTTTAACCATGGAAACCAATTTCCATCCTTTGACCCAAAGCTACCATGTATAATAATATAATTATTCATTTTATCACTCCTATCTATTCGACTCCAATATTCTAATTTTGCTAAATATAACCCAATATTATAAAATATACCAAATTTTAATGATATATAATAGTTAAATGTTTCTATTACATTATTCAAATATATGTTTTGATATTCATTTAAAATTGTAACCTCTTTTTTGGACAAATAATGATAATCGGAATAATGAAGGTTATTTCTGCACTTTCTATTTATAGAATAAAAATCATTTCTTATATCTTTTTTGTTCTTTTCAAATATACTATCGATAACACTATTGGATTTACTAACTTTTTTATCATTCCAAATCATTTCAATAATAATTGCTTTCGTTTTTGTAATAAATGTTTTAAAGTCAAAATGTAATTCTCCAATATTAAACGAAATATTATCTCTTATTAAATTATCAATAAACATAGTTGTTTTTATTAATCCATATCTTTGCAATATATATAATTTTTCACTATTACCTATATTATTTTTAAATAAATTATAAGAAGAGTATGATTTTTTATTGATCTTAGATATAGATATTTTATCTACAATTTCTTTTGATATCTTTTTAATTTGTTCTAATATTGCATTATAAATGTCTGGCATTAGAATCTCCATCCACCTCGATGGGGTTGATACTAAACCATCATACAACTCAAATTTTTTCTTTATTATTTAAATCCCAATTTCTAAAATTTATATCAAGTAAATTTCTATTATCTAAAGATAATATTATATCAAAAATATTCGGTTCAAAATTAATTCCCATTTCCGACATTACTTTAATGACTGTTTCTGAATTAGTGAAAGGATAATATTTTAAATTGTAATTTCTAAATTTTTCAATATCATCCAGTGTAATATCTCGTTTACCACTCAAACCACCATAATTAGCTTTTATAGTTTCTTCAACAAATATAGACGAATAGAAAATTAAAAAAGAACTCAAAATTTCTTTTTGATTATAATCTGTTATACTTCTTTTTATTTCTAATATATATGAAAGCCAGAAAGCATCATTCATTATTTCATTAAATATTTTAAATTTTTTATTTTTTTTCATCACATTTTCCTAATTACTTATAGCTTTTAATATTTGTGGAATGTACATAATCGCAATATCTGCACCTTTATCTAGTAAAAATGCCAAGATTTTTTTTGCTTTATCCCATTTTTTTGATTTACTATCTTTACTTTTTTGTAATTCCACTATTTCTTCTAATTTGTTTAATAATTCTTCTTTATCATAATCACTTAAATATGTATTTTCCTCAATATTTGCCTTTATATCTTCAATATTCATACTAAAATTAATACTATTTGTGTTATTGTTATTATTTACGTTTGATATTGTGATACCAGGATTATTTTGATTATTACATAAATCGGGATTATCACTTCTATTTAATAAATATTCTAACTTCGATTTTATTATTTTAACATTTTCAATCTCATTAGTTTGATATCCAGGAACACTAGCATATGCAATAATATTTTTATTAAAATCAGGATAATCCATTACATATTTTCCTAGTAATGCATTAACTTCTGAATGGGTAGCCATATTTTTACTAATATATTCATCACATAGTTCTATGTCTTTTTTAACCATTGTTTTAAATTTACTCATACAGTACCTCCAAGAATTTTAATTGTAATTATTATACTATAAAATAACAAAATTCTCTATACTTCCATTGAAATTTAATAACAATTCATATATAATATTTTTAGAAAGAGAACTTAGTTCGTAAGCTGTAGTTTAACCGCTCCAATTAAAACACAGAAATAGCAGTGGATGTAACGCTCTTACAACACTGCTATTTTAGATTTTATCACTATATTATTACATTGGTTTCTAATTAAAACAAATAATTTAATTTATTAACTGCATCATATTTTTGCTTATTTGAACTATGTAAATATATTTGTGTGATTACAATCTTTTAATATTTTTTACAAGACTAGATATTTTTTCAATTATGTTCTCTAAATAACCTGTTTGATATTTTGATAGTGTTTCAACTGGAACTTTTGTTAATTTTCTATAATATTCTAAATATTGAACATTAGAATATTCATATAAATAATTATCCATTTAAAATTAATTATTTTTAATTCTACCATAATCTTTTCATATATTGTATAAAAGTTTTAGAATTATTATACTATAAAACAACAAAATTTCACATATTTTTATTAAAATTTAATCAAATTGCATATATTTTCATAATTGTAATAAAATTTTGTGAATATTTTTTTAATTTGTTGAAAAACTGTGAAAGTAATGGTATATTTAGTAAAAATACTAATTTGCATATGAATATTTATCCAATTTCAGATAATAATACTCAAAGATTAAGTGTTGACAGATTTAAGTATACACTGAGCCAGGAGAACTTTATCAATATATTGGAATTTGATTTTAAACCATATGAAATGTGAAAATAAATATATTATAGAAACTTAATTGAAATAAATAGGGGAAAAATTATGAACAAAGAGAAGTTAGGAAAAAACGCAATATTTTTAATTGCAAGTGATTTAATATATACGATAACAGCATTATTTGCACAAACATTTTTAGTAGCATATTTACTAAAAATAACAAATGACAATATAACACAAGTATCATTATATTATATGATTATTAACTTTATACATGCAATGGGTTCTATATTCATTGGTAAATTTATAAAAAACGGAAAATATAATAAAACAAAAATATTATCTTTAGGAATAATAATAAGAGCAATATTTATTTTATTTATAGTATTATTAGGGAATAAATTATCAAATATGTTTGTAATAGTTGCAATATTTTGTGGTATATCAGAAACATTATATTGGTCAGCTCATGAAATAATATTTGTAGAAATAACTAATAATGAAAATAGGAAAAGTTATATGGCAACAAAGAAAATAGCAAGTACAATAGTAAATATAGTTGCACCTATCATATTAGGGTCAACAATAGAATTATACTCTTTTACAAAAATTGCAATATATGTTTTAGCATTGTCAATAATTCAAATAGTTTTGTCTTTTCAAATAAAAATAGATAGCAAAGTTAATGTTAAAACAACAAAATTTAGTTTGAAAAATTACATAAATACAATAAAAACAAAAAAAGGATTAAAAGTACATAAATACTATAAATCAAATTTATTATATGGAATAGTAGAAGATCCTATGAAGACGCTAGTAACGATTATTACAATAATGACATTTAAAACATCTTTAAATTTAGGAATTTTAACAACTATTTTTTCAATTTTTCAAATTGCAGTTATGTATTTATATAAAAAATTTTATAATAAGAGTAATGCAAAATATATATTATTTGCAGTTTCTAGCTTGATTTTTATAGGAGCTATGGGATTAGTTATTGATATAGATAAAATAACTTTAATAATTTATAATTTTGCTTGTACAACAGGATTATGTATTTTTGATGCAATATATAACACACAAAAAGGGGATTTAATAAAAGAATGCAACATTGAACAGTATGATGTAGAACATGTAATGTTTAACTCAATTTTAACATGTTCATCAAGATTTATTGGATTTTCTTTAATATTAATTGTAGGAATAATAGATAATATGGTATTTTTTAAGGGATTATTAGCGGTTATAGCCATATTGGTTTTGATTTATTCTAGAATAATTATAAATATGGAAGAGAAGAAGACAATGAAAAATTAAACAATAATTAAATTATAATGTATAAAATTATTAAAATAAAAATTAAAATTCCCCCAGCATATCTGGGGGATAATTATTTATTCTTCTATTTTTGTTATTAAAATTATAGTATACTTGTCTTTTTTTAATTAGAAACATATTCATAAAATTCTTTCCAACTTTTAACTCTTGGTATATTTGAATATTTGTTATATGGTGTATCCATTAAAATAGTTGTTATACCATTGGAAATACAATCATTACATATATTAACTGAATCATCAATCATAATATCAATATTATGCTCAATACATTTTAAAGATTTAGCATGTTTGTCATAAGCATTTGTTAAAATTAAGTTATCATAATAAATATTATTTTTATCAAGCCATTTTTTTGTCATATTGTAAGGATCTGTATATTCTCCATTATCTCTTCCTGTAATAATATAAATAAAATGACCATCTTTATGTAATTTATCTATATATTCTTTAGCACCTTCAATAACTCCTAAATTTTGAGCCATTCTTTCTATATTCTTTTTATAAAAAGTAAGTTCTTCATTTTCGGTCCAATCAAACATACCATTTCTAATATAGTCAGCATTTTTGTTTATTACGCCTGAATTTCTTAAGGTTTTATCATGCAATAAATATTCTTTTAGTAAAGTATCGTTAAAGTTTGATATTACATTATCTATATCTATTCCTATTTTCATTTAATCAACTCCAAATCTTATTATTAAGCATGTACCCGTATATATCACAATAATTTATTTTACACTATATGAAAAATTTTTATTTAATTCAAATTTGTCAGATATATTTTGGGTAGTATCAAACTCAATATTATTATTATTTATTATTTTAAATTCAAAAATTGCATTTGTATCTTTTATAGATGTACCACCAGCGTAAATTTCTTCTTTGCTTGCATTACACGTTAAGGTGTTATTTTCTATTACATATGTACCAGTGTTTATTTTTGCTCGTAAATCGGTTATTGTAGATTGCATCCCAATAGCATTTTCTTTAAGATCATCAATTTCTTTGTTAGATTCCTTTTTAGTTATATAAATATAATAAGTCATAATAATAATAACAATAATAGCTAATATTAGAAAGAAAGTTGATAAAATTATTTTTAAAGATTTTTTTTCTTCCATTATTTCACTTCCTCTTTAATAAGAATATAAAAAAATTTTATCATTTTAATTTTACTTTAGCAAGTAATCATATTTAATATTGTAAAAATAAAAAATTAATATATAATATTTTTTCAAGGAGAGATAAATATGAACCTAGAAAAAATAAATGAAATACTAGCCAATAAGCATGTATTGTTGGTAATAATAACAATAATAATATCAATAGTAATATTAAAAGTAAAAAGTAGAATTTTTAACAAAGCAATAAAAAAGGTGGAAAAGACAAGAGATAAAGGTTATAGGAAAGTAATTACATATATAAAACTTACAAATCATATAATTAATTATATTATTATAATAATTGCAACATTATTTGTTTTACAATTATTAGGATTCAATGTAAGTTCAGTCATAGCGGGAGTTGGAATTGTGTCAGCAATAGTAGGACTATCACTTCAAGATGCATTAAAAGATATTATTATGGGATTTAATATTATAATAGATAGTTATTTTTCAGTAGGGGATGTTATAAAAATAGATGATGTTGAAGGAAAAGTAATAGAACTTGGAGTAAAATCTACAAAATTAAAAGATGTAAATACAGAAAATGTTTTGGTAATTGCAAATAGAAATATAGTTAAAGCATTAAGATTATCAGAACAATTAATTATCGACATACCAATTCCATACGAGGAAAAAACAGACAAAATAGAAACAATAATAGACAAAATTGTTTTTCAAATAAAAGAAAATAAAGAAATAAGAGATGCAAAATATCTAGGAATAAATGAATTTGCGGATTCAGCAGTTATATATAGAGTGATGATTTGGTGCCAACCAGAGCAAAAGTTGCCTTTAAAAAGATATGCATTAAGAATTGTAAAAACAACATTAGATGAAAACAATATAACAATACCATACACACAAATAGATATACACCAAAAGTAAAAAATTTACAGCTTTGATTTAATTGACAAAAAATATTATAAATGTTAATATAAATACATAAAAAATAAAAGGAGATTGTTATGGAAGAAAATAAGGAAAAAGTTGAAAACAAAGAAGAAAGTGTAAAAGAAGCAGAAGTTGTAACAAACAATGAAACTATACAAGAAAAAAAAGTAAATTCATATGCACTTGCAAGTTTTATATGTTCATTAGTTGGATTATTAGTATGTGGATTACCATTAGGAATAGCAGCAGTAATAACAGGTGGTTATGCATTAAATTCATATAAAGAAGAAAAAGAAAATGGAAAATGGATGGCAGTTACAGGATTGGCATTGGGAATTATAGATATTGTATGTGTAATAATTTATTTATCAACAGCATATAACGGATAAAAATAAAATATAGCGTAAGAGAAATCTTACGTTTTTTTATTTTAGAAAAAATTCACAAAAAATTCACAAATTTTTTTAGCAAAAGGTATTGACAAGTGCTAAAAATGGTTATAATATATATTAAGTTAGCAATCAAACAAAAAGAGTGCTAAAAGGGGTGGTAAAATGCTAGATGATAGAAAAAAGAAAGTATTACAAGCAATTGTAGAAGAGTATATAAATACAGCAGAACCAGTAAGCTCTAATGCATTAACAAATAATTATGGACTAAATTATAGTAGTGCAACAATAAGAAACGAAATGGCAGACTTAGAAAAAAAAGGCTATTTAGACAAAACACATACATCTTCAGGAAGAATACCATCAGAAAAAGGCTATAGGTACTATGTAGACGAATTAATGAAAGATGACGACATAAGTTTAGAAGAAATAAAATACATTAGTTCAAAATTAGAAACAAAAGTAAATGAAATAGAAGAACTAACAAAAATAGCAGCAAATACAATTTCTGAAGTAACACATTATACAACACTATCAATAGGACCAAAAAATGATGAACAAATAATAGAAGAAATAAAATTTGTTCCATTAGGACAAAGAATGATAATGGCGGTAATACTAACAGAATCAGGATTAGTAAAAGAAACAATAATAAAATTTGATGAGGACATAACTGAAAAACAAGTAGAAACAGTAAATTATATGTTTAATCAAAAACTAAAAGGAAAGCCATTAGAAACAATAAAAGGACCATTAGAAGATTACTTATTTGATGAAATGACATACAGTGTAAATGTAATAAAACCAATAATAGAGCAAATAAAAAAAGTAATAGAAGAAGACAGTAAAATATATTTAGAAGGAACAAATAAATCATTTGACTTACCTGAATTTAATAGCCTAGAGGTTGCAAAAAACTTTGTAAATGTATTAGACACAAAAGAGTTGATGCAAGATATGTTAAATTCGGGATTTGCACAAGATATAAATGTGTATATAGGAAATGAAAACGAAAAAGATGAACTAAAGGATTTTAGTATTGTAACATTTAAACACAAAGTAGGAAACAAAGACTTAGGAACAATAGGAATAATAGGACCTAAAAGAATGGACTACTCTAAAGTAATTTCAGTAATGAAATATATAAGTAAAAAACTAGATGAAAACAATCAAAATAATTAAAGAAAAGAGGTAAACTATGTCAGAAAAGAAAAAAGAAGAAAAAAATGAAAATATAAAACAAGAAGAAAAATTAGAAAAAAAGCAGGAAACAAAATCAGCTAAAGAAAAAGAACTTGAAGAATTAACAGACAGATATAAAAGAGTACTTGCAGAATTTGAAAACTACAAAAAAAGAAGTCAAAAAGAAAGAGAAAACTTATATAACTCAATACTTGCAGACGTTGTAGAAACAATGTTACCAGTATTAGACAATTTAGAAAATGCAGCAAAAGTAGAAACTAAAGATGAAGATTATAAAAAGGGAATAGAACTTGTGTTAAAACAATTTAAAGATGTATTAAAATCAAAAGGAGTAGAAGAAATAAAAACAGTAGGAGAAACATTTGATCCAGAATTACACGAAGCAGTTAGTAGCATCCAAGATGAAAATTTAGGTGAAAAAGAAATAGCACAAGAATATAGAAAAGGCTATAAAATAGGAAGTAAAGTTATAAGACATTCTATGGTTGTAGTTGCAAATTAAAAAAGTTATTAAATTTTAAAATATAAATTAAAGAGGAAAGACCTCAAAAGAAAGGAAGTATAAAATTATGGGAAAAATTATAGGAATTGACTTAGGAACAACAAATTCATGTGTAGCTGTTATGGAAGGAGGAGAGCCAGTTGTTATACCAAACGCTGAAGGTAACAGAACAACACCATCAGTAGTAGCATTTTCAAAAAATGGAGAAAGATTAGTAGGACAAATAGCAAAACGTCAAGCTGTTACAAATCCAGATAATACAGTTATATCAATAAAAAGAAAAATGGGAACAGCAGACAAAGTTAAAATAGAAGGTGATACATTTACACCACAAGAAATATCTGCAATGATATTACAAAAATTAAAAGCAGATGCAGAAAATTATTTAGGACAAAAAGTAACACAAGCAGTTATTACTGTTCCAGCATACTTTAATGACAGCCAAAGACAAGCAACAAAAGATGCTGGTAAAATTGCAGGACTAGAAGTATTAAGAATAATCAACGAACCAACAGCAGCAGCACTTGCATATGGAATGGATAAAGAACAAGATCAAAAAATATTAATATATGATTTAGGTGGAGGAACATTTGATGTATCTATACTAGATATTGGTGATGGAGTATTCGAAGTTTTAGCTACAAATGGTAATACACATTTAGGTGGAGATGACTTTGATGAAGCAATAATTAATTATTTAGTAGATGAATTCAAAAAATCAAATGGAATTGATTTAAAAACAGATAAAATGGCAATGCAAAGACTAAAAGAAGCAGCAGAAAAAGCAAAAATAGAGCTATCTGGAGTTCAACAAACACAAATTAACTTACCATTTATAACAGCAGATTCTACAGGACCAAAACATTTAGACATAACACTTACAAGATCTAAATTTGAAGAATTAATTCATGATTTAGTAGAATCAACAGTAACACCAGTAAACAATGCATTAAAAGATGCTGGATTAAGTGTAAATGATATACACAAAGTATTATTAGTTGGTGGATCTACAAGAGTTCCAGCTGTTCAAGAACTAGTAAAAAGATTAATAGGAAAAGAGGCAGATAAAGGAATAAATCCAGATGAATGTGTTGCAATTGGTGCAGCAATTCAAGGTGGTGTTCTTTCAGGAGATGTAAAAGATTTAGTATTATTAGATGTAACACCATTATCACTAGGAATTGAAACATATGGAGGAGTATTTACAAAATTAATAGAAAGAAACACAACAATACCAACTAAAAAATCACAAATATTCTCTACAGCAGCAGATGGTCAAACATCAGTAGAAGTACACGTATTACAAGGTGAAAGAGAAATGGCTGCATATAATAAAACATTAGGAAGATTCCAATTAACAGGAATTCCAGCAGCACCAAGAGGAGTACCACAAATTGAAGTTACATTTGATATTGATGCAAACGGTATTGTTCATGTATCTGCAAAAGATATGGCAACAGGAAACAGCCAAAATGTATCAATAACAGCTTCTACAAATTTATCTGATGAAGATATAGATAAAGCTGTAAAAGATGCACAAGCACATGCTGAAGAAGATAAAAAGAAAAAAGAAGAAATTGAAGTTAAAAATAATGCTGAAAGTTTAGTATATAATAGTGAAAAAACATTAGGAGAATTAGGAGATAAAATAAGTGCAGAAGAAAAAGCAAAAGTAGAAACAGAAATAGATAATACTAAAAAAGCATTAGAAACAAACGACACAGAAAAAATTAAAGAAGCTACTGAAAAATTAACAAAAGTATTCTATGAAATGAGTGAACAACTATACAAAAATGCAAATCCAAATGGAGCACAAGGTGCAGATGCAAATGCTAGCCAAGAAGGACCAAAAACAGATGAAAATGGAAATGTATATGATGCAGACTATAAAGTAGAAAATGGAGATGACAAATAAAATTTAATAAAAACTTCGTCTTACTTTGTTAAGCTACGAAGTTTTTACTTTAATTAAAAAAGAATATGGTTACCATCCAAAAAAATATATCAATTTTTTTTGGATGGAGATAGACCAAGTGAATTGGAGTGAAAGGAAAAGATGGCAGGAAAAAGAGATTATTATGAGGTATTGGGTGTTGATAAAAATGCAACAGATGAAGAATTAAAAAAGGCATATCGTAAACTTGCAAAAAAATATCATCCTGATGCTAATCCAGACAATAAGGAAGAAGCAGAAGCCAAATTTAAAGAAGTAAACGAGGCATATGAGACATTATCAGACTCACAAAAAAGAAAAATGTATGATCAATTTGGACCTGATGGACCACAAGGGTTTGGAGGAGGCCAAGGACCATTTGGGCAGGGAGGATATTATTCTTATACAGGTTCTGGTTTTGATGGCTTTTCTGATTTTGGCGACTTAGGAGATATATTTTCATCATTTTTTGGTGGTGGATTTGGAGGAAAAACAAGAAGACCAACTAATGGACCAAAAAAAGGTGCAGACTTAAATTTACATATGGATATTACATTTGAAGAATCATTTTTAGGGGTAGAAAAACAAGTAATAATAAATAGAAATGAAGAATGTACTATATGTCATGGAACAGGTGCAAAACCTGGAACAAATCCAATGAAATGTCCAGAATGTAATGGTACTGGTCAAATAAGACAAGTCCAAAAAACAATATTAGGTCAAATGCAAACAACAAGAACATGTTCTACATGTCATGGAACAGGTGAAGTAATAAAAGAACCATGTGATAACTGCCGTGGAAAAGGAACAGTTAGAAAACAACCTAAAATAAAAGTAAAAATTCCAGCAGGTATTGATAATGGTCAAACAGTTGTGCTAAGAGGAGAAGGCGAACCAGGACAAAAAGGTGGACCAAAAGGAGACTTATATATTACAGTTGGAGTAAAAAAACATAGTATTTATTCTAGAAAAGGAAATAATGTATTATGTGATATTCCAGTTACAATTACTCAAGCTACATTAGGAGCAGAATTAGAAATTCCAATGTGTGATGGAAGTAAAGAAAAATATAAAATACCAGAAGGCACACAAACAGGAACAAAATTTAGCATAAGAAATAAAGGATTTAAAACAATAAATGGATCTTCACAAGGAGATTTTATATTTACAGTAAATGTTCAAACACCAAAAAGACTAACGAAAGAACAAAGAGAATTATTAGTTGAGCTTGCAAAAACAATGAATGAACAACCACCTGTAAAGAAAAAAAAAGGAATATTTGGATAAATAAAAAATACTTTTTGGTTAAAATATTTATGGTGATAAAAATGTTTAAACCGAAAGGTATTTTTTATGAAAAAGAAATAGAAAATTATGAGCTAGGAAAATATTTATTAAAAAAATATGAAGATACACCCAAAGTAATTATAGAAAATCATAACAATATAGAAGAAATGAGAAAAAGGCAAAATAAAGACTTTATGGATATGAAAAGAAATTTAATAATAGGTGTAAGAAAGACACATAACTTTGTGCCAAACCATAAAACATCAGACTATTTGGTGCCATATACATCTTCTGGATGTACAGCAGCTTGTATGTATTGTTATTTAGTATGTAATTACAATAAATGTGCATATTTACGACTATTTGTAAATAGAGAAAAAATGTTAGATAAAATAATAAAAACAGCTCAAAAATCAGATAAAGCACTAACATTTGAAATAGGTAGCAATAGTGACTTAATATTAGAAAATACAATAACAAATAATTTGCCATGGACAATAGAAAATTTTAAAAATACTCCAAATGGAAGACTAACATTTCCAACAAAATTTGATATGGTAGATGATATATTAAATGTAGATCATAATGGAAAAGTTACAATAAGAATGAGTGTAAACCCAGAAGAAATAATAAATAAAGTAGAATTTGGAACATCTAGGTTAAAGGGAAGAATAGAAGCAATAAACAAGCTAAAAGAAGCTGGTTATGAAATAGGAATATTGATAGCACCAGTAATAATGGTAGAAAATTGGAAAGAATTATATTTAAAATTAATACAAGAATTAGAAAGCAAGTTAAGCCCCAAAGTAAAAAAAGATGTTTTTTTTGAAATAATATTTATGACATATAGTTTTGTTCATACAAAAATAAATGAAGAAGCATTTCCAAATGCTATTAATCTATACAATAAAGAAATAATGACAGGAAGAGGAAAAGGAAAATATATGTATAAAGCAGATTTAAGAAAAGATGGGGAAATTTATTTAAGAGAGCAAATGAAAAATATTTTCCAAACAATGAAATAATGTATGTAGTATAAAACTGAAGACTAGAAAAAATTTACAAATCTCTAGTTTAATTATATATTCTGTGAAGGGCAAGTGGGGACCGTTTTAGAAAATGTATGAGGTACGAATTACATTTTCTTATAATGGGGAGCCCTGGGAAGAATATATAATTAAACTAAAGCTGTTAATTTTCTAGCTTCTTTTTTTTATAATCTATTTTCTTTTTAGTTAAATCATGGTAAAATAATGCTATAAAATAAAAGGAAAGAAGAAAATGATAAAAAGAATAATAATAAACTTAATAGCAATAATAATTACAATAATAGTAATGATATTTGGCTATTATATGATAATAGACATAGAAACAAAAATACCACAAAAAGCAAATGAAAGTTGTGATATTGAGACAAAAGAATTTATGTCTAGAAAAATATTTATAATAAAACCTAAAACAGAACAACTAAGTAAAAAAGTAATATTATATTTTTTTCACGGAGGAGCATATGTGGCAGAAGCAACGACCTTACACTGGGATTTTTTAGAAAAGCTTGCCAATGATACAAAATCAACAATAGTAATGCCAGACTATCCATTAACTCCTAAATATACATATAAAGATGTGTTTAATATGGTAGAACCATTATATAAAGAAATAATATCAAAAGTTGATGTGAAAAATTTAGTAATGATGGGGGATTCAGCAGGAGGTGGAATAACACTTGCACTTGCAGAAAAAATAAGTCAAAATAATATACAATTACCATCAAAAACAATTCTAATATCACCATGGCTAAATGTAACACTTACAAATGAAAAAATAAAAGAAGTGCAAAAAAATGATAAAGATTTAAACAAAGAAAAACTATTAATAGCAGGGATTTCATATGCAAGAGATGAAGAAGGAATGAAAAGCTATTTAGTAAACCCAATAAATGGGCCATTATCTAAGCTAAAAAATGTAATAATATATACAGGAACATATGATATATTAAATCCAGATACACATTTATTGCAAGAAAAAGCGAAAAAAGAAGGAATAGACATACAAATAAAAGAATATGAACAAGCACCACATATATGGATTATAAATAATATAAACAAACAAGACGAATTGCAATTAAAAGCATATCAAGATCTTGTATGTGACATACAATAAAAAATAACTTTGTACTAAAAGAAAGGTAAGTAAAATGAAAAAAGAAAATAGACTATATTGGAGAAAGCTTGACAATTCTGCCAAAATATTTCCAATATCAGCAGGAAAAAAAAATATAGTACAGTATTTAGGTTATCTGCTATTTTAAAAGAAAAGGTGCATCCAAAAATATTACAAAAAGCAGTATTAATGGCACTAGAAAAATATCAATCATTTAAAGTAAGAATGAAAGACGGATTTTTTTGGAACTATTTTGAAGAAAATTTAAAAGATCCAATAGTAGAAAAAGAACGTGAATACCCATGTAAATATATAAATCCTAAAACAAACAACAATTATTTATTTAAAGTAACATATTTCCAAAATAAAATAAATATAGACATATTTCATTCTTTAACAGATGGAAATAGTGGAACACAATTTTTTAAAGAAATAATTTATACATATTTAGAATTAACACATCCAAAAGAGTTTGAAGAAGAAATAAGAACAAGTAGAAAAATAGAATATAATTCAGAAGATAGCTATATAAAAAATTATGATAAAAAAGCAAAAACAAATGCATCATCAAAAAAAGCATATATATTAAAAGGAGAAAAAATAAAATTAGGAGCAGTTTCAGCAATACACGAAATAATAGATTCAAATGATTTAAAGGAAAAATGCAAAAAAAACAATTGTACAGTAACACAATATTTAAGTGCAGTACTAATTTATTCAATATATGAAGAAAATTATAAAAAAATAATGGAAAAAAACCAATAAAACTATGTATACCAGTAAACTTAAAAAAATATTTCCAATCAAAAACAATATCAAACTTTTTTTCATATATCACATTAGAAGCACAAATACAAAAAGATAATTTAACAACATTTGATAAAATTTTAAAATTTGTAAAAGAAGATTTCAAAAAAGATTAACACAAGAAGAAATAATAAAAACAATGTCAGCAAACGTAAAACTTGGAAACAATCCATTTGTAAGGGTTATACCATTATCACTAAAAAAAATATTGGTAAGACTTAGTTACATTGAAATTAGAAAATATACAACAATAACATTTTCAAATATTGGTAGAATTGGTATAATAGGTAAATACCAAAAATATATAGAAGACTTTTTCATGTTAATTGCGCCAGAGCCTGTAGAAAAAATAAAATGTTCAGCATGTACATATGAAAATGATATTGTATTTACATTTACATCAATTTTACAGGACAATAGTATAGAAAAAAGATTTTTTGAGTTTTTAACCCAAAATGGAATAAAAGTAAGAATAGAAAGTAATGGTGTTTTAGATGCTATATCCACAAAAAATTAATGCAAAAAATATGGACTTGATTATAAAAATATCAATAATAATATCAGTTTTTTTAGGAATATTTTTAGTATTTTTAAATAGAATGACAACTCCAAATATTCATTGGGCAGGGCTTTGCAATGCTGGAATTATATATATTTGGGTAACTGTTTTATATTCGATAAATAAAAACATAAATATTGCAGGACATGTTTTAATACAAACAATTGCAATATCGCTTTTAACAGTATATATAGATTATAAAACAGGTTTTAAAGCATGGTCTGTAAATTTATCAATTCCAATAATAATAATAATTGCAAATATAACAATGTTAATATTAACAATAATAAGTCGCAAAAAATATATAAAATATGCGGTGTATCAGTTGTTAATTGTTATAGTAAGTACAATACCAATATTTTTGGTATATGAAAATCTGGTACAAGATAAAACATTAAGTATTATTGCAACCACAATATCTGGAGTGAATTTAATATTAAGTTTAAGTCTAAGTGCAAAAGATATAAAAGAAGTAATTGTAAGAAAATTTCATATATAGAAAAGGAATGGAAAAATGAAAAATATAAAAGATTATAATTTAGAAGAATTAAAAGAAGAGCTAAAAAGCATAGGAGAAAAACCTTTTAGAGCAGAGCAAATTTTTAAATGGTTGTATCAAGATAAAGTAAAAAGTTTTGATGATATGACAAATTTGTCTTTGGAATTAAGAGAAAAACTAAAAGAAAATTATACTATATGTAATTTTAAAATATTAAAAAAACAAGAATCATCAGATGGAACAAAAAATATTTATTTGATGTATTAGATGGTAATGCAATAGAAACAGTTTTAATGAGTTATCATCATGGTTATAGCATTTGTGTATCTTCACAAATAGGGTGTAAAATGGGCTGCAAATTTTGTGCTTCAACAGGAATTAAATTTGTAAGAAGTTTAACTAGTGGAGAAATAGTGGAACAAATTTTAGCAGTAGAACAAGATGAAAACATAAGAATTTCTAATATTGTATTTATGGGAATAGGAGAACCACTAGATAATTTTGATAATGTAATAAATGCTGTAAAAATTATAAATAATCCAAAGGGATTAAATATTGGTGCAAGACATATAAGTATTTCTACAAGTGGTTTAGTTCCAATGATATACAAACTAGCAGAGCAAAATACACAATGTACATTATCAATATCACTTCATGCAACAACAAATGAAAAACGTAGTAGTATGATGCCTGTAAACAATGCCTACAATATTGAAGAATTAATACAAGCATGTAAAGATTATATAAAGGTAACAAATAGAAGAATATCTTTTGAATATGCTTTAGCAAAAGATAATAATGATAATTTGGAAGATGCAAAAAGACTTGTAAAATTATTAAAAGGTATGTTATGTCATGTAAATTTAATTCCAATAAATAAAATAGAAAATGGAGAATATACAAAAAGTTCAAATGAAAATATTATTAAATTTAGAGATTATTTAAATGATCACGGAATTGTTGCAACAATTAGAAGGAAACTTGGTTCAGATATAGATGCTGCATGTGGACAATTAAGAAGAAAAAATTTAAAAGAAGAAAAATAAAAAGAAATACCCCCACCAAAAACATGGTGGGGGTTAAGGATTATTCCATAAAAGTATTGTTTATTGCAGCTGTCATCCATAGTCTGCCATCTGCCATTTTAATTGCTTTTACCGGAATTACAGGAGAACCAATCTGTTCTTCCATAATTTCCTGAGCTTCAGATATATCATTTGTGGATATAAAGCTCATTTCGATTACAGCACCATTGGAATTAAATTCTCCTTTTGCTACTGAAAGAACATTGTTTAGTGTCCTTTCAGGAGGGTAGTAATCCAATGAATAAAGATCAAGATACTGCCCCTCCTGAGTAATTGCCTCTTTTACAGAGATTTGTAAGTATGCTGCACGGTTAAATATTGTGCTTGCAACATACCGCTGAATAGTGTCTACATATCCTTGCGAATATGCATCTCTGTTAGCAGCCATTTCATGTTCAGCCACTAAAGCTGCATCAACAATATCTTCTTCACTAATAAGAAGAACTCCATTTGGTGTTTCATAAGAAATTGGATAAATGGAAGATGTACTACTTGACGAACTACTATCAGATTTTGTCAAAAAACCAGATGATTTTGGTTCTGAGTCTGCTGCCGAGCTTTGGGATTTCGCTGCAGCATTTAATGTGTCTTGGGACTTAAAAAGTCCACGTATGGTGTAAACCATACTCAAGATAAGTGCTGCTGCTCCTATAAGCATCAGTATACCTTTTACTGTCTGGACAATCCGTATAATGTTTTTGCTCATTTAAAAAACTTCCTTTCTATAATTGGTTATTTACCGATACTTTATTATACCACATTTTTTAGTATTTGTAAAATATATCATAATGTGATATAATAAAAAACGTTAAAATAAATAAAAGGAAGTAATAATATGAAAAAAATAGAATTATTAGCACCAGCTGGGTCATTTGAAAAAGCAAAAATAGCATTTTTATACGGAGCAGATGCAGTATATTGTGGTACATCATCATTATCATTAAGGACAAGAGCAGACATGAAAGATGATGATTTAGTAAACACGATAAAATATGCTCATAAAATTGGAAAAAAAGTATATGTAACAATTAATATATTTGCATGGGATGAAAAATATGAAGAAATAATAAATATGGCAAAAACATTAGAAGAGCTAAAACCAGATGGTGTAATAATAGCAGATGGAGGGATAATGGAGGTATTTAAAAAATATGCACCAAGTATTCCAATAAATGTAAGTACACAAGCCAATATTGTAAGTTTACATGACTGCAATTTTTGGTACAAAAATGGTGGAAAAAGAATGATAATGGCAAGAGAACTGAACAAAAATCAGCTAAAATATATAATGGAAAACAAGCCCAAAGACATGGAAGTAGAAATATTTATACATGGAGCAATATGTTTTGCTTTTTCTGGAAGATGTTTTTTAAGTGATTTTTTAGCATGTAGGAGTGCAAATTTAGGAGATTGTGCACAAAGCTGCAGATGGAGCTATAATTTATATGCAGAAGAAAAAAATAACCCAGGTGAATTTATGCCAATAGAAACAAATGAGTATGGAACAAGCATATTTTCTTCAAAAGATTTATGCTTAATAAAAGAAATACCAGAAATAGTAGATATGGGGGTAGACAGCTTAAAAATAGAAGGAAGACTAAAAACAGAATACTACTTAGCAAGTGTAATAAATGCATACAGAAATGCAATTGATGACTATATAAAAAATCCTAAAAATTATGATTATACAAAATATTTAAAAGAACTAGACAAAGTAAAAACAAGAGGACTTACAACATTTTATTTTAATGATAGAAACAATAAAGATATACAAGAATATGCAGGAAGACAATATAATGAAGACTATGAATTTGGAGCAAAAGTAGTTGAATATAAACAAGAAAAGTCTATAGTAGAAATAAAAAATAAATTACATGTAGGAGATACTTTAGAAATTATAATACCAAATAAAATAGATACATATACATTTGAAATAGAAAAATTATGGGATTATGGTACACAAAAAGAAATAGGAGAAATTAGCCCAGGAGTGAAAGGGCAAAAAGTAATGATAAAATTGCCAATAAAATGTGAAAAAGATTGGATAATAAGAAGAAAAAAATAAAAAAATATTTGTGATTTAATTGTATTTTGCAAAATACATAATTAAACCATTTAATCTTATGATAATAAAGGGGCTGTGAAAAGTCCCTTTATTAATTTAAAAATAAGAGTAAATTTAGTTTAAGTTAAAACTTGCAAGTATAGGACCAACCATCATACATAAAAAAGATATAATGCCATTTAAGTCAAAAGTAAATTCTGGCCAAATTACAAAAATTGAACCAAGAGTAAAACCTATAATTGTATAAAAAGTTTGAGCATAAAATTTATTAAGCAAAACTTTTGTAATTTTCATAAAAATTAAAGAACCAATTATTAAACCAATGCCCATAGGAACAAGTATTGGTAGATACACACTTGAAACAGATGTTAAATAAGCACTATAAACACCAAGTAGCATTAAAATAATTGTGCTACTAACTCCAGGAACAATTACACCAATAGACATTAAAAAGCCACATAATATAAGGTAAAAATAATTAAATTCATATGAAGAAGAACTAACAACAATATGTTTTTCAAGTAAAACCGTTATTATTCCAATAGTTAATGCAAATATTAAATAAAATGCATATCTAAGCTTAAATTTATGTTTATTATTTACATCTTTTAAAAGCTTTGGAATACTACTTAAAATTAGACCAACAAATGTTGATTTTGTTTGAAGTGGGTATGCATATAACAGATAATTTAAAATTTTACTAAATATTAAAACTCCAAATATTCCACCTAAAACAATTGGAAACAAAAATTTTGTATTTTGCTTAATATTTTTAAAAAAACTTAAAACACTATCTAACAATTTTTCATAAATTCCAAATATTACACATAAAACACACCACTACTAATGCCAGGCAATATTGCACCAGCACCAATAGCTATTCCTTTAAAAAAATTTATAATTAAACTCATTAATTAAAACTCCTTTAATAAAAAATATGAACAAATTGGTAGAAATATTATATTAAAATGTGATAAAATAAAATAAATTTTAGTAAAGAGGGTTTAAAAAATGAAGATATTTATAGGTGGATCAGTAAGTGAAAATATAGAAGAAAAATATAAAATAGAGGGAGAAAAATTAGTTGATTTAATTGTAGAAAATAATTTTGATGTTGTATGCTGTGCAGATTTAAGAGGAATGATTGGAAATTTATATAAAAAAATGAAAGAAAAGAAAAATTCTAAAATAATATTAACACTTCCAAAAATATATTTAAAATATGCAAAAGATATAAAAGATGAAATTCAAATTGTTACAAATACAATAAACGAAAGAACAGATGAATCAATAAAAAATTCAGACGTTTGTCTATTTATGCCAGGAGGAATAGGAACTACATATGAAATATTATCAAGTATGGAAACCAAAAGAGCAGGAGAGCACAATAATAAAATTGTAATTGTAAATTTATTTGGCTACTACAATGAATTTTTTAAGATGTTAGATGAAATGTATGAAAAAAATTTTATAAATGAATCTGATAAAAATATGTATAAAATAGTAGATACAATAGAAGAAGCAATTGATTATATAAAGAAGTAAACTTATAAGTATTTTTATACTAAAAAAATAAAATTGTCGACATGTTTCGACAATTTTTTAAAATAGATGGTGGTATAATAGCAAAAAACACAAAAGTAGGTGATAAAAAATGAACTATAAAAATACTTTAGAAGAAATAAAAAAAGAAATGAGAATAAGAGCAATTACAGATGAGCTATTAGCTGAGCAAATAAAAATGCCAAAAGAAAAATTAAAAAGAAAACTAGATGGTATAGATGTAATAGAAGTAGATGAACTTGTAGATATTCTTTCTTATTTAGAATTAAGTGTAAATAGAGTAACTGAAATATATGAAAAATATAAAAAACAAGAGTAAAATTATAAATAAAAAATATTTTTAGTGGTCATGCACTTTTATTTTCTTTATACATATAATTTTTGTATATAGGAAAATGGAGGTGCATTTATGTTAGCAGCACTTTGTAGCATTGGAATAACAGGACTTTTACAATTTCTAAAAACAGCAGTATTTGCAGTTGGCTATATATCACGGAAGTAGTTTATTCCCAGAACCACTTACCAAAGAAGAAGAAATTATATGCCTTGAAAAAATGGCAAATGGAGATGAAGAAGCAAGAAATATGCTTATTGAAAGAAACTTAAGGTTAGTAGCACATGTTGCTAAAAAATATAGTAATACAAAAGTTGACCAAGATGACCTAATTTCAATAGGTACAATTGGTTTAATAAAAGGAGTAAAAAGCTTTAGCATAGAAAAAGGCTCAAGACTTTCTACATATGTTTCTAGATGCATAGATAATGAAATACTTATGCATTTAAGAGCAACAAAAAAACTAAATGCAGAAGTGTATTTAAATGAACCAATTGGAAAAGATAAAGATGACAATGTTGTAACACTACAAGAAGTGTTAGAAAATAACGAAAGAAGTATTGATGATGAAGTAGACCTAAAAATGAAAGTAAAACTTTTATATGAAAAGATGAAAAACATTTTAAAAGATAGAGAAAAAACAATAATAGAATTAAGATTTGGACTAGATGGACATAAACCAAAAACCCAAAATGAAATAGCAAAATCTATGGGAATATCGCGTTCATATGTATCTAGAATAGAAACAAAAGCAATTAATAAATTATCAAAAGAAATAAAAGAATAAATTAAAATAAAAAGCCCCTCACTTATTAGACAAAAGAAGTTTAATAATGAGGGGTTTTTATGCTATAAATATTTTTTTAAAGTTTCTACACTATCTTCTTGCATAACAACAAAATCATTTAAAATATTTTTAACATCTGTTGCAATATTTTCTTGATTTTGATTAAGCAATCTACGTCCTTCAATAATTCCCATATTAGTCCCCTGCATTAAAAGCTCTGAAATTTTAGAATTACTTTTATCAGTTATAGTATTCATTTGAATTCCATACCATGTCATCATTTTATTCATAGCATTTGTTTCATGAGGTTCTTTGTCACTATAATTTGAATACAAATTGTTTACTCTTCTAGATATATCTTTATATTTATTATATTCACCATCTAAAACCTTACTAAAAGTTTCGTCTCCAACCTTTTCAGAAACATAAGAAATGGCATCCATTCCCATAGTTGCACCTTTGTTTATTTCATCTAAAATATCTAAATTATTATTTTCCATTGCAAACCTCCTTAAAAATAGTATTTCACAAAACAATAGATTTATTTAAAAAAATATGATAAAATTATAAAAAATTAAAAAAGTAAGGAGAAATAATTCAAAAATTGAATTATAAATAATAAAATGAAGTTTATAGTGCAAAAAGTAGAAAAAGCAAAAGTAGAAGTAGATGGAAAAGTAGTAGGAAAAAATTAATAAAGGTTTTATGGTGTTAATAGGAGTAAAAGAAAATGATACTAAAAAAGAGGCTGATTATCTTGTTAACAAATTAATAAATTTAAGAATATTTGAGGATGAACAAGAAAAAATGAATTTATCATTAAAAGATGTAAATGGTGAACTTTTACTTGTATCACAATTTACATTATATGGAGATACAAAAAATGGTAATAGACCATCTTTTATAGAAGCGGCAAGACCAGAAGAAGCAAATAAAATGTATGAATATATAATAGAAAAATGTAAAGAAAAAATAGTAAAAAGTTGAAACAGGAGTATTTGGTGCAAAAATGAAAGTAAGTTTAATAAATGATGGACCAACTACAATAATTATGGAAAAATAAAAAACGAGGTTAATCCCCGCAAATATTAAAATAATTTTAGCATATTTTTTATATAAAATCAAATTAAAAATATAAATTAAAGAGAATAATATATGAAAAAGAGAGATAAAATAATAAAAACTAATAATAAATAAAAATTTACAAATAAAAATAATTTGTAAGAGCTAAATAGATATGCTAAAATAAGATTAATAATTAAATAAGTTAATAATTTTCCCTGCATAGTACGTACATTAGAATTTTTAGAACCTACAAGTTTAAAGAGGGACCGATCTCAAAGTATGGCGTGCAAGCTCACATTATATAGTGAGAAGCCCAGGAGTATTTTGGTAGGAACCCACCTGTTTGTGAAGAGCAGGTCCTTAAAAATTCGGCAACTACGGCTAAGGCGGGGTTTTTTTGTTTTTTAAATTAGAAAATTTATTTTGTAGAAATTTTAAAAAATTTATGATAAAATATATCAAAAAGAAAAGAAGGTGGTAATATGACAATTAAACAAGCACTAGAAAAAGGAACAATAATGTTAAAAGGTGAAAACTTAGACAGTCCCAAAATAAAAGCAAGATTACTTATGCAAGATATACTAAACAAACCAAGAACTTATCTTTTAGTACATGATAACCAAATAATTAATGAAAAAATATTAGAAAAATATTTTAAAAATATAGAAAAAGTAAAAAATGGAATACCAATTGAACATATTACACACCAAAAAGAATTTATGAAATTGAGCTTTTATGTAAATGAGAATGTATTAATACCAAGGCAAGATACAGAAGTTTTAGTAGAAGAAGTAATATCAATTGCAAAAAGAATAAATGCAAAAAAAATACTAGATTTATGTACAGGAAGCGGAAGTATTGCAGTATCACTTGCAAAATATATAGAAAATAGTCAAATTACAGCTGTTGATATAAGTAAAGAAGCACTAATGGTAGCAAAGAAAAATGCTAAAAACAATAATGTAGAAAATCAAATAACATTTGTAAAATCTGATTTATTTAATAAACTTGGAAAAGAAAAATATGATATTATAGTATCAAATCCGCCATATATAAAAAAAGATGTAATAAAAAAATTATCAAAAGATGTGCAAAATGAACCAATTATTGCACTAGATGGTGGAAAAGATGGACTAGTATTTTATAAAAAAATAGTAAATGAAGCAATTGATTATTTAAAACTTGGAGGGTATTTATGCTTAGAAATTGGGTATGACCAAAAAAAAGATGTTATGGATTTAATAAAAGAAAATTTACAATACATAAACACATACTCAAAAAAGACTTATATGATAATGACAGAATTGTTGTTACAAAGGTAGGTGGCTAAAATGTCGTTTTCTTCAGATGTAAAAGAAGAATTAAGCAAGGTAAATAATTTGGCAAACAAAATACAAGTAAAATATGAATTTATAGGCTATTTAATCTCCAACAATAGTTCTGTAGTAGGTAATAAAATTAGGTATGCAACAGAAAGCCAGTATAATATAAATAGGTTTGCAAAATTACTTAGTAATTTAAAAATAGACTATAAAATAGAAATGGAAGGAAAGTCTTTTGTTATAAAGCTAAAAAATAGTGAATTTAATGAAATAGAAATAATAGACAAAAAGTTAATTTTAAAAATTCAAGAAAACCTAGATGAAAAAAATGAAAAATCATTAGTAAAAGGTGTCTTTTTAGGAGCGGGGTCTATCAATAATCCTGACAATAAATATCATTTAGAAATAAGATTTTCTAACCAAGAAAATGAGGAAATAGTACTAGAAATTCTAAAAAAATACAATATAAATTTTAAAAAATTAGATAGCCAGAAAAATAAGTCAATCTATATAAAAGAAGGAGAAGAAATATCAAAATTTTTGGCTTTTATTGGTGCTAATAAAGCAGTAATGAAATTTGAAGATATTAGAGTTCAAAGGCAAATGAGAGGTAAAGTAAACAGACTAGTAAATTGTAAAGCTGCAAATTTAAACAAAACTTTAAATGCATCTGTAGAACAAATAGATGCAATAAGAAAATTACAGCAAAATGGAAAATTTAACAAATTAGAAGACAATTTAAAAGAAATAGCAAATTTAAGGCTAGAAAATCCAGACATGCCACTTTTGGAACTTGGAAAGCTTTTAAAAAATCCAGTAGGAAAATCTGGCGTAAATTATAGACTAAAAAAAATAATAGAAATAGCAAACGAAGATTAAAAGAGGGATTGGTTTGAATAAAAAAGAGTTAGGAATATACATTCATATACCATTTTGTAAAAAGAAATGTTATTATTGCGATTTTGTGTCATATGCAAATAATTGTAAAAATGTAGAAGAATATATAAAAACAGTTATAAAAGAAATAGAGAGCTATAATTTAGAAAACTATAATATTACAACTATATATATAGGAGGAGGAACACCATCATATATAGATAGTAAATATATAGTAGAGATTTTAGCAAAATTAAAACAAAAATTGCAAAATAATGAAACAAAATTTAATAATATAGAAATTACAATAGAAGTAAATCCAGGAACAATTACAAATAGTAAAATTAAAGATTATAAAAAAAGCGGAATAAATAGAATAAGTATAGGACTGCAAAGTACAAATAATAATTTGTTAAAAGAAATAGGAAGAATTCATACTTTTGAAGAATTTTTAGAGGCATATAATATTGTAAAAAAAAAATAATTGACAATATTAATATAGATTTAATGATAGGGTTACCTAAGCAAAAAATTTTAGATATAAAGAAAAGTTTGGAAGAAATTATAAAACTTAATCCAAATCATGTTTCTGTATATTCTTTAATTTTAGAAGAAGGAACAGTATTATATAAAAAAAGTAGAAAATAATGATTTAGAGTTGCCAAGCGAAGATGAAGAACGAAAAATGTACTGGTATGTAAAAAATACATTAGAGTTAAATGGTTACAAACATTATGAAATTTCAAATTTTGCAAAAAAAGAAAAAGAGTCAAAACATAATATGAATTGTTGGGAGCAAAAAGAATACATTGGAATTGGAGCTGCTGCACATTCTTATTTTGAAAATAAAAGATATTCAAATGTTGAAAGCATGGAAAAATATATAAATAATTTTAATGAAAAAATAGTTCACGAAGTACAAAATAAAGAAGATATGCAAAAAGAATATATGCTTTTAAATTTAAGAAAATTAGATGGTGTGTCTATTTTAAAGTTTAAAGAGAAGTTTGCTTGTAATCCAATATTTTTGTTTAGAAATGAATTAGAAAAATTAGTAAATGAAAAGCTTTTGATGGTTGATGGCAATTTTATAAAATTAACTAATAAAGGTTTAGATTTAGCAAATTTAGTTTGGGAGGAGTTTGTGTAAAAATTATAAAAAAGTATTGCTAATACAAGGAATAAATAAAGTAATCATAACATAAAAGCAAAGTTAGAACAATGGTTATAGTTAATAATATAATTGTTATATAGCAAATTATAAATTAAAAATTTAAAAAGATAACAAAACCCCTTGATAATTAAATGAAAATGTAATATAATTGCAATACATTTGAAATAAAAATGTAACAAAAAGCTTGGAAAGGGTAGAAGGTTATATGTTTAAGTTTGATTTAGGACAAGATATAGGAATAGATTTAGGTACAGCAACAGTAATAGCATATGTAAAAGGAAAAGGAATTGTTTTAAGAGAACCATCAGTAGTGGCAGTAGATAATACAACAGGAGAAGTTGTAGCAGTTGGACAAGAGGCAAGAAGAATGCTTGGAAGAACACCAGGAAACATAGTAGCTACAAGACCATTAAGAGAAGGGGTAATATCAGACTATACAGTAACAGAAAAAATGTTAAAACATTTTATAAGTAAAATTTGTGGCAGATTCATATTTGCTCCAAGAATAATGATATGTATACCTTCAAGAGTTACAGAAGTAGAAAAAAAGGCAGTAATAGATGCAGCAACACAAGCAGGGGCAAGAAAAGTATATTTAATAGAAGAACCAATAGCAGCTGCAATTGGAGCTGGAATAGATATAGCAAAACCATGTGGAAATATGGTAGTTGATATTGGAGGAGGAACAACAGATATTGCAGTAATATCATTAGGAGGATCAGTTGTTAGCTCTTCATTAAAAGTAGCAGGAGACAAATTTGACGAATATATAGTAAAATATATAAAGAAAAAACACAATATGATGATAGGTGAAAGAACAGCAGAAGACCTTAAAGTAAATGTAGGGTGTGTATACCCAAAAATACAAGACACAGAAATGGACATAAGAGGAAGAGACTTAATAACAGGACTTCCAAAAACAATAACAATACATTCAAGTGAAATGTTGGAAGCTTTAATAGAACCAGCAATGATGATTGTAGATGCAGTTCATAGTGTACTTGAAAGAACACCACCAGAACTTGCAGCAGACATAAGTGATAAAGGAATTTACATGACAGGTGGAGGATGTTTAGTTGATGGATTAGATAAGCTTTTACAAGAAAAAACAGGAATAAATGTAATGATAGCACAAGACACTGTTTCTTGTGTGGCACTTGGAACAGGAAAGGCATTAGATAATTTAGATGCATTAGAAGCAAAAACAAGAAGATAAAATAAAAAAAGGGCAGATTAAATTCTGCTTTTTTCAAATTAAAAGGTGATAGAAAATGGAAAATAAAAAAGTAGCATTTATTACACTTGGGTGTAAAGTAAACCAATATGAAACAAATGCAATGTGTGAAAAGTTTATAAATAAAGGTTATGAAGTAGTAGAAAAAGAAGAAAAAGCAGATATATACATAGTAAATACATGTACTGTAACAAATATGTCAGATAGAAAATCTAGACAAATGCTAAGAAGAGTAAAGGAAATTAACGAAAAAGCAATAATAGTTGCATGTGGATGTTATGCTCAAGTTGCAAAAGAAGAATTAGAAAAAATAGATGAAATTGACATAGTTCTTGGAAATAATGAAAAAAAAAGAACATAGTAGATTATGTAGAAAAATATATAAACGAAAAAAACAAAATAATAGAAATAGAAGATGTAATGCAAAAAAGGGATTTTGTAGATTGGAGAAGTAACATATACAGAAAAAACAAGAGCAGTAATAAAAGTACAAGATGGTTGTGATAGATTTTGTTCATATTGTATTATACCATATGCAAGAGGAAGAGTAAGAAGCAGAAATCCTAAAACAGTAATAGAGGAAATAGAAAAAATAGCTAAAACAGGAATAAAAGAAGTAGTAATAACAGGAATACATATAGCATCATATGGAAAGGACTTTAAAGAAGATTATAAATTAATAAATTTATTAGAAGATATAAATAAAATATATGGAATTGAAAGAATAAGACTAGGTTCAATAGAACCATTATTAATAACAGAAGAATTTGTAGAAAGATTAAAAAAATTAGATAAAATATGTCATCATTTTCATTTGTCACTACAAAGTGGATGTGACGAAACACTAAAAAGAATGAATAGAAGGTACACAACTGAGCAATTTATAACAATAGTAAATAGGTTAAGAAAAGCATATAGTGATGTTATACTTACAACAGATATAATTGTTGGTTTTCCGGAAGAATCAGAAGAAGAGTTTAATAAAACATATGAATTTTTAGAACAAATAAAATTTTATAAAATGCATGTATTTAAATATTCGCAAAGAAAAGGTACAATTGCCGCTAAGACCAAAAATCAAATAGATGGAAATGTAAAAGAAGAAAGAAGTAAAAAACTTATAGAGTTATCAGACAAAAATGAAAAAGAATATAATGAAAGCTATATTGGAAAAAAAGTAGAAGTTTTATTTGAAGAAGAAAAGCAAGGAATATACCAAGGGCATACAAAAAATTACATACTTGTAAAATGCAAGTCAACAAAGAATATAGAAAACAAGATATTAACAGTAACATGCCAAAAAGTGGAAAACTCATATATTTTGGGGACATTGTAATGGAAAAGTAACAAAAATGTAATAAATATTTAATATAAAAAAGCTTGATAAATATTTACCATTATAGTATAAATATAACAAAGGTCAAAAATACAAAGGAGGAAATAGTTATGGCAGATATAAAAGAAGTAAATGGTGTATTTGGAGGAGTAGAAATAGGAAATATAAATGACCAAGAAACAACAACCAATTATGCCGGTGGAGTTGAAGGAATTGGTGCAAATAATTTACAAAATGTTGGAACTAATTTACCAGCAAAACAAGGATTTTGGTCAAAATTCAAAGCTTTTTGGTTACAACCTGTAGATTGGAAAAAAGAAATAAAAGTAGAACTTACACCATATCAACAAAAAGTTGAAGATGAAATAAACGAATTTTTACATCAAGAAATTACATGGGAAAAAGTTCATGATTTCTTATTTCAAGAAATATCATTTGGAAAAAAGAATAAAATGTAAAAAAAATAAAAAAGCGTAGCATAAAAATAAAAATTGTGCTATACTTTTTTTGTATTATAACAAAATAAAAAAAGGAGAAGACATGGCAAAAGCAAAAACAATATTTGTTTGCAATGAATGTGGAAATGAATCAGCAAAATGGCTTGGGAGGTGTCCCGCATGCAATAGTTGGAATAGTTTTTTTGAACAAAAAATTGTAGAAACCAAAACAGCAACTTCAAAGCCAAAAGAAAAAATTACACCACAAAAATTAAACACATATGAAGCAAAAGACACAATAAAAATACCAACAGGTTTTGGAGAGTTAGATAGAGTTTTAGGAGGGGGCCTTGTAAAAGGTTCGTTAACACTTTTAGGAGGAGAGCCAGGTATTGGTAAATCAACATTAATACTTCAAATTTGTAACAAGATTGCAAAAGATGGACAAGTATTATATGTTTCAGGGGAAGAATCTGCAGAGCAAATAAAATTAAGGGCAGATAGACTAGGAATAAATAATGATAATATATTATTTTTAGGAGAAACTGATATAGACATAATTAATCAATCTATAATAGAACTTAACCCAAAACTTGTAATAATAGATTCTATTCAAACAATGTACTCAGAAGATATTACAGCAGCAGCACGGAAGTGTAAGCCAGGTAAGGGAGATTACCTCACAAATAATGAGAGTATGTAAATCAAGTGCAATAACAACAATCATAATAGGGCATGTAACAAAAGATGGAACAATTGCAGGTCCAAGAGTATTGGAACATATGGTAGATACTGTTTTATATTTAGAAGGAGAAAGATATTTTTCATATAGAATATTAAGAGGAGTAAAAAACAGGTTTGGGTCTACAAATGAAATTGGAATGTTTGAAATGAAAGAAGAAGGAATGTGTGAAATACTAAATCCATCAGAAATTCTTATTTCAGAAAGGGAAGATAATCCTGCAGGTTCTTGTATAATTTGTTCTATGGAAGGAACAAGACCAATGTTAATAGAAATTCAAAGTTTAACAGCACAAAGCGTGTTTGGCTATCCAAAAAGAACTGCAAATGGTTTTGACTATAACAGACTTGCCGTATTAATTGCTGTTTTAGAAAAACGTGCAGGCCTTCATTTAGGAGAACAAGATGTATATTTAAATGTAGTTGGTGGAATAAAAATAAATGAACCAGCAGTTGATTTAGGGGTTGTTTTATGTACATGTTCTAGTTTTAAAAATATTTCAATACCAAAAGATGTAGTTGTAATGGGAGAAGTTGGATTAACAGGAGAAGTTAGAAGAATAAATATGATCGAAAAAAGGCTTAAAGAGGCAGAAAAACTCGGATTTAAGACATGTATTATTCCAGAAAGTAATAAAAAGGTATTGAAAGATAAATTTAAATTAGATATAATAGGCGTTAAGAATATAAATGAGGCAATGAAAAAAATTGGACTAAAATAGAAAAGAGGTTTAAATTTTGAGAAAAAGCAAAGATAGTAGCATAACAAATATCTTAAAATTAATAGCTCCAGGAACACCAATAAGAGATGGACTTGAAAATATATTAAGGGCCAAAACAGGAGCATTATTGCTAATAACAGATAATAATGACATTATAAAAAAAGTAGTAGATGGTGGATTTACAATAAATGAAGATTACACATCATCTAAATTATATGAGTTAGCAAAAATGGATGGAGCAATAGTTCTTAGTGGAGATTTAAGAAAAATTTTATTTGCAAATGCACAATTAATACCATCAAGAGAAATAGCAACACGAGAAACAGGAACAAGACATAGAACAGCTGAAAGGACAGCAAAACAAACAGGAGAATTAGTTATAAGTATATCACAAAGAAGAAATATAATAACAGTATTTAAAGGAAATGATAGATATATATTAGAAGATACAGATGCAGTATTAAATAAAGCAAATCAAGGAGTACAAACATTAGAAAGATATAAAAAAGTATTTGATAGTAAACTAAGTATATTAAATGAATATGAATTTAATGATATAGTAACACTACAAAATGTTATAGTTGCAATACAAAGAGCAGAAATGGTAATGAGAATTGCAGACGAAATAGAAGAAAATATATATGAACTTGGAAATGATGGAAGGCTAGTAAGAATGCAATTAGAAGAGATTGTTGGAGACTTAGAAAAAGAAGAAATGTTAATAATAAAAGATTATATGGCACATAAAAAGAAAAAAAGAACAGCAGATGAAATATTAAGCGAGCTTTCTGAAATTCAATATGAAGAATTGACAAAACCAATTACAATTGCTAAAATTTTAGGGTATGAAAATTTTGATAATTATGATGAGATTGGAGTATACCCAAAAGGCTATAGAATATTAAATAAAATTCCAAGAATGCCAAGCAATATTGTAGAAAATTTGGTAGAATCTTTTAAATCATTTCAACATATCTTAGCAGCTGATATAGAAAGTTTAGATGATGTTGATGGAATTGGAGAAGTTAGGGCAAAAACCATAAAACAAGCATTAAAAAGAATGCAAGAACAATTTGTATTCGATAATATTATAATTTAATTAAAATATAAAAAGAAAGGGAGAAAAGTAATGAAAAATTCAAGCAAAATAATATGGGCGATAGCATTAATCGTAATAGTAGTTTTAATAGGAGTGTTAGTATTTGGATATTATAAAAAAATCAATTTAAAAATTGATAATCCAGTTGCAACAATGGAAGTAGAAAATTTTGGAACAATAAAATTAGAACTTTATCCAGACCAAGCACCACAAACAGTATCAAATTTTATAGCTCTTGCAAATAGAGGATTTTATGATGGATTAACATTTCATAGAATTATAAAAGATTTTATGATACAAGGTGGAGACCCAAATGGGGATGGAACAGGTTCTGCTAAAATAAGCAATTTAAAAGATGACGGTGAAGATACAAAATATACAATCAAAGGTGAATTTAGCGCTAATAATGTAAAAAATACAGTAAAAATGGAAGAAGGAACTCTTGCAATGGCAAGAAGTGATTATACCAAAAAATCCTCATCACTTACAGAAGAATCATATAATTCAGGAAGTTGTCAATTTTTTATAGTTACTAAAGCGGCATCATATTTAAATGGACAATATACAGGTTTTGGAAAGGTAATCCAAGGATTAGATGTTGTTCATAAAATTGAAGAAGTTGAGGTAAAAGCAGCTGATACTTCAAGTGAGACAGAAAGTAGCAGTAATTCAGAAGCAAGCACACCAGTTAACCCACCTAAAATTACATCAATTAGAGTAGAAACAAATGGAGTTGATTATGGTTTACCAGAAACATTAACACCTTTTGATTATACAAGCTGGATGTATAAACAATATGGAATTGATCCAAGTAGTTTAAGTACAACAACAACAGTTGATGAATAAAAAATAATAAAAAATTTTATAAAATAGTTGACAAATGGGGTAGATATAGGGTAAAATATTAAATGTGCTCACAAAGAGCTACAATAATGGTGGATGTAGCGTAGTTGGTTAACGCGCCAGTTTGTGGCACTGGAGACCGTGGGTTCGAGTCCCATCTTCCACCCCATTTAATTTTATATTGGGCTGTAGCCAAGCGGTAAGGCACCAGACTTTGACTCTGGCATGCGCTAGTTCGAATCTAGCCAGCCCAGCCAGTAATATTAAGACTTTCAAGAAATTGAGAGTCTTATATTTTTGCTCCAAATGGGCTTATTTTTTTTATTTTCTGTACTTTTTCATAAAGGAAATCTTTAGGAAAGAGGGGGCGTTTATTTTATGAATGGTTACTTTACTTAAGCTATTATTGGTATAGCATTATTTTTATATTTGTCAAACAATTTCAAAAAGATATTGCATGTTTATGTAAATTATGGTATAATACCCTCATATTCTAAGGAATATGTTGTAAGCGTCACATAAGAGTTAAGTAGTGGTTCAGATATTTAACGATTTGTGGCAAAACCTGTAGTAAGATTTTTAGGAGGTTACACTATGAAAAGAGAAGTGTTCGAGCCTTTCCCAAAGGTAGAGCGGATAGTCGAGTTTTCTGAAGAGGACATCAGAGAAAATACGTTTGTTACTTCAGCTGATGAAAGCTTGATTACTGACAAAAACTGGCAGGAATTTGCTGACAATGCACTGGTTTTTACTGCCTGCAATACTGTATATCAGTATGCTGAAGAGTTCCCAATCGTTGTATATCGTTGTAGTGAAGATGCAATGGTTATGCCTAAAAGCAGACTCAATTCTTTTATTAGGAGTATCACGGTTTCTACGGCAGACCGCGGAAAGCGTTTTTCACTTAATAAGAGGAACATGGAATGGGAATACACAGGACCTGATACCGTGGCATATTTTACAAAAAATACTGGCGAACGCATTGCCATTCTGCAGTATGATATTTTTAGATTTCTGCTGCGGAAACCAAATCTCGTTATTTCAAATGAAGGCTTGATGGTTTTCTTTACAAAGAGAGAGATTTTGGTTACATGTGATTGCGATCAGTACGCATGGGTTCACGGTATTGATACTAACAACGGCATAATCAAAGATATCGATGTATGCGATGAATACTGCACTGTGAACTTGGAGGATACTAAAAACAATGACGAAGATGGTAATCCTTTGCAATATTCTTACAAACTGCAGTTTATCGTTGATATGATAGACTCCGGAATGATTAAGCCTAAGGCTACAAAAAACTGAAAAATAACTGAACAAAAACCAAGAGGAGAGGGAACCTTTTTTAAGGGACCCTCTTTTCATATTTTACAGTAGTATTTATAATTCTATTTAATAATCTTTCTCTATACAGTGATAAGTTATCTTTGTAATAGATAGGAATATCTTTAATAAGCTGAAAACGATAATCATGAATTTTTGAAGTTTTGGCATGGCAGCAAGGACAAGTATGTTCACGAACAGGTAATTCAATATGTATTCTTATACGATTTTTCCTATTTCTTAATTTTGGAGTATCATTATCAGCAATTGGATAAATATGATAGTCAGAAATTTCTTCAACCTTTATTCCATCACGATTTAATAAATCCATTATTTTTTTTTGAATTTTTTATTATTTGTTCTGTTCTTTCTTCAGTTGATTCTTGATGTTCAGAATCTCCATTCATAAAATCAATGCAATGCTTAAATGTGGGAGTTGCTATATCGTGAAAAAGTCCTGCTAAAGTTTGCTTTTTAACTTTTGTGAAATTCCATATAATTAATGCTACACCAACGCTATGGTCTAAAGTAGAATTAAAAGACACATAATCATATATTTTTGAATAATCTGTTCCACATACCATACTTATTCCTGAAAGTCTTTGAATTTCTGGTGTATCTATAAAATCTAACAACCATTCTGGAAAAACAGGCGATAAAACTTTAAAATATTCTTTTATTAAGTTATCTAAATTATCATAATATTTACTCATATATATATAACCTCACTTTTTTTATAAATGATAAGTATACCATAAAAATCACAAAAATACTATGAATATTATAAAAATTATGCATAAAATATATATGCAGTTGATGAACGGAAATTTTTTATGCTAAATGTGGGATTATATGTAGAGAGAATATGCTATTATATAAATATTTATATAATGAAGATGCAAAGAAGTTTGCAGAAACTGTAAAAAATAGGGATAAAAACATGGTAGATTTGATATGCCGAGAAAAATGTCTGCTTTTGTGGAAGAGTACGGAGGCGGTTGCTGTTTCCATCATTCGTGGAGACTGATTCATAAGCTAGGCAAAGTAGGAATTACTGCACACTGGGCTGTTGTACCTGAACCTAATGAGAATGGACGGGTAGACCAGAAGTGTGTCGTAGTCTATGAAACACCTAATGGCGACAGATATATGGCTGACATTGTTGAAGACATCAAGGCAGGCGTAAAAATAGAAGACTTTGTTGGCGACAGCTGTAGGTGGATAAACTCAAGAGGGGAGATTATTAATAACTCCCAAATTGACCTGTATGAGATGGCTAGGATTAGCGATAATCCTATTGTCTCAGGGTACTTGAAGATTTATCCTAATCCAGATAATACAATGTCATTCAATGAATACTGCAAATTGGATTGTGAGGTGATCAACACAATTCCATAAATGCTAGGAATAAAGAGGACTGGAATTCCAGTCCTCTTTATAAATTATGTAAGCTTATTTATATATGCTATTATTATAAATTATAGATATAAGTATAGGATTATTATTGTAATTTTTTAAATTAAATGATAAAATAACAAAAAAATAACAGGAGATAAGAAAATGTACGAATTTGAAGTACCAGGTAAAATTACAGGAAAAGCAAGACCAAGGGTAAATACATTAACTGGAAGGGCATATACACCAGGAAATACTAAGGATTATGAAATGCTAATAAAACAATATTTTAAAGTAAAATATCCAAGGTATGAAACATTAGAAGGAAGAATAATAATAAAAATAGAAGCATATTTTGAACCACCTAAAAGTACAAGTAAAAAGCAAACTGAGCAAATGCTAGAAAATAAAATAAGTCCAACAAAGAAACCAGACATAGACAATATTATAAAAATAGTATTAGATGCATTAAATAAAATGGCATTTAGAGATGATAGTCAAGTTACTAAAATAGAAGTGGAAAAAATATATGGTCCTGTAGAAAAAATAAAAGTAAAAATAGACACATATTAAATAGAACTGAAAAGGTTCTATTTTTTATTATAATTAATATAAATTATAATAAATAAAATTAAAAAGGAGAAAATACTATGGAAAAGGAAAATAAATTTATAAAAAACATAGCAAAAGGAATATTTATATCATTAATTGCAACAATAGTATTTTTACTAATATTTTCAATAATTTTAACATATAGTAATGTAAAAGAAGATATAATAAATCCAGTAATTATAATAATAACAGCAATAAGTATATTAATAGGAAGTTCAATTTCAAGCATGAAAATAGGAAAAAATGGATTGTTAAATGGAGGAATAATAGGAGGATTCTACATATTAATAATATATACAATATCAAGCATACTAAATTGGGAATTTGGATTGAATTTACAAGCAATTATATTAATAATCGTTGGAATTGTATTTGGAATTTTAGGTGGTATAATTGGAGTAAATAAGCAAAATAAATAATATTAAGTTTTTTAGTAAAAATAGTTGATATTTTTAAAAATTTAATATAAAATTTAAAAAGACTAAAAATAGGAGGAAACGAATGATAACTTTACAAGATGTAAAAAATAATCCAGAAGTAGAAGCTCTAATACTAGGAGCACAGCAACAGTTAGATGGCCTACGGCTATACAGAACACAGCCATAGACATATATCTATAGTTTCAAAAAGAGCAGGAGATATTCTGGAAAAACTAGGGTATCCAGATAGAACGGTAGAGCTTGCAAGAATTGCAGGGTATTTACATGATATAGGAAATTGTGTAAACAGAGTTGATCATGCACATAGTGGTGCAATATTAAGTTTTGAAATATTAAAACAAATGGGAATGCCAGTAGAAGAAAGAACACAAATAATGATGGCTATAGGAAATCATGATGAAAATACAGGAACAGCTGTAAGTGAAATATCTGCAGCACTAATCTTAGCAGATAAGTCAGATGTACACAGAGATAGAGTGGTAAATAAAAATATATCAACATTTGATATACATGATAGAGTTAATTATGCAGTTACAAATGCAGAATTAAAACTAGATGTGGCAAAAAGAAAAATATTATTAGATTTAACTATAGACAACAATATTTGTCCAGTATTGGATTATTTTGAAATATTTATGGCAAGAACAATGATGAGTAAATATGCAGCAAAATATTTAAAAATATGGTTTGAATTAGTAATTAATGATACAAAATTATTATAATAAAAAAAGTAGAAGGAGAAAAATAAAATGAAGAAAAACAAACTAAAAGTAATTACAATTACATTTTTTATAATATTAGTTACAATGGTTGCATTTGTAGGTGTATATGTGCAAGAAAAAAATATAATGGAAAATAAAGTAAAAGATTATTCTTTAGCAATGGATCTAAATGGAACAAGAAATATTGTTTTAAAGGTAAGTGAAGAAACTACTGAGGTTATAAAAGATTCTGATGGAAACAAAGTAGAAAGTGCAACAGATGAAGAAATTAGTGAAAAAGGTTATACAAAGGAAACTGTACAAAAAAATACAGATGATGTGAAAACATTAGATAATTATAAAACTTCAAAAGAAATTATAGAAAAAAGATTAAAAAAATTAGGTGTAGAAAATTATATAATAAAATTAAATGAACAAACAGGAGAAATTGTTGTAGAATTAACTAACAATAGCCAAACAGATAATATTGTTAGCAATTTAACAACTGTTGGTAAATTTGAAATAATAGATACAAATACAAAAGAAGTATTACTTACAAATGATGACATAAAAGCAAGTAATGTTGTAAGAAGTACAACATCAAGTGGTACAAATATATATTTTACAATAGAATTTAATAAAGATGGAAAGAAAAAATTAGAAGAAATTACAAAAACATATGTACCACAAGACAATACAAGCAGTGAAGAAAGTTCAGAATCTTCAGAAAATAGTGATAGCAGTTCACAAACAACTAAAAAAACAATAACAATGAAAATAGATGGAACAGATGTAATGAGTACAGATTTTGAAGAACCAATAACAGATGGTATAATGCATTTGTCAGTTGGACAAGCTGCAACAGATACAAAAACATTACAAGAAAATGTAAAACAAGCAAACCAAATGGCAGCAGTACTTGAAAATAAAAATATGCCAGTTGAATATACATTACAAAGTGATACATTTGTAAAATCTACTGTAACAGAAGATACAGTTGCAGCAGTTATAATTGTGGTAACTGTTATTGCATTAATAGCATTAATAGTATTGTTTATTAGATATAAATCAAATGGATTATTAGCAATAATATCATATGTAGGATTAGTATCAATACTTTTATTAACAATAAGATATACAAATGTTGTATTATCAATTGAGGGAATAGCTGCAATTTTTGTAATATTAGTAATGAATTATGTTTTTGAAAATAAAATTCTAAATGATATAAAAAGACATCAAAGTGATAAAAAGGCAGATATAAAACATATAATAAATATGTCAATAAAAGATATGGTAATAAAAATAATACCAATTGCAATTTTAGCAATAACATTTTGTTTTATGGGATGGATACCAACAAGCAGCTTTGGAATGGTAATGTTCTGGGGAATTACTTTAATAATAATATATAATTTATTAGTAACAAAAAATTTATTAAAGACAAGCCAAGAAAAGTAGGAGGTATTATAAATGAAACAAATTAAAAAAAGTAAATTAACACAAATTTTATTAATTGTCTTAGTTCTAGTTATGGGATTAATATTAGCATTAACAAAAGGATTTAATAAGGAATTAAAATATAAAGAACATCAAGAAATAAAATTAGAGATTGGGAAAGAATATAAAAAAACAGATATTAAAGAAATAACAAATGAAATATTTGATGGACAAGATGTTGTAATTCAAGATGTAGATGAGTATGGGGACACAGTTTTAATATCTACAAATAATATAACAGATGAACAAAAAACAAATTTGGTAAATAAAATAAACGAAAAATATCAAATAGCATTAGCAGCTGATTCACAAGAAATACAAACTATTCCACAAACAAGAATAATAGATATTTTAAATCATTATTTATTGGCATTTGGAGTTTCTAGTATAATTATTTTAGTATATATGGCTATAAGATATAGAAAATTAAATGCTTTGAAGGTTATTTTCAAGACAGTATTAGCTTTAGTAGTTACAGAGGCGGTATTGTTTGCAATATTTGCAATTACACAAATACCATTTGGCAAATATACAGTAGCTCTAGTATTTATTGCATATGTCTTTGCATTAGCGGTTATTGTAAATAAATTTGAAAATAAATTAACAAAAATAAAATTAGAAGAAAAGAAACAAAAATAAAAAATACTGAAGGTAAGAATTGTAACAAATTACAATATTACCTTTGGTATTTTTTTTATTAAAGTAATTGCAAAATAATTAAAATTATGATATAAAGTAAGAAGAATAAATAGACGTTAAAAACAGAGGTGAAAAAATGATAAAAGCATATGCTAAATCAGATGTTGGTAAGGTAAGAGAAATAAATGAAGATTCCTACTATATATCAGAATCATTAGATGAAGTACAGTTATATATAATTGCAGATGGAATGGGTGGCTATAATGGTGGAGAAATAGCAAGTAGTTTAGCAATAAAATCTGCAAAAAATTATATAGAAAACAATTTTGCACAAGCAGACAAAGACAAAGAAAGCATAATACAGCTTGTTGCAAGTAGTTTAGAATATGCAAATATGGTTGTATATGAAAAATCAAAAGAAAATAAAGAATTAAATGGAATGGGTACTACTTTAGATATATGTTTAATATATAATAATAAGGCATATATTGGACATGTGGGAGATAGTAGAATATATAGAATAAGAAAAGATTTTATAAGAAAATTAACACAAGATCATAGTTATGTACAAAAACTAGTAAAAGATGGTAAAATAACAGAAGAAGAAGCAGCCCATCATCCACAAAAAAATATGTTAATGAAAGCTCTTCGGATGTAATGCATTTGTAGAGCCAGACGTAATGATAAAAGGTTTTTTAAAAGATGATGTGTTATTAATGACAACAGACGGCTTAACAAATTTAGTAAAAAAAGAAGATTTGTATAAAACAGTTAAAGAAGAAAATTTAGAGCAAATACCAAAAAGATTGGTAGAAAAAGCATTAGAAAATGGTGGATTTGATAATATAACAGTTATAGTAATAAAAAATATATAGCAGTCTACATTAAAAACATATTAAGGAGAGATTAAATATGAATTTAGAAGGAAAATTACTTCGGAAATCGATATGAAATTATAGAAAAAATAGGAAATGGTGGAATGGCTACAGTATATAAAGCAAAGTGTACAGTACTTAACAGATATGTAGCTGTAAAAATTTTAAGAGATGAGTTTACAACAGATGAAGAATTTATAAGAAGATTTGAGGCAGAGGCACAATCTGCAGCAAGACTTACACATCCAAATATTGTATCTATATATGATGTTGGTGTTGAAGGAAATTTGTATTATATTGTTATGGAATTAATACAAGGAAAAACCTTAAAAGAAATTATAGTAGAGGAACAAGGACCATTGCCATGGAAATGGTCAATTAATGTTGCAATACAAATTGCGTCAGCACTTGAAATGGCACATAAAAATAATATTATACATAGAGATATAAAGCCTCATAACATAATAATAACAGAAGACGGCATTGCAAAAGTAACAGATTTTGGAATTGCAAAAGCAGTATCAAACTCAACAATAACTGCATTTGGTACAACAATAGGTTCAGTACATTATTTTTCACCAGAGCATGCTAGAGGAGGGTATACAGATGCAAAATCTGATATATATTCATTAGGGGTAGTAATGTATGAAATGTTAACAGGAAGAGTACCATTTGATGCAGATACACCAGTATCAGTTGCATTAAAACATATGCAAGAAGAGCCAGTAGAACCAAAAGAAATAAACCCTAACATTCCAAGTTCAGTAAATAAAATAATAATGAAAGCCCTAAAAAAAGATCCAACACTTAGATATCAAACAAGCACAGAAATGTTACAAGATTTAAGGGCATGTTTAAAAAATCCAAATGGAAACTTTGTAGAAGAAAAAGACTATGATGAAACAGCCAAAACTCAAAGAATAAATGTAAGTGAATTAGAAGAAAATAAACGTGTCTCTAAAGAAGATAAAAATTCAGATAATAAATTTATTGCTTTTATTAAGGAACATAAAAAATTAAGTATATTTATAGGGGTAATTTTATTATTCTTCATAGCATTTGGAGGAACAATGCTATTCTTAGGTGCAACAAATCCTAAAGAAGTAGAATTACCAAATATTACTGGAATGACAGCACAAGAAGCAGAAGAAACACTAAAAAAAGCAAATTTAAAATATGAACTAGAAAAAGAAGAATACAATAAAGATGTTGAAGAAGGAAAGGTAATTAGCCAAGAACCACCATATCAAGCAAACTTTAAAGTAAAAGAAGGAAGCCAAGTAAAAGTTGTAATTAGTAAGGGACAAGAAAAAACTAAAGTTCCAAAAGTTGTTGGAATGAAACAAGATGAGGCTGTTAAAGCTTTAGAAGAAGCAAAATTAAAATATGAAATAGTAGAAGAAGCAAGTAAAAAAGTTGAAGAAGGTTATGTAATTAGTCAAGAAACAGAAGCTGATGCAGATGCATTTGCAGGAGATACTGTAAAAATTCATGTAAGTACAGGAACTGAAAAAGTAACAATGGTAAGTGTATTAGATAAAAGCGAGGAAGATGCCAAGGCAGCATTAAAAGCTATTGGTATAACATCTATAAATACTGTATATGAAGAAAATTCAAGTAAAGCAAAAGGTGTTGTATTAAAACAAAGTGTTGAGCCAGGAAGCACAGTTGAGAAAGATTCAAAAATTACTATTACAGTAAATAATTACGAAGCAAGTAATACTATAAATTTAGTAATAAATGTTAAATCATTAACAGGAGGATACACAGAAAGTACAACAAATAGCAGTAATGTTACAAATTCATTAAATACAACCAATACAACAACTACATCACAACAAACAGTAAATAAAAAAGTAGATGTGTCAGTATCAGTTGGCGGAACAGTAGTTCAAACTAGAACAAATATTGATAAAAACCAAACAGATTTAAGTATACAAGTTGACGGAAAAGGAACTCAAACAGTAACAGTTAATGCAGGTGGTGCAATATCTACAAAAACAATTAATTTTGCAGGAACAGAAAAAACTATCAAAATACCATAATAAAAATCAAGGAACGATGAAAATTAGTCGTTCCTTGATTAGTAAATATAAAAGAAAATGAGGGAAAAATGCAGGGATTAGTAATAGAGAATATATCAAATTTATATAAAATACAAGTAAATGAGTATATATATGAAGCTGTTGCAAGAGGTAAAATAAAAAAAGAGGAAATAAGCCCAGTAGTAGGTGACATTGTTGAAATAGAAATAACAGATAAAGAAAATAAAAAGGCAGTAATTGAAAAAATACATAGTAGAAATGTATATATAAAAAGACCTAAAATGGCGAATTTAACTCAGTTAATATTTGTAGTATCTAGTAAACAACCAAAACCAGATTTATTATTGCTTGACAAGCAATTAGCATATGCAAATTATTTAAATGTAAATGCTATTATAGTATTAAATAAAACAGATTTAGATGACAAACAGGAATTTGAAAAAATAAAAAATGTATATAAAAAAATAGGCTATAAAGTTTTAGAAACTAAGGCAAAAGAAGGAAATGGAATTAAAGAATTAATTGATATTATGCAAGGAAACATTAATGCCTTTTCTGGAAATTCGGGGGTTGGAAAATCAACACTAATAAATGCTATTTTTAAATATAGTATAACAGAAGAAGGAGAAATTAGCAGAAAAAATAAAAGAGGAAAGAATACTACAACACAAGTTAAGTTGTATAAAATAAATGAAAATACATATATTGCAGATACTCCTGGATTTTCAACATTTGAAATAAGGGAAATTGAAAGTAAAGATTTATATAAATATTTTAAAGAATTTGATAATACTAACTGTAAATACATTGGATGTTCACATATTAAAGAAACAGAATGTGGAATAAAGCAGGATGTAGAAAATGGAATAATAGATAAAGGAAGATATGAAAGATTTTGCAAAATATATAATGAATTAAAACAAAAGGAGGAAAGAAAATGGTAGAAATTTCAACATCGATTTTAAGTGTAAAAGAAGGCCAAGAATCAGAAACTTTTTTTGCATTAGAAAAGGCAAAAACTAATTATTTCCATATTGATGTAATGGATGGAAAATTTGTAGAAAATAACACATATGAAAAAATGCGTGAGTATGCATCATATATAAAAAGAATATCTAATTTACCATTAGACATACATTTAATGGTAGATGATGTAAAAGATGCGATTGATGACTTTTTAGCAGTTGAACCTAATATAATAACTTTTCATTTGGAAGCATGCAAAAATAAACAAGAAGTAATGGAATTAATAAATTATATAAAACAAAATAATTGCAAAGTAGGAATAGCAATAAAACCAAATACAAAAATAGAAGAAATATATGAATATTTGCCATTTATTCATACTGTTTTAGTAATGACTGTAGAACCCGGAAAAGGTGGACAAACACTTCTTGCAGATATGGTAGAAAAAATTTCTTTACTAAAAAAATACATAGAAAAAAATAATTTGGAAGTTGATATAGAAGCAGATGGAGGAATTAATTTAATTACTGCTCCAAAAGTAAAAGAGGCTGGGGCTAATATTTTAGTTGCAGGTACGGCAATTTTAATTGCAAAAGATTATAAAATAATAATAGATGAATTGAAACAATAAAAATAAACTAAAAAAAACACTATTTAAAATAGTGTTTTTTAGTTTCTATTTTTTAGATTTTTTTGGAAGTAACTTTTTGTTATAATTCCTAAACCTAAAACTGTATATATAATACCTACTAAAGCTCCAACAAATGGGATTATTGTTAATAGCCACATAACAAGAGAAGTAGCTAATAACATACCAATTTTTGGCCATGTTTTAGATATTTTTAATTTAGTACATATAATGTTGTTTAGTGCAATTGTAAATACTGGAATACTTAAAAGCAATAATACAATATATGTTAAAAGTAATACAATTGATATAGGTCTTGTAATATTTAAGAAAATTAATGCTGCAGCTACTACTGGTATAACTATTAGGCTTAATATTCCAAATCCAATAGATGAACCAATTTTGTTTGTTAATAAAGAATTTGTTTCATCTATAAATTTAGGAGAAAGCCATTTAAATAATCCATAAACTGCAAGTACTAATAATAAAGTAGAGATAAGAGCTATTATATAAGTACCAAAATTCATAGAATTAGAAATTTTTTCTTGCTCAAATTTTACTTCACCATCAACAGTTGATTCAGGTATTTGAATTTCTTTTGAAGAAGAATAATTTAAATTCCCCATAATTTTTCCTTGAACTGTTGCAACACTTACATCTGCTTGATCTGCATTATCACCATCTGGTACTGCTTCTACATTTTGTGAAAAATTAATATTTTTTGATGAAATATATGCATTTCTTCCTATTGTTCCAAAAATATTCAAATCTTCTGATGCACATTTAAAATCTCTATATACATAACCTGAAATTTTTGCATTTTTACATGTAGCATATACATCATAAGTTACACCATCTACATTTAGAGTATTTGCTGTAACAAAAAGGCTGTTTGATATATAACTTTGTGTTGAAATATTTACATCTTTTGCACATATAAATGCATTTCCAACAATTTGAGAATTAATGTTTACTTTATTTGCTAAAACAAATAGATTTCCATCTACTATGTAATCTATAGTAATTTCATCTCCCATTAAATAAACATCTTCTTTTTTCATATTGTTTAAATATTCGTCTGTAGTTGTTTGGTTATCTTCTCTTTCCTCAACAGGAACACCATTTTCTTCTGAAATTAATTCAACATCATTAGTGTTTTCGTCTTCTGCAAATACAAAAGGAGAAAAAACAAGCATACCAACAATAAGCATAATTAATAAAGCTTTTAACTTATTTTTTAACATAAAAAAACCTCCTATAAATAATATATATAAAATATATACTTATAATTTTTTTTTGTCAATGATTTTTTATTGTTTTCTACAAAATATGCGCAATTAGAATTTGAAGAAAATTTAGATAAAGTAATAGAAGAATACTGACATTTGCCATCTTTTTGATAAATACAATTATTTGAACAGTTAATATTTGTCAAAAAATCACCTCTTTTATGGTAGTATTTGTATTTTACTTTGTTTTATTCATATAAAAATTACAATATTTATTAATTGAACAATTTTCACACTTTGGGTTTCGAGCAATACATGTATTTCTTCCATGCCACATAAATAGGTGGTTTATGTATTCTAACTCATTATTTGGAACTATTTTTAATAAATCTTGTTCAATTTTTTCTGGTTCTTTATTTTTACTTAAGCCAATCAAATTGGAAATTCTTTTGGCATGTGTATCTACAGCTATTCCGAACAGGTTTATGAAAAGCTTCTAACATAATAACATTTGCACTTTTTCTTCCAATTCCTGCTAAAGTCATAAGTTCTGAAATTGTTTGTGGAACAGTTCCATTAAAGTTTTCTAGTATTTGATTAGCACATTTTTTTATGTTTTTTGCTTTATTTTTGTAAAAACCACAAGGGTGGATTATTTGTTCAAGTTCATTTAAATCAATATTTGCATAATCTTCTATTGTTTTACATTTATTAAATAGTATTGGAGTTGTTTTATTTACTCTATCATCAGTGCATTGAGCAGAAAGCGAAACAGCAACAACAAGTTCAAATGGAGTTGTAAAATCTAAGCGGCATTTTGCATCTGGATATGTATTTTTTAATATATTAATTATATTTATTACATCATTTTTTTTTTTCATATATATTCCTCACTTTAGTTTATATTCTAAATTAAACTAAAAAAAATAGTCAATAACAATATTTAACATAAATAGGAACAAATAAAGATAAAGATTAATATTATATTATGAAAAATAAAATATTAATCTATTAAAATTATAAGTGATTGGGGGGGAAAATATGATAGGTTTTTTAAGAAAGACATGTGGAGTTGTATTAATTGGTTTAGGATTAGGAATACTTTTGGTATTATTACTTCCAATTACTGGTTGGTTATTTTTAATAGGATTAACAGTTATTTGCGTAGGTTTTATTTGGCTAGCTTGTTAAATGAAAATAAAATCTATATAAAGGAGGAATACATATGAAGGTTGTTGTAAAAAAAGTCCCTAAATTTTTAAGGGGATTTGTAAAACTTATATTTGGAATAAAGGAATAAAAAAAAGAGCTTAGGCTCTTTTAACTTTTCCATCTTTTAAACATTTAGCACATACATGAATTCTTTTAACTTCACCATTTATTTCAGCTTTAACACTTCTTAAATTTGGTTTCCAAGTTCTTGGTGATCTTTTACTTATATGTGAACGAGTAATGCTAAGTTTATTTCCATGACTTGCTGTTTTATCACAAATTGCGCATTTTGCCATAATCTATTGCACCTCCTAATATTTTTAAATAAAATTGACTAATAACAAGTTTAACACATAAATATAAAAAAAACAAGTATTTTTTAAAAAATATAAAAATTTCCTTGCAAAATAGGAAAAATGTGTTATAATATAAAAGCTATATGAAATTAGAAAGGATTGAAAAATATGAAATGTAAAGTTGAAAAAACAAAAAACGCAAATGAAGTAAAAATAGAATTAACAGTAGAAGCACAAAAATTTGAGGAGGCAATAAAAAAAGTATACTTCCAAAGTGCAAAATATTTTAATATACCTGGATTTAGAAAAGGAAAAGCACCATTACAAATAGTAGAAAAATATTATGGAAAAGAAATTTTTTACGAAGATGCTTTTAATGAATTAGCTCCAGAAGTATTAGAAGAAGCAGTTAAAGAAAATAACTTAGAAATAGTAAGTAGACCAGAAATAGACATTACACAAATAGAAAAAGGAAAAGACCTTATATTTACAGCAGTAATGCAAACAAAACCAGAAGTAGAACTTGGAAAATATAAAGGTATAGAAATTAAAAAAATAGAGTATAATGTAACTGACGAAGATATAGACCATGAATTACATCATATGCAAGAACATAATTCAAGATTAGTAAATGTTGAAAACAGACCAGTAGAAAAAGGTGATACAACAGTAATTGATTTTGAAGGATTTGTTGATGGAGTTGCTTTTGATGGAGGAAAAGCTGAAGGACATGAATTAGAAATAGGAAGCAATACATTTATACCTGGATTTGAAGATCAAATAATTGGAATGAAAATGGATGAAGAAAAAGATATAAATGTAAAATTCCCTGATGAATATTTCTCAAAAGATTTAGCAGGAAAAGATGCTACATTTAAAGTAAAATTACATGAAATTAAGAAAAAAGAATTACCAAAACTAGATGACGAATTTGCAAAAGATGTTAGTGAATTCGACACATTAGAAGAATTAAAAAAAGACATAAAAGAAAAGAAAGAAAAACAAAATAAAGAAAAAGCAAAATATGAAACAGAAGAAGCTGTTATAAAAGCTGTATGTGAAGACATGAAAGTAGAAATACCACAAGGAATGATTGAAACAGAAACACAAAACATGTTAAAAGATATAGAAACAAGATTATCATATCAAGGATTAAAATTAGAACAATATCTTCAAATGATGGGAAAAACTGCTGAAGAAGTAAAAAAAGAATATGAACCACAAGCAATTGAAGCTATAAAATCAAGACTAGCATTAGAAGCAATAGTAAAAGCAGAAAAAATAGAAGCATCAGAAGAAAAAATAAATGAAAAATTAGAAGAAATGGCTAAAAATTACGGAAAAACTGCTGAAGAATTAAAAGCAAATGAAAATGTTAAAAATTACATAAAAGAAGGAATAGAATCACAAGAAGCAATAGAATTTTTAGTTAAAAATGCAAAAATAAAATAATTAAAAGGAATAAAAGTTGGGGTAAAAATGTCTTACTCCAATTTTTTCTTTAAATAGACAATAAAAACTTGCAAACAAAAAATACTTAGTATATAATAAGCGTAATTCAATAAAAAACATTTTAAGGAGGAAAATTATGTTAGAAAAAAATAGCTTAGTGCCATATGTTATTGAACAAACAAGTAAAGGAGAAAGATCATACGATATTTTTTCAAGATTATTAAAAGACAGAATAATATTTTTAGGAGAAGATGTTAATGCAACATCAGCAAGTTTAGTAATTGCACAATTATTATTCTTAGAATCAGAAGATCCAGATAAAGAAATATTTTTATATATAAATTCACCAGGAGGGTCAATTACAGACGGAATGGGAATTGTAGATACAATGAATTATATTAAATGTCCTGTATCAACAATCTGTGTTGGTCTTGCTGCAAGTTTTGGTGCAGTATTACTTGCAAATGGAGAAAAAGGAAAAAGATTTGCTACTCCAAATTCAGAAATATTAATACATCAACCATTAATTGGAGGTGGCGGAATTTCTGGACAAACAACAGAAATAAAAATACATGCAGATCATATGGTAAAAACAAGAGAAAAATTAAATAAATTATTAAGTGAAAAAACAGGTCAACCAATTGAAGTAATTGAAAAAGATACTGAAAGAGACCATTACATGACAGCTGAAGAAGCATTAAAATATGGACTAATTGATGGAATAATGGAAAAAAGAATTTAATTTAAAAGAATATTAAAGGAGAAGTTTATGGCAAAAAATGATACACCAAAGAATGTTAGATGTTCTTTTTGTGGTAAAGCACAAGAAAGTGTTAGAAAAATAGTTGCAGGACCAGGAGTATATATATGTGATGAGTGCATTGACTTATGCAACAGCATAATAGAAGCTGAAATATATGATGAAGAAAATGAAAAATATGAATTAGGAGAAGAAATACCTAATCCACAAGAAATAAAGAAAATATTAGACGAATATGTAATAGGTCAAGAAGATGCAAAAAAATCTTTATCAGTTGCAGTATACAATCATTATAAAAGAATAATGCATGAAGAGGAAAAAGACATAAATGATGTAGAAATACAAAAAAGTAACATATTGTTACTAGGACCAACTGGTTGTGGAAAAACATTACTTGCAAAAACATTAGCTAAAATACTAAATGTTCCATTTGCAATTGCAGATGCAACAACACTTACAGAAGCAGGATATGTTGGAGAAGATGTTGAAAATATTTTATTAAAATTAATACAAGCAGCAGATGGAGATGTAGAGAAAGCTGAAAAAGGAATTATATATATAGATGAAATAGATAAAATTACAAGAAAATCTGAAAATGTATCAATTACACGTGATGTAAGTGGAGAAGGTGTTCAACAATCTTTATTAAAAATAATAGAAGGAACAGTTGCATCAGTGCCACCACAAGGAGGAAGAAAACATCCAAACCAAGAATTGATACAAATAAACACAGAAAATATTTTATTTATATGTGGAGGGGCTTTTGAAGGCTTAGAAAATATTATAAAAGATAGAACAGGCCAAAAAGCAATAGGTTTTGGAACAAAAATAGAAAGCCAAAAAGACATAAACAAATATGAAATATTCCAAGAATTATTGCCACAAGATTTATTAAAATTTGGACTAATACCTGAATTTATAGGAAGGCTTCCAATAGTTGCAACACTAAAAGATTTAGACAAAGAAGCTTTAATAAAAATATTAAAAGAACCAAAAAATGCATTAGTAAAACAATATACAAAATTATTTGAAATTGATGGAGTAGAATTGGAATTTGAAGATGAAGCTTTAAATGCTATTGTTGAAAAAGCAATAGAAAGAAAAACAGGAGCAAGAGGATTGCGCTCAATAATAGAAGAAATTATGAGAGACATAATGTTTGAAATACCATCAAATCCAAATATAGAAAAATGTATTATAACAAAAGAAACTGTATTGAATAAGGCAGAGCCAAAAATTATTGAAAATGTAAATAAAAACGAACAAAAGGAAATAAAAAATAAGAAAAGGCAAATGCCACAAAATACTAAAAAAGAAACAGCGTAAAAGTGTAAACTATATAGTTAAACTAAAGAGTTGTAAAAGATAAGATGAAATTATGTTATGATTTAAAATTTAATATCTAACATAATTTTATCTTTTTTTATAGTTTATAATATATAAAATAGGTACACATAATTTTCTACGTAAAATTGGCAATAAATGTAATATACATTTTATCAACAAAACAATTGTGAATAAAATATGGACGAATAATGTCTATTTATAGTTATTCACAGAGTTTTCCACAATATCCACAATTAAAAAAAGACTAGATATCAACAATATAATTACTTAAAAAAGGAAACATAAAGTAAAAATAAAATTAAATTATTAATAAAATAATAGCAAAAATAAATAAAATTAATATAATATAATAGATATTTATAAATAAAGGGATGATAAAATGAAATTATGTTGTAGATATCAAAACAGATGCTGCGGATATGATAGATGTCAAAGATATATGGAACCAAATGACATAACGATGGAACAATTAAAAAATATGCAAATACAGGGTGCGATACTAATAGATATAAGAAGCCCACAAGAATACAATGAGGGACATTTGGAAGGTGCAATTGTACTTCCTGAATATGAGATATATTCAAAAGCAAAAAAAATATTACCTAATAAAAATCAAACAATAATTGTATATTGCGGAAATGGAATTAGAAGTAAAAAATCTCAAAGAATAATGAGAAGAATGGGCTATACAAATGTATACAATTTATATAAAGGAACTGAAAACTATTGAGATTTTAGAATGTTTATGCTAAAATATCTAATATATTAAGGAGGAAATATGGAAGACAGACAAAAATATATTAGAAATTTTAGCATTATTGCTCACATAGATCATGGAAAATCAACATTGGCAGACAGACTTATAGAAATGACAGGTGTATTATCTAAAAGAGAAATGGAAAGTCAAATATTAGATAATATGGAAATTGAAAAAGAAAGAGGAATAACTATAAAATCACAATCTGTTAGAATGAAATACAAAGCTAAAGATGGACAAGAATACACATTTAATTTAATAGATACACCAGGACATGTTGATTTTAATTATGAAGTATCTAGAAGCTTGGCTGCGTGTGATGGAGCAATATTGGTTGTGGATGCAAGTCAAGGAGTAGAGGCTCAAACACTTGCAAACGTATATCTAGCAATAGACAATAATTTGGAAATATTACCGGTAATAAATAAAATTGACTTGCCAAATGCAAGACCAGAAGAAGTAAAACAGGAAATAGAAGATATAATAGGAATTCCAGCACAAGATGCACCATGTGTTTCTGCAAAATCTGGTCTAAATATGGAAGAAGTATTAGAAAGAATTGTAACAGATCTTCCAGCACCAAAAGGAAATGAAAACGAAAAAACTAAGTGTTTAATATTTGATTCATATTATGATAATTATAAAGGTGCCGTTGCATATGTAAGAATAATGGATGGAAAAGTTAAAGTAGGTGATGAGATAAAATTAATGGCAGCAAACAGGGTGTTTACTGTTTCAGAAGTAGGGTATTTTGTGCCAGGTTCATATATGCCAACAAATGAATTAAAAGCAGGAGAAGTTGGGTATATTGCAGCAAGTATAAAAAACTTATCAGACATTCATGTTGGAGATACAGTAACATTAAATAACAATCCAGCAGACAAACCACTAAAAGGCTATAAAAAGGTTACACCAATGGTGTATTGTGGCTTATACCCAGTAGATGGAAGCCAATATGAAGACTTAAAAGAAGCGTTAGAAAAATTAAAACTAAATGATGCTGCACTTGAATTTGAACCAGAAAATTCAGTCGCATTAGGATTTGGTTTTAGATGTGGCTTTTTAGGACTATTACATTTAGAAATAATAGAAGAAAGATTAGACAGAGAATTTGATTTAGGACTAATAACTACAGCACCATCTGTTATATATAAGGTATATAAAACGACAGGGGAAGTAATAGAATTATATAATCCAGAAGACTTACCGACAGCCCAAGAAATTTCATATATGGAAGAACCATTTGTAACAGCAAATATTTTGACACCAAAAGAGTATGTTGGAAATATTATGGATTTATGTCAAAGAAGACGTGGAATATATATTGACATGAAATATTTAGATGAAAATCGTGTTACATTAACTTATGAAATGCCATTAAACGAAATAATTTATGACTTTTTTGATAATTTAAAATCAAAAACAAAAGGCTATGCATCATTAGATTATGAATTTAAAGAATATAGAAGGTCAAACTTAGTAAAACTTGATATTTATATAAATGGTGAACCAGTAGATGCATTATCATTTATTGTACATAAAGATAGCAGTTATGACAGAGGAAAGAAAATGGTAGAAAAATTAAAAACTGTTATTCCAAGAAAATTGTTTAAAATTCCAATTCAAGCTGCAATAGGTGGACAAATTATAGCAAGGGAAACAATTTCAGCAATGAGGAAAGATGTACTTGCAAAATGCTATGGAGGAGATATTACAAGAAAGAAAAAATTATTGGAAAAACAAAAAAGAGGTAAAAAGAAAATGCGTGAAATTGGAAATGTAGAAATACCACAAGAAGCATTTTTATCTGTATTAAAATTAGATGATGAATAAAAACAAGAAAAAATAGAAGAAAGGAATTAATCAATTTAAAAAATATGTTTTATAAAGTTGATTATATAAGAAAAAATGAAAAATAATAAAAAAACAAATTATAAAAAAGAATATAAAAGACAAGATAATGAAAAACAAGAAGAACCAAGATTTGATGATCAAGTAGAAGGCAGAAATTCTGTGCTTGAATTATTAGAAAGTGGAAAAGATATAAATAAAATTTTTATAACAAGTGGTGAAAAACATGGATCAATAAATAAAATAATAGCTATGGCAAAAGAAAAAAATTATAATAGTAGAAAAAGATAAAAGACAAATGCAAGAAATGGCACAAACACAAAACTACCAAGGGGTTATTGCAATTGTTCCACCATTTGAATATTGTCAAATAGAAGATATAATAAATACAGCAAAACAAAGAAATGAAGAACCATTTGTACTAATATTAGATGGAATAGAAGATCCACATAATTTGGGTTCAATAATAAGAACAGCTGAAACGGCAGGGGTACATGGTATTATAATTCCAAAAAGAAGAGCGGCTTGTGTAAATAGTACAGTAAATAAAGTTTCATGCGGGGCTGTTGAACATATGAAAATTGCAAGAGTTACAAATATATCAGATAGTCTTCAAGAATTAAAAGATAATGGATTATGGATATGTGGTACAGATATTTCTACTAATAAATATTATTATAATCAAGATTACAGAGGGGCAATTGGAATAGTTATTGGAAATGAAGGAAAAGGAATGAGCGAAAAAGTAAAGAAAAATTGTGACTTCTTAGTAAAAATACCAATGAAAGGAAAAGTAACATCTTTAAATGCGTCTGTTTCTGCAGGAATTGTTGTATATGAAGCTGTAAAACAAAGAATGTAAAACATATTTTAATAAAAATAATAAAAAACAATTTAAATAGTATTGACTTTTAATAAAAAAGGTATTAAAATACTATTTAGGTTGTTTTTATTTTTGCCTAAAAACGTGCTTAAAAAGTGACAAAAAATAGTAAAAAAATATTTTTTGAAAATTTTTAAAAAAAGTGTTGACAAAGATAAAAAACCATAGTATAATACAAATCGTTCCGCAAACAGAAGGAACAAAAGTACATTGAAAAGTAAACAGTAAATATCCTTTAGAGAATAAACCGAAGCGGTATAATTCTTTAACCTAAGAATTAGTACCGAACAAGTAAATTTTTTAAAAGTTTTTTATCAAAAAAAGCAAGAAGCAAAATTAAGAGCTTGAGAAAAACTTAATGTTTGATTTATAGTTAGTCGAAAGACGAAATATAGATACCAAAAACAAGAGAGTTTGATCCTGGCTCAGGATAAACGCTGGCGGCGCACATAAGACATGCAAGTCGAACGAACTTAATCGTTAGTTTACTAATGAAGCGGTTAGTGGCGGACTGGTGAGTAACACGTAAGCAACCTGCCTATTAGAGGGGAACAACAGTTAGAAATGACTGCTAATACCGCATATGCCATAAGTATCGCATGATACAAGTGGGAAAGGAGCAATCCGCTAATAGATGGGCTTGCGTCTGATTAGATAGTTGGTGGGGTAACGGCCTACCAAGTCGACGATCAGTAGCCGGACTGAGAGGTTGAACGGCCACATTGGGACTGAGATACGGCCCAGACTCCTACGGGAGGCAGCAGTCGGGAATATTGCGCAATGGAGGAAACTCTGACGCAGTGACGCCGCGTGCAGGAAGAAGGTTTTCGGATTGTAAACTGCTTTAGACAGGGAAGATTCAAGACAGTACCTGTAGAATAAGCTCCGGCTAACTACGTGCCAGCAGCCGCGGTAATACGTAGGGAGCGAGCGTTATCCGGATTTATTGGGCGTAAAGGGTGCGTAGACGGGAAAATAAGTTAGTTGTGAAATCCCCATGCTTAACATGGGAACTGCAACTAAAACTGTAGTTCTTGAGTGCTGGAGAGGAAAGTGGAATTCCTAGTGTAGCGGTGAAATGCGTAGATATTAGGAGGAACACCAGTGGCGAAGGCGACTTTCTGGACACTAACTGACGTTGAGGCACGAAAGTGTGGGGAGCAAACAGGATTAGATACCCTGGTAGTCCACACCGTAAACGATGGATACTAGGTGTAGGGTGTGATAAACGCTCTGTGCCGTCGCAAACGCAGTAAGTATCCCACCTGGGGAGTACGGCCGCAAGGTTGAAACTCAAAGGAATTGACGGGGGCCCGCACAAGCAGTGGAGTATGTGGTTTAATTCGACGCAACGCGAAGAACCTTACCAGGGCTTGACATATAGAGGAATAACTAAGAGATAGTATAGCTCTTCGGAGTCTCTATACAGGTGGTGCATGGTTGTCGTCAGCTCGTGTCGTGAGATGTTGGGTTAAGTCCCGCAACGAGCGCAACCCCTGTTCTTAGTTGCCAGCGAGTAATGGCGGGAACTCTAAGAAGACTGCCGGTGACAAATCGGAGGAAGGTGGGGATGACGTCAAATCATCATGCCCTATATGTCCTGGGCTACACACGTACTACAATGGCTGTAACAAAGGGAAGCGAAGCCGCGAGGTGGAGCAAAACCCAAAAAAGCAGTCTCAGTTCGGATTGAAGGCTGAAATTCGCCTTTATGAAGCCGGAATTGCTAGTAATGGCAGGTCAGCATACTGCCGTGAATACGTTCCCGGGCCTTGTACACACCGCCCGTCACACCATGAGAGTTGGGAATACCCGAAGCCTGTGAGCTAACTTTTAGAGGCAGCAGTCGAAGGTAGAATCAATGATTGGGGTGAAGTCGTAACAAGGTAGCCGTATCGGAAGGTGCGGCTGGATCACCTCCTTTCTAAGGAGAAACTTTAAAGGATTTACTGTTTATTTTTCAATGTACTTTATAGTACATTATAAAATAAATATGAATATGGGGCTGTAGCTCAGTTGGCTAGAGCGCCTGCCTTGCAAGCAGGAGGTCAGGAGTTCGACTCTCCTCAGCTCCACCATTTAGAAGTTAAACCAATTACTTCTAAAATTCATAGCACATTGAAAAATATATAGATGAAAATAAGGTAAACTAGAGAATCTAGTAAAAAAAAGTTTTAGGATTTACTTAAAAAACCAGACTTAAGAAATTAAGTAAAAAGGTTAAGCTACTAAGAGCGTAGGGTGAATGCCTTGGCACCAAGAGCCGATGAAGGACGTGATAAGCTGCGAAAAGCTGTGAGTAGGAGCAAATATCCATTTAATCACAGATGTCCGAATGAGGGAACTCAGGTCGTAAAAAGACGGCCTATCTATACATGAGTAAAGTAGCGTATAGAGGGGAACGTAGGGAACTGAAACATCTAAGTACCTACAGGAAAAGAAAGAAAACTCGATTCCTTGAGTAGTGGCGAGCGAAAGAGGAAGAGCCTAAACCAGAAGAAGTAATTCATCTGGGGTTATGGACTACATAATTGATTCAAGAGATTTAGCAGAATTGTTTGGAAAGACAGACCAAAGATAGTGAAAGTCTAGTATGCGAAAAATCAATTGACATGGTAGTATCCGGAGTAGTGCGAGACACGTGAAATCTCGTATGAAGATTGGGGACCACCCCAAAGGCTAAATACTACTTGGTGACCGATAGTGAAGCAGTACCGTGAGGGAAAGGTGAAAAGAACCCCGGAGGGGAGTGAAAAAGAACCTGAAACCCTATGTTTACAAGCAGATAGAGCACGTTAAGGTGCGATATCGTACTTTTTGTAGAACGGTCCGGCGAGTTATTTTATATGGCAAGGTTAAGTACTAAAGGTACGAAGCCGAAGTGAAAACGAGTCTGAATAGGGCGTATAAGTCATATGAAATAGACCCGAAACCGAGTGACCTATCCATGGTCAGGATGAAGCTTGAGTAAAATCAAGTGGAGGTCCGAACTCATAAGCGTTAAAAAGCTTCGGGATGAACTGTGGATAGCGGAGAAATTCCAATCGAACTCGGAGATAGCTGGTTCTCCTCGAAATAGTTTTAGGACTAGCCTTGTTAAGTAGTATATGGGGGTAGAGCACTGAAGGAGCTAGGGGCCAAACCAGGTTACTGAACTCTATCAAACTCCGAATACCATATACGTAAAAACAGGAGTCAGACTGCGGGAGCTAAGTTCCGTGGTCAAAAGGGAAAGAGCCCAGATCGTCAATTAAGGTCCCAAAGATATAGTTAAGTGGAAAACGATGTGATTTTGCGTAAACAACCAGGATGTTGGCTTAGAAGCAGCCATTCATTTAAAGAGTGCGTAATAGCTCACTGGTCGAGTGAAGTTGCGCGGAAAATTACCGGGGCTAAACTATACACCGAAATTGCGGATTCATGAGTAATCATGAGTGGTAGAGGAGCATTCTGTTGTAGGAAGAAGTGTGATCGAAAGGACATGTGGACGAAGCAGAAGAGAGAATGCCGGAATAAGTAGCGAAAGCATGGTGAGAATCCATGCCATCGAAAGTCTAAGGTTTCCTGGGGAAGGTTCGTCCGCCCAGGGTAAGTCGGGACCTAAGGTGAGGCCGAAAGGCGTAGCCGATGGACAGCAGGTAGAAATTCCTGCACTACCGAAATACTTAAAAGATGCAAGGGACACAGGAGTGGAAGGAAAGCGAGGAAGAGGAAAGACTCGTATCGAAAGATATAGTGAAAATTAAGTAACGAATTTCCAAGAAGCACACTGGCGAGAAAAGCTTGTAGATATTGTATAGAGGTGCCCGTACCGCAAACCGACACAGGTAGATGAGGAGAGGATCCTAAGATGAGCGAGAGAAGCATTGTTAAGGAACTCGGCAAATTAACCCCGTAACTTAGGGAGAAGGGGTGCCTATGTAAAAATAGGCCGCAGAGAAGAGGCCCAAGCAACTGTTTAACAAAAACACAGGTTTCTGCTAAATCGAAAGATGAAGTATAGGAGCTGACGCCTGCCCAGTGCTGGAAGGTTAAGGGAAAATGTAAGTACAGAAGTATGAAGCATAGAACCAAAGCCCCAGTGAACGGCGGCCGTAACTATAACGGTCCTAAGGTAGCGAAATTCCTTGTCAGGTAAGTTCTGACCCGCACGAAAGGCGTAATGATTTGGGCGCTGTCTCGACAATGTACTCGGCGAAATTGTAGTACTAGTGAAGATGCTAGTTACCTGCGACAAGACAGAAAGACCCCATGGAGCTTTACTGTAGCTTGATACTGGGTTTCGATAATTTATGTACAGGATAGGTGGGATGCAAAGAAGCAAGTGCGCCAGCATTTGTGGAGCAGACGTTGGGATACCACCCTTAAGTTATTGAAATTCTAACCTGTAGTCATGAACTGGCTAGGGGACAATGTCAGGCGGGCAGTTTGACTGGGGCGGTCGCCTCCAAAAGAGTAACGGAGGCGCGCAAAGGTTTCCTCAGCGCGGACAGAAATCGCGCAAGAGAGTGCAAAGGCAGAAGGAAGCTTAACTGAGAGACTGACAAGTCGACCAGATACGAAAGTAGGTCTTAGTGATCCGGCGGTAGTGAGTGGAAATGCCGTCGCTCAACGGACAAAAGTTACCCTGGGGATAACAGGCTTATCTCCCCCAAGAGTTCACATCGACGGGGAGGTTTGGCACCTCGATGTCGGCTCATCACATCCTGGAGCGGAAGTACGTTCCAAGGGTTGGGCTGTTCGCCCATTAAAGTGGTACGCGAGCTGGGTTCAGAACGTCGTGAGACAGTTCGGTCCTTATCTGTCGCAGGCGCAGGATATTTGAGGGGAGTTGACCCTAGTACGAGAGGACCAGGTTGAACTTACCAATGGTGTATCAGTTGTCATACCAATGGCATGGCTGAGTAGCTAAGTAGGGAAGGGATAAACGCTGAAAGCATCTAAGTGTGAAGCCCAGCCCAAGATAAGATATCCCATACCGTAAGGTAGTAAGATTCCACAAAGACTATGTGGAGATAGGTTGGAGGTGTAAGTGCAGTAATGCATGTAGCTGACCAATACTAATAAATCGAGGGCTTAACCACAATTTTAAAGATTAAACCCTAAAACTTAAATTTCATCTATGTATTTTTGAGTGTGCTTGAATAAAATAAAAAAAATTGGAAAAAATATAAAAAACACTTGCAAAATAAAAAAATTTAGTATATAATTCAAAAGTGTTAAATAATTAGTTATCAATTTTCTGGTGATGATGACATTTAGGGTAATACCTGTTCCCATCCCGAACACAGAAGTCAAGCCTAAATGTGCTGAAAATACTTGCGGGTTACCCTGCTGGAAAGATAAGTTGTTGCCAGATTTATATATTCCTCTTTAGCTCAGTTGGTAGAGCGCTCGGCTGTTAACCGATAGGTCGTTGGTTCGAGTCCAACAAGAGGAGCCAAAATATAGAGTTTGAGTATTTACTTAAACTCTTATTTTTTTATAAAAAAAGAAAACCCCAGTCAAATAAGACTAGGGTTTTTTTGGGAATACTTTACTTCTTAAAGGCAGGAAGAAGATCACGCCCTATTTTTTCCAGCCGTGAATCTGTAAGCTCAGCCAAGTTAAAATCGTTAATGTCTGAACCTAAAAGATCCTTTAAGTTATAAGAATACTTTTTTGTTCCAGCGTTGTAAACAATTTCTTTGTCCTCACTTGTAAAAATCCACGATCCAGAATAGGTACGATTATAAACTCCTTCTTCATCAGTTACCTGATATTCGAGAACTTCGCCGTTGCAGGCTCTTATCTTATTAAGAATTTTCTCTTCGTTTCCTGCTTCTGTTACATTTCCATCTGAATCTGATGGCTTTTTGATGTAAGATACCTCCATAAAAGTGGGAGCACCTCCAAGCTCCATAAAGAACTTGGTATATTTTTTGTAAAGTTCCAAGACATTGGTTTGCTCATTATTCTTATTGAGCATGGTCGCAATTGTTCCTTCCAACTCTGTGTAGTGCTCCTTATAAGCTGTTGGTAAAGAATGACTTATTTTTAAATAATGGCCATTCTTTGGTATCTGCCAAGTTACCTCAGCAATATCTGGATGAGTTTTCACCTCTTCTACGATATAGCCAAAATACCTAAGGCGAAGCATTCTTAAATGAATTTCGCCTAACTCAAATGTGAAAAAACGCTCTTCTGATTTTGATACTATGTGATTGAGATCATAGTCATTATCTTCTTTCAGCAAGGCAATCCTTGTTTCCCTTCCATCAGGCGAGAAAACTCTAAAAGATTCTTTATCCAAAGAGTTTACTACCGTTAAGGGTGAATCAAGCTGCAACATTTCTGGCAGAGTAGTTTCCGAAAAAACTTTGTAAGTAATTGGAAGCCGCTCAAGCCATGTGCTGATTTTGGTCTTGATGCTTTTTTCTGCAATTAAACTGTTAAAATTTCCAAACATTTTGAATTCCTCCCAAAATTTAAAATACGTTCAGCGCCGATATGCGCATCATATTAATTATACACCTTAATTTGTAAAAAATCAATATTTTATGTAAATACTGCTGTTTTTACTATAAATTATTATTTATAAATGTATAAAAAAATTAATATTGGAAAAAATTTATATAAATAATAAAAAAGGAGATTGATTTTATGGATGAGATTATTAAAAATTTAAATGAACTATTATCAGATTTAAATGTATTTTATAGAAAATTACAAAATTACCACTGGAATATAAAAGGAAAGAATTTTTTTACAATACATTCTAAGTTGGAAGAGTATTATAATGAAGTAAACGAGCAGATAGATGAAATTGCAGAACATATTTTATCTCTTGGTTATCAACCATTGGGAACAATGAAAGACTATTTGCAAATTTCAAAAATTTCAGAGGCTGAAAATGAAAAAATATGTGAAGATGATGTATTTACTAATGTAATGCAAGATATGCAAATTATATTAGATAGATTATTAACAATAAAGAAATTATCGGATCAAAATAATGAATATATGACTTCAAGCTTGTGTGATGAATATATGTTAGAATATTCTAAAAAAATATGGATGATTAAACAAATGAAACAATAGATAAAAGACAAAGATTTTGTTTTTATAAAATTTAATACAAAACCTTTGTCTTTTTTTATTTAGAATAGAAAAAATTGTTGAAAATTATAATATAACATGATAGAATAAGCAAAAAGAATAAGGGCTAATGGAGGAGTAAATGAAAAAAGTAATGTTTATATCAAGTACAGGTGGACATTTTAACGAATTAATGCAGTTAAAGCCATTATTTAAAAAATATGACTATCATATTGTGACAGAAAAAGATGAGGTAACCAAAGAATATAAGCAAGAATATAAAGATAAAATATCATATTTAGTATATGGAACAAGAGCACATTTATTTAAATATATATTTCAATTCATATACAATTGTATATTAACTTTGATTTTATATGTAAAAAATAAGGCCTAAGTATATTGTTACCACAGGAACACATACTGCAGGTCCAATGTGTATTATTGGAAAAATATTTGGAAGTAAAATAATATATATAGAAACATTTGCAAATAGAAATACAAAAACAGCTACAGGAAAGATAATTTATAAATTTGCTGATTTGTTTATTGTACAGTGGAAGGAAATGCTAGAGCTTTATCCAAAGGCAAAATTAGGAGGTTCAATTTATTAATGATACTTGTAACACTAGGAACTCAAGATAATAGTTTTTATAGATTATTAGAAGAAGTTCAAAAATGTATAGATGAAAAAATTATAAATGAAAAAGTTGTGGTTCAATCTGGAGGAACTAATTTTAAATCAAAAGATATGGAAATTTTTAAACTTATTTCTAATCAAAGGTTAAACAAGTTAATAAAAGAATCAAGTTATGTAATTACACATGGTGGTGTTCGGATCAATTGTAACAGCATTAAAGATGGGAAAAAAAGTTATTGCTGTTCCAAGATATCATAAATATGGTGAACATGTTAATGATCATCAATTACAAATAGTCCAAACATTTGATGGACAAGGCTTTATAAAGGGAATAAAAGATGTTTGTGAATTAAAAGATGCTATAAAAGAAATAAATGATTTTAAACCTAAAAAGTTTGAAAGTAATACAAAAAATATAATAAATATGGTAGAAAAATTTATTGATAACAATTAAGTGAAGGTGTTTAAACAATGATTAAAGTAAGTGTTATAGTACCAGTATATAATGTTGAAAATTATATTGAGAAATGTTTAAATTCACTGGTAAATCAAACATTGGAAGATATAGAAATAATAATTGTAAATGATGGAAGTAAAGATAACTCAGAAAACATTATAAAAAGCTTTTTGAGCAGATATTCACAGAAAATAAAATATCTAAAAAAAGAAAATGGTGGATTATCAGATGCAAGAAATTATGGAATACCATATGCTACAGGAGAATATATTGCATTTTTAGATTCTGATGACTATGTTGAATTAGATACATATGAAAACATGTATAATTTAGCCAAAAAAGAAAACAGTGATATGGTAGAATGCAATTTTATATGGGAATATCCTCAAAAAATAAAAATAGATATTGGAAAAAAATATAGTGGTAAACATGAAATGATAGAAAAAATTAGGGTTGTAGCATGGAATAAACTAATAAAAAGACAAGTTATTGAAAAAAGTAAAATCCAATTTCCAAAAGGTTACAGATATGAGGATGTAGAATTTACATATAAGTTAATACCATATTTGGAAAATATATCATTTTTAGAAGAGCCATGTATTCATTATATTCAAAGACAAAATTCTATATCAAATATGCAAAATGAAAGAACAAAGGAAATTTTTGTTGTTTTAAATAATGTTATAAAATATTATAAAGAACTTGGAATTTATGAAGAGTATAAAGATGAACTTGAATATGTATATACAAGATATTTGCTATGTAGTTCATTACTTAGAATGGTTAAAATAAAAGAAAAAAAGACTAGAAAAGAAATTTTAAATTTAACATGGGAAAATTTAAACAAAAATTTTCCTAATTGGAAATGTAATAAAATACTAAAGAAAAATAAATCAATAAAAGATAAATACATAAAATCAGTAAATAAATTTACATATGAAATTTATTGTTTTATATTTAGGAGTATATAAATGGAAAAAATAAAAAAATTCAGCATAGAAAATATTCTTTGTGTATTTATTATTATGTGTCCTGTTTTTGATATGATAAGCTTTTTATATAGAAATATGTTTAACACTAATTTCTCACCATCAACATTTACAAGACCAATAATTTCTATTGTTTGCATAATATATTTGTTTTTTAAAAGAATAAAAAGTTTAAGATATATAGTTTTTTAACATTTTTATTATATGCAGTATATGGAGGTATACATTTATATCTATTTCAAAAAGTAAAAACTGGAAGTAGTTATAGTAATATTGTCCATGAAGCACAATATATAATAAATTATTCTTTTATGATATTGAACTTATTTATTTATATAGATGTATTTAAAGAAAAAATACAGATAAATTAAAGAAAAGTGTATTATATGCAGTATCTATTTATATAATTTCAATATTTATATCAATATTTACAAAAACTTCATCTAATACATATTTAGAAGAAAAAATGGGCTATAAGGGTTGGTTTGAATCAGGAAATAGTATAGGGGCAATTTTAATTTTATCTATATTTATTTATATTGGTTATATAAAAGATAAAAAATATAGAAAAATTGCAGTACCACTACTTATTTTAAATGGAATATTTTTAACTTTTTAATTGGGACAAGAGTTGGATTGTTTGGTTTTATATTAGTTTTATCTTTTTATATTATAGTAGAGATATTGTATAGCTTATTGAAAAATGAAAAAGTAAATAAAAAATTAGTAATTATAGCAAGTATTTCAATTGTAGCAATTGCATTATTGGTTGTTATTTTTGGCTCAACAACATTAGAAAGAAGAAAGCACTTAAAGCAAATAGAAGATAATATAGTAGATGCATCTTTAGAACAAAATTCCCATATAACAGGAGATTTATTAGATATAAAAAATAAAATAGATAATAATCAATTAGAAAATGGGTATATGAGCCAAAGCCAAAAAAGAGTCCATACTTGATTTATATAATATAGCAAACTCTTTAAATGTTTCAAATAATGACCAAAGAATGCAGCAATTAATATATAATATTTCTTTAGTTAAAAATCAAAAAAATATATGGCTTATATTATTTGGAAATGGTTATATGGCAAACTTTAGAGAACTTGTATTAGAAATGGAAATACCAGCATTTTTATTTAATTTTGGGTTGGTTGGTTTTACTTTGTATTTTGTACCATTTTTAAGTATTTTTATTTATGGCATATATTTTGCATTTAAATATAGAAAGAAAATAGATGACGAGTTTATAATGTTACTATTACGGAAGCGGATTTACATTTGCATTATCATTTTTTTCAGGGTATACATTTTTTAATTCATCAACAATGATGATAATTATAGTTATTTATACAATTCTAATAAATAAGATGAAGGTTATAAAAAAGGAGTAATAGATGAAAAAGATATTATTTGGAATAACAAGTTTAACACTTGGGGGGGCCGAAAGGGTTTTAGTAGACTTGGCAAACAAATTATGTGAAAAATATGACATAACTATATTTACAATATATGCTAATGGTGAATTAGAAAAAGAATTAAATTCGAAAGTAAAATTAAAAAGCTTGTATAATGTTTCATATAAAGAATTGTCAAACATAAAAAAACATTTTACTATGCCATTAAAAGTTTTATTAGGAAAAAGAAAAATTTATAAAAAGTTTATAAAAGAAGATTATGATGTAGAAATTGCTTTTTTAGAGGGACCAATTACAAGATTGTTTAGTGTGAAAAATAAAAAAACTAGAAAAATTGCATGGATACATAATGATATATCTAAGGTATATGGAAATGGTATAAAATCAAAATTAAAAAGATATATAGACAAAAAAATTTATTGTAAATATGAAACATTAGTATTTGTAAGCATAGATAATATGAAAAAATTTAGAGAAGTTTACAAAGATGAAATAAGAAATAATTATTTAGAGCCAGTAAAAAAAGAGGTTATATATAATTATTTAGATAAAGAAAAAGTATTGGAAAAGGCAAAGCAAAATCAAGATTATAAATTTAACAAAAATACAATTAATTTTGTAACTGTTGCAAGATTAGTGCCACAAAAAGCGATTGACAGAATTATTAATGTACATGAAAAACTTATAAAAGATGGCTTTAAAATTAGTTTTTATGTTATAGGAGAGGGACCAGAAGAAAATAAACTTCAAACATTAATAAATGAAAAAAGTGCAAGATACTTTTTTCTTGCTTGGAAAAAAAGAAAATCCATATCCTTATATAAAAAACTGTGATTATTTTTGTTTGCTTTCTTATTTTGAAGGTTATGGAATGGTTTTAGAAGAGGCAAAAATCTTAAACAAACCAATAATAATAACTGATACTGCAGCAAGAGAAGCAGTAAATAAATATGGAAAAAGCATTGTTTTAGAAAATGATGAAGAAAAAATTTATGATGGTTTAAAACAAATAATAAAAGATAAGAATTTAAGTGGAAAAATTACTCAAGATTGCATGTATGATAATAGCAAAATAATAGATAAGATAGTAAAATTAGTAGGTGAATAAATTGAAAATATCGGTATTAACATCAACATATAATAGAGGAAATTTACTAAAAAAATTATATAATAGTTTAATTCAAAACAGTAATTATAATGTAGATATACAATGGCTAATTATTGATGATGGCTCAAAAGATGATACAAAAAATATTGTAAAAGATTTTAAAGATGAAAATAAAATAGAAATAAAATATTTTTATCAAGAAAACCAAGGAAAAATGTTAGCAATAAATAAGTTAGTTAAAGAGGCAAATGGAGACTTAATTATAGAGTGTGATTCTGATGACTATTTTACAGAAGATGCATTTGATATTATAAAAAATGAATATCAAAAATGTGATAAAAATGATATTTATGCATTGTGCTTTTTAAAATATGATCAAAATGGAAACAATATGGGAAATTTATTTAAAAATGAAAAAACAACAATGTTTGATTTATATTTTAAAGAGGGGGAAAATGGTGAAAAGGCTTTGGTATTTTTTGCAGATGTGAGAAAAAAATATAAACATGAACTAGAACATAATGAAAAATTTGTTACAGAAGCAAGAATGTATCATAAAATGGATGTAAAATATAAAATGATATGCATAAATAAGCCAATTATGATTTGTGAATATCAAAAAGACGGCTATAGTAAAAATATTATAAAACAATTTAAAATAATCCTTATGGCTATTATAAGTATTTTCAAGAGATACTTGAAAAAAAAAGATATGAAAGGCGTTAAATTCTCTAAAAGGTTATATGTAATTAAACATTATATTTTATTTGGAAAATTAATTAATGCCAAAAAGTCTTTAAATAAAATAATGTCTACAAAAAATAAAATTTTATATTGTTTATTGTATGTGCCTGGAAGAATAAAAACTAAGATGAAATTTTAAATTAAAATTCTTTAATGGAAAGGGAAAATATGAAAAAAAAATATTATTTGCGGCAAATAGTTTAGGATTAGGTGGAATTGAGACAGCAATGTTATCATTAGTAAACTATTTAGCTAAACAAAAAATAAATAATGAATATAAATATGATATAACAATTGTTTTAGAAAAAAAAGAGGGAATCTTTTTAAATTTATTAGATAATAGAATAAATCTATTAGAATTTACTCCAGACAGTAATAAAATAACAATATTAAGAAAATTTAAAAATTTTATTAAACAATATAAATTTAAAAAAATATATAAAAATAAATTTGACTTTTCGGCAGCTTATGCTACATATTCTCTTCCTTCATGTTTTGTTGCAAGAATTGCATCTAGAAATTCAACTTTGTGGTGCCATATGGATTATTTAGAGCAATATAATAATGATTATGAAAAGGTAAAAAGATTTTTTGAAGAAAAAAAATATAAAGAATTTAAAAATATTGTGTTTGTTTCAAAACAAGGGAAAGAGTCATTTTTAAAAGTATTTCCTAATGAAAAAAATGTTTATGCAATAAACAATATAATAGACTATAAAACAATTATAGAGAAGTCAAAAGAAAATGTTAAAGAAAATTTAGATAAAGATGTAACTTTATTTTTAAATATTGGAAGACATGATGAAGAACAAAAAAAATTAAGTAGAATAATAGATGCTGCAAAAAAATTAAATGATGAGGGATATAAATTTAGAATATTATTTGTTGGAGATGGAAAAGATAATAAAAAATACAAAAATATGGTAAAACAAATGAAATTAGAGAATAATATCTTATTTTTAGGAAAAAGAAAAAATCCATATCCATATTTTAAAATATCAGATTGTGTTTTGCTTTCTTCAGAATATGAAGGATCACCAGTAGTATATACTGAGGCAATGGTCTTAAATAAACCAGTAATAACCACAAATGTTTCAGGTAGTGACCAAATAGATGGAAGGTTTGGCTATGTAATAAAAAAAGATCAAGAATCTTTATATGAAGCAATGAAAGAATTTATAAATAATGGTTATACAATAAAAGAAAAATTTGATGCTGAAAAATATAATCAAGAAATAGCAAAAAAAATAGAAATGATAATATAATAAGGAGAAAAAAATGCCAGATATAAGTGTAATTGTTCCAATTTACAATGTGGAAAAGCAATTAAAAAGATGTATAGAATCTTTAATAAATCAGAAAAAAAATAATATAGAAATTATACTTGTAAATGATGGATCTACAGATAATTCAGGAGAGATTGCAAAACAATATGCTAAAAAATATAGTGACAAAATTGTATACTATGATAAGGAAAATGGTGGACTATCAGATGCAAGAAATTTTGGCATAAAAAAAGCTAATGGAAAATATATATCTTTTGTGGATTCAGACGATTATATAGATTTAAATTTATATAAAGATTTAGAAAAATATATTAAAGAAGATTATGATTTAGTAAAATTTAAAATAATTAGAGTAGATGAAAACTGTAATAAAATTGATGAAAATAATAATCCAGTTTTTTATGATAAAACAGGAGAAGAAGCATTTGATATTTTGTACAAGCAAGACAAAATGACAGATGTTGCATGGGCTTACATATACAAAAAAAGATTTTTTTATTAATAATAAATTTATGTATTCTAAAGGGATGTATCATGAAGATTTTGGATTAACTTCTTTAATAATATTAAAAGCAAAAAAAAGTTGCATCAACTGATATAATAGGTTATTATTACGTACAAACTTCAAAAAGCATAACTAGAGGAAATCCAAAAACTTTGTATGATAGAAATATGGATTTATTAAAACATTATGATAATATGTTAAAAATTATACAAGGATACGATATTTCTAAAAATCTATACAAAATATAAAAATATATTATACAAATTCAATTATATTATCAGTTAATAATTTAAAAGACCAACAGCAAAAAAAAGTATATTAAAGAGATAAAGAAAAGAAAAATTATAAAAAATATTAAAGCTAGAAATGTTAAACAATTAGTAAAAAAGATTCTTTTATGTATTGATATAAGAATATATTTAAAATTAAGAAAATAACCTCTAATTTTATAGAAATATTTGACATTAAGGGGTTTATGTTATATATTATGAGCAGATTATAAAAAATTAGACATATTTTTATATATATTTAATAACAAGCAAGAAAGGTATATGAAAAATGGAAAAACAAACTGAAAAAAATGAAGATAGAATTATTGTAAAACATGTATATAAAACATTTAATATATATGGATAAAGCCAATAGTCTAAAAGAAAAAATGTTATTTTGGAATAGAAATAAAAAAGAAAAAAGAGAAGTATTAAAAGACATAAATTTAACAATAAAAAATGGAGAAGCAGTAGCATTAATAGGGGTTAATGGAAGCGGAAAATCAACATTGCTTAAATTAATGACAAAAATCATATATCCTAATAAAGGAGAAATTATTACAAACGGAAAATTAACTTCATTATTGGAACTTGGAGCTGGATTTCATCCTGATTTTTCAGGTAGAGAAAATATATATTTTAATGCTTCAATTTTTGGACTTACAAGAAAAGAAATTGATAAAAGAATAGACCAAATTATAGAATTTTCAGAATTAGGTAGTTATATAGATAATCCTGTAAGAACCTATTCTTCTGGAATGTATATGAGACTTGCTTTTGCTGTTGCTATTAATGTTGATGCAGAAATATTATTAGTAGATGAGATTTTAGCAGTAGGAGACCAACATTTTCAAGAAAAATGTATTGCTAAAATGAAGGAATTGAAAGAACAAGGGAAAACCATGGTTTTTGTAACACATAGTATGCAAACAGTAAAGGAATTTTGTAGTAGAGCTGTTTGGCTTTGCGACGGGGTTGTAAAAATGGATGATACTCCAGATAGAGTAATAGAAGAATATATAAAGGAGACATTATAATGAAATTAATTAAAGATTTGTATAATTATAGAGAATTATTAAAAACCAATATAACAAAAGATATTGGTGGAAAATATAAACATTCTTTTTTAGGAATATTATGGTCATTTGTAAACCCATTATTGCAAATTATAGTATATGCTTTTGTGTTTCAGATAATATTAAAAAGTGATATTCCTAATTATGCTGTTTATTTATGTTGTGGTTTAATTCCATGGCAATATTTTTCATCTGTTGTATTAAGAGGGGCAGCCATAATGATAGATAATGGTAATATAATAAAAAAGGTTTATTTTCCAAGAGAAATATTACCAATATCATTAGTAACTAGTGAAGGAGTAAATTTTTTAATATCAACTCTTATAATTTTGGGATTTGTTATTTTTGGAGGAATAGGTTTATCTCCTTATATTTTATGGTATATACCAATTGTTGCAATACAATATTTAGTATCAATAGGAGTAGCATTTATTGTGTCTAGTTTAACGGTATATTTTAGGGATTTATTACATATTTTAGGTATTTTAATGCAGTTATTATTTTATGCAACACCTATTGTTTATGCTATAAATGCTGTACCATCACAATTACAATGGATTGTAAGAATTAATCCAATGTCATACTTAATAGATGGTTATAGAAATATATTTTACAATAAAACAGCTCCAGATTTTCAAGGGTTGTTAATTGCACTTGCAATGGGAATTGCTTTAACAATAATTGGATTTTTAATATTTAAAAAATTAGAAAAAAGATTTGCAGAGGAATTGTAAAATTAATTATTATAGTATTTAGGAGGAAAATATGGAAAAGACAATACATTATTGCTGGTTTGGAGGAAAAAAACTACCTAAAAAAGTTAAAAAATGTATAAAAACATGGAAAAAATATTTACCAGATTATAAAATAAAAGAATGGAATGAAAAAAATTTTGATATAAATTCATGTAATTTTGTAAAAGAAGCATACGAAAATAAAAAGTGGGCTTTCGTGAGTGATTATGTAAGAATATATGCATTATATCATGAAGGTGGAATTTATTTTGATACTGATATGAAAATCATAAAAGATGTAAGTAATATAATAGACAAAGATTTTGTTATGGGATTTGAAGATAGTGGCTATGTAGGAACTGCATTTATAGGAGTTAAAGAGAAGAAAAACAAATATATAAAAGAAATTATGGAGTATTATAATAATATAAGCCATTTTAATCCTGAAATTTTATATGATTATGCCAATCCAGTAATAATAACAAAAATTTTAAATAAATATAACAGCTTTAACAATGATGACGGTATAAAAATTATTGATAATAATATATATATATATCCAAGAGAATATTTTTATCCATTAAGTTACGACTATTCTGAAAAAGTTTATACTAAAAATACATGTATGATACATTTGTTTAATGCTACATGGACGAGTAGGGGAGAAAGAAGAACAGTATGGATTAACAGAAAATTTGGACCAACAATAGGAAATAAAATAAATAATTTTTAAATTGGATATGCAATTTAAGATGGCGTTTTATGAAAAGAATAAAAAGTATATTTAATTCTTTAGCACTAGTATATTCTATATATTTTCATAGAAATAAGAGGATTTCTAGAATTAAAGAAAATTTATGTACACAAAAAGATAATTATCTAGCAATATGTCATCCTGAATGGATTGGAGTTAAAAATGCTACTAAATATACTTTTGGTAATAATGTATTGGAAGTAAGAGAACAATATACAAAAAAAGAAGCAAAGATGATAGCACAAGAGATTATAAATGCTGGAAAAAAATTAGTAGTATTTAATGCATTTGCAAATGGCTGGGAAAAAATCGTAATTGCTTTAAAGGAAATAAAACCAACTATAAAAATAAAATTATTAATACATGGTAGTAATGCATTATTATCAGAGGAATATGATTGGAATGTATACAATATTATGTTAGATTTGTATGGTAAGGGAAAAGTTGATGAAATTGGATTTGTTAAAAAAAGTTTATACGAGTTCTATAAAGCAAAAGGCTATAATACAAGTTTTTTAATGAATGATATATATATAGAAGACAAGGAAAAATATATTGTACAAGATAAAAATAATGAATTTTTAAAAGTTGGATTGTATGCATCAGGTGATAGATGGGTAAAAAATACTTATAATCAACTAAGTGCGATAAGTCTTTTAAAAAATACTAAACTTGATTGTATTCCAATAAATAATAAAATAGCTACTATTTCTAGAAGATATGATATAAATTTAACAGGTGTAAATAAAACGGTTCCAAAAGAAGAATTATATAAAAGAATGGCTAGCAATGACATTAATGTATATGTAACATTTACTGAATGTGCTCCATTAATACCAATAGAAAGCCTTGAACTTGGAACAGTATGTATTACTGGAGATAATCATCATTATTTTGCAGGAACAGAATTAGAAAAATACTTAGTTGTTAGCAAAGAAGATGATATAATGGAAATATACAATAAAATTAATTATGCATTAGAAAATAAAGAGAAAATTCTAGATTTATATAAAAAATGGAAAGTTGAATATTCAAAAAAAGCACAAGAAAGTATTAATAATTTTTTGAATATATAATTAAACAATAATTCTTTATATGAAAGGGAAATTTAGATGAAGATTATAAAAATAAAAAAGCATAAAGAGTTTACCAAAGAGAAAAAAAGAAAAATAGAAATTTCTGATATTTTTATATTTTTAATTATATTTGTTATATTTGGAATTAGCTTATTATCTTTTTTTCCAGGTCTTGTAACTTCAGATGTGGTAGACCAAATAAGTCAGGCTGAAAATAATGAATATAAAAATGCACATCCAATTTTACATTCTTTCATAATTGGAAACTTAGCTAAATTAGTTGGAGATTGGGGACCAGCATTATTTCAAATTATAGTTTTTGCATTTATATGGACGTATTGTTGCAAATGTATAAGAAAATATAATAATTCAATATCAAATAAGATATTTCAAATTATTTTTACATTTATAATTGCAGTATTACCTTTGAATTTTCTATATTCAATAACATTATGGAAAGATATACTATATTCTTATTCGTTTTTATTGCTTCTAGCAATAATTTATATTGGAATAAAGAATAATTTTAATTATACAATAGGTCAAACTATTATTTTGGCTATATCATGTGTGTCAATTATGAGGTTAAGACATAATGGATTTCCAATAGGAATTATTATGTTTGGATTAATCTTAATACTAAATATTGTTAATACAAAGCAAATAAAATCGGCTATTAAATTAATTATTCCATTTATAATGACTTTCATTATTATGTCTATACCACAATGGACTTTAAACTCTACAACAAACGAAGCACAAGTAGGTGGTGCTTTAGATTCAACTAAAATTTATTGTATGGGAGCATTATTAAATTCAGATATAGAATTTGAAAAAGAAGATATAGAATTTCTTAACAAAATTATTGATACAAATAAATGGAAAGAAAAATATTCGGCATATGATGGAACTCCAATTTTATTTAGTAATGATTATAATAGAGACATATTAAAAAGTTCAGAAAATAAAAGTAGGTTTAATGAATTATTTAATAAGTACGCTTCTAAAAAACCAGAAATAATTATTAATCATTTTTTGAATATTAATTCAATATGGTGGAAAATAAAAGAACCAGAAAAATCTGTAATGCACAGTATTATAATAAATAATGGTTCTGTTTCAGAAATTTCAAATGGTAGGTATGATAATAAACCAATATTAAAACAATGGAATGAAAAATTGTCTAATTATGCAATAAAAACTTTAGAACATAGAAAAATTTACACAGTAATATATAGACCAGCTGTTGCAATATTAGTAGCAGTAATAAGCATTATAATAGTATGTTTAAAAGAAAAAAAGAAAATGTATTTATTAATATTATTACCAATGTTATTAAATATTGGAACATATGTATTCTTAATATCATCACAAGATCAAAGATATTTTTATCCATGCTTTATGACAGAATATATATCAGTTTTAATGCTAGCTAATTGTATAATAAAAAATAAAAAATCTGAAAAGAAAAAAAATGATATTGAATTAAATAAAGAAAATCCAAAGACATTAATAATTATTCCAGCTTATAATGAGGAAGAATCTATAAAAAAAGTAATAAATAGTGTATATGATCAAGATATAAAAAATTGTGATGTATTGGTTGTAAATGATGGTTCAAATGACAATACATATAAAGAAGCTCAAAAAACTAATGCAATAGTTATAGATTCACCTAATAATTTAGGAATAGGTGGGGCTGTTCAAACAGGATATTTATATGCAAAGAAATATAATTATGATATTGCAATTCAACTAGATGGGGATGGACAGCATGATCCTAAATATATACAAAATTTAATTAATGAAATTTTAAAAGGAAATGATTTAGTTATAGGATCTAGGTTCGTAAAGAAAACCGATTATAAGCAGACTTTTTTTAGAATGTTTGGTATTAATATAATTTCTTCAATAATAAAATTGATGACACATGTAAAAATTTATGATACAACATCAGGTTACAGGGCTGCTAATAAAAATGTTATAGAAGAGTTTGTAGAAAATTACCCATATGATTATCCAGAACCATGTACTAATATGTATATGATAAAAAAAAGGATATAAGGTAAATGAAATACCAGTAAAAATGAAAAAGAGAGAAACAGGAGTATCTTCAATATCACCATTAAAAAGCATAAGTTATATGTTTAAAGTAATTCTTTATATTTTCTTAATGGGAATTAAAGATTAGAAGGAGGAAAAAATGATATATTATTTTGCAATAATATTTTCAATAATATTTATAATATTTATTATGCATTTAGTAAGAAAAAATAAATTGGAAGAAAAATATTCAATTTTATGGCTATTCGCAGGTATTGTGATTTTGATTGTTTCTTTATTTCCACAATTAATTACTGTGGTTGCAAATAAATTTAACGTATTTTATCCACCAACCCTAATGCTATTATTTGCAATAATAATTTTAGGAACATATATTATTCACATTAGTATTGTTATTACAAAGCAAAATAAAATGATTGTAAAATTAACTCAAGAAATGGGAATATTAAAGGAAAAAATTAAAAATCAAGAAGAGAATAATAAAAAAATAAAGAAGAATAGAGGAAAAAAGATGGATGAATTTAAAAACCATACATTTGTTATATGTGCATACAAAGAGTCAAAATATCTTGAAGAATGTATAAATTCATTACTAAACCAAAAAGTAAAAAGCAATATTATAATGTGCACATCAACACCAAATGATTATATAAAAAATTTAGCTAAAAAATATAATATAGAATTATTTATAAATCAAGGAGAAAGTGGCATTGGACAAGATTGGAATTTTGGCGTAAGTAAAACTAAGACTGATTATGTTACTGTGGCACATCAGGATGATATATATAATGAAAATTATTTAGAAGAAATTGTAAAATATATAAATAATGGCGAAGATTTCATTATTGCTTTTGGAGATTATGAAGAAATAAAAAATAATAAAACAATTCCATTAACCAAGAATCTGAAGATAAAAAAGATATTACAAAAGCCATTAATAAAACATGGCAAAAAGAAGTGGGCAAAAAAATTTTCATTAAGATTTGGCTCATCAATTTGTTGTCCTTGTGTAACTGTTAATACAAGAATAACTGGTAAAAAACCATACAAGGTTGACATGAAATGTGATTTAGACTGGGATACATGGTATGAGTTTTCAAAATCTGATCACAGATTTTTATATATAAATAAACCAATAATGAAACATAGAATACATGAAGAATCAGAAACCTCTAATTTAATAGAGAACAATATTAGATTAGAGGAAGATTTAGAAATGCTAAAAAATTATGGCCAAAACCAATTGCCAAAATAATAATGCATTTTTATAAAAATGCGATAAAAACAAATAGTTAAAAGACTTATTAAAAAACGAAAGAAGTTATGGTGAAAAATTTGGAAAAAGAAAAAAATTTTAAAAGTAATTTTATATGGAATATAGTTGGAACCGGGTTTAACGCTTTTAATTCATTATTTTTTTTAGTAGCAGTTACAAGGATTAATGGTGTAAACGATGCAGGAATTTTTACTATTGCATATTCAACAGCATGTATTTTATATGTTATAGGTGTATATGCGGGTAGAGTTTTTCAGGTAACAGAAACAAATAAAAACATAAATAACAAAGAATTTATTTTAAATAGAATATTATCATGTGTATTAATGATCGGATGCACATTAATATTTGTTCTATTTAAACATTATGACAATTATAAATCTATAATTTTTATATTTTTGGCATTTAGTAAATGCTTAGAAGCTTTTAGTGATGTATTATATGGAATATTGCAAAAAAACAATCAGTTAAATATTGTTGGAAAGTCATATTTTTATAAAGCAATATTAAGTGTAGTATTATTTGTTGTAGTTGATATATATACCCAAAATGTTATTATATCAATAAGTATGATTATACTTGTATGGATTTTAATGATAATATTTTATGATTTTAGACATATAAAAAATTTATTAGATAAAAAAGAAAATATATCAATTAAAAAAAGCTTTTTAATATTTAAAAATGGATTTTTTATATTTATTATTTCATTTTTAGGGCTTTATTTAATTAATGCTCCTAAATATGCAATAGATAATTATCTTGCAAATGATTTACAAACTATATTTGGAATAATAGTTATGCCAGCTACAATTATGGGACTAGTTGGGCAGTTTTTATTACATCCATATTTAACAACTATTGTAGAATTATATAAAGAAAATAAAATAAATCAATTAAATAAATTGATTTTTAAGATTGTAAAATATATTGTTTATTTTGGTATTGTTGCTTCAATTCTTGCTTATTTAATTGGAATACCAGTATTAAATTTGATTTATGGAATTGATATAAGTGCATATAGAATTCATTTAGTATTTATAATTATTTCATCTACATTATATAATATAGGAATAATTTATTCTACATTACTTACAACTATTAGAAAAACATTTATACAATTTGTAATATATGGATTAATATCTATTATTGCATTAATTATATCTGATATATTAACAAAAATGTTAAAAATTGACGGTTCAGTTATAGCATATTTTATTATAATGTTTTTATATTATGCTTTATATTTTATAATTACTAAAATCATATTTAATAAAATTAAATTAAAAGGAGAGATGTCTAATGGAACAACCAAAAGTCTCAGTGATAATACCAGTATATAATTCTGAAAAGTATATAGCAAGATGCTTAGATAGTGTAATAGAACAAACATATAAAAATATAGAAATTATTATAATAAATGATGGATCAAAAGATAAATCAAAAGAAATTTTAGATGAATATGAAAAAAAATATCCTAATATCATAAGACATATTGAGCAAGAAAATAAGGGTGTTGCAAAAACAAGAAATTATGGAATAAAAATTGCAAATGGAAATTATATTACATTTATAGATAATGATGATTATATAGATAAAGATTATATAGAAACTTTTGTAAATGTGTTAAAAGAAAATGAATATGATATTGTTATGCGAGGATATAGAAGACCGAATGAATATGGAAAAATAATAAAAGAATTAGAGCTTCAAGATGAAGAATGGTCTAAATTTATGATTATGGCTCCATGGGCTAAAATATATAAAAAAAGTTATTTAATAAACAATAATATAGAATTTTTAAGTGTTAATTTAGGAGAAGATATATACTTTAATTTAAAGGCTGTTTTAATAAGCGATAAAATAAAAATAATACCTTATACAGGCTATAATTGGTTTTTCAATACTGCTAGTGTTTCAAATACTACACAAAAAAATATTACTCAGTTGCAAGTGTATGAATTACTAAATAATTGCTATGATATGGTAAAAAAGAAGGATTATTAGAAAAAATTACAAAATAATTGAGACACATTTTATAAGATATATTATATGGCTATTATCATTTTCAACTAAAAAGCTAGATTATAAAACTATAAGTAAAGAATATGATAAAATATTTAAATGGTTAGAAGAAAGATTTCCAGATTATAAAAAATCAAAATTAATTGGGTTTAATAAGCCTAAAGGGGAAATATTGTCAATAAGACTAATGCTTACAATATTTATAAGATTTCATAAATTGAATCTTGGAAAATTATTAGTATATATATATAGCAAATTATAATAAAAGTTTTAATATAGAAAAAAATTCTATTGATATACTTCATTAACAATGATATACTAGAATTGTAAATAAAAAATGTAGAAAAATATATATAGGTGATGGATTATGATAAAAAAATTAAAATTAATTATATTAATATTATGTATAAATCTAATGTTATTAACTTTTTCTAGTTATTATAATATATCAAATGCAGCAACTTACAATCAGGTAATTCTTGATGCAAATTATACAAATAAAAATGGAATTGAAATTTTTCCAGAAAGTTATCAAACTTTATTAAACAAGTTAGTTGATCAAACAGGACATACTAATTGGAAATTTAAGCCATTTTATACAGATATAGACTGGAATGAACTTGTTTCAAACGAAACGAATTGCTTACATAATACGATATACAAAGATGGTTCATATCCAAATTCTTGGTATCATTCATGCAATAAACAGGGAGATAAAAAATATTATTGTGCTTCAAAAGAGATTACTTCATATTATATGGATCCAAGAAACTTTTTAACTGAAACAACGATATTTCAATTTTTAGATTTATCTAGCAATACATATGTTTCTGTTTCTGATATTAAAGCATTTGTAAAAGGTACATATTTAGAAGGAAGTGCAAATGGACAATCTTATGCCCAAATGATTTATGATGCATCACAAGCTACTGGAGAAAGTGCATATAGTATAGTAGTAAAAATATTTCAGGAGTTAGGTAATGGAAAAGATTTACCATATATGATATCTGGCAAAGATAGTACTTATCCTAATGTTTATAATTTCTTTAATTATGGAGCAACAGATGGAGAGGGAAATTTGGCAAGAGGATTGGAATTTGCCAAAAATCAAGGATGGACAACTCCTCAAAAGGCATTGATAGAAGGCACAAAATTAATTTCTGGTTCATATACAAAACAAGGACAAGTTAATAAATATTTATATAAATTTGATGTAGTAGGAAAAGAAAAATCAGAACTGTATAACCATCAGTATATGACAAATGTTCAAGATCCAAATTCACAAGCATCTAATTTATACAAAGCATATGATAAAAATGACTTATTAGACAAAAGTTTAACATTTGTAATACCTATTTATAAAAATATGCCTGTATATTCAAAATTACCAGGAAATGCATCTGGAAATATTTATTATGTAAGTTCAAATTATGATTCTGTATTTTATAGAGATCAAAATAAAAATATTATTGGTTCATTAAGAAAAGATACTTTGGTTTCTTTAATACAATCAAATGCTATAACAATTAATGGATTGCAATATGGTAAAATTTCTTATAATGGAAATATAGTATATATGGCAATGAGTTATTTATCACCAGTTAATACAAAAAAAGATGTGTATTATGTTCCAAGCAGCGGAAAAGATTATACCGGATCTAACAAAGATTCAAATGCTATGGTTTCTTATAAAGCACAACTTCAAAATATAGGTTGGACCAATTATGGAAAAGACGCACAAACAATAGGAAATATTGGGGGAAATAGAAGACTTGAAACAATAAATATTACTGTAAAAGAGTCATTGGTAAATGAAAATTTACAATATAGAACACATGTACAAGATTATGGATGGATGAGCTGGAAAAAAGAAGGGCAAAATTCTGGAACAATAGGAGAATCAAAAAGAATAGAAGCTATACAAATTAAATTTAGAAGTTCTAGTGAATATAATATATTATACAGAGTATATGTCTTAGGAAATGGATGGACTGGATGGAGTAAAAATGGTGAAACAGCAGGAACCACAGGACAAGGTAAAATGATTACTGCAATTGAAATAAAGGTTGAAGAGGCTAAACCGTTAACAAACAAAGGTGTTCAATATACAGGAAATGCTGAAATTGATACTAAAGCTAAAATAAATTATAATACTTATTTAAAAGATGCTGGATGGAAAGGCTGGGTAAGTGATGGTAAAGAAGCAGGTTCTTCTGAACAAAATAGAAAAATAGAATCATTAAAAATTAAATTAGGAAGTTCTATTTCAAATAATAGTATTCAATATAGAGCTCATATTCAAGATATTGGTTGGACTAACTGGACACAAGATGGTAATAATTTAGGAACTGAAAAAAGTAATAAAAGAATGGAATCAATCCAAATTAAATTGAAAGATAGTTCAAAATATAATGTAATGTATAGAGTTCATGTACAAGATATAGGATGGATGAATTGGGTTAAAAATGGTGAAACAGCAGGAACTGTTGGCCAAGCAAAAAGAATAGAAGCAATTCAAATTAAACTAGAACCAGTAACAAATAATATAAGTGTATCATATAAAGTACATGTACAAGATGTAGGATGGCAAAATTGGCTAAATGGTGGAAAAACAGCAGGAACTACAGGAAAATCTAAAAGGCTTGAAGCAATTCAAATTAAATTAAATGGAGTAGACTCTTCAATAAAAGATGCAATTCAGTACAAAGTACATGTACAAGATATAGGATGGATGAATTGGGTTAAAAATGGAGAAATAGCAGGAACTACAGGAAAATCTAAAAGAATAGAAGCGATTCAAATTAAGCTAAATAGTAGTTTAGGAAAGAATGTTAAATATAGAGTACATGTACAAGATATAGGATGGACAAATTGGGTTAAAAATGGAGAAATAGCAGGAACTGTTGGAAAATCAAAGAGAATAGAGGCAATTGAAATAAAAATAGAATAAAAAAGGAGAAATTAACTATATGAAAAGAATTACTAATATTTTGGTTGTTAATTTAATAATAATATTTGCAATAGGCATAATAAGTAGTTTTACTTATTATGCTATTGCTGTTTCAAATGATACTGGGGTAAAAAGTTTGACTGTAACACCTATAATAGGTGAATTAAAGCAAGATGAGGAAAATAATAAGATATATAGAACAAAGGTTGAAAATAATATTACAGAGGTTAATGTAAATGTAGTTCCAAATAACAATAATGCAAAAGTAGAAATATTAGGAAACACATATTTACAAATAGGCACAAATAAGGTAACAGTAAAAGTTACTGCTGAAAATGGAGATAATGACACATATATTATTTATGTTAGAAGATCAGATACCCCAATTGCTGAAGAAGAAATAATATCAAATGTTCAAGAAGAAAAAGAAGAAGAAAAAAAAGAGGAAAATACTACTCAAACAAATCAAACTAATCAAGAAGAAAATAATACCAAAACAGAAATAGTAGAAGATAAGAGTGAAGAAAATGTTATTAGTCAACCAGAAAATGAAATGAATGAAACAAATGAAATAGATGAATCAGAAAAACAAACTAAAAAACCAAATACAAACATATTGCCATATGTTTTAGTTACATTACTAATAATTGTAATATTAACAGTTATAGTATTATATAAGAAAAAAATAAGGAGGAAATAAAATTGAAAATTTTAATTACAGGTGCAAATGGAATGCTTGCAAAGGAAGTAAAAGAAAAATTTGCAAAAGGCAATGAATTAATTTTAACAGATGTTGCAGAATTAGACATAACAAATGAGGAGGCAGTTAGAAAATTTATAACAGATACAAAACCTGATTATATAATAAATTGTGCAGCATTTACTGCAGTTGATAAAGCAGAAGAGTGCTATGAGTTAGCAAATAAAATTAATGCAGATGGACCAACAAATCTTGCAAAAGCTGCAAAGGAGGTAAAAGCAAAGTTAGTTCATATTTCAACAGACTATGTATTTGGCGGAGATTTAGATGTATCAAAAGATTATAAAGAAGATGACCCTAAAAATCCAGTAACAGTGTATGGAAAAACCAAGCTACATGGAGAAGAAGGAATCGAAAACAATTTGGATGAATATTATATTTTTAGAACTGCATGGCTATATGGAATTGGTGGAAATAACTTTGTTAAAACAATGACAAAATTAGGTTTAACAAAAGATGAACTAAATGTAGTGGCAGATCAACATGGAAGTCCAACATATGCAAAAGATTTAGCACAAATAATATACCAAGCAATAGATAAAAAAATTCCTTATGGAGTTTATAATGCAACAAATAATGGCTATACAACATGGTATGATTTTACAAAAGAAATTTTAAAAGAGCAAGAAATAAATTGTAAAGTAAATCCAGTAACTACTGATGAATATATAAAAATGATGAATGTTGTTCAAGCAAAAAGACCATTTAATTCACAAATGTCAAAAGCAAAACTTGAGTCATATGGAATTAAAGTGCCAGAATGGAAAGATGGTTTAAAAAGATATTTAGAAGAGGAAAAAAAAGATAGAAGAGTAGATGAAGATAAAATTTATTTATACAGATTTTAATGAAAGGAATGAATAAAAATGAATAATAGAAAAGGAATTATTTTAGCAGGAGGAAGTGGAACCAGACTATATCCATTAACACTTTCTATTTCAAAACAACTTATGCCAGTATATGACAAGCCAATGATATATTATCCATTATCAATGTTAATGTTATCAAATATTAGAGATGTATTAATTATATCTACACCAAGAGATGTAAATGCTTTTAAAGAATTATTAGGAGATGGTTCAAAATGGGGAATGAAATTTACATATGCCATACAAGAAAAACCAAGAGGGCTAGCAGATGCATTTATAATAGGAGAAGAATTTATAGGTGATAGTGATGTTGCTATGGTCCTAGGAGATAATATATTTTATGGACAAGGTTTAACTGGAAAATTAGAAGAGGTATCTAATAATCATGAATATGCAACAATATTTGGTTATCCAGTAAAAGATCCAAGAGCATATGGGGTTGTAGAAGTGGACGAAAATAGTAATGCGGTATCAATAGAAGAAAAACCTGAAAAACCAAAATCTAACTTATGTGTACCTGGGTTATATTTTTATCCAAATGATGTTGTAAAAATTGCAAAAAAAATTAAGCCATCAGAAAGAGGAGAACTAGAAATAACATCAATTAATGATGAATATTTAAGACAAAAAAGACTAAAGGTTGAAAAATTAGGAAGAGGTCTTGCATGGCTTGATACTGGAACACATGCAGATTTAATAGAGGCTGCAAACTTTATTAGAACAATAGAAAACAGACAAGGGATGCAAGTATCTTGCCCTGAAGAAATTGCTTTTAGAAAAAATTGGATAAATAAAGAAAAATTATTAGAAATTATAAAACCATTTTTAAAAACAAATTATGGAAAATACTTAAAGAGTTTAGCTGAAGGAGAAATCTTTTAAAAGTAAAAAAGCATTTATAAATTAATATAAAATGTTAATAACCAATATTTAGGAAGGAAGAAGCAATATGGGAAAATTTAAAAAAAATAGTACATCTATAGAAGGTGTATATGTTATAGAACCTACTGTATTTGGAGATAGTAGAGGATACTTTATGGAGACATATAGTAAAATAGATTTTGATGAATTAGGATTAAATTATGATTTTGTACAAGACAATCAATCAAAATCAAAAAAGGGAGTGTTAAGGGGGTTACACTTCCAAAAAGAAAATACACAAGCAAAATTAGTTAGATGTATAAAAGGAGAAGTATTTGATGTAGCTGTTGACTTAAGACCAGGAAGTAAAACATATGGAAAATGGGAAGGAATTGTATTAACAGAGGAAAATAAAAAAATGTTTATGATTCCAAAAGGTTTTGCACATGGATTTTTAGTATTATCAGATGAAGCGGAATTCGCTTATAAATGTGATGATATTTATAATCATGAAGCAGAAGGCGGATTAAAATTTGATGATCCAGATATAGGAATAAAATGGCCTATGGGAGATTTGAAACCAGAAGATTTATTAACATCTGAAAAAGATGCAAAATGGCCATCATTAAAAGAATTGAAACAAACAGATCTATTTAAAAATTTATAATAAGGGAGAAAAAAAATGAATAATAATATTTTAGTTACAGGAGCAGCTGGTTTTATAGGAGCAAATTTTGTAGAATATTTTGTAAATAAACATCCTGACTATAACATAATAGTAGTGGATAAATTAACATATGCGGGAAATATGGCAAATTTAGATAAAGTAAAAGATAAAATAACATTTGTAAAAGCAGATATATGTGATTTTGAAAAAATGAAGGAAATATTTGAAAAATATAACATAAATGGAGTTATACATTTTGCAGCAGAATCACATGTTGATAACAGTATAAAAAATCCATTTATATTTACACAGACAAATGTAATAGGAACACATACATTATTAGAAACTGCAAAACAAGTATGGGGAGAAGGGAGCACAAATAAATTTGTTCACATATCAACAGATGAAGTATATGGTTCATTAGGAGAAGAAGGATATTTTACAGAAAAATCACCAATTAAACCAAGTAGTCCATATTCTTCATCAAAAGCAAGTTCAGATTTAATTGCATTTGCTTATAAACAGACTTATAATATGAATATAAATGTGACTAATTGTTCAAACAATTATGGACCATATCAACATAACGAAAAATTAATACCTCATATGATAAAACTTGCAATAAATAATGAAAAGTTACCTGTTTATGGAACTGGAAAAAATATTAGAGATTGGTTATATGTTGAAGATCATTGTAAAGCAATAGATTTAGTATTTCATAAAGGAATTTCAGGCGAAAGATATAATATAGGAGGACATAATGAAAAAAGAAATATTGATATTGTTAAATTAATATTAAAGCATTTAAATAAACCTGAAGATTTAATAGAATACGTAGAAGATAGAAAAGGACATGATTATCGTTATGCTATAGATCCAAGTAAAATAAATGAACAATTAGGATGGAAGCCAGAAACAAAATTTGAAGATGGAATTATAAAAACAATAGACTGGTATCTAAAAAATCCAGAATGGTTAAAATAAGTTATAATTTAGTCATTAAAAGAAAGAGGAAAAAATGAAACTAAAAAAAGTATTGATTTTTATAGTATTAATAATAGTAAATTTTGTGATATTTATGCCAAAACAGGTAAGTGCTAACAGTGATATAATAGTTGCTTTAGATCCTGGACATGGAGGTAATGATCCAGGAGCTGAAGCTGGTGGAATAAAAGAAAAAGATGTAAATTGGAAAATTGCTAATAAAGTAAAAGAGATACTAGATAAAACACCAAGAATAAGAGGTGTTATAATAAGAAGTAATGATGAAAATCCATCATTAGCAGATAGAGCTACAAGAGCAAAGAATAATAATGCCAATTTATATGTAAGTTTTCACATCAATTCTAATAATACTAATATTGTAAGAGGTTCAGAAGTATATGTTACAGCATATAAAGGAGAAGATAGATATAATAAATATTGTACTAATCTTGCATATAGTGTATTAGCTAATTTAAGGAATGTAGGAGTTCCATCACGACTATCTACACCTATAATTAAATACAGTGAAGAAAGTAGTAGAATATATTCAGATGGATCAAGAGCTGACTGGATGGGAATGATTCGTAATCCTGTTTATAATGGGATTCCAGCAATATTAATAGAACATTGTTATATAAATAATATATTAGATAGACAGAATTTTTTGACTAGTGATTCTAAAATTAATAAAATGGCTGAGGCAGATGCAAAATCCATTATTGAAAATAAAGAACTATTTAGAACAATTGATTATACAAAAAAGTTTTTAGGTGGAACTAAAGATTCTAAAGCAATGATATCTTATTTAGCTCAGTTACAAAATATTGGATGGACTGGTTGGGGAGAAGATGGAGAAACAATAGGAACAACAGGAGGTAATTTAAGACTAGAAACAGTAAAAATTTCTCTTGCAGATGAATTGAAGTCTGAAAAACTACAATATAGGGTACATGTGCAAGATATAGGCTGGATGGATTGGGTACAAGATGGACAACTTGCAGGAACAGTTGGAAAATCTAAAAGAGTTGAAGCAATACAAATAAAGTTAAAAGATTCAGAAAAGTATAATGTACAATATAGAGTACATGTACAAGATATAGGGTGGACGAATTGGACGCAAAATGGACAAATTGCAGGAACTACAGGAAAATCAAAAAGAATAGAAGCAATTCAAATTAAATTAGAAAGTAAAACTTCTACTGATTCTGAAGAAAAAACAAATAATAAACAAGAACAACAAGGTATAAATATATCATATAAAACTCATATTCAAGATAAAGGATGGGAAAATTGGGTATCAAATGGAAAAACAGCAGGAACCACAGGAAAAGCTAAAAGACTTGAAGCAATTCAAATTAAATTAGATGGAGTGGATTCTTCAATAAAAGATGCAATTCAGTACAAAGTACATGTGCAAGATATAGGGTGGATGAATTGGATATCAAATGGAAAAACAGCAGGAACTACAGGAAAATCAAAAAGAATCGAGGCAATTCAAATTAAATTAAATAGCAGTTTGAAAAAAAATATAAAATATAGAGTACATGTACAGGATATAGGATGGACAAATTGGAAGAAAAATGGAGAGATAGCAGGAACTACAGGAAAATCTAAAAGAATTGAGGCAATAGAAATAAAAATAGAATAATTTATAGAAATGAGGTTAATATTGGGAAAAAATAATTCTAAGAAGATTAAGTTAAATGAATTAGATATAAAGCACTTAAATATTAATACGATAAAAGGATTATATTTGGAATATAAAGAAATTATAAATTATTTGATTTTTGGTGTCTTATCAACAGTTGTAAATTTTGCTTCATATTTTATATTTGCAAAATTATTTCATATAGATGAGGTTGTAAGTAGTGGACTTTCGTGGTTTTGTGCAGTTTTATTTGCATATATAACAAACAAAATATTTGTATTTGAAAGTAAAACAAAAACAGTAAAAGAATTTATAAAAGAAATGATGTCATTTTTTGCGTGTAGAGTACTATCAGGAATTTTATGTGATGTTGGAACATTTGCCTTAATGGTAAAAGTTCTTAATATAAATGACATAATTGCAAAAATTGTTACACAGATAATGGTAGTTATATTAAATTATGTACTTAGTAAATTAGTAATCTTTAAGAAAAAAAGTGAAAAATAGAAAGCTTTTAGGAGGTACAATGAAAAAGATATCTATAGTAATACCAATGTATAATGAACATGAAATAGCTAATATGTGTTATAAAAGAATAAATGAGGTAATAAAACAATTAAATAATTATGAATATGAAATAATATTTATAAATGACGGAAGTAAAGATAACACACAATTAATATTAGAAGAAATTGCAAAAGAAGATAAAAATGTAAAAATACTATCTTTTTCTAGAAACTTTGGTCATCAAGCAGCAGTAACAGCTGGAATAAAATATGTAACAGGAGATGCAATTGTCATAATGGATGCAGATTTGCAAGATCCGCCGGAATTAATACCAGATATGTTAAAATTGTGGGAAGATGGAAATGAAGTAATATATGGAAAAAGAAAGGCTAGAAAAGGAGAGTCATTATTTAAGTTAATGACAGCAAAAATGTTTTACAATACACTAAATGCATTGTCAGATGTAGATATTCCAAAAGATACAGGAGACTTTAGGCTTGTAGATAGAAAAGTAGTAGATACAATAAATAATTTGCCAGAACATAATAAATTTTTAAGGGGCTTATTTAGTTGGGTAGGCTATAAGCAATATGCATATGAATATGAAAGACAAGAAAGAAAAGCTGGAAAAACAAAATATCCATTAAAAAAGATGTTAAAATTAGCATCAGATGGTATTGTGAGTTTTTCAACGAAGCCATTAAAAATAGTGGGGGGATTAGGAATTATAACAATTATAATATCTATTATAATATTAATATATTCATTAATATCATATGCGTGTAACTTAAATCAGTTAACTCCACGGGTGGACTTCAATAATGGTTGCAATAACACTATTTAGTGGAGTACAATTATTGTCAATATGGATAATTTCAGAATATATAGCAAGAATATATGACGAAACCAAAAGAAGACCAGAATATATAATAGATAAAAAAATAAATTTTTAAAATAGTGAATATAATGTAAAGAACATATAATTTATATGTTCTTTTTTATGTAAGGAGGAAAATAATGATAATTGATTTGCATTCAGACACAATTCAAAGAGCAAAAGATGAAAAGCTAAAATTAACAAGTAAAAAACTTTCGGTAAATATAGAAGAAACAATGCAAAATTTACCGTACATACAAGCTTTACGGAACATTTGTAAATCCCAAATACAATAAACAAAATGGAGGATTTAATAGGGCAATTAGTATAATAGATAATTTTTATAACATATATGAAGAAGAAAAAGATAAGATATTTATAATAAAAAGCAAAAAAGATTTAAAGAGTAAAGAATTGAAAACAAAAACAGGAATATTTTTAACAATAGAAAATGGAAGTGCAATATCAGGGAATTTAGATAATATCGATATTTTATATAAAAAGAAAATTAGAATGATGGGAACAGTATGGAATGATGACAACGAATTAGCCTGTGGAGCACATACAACAAATGACAAAGGATTAACAAATTTAGGAAAACAATATATAAAAAAATTAGAAAAAAAACATATATTAATAGATGTGTCACATATGTCTAAAAAAAGTTTTTATGATACACTAGAAAATACAAAAGATCCAATAATTGCAAGCCATTCATGTGCATATACAGTTTGTAATCATAAAAGAAATTTAAGTGACAATCAAATAAAACAAATTGCTAAAAGGCAGGGAATTATAGGAATATGCTTTTGTAAACCATTTTTAACAACAAATTCTAAGGCAACTGTAAAAGATATAATAAAACATATAAACCATATTGTAGAATTAGTTGGAATTGATTATGTGGGTTTTGGAAGTGATTTTGATGGCGTAGAAGAAGAAAATAAACTAGAAGATATAAGAAGTGTAAAGGATATTAATAAAATTATTATTGAATTAGAAAAAGAAGGTTATAGTAAAGAAAATATTGAACAAATTACAAGTAAAAATTTTTTAAGAGTGGCAAATTCAGTTTGGGAATAATGGTCCTCACTTGCCCTTCACGGAATATATATTTAGATTGTAAAATAAAACAAAAAAATGTTTGCAAAAACTATTGACAAAAAAATGTTCTATTTGTATAATGCATACAGAACATTTTTTTGGAGGTAAAATATGATAACAACTTTACACATAAAAAATATAGGAATAATTGATGATTTAAGTATAGATTTAAATCAAGGGTTAAATGTATTAACAGGTGAAACAGGAGCAGGAAAAACATTAATAATAGATTCTATAGGAATAATATCAGGAGGTAGATTCTCCAAAGAAATGATAAGAAAAGGAGAAAATACATCATATATCGAAATATGTATGTATGAACCAAATAGCAAAGAAGCAATAGATGGAAATATAATAGTATCAAGACAGATATGGGCAAATGGAAGAAATATGTGCAAAATAAATGGAAGAATGGTTACAGTAAATGAACTTAAAGATTTTATGAAAAGATATATAGAAATACATGGACAAAATGATAATCAAACATTATTAGAAAGTAAGACACATCTAATGTATTTGGATTCATTTATAGGAGATAAAATAATAGAGATAAAAAGCAAATATTATGAAAAATACCAAAGATTTAATGAAATAAATATAGAACTAAAGGCAAATTATGGAGATGAAAAAGAAAGAGAGAGAAAATTAGATTTATTAAGATACCAAATAAGCGAAATTGAAGAAGCAAATTTAACAGAAAATGAAGAAGAAATATTAGAAGAAAAAAGAAAAATAATGTTAAATTCAGAAAAAATATCAAATAATTTAAATAAAGCAGATGAAGCAATACAAAATAGTAGGAGAGATAGCTTAAGTATTGCAATAAGAGCCTTAGAAAAAATAGAAACTATAGATAAAAATTATGAAAAAGTATCATCAAATTTAAAAGGAATTTATTATGAATTGCAAGAATTGGCAAGAGATATAAGCAACTATAAGGAAGATATATATTTTGATGAACAAGAAAGAAATAAAACAGAAGAAAGATTAGACTTAATAAATTCATTAAAAAGAAAATATGGAAACACAATAAAGGAAATATTAGAATATAAAAAAGATATACAAGAAGAAATACAACATATAGAAAATTTAGAAGATTATAATAACAAATTAAAAAGTGAATTGGAAAAAATACAAAATGAAATGGAAGAAATGTCAGAACAAATAAATAAAATAAGAGTTAAGCAGGCACAAAAATTAAGTGAATCAATAAATTTAGAATTAAAAGATTTAGAAATGAAAAATGCAAAAATAAATGTAAAAGTAGAAAAACAAGAAAACTTTAATAAAGAAGGAAAAGACAAGGTAGAATTTTTAATTTCTACAAATTTAGGAGAAGACGAAAAAGAACTAATAAAAATAGCATCTGGAGGAGAAATGTCAAGAATAATGCTTGCAATAAAAAAGGTATTGTCAGATACAGATAAAACACCAGTAATGATATTTGACGAAATAGACACAGGAATTAGTGGTAATGCAGCAAATGCTGTTGCAGAAAAATTGAATTTAATTTCAAAATTTCATCAAGTATTGTGTATATCACATTTGCCAAATATAGCAGCTGCAGCAGATTATAATTATTTTATTAGTAAAAAAATAACAAATGAAAGAACAAATACAAATGTAAAATTGTTGCAAGAAAAAGAAGTTATAGAGGAAATAGCAAGAATTTCATCAGGAAAAGTAAATGATGTGACAATAAAATATGCAACCCAGTTAAGAAATAAAAAAGTATCATAAAGAATAAATTGTTAAAAAATGGAACATACTATAATAAATAATAAGGAGGGAATAGTATGAAAGATTTTTTAGCAATAAAAGATGTAAATGCTTTAGAGGTATTAGATTCCAGAGGAAATCCAACAGTACAAGTAGAAGTTGTAGTTGATGGGGGCTTTTCAGGCATGGCAATTGTACCATCTGGAGCATCTACAGGGAGCTTTGAAGCTGTAGAATTAAGAGATGGTGAAAAAGATAGATTTTTTGGAAAAGGTGTACAAAAGGCAGTAGAAAATGTCAACAAAAAAATCTCAAAAAAATTAATAGATATGAATGTTTATGATCAAAGAAAAATTGACGAAGAACTTTTAAAATTAGATGATACACCAAATAAATCAAATCTTGGAGCAAATGCAATACTTGGTGTATCACTTGCATGTTGTAAAGCGGCAGCAAATTCTTTAGGAATGGAATTATATAACTACATTGGAGGAATAAATGCAAATGTATTACCTGTTCCTATGATGAATATATTAAATGGAGGAAAACACTCAGATAATAATATAAATATACAAGAATTTATGATAATGCCAATAGGAGATATAACATTTAGTGAACGATTAAAAAGGGGAGCAGAAGTATACCAAACTCTAAAAAAGGTGCTAAAAGAAAAAGGATACATGGTAGCTGTTGGAGATGAAGGAGGCTTTGCACCAACACTACAAAGTGAGGAAGAAGCGCTAGATTTAATAATAGAAGCAATAAAAAAAGCAGGTTATGTTCCAAAAAAAGATATTGTTTTAGCATTAGATATTGCAAGCACTGAAATGTATGAAGCGGCTAAAAAAGAGGGAAAAGATGGCTATTATTTTTGGAAAACTAATATTTTAAAAAGTAAAGAAGAAATGATAGAATATATAGAAAATTTATGTGAAAAATATCCAATAGTATCTGTAGAAGACGGTTTGGCAGAAGAAGATTGGGAAAGTTGGAAAATTTTAACCCAAAAGATCGGAAATAAAGTTCAGCTTGTAGGTGATGATTTATTTGTTACAAATCCAAAAAGATTGCAAAGGGGAATAAATAATAATATTGCAAATTGCATATTAATAAAACTAAATCAAATAGGAACATTAACTGAAACATTAGATACCATTTTAATGGCACAAAAAAACGGCTATAAAACAATAATTTCACATAGATCAGGTGAAACAGAAGATACAACAATAGCAGACATAGCAGTTGCAGTAAATGCCGGACAAATAAAAACAGGAGCACCATGTAGAACAGATAGAGTTGCTAAATATAATAGATTATTAAATATAGAAAATGAATTATTTAATTAAACAAAATAAAGCCCCTTAAGAAATTTAAGGGACTTTTAATTTATTAAAATTTTATTTATTTCATTTTTTTAGAAATATGTACAAATTTAATTAAGAAAAATATTGAAGCACCTGATATAATTGTAATAAATAAGGCAAAAGATGTATTACCTGCTTTTGGTAAATCTTGTGGAGCTTCTTTTGGTTCTGTAAGTCTTAATTTTGGTGTAATATTAGAAGTTTCGTTTTGCTCTTTATCATTAAAATCTTTATATTTCATATCAATTTTTTGGTTTGTGTTTAAAATTTTATCAACTATAGAACTATCAAAGTCTTGTTTTAATTTTAATTTATATTGTACAACAGCAGTTTTTCCATATTCTAGTTCAGGTATTGTCCATGTTATTTTATTAGTCTTTTCATCTATTTTGGTAGAGATATTTCCAATATTTGCATTTTTTACATATGCAAAATCAAAGTTTTTAACGATTTCGTCTGGAAAATAATCTTCAATTACAATATCTTTAAAAGTATTGTTTGTTGGCATTAAACTGTTATAAATATCTGTTGTTATTGTTTTTTCTATATCGTCATCAGATATGTAATAAAACATTCCAGAGGTTGGAGTTTGGGCAGTTCCAAAAACTTCTTTAATTATATCAGAATATGTTTTTGTTGTTCCACTTACTATTGTATCTGGTGTGTCAATTCCTGTAAGCATAGTAATTAAAGTAACATCATTTTTTGTTATTTCCTTTAATTTGTTTTTTGTTCTATTAATTGAATAATCTGAATATAATTGTTTATTTTCTGTTGTTGCTGTAGATTCAAAAAGTGAAAGGTTTGGAATACCATCTGTTAAAACGATTATATATTTATTATTTTTTTCATTTGAAAATTGTTTATAAGCTAATTCTAATCCTGCTTCAAGATTTGTTCTAGGTCCATTTTGAGGAATATTAGTTAAACTATTAGTTATTTTAGTAGCATCATTTGTAAGAGAACAAAGTACATTAGCATCTTTAATTGTTCCTTCTTCACTATAATTAGAAGTATTTAAAGAAGCAAATGTCACAACACTTATTTTTAATGCTGAGTTATCTTTCAATAAATTTGTAATTAATGTTTTTGCTGAATTTTGAATTTGACTTCTTCTTGTTGCGCCTTGATTAGTCATGCTATCTGTACTATGTGAATTATCAAGCAATAAAACTAATTCTCCTGTAGGTTTTGCAACCTCATCTTCATTAGTTACTTTTAACTCAATTGTAACTTCTTTGTTATTTAAATCCTTAGAAATAAGTTGTTTTTGAAATTTTGAATTTTGTCCAAATTTTATTTCACAAATAGGTTCTTCAACTACTTCCATTTTTACAGTACTATATGATGCAAATGAAAAATTAGCTATTAAAATTAATACTAAAAATAAGATACTTAAAATTTTTTTCTTCATTTTTTTATCTCCTTATTAAATAAATTATTATTTTACTAAATAATTATAACAAAATAATTATAAAAATACAACAAAGTAGTGGAAAATGTAACATAAATGTGATAAAATTGTTACATAGTTGTAAAAGAAAAACAAAATAATTAGGTGAAAATAAAATGTTAGAAAAAATAAATTCATCACAGGATGTAAAAAAATTAAATTTAAAAGAAAAAGAAATATTAGCACAAGAAATAAGAAAATATATATTAGATATTGTATCAAAAAATGGCGGACATTTGGCATCAAACTTGGGGGTTGTAGAACTAACTATTGCATTAAATGTAGTATTTGACATACCAACAGATAAGGTTGTTTGGGATGTTGGACATCAAACCTATGTACATAAAATAATTAATGGAAGAAAAGAAGAATTAAAAAAAATAAGAACATTAGGGGGAATAGCAGGTTTTCCAAAAACAAATGAGTCTGAAACAGATTGCTTTAATACAGGACATAGTAGTACATCAATATCTGCAGCACTTGGAATGGCAAGGGCAAGAGATATAAAAGGCAATGATAATTCAGTAATTGCAGTTATTGGAGATCGGAGCTCTAACAGGAGGAATGGCTTTAGAAGCATTAAATGATGCAGGGGCTAGTAAAACAAGAATAAAAGTAATATTAAATGATAATGAAATGAGTATATCTCCAAATGTTGGAGGAATAAATAGATTTTTAAGTAAACTTAGAACTAAAAAAACATATACAAAATCAAATAATTATATAAAAAAATTTGTGAATAATATTCCAATTGTCGGAAAAACGACAGTAAAAGTAATTCAAAAAGTAAAAAGGAGTATAAAACAATTAATTATACCAAAAATGTTTTTTGAAGATATAGGTTTTACATATTTGGGACCGGTAGATGGGCATAATATAGAACAGCTAGAAAATATACTTACATTAAGTAAAAAAGTAGAAGGTCCTGTATTAATACATGTTTTAACCAAAAAAGGAAAAGGGTATAAAATAGCAGAAGAAAATCCAGACAAATTTCATGCAACAGCGCCATTTGATATAAATACAGGAAAAAGTAAGGTTAAGAAAAGTGCTGATTATTCAAAAGTTTTTGGAGAAAAATTAGTAAAACTTGCAAAGAAAAATGAAAAAATAGTTGCAATAACAGCGTCAATGAAGGATGGTACAGGACTTACAAAATTTAAAGAAGAGTTTCCAAATAGATTTTTTGATATAGGAATTGCAGAACAACATGCAATAACACTTGCAGCAGGAATGGCAAAAGAAGGTATAATACCAGTTGTTCCAATTTATTCATCATTTTATCAAAGGGCATATGATCAAGTAATACATGATGTGGCAATTCAAAATTTACCAGTAATTATGTGTGTTGATAGAGCAGGACTAGTAGGGCAAGATGGAGAAACACATCAAGGAACATTAGATTTAGCATTTTTTAGATTAGTTCCAAATTTAACGATTATGGCACCAATGGATTTTAAAGAATTGGAAGATATGTTAGAATTTGCGGTAACCCTAAATAAGCCAGTAATAATAAGATATCCAAGAGGTGGAGAAGGAAAAACAAAAATAAATAGCCATGAAAAAATTAAATTTGGAAAAGCACAAATACTGGAAAAAGGAGCAGACTTAACAATTGTTGCAATTGGAAAAATGGTAGAAAGGGCAGTAGAAATTGCACATGAATTAAAGAAATGTAATATAGAAGCAGATGTTATAAATGCTAGGTTTTTGAAACCATTTGATGTAAAAACAGTTAAAGAATCAATATTAAAAACTAAAAATATAGTTACTATTGAAGATGGAACAAAAATAAATGGATTAGGAACTACAGTAAAAGAGTTAATTATAGATGAAAAAATTGAAGGTGTAAAATTTAAACAATATGCATATCCTGACGAATTTATAAAACATGGAAAAGTAGAAGAGCTAGAAAAAATATATGGATTAGATTCTATAACAATAAAAAATGATATATTAAAAAATATATAAGAAAGGAATACTATGGAAAAACAAGAAATTTTAAGTGAGTATAAAAAAGACAAGAAGATAAAATTTTAATAGCACAAGTATTAGATAAAATAAAATTTTCACAAACAAGGCAAAAAATTGAATATACAGATTTTTTGGATATGTATCAAATTTCATGTGTAGAAAGTTTCTTAAAAAAGAATAATTATAAAAATTATATATTTTATGGTGGTTTTGATAATGCAGAAAGAAAAGCATTAATAATTTATCCGGAAAAATATAATATGGAAATGTTAGAAAAAAATTATAATAAAATTTTAAGTATAGTAAGAATTGAATTACCAGAAGAAATGAATGGAAAATATGCGCATAGAAATTATTTAGGTGGAATAGTAAAACTTGGACTAAAAAGGGAAAAAGTAGGAGATATTTTGGTGTTTAATAATGGGGCTGATATTATAACTTTTGTTGATTTTGCAAATACACTAAAAACAGAGTTGGGATCACTTACAAGATTTCAAAATAGCAAAATTATTGTAGATGAGATAAGTAAAATAAGAAAACAAGAAATAAAAATAGAAGAAGTAAAAATAATTGTTCCATCATTAAGACTAGACAATATTGTATCAGACTTAGCTAAAACTTCAAGAAGTAAGGCTGTGCAAATAATGGAAGCACAAAGAGTATTTGTTAATGGAAAAAATGAAATAAAAGCATCTAAGCAAATAAAACAAAATGACATTATTACAATAAGGGGAAAAGGAAGATTTATAATAAAAGAATTTACAGGAACAACTAGAAGTGGAAGAACGGTTATTTTAGTTGAAAAATATATTTGATTATTATTGTAAACCATGCTATAATATATATATCTAATTTTTTGGAGGGATTAACATGAATGGGTTGATTCGATTAAGAACAAAACGGACAAATGATTATATACCATTAATGAAAGTGATGGTATCGACTGCATCAGAAGAACCTGATATTCACACAGAATGTATTAGGATGATTTTTAAAGTAATGGAAATAGCTGAGAAGTTAGATGGTTATGTTCAAGAAATAGAGGATTATCCAGAGCTTGAATTAGGAGAAAACTATGTGGTTGGTATAACATTACAATTTAAAAAAAATTTAAAAATGCTGGAATTCGTTAAATCTCTTAAAGAAAACCTAAAATAAGAGCGAAAATTTTCGCTCTTATTTATTTTAATTCGACCACAGTAACTCCCATTTCACCTTCACCAAAAGTTCCCATTCGGAAGCTTTTAACATGTGGATTAGTTTTTAAAAAAGTGTGAATTCCATTTTTTAATTTTCCAGTTCCCTTACCATGTATAATTCGAACAGTAGAAAGTTTTGCTAAGCTACAATCATCTAAAAACTTATCAATAAGTAAAACAGCGTCTGATACAGTCTCACCAATAACATTAATTTCAGTATTAATATTTTTAGACTTAGAAAAACTATTAAAATTATAAGCTATTTTTTGAGTAGGTTTTGAATTTTTAGATTTTGACAAAAACTTAATATTTACATTCATCTTTAAACTACCTACTTGTACTTGCACTTCATTAGATTTTGAAATATTAGAAACTACAGTACCGTTCTTGGTTTAAATTAGAAACAAAAACATTTAAACCAGGTTTAATTTTAGTAGCATCTAAAGGGATAATATCTATTGTAGAATTATTGTAATTAATAGAATTATTTTTAATTTTATTGTTCAAATCATTTCTTATATTGTTTATATCTTTATATGAAGAGGAATTTATAAGCTTTAAGGCTTTGCTTGCTTCTTCTTTAGCACTTATTAAAATATTTCTAGCTTCAATTTTTGCGTTATTTATTAAGTTTTCTGCTTTTTGTTTTTTCTCTTCATCTTCTTTAGCTAAAGATGTTCTAAGACTTGATACTTTTTCTAATTCTTTTGATATTTCATTTTTTTTTTTCAATTTCTATTTTTTCATCATAAATATTTTTTAATAATTCTTCAAATTTTACATCCTCTTCATTTAAAAGTGATTTTGCTTTATTTATTATTTTAGAATTTAACCCTAATTTTTTGCTAATTTCAAATGCATTACTCTTACCTGGAACACCAATTAAAAGCTTATATGTAGGAGATAATGTATTTATATCAAAATCAACAGAAGCATTTTCAAAGCCAGTATTTACTAAAGCATATTTTTTTAATTCCTGATAATGTGTTGTAGCAATTGTTATACAATTTTTACTATAAAAATATTCTAAAATACTAATAGCTAAATTTGCTCCTTCTAAAGGATCTGTTCCAGAACCAAGTTCATCTACCAAAATTAAAGAATTAGAAGTAGATGTATTTATTATATCTACAATGTTTACCATATGTGAAGAAAAAAGGTACTTAAAGAGTTGCTAATACTTTGGTCATCACCAATATCTGCAAAAACATTATCAAAAACAAATATTTCTGACCCATCATCAGCAGGAATGTTAAGCCCACTACATGCCATAACTGTAATAAGACCAACAGTTTTTAAGGTTACAGTTTTACCTCCGGTATTTGGACCTGTAATAATTAAAGAAGAGTATTTTGAACCAATTTCTATATTAATTGGAACAACCTGTTTTATATCTATTAAAGGATGCCTTGCATTTTTTAAATTAATTTGTTTATTTTCATTTATAATAGGTGTAATACCATATATTGTTTTAGAATATTTTGCTTTTGCAAAAACAAAGTCAAGTAAACCAATTGTTTCTTGGTCTAATTTTAAATTTTGGGTATATGGAGTAAAACTTTGTGACAAGTTTTTAAGAATTTTTTCAATTTCAATTTTTTCTTCAATTTTTAGATTGTTAAGTTCATTATTAAGTTCAAAAATTGACAAAGGTTCTATAAATACTGTAGAACCAGTGCTTGAAATATCATGTACAAAACCTTTAATTTGAGCTCTATATTCTTCTTTTACAGGCAAAACATATCTATCGTTTCTAATTGTAACTACATTTTCTTGTAAATATTTTGAATATGTTGATGAGTGCAAAATGTTGTTTAAAGATGATTTTATGTTTTGCTCTAATTTTCTTTGATTTTTACGAATAGTTTTTAAAGTAGAAGATGCATCATCTGAAACCGTATTTTCATCTAGTATTGATTTAAAAACATTATTATATAAATCTTCATTTGTGTATAACATATTAAAATAATTGGCTAAAATTACATAATTAGATTGGTCTATAAAATTTTGACTAAAATATTTTTTTAATTCATTTGCATTTTTTAATATATTAGCTAAATCTAAAAGAGCTTTTGCTGTTAAAACTCCATCTGATTCAAGTAATTTTAAATATATTGTAATGTCTGTTATATCATAAATAGGCGCACTTCCAGCTTTATATAAAATACTTGTTGCTTCACTTGTTTCTTGCAACATTTGTTTTACTTTATTTTTATCATTAGATGGTAATAGCTCTAGGCAAAGTCTTTTACCAATAAATGTTGTACAAAAATTTGATAGTATTTCTAAAATTTTATTGTATTCTAATTTGTTTAAATAGTATGAATTCATAGTAATTCTCCTTGCTTTTTGTTTTATATATTATACTAGGCAAAACATGAATAGTCAAATTATAAAATTGTCGAATTTTGACAATTGAAATTATTAAAGAAAATCCATTTAAAGTACCACCACCATATGAAAAATTAATGGGGAATTTACATGGTAAAAAAATATAGTAGGAAAATAACAAATAAAAATGTTGTTTTTCTACATATTTTTTTGCTAAAATTCAAGAAAATATTGGCTTTACGATATCCAAAAAATGCCATACTAAAAAAATAAAATATTTTTGCCAAAAAATCTATACAAATTTTAAAGTTATGATATAATGACTAAGATAAAATACAAAAAGATAATTGGAGGAAATCTAATGGGAAAAATAGTATTATTAGACGAATTAACAATAAACCAAATAGCAGCAGGAGAAGTTATAGAAAGACCAGCATCAGTAATAAAAGAAATGGTAGAAAACTCAATAGATGCAGGAGCAGACAAAATAACAGTAGAAATTAGAAATGGTGGAATATCATATATAAAAATAACAGACAATGGCTCTGGAATTGCAAAAGATGATTTAGAAATTGCATTTGAAAGACATGCAACAAGTAAAATAAGAAATGCAAGTGATTTAGATACAGTAACATCTATGGGATTTAGAGGAGAAGCTTTAGCAAGTATTGCAGCTATTGCAAATGTAGAATTAGTTTCAAAAACTAAAGAACAAGATGTAGGCTATAAAATTGTAGTAGAAGCTGGAAATGTACTAGAAAAAGAAGAAGTAGGCTGTCAAGTTGGAACATCAATAACAGTAAATAATTTATTTTTCAATACACCAGTAAGATATAAATTTTTAAAAAAGGATTATACAGAAACAGGCTATATAGAAGATGTAATTACAAGAATTGCATTAGTTAACCCAGAAATTTCATTTAAATTAATAAATTCACGGAAAAACAATACTCCAAACATCTGGAAATGGAGACATAAAAAGTGTAATATATAGTATTTATGGAAAAGATATTGCACAAGGAATAATAGAAACAAAGTACAATTATGAAGATATTGAAATTACAGGAGTTATAGGAAAACCAGAAATTGCAAGATCAAATAGGACTAACCAACTATTTTTTGTTAATAAAAGATATATAAAAGATAAAACATTATCAGCAGCAACAGAGCAAGCATATAAAGGCATGATACCAATTGGAAAATTTGGATTTGTTGTATTAAATATAAAAATGAACCCAGCAAAAGTAGATGTAAATGTACATCCAGCAAAATTAGAAGTAAGGTTTGAAGAAGAAAATAAAGTTTTTCAAGCAATATATCACACAATAAAAGACACATTATTAAAAGATGACTTAGTTGCCAATACAGAAAAAACAAATATAATAATTCAAAATAATGATAAAATCCAAAGCTTTGATGATTTAAAATCTATAGAAGAAAAGCATTCAACAGGAGGACTATTTGGTTGGAAAAAGAAAAGTAAACAAATAGAAAATTATACAAATGAAGAAAGTAAAATAAAAACTAATATAATTGAAGACTTGTATATGGATAAAAAACAAAATGAAACTAAATTAGAAAATAATAGTGAAGAAAAAGTTGACAACTTAGTAGATACATCTGATGTTCTTAATCAATTGAAAAATATGCAAGAAAAAATAAAACAAGAAAAAGAAAATGTTGAAGAAAAACAAGACTTAAAGGTTATGGAAGAGACTAAAGAAAATGTAGAACAAAAAATTCCAATTGAGTAAATTATACATACTTTGGAGAAAACAAAGAAAAAAGTAGAGTCTTTGTTAAGACAGCTTCACCCTAATATTTATAATAATACAGAAAATAAAGAAGAACAAACAATAGAGACCAAACAAATAGATGAAGTAAAACAAGAAGAAAATAATATTATAAAAGAAGAAAACAATAAAATAGAAACAAATAATGATAACTTTATAGAAAATAAAATCCAAGACAATAATAATGATATTAAAGAAAATGTAGTAGTTAATGAACAAAATGATGAAGAGCAAGGAAAAAAAGAAAATGAAGACTCAAATTATGAAATAACAAAAATTTAAAGAATTAAAAAATCAGTTAGATGAACAACAAAGTCAAATAACACCAGAATTTAAAGAAATGTATCAAAAATTATTTGGTACAAAAATAGAAGATGAACCAAAAGAGGAAAAAGAACAACAAGACAATTTGGATGCAGTCGATATAGTAAAAGACAATGTTTCAATGTTTGAAAACATAGGAACATACCAAAAACCTGCATACAAATTTATTGGAATTGTATTTAAAACATACATAATTGTCGAAATAGATAAGGAAATGTATATAATAGATCAACATGCAGCACATGAAAGAATAATGTATGAAAAAGTTAAACAAAATTACTATAGTCAAACAAATAAAGATTGCCAAATGTTGTTATTACCAGATATAATAACACTTTCACATAAAGACATGGAAATTGCCAAAGAAAACTTTGCAATGTTTAATCAAGCAGGATTTTCTTTGGAAGAGTTTGGAGAAAACACAATAAAACTTACAGGTGTTCCAACATTTTGTATAGATTTAGACACAAAAGAATTATTCTTAGAAACATTAGATGAAATAAATACAGTAGCAAGAACAGCAAAACAAGAAAAAGAGGAAAAATTTATTGCGACAGTTGCATGTAAAGCAGCAGTTAAAGCAAATATGGCTTTATCTGTAGAAGAAGTTGATAGTTTAATGAATAAATTATTAGCACTTCCAAATCCATTTACATGTCCACATGGAAGGCCAACAGCAATAAAAATGACAAAATATGATATAGAAAGAAAATTTGCTAGAAAATAGGAGAAAAATTTATGCCAATAATTATAACCATAATGATTGCAATGTTTTTAATTTTAATAAGTTGGACATGGCATAATTTAGGAGATATAGAAAAAATTAAAAAAATAATTACAATGATAGTATTATTTGTCTTAATATATATTGTAACATTAATAGTGTTTAATATATCAAAAAGTGATATATTATATAATTCAAAAGAAGCAATGGAAAATGTAAAAACAATTTTAGTACTTTTATTTACAATGGTAAATGGATTAATTATTATGCCATTTATTGCAAAAATACTAAATAAGATATCATGTAATGATATTGATTACAAGGATGCAAAAAAAAGTTTTTTAGTAATTTTTATACTATTTATAATTGTAATTATTTTTGAATGTGGGTATTTAAAAGATATTCAAAATGGAATATTAAATGTATATAATAAAGCAACATTAAAATAATAAATATATTGTACAAGGAGTAAACAAAATGGCAAAACCAAAAGTAATAGTTATATGTGGCCCAACAGCATCAGGTAAGACAGCGCTATCAATAGAACTTGCAAAAAAAATAAATGGACAAATAGTTTCAAGCGATTCTATGCAAATATATAAAGATATGAATATAGGAACAGCAAAACCAACTAAGGAAGAAATGCAAGGTATAAAACATTATTTGTTGGATTTTGTATCTCCAGATGAAAGATATAGTGTTGCAGATTATAAAAAAGATGCTAAAAAAGCAATAAAAGAAATTATAGAAAATGGAAAAACACCAATAATTGTTGGCGGAACACGGTTTATATGTTGATAGCTTAATATATGAAATTGAATACCAAGATATTAAGTTTGATGAAAATTATAGAAAACAATTAGAGGAAAAAGCAGATAAAGAGGGACTAGGAAACTTATACAATATGGCAAAAAAAATAGATGAAGAGGCAGTAAAAAAAATAAGCCCAAATGACAAAAAAAGAATATTAAGAATTTTAGAAATATATCATGCTACAGGAAAAAATAAAACTTGGCAAGAACAAGAGTCAAGAAAAAATCCAGTAGAATATGATTATAAAGTATTTGCTATTAATTGGGATAGAGAAAAATTATATGAAAGAATAAATAAAAGAGTAGATATAATGCTAGAAAATGGCCTTATAGAAGAAGTAAAACAAATAAAAGAAAAATATAAAAAGTTTCCAACTGCAATGCAGGGACTTGGCTATAAAGAAGTTGTTGATTTTTAGAAGGAAAATGTAGTTATTCAGAAATGGTAGAAAAAATAAAAATGGAAACAAGAAGATATGCCAAAAGACAGCTTACATGGTTTAGAAAAAATAAACAAACAATATGGTTAGACGGAGAAAATGATATACAAAATAATATAAAAATTATTTTGGAGGGTATAAATTGAAAAAAGAAAAAAAAAAAAGGAAAGAAAAAAAAAAAATAATCATATATATAGCACTTTTGCTGATTATTTTATATGTTTTCTATACCGTATTTTTTATTAACAGTTCAATCAACCAAATTATTTACAGTTGAACAGGGAAAAATATATTTAGAAGAAACATTAAATGGTTATATAATTAGAGACGAGACTGTTGTAAAAGGCGAGAATTATAAAAATGGTATGGAACAAATAAAAACAGAAGGTGAAAAAACTGCTAAAAATGAGTCTGTATTTAGATATTATAGCCAAAATGAAACAGATTTAAAGCAAAAAATTTCTGAGCTTGATGAAAAAATACAAACAGCTCTTAAAGAAAGCGAAAATTTAATTACATCAGATGGACTTTCTGCAGAGGTAAAAACAATAGAAAATAAAATAGACGAAAAAACAAAAGAAATAAGCAAATTAACAGATATGTCAAAAATTGCAGAATATAAAAAAGAAAAATAAATGAATTAGTTTCAAAAAAAGCTAAAATAGCAGGAGACTCTAGCAAACAAGGTTCATATTTAAAGCAATTAATTGAACAAAGAGCTAAATATGAAAGTGAATTAAATTCTGGTGCTGAGTATATTAAAGCAAATAGAAGTGGTATAGTTTCTTATAGGGTAGATGGCTTAGAAGAAACACTAACTCCAAACAATATTGAAAGCCTAAGCAAGGAATATTTAAATAATTTAAATTTAAAAACAGGTAAAATAGTTGCAACAAATGATGAGTGCGGAAAAATAATAGATAATTTTGCATGTTATATAGTTACAATAAGTAATTCTAATCAGGCAAAAGAAGCAAAAGTTCGGAGACAAAGTAAAATTAAGATTACCTAATAATTCAGAAATAGATAGTCAAATTACATACATAAAGCAAGAAGAAAATGATGAATACCTAATTTCGTTAGAAGTAAAAAAGAAATAGCAGAATTAATTAATTACAGAAAAATATCATTTGACTTAATTTGGTTAAGCTATTCAGGGTTAAAAGTTCCAAATGATGCAATAACACAAAAAGATGGCATAAATTATGTAGTTAGAAATAGAGCAGGGTATTTAAGCAAAATTCCTATAAGAATAGGAACTGTAAATAAAAAAGAAGCTAAAAATGAAAAATATACAATTATTGAGAATTATACAACAGATGAATTACGTAAAATAGGGTATACAGATAAACAAATAAACAATTTTAAAAAAATATCAATATATGATGAGATAATGTTAAATCCAGATTTAGATAAAATAGAATAATATTACAAAAATATTACAAAAATATTAAAATTTAATTACATTTGCTAAAAAGTATTGACAATAAAATAAAAAAAGTAGATACTTATAACAGTTAAAAACAATGAAGTAATTTTAGGAGGTTTTTTTATGGCAGGAGCGCTAATGAATAAGGTTTGGAATTTATTTGGAATGGATTCAGCAGAACCAGAAGAATACGAAGATGAAGAAGTATACGAAGATGAAGATGAAGAATTAGAAGAAGATAAAAAAATATTTGGAAGAAGAAACAACAATAATAAAGTTGTAACAATGCCAGGACAAGGACAACCTATAAGAATGGTTATTTCTCAACCAACTACATTTGAACAATCTGACGAAATATGTAGTTTCTTAAAAGAGAAAAAATCAGTTATAGTAAATCTTGAGTATGTTAATAAAGATGTAGCTAGAAGAATAGTTGATTTTATAAGTGGTGGAGTTTATGCTTTAGATGGATATATTCAAAAAGTTTCTAATTCAATATTTTTAGTTGCACCATCAAATTATGAAATAACAAATGAAATGGCAAGAGAAGAAATAAAAAATAAACTTTCTGTTTCATGGCTAAAAAACAATGGAGTCAACTAAATAAAAGTCTATTCATAGGAGGATAAAGATGATAACACCATTAGATATAGAAAATAAAAAATTTGCAAAACAAATGATGAATGGATATAGTGTAGAAGAAGTAGATGATTTTCTTGATGATTTAACTGTAGATTATAGTAAAAATTATAAAGAAATATCAGAATTAAGAAGTAAAGTAGATGAACTAAATGCAAGTTTAACACATTACAAAACAATAGAAACAACACTTCAAAACACATTATTAATGGCACAAGAAACAGCAGAAGAAGTAAAAAATGTAGCAAAACAAAAATCAGAACAAATAATAACAGATGCTAGAGCAGCAGCTGAAAAACAAGTAAACGAACTAAATAATGAAATATTAACAAAACAAAAATCATTAGACGACATAAAAAAACAATTTGATATATATAAAGCCAAAATGGAATCACTTTTAATATCTCAATTAGAATTATTAAAAGAAGTAAATAAAGATAATAATTAATTTTTACTAAAGACTATCATGAATGTGATGGTCTTTTTGTATTATTTTACTTTTAATTTGACAATTATTACTTAAATTACTAAAATATTACAGAACCATTAAATGTATGTTACATTTGCGTTAATACTATTGACTTTATATAAAAAAAGAATAAAATATATAATATAAAAAAGGAAAACTATTATGAGAGTAATAAGTGGAAATTTAAGAGGAACAAAACTTTATACACTAGAAGGACAGAATACAAGACCAACATTAGATAGAGTAAAAGAGTCATTATTTAATATAATAAATTTTGAAATAAAAGACAGTATTTTTTTTTAGATTTGTTTGCTGGAAGTGGAGCAATTGGAATTGAAGCTGCAAGCAGAGGCGCAAACAAAGTAATAATGTGTGAAAAATCTAAAGAAGCTGCAAATATAATAAATAAAAATTTAGAAAAAACAAAATTAATTAATCAAGTAAAATTGTATAATATGGATTTTAAAGATATGATAAAAAATAAATTAGAAGAAAAACTAGACATAATATATTTAGATCCACCATATAAAACAAATTATGCATATGAGGCTTCAAAATTAATTTTAGAAAAAAACTTATTAAAAAAAGATTCAATATTAATTATAGAAACAGATGAAGAACAAAATGTGGAAAACTTATTCCAAAATTTAAGTTTGGAAGAATTTGATAAAAGAAAATATGGGCGAGCTTATCTTATATTTTATAAGATAAAAGAAGAAAGGGGCTAAACCATGGAAATATTTACATTATTAGAGACTTTAGAAGATTTATTAGAAAGAGGAAGAAATGTACCATTTTCTGCTAAAATAATTGTGGATAAAGAAGAAATGTTAGATTTAATTAAAGAAATAAGATTAAAATTGCCAGATGAATTAAAACAAGCAAAATGGGTAAAAGAAGAAAGGCAAAGAATACTTGCAGAGTCACAAAAAGAAGCAGATGGAATTGTAAAAGAAGCAGAAAATAGAATAATAGCAATGATTGATGAACATGAAATAACAAGAAAAGCATATGATCAAAAAACAGAAATAATAGAAACAGCAAATGAAATGTCAAGGGAAATTTCTAGAGGAACAAAAGAATATGCAGATAATTTGTTAGAAAAAACAGAAAATGTTTTAACAGAAACATTGCAAAAATTAGAATCAAATATTGGTGAAGCTCTAAAATTAATGGAAATTTCATTAGAAGATACATTAAAGACAATACAAAATAGTAGAAAAGAACTAAAATAAAATCCATACAAAAGTCAGAAATCAGAAGTCAAAAAGATATAAAAGACTTTTGAAATCTGGCTTTTTAAGATAAAGGAAGTAAAAATTTTAGAAGTTGGGGGAATAATAATGGCAAAAAAAAGAAAATATACAAAAAGCAATTCAAGAGGAAATACAAGAAAATCAAAACGTATGTCAAATATAGATTTAACAATATGTATATTAATAGTTCTTAGTATTTTGCTAGGATTTTTAATATATACAAATTCAGGAGTAATAGGAGTTAAATTAAATGAAATTTTAGGTGGAATGATGGGGGTAACAAGACTTTTATTACCAATAGGAATATTAGGCGTTGCAATAAAACTTGCATGTACAGATAATGAATATGTAAGCTCAAAACTAATAAAATTTTGTGTTTTATTAATTAGTATATCTGTAATAATGTGTGTTATACAAATATCAAGTGGAGAACTAATTCCAAGTAAAGAAATATCTGAATCTTTAAAAGATGCATATTATAATGGATCACAAGGAAAAGGTGGAGGAGCATTAGGAGCACTACTTGCAATTCCAATGGCAAAATTAATAGGAAATATAGGAACAATAATTGTATGTATGGGAATTGCAATTATTTTAGCTGCTACAACATTTGGGGTAAATGTATCTGAACTTATAAATATGATTGTAGAAAAACATCAAGAAAAAAAGCAAGAAAATAAAAAAGAAGAAAAATTACATGAAAAAGAATCTAGAATGCAAGAAAGAGAAAATAGAGAACTGGAAAGAGCAAAAGCAAAACAAGAGGCAAGACTAAAAAAACAAAAACAAGAAAATAATCCAGACGAACAAATACAAATTAATTTTGGTGGGCATATTATAGAAGAGGAAAGTCCAAAAAAACTAAAGAAATTTAAACATGACAAAGACGACTTAATCCCACTAGGAATGGAAAAAACAAAAAAACCAGAACCAGATGTAATAGAAAATAACTTATTTAAACAAGAGGAAGAACAAAAACAAGATAAAACAAAAGAAGTATTACAATTAGAACATACAATAACTGTAGAAGACGAAAATTATGAATATCCTCCAGTAGAATTACTAAGTAAAGGAAGTCAAAAAGGAATAAAGGGAGGAGCAAAAGCACTAACAGATACAGCAACAAAGTTACAAAAAACATTATATAGTTTTGGGGTATCTGCAAAAGTAGAAAATGTTTCTGTAGGGCCAGCAATTACTAGATATGAATTAAAACCGGCAGAAGGAGTTAGAGTAAGTAAAATTGCAAATCTTGCAGATGATATTGCATTAAATTTAGCTGCAGAAACAATAAGAATAGAAGCACCAATTCCTGGAAAGCAAGCAGTAGGAATAGAAGTGCCAAATAAAGAAAAACAAGCAGTGCATTTAAGAGAAGTACTAGAAAGTGAAGAATTTGAAAATAGTGAATCAAAATTAACAATTGCACTTGGAAAAGATGTAGCTGGAAATACACAGTTAGCAGATATAGCAAAAATGCCACACGTATTAATTGCAGGATCTACTGGTTCAGGGAAAAGTGTATGTATAAATACAATAATAACAAGTATTATATATAAGGCAAAACCAAGTGAAGTTAAACTTGTAATGGTAGATCCAAAGGTTGTAGAACTTTCTGTATATAATGGAATACCACATCTTTTAATACCAGTTGTAACAGATCCTAAAAAAGCTGCGGGAGCTCTTGCATGGGCTGTACAAGAAATGGACAATAGATATAATCTATTTGCTAAAAAAGGCGTTAGAGATTTAAAAGGGTACAATAAGGCTGTAAAAAAAGATGAAGGTGTTGGAATGTTACCACAAATAGTAATTATAGTAGATGAACTTGCAGATTTAATGATGGTAGCAGCAAAAGATGTAGAAGAGTCAATATGCCGTTTAGCTCAAAAAGCAAGAGCTGCTGGAATGCATTTGGTAATTGCAACTCAAAGACCTTCTGTAGATGTTATTACAGGACTTATTAAAGCAAATGTGCCTTCAAGAATTGCGTTTGCTGTATCATCACAAGTAGATTCAAGAACAATATTAGATAGTGTTGGGGCAGAAAAATTGCTTGGAAAAGGAGATATGCTATATTTCCCAGCAGGAGCACCAAAGCCTGCAAGAGTGCAAGGAGCCTTTGTATCTGATGAGGAAGTTGAAAAAATAGTAGACTTTATAAAACAAAATGGAACAGCTACATATAGTGAAGATATTTTAGAAACAATAGAAAATAGTAATAAAACAGATAAAGAAATAGCAATGGAAAAAGATGAAGATGATGATACAGATCCATTTTTAATGGATGCAATAGAAACTGTTGTAGAAACTGGACAAGCATCAACTTCATTTATACAAAGAAAATTTAAAGTAGGTTATGCAAGGGCAGGAAGAATAATAGACCAAATGGAAGAAAGAGGAGTAATTTCAGGTTACCAAGGAAGCAAACCAAGAGAAGTATTAATGACATTAGAAAAATTAAATGAATTAAAGATGTCTACACAAACAGAAAAATAAAAATAAGAAAGGAGAATTATTTTGCCAAAGAAAAAAGAAAACTTTTTAGAAAAAATAGTAAAAAAAGACTATAATAATGAATTAGAAAAAGTTTTGGAAAAAAAATATTTTGAAGAAAATGCAAAAAACATTCTCCTAAATATTATATATAAATTAGAGGCATCATATAAAGACTATGAAACTGTAAAATGTAATGCCAAAAGAAGAATATATAACAAATTTTATAGAGTCAATAAAAAATAATTGTGATACACTAAAAATTGTTAAAATGAATTCAAGTGAAAAAAGAAATATTGGGAAATAAGACATTTTTAATAGATAAAAAGAAATAAAACTATTATAGTTTATCCAATAGAAAGAAAAGTTTTATATGCTATATCAAAAATAAGTAAAAAGACAAAATAATAAAAGACAAATATGTTATAATTGATAAAACAATATCAGATTTAATAAATGTTGGAAATAATATAGATACAGTAGAGGTAATAAGGGATTTTAATGGTTTTTCTTGGACAACAGTTACAAAAGAAATTGAAAGTATACCACATAATTTAATATATCAAAATTTAAAAATATTATTAGGATATGAATTTTTAAAGAATTGGATTTTAAACAAAGAATTTATTATAGATTATTTTGAACTTGCAAATAACAAATTAGAAGAGCTTTATGGTAGAAAAAATGCAAAAAACATAATAGATTATATAATTTGTTTATCAGTTCTTTTAGAATTAAAATTTGATAAAATAGAAGGAAGAAAACTAAAACAGCAAAAAAGAAGATATAGAAAAAAAGATAAAGCAAATAGAAAATAAAGAAGAATTTATAAAAGAAAAAACAAGAGAAAAAAAGAAAACTAAATAAACAAATAAAACAAATTGATGAGATTATAAATGATAAAAAACTATTACAAAAAGAATATATTGAACGCAATGAGTTATTGCCTTTAAATAAAAAAAAAAATATTTAGTATGAGAATTTTATCAAATATAATGAAAGAAGAAAGACAAAACTTAATTGTTAAGTTAGAGCAAATAAATGACATATTAAATCCGCAAAAATTTATACAATATAAAGAAGATTTAGAAAATAAATATAATTACTTAAAAATTGTAGGAACTAAAGATATTAATCAAGAAATAAATAATGAATTACTAAAATTGCAAAAAAGTTTTTTAGATTGTTTAGAAATAAAAATAGATAAATCAAAAGAAAAAAAAGCGAAATTGTTAATTTATTATATCAATTTAGATATTATTTAATGATACCTATTGATGAAAATGATAAAATTTTAGAATCAAAAGATTTAAAAATAGACTAAAAAGGTTTCAAAAAATTAGTACAAAAATCAATAGAGCAAAAAGTAATTTTTCATTTTTCAAAAAATGAGGATTTAAATTATGATATAATAAAAAATGTATTTGAAACTAGAATAATAAGTTTAGAAGATTTATATATAAAAATAGTAAAAGAAAATGAAAAATATTATATTCAATTATTTGATGAAAATATTTTTGAAGAAAAAAGTAGAAATTGGAAATATTGAAGAAATTAATTTAAATGATATAAATGCAAAATTAAATAAAAGTACAAAAAAGTATTTATATAAAAGGTTTATAGGTAAAGCCTTAAAAATCTAAATAAAATTAATAAGGTAGGTTATTTATGAAAATTACTTTTTTAGGAGCAACAAGAACAGTTACAGGTTCAAATTTCTTAGTAGAAGCAGTTGGAAAAAAATTTTTAGTAGATTGTGGTATGTGGCAAGGTAAAAAGGAAATGGAAGAAGAAAATTTTAACGAATTTGATTTTGATCCAAAACAAATAGATTTTATGTTATTAACACATGCACATATAGATCATTCTGGAAGAATACCAAAATTATATAATGAAGGTTTTAGAAATAAAATATATGCACATAAAGCTACATGTGACTTATGTAGTTTAATGCTTCCTGATAGTGGACATATACAAGAAATGGAAAGCGAATGGAAAAACAGAAAAAGAAAAAGAAGAGGAGAACCAGAAAGATCACCACTTTATACTGCAGAGGAAGCTGCAAGATGTTTAGAAATATTTGAAGCAGTAAATTATGACGAAATTATAGAAATAGATGAAAATATACATGTAAGATTTAATGATGCAGGACATATGTTAGGGTCTAGTATAATAGAATTATGGGTAAAAGAGGATGGAAAAGAAGTAAAAACTGTATTTACAGGAGATTTAGGAAATAATGATATTCCACTTTTAGATTCACCAACAATGATTGAAGATGCAGATTATTTAGTTATGGAATCAACATATGGTAGCAGATTACATGTAAGAAATGATGAAAAAGCAAAAATATTCTTAGACGTTGTATCTGAAACACTAGATAAACAAGGAACAGTAGTAATACCATCATTTGCAGTTGGAAGAACACAAGAAATATTATATGAGCTAAACAAAATAAAAGAAAATACAGATGATGAAGACTTTGAAAGAAAATATAAGACATTAATGAAAGCTCCTGTATATGTAGACAGTCCACTTGCAATATCTGCAACAGAGGTATTTAGAGAAAATATGGATTTGTTTGAGGAAGATGTACAAAAAGAAATTATGAGTGGTGACAATCCACTAGAATTTCCTGGACTTAAATTTACAATGACAACAGATGAATCAAAAGCATTAAATGAAGATCCAACACCAAGTATTATAATATCTGCAAGCGGTATGTGTGAAGTTGGAAGAATAAAACATCATTTAAAACATAATTTATGGAATCCAAACAGTACAATACTTTTTGTTGGATACCAAGCACCAGGAACATTAGGATATGACATTGTAAATGGTGCAAAAAAAGTAAAAATATTTGGTGAAGAAATTGCTGTAAATGCTAGAATAGAATATATTGAAGGATATTCAGGACATGCAGACCAAGAATGGTTAATGAATTTTATATATTCTTTTATAACAAAACCAAAACATATCTTTTTAGTACATGGTGAAGAAGAATCACAAGATGTATTAGAAAAGAAAATAATAGATGAGACAGGAATTAGTGTTACAACACCAGAATATGGAGAAACATATGAATTAAATGACCAAATTACAATGACAAATAAAATAGAAAGAAAAATTCCAGTAACATTAAAAACAGAAGTAATTAGTAGGTTAGAAAAAGTAAAAGAAGAATTAAAAGACATGGATATAGCAGTTAAAGAAGATATGCAAAATCCAGACTTAAGGGATGAAGATGTGTTTAGAATTAATGAAAAAATTAAAGAATTAGAAAAACAAATTCTAAAGGTTGTTGAAGGGTAGAATAAATTTTAAAAGCAAGATTTGAAAGGAAATTGAAATGGAAAACAAATATTTAAATGAAGCAATAATAGGCAACAAAAATATTTTAGCAACATATACAGAAAAAGGAGAGTTACAAAGGTTGTATTTTCCAAGTAAAGACAACAAACAATATATAAATTTTTTTTTCATACAGGAGTAAAAGTAAATAAATCAGACTTAATATATTTACATGATGATATAAATAATAATTATAAACAATATTATGATACTGACACAAATATATTAAACACAGAAATAACAAATACGTATTTTAATTTAATTACACTTCAAACAGACTATATACCATTAAAAGAAAATGTATTAATAAAAAAATATACTTTTTTAAATGAAGGAACAATAGATTTAAATATAGAATTTTATATACATTCTGAATTATTGTCAGATAAAAATAACTTTGTTGGATGTAAAATAACAGACGGAGGAATGATACAATATGCACATGACTTTGCTGTATCTACATTTGCAAAAGATGCAAAATTATTAAGCCATCAAATAAATGGAAGCAAAGAAACAATAAAAAGATGTGAAATACAAGATAAAGATTATATAGGAATGTCAAAAGATTCAAGCATAAGCTATGATATTGGTCAAATTAAACCAAATGCAAAAAAAAAAGAATTATATATATGTATACTAATAGATGAAAATAAAAATGTATCTGAAATGGAAGAAGAAATAGATAGAATAAAGAAACTGGATTTAAAAAAGGAATATTTAGATACAAAAAATTACTGGAGAAAATATGTAAAAAATCATAATGGGCTAGAACTAAAAGAAAGTGATAATAAATACGAAGAAAAAATTTATGAAATATATAAAAGAAGTATTTTGCTATTTCCATTACTTTCAAATCCAGAAACAGGGGGAATAATAGCTTCGCCAGAAATAGATGAAGATTTTACTAAATGTGGAAGATATGCATATTGTTGGCCAAGAGATGCAGTATTTATTGCAAATGCCTTAGACATTTTAAAAATGGAAAAAGATACTGAAAAATTTTATAAAGTATTTTGTAAAAAAACACAAAGTAAAAATGGAATGTGGGAGCAAAGATTTTTTACAGATGGTAAGCTTGCACCATGTTGGGGCTATCAAGTAGACGAAACTGCAAGTGTAGTATATGGGGTATATAACCATTATGAATATACAAAGTCTGAAAAATTTTTAAAATCTGTTCTTCCAATGTGCGAAAAAGCAGTAGATTTCTTAAAAAAATATGTTAAAGATTGGCTAGAAATTAATGTAACAGAAGATGATAAAAAAGATGTGGTTAAAGAAGAAATAGAAAACATGGTAAAGCAAAATGGACATAAATACCATGTAAGCTATGATTTATGGGAAATGTGCGAAGGAATACATTTATATTCTTTAGCAAGTATATATTCTGCTTTTGATTCAATGTTAAAAATATATGAAGTACTTGGAAGTGATGTTTCAGGATTTGAAAATAACAGATTGAAAGAGGAAAAAATTTCTAAAAATAAAAAAGTATTAGAAAAATTGCTAGTAGAGATTAAAAAATATATAAATACAAATCTTTATGATGAAGAACAAAAATGTTATGTAAGAAATACAGAAGATAAAGAAATGGATATAAGCCTTATTGGTACAGTAGTTCCATTTAATGTATTTAAGCCAAAAGAAAAGAAAATTCAAAATACAATAGAAAGAATAAATATGTCTTTAAGAACATATACAGGAGGTTATAAAAGATTTGAAGGGGACCATTACATGGGAGGAGAACCATGGGTTATTGCAAATCTTTGGATGACATTATATTATATAGAAACAGGAGAGAAGAAAAAGGCTAAAGAAACATTTGACTTTGTTTTAAAGACTGCTGGAAAACATTCTTTATTAGGAGAACAAATAGATAATAACACATTAAAACCAAACTGGGTAATTGGACTTGGTTGGTCACATGCCATGTTTATTCTTGTTTTAGAAAAATTGTATAAAAAATAAAAGACATTAATAAAAAATAAAGGAGCAATAATAGTGAAAAAAAATAAAATAATTAACATTTTTTTTGTAATTACAATTGTTGTTGTATTACTACAAGGTTTTACATTTGCAAGTAATAATACAAGTTCTAATAGTAGTAGTAATAGTGCACAAAAATCTAATACATCAAACACAACAACTAAAACTAAAGCCAAATCAAGCAATGCAAATTTAAGTAATTTAGGAATGAATCCAAATGATTTTACAGGATTTTCAGAAAACAAAACATCATATGATGTAACAGTTCCAAATAATGTTACTCAGGTAGAAATATATGCAACTAAAAAAGATAGCAAAGCAAGTTTAACAGGAACTGGAATAAAAAAATTACAAGAAGGTCAAAATACTGCAAATGTTATAGTAACTGCAGAAGATGGAACAACTAAAACATATACAATAAATATAAAAAGATTGTCTAAAAATGAAAAACAGGATACTACAGGAAATTTAGATACTAAATCTAGTAGTAACTCAAAAGATTTAGAACTTTCAAATTTAGAGATTGAAGGAGTAAATTTAGAGCCAAGCTTTGAGAGTTCAACATATAAATATGAAATTAGTATTAAAGGAGAACAATCAAGTCTTGATATTAAAGCAAGTACAAACAATACTAGTGACAAGGTTGAAATAATAGGAAATGAAAATTTACAAAATGGACAAAACATAATTACAATTTTAGTAACAAATTCAAAAAGTGATGAAGTAGCAACATATCAGATATATGTAAATAAAAATGTAATAGATTCAAATACGGTTGATAATGAATTTGGAAAAACAGTAAAAGAACTTAAAATTAAATTATGGGTTTTTAGGGCTTTAGTTGTTATTGTGGTTTTAGGAATTATAATGTTATTGATTATAAAACATAAGAAAAACAAGAAAGAATATGATGAAGAAGATGATAATACTGATAATAAATATGATAAAGATATTTTGCCAAAAAGTTTAAGAAATTTAGATGAGGATTCTATAAAGAAAATGATAAAGGATTATAATGGAAATGAGTCACCTAAAGTTGGAGTAGATAATGTGGAAAACTCTAAAAAAGAGGGATTTAATGATTATAATAATAACATTATAATACAGGAAAATTATAGCAAGATAAAAAATGATGATGAGCTTCAAAAGAAGGGGAAAAGAAGCGGTAATGGACGAAAAAAAAAGGAAAAAGGTTTAAATAAAATGTAAAAGACTGAAATTTACTAAAATTTCAGTCTTTTGTATTGAAAATTTTTTGAATAAATTGTATAATTACAAATGCTAATGCTCTTATAGCTCAGTTGGTAGAGCAACGGATTCGTAACCCGTAGGTCGGCAGTTCGATTCTGCCTAAGAGCTCCATAATGCATTTTCGCCAAACTGCTTAAAAATATTGATATAAGTAAGTTTGAAGAAAATTCAAAAATGAGTATCAATCACATTTATATAAGTCGATTTAATCGGCTAATTTTTATACTTTTTTTACCAAAAAGTATAAAAATTAGCCTCAAATCATGTCAAAAACTATTGAAATTTCCGACTTTATCTGATATAATAAGCAAGTAAATTACTTACCTTGCAGATAGCAAGTTTAGTATAGAACAACTGATAACAATAATTATTGTGACAGGAGGGACAGCTATGAATGTTAATCTACCATATGAAATTGGTACAGTTTTGAAGACAATGGAGTCTGGAAAAGTTCAATACGATAAAGTGCACCACTATATTGTAGGAAACAAAATTCAGGCTATATTGGAACTGTGCTACGAAACAGATCCGAGATTATCTACACCGATAGATATTGAGGGATTACAACAAAGATGGGAGGTTTTCAAAACTTAATGTCAAAAACTCAAAGCAGATTTGTTAAGGAGGTAAGAGAATATGGCAAAAATTAAGAATACTCCATATGGATGGGAATTTGACGTTTGGTGCAATGACTGTAAAAAGGTTATTACGGTTGAAGGACCAGAAGATTTAAGAAAAGAAACCATTCCTGGAGAAAAACATCCAATGTTTTGTCTTGTTTGTCCATCGTGTAAACGAGAGATTCGATTTGATGGAATTGTGGGACATACATTAAGTCCTGAATTTATCAGCCAGGTACAAGACAAGTAATAACCCGAATTTGTCTAAAAAAAGTAAGGGAAATCTTTTATACCAGGGATTCCCCTTACTTTTTTATCAAAAATGGCAAAACAGATACATATTTATTTCAAATACTTTATATCTGTATCATTTAAAATTTTCATTTGTGAAATAGCTATTTTATTTAATTTTTCAAGTCTTTCAGATTGTTTTAATCCTTCATTTATAAAAACAGAATTTAAATTTTCTAAATTTGCTAAACATATTAATTCATTCATTGTTGCATAATCTCTTATATTTCCATCTAAATTAGGATTTTTAGTACGCCATTCTTTTGCTGTCATACCAAATAAAGCCATATTTAATACATCAGCTTCTTCTGCATAAACAAAGTTTATTTGATTTTTAGTTAATTCTTTAGGTACTAAATTATTTTTAATAGCATCAGTATGTATTCTATAGTTAATTTTAGAAAGTTCTCTTTTGGCATTCCAACCTATTTGCTTTTGTTCTTCTGCTTTTAATCTTTCAAATTCTTTTATCAATAATAGTTTGAATTTTGGACTAATCCACATTCCAAATTCAAAAGCAATATCTTTATGAGCATAAGTTCCACCATATCTTCCAGCTTTTGATATTATTCCAATCGCATTTGTTTTTTCTGTCCATTCTTTTACACTTATTTTATAACTATTTAAACCTGCTTGACTTTTAATTATGGCGAATTCGCCATAATTAAAATTAGGATTATGAATTTCTTCCCAAATACCTAAAAACTCAATAGTATTTCTATTCCTTAGCCAGTCTGAAACAAAGAAATCTCCATCTTTTGATTTTAACATATCAGTAATTGATATATAATCTTCATCATCAATTTTTATATAAGTAATCTTTTGATTTAAAACATTTAATTCTGGCATATCTTGACCTCCTTTTTTTTTATGGTATAACGATTTATTCCAGTTATTATACCAAACAAAAGTTTTAAATTCAATATTTATTAAAAAAATTGTAAAAATATTCTATAATATTGTAAATAACTTATGAAAAATCAGATAAATCTACACTTTCACTTTGATAAAATATACTTAATTTTTTTTTCAAAAGTCCAACCTTAACTAGTTCATCAGTAATTTCTCTTATGCTGTTAATAATATTCTTTTTGAAAGAATATACATTATCATTTTTTAGTATAGAATTAGTCTTAGAATTTGATAGAGCATAGTCATATGGTGACTTTGTTTTTATTTGCTTTTTTAATGCTTTTATAATATCTGTATTAGTAAAAACATATCTCTCTATATCATATAAATTACATATTTTAATATGATTTATAATCCAATTATACAAATCACCACTTGTGTCTATATTTAATTTTTTTTGCTACATCTTTATATATAAGCTCCCTTCTAATATAGGATTCTTCTAATAGTACTACTATTCCAAAACAATTGTTATAATCAAATATAACTTCCTTATCGTTCTCAAAAAAATTATAAATATTTTTAAAATCTAAACGTACTTGTTTATATAATTGAAGTACATAATTGCTAATTTTATCTATTTCTTGTTTGATATAATTTTCATCTAAACATCTTGTTTTAGCATAAGGAACTGTAGATTTGCATTCAAAAAAAATATAATTATCATTTTTCCTACACATTACATCAGAGGTTTTTAAAGCATTATGTTTCTTTTTATAACATTGCTCTTTCATGACTTCGTCAAACAAAAAAGATTTATTTAGTACTTCAAATAGATAATCTTCTAATACATTCTTTCCAAATAAACTTCTAAGCTCTGAATTAGAATCTGTTAATCTATATAAAAGTGAATCTGTTATAGCTCTTGGAATACAATGAGGTAATGGTAAATTGACTATTCCATTATATTCTATGAATGGATAAACGTATGAAGGTCTAACACAATATAAATAATCGTGTATGCTATCAGAAAATTTATCTATTTCTTTTTGAAAAGCTTCTCTAGAAAGTCTTAGTAAACTTGTTGCTTTTGAATATTTTAAAATAATATATCTTAATATTTGAGGGTCTAAATTAACTTTTAATGAACAAAAGAAACTTAAAATAGACCCTAATTCTAAAAAAGAATTATAATCAACATTAAATTTTTTATAAAATTCTTTTTTCATATCAATTTTATCTGAAACATATGTAAAAAAATAATTATATCTATAATATTTATATATATTGTAAGTTTGAATATCAAATTGTGTAGAACCAAGTGCAATTAACAAAAAGTCAGCAAATTCAATTGTTCCAATTTTATTAACCAAAGTAGGATGTTGATGCTCCTTTATACAATTAATCATTTCAATAAATTTATTTATATTTTTACCTTTAAAATCATTATCGTTATATTCATCTGCTTTGACTGCAAATAATAAGAAAGTTTCAAGTTCCCACGCCATTGGTTGTCCTGAAGTTAATTCTATCCCATTAATATTCATAATTTGCTTTGAATAATATTGTAAAACTCTCATTTTTTCAATAAAAGAATATCTTTTTAAAATAACAGGTAATCTTTCATAATCCATATATTATAATCTCCTATACTATTTTCTATATTTTACCATAATTTTATAAAATATTTAGAAAAATCAAAAAAAAAAAATTCTTTTCTATTGATAAAAGTTGAAAACTATGTTAAATTATAATCATATAAATCGAATTATATAAAAAAGAGCATTACTATTTGCAGATATATTTTTTCGCATACCTGCTCCGTAATCGCTCCAATGATAATAAAGGGATACAACGATTTGCTTGTATCCCTTTATTACGATTTGACGTAATTTTGACGTAATTTGGTGGTAATATATTTATTGGAAATAACATTATAAAGTTCTTTACCAAAATTTAAAAAAGTAAAAAATATATTTATATATAGTAATTTTTTGTCGTTTATAGTATAATTTTGCTGAATGTAAAAGGGGACGAAGCAATGAAAGAATTTATATCAATTTTAGTAAGTTTTATATTTATGAGTATAGCTGATAGTATTGATTCAGCTTTTAATAATTTAATTAGTGTTGACGCTATAATAGTAACTGGAAGTTTCTTATTAATAGATTCAATATTTAAATCGTTTGGAGAAATAGGTACATATACTTATAGGACAATAAGAAAGAATGAATGGCAATATTTATGGTTTAATATCATATTTGGATTGCTAATGGGAGTTATTGTTTTTATTTCTAAAAGTATGATAGTAAATATATTTAATTTAAGCCAAATACAAAGAGAAATGTTATATATATTATTAAATTTTTATACAGTATATGTAATATTTGGAAGGCTAGCAAATGGAATATTTGAGTTAATAAGACTTAAAGGAATGTTAAAATTATACAGAAAAAGTTTAATTGTTTATTATATATCTTTAATAGGATTAGACGCTATGGCATATATATTTACGAGAGATTTAAAACTATTATTTATTGCAACCATAGTGTCTTGGTGCATTTCAATTGTATATATGCTATATAAGCTAAATTTAAAATTTGAATTTCCAAGTAAGGAGTCTTTAAAAAATGTAATTAAATATGGCTTGGCATATGCTTCAGAAAGAGTATTATCTAGAATATTCTTATTATTATATGGAGTAATTGCAAGTTATATGGGAACTGAAAAATACGGAATACACACTATTTGCTATTCTGTATGTTTGACCTTAGAAATAATCACAAATGCATATCAGGCAACTTTAATGATTAAGGTTCCTGAGGGTAAAACATATGAAGAACAATATAGCAATTGTATGAATATGAAGAAAAGTTGCTTTCCATTAATTATCATATTAAATTTTGTATTTGCGTTTATTTATTTATTAATATCACATGGAAGTTTACCATTATATAGATGTTTTCCATATATTATATTTTACTCAATTGCTATATTGGGTCTATATCCATATGAAACATATAAAACATTATGTATTACTCAAGGAAAGTCATATATATTACTGATAGGATCTACTATTGGAGTTATAATAAGATTTCTAATATGTCTATTATTTATAAATACTTCTTTTTCATTATATATTTTTGGTATAGTAAATCTTATTGATTTCTATTCTAGAAGTATAATTTATAGATTAGCTTTATCTAAGATATATAGAAAAAAAAAAGACATAGAGGAGAAGCAAGATAAAAAAATAAATGTATTATAATAAATAAAAGTTAATATCCTCACAAGCTAAAAGCATTGTGAGGATATTAATATAATGACTAAAAAATAAAATAATACTATTTTAAATAATTTTTACAATACTTATTATAAACAATCATTTGAAGGATGATACTAAACGATAAAATTGCAGCAACTATTCTTAAGTTGTTTATATTAAAAGCATATACAACAGGAATTAGTAATATTAATTCGCTAAAAGCTTTACCAAATCCATGAATTACTTCACTAAGGTATGTATATTCAAGTTGGTAAGTTGTTAATGTTTGATTAGAACTTATATTAAATACAGCAGTATCAACTAATATTTGAGTTATTTTATATGCTATATTAAATACTATGTTATAAATAATAAACATTGTAAAAGAATTGGTGAAGATAATTGGAATCGTTACTATTAATATTGATAAAGCAGATATAAGAAAAGCTTTCTTATTAGATTCTTCTTTTAGATATTTTTTACTAACAAGGATGTAATAAGCCCAAGTAAACCAAATAGTGCATTCAAATTTCCTAAACTAGATTCCGAACCTAAAGTCAAAAATATAATAAATGTAACAGTTGTATCTAATCCGCCTCTAAATCCCATTCCTTCTAAAAAAACAATTTTATAAATTTCTTTAGCTTGTTTATCCTTAAAAGCATATTTCATATTTGAAATTTTTATAGGATTAATATTAAATGTATATTTATCAAAATAAAATGAAGTGATAACAGCAATAAGAACAAGTGTAATTATTATAACAAATAATACAGAATAAGAAGCATTTACAATTATATATCCCATTCCAATTGTTGATATAATAGAAATAAGGCTTGTAACCATGCTGTTATATGAAAATATCTTTTTAAATTGTGAATCATTTTTAAAATTATACAAAATCATTTTATATGCTGACCAATATAACAAACTAGTTGCACAATCGAGTACGGCAAATAGATAGATATAATCTTTTACATTGTTTCCTAAAAGTAATAAAACAAATAAACAAAAACCATTTGAAAATAAGCCTATACGATAAAATTTCAAAACATTGTTTTTATTTAGAAATTTTAGTGACAAAAATGAAAATATAGCATTTAGTGAGTATTTTAATGTGTAATATAATACAACACTGATAAAATTGCCATCTGTAATCTTTAAAAAATATATTGCTAAAAATAATGATGTAAATTTGCTTACAATACTATTTATAGAATGTGTGAATACAATTTTTTTCATATCTTAACTCCTTATGTTTTTGCAATAATTTATATTTAAATTTCTAATTATTTAAATTATACACCAAATTATAAAAAATTCATATACTCCCTTGAAAATATATAATAAAATGATATAAGTGATTTATCAGAGAGATTTAATCAATTATTATAGTCTTAATTTCGCATACGTGTATAGTTAAGGCACCATTTGAAATCAACTTACGGACTTGAAAGTTTGTAAGTTTTTATTATTTGTCAAAATTATGTATATAAATGTTAATAATTAAAATTTTATTTTTCAAAATTTTCATATATTACATTTCCTTGGTTATAATTTACTGTAAGTTTGTATATTTCAGCAGTATCTGAACCAGAAGTGAATTTGAATTCTATAATATATTCATTATCATTTATTGAATTTATTGATATTAATTCAGCATTTAATACGCCAACTCCAGATCTAACTTCTACTATAACATCATTATTAATCACTCGAATGGAATTTCCATTTTGTATTGAGTTAATATCAATTGTTTTATTAAAGAGTTTTTTTGCACTTTTTTCTACATTTTCAATAGATGCTTTTTTATAAAATCCAGAATTATCATTGTATGTTGAAAATATTTGTCCTTCTGAGCTATCAGGTAACATTAGAATTATTTCTTTATCAGTAAAGTTTTTTTGACTGAAATCTTTTTCTGAAATCATATCATCTATTAATACTAATTGTTCCTTTATTGCTTTATTAAATAACTCTTTTTTTTCTGAATCACTCAATTTTTTAGATGTTTTTTCATTTTTGTTAGAAGAATTTGATGTATTAGACTCACTAGAGATGCTAGTATTTGATATAGAATCAATTTTTCCTTGTAAATTATTTATTGTTGAGTTTAAATTATTTACTTGAGATTGAAGCTCATTAGATTTGTTGACTTCAGCTGTTTTATCATTATAAAGCTTATAAATAAATACACTCATTATTATAATCACAATTATTGCTAATATTAAAAAAGAATGTTGATAAACTAATTTTTGTAACTTTTTTTTCTTCCACATTTATTCACCTCCTTTCTTTAGGAAAATATTATCATATCTAAATTAAAAAATAAATAGTAAGTATAAAATCTCCAAAAAATTTTTGTTATATCAAGACAAATAAATAAAAATATGATATACTATAAAAAAGTTTAAATAAAAAAGAAAAAAAAGGAGGAGGAAACATGGGGTTTTTTGATAAGCTAAAAGAAGGATTAAACAAAACAAAAAAATCATTTGATGAAAAAATAAATAATGTATTTTCTGCATTTAGAAAAGTAGATGAAGAGTTTTAGACGAGTTAGAAGAAGCTTTAATAATGTCAGACATAGGAATGGAAACATCAGTAAAAATAATAGAAAATTTAAGACAAAGAATAAAAAAAGAAAAAATAGAAGAACCAGAACAAGTAAAACAAGCACTAAGAGAAGAAATGAAAAAAATACTAGATATAGCAGATATTAAATTAAAACTAGACACAAAACCATCAGTAATACTAGTAGTAGGGGTAAATGGAGTAGGAAAGACAACATCAATCGGAAAAATAGCAAATAACCTAGTAAAACAAGGTAAAAAAGTGGTAATAGCAGCAGCAGATACTTTTAGAGCAGCAGCAGTAGAACAACTAGAAATATGGGCCAAAAGGTCAAACTCAGAAATAGTAAAAAAACAAGAAGGAGTAGATCCAGCATCTGTTGTATATGATGCAATTAAACTTGCTAAAACAAATAATGCAGATGTTTTAATAGTAGACACAGCTGGAAGATTACACAATAAAAAATACTTAATGGATGAATTAAACAAAATACAAAAAGTAATAAATAAAGAAATGCCAGAATCAGACAAAGAGGTATTATTAGTAATAGATGGAACAACAGGACAAAATGCAATACAACAAGTAAAGGCATTTAAGCAAGAAGCTGATATTACAGGGTTAGTACTTACAAAATTAGATGGAACAGCAAAAGGTGGAGTTGTAATAGGAATAGTAGAAGAAAATAAAATACCTGTAAAATTTATAGGAATTGGTGAACAAATAGATGATATGGAAATATTTAATTCTGAAGATTTTGTAAAGGCAATAATTTAGGAGGAAAAATAATGGAAGAAAATATTCAAAAAAATTCAACCACCAAAGATAACAAAAAAAGCAAAATAAGAATGATACTAGTAATAGTATTTATTTTGCTATTTTTAGTAATTAGTTATATTTCACTAAGAGGAAGCTATTTAGAATATAAAGAATTAGGGCAAAATTATGAACAAGTATTTTTTACTAATATGCAATATAGATATACAATTTATGCAGTTTGTTTTGTAGCTATATATATTCTTATGTATTTAATAAATAGGGGAATAAGAAAAGGTGTAAAAATATTTTTTGAAAAAGAAAAAAGTAAAATGCCAAAACTTCCAAACAAATCAATTTCACTTATAGTAGCAACACTATTAAGTGTGATAATGGGCTCAGCAATAATGCAAAAAATAATTTTATACATAGGAAATACTTCATTTGGAATAACAGATCCAATATTTAATATGGATATAGCATACTATATGTTTCAAAAGCCATTAATTGAAACAATATTATTATACATAATTTTATTTATAGTATTTGCAACAATATATTCAGCAGTATATGTAATAATAGTGTTTAATAAATATTTTGACGGAATAGATAGAGAAGTTTTAAAAACAAGTTTATTACTTAAAAAAATTGTAAGAAATATAAGACTTATAGCAATTGGAATAGCAATGCTTATAATATTAAATACACAAAATATTTTATTTGAAAATATGCTAACAGTAAATGGAAACACAGAAATAATAGGTGCAGGTTATACACAAAGTACAGTAAAATTATGGGGGTATGCAATATTTGCAGTAGTTATGGTAATTGCAGTATTTAAAGCAACATCAAATATTGAAAATTGGAAAGCAAAAAGAGTTTTAAAACATCTTGCTGTAATTCCAGGCTATTTAGTAGGGCTATTTATAGTAATTGTTGGTTTTGATCTAATATTTGTTAATTCAAATAAATTAGACAAAGAAAAAGACTATTTACAATATAATATAGACAATACTAAAAATGCATATAATATAAATATAGAAGAAAATAATTTAACACATACAGGAACAATAACAAGTGAGGAAGTAAATTCAAATCAAGATGTTATAAAAAATGTAGCAATAGTAAGCAAAGAATCAGTGTTAAAAACATTAAAAGATAGTCAAACAGAAACAGGACACTATACATATCAATCTGTAAACATTGCAAAATATAAAATAGATGGAGAAAACAAACTTTTATATATAGCACCAAGGGAAGTAACAAGAAAAGATAGAACATACAACAGTAAAACATATGAATATACACATGGAATGGGACAAATAATTGCAAAAGCATCATCAGTTACAGAAAATGGAACACTTGAATATGTACAAAAAGATATTATTGGAAAAGATAATAAAATAAATATAACACAACCTAGAATGTACTTCGGGCTTGAAGTTGAAGATATGATAGCAACAAATGTAAATAACAAACAAGAATATGACTATACTGATGAAAATGGAAATGAAGTAACAACATCATATACTGGAAAAGCAGGTTTAAATTTAGGATTTTTAGATAAACTAGTTTTAGGAATGGAAAAAGGAAATTTAAATTTAGCATTTTCAGGAGATGTAACAAGTAATAGTAAAATACTAGTAAATAGAAATGTTATAGAAAGAGCAAAAAAAGCGTTACCATATCTAATATATGATGAAAATCCATATACTGTAGTAAATAATGAAGGAAAAATAATTTGGGTTATTGATGCTTATACAACATCAAGTAACTATCCATATTCACAATATACATATATAGAACACGACAATACAAAAGAAAAAATAAATTATATAAGAAATTCAGTAAAAGTATTAGTAGATAGTTATGATGGAACAATATCATTTTATATTACAGATAGAACAGACCCAATAGCAATGGCATATGAAAAAATATATCCAAATCTTTTTAAAGCAAAAGAAGAGCAAATACCAGAAGATATATCAAGCCATTTTGTATATCCAAAATACTTATATGATGTTCAAGCTAAAATGTTAGAAATATATCATAATGTTAAACCAGATGTATTATATAGAGAAGATGATCTATGGGAAATTTCAAAATTTAATAATACTACAAATTCAAAATCAACAGGAACAAAAATGGAAGCAACATATACAATGGTAAAGACAAAAAATAATGAAAGTGATTTAGGGTTAGTGCAAGTATATAATCCAAAAGATAAGCAAAATTTAATATCTTACTTAGTAGGAGTAAATCAAAATGGTAATAATAAATTAACATTATATAAATATTCTCAAGATAGTAATGTAATAGGACCAATGCAATTAGATAAACAAATAGAAGAAGATGAAGCAATAGCCTCAGAATTATCTACAATAAATGTATCAGGTACTAAAATTACAAAGAAAATGATAGTGGTTCCAATAGAAAATACAATACTATATGTAGAACCAGTTTATCAAACAATGCTTAACGAAAAATCAGACATACCAGTGTTAAAAAAGGTAATTGTTGCTTCAGGAAATAAGGTTGCAATAGGTGATAATTTAAATTTAGCTTTGCAAAAATTGCTGTCACAATATGCAGTTGACATTGAAGTTGAAAATACAGATGATATACAAGGACTAATAGAAGCAATAATAAAAGCAAATAATAATTTAACGCAGTCAAATGAAAATCAAAATTGGGAAATGATGGGAAAAGATATACAAAAATTGCAAACATTAATAAACTCATTAGAAGAAATGGAAAATAAAGAAGAAAAGAAAAAACAAAATTCAAATAGTACAGAAAATACTGTAAATACAATAGAGACAAATACTAATGCCAAAAACAATACAAACAACAATAATTAATTTATAAGTATAAAAATCACATGAAAAATCCACTATATATACAAGGTGGATTTTTATGTTTATAAAGAAGAAAAATTATAAATTGTTAGATAAATCAATAGAAGATTTATCAAGTACATTAGAAAAAGCAAATATAAAAGAAATTGCTTATATTTTAGGAAATAAAAAAGAAATAATAAAAAGAAATTTAATTGCACGGGATTTTTAGAGGTGTTGGAATAGGAATAGGAGTTACATTAATCACAGCAATTTTAGTTATGATATTACAAAGAATTGTGCAGCTAAATATTCCAGTAATTGGCAAGTATCTATCAGACATAATAGATATTGTTCAAAAAAGTAAATAAAAAAAAGCACAAAATTATAATTTACATTATATTTTGTGCTTTTTAAATTATATTAAAAATGTTATTCCATTATTATTATTTTTTTTATTTAAATTAACATTACCATTTTGCTCAAGTTTGTTATATTCTATAAATCTATTTAAATTTTTTACAGATATTCCAGTATTACCTGATATTGTATCAATTGATTCATCTAAACCGTGTTCATTAATATATGAATTAAATGTTGAAAATTCTAAATTATCTTTAGGACTACATTTAGGGCATACATTACCATTTGATACATAAAAACTTCCGCATCTACTACATTTTTTAAAATCCATTTTAAATCCTCCTAAAACTTATCTTTTGACATTTTTATAAATTAAAAGTATTTTATCATAAAAAAATGTAAAAATAAAGAGAAAATTAAAAAATAATAAAATTAAATTAAACAAAAACAAGTGCTAAAATAAAAATTATGTCTTGTTTTAGGCTGTTTTATGTTATATAATAGAATAGTAAAAAAAAGAAGGTAATATACAAATGAAACAAATAAATGGAATAATAATGCAATATTTTGAATGGTATTTAAACTGTAATGGACAGTTATGGAATCAAATAATAAAAGAAGTAGAAAAATTATCAAAAATAGGAATAACAGCCTTATGGTTGCCACCAGCATTTAAAGGAATTGGTGGAAAAGATGAAGTAGGCTATGGAGTTTATGATGTATATGACTTAGGGGAATTTGACCAAAAAGGTACAGTGAAAACCAAATATGGTTCTAAAGATGAATATATAGAAATGATAGAAGTGCTAAAGCAAAATGGAATAGAAAGTTATGCAGATATAGTGCTAAACCATAAAATGGGAGCAGATGCAATACAGACAATTCCAGCAAAAAAAGTAGATTTTGGAAATCATAACATAGAGCTAACAACACAAGATGAAATGGTAAAAGTAGCAACTAAATTTACATTTCCAAACAGAAAACATAAATATTCAAGTTTTGAATGGAATTGGACGCATTTTGATGGAATTGATTATAACAATGCAAATGGAGAACATGCTATATTTAAATTCAAAGACAAACAGTGGAACCAAGAAGTAGATGAGGAATATGGAAATTATGACTATTTAATGGGAGCAGACTTAGACTTTAATAATAAAGAAGTTGTAGAAGAATGCAAGAGATGGGGAAAATGGTTTTTAGAAACAGCAAAGCCAACAGGATTTAGACTAGATGCAGTAAAACATATACCTGCTATATTTTACAAAGATTGGATAACATATTTAAGAGAAGAGACAAAGCAAGAATTATTTACTGTTGGAGAATATTGGACAGGAGATATATCAAAATTACATAAATATATAGAATTAACAGAAGGCAAAATATCATTATTTGATATACCATTACATTATAATTTTTATCAGGCTTCAAAAGACACAAATTATGATTTATCAAAAATATTAGATAAAACATTATTAAAAGAAAATCCAAGTAAAGCAGTAACATTTGTAGACAATCATGATACACAGCCAGGTCAAAGTTTAGAAAGCTTTGTAGAAGAATGGTTTAAACCAATAGCATATTCCTTAATTTTATTAAGAAATGAAGGCTATCCATGTGTGTTTTATGGAGATTATTATGGAATAGAACATAATAATATACAAAAAGTAAAAGGCTTAGAAACTCTTATAATGCTTAGAAAAGAAAAAGCATATGGAAGACAAAATGATTATTTTGATCATCCAAATTACATAGGATTTACACGTCAAGGAGATGATGAACACATAAAATCAGGACTTGCTGTTGTAATATCAAATACATATGATGGCGAAAAAACAATGTTTGTTGGAGAAAATTTTGCAGGAAGTAAATTTATAGATGCCCTTGGAAATTGTGAAGAAGAAGTAGAAATTTGTGAAAATGGATGTGGAAATTTTAAAGTAAAAGGAAAATCAGTTTCTGTATGGGTACAAAAATAGAAAGGGAAAATATGAAAAAGAAAGTATTATTAGGAATGAGTGGAGGAGTTGATAGTTCTGTATCAGCCATAATCTTACAAGAACAAGGATATGAAGTAATTGGTGTAACACTTAATTTATTTTCATGCGCAAGTTGTTGCTCATATATAGATGTAAAAAGTGTATGTAACACACTTGGAATACCACATTTTATAATAGAGGGAAAAGATGTATTTCAAAAATATGTAATAAACGACTTTATAAATTGTTATAAAAAATGTACAACACCAAATCCGTGTATAGAATGTAACAAATATATGAAATTTGGTTTAATGTATGAAAAGGCAAAAGAACTTGGATGTGATTACATAGCAACAGGACATTATGCTAAAACTGAATATTGTGAAAAATATAATCAATATGTATTAAAAAAATCAAATGCAGGAAAAAAGGATCAAAGCTATGTTTTGTATAATTTACCACAAGACATGATAGATAAAGTTTTGTTTCCACTTGCAAATTTTGAAAGTAAAGATGAAATAAGAAAAATAGCAAAAGAACATAATTTAATTGTTGCAAATAAGCCAGACAGTGAAGACATATGTTTTATACCAGATGGTAATTACAAAAAGTTTTTAGAGCAAAATTCAGATTTAAAAGCAAAAGAAGGAAATATAGTAACTAGACAAGGAAAAGTCATAGGAAAACATACAGGGTTATATAAATATACAATAGGACAAAGAAAAGGACTTGGAATATCTAATCCAGTCCCACTGTTTGTAATAGGATTTAATCAAGAAAAAAATGAACTAATAGTGGGTGAAGAAAAAGAATTGTACAGCAAGCAGTTAAATGCCATAGATGTAAATTGGATGATAAAAGATAAATTAAAAGAAAAAATACAAGTTAGTGCAAAAACAAGATATTCTACAAAAGAATCAAAAGCAATAATCTACCCGATAGAAAATGGAAAAATGAAAGTAGAATTTATAGAACCACAAAGAGCAATAACACCAGGGCAATCAATTGTTTTTTATGATGGAGATATAGTACTTGTGGAGGAAAAATAGAAATATAGCGAAGTTTTTTTAACTTCGCTATATATTTTTTACAAAAATTGAAACTTTTTAATAATTTTTTGGAACTTATAGGTAGAAGGGAGAAAAAAATGAGTACTCAAAAATCCTAAAAGAATTTGAAATAATATATAAAAATACTTACAACAAAATTTTAAAATATGTAATTTGTAAGTGTTCAAATTTAGACGATGTAAATGACATTATTCAAGAAACATATATAGAATTTTATAAAAATTAAAAGAAAACAAGAAAATACAAGATAAACAGGCTTTTATTATAGGAATTGCAAAAAACAAAATAATGAAATATATAAATCAAAAAGGAAAAATAAAGACAATTTCAATCTTTCAGGAAAAAGAAAATGAAGAAAAAAAGTAGTTGATATAGATTCGCGGAATTGATATAGAAAAACGGAATAATAACAAAAGAAAATATAAACAAAATATGGGAATATATAAAAAATCAAAATCAAATATCTGCTAAAATATTTTATTTATATTTTGTTTTAGAAATGACATTTAAAGATATATCAAAAGAATTAAATTTAAAAGAATCAACAGTAAAAACAAACTTATATAGAATGGTAAAAAGGTAAAAGAAGCTTTTGGGGGTGAAAGATTTGAATAATAAAATAATAAAACAATATTTTGAAAACAAGTTCAACCAAGAAAATAATTATAAAGCCATATTGTCTAAAGTAAGAAAGGAAGAAAAAATGGGAAAAAACAAAATAATAAAAATGTGTGCAACATTTGTTCTTACAATAGGTGTAGCAGCAGGTCTTGCGTATGCTGGAACAGTGGTATATGAAAAAGTATTTAAAAACCAGAAAAAATAGATAATTTTGTTGAAGAATTGCAAGTAAAAGATGAAGATCTAAAAAAATAATTTCAAAACAGGAAGCATTAGAGAAAGCAAAAGAAGAAATAAAAAGATATGGATTAGAATTAAACCAAAATCCGGACATAGAAATTTTAAAAGCACCAAATTATGATGAAATATCATATGTAATTAAATCTGGAAGATTAGAAGTAAATATAAATGCATTAACAGGAAAACTTACAGGATTTTATCAAAATTCTGATAATAAAGAAAAGCAATTAGAAAAATATCATTCAACCAAAGAAAAAATTGTTGAAGTAGCAAAAGAAAAAATGAAAGAATACGGATTTGGCAGTGAATATGAAATATGTTATATATCAAATAATAACAGTGATGATGAGAAAAAGGCATATTTATGGTATATATGGTTTGCAAAAAAATATGATGGTTTATTTAATGAAGGACAAAGTGTATCTATTACATTAATACCACAAATAAATTTTGTTGAGAGTTTAAATATTAAAGATGAACAATTTGAAAATAATCCAATTGTAATATCAGAAAGCGAAGCAATACAAATAGCAAAGCAAAAAGATGAACAAATAAATAATGAAAATTATGAAATAAAAGAAGTTAAGTCAAAGTTAGCAATAAGACAAATAAATGCAGAGGTTTATTTAAAGGAAAATGGTATAGAAACAAGAAATGAACAAAAAGTTTTAGAGGATGGTACAATTATAAGTTATGATCCATATAAAAGAAATGGAAAATGGAGAAAAGTATATGTAGTAGAAATTATATACTTAAATAGACCATTTGGGCAGACAAGAAAATACTATATTGATTCAACCACAAAAGAGGTTGTAGGTGGAGAAGATATATATGATTTACTTAAATTAGGTGAGCCTGTTAGTACAGAAGGATAAAAAATAAAAAAATACTATATAAAAAATTGTATAGTATTTTTTTGTTTTATTAAAACAAACATTGAAAAGTTATTATGTTTGTGATAATATAACCAAGAATAAACCAAAAAGGAGAGAATAAAAATGGTAAATAAAAAAATAGAAATAACTGATTTAAAAGACATGTTAAATAAAACTAAAAAAGCATATGGATCAAGACCTGCATATAAATTAAGAACTAAAACCCCAGGAGAATACCAAGAAATAACACATAAAGAAGTAAGAGATATGGTAGATTGTTTAGGAACAGCTTTGGTTTCACTATTAAACTTAAAAGGAAAAAGAGTAGCAGTAATAGGAGAAAATAGATATGAATGGGAAGTTGCATATTTATCAGTTGTAGCAGGAACTGGAATAGTAGTACCTTTAGATAAAGCACTTCCAGAAAACGAATTAGATAGTTTAATTAGACGTTCAGAAGTTGATGCAATATTTTATTCAGAAAAATATGAACCAATATTAAAAAAATTAGCAAAAGATGGAACAACAAAATTAAAACATTTGATATCAATGGATGCAAAGGAAAATAAAGATGGAGTATATTCATTTAATGAATTAATACAAAAAGGTAAAAAATTAATAGAAGATGGAGATATTGCATTTATAGAAGCTGAAATAAATCCAGAGGAAATGACAGAAATATTATTTACATCAGGAACAACAGCAAAATCAAAAGCAGTAGCATTATGCCATAGAAATTTATGTGAAAATTTAATGGGAATGAATGATGTTTTATATAATTTTACATCTGAAGACAAAATGCTTTCATTTTTACCTGTTCACCATGTATTTGAATGTACAGCAGGATTTTTATTATCTTTATATAAAGGAATGTGTACATCATTTGCAGATGGTCCACGCCATATTGTAGAAAATTTAAGAGAATATGGAATTACATTTATGGTATGTGTTCCAGCATTATATGAAATAATGTATAATTCAATATTAAAAAAATTAGAAAAAGCTGGAAAACTAGAAGCGGTAATGGCATTGGTGGAAGCACATAAAAATGACACAATGGAACAAAAGGCAAAAATATTTAAAGACATACATGATATATTTGGAGAAAATATAAAATTATTAGTTAGTGGTGCTGCAGCATTAGATAGTAAAGTAGAAGAAGGATATAGAAACTTTGGAATTAATTTAGTGCAAGGTTATGGACTAACAGAAAGTTCTCCAGTTGTATGTGTAAATTATTTCCCAGGAAAAGATGAAAATAAACATAGATGTGGAACAATAGGAAAAGCTTTGCCAAAAGTACAAGTAAAGATTGAAGAACCTAATGAAGAAGGAATTGGGGAACTTATGGTAAAAGGGCCAAATGTTATGATGGGATATTTTGGAGATGAAGAAGCAACTAAGGAAACTATAGAAGATGGATGGCTTCATACAGGAGATTTATGTTCAATAGATAAAGATGGTTATATTTACATTTATGGAAGAAAGAAAAGTGTAATAGTATTAAAAAATGGTAAAAATATCTTTCCAGAAGAAATGGAAAATTTGGTAAACAAAATAGAAGGTGTTCAAGAATCTATGATTTATTCAATTCTTAACAAAGATGCAAAAGATGAAAGCGATATTAGAATAGCAGCTAGAGTAGTATATGATAAAGACATTATGAAAGAAATGTATAATACAGAAGATGAAAAAAAAAGAAATATATGAAATAATTAACAACAAAATAAAGAAATTAATAAAATAATGCCTTTATATAAGTCAATAAGGGGATTAACTATTACACAAGAACCATTATTTATTAAAACTACAACTGGTAAAATAAAAAGACAAGAAAATTTGAAATTTTTAAATAAGTAATAATTAATAATAAAAAAGCAAAACTTTTATAGTTTTGCTTTTTATATATTACAAAATAGCACCTAGAACTAATATACCTAAATTATCATTATAAATTTCATCAAATTGAGAAATAGGCAAAGGATTTTCTCCCAAACCAGCTTCTATAGTATAACCAGGCTTATTAAAGTTTTGTATAAACCAATCTTTATAACCTGCAAAACTCGAGTTATATGGAGTGGCTGATAAAGTGTAACCACTAGAATTAGCAAATGCTGTACCAATTTTAAAACTATTTTGTGGATTGTAGTTTTGGAACTGCCAATAAATTTCTTGACCTTGGGTATGATATGCAATTACTAATCTAAAGTTATGTAATAAAGTAAAATTGTATATTGTTAAAGCTTCTGGTTCTGTAAGCGGACCAAAACCAACAAAATCACGTGGACTAGGACTAGTAAAACCTTGAAGATATTTTATTTCTTTAGCTTGTTCCCATCCGAGCTGGAAATTGTAAATTTAAATCAACACCTCTAATATTAGCTTTCCAACCAGAAGAAAATGGAATATCTGGATAATTATTTGCTATAGATTTTGCTTGGTTATATGCAGAAGAAGATGGTAAAATATTTCCTGTAACTAGGTCAACTCCATCAGGATTTACCATAGGCATAATAAAAATAGAAACATTATTAAATAAATCTCTAACAGAATAATTATAAAGCTTACCATTTTGAACATAAGCATTTGCATAATCTTCAACAAATTTCATAAGTACTACACTTGTAATCCATTCATTAGCATGAATAGAGGCAGAATAAAAAACTTTTTTGGTTCCTTTTCCAAGCTTTATAACATAAATGTTTTTTCTAAGAACACTTAAACCAACGGACTGAACATTTAAAAAAGGAAAAGTTCGTACTAATGAATTTAAATTTTGTCTTAATATAGTAGAATTATAATTAATGTTAGTTGGAACAATACTCATTAAAAATCACCCAATAAATAATATGCAAATAAAAAATAAATGTTAAAAAAAGATTGATAAACATTTTTCTTTATGCTAAGGTTATAAAGGTGAAAAAAATGAAATTTAAAGATGGAAAAAATAGATGCAAATGGTGCAATCAAAAAAAAATGATTTATATATAAAATATCATGATGAAGAATGGGGAGTACCAAATTTTGAAGAAAAATATTTATTTGAAATGTTAATATTAGAATCATTTCAAGCGGGATTATCATGGAAATGTGTATGAAACAAAAGAGAAGAATTTAAAAAAGCATTTGATAACTTTGATATAAACAAAATAATTCAATATGATGAGAAAAAATAAAAGAATTGATAAACAATGAGAAAATCATACGAAATAAATTAAAAATAAAAGCAGCAATAAATAACGCAAAAATTTTTAAAAATATACAAAAAAATATAAAACATTCTATAATTATTTAGCAACATATACAGGAGGAAAAATAATTTATGAATTAGATAAAACAAGTTCAAAACTATCAGATGAGATTTCAAAAGATTTAAAAAAACAAGGGATGAAATTTGTAGGGACAACAATAATTTATTCTTATTTGCAAGCAGTAGGAATTATAAACTCACATGAAAATAATTGTTATTTAAATAATAAAAAATAGCGATAGACAAAGTAAAAGATAAATGATATAATAAAAAAGTATTATATGGGGATGTAAATGGTTTCGACATTACATTAGAAGTGCATATAGCAAGTAGTGGATTCTCGTTGGCCACTATAAAAACGAGAAATTAAATATAAACGCTGATAATAGAGAATTAGCATTAGCTGCCTAGGTGCGGCTACGTTTTATAAAATAGTCCCACGGATTTTATAAAACGCCAAAACAGTGGGAAACAAAGCTGCTTTTGCTTTTAAAGTAGTGGGTAATTAAAAAGCTATATTTAAATTAAGCCTGTTTATCGGCGTAATTTAAATGAAAATAAAAGATAAAATAAACTTGTAGAAGTGTGCATGGAAAATGTTATGGACAGGAGTTCGACTCTCCTCATCTCCACCAATATGCGTTTTCGTCGAACCATTTGAAATGCTACTGTTTGTAGCGGAGCACAGTGTGCTCCATAATCAAGTTGGTTTGATGTAAAACAGAAAGCGAATATATCCCACCCACCCATACGTAATCCTACAGTTTTAGCTACTCTGAATACGGAAGGGGGAAAGTTACAACCTTAAAGGTAAAAAATAGCCTCAAAATATTGAAATGAGGAGGTTTTTGTGATATGATTCGTGTAGTTAAAAGAGAAATTGCGATTGAGAAAGAATTACGTTCTAAGATTGAATGGGCTTGCACTTTTAGTAATTGTGTACCAAAGATAAAGAATGGTAATTTGAGAATGGTTGAGAAAAGCAATATTGCTTATGTTGAACCGCATTGTGTTGTTATTAAGGATAAGTTGTTTTTATTCTTTAATGAACATGAGTATTTTTACATAGGTAGTTTGGCTAATAAATATCCACTCTCAAAGCTAAGAGATTTTATCAGTGGTGACTAATACTAGAAGTTTTCTTTTTTTCAGCAGGTAATTTAGCAGTTTAATTATAAGATTTTTTGAAGTGTTAGTTAGCATATAGGCTTTCTAGCACTTTTATTTTTATATTAGGAGGTTTTAAATGGAGAATTATTTAGACACTCGAACAGTAGAACAAGAGAAGATTGCAGGAGTTTACATTAGGGTTAGTACAGAAGATCAAGTTAGGGAACGGATTTAGTTTAGGAGAGCAAGAGGAAAAGTTAAGGTAGTTATGTAAGTATAAAGGTTTTGAAATATTTAAAGTGTATAAAGATGCTGGTATATCGGCTAAAGATATGAAGCATAGACCAGCTTTTCAACAAATGTTGGAAGATATGAAAAAAGGTTTGATTAATTATATTGTAGCTTATAAGTTAGATAGGGTAACAAGGTCAGTTCGTGATTTGGAAATATTAATTAGCACTCTTGAGGAAAATCATTGTTATTTAATTTGTGATAGAGATGATGTTAATACATCTACTGCAAATGGTAGATTTTTTGTAAGAATGTTGACTGTATTATCACAGCTAGAAATTGAAATAGTATCTGAAAGAACAAAGTTTGGTTTAAATGGTGCTATAAAGGCAGGTCATGTTCCAGGGCAATGTCCATTGGGATATTATAGAGATAAAGATAAGACTTTAAAAATTGATAATGCGACTAAAGATATCGTTATTAGAATATTTGAAATGTATTTGGAGGGTAAGAGTTATCAAGCAATTGCTAATATTCTAAATAAGGAAAAGGTTTTATATCCAGAAAAGAAACGTTGGATTGATTCGACTATTGATAGGACTATAAATAACAAGATTTATATGGGAGACTATGAAAGATACAAGTATGATAGTAGTAGAGAAACAGAGTTATATATGGATGTTGTACCACCTATTATAACAAGAGCTATGTGGGAAGAAGTACAAAATCAAAAGGAGAAAAATCAAAGAGCATATTGTAGGAATAGAGTTTATATATTCTTTCAAAAATTGGTATGTCCTAAATGCGGCAAGATAATGACTTGCAAGGGTTCTGGTGGAAAGAAAACTAAGTATATGTATTATTTCTGCGATAATTGCAATTTGTATTATAACGAAGATGAAATTGAATATTGTTTGATTGATTATATATTAGATTTGGTGGAGTATGATTTTCATGTTAATAAATACTTTTATCCAATTCTTGCGGAAAAGAAAGATGATGAAAGTAAGAAGATTACTGAGGAAATCAACAAGCTTCAGCAACAGAAGGATAGATTGAAGAAAGCATATATGAATGGCATCCTTGAAATGGAGGATTTTTCAGAAGATTACAAGCTGATTGAAAGTAAGTTGGCTGTATTAGAAAATAAAAGAATTGACGCACTTGATTTTGATAAAGAGGCTTTTAATCCTCAACATCTAATGGCTGAAAGAGATATTGAAAGAGAAAGATTGACTGAGCATGAGATGTATAAAGATGTTTTACTAAAATTGTGGACTATGAAAAGCAAAGATGAAAAACAGGCTTTTATATCTAAGTTTATTGATACTGCTACTTTAAAGAAAAATGAAGATGGTAGTTTCGAAATTGTAAAAGTTAATTTTAGAAGTAGCTTTATTGAACAAATAGACAAGCTATATGCTAAAGGTATTGTAGATTTTCCAAATATGATTGAAAGAGATGGTAAACTTGAAGATGTTAAAGTTAGTGTTAATATGAGTAGTAAACAATTAGAGGATTATTTAAGTACATTGAAAAAAGAATTAGATGTTAGTTACTTAGATTTGGGAGAGTATTATTTTCACGATGATAAGATTGATGAGAATTATGACTCTAAAACTCAAGTTGCAAAGATTAGAAATAGAGCTATTGAGTTTAAGTTAAAGAAGAATCAGAAAGTAATAAGGCTTGTTGCTACGAAAGAGTTTAAGAATTTCATGGCTAAGCCTGAGGGAAAATTGCGATTGGGATTGGTTACACATACTACATCGAAGAAAAAGAAGAAATGATTGCTTAAATAAAAATTGTAAAATTTTATTTAAACAATCAAACTAACAAGCCACATATTTTTTGAAATTCAAACCCAATTTATATTTTTGGATTGGTAAATATAAATTTGGTGGCAAGTTAGTTATTGCAAAATATCTGGTACGAGCAAGGCTTGGACTGATGATTTTGCAATATAAATTTTATCTTTCTAAGATAAAATTTATAGCCTCGCAGAGCCCCCGAGTTTTGATAGAATGTCAAAACTCATAGGGGGTTAGGAATTTTGACAAAGTCAAATTCCTGGCATACGAAAAAGACATAACGGAGGTGCAAGAAATGAATGAAGAATTAGCTTATTCTATCCATCTTGGCAGTGATAAAAATAAAACTGCTAAAGCAAAAGAAATTGCAAAAAGTAATCCATCAGGAGAAACTTCATTTTCAAATAATGGAATACAAAATGCAACTCAGCTATCAAAAGTAAATAAACACAACTTGAGAGATTATGATAAAAACCGAGATGAAATTTATATTGTATATGGAACAGATAATTTATATAAAGATGTGCAGAATTTATACTTGCAGGAGTTTGAGCAATCAAGATTAGAATACAATGAGAAGCAAACTCGTGAAGACAGAAAAATAGACAACTACTTCAAACATATCTCTAATAGCAAATTATGGGACTTGGCTTGTGAGTTTATAATTGAGCTTGGAGATTTAGAGTTTTGGAATGATAAAGATATGAATTACAGAATGAAGATGGTTGACGTTTATAAGGAACAAGTAAATGATTTAATGAAAGTTGTACCAGAGTTTAAAGTAGCAAATGCTGTAATACATTTTGATGAAACTTCTCCGCATATGCACTTGGTTGGACTTCCTATAAGTGATAATAACAAGCGTGGTATGAAGAAGCAGGTTGCTAAATCAAAAATATTTACAAAGGAATCTTTGAAACGAATACAAGATGAAATGAGAGCTTGTTGTATAAAGTCTTATAATAAGCATTATGAAAAAGCTTCTTTACTTAAACAAAAGAAAAAAGGCAGAAATCAAGATATTAACACTAAAGATATGGCTGGTTATAGAGAAATAAAGAAACAGATTGAGAAGAAAGAACAGAAACTAGCTCAAGCAAATACTCAAACTAAAAAGCTTGATAATGCTGGTAAAGATATAAATGTGATATTGGACAACTTAAAGCCTACTAAACTAAATAAGAATAATATGGTTATTTCGCATGAAGATGTTGATAGAATAAAAAAATTCACTGATGATGTACAAGATGTCACTCAAACAGTTAGAAGCGTAAATGACTTGAATATGGCTATTAGAGATTTTGAGCATAGTTCTTTTGAAATCGATAAAGAAAATCGTTCTCTTAAATATGAGCTGGAGCTAAAGGATAATGAAATAGAAAATTTAAAAAGTGAATTATCAACTAAAGACAAGATTATTGGTAAGTTACAATCAGAAAAGGATAAACTAAAAGAAGAACTTAATAAGTTTAAAGGCTTCTGGCGTAGCTTGATGAAACATTTTCAAAATAAGATTGGATTTGATAAAGATGAGAATTATAAAAATGTCAGTGAGGATTTATACAGAAAGGGTATCTTTGATGACAATGACAGAGAAATTGCAAAAGATCCAAGAAGAAAAATTCTAACTAATGAAGAACTTGAAGAAATACGAGTTAAAAAAAAAGAAAGAATAGACATGACTTTAATTTAAATTAAAGGAAAAGTTAAAAAAGTTAAGTTGAGACGGTAGTATTAATACTGAAATACACGATAGTATTGGAAAAGGGTATTTGAAAGTTTGTAAAAACTTTCAGATGCTCTTTTTCCAATATATAACAACTGAATATATTTTAATACTAATAAAAACTATTTTTGTTTTTGATTATAAAACTTAATTAAATCCAATATAATTTGTTGATTTTCTTTTGACAAAGAGTAAAAAGCAGATAATTCTATATTGTTTGTTTCTATATCAAAGTAGATGTACTCGCTTAGTAAATCATTTGGGGTCAAGTTATAAATATTACAGAGTTTTATTAAGGTATCAATACTTCCTTTTGTTTTATTTCGTTCGATGTCGCTTATATATCGAGGTCCTAAGCCTAGATATTCAGAAACCTTTTCTTGAGTTAATCCTAAAGATTCTCTGGCTCTTTTTAATTTTTGACCGAAATTTACATTTTGTTTAGATTTTTTATTATTCATTTAATCACCTTTTATAAATATATAATATTATTTAAAAAACGAAAATGAGCTTATATACGAACTATGTCGGAAAAATATTTGCGTATAATTAGATAGTTCTAGTATTATCAAAAGAAAATAAAATATTCATGGCAGTATAAATGACAAAATTCGACAAAAATATATATTTACATAAATAATATGCTTAAAAACGAGATAATGTGGATAAAACATTGACAAATCGCAGAAACACTAGTATAATCATGAAAAATAATTTAATAAACAAGGATGTTGATAACATGGAAAGAAGTAGTAATAGTAAAAAATTAAATATAGATGTAAAAGCAGTAGAATACATATTGCTATTATTTTTTATGCCTGTTTATTATTTTTTTAGTTAAGAATAAGATTACAATTATGTAGTTTTATTCTTTTTTTATAAAAAGGGTTGATGTTGTATTATAATTATTATGTTTTCTAAAGAAAAAGATTATTAATTATGAACAGGGAGGTAAAACATGGAAGAAATATTGGATATTTACGACGCAAACAAGGTAAAAACAGAGAAAAAGCACATAAGGGGAAATGATACATTAAAAGCAAATGAATATGTTGTAGTTGTTGAGACACTTATATTAAATTCAAAAGGACAAATTCTATTAGGACAAAGATCAGAAAATAAAAAGAGAAATCCTTTAAAGTGGGAAACTACCCAAGGTTCTGTAAAAAGCGGTGAGGATAGTAAGATTGCTGCGATAAGGGAATTAAAAGAGGAATTAGGAATTGAAGTATCTGAGGGAAACCTAAACTATGTACAAACATTAAAAGATGATGATGAACATATTTTTAAAGATATGTTTTGGGCTAAAAAAGATATTGATATAAATCAGGTTAGGTTTACAGATGGTGAGGTGGTAGATGCTAAATGGGTCGATATTAATGAATTTAATAATATGAGCAAATTAAATCAGCTAGCAAGCAATATGGATTTTGATCTTGATAAAATAAAAAATATAAAATTTTAAATTTGAAAAACAAAGGAAAATAGTAATAAGAAACACATAAGATAGTACAAATATAAATAATAAGAATGGAGAAAAGAAATGAAAAATGTGTTTTTTATAGTGGGACCACATGGAGTTGGTAAAACATATGTAGTAAGTAATATAAAGAAAGTAACAGATGTACAACATATAGATTTAGGACCATTAATAAGAGAAGCTCATAAAGTTTTTGCACCTGGTATAACATTTCAAGAATGGATTGAAAAAGGTGAAAAACAATATGGAAAGAATTTTACAGATATAATATTGTGCAAACAAATAGAACGTTTAACAGGTGGAGAAGAGAAAGGGATAACAATAATAACAGGAAGTAGGTCGCTAGAAGGAATAAAATTTATTACTGATAGATTTCATATAGATAGACCTAGAATTATGTATATTACAGCACCGTTTGAACAATTAAAAAGTAATTACGAAAGACGAGAAAAACTTGATTTAACAGATGAACAATTTAGAATGATTTTACAAGCTGAAAAAGATATGGGGCTAGGACGTCTAGAAGAATATGCTAAACAACATTGCTTGTATTTGCAAAATGATAATACAGATAATTTTGTGGAAAAAATACAAGAATTTATTATACAAGGTAAAGAGAAAAGAGGTAATGAAAAAATGAAAAAGAAATTAATTTATTTAACAACAAATCCACATAAAGTAGAAGAGGCAAACGAGTTCTTTTCAAAAAAATATGGATTTGGAATAGAAATTGTAAATCCTGATTTTGAAATATTAGAAATACAGGCTAAAACATGCTCAGAAGTTGCTGCTTTTAGTGCAAAATATGCTGCGGATAGACTAGGATGTGCAGTATTAAAATCAGATAGTGGGCTATATTTAGATGCGTTAGGGGGATTGCCAGGTCCTTATAATCATTATTTTGATAAACAAATTGGAGTAGAAAAATTTTTACAATTACTACAAGATGAAAAAAACAGAAAGGCAAGGTTGGAACATTGTTTTGCATATTGCGAACCCGGAAAAGAACCTATCGTTTTCTCAGGAGGTGGAACAGGAACAATAGCTTATGAAGCAAGAGGAGAAAGAGGAAGATGGCATGATAAATTTTATATACCAGATGGTGAAACCAAGACTTTAAGTGAATTGAGAGAAGAAAACTATGAGCGTGAAGCAACATTTTGGGGTGATGCAAAAGATCAATTTGCAAAATGGTATAGAGAAAATGTCCTTGAAGAAGATTTAGAATTGTAATAAAACATGTTAAATAATTTCAAATTGACTATAAAAGGAGAGGATAACTGTGATAGATAGATTTCCAACATTTAAGGCTGGACATATTTTTAATAAATATCCACACATAATAGATGAAAATTTAAAATTAAAATACGATAAGATAAATTTGGAATATCCTTGTAGAATGGATGCTATGGCCATAAATCCAGCAGCTGTGTGTTATAACGATAATTTAATATTTACACCTGGGGAAGTAGTCGTTTCATTAAATAGAAAAATAAAAGTTAGTGTGGAAATTATTTCTGAAACAGGGGGATTGCTAGAAATTTCTGATAGAACCCAAAGAAAAGTATTGATAAAGCATGCTTATAAAATTATGTGTACTACTTTAAAAGTCAATCCTTCGGTAAGAATAGATGTGGATTCATCAGAAGTTATAAAGCATTGTGGCTTTGGTTCAAGCAGTTCAACAATAGCTGCAGTGTCATCAGCTATAAATGAATTGTATGGTTGCCCTGTACCAAATAAAGAATTAATAAAATTTCTGGCTAGCAATCATGGAGAAGAGATAACTGATGAAAATGAAGAAGAATTAAAATTGGTACAGTGCATTGGTGGTGGAGCGACAAATGGATTAACTGAGGACGGAATAATAATAATTGCGGGTAAAGCTACATCGATTGCAAAGCTAAAATATGAATCAGATGTATTAATAGGAATACCAAAAGATTTTAAGACTAAAAATGCAGATGAATTAATGAAATTGGAAGAAGAAAACTTATGGAAGTTTAAAAAGACAGGGGATGAATATGCAGAGAAGATTGCTTATAAATTACTACATAGGGCATTGCCAGATCTTTGTAATGGTAGTATTAAAGAATTAGCAGATATAGTTTTTGATTATAGGTTTAATATGGGAAGTATTGAAAACTGTTCTTTTGTATATGAGAAAATGATTGAACAAGCCAAAGAATTAAGAAAACTTTATGAAAATGGAAACTGCGAGTTTTTAACATTATCATCTGTGGGACCAGCATTTATGGCTATGGTAAAAGACGAGAAACAAAAAGAAATATGCAAAGAGACTATGGAAAACTTGGAAATGAATGTAATCGAAACTAGTATATGCAATAGCACATATGAAGTTACAGATAAAAAAAAGTAAAACAATCTTTTGGCAGGATGAAAAAAAGCCATTCAATTTATGCAGATGCCACTTTCTAAATATATAGTTAGTGAAATTAACGAAATTTTAGAAAATAAACAAGTACAAAAGGCAATAGATGTAGGATGTGGAGGCGGAAGGTATTCAAGATATTTAAAGCAAAAATGTATTGATGTTTTAGCTGTTGATAAATATAAAGAAATGGCTGTTTCTTTAAAAAGAAGATAACATTAGTTTTATGCAGGCTAATATGGATAATATTCCTGTTAATGATGATAAATTTGAACTAATACTATCTATTGGAGTTATTCATAATGCTATCACAAAAAAAGAGTTTATAGATACTATAAAAGAATTCTATAGAATATTAAAAAACGGCGGATATGTTATTTTATCAGTATTTACAAATGATGTAATTACTGATGATTTAAAATACGTAAATGATGGTGTATATGATGTTTTAAACAGACCTTCCATGGTATTGCTTTCAAAAGATGAAATAAATAAAATAATTGAAAATATAGGATTTAGTATAGATAAAAAAGTGGATGAACATATTACAGATGTAGGAATAGGAAAAAGAAATGTATATACAATCAGACTTAGAAAATAAACCTTATAAAATTTCTAAAAGAAATTTTTTAGATGATTACGCACACTATACTTCAAATGAGGTAGATATGACTTTGTCTGGAAAATATCTGTATAAATATCCTAAATTTACAATTGATTATTCAGACTTTTCTAAATATCCTACGCATAGCATAGTAAAAGATTTGATAGGAATAATAAAATCAACACAAAATATTAAAAAAAGAGAAGTTGTAATTGGTACTGGAGCTAATGGAATTCTCCAAAATATTGTTAAAATTTTATTTAAAGAAGGTGGAAATTTAGTAACTCCATTTTTGACATTTAATCAACCAGAATATGCAGTTACCTCAATGGGAGGTTTTACTAAAAGAGTCTTTATGGCAAGCAACGGTAACATAAGTATTGATAATATTATAAAGAGTGTAGATGATGATACAAAAATGATATATTTATGTAATCCTAATAACCCTACTGGAATGTTGATAAATATGGAGGATATAAATTATATTGCCGATAATGTAAAAGCCTATGTTATTGTTGATGAATCCGCCATAGAATTTTCAAATAATATAAAAAAATCTGAGCTAGATACAAAAAATAATATTATTATAGTAAAATCATTGTCCAAAGCTTATGGAATTGCAAACCTAAGGGTTGGATACATGATATGTTCGGAAGAATTTAAAAAATTGTATGAAGAAAATATAACTGTTAATGAAGTTTCTGGGATTTCATGTTTATATGCAAAAAAAGTTCTTTTAAGTAATAATTATAAACAAAATGTTAGACTTATTATAAAAGAACGAAAGCATATAGAAAAGAATTTAGAAAAACTTGGGTTCGATTTTTATGAAAGTCAATCAAACGTTTTATTTTCTAAAACAGAGTTAAACGAAGATATTATAGAAAAATTTAACAAAAATGGTATTTCTGTTATGTTTGTTAAAGATGAATACGAAAAATTACATTTTAGAATAGCTGTTCAAGATAAGAAAACTAATAATGTTTTTGTTGAACGATGTAAAAATCTTATAAAGGGGTGATAGTGATGATGAAATTATCAGTAGCTACAAATTTTGATGATAAATTAATAGAAGAACTAAAGAAATATCCTGTATATGAGGTTTATGGTAAATTACAAGAAGATTATATTGGAGGAGGGAGACCATCTAATACATTAAAGTCAGTTGATAAAACTAGATTAGAAGAGCATGTAAAAAAAGTTAGAGATTCAAATATAAAGTTTAATTATTTATTAAATGGGGCATGTTTGGCTAATAAAGAGCAAGATGTAGAATGGCAGAAAAATGTAAGAGAATTTCTTGATTATTTAAAAGAAATAGGTGTTAATGCATTAACGGTAACAAATCCATTTTTATTACAAAATTGATTTATATAAAATAGTTTGATAATATATAAACTAAGTCGATAAATAAAAGGAGCAAAAATGGGAAAATTAAATATATCAAAATTTAATAAAATATTTCCGTGGTATAACGGATTATCATCAGATTTACTATTTTGGGTAGCAATAGATACATTATTTTTAACAGTCGTAAAAAAATTTAATGCAGCTCAAATAGTATCATTAACAACATTATCAATGATAACATGTATAATATTGCAGGTTCCACTATTAAAAATAATAAAAAATTGGAAATACAAATTCAGTAAAATTAGGAACACTATTTTTACTAATATCTAGCATATTATTGACATTTGGAAAAAATTATATAAGTATAGTTTTAGGAAAAATATTTTACGAAATGGCATTCACATTTAAAAATATGGCAAATGCTATATTAAAAAATAATTTAGAATTACAGCAAAAAAGTGAGGATTATATAAAAATACAAACTAAATCAAATACTATATATGCCGTGGTAACAATGATAATTTCATTTGTTGCAAGCATATTATTTAATTTTAATAATTATTTACCAATGATTTTATGTATTTTATTTTGTTTTATATGTTTTATTTTATCTTTTTATATAGTTGATATGTCAAAATATGATAAAACTGCAAAAAAAACAGAGGAGAAAGTTAAAAATAAAGTAAAATATAACAAAATAATCATAATGTTAATTATTTCATATGGTCTATTTTACCCAATTGTAAATTCTGGGCAATCAAATGGAAAACTATTTATACAACAGGAATTGCTATTAAAATTTAGTGTTGAAAAAACATCATTAATAATAGGAGCAATATTATGTGTGTCACGTATTGTTAGAGTTATTTCTAATATGGCATTTAATAAAATACATAGTAAATATAAAGAAAAAGTAGGCTTTATGTTACCAATTTTGTTAATGGTGTCAATTTTTTTGATGATAAGTGGTTCAATGATTAATAATTTTATTATATTAAAATTTATTATTATGAGTTTGGGCTATGTAATTATATTATTTATAAGGGACCCATTTAAAGTATATATACAAGATTTGGCATTAAGAAATGTTAATAATGAAGAGCAGCAAACATTATTAACAACAATGGAGCTATCAAGAAAAATCATAAGAACAATGATAAGCTTAAATTTTACAATGATTTTATTAAATAATCCAATGAAGGTGGTAATGGTAATTTTATTTGGATTATCAATTATAGAAGTATTAATAAGTATAAGATTATATAAAATGATTTTAAATATTGATAAAATAGAAAAGAAAAAAAGAAAAAATATATGTAGAAGAAGTATAGACAATTAAATTTAAAAATGATAGAATATCAAAAATTATATAAAATATGGAGGAAATATAAAATGGAAGAATTTGCAACATTAGAAAAAGTAAAAGAATTATTTGAAAAGGTTGATTTTATAGGAGAAGAAAATTGCTTTATTTATGCATTAACAAATACTCAAAAACCTGCGCCAAGTGGACTTTTAGGAGGAATGGTAGCGGGAATGGAAGCTGCACAAAAAAATAGAGGATGGTCTGGCTATTTAATAAATAAAACAGAAAAAGGAATTGGATTAATACCTTTGAAAAGCAAAAGTACATTTGTTATTAAACCTGAGAATATGATTCCCCAATTAGATAAGTTTATTCTTATTGATAATGATAATATAGAAAGTGTAAAAATAAAAAAATTAGGATTTATAAGCCCTGTTGCAAAAACTGTTGACATAAAAATTAAAAATGATGAAGATTTTAATTTAGTTGTAAGAAATAAAGAGAAGTTAATTCCATATCATGAGGAAAATTTTGCAAAATTTATAGAAATTTATAAAAATTAAATTTTTGAGAAAAGATTGAAACAAAACCATTTAAATAAATATTTAAAAAAATGTTGCATAATTTTGGGATAAATAGTATAATAAAAAAAAGTAGCATAATAATATTAATAAGAAATATTATTAAAAAAGAGAGGTAAAAAAATGGAATATTTATATATACTAAGAGAAGCTTTAGTATGGATGGTAACAATATTTTGGATATACCAAATGGCAATAAGTGTATGTGCATTAATAAAATTTAAAGATAAACCATTAAAAATAAAAAAAGATCACAGATTTATGGCAATAATACCAGCCCATAATGAAGAAGCAGTAGTAGGAAATTTAATAGAAAGCTTGAAAAATCAAACATACAATAAAGAATTATATGATATATATGTAATTGCAGACAATTGTACAGACAATACAGCAAAAGTTGCAAAAGAGGCAGGAGCAATAGTGTATGAGAGATTTGATAGCACTAAAAAAACAAAGGGATATGCATTAAACTGGTTCCTACAACAAAAAATAGAAGAAGACGCACCATATGATGCATTCTTTATCTTTGATGCAGACAATATAGTTGATAAAAACTTTATAAAAAATATGAATAAAAAATTATGTCAAGGTGAAGATGTAGTCCAAGGTTATAGAGATATAAAAAATCCTACAGACAGTTGGATAACAGCAGGATATGCAATATTTTACTGGACTTTACATAGATTTTATCATTTAGCAAGATACAATATAGGTTTATCACCATTATTAAATGGAACAGGATTTATGGTAAGATTTGATGTAGTAAAACCAAATGGATGGGATACACAAACACTAACAGAAGACATAGAATTTTCATTAAAAAGAATAATAGCTGGAAAAAGATTAGGTTGGGCAACAGATGCAATAGTATATGATGAGCAACCAGTAGGATTTAAACAAAGCTGGTCACAAAGAAGCAGATGGACAGTAGGACATATACAATGTATGCATAAATACACAAAAGATTTAGCGATGGCAGCAAAGAAAAATAAAACATTAATGAATTTTGATGGATTATTATATATTATAGGAAGTATACCAATGTTTGTAATAACATTAATATTATTATTAACAAACTTTGCAATATATGCTGGAACTGGAATGTCAGCAGCAGAGTTAATATGGAATCTTGTAAGATATGTAGTACCAACATTTTTCTTACCAATACTTACAGGAATATTAATTATGGCACTTGATAAAAGACCAATAAAACCAATGATTAAAGGATTGCTATGTTATCCATTATTCTTAGGTTCATGGTTAGTAATAAACTTTAAATGCTTATTTAAAAGAGAAACAACATGGGAAAAAATTGATCATGTTAGAAGCATAAAAATTTCAGAAGTAAGTGATGAAGAAGAAAAAGTAGTAGAAAAAGTTTAAAAAGACTTGCATTTATGCCAAAAATTGGGTATAATATAAAAAGCATAACAAAAACAGAAGAGTGGGAACAAATCCCACTCTTAATTAGTATATAAAACTCTAGAAAGGAGGAGCACTTTATGGCTAGCATAGAGGAAAGAGTGGAAAGTTTAATAAAAGAAAAAATAGAAAAAATAGGTTATGAACTATATGATGTAGAATATAGCAAAGAGGGAAAGAATTATTTTTTGAGAATATTTATAGACAGTAAAAATGGAATTGATTTAGATGATTGTGAAAAAGTAAATAATGAAATAATGGAAGACTTAGACAATGCTAATTACATAAAAGAACAATACTTTCTAGAAGTTTCATCTCCAGGAATAGAAAGAATACTAAGAAAAGAAAAAACATTTAGAGCAAAACATAGGAAATGAAATTGCAATAAAGCTATTTAAAAAAGATGAAGAAGGAAAAAAAGAATATCAAGGAATACTAAAAAAATACACAGAACAAGATATTATAATAGAAGATAATGAGAATAAACAAAAACAAATAAATAGAAAAAATATATCACAAATAAAAACAGTATATAACTGGGAATAAATAAAAGGAGGAATAAAAATGAAAGCAATAGATAATAAAGAATTAATATTATCTTTAGAAGAACTAGAAAAAGAAAGGGGAATAAAAAAAGACTACTTATTAGAAGCAATAGAAACAGCATTGGTTACTGCATATAAAAGAAATTTTGACTCATTAGAAAATGTAAAAGTAGTGATGGATAGACAAACAGGAGCAACACATGTATACAGCATAAAAGAAGTTATGAAAAAAGCAAATGACGATGTATTAGAAATAAGCTTAAAAGATGCCCAAAAAATAAATAAAGACTTAAAAGAAGGTGACCAAGTAGAAATAGAAATTGTACCAAAAGATTTTGGTAGAATAGCAGCTCAAACAGCAAAACAAGTTATAATACAAAAATTAAGAGAAGCAGAAAGAGATATAATTTTTACGGAATTTAATGATAGAAAAGGAGAAATAGTATCAGGGTTAATTCAAAAAGCAGATAAAAACATTGTAGTAATGGACCTTGGAAAACTAGAAGGCGTAATGCCAGCAAAAGAACAAATACCAACAGAAAAATATAGGGTAAATGATAAAATAAAAGGTTATGTATTAGATGTACAAAGAGGAGCAAAAGGAGCACCACAAGTAATTGTTTCAAGAAGCCACCCAGACTTTGTTAAAAAATTACTAGAGTTTGAAATTCCTGAAATATATGAAGGAGTAATAGAAATAAAAAGTGTATCAAGAGATGCTGGTTATAGAAGTAAAGTTGCAGTATATTCTCCAGATGAAAACATAGACCCAGTTGGATCATGTGTAGGACAAAAAGGAGTTAGAATCCAAAATGTAATAAATGAATTAAATGGAGAAAAAATAGATGTAATAGAATGGAATGAAGATCCATCAATATATATATCATCAGCTTTATTACCAGCCAAAATACTTGCAGTAGATATAAAACAAGAAGAAAGATTTGCACAAGTAATAGTACCAGATGACCAATTGTCATTAGCTATAGGAAAATCTGGACAAAATGCACGTTTAGCTGCAAAACTTACAAATTGGAAAATAGATATTAAATCAGAAACACAATTTAGACAAATGTTAGAAGAAGCACAAAGTTCTGATCAAGAAGAAAAAACAGAAGAATAATATAACTTTTTAGCAAGTATACTTAAAATAAAGGAGGACAAATATATGAGACAAATACCACAAAGAACATGCACAGGATGTATGCAAAAAAAGAATAAAAATGAATTAATAAGAATTGTAAAAAATAAAAATGGCGAAATAACAGTAGATAAAACAGGGAAAAAAGAAGGAAGAGGTATATATATTTGCCAATCTATAGAATGCTTAGAAAAAGCAATAAAGTCTAAAAGAATAGAGAAATCTTTTGAAACAAAAATATCAGAAGAAATTTATGAAGATTTAAGAGGTGTAATACTTGATAAATAAAAAATATTAGGATTACTTCGGATTATCTGCAAGAGCCAGAAATGTTGCATTTGGAGCAGATGGGGTAAAAGAAGAAATAATGAAGAAAAAAAAGCAAAATTGGTAATAGTTTCTTGTGAAGCATCTGAAAGAACTAAAGATAAATTTATAAAATTATGTGAAACTTATAATATACCATTAATTATAGATGGAAATATAGAAGAACTTAGCAGAGCAATAGGAAAAGTAAATAAAGCAACATTGGCTATAAAAGATGAGAACATGGCAAAACAAATAAAGAAAATATATAATGGGGGTGAAATTATTGGGTAAGATAAAAATACATGAAATAGCTAAAAAGCTAGGCTTAACCAGTAAAGAAGTAATAAAAAGGGCAAATGAACTAAATATTGAAGCAAAAAAGCCATTTAAGTGGTGTTGATGAAAATCAAGCAAAAAGAATTGAAGATAGTTTTAAAACAAGCAAACAACCAAAAGAGGAAAAAACAAAAAAAGCAAAAGTAGAGGAAGAAAAAGCACCAGTTATTATAAGAAGAGAGGTTATAATAACTGAAGATGAGCCAGCAAAAAAACAAGAAGTAAAAAAACAAGAAAAAAAATCAAATAATGTTGGATTTATAGAAAGAAAACAAAATAAAGATTATAATATTGTTTACAGAAATAAGCCAAATAAACCTATGACAGTTAGTGAATTATTTGGATTAGGTGGGAAAAAAGAAGAAAAGAAGGAAGAACCACCAGTAGTTAAAGAAACTAAAAAACAAGAAAATGAAGGAGCGCAAATAAAAGCAGAAGTGAAAACACCAATAAAGCAAGAAATAAGAGAAGTAAAAGAAATAAAACAAGAAAAATCAAACAATAATTTCCAAAATAAAAATTATGAAAATAGAAGACAGAATAATTATCAAAACAATAATAATAGGAATTTCGATAACAAAGAAAATAGAAGACCAAATAATAATTATAGAAATGGAAGTTTTCAAAATAATAGGAATGGAAATTTCCAAAATAATAATAACAAATTTAATAATAAAAATGGATATGGAAACAATAATAATGCAAATAGATTTAACTCTAAAAGACCATTAGATGAAAAAGGAATTGAAAAAAATATAAAAAATATTATGGCAGAAAATGTTGTGGAAAAAGAGTCTGTAAGAGAATATAACAATAAATCTATTGATAGACAAAAAAATAATAGCAAATTTGATGAAAACAGAAATACTAAAAAACAAAAAAATAAAAAAGGAAATTCAAATAACAATTTTGATGAAGGAAAATTAAAAAGTTTAAAACAAGCAAATAGATTATCTAATATGTTTGATGAACAAGATGGTGGAATGCTTGATTATTATGATTTAACAACACAAAGAGGAAGACGTGGAAAGAAAAAACAAAGTAAAGGTCAAGAAGAAAGAACAAAACAAAAAATATTCCAATTAACTGAAATTACAATTCCAGAGTCAATAACAGTAAAAGATTTAGCAGCAGAGCTTAAGAAAACATCAGCAGAAGTTATAAAGAAATTATTAGGCTATGGAATAATGGCAACATTAAATAATGAACTAGACTTTGATACAGCATTTTTGGTTGCGGAAGAATTTGGAGTTAAGGCTGTAAAAAAAGAAACAGTAACAGAAGAAGATATATTATTTGATGATTCTGAAGATAAAGAAGAAGAATTACAAACAAGACCACCAGTTATTGTTGTTATGGGACACGTAGATCATGGAAAAACTTCACTTTTAGATGCTGTAAGAAAAACAAACGTAATAGAAGGAGAAGCAGGAGGAATTACGCAAGCAATAGGTGCATATAAAGTAAAAGTAAAAGATAGAGAAATAACATTTTTAGACACACCAGGACATGAAGCATTTACTGCTATGAGAGCAAGAGGGGCTCAAATAACAGATATTGCAATATTAGTTGTAGCTGCAAATGATGGAGTTATGCCACAAACAATAGAAGCAATAAACCATGCAAAATCTGCAGGAATTCCAATAATTGTTGCTGTAAACAAAATGGATTTACCAGATGCAAATATAGATAAAGTAAAACAAGAATTAATGGCATATGATTTAGTACCAGAAGAATGGGGTGGAGACACAATATATGTTCCAATTTCTGCTAAAAAGAACCAAAATATAGACCAATTATTAGAAATGGTATTGTTAGAGGCTGATGTATTAGAATTAAAAGCAAATCCACATAAACAAGCTAAAGGTACAGTTATAGAAGCAAGACTTGACAAGCATAAAGGAGCAATAGCAACAATGTTGGTTCAAAGAGGTTCATTAGATGTTGGAGATACAATAGTTGTTGGTTCATCAATTGGTAGAATAAGATCAATGTTAAATGATAAAGGAAAGAAAGTAAAATCAGCAGGACCATCTACACCAGTAGAAATTTCTGGACTTACAGAAGTTCCACAAGCAGGTGATACATTCTATGAAGTAAAAGATGAAAAAATGGCTAAACATTTAATAGAAAGAAGAAAACGTACTCAAAGAGAAAAGGCAATAAATGCAAATACAAAAGTAACATTAGACAATTTATTTAGTCAAATGGAAGAAGGAAAATTAAAACAATTAAACTTAATAGTAAAGGCAGATGTACAAGGGTCTGTAGAAGCTGTAAAACAATCACTTGAAAAATTACAAAATGAAGAAGTAAAAGTAAAAGTAATACATGCTGCAGCGGGTGCTGTAAATGAGTCAGATGTTTCACTTGCTAAAGTTTCAAATGCGATAATTATAGCATTTAATGTAAGACCTATTCCAGCAGCTAAAGAAGCAGCGGAAAAAGATGAAGTAGAAATAAAACAATATTCAATAATTTACCAAGCAATAGAAGATGTAGAAGCTGCAATGAAGGGAATGTTAGATCCAGAATTTGAAGAAAAAATAATTGGAACAGCAGAAGTTAGAGAAACATTTAAAATATCAAATGTTGGAACAATTGCAGGAAGTTTTGTACTTACAGGTAAAATGGAAAGAAATGCAGGAGTAAGAGTAATTAGAGACAATGTTGTTATACATGATGGACATTTAGCAACATTAAAAAGATTTAAAGATGATGCTAAAGAAGTATCAAAAGGATTTGAGTGTGGTATTCAAATTGAAAATTATAATGATATTAAAGTTGGAGATATAATTGAAGCATATGTTATGGAAGAAATAAAAAGATAGGATGTGATAAATATGAATAATCCAAGTAGACAATCAATGTATGGAAAATATAGAGAAAATGTAAAAGAACAAATAAAAGATGAAGAAAAAACATCTAAACAAAAAATGTTAGAAAACCTAGCAAAAAAAGCTGGAGTTAAACAAAAACAAGATGAAGAAGAGAGATAATAGGAGGTATAAAAATGCCAAATAGCAATAGGTTTGAAAGAATAGGTGAAGAATATAAAAAAGAAATAAGCAACATAATTAATTACAACTTAAAAATCCTAATGTTACAGGGTTAATCAGTGTTACTAAAGTAAAAGTAACAAATGATTTAAAATATGCTAAAGTATATGTTAGTATATTAAATTCTAAAAATTTAAAAGAAACTCTAGCCGGATTAAAAAAATCATCAGGATTTATAAGAAGTGAGCTTGCAAGAAGTGTAAACCTAAGAAATACACCAGAAATAATATTTGAATTAGATGATTCAATAGAATATGGAGCAAGAATAGACTCTATACTAGACAAAATAATGAAAGATGTAAAAAAATCAAATGAAAATGAAGAAGAGTAGAAAGAGGGAAGATGTATGACATTAGATGAAATTTTAAAACAAATAAAACAAGCTCAAAATATAGTAATTTTAACACATGAATCACCAGATGGGGATGCAATAGGAAGCAGCCTTGCAATGAAATTAGCATTAGAAAGTTTAGGAAAAAATCCAGATGTAATAATTCCAGAGTATTCTAGAATATTTAATTTTTTACCAGGAACATCTGACATATTAAAAAAGTCAGATGTTCAAAGCTACGATTTAGCTATATCTTTAGATTGTGCAAATTTTAAAAGATTGGTAGGAAATGAACATTTTGAAAATGCTAAAAGAACAATAGTAATAGATCACCATGGAAGCAATAATATGTATGGAGATTTTAACTATGTTAATCCAGTATCTCCAGCATGTGCAGAAATTTTGGTTGGAATGTTTGAATATTATGGCATAGAAATTTCAAAGCAAATAGGTTCATGTTTATTAACAGGAATTATTACAGATACAGGAGGTTTCCAATATTCAGCAACAACAGCAGAGACTTTTGAATTTACTGCAGAATTGTTGCGTAGAGGAGTTAATGTTTCTGACATATATAAACGAGTGTTAAATACTGTAACAAAAGCCAATTTTGAATTATCTAAACGTGTAATGAATAGACTAGAAATATTAGAAAATGGTAAAGTTACATTTACATATATAACAAAAGAAGATGAAAAACAAGTTAATGCTGAACCAGGAGATCATGAAGGTTTAGTAGAGATAGGAAGAAATATAGAAGGTGTTGAGGTTTCTGTATTTATAAGACAAAAAGAAGATGAAGAAGATGTATATAAAGTCTCAATGAGATCAAGTCAATATGTAAATGTTTCAGATGTATGTTTAATGTTTGGAGGTGGAGGTCATCCAAGAGCAGCTGGCGCAACAGTAAAAGGTGATGTCGAAACCGTAAAACAAAAAGTGCTTACAGAGCTTAAAAAAGTATTGTAAAATTAATGCTAGAAATACTAAATATATATTTTAAGTGGAATTGTGGGGACCGTTCAAAAATTCTTCAAAAGTTGATAAACTTTTGTTAGAATTTTTAGAATGGGGATAACGAAAAAATATATATTTAGTATTTTTGGCTTATCTTAAATAAAGTTAAAGGTGAAAATAATGGATGGAATAATTTTAATAAATAAACCTAAGGAATGGACATCACATGATATAGTAAATAAAGTAAAAAAAATACTAAACGAAAAGGTAGGACATACTGGAACTTTAGACCCAATGGCAACAGGAGTTTTGCCATTACTTGTAGGAAAAGGAACATTATGTTCTAAATATTTAATAAATCATAATAAAACATATAAAGTAAAACTAGAGCTAGGTAAAAAAACTGATACAGCAGATACAGAAGGTAAAATAGTAGAAGAAAAAGAAGTAACAAATAAAATGTTAGAAAAAACTGTTATAAAAGAAGTATTAAACAAGTTTTTAGGAAAACAAGAACAAATTCCGCCAATATATTCTGCAATAAAAGTAAACGGAAAAAAACTATATGAGTATGCAAGAAAAGGCCAAACAGTAGAAATAAAACCAAGACAAATTGAAATTTACAGTATAGAGCTACTTAGTATAGATAAAAAACTTAAACAAATAGAGTTTGAGGTTAGTTGCTCTAAAGGGACATATATAAGAAGTTTATGTGAAGATATAGGAAACAAACTTCGGAACTGTAGCATATATGAAAGAATTGCAAAGAATCAAGGTTGGGGATTTTTCTATAACAAATGCAATAAATATTAATGAAATTTTAGGAAATAAAAATTTAAAGCAAATTTTAGAAGATAAAATAATTACAATAGAAGAGCTTTTTAAGCATTGTAAAGAATTAAGTTTAGAAAATAGAAAATTAGAATTATTTTTAAATGGAGTAAAATTAACATATAAATTGAATGATGGAATTTATAGAATATACAATAGTGACAAATTTATAGGTTTAGGAATTGTTGAAAATGAATTATTAAAAAGAGATATAGTTTTATAAAAAAGTCATTAAAATAAAAATCACCTAATATACTTAAATAAAAAAGTATAAAGGGTGGTTTTTATGTATTATATTGAAAATAATGACAAGCCTAGGTTTTTAGAAAGTATGTTTAAAATTATAAAAATAGAAGGAAATAAATTAATATTACCATTAAAAACAAAAAATATTAATAAGAAATATTTAGCAAAATTAGCAAGAAAAACCAAAAAATATTGGACAAGACAAAAAGTAAGAAAATAGTATTAAGTAAAATTCTAAAAGAAAATGAAGAATACAAAAATATTTTGTATACATATGGGTTTGACATAGTAGATGGTAAATGGCTTTTTGAGGTAATATCATGTGAAGTTTTGGATTATATAGTAAATTTAGAAAATATAAAAAAAGAAGATACTGAAATATCTATACTAGTAAATTATATAACTCAAAATACATTAGAAAACATAAAAAAAATAGCAAGACAATATAAAAGATTAAATATAGTTACAAATCATATAGAAAAATTTAAAAAAATAGAAGAAGAATTATATAACAAAGAAGGAATAATGATAATAGTTACTAATAATAAGAAAAAAAGTCTTTCAAAATCAAAAATAATATTAAATATAGACTTTCCAAAAGAACTTTTAAATAAATATAACATATATGAAAATGCAATTTTAGTAAATATAAGAGGAAATATGAAAATAGCAAGAAAAAAAAAGATTTAATGGAATAACAATAAACGATTATGAAATAAAATTAAATAATTTAGATTATTCTCAAATAAACAATAAAAATCAATATAATATAAGAGATATATATGAAGCAAGTTTTTATAAAACAATGCCATATAGAGAAATAGTAAAGCAAATAAATGCTGATAAACCAGAAGTAACAAGTTTATATGGAAATAATGGAGCAATTTCATAAAAATGTTGTAATTTTAAAAAAAAAATATAATATAATAGGGTTGTTAAAATTTATGTAGCAAGGGGGGGACAAAATGGCAAAACACGAATATGAAAAAAATAAAAAAGAAAAAATGGAAAATACAAAAATATACAATACACAAAATAATAGAAAAAAAGCTACGCCTAAAAAGAAAACAACAAAGCAAGGGGAAAAAGATAAAACTAAAAAAATAAATACAGATGAAGTAAACAAAAAAAGTAAAAATGGAAAAAAGGGTAAAAAAGTTAGAAAACATCCTAAATTAATGCTTGCTTTAAAAATATTTATAATAATATTTTTACTATTATGTGTTATAGGTGCTGGAGTAATAGCAGCAATATTTTTTGGAGTATTTGGTGACGATTTTGAAATAACAAAAGAAGAACTAAAAATTGGAGCATCAAACTCTAAAATTGTAGATAAAGATGGTAATGTTATTGCTGACTTAAGTGGTGACGAGAAAAGAAAAGTCATTACATTAAATGAAATGGCAAGTTATTTACCAAAGGCATATGTAGCAATAGAAGACGAAAGATTTTACAGCCATAATGGTGTAGACTTTAAAAGAACAGGTGGAGCAATAATAAATACAGTATTTGGAAAAAGCTCTTATGGTGGAAGTACAATAACCCAACAATTAGTAAAAAATATAACCAAAGATGACGAATCATCAGGACTTGAAGGAATAATGAGAAAAGTAAAAGAATGGGCAAAAGCATATCAAGTAGAAAGAATGATATCAAAAGATCAAATATTAGAGTTATATTTAAATATTTTATATGTTGGAGGGGAAGGCAATCTACATGGTGTTGAATTAGGGTCACAATATTACTTTAATAAAAGTGCAAAAGACCTAGATCTTGCAGAGTGTTCATTCTTAGCAGGAATTAACAGTTCACCAAACTATTATAATCCATATAAATTATATAATGAAAATGATACAGAAGAAAAAAGAGCAGAGAGAATAAAATCTAAATGTTTAACTGTTCTTTCAAAAATGAAAGAGTTAGGATATGTAACAAATGATGAGGAATATAATGCAGCAGTTGCAAAAGTTGAAGCTGGTTTAACATTTACAAAAGGCATTGCTGCAACACAGGCAAGTTCATATTCTTACCATACAGATGCACTTATAGAGCAAGTTATAAATCAGGTTATGGAAGAAAAAGGTGTATCTAGAGAAATTGCTAGAAACTATGTATATAGTAGTGGGCTTACAATTTATTCAACAGTAGATACAAATATACAAACAAGAGTAGAGGCAGAAACAAAAGAAACAAAATATGTTAAGTCTGGAAGAGAAAAAAATACAGATGGAAGTCTAAAAAATGAACATACACAAGCTGCAATGGTTATAATAGACCATAAAACAGGAAATGTTTTAGGCGTATCTGGAGGATTAGGAGAAAAATCAGGAGCAAACTTAAATAGAGGAACACAAAGTGTAAGACAACCAGGTTCTTCTATAAAACCAATAGCAGTTATATCACCTGCAATTCAAGAAAAGGTAATAACAGCAGCAACAGTATATGATGATGTTCAAACACAATTTGATGGAAATTATAAACCAAAAGATGATGGAAATAAATATAGAGGGTTAATAAATATTAGAGATATAATTGCTTATTCTCAAAATGTTCCAGAAGTTAAAATAATGAAAGAATTAACACCAGGAAAGTCAATTGATTATTTAAGAAATTTTGGAATAACATCACTAAAAAAGGCAGAAGAAGTAAAAGATTCTAAAGATCCAAATGCACATGATGAATATTTATCACTTGCCGTAGGTGGAGCAAATGATGGAATTAGTCCACTAGAAATGGCAGCTGCATATGCAGCAATTGCAAATAATGGAGAATATATAACACCAACATTTTATTCAAAAGTTGTTGATGCAAATGGTAATACTGTATTAACACCAAATCAAGAAAGAAAAAGAGTAATATCAGAACAAAATGCTTATATTGTAAAAACAATATTACAAGAACCTGTAAAAAAGGGAACAGCAACATATTGTGCAATATCTGGAATGGATGTTGCAGCTAAAACTGGTACAACAGATGGAAGCAAAGATAGATGGCTTTGTGGTTTTACACCTTACTATGCAGCAGCTTGTTGGTTTGGTTATGATCAACCAGAGGAAGTTTATGGATTTGGAACAAACCCAGCAGGACAAATATGGGATAATGTAATGACAGATATTCATAAAGGTTTGGCATCTGCAACATTTACAAAACCAGATGGGATAGTAAAAGCAACAGTATGTAGAACAACTGGATGTTTAGCAGCAAGTGGATGTACATCTACATATGAAGAAATATTTACAAGTGACAATATGCCTTCAAAATGTGAAGGTCATGGCACACAAAGAATATGTAAAGAGTCAAAATTGCTTGCAAATGAATATTGTCCAGAAACAGAAAGTTCAAATTATGGAGTTGTGCCACCAAAAGAGAAATTAAATTTATGGAAGCCAGTAAATGGTTCAACATCATCAAAAAATCAAATAACAGAAGTTTGTACTATCCATAAAAAACCAGAAGAAAAGCCAAAAGAAAATACAATTAACACAACCAATACAACAAACACAACAAATACTGGAAATACAGGAAATAAAACCAATACAACAAATACAACTAAAAATAATACAGCAACAAATACAAACAAGACTAATACAACTACAAATACTAATGATGGAAATAAAAAACCAACTACTAATACAACAAAAAATGAAACAAAAAAAGATAATAAAGTTTCACAATAAAATTGAATAAAAATAAAAAAAATGCACATACCTATATAAAAGGTGTGTGTATTTTTATGAATAAAGAAAATGATTCCAAAGAATATGGAGAAGATGCAAGCAAATATGGCGAATTTATATTAAGTTATTTTGCATGGCTTAGTCCAGAAGAACAAAAACAAAAAACAGAAAAACTTCAAAAAATAACAAAAAATAATGAAATTGAAAGAAAAAGTTAGTAAAATTAAATAAAATGTAAAAATATGAAATAAATTGACATAAAATAAGAATTGAAAAAAATCTAAAATATTTTATAATTATTAATAGGTCAAAGAAAGTCAAAGTCAAAAAGGAGGTGCGAAATATGAGAGTATCTGATCTTATAGAAGAGTTTATAAAAGATTTATTTGATGAAAATGAATATATTGAAATACAAAGAAATGATTTAGCACAACAGTTTAACTGTGTGCCATCGCAAATTAATTATGTTATATCTACAAGATTTAAACCATCACAAGGATATTATGTGGAAAGCAAAAGAGGTGGTGGAGGATGTATAAAAATAAAAAGGTTAATTTAGATAAATCACAATATTTAATGCATATAATAAATAATATACAAAACGAAATAACATCAAATGAGGTCGATATTTTAATTAGTGATTTTTTGACTTATGGTTTAATAAATCAAAAAGAAGCAAAGCTATTAAAGGTTGCAACTAGTGATAATGTATTAACATTAAGTAAAGATATGAAAGATAAAATAAGGGCAAAAATATTTAAAAATATGTTATTAAATTTAGAATAGTTGTATTTAAGTTTAAAGGAGGAGATAAAAATGTTATGTGATAATTGTGGAAAGAAAGAGGCAAATGTCCATTATTTAAGAAATATAAATGGAATAAAAAAGGAAATGAATTTATGTGAAGAATGTAGTGAAAAACTTGGAATAAATAATATAGGGTTTAATATGCCAATAGATTTTTCAAGTTTTTTTGGAGAATTTTTGGAAGATTTTGCAAATTCAGATTTTATGCCATTAATAGAAGAAAACAAAGAGTTAAAATGTCCAGGCTGTAATTCTACATTTGATGAAATAGCTAGTAAAGGTAAATTTCAATGTCCAAAGTGTTATGAAACATTTGAAAGTCAAATTGATGAAATAATAAAGAAAATACAAGGTAGTAATACTCATGTTGGAAGACTTGGAATGTCAAAGCCTTTAGAAGTAACAAAGCAAGTAAAACATAATAATAAAATAAGTAATAAATTAGAAGAGTTAAAATTGCAACTAAAACAGGCAATAAAAGAAGAAAGATATGAAGATGCGGCAACATTAAGAGATGAAATAAAAAAGATGGAAACAAGTAAAAAAGATAAGTAATGGAGGTAATAGTTATGAATTGGTATATGCAAAGTGGAACAGATTCAGATGTAGTAGTTAGTACAAGAATTAGATTTGCAAGAAATTTAAATGGATTTAAATTTAATTTGCAAAACAAAGAAGAAGTAGAAAGTATGCAAAATAAAATAAAAGACAACCTATATGCAATTGGCTATAACCTAAGATTTTTTAAGTTAAAAGATATGGATGATATAACAAAAATGTCATTAGTAGAAAAGAACTTAATAAGTCCAGAATTTGCACTAAATAAAAATGAAACAGGAGCAATTTTAATAAACGATGAAGAAAATATATCTATAATGATAAATGAAGAAGATCATTTAAGAATTCAGGTATTTAGTTGTGGATTAGATTTGGAAAATACATTAAATTTAGCAATAGAAATAGATGAAAGATTAGGTAAATTATTGGATTATGCAACAAGTAAAAAATATGGTTATTTAACAAGTTGTCCAAGCAATTGCGGAACAGGACTTAGAGCTTCTGTTATGGTCCATATGCCTGCACTAGAAAAAACCAAAAGTATAGAAAAAGTTTTGCGTGCAATTAGTAATTTTGAAATAAATATACGTGGTATATATGGCGAAAATAGTAAAAGTTTAGGAGATATGTATCAAATATCTAATAAAAAGACACTTGGAGTAACAGAACAAGATATAGTAAAGAATCTAAAAGTTGTTGTAGAAAAGATTGTAAAACAAGAAAGAATGGCAAGGAAATTCTTAACAAAAGATAAAATAGAGCTTGAAGATGAAATCTATAGAAGTTATGGAATTTTATCAAATTGTAGAAAAATATCATCTGAAGAAACATTAAAATTATTATCAAATGTAAAGTTAGGAACAGATTTAGGAATATTAAGAGAGATGACAGATTTAAAAGTTCTAAAAATGTATATATATAGCAAACCTGCAAATTTACAAAAATATTTGGGAAAACAATATGATGCAATAGAAAGAGACATAAAAAGGGCAGAAGTTATAAAGCAAATAATTAATAGTAATTAGAAAAGGAGGAGGATTTTTATGACATATAAATTTACAAATAGGGCAAAAAAGGCAATAGAAATTGCAAATGATTTAGCAATAGAATTAGGACATAATTATATTGGAACAGAGCACATTTTGTATGGATTGTCTAAAGAGGGAAGTGGAGTTGCAGCAAAAGTATTAGAAAATCAAGAAGTTGAACCACAAAAAATCTTAGATAAAATAGATGAATTAATTGGAAGAGAAGACAAGACAGAAGAAACATTAGGGTTTACACCAAGAACAAAACGTGTTATAGAAAATGCTTTTATAGAAGCAAAAAAATTAGGCTATAATTATATTGGGACAGAACATTTATTAATAGGAATATTACGTGAAGCAGATAGTATTGCTGCGAGAATTTTATTAGACTTAAATGTAAATATTCCTAAATTATATAATGAAATAATAAAAGTAATAAATGATGAAGAAATTGGAGAAGATGGAACAAATACAAAAAAAGAAACAAGAAGAAGAGGAAGTTATAATCAAACACCAACATTAAATCAATTTGGACAAGATTTAACGAAAAAAGCAGAAGAGGGAAAATTAGACCCTGTAATAGGAAGAAAACAAGAAATACAAAGAGTAATCCAAATATTATCAAGAAGAACTAAAAATAATCCATGCTTAATAGGAGAGCCTGGGGTTGGGAAAACTGCTGTAGTAGAAGGATTAGCACAAAAGATAGTTGCAGGTGATATTCCAGAAATATTAAAAGATAAAAGAGTAGTAACTTTAGATATTTCTGGTATGGTAGCTGGTGCAAAATATAGAGGTGATTTTGAAGAAAGAATAAAAAAGGCATTAAATGAGGTAAAGAAAGCAGGAGATGTAATATTATTTATAGATGAAATTCATACAATCGTAGGCGCAGGAGCAGCAGATGGGGCAATAGATGCTGCAAATATTTTAAAGCCACTTTTAGCAAGAGGAGAAATACAATTAATAGGTGCTACAACACTTAATGAATATAGAAAATATATAGAAAAAGATTCAGCATTAGAAAGAAGATTTAGCCCAGTAAATGTAAAAGAACCAACTCCAAGTGACACAATAGAAATATTAAATGGATTAAGGGATAAGTATGAAGCACATCATAATGTAAAAATAACAAAAGAGGCAATAGAGGCTGCTGTTAAATTATCTGTAAGGTATATAAATGACAGATTTTTGCCAGATAAAGCAATTGATTTAATAGATGAAGCATCATCAAGAGCAAGAATAAAAACATATACAGAACCGGAAAATTTAAAAGAACTTCAAACTAAAATAGAAGAAATTGAAAAAGATAAAGAAGAAGCAGTAAGAAGCCAAAAATTTGAAAAGGCAGCAAGTTTAAGAGATAAAGAAAAAGAATTAAAAGAAAAGTACGAAAAAGAAGAACAAAAATGGAAAAATAAGAATACAAAACAAGTAACAAATATTACAGAAGAAAATATCGCTGAAGTAATTAGTACATGGACTGGAATACCTGTATACAAAATAACTGAAAATGAGAATGAAAGATTAAAAAATTTGGAAAAAGAGCTTCATAAAAGAGTAGTAGGACAAAATGAAGCGGTAGAGGCAGTTGCCAAAGCAATAAAAAGAGGAAGAGTAGGTCTAAAAGATCCAAACCGTCCAATAGGTTCATTCTTGTTTTTGGGACCAACAGGTGTTGGAAAAACAGAACTTTCAAAAGCATTAGCGCAGTGTTTATTTGGAGATGAAAGTTCTATGATAAGAATAGATATGTCAGAATATATGGAACCACATTCTGTATCAAAACTAATAGGTTCACCTCCAGGTTATGTAGGATTTGAGGAAGGTGGACAATTAACAGAAAAAATTAGAAGAAAACCATATGCTGTAATATTATTTGACGAAATAGAAAAAGCACATCCAGATGTTATGAATATGCTATTGCAAATACTAGAGGATGGACGTTTAACAGACAGTCAAGGAAGAACTGTAAATTTCAAAAATACAGTTATAATTATGACATCTAATTTAGGTGCAAGAGTAATAACAGACAAAAAATCACTAGGATTTAGTAATAATGAAAAACAAGAAGATAGTCAAAAAGATTATGAAGAAACAAAAAAAGAAGTTATGCAAATACTAAAAAAAGAATTAAGACCAGAATTTATTAACCGTATAGACGAAATTATAGTGTTCCATAAACTAAATGATGAAGAAATAAGAAAAATAGTAGACATTATGATTGCCGAAGTAGAAAGAAGATTAAAAGAACAAAATATAGAAATTGAAGTAGATGATAGTGTAAAAGATTTAATTGCAAAAACAGGTGTAGATAAGGCATTTGGAGCAAGACCACTTAGAAGAACAATTCAAAATTTACTAGAAGACAAATTAGCTGAGGAAATACTAGATGGAAATATACAAAAAAATAAAGTTACAAAAATAACAACAAAAGACAAACAAATTGTTTTAGCTTAAAATTGCCATTTAAACCCGGAACGGTGGCAATATATTGCCATCGGTTCCGGGTTTAAATGGCAATAAAATAAAAAGGTTACTTTAATAAAATAAAGCAACCTTTTTTATTTTATGATTAATGTGATTCAGCCCATCTTAACATTTTATATCTTTATATTTAGATAAGACTTCATTATATTTTTCATATTCTTCTTCCCATAAAGCACCAGGGACTTTTTCAAATGCATCAAATACTTTTTCTGCTTCTGATAAGTACATTACTTGTTGTATTGCTGACATTGATTGATAATATTTAGCAAATGCATATAATTTATCTAAAATTTGATTTGCTTGGATAAAACTCCAGAAATCTTTTACATTCATACCAAATAATTTAATTTGTAAAATGGCATATGCAATTAAGGCAAATATTGCAAATATTAATATATATAAAACTATAAATATTGTTGTCATTTTAATCACCTCTTCTTTTGAAATTAGCTTTAGTACATTTTTATTATAACATATTTGTAATAAAAATGCAACATTTCTGTAATACAATTGTAATATAACGCTGACACATAAAAACAAGGTTATATTTTTTTCTTTAATTATAATGATATATAGCATTTAATTAAAAAATGTATATTAGCATTATTAAAATAAAATATTATAATTATTAACATTTCTGAATATATTGTGTTATAATAAAAATTATATTTAATTATACAAAATAAAAAAGGTGATTAATATGGAAAAGAGATACGAAATTACTAAGAAAGCTGGAATATATGGAATTATTGGCAATATATTTTTGCTTATAATAAAATCAATTGTAGGTTTTATTAGTAAAAGTCAAGCGATGATTGCAGATGCATTTAATAGTGCAGGAGACATATTTGCGTCATTAATGACATTTATAGGAAATAAAATTGCAAGTGTACCAGGAGATATGGACCATAATTTTGGACATGGAAAAGCAGAATATTTATTTTCCATGTTTATAAGTATTTCTATGATTTTAGTTTCATTAAAATTGTTATATGATTCTGTAATTACACTTATAAATGGTAGTCAATTAGCATTTTCGTGTTTTTTGGTGGTTGTTTGTATTGTAACAATTATAACAAAGTTATTTTTGTATTTTTATACTAAAAAAGGTTATAAAAATACAAAAAACATATTAATAGAAGCTAATATGAAAGACCATAGAAATGATTGTGTTGTTACTACATTTACATTAATATCTACATTATTGACACTAATTAATGTTTATTGGTTTGATAGTGTAGTTGGTATTGGAATTTCCATATGGATTTGTTATACAGGAATAACTATTTTTATGGAAAGCTATAATATTCTTATGGATGTTTCAGTAGATGCAAAAACTAAGGCTAAAATTTTAGAGCTTACGAATAATTATAAAGATATAAAAGATATAAGTGATATAAAATCTACTCCTGTAGGAGACAAATATGTTATTGTTTTAACAATATATGTAGATGGAAATATGAAAACATTTGATAGCCATAAATTAGCAGATAATTTAGAAAAAGATGTAAATAAATTAGAAAAAGTTTATAGGACTATTGTACATGTTGAGCCAGTTTAAAACAAAAAAATACAACCAAATTAATGGTTGTATTTTTTAAAATTATTTGCTTTTTTTATCATCTTTAACGATTTCTTTCATTGCTCCAAGTGAACTTAAAGCATTTGTTGCTTCAAAAGGTATAAATACTTTGTTTGCTTCACCGTCTGCAACTTTTTCTAGAGCTTCTAAAGATTTTAATTGAACTAATTTTTCATCAGGATCAGCTTTTTTAATTGCGTCATATACTAATGCGATTTCTTTTGCTTTGGCTTCTGCCACAGCTTTTATAGCTTGAGCTTCACCGGCTGCACGTCTTATTTTTGCTTCTTTATCTGCTTCTGCTTCTAATATAGAAGCTTGTTTTTTACCTTCTGCAATTGTGATTGCAGATTGCCTTTGAGCTTCAGATTCAAGGATTAAAGCTCTTTTATTTCTTTCTGCGTTCATTTCTTTTTCCATTGCGTCTCTAATGTCAGCAGGTGGAGTAATGTCTTTTATTTCAACTCTGTCTATTTTACATCCCCATCTATCTGTTGCTTCATCAAGAACTACTCTTAGTTTTGTATTGATACCATCTCTTGAACTAAATGTTTCATCTAAATCCATTTTACCAATAATATCACGAATTGTTGTTATTGCAAGATATTCAATACCTTTCTTTAAACTTTGAATTTCATAAACTGCTTTTGCTGGGTCTGTTATTTGATAGAAAACAACAGTATCTATTGTAATTGTAACATTATCTTTTGTAATAACACCTTGAGGTGGAATATCCATTGTTTGTTGTTTTAAGCTTACTACGCTTCTAACATGATCAAAAAATGGAAGAATAATTGTAAGACCAGCATCTGCTACTTTATAAAATTTACCTAATCTTTCAATTATATATACCTCAGATTGTTTAACAATTTTTATTGACATGAATGCTATAACTAATATTATAACAAGTAATATTAATAAAAATGGCATAATAAATTCCTCCTTTTATATATTTTAAATATTAAAAACAAATTATTTTGTTGTAGCTAATTTAACTAAAGATACTATAGCTTTAACACCTGAAATAGAAGCTATTTCTACTTCTGAGTCCTTAGGTATTATTTGACCATTTTCTGATATAGCAGACCAAACTTCACCATTAATTTTTATTTGTCCAGTTTCTTTTATAGGATTTATTTCTTGAACTACTAAAGCAGTTTTCCCAATTATTGAAAAAGCATTTGTTGGTATTGTTTTGGTATTTACAAATTTATTAACCAATGGCCTTGTTGAGAATAATAATATAACAGAAAATATAACAAATATTGCTGTTTGAATTATTATATTAGATGTTATAAAACTTGAAATCATTGCTATTAATGCAGCAACACCTAACCAAAAAACTAAAAAGCCTGCTGTAAAGATTTCTGCTACAAAAAATATTCCTGAAGCTATTATCCAAAATTGCCACATAAAAAAACCTCCTTAAAATAGCTAAACTATATTAATTATACTATAAAAATTGGAAAAAATAAATAGTTAAAGGTAATTTTTAAATTAAATATTATTAAAGGTTGTTTTTTTTTATAAAAAATGATATAGTATGAAAGAATTTTAGTAATCAAAGGAGAAAAATTATTATGATAGTTTCTAATAATAAGGGAATAACTTTAATAGCACTTGTAATAACAATTGTTGTACTGTTAATACTTGCAAGTATTGGTATTGGTGGAGCAATAACAGGAGTGGATGAATCAACAGATCAAAAACTAAAATCTGAATTAAAAATGGTTCAACACGCTGTACTACAAAGATATACTAAATATTCATTAACAAAAGATGAAACTATGTTAGTTGGAGATAAAATTGAAGAAGAAAACTTGGATTCAAATATAACATGGCAAAAACAAGGAAGTTACTATAGAATAAATAATGAACAATTTAAAGAACTAGGAATAACTGATATAAAAGACACATATATAGTAAATTATAAAACAGGTGAAGTATATAATGAAACACAAAAAACAACAAATGATGGAAATATATTATATATATGTGCTGTTGAATAAAAAACTAGGATTGGAAGTGAAATTTTGAACTTAGAACAATTAATAGATAATTTGAATATATCAAAAGAAAAAATAAAGTATAACGAACCAATGGCAAAACATACAAGTTTTAAAATTGGAGGACCTGCACAATGCTTTATAAATGCTGAAAGTGTAGAAGAAATAAAACAAATTTGCAAAGTGGCAAGTAAAAATGATATAAATCTTACAATAATAGGAAATGGAAGCAATTTGCTTGTAACAGATAATGGAATAAATGGAATTGTTGTAAAGGTAAATATAAAAAAGTTTGAATTAGAATTTAGTAATGATGATGTGAGCTTAATTGTTGGAGCTGGAAACAAATTAGGAGAAATAGCACAAAAATTATTAAGAAATGAAATTACAGGATTTGAATTTGCAGCAGGAATTCCAGGAACTATAGGTGGAGCAGTTAGAATGAATGCAGGTGCCTATGGCAAAGAAATGAAAGATATTGTAGAAACAGTTAAATATATGGATTATGATGGTAATATATATGAAAAGTCAAACAAAGATTTAGAATTTGAATATAGAAAAAGTATGTTTGCAAAAAACAAATTTATAATTTTGGAAGCAAAATTAAAGTTACAAAAAGGAAATGCACAATATATTAAAGATAAAATGTTGGAATTTGAACAGTCTAGAAAACAAAAGCAACCTTTAGAATTCCCAAGTGCAGGAAGTACATTTAAAAGAGGTACTGATTTTATAACTGCAAAATTGATAGATGATGCAGGGCTAAAAGGTTACAGGGTTGGTGGCGCGATGGTTTCTACTAAACACGCAGGATTTGTTGTAAATGAAAATAATGCAACTGCACAAGACGTTTTAAATTTAGTAAAACATATTAAGCAAGAAGTTTATAAAAAATTTAACAAAAAAATTGAGTTAGAAATACAAGTTATAGGAGAGGAATCATAAAATGAAGGGTTTATTACAATGGTTTAAAGCAAGTTCAAAAATGAAAAGATGGATGTTACTTATTTTAGTAGGAATAGTACTTACATGTTATGGAATTGCGGAAGTTCTAGTTTTAAAAGAAATGTCATTTGACAAAGTAGGGAAAATAATTGTTACATTTATTATAGGATTTGTTGCAATTATACTAGGATTAGTATTTTTAAATAAAAGGACATTAGAAGTATTGGTTGAATCAACTGATGACAGAATGGAAAATAAAAAAAATGTAAATGTTAAATCACTTATTTTTAACAAAACAGTATATGATCAAGGTCCTAATATAGTTGTAATTGGTGGTGGAACAGGATTAAACACTGTATTATCTGGTCTAAAAAATTATACAAACAATATTACAGCTATAGTTACTGTTTCAGATTATGGAGAAACACAAACATTATCAAGAAAAGAACTTGATATGCTACCACTTGGAGATATTAAAGATAGTATTGTTTCACTTGCTACCAAAAATGACGAAATAAATAAATTGTTTAATTATGAATTTGAGGCGGGAAAATTAAAAGGATTATCTTTTTCAGATATATATTTTCTTGCAATGTGTCATGTAAATAATGATTTTACAAAGGCAATAATGAAAAGTAATGAAGTGTTAAATATTGTTGGAAAAGTTTTACCAGTTACCTTAGATGAAATGAATATATGTGCTGAACTTGAAAATGGATATATAGTAACAGAAAAGTCTAAAATTCCAGAAATGGTTTCAGAAAAATTCACAAAAGTTAATAGAATTTATTTAAATCCTTCAAATTGTAGACCAGCTCCAGGAGTTGTTGATGCAATAAAAAATGCTGATTGTATTATTATTGGACCAGGAAGTTTATATACTAATGTTATACCAAATTTATTAGTAAATGGTGTTGCTAAAGCAATAAAAGAAAGTACAGCAATAAAAGCATATATAAGCAACATTATGACAGAACCAGGACAAACTGATAATTATTCTGTGTCTGATCATTTAAATGCTATAATTTCTCACTGTGGACAGGGAATTGTAGATTATTGTATATATGATACAGGAGAAATTGTGCCAGAATTTATAAAAAAATACAATTTAGAAGGACAAGACTTAGTTGAACAAGATATAGAAAAAGTAAAAGGAATTAAATTTTTACAAAGAGATTTGTCTATGATTGCAGATGGACATATAAGACATGATCCAAACTTGGTTGCAACATCTATAATTGAGCTTATATGTGATGATTTAAAATATCAAGATAAACAAAATGACCCACAATACTTAATGCTTAATACAAAACTTAGAGAAGATAAAAGAATAAGCAAAATGAAAAGACATGCAAAAAAGGAAAATGTAAAAAAAGCAAATTCTGATAAGGCAAATTCAGGTTTAAAGAAGAAAAGCAAATTTAGTAATAAATATAGTCAAAGAATAGCATCTATTAAAGAAGCAGATGAAAAAATGAAAAGAAAAGCTGAATTAGAAAAAAATAAAAAGGAAAAAGCATCTTCAAAAACAGCTGCAAAAAAAGCAGTAAAGACAGAAAAAAGAATAGTTAAAGAAGAAACTAAATATGAAAAAATAAAAGAAAATATAGATAGAAATAATAGAGTTAGTAAAACTCAAAAAAATGACGTAAATAAAGAAAAAATAGAATTTGAAAGACCAAAAAGAGAAATAAAGTCAAGTGATAAAACTAGAAATGAAAAAGCAAGAAAGAAAACTCCACAAGAAATAAGAGAAGAAATGTTAAGAAAGTTAGACGAAAGTAAATTAAAATAAAAATACGGGGTAATAAATGGAAATAACTAAGGAAAAATTGAATTTAGAAGATGGATTATCAAAAGAATGGCTAATTACAAATGGTATAGGGGGTTTTGTAGTTCAACAATAATAGGTGCAAATACCAGAAAATATCATGGATTATTAATTGCACCTTTAACACCTCCTGCGAGGAGATATTTAATATTATCTAAATTAGATGAAGCGGTTATAATAGATGGTAAGGAGTATGGATTATATACAAATATAGGAAAAAATTATATATCTAAAGGCTATAAATACCAAGAACTATTTAAGAAAGAGTATATTCCAATATTTACATATAAGGTAAAAGATGTAACTATAACGAAAATGATTTGTATGGAATATGGAAAAAATACAGTTGGGGTATATTATAAAATAAAAAATGATGGAAATGAAGCAAAACTAACCATTGCACCACTTTTGAATTTCCGTGATTTTCACAGTATGAGTACTAATCATAATTTTGAATTAAAGCAAATTATAAATAAAAATAAAGTTAAGGTTGTTATAGACAAAAATGCTGCATATCCTATATATATGAAAATGTCAGAGGGAATTTATATAGAACACAAAAATGATACATTTAATAATATGTTTTATATAGAAGAAGAAAAAAGAGGATTTTATCCAGAAGAAAACCACACTGTTTCAGGAGTTTTTGAAATTGAAATACCAAAAAAAGCAGAAAAAGAAATTTCTTTTGTGTGTTCTTTTGAGGAGAACATAGATCAAATAAATGTAAAAAAATTAATTGAAAATGAAATAGTAAGACAAAATGAAATTTATAATAAATCCCTATTAATTGATAATAGAAAAGAAAAAAAGACAAAAAAACAATTAGAAGAAGAACAGTTAATAAAAGATTTTATAACAGCTACAGATAATTTTGTTGTATATAGGCCATCTTTTAGGTTACATACATTGCTTGCAGGCTATCCATGGTTTTTAGATTGGGGAAGAGATAGTTTAATTTCATTTGAAGGTTTATTATTAGTAACTAAAAGATTTGACATTGCAAAAGAGGTTTTACAAACATTAGTAAGAGACATTAAATTTGGTTTAGTTCCAAATGGCTATTCAGGTTTTGATAATAGACCATTATACAATAGTGTTGATGCATCATTGTTATTATTTGAGCAAATTCAAAAATATGTTGAATATACTGAAGATTATGAATTTGTAAAAGAAAATTTGTATGAAAAATTAAAAGATGTAATAGAAAATTATAAAAATGGAATCGATGTTGATGACAACAATATATACTTAGATACAGATTATTTAATTGTTTCTGGAACACAAAATACACAAAATACTTGGATGGATGCTAAATGTAATAATAAGGCTGTAACTCCACGAAATGGGAAGGCTGTAGAGATTAATAGTTTATGGTATAATGCAAATATTATAATGGCAGACTTAGAAAATAAAATTGGAAACAAAAATGATGCAAAAAAATATCAAGAATTAGCTAGAAAATGCAAAAAAGCATTTAATGAGAAATTTTATAATAAAAAAAGAAAATGTTTATATGATGTAATTGGAGATGCAAAAATAAGACCTAATCAGTTATTTTCGATGAGTTTAACATATCAAGTTATTGATACTAATTCAGAGGAAGCTAAAAATATTTTAAATGTAGTAGAAAAAAAATTATTAAATAATTATGGTTTAAAAACATTAGCTAAAGGTGAAGAAAATTATGTAGAAATATATGAAGGAGATGGCTATAAAAGAGATACAAGTTATCATCAGGGAATTACATGGCCATGGCTTTTAGGACTTTATTATAATTCATTAAAAAACATGATAAAAAATAGTAAAAATAAAAAACAAAAAGTTGAACTAGAAGAAAAATTAGAAAAATTTAGAGCACAAATATATAAAACATTTAAAAACGAATTAAATGATAATGGGTGTATAGGAAGCATAGCAGAACTTTATGATTCAGTAAAACCTAATTTGCCAAAAGGTGCTATAGCACAAGGGTGGAGCGTCGCAGAGGTATTTAGAATAATATTAGGAAAATAAGAAAAATAGAAAGGTGGGGTTAGCGAAAATGCAAATAGAAGAATTAGAAACACAATTAAAAAATGGTAATTTAGGAAGTTTATATCTTCTATATGGTGAAGAAATATTTTTGCTGGAATCATCTTTAAAAAAAATAAAGTCATTGTTTGGTAAAACTATTAAAGGAATAAATTACATATTAATTGATGAAAATAATGTAAGTGAATTGATATCAGATATAGAAACACCAAGTTTTGGCTATGAAAAAAAAGCTAATAATTGTTAGAAATTCAGGACTATTTAAAAAAGAGGGAAAAAGAAAAAAATGCCGAACTTGCAAAAACAAAAGAAAAAATAAACAATTATATAAAAGAAAATATGGATATAATAAAATCAGCGGTTGTACTTGTATTTGTTGAAGAAGATGTGCAAAAACAGGATTTGTTAACAACAATTGAGAAAAATGGAATTGTTTGCAAATTTGACTACCAAAAACCACCACAAATTGAAAAAAGAATAAAGGCAATTTGCAATGGTTATAAAGTAAATATTAGTTCAAATACTATAAGATATTTTATAGAATGTTGTGGAACAAATATGCAAGATTTAATAAATGAAATAAGAAAATTGATAGAATATGAAGGAGAAAATGGAACAATTTCAAATGAAGATATAGACAAGTTAGCAATAAAAAAATTAGAAAGCATTATATTTGAATTAACAGATAGCCTTGGAAAAAAGAATATAAAGGAAGCTTTAGATGTTATGCATAATTTAATATATTCAAAAGAGCCAATTCAAAAAATTTTTATAACATTATATAACCATTTTAAAAAACTTTATTTTGTAACACTTGCTCAAAAAAGAAAATAGAGATATTATACAGGTATTGAATTTAAAACCAAATCAAACATTTTTGGTGAATAAATATAAAATGCAGGCTAAATATTTTAAACAAAGAGAATTAGAAAAAATATTGCAAGAATTAATAGATTTAGATTTTTATTACAAAATAGGGCAAATAGATATACAAGTAGGTTTAGAAGCAATTTTGTGTACATATTGTTCATAATTATTATTAATGCAAAAACAAAAAAATAAAATGTATAAAAAACCATTTATTGATAAAAATAATAAAAATTATTTTTAAATAGGTGGTTTTTATGTTTAGAAAGTTAATAAAAAATATTAATAATTTTTTCAGTAATATTATTAATTGTTACAGGAATAGGAATATACTATGTTACAAAAGAAAATAATGATTCTATAGAAACTTTATCAAAATATGGCTCGAGAGGAAGTGAAGTAACACAAATTCAAACTAAATTAAAAAGATGGGGTTATTATTCACGGAAATGTTGATGGAATTTATGGAACTCAAACAGTAAATGCTGTTAAATATTTTCAACGAAAAAATGGTTTAACAGTAGATGGAATTGCAGGACCGGCAACATTAAAAGCAATGGGAATAAATAGTAGTTCATCATCTAGCAGTAGTTCTAGTAATTCATCAGACATAAATTTATTAAGTAGAATAATATATAGTGAATCAAGAGGAGAACCATATGCTGGACAAGTTGCAGTAGGTGCTGTTGTGTTAAATAGAGTAAAAAGCAGTTCGTTTCCTAACAGTATTGCTGGTGTAATTTATCAATCTGGAGCATTTGATGCTGTAAGTGATGGTCAGATAAATCTTACACCAAATTCTACTGCTAAAAAAGCGGCTCAAGATGCATTAAATGGTTGGGATCCAAGTTATGGGGCTATATATTATTTTAATCCATCAACAGCAACTAATAAGTGGATTTGGTCAAGACCAATGACTGTAACAATTGGAAAACATAGATTTTGTAAATAGAAAATTGCTATAGGATTAAGGAGTTAAATGATAATAAATTTATACTTACTTGAAATTAAATTACAATATATATTATTTTGAAGCACCGCGTAAGCGATCAAACGAGTACCAAGCACGAGTGCGAATTGGAGCAACCAACATATAAAGTTTAAAATTAGTTGGTTGCGACACCAAGGTGCAAAAAAATAATATATATTGTAATTTAATTCTTACTTAAGTATTGTTGACATTTGCTACTTAAGCCTATGGCAATTTTTTTTGAATAAAATATTGACAAAAAATGTACATATTGATAATATATAAATACTTAAATGCTATTGGGGGAAAAGATGAATTTATATCCAAATTTATTATTAAATAAAGTAGAAGAAATAACACTAGATATATTAAAAAAAAATAAAATTAATGCATTAATTTTAGATGTAGACAATACATTGATTGACTATAAAAAAAATTTATCAAACAATGTTGTTGAATGGGCAAAAAATTTAAAAGCAAATGGCATAAAATTATACATATTATCAAATACAAACCATGAAGAAAAGGTAAAAAATGTAGCTAATAAATTACAGATTTCATATATAAATTTTGCAAAAAAACCATTTAAAAAAGGTTTTTTAAAAGTTCAAAGTATATTAAAAGAAGAGCCATCAAATATTGCTGTGGTTGGAGACCAAATTTTTACTGATATAATTGGAGGAAATAGATGTAATATGTTTACCATTTTAGTAGAACCAATAGATAGAAAAGAATTTTGGTATACAAAATGGAAAAGGCCAATTGAAGATAAAATAAAAAATAAATATAAAAATGAACTAACAAAGGAGAAAAAATAAAATGTATATTAATGACATACACTTAGGGTATTACATAGGTTTTATAATATTAGGAATATTTGTAGGAGAGTTTGTTTCTTGGATGAATAAAAGACTTCCAGAGTATAAAAAAGTTTTTTCAAAAGATATTTTTAGAGAATACAAAGTTCAATTTAAGCCAAATTATATTTTAATGTTTGTTATGGCTGCAATATATGTAGGACTTTTATATGTGTATGGGATAAAAGAAACTATAATTGCAAATTTAGATTTAATAAAATATATGATATTAGCCCCTATGCTTATATCTGCATGTATGATAGATTTTAAATTACAAATTATACCAAATAGACTTAATTTAACAATATTTGAAGTTGGATTAGTTTTTACATTTTTGTATGGAATGTCTAATGTAGCAATTGCAATAAACATGGCTTTAGGTATGATAGCAGGAGCTGGAATATTTTTGTTAATTACATTACTTGGAGGAGTATTTTATGGCAAAGAAGCAATGGGCTTTGGTGATGTAAAATTAATGGGAGCAATTGGTTTATTTTTTGGATTATCAAATATAATAATAATAACATTATTATCATTTTTAATTGGTGCAATACTTAGTATATTTTTATTATTAAGTAAAATTAGAAAAACAGATGAATACATACCATTTGGACCATTTATAGTAATTGCTTCATTTATAAGTATGTATGTACCATTTGAAACAATAAAACTTATATTGCTTAAAATATTTACAGTAGGAATGTATAAAGGATAGGAAAAAGAGGTGATAATATGAACCCAAAGATGCAATGGTTAAGAAATAAAATGTCAAGTTTAGATTTACAAGGAATAATAATATCAAATCCAATAAATATAAAATACTTAACTGGAATAGATGCAGAAGGGACATTATTAATAACAAGAAAAGAAAATATTTATATAACAGACGGAAGATATATAGAATATGTTCATAGTACTTTAACATTATTTGATGAAATAATAGTATATGACATAAAAGATGTTTCAAAAGATGATTATGAAAATTTCTTTATGTTTTGCGAAAATGTTGGATTTGAAGAAAATTATGTTACTTATGCTAAATATAAAGAATACATTAGAAAATATAAAATTAATAATCTTGTAGAAACAGAATATATTATAGAAAAACAAAGAATGATAAAAGATGATGAAGAATTAAAAGATTTAAAAATTGCATGTGAAATAACAGATAATTGTTTTTCATATATTTTATCATATATAAAACCAGGAATGACAGAAATAGAAATTGCAAGAGAAATTGAAGAATATTATAGGCAAAGAACTGATGGATTATCATTTGAAACAATAGTTGCGTCAGGAGAAAATACTTCAAAACCCCATGCAGTTCCAACTGATAGAAAAATACAAAAACAAGATATAATAACAATAGATATGGGATGTAAGTATCATGGATATTGTTCAGATATGACAAGAACATTTTTTGTAGGAGATGTTCCCCAAGAAGTAAAAAAAGTTTATGATTTGGTTTTAAAAAACCAAAAACAGACAATGGAAGAATTAAAAGATGGAGCAAATGTAAGACTTATTACTAAAATGGTTGAAAATGATTTTAAATTAAATGATTATGACTTAATACATGCTTTAGGGCATGGAGTAGGACTTGAAATACATGAGCCACCATTTATCAGCTCAAAAAATGATGCATTATTAAAAGAAAATATGGTTATTACAAATGAACCTGGAATTTATATACCAGGTAAGTTTGGAGTAAGAATAGAAGATACTGTTCAAATTACAAAATTTGGTTGTATAAGTTTAACAAATTCTGCAAAAAATTATATTATAATATAAATATTTAAGTATAAACTTATATAAAGTATTGATTTTTAGCCAAAATTGTAGTAAAATATGTAATATTAATTGAAAATTGAAAGGAGAAATTAGCATGGCAGCAGTTTATTCAGCAGGAGATTTTAGAAATGGAACAACATTTGAAATGGAAGGAAATGTATATAGAGTAGTTGAATTCCAACACGTAAAACCAGGAAAGGGAGCAGCTTTTGTAAGAACAAAATTAAAAAATGTTATAACAGGAGCAGTTTTAGAAAAAACATTTAACCCATCAGACAAATTCCCTGGAGCAGAAATTGAAAAGAAAGTAATGCAATATTTATATAATGATGGAGATTTATATTATTTTATGGATAATGAAACATATGATCAAATGCCATTAAATAAAGAACAATTAGGTGATTGTTTAAAATACTTAAAAGAAAATACAGAAGTAACAATACTTTCATTTAAAGGAAGCGTATTTGCTGTAGAACCACCAACATTTGTTGAATTAGAAGTTACATATACAGAACCAGGATTTAGTGGAAATACAACAACAACATCTGGAAAACCAGCAACATTAGAGACAGGTTTAGAATTACAAGTTCCATTATTTGTTAATATAGGTGATGTATTAAAAATAGACACAAGAACATGTGAATACATGGAAAGAGTATAAGAAAGGTGAATTATTAATGTCAAAATTTAAAAATGAATTTAAAAGCTTTATGGAAGATATGGAAAAAAATATAAAAAACAAAGAAGACTTAGAATATGTAAAAGGAAGAACAAGCGAATTTTTAAATGTGATACTTGATCAAATGGAAGGAATAGTAAATTACGAAGAAGAAAAAATTTCACTTTTAGAAGAAGAGCAAAAACAAATAAATGAAAAAATGCAAAAAATGCAACAAGTTTTAGATAATATAGAACAAGATATATATTCAGACGAAGGGTTTGACTTTGAAATTGTTTGTCCATATTGCGATTATGAATTTGTAATTGATGTTGATGATAATAAAACAGAAATAAAATGTCCTAAATGTGATAATATAATCGAGCTAAATTGGTCTGGAAACTTAGAAGATGATATAGATCAAGGTGGATGCCAAGGACATTGCTTAGGATGTCATGGATGTGATGATGTAGAGCAAGATGCAGATGACGATGATATGTAAATAAGAAAATATAAGCTACTATTTATGGTAGCTTTTTATGTTCACAACAAACAATAAATAATTGTTAAAATTATTGATTATATAATTTTTTTAATATATAATAAACAAGAAATCTACTAAAGAAAAATAGGGGGATTACATATGAAAGTAAGGATAGATTCAAAAAATGGTATAACATTAATTGCATTGATAATAACAATTATAGTGCTTTTAATATTAGCAGGTGTAACAATAAATACGATATTTGGAGAAAATGGAATAATACAAAAGACTAATAATGCCAAATTAGAACAAGAAAAATCTGAAATAAAAGAAATAGTATCATTATCAGTAACAAATATTACAATAGAAAATAAACAAAAACAAGATGATATATATGGGTATTATGAAGAACAAAATAATTTTATAGAAAAAGGACAAATAGATACAAATACATATCCAATAAATGAGTACATATTTAGCAAAGAAAGTAATATTGTTGAATTTAAAATATATAAAAAAACGGGAACGAAGAATCTGTATAAATGTGAAATAAAAATAAAAACAGGAGAAGTTAAGATAAATCAAGATGGGATTACAACAGATGATGACGATAAAACAATAGGAAATATAGTATATGTTTTAAATGGTGGAAAATTTGAAACAAGTGAAATTGTTAACTATGAACCAGGAAAGATTGTTGGATTTTCAGTCCCTGTAAAAGATGGTTATGTATTTGATGGATGGTATTTAAATGAAAATTTTTCAGGGGAGGCTTTATATAGAACAACAGCACAGATGAAAGGAAAAATAACTATATATGCTAAGTGGTTGCAAGAAACAAATTCAGATTATTTTGATTATGAAACATCAGATTCAAAAGAAAAAATAATAGGTTTTTCAGAAACAGGGGAAGCAGCTTATAATAATGGGAAAATTACAACTCTGGTTATACCAAAAAACATAATAATGTAGAAATTTATGGTATAGGTCAAAGTGCATTTAATGACAGAATTATGGTAAAAAAATTAGTTTTACAAGATAATATAACGTTAAGCCAATGGTCATTTGCAGGGGACATAGGAATTGAAGAGTTGATGATTCCAATATCATTAAACTTAGTAGATAATGGATATTCAGCTTTTGAAGCTTGCAATGCAATAACTAAAGTGACTTTTTTTAAAGGAACAGGCTATGGTTTCGATTATTCTGAAAATGATTATAAATTAACACCATGGTATTATTCTAGAGGTAATAATATACAAGTAAGATTCGAAGATGATATAAAGACAATTGGTTCGTATATGTTTATGGAATGTACAGGTTTACAAATTGTAGAATTACCAAAAAGTTTGGAAGAAATACATGCATCTGCATTTCAAAGTTGTACAGGAATGATAGGACAATTAAATATTCCAGAAGGTGTTACAAAGCTAGAACAACAAGCGTTTTATAAATGTTCTGGAATAAATGGAACTTTACAATTTCCAAGTACTTTAAAGCAAATAAATCCAAGTGTATTTGCAGACAATACATCGGTAGAAAAATTAATAATACATGATGAAATAACAAATATTAGTAGATTTTCATTTGCAGGAGATACAGGAATTAAAGAAATTGTAATGCCAATATCATTGAATTCAGTTGCAGATATAGGATCTGCTTTTGAAATATGTAATGCAGTAACTAAGATTACATTTACAAAAGGAACAGGGGAAGGATTTGAATACAATAGTAATGATGGATCAAATTATAGATTAACACCATGGTATAATTCGAGAAATAACAATATACAAGTAAAGTTTGAAGAAGGCATAAAGTCAATTGGTTCATATATGTTTATGGAATGCACAGGTTTACAAATGGTAGAATTACCAAAAAGTTTGGAAGAAATACATACATCTGCATTTCAGAGCTGTACAGGAATGGTAGGACAGTTAAATATTCCAGAAGGTGTTACAAAGCTAGAACAACAAGCGTTTTATAAATGTTCTGGAATAAATGGAACTTTACAATTTCCAAGTACTTTAAAGCAAATAAATCCAAGCGTATTTGCAGACAATACATCGGTAGAAAAATTAATAATACACGATGGAATAACAAATATTAGTAGATTTTCATTTGCAGGAGATACAGGAATTAAAGAAATTGTAATGCCAATATCATTGAATTCAGTTGCAGATATAGGATCTGCTTTTGAAATATGTAATGCAGTAACTAAGGTTACGTTTACAAAAGGAACAGGGGAAGGATTTGAATATAATAGTAATGATGGATCAAATTATAGATTAACACCATGGTATAATTCAAGAGAAAATAAAATAGAAATAGTTTTAGAAAGAGGTATAAAATCTATTGGAACAAATACATTTATAGACTTGCAAAATGCTATATTTTATTACAGAGGAAGTGAAAGTGAATGGGAAAGCGTATCTATAAATGCTAATAATAATTCCTTAATTAATATGAATTATAATTATAATGAATAATAAAAAAATGAGAAAATAATTATTGTTTAAAATTAATATTTTCTCATTTTTTTTAAACTTTATTGGCAAAAATTTTATAAAATTTTAAAAAAATATATACAATTAAAAAAATATGTGTTATAATCAAATTCGTCAAAAATAATTTTTATGTAGGGGTATAGTGTCAATGGTAGCACATCGGTCTCCAAAACCGCCTGTGAGGGTTCGAGTCCTTCTACCCCTGCCATTTTTTTATTCAAAAATTAATTTTAAAACTAATTTATTTCGAGGTGATTTTTTATCATTACATATTTCAAAAAATTTTTATTATTACTTTTTTCATTAATCATATTTATATCAATATTTTTTATCCCAACAATTCAAGGAAATTATAATCCTAATAATGATGATTTGAAATTAGGCGAAGAAATAATATTAAATCCTAATGGTTTTATATGGCCAATACCTGGTTACAATAAAATAAGTTCATATTTTGGAAAAAGAGTATCTCCAACAAGTGGCGCATCTAGCTCACATTCTGGTATTGATATTCCAGCGCCAGAAGGAACAAAATTTATAGCTGTAAATGATGGAACTATAACATTTAGAAACTTTTTAGGTGCAGGTGGGTATACAATAACACTTTCATTTAATGATTTTAAAGTCTCTTATTGCCATAGTGATCCTAATTTTATTGTAGAATTAGGGCAAGAAGTAAAGCAAGGGCAAGTAATAGGGAAAGTTGGACCGAAAAATGTATATGGAGTACCAGGAAATCAATATAAAGATAATTTAGGAAATCCAACAAATGGAGCAACTACAGGTACACATTTACATTTGGGAATTAGAATAAATCGGAAAATATCAAAATCCATTAGAATTTTTTTAAAAAGTATAAAAAAAGAATGATATAACAAATCATTCCAAAAAAATATATAAATTTATTTATTAAAATCAGTATTATAATATTTATCATCAGTAAAACCAGCAAGCCAAGAAGGAGAAACTTTAAAATAATTTGCTATACGGTAAATTGCAGAAGGTCCAATATTTATAGTTTTACAATTTGCATATTTCCATATTGTACTTTTGGTTCTAAAACCTAAATCTTTGGCAATGGTTTCATAACTTAAATTAGAATTTTTTATAATTTCTGCAAGTCTTTTAGCAAAAATTTCGTCCAAATCAATCACTCCCTAATTTATATTAATCAAATTATAGCATTTAATTATTTATTTGTAAACAAAAATAAATAACAAATATTAAAAAAAATATTGACAATATTTGTAAAATAATGTAACATGTTCACTAATAGGAAACAAAAAGGAGGAAAAATGGAACCAGAAATTGTAGGAAAAAGAATTAAAAAATTAATGGAAATTAAAAATATTACAAGCCAGCAATTATCTAAGAAAATGGATATAGATATTAATTCTTTAAATAAAAAATTAGAAGGTCAAGAAGAATTTTATCTAGATGAAATGAAGAAAATACAACAAATATTTGATTTAGATATAAAAACAGTTGATGAACTATTTTTTAAAGAAGAATGTAAAATCTAATAAAATAAAAAAATATGAATATAATTAAAAAGATTAGATACAATCTTATTATAAGGAGCGTGTATAAATGAAGGTATTTAATACTTTAACAAAGAAAAAGGAAGAGCTAAAATCTATAAATGACAAAGAAATAAGAATGTATTCTTGTGGACCAACTGTTTATAATTATGCACATATTGGAAATTTAAGAACATACATTTTCATGGATATATTAAGTAAAACTATAATTGCTAATGGTTATAAGTTAAAACATGTAATGAATATAACAGATGTAGGACACTTGGTATCTGATGGTGATAATGGAGAAGATAAAATGCAAAAAGCTTCGGAAAGAGAACACAAATCACCATATGAAATAGCAAATTATTATACAAAGGCGTTCCTAAAAGACTTGGAAAAATTAAATATAAAAAAACCAGATATTATAGCTAAAGCAACTGAGCATATACCAGACATGATTGAATATGTAAAAAAAATTATGGAGAATGGTTATGCATATGAAACAAGTACAGGATTATATTTTGATATAAGTAAATTACCTAATTATGGGATTTTATCAGGCAAAAATTTGCAAGGCGAAAAGGCAGGTGCCCGTGTTAATGTAGATAATGAAAAAAGAAATCCACAGGATTTTGCTATATGGAAAAAAGCTCCCAAAAATCATATAATGCAGTGGGATAGCCCATGGGGAAAAAGTTATCCAGGGTGGCATATAGAGTGTTCTGCTATGAGTAGAAAATATTTAGGGGAACAATTTGACATTCATACAGGAGGGGTAGATCATATACCAATACATCATGAAAATGAAATTGCTCAATCAATAGGGTATTCAGGTAAAATTCCTGCAAATTATTGGATGCATGGAGAGTTTTTATTAGTCGATAATGGAAAAATGGCAAAAAGTTTGGGAAATGTTTATACAATAGCAGATTTAGAAAAAAAAAGGTTTTGATGCAATAGATTATAGATATTTTTGTTTAAATTCTAATTATAGAACACCTCTAAATTTTACTTTTAAGGGTCTAGAGTCTGCTAAAATAGGTTTGAATAGGTTAAGAAAAAATATAAAAATTCATAGTTTATCAAATGGAGAGGTTAGTAAAGAAGAAATACAAAAGTATAAAGAAATGTTTATGGAGGCTATGAATGATGATTTAGATTCTGCTAAAGCATTAAGTATAATATGGGAGATTGCAAGAAAAGAAAATAAGTCAAAAAAATATTCTGATTTAATTTCACAAATGGATGAAATTATGGGATTGGATATTTCATTAGAAAAAATAAAAATTAGAGAAGAAAAAGAAAAAAATATTATAAAAAAAAGTTTGAATTGTGATATAGAAAATTTAATTGCTAAGAGAGAAGAAGCAAGAAAAAATAAACAGTGGCAAAAGGCCGATGAAATAAGAGAAGAATTGTTAAAAAAAGGAATTGTAATACAAGACACTAAAGAAGGAGTAAAAATTGATTATATAAAAAAATAAAAATTGTACTAATAGTTAAGGAGAAAATTACATGATACCTGAAATAAAAACCAAAAATATTAAACCCATTATTAGAAAAAGAATTGAAGAAATAACAGAAAAACTAAAAAGTAAACCAGAGGTAGAAGGTATAGTTTATTTGGGAGGATTAGCAAATACAGAATATAAAGATTTTATAGACGAATTTTCAGATATTGATATTGGAATTTTTCTAAATGTTAATAGAAAAAATATACCCAATTGGTTGCAACCATTTTCCTTTTATATTCCAGTTGAAAAACAAAATGGAGAAGAGATAATAATGGAAATAAATATGCACCAACAAATATTAGATGAGGAAGAAAAAAATGACTGGCCAGATACAAAAAAAGGAAGCATATGGTTATGCATCAGAAATAGTATTTGATAGAAATGGAAAAATAAAGGAATTAATAGATAGAAAAACAACGTTTCCCAAAGAGTATAGAAAAAATTTATTATCTCATTTATTATCAAGAATTAATTGAGTGTAAAAATTAATCCGTTAAAAGTAATAGAAAGAGGATATATATATAATGGTGAAGAACTCTTTAAATCAAGGATTAGAAAATTTATTAGACTTATTATTTGTATATAATAATAAATATCCGCCACATGCAAAATGGAAAATTGCAATGTTAAAATATTTAAACTATTGCCCATGTAATATTGAAGAAAAACTTAAAGAATGCTTTAGAATAGAAGAAATATCAACCCAAGATATTATTAGAAGAAGAAAAAATATTTTATTGTTAACAGAAGAAGTAGAAAACAAAATAAAAGAGGAAAAAGTATTCAAATTAGATGAAGATTATTCAGAATATGAGTATAGAAATTGGACACCTAAAAAACAATTAAATTCTATTACATTATATGATAGGATTATAGAAAATTTTCAAGGAATTACTTTAAATGATAAGAAAATTCTTAAAGGAATGTTATGTGAATATTTTATAACAGATGCTAATGAAATACATAATATCCCTAAGGAAAATATAAATAAAACTTATAAGGAACTTTTAGAAAAAATATAAAATATGGAGTAATTATATGAACAAAAATATCGAATCAAAAAAACAAAATCATTTAATGTTTGTGCCAATTGCCTTTTTTATTATATGTATAATTTTTTTTGTTATAAATAATAAAGCATCATTAAAAACATTTTGGATAGGTGGCTTTTTCTCTATGTTTTTAGCATTTGTTTTAACCAAAAATAAGGGGGAATTTGGAGAAAAATGTATTCAACATTTAAAAAATAATGTTTTAATAAATTGTATAATAATTTTTGTATTAGCAGGAATATTGTCTAGTATACTAAAAAGTACAGGAGTGTCTAATGCATTTTTAATGTTATTTATTAATATGGGAATAGACGTTAGATTTTTTCCTCTAATTGTTTTTATAATTTGTTGTTTGGTTTCAACTTCTATTGGAACGTCAACAGGAACAATTTCAATGGCAGTTCCAATATTTTTACCATTAACTACAATAATAAATTGTAATCCTGCTTTAATATTAGGAGCAATAGTCTGTGGGAGTTTTTTGGAGATAATTTATCACCAATATCTGATACTACCATAATTTCAATAAATACAATGAAAGTAGAATTATATGAAACATTAAAACAAAGAGCAAAGATTTCATTAATTTGTTTTGGATTATCTTGTATAGTTTATATTATATTAGGATATTATTTTATACCTAATAATACTATAGTGTTAGAATATAACTATTCATTGTCTCCTTTAGTAATGATGTTAACATTTATAATAATGGCAATATTACTTATAAAGAAAAAAGATATTATTTCGGTTTTACTTGTATGCGATATGGCTGCTATTGTAATAGCTGTATTGTTTGGATTTATTAATATAGAAGAATTACTATGCTCTAATAGTTGCATTGTAACAGGAATAGAAGGAGTATTTGGAGTAATAATATTTTGGATTTTTTTATTTATATTAACAGGATTTATTCCAGAGGAAACATTGGAAAATATAGCTAATAAAAATTTAAAAAGTGAAAAAAAGAGTAATTTTTTAGGAATTGCAATTATTATATTGTCAGTATTAATGGTAGCAAATAATACTGCAGCAATGTCATTAATTAGTAAGTTTATAAATAAATGCTTTAAAAATAAAACACAAATAGAAAAAGCAAATATATTTGATGGATTATCTTGTGCTGTACCAGGCTTACTTCCATATAATACAGCATTCATGTTGATGATTAGTATGGCATATGATACAGGATGTATATCACAAAATTTTTCTGTATTTTTAATATTGCTATTTTCAGTAAATAGTATATTTTTACTTATTTTTTATATTATTTTGGCACTTAGGAAAAGTAAAACTTATAAAATATCTTGAAAAATTTGTAAATATATGTTATAAAATAATAAATTAATTAGGAGGTATTTTATATGGAAAACATAAAAGGAACAAAAACTGAAAAAAATTTAATGGAAGCATTTGCAGGAGAATCACAAGCAAGAAATAAATATACATATTTTGCAAGTAAGGCAAAAAAAGAAGGATATGAACAAATTGCTGCTATATTTCAAGAAACAGCTGATAATGAGAAAGAACATGCAAAAATGTGGTTTAAATTATTAAACGGAGGAGAAATACCATCTACAGAAGAAAACTTAAAAGCAGCAGCACAAGGAGAAAACTTCGAATGGACAGATATGTATGTAAAAATGGCAAAAGAAGCCAAAGAAGAAGGATTTGATCATATCGCATATTTATTTGAGGCTGTTGGAAAAATAGAAAAAGAGCATGAAGAAAGATACAAAAAATTACTAGAAAACGTAAAAGGTGATTTGGTATTTAGTAAAGATGGAGATAGAATTTGGAAATGCAGAAATTGCGGACATATAGTAATTGGAAAGAAAGCTCCAGAAATATGTCCTGTATGTAGCCATCCAAAAGCATATTTTGAAATTAAAGCTGAAAATTATTAATAAAGTGTAAAAAAAGGAGATTATATGAGAAAATATACATATAATTTCTTTTTTTGTGGCAAATTTTAAAAATATGTGATATAATAGCAAAGTAAAAATAAAATAAAAAAAGGAGCAAAAATGCCAAAGTTTTTTGTTAAATCAGAGCAAATAAAAGAAAATAAAATTTATATTACTCGGACAAGATGTGAATCATATAAAAAATGTTCTAAGATGTCAAAAAGGTGAACATATTGAAAATATGTAATAGTGAAACAAGCAAAAATTATTTATGTGAAATAAATAAAATAGAAAAAGAAGAAATTGAATGTAATATATTGGAAAACTTAAGAAGTAATGTAGAAACTGATATTAAAGTTACAATATTTCAAGGGTTACCTAAAGCAGATAAAATGGAATATATAATACAAAAATCAGTTGAACTTGGGGCATATGATATTACACCAGTTGAAATGAAGAGATGTATTGTAAAATTAAATGAAAAAGATAAAGAAAAGAAAATACAAAGATGGCAAAAGATTGCTGAAGTAGCTGCAAAACAATGTAAAAGAGATATTATACCAAAAATAAACAATATAACAAATGTAAAATTAATTTGCAATATAATACAAAATTATGATATTATACTTGTAGCATATGAAAAAGAAAAAGAAAGAACATTAAAAAGTGAATTAAAAAAAATAAAAGAATATAATCAAAAAAATATTGGCATAATTATTGGCCCAGAAGGTGGGCTAGATGAAGATGATGTAAAACTTTTAGAGGAAAGTGGAGCAAAAGTAATTACATTAGGAAATAGAATTTTAAGAACAGAAACTGTTGCATTAAATGTATTAAGTAACATAATGTATGAATTAGAAATATAGAAGTGAGGGAAATAAATGAAAAACAAAACAGAAGAAAAGAATTTAAATCAAAATGTAGTAATTAAAGATTCTAATACAAAAATTTCTAAAGAAGCTAATAAAAATTTACTAAAAAATATATTTTATAATTTAATTATTGCAATATTAATAATGGTGTATTTAATGGGAATTAATGTATCATATGGTAAATTTGATTCTTTTACATTTGAAAAAATAATGCAAGTAATGACAACAATACTACTAGGAATAAGTCTTATTTTATTAGAAATTGCATACAAAAAAGAAAGTGGAAAATATTTAGCACATTTTATAGAGCTTATTGTTGTTGCTGCACATAGCTTGTCTGTTTCATATGTAATTAAAGTGTATAATTTAGATTTTAAATTATATATGCTAACATCTTCATATATTTTTTCAATATATTATGTATTAAAATCTATATTAATTTATACTAAAGGTAAGAAGGAGTATTTAAATAGCTTAAGTGATATTCCTGAAATTGTAAAAAAAAGATGAACCGGTAAAAAAGAAGCAACAAAAAGGAAAAAAAGAAGATGAAGAACAAGAAAAAATGAAGAATCTAATAAAAAAAAATAAAAACACAAAAACATCAAAAGAAAAATTGCCAAAAGGAAAAAAAAGAAAACAACAACTAAAACTGTTAAAACAGATAAAATAAGTAAAAGCCAAAACAAAGTAAATAAAGAAGTAAGTAAAGAAAAAAAAAAGATGAAAAAAGTGCAAATAAAGAAAAAAAATGAAGTTATTGCAAATGTAGAAAATAAACCGAAGAAAAGAGGAAGACCTAAAAAATAGTTACACAAGAAGATGAACCAATAACAGAGAATAAAACTAAAAAACTGTTAAAAAGAAAAGTGATTCTGTTGAAAACAAAGATGCAAAAAAAGATGAAGGTAAAAAAACATTAAATGATGAAGAGAAAGTAGAAGAAAAGCCAAAAAGAAAAAGAGGAAGACCAAGAAAAGAAGAGGTAAAATTAAATGATTAAAAGTATGACAGGTTATGGTAAAAGTACTATGCAAATGGGGTTAAGACAATATCAGGTGGAAATAAAGAGCGTAAATCATAGATATTCAGATGTAAATATAAAAATGCCAAGAGTAATAAGTTATTTAGAAGAAGATGTAAAAAAACAAATATTGTCAAAAATATCAAGAGGAAAAATAGATGTATTTATAACTTATGAAAATAGCAGTAGTGAAGCAAATGAAATAAAAATTAATAAAGAAATTGCAAAAATGTATATAAAAGAACTTAAAAATTTAGCTAAAGAAGAAAATATATTAGCAAATATTGAGGTTACAGATATTTCAAAATTTCCAGATGTATTAACTATTAAATCAAATAGTGATGATGAAACTATAAAAAATGAATTATTAAATACAGTTAATAATGCTATAGACAATTTAGTTAATATGAGAAAACAAGAAGGTGAAAAAATATCTTGTGATTTATTACAAAGATTGGAATATGTTGAAAATAAAACAATGGAAATATCAGCTAAATCTACTGGACTTATTGAAGAATATGTAGTAAAATTAGAAGAAAGAATAAAAGAATTATTAAAAACAGAAGAAATAGATAAAACAAGAATTGCACAAGAAGTTGTAATATATGCAGATAAATGTTCAGTACAAGAAGAAGTAACAAGGCTTAAAAGTCACATAGGACAATTTAGAAATTTGATTAATACTGATCAAGCAGTAGGAAAAAAATTAGATTTTTTAATACAAGAGATGAATAGAGAAACAAACACAATAGGTTCTAAAGCAAATAACTTAGAAATTACCAATAATGTAATTGATATAAAAACTGAACTAGAAAACATAAGAGAACAAATACAAAATATTGAATAAAAGGAGTGATTTTATGCAATTAGTAAATATAGGTTTTGGAAACATTGTTTCTGCACAAAGAATTGTTGCAATTGTTAGTCCAGAATCTGCACCAATAAAAAGAATGGTACAAGAAGCAAAAGATAATAAGACAGCAGTAGATGCAACATATGGAAGAAGGACAAGGGCAGTTTTAATTATGGATTCAGGGCACATAATATTATCAGCTGTTCAACCAGAAACTGTTGCAGGAAGAGTAGATAAAGACATAGATCAAGAAGAAAATTAATTTTTAGGAGGAAAAAATTATGATGGTAAAACCAAGTGTTAGTGAATTGCTAACAAAATCAAAAAACAGATATGAATTAGTTATAGCTACTTCAAAAAGAGCAAGACAAATTGCTGCAGGAGCAAAGGTGCTTACAGATGTTAAAGAAGAGTCACCAGTTACACTTGCTGCAAATGAAATAGCTGAAGGGAAGGTAACTATATGCTAGTAATATTATCTGGAGTAGCAGGAGCAGGAAAAGATACAATAAAAAAAGAACTAATAAAAAGGATGGAAAATGTAGAATCACTTCCATCTTTTACATCTAGACCAATGAGAGAAGGAGATGTAAAAGGTGGAACTTACCATTTTGTTTCAAAGGCAGAATTTGAGGAGATGATTGCAAATAATGAATTTTACGAATATGACATTCATCATGATAACTATTATGGAACCTCAAGAAAATTGTTAAATGAAAAAATTGCAAGTGGTAAAATAATTGTAAAAGACATAGATGTTAATGGAACAGAACATTTAATTGATCTTTTGAAAAATGATACAAAAGTTGTAACAATCTTTTTAAGAGTGCCAAAAGAGGAATTAAAAAGAAGATTAGAAACAAGAATTGATAAACCAAGTCCACAAGAAGTTATTTTAAGATTAAATAGATTTGATTATGAAGAGTCAAGAATAAATTTATATGATTATGTGTTAAAAAATAATGATTTAGAAAAAACTGTAAAAATTATAATGACAATAATTGAAAGTGAATTAAAGCTTGAAAATAAATAGTTTCTTATTAGAAAGAGGGAAATAAATGAAAATTTTAGCAATTGGAGACTTAGTTGGAAATTGTGCAATAAGGGAATTAAAACTTAAATTACCCAAGATAGTAAAAGATGAAAATGTAGATTTTATTATATGTAATGGCGAAAACGTAGCAGAAGGAATGGGAATTACAGAAAAAAATTTTAATGATATATTACAACAAAATATTGATGTAATAACAATGGGGAATCATACATGGGGGAAGAAAGATATTTTTAAATTTATAGATCATCCAAAACTTATTAGACCAGCGAATTATCCAGAAGATGTTGTAGGAAAGGGTTATAACATTTTTGAATGTAAAGGAAAGAAAATAGCTGTTATAAATCTAATTGGAAGAGTTGATATTAATGTTCTTTCAGAAAATCCATTTTTAGTTGTAAAAAAAATATTAGAAGAAATAAAAAGCAAAACTGATATAATAATTATAGATTTTCATGCAGAAGCAACTGCTGAAAAAATAGCTATGGGACATTTTTTAGATGGAAAGGTTACGGCAATTTTTGGTACACATACACATGTTCAAACTGCTGATGAAAGAATATTACCAAAAGGTACAGGTTATATAACAGATATTGGAATGACAGGCCCTATAAATTCTGTAATTGGAATGAATATTTTAGCATCAATAAAAAGGTTTGAAACTACGCTTCCTGAAAGGTATAAAATAGCAGATGGGGATTGTATGCTAAATGGAGTTTTATTTGATATTGATGATAAAAATAATAAAGTAAAAAAAATAAAAAGTAATACAGCTTAAAAATAAAAAAGTATAATACCATGTTTGGTAATATACTTTTTATTTTGGCAAATTAAGTACTTAAAATGTCGAAAAATAAATAAAAATGCAAATGAAAACTGTAAAAAATTACCAAAAAACTATTTACAAATATTTCCAAATATTGTAAAATTGAAAACGCAATAAAGATTATAGCAAAAAATAAATTTTTAGGAGGCAAAAGAAAATGGAAATTTTAAAGATTTCATCAAAATCAAATCCTAATTCAGTAGCAGGAGCTATAGCTGGATTAGTAAAAGAATCAAGTAAAGCAGAAATGCAAGCAATTGGAGCAGGAGCATTAAATCAAGCAGTAAAGGCAGTGGCTATTGCAAGAGGTTTTGTAGCACCAGCAGGTGTTGACCTTGTTTGTATACCAGCATTTGCAGAAGTTGAAGTGGAGGGAGAAGATAGAACTGGTATAAAACTTATTGTTGAATCAAGAAATTAATAAGAATAAATATAAGCTATATTGTAAATAAAATATTTATAATATAGCTTTTTTATATTATAGGAAAGTTCTCCGAACTTCCTATAATATAAATATATTGCACAGAAATTTGCTTTGCAAATTTCGCACACGAACAAAGACGCGGACTTTAAAATGTTTTAATAAGTACAAAAGTTATTAATGTCCGCTTTTGTTCTTATAGGTTAATTATAAAAGAATTTTTTTTACTTGCTTTTACAACAATACATAAAGAAGTGTAACAAAACCAAGTTAAATCTCTTAGTATTGTTGAATTTTGTCGAATTGTTTTGCTTGCATTTTTAAATTATTTATGTAATAATAATTTTATTAAATTACATATTATCATATTTAAAATCATGTGATTAATTTTTATCAAATTTTTAAATCAGATTTTTATATCTAAAAAAATCAGTAGGAAGAAAAATGAAAAATGAAGGAGGTGAACTTTTTTATTATATAAATTTAAAATAAAGGAGTTATAATATATGGAACAAAATAAGAGGCTATTAAATCCAAAATTGGATGTCGTTTTTCAAGCATTATTTGGTGAAGAAGGAAGTGAGGGGATAACAAAATCTTTTTTAGAAGAGATATTAGAAGTAAAAATATTAAAAATACAGTTAAATATAAATCCTATTTTAAGAAGAAAAAAACAAGATGATAAACTTGGCATTTTAGATGTGGCAGTTAAAATTAATGAAAATCAGAATTGTGATATAGAAATGCAAATGATAAAACAGGAATATATAAAAGAAAGAATATTATTTTACTGGAGTAAATTATACATAAGAAGTATAGCAAAAGGTCAAGATTATAATAAGTTAGAGAAAAGTATAATTATTTTAATAACAGACAAAAATGTTCCAGGACTTGAAGATATGGAATGTCATACTAAATGGAAAATTTTAGAGACGAAAAATAAACAGAAAATATTGACAGATAAGTTAGAAATTCATATAATACAGCTAGACAAATTAAAAGAAAATATAAAAAATATAAATGACAATTTATTAGATTGGTTAATGTTTTTAGAAAATCCAAAATCTGAAAGGGTGATAAAGAAAATGGATGAAAATAAAGCACTAAAAGAAGCCAAACAAAAATTAGATAAATTAAGTGAAGATGGAAAAATGCAACAATTGGCATGGTGGAGAGAAAAAAAAAGCTGTATATGAAGAAAATACTAGAAAAAGAGAAGAAGAAGAGGTGAGAAAGCTCAAAATTCAAATTGATGAAGGAAAAAAGCAGCTTAATGAAGGCCAAAAGAAACTTGACGAAGGCCAAAGGAAGCTTGACGAAGGCCAAAGGAAGCTTGACGAAGGCCAAATGAAGCTTGACGAGGACCAAAAGAAACTTGACGAAGGCCAAAGGAAGCTTGATGAAGATAGAAAACAATTTGTTGAAGATAAAAAGAGGCTAGATGAAGAAAAAGATAAATTTTTTAAACAAATAGAAAAAAATAAGCAAATAGAGATAGCCAAAAAAATGAAAGAAAAGAAAATGGATATAGAGCAAATAAAAGAAATTACAGGTTTAACAACACAAGAGATAGATATCTTATAATAAATTAGAGGTGAAAAAATGAAAAGCAAATGGCCTAAATATTTATTTATATTAGTACTAATTGGAATAGTAATATTTGCATATTTTAAAATTAAAGGTGAAGAAGAAATAAAAAAAAACAGCAAGAATATAGTAGTTCATCTCAGAATGAAGAAAAAATTAAAGAAATAACTATAGGAATTGCACAATTTGATACAATAAACCCAATAATTAGTAATAACAAGAATGTACAAAGTATAAGTAGATTAATATATGAACCATTAGTAAATTTAACAAAAGATTACAAACCAGAAGCAGCACTTGCAAAAGAATGGGCAAAGCAAGATGAAAAAACATATATAATAAAAATTAGAGATGATGTAAAATGGTCAAATGGTTCTAAGTTTACCTCAGAAGATGTACGTTTTACTATAGATAAAATAAAAACAGATGAAAATGTAACATCAATTTATGCATATAATGTACAATATGTATCAGGGGTAGATATTGTTGATGACTATACTTTAAATATTCATTTGTCACAGGAAGTTCCTTTTTTTGAATATTATTTAACATTTCCAATATTATCAAAAGACTACTATGAAGGAGAGGATTTTTCAAATACTAACAAAAACCTAAATCCAGTGGGAACAGGAAAATACAAAATTGTAAATGCTGAGACATCATATATTACATTGGAAAAAAATGATAATTGGTGGAATTCAAAAAATATAGGATTATCACTAGAAAAAATAAATATAAATTTATATTCTTCAGTTGGGGAATTATATAACAGTTTTAAAACAGGAAATATTGATCTATTAGCAACAGATAATAGTAATTTTAATGATTATATAGGTACAATAGGATATAATTTAAAAGAAGTAAGGGGCAGAGAACATATATTTTTAGCATTAAATACAACAAGCAATATATTATCAGACTTAACGGTAAGGAAAGCAATTGCGGAGTCTATTGATAAAACAGGTATTACTTCAAATGTTTATGGCAATAAATATTATACTTGTAATTTCCCTTTAGAGTATGGTTCTTGGTTGTATAATAGTAGTAAAAATTCGAATATAAATTACAATTTAGAACAAGCAAAACAAGAATTAGTAGATAATGGATGGAGTTATAAAAATCAGTCTTGGCAAAAGTATTTGAATAATAAAACACAAAAAATATCTTTAAATTTTGTTGTAAAGGCTAGTGATGAAAGCAAAAAAGCAGTTGCTGAAAATATAAAGACACAATTAGAAAATCAAGGTATAAGAATAAATTTAATTTACGCGTCAGATACACAATATGAAAGCTATTTACAAAATAAAAATTATGATATTATATTATGTAGTAATTATTTAGGAATCTCACCAGACATGACAACATTTTTCGGAGAAGGAAATTTAGCAAATTATTCAAACGAAGAAATTACTCAGATTATGAATGAAGTAAAAAATACAACAGACGAAAAAATATTAAAAGAAAAATATGAAAAATTAGAACAAATATATAACACACAAATACCATATATTAGCTTGGCTAATAGTAAATACAATGTTTTGTATAATTCAAATTTAGTAGGGGATGTATCACCCAATTGGTACAATGTATTTTACAATATAGAAGGATGGTATAAATAAAAATAAAAAAATACTTGACAAAACAAAAATTTGGTATATAATACACTTATCAAACAAAAGTTCATAAAAATAAGGAGGAAAAACATGAGCGAAAATTTAGAAAAAAAGAAAGCACTAGAGATGGCAATGAGTCAAATAGAAAAACAATTTGGAAAAGGTTCTGTAATGAAATTAGGAGAATTTAAAGCAATGGAAGTAGAAGCAATACCAACAGGAGCTTTAAGTTTGGATATGGCATTAGGAATAGGAGGAGTACCAAGAGGTAGAATTATAGAAGTATTTGGTCCTGAATCATCAGGAAAAACTACACTTGCACTTCATATAGTTGCAGAAGCACAAAAAATGGGTGGAGATGCAGCATTTATAGATGCAGAACATGCATTAGATCCAGTATATGCAAAAAAATTAGGTGTTGATATAGATAATTTAATAGTGTCACAACCAGACACAGGAGAGCAAGCATTAGAAATTACAGAAAGCTTAGTTAGAAGTGGAGCTTTAGATGTAATAGTAGTAGATTCTGTTGCAGCTTTAGTTCCAAAAGCAGAAATAGATGGTGACATGGGTGATTCACATATGGGACTACAAGCAAGACTTATGTCACAAGCACTAAGAAAATTAACAGGAGCTTTAAATAAAACAAAAACCGTATTGATTTTTATAAATCAATTAAGAGAAAAAATAGGAGTAATGTTTGGAAATCCTGAAACAACAACAGGAGGAAGGGCTTTAAAATTCTATGCATCAGTTAGACTTGATATAAGAAAAATTGAAAATATTAAGCAAGATGGTGAAGTAAAAGGAAATAGAGTAAGAGTAAAAGTAATAAAAAATAAGGTTGCACCACCATTTAGAGAAGCAGAATTTGATGTTGTGTATGGAGAAGGAATATCAAAAGCAGGTAATATTTTAGATATGGCAGTAAATCTAGACATAATAGAAAAAAGTGGTTCATGGTTTAGTTATAATGGAGAAAGAATAGGACAAGGAAGAGAAAATGTAAAAAGATACTTAAAAGAAAATCCAAAACTATTAGAAGAAGTAGAAAGCAAAGTAAGAGCTAATTTTGCAAAAGCATTTGAAGAAAGTTTAGGAGAAGAATTACCATCAATAGAAGAAGATGAAGAATAATATGAAAGAAGGCAACCTATGTATTCAAAAGAAGAATTTGACAAAGAAAAAACAAAAGTATTAAAATATATATTATACAAAAAAAGAAGTGAATATGAAATAAGAAATAAGTTTTCTAAAAGCATAGAAGAAAATTTATTAGATGATATAATAGAATACTTAAAAGAAGCTAAATACATAGATGATGGACAATATATAGAAAAAACAATAAACAATTTTATGATACTAAAAAACTTATCAATAAAAGAAATACAATATAAATTAATATCAAAAGGGTTAAATAAAAATCTAATAGAAGATTATATATATAATGAAAATGAAGAATTAAACAATTATGAAATAAAATCTGCAAAGAATATTATATATAAAAAATCAAATACAATGGAACTAGAAGATATAAAAGTATATTTGATAAAAAAGGTTATAAAATAGAAAATATAAATTCTGCTATAGAGCAATATAAAGATGAATAAAAGAGAGGATGTTAATAAGAATGGCAATTTTGACATTAGAAACAAAACAATATGCAATAAAAATAGAAAATTTTGAGGGACCGCTTGATTTATTATGTCATTTAATAGATAAAAACAAAATGAACATATATGACATAAATTTAAGTGAAATAACAGATCAGTACATAAAATATTTAAATGAAATGGAAAAATTAAATTTAGAAATTGCAAGTGAATTTTTAGTTATGGCTTCTACTCTTTTATATTTAAAATCAAAAAAATTACTTCCAAAACAAAACGAGGAAGAAGAAGAATTAACTGAAGAAGAGCTAATAAACAGAATTATAGAATACAAAAAATTTAAAGAAATAAGTAAAACTTTAAAACAAAACTATTTAATATATTCTAATAGATTTTTAAAGGACAAGAAGAAATAGAATTACCAAAAAACAGTTGGAAATAAATTATGAAAAATCACTAATTCCTGAGCTATATAAAAATTTGATAGGGAGAAATAGTGTAAAAATAAATCAAAATGCAAAAAATATAGAAAAAATTGCAATAGTAGAAAATTATACAGTATCAAGCAAAGTAAAAGAAATGCTAAAAGTATTAATAAAGCAAAAAAAGTTTATATTTAATAAATTGTTTTCAATAAAAAAGAAAAACAAACAAGAAGTAGTAACAGCATTTAGTGGATTATTAGAATTATCTAGAAGAAGTAAAGTATCTACAAATCAAGAGGAATTATTTGGAAATATTTTAGTAGAGAAAAAGAATAAAAATATTTCGTAAAAGGTTTATAAAAGAAATTTTTGGAAAAACTAATATAAAGTCTATAAGGAGGACAAAATATTGGTTTTTCTTTTTTATATTATTAACTATTATAATAGTTTTAATATTTTCAAAAATACAAGTAGAAATAGAAAATTTTAGATTAAATTTGCCAAAAAATAAAAACAAGATATTAAATGATACTTTTTTGTTCAAAATAAAATCAGTTATTTTTGGGACATTGCCAATAATAAACTTAAAAATAAACAGGGAAAAATTAAAAAATTAGAGAATAATTTAAAAGACAAAAAAATAAAACTAGATATAAATAAAATTGGAAAACAAATAACTAAAGAAAATATTAATGATGCAAAAAATTACAAATGCACATAGAAAAGATTAAGCTAAAAATTAATTTTGGAACAGAAAATACAATATTAACGTCTTTTATTGTCCCAATAATAAGCACAATTTGGAGTATAGTTCTTACTAAGAAGAGAGTTAAAGAAGAAAAACAAAGGCTAGAAATAAATCCAATTTATAATAAAGGAAATTTGGTAAATATAGTATTTGAGGGTATATTTGAGATAAAAATGATACATATTATAAAAAGTAATATGCGCTAAAATAAAGAAAAGGAGAGTGGAAAAGTATGAGCGAACATCCAATAGAAGGGCTTATGACTACAGCTATGAGTAGCATACAAGATATGATAGATGTAAATACTATAATAGGGGAACCAATAGAAACATCTAATAATATAGTTATTATTCCAATATCAAAGGTTAGTTTTGGTTTTGCAGCAGGAGGAAGCGAATTTTCTGGAGAAACAATAGATGAATACTCAAAAAAAGACAAAGAGGAGCAAATACAATATAGGTTACCGTTTGGAGGAGGAAGTGGAGCAGGAGTTACAATAAACCCAATTGCGTTTATTGTAATATCACAAAATAATGTAAAATTATTACCAGTAAATCATTCGTCATCAATAGATAAAATTTTAGACTATATACCAGATTTAATAGAAAAAACAAATAATATAATGAATAGATGTATTAGTAACAAAAAGCAGGAAACACAAGAAATATTAAAACAAATGAAACAAAATACAAAACAACAAGAAAGAATTGAAAAAAAACAAGAAAAGCAGACAGAAAATATAGAAAACACTATGAAAAAAATAGAACAAGATAAAAAGAAAAACAATCCAAACAAAAGTAATACAGAATATGAATTTGAATATGATGATACTAATTTTGACAATGATGAATTTGAAGATTATGAAGATGAGTAATAAAATTTAAAGTATTACAAATAAAAAACAATTCAAAGTTATAATTATAACTTTGAATTGTAACTATATAAATGAACAAATGCTAAGACAAATAAATAAGTTCATTGTCTATTTTGTGTATTTATGTTATAATCTGCATTAAGGTGATTTAAATGAAAGATTTATTTAAAAATTATGCAGCAAATAGCAATAATTTAAAATGGGCAAATATGATAAAAAGAGAAGAAAAATTATATTCTAGGGGAAATGATATACGTTCAGAGTTTGAAAGGGATTATACAAGAGTAATACATAGTAATGCTTATAGAAGACAAAAACATAAAACACAGGTATTTTTTTCGCCTGAAAATGATCATATTTGTACAAGAATTGAACATGTTACATATGTTGAATCTATTAGTTATACAATAGCTAAATATTTGGGGTTAAATGTAGAATTAACACGAGCTATAGCAATAGCTCATGATATAGGACATAGTCCTTTTGGTCATCAAGGTGAAAAAATTTTGTCTGAGATATCAAAAAGAGATTTAGGAAAAACGTTTTGGCATGAAAAAAATGGATTAGAGTTTGTTGATAAAATAGAATTATTAGAAGATAAGTCTAAAAATATGCAAAATTTAAATTTAACATATGCAGTAAGAGATGGAATAATATCTCATTGTGGGGAGATTGATGAAAATAAATTAAAACCAAGAGATGAATATATAGATTTAAATAGTTATTCTAAACCTAACCAATATGCTCCATATACATGGGAGGGGTGTGTAGTAAAAATTGCTGATAAAATTTCTTATTTAGGAAGAGACATAGAAGATGCTATAACCCTGGGAATATTAGATGAACATTTGGATGATTTATATAAAATACTAAACAAAAACAAAAGTGAGGTAATAAACAATACTGTTATTATAAATAGTTTGATATATGATTTATGCAATAATTCATCACCAGAAAAAGGACTATGTTTTTCAGAAGAAATATTTGAATTAATAAAAGAAATAAAAGATTTTAATTACAAATATATATATTTATCTGAAAGGCTTAAACCATCAACAAAATATTTTGAATTAGTATTAAATCAAATTTATGACACATTAAATAATTCAAAAGAAAATTTAAAAAGGTTTTATCCAGAATTATTTAAAGATTTTGAAGATTGGCTATCTTATTATTGGAATTTACCAAGAAATAAAAATGCTAAAAATAAGGCTATATTTGATTTAAATGATAGGAAATCATATAGCCAAGCAATAATTTATTATATAGCTGGGATGACAGATAATTATGCAATTGATATGTATAATAAAATTGTTGGATTTTAAAACCCAAAATTAATATTTTAATTTAAATGCCACATTTTTAGTCAAATTATTGTGGCATTTAAATATTTAATTTTATTTAATATATAAAATGCTTATGTTCTTAATAAATTGATCCATTTGTAAATTATTTGTTTTGACATTGTAAAAATAGTGGTTTTATCAACATCATTTGAAGCTATAATGTTCGTGGTAGACAATGTATCTCCATTTAATGAATATGTGGCAGTACCAACTACTTGCCCCTTGTGGATAGGTGCAGTTATTGGATTAATTGTTATAGTTTGCTCAATCTTATTTTCATTTCCTTTTTCTATTAAACATCCAGAAGTTTCTTCAAATTCAACATTAACAGTACTTTTAACTCCTTTGTTAACATTTATAGTATTTACAATATCGCCCTTTTTGGCAAATTGTTTGAAAGAAAATTTGCTAAAACCATAATCTAAAAGTTTTGTAGCTTCTGCAAATCTTACTTTTGTTGAAGGAGCTTTCATAATAACAGCAATTAATGATAAATCATCACGAGTTGCACTTGCTGATAAATTATATAAAGCAAGTGATGTTGAACCTGTTTTTAGGCCTGTTGCGCCTTTATAAGTTCTAATTAATTTATTTGTATTTACTAATTGTGATTTTCCATCACGTAAACTATCCATATATATAGTAGTATATTTTGTTACCTGAGGGTATTTGGTTAAAAGTTCTCTAGACATTAAACTAATATCATAACTAGATGATACATGACCATCTTCGTCAATTCCATGGCAATTTTTAAAACAAGTATCATTCATCCCAAGTTCTTTTGCTTTGTCATTCATCATTTTAACAAAAGATTCTTCTGAACCTGCAATATGCTCTGCCATGGCAACAACACAATCATTTGCAGATACAACACATATAGCTTTTAACATTTCATCTACAGATAAAGTTTCTCTTGGGTCAAGCCAAATTTGGGATCCACCCATAGAAGAAGCATTTTCTGAACAACTAATTTGGTCAGTTAAAGATAATTTTCCTTGTTCAATTTGTTCCATAATTAGTAAAACACTCATTATTTTTGTTACTGAAGCAGGACGTAACTTTTCATGAATATTATGGGAATATAGAATTTGCCCGAGTTGATTGCTCTATTAGTATAGCAGATTCTGACTCTAAGCTTAGTGAATTATTGTCATCTGGTGTAGATGCTGTTTGTATACTAGATGAATTATTTGACCAAACATATGCAGTTTGCTTTGCAAAAGATAGACATGTAAAAGATAATATTAATATTAAACATATATTAAAACAAATAAAGTATTTAACAATTGATTTCATAAAAAAACCTCCATATAAGTTTTATACATATTATGCTTAAAAAAACAAAAATAGAAGAAAACATATATGGAAAATTTAGTTAAGATAATTGAAGTAATTTTATGGTAATATCATTTTGGCTACATGATGCTTTAATTTTAATTTTTTTACCTGAATTATTTTTAAATTTTAAATCATAACTACCTGTGGCAACTGCAGCATCTTTACCATTTTGAATATAAGGAACTTTGTTACTATGAGAATGTCTTTCAGTAATGACTAATGAAGGTGCATTAAGTATGGCATTATATAATGTAGTACTTACTTGGCAATTACCACCACCAAGACCTTTTTTCTTTTTTCCGGTTTGCATCAAAAATATCAGCTTCTTCATAGCCCTTAGCGGTAGTTGCAGGACCTACAGTATTACAAAAAGAAAATTCAGCCCCATTTTCAACCAATGTATCATTTAAAGTAGAACAAGTAATAGAAATATTTTTTTGCCTAGAACTATCTTTGGTTACAATTTTTGTGGTAAAAGATGAAATTTCTTCTTCTTTATATTCTGGGGTATTGTCTCCTGTAAGATTTTTAGTTATATTAGTTTCATTTAAACCTGCTGATGTATTATTTTCTATTTCTTTAGTAGTATTTTGGTTTAATGTATTTGTATTATTTGTAGATGTATTATTTCCGAACATTTTTGGTAGTTTCGGTTTTGCTTGCTTGATAATTTGTTTTATTCTCATTTTTATTTTTATTGAAAAAAAAAGATTGCAACAACAATAGCTATAATAATTATAGCACCAATAATAATCAAATATTTATTTTTCATATAATCACCTTAGAATAGTATAACCAAAAAATGAAAAATATTGACAATTAACAAAAATAAAAGTATAATATAAATGTATTGTGTAAAAGGAGAGATTACAATGATTGCAAAAAATTGGAAAAAAAATTGGAATGTTAATTTTAATAATTGCATGTGTATTCAATGTAATGGGAAAATTAATAAATAAATTATCCCTTAACAAAGAAATGTTATCATCAGCACAATATGTTTATGAACAAAATCAAAAAAATGAAAATAAAGCACAATAATACTTGAAAAATATTTAAAAATATGTTATTATAAACAACAGTCAAGTTATTAAGCGATGAGAAAGAGGTGAACTTAAATGAAAGAAGGAATACATCCAGAATATAACCAAACAACAATCACATGTGCATGTGGTAATGTTTTAGAAGTTGGTTCAACAAAAAAAGATATTAAAGTAGACGTATGCTCAAAATGTCATCCATACTGGACAGGAAACACAAGACAAGACAAAGTTGGAGGAAGAGCAGAAAAATTCAGAAACAAATATGGATTATAATAACAAAAAAGAGTTTAAGGCTCTTTTTTTATTTTTTTAAAAAACTATGCAACAATAAAATAAAATGATATAATGTAGAAAACAAATAAATCATTTTAATAAAAAAGGAAGAGGGCAGAAATATACAAATGGAAATAGAAGATGTAATAAAAAATAAAGATGATAAAGAATTTGTATTAAAAGCAGTACAAGAAAAAGGAAAATTATTAGAATTTGTATCAGAAAGATTACAAAATGACAAAGAAGTAGTAATAGAAGCTTTAAAACAAGATGGAGAAGCAGCTGAATTTATATCTGATGAATTAAAAGACGATAAAGAGATAATGATGTTAGCAATAAAAGGAGCCCCATGGACTGCATGTTATGCATCTGAAAATTTAAGAGCAGACAAAGACATAATATTGGAAAGTGTAAAAACATATGGACAAACATTATATTATGCAAGTCAAGAATTAAGAGATGATGAAGATGTGGTAAGAGCAGCAGTAACGAACAAAGGGTTAATAATAAAATATGCAAGTTTGCGTTTAAGAGACCAAAAAGATATAGCTGAAATAGCAGTAAAACAAAACAAAGAAAGCTACCACTTTTTAAGTGCAAGGCTAAAACAAGATGAACAAATAAAAGCCTTACTTTAAACCAGTTTTAATATACCTATACAAATTAATAAAATACTAGATAATATTGACCAAATATTGTCTGGTATTTTGCTTATTTTATTAATTTTTCTTCCTAAAAAAGTTCCAAATATTAAAAAGCATAGTTGAAAGCAACTAACAAAAAAGGGAAAAATGTTAGACTCAATACCAATCATACTAGAGCCAGTTCCAATACAAAAACTATCTAAAGAAAGAGCTAATCCTAAAAAGATAGCCTCTTTAGAATCAATTTTTTTTGAATTATCAAAATCAGAATAATTAGGATTTTTAATAATTTGAATTGTTATTCCCAAACATCTTATAAATAATTTATAGATTTTTTCTTTATTTTTCTTAAAATTAGAAGAAGGTAAATCTTCTGTATTTTTTGATTTCTTAAGTGATTGAAACATCATAAAAATTCCCATACTAATTAAAATAATGCTACCAATAATGTTAGTTATATTAGTAGAAAAAATATTTTTTATGCTATTTCCAATCCATATAGAAAAAGAAGTTATAGCAAAAGAAATTACAAATAAAATTAAATTTGCAATATAAGATATTCGAGTTTCCTTTATTCCATATGTAATTCCAATTCCAAGAGAATCTATACTACTTGAAATAGCAAGAAAAATAATATTAATTAACATAATAACACCTCTTAATATGTTATGCAAAAAAATTGCCAACGGTTCCGGGTTTAAATGGCAATAAATTGCAATAGTTCCGGGGTTGGATGGTAATAATATATTATTTTTTACACCTTGGTGTCGCAACCAACAAAATTAAAAATTTTATATGTCGGTTGCTCCAATTCGCACTCGCGCTAAGCACTCGTTTAATCGCTTACGCGGTGTTGCAAAATAATATATTATTGCCATCCAACCCCGGAACTATTGCAATTTATTGCCATTTAAACCCGGAACCGTTGGCAATTTTTTTAGCATAATTTTGTACAAGCCACATATAATTAATTAAATTATTTTACAAAGGAGAGATGTTGTATGTGGCATACCATGAAAAAGAGACGTGCTTGATAAGCTAAACACAAATGAGATAACTCGGTTTATTAGATGATGAAGTAAAAATATTAAAAGAAAAGTATGGGGCTAATAAATTAAAAGATAGACCTAAAGAGAGTTTATTTGTCAGGTTTATTAAACAGTTTAATGATTTTATGATTATTATTTTAATAATTAGTTCTATTGTTTCGGTAATTGTTTCTAACATGCAAGGGGAAAATGACTATATAGATTCAATAATTATTATTACGATTGTTATTTTAAATGCTATTATGGGACTTGTTCAAGAGACTAAGGCTGAAAAGTCTATTGAAAGTTTAAAAAAGATGACACCACAAATTTCTAAAGTACTTAGAAATAGTAAAGTACAAGAGGTAGATGCAAATGAATTGGTGCCAGGTGATATTATTATTTTAGAGGCTGGAAATTATGTACCTGCAGACTGTAGACTAATTGAAAGTTTTAATTTAAAAATTGAGGAGTCAAGCCTTACAGGGGAAACAGAACCTGTGGAAAAAATAACAAATAAATTAAAACAAAGTAATGTTCCTATAGGAGATATGAAAAATATGGCTTTTATGGCTACAGTTGTCGTTAATGGACATGCAAAGGCTGTTGTAACTGAAACTGGAATGAATACAAAAGTTGGTAAAATTGCCAATATGATAATAGAAGATGAAGCACCAGAAACACCAATACAAAGAAAGCTTGCTCAAGTTGGTAAAGTTTTGGGCACAACTTGTTTGGTTATATGTGGAGTTATATTTATAATAGGTTTATTAAAAAATATAGAACCAGTGGAGATGTTTATGACATCTGTTGGACTTGCAGTTGCTGCTATTCCTGAAGGATTACCTGCTATTGTTACTATTGTGTTATCAATAGGTGTTACTAAAATGGCAAAGAAAAATAGTATTATAAGAAAATTGCCAGCTGTAGAAACATTAGGAAGCAGTAGTGTTATTTGCTCAGATAAAACAGGAACTTTAACACAAAATAAAATGGAAGTTGTAGAAATAAATTCAAAAAATAAAGAATTAACATCAATGCTTGCATGCATGTGTACAGATTGTGATGTTAATTATAAAGAAAATAAACCACAAATACAAGGCGAGGCAACAGAAGTTGCAATTGTACAAAATGCATTTAAGTTAGGCTTTTTAAAAGATGATTTATATAATAAATTTCCAAGAGTCAGTGAAATACCATTTGATTCAACAAGGAAAATGATGACAACAATTCATAAAATAAATGGAAAATATTTAGCAATTACAAAAGGAGCACCAGATGTATTAATAAAAATGTACACATATAAACCAAGAAACATCAATAGATAATTTTAGGCAAAGTGGCTTAAGCAATAGTCAAACACAAACAATACAAAATGAAAATTTAAAAATGGCACAAAAAGCATTAAGAGTTTTGGGGGTTGCATATAAATATTTAGAAAACTTACCAGCAAAATTAGACCAAGAGGTTATAGAAAATAACATGACATTTGTTGGACTAATAGGAATGATAGATCCACCAAGGCCAGGTGTAAAAGAGGCAATAAATACATGTAGAAAAGCTGGAATAAAAACTGTTATGATAACAGGAGACCATATAGCAACAGCAAAATCTATAGCAAAAGAACTAAATATACTAAAAAATGGAGAAAAAGCAATAACAGGGCAAGAACTTGATCAAATGACAGATGAAACATTAAAAGATGAAATAAAAAATGCATCTGTATTTGCAAGAGTAAGTCCAGAACATAAAGTAAGAATAGTAAAGGCATGGCAAAAAACAGGAGCAGTGGTTGCTATGACAGGAGACGGAGTAAATGATAGCCCAGCTTTAAAAAATGCAGATATAGGAATTGCTATGGGAAAAACGGGAACAGATGTTGCAAAAAATGCAAGTGATATGATTTTGGCAGATGACAATTTTATAACAATAGTAGAGGCTGTAAAACAAGGAAGAAATATATATGATAACATAAAAAAAGCAATACATTTTTTATTAGCAACAAATATAGGAGAAATTGTAACAATATTTATGGGACTTGTATTAGGATTTAAATCACCATTACTTGCAATACAATTATTATGGGTAAATTTAGTAACAGACTCATTACCTGCAATTGCACTTGGGCTTGAACCAGCAGAAAAAGATATAATGAATAGAAAACCGGTAAATTCAAGAAAAGGATTATTTGCTGATGGTTTATGGTCAAAAATAATAACAGAAGGAATACTAATTGGGGCACTTACACTTGTTGCATTTAGCATAGGAAATAAATGGTATGGATTAGAAGTTGGAAGAACAATGGCGTTTGTTGCAATAGGAGTACTTGAACTTGTACATAGCTTTAACATAAAAAGCGACAAATCAATATTTAAAGTAGGAATATTAGAAAATAAATTTTTATTAGGAAGTTTTATACTTGGGGTATTTGTTCAAACAATAGTTGTCATAATTCCAATGTTGGCAAACATATTTAAACTTGTTCCATTAAATTTTATACAATGGGGTATTACACTATTAATTTCAATAATTCCAATACCTGTAATAGAATTGCAAAAAAAGATAAATGCATCAAGATTGGAAAATGTTATAGACAATGGGACGGGGATTTTGTCTAAGTCAAGAGGTTGACATATTGCACGTATTAAACTATAATATTTGATATACATAAGCCAGGGCTTATTTTATACAGACGGGTTTCCAACACAAATTAATTAATTGGAGGAAAAATTATGTCAGAAAAAAACAAAATACCAAAAGAAACAATTGCCTCATTTTTGTCGCAAAATACATGCTTTGATGTTACTGCAAATGATCTTACAATGCTTGAAGATGGAGCGGCTTATGGAGGAAAATATGATATTTATGTTGCACAGCAAGAATGGTGTACTTTAATTGCAGTTGTTTTTAGCAAAGGTGCAATAACATATCACACAATAATTGCTCCAAGCTTTTTGGAAAAATCTAATAAAAGCAGTATAACAAAAGACATGAAGTTTGAAGAAATTTTAGACAAAATGAGAGAAGGCAATTGGTTTGAAGTAAACAAACATTGTGTTGCACGGATTGATAAACAGCATTACTTATCTGGTTATGGGGTACTTGCATATCAGTATGACAGTGTATTGCTGGTTGCAATTTCAGGCAAAGATGGAAAATTCGTATTGGAAAAAGTTGAATTCTGAAAAAATAGCACATCTATTTAGGTGTGCTATTTTTTTATAAATATTTCAAAATTCCCTTTAAAAAAAAGGCAAAATGTTATACAATATAGAAAAATGTAAAATAGGAGAGGAAAATGAATAAAAAGTGGCAAGTATATAATGTAAATGAAGCACAAGTAGAAGAAATAATAAATAACAATAATGTAAATAAACTAATAGCAACAATATTATCAAATAGAGGCATAACAAACCAAAAAGATATTGACATATTTTTAAACCCAACAAGACAAGATTTTCATAATCCATACCAAATGCCAGACATGGAAATTGCAGTAGAAAGAATAATAAAGGCAATAGAAAATAAAGAGAAAATAATTATATATGGAGACTATGATGTAGACGGAATAACAAGCATAACAGTATTAAAAAGCTTCTTAAAAGACAGAGGAATAGATGCAAAATATTACATACCAAATAGAATAGAAGAAGGATATGGACTAAATATACCAGCAGTAGAAAAAATAGCTAAAGAAAAGTATGATTTAATGATAACAGTTGATTGTGGAATATCATGTATAGAAGAAATAAGAAGAGCAAATGAATTAGGGGTACAAACAATAGTAACAGATCACCACGAAGTTGGAGAAAGTTTGCCAGAAGCACTAGCAGTAGTAGATTGTAAAAGAAAAGATAATAAATATCCATTTAGGGAACTTGCAGGAGTTGGGGTTGTATTTAAATTAATACAAGCACTTTCAATAAAACTTAACCTAGAAGAAAAAGAATATTTAAAATATCTGGACATTGTATGTATAGGAACAATATCAGACATAGTACCATTGGTAGATGAAAATAGAGTTATTTCAAAATTAGGACTAATGCTTGTAAAACAAACAAAAAATATGGGATTAAGATCAATATTAAATGCGTCAGGTTATAAAAAAATAGACTCTGGAGCAATTTCATTTGGAGTAGCACCAAGGCTAAATGCATGTGGAAGAATGGGACATGCAGATGAAGCATTAAAACTATTTTTATCAAATAATGTAAATGAAGTATATGACCTAACAGTATCTCTAAATGATTTTAACAGGTTAAGACAAGAAACAGAAAAACACATATATGAAGATGCAATTAAACAAATAGAAGAAAATAATGGAGATAAAAACAGAGCAATAATTTTAGCTGGAAATAATTGGCATCATGGTGTAATAGGAATAGTAGCTTCAAAAATTACAGAAATGTATTTTAAACCAAGTATATTATTATGCTTAGAAGATGGCATAGGAAAAGGCTCTGGAAGAAGTATACCAGGTTTTGACTTACATGATGCATTAACAAAATGCCAAAGCCTACTAGAGAAATTTGGTGGACATGCTATGGCAATAGGAATAACAATAAAGCAAGAAAATATAGAGAAATTTAAACAAGAATTTGAAAATGTAGCAAAACAAGAACAAATAGAAAATATAATACCAATTGTAAATATTGATGCAAAAATTAATTTAAGTGATATAAACAAAGAAATGGTAGAAAGTTTAAGCATGCTTGAACCATTTGGAGAAGCAAATAAAATGCCTGTATTTTTATTTAAAAATTTAAAAATAGACTCAATAAGGGCATTGTCAGAAGGAAAACATTTAAAATTGACATTAAAACAAAATAATATGATAGTTAGTGCAATAGGATTTAACTTAGGAAAATTAGTAAATGACTATAAAATAGGAGATAAAATTGACGTTGTAGGAATGTTAGAAATAAACAGTTTTAATGGGGTAGACAATATACAAATAAATTTAAAAGATATTATGAAATCATTGTAAAAACTAAAAGGGGGTTGGTTTATGCAAGAAGAAAATATAACTATACAAGATGTTATAAATGTCAAAAAACACAATAAAAGAAAAGTTGATACAAAATTAATAATGAAAGCATATAATTTCGCAGAAGAGAAACATCATAATCAATATAGGAAATCAGGCGAAAGTTATATAATTCATCCATTAAATGTAGCATACATATTAGCACAAATAGGATTAGACGATAACACAATATGTGCAGCACTTTTACATGATGTAGTAGAAGATACAGATGTAACAAATGAAGACATAAAAAAACAATTTGGAGAAGAAATTGCTGAAATGGTTGCAGGAGTAACTAAATTAAGCAATATGCAATTTACTTCTGTAGAAGAACAACAAGTTGAAGACTACAGAAAAATGTTTTTAGCAATGGGAAAAGATATAAGAGTAATTATATTAAAATTAGCAGATAGACTTCATAATATGAGAACTCTAAAATATTTAAAAAGAGATAGGCAAATTGCAAATGCTAAAGAAACCATGGAATTATATGCACCGCTTGCAAATAGGCTTGGTTTATATTCGTTAAAATGGGAGTTAGAAGATTTATCTTTTAAATATCTATACCCAGAAGAATACCATGATTTAGTAGAAGGCATAAACAAAAAAAGAGATGAGAGACTAAAATTTATAGAAAAAATCATGGATGATATAAGAGCAGAATTAAAAAAACAAAAAATAGACGCAGAAGTAACACGGAAGAGCAAAACATTTATATAGTATATATAGAAAAATGAAAAGAGACAACAAAACATTAGACCAAATATATGATTTATTTGCACTACGTATATTAGTAAATTCAGTAAAAGACTGTTATGCAGCACTAGGTGTTGTGCATGAATTATATAGCCCAATGCCTGGAAGATTTAAAGATTATATAGCAGTTCCAAAACCTAACATGTACCAGTCAATCCATACAACTCTTCTAGGAGAAAAAGGAACACCATTTGAAGTACAAATACGTACATGGGAAATGCATAAGATTGCAGAATATGGTATTGCTGCACACTGGGCATATAAAGAGGCAAACTATTTTGGAAAAGGAAAACAAGTAGTAAAAGTAGAAGAAGATAAATTAGCTTGGCTTAGAGAAACACTAGAATGGCAAAAAGAAATAGAAGATCCTCAAGAATTTTTAAATACATTAAAAACAGAATTATTTGAAGATGAAGTATATGTATTCACACCAAAAGGAGCAATAAAAGTGCTTCCAAGGGGAGCAACACCAATTGACTTTGCATATACAATACATGAACAAATTGGACATCACATGACAGGATGTAAAATAAATAGTAAAATGATGCCAATAATAACTCCATTAAAAAGTGGAGATATTATAGAAATTATAACATCAGAAAATTCAAAAGGACCAAGTAGAGACTGGTTAAAATTTGTAAAAAGCTCAGGTGCAAAAAATAAAATACAAGGATTCTTTAAAAAAGCTCAAAAAGCAGAAAACATAGAAAAAGGAAAAGACTTAATAGAAAAAGAAATAAAAAGAATAGGAATTAGCCATTCTGAGTTATTTAAAACAGAATATATAGAACCACTATTAGAAAAATATAAATATAAAGACATAAACGATATGTATGCAGCAGTTGGATTTGGAGCAAATTCAGCAGTGAAAATTATAGCTAGAATGCTTCAAGAATACAAAAAAACACATGAAGAAGAAAATATAGAACAAAAAATAGAAGAACTAGCAAAAGCAAGAAATCGTAAAGTAAAACCATCAAATTCAGGAATTATTGTTAAAGGAATAGATAACTGTTTAGTAAAACTTTCAAAATGCTGTAATCCATTACCAGGAGATGAAATTGTAGGCTATATAACCAAAGGAAGAGGAGTATCTGTACATAGAAAAGACTGTGTTAATGTAAAAGATTTAATATCAGAAGAAAACAGAATGATAGATGTTAAATGGTATGAGGAAGAAAAAACATCATATAATGTTGACATAGAAGTATACTCAAATGACAGAACAGGACTTTTAGTTGATATATTAAAGGTAATAGGAACAACAAAAGCCAAAATTATGGCAGTAAACACAAAAACTACAAAAGAAAAAATTGCAATAATAGATATTAGCTTAGAAATTGTTAATTTAGAAGAGTTAAATAAAGTAATTAAAGCAATTAGAAAAGTTGAGAGTGTTTATGAAGTTAAAAGAAAGAAAAAATAGAAGGAAGTAATTAAAATGATTTTAAAAGAACTAAAGATATCTACATGGGTTGGAGACCCAACAAATTGCTATATAATTTTTGACGAAGAAAGTCAAGAAACAATGGTAATTGATCCAGCAGGTGATGTAGAAAAAATAGTAGAAATGATAAATATTTTGCATGGAAAATTAAAATACATATATTTGACCCATTGCCACGGAGACCATATAGCAGGAGTAACACAATTAAAAAGCAAAATGGGAGGAAAAATTTTAATACACAGAGATGATGCAGAAGGGTTAAATAATCCACAAATAAATTTATCAGAATATATAGGACTTCCAGAAATAGAGTTAGAAGCGGATTCTAGAATAGATGATGGAGATTTAATACACCTTGGAAATTTAGAATTTAAAGTAATCCATACACCAGGCCACACCAAAGGAGGTACAAGCTTATACTGTAAGGAAGAACAATGTCTATTTTCAGGAGATACTTTATTTAGAGGAACATGGGGAAGAACAGATTTACCAACATCTAGCTTAGAAGATATTATGGAATCAATAACAAAAAAATTAATGATATTGCCAGAAGAAACAATAGTATATCCAGGACATGGAAAAGCAACTATGATAAAAGAAGAAAAACCAATATACTTAGAACTAAAACCAAAATTATGGTAGAGAATAGACATGGGGACAGGGGATTTTGTCTTAGGCTTTTAGAGCCTTTTTCAAAAAAAAAAATATAAATATAAATGAGGATAAAAGCTTAAGACAAAATCCCCGTCCCCATGTCTAAAGGAAGGGAGAAAAAATATGCCAAAAACAGAACCAAGAACATTAGCAGGTTTTATGGAATTATTGCCTAATGAACAAATTTTATTTGAACAAATGAAACAAACAATAGAAAATGTATATAAAAGATTTGGTTTTTTGCCAATAGACACACCTATAGTAGAGCTTTCAGAAGTTCTACTTGCAAAAGCTGGTGGGGAAACAGAAAAACAAATATATAGATTTGAAAAAGGAGATACAGATTTATCTTTAAGGTTTGACTTAACTGTGCCACTTGCAAAATATGTGGCAAAAAATTATGGGAATTTAAGTTTTCCATTTAGAAGATATCAAATTGGTAAAGTATATAGAGGAGAAAGAATGCAAAAAGGAAGATTTCGTGAATTTTATCAATGTGATATTGACATAATTGGAGATGAAAACTTAGATATTATTAATGATGCAGAACTACCAAGTGTTATATATACAATATTCAAAGAATTAGGATTTAACGATTTTACAATAAGACTAAATAACAGAAAATTATTAAATGGGCTTTTCCAGGAAATAGGACAAAAAGATTTAGCAGTTGAAATTTTAAGAATAATAGACAAAATAGATAAAATTGGAAAAGATGCAGTAATAGAAGAATTAGAAAAAATAGGTGTTGACAAAACACAAATAGAAAAAATAATTGCATTTATACAAATAGATGGAACAAATGATGATAAACTTTTAAAACTAGAAAATTTAAATTTTGAAAACGAAACATTTAAATTAGGTTTGCAAGAACTTAAAGAAGTTGTAAAAAATATGAGGCTATTTGGAATACCAGAAAATAATTTTAATGTAGATTTAACAATAGCAAGAGGATTAGACTATTACACAGGAACTGTATATGAAACATTTTTAAATGATTATAGAGAACTTCGGAAGTGTATGCTCTGGTGGAAGATATGAAAACTTAGCCCAATATTATACAGATAAAAAATTGCCAGGTGTAGGAATATCAATTGGTTTAACACGTTTGTTTTACAAGTTAAATGAATTAAACTTAATAAATGCAAATAAAAAATCAGTATCAGATGTATTAATTATTCCAATGGTAGAAGATTTAAAAATGCCAATTGAAATTGCAACAAATTTAAGAAAAAACGGAATTAACACAGAGATATATTTAAATAATAAGAAATTAAAGGCAAAATTTAAATATGCAAATAAATTGGAAATTCCAAATGTTGTAATTATTGGAGAAGATGAACTTAAAGAAAACAAAGTAAAAGTAAAAGATATGGAAACAGGAGAAGAAAAAATAATAGAAATGGACATACAAAAGATAATAAATGCCTTAAAATAATAAAATCTGTTTTATATTAAATATTTATAAATAATAAGCACAAAAAAATGGAGAATAAAAATGAACAATTTAGATGAAATGGAAGAAATGACAAATGTATTACTAGAAAACAGATATGACTTACATGAAAATCAAAATACTAAAAAAAATAATAACAATAAAAAAACAAAAAAGAAAAAAGGTTTTAAACATAAATTAAAAATATTAGCTATAATTCTTCTAGTTATAGTTGGAGTAATAGAAACAGGAATATATCTGTTTTTCAAAACAGACTTATTTCAAGAATATAAAGAATTATGGGTGCAAACTGCAATGACAACAATGAATCATCAATATTTAGCAACATGGTTTTTATCTGAAAATGAAATAAATGCAATTATGGCTAAGCTTGAGGTACAAAATAATGAAAATTCAGATATAAATGCAATAAATATAGAAAATATTGAAGAGGAAAAAAAGGAAAATAAAATAACGGTAGAAAAAATTACAGGAAAGACATATGTGCGGTTATGTTATGCAAATTACGGACTGTACAAAAGTTAAATATGTAGACGGAAGAAAGAAAAGTCAAGGAACAAAATTAAGTAAAATAGTTCAAGAAAATGATGCAATTGCAGGAATTAATGCAGGAGGCTTTGCTGACCCAGATGGAAATGGGGCTGGAAATATATTAAATGCACCAGTAATTATGAACCAAAAATTATTGTATGGAAATAAAAATACAGTAATGAGTCTAATTGGATTAAGCAAAAAAGGAGAATTGATTCTTGGAAAATATACATATAGCCAAGCGATAAGCAATGGAGTAGAGTCTGCAGTTGATTTTGGACCATTTATAATAGTAAATGGGAATAAACAAATAAAATCGTCAAATGCAGGAGGTTTACATCCAAGAGCTGCTATTGGACAAAAGAAAGATGGAACAATAATATTTGTTGTAGTAGATGGTAGACAACCAGGTTACAGTATAGGAACAACTTTGCTAGAACTACAAAATATATTTGAAAAATATGATGCATATAATGCAGCAAACTTAGATGGTGGCTCATCTGCAACAATGTATTATGATGGAAAAGTAGTAAACAAAACATCAACGCCAATAGGAGAAAGATATTTGCCAAATGCAATAATTGTGACTAAATAGAAATTAAGAATAAAAAACAAATGATATTAAAATAAAATTTTATTTTAATATCATTGTTTTTTTATATATTTTTATATATTAATACAAAATGGTTAAAAACCTTAAGACAAAATCCCCGTCCCAGTGTCTTTTTATTTATGCAATAAAGTAATTTTATTACCACTTTTTTTAATAATTCCATCTTCTTTTAATGATTTTATTTCTCTCATCATTGCACTTCTGTCTATTCCTAAATAATCTGCAAGATTTGTTAATGAATCATTAAGAGTTATTGTTTTACTAAAGCTTCTGGTTGACAATATAGAAAAGTAGCCTAATAATTTTTCCCTTATAGATCTTTTAGTTAATAATTCAATTCTGGTGTTTAAGTCTATTACTTTAGAAAGTAAAATTTCAGGAAAGTATGTAGTAAGTTCATTGTGGAATTTACAAGTTGTCTTACATTTTTGTTTTATGTTTTCATATATGTAAAATAAAACTTTACAAGATTTTTTAGCTTCAACAAAAAGCTCATTATTTGTGCTTATTGTATAAAATATTTCACCAAATGCATTTCCTTTTGAAAAATGTTCTATTATAGTTTTATTGCCATTTAGGTCATATCTAACTAAATCTGCACTTCCTTCGATTAATAAGCAAAGCTGATTCCTATTTTGAATATAATTTGTAATTACTTCTTCTTTTGAAAATGTTTTAACCTGAACTTTAGAACAATTTGTACAAAAATCGTTCATAAATGTTTCTATATCAAAATTAGTATTCATTTTTAAATTCTCCAGTTTGTAAAAATTGTTATGCTTATTATACAAGAAAATAGTTGCAAATGCAACTAAAAATGCTTAAAATATAAAACAAAAGAATTGATAACAATATTGTTTGTTATAGTAAAAATTAAGTACTAAGATATAGATTTTTATATTATTTTGTAGTATTATAGTAATTATAAAATGGTAAGTTATAGAGGAGATGAAAAGTTGAATAATAATAGAAAGTATAAAGTAATAACTTTGTGTGGTTCAATTAAATATAAAGATATATTTTTGAAAGTTCAAGAAAATCTTACTTTAAAAGGTAATATTGTATTTATGCCTAATTTTTTTACAAATATAAAAAAAGAAGAAATAAGATTAGATACTAAAAAATGTTAGATGAAATGCATAAACAAAAAATAGATATGTCAGATGAAATTTATGTAATTAATTTGAATGGCTATATAGGTGAAAGTACAAAATCTGAAATTGAATATGCAAATTCAAAAGGAAAAAATATATCTTACTTAGAATAATAGTATTTGGAGGAAAATTATATGGAGAAAGAAATTATTTTTGTGACACATAATATGGGAAAAATAAAATCAGCTGAAAGGTGTTTTGAAAATTTGAAATTTAAAACATTCAATTATGAATTAGATGAACCTAGAAGTGATGATATAAAAGAGATTGCAACTGCAAAAGTAAAACAGGCTTATGAAATAGTAAAAAGACCTTGCATTGCATTAGATACAGATTTCAGAATTGATGAATTGAACGGTTTTCCGAGAGCTTTTGTAAATTTTTCGTTAGAAACAATAGGGGTACAAGGAATTTTAAAATTAATGGAAAACAAGAAAAATAGAAAATGTGCATTTAATGAATGTCTAGCATATCATGATGGAAAAGAAATACATTATTTTTATGGAAAACACCCACGGAAATTTATCATATAAAATTCAGGGATTAAATAGAAAAGAAAAATGGTCAGATTTGTGGTATATTTTTAAACCTATTGGATTTGATAAGACATTAGCAGAAATGGATTTAGAAGAAAGAGAAAATAGAAGAAAAATAGATGGTTCTGTACAAGCAATGCAAGAATTTGCAAAGTGGTATGAGAAAATAAAATCATAGTGATGAAATTGAGAATAAACTATTGTCAAAAACTAAATATTTATGTATAATAAACAAGAAGTAAAAAACTAAAGAAAAGGAATTGGTTAAATTATGTTAAAAATAAACTGTGTAATCCCCGGAGTTTTATACACAATATGTTTAGTAAATAGAATAAAAGAAAGATTGCTGTAAATCTCTTTGCTATAAATAAAAATGTATTTAAATTTTATTTTAAGTACATAATTATTTATATAGAGATTTTATTTGCTATCTTTTTGTGCTTAAAATAAGTAAAAATAAATAAAATTAAAATTTAAAGTGCATATAAAATATATAGCACAGAAGGGGAAAGAACAAATGAAACAAAATTTAAAAGAAAGGGTAAAGAGTAAAAATGGTATTACATTAATTGCACTTGTAATAACTATAATTGTACTTTTAATATTAGCAGGAGTAACAATTGCAACATTAACAGGTGATAATGGAATATTAACCAAGGCACAAAGCACAAAAATACAAAGTGAAAGAGCAAGTATAAAAGAACAAATTGAACTTGCAGTAGTTGCTTCAAGGATAAATGATAATTTGGATGAAAGTATAGATACAACAATATTAGAAGCAGAATTAGATGCAATAAACGGATTAAATATAGAAAGCAAGGGAACAGATGATAATTTACCATGGACAGTTACAGTAAGAGAATTTAGATTTCAAATAAAAGAAGATGGAACAATAAAAGAAGTAAATGGTATATCTTTATCAGCAACAAAATTAAAAATTATAACAGGAGAAACAGAAACGATAAATGCAACATTAACAGAAGGAGTAACAGGAACAATTACTTGGGAAAGTTCAAATAATAGTTTAGTAACTGTAAATAATGGGACAGTAACTGCAGTAGGAAACTCAGGAACAGTAACAATAAAAGCAAAATGTGGAAGTTATGAAGCAACTTGTGAAGTTACAATAGTGCAAAAAGTAACAAAAATAACACTTTCAGCAAGTTCTACAACTGTAAAAGAAGGAAGTACATTACAATTAACTATTGGAACAGAACCATCAAGTGGAGAAATTGAAAAAATAGAGTTTTCTTCAAGCAAAGAAAGTGTTGCAACTGTAAGTAATAGTGGAGTGGTTACAGGTGTAGCAGTAGGAAATGCAACAATAACAGCAACCGGAAAAAGTTCAGGAGTAACTGGAACAATTAATATAACAGTAAAAGAAGGAATAAAAGCACCAACAAGTTGGGTAAAAACAACAAAAACAGATTCAAGTTGGTATAGTTATGCTGGAGCTAATGTAAATGAACCAAAATTGATAGGACAAATGACACCAATAAAATATAATTTAGAATTACCAAGTGGAGCAAATACAACTAATAAGTTGGCAAATGCTATAACTGCAGATGGAAGTATGTTTGTATGGATCCCAAGATATGCATATAAAATAACATATTATACAGATAGCAATTATGAAATACCCACAGCAAATAAAACACAGTATGGAAAAATAAATGTAGCATTTGTAAAATATGCAAATGGTCAAAATACATTTTTAAATTCAACTGATAGTGGAATAATAACAACAGATCCAGCAGAACAAGGAGCAGGAACAACAAAATGGTTAGTACATCCAGCATTTATAAACGATTCAGCAAATAATTTTATAAATGGAGGATGGGATAGTGAACTTTCTGGAATATGGGTAGGAAAATTTGAAGCAACAGGAAATTATTCAAATTCTACAGGTACATTGTCAGTATTACCGGCAAATAATGCTTTAACATATATGACAATAAATCAACAATATAAATTTGCACAAACTGGAACATTTGGAGAAATAGCAACTCTAAATTCACATATGGCAAAAAATAGTGAATGGGGAGCAATAGTATATTTAGCATATAGTATGTACGGAACAGGTGGAATTGATATAGCAAAATCATCAAATGGCACAATAACGGGAGGAATAACGTCAACTTCAACTCCAGAAAAAATTTATAATGAAAATTATTCACAAAGTACAACTAATAATCCGTATGGCGTATATGATTTAAGAGGTGGCTCTTATGAACGTGTGGCATCTTATGTGAATTATGAGAATAATAGTTTTGATTTATTAACTTATGGTGGTACTAATGAAGGAGATTTATATGGAAGTGCTTTAGAACGATCTACGAGTACAAGATACAAAACGGTATATGCTGCATCAGGAACATCACAAGGTAATAGCTATGAGTTAGCTGCTAGTAAAAAAGGTGATGCAATATATGAAACCTCAACAAGTTATCAAGGACGAACATCTTGGAATAATGGCACAGGAAATGGTGTGAACTCTATTTTTCCTACTGATATCTATCCTTTCTTCTATTATGGAGGAGGTTGCACTAATGATGGTACAGGTATGTTTTTCTTCGATAAATTTACTGGTGATGGCGAGTGGGATAGAGCGTTCCGCGTAATTCTTTGCCCTTAATGTATGCCAAAAAGCATAAAAAAGTTATATAATGCATGGGGACAAAAAATGAAACAAATACTAAATGAGCAAAAAGGTGTAACATTAATAGCCTTGGTAATAACCATAATTGTTCTTTTAATACTAACAGGAGTAACAATTGCAATGCTAACAGGAGAAAATGGAATAGTAGTTAATTACAAAAATTCAGCTTCTGGTAAAGTGCCAGTAAGTAAAGCAAAAGTTGCATCATGGAATTTTGTAAGCCAAACAGTTGCAAAAACAGCCTCAGAGAGTATGTACAAAGAATAAAACTCAAAAGTGAAAAGTAAATTAGTAGATAGCTATGCATGGGATACAACATGTAAATGGCTTAAAATTTGTGGAATAGTAAAAGAAGAGAGCACAGGGAAAATGGATAGTACAAATTATGAAAATTACAATAATTCAAAATTTACAATATCAAAAGGAACATCGTATGTAAAACATTTATATTTAACTAAAAAAATGATGGAGTATCAACAAATTGGTATTTCTGGAATGGTGGAAAAGGAAAATATAATTATGGAATAGTAAATGACAAAAATGGAATGAAAGTAGGAGTAAAAACAAATGAAATAGTACCAGAAAATGCAACAAAACCAGAAGGAGCAATAGATGATGCAAGTAATTATTATACAGCAGAAGGGAGAATAGAAATAGCAACAGGTTCAAGGGAAGAAACAAGAATTAGAAAAGTTAATGAAAACAATAATACTAGTACATTTGCTGTTTTGCGTGGAGGGAGCTTCCATAACAATGGTTCTGGCAACCCAGTTGTTTATCGTCTTGGTTATGGTACAGTTGAAGGTATGAATGTTAACATTGGTTTTCGTACTGTACTGTACATAAAATAACTTAAAAATGACCTTACCAAATCTAGTGTGCAAAAGCACACTAGATTTTTTTAACCCAAAAATCTTGCAAAAACAGACAAAATATAATAAAATAAAAGTCGTAAAAGCAAGAAAGGAACGAAAAAAATGGAAGCAAAACAAGAAATAGAAAAACAAAAAAAATACATAGAAAAAGTAAAAAAAATAAACAATAACAAAAAACTAAAATACAACATATACACAATGGGATGCCAACTAAACGAAAACGACTCAGAAAAGTTATGTGGAATGATAGAAGACATGGGTTATGAAAAAACAAATGACGCAAAAGAAGCCAATTTATGTGTATTTAACACATGCTGTGTAAGAGAAAACGCAGAAGACAAGCTATTTGGAAAACTAGGAGAACTAAAAAGATTAAAAGAAACAAATGGCTTAATTATAGCAATAGGTGGATGTATGATGCAAGAAAAACACATAACAGACAAAATAAAAGAATCATACCCATTTGTAGATATATTATTTGGAACACATACACTTCACAAATTTCCAGAAGACCTATATAAAATAATAGAAGAAAAGAAAAAATTAGAAGACATATTAGACATAGACGGAAAAATATATGAAGGATTACCAATAAAAAGGACAAGTAAAACTCAAGCATCTGTAACAATAATGAATGGATGCAATAATTTTTGTACATATTGCATAGTACCATATGTGCGTGGAAGAGAAAGAAGTAGAGAGCCAAGAGCAATAATTGAAGAAGTAAAAAAACTTGCAAAAGAAGGGTACAAAGAAATAACATTACTTGGTCAAAATGTAAACTCATATTTAAGAGTAGAACGTGAAAAAAACATTCCTTTTGAAGAATATGAAGGAGTAAATTCATTTGCAACATTGTTAAAAGCAGTAAACAAAATAGAACAAATAGAAAGAATACGTTTTATATCACCACACCCAAAAGATTTTACAGATGATGTAATAGAAGCAATAGCAACATGTGACAAAGTATGCAAATTAGTACATTTGCCACTACAATCTGGAAGCACAAATGTGTTAAAAGCAATGAATAGAAAATACACAAAAGAACAATACCTAAACTTAGTTGATAAAATGAAAAGTAAAATACCAAATTTGGCATTATCAACAGACATTATAGTAGGTTTTCCTGGTGAAACTGAGGAGGATTTTGAAGACACACTAGATGTTGTAAAAAAGGTTAATTTTGAGCAAGTATATATGTTTATTTATTCAAGAAGAGTAGGAACACCAGGAGATAAAATGACAAACCAAATTCCAGAAGAAATAAAACATAAAAGATTTGATAGGTTAAAAGCATTATTTGAAAGCCAAATTGAACAAAATAATCAAAAATATATAGGAACAGTTCAAAAAGTATTAGTAGAAGGCGAAAGTAAAAACAACAAAAATATGCTAACAGGAAGAACTGATAGTAATAAAGTAGTAATTTTTGAAGGACCAAAAGAATTAATAGATAAAGTAATTGAATTAAAAATAGTATCAGAACATATGTGGTACTTAAAAGGAGAAATATAAAAATGGAAGACATTAGTAAATTTTCACCAATGATGCAAAGATATCTTGAAACCAAAGAACAATATAAAGATTGCATTTTGTTTTATAGATTAGGTGACTTCTATGAAATGTTTTTTGACGATGCAATTTTAGTATCAAGAGAATTAGAAATAACATTAACAGGAAAAGACTGTGGACAAGCAGAGCGTGCCCCAATGTGTGGAGTTCCACACCATGCAGCAGAAAGCTATATAGCAAGGTTAATTGCCAAAGGCTATAAAGTAGCAATATGTGAACAATTAGAAGACCCAAAAACTGCAAAAGGAATTGTAGAAAGAGGAGTAATAAGAGTAGTAACACCAGGTACAATTGTAGAAAGCAACATGCTAGAAGAAAGAAAAAATAATTATATAATGTCAATATATAAAACAGGAATTTATTATGGAATAGCAATTTGTGATATATCTACAGGGGAATTTTATGCATCACAAATAAAGGACAATCAAAATTTTTCACTTTTATTAGATGAAATTGCAAAATTTAATCCATCAGAATTAGTTGTTAATTCTAACTTTTCAAATTGTGATGAAGAAATGTCTAAGGTTAAAGAAAGATTTACGGCATATATAACAAAATATAATGATAAATATTTTGAAAGTAATTATAACTCTATAAAACAAAGATTTACAATAACAAATGAATCACAAAAAGAGTTAGAAATTGAAGAAGATAATTTAGCATTAAATGCAATAAGTGCATTAATAGATTACATAGAGCAAACACAAAAAACAACACTAGAACATCTAAATAGAATTGTAATGTATAATACATCAAAATACATGTCATTAGACATAAATGCAAGAAGAAACCTTGAAATAACAGAAAAAATGCGTGATAAATCAAAAAAAGGAACTCTTCTATGGGTGCTTGACAAAACATCAACCTCAATGGGAGGAAGACTACTTAGAAGATGGCTAAATGATCCACTAATAGATGTACTTGAAATTAATAAAAGACTTTTAGCTGTTAAAGAATTAAAAGAAGACATAATGCTAAGAGGAGATGTTATAGACAATTTAAAAAAGGTTTATGACATAGAAAGAATTGCAGGAAAAATGGCTTATGGAAATGCAAATGCAAGAGATATGATAACATTAAAAAATTCTTTATCAAAACTTCCAGATTTAAAAAGTTCACTTAAAAACTGTAAAGCACAATATTTAAAAGAATCATATGAAAACTTAGATGAACTACAAGATATATTTATGTTGGTTGACAAAGCAATTGTAGAAGACCCACCAATGAGTGTAAAAGATGGTGGAATTATAAAATTTGGCTATAACGAGGAAATAGATAAATTAAAAACAGCAACAACGGATGGAAAAAAATGGATTATAGAACTAGAGGCAAAAGAAAAAGAAGAGACTGGAATAAAAAATTTAAAAGTAGGTTTTAATAAAGTATTTGGTTATTTTATTGAAGTTACAAAATCAAACTTGGACCAAGTTCCACAAAGATATATAAGAAAGCAAACTTTAACAAATGCAGAAAGATATATAACAGAGGAACTTAAAAATCTAGAAAATCAAATTTTAGGAGCAGAAGAAAAAGTAATAAACTTAGAGTACAATGAGTTTACAAAAATAAGAGAAGAAATTGCAAAAAACATAAAAAGATTGCAAAAAACAGCAAATATTGTATCAACAATTGATGTATTAGCATCATTTGCAACAGTTGCAGAAGACATGAATTACTGTATGCCAAATGTAAATAATTCTGGAACAATAGACATAAAAGATGGAAGGCACCCTGTTATAGAAAAAATGTTAGGAGCAGGTTCATTTGTTGAAAATGATACATATTTAGATGAAGGAGACAACAGACTTGCAATAATTACAGGACCTAATATGGCTGGTAAATCAACATATATGAGACAGGTTGCATTAATTACATTAATGGCACAGGTAGGAAGTTTTGTTCCTGCACAAAGTGCAAATATTGGAGTAGTAGATAAAATATTTACAAGGGTTGGAGCATCTGATGACCTAAGTATGGGACAAAGTACATTTATGGTTGAAATGATGGAAGTTGCTACAATTTTAAAAGAGGCAACAAAAAACAGTCTAGTAATATTAGATGAAATAGGAAGAGGAACATCTACATATGACGGTCTTTCAATAGCATGGGCTGTTGCTGAATTTATAGCAGATAAAGAAAAATGTGGAGCAAAAACATTATTTGCAACACACTATCATGAACTTACAACTTTGGAAGAAACCATAGAAGGAATAAAAAATTATTCAATAGCAGTAAAAGAAAAAGGAGAAAATATAATTTTCTTAAGAAAAATTGTAAGTGGTGGAACAGATGAAAGCTATGGAATACATGTTGCACGTTTGGCTGGGGTTCCAAAAGTTGTTACAACAAAAGCAAATGAAATTTTAAGAGGATTGGAAAGAAAAAATATTATAACTGGCAAAAAAGAGGAAAAAAAGGACAAAAAACAAGTAGAAGGACAATTTGATATGTTTAATTATAAACTTGCAGAAATTGCACATGAAATTGATAAAATTAATTTAAATGAATTAACACCAATAGATGCATTAAATACTTTAGTAAAAATAAAAGAAAAAATGAAGTAGAGTAAAAATTAATTATAACTAAAATTTGCAAAGAAAATAAAAAATCTTTGCAAATTTTTTGTTTTACTGTAACTTTTTATATGTTATAATTTTATAAGAAATATAAAGGGGGAATAAGAGTGGGAGAAAAAACTGACAAAGAAAGTTATACCATGAGTTTTTGCAAGAAAACATGACAAGTTTTGAAGAAATAATAATAAGGCACAAAGATAAACTAATATATTTTATAATGAGATATGTAAAAAATATAGACATAGCAGAAGACTTAGCACAGGATGTATTTGTTTATATATTAATACACAGACAAAGCTATGACTTTAATTATTCATTAAAAACATATTTGTTTACAATAGCAAAATCAAAATCTTTAAATTACTTAAAAAGAGAAAATAAAATTTCATGCCTTGACGAAAATAGTATAATAGACCTTCAAGACTTAGAAGAAAAGGTATTTTTAAATGAAAGAAAAAACAACTTAAAAATTGCAATGCAAAAATTAAAACCAGAATATCAAAATGCAATTTATTTAGCAGATATTGAGGAACTAAGTTATAAAGAAATAAGCCAAATAATGAAAAAGCCAGAATCAAGCATAAAGGTTTTAATTCATAGAGCAAGAAAAAATTTAAAAGAAATATTAAAAAAGGAGGCGGAGAAATATGAAAGATAACAAAGAATTTATAAAAGGGGTTTATGAAAAATACGAACAATATAAAAAAGATGAAAATTCAAAATGGAAAGTTTCAAGCCAACAGGTAACTGGAATAAATAAAAAGAAAGTTGCACAAAAAGTTTTATCATATGCTGCAGCAATTACAATTGCAATTTCTGGTGTTGTTGTTACAAATAATTATATAAATAAAAATAATGAAATAAGTAGACCTTCTGAAACTAAAACTTCAAATAAATTGACATTAAAAACAGTAGATAACTTTGAAAATTTCTATGAAATTGCAAAAGAATATACAAAAACTACGAATAATAATGCGAGAAATTTAGAGTATGATGATTCTTTAAGTATTAATGATAGTGATTATTCAAAATCATCCTCATTAAGTCCTGGAAGTATAAACCAAAGTACACAAGAATCTAGTAATTATTCAAAAACAAACATACAAGTAGAAGATGTTGATGAAGCAGATATTGTAAAGACAGATGGTAAATACATTTATTATGTAGTTGGTAAAAAAATAATAATTGCAGATATAAGTAAAAAAGATGAATTATCTCAAATTTCTGAGATTGACTTTAGCACAGAAAAATATACTCCATCAGAATTATATATAAATAAAAATAAGTTAATAATATTAGGAAATGAAAATGAATATTCATATGATACAGGAATAACTGTAAAAGAAACAACTGATAGTGTTTATAAAAAAGGAATTTATAAGCAAAAAACTGTTGCAAAAATATATGACTTAAGTAACATTGAAGATCCTACAAAAGAAAGAACAATTGAAATAGAAGGAAATTATGTATCTTCAAGAATGATAGATAACAACATATATTTTATTGGAAATAAATCAGTAAATACAAATAATATTGCAAAATATGAAATAGACGATTTGGATGAAGATGTTTACAAACCAACCTACAAAGATACTTTAAACAGTAATTCAGAAAAAACAATAGATTTTGATAAATATACTATTTTGACAACATAGAAAGCTTAAATTATTTAACACTTGCTGGATTTTCTATAGATAATAAAAAAGAAGCAGATATACAAACATTTTTAGGGGCAGGAGAAGATGTATATTCATCTAACCAAAATATGTATATTGCAAAACAAAAAAATGTATATGATGCAGACACACATAAAAGCTTAGGCTATGATACAAAAATATTAAAGTTTAATTTAAATAATGGAAAAATTAAATTTAAAGCAGAAGCAGATGTAACAGGTGGAATTAACAATCAATTTTCTATGGATGAAAATAATGGCTATTTTAGAATAGCAACAACTGTAGGAATATCAAGTTGGGATATTGATAATGATTCTTCAAGCAATAGCTTATATATATTAGATGAAAATTTAAAAGAAGTAGGAAAAGTAGAAGGAATTGCTAAAGGAGAAAAAATATATTCTGTAAGGTATGTAGGAAATAAGGCATATGTAGTAACATTTAAAACAATGGATCCATTATTTGTAATAGATTTAAGTGATGTAAAAAAACCTAAAATTTTAGGAGAATTAAAAATACCAGGCTATAGTACTTATTTGCACCCATATGATGAAACACATTTAATAGGATTTGGTTACGATACAAAAGAAAATTCATCTGAAGATGGTTATGTTCAAAATGGATTAAAAATGTCAATGTTTGATATAACAAACTTAAATAATCCAAAAGAAATGTTTACTGTAAAAATAGGAGAAAATGGAACAACATCACCATTAACAGAAGACCACAAAGCATTGTTATTTTCAAAAGAAAAAAATATAATTGCATTTCCTGTAAATAGTTATAAAAATGGAAAATATGTATCAAAAGCTCAAATTTATAAAATAGATTTAAATAAAGGATTTATATTACAAGGTGAAATACAAAATTCAGAAGTATCTTCAAAAAATTATTCTTACCAAAAAACAATAGAAAGAATAATTTACAGTAATGACGTATATTATACACTTTCAAAAAATTTAATAAAAGCAGTAGATATGGAAACATTAAAAGAAATTACTAAATTAGAAATAGAATAAAAATGTTATAAAAATCTTCTTAAAGTAAATAATAACTTTAAGGAGATTTTTTATGTGGGATAAAAGTATAGAAGAAGTTTTTGAAAAATTAAAAACTAGTAAAAGTGGTTTAACACAAATTCAAGCGGAAGAAAGATTAAAAATAGATGGAAAAAATGAAATTCCAAAAGCAAAAAATAAAACTATATTTAAAATATTTATTGAACAATTTAAAAGCCCTATAGTTTTAATATTATTAATTGCAGCAATTTTTTCAATATTTACTAAAAGCTATGCAGATGCAATATTTATATTTGCAGTAATAATTATAAATGCATTAATTGGAACATACCAAGAATGGAACTCTGAAAAAAATAGTGAAAAATTAGCAAATTTAATAAAAATAAATTCTAAAGTGTTAAGAGATGAAGAAGAAAAACAAATAGCATCACAAAACATAGTTTTAGGAGATATTATTTTGTTAGAATCTGGAGATAAAGTTCCTGCAGATTTAAGACTTATAGAAACAAATAATTTAGCAATAGATGAATCAATTTTAACAGGTGAATCAATTCAAAAAGACAAAGACATAGAAATAAAAGATGAAGATGAACATTTAGCAGACAGAAGCAATATGGCTTATGCGGGAAGTATTGTAACAAAAGGTAGAGGAAAAGGTGTTGTAGTTGCAGTTTCCCAAAACACAGAATTTGGAAAAGTTGCTAATAATGTTTTAATAAGTAAAGAAGAAGAATCACCACTTGTTGTTAGAATGAATAGATTTGTTAAACAAATAAGTATAGGATTTTTAATTTTAGCTGTATTGCTTTGCATAGTTTTATATTTTAAAGGTTATACAATAACAGAACTATTTTCAACAGTTGTTGCATTAACTGTTTCTGCTATACCAGAAGGACTTACAATTGCTATGACAATAGTGCTTTCAATTGCTTCTAGTAAAATGGCAAAAAGAAATGTAATTGTAAAAAAATTAAATGCAGTTGAGAGCTTAGGAAGTTGTACAAGAATTGCAACAGATAAAACTGGTACATTAACTGTAAATGAACAAACTGCAAAAAAAATATTGCTCCCAAATGGAAAAATGGCATATATTAAAGGTGTTGGTTATAATGATATTGGAAGTGTAGAATTTGATGAAGAAAGTTCCAAACTAACTAAAAAACAGGCTATTCAAATAGCTAAAATGGGGTTTTTAAATAATGAAGCAAGTTTAAAATTAAAAAATGGAAAGTGGATTCATCATGGCGATGCAATAGATACTGCATTTTTGGCATTGGCATATAAAATGGATGTAAAAGATGTAGGAGAAGTTGTATATAAGATACCATATGAATCTAAAAATAAGTATTCTGCAGTTTTTATAAAAGAAGAAGGTAATTTTTATGTGACTGTTAAAGGGGCTGTAGAAAGGGTTTTAGAATTTTGTAATAAAATGCAAATAGAAGGCCAAGATGTTTTGTTAGACTATAATAAAATAATTTTAGGAGCAGATAAATTATCTAATGAAGGTTTTAGGGTTATTGCTGTTGCCAAAGGAGAGGCAAAACAAGAAGAACATGAAGAAAGTAAAATTAGGAATTTAACTTTTTTGGGATTGGTTGCTTTTGTTGATCCGATTAGAGAAGATGTAATAGAAGCGGTTGCAAAATGTAAAAAGGCAGGAATTAAAGTTTCTATGATAACTGGGGATTACAGTTTAACGGCAAATGCAATTGCAAAAAGAATTGGTATAGAAGATGTACATTCTAGGGTTTCACCAATAGGAAAACTAGAAATAGTAGAAAATTTTAAAAAACAAGGTGATTTTATTGCAGTAACAGGAGATGGGGTAAATGATACGCCAGCACTTAAAGCTGCAAATATTGGCGTTGCAATGGGTAGCGGAACAGATATTGCAAAAGAAACTGGAAATATGATAATTGTAGATGATAATTTTTCAAGTATAGTAAATGGAGTTGAAGAAGGCAGAAAGGCTTATAATAATATAAGGAAAGTAATATATTTGCTTTTATCTACTGGTTTTTCTGAGATTATTTTGTTTGTTTTTACAATAATTTTTGGAATGCCAATTCCACTTGTTGCAATTCAGCTTTTATGGCTTAATTTAATTAGTAATGGAATTCAGGGAGATGCTCTGGCTTTTGAAAAAGATACAGAAGATGTAATGAATAAAAAAGTAAAAAATACTAAAGAAAAAATTTTTAATAAATTAATGGTGCAAGAGATTGCAATTTCTTCTATAACTATGGCGCTTATAGAGTTTTTTGCATTAATTTATTTATTAAAAATAAAACATTATGATTTAACTTTAGTAAGAAGTTATTTATTAACTTTAATGGTATTTATGGAAAATATTCATATTTTTAATTGTAGGAGTGAAGTTAAATCAATTTTTAAAACTTCTATGTTAAATAATAGATTTTTAATGCTTTCGATTTTAATTACTTCTATAATTCAAGTTATGATTGTAAGTTATGAGCCATGGGCTAAGTTTTTTAATTTGACTGTTATTCCTGTTAATAGCATATGGGTTTTGCTGCTTTTAACTGTTCCAATATTGGTTGTTATGGAAATTTACAAATTTGTTAAAAGAAATAATGAAAATTGAAACAAAAATCTAAATAATAAATAAAAATCAAAAAAAGAGGTTTTCCAGACAATGTGAGGAGAATCTCTTTTTAAATTACATTTCAATTTTAGGAGCTTTTAATAATAAAAAATGTTGAAAAATTTTGATTATAATATTATAATAGTTATAATCAAAAAATGTAGAAGGAGGTAAAAATGAATCAAACAAGTAAATTGAGTGTGGCAATGGAATTAATAGAAAAAAAGAATAGCAGAATGTAGTATAAAATTACATGAAACAAAAGAAAATAAAGAGTTAAATAAAAAATATCAAGAATTATTAAGGATAAGAGATAAAATTTATAAAAACGATGAAAAAGAAATAGAAGCAATAATAATAGAAGAAAGGAAACAAAAAAATGATTAATCCAAATGTAAGAGCAAAAGACAGAATATATAGTGAATTACCAGAAGAATTAAAAGCATTAATGAGAAAATATATATTATCAGAGGATGAACACAATTTAATTTTGCAAGACATAAAAAAACAGTCATATGCAAACAAAAAACCAGTAAGTAATCCAACATTTTATATAGTAACGGGACAAACAGGAAGCGGAAAAAGCAATTTAACATCATATTTATACTCAAAAGAAGAAAACGTAGTAGTTATTGATTCAGACAAATATAAAGCATATAGACCAGATAGCCAAGAAATATTAGATGAACATTTAGCAGAATATGCATTTTTAACTGCACCAGACTCATATTTACATAGAGATGAAATGATTGTGGATGCAATAAAATCAAAATATAATATTTTAATGGAATGCGCAACTTCAGAAAAAGAAGGACTATTTGTAAATACAGAAATATTAAAGAAAGCTGGCTATAATGTTGAAATACATGCATTAGGTGTAAGTTCATTAAATAGTGTAATGTCTGCCCACGAAAGATATGAAGCATTGTTAGAAATAAATGATAATGCCGCAAAACTTACCAGTATAGAAAGACATGATGATTCTTACAACTCTTTGGGAAAAGCAATAATGGAAGAACAGCGAAAAAAAGGTGTGAAGATAAATGTGTATAAAAGAGGTGATAAAAGGCCATTTATACCAGAAGAAATATATAATCAAACAGATAAAAAAGGAAGATATTCATGCCCATATGAAGCGTTAATAGATGCACAAGCACAAGATTTACAAAAAACATTACCAACATTTGAAAAAAGATATAATGTGTTAGTAAATCAAATGGAAATTAGGAAAGCCCCACAAAAACAAATTGAACAGTTAAAAAAAATAAAACAAAGATATGAACAAAGTGTTGAAAAAACAAATGGAAAGGAAATATAAAAAATGAAAATTACAATGTTAGGAACAGGACATGCAACTGTTACAAACTGTTACAATACATGTTTTACTATTAGTGAAAATAATAAACATTTCTTAGTTGATGCAGGTGGAGGAAATGGAATATTAAAACAATTAAAAGATTCAAATATAAAACCAGCAGATATAGTAGCAATGTTTATTTCACATACGCATACAGATCATATAATGGGAGCTGTTTGGATAATAAGAGTAATAGGAAGAAAATATCTAGTAGAAGATTATAAAACACCATTTAATATTTATGGTAACAATGAGGTTATAAGTGCAATTCGAAAGATGTGTGAGGCGGTGTTACCACAAAAATGGAATGATTTGTTTGAAGATAAAATAATACTAAATGTTGTTGATACTGGAGTAGAAACAAATATTTTAAATAAAAAAATTGAATTTTTTGATATAAATGCAAAAAAAGTTAAGCAAACAGGATTTATGATGTGGCTTAATGAAAGTGAAAAATTTACGTTTATAGGTGATGAAACCTGTTCAGAAACAACTAAAAAATATGTTGAAAATAGTAAATGGCTTTTTGCAGATGCTTATATGGCAGGAAAAGAAGCAGAAGAATATAACCCAATACAAAAGCATCATCATAGTACTGTGAAATTTGTTGCGGAATTGTGTAAAGAACTTAATGTAAAAAATGTGATTATGTCACATACTGTTGATACTGATCTAGAAAATAGAAAAAAATTATTTACAGAAGATGCGCATAAATATTATGGTGGAAATGTATTTGTTCCAGATGATTTGGAAGTAATAGAAATAAAATAAATTTGGTAAAATACAATTAAATATAAAAAGAGGTTCTTCAAATAGAACCTCTTTTTTCTTATAACTCAATTTTAGGTTCATACTTCTCAAGCCACATATTAACCTGACACAAATAAGCCATAAGTTGAGGGCCAGTCATTAATTGACCAAACCAAGGTCTTGTAAATGCTGTTCCATCAGTATTTAAAATATCTAAAATATATTGTCTATTTAATAAATTATTAATAGGCGCGTTTTTATCTTGCATAATATTTGTAAGCATTCCTTTTACTTTGGCAAGATATGTTGGATTGTGAGTTTTTGGGTAAGGAGATTTTTTCCTATCTACAATTTCGTCAGGCAAAAAGTTACGACAAACATATCTAAGAAGGCCTTTTTCTCTACCATTTAGTGCTTTAATCTCCCATGGGATATTCCATACATATTCGGCTAACCTATAATCGCAAAAAGGAACACGAAGCTCTAAACCATTGTACATAGCCATTCTATCTGATCTATCTAAAAGAGTTTGCATAAACCAATTTAATGTAAGATGTGAAATTTTTCTTTTTTCTGCTGTTTGTTTAGAATCTGTATCTAAAATTTCAACCTCTTTTAAACTTTCATTATACCTAAAATCTATATAATCTTTTAAATTAACCTTATTAGAAATAAGTGGGTTTAACAATTGCTGCCTTTCATTTATTGCAATTGACCATGGAAAAGTATTACTATTTAATGCATCTTCACGGAAAAACCATGGGTAACCGCCAAAAATTTCATCGGCACATTCACCAGTTAATGCAACAGTCATTTCTTTTTTTACATTTTTACAAAATAAAAGTAAAGAAGAATCAATATCAGCCATACCAGGAATATCACGTGCAATCATGGCATCTTCTAAGTAAGAGGCAAGTTCTGGAGTGTCAATTACAATTGAGTGATGGTTGGTGTATAAGTTTTTATTCATTAGGTTTATATAATAATTATCAGAATTTGGTTGAAAATCACTTTTAACAAAATTTTTGTCATTATCTACATAGTCTATAGAATACGTGTCAAGTGGTGGTAAACCATTATTTTTACAATAGTTTGAGGCAAATTTTGATATAATGCTAGAGTCTAATCCACCAGAAAGAAAGGTACATAAAGGAACGTCAGACACTAGCTGCCTTGTAATTGCATCATTTAATAAAAATTCAACCTTTTGGCAAGTAGTTCCAAAACTATCTGTATGTGGCTTAGAATGTAATTTCCAATATCTTTTTGTTACATAGTCATCTTTGTTTAATATAGCAAAATGAGCAGGTTTTAATTCATATATATTTTTAAATGTAGTAAATCCTGCGGTATGTGCAGGACCAATTCCAAATAATTCGCAAATACCTTGTTTATCAACTGTTTTTTCAATTCCAGGAAATTCAAATAATGCTTTTATTTCTGATGCAAAAACAAAATTATTATCATAAATTGTGTAAAATAAAGGTTTTACGCCAAAGTGGTCACGTGCCATAAATAATTCTTGTTCTTTTGTATTCCATATAGCAAATGCAAATATACCATTTAGGTGGTTTACTACATCTTTTCCATAATGAATGTAACTTTTTAGTAAAATTTCTGTATCACAGTGGCCAGTAAATTCAAAATTATTTTCTTCCAATGTTTTTCTTAACTCTTTTGTATTATAAATTTGACCATTATATACTATTACGTATTCTCCATATGTATATTTTTCTACCATTGGTTGTTTACCACCTTTGGGGTCAATTACAATTAATCTTTTGTGACCAAGTCCTACATTTTGGCTTATGTAATAACCATCTTCATCAGGACCTCTTTTTGATAGTGTATTATTCATGTTAATTAATATTTCTTTGTAATTAGAAATATCTTTTTTATAATTTACTATTCCAACAAATCCACACATATTTATTCCTCCAATTAATTTATTATATGCAAATAAATGCAAAAGTTTATTGATTTATGAAAATTGTTATAGTAAAATAATAAAAGAAAAGAGGGAAAAATGATACTAAAAAATGCACTAAAACATCTAAAATTAATTACAAAACATAAATGGGTAGTATTTAAATTATGTTGCAAGGTTGGTATTCCATGGAGAGGATTTGTACATGATTTGTCAAAATATTCTTTTACAGAGTTTGGAGAAAGTGTAAAATATTATACTGGAACACATTCACCAATTTCAGAGTGTAGAAAGCAAACAGGACGTTCAATGGCATGGGTACACCATAAAGCAAAAAACAAGCATCATGCAGAGTACTGGATTGACTTTTACCCAGAGCCAAGGCCTGTAATGATACCATACAAATATGTTGCAGAGATGATATGTGATAAATTGGCTGCAGGAATAATTTATAGTGGTAAAAATTGGACAAGTGATTTAGAATTAAATTATTATATGAAAGAAAGGGAGAACAATTTAATTCATGAAGGGGTAGATAAATTACTTATTGATGTATTTACTCAAGTTAAAGATAATGGCATTGATAAAACTCTAAAAAGAAAGAATATAAAAGAATTATATAAAAAATATTGTGAATAAATATATGTTTATTAAATTAATTATTGACAAAACAAAAAAATACTTGTATAATCATATAGTGACTAAAAATTATGTAAAAAAATAGAAAGATATATACATATCTAAACAAGGAGGGAATTAACATGGCACAACCAAAAAGAAGATGGTCTAAAGCAAGAACACACTTAAAAAGATCAACATGGAAAAAAGAAGAACCAAAATTTGCAAGCTGTCCACATTGTCACGAACCAGTATTACCACATAGAGTTTGTAAAAACTGCGGATACTATGATGGAAAAGAAGTAATAGCAAAAAAAGAAGAAAATTAATAATGAAAAGAGAACTCACAAATAGAAATAATTCTATAAAAGTGTAGTTCTCTTTAGCATTTAAAGGAGAAAATAAAACACATGTTAAAAAATAGGAAAATACAATTATTAATACTCATAGTACTTTTAATAATTGTCACAACATTTTTCATTATAAAAAATGTAATATATAAACCTAAAGCAAAAAATTCTAAAGAACAATATAATAATATAAAAAGTAACAATATTGAGACAACAAATGTTGTAGAAAAAAGTGTTATATCAAAAGAAGATTTACTTAAAAATATTAATTATGCTGAAAAAGAAATAAAAGAAGATGAACTTTTAAACAAATTAAAAATTTAGAAATATATGCAATAGAGTTTAAAGAAGAAAATAATGTAAATACTAGTATTGTAGAACTTTGCCTGCAATATATAAGAAAAGATAAATATAATAGTGATGCGTGGAAAATCACAGCTGGAAACATAAACGAGGAATTTGTTAAATATGTAAATGAAAAATCAAAAGAACTTTCAAATTATAATTTCCAAAATGCAAAAATTCCAAATGCCAATATTGATTTTGTTCATATGTGTGCATCATTAAATGCAATTATTTATAATAGCAAAATAATACCTTCAGAATATTCTGGATGGGCAGGAGATTTAGTAACACTAATGGGACAAATAATAAAATATGATGAAAACAAAACAAACAATGAGTTAATAAAATATGGCAATTCATTAATAGGGGCAAATTCTACAAATACACTATTTAATGAAAAAGATATGCAAGCTGATGTAGATAGTATAAATCTTTCAAAACAAATTTCAAATAGTTTTTATATAGAAATAATTAATTATTATTATAAAGAAAATGATGTAAGAAAAAATAATATGAGGGAATTTAAAAAATATTTATTAGAGAAGGAAAATTCACAAACTATATATGAAGCTGTAAAAAATAATTTTAGTAAAAATAAAGTTTATATAAATGCTTTAATAAATAGTTTAACTAATTCAAATATTGCACAAAAATATAAAGAAAATCAAGAAAAATACATAGAAATAATGGCCCAGATTTTTGAAAATTATTTTTTAAAAAATTTGTAATAAAATGTATACAAGAAAAGTTTTTTGTGGTATAGTGTTAAAAAAGAAAAAATAAATAGCAAAGAAGGTAATAAAATGTTAGAAAAAATTTTAAAAAGAGCAAGCTGGTCAGACATTATTGTATCAATAATTTTTATAGTTTTTGGAGTAATGTTAGTAACAAATCCAGGAACAATAATTTCAATGCTATCTGTTATTTTAGGTGGAATATTTGTAGCAATAGGAGCATTTAAAGTAATTGAATATTTTTCTAAAGGCAAAGAAGATAGCTACTTATTAGGAATAGGGGTAGCAGCAATTTTATTGGGAATTGTTTTAATGTTTTGCACAGGAACTATTTTGTCAATATTTAGAATTGTAATTGGTGTATGGATAATTTATACAGGTATAATGAATTTAAATACTGCAATTCAATGGAAAGACTTACAATCAAGACTTTGGCTTTTAACTGTAATATTTTCAATACTAGTTGTAATTGGAGGTATATATATTTTAGCAAATAGTGGAGCTATTTTAGAAACAATAGGTGTTTTAATTATAATATATGGAGTTATGGATATAATAGAAAGACTTATATTTATGAAAAAAATAGATAATTATTTAAAATAAAAAATTAAAAGGTGTATTTGGTGTTAAATACACCTTTTTGTATTATTTGAAATAATGGAACAAAAAACTCTTGACAGTTTACAATAATAAAGTTAAAATATAAGAGGTAGGAAAAATATATTAAAAAAATTATAGATATATATTTATTCGAACATTGAAAATTAAATAAGAAAGAGGTGTATATTAATGGAACCATTAATAATTATCGCCGCTGTCTTAATCTCACTTGCAATAGGCTTAGTTGTTGGTATGGCTTTAAGAAAAAAAGTTGCAGAATCTAAAATTCAAGGAGCAGAAAACGAGGCAAAAAGATTAGTAGAATTAGCAAAAATAGAAGCAGAAAATTTAAGAAAAGAAGAGATTTTTAAAGCTAAGGAAGAAATTGTAAATAGCAGAAAAGAATTAGATCAAGAGATTAAAGAAAGAAGAGGCGAAGTACAAAGACAAGAAACAAGATTAATTCAAAAAGAGGAAAATTTAGAAAAACGTTCTGATAATTTTGAAAAAAGAGAAAAAGAATTAGATTTAGAATATTCAGAATTAGAAACTAAAAAAGAAGAACTTGCAAAATTACAAGAAGAAGAAATGGAAAAACTTCAAAAAATTGCTTCTTTAACAAAGGAAGAAGCAAAACACAAATTGTTAAGTGAAATGGAGAAAGAAATAACACAAGAAAAAGCTGCATTAATTAGAAATTTAGATCAAAAAGCAAAAGAAGAAGCAACCAAAAATGCAAAAGAAATGCTTAGTTATGCTATACAAAAATGTGCAGCAGACCATTCACAAGAAACAACAGTATCAATTGTTTCACTTCCAAGTGATGATATAAAAGGAAGAATAATCGGTAGAGAAGGAAGAAATATAAAAGCATTAGAAACATTAACAGGAGTAGATTTAATAATTGATGATACACCTGAAGCTGTTGTATTATCAGGATTTGACCCATTAAGAAGAGAAGTTGCAAAAATTGCCTTGGAAAAATTAATTGATGATGGAAGAATACACCCATCAAAAATTGAAGAAATGGTAGAAAAGGCCAAAGAAGAAGTTGAACAAACAATAAAAGAAGAAGGTGAAAGAGCAGCATTAGAAACAGGAGTTACAGGACTTCATCCAGATATAATAAAACTAATAGGAAAATTAAAATACAGAACAAGTTATGGACAAAATGTACTAAACCATTCAATAGAAGTGTCAAACTTAGCTAGAATAATGGCAGAAGAATTGGGGTTAGATGCCAAAAGAGCTAGAAGAGCAGGTTTATTACATGACATAGGAAAAGCGCTAGACCATGACATGGAAGGAACACACGTACAAATTGGTGTAGATGTACTTAAAAAATATAAAGAAAATCCATTAGTAATAAATGCAGTAGAAGCACATCATGGAGATGTAGAACCACAAACATTAGAAGCTGTTTTAGTACAAGCAGCAGATGCAATTTCTGCATCAAGACCTGGAGCTAGAAGAGAAACATTAGAAGCATATATTAAAAGATTAGAAAGCTTAGAAAAAATTGCAGACTCATTTGAAGGAGTTGAAAAATCATTTGCAATCCAAGCTGGTCGTGAAATTAGAATAATAGTAAAACCTGAAAAAATTACAGACGACCAAATGACAATATTAGCAAGAGATGTTGCAAAACAAATAGAAAATGAAATGGATTATCCAGGACAAATAAAAGTAAACATCATAAGAGAAACAAGAGCAATTGATTATGCAAAATAAAAGTGAAAATAAAGAAGAAATTTAATTTAAAATAAAAACTTAAAATTATAAAAAATCATCTAATTTTAGATGATTTTTTTTTGTTTTGTGATAGAATTTATTTAAATAAAAATTGCCAACGGTTCCGGGTTTGTTTGGCAATTTATTGCCATTTAAACCCGGAACCGTTGGCAATTTTGTTAAGGAGAAAAGATGGTAGCAGAAGTAATAATTAATAGAACAGCAAAAAAATTAAATAGAGTTTTTGATTATAATATTCCTAAAAATATGGAAGATTTTGTTATTATTGGTAGCAGGGTTTTAGTTCCATTTGGAAAGTCAAAAAAATTGGAAGAAGCTTATGTTATTGGCATAAAGGAAGAATCACAGTATGATGTAAAAGATATTGCAAAACTTGAAGATAGTCTTACAAATTTTCAAATTAAGCTTGCAAAATGGATGGCTAGAAGATATTTTTGTAATGTTTCTGATTGTATTAGATTAATGCAAATGCCAGGAACAAATAGTAAAGATAATAAAGTAAAAGATAAAATTATAAATACTGTATATTTAAAAAAGGCATTGAGGAGATCGAGTTTGAGATTGAAACAGGGAAAATAAAGTCTCCTAAACACAAAAAAATAATAGAATTTGTAAAAAGTAATGAAGGTTGTACAATTCCTGAAATAGAAATGTTTACAGATTGTTCTAGAGCTATTGTAAATACACTTATAAAAAATAATTATTTGGAAATTGTAGAAAAAACAATTGATAGAGATCCTTTATTAGATAAAAAAATAGATAAGACAAAATGCTTAAAACTAACACAAGAACAGCAAATAGCATACAAAAAAATAGAAAATAGTATTTTAAATAAAAATTTTAGTGAGTTTTTATTATATGGTGTGACAGGTTCTGGAAAGACGGAGGTATATTTGCAATTAATAAAAAAGGTTTTAGAAATTGGAAAAACTGCAATTGTGTTAGTACCAGAAATATCACTTACACCACAAATGTTAGATAGGTTTATATCTAGGTTTGGAAAAGAAGAAATTGCAGTTTTACATAGTAAGTTATCTGTTGGAGAAAGGCATGATGAGTGGAAAAAAATTAAAGAAAATAAAATAAAAATTGTAATAGGAGCAAGGTCTGCAATTTTTGCACCTATAGAAAATTTAGGAATTATAATTATAGATGAAGAACACGATTCTTCTTATAAGTCAGAGTCTAGCCCTAAATATAATGCAAAAGAAGTGGCAAAAATTATAGCAAAAAATAGTAAATGCCCATTAGTTTTGGGAAGTGCAACACCAGATATAAATACATATTACAATGCCAAAAATGGTGAAATAGAACTTTTGGAATTAACAAAAAGAGCAAATAATTCTAACTTACCCAATGTAGAAGTAGTAGATTTAAAATTAGAACTTGCAAATGGAAACAGGTCAATGCTTAGCAATTCTTTGTATGATTCAATAAAAAATAATTTAGAACAGAAAATGCAAACGATTTTGTTTTTAAACAGAAGAGGCTATTCAACATTTATAATGTGTAGGGAATGTGGGTATACTGTAAAATGTAAAAATTGTAATATAAGCCTTACATACCATAGGCCGGAAAATAAGTTAAAATGCCATTATTGTGGTTACGAAGAAAATGTTGTTAGTGTGTGCCCAGAATGTGGAAGCAAAAAAATAAGATATTTTGGAACAGGAACACAAAAGCTAGAACAGGAGATAAATAATTTATTCCCAAATGCATCTACAATAAGAATGGATGTTGACACAGTGACAAAGAAAAATTCACATGAACAAATATTAAATAAATTTAAACAAGAAAATATAGATATACTAATTGGAACACAAATGGTAGTTAAAGGGCATCATTTTCCAAATGTTACATTGGTTGGTGTAATTGCAGCAGATGGTTCTTTAAATATTGATGATTATAGAGCAAATGAAAGAACATTCCAAATATTAACCCAAGTGGCACGGAAGAGCTGGAAGAGAGAATAAACAAGGAAATGTAATAATACAAACATACAATCCAGAAAACTTTAGTATAGAATGTTCTAAAAGGCAAGATTATGACATGTTTTATGAAACAGAAATTGAACTTAGAAAACAGTTGAAATATCCACCATTTTGCGATATAATATTAATTGGGTTTAGTAGTACAAACGAAACAGAAATAAAACAAATAAGTAATGCATTATATGAATATTTAAATAGGCATTTAGAAGATAGTAAGTATAAGGTATTTAAACCAATGCCATGTCCAATAGACAAAATTCAAAATAGATATAGATGGAGAATAATAATAAAAGGAAACATGGACGAAAAAAAACTAACAAAATTCTAAATACATGTTTAAAACAAATATATAACAAAAATTTAAAACACACAAAAAGTAAATATAGACGTAAATCCTAATAATATGATGTAAAAAAGGGGGCAAAAAAATGGCAATAAGAAAATTAAGATATGAAGGAGACGAAATTTTAAAAAAGAAGTCAAGAGAAGTAGAACAAATAGATGACAGAATGCAAGAATTAATAGATGACATGATAGAAACAATGCACAAATATAATGGGGTTGGACTTGCGGCAGTTCAAGTTGGAATATTAAAAAGACTTTTGGTAATAGACCTATATGATGATACAGGGGTAATAGTAATGATAAACCCTATAATAATAAAAGAAAAAGGAGAGCAAGAAGTTGATGAAGGTTGCTTAAGCTTTCCAAATAAATTTGCCAAAGTAATAAGACCAAAAGAAGTAGTTGCAGAATATACAAATAGAGAAGGAAAAAGAATGAAAATAAAAGCAAAAGACTTGTTAGCACAGGCAATATGTCACGAAGTTGACCATTTAAATGGAGAAGTATTTGTAGACAAAATTGTACCTGGAACAATGGAATATGCAGAAGAAAAATAAAAAATTATAAAGTAAGACATTGGGACGGGGTTTTTGTCTTAAGGTTTTCAGGCTATTACAAACCTTATTAGATTTATTTGTAAATAATAAATCCAAAAACCTTAAGACAAAAACCCCGTCCCAATGTCTAATGTCCAATAAAGGAGAGATTTTTAATGAAGATAGTATTTATGGGAACTCCAGATTTTGCAAAGGATAGCTTAGAGGCTTTATATAATGCAAAATATGAAATTTTAGCGGTTGTAACAAATCCAGATAGACCAAAAGGGCGTGGAATGAAAATGATTGCTTCTCCTGTTAAGGAGTTTGCGTTAGAAAAAGGTATTAAAATTTATCAACCAGAAAAGGTAAGAAATAATGAAGAATTTATTTCTGAAATAAAGGCTTTAAAACCAGATGTAATATGTGTTGTGGCATATGGAAAAATTTTACCAAAGGAAATACTGGAAATACCAAGCAAAGGCTGCATAAATGTACATGGTTCTTTACTTCCAAAGTATAGAGGTGCTGCACCTATTCAATGGGCTGTTTTAAATGGAGATAAAAAAACAGGAGTTACAACAATGTATATGGATGTTGGAATGGACACTGGTGATATGATTTTAAAACAGGAAACCCAAATTGGAGAAGATGAAACAACAGGAGAACTTTGGGAAAGACTTTCAAAAATTGGTGGAGATCTTTTGGTAAAAACACTAAAAGAAATAGAAAACAAAACAGCACCAAGAATAAAACAAGGTGATGATTTTACAATGGCTCCAATGCTAGATAAATCAATGGCTAAAATAGATTGGGAAAACAAAACAGCATTGGAAATTAAAAATTTAGTAAGAGGACTTAATCCAATAATGGGAGCATATACATTTTTAAACGGTAAAAAAATTAAATTTTGGAAGGTTGATGTTGCAAAAGATATCTTTGCCGATGGAGATATGGAATTTATGAAAAATGGTACTGTAATTGTATCTGACAAGCGAGATGGTATATATATAAAAACCAAAGATGGCATTTTAAAAGTACTTGAAATTCAAGGGGAAAATGCAAAAAAAATGCCAATACAAGATTATTTAAGAGGAAATCAAATTAATAAATTTGATGTATTTGAATAGAAAAATTGACAAAATAAGAATAAATTATTGCAAAGAAATACATGTTTATGTATAATAAACAAGAAGTAAAAACAAAAGAAAAGGAATTGGTTAAATTATGTTTAAAATAAACCGCGTAACCCTTGAGGCTCTCTACACACACACACACACGATATATTTAGTAAATAGAATAAAAAATATAATAAAAAGATAGCAATAAATCTATTGGTATAAACTAATAAGTTTTTAAATTTTATTTTAAGGACAAATTTAGTTTATAGGTAGATTTTATTTACTATCTTTTTTGTACTTAAAATAATAAAAAATAAATAAAATTAAAATTTAAAGTGCATATAAAGTATATAGCAAAGAAGGGGGAAAGAACAAATGAAACAAAATTTAAAAGAAAGGGTAAATGGTAAAAATGGTATTACATTAATTGCGCTTGTAATAGCAATCATTGTTCTTCTAATACTAGCAGGAGTAACAATTGCAACATTAACAGGTGAAAATGGTATACTTACAAGAGTACAAAGTACAAAAACACAAAATGAAAAGAAGACAATAGAAGAACAAATACACTTAGCATTGCAATCATCGAGAATAAATGAAGGACTAATTATTGATAAAGCTATATTAGAAGAAGAGTTATCAAACAATGAAATGGAAATAATCAAATCAGACAATAATGAATTACCGTGGACAATAAGAAAAAATAGCTATTTATACATGATAAATAAAAATGGAGAATTAGAGGAAAAAGAAGGAATAGCAATAACGTCGGGGAATATAAAAATTTTAAAGGATTCAACACAAGTGAAAAAAATAATGGCAGAGGTATTAAGAGGAGAGAATGGAAAAGTAAAATGGGAATGTACAGGCAATATAACATTGAGTACAACAGAAGGAAATGAAGTAACAATAATGTTGAATAATAATGTGAATATAGGAGATATAGCAACTGTAACAGCAAAAGTAGAGGGAAAAACATATCAAGATTGTATAACAATAAAAATAGTAGGAGATATAACTAATGCAAGTGTAAACAATGACTTAGAAATTGAAATAGGTGATATATTAGATATAACAAAATGTATTAAGAATAAAGAAAACATAGAAGAATTTACAATAATGGATGTAACGGCAAATGCAATAAAAGAAAGTGATATAGCAATTAAAGGAACAGGGGAAGGAATAGCAACAGTAATTGTAAAAGGATTACAATCAGAAAAAAACAAATAATATAACAGTGGTTGTAAAAAAAGTTGCTGTATTAGGAGTAGGTTCATACGTAAATTATCCAGTGGATTATGATAATGTAGGAACAGTAACGGTGGATGCGTACATACCAAAAGATGATTATACTGGAAAATGGAGAATATTAGATTTAGGAAATTATAATAGTGATGGGACATATGGAACAGATGATAAACCAGTAAGATTAATATCTGCAGGAGTACCATTAAACTATTATAATTGTGATAATAGCTCTATAAGTGTAGCAAATTTAACAACAGGATTTTTTACTACACCAATAAGTGTAAGTGAAAAAAATCAATATAATTATTATAGGTGTGGATTTAAAAATGAAGGTGGTATTATAACGAATATAAATGATGTTAGAAAATTATTTAATAATAATGTTACAGCGAAAAATGGGGGAATACCAAAGGTACAGGCAATGACAAAGGAAGATTGGGAAAATTTATATGATACAATGGAATCTACTACAACATCATATGGTGCTGATTTTTATGATTTATTAGCAATACCATGTAAGGACAGAGAGGGAAAATTTGCTTATACTTGGCTTGCTTCGACTTTTAGTACTAATTTATTATGGTATGTAAGTGGGGGGAAAATGGTAATATAAGTGGTAGTCGTGATGATTGTCTTGGAATTCGTCCAGTAGTTTCTTTAGTATCCAATGTTTCTATAATAAAAGGCACAAATGGAGTATGGAATATAAAAAATAATAGTTAAATTTAATTAATGTGAAAAACTTAACATACTTAGTCTTTTACAATAAAATTTCAAAAAATAGTTGTAAAATTATATAAAAATTGATATACTTATATAAATTTAAAGTATATCAATTTTTTGATATACAAAAGGAGGAACACAAATGGAAGAAAACAAAGAAGAACAAGTAAAAAACACAGAAGAAAAAGCAATAGAAATTAAACAAGAAACAGCAATAGCAAGCCAAGAAGAACAAACAGACCAAACAGAAAAAATAGAAATATCAAATGACGTAATAGCAGTAATAGCTGGGGTAGCAGTATCAGAAGTACAAGGAGTTGCCGGAATGTCTGGTGGATTTGCAGGAGGAATATCAGAAGTACTAAGTGGAAAGAAAAACCTAGCAAAAGGAATAAAAGTAGACAAAAATGAAAACAAAGTAAAAATAGATGTAAACATAATAGTAGAATATGGAACAAGAATACCAGATGTAGCATTTGAAATACAAAACAGAGTAAAAAAAGCAGTAGAAAACATGACAGGATTAGGTGTAGAAGAAGTAAATGTACATGTACAAGGTGTTGACACAAATGTAAAAAAAGAAGAGAAAGTAAATAAACAAGAAGAAGCAAATGAAGATAAAAAAGAACAGTAATGCACAAAATAAAATTAATAAGAAACGGAGAGATAAAAATGAAAATATTAGAAAAAATTGCTTTAATAATATACTCATACATAATATTACTAATATCAGTATTACTTTGTGTATTAGTATTTGGATGGGTAGATATGAAATTTGTAGGAGACATTATACAAACTATATTAGTAGGAGAAACATCATCTAAAATAGTATTAGGAGTAAGCATAGTATTTATTTTACTATCAATAAGATGTATATTTTTTGATAAAACATCAAAAGAACAAATACATGAAAGACAAGGAGTACTTCTAGAAAACGAAAACGGAAAACTAATGATATCAAAAGATACCATAGAAAATTTAGTAAGTACAGTTGCAAAACAATACAAAACAGCAGATGAAATTACAACAAGTGTTGATTTAGACAAAGAGAACAATGTAATAGTGTACGTAAATTTAGTAGTAAGTTCTGAAGCAGTAATAAAAGATTTATCTGCAAACTTACAACAAGAAATTAAAGAAAAAATAAAACAAGCTACTGACTTAGAAGTTAAACAAGTAAATATAAAAGTTAAAAATATAGCTTCTAGCAAAGAAGAAAAAAGTAAAAAAAATAGAAAGGATAAAACATGGACGATTTTAAAAGTTTTTGGAATAATAATCAAGGAACAATAATAGGTGTAATTGTTGCAGTAATACTTTTATAACAAAATTACATGACCTAGTAATTGCACTAATATTAATTATCGGATGTGGCTTTATAGGAAATTATATATATAAAAATAAAACAGAGGTTAAAGACAAATTAAAAAAATTTATAGATAAAATGTAACAAAGAAAGGGAAAATAATGGACAGATCAGGAGCACGTGAGTTAGCGTTTAAATTACTATATAGTTTAGAAATACAAAAACCGGAAAATATAGAAGAACAAATAGAACTATATATAGAATCAAATAATATTACAAGCCAAAATGCAAAAACATATATGGAAGATGTAGTAAATGGAATAGAAAAAAATAAAGAACAGATAGATAAACTAATAGAAAAAAATTTAAAATCAGACTGGAAAATAGAAAGAATATCAAAAATGGATTTATCTATTTTAAGACTTGCTATTTACGAAATAAATTATAAAGAATTACCATATAAAGTTGCAATAAATGAGGCTGTAGAACTAGCTAAAAAATATGGAGAAGACACATCAAAAAAATTTGTAAACGGTGTTTTAGCAAGTATAGTAAAAGAAGAAAATAAATAGGAGCAGAAAGATGAAATATAATCCTATAACAGTTACAGACCTAAATAAATATATAAAAGAAAAAATAAGTGATGACGAATATTTAAATAGTGTACTAGTAAAAGGGGAAATATCAAATTTTAAAAGACATTACACAGGGCATTTATATTTTACGTTAAAAGACGAAAATTGCTTAATTAAATGTGTAATGTTTAAAAATTATGCAGAAAAACTAAATTTTTCACCTAAAGATGGAAATAAAGTAATTGTTTTTGGAACAGTTTCTGTTTATGAAAGAGATGGAGTATACCAAATATATACCAAGGCAATGGAGGAAGATGGAGTAGGAGATTTATACCAAAAATTTCAAGAACTAAAACAAAAACTTGAAAAAGAAGGGTTTTTTGATCAAGAAAATAAAATGCCAATTCCTAAAATGCCTAAAGTAATAGGAGTTTTAACTTCAAAAACAGGTTCAGTTGTAAAAGACATAATAAATGTATCAACAAGAAGAAATCCAAATGTTGTTTTAAGAATTTACCCAGTACCAGTACAAGGAGAAGGTGCAGCACAAAAAATTGCAAATGCAATAGAATACATGAATAGAAATAAATTAGCTGATGTATTAATTTTAGCCAGAGGTGGTGGTTCTTTAGAAGATCTATGGCCATTTAATGAAGAAATAGTTGCAAAAGCTATATACTATTCTGAGCTTCCAATAATTTCTGCTGTAGGACATGAAACAGATTTTACAATTGCAGATTTTGTGGCAGACTTACGTGCACCAACACCATCAGCAGCTGCAGAGCTTGCAGTGCCAAATATAGTAGATATAAAAGAAAAAATACATATGTATCAAAATAGATTAAAAGATGCATTAATAACAAAATTAGATTATATGAACTTAAGGTATCAAAAATGCTTATCAAGTAGAGTTTTTAAAGAACCAAAAAGATTTATATATGATAATTATCAAAAAATAGATAATAATTTAAAAAAATTGGAAAGTTTAATTAAAATAAAACAAAAAGAGGAAAAATCAAGATATATAGAATTAGTATCAAAATTAGATGCATTAAGTCCTTTAAAAACACTTTCTAGAGGGTATACATTAACTCAAAAAAGAAAACAAAATAATAAAAAGTGCAAAAGATGTAAAAACAGGTGACGAAGTAAGCATAAAATTTATAGATGGAACTAAAAGTGCTAAAATATTATAAATAAATTTCAAATATTATAAGAGAAATAGGAGAGAAAAATGAAAAAAAGAAGAAAATTCATTTGAAGAAAAAATAGAAAGTCTAGAAAATATAGTTTCCAAATTAGAAAAAGGAGACCTTAATTTAGATGATTCAATGGCAAAATTTGAAGAAGGAATGAAACTTTCAAAAGAATGTAGTAAAATACTAGAAGATGCGGAAAAAAAGATTATTACTATTTTATTAGAACAAGATGGTAAAATGGAAGAAGAGGACTTTGAATATTAATTTTAAAAGAAAGGAAACAAAAAAGTGAATACTTTTACAGACTTTATTCAAAATAAATATATATACATTCCAATTCTATTATGGTTTGGAATACAGCTGTTTAAACTATTGTATGATCTAGTAACAACAAAAAAATTTAATTTCAAAAGAATATTAGGAGCAGGTGGAATGCCAAGTTCACATTCAGCAGTAGTTACATCACTTGCAACATTAATTGGAAAGAATATAGGTGTTGGAACTCCAATGTTTGCAATGGCATTAATATTTGCATTTGTTGTAATGTATGATGCAGCAGGAGTTAGAAGAGCAGCTGGAAAACAAGCAAGACTATTAAATAAAATAGTAGAAACACCAGGACTTTCTGGACTAGAAGTATCAGAGAGATTAGTAGAAGTTTTAGGGCACACACCATTACAAGTAGTAGTGGGAGCAGTGATAGGAGTCGTTGCCGGACTTTTATTCTAATAAATTTATTTTAAGGTATATAGCAATAGTTAAAAAAAGGTGGGAATAAAATGACAGATATAGAAATAGCAAAAAATGTTAAATTAGAAAACATAGAAAACATAGCTAAAAAAGCTGGAATTGAACCAGAAGATATTGAATGTTATGGTAAATACAAGGCAAAAATATCTGACAAAATATTTGAAAAAGTAAAAAAACAAGAAAATGGTAAATTAGTATTAGTCACAGCTATAAGTCCAACACCTTTAGGAGAAGGAAAAACAACTATTTCTATTGCAATTGCGGATGGACTTCAAAAAATAGGAAAAAAATCAATGCTTTGCCTAAGAGAGCCATCACTTGGCCCTGTTTTTGGTATAAAAGGAGGAGCAACAGGTGGGGGACACTCACAAGTAGCTCCAATGGAAGATATAAATTTGCATTTTACAGGTGACATTCATGCAATTACATCAGCAAACAACTTATTATCTGCAATGATAGATAACCACATATATTTTGGAAATGAGCTAAAATTTAAAAAAGTTGTATGGAAAAGATGTGTAGATTTAAATGATAGACAATTAAGAACAGTAAATACAGGACTTTCAGGAGAAAGTAAAATAGTACAAAGAGAAGACCATTTTGATATAACAGTTGCATCTGAAATAATGGCAATAGTATGTTTATCAAATGATATTTTTGAATTAAGAGAAAAACTTGGCAACATAATTGTCGGTTATAATGAAGAAGATAAACCAATATATGCAAAAGATTTAAAAGCACAAGGAGCGATGGCTGTTTTATTAAAAGATGCAATAAAACCAAATTTAGTTCAAACATTAGAACATACACCAGCACTAATACATGGAGGACCATTTGCCAATATTGCACATGGATGTAATAGTATAAGAGCAACAAAACTTGCACTTAAACTTTCAGATTATACAATAACAGAAAGTGGTTTTGGAGCAGACTTAGGAGCAGAAAAATTTTTAGATATAAAATGTAAAAAATTTGGTATAAAACCTGATGCAGTTGTATTAGTTACAACTATAAAGGCTCTAAAATATCATGGTGGAGTCGAAAAGGAAAATATACAAAAAGAAAATATAGAAGCAATAAAAAATGGGCTACATAATTTATATAAACATATAGACAACATAAAAAATAAATTTGGTTTAAATGTAATAGTTGCTTTAAATAAATACTATACAGATACAAAAGAAGAAATAGACTTTTTAACCCAAAAATTAAAAGAAAAGCAAATTGAAATTAGTATAGTAGAAGGATGGGAAAAAGGTGGAGAAGGAGCAATAGATATTGCAAACAAAATTGTAGAATTAGCAAATAAAAATAGCAATTTAAATTATATGTATGAATTAGAAGATGACATAAAAACAAAAATATTGAAAGTATCAACCAAAATTTATGGAGCAAAAAATGTTATTTATTCCAAAGAGGCAGAAGAACAAATAGAAAAAATAAATTTATTTGGGTATTCTAATTTACCAATATGTATTGCAAAAACACAATATTCTTTTTCAGATGATCCTAAAAATCTAGAATGCAAAAATGATTACTCTATTAATGTAAAATCGGTCGAATTAAAAGCAGGAGCTGGGTTTATTGTTGTGATTGCAGGAAATATAATGACAATGCCAGGACTTCCAAAAATGCCAGCTGCAGAAAATATAGACATTGATAAAGATGGAAATATAATTGGACTATTTTAATATATAAGAATAAAATTAAAAAAATTCACAAATACTATATAATATATAGAAGGAGTGAATTTTTTTATGTACAATTTTAGGACCGATTTAGCCTCAGAAAGAAGAGACTTATATATAAAGGCAAATAATTTAGAAGATGAAATAGATGGAATAGAAAGCCAAAAAGAAAACATAGATGAACAAATAAAAATAGAAAGAGTAATAATTACAAACGAAAATGGGCAAAAAGCAATAGGAAAGCCTAAAGGAAGCTATATAACAATAGATATAAAAGATTTAAAACATGCAAGAGATGAAGATATACAAAAATTTTCGGAAACACTAACAGCTGAATTAAAAAAAATAATTGAGAAACATGTTGATAACAAAGCAGAAATTTTAGTAGTTGGATTAGGAAATATATATGTTACACCAGATAGCTTAGGACCTAAGGTAATAAACGAAATAGATGTAACAAGACATTTATTAAAATATATGCCACAATATTTAGATGAAAACACAAGAAATGTAAGTGCAATTGCACCAGGGGTTTTAGGTACAACGGGAATAGAAACTTTAGAAATATTAAAAGGCGTAGTTGAAAATACACATCCAAAACTTGTAATAGTAATAGACAGCTTAGCATCAAGAAGTATAGAAAGAATAAGTACAACAATACAAATTTCAGACACTGGAATTGTTCCAGGGGCAGGTGTTGGAAATAAAAGAGCAGAAATTAGCCAAAATACAATAGGAATTCCAGTAATTGCAATTGGTATACCAACAGTTGTAGAAACTGCAGTACTTGTAAATGATTGTTTAGATATATTTATAGGAAAGTTACAAGACCAGGCACAGTCTAACGATTATTTAAACAAAATGAAAGAAAAGGACAATTACGAAGAAATTAAAGATGCTTTAATTCCAAAAGAATATAATATGATTGTAACTCCAAAAGAAATTGATGATTTAATAGAAAATATGAAAGATGTAATAGCAAGGGGAATAAATTTTGCAATGTAAATTAAAAAAGAATAATATAAAAAATATTATTCTTTTTTTAATGCTAAAGATGTTTTGGGAATTTTATAAATATTACAAATATCGCAATCATGGCAATAACTAATTCTTTTTTCGAAAATTAATTTAAGAGTATTTATAAATTCGTCAATATAGTCATCAATTAAATGTATATATATTTTTTTGGGTAATAAAGTAAGCAAAGTATTTAATGTATAGTCATTTTTTGAAAAACTAATATCAGACAAAAATTTTGCGTTAAATTTTTCATCTGTCATATTAATAATTTGCTTTTTTTCATCGAGTAAAACAGATATATTTTTAGAATAAATTAAATGAACTATATTAGATTGGCTATTTCCAGAATTTATATAAACTCTTAAAAGGGAAATAAATTCAAAATATTCTTTTCTATTATATAAGAATTAACAGCTTCATCAGCAATTTTTTCTAATACATTATAATAATCATGAAGCCTAAAATTAATAAAACCAGTTAAAACGATACTTTTATTATTTTTTATATAATTTTTGAAACTTTTAAATAAAAAATCAAATTTTTCTTTTATATAATTATTTTCTTCTAACATTATATCAAAACATACATCTAAAATTTTATTTCTTTCTATTTTTGAAAAGTAAAAATAATGTTTAAAAATAATGTCTTTAAATAAATCTTCTTCGTACTCGTAAATAACCAAAAAAAAGAAGAGATGAAATTTTATCATAAAAAATTTCATCATCAGTTCCTGTATAATGTACAATAATATTTTTATAATTTTTAAATTCATTACATGTAAAACATATGTTATTTAGTTCTATTACATTAAGCTCTTTTTGCAGATAATCTAAAATATGAGAATTATTAGTTTTTATGCATATGGATTTCATACTAAAAAATTCCCCTTTCTAAAATATATTATCTGCTAAATTAATTTTAGATATACATTATATTATGCATTTTTATTAAATTTGTGATTTTAGAAAGTTTAATAGTATAACATATAATCAATGTCTGGAAATACACAATCTTTTTTTAGAAATGTCTTTTAAAAAGTCTTCATCAATTTTATCTTCTTTTATTTGATAATATAACTTTGTGAATCTTCCAATATGATCTTTTATTCTTTTTTTGGCATAATCTACCATTGTTCCATTTGTTATAATAAATAGCCAGTCACTGCTTTGCGCAAGTAATAATTCTCTTGCAGCTTGATTTAGTGCTTTTTTCTTTAGACCTTTTGCATTTGGAAATAAATTTGCAAGTTCACACATTCTATCACCTGCAACATGTAAGTGCCTGTGTGCATAATCATTAGTTGGGTTTAGCCAAACTTCACTATAACCATTAGCACCCCAACTTGATCTACAAGGTGTAGCAATTTGGATTTCTGGGTATTTATCAATATATTCTGATGGAGTAATAAGTTCAAAATTGCAATCATCGTAATATATTTTTTTAAATAAAATATATAACCAATAAGGTCCTTCATACCACCAGTGACCATATAATTCTGCATCATAAGGACATAAAATAATTGGTGGATTTTGCATGTAATCTGCAACATTTGCAATTTGTGCATTTCTAGAATCTAAGAAATGACCAGCTTGCTTTTCGGCAGAATCTTTAGCCCATTGAACATTATAATAATCTTTAAATTCAGTTTTCCCAGTAATTCTATAATATTTAATTCCTGTTGGAACGCGTACTCCGTTGTGTGCTATATATGGTTTAATATAGTCATAGTCTGCTTCATAACCTATATCTCTATACCATTCTCTATAATTAAAGTCACCTGGGTAACCATTAATAGAACTCCAAACTTGTCTTGAAGATTCTACATCACGTCCAAATGCAACAACACCTTCTGGAGAAACGATTGGGGCGAATGTTCCATAAATTGGGGTAGGGTTTGCGTATAAAATTCCATGGGTTTCTGTTATTATATATTCTATACCAAATTCTTTTAAATATTTGTCTGCTTCAGGAACATAACCACATTCTGGAAGCCATATTCCACGAGGTTTTTTTCCAAAATATCTTTCATAAGTTTGAACTCCAACTGCAATTTGGGCTTTAACTGTTTTTTCGTTTACATATAAAATAGGGAAATAACCGGTGTGTTGCTCCACATGTTATAATTTCCAAAACTCCAATGTCTTGAAAATGTTTAAAGGCCTCTATTAAGTTACATTTATAAACATCTTTAAATAAATGTAGGTCGTTTGAATATCTATCAAAATAATATTTAGAAAGCTTATTTAATCTTTCATCTCCAGCAGTTCTTTTTAATTCTTTGCTTGAAAGTTCTATGTGACTTTTTAAATAATTTATATATTTTTTTTGTAGTAATTTATTATCTAACATTGAAAGTAGAGGAGGGGTCATTGACATTGTTATTCTAAATTTTACACCTTCATCTACTAATTTTTGAAAATTTGTAAGTAATGGTATATATGTTTCTGAAATTGCTTCGTATAGCCAAGATTCTTCTAGATAATCATCGCTTTCTGGATGATGAATAAATGGAAGGTGAGCATGTAAAACGAAGCTTACATATCCTTTTTTTGCTTGCATTATAATTCTCCTTTGTATTAATAAAATATGTATGAGACCATAAAAATCTCATACAATAAAAATAGTATTTTTAAAAAGAACCAGATGAAGGGTTTTGATTAAATTCATCTATATCTTGGTCTTTATAAATTTGTTTATATAAATCATATATATTATAAATTTTTCCCATGTTTCTAATAAATGAAATATTGGCAAGTGATTTTTTGGTTTTGGTGTTTGTTTTTATATTTTTAAAGTAAACCATTTTTTGATTTTTATCAAATAAAATTTTATCATTTGGAGCTTCTATTTCATTTGATTGTGATATATAAATATATTGGTTAGGATTTTTTTCACTATATTGTATAGGGCGTCTGCCAAGTTCAACTCTATAGTCACAGTTACTATCATTTACATGTAAATACCAACTGTTTGCAAAGTCATTTATATCTATTTCGAAGTTGTAGTTTAATGTATCATTAAAAATTTTTAAAACTGGTTTTGTTGTTTCAAAGAAATTTTCTCCATATTCTTCAACATATTTTTTTCTATCATCATCTGATATGTCCCAATAAATAAATAAAGTAGTTGGTGTTTGTGCTAAAACTTTTACTACTGTTTGGTTATATCTATATGGTAAGTCATAATATTCTACAACCACTGGCTTTTTAGTGGTAGTTTTTTTACCTGTTGTGGCTTTTTTTGTAGTACTTTTTTTTGTGACATTTGTTTTTTAGTTACTGTAGATTTGGCTGCTTTTTTGGAACTTGTATTTTTTGCACTACTTGTTTTTGCTGTAGTTTTCTTTGCTGAAGCTTTTGTAGTTGATGCTTTTTTTGTTTCTTTGCTTGCTACTTTTTTAGATGTAGTGCTTTTTACAGTACTTTTAGCTGTGTTTGTTGTCACTTTTTTTGTACTTGTTTTTTTGGTATTTATTTTGTTTTCTTCTGGTTCTTTAGTTTTTCTTGGCATTAGTTTTCCTCCTATGTATTACTTTATTTTTCTTATATATACTATAACAAAAATAAAATAATTTCAATACTTATTTTTGAAATTCTAAAATAAAAAATAAGTAGAAGATTTTTAAGAAAATATAAAAGCGTAATGAAATTGCAATAAAAATGTAATAAAAATATAATATTTTTATTTAGGCGTTGGGACTGTATATATAACTGGTAGGTTTAATACAAAAGGTGTTGAAAATAGAAATGGTTAATGTTAATATTTAAAAGGAATGAATTGGTAAAATTTAATTTCTTTTTAATTGAAATATATGTTTGATTTTAAAAGAAAAATAAAGGGGGAAAATAAAAGTGAAAATTGTACTAAAAGAAAGATTAAAAACACACAAAGGTATTACATTAATTGCGCTTGTAATAACTATAATTGTGCTTCTAATACTTGCAGGAGTGGCAATTGCAACACTAACAGGTGATAATGGAATAATTGCCAAAGCACAACAGGCAAAAATGCAAAATGATAAGGCAGCAGCAAAAGAAAAGGTAGACTTGGCTATAGCTGCGAGTTTTGATGAGACAGGAAAAATAGATTTAGGACAGCTAAAAAATAATTTGAATAATATAGATGGAATAAATCCGAAAGTTGGAGATTTAACTGATGAAAGTTTTCCATTAGAAGTAACTGTAGATGAAATAAAAGTAATAATAAAAAAAGATGGTAATGGAAATTATAGTACAAGTTTTGGAAATGATGAAAATTTAGCACAAGCTCCAACAAGTTGGGTAAAAACAACAAAAACAGATTCAAATTGGTATAGTTATAATGGAGATACAGTAAATGCGCCAAAATTAGTAGGAAAAATGACACCAATAAAATATAATTTAGAATTACCAAGTGGAGCAAATAAAACAAATAAGTGGGCAAATGCAATAACAGCAGATGGAAGTATGTGGGTTTGGATTCCAAGATATGCATATAAAATAACATATTATACAGATAGTAATTATACAACAACATCAACAACTAAAACACAGTATGGAAAAATAGATGTAGCTTTTGTAAAATATGAAAATGGTCAAAATACATTTTTAAACTCAACTGATAGTGGAACAATAACAACAGACCCAACATCTCAAGGAGCAGGAACAACGAATTGGTTAGTACATCCAGCATTTGTAAATAATGTAAATAATGGAGGATGGGATAGTGAACTTTCTGGAATATGGGTAGGAAAATTTGAAACGACCGGAGCAAAAACAACAGATTCAGAAGGAAATGTAACAAATGTAACAATATCTGTTTTACCAGGAAAATCAGCTTTAACACAAATGAAAATAAAAGACGAATATAAATATGCTAAATTAGCAACATTTGGTGAAAATATTTCAGCCCAGACTTTAGGAAGCCATATGGCCAAAAATAGTGAATGGGGAGTAATAGTATATTTAGCATATAGTAAATATGGAACAAATGGAAAAGACGTTAAAAATAATGGGTTTGATAGTACCGGAGGAACAACAACTCAAAAAAGTATATATCATTCACAATATGAACAAAGTACAACCAATAATCCTTATGGAGTATATGACTTAAGAGGTTGCTCTTCTGAAGATGTGGCATCATATGTAAATTATGAAAAAAGCCACTCTGATTTATCAGATAACGGGGGAACTGAACTTGGGGATTTATATGAAAGCGGTGAAGAACGAGCTACAAGTACGAAATATAAGACCGTATATACAGCATCAGGAACATCTGAAAGTGATAGTTATAATTTAGCATTAAGTAAAAAAGGAGATGCAATATTTGAAACGTCAACGACTACTTCAGCTTTTACATCATGGAATAATGGAACAGGAAATATCGTACCATCCTATTTTCCTTATGATTATAATATATTTTTTATACGTGGAGGAGATTCTACTGATTCTTATTCTGGTATGTTTTATTTTAGCGGAAGCAATGGTGGTAATTATAGCGCAAAAACTTCGTTTCGTATGGTTCTTTGTCCTTAGCTCTTTGAAATTTCCTTGTTACACTGAAACAAGAAAATTTTTATTCCAACTGTGTAATTCAAATCTTTTAGAATTACACAGTTTTTATGTATAAAATCAAATGCCAAATTGGAATAAATTAGTTGTATTAGAAAAAAATAAAAAAATTTGTCAAAACCATTTACATTTTGTAAAAACTTGTATAAAATGTATAAGAAAAAAACCAAAGAAAAACAGTCGAAAGAAAGGGGCATATCAATGAAAATATTGATGTTAACGTGGGAATACCCACCAAGAGTAGTAGGAGGAATAGCAAGAGTAGTACATGACTTATCAAAAACTTTAATAAAAGATGGACATGAGGTTACAGTTGTAACATATAAAGAAGGAGATGCTCCATATTTTGAAGACGATAAAGGGGTAAAAGTATATAGAGTAGACAATTATATGATAAACCCAAACAACTTTATAGACTGGATAATGCAAATGAACTTTAATATGGTTGCAAAAGCAAACGAAATAATTGCCAAAGAAGGAAATTTTGATGTAATACATGCACATGACTGGCTTGTAGCATATGCAGCAAAAACATTAAAAAATTCATACAATATTCCAATCGTTTCAACAATACATGCAACAGAATCTGGAAGAAACAGTGGTATACATGATGAAACACAAAGATACATAAATGACACTGAATGGATGTTAACATATGAGTCATCAGAAGTAATAGTAAATAGCAATTATATGAAAGGCGAATTACAAAGACTATTTGGTTTACCATACGAAAAAATAAATGTTGTACCAAATGGAGTAAATTTAAATTTATTTAATGGAATAGAAAGAGACTATACATTCAGAAGAAAATTTGCAATGGACAATGAAAAAATAATATTGTTTATTGGAAGATTAGTATATGAAAAAGGTGTTCAACATTTAATAGCAGCAATGCCAAAAATATTAGAGGGGTATCATGATACAAAACTAGTAATAGCTGGAAAAGGTGGAATGATAGACGAATTAAAAGCACAAGTAGAAGCACTTGGAATATCACAAAAAGTTTACTTTGCAGGATATTTAGGTGGAAAAGATGTACAAAAAATGTACAAAGCAGCAGATATATCAGTATTCCCAAGTACATATGAGCCATTTGGAATAGTTGCATTAGAAGCAATGCTTTCTGAAAATCCAGTAGTTGTTTCAGATATAGGAGGATTAAACGAAATAGTTCAACATAAAGAAAATGGAATGAAAAGCTATGCTGGAAATCCAAATTCAATTGCAGATTCAATATTAGAATTATTATATGATCATAAACTATGTTCAGAAATTACAAAAAAAGCAAAAAATAAAGTTAGAAATGAATATAACTGGAGCAAAATTGCACAAGACACAGACTTTACATATCAAAAAGCAATTTGCCAATCAATGGCTGAAAAACAAAAAAGAGAAATTGAACAAGAAAGAGCTAAAAAGGCTAAAAAAGCTAAAGGAACAGAAAATGAAATTACAAACTTACTTAGCTTCAAGAAAAGACATGCATACGCATAATTTAAAGGGAATAGGTAATGCCTTTTCCCTTTTTTTATAAAATAAAAAATATAAATAGATTACTATTTTCTACAAATTTAGCAAAAAATAAGTGTATAATATAAAAAGAAAGGAAATAAAAAATGGCAGAATTTAAATCAGGATTTGTTACATTAATAGGAAGAACAAATGTAGGAAAATCAACTCTTATAAATTTATTAGTTGGGGAAAAAGTCGCAGCAATAGCAAACAAAGTACAAACAACAAGAACTGCAATAAGAGGAATAGTAAATAGAGAAAATTCACAAATTGTTTTTATAGACACACCAGGAATACATAAACCAAAAACAAAGTTAAATGAAACAATGGTAGAAACATCTTTTGCAAGTATTCCAGATGCAGATGTAGTATTGTTTTTAATTGAGGCAACAAGTGATGAAATTGGAAGAGGAGACAGAATAATTTTAGAAAAGATAAAAGAAGCCAAAAGAAAAACAATATTAATAATAAACAAAATAGATTTAGTAAAAAGAGAGAAATTGTTAAATTTAATAGATATATATAGTAAAGAATATAACTTTGAAGCTGTAATACCAATATCTGCAACAAATAGTAAATATAAATCAATAATTTTAGATGAAATAGAAAAACACTTAAAAGTCGGACCTGCATATTATGATATAGAAGAGTATACAGACCAAACAATGAGACAACTTGCAGAAGAAACAATAAGGGAAAAAGCACTAAAACTTTTAGACCAAGAAGTGCCACATGGAATTTATGTGGAAGTAGAAAAAATGCAATCAAGAAAGAATAAGCAAAATGAAGATATATATGATATAGAAGCTACAATATATTGTTTAAGAAATTCACATAAAGGAATTATAATTGGAAAAAATGGAGATATGTTAAAAAGGATTGGAAGAAGTGCAAGAATTGACATGGAAAGAAATTTTGGTGTGAAGGTTAATTTAAAAACGTGGGTTAAAGTAAAGGAAGATTGGCAAGAAAATGATTCAATTGTTAATAAATTTAAATTAAAATAAGTATAAATTTTTTTAAAAAGCAAAAGATAATTAAAGGTAATACTTTAAATTTAAGGAGATGACGCTTATGATAAAGAAAATAGCATGGGAGACATTTAAAAATACTGGAGATATAGATACCTTTTTAGAGTTTAAACAAATAGAAAATATAGAAAATAATATAAAAGAAATTCAAAATATAACAAATATGAATTTAAAAAATAAGAATAATGAAATTTGTAAAAATTTATAAAAGATATTAGCAAAAAGGATGTAAAAAATGTCAAGTACAAAAAAGTAAATGGAATAATACTTTCAGAAAATAATTTGGGCGATTTTGATAAAATGCTTACAATGTTAACACCTGGGCTTCGGAAAAATATCTTGTGTTGCCAAAGGGGCAAGAAGACCAAAAAGTGCTCTTCTTGCCGGAACACAGGTGTTTTGCTTTGGAGAATACCTAATGTATAAAGGATCAAGTACATATCATATAAATTCGTGTGAAACAATAGAGATGTTTTACAATATAAGAACAGATTTAGATAAATTAAAATATGCAATACACATAAATAAAATTGTTCAAGATGTAACCCAGGAAAATCAAAATTGCTATAAAATATTACAATTATTATTAAATACATTATATGTAATTTCACAAACACAAAAAAACTTAGACTTTGTTTTAAGTGTTTTTAAATTGCGTTTATTATGCATTTTAGGATTTACACCTAGAATAAAAAAATGCACAAATTGCCAAGAAGAAAATAATTTATATTATTTTAGTTTAAAAGATAATGGTTTTAAATGTGAGGAATGTAGCAGGCAAGATAAATCAGCAATACAAATGAACGAAAGTACTAAAAATGCTATTATATATACAGTTGTTTGTCCTCCAAAAAACTATATTCTTTTGATATAAAAGACCAAAGTTTAGAAGAATTTAAACTGATTGTAAAATTATATTTTAATGAAAAATTAGAAAAAGAATATAAGTTAGAAGAATTATTTTAAAAATAATGTTGAAAAAAATAAAATAACATATATAATAAACTTATAATCGTAAAATAAAACATAAAAAAGAAGGGAGCGATTTTTATGAAAATAAAAATAACAGGAAAGGAACTAAAGATAACAGAGGCTATTAATGATTACGTAGAAAGAAAATTAGAAAGAATTGATAAATATTTCGAAGAAGCAGAAGCAGAAGTTACACTAAAAACAGAAAAACAAGAGCAAATAGCAGAAATATATGTTCAAGCAAATGGAGAAAAATATAGAGCTGTAACAGAAGACAAAGACTTATATGCTTCAATTGATAAAGATATCGATATATTAGAAGGCCAAATTAGAAAATCAAAAACAAAAAAAGAAAAAATGATGAAAGATGCATCTATAAAAACAATGGAAGTAGCAGATAACAAAGAAACAGAAATAAAAGATGAAATAATAAAAACATCATATTATGAAATAAAACCTATGTTACCTGAAGATGCAGTATTAAAGTTACAAGAAAAACCAACACATAACTTTTTAGCATTTATAAATGTAGAAACAGGAAAGGTAAATGTAGTACATAAATTAAAAGATGGAAAAAATTATGGTTTAGTAGAACCAGAAGCTTAAATTAAAATAAAATATTAAAGGCAGGAAATCAAATCCTGCCTTTATGTATTTCATAAAAACAAAATTTAACTTTCTGCCTAAAAATAATGAAATTAGTACATTAGTAGAAACTATTTCATGTTGTTTTCAGCTTGTTGTATCATTTTTCTAACCATGTTACCACCTATTTTACCAGCATCTTTAGCTGAAATGTCTCCATTATATCCGTCTTTTAAATTAACACCAACTTCACTAGCTACTTCGTATTTGAATTTATCTAAAGCTGTCATAGCTTCTGGAACTAATTTTTTATTTGAATTGTTAGCCATTGTTTTTTCACCTCCTGCTAAATTTAACATCTATAGAAAAAACTATTGCTTTTTCTAATACTATCATTTGCAAAAAAAGAAAAAATAAACAGGAAATTTTTAGAAAAAATGTTGCAAATAAAAATAATTAAATATATAATTTTAAAATGAAAAAATTAAAAAAGGAGAGACTTATGTATAAACTAGTAGCAATAGACTTAGATGGAACAATGCTAAACAGTTATGGCATTGTTACACAAAACACTAAAAATATAATAAAAGAAAATATAAAAAAAGGAACCAAAATAATAATTGCGTCTGGAAGGACAATTTCTTCTATAAAACCAATAGCAGAAGAAATTGGAAATAATGATTATTTTATTGCAGGAAATGGTTCTTTAATTTATGATGCCCAAAAAGAAGAAATAATATATGACAAATTTATTCCAAAAGAGAAAATGCTAGAAATTATAAATATATGTGATGCAAACAGCATTTTTTATACTGTATATACAGATAAAGAAATAATAACAGAAAAATTAAAATATAATGTTTTATATTATTACAATGAAAATAAGAAAAAAGAAGAAGAAAAAAGGACAAACATAAAAATTGTAGACAATATAAAAAAATATATAGAAAATCAAGAAGATGATAAATATTTAAAAATAATGATTTGTGACGAAAGTAAACTTGTTTTTAATTCTATAATTAAAAAAATGAAAGACATAAAAAATATTGAGGTTTTAGAAGTAGGTCATATGTCAAGAAAAATAATAAAACAAGGAACTGAGGAGGTTCCAATAGAATATTATTATACCGAAATTACACTAGAAGATGTAGACAAATGGAATGCTATAAAATATTTAATTGAAAAATTAAATATAAAAAAAGAAGAGGTAATAGCTATTGGGGATAACGTAAATGACAAAAAGATGGTAGAAAACGCAGGACTTGGCATTGCTATGGGAGGAAGTACACCAAACTTAACAAGTGTTGCAGATTTTATTACTAAAACAAGCGATGAAGATGGCGTTGCATATGCTTTAAATAAATTTTTAAATTGAATATTACAAAAATATTACAAACCCATTACAAAAATATTAAATTTAAATTATACATATATAAATAATTGATTTTAATATTGCTTTGAGTTAAAATAAAATAGATAATATTTGTAAAAAAATATACAAAAATAAATATTAAGGGAGGAATTTGTCATGGCAACAAATCCAATGCAAAGAAAAGCAAGAAATTCATTTATATTAGGAATGTTAGTTATGTTAGTGATATGTGGAGTAATAATTGCATTTCTATTTATTCAAATAACAAATTTAAATAAAAAAGAACAAGAAAATAAACAAGCAAGTGTTAAAGTTTATGTTTTATCACAAGATGTTGGTTCTGGACAAGTAATTACAACAGATATGTTTACAATGCAAACAGTAAATAAAAATCTTGTACCAAGTAATGCAACATCAGATTTAAGTGTAATTGAAAATTACGCACTTCAAGATAAAGAAGGAAATGAAATATATACAAAATATGATAAAGATAAAAATGCAGTATTATATATAAAAAAGGACAACAAGGAGTATCAATTACAAAAAGAAGATGAAACAGATAACTATTATATAGAAAAAAATGGTGACAAGGAATATGTTGAATTAAATAGTGTACCATTAGTTGCAAAGGTAGACATGAAAGCAAATACAGTAATAACAAAAGATTTAATTAGTAAATCTGATAATACAGTTGCAGATGATGTAAGAAGAGAAGAATACAATGTTTTTGTTTTACCAATGGATTTAGCAACAGGAAATTATATAGATGTTAGATTAATGTTACCTTCTGGACAAAATTACATAGTTGTTGCAAAAAAAGAAGTAACAATACCAAATATTGCAGGAGCTGACTCAGAAGATACAGTTTGGTTAAATTTAAGAGAAGATGAAATATTAAGCATAAGCAGTGCAATTGTTGATGCGGCTAGAATAAATGGGGCAAAACTTTATGTTACAAAATATACAGAAGCTGGAATGCAAAAGGCAGCAACTCCTACATATGTTGTTAGCTCAGAGACAGCAGCTTTAATGAACAAAGATCCAAATATTTTAGACAAAGCAATGAAAGAATTAAAATCAAGATATGAAAATATAGGAAGCACAGAAATAAGAAATAATTATATAAATAGAGCTATTGATAATGCAGGCGAAGAAGGAGAAACAAACTTAAAAACAAATATGGAAGAAAGTATTACAAAATCACAAGAAAATAGAAAAAAATATTTAGACTCACTTTCTGGTGCAGTACAATAAAATAATAAAAAAAGGAGAGACCAATGAAAAAGATAGGGTTTATAGGATCTTATGACAAAATTGATATGATAATTAATGTTGCAAAAATTTTAACAACATTAGATAAAAAAATATTAGTGATAGATGCCACTGTAAATCAAAAAGCAAAATATGTAGTACCTACTATAAACCCGACTACAACATATGTTACAGAATATGAACAAATTGATGTTGGAGTTGGTTTTAAAAATTTTGAACAAATAAAACAATACCTATATGTTGAGGATGAAAAAGAATTACCATATGATATAGTATTAATAGATGCAGATAATATAGAAGCAATTCAAAATTTTGAACTTGAAAATTCGCAAAGAAATTATTTTGTTACATCATTTGATTGCTATTCGTTAAAAAAAGGATTAGAAATACTATCAGCATTCCAAGAACCAGCAAATCTTACAAAAGTATTATTTGCACAAGAAGTTTTAAAAGAAGAAGATGAATATTTAAACTATTTATCTTTAGGCTATAAGGTAATTTGGGATGAAAACAGAATTTATTTTCCAATAGAAAATGGTGATGCAAGTATTATTGCAGAAAACCAAAGAGTAGCAAAAATAAAATTTAGAAGATTAAGTGGCGAATATAAAGATGGTTTAATCTATATATGTCAAGAAATATTAAGTAATGAATTTAATGAATCACAAATAAGAAAAACTTTAAAAAATATAGAAAAGGGAGAATAAAATGTCAATAGTAACATTTTGGAGTAATGGAAGAGAAGAAACTGGGAAAACAATGGCAGCAGTTGCAATTGCAACACATATGGCTATAGAACATAATGTTAAAATATTATTAATTTCCACAACAAATAAAAATGAAACAATCCAAAATTGCTTTTGGGAAAAACAAAAAAAGAAGTCTACTTTTGGACTATTTGGCTTATCTACATCAGACATAGAAATGCAAACAGGGATGGATGGACTTATAAAAATGGCTAGAAGTAATAAAATAAGCCCTGACACAATAAAAAATTATACGAAAGTTGTTTTTAAAGATACTTTGGAAGTACTCTTTTCTGAAAATGGCGTAGAAGATTTATCAAATTATTATCCAGAAGTTATAACAATGGCTTCACAGTATTATGATTTTGTTTTTGTTGATTTAGACAGTAATATAAATGAAAATATAGAAAGATTAATATTAGAAAAATCAGATTTAATTATTGCAAATATTAGTCAAAAATTATCAAGTATAGAGACGTTTAAAAATATTAAGCAAACCAATAAATTATTAGCTTCTCCTAAAACAATTGTAATGGTTGGAAGATATGACAAATTTTCAAAATATACAGCCAAAAATATTAGCAGATATTTAGGACAAAGAGATCTTGTACTAACAATGCCATACAATACACTATATTTTGAAGCAGCAGAAGAAGCAGGAGTACCAGATTTGTTTTTAAGAATAAGAAAAATAAATAGGGAAGATAGAAATTGGACATTTATGCAAGAAGTGCGGAAGAGCAGCTGAAACAATTCAGTATAAAATACAAACTCTACAAATGGAAATGTAGAAGAAAGGGGAAACCTAAAAATGACAATAACTAACATTTTACTTATGGCACTTGTTATAGGAATAGCAATATTTGTAGTATATTACTATATTAAAAAGAAAAAAGAAGAAAAGGTCGAAGAAACAATTAATGTAGATGATAAAACTTACACATTAGACAAAATGAAGGAATTTGTAAAGAAAAGACTTGATGAAATAACAAAAGTTAATCTTTATGATATAGGACTTTCTGAAGAAGAATTAAAAAGAAGAAAAAATAAAAAGTATGAGTTAAAAAAAGCATTAAAAGGTTGTACATATGGAGATGTTAATGATAAAAAATATGTAAAAGAGTTAATATTTGACTTGCTTGCAAAAGAATATGGAGTTACAGAAACAAACATATCAAAAGCTATTCCATTTGATATTCCTTCACTTTTAACTGCTCAAGATAAATTCGATATTTTAATATATGCATATAAAAAAGAATTTGGTTATGAAGCATTAACAGAAATGATTAAAAAATATGATTTAGCAGAACTTAAATTCTTAGAAGGAGAAACAAAGCCTTCTTATGTTATTACAGAAGATGAAATATCAGAAATATATGAAAAAGAGAACATATCTTTATCATTTGCAGACAAATTAGCAGTTGTTGTTCAAAGAATATATCAACACTATAAAGGTTATAGTTCAATAGATGAAGTAAGAGATATGAATATAGATGGTGTATCTGGTCGGAGTATCTGGACTTCCAGAGAGCTTTTTAAGTCAGGTTGCACAAACTGATGGAGATTATTTAAATCAGGTTTCTGAACATAAAGTTCCAAGAGCATGTGATAGTATTTGGATTTTTTTCCAAGGTAAATCAATACGTTTAGCATTTTTATCATTTGGAACAGAAGCAGAATTAAAAAGAGTATGTCAAAATATTTACAAATATAACAACCCAGGACAATTATCAGATACAAATGGTTATAAAATAAACGAAATGAAAGATGGCTCACGTGTTGTTGTTGTAAGACCAAGTTTCTCAGAAACATGGGCATTCTTTGTAAGAAAATTTGACGTAAAAAGAGCTACACTAGAGCAATTAGTTAGAGACCCAGGTTATGAAGATGCAATAGAACTTTTGAAATATTTAGTAAAAGGAGCAAGAATTACATCAATAACTGGTGAGCAAGGTTCTGGTAAAACTACATTATTAATGGGTATGATAGAAAACATATATGAAACAATGAATATAAGGGTTCAAGAAACAGCATTTGAGCTTCACTTAAGAAAAATATACCCAACAAGAAACATATTAACATTTAGAGAAACAGATACAATATCTGGACAAGAAGGTCTAGACGTTCAGAAAAAAACTGATGGTTCTGTAAACATTATAGGTGAGGTTGCAACAGACCCTGTTGCATCTTGGATGATACAAGCAGCCCAAGTTGCATCTAAATTTACATTATTTACTCACCATGCAAAAACATTTCCAAACTTAGTAACAGCACTTAGAAACTCAATGTTAAGAACAGGAGTATTTACAGATGAAAAAACAGCAGAAGAACAAGTAGTACAAGTATTAAACTTTGATGTACATCAAGTAAAAGATTTTAGAGGAAAAAGATATATAGAAAGAATAACAGAATGTATTCCAGTAGAAAGTAAAAATGAATACACATATGATCATAGAAATGAAAAAACATTAGAGGGAAAATTTGACAAATTTTTTGACAACGCAACACATTATTTTACAAAAACTACAGACAAACAATTATATACATATAGAAATATATTAGAGTATGTAGACGGAGAATATGTAATAACAAACCCAATAACAGACCAAAACATTAGAGAAATGAGAAATAATATGGATGAATCAGATGTAGAATCATTTGATAAATTTGTAGAAAAACATTGGGGAAATAAATTAAATGCACAAGAAAACGAAAAAGAAACTGCAAAAAGAAGAGGAAGACCAGCAAAAGAAAAATAAACGGAGCAAGGAGGTGCTAGAAAAAAGTGTCTAACCAAATGCTATATTACATAATGGGAGCATCAGTAGGAATTTTAATTCTTATTATAATTGCATATTTTATATTATCAAAAAAGATGAATAAATCAGAATATAAAAGAATTCAAAGATTGCAACAAGGAACAAAAAGAAAAAAAATTTTCTACTGAAGTTTTATATCAAAAATTATATGTTACATATATAAAAATTCCATTTATAAAAAGATATATTTTAAAATTAAGAAGAAGACTGGAAATTATAAATATAGATGATGAATATAATACAAGAAAAGATGCAGCAAAAATTTTAACAAGAACACTTATAATACTATTCCCATTAGTGTTACTTACAATAATAATAACACATACAAATTATTTATTAATGTTTATATTATTAATATTTGAATTGTTTATGATAGATGTGTTGGTAGATGGTTCTGTAGATAAAATTGACAATAAAATATTAAAAGAACAAATTGATTTCTTTTCAGAAATTAGACATGCATATCATGAATTTAATATGGTAGAAGAAGCTATATACCAAGTATCACAAGATGATGAAAAAAGTGTATCTGCACAAGGTGAAAAGATTTATGAAATTTTAATTTCGGATGATCCAGAAATAGAACTTGAAAAATACTATGATATAGCACCAAATAGTTTCTTAAAAGAGTTTGCTGGAATATCATACTTAACAAAAGAATTTGGAGACAGAAAGATAGATGGCGCATCTTTATATTTAAAAAATGTTAATAATATAACACAAGAGATGCAACTTGAAATTTTAAAAAGAGACAAATTAAACTATGTATTTCAAAGTTTATCTGTTATCTCAATAGCACCAGTTTTACTATTAGAACCAATAAAAAATTGGTCAGTATCGAACTTTAATTTTACAGAAAGTTGGTATAATGGAAAAGCTGGAATGATAGTGCAAATATTAATTTTAATTATAACATTTGTATCTTACTTATTAACAAGAAAATTAAAAGATAACGGTTCAACAAATGCAAATACAAAAAACACAGAAAATCCATGGCAACAAAAAATATATAGTAAAAAAAAATATTAAAAAAAATAATAGATTTATTTATACCAAAACGAAATAGTAAAGAACATAGAAAGGTTAGTAAATTACTAAAGGATTCTGCATCATATTTAAAAATAGAATGGTTATATACAAACAGAGTTACACTTGCTATTGTAACATGCATTGTTTCTATTGTTTTATTTTCTCAGCTTCATGCTGTAGCAATAAATTACGTCTATACAGAGCCAACCACGGACTATGATTTAATAAGTGGATTATCAGATAAAGACAAAAGAAAAGCGATGGAAGTTACTGAAGTTCAAAACAAGTTTTTAGATAGGTTTAAAGGACAGGCAATTACAAATAAAGATGAGATGCTTGTAAAAATACAAACAGAAATGAAAAATTCACATTATTATTCGGATGCATCAAATGAGACCATAACAAAAGAATCAAATCAAATATATGACAAATTGGTAATTATTAACCAAGAATTTTTACAATGGTATGAAGTACTTTTAGCATTTGTATTTTCAATTGTAGGCTATATGGCTCCACTTTGGCTTTTAGTATTCCAAGTAAAAATGAGGCAAATAGAAATGGAAGACGAAGTAATGCAATTCCAGACAATTATATTAATGCTTATGAGAATTGAAAGGGTAAATGTTGAAATAATTCTAGAATGGCTAGAAAGATATGCAAATATTTTTAAAGCACCAATTACAAAGTGTTTAAATAATTATGAAGCAGGGGCTTGGGAAGCCTTGGAAGAATGGAAAAATGAAGTATCTTACCAACAATTAATTAGAATTATAGAAAGTTTGCAAGCTGCAGTTGAAAAAATACCAATTAAAGATGCATTTGATGAATTAGACTCAGAAAGAGATTATTACCAAGAAAAAAGAAAAGAATCAAATGAAAGACTTATAAAAAGAAAAGGTATGATAGGAAAAGTTATAGGTTTTGCACCAATGGTATGTTTATTTGTAGGATACTTAATTATACCACTAGTATTTATTGGATTTACAAGCATGTCAAGTTCATTTAGTAATATGTCTTCTGGCAAGATATAAGGGGAGGGACATATATGGAAAATGCATCAAAAGCTTTAATTATGGCAGGAAGTGTATTAATTGCTTTAATAATAATAAGTTGCTTGGTATTAATGATTAATAATTTAAGTACATACCAAGGATTACAAACTCAAAGTGAAGAAGTGGCCCAAATAGAAAAATTTAATAATCAATACATTATTTATAATAGAGATGATGTAAGAGGCAGTGACTTGTATTCTTTGATGAATAAGGTTATAGATTACAATATAAGACAATCAACAGAGGGGAAAGAATTAGGACAAAATGGGCAATATGTTGGGTATAGACCAATGAGTATTTCAATTGATTTAAAAAGTTATCAAAGTAATCTTGCTTATTTAGATGGTAAAAATAGATTATTTACAAGCGCAAGATATGCAGCTTCTGGTACCAACAATGGAATTGAAGGAATTAAAGAAAAAATTACTAATTTAGAAAATACGGAATTTGATTTAGGTACTGGAGTAAAAATAAGTCTGGAACCTGAAATTTTAACAAATTTAGTAACAGCAAGCACAAAAATATTTGTTGGAAACCCAAATGATTTGGATAATGAACAAAAATCAGATGCTGTACAAAACTTTTATAGAGTATTAGGGTATAATATGCCAAAAAATGACACAAATACAATAAATACTATTTATAAAAATTTAAATAACAATTTAAAAGAAAAAGTTTATACATATGCAGAATATATTCAATTTAAAAGAGCAATTTTTAAATGTACAGATGTTAAATATGATGAAAGTTCTGGAAGAATTATTAAAATGGAATTTGAGTGTACAGGAAATTTTAATTAAAATTTAGGAGTTAAATATGGAAAATGCATCAAAAGCTTTATTAATGGCTGCTGGAGTATTAATGGGAGTTGTTATATTATCATTAGCAGCATATTTATTTGTAACATTTAGCTCATCTGCAGATGATGTTAAATCTGAAATTGCAAATAATCAATTAAATAAATTTAACAGTCAGTTTTTAGCATATGAGCAAAGAGAAGACTTGACAGTTTATGACATCTTAACAGCAGTAAATCTTGCTGAAAATAATAATAAATATTATCAATTAGAACCAGGAGATACAAATTATATAACTGTTAAAGTTGATAATTCTGTAGTAAATTCTACGGACATTGAGAAAAAAATAAAACCTGAGAGTTTAGAAAAAGAAGGAGAAATGAAAGAAGACAACTTAGGTGGAAAGTCATTAAAAAACTATAGATGTAATGTTTTATTAAGTGATATAACAGGAAGAGTTAATGCTGTTAATTTTTCATCAAATAAAACTTGAAAAATAAAACATATAATGATATAATAAAAAAGGAGAATAATGAAAAAAATTGCAATATTTTTTACAATAATAGTCATTATTGTAGTTGGAATTTCTTATATATATTTAAATTTTAAATCAAATTATGATACAATACAAAAGGAAAATAAACAATTTGAAAGTTATTATAATCAAGAGGTAACAGGATTGGATGTTGCAACAATAATTAATAAGGCAATGGACATAAATAATAAAAACGAAAATCAAAAAGACAGTAAAGGAAATTTTATAGATAATGAAACAAATTCTGTTAATGTTGACATAAAAATGTTAGATAATGATAAAACATACAATATGATTAGAATATTTAATGGTGGAATAAGTACATTTACACAGTATTATGGAAATATAAAATTTAAATGTACAAATATTGATTATCATAAAAAGACAGGAAGAATAAAATATATGTTGTTTGAACAAACAACTAAATAAATATGTTATTAATATTATCAATATACATTTGATAAAGAATATAAAAAACAAAAGTAAAACAAAGGAGGAAATTATTATGGAAAATGCGTCAAAAGCATTAATTATAGCAGGAGCTATACTAATCTCAATAGTATTAATTACTTTAGGAGTTGTAATTTTAGGACAAGGACAAGAAGTCGTAAATAGCAGTAATATGGATGCACAAGCAATATCATCATTTAATTCACAGTTCACACAATATGAGGGAGATAGTGTTACAGGAAGTAGAGTTAACACTTTAATAAATGCTGTTATTTCTAGTAATACAGTTTCTAATCGTGATGGTGAAGTTAATAAATTAATAAATATAACAGTAGCAAATGGAACAGATATTACTTTAAAAACTTCAACAGCATCAACAGCATCTGATATAACTTATGTTAGTGGTGTTACAACTAGAGCAAAATCTGGAACAATATATAAAGTAACTGTTGATTATGGAACCGCAGGATATATTAATACTATAACAATTAGCAAAGTTAAATAGATTATGAAATGAAAGGATGATAATTATGGAAAATGCAGCAGATGCATTAAAAATGGCCGCTTGGGTTTTAATATTTGTTGTAGCATTATCCATAATTATTAATGCATTTGGAATGGCAAGGCAAACAACAGATATATTAATATCGTATAATGACAACGAATATTATACAGATTATGTTGAACAAGGAAATACTGAAAGAAAAGTAGGCTATGAAACAATTATTCCTGCAATTTACCGCGCATATAAAGAAAATTATAAAATAATATTTTTAAATAATGATGGTACTCCAATGTACTTTTATGAAAACAAAAATACAAAAGAGCAAATAAACTATATTGACCTAGAAAAACAAAATGTGGGGAATGATACAGCAAAAGAGGAATTTATAAAATATATAGTTACAGGAAAAGAAATAAATAATAGTCAATATAAATTTGAAAATTCTTATGATATAAAAAATAATGGTTTATATAATCAAATTAAAGGTAAGCAATTTACAGAATCTTTAGGAGTTTATTATCAAGAAGAAATAGATGGAAACCAAAGTAATACGCCAGATGCAAACAAAACTAAAAAAAGAGTAATAACATATAAAAGTTTATAATAAAAATACTTAATTTAACATTATAAGTATTAGAAGGAGGAATAAAATGGGTGATACACTAATAACAGTAGTTGCAATAGTTTTAGCAGCAACATTAATGTTTGTATTTCCACTAATGACAATGTCTAATAGGGCTGACGATGTATCTCAATTGTCTGTTCAATCTTTAACAACACAATTTGTAGATGATGTTAGAACTACAGGAAAAATTACTTCAGATAAATATAATAAATTTGTAGAAAATATTCATTCAACTGGAAACACTTATGATGTTGAAATTGAAGTAAAAGTTAGAGATGAAAATCCAGGAAAGAAAACAACTCAAGCAAATAGCAAAAAAATAGGAGAAGATGTTTATTATTCAATATATACAACACAAATTGAAAATACATTAAAAAATAATAATGCATATAACTTAAAAAGAAGGAGATATTGTATCTGTAAGTGTTAAAAATACAAATACAACAATGTCTCAACAATTAAGTGGAGGAACTTCTACTGGATTAACTGGAACAATTGCAGGAGAGGCATCAGGCATTGTAACTGCTAATGGAAATTAATAATATACAAAAAGATAGCTTGTAATCCATATTACAAGCTATTTAAAAATCTTACAAAAGGAAAGATAAAATATTATGATGAATTTACAAAGTTTAGCTGTAATTTTTATAATTATAGTATTGCCAATATCATTGGTATTGCAAGTTTATACTCAAAGTCAAATAGATACACTAAATTTACAAATTTCATATGATTCTAAATTAAAAGATTCAACATATGATGCAATAAAGGCATTTCAATTAAATACTATAAATAGTAGTACGTCTGACTTAGCAAACTCCAAAATGAGAGATTTAGAAGCTTCTGTTAATGCTTTTTTTACATCAGTTGCAACAAACTTTAATGTGCAAGGTTATAATGCAAGTACTCTTCAAGATTATGTTCCAGCTTTAGTATACACATTATATGATGGTTATTATATTTATTCACCATATACAAATACATTAAAAAACAATGAAAGTAACGATAATTCAACATATAAAGATGAAGAAAAATTATATGGCTTAAAACCATACATATATTATAGTTGTGAATATACTCGAGGAAATGATAATTTTGTAATTACATATTCTTTAGATAATTATATAACAATACAAGGCTATATATCAGGCAATTGGGTAAATGATGCTGGCTATTTAATAAGTGGAATTACTTATGATGATTCTACAATAACATATAGAAAATGTAACATAAATAAAAACCAATCATTAATGGAGGAATATGTTGGACAAAAATTATATAGCTATCTAAAAATAAATGGAGTTAAATATTATTATGATAAGGATAATGGGAAATGGTTTTATTTATTAAATGGTAAACAGGTATATACAAATATTGATTTATCAAGTGGAAATGATAGTTCAGCTTATTATTATTATAAAGAAGCTGCAGACTTTACAAAAAGAGTTTTTAATGATTATAACTTAGGAGAGTTAAAAACATCTAATGCGAAAGATGCTAGCTACAAAAATACATATGGAGATACGGCAATATTTGATAAAGAAAATATAGAAGAACCTAATTCTAAATTTAATGAACATAGATTAGCAGTAATTAGAAATTCAATAGAAAGTAATTTATCAACTGCTATTGCAAACTTTAATAATTATTCAACAACCACAACTGATTTTAGAATGCCAAAATTAAAAGAAGATGAATGGGATAAGATTCTAAACAATGTTTCTCTTATAAGCTTTATGCAAGGTTTAAGCATAGGAGGAAAAATATATAATGGTTATAGTATTGTTACAAATAATACAAATGAAGAAGTTGTAACAGAAGATTCTATATATATTGTAACCAATAATTATACTGATTCTAATAGTACATATTGTAATGTAAGAAAAAAAGATTTAAATAAAGACGTAAATCTAAATTCTGTTGGAATTTTTTATAATGATTTACAAAGAAAATCATTAATAAGTGATACAGGAACAGATTATTATTTCCCTAAAAAATCTCTTGCAGACTATGAAAGTGTTGTAATGAAAGATAGTTTAGATTATGAAAATGATGGCAATATATATGAATATTTAAGTAATAAAGAAAATCTTGCAACTGTATATTATACAGCACTTGGAAGAGAAAGATACAGTATGTATAAAGTAAATAGAAATGTACAGGACTTATTAAAAAATTATCAAAATTAAAATAATATAAAAATTGAGATGAAAATTATCTCAATTTTTTTTAATTTGTATATCACACAAATAAAAAGTTAATAATAAAATAAGAAGCAACAAAGGAGAAAAATTAAAAGAAAGGGATTAATCAATTAAATAGATTATTTCTATAAAATTGATTATGTAAAAAAAAAATATGACAAAGAAAATTAAAATCTTATTTATATTATTAGCATTAATTATAATTTATTCATATGTAATAACAATACAAAATTTACCAGATAATATAATAATATTTCAAGGTGAGAATATAGCAGTAAACCAATTTATGGGATTTAAAATAAATGATGAAACAGTAGAAACATCAAGTACAAGTAGTAAAACATTAAATGATGTTGGCAAAACCACAGTAAAGGTAAGCTTATTTGATAAAATATTTGTAAAAGATATGGAAGTAGATGTACTACCAAGGACAAAGGTAATACCAGTAGGAAGTGTTGCCGGAGTAAAATTATATACTAGTGGAGTTTTAGTAGTTGGAATGTCAGAGATTGAAGGCACAGACAATAAAAAATATAAACCATATGAAAATACAGGAATAGAAGAAGGAGATACAATAATTTCAGTAAATGATAATAAAATTTCATCAACAAAAGAACTAATACAAAATGTAAATAAGTCAAATGGAAATGATATAAAAATTGAATATATTCATGAAAATTCCACATTATCATGTAGTATAACACCAGTAAAAACTTCAAGTAGTGATTATAAATTAGGATTATGGGTGCGAGATAGTGCTGCTGGTGTTGGAACAGTTACATTTTATGATTTAGGAAGCCAAACATTTGGAGCATTAGGACATGGAATAACAGACATTGACACAGAAAAGCTTATAAATATTGAAAGTGGAGAATTTGTTACAACAAAAATTTTGAATATAACAAAAGGAGAAGTGGGAAATCCAGGGAAAATACAAGGAACTGTTGAAAATCAAAAAAATATAGGAAAAATATATAAAAATACTAAATTTGGAATATATGGAAAAGTTGATAATATATCAGCTTTAAATATAGATTCATCAAAAGAAATGGAAGTTGCTTTAAGAGAAGAAATAAAAGAGGGGAAAGCAACAATATTATGTAGTTTAGATGGAAAAAGCCCAAAAGAATATGAAATACAAATAGAAAAGATATATAAAGAGAATAATTATGACAATAAAAGCATGAAAATAAAAGTAACAGATAAGCAATTACTTGAAAAAACAGGAGGAATAATTCAGGGAATGAGTGGTTCTCCGGTAATACAAAATCGGAAAATTTGTAGGAGCTGTAACACATGTATTGGTAAATAATCCAGAAGAAGGCTATGCTGTTTTTGGAGACATTATGTTAAAACAAATAAGAGAAGTACAGTAAATAAGAAAACACATACTTTTTATTAATTAGTATGTGTTTTTATAATATTAATCAGCAAGCATTGGACCTATTTTTGTAACTGTACCAGCGCCTAATGTCATAATTATATCATTTTCAGAAACATTATTTTTTAAATAATTTACGCATTCTTCAAAGTCTGGAATATATTTTGCATCCTTGCCTAAAGAAATAATTTTATTAACTAAATCTTTAGAAGAAATTCCAAATGTGTTTGTCTCACGAGCTGCATAAATATCTAGAACAATAATATTGTCAAAATTTAAAAGAGCTTTTGCAAAATCATCAAGCAATGTTTTGGTTCTACTATATGTATGAGGTTGGAAAACAACCCATGATTTATTGTATTTTTTATTCATTAAAGATTTGGCTGTTGCTATAATTTCTGTTGGATGATGTCCATAATCATCAAAAATATTTGCACCATTTACTTTACCTTTAAATTCAAATCTTCTGTTTGCACCAGTAAATTTTAACAAAGCACTTTTAATTGCACTTTTTTCAATACCATATTCTGTACATAATGCAATACAAGCTAAAGCATTTAATACATTGTGCATTCCAGGGACATTAAGTTTTATTCTATCGAAAAACTCGTTATGGCTATAAACATCAAATTCTGGAAAACCACAATCATCAAAAGTAATATTAACGGCAAAAAAGTCTGTTTTTTTATTGGTAATTCCATATGAAAGACATTTTGCATTAGTATATTTTGGAAGTTCTAAACAATTTACATCATCACCATTTACAATTAATAATCCTTCAGGTGGTAGCAATTTTACATATTTTATAAAAGCATTTTTTATATTTTCAAAGTTTTTAAAATAGTCTAAATGATCATTATCTATATTTAATATAATTTCTGCTTTTGGACTAAATTTTAAAAAACTTTCAACATATTCACATGCTTCAATAATAAAATGCTCACTATTTCCAACTTTATAGTTGCCATTTATTGCTTTTAAAAATGCACCTACTTGTATGCTTGGATCTTTTAGTGCTTCAATAAAACATAAAGATACCATTGAAGTTGTTGTTGTTTTTCCATGAGTACCAGATATGCAAATTGTATCTTTAAAGCATCTTGTAAGAATACCTAAAAAATCGGCTCTTTCTATTGTTTCAATGTTTAATTTTTTTGCTTCTAACATTTCAGGGTCATCTTGTTTTATTGCAGCAGAATAAACAACTACGTCTGCTTTAGAAATATCTTCTAAATTATGACCTACTGTAACTTTAATACCCTTATCTTTTAATAATTTTATTGAATCAGAATCATTTGCATCTGAGCCAGTAACATGAAAACCAAAGTTTTTTAAAATGGCAGCAATACCACTCATACTAACTCCACCAATTCCAATCATATGTATATTTTTATATTTTGTTAAAATATCTATATTTGGCATAAAAACACTCCTTTTTTAAAACAGATAAATTATATACTTATAGAACAAAAAATTCAAGCTTTTTGCCTTATTTTTATATAATATTAATAACTAAAAAAAGTGTTACAAAAAAAATAAAAAATTTTTGTAAAAAAAAGAAGGAAAAAGTTTCTTTTTGAAGAATATAATAATTGTACATAAGATTAAGCTAATATGTACAAAATATTTATAAACTTAAGGAAGGTAGGTGCACTTAAATGCAAATCACAGACGTACGTTTAAGAAAAGTTAATTCAGAGAACAGAATGAAAGCTGTTGCTTCTGTAACATTCGATAACGAATTCGCAGTACACGATATAAAAGTTATCGAAAGCCAAAACGGATTATTTATAGCTATGCCTAGTAGAAAAACTCCAAACGGAGAATTCAAAGATATAGCTCATCCAATCAATGCTGAGACTAGAGATAAAATTCAAAAAGCTATTTTAGAAGCTTATGAAGCTCCAGAAACAGAAGAATCAGCAGAATAAGATAAAAAAAAGCACTTTTTTAAAAGTGCTTTTTTGTTTGCTTAAAAAATATCTAAAATTCAAAAAAGGGCGCTAAATACTTGAAAAAAAGCTAAAAACAATGTAAAATATAAAAGGTAAAATAAAAAAGAGAGGTACAAAAATGTATTTAATAGTTGGACTTGGAAATCCAGAGAATCAATATAGTAAAACAAGACACAACATGGGATTTGATACAATAAACAAAATAGCTTCGTCTTATAATATAGATATAAATAAAAATAAATTTAAAGCAGAGTATGGAACAGGAATAATAGAAGGAAAAAAAGTAATATTATTAAAACCACAAACATTTATGAATTTAAGTGGTGAATCTATAAAACAGTGCATGGATTTTTACAAATTAAAATTAGAAGATTTAATAGTAATATATGATGATATGGACTTAGACCCTGGAAATATTAAAGTAAGAATAAAAGGTGGACCAGGAAGTCATAATGGAATGAAGTCAGTAGTTTCAAACATAAATTCTGAAGATTTTGTACGTGTAAGAGTTGGAATTGGAAAACCAGAAAATAAATCAGATATGATAAATTATGTAATAGGACATGTTAGTGAGGATGAATACAAAATATTGGAAGAAGGAACTAGTCTTGCAAAAGATGCAACAATTGAAATAATAAAAAATGATGTAAATTCATCAATGAATAAATTTAATGCTAAAACAAGGTAGAAAGAGGAATAAAAATGCTAGAATTATTTGTAAGTAAAAAAGACAATATTAAACAAATATTGCTTGTAAACAACGGAAAATTAATAGAAAGATATGAAGAAGAAAAAGGCGAAAGAAGAAATGAAGGAAATATTTTTTTAGGTAAAGTAAAAGATGTATTAAAAGGTATGGAAGCTGCATTTGTAGATATTGGAACAGAAAAAAAATAGTTATATATATGTAAAAGACATTTTGCCTAAAGTAGATGAAAAGAACAATAAAGATTTACAAATAAAAGAAAAAATAGAAGATATTATTAAAATAAATGATAAATTGTTGGTTCAGGTTCAAAAAGATAGTAATGAACAAAAAGGTGCAAGAATATCTACACACATAAAATTACCAAGCAAATATATTGTACTAATGCCAAACACAAGTATAATCACAGTATCACAAAAATAACTAATAAAAAGAACAAGAAAGACTAATAAAATTAGTAAAAGATAATTTAAGCCCAAATAATGGAGCAGTAATTAGGACATCTGCAAATGGAAAAACAGAAGAGATAATTGAAGACATAAAAATATAGAAAAAAAAATGGAACAGTATAAATGAAACTTATAAAAAAAAAAATCAAATAAACCAAAATTAATTTATAAAACAGATGGAATTGTAGAAAAAATATTAATAGACCTATCATGTAAAAAACTTGAAAAAGTTGTATTTGACGATAAAGAAGAATTAGAAAAAATAAAAAATATATAATGCAAAATAAAGAGTTTGATAATTTAAAATTAGAATTTAGTAATAGCGATATATTAGAAACGTATGACTTAAAAAAAACAGATAGAAAAATCAGAACATAGAAAAGTTTGGCTTAAATGTGGAGGATTTATAACAATAGATAAAACAGAAGCATTAACTGCAATAGATGTTAATACTGGAAAATTTACAACAGGAAAAAATTTATCAGATGTTATATATAAAGTAAATTCAGAAGCAACAATAGAAATTGCAAAACAAATAAGGCTAAGAGATATAGGTGGAATAATAATAATAGATTATATAGACATGCTAAGAGAAGGGGACAAAGAAAAAATAGAAAATTTATTAAAACAAGAATTAAAAGAAGACAGAGCAAAAACACAAGTAGAAGGATTTACAAAATTAGATTTAATGGAATTAACAAGAAAGCACATATGTAGTCATAAGGGGTAATAAAAATAGAAAGGATTAAAAAAATGAATGTAGGATTTATATCACTTCGGATGTAGCAAAATTTAATAGATACAGAAGTTACAATAGGGCTATTTAAAAAAATAAATATACAATTGTAAATGATCCACAAAAAGCAGATATTTTAATTATAAATACATGTGGATTTATAGAAAGTGCTAAAGAAGAGGCAATAAACACAATACTTGAAATGGCAAAATACAAAGAAGAAGGTAGATGCAAATACCTAATTGCTATGGGATGTTTAGTTCAAAGATATTATGATGAGTTAATAAAGGCACTTCCAGAAGTAGATTTATTTATAAGAATAGATGAATATAACAATTTATGGGAAAAAATTGAGGATTTATTAAAAAGAGATGTTGTTGTAAAATCTAAAAATAAATATTTTGAAAAAGTAACAGATATAAAACAATTGCCACTTTTAGACCCAGACGAATTTTTAGAAAGAGTTGTTACAACAGGAAAAAATTATGCATATTTAAAAATAGGAGAAGGATGTAGCAATAATTGTACATATTGTGCTATTCCATATATTAGAGGAGCATTTAAAAGTAGACCATTTGAAGATATTGTTGAAGAAGCAAAAATGCTTGCAAAACAAGGAATTCAAGAGATAATTGTAATTGCACAAGACACTACAAAATATGGTATTGATTTATATAAAAAGGCAAGACTTGCAGAATTACTTCATGAAATTAGTAAAATAGAAGGAATAAAATGGATAAGATTTTTATATTCATATCCAGAAGGAATAAATGAAGAACTAATACAAGAAGTAAGAAAAAACGATAAAATTGCAAAATATTTTGACATACCAATACAGCATATATCAAATAAAGTTTTAAAAAGAATGAACAGAAAAACAAGCAAAGAAAACATTGAAAAACTAATAAAAAATATAAAAGAAAATATACCAAATGTAGTTTTAAGGACAAGCATTATAGTTGGTTTTCCAGGTGAGACAAAAGAGGATTTTGAGCAATTATTAGAATTTATAGAATATGCAAAATTTGATAAATTAGGAGCTTTTCCATATTCAAAAGAAGAAGGAACACCAGCCGCAAAACTACCAGATCAAATCCATGGTAATACAAAAAAAGCAAGATACAATAAACTAATGCAAAAGCAGCAACAAATATCAAGGAACAATTTGCAAAAAAGAATAGGAAAAATAGAAGAAGTTTTAATAGAAGACATATCATTTGACAACAAATATTTTATTGGTAGAACAATGCAGGATGTACCAGAAATAGATGGAATTGTATACATAGAAAATGACAAAAATTTAGAAGCCAAAGATTACTTAAATAAATTTATTAAATGCGAAATAACCAATATAAACGACTATGACTTAATAGCAAAATTGCCATAGTTCCGGGTTTAAATGGCAATAAATTGCCACGGTTCCGGGTTTGGATGGCAATTTTTTGAAAAAAAAAGGAGAAGTTTTTATGGAAAAAGAAAAAATATTAGATAAAATGAGAGAATTGAGAGATGTAAAGGGATTTACAGATATTAAGTAAAGAATTAGAAAATATAAATTTGGATGTTGATTATAAAAAAGATTTAGCTGAAAATAAAGTTTTAGATGTAAAATATTTGGGACAAATTGAGCAAGATGTTGAAGTTGATGGTAAAGAAGAAAAAGTATTAAAAGATATATATTTATTAATTGAACAACAAAAAGATAAAGACGGTAATTTAATTCAAATTGAAAAATATTATAATGAAGACTTGGAATTTTTAGCTGGGAATAATTTAACAGATGGCTATGGTCTTATGCTAGACCCAAAACATATGGATCAAAGGGACTTATTAGAACAGTTACAAAATCTTGATAAAGAGGGGTTATTGGATTTAAATGAAATGGACCAAGAAAGACTAGAACAAATTGCCAATGTTTTAGGAATTGAAAAAGATGATATAAAAAAAGTTGCAAGTATGAATAAAAACCAATTAGAAGAAGCGGAAGAACAGTTAGAAAACGAAGAAAACTTGGATTCTAAAAAGATTGACGAAGGAAAAGAACGTAAAGAGTTTTCTAAAAATGAGATTGAAAAAATATCTACAAAAAATGAAATAAAAATTAATCAGAAAGTAACTGATAAAGATACTATGGCATCTGTTTTAGGAGTTCAAGATAAGGGCTACCAAAAAATTGCTATAATTTATTCTGATAAATTAAAAGGAAATAGTAATACTACAAGATTTTCTTTTGTTGGAATTAAAGAAGATGGTTCTGCTGAAAAAATAGAGAGTCTAGAACAAGGTTATGGAAATACTCCATCTAAAACAATATATGGTTTAAATAGAGATGGTAGCCAATTGGAAGAACAAAAAGCATCCTCAATATTCAAAATTAAAGGAAAAAAAGAAGCGCAACTTGCAGTTGAAATTGGAGCTATGGGTACAATAGAACCAAAATTTGTAAGAACACCTGCACAAGATAATCAAAAAGCAATAAGTGTACCGATAGAAACAAGTCAAATAAAACCTACAACAAGAGAAGTAAGAGAATTAATGAATGAAAGAAGAAATGTAAGAGTTTCTGAAGAAATAGAAAAAATAGAAAATCATAAAGAACATGGGTGTGACGTTGAAAACTTAAAACTTCAGGATTATGATGACAATCTAAATAATAATACACATACCCATCTTGAAGATGAGGAATTAGAAAAGTATGCAAATGAAGCACTTAATGACGAAGATATAGAAAATGTATTTACTAAAAGAGAAGTAAAAGAAATGATAGAAAAATATTTGGAAAATGGAAAGCAAATAGATGAAGCAATTGATTTAATACGGACAAGATGCAGAAAACATGAAAACCAAAGAACACTAAAATATTATGGTAAATTATTTTTAAAGCTTAACATTATATTATTATATATTCTTTATAGAATATATAATAATATAACTGTTTAGCTTATTATAAATTATACAACAAATAAGTTCCAAATACCAGTTGTAATCATGCAAATAATAATTCCACAAACAGTAGGAATAGCAAAAGACATGAACATCCATTTTAAACTTGAAGTTTCTTTTTTTATAGTCATTAATGTTGTAGTACAAGGAAAATGCAAACATGTAAAAATCATAACATTAATTGCTGTAAGCAAATTCCAGCCATTTTGTATTAATATTTGAGCTATTTCAAAGTTATTGTCAATATTACAAAGAGCAGTACCTTTTAAATAACACATAAGGATTATAGGTAAAACAATTTCATTTGCTGGAATTCCAAAAATAAATGCAGTTAAAATATAACCATCAAGTCCCATAAGTTTTGCAAACGGATCAAGAAAATTAGCAATAATAGTAAGTAAACTTTGACCATCAATCCCAATATTTGCAAATAGCCATATAATAAGTCCAGCAGGTGCAGCAACAACAATTGCTCTTCCGAAGAACAAATAATGTTCTGTCAAATATAGACCTAATTAGTATTTTACCAAATTGTGGTTTCCTGTATGGTGGAAGTTCTAAAACAAAAGAAGAAGGAACACCTTTTAAAATTGTTTTAGATAAAATTTTAGAAACCACAAGAGTCATAAAAATTCCTAAAAGAATAACACAAATTACAGCTATTGTAGATATAATTGAGCCTGCAAAACCACTAATGCTACCAGCAATAAAAATACTTGCAATTGCAATTAAAAATGGGAATCTTCCATTACAAGGAACAAATGCATTTGTAATAATTGCAATTAATCTTTCTCTTGGAGAATCTATAATTCTGCAACCAACAACACCTGCCGCATTACAACCAAAGCCCATACACATTGTTATCATTTGCTTTCCTGTACAACAACATTTTTTAAAAAAGCCATCCATATTAAATGCGATTCTTGGCAAATACCCTAAATCTTCTAAAAATGTAAATAAAGGGAAAAATATTGCCATAGGAGGAAGCATAACAGAGATAATCCATGTTAAAGTTTGATAAACACCTAAAATAAGCATATTTGATAGCCACTGAGGGCAATTAATAAACTCTGCAAAATTTATTAATTTTTCCTGAAAAAATGCAAACATATTAAAAAGTAATTCTGAAGGATAATTTGCACCAATTATGGTAATCCAAAAGATAACACCTAAAAATAAGATCATGATTGGAATTCCAAATTTTTTAGACGTCAAAATTTTATCTATTTTAATATCTCTTTTACTTTCAGATGATCTTGTAAAACGGCAAACTTCTTTACTTATTTTTTCTGCTTTTGTTACAATAGAAGAAATGATTACATTTTTAAAATTTGATTTATTTATATTTTCTTGTTCTAAATTACCTAGAACATTATTTAATTTTATATTTATATTTTCATTAGTTGTTATATCTATATTTAAATGATTTCCAATGGAATTTAAAATTGTTTTTTCTCCGTCAATAAGTTTTAAGGAAATCCATCTATATAAGTTTTTGTTTAATTTATATTCTTTTTTTAATTCATTCTCTAAAATTTTTATATTATCTTCAATAAGTTTATTGTATTTAGGTTTGCTTGGCAAAATAGAAATCTTTTTTTCACATACATTGTAAATAGTTGAAATTAGATTATTTAAAGTTTTTTTCTTTTTTGCAATTGTTCCAACAACAGGACAGCCAAGTAATGAAGATAGTTTATCTAAATCAATATTAATGCCTTTAGATTTTGCTTCATCTAGTAAATTTACACAAACAATAATATTATCTGTAATTTCCATAGTTTGGTAAACCAAATTTAAATTTCGCTCTAAACAAGTAGCATCAACAACAATTACGGTAACATCAGGCTTTTCAAAACAAATATAATCCCTTGCAATTTCTTCTTCTTCAGAATTTGACATTAAAGAATAAGTACCAGGAATATCAACAAATAAAAATTTTTTACTTAAATATGTACAAGTGCCACTAGCATTAGCAACGGTCTTACCGAGGCCAGTTACCAGTATGTTGATGCATACCTGTTAGGGCATTAAAAATAGTTGATTTTCCAACATTTGGATTTCCTGCAAAAGCAATGGTATAATCACATTGCTCTTTTAGTAAATTAAATTCATCTCCTAAAAGATTAGAACCTGTTGGCCTTGGTAAGACCCATAAAATCACCTCTAAATAATTTATATAATTATATTCTATGTTCTTTTTAATATTTTGTGATTATTTTTATTTGTTTTGCATCTTCTTTTCTTATTGCAATAACACTATTTCTAACCTCAAATGCTCTTGGGTCAGAAGAAGGACTAATCAAAATTGGCGTTATTGGAGTTCCACAAATTAACCCCAAATCTAGAAGCCTTCTTTTTACATTATCTATACAATTTATATCTTTAATTATTCCTGTTTTATTTAAAGGCAAATCACTTAAAATTTTAACACTTTCCATATTGTAGCTCCTTTTGGTTTTAATACATTTCATTTTTTTTAGTTTAGTTATAATATATTATATTTTTGTAAAAAATAAATGTTACTTCTTGACTTTTTTTATCAGTTATGGAAAAATAAAGAAGAATTTAATAAAAAGGAAGGATTGGTAAAAATGGAAAAAATAAGAGGATTTGAGGTAGCAAAAGGATTTGAAAATAGTAATATAAATTTACCTGTTAGAAAAACAAAATATTCAGCAGGATATGATATAGAAGCTGCAGAAGATTGCATTGTTCCAGCTTTTAAAAGAGGTCAAAAGCCTACATTAATAAAAACTGGTTTAAAATCATATATGCAAGATGATGAAGTTTTAATACTTGCAAATAGAAGTTCAAACCCAGGAAAAAAAAGGATTAATATTAGCTAATAGTATAGGAGTTATTGACAAAGATTACTATGGAAATCCAGATAATGATGGACATATAATGTTTGCATTTTATAATATAAAAGATGAAGACGTGCAAATAAAAAAAGGTGATTGTATAGGACAAGCAATCTTCCAAAAATATATGGTGGCAGATAATGATAATGCACAAGGGGAAAGACTAGGAGGTTTTGGTTCAACAAGTAAATAAATCTACTTATTGGTCAAAAATAAATAAAAAAATTTATATTTCTATAATGCTTGAGACACAAGACTTTTAAGAAAAATAAACATAAAAAGTAATGGTAAAAGCTTTGACTTTTACCATTTTTTGTTGTATAATAAATATGGTTAAAAAATCCAATAAAGTTATAATATTTACATAACTTTATTATATTTTTTCTGCCAAATAGTTAATACTTGAAAGGAGTGACTTACATGTTCAATGTAGGCGATAAAATTGTATACCCAATGCATGGAGCAGGAGTAATTGATGCAATAGAAGAAAAAGATATATTAGGAGAAAAACAAGCTTATTACATACTAAAAATGCCTGGAGAAGTTAAAGTAATGGTACCAACAGCAAAGGCAGACGAGGTTGGAGTAAGAAATATAATAGATAAAGAATCGGCAGATAAAGTATTTGGAGTATTTGAAAAAGACGAAACAGAAATGGACAAAAATTGGAATAAACGTTATAGAGATAACATGGATAAAATGAAAAGTGGAGACATATATGAAATAGCAGATGTAGTTAGAAACTTAAGTTTTAAACAAAAAGAAAAAGGTTTATCTACAGGCGAAAAGAAAATGTTAAATAATGCTAAACAAATATTAGTTAGTGAACTTGTTTTAGCAGAACATTCTAGTCAAGAAGAAGTAGAACAATTAATAGAAAATAAAATAAACACATCATTTAATATATTTAGATCAGAAGATGTAATAAAAGAAAGTGTTGTTAAAAAATTCATTCCGTTTGAAGGAACTGGAACAGAAAATTTATAAAATAAACATATAAAAAAAAAGAGGCTTTAGCCTCTTTTTTATATGTTTATTTTAAATCCATTCACCATATTTTTTAATATAAATTTTCTTTTGCAATTAAAGCTACAAAACAATATAAAATAGGAACTATAATAATAATACTTAAATATTTAAGTTCCAATGGAACAAGTCCAATAACATTACCTAAAATAGTATAAGGGACAACAATTCCTACAATACTAAGAAGTATAGAAGAGAAATATACCATTTTATGTGCATTACTTTGAACAAATGGAATTTTTGCAGTTCTTATAATATGCATTCCAACTAAATTTGAAACTATACTATAGCTAAACCATATAGTTTGGAATGTAGCAACATCTCTAACAGAGAAAATAAACCACATAGCAGCAAAAACAATTAAATCAAAGCATGAACTTAAAGGTCCCATAAATAGCATAAAATGTTTTAAACTTTTAACATCAAATCTTTTTGGCTTTTGCAAATATTCTTTATCAACATTATCAAAAGGTAGTGTAAGTTGACCTAGGTCATATAGTAAGCTTTCAACAAGTAATTGAATAGGTGTTTCTGGTAAAAATGGTAAAAGTATACTTGCAATTACTATAGAAACAACTTCACCAAAGTTGAAACTTGAAGCCATTTTAATATATTTCATTAGATTACCAAAAGTTTTTCTTCCGTTCTGTAACACCGTCTAACAATACGTTTAAATCTTTTTCAAGCAATATTATATCTGCAGATTCTTTTGCAATGTCAACTGCTGTATCAACAGAAACGCCAACATCTGAATTAGTAAGAGAAGGACTATCATTAATACCATCGCCCATATAACCAACTATATTTCCAGAGTCTTTTAGTAGTCTTACAATTCTTGCTTTTTGTATTGGAGAAAGTTTAGCAAATATATTTGTTTTCTTTAAAAGCCTAATCACAGCTAAATCTTGAAGCTTATCAATTTCGCTGCCAAGTACAATATTTTTAGATTTTATTCCTACTTTATTACAAACACATCTTGTTACTTCACTATTATCACCTGTTAGTACAATAACTCTAATTCCAGCTTTATTTAATTTTTCAATAGATTCTTTTGCACTTTCTTTTGGGGGATCTAAAAAACCAATAAATCCAAGTAAAACCATGTTTTTTTCTATACTAACATCAAAGTTTTGTATATCATTTATGTCGTTTTTTTGACACACAGCTACAACTCTTAGGCCATCTTTATTTAGAGATTTACTTATTTTTTTAATATTTTCTTTAATTTTGTTTGTTATATTTGTAACTTCACCTTTATAATCAACCATGGTACATATGCTTAAAATTTCTTCAACTGCACCTTTGGTTATCATTTGTTTTTTTGTACCATCTGTAACTATAACAGATAAACGTCTACGTGAAAAATCAAATGGAATTTCATCAATTATTTTATATTTTTCTTTAATTTCATCCATTCCATTTTTTAAGCCCCTTTCAATAACTGCCTCATCTATATTTCCTTTTAAACCTGTTTGAAAATAAGAATTTAAAAATGCATGTTTTAAAATTCTTAAATCTTCGTCACCATTAATGTTTAGGTATTTTTCAAGCACAATTTTATCTTCTGTTAATGTTCCTGTTTTATCTGTACATAATATATTCATTCCACCTAAGCTTTGAATTGAGTCTAATTTTTTTACAATAGTTTTTTTCTTAGACATTCTAACAGCACCTTTTGAAAGACAAGATGAAAGAATAACAGGAAGAAGAAGAGGGGTTATTCCAATTGCTATTGCAACTGCAAATGTAAATGCAGTTAGATTGTCATGTTTCCATGCATTTAAAACAAAAATTAGTGGTATTAATATAATCATAAATCTAATTAGTAATTTACTAATACTTTCAATTCCTTTTTGGAATGAAGTTTTTGGTTTGCCAGATAAGGTATGTGCTATTTGGCCAAAATAGGTTAAATCTGCTGTTTTTATAACTATGCCTTTGGCACTACCACTAATAACATTTGTTCCCATAAAGCAAATTGTATCTAAATCTGATATGTTATCTATTTCTTCTAGTTGCATTTGAGAATTTATTTGTTTTTTTACTGCATCAGATTCGCCTGTTAAAGATGATTGACTAACATATAAATCTTTTGCTTCAATAATTCTTAAGTCAGCTGGAATCATACTACCAGCAGATAAAATAACTGTGTCTCCAATAACAATTTCTTTTATTGGTATTTTTATTTCTTTTCCATTTCTAATAACTGAACATGTTGTAGCAACTAATGCTTTTAATTTTTCGGCCGATTTATTAGACCTATAAACTTCAAAGAATTCTAAAAATGTACTTGCTAATATTAAAATAATAATTACTATTATATTTGCAAAACTTGGTGTTTCAGGTAAAAATACGTCTGTGTAAAATAGTACTAATGTAATTCCAAGTAAAATTGCATTAAATGGGCTAAACAAGCTACTTAGTAGGTAGTTATACCATTTTTTTGGCTTAGCTTGTTTAATTTCATTAAAGCCAAGGCTATGTAATCTATTTTCGGCTTCTTTACTTGTTAATCCTTTTTCTTTGACTTTAAATTTTTTAATAAAGTCTTCTTTGCTTAAAGTGCATTCTTCACCATACATTTTAAGTACTGTGTTTTCTGTCTTTTTTGTTTCTTGCATTTTTTATTCCTTCTTTCGTAAATTTTTCTACTTAAAAGTATACCACTAAAATGAAAAAATGAAACAGATTTTTTTTATATTTTAAAAAATTTAATATTTTTTTAAGGTTTTAGGGGTAAATTTATATTAATAAAATAAAGGAGGAAAAATATGAAAAGAATTTTAAAAAATGTTATTATGATTTTAATTATAATAGCAGTAGGAATAGGAAGCTATTTCACAATGAAGGATGTAAATAATGGCGCACAGCCTAGTAAAATGGAAAATCAAGAAATGAGTCAAGATGGTCAAAATGAACCACCTGCAAAACCAGAAGAAAATGGTGAAAATACTTCATCTGAAAAAAACAATCAAAGTAGTAAAAATACGATACCAGCAAAACCGGAAGAAAATAGTCAAAACACATCATCTGAAAAAAGTAATCAAAGTAACCAAAGTACACCACCTGAAAAGCCAGAGCAAAACAGTGATAGTAACAACGAAAATACACAGCCACAAATGCAAAATGGAGAAAGTAATCAAACTATGACACAGATGAATGAAGGAGAAAATCAGCAAACTCCACCACAAATGCCAAGCGGTGAAAAACAAATTGAAGGTATTTATTATGTTTTATTTGCAATAGAGGGGATTGTTATATCAACTCTTATAATATACTTAATAATGTCTAAATTTAATAAATTAACTTTTAGTCAAACACTAGAAAAAATAAATAAAAAGGTTATATTTATAATTATGATAATAATTGTTACAGTTATTTTAACAGTAGTTCAAGCAATTATAACCAAGAATGTATTTTTATCAAATGGACCTGAAAATAATATGCGAATGAAGCCTGGAGGAGATATGAATTCATCATCTTCATCAGTAACACAAACCGGAGCTACAACAGTTGACGATACAACTACATTAGATGAATCAACATATACTACTCAAAATAGTGATGAGAGTGTAATTTTGGTTCAAAATGGAGGAAATGCAACAATTGATGGAGCTAAAGTTTCTAAAACAGGCGGAGATAGTTCAAATACAGAAAACTCTGAGTTTTATGGAGTAAACTCAGGAATTTTAGTAACAAAAAATTCAACTGCAACAATAAAAAATGCAACAATTTCAACAGATGCAAAAGGAAGTAATGCTGTATTTTCAACAGGTACAGATTCTAAAATTTATATAAGTGATTCAACTATAACAACAACAGGAAGTTCTTCTTCAAGAGGATTAGATGCAACTTATGGTGGTTATATTGAAGCTGATAATGTTACAATCTCAACACAAGGTGGAAGTTGTGCAACACTTGCAACAGACAGAGGTGAAGGAACAGTAATTGCTAAAAATTCTAAGTTAGAAACAAATGGAACTGGCTCACCTGTAATATATTCTACAGGTAATATAAGTATTGAAAATACACAAGGAACTGCAAATGGTTCGCAAATGGTAGTAATAGAGGGAAAAAACTCAGCAACTGTAAAAAACTCTACATTAACTGCTAGTGGAAAAGGAAATAGAGGAGATACAGACCAAGCAGGAATTATGATATACCAATCAATGTCTGGAGATGCAGGGGAAGGAACAGGAACATTTACAGCAACAAATTCTAACTTAAGTGTGCAAGAAAATTCTAGCTATTATAAAACAGCGCCAATGTTTTTTATAACAAATACTGATGCAATTATAAATTTAAATAATTGTAAATTAAGTTATGGAAGTAATATATTGATTAGTAGTAAAGGAACAACACAATGGGGAAAAACAGGATCTAATGGTGGAAATTTAACATTTAATGCTGAAAATCAAAAGCTTGAAGGAGATATAGAAATTGATAATATATCTACATTAACTATGAATCTAACAAGCAGTTCATATACAGGAACTATAAATGGCGATAATACAGCAAAACAAATAGATATAAAATTAGATAGTAATTCAACAATAACATTAACAGGTGATTCTTATGTTACATCATTAGAAGATGATGATAATAGCTATAGCAATATAAATTTAAATGGATATAAATTATATGTAAATGGAACAGCTATAACAAAATAGTAATTTAATTAATGGTAACTAAAATAAACTTTTTTCATAAAATATATAAAATATGAAAGGAGTTTATTTGTTTTATGGATTATGAGTTAATGATGAACGGAAATGTAAAAATAGGTCAAAGAGCCCCAGATTTTGAAGCAATTACTACATTCGGACCAGTAAAATTAAATGATTATAAAGGAAAATGGTTGGTATTTTTTTCACATCCAGGAGATTTTACCCCATTAAGTCTGCATCTTTGGATGAATAGATAAAAACAGTAGATTTAAACTATTGATGTTTACTAAAAGTTCTTTGCAAAATGTGTAAATAATCCCAAAAAGTCCTTTGAAAAATGTGTATACTTTTGCTAAAGTTATTTGATTTTTGTGAAAAATAATGATATACTATATATAAATATATCATTAGGAGAGTGATTATATGTATAGAAACAAAATAGAAGAATTAGAAAAATGGAAAAAATCATCAAATAGAAAACCTCTAATTATAAGAGGTGCAAGACAAGTTGGAAAAACATGGTTAATGAAGGAATTTGGAAAAGAGTATTACGACAAATGTGCATATATAAATTTTGATGATAATATAAGAATGAATAAACTTTTTGATGAAGATTTTGATTTAGAAAGAATAATACAAGGTTTAAAAATAGAATCAGGTGTAAATATTGAACCAGAAAATACATTAATAATATTAGATGAAATTCAAGAAACACCTAAAGCATTAAAAGCGTTAAAATATTTTTGTGAAAATGCCAGAGAATATCATATAATATCGGCAGGTTCTCTTTTAGGTGTAGCAATACATGGAGGAACTTCGTTTCCCGTTGGAAAAGTAGATTTTTTAGATTTGACACCATTAAGTTTTTTTGAATTTTTAGAAGCATTAGGAGAAAAAAACTTATTGGAATTATTAAAAAATAATGATTTTGATATGATTAATGTATTTAACAGCAAATTAAAAGAATACTTAAAACTTTATTATTATATTGGAGGAATGCCTGAAGTAGTAAGTTCTTATATAGAAGATAAGGATTTATTAGAAGTTCGTAGAATACAAAAAACATTATTAGATGATTATGAACAAGATTTTTCTAAACATGCTCCAAGTAATATAGTTCCAAGAATTAGACAGTTATGGAACAATATACCTACACAGCTTGCAAAAGAAAACAAAAAATTTATTTATGGTCTAGTGAGAGAGGGAGCAAGAGCAAGAGAATACGAAATAGCATTATCGTGGTTAATAGATTGTGGGCTTATATATCAAGTGAATCGAGTAAATAATAGTAAAATACCATTATCAGCATACCAAGACTTTAATGCATTTAAATTATATCTATTAGATGTTGGTTTATTAGGTGCTATGGCTGGAATAGATTCTAAAACTCTACTAGAAGGAAATGACATATTTGAAGAATTTAAAGGAAGTTTAACAGAGCAATATGTCCTATGCCAATTAAAACAATGTACAGAATTGGATGTGTTTTATTGGTCATCTGATACAGGCACTGCCGAATTAGATTTTATAACGCAAATAGGGAGAGATAATATTCCTATAGAAGTAAAAGCAAGTGAAAATTTACAAGCTAAAAGTTTAAAAACATTTGTACAAAAATATAATACTAAAATTAATGTAAGGACGTCAATGTCTGATTATAGAAAAGAGAATTGGCTTATAAATATACCCCTATATAGTATAGGTAATATAGAGAAAATAATTGATTAATTTAATTTTACCCAATTAAACACTGCACACAAAGATTTGTAATTTATAAAAAAGGTGGCATTTACTTTTCAGCAAATGCCACCTTTTTTTAAGGATTTTAATATCTAAATATATCATTTCCTTTAGGGTCTTTTTTTGTGGTACATCTTTTATAGCTTTAAGAACATTAGAATTAATTTGCTCAATTGCATTTGTATCAAGTGTCTCTATTACTACATTTTGCTCTTTCGCATTAATTTTTTTTATCAATGAACCACGAGAAAATTTTTTTACTTGTTCTTCTGTGAATTTCATTAGAACTTCCTCCTCGATATAATAATATCGTGAATTAACCAAATAATAAACTGACCTTATTATTTGATATACTGACATTTATTATATGAAGTATGTTATCATAAATCTATAAATTTTTCAAGTTTATAAGATTGTAAAAGAACTTTTAACAAAAAAGTATTAGTAATTTAAAAAAAGTAATTTATGCTAAAAGAAATATAAGGATTTTTTTTAGCATAATATTTATTTAAGAAATATTATGGAGGAGTTAATTAAATGCAAATTACTTCTTGCGAATTTACTAATACAAAGTATATCCAAATTTATTTAACAGAAGAAGAACTACAAAAACAAGAAACAAAAGAAATTATAAAAAAATATAAAAAAGAAAAATATAGAGTAGCTATATTCGTAGCAGGAAAAGAAAATTATCCCGAAATTCTTGAAAAAATAATTACGAAACAAAAGGAATTAAAAAGAAATGTATGCTAACATAAAAACAAGCAATATCAGGAAAGAATTGGAGGAAAAAATGACAGTTGTTGGATATTGTAGATTGTCTAGAGATGAAGATAAAGAAAATTATTCAAGTATAGAGGAGCAAAAAAGAATTATTATAGATTACGTAAAAACTAGAAATTGGAATATCTCAGACTTCTACATAGATGACAATGTTTCGGGATATACCTTTAATAGACCTGAATTTACAAAAATGATTGAAAAAGTAAAAGAAGGAAAAATAGATGTAGTTGTAGTAAAAGACTTATCAAGGATTGGAAGAAATAACGGACGAGTTTTAGTTTTAATTGATGACTTTAAAAATATGCAAAAAAACTTAATAGCAGTATCTGAAATGGGTGGTTCTTATGATGTTTTAAATGACAGAGATGATATGATAGGAATAACAACATGGTTTAATGAAAGATATGTTAAAGAATGTTCTAAAAAAACACGAGATCATATGTATTCTAAACAAAAATCAGGTAGACTAATAATGGGAAACTATTATGGCTATGAAAAAGTTTTTAAAGATGATATACCTATGTTATATGCTATAGATGAAATAAGACCAGTTATTAAATTAATATTTAAACTATATATAGAAGATGGATATGGTTTCCAAAAGATTAGTGAAATATTAAATGCAAAATATAATTTTCCAACACCATCAGAATATTACAAAATGAAACATTTAGAGCAAGGGAGAGCATATAAACATAAAGTTCAAGATAAATGGACAAAAGATATGGTTAGCAATATTTTAAAAAATGAAGTATATACTGGAACTCTTGTAACTCATAAAAAGAGAAGTATTAATATTAGAGGGAAAGTTGTAAAATTACCTAAAGAAGAACACTTTGTATTTGAAAATCATCACGAGCCAATTGTTTCAAAAGAAATGTTTGAATTGGCACAAGAATTAAGAAACAAAAAATATAAACAAAATACATCAGGAGCAAATAAGAAGCATAATTATTATTTCTCAGGTATGTGTGTATGTAATGAATGTGGTTCTGGAATGTCTGGTGTGGTAATTAAAAGAAAGGTTAAAGAGAAAGGGTATGATTGTTCAAAATACAGGCAATATGGGGTTAAAGTTTGTCATTGCCATGAAATTAAAGAAAAAGATATATTAATTCATTTAAAGGAATTCTTAAACTTTACTAAACAAAAATATTTAAAAGAAATAAAATCTATAAAACTAGAACAAAAACAAGATAAAACTGGTGATGATATATTTAAACTACAAAACAAATTAAATATTCTAAATGAAGAATATAAAATGTTAATTAATCAAAAAATAAAAGAAATGGTATCTTGTAATAATCCTATGCAAAAAAAAATTATAGAAAATACTTACAAAGAATTAGAAGGTAAAAAAATGCAAAATATTACTTATTTGCAAGAAACAATTCAAAATACCGAAAAGAAGAATTCAGAAGATAAAATTAAGCAATTAAAAACATCATTAGAATATTTTGATGAAATTATAAATGCAGAAGAACCAAGCAGAACAATGTTGCAAATGATAATTGATAAAATTTGCATATGCAGAGATAAGACCATTATATTTAAATTAAAATCAGATATTGATAAAATGCAATTTTAATTTGGACTAATTCAATTAAGCATATTAATATATTCGACTTTTTAATGAATAATGATTTTTAAAAATAAGTATGAGCGTCCAAAGATGTGTACTTTACCCCCGTGTGTACAACAGAAATGATTGCATTTGCAAGAGCCAATACATACTTTGAACAATTAAATGCATGCCTTTTAGGTTTAAGTATAGATAGCAATCCATCACATTTAGCGTGGGTAAACGATATATATTTAAGAACAGGAATAATGTTGCCATTTCCAATAGTTGCAGACAGAAATGGGCAAATTGCAAGAAAATATGGAATGATAGCAAATGATATAAGTACAACTGAGACTGTAAGGAATGTATTTATTATAGATGATAAAGGTATAGTTAGGACAGTATTGGTATACCCACTAAATATAGGAAGGTTTATACCAGAAATAATAAGAATAATTCAAGCATTACAAATGGCGGATTGTACTAAGGGTTCTACACCTGCAAATTGGATGCCAAATCAACCAGTAATAGTTCCTAGCCCAAAAACCGTGTGCCAAATGCAAGAAAGAATTAAAGAAATAGAAGAAAATAGAAATGGCTTAAGTTGGTATTTAAGCTTCAAACAGCCAGAAGAAAGATGTATAAATAATTGTGAAGATAGTTCTAAAAAAAGACATACACAATTGGAACAGAAATAAATGTATTTTGAATATTATTTTTTAAAATTCACATAATAATATTATAAACATTTTTTAAATTAATATAAAAAAATGATTTAATACTAAAATATATGGAGGTATTAAATGGAAAAAAATCAGAAAATAAACTGTACAGTTGGAAGTTGTAGATATAACAATCAAAATGAACAAAAGTGTGAGTTGCAAGCAATTTTAGTTGCACCAAATGAAGGAAAGAAAACAATGCAACCAGACGAATCAATGTGTTCAAGCTATAAACATGTACAATAGTAAAAAAGGAAGAAAAGTTTTAAACAAACATTTCTTCCTTAAATTTTACTTAATATAAAATAAATATTTCTTGACATATTAAATAATTAGAAATACAATAACATTATAAAAAAAAAAGGAGGAAGATAATTATGGCATTAGTAACAACTAAAGAAATGTTTGAAAAATCAATGAAAGAAGGGTATGCAATAGGTGCATTTAATGTAAATAATATGGAAATAATACAAGCTATTATGGATGCAGCAGCAGAAGCAAAGTCACCAGTTATTTTACAAGCATCATCAAGTGCAATAAAATATGCAAGATTAAATTATTTGATGAAAATGGTAGAAGCGGCTGTAGAAGAACATCCAGAAGTTCCAGTTGCAATACACTTAGATCATGGACCAGACTTTGAAACAGCAAAAATGTGTATAGATGCAGGTTTTACATCTGTAATGATTGATGGTTCAAAATATGACTTTGAAGAAAATATAGCATTAACTAAAAAAGTAGTTGATTATGCTCACGCTCACGGAGTAGTGGTAGAGGCAGAACTTGGAAAGCTTGCAGGAATTGAAGATGATGTAAATGTAGCAGATGCAGATGCAATGTACACAGACCCAAGCCAAGCAGAAGAATTTGTAAAAAGAACAGGATGTGATTCTTTAGCAATTGCAATTGGTACAAGTCATGGAGCATATAAATTTAAAGGAGAGGCAAAATTAAGATTTGATATATTAAAAGAGATAAAAGCAAGAATACCAAATACTCCAATAGTATTACATGGAGCATCAACAGTTATACCAGAATTGGTAGAAATGTGTAATGAATTTGGTGGTAATATTCCAGGAGCAAAAGGAGTTCCTGACGAAATATTAAATGAAGCAAGCAAATCTGGAGTATCAAAAATAAATGTAGATACAGACTTAAGATTAGCAATGACAGCTGGAATTAGAAAAGTTTTTGTAGAAGAACCAAGCGCATTTGATCCAAGAAAATATTTAACACCAGCAAGAGAATTAATTAAAGAAACAGTAAAACATAAAATGATTGATGTTTTTGGCTCAACAAACAAAATATAAAAATTGCCAACGGTGCCAACGGTTCCGGGTTTAAATGGCAATAAATTGTCACTGGTTCCGGGTTTGGATGGCAATAATATATTATTTTTTGTACCTTGGTGTCGCAACCAAATTAAATTAAAATTAATTGTTGGTTGCTCCAACTCGCACTCGTGCAAGCACTCGTTTGGTCGCTTACGCGGTACTACAAAATAATATATTATTGCCATCCAAACCCGGAACCAGTGACAATTTATTGCCATTTAAACCCGGAACCGTTGGCAATTTGTTGCCTTATTCTTCTTTGGGCATCTTTTTTTGCTATGTCTTGACGTTTATCATATAATTTTTTTCCTTTTCCAATACCAAGTTCAAGTTTTACAATACTTCCTTTAAAGTAAAGGCTAATTGGTATTAGGCTATAGCTTTTTTGCTTTATAAGTCCATACAGTTTATTAATTTCTCGTTTGTTTAGTAAAAGTTTTCTGTCTCGTAATGGATCTTTGTTAAATATATTTCCGTGTTCGTATGGACTAATGTGCATTCCAATTATATAAACTTCACCATTTTTTATGGTAGCATATGTATCTTTTAAGTTGACTTTTCCTGTTCTAATGGATTTTATTTCTGTTCCTGAAAGTACAAGTCCTGCTTCTAATTTGTCTTCAATTGTGTAATTATGATATGCTGTTGAATTTTTGGCTATTAATTTTGTATTCATATTTTTAACACCTCATTTTTATATATTTGTATTATATCATGTTTTACATTATTAATGAACATATATTTGTAAAAATTTGCAAAAAATTAAAATATATGTTATAATTGAATTATGTAAAACGTTTCAAAAAACTAAATTATTTACAGGAGGAAAAACACATGAGACAGATTCACATGACAAACGAAGGCATAGTTCTTCAGACAAAAAGTGCAGGGCTTATCAAAAAGGCAGAAGGACAGTTCATCCCATTTGTAGACGGCTTTGAGTCGTCTCAGATGACAATTGATATTCGCCTTAAGCGGATAACTGTGGAGACAGGCCATACAACTTTCCCAAGTAAGAAGGTTCATGAGTTCGGTCTTGCATATGCAAAGGGAAACTTCCCAATTAAGCCATCAAAGATCCAGATGAGAATTTCTTTCGAAAATGGAAGGATAAGCCTTAAGGCCAAAAAAGATGAAGTCAGCTTTCCTATGAATCAGATTGACTTCATAAGGATTTCCAAAGGAGAGATTACTCTTCTTAACAGAAGAATGGCTGTTTTGAAAAAGATAGCTGTTTAGAAAAGTTTTAACCCCGCTTAAGCTAATGCTAGCGGGGCTTTTTCTTATTATTCATGTCTATTATCATTGTTATTTAGTTGTGAAGAATAATACCAAACAAGAGCTATAATTGCAATAGCTGCAATTCCTAAAATAAGCCAAGTCCAAGCAGTACTATTCATACCCATAAATGTATTATCAGCAGAAGTTCTTGTTGCTGTATAATTATTAGAAGTACCTGTTACAGCATTTCCAATATTGTTTGCAGCATTTTTTATATTACTTCCGGCTTTGTTTACACTGTTTTTTACTTCATTACCAGCATTATTTGCTCCTTTTTCTACATTATTTGTTGCATCTTTTGCAGCATTGCTAACACCTCTTGCAGCATCTTCAACTGCATTTTCAGCACCACCTACAACATTTCTTACACTATCTGCTGCTTTTTGTAATTCGTCATTTGCAAAACAAACTGTAAATGAAAGAATAATACTTAAAACAAGTGCCATACAAATTATTAGTTTTTTATTCATTTTTTACCTCCTATAAAATATTAAAAAAATCTAAAAATAAGAACAAGATATTTTTCATAATTAAGTTAAAATTTGTATGAAAAATAAATTCTAATAATAGTATTAAACATTTTGGAGAAAATATACATACAAAAAATACAAAAAAAACAGTATGTTTTGAAACAATACTGTTTTTAATAATTATATATTATAAAATAAATTATCTTTTTAATTTTATTAAAATTGCAATTGCAAGTAATATTAATAATATTCCTATTACAATAATAAAAATATTTAATACAAAAGATGCATCTCCATTAGAACTACTTACATTACTAATTGTTGCTGCAGGAGAAGATGTGTTTGATGTTGAACTTGAATCATTAGATATATTTTCTTCATATTCATCATCAGATGAAGAAGTGTTTGTATTTGAATTTCTATTTGAAGATGTGTTTGAAGTATTTCTAGAATTGTTTGAATTTGAACTAACATTTGATGAGTTAGTTGTGTTAGAAGATTCCTCTTCGTCAGGTAAATTTAAGTCTATTGCAAAACATTTTGTTGTAAATATAAATAGTATTGAAATTAGTATTATTAAAATTGTTTTTGTTATTTTTGACATTTTAATTCCTCCTTTGTTATTGAATATATAATAACCTAAAAATAAAAAAATGTCTAGTATAATTTAAAAAAATAGGCAAAAAGATGTTACAATTCATTGGTTTAATTATAATAAAAGTTATGTAGAATTATCTAATTTCTAAAATTTCATTGACATTATTTTATAAATATTATATAATGTTAGCCAAAGTTAACAAAAGGAGACGCATATGGAAATTTCAAAATCTTTAGAAGAATATATAAAGACAATGTATGTTTTACAAAAACAAAAGGGAATAATAAGAGTAACAGACATTGCACAAAAAATGAAATGCACAAAAGCAAGTGTTAATAAGGCAATAAAACAATTAAAAGAAAAGGCTTACGTAAATTATGAAACATATGGAAAAATAGAGATAACCAAAGATGGAGTTAAGTTAGCAAAAAAGGTTTTAGAAGCTTATGATATAGTTTATCTTTTTTTAACTGAATTGCTTGGCATAGAAAAAAAAGAGGCAAATTTAGAAGCAGAAAAAATGAAACAAAGTATGGAAGATGCGACTTTAAATAAACTTGCAAAATACGTACAAAATCAGCTTGGAATTCAAACTTTAGAATGTAATTATGACATTAATAATGAAAAATGTATTGAATGTTCAAGAAGAATAAAAGCAAACCAAAATTAAAAATAATAAAAGAAGGGAATAGTAAAATGAATAATACATTATTAGAAATTAAAGATTTATATGTAAATGCAGAAGAAAAGAAAATATTAAAAGGATTAAATTTAAAAATAAATAAAGGTGAGGTTCATGTTGTAATGGGACCAAATGGGGCTGGAAAATCTACACTTGCAAATGCTATTTTTAATAACCCAGTTTATACAAAAGAAAATGGACAAGTATTATTTGAAGATGAAGACATAACAAACTCAAAAACAGATGAAATTGCAAGAAAAGGAGTTTTTATGTCATTTCAATTACCAGAAGAAATTCCAGGTGTGTCTGTTACAAACTTTTTAAAATATGCTAAAAATAAAATGACTGGAAAGCCAGTAAAGGTATTTGCATTTAAAGAAGAAATAAAAGGATATATGGAACAATTACATATTAATCCAAGTTATATGGACAGAAATTTAAATGTTGGTTTTTCAGGTGGAGAAAAAAAGAAAAATGAAATTTTACAAATGCTAGTATTAAATCCAAAACTTGCAATATTAGATGAAACAGATTCAGGACTTGATGTTGATGCAATAAGGACAGTATCAAAGGGAATACAAATGTATAAAAATGATGAAAATGCTGTTTTAATAATAACACACAATGCTAAAATTTTAGAAAATTTAAAAGTTGATTATGTTCATGTTTTGGTTGACGGAAGAATAGTAAAAACTGGAACACAAGAATTAGCTAAAGAAATCGAAAAAAACGGTTATGGAATATACAAAAAATAATATTGCAAATTTTGAAAGGAATTTAAAATGGGTAAAACAAAATTAGAAGAAATTAATAGAAATATATATGACATAAAAAATAAAGATGAATATGAATATAAAATGAAAAAAGGTTTAACACCTGAAATTATAAATGAAATATCAAAACAAAAAAATGATCCAGAGTGGATGAGAGAATTTAGATTAAAAGCTTTAGAAGTATATAATTCTTTAGAAATGCCAACATGGGGACCTGATTTGTCAGAATTAAATATGGATGAAATTGCTACATATGTTAAACCAAAATCTAAATTAAATAGTAACTGGGATGATGTACCAGAAGATATAAAAAATACATTTGATAAGCTTGGAATTCCAGAGGCAGAAAAGACATCTTTAGCAGGAGTTGGGGCACAATATGACTCAGAAGTTGTATATCATAGCATAAAAGAAGAACTTGTAAAACAAGGTGTAATTTATACAGATATGGAAACAGCTGTAAGGCAATATCCTGAAATTGTTAAAGAACATTTTATGAAATGTGTACCTGTACATGACCATAAATTTGTTGCATTACATGGTGCTGTTTGGTCAGGAGGTTCTTTTGTTTATGTTCCAAAAGGAGTAAAAGTAGATATTCCTTTGCAATCATACTTTAGACTAAATTCACCAGAATCAGGACAATTTGAACATACATTAATAATTGTAGATGAGGGTGCAAGTCTTCACTTTGTAGAAGGATGCAGTGCACCAAAATATAATAAGGTAAACTTACATGCTGGTTGTGTTGAATTATATGTTAAAGACAATGCATATTTAAGATATTCAACAATAGAAAATTGGTCAAAAAACATGTTAAACTTGAATACCAAAAAAGCAATAGTTGGTAAAAATGCACAAGTTGACTGGGTTTCTGGTTCATTTGGTTCAAAAATATCAATGCTTTATCCAATGAGTATATTAAATGGGGAAGGCGCAAAAACTGAATATACAGGTATTTCTTTTGCAGGTAAAGGGCAAAACTTAGACACAGGATTTAAAGTAATACACAATGCTCCAAATACTTCAAGTGTTGTTGATGCAAAATCAATATCAAAAAATGGAGGAATATGCACTTACAGGTCTTTAGTAAGAATTAATGAAAATGCAAGAAATTCAAAATGTTCAGTATCTTGTGAATCTTTAATGTTAGACAATATATCAAAATCTGACACAATTCCAGTAAATGATGTAAGAACAGATGAGGTTCAATTTTCACATGAGGCAAAAATTGGAAAAATAAGTGATAAAGCAATATTTTATTTAATGAGTAGAGGCTTATCAGAAGAAGATGCAAAAGCCATGATAGTAAGAGGATTTGCATACCCTATATCAAAAGAACTTCCTATAGAATATGCAGTAGAAATGAACAATTTAATAAATTTAGAATTAGAAGGAGCTATTGGATAATGAAAGAAATAATATTAAATGAAACTCCGGTAAGAACAAGTGTTAATTTTGGAATAAACAATATAATATTAAAAGACTTTGAATTCCCAAGTAAAATACAAGAATTTGATGGATTAGAAATATTAAAAGGAAAAGAAAACGTAAGCAAAAATTTAAATTTTAATAATTCTTTAAAATATGGAGTGTCAAAAACACTAGAAAATGATATAAATAATAATGCAAATGTAACTTTGGCAATAAATGCAAAAAAAGAAACACAAATAGCATTTAATTTGACAGACAAAAACAATCAATTAGCAGAAAATATAGAAATAATAGCTGAAAATAATGATGAAGGAACAGTTTTATTAAAATATAAATCAGATAATAAAAATGATGCATATCATAATGGAATATGTAAGATAAAAGCTGGCAAAAATTCGAAGACAAAAGTTATTATTGTTAATTTATTAAATAGTAATACAAACAATTTTTTAAGTATAGAAAGCATTATAGAAGAAGGTGCAAAACTTGAAGTCGTTATAATAGATTTAGGAGGAAATATAACAGTTACAAACTATTATACAAATTTAAGTGGTAAATTTTCTTCATCAAATGTAGATAGTATATATCTTGGAAAAGATGAACAAAAAATAGATATAAATTATATTGCACATTTAAATGGTGAAAAATCAAATTGCAATATAGAGGTTCAAGGAGCATTAAAAGATAAAGCTATTAAGAATTTTAAAGGAACAATAGATTTTAAAACAGGAGCTGTAAAATCTATTGGGGCAGAAAATGAGTTTTGTATGTTATTGTCTGATAAAGCAAAATCAAAAGCTTTACCTATGCTTTTATGTACAGAAGAAGATGTAGAAGGAAGTCATAGTACTGCAACAGGAAAGGTAGATGAAAGTGAGCTATTTTATTTAATGACAAGAGGATTTAGTAAAAAAGAAGCAATGAAACTAATTGTAAAAGCAAACTTTTCAGCTATTATTGACAAAATTAATGACGAGAGTTTAAAAGAAGAAATTATAAATGAAGTAGACAATAGACTTGATTAAATAAGGAGCAAATAAATGAAAGTAGAAGAAATAAAAAAAGATTTTCCATTATTAGAAAACTCAAAAATTGCTTATTTGGATAGTGGCGCAACTACCCAAAAACCAAATAAAGTAATAGAAAAAGTAGAAGAATTTTATAAAAAATATAATGCAAATCCACATAGAGGAGCATATTCTTTAAGCGTGGAAGCTACAAACTATTATGAGGAGACAAGAAAAAAAATTGCAAAATTTATTAATAGTCCTAGTCAAGAACAAATAATTTTTACAAAAAACGCTACAGAAAGTTTAAATTTAATTGCATATTCATATGGAATGGAAAATTTAAAAAAAGATGATGAAATTACTATATCTATAATGGAACACCATTCTAATTTAGTTCCTTGGCAAAAAGTATCAAAAGTTACAAAAAGCAAATTAAACTATATTTATTTAGATGGAAATTATGAACTTGATAATGAACAAATAAAAAGTAAAATAACATCAAAAACAAAGATTGTTGGAATAACACATGTTTCAAATGTTTTAGGAACAATAAATAATGTAAAAGAAATAATAAAATATGCACACAAAAAAGGTACAATTGTTGTTGTAGATGCATCACAAAGTATTCCACATATGAAAATAGATGTACAAGATTTAGATGCAGATTTTTTAGTTTTTTCGGGACATAAAATGCTTGCTCCACTTGGTATAGGTGTTTTATATGGAAAAAAGGAATTGTTAAATAATATGACTCCATTTTTAATGGGTGGAGATATGATAGAATATGTGTATGAACAAGAAACTACATTTGCAAAATTGCCAAATAAATTCGAGGCTGGAACTCAAAATGTAGAAGGGGTAATTGGACTTGGAGCTGCAATAGATTATATAGAAAGTTTAGGATATGATACAATAGAAAATATTGAACGTGAGTTAACAAAATATGCAATTTCTGAATTATCAAAATTAGATTATGTTGAAATATATGCTACAAAAAACAGCAAAAACCATTTAGGAGTAATTTCTTTTAATATAAAAGGAGTACATCCACATGATGTTGCAAGCATATTAGACTCTTGCAATGTTGCTATAAGATCTGGAAATCATTGTGCACAACCATTAATGAGATATTTAGGAATTGACTCTACATGTAGAGCAAGTTTATATTTTTATAATACAAAAGAAGACATAGACAAATTAGTAAATGGAATACAAAAAGCATATAAAATGTTTGAAAAATTTATAATTAAATAAATTTTGAAAGGGAAGAAAAATGGAAGATTTAAATGATGTATATAATGATTTAATTATGGAACATAGTATGCATTCTGAAAATAAAAGAGAATTAAAAGATGCAGATTTTGAAGAAATGGGACATAATCCAAATTGTGGTGATGAAATAAAATTAGAGCTAAAATTAGATGGAGACATAATAGAAGAATTAGCATTTACTGGACATGGCTGTGCTATTTCTCAAAGTTCAACATCTATTATGATAGATACTTTGCAAGGTAAAACTATAAAACAAGCAAAAGAAATAATACAAACTTTTATAGGAATGATAAAAAGAGAAATAACAGATGAAGAGGAATTAAAAAAGTTAGAAGATGCAATAGCATTTAGAAATATTTCTAATATGCCTGCTAGAGTAAAATGTGCTTTACTTGCATGGCATACAATGGAAATATATTAAATAAAAATGAAAACAAATAGGAGCAAAAAATGGAATATAATAATATTGTTTCAAAGTTGCCAAACTTTTTAATTGAAAAGTTAAACCTACAATATAATGAAGAAATTACTAAAAAAATAATAGAAGGTTATGGGCAAAGGAGAGTATCTTCATTTAGAGTAAATACATTAAAAAGTAATGTATGCAAAATAGAAAAAATTTTAATAGAAAATAAAATAAATTACAATAAAGTTTCATGGTATAATGAAGCTTTTATTGTAGAAAATGAAGAAAGCTTACGTAAATTAGATATATACAAAAATGGAGATATTTATATGCAAAGTTTATCTTCAATGCTTCCGCCTTTAATTTTAAACCCAAAAGAAAATTATGATATTTTAGATATGGCAGCAGCGCCAGGAGGAAAAACCACACAAATTGCAGCACTTACTAATAATAAAGCAAATATTACAGCATGTGAAATGAATAAAGTTAGGGCTGAACGATTAAAGTATAATATTGAAAAACAAGGAGCTAAAGTATTTGTAATGGTTAAAGATGCAAAAACTATAGATAACTTTTTTTCATTTGATCAAATTCTTTTAGATAGTCCATGTAGTGGAAGTGGAACATTAAACGTAGAAAATGAAAAATTAAATGAAGTATTTACACCAAAATTAATACAAAAATCTGTAAAGGCTCAAAATAGTTTATTACAAAAAGCAATAAAAATATTAAAAACAGGACAAGAAATGGTTTATTCTACATGTTCTATACTATCTTGTGAAAATGAGGAAATAATAAATAATGCATTAGAGCAAAAAAATATAGAAATTGTTCCAATTGAATTTGATAAAAAAGAAGATTTACCTTTACTTCCATCAAAAATAGAAGGAACTATTTGTGTTATACCAAATAAATTTTATGAAGGATTTTTTATTGCAAAAATAAAAAAAATAAAATAATGGGGGAAAGAAAAATGGAGTACATATATGAAAGAAAAATAAATTATTATGAAACAGACAAAATGGGTGTTGTACATCATTCTAATTATATTCGTTTTTTGGAAGAGGCAAGATGCTCTTGGATGGACAATGTAAAAATGCCTTTTGTTGAATTTGAAAAAAGGGGAATTACTATACCTGTTTTAGGTGTAAATTGTGAATATAAATATCATGTTACATTTGATGATATAATACAAATAAAGTTATTTGTAAAAGAATACACAGGTGTAAGGCTTACGATGGGGTATAATGTTATAAATAAGAAAGATGGAAAAACAGTTCTTGTAGGTGAAACAAAGCATTGTTTTACAAGTAAAGATTTAAGACCATTAAACTTAAAGAAAGTTGCACCAGAGTTTAGTCAAAAATTTGAAGAGATGAAAAATAATTAAGATAAATGTAAGTATAAGTTAATTTTTTAAAATAGTAAACATAAAAATTGAAAATATTAGTAAATGGTGATATAATTATATTATAATAACTTATATAAGGAGGAATGTTTGTGAACATTCAGACAGCAATTGCAGAAGCTCATGGAGAATTTCATTTTGACCGGTATTCTAAAGATTGGTTAGTAAAGATGAGTACAAATTGCATGGCCTTTGCTTTAGGCCTTGAGACAGCATCTAACAGTGAACTTTATAGAGTAGGAGCTCTATGTGGAAAAAAGCCAATTGATCAGGAATATTTTTCGGAGTATGAAGTTAAAGAACTTTTTTTGGAAGACCTTCAAGTACTAAAGCTTAATGTAAAACAGGTAACTTTCGAAGAAATAAAGGTTATGGAGTTAGAGTCAAACCAGTATATTGTTTTTTTGTTTGTTACAAAGTATGGAAAAGAAATTGGAGATTTCCATTTTTGGAGGTATGACAATGAATGGGGCTTTACACAAAAAAGGCCAAGACAGGTTCCAATTATAATTGAAAACCCAAAAAGGGATTGGCCTGAAAACTGGAACACAAAACTGATGGGAGCTTTTGTGATTACAAAATAGAGGCGATTAATTTCGCTTCTATTTTTTATTTAAAAACATATTGCAAAAAAAAAGTCAATATGATATAACTATTGTATAAAAATACGAAAGGGGAATAAAAATGGAAGATAAAAATCAACCAAACGAAAATGTGGAAAACAAGCCACAAGAACAAGAAGTGCCTGTAAAAGAAGAAAAGGTAGAAGAAACAAAAAAAGAAAATAAGCAAGAAGAAGTAAAAGAAAACAAAACAGAAAGTGTAGAAAATCCCGCAAAAAAAGAAGAAGTAGCTAATGAAAAAGTAGATGCTAAATTTAACAAAAGTGCAGAACAACCAAAAGCTACTAAAAAGAAAAGTAAAGGTAAAAAGTGGCAATAATAGTAACATTAATATTAATTATAGCAATAGCTGCAGCTGCTGTATATTATTTTATGTTCTATTCAAAACCAGAAGAAATTTATAAAAGAACAATTCAAAGTGGAATTGACTCACTTGTAAATAATGAAGAAAAAAACAAAGATTATAAAACATTAAAGGCTGGACTAAAAGTAGATTTTGATGTTGACTTAAAAGACAATTCTATAATTGATAAAAAAGTATTAGATTTAATTAATAAAACAGATGTTGGACTAGAAGTTCAAACAGACAAAGAAGCAAAACAATTAGTTGTAGACTTACAATCAAATTATGATAAAAAAGCATTATTAAATGGAAAAGTATTTGTAAATTCAGATGATGAAGAAACCTATGTTTATGCCAAAGATTATTTAGATAAATATATAGAAGTACCAATGGAAGACGAAGTTTATGAATCATTAAATCAATTATTTGAAGCACAAAACAAAGCTGTAGATGTAAAAACTCCAATGTCAATATTAAAAAATGAATTAGTTGCAATGATTAAACCAGAATATTGTTCAAGTAGTAAAGAAGATATAACAGTTAATGGACAAAATGTAAGTGCAACAAAAAATACAATAAAATTAAATGCAAACCAATTTAAAACAGAAATTACAACACTTGTTAATAACTTAAAATCTAATCAAAACTTTATAAATAGTTTTGAAGAAAAAAGAAACAATAACACAAGCTTTAGAAGACATATTAGACGAATTAGATGATATAGATTTAAGCGATGAAGATGCAACTATAGAATTTAATTTATATACACAAGGATTTATGCATGATGTTGTAAAATGTTCTGTAACAGTAAATGCTAGTTATCAAGCTGTAACATTAGGTGTTACAAAAAATGCAGAAAATAATTACGAAATAGAAGCATTATTAAATAATGCAAAAATAGTATCTGGTAAAATAAATATAGAAGAAAAAAATGAAAATGAAGGAAAACTTACATTTGAATTAAATATAGACAGTGTTGGAAAATTTGCTATGAATTTAGAATATAGCCAAAAATTTAATGAAGAAATTGAAAAAGCAGATACAAAAAATAGTGTGGAAGCAGAAGATTTATCATCAGCAGATCAAAAGAAATTAATGAATAATTTCCAAAAATCACAATTATATAAATTAGTACAATCATATTCAAATTCTTTATTAACATCATCTATAAAACCAAGTACATCAAGTAGTAATTCAATATTATCAAATGCTACTTCATCAAGCAGTATATTAAATAATAAAACAACAAAAGAAGATGATATAAAAGATAATGAAATTTTAACATATGATAGTAAAAATAAAATAACATATAATATTCCAACAGGATATACTGTTAGAAAAACTTCAGATAATTATAAAACACTAGAAAAAGGAAATGCTTCAATTAGAATTTCATCTAAAATATCAAACAAAGATGCTTACTATACATCACTTAAAGCAAATAAAGACTCTTTAGAAAAAGGGGATCTTTATAAAGATGTTACTTTAACTGAAATGGCTAAAACAACAATAAATGGAATAGATTTTTATTCTGCTACATTATCATATAAATATGGAAGTTCTATGACAGAACGTTCTACAACATATGTATGGACAGAAGTATCTGAAAAATATGTTCTTGACTTTGAATTAAGACAAACAGGTGAAATAACAGATGACGAGTTAAATCAAGTTTTAACAATTAAAGTTGAAGATGTTAAATAAAAAATAAAAAAATAAATTCAATTTATAAAAAGTAAATTGAATTTATTTTTTTGGGAAAAATTTAGATTTTGATATTTGACTTTTTTTATTTTATGTGATAAAATTCTCCTTTGAGTTCAAAAAGAAAAAAGGAGGAAAATTATGGAAAAAGAAGAAAATATATTAGGAACTGAGAAAATATCAAAGTTAATTAAAAGATTTTCCATTCCCTGTATAATATCATTATTGGTAAATTCACTTTATAATATTGTAGACCAGATATTTATAGGTTGGGGAGTTGGATATTTAGGAAATGGAGCAACAAATGTAGTATTTCCTCTTACAATGGTATGCCTTGCATTTGCTTTAATGTTTGGAGATGGAGCTTCTGCATATTTAAGTTTAAAACTTGGTGAAAAGAAAAAAGAAGAAGCAAGTAAAGGTGTGGCAAACGGAATATTAATTTCTATAATAATTTCTGTATTATTGTGTGTAGGAATCTTAATATTTTTGCCACAATTATTAAATGTTTTTGGATGTACAGAAAATTTAGAAAAATATGCAGTACCTTATGGTGGAATAATTGCAATAGGTTTACCTTTTATGATGATTGGGACAACATTAAACTCTATTATAAGAGCAGATGGAAATCCAAAATATGCAATGATTTCAATGGTAAGTGGTGCAATTTTAAATACTATATTAGATCCTATATTTATATTTGTATTTAATATGGGAGTAGAGGGTGCAGCAATTGCAACTGTTATAAGTCAATTTGTTACATTTTTAATAAATATTTTATATATTAAAAGATTTAAGTCTGTTATAATAAAAAAAGAAACATTTAAACTAAATTTTAATGTTATAAAAAAAGTTTCTAGTTTAGGAGTTAGTAGTTTTATAACACAAATGAGCATTGTATTAGTAATTGCTTGTGAAAACAATGTGCTTGGAAAATATGGAAGTGACTCAAAATATGGGGCAGAAATACCAATTACTGTACTTGGAATTGTAATGAAAATAAGTCAAATATTAAATAGTATTATTATAGGAATAGCAGCGGGTGCTCAGCCAATAATAGGTTACAATTATGGTGCGGGAAAAACAAAAAGAGTAAAAGAAACTCTAAAATATGTATTGTTAACAAGTTTAGGAATAAGTACAATTGCATTTATTCTATTCCAAACTATACCAGATAAATTAATATCTATATTTGGTACAGGTGATGAAAATTATATGGAATTTGCTTGTCTTGGATTTAGAATTTATTTAATGCTTGTTATTTGTAATGGAATACAAATTCCATCTGGAATATTTTTTCAAGCAATTGGAAAAAGTATTAAAAGTGCAATATTGTCATTATCTAGACAAATATTATTTTTAATACCAGCTATGATAATTTTAAGTAAAATGTTTGGAATTATTGGAGCTTTATGTGCTGGACCTGTGGCTGATGGACTTGCATTTGTAATAGCTGCAATATTGCTTATTTTAGAATATAAAAACTTAAATAAAGTAAATGTAGAAAGTACAAAACAAATAGATGAAATAATACAAAATGAAAATAACGAAGATCATGTAGTAATTACAATTGCAAGAGAATATGGCTCTGGAGGAAGATATATAGGAAAATTAGTTGCAAAAAAACTTGGAATTAAATTATATGACAAAAGTTTTGTAAATGAATTATCAAATATAACAGGCTTGTCAGAAGAATATATTGAAAATAATGAGCAAAAAATGGAAACATTATCTATGTTAAATAGTGGTTATTATTTTGGATTAAATAATGCAGATGAATTGTTTTTAAAAGAATCAGAATTAATAAAAGATGTTGCAAAAAAAGAATCTTGTGTTATTGTTGGAAGATGTGCAAATTTTGTTTTAAAAGATAGAAAAGATATAACAACAGTATTTATATATAGCAATATGGAAGATAAAATTAAAAGAGCAACTACATTTTATGGGCTAAATAAAGAAAATGCTAAAAAAGAAATAAAAAGAATTGATAAGTTAAGGGCTAATCATTATAAATATTATACAAATAATAACTGGAATGATTGTTCAAACTATGATATATGTATTAATAGTGATACATTTGGGGTAGAAGAAACAGCAGAACTTATATGTAAAATGGTAAGCAAAAAAGAAACAAAAGAAGTTTAAGGAGAATATAGTATGTTAGAAACAATAAAATTATATATATTAATTTTCTTTATATATGGAATTGCTGGTTGGGTAATGGAATCAACCATGATTTCAATAAAAAATAAAAAATTTGTAAACAGAGGATTTCTTATAGGACCAATATGCCCAATATATGGTTATGGAGTAGTATTTGTTAGTTTGTTTCTAAAAAAATACCAAGATGATATAATTGCTACATTTGTTATGTCAATAATTATATGTGGAGTTTTAGAATATTTTACAAGTTATTTTATGGAAAAATTTTTTCATGCAAGATGGTGGGATTATAGTAAAAAAGAAATTTAACATAAATGGTAGAATATGTTTGGAAAATTTATTTTTATTTGGAATAGCAAGTATTTTAATAATTTACATTATAAATCCTTTTTTAACAAGTAAAATAAATAATATTCCATCAAATATTCAAGATATAATTATAATATGCTTGCTTATGATTCATATAGTAGACAATATTGTTTCATATAAAATAATACTAAATTTAAAACAGGTTTCTAATGAAATAAAAGATAATACTATAGAAATTTCAGAAAAGGTAAGAAATATTATTCATAATAAATCTAAATTTCACAGAAGACTTGTTGATGCATTCCCTAATATTAAAGAAAAAGTACAATATACAAAATGGAATATTAAAGACAAGATTGAAAAAATTAGAAAAAATAAAGAAGATTGAAAAATCTTTTTTATTTTTTTAGAAATGTGAAATGTTTGTGAATATATGTATAATAATGTTGACAAATTGCAAAAAAAAATGATAAAAATGCATACAAGGAGGAAAAAGAAAAATGTTTAAACTATTAAAAAATGCAACAAAAAAACAATGGCTATTAGCATTAGTTTGTTTATTTTTAGTTATTACACAAGTATGGCTTGAACTTAAAATGCCAGATTATATGTCTGAAATAACACAGCTGGTTCAAAAAGAAGGAAGCAAAATGGAGGACATTCTTATAAATGGTGGTTATATGCTTGCTTGTGCATTTGGAAGTTTGGTTGCAGCAATAATTACAGGGTATATAACATCAAAAATATCTTCTGTATTTTCAATGAATATAAGAAGAAAAATATTTGAAAAAGTAGAAAATTTGTCAATGCATGAAGTAAAAGGATTTTCTACAAGTAGCTTAATTACAAGAACAACAAATGATGTAACACAAATAGAAATGTTAATTGCAATGGGGTTGCAATTATTAATAAAAGCACCAATAACTGCAATATGGGCTGTAACAAAAATATTAAACAAAAGTTGGCAATGGAGTGCAATTACTGGAGCAGCAGTTGTAATGCTATTAGCAGTTATAATAGTACTTATGGTTATAGTACTTCCAAGATTTAAAAAGGTTCAAAAATTAATTGATAAATTAAATGGAGTTACAAGGGAAAACTTAACAGGAATTAGGGTTGTAAGAGCATTTAATGCAGAAAAATATCAAGAAGATAAATTTGAACAAGCAAATAATAATTTAACAAAACAACAATTATTTAATCAAAGAGCATTTGCTATAATGCAACCTGTAATGTATATGGTAATGCATATGGTTACACTTGGAATATATTTTGTTGGAGCATATTTAATAAATGAAGCTGCAATGGCTGATAAAATAGTTCTATTTGGAGATATGGTTGTATTTAGTTCATATGCCCTTCAAGTAATAATGTCTTTTTTAATGCTTGCAATGATATTTATGATGCTTCCAAGAGCACAAGTATCTGCAAATCGTATTAATGAAGTATTAGAAACACAATCAAGTATAAAAGATGGAAATATAACAAAAAACAGTAAAGATGAAAAAGGAACTGTAGAATTTAAAAATGTATGTTTTAAATATCCAGATGCAGATGAATATTTACTACAAAACATTTCCTTTAAAGCAAATAAAGGTGATACAGTAGCATTTATTGGATCAACAGGAAGTGGAAAATCTACATTAATAAATTTAGTTCCAAGATTTTATGATGCAACAGAAGGAGAAGTATTGGTTGATGGAGTAAATGTAAAGGACTATTCTTTAGAATATTTACACAATAAATTAGGATATGTACCACAAAAAGCTGTAATGTTTAATGGCACAGTAACTTCAAATATTGAGTATGGAGATAATGGAAAACAAAAACCAACTATGGAACAAGTAAAAAAAAAGCAATTGAAGTTGCACAAGGCACAGAGTTTGTAGAAAAAATGGATAATTCTTACAATGCTCATATTGCACAGGGAGGTACAAATATATCTGGAGGGCAAAAACAAAGATTAGCAATAGCAAGAGCAGTAGCAAGGGATCCAGAAATATATATATTTGATGATAGTTTTTCAGCATTGGATTATAAAACAGATAGTGTTTTAAGAAAAGAACTAAAAAATTATACAAAAGATGCAACAAGTTTAATTGTTGCACAAAGAATTGGAACAATTATGAATGCAGACAAAATTATTGTATTAGATGATGGAAAATGTGTAGGTCAAGGAACACATAAAGAGTTATTAAAAAATTGCGAAGTATATAAGCAAATAGCTCTATCTCAATTGTCAAAGGAGGAATTAGAAAATGGCTAGTAATGAAACAAAAAATCCTCGTAGAGCTCAAATGAGAGGACCAGGAGGCCCTGGAGGAGCAATGACAGGAGAAAAAGCAAAAGATTTTAAACAAGCAGTAAAAAGACTACTAAAAGAATTAAAAGGTTATAAGGTTTTAATAATAATCTCTTTAATTTTAGCAATTGCAGGTGCAGTACTTTCAATATCTGCGCCAAACAAATTATCTGAATTAACAGATGAAATTCAGAAAGGTCTTATAATTCAAGCAATGGATCTTGACAAAATAAAAGCAATAGCAATATTTTTAGTTATGCTATATTCTGCAAGTGCAATATTTACATTTATACAAGGAATTTGCATGACAAATGTTGCAAACTATTTTGCAAGAAGCCTAAGAGGTAGAATCTCAGATAAAATAAATAAATTACCACTTAGTTATTTTGACAAGCATCAAGCAGGGGACACATTATCAAGGGTAACAAATGATGTTGATACAATTGCCCAAACAATGAACCAATCTTTGGGAAGCTTAGTAAGTAATATAACTTTATTTTTAGGCTCAATAATAATGATGTTTTACACAAATTGGATAATGGCTTTAACTGCAATATTGTCAAGCTTATTAGGGTTTATGGGAATGTTTGCAATACTTGGGAAATCACAAAAATATTTTGTTGCAAAACAAACTGAACTTGGTAATTTAAATAGTCATATAGAAGAAATATATTCAGGACTAAATGTTGTAAAAGCATATAATGGAAAAAGGGAGTCAGATATCGAATTTGATAAATTAAACAATAAAGTATGTGAAGCAAACCAAAAAAGTCAATTCTTATCAGGAATAATGCAACCAATGATGGGATTTATAGGAAATTTTGGTTATGTTGCAGTATGTATAGTAGGTGCATTACTTACAATGAATAATGTAATTTCATTTGGTGTAATAATTGCATTTATAACATATGTTAGATTATTTACAAATCCTCTAGCACAAATAGCACAAAGCATGACATCTCTTCAATCAACAGCAGCTGCTAGTGAAAGAGTATTTGAATTTGTTGATGAAAAAGAAATGCCATCTCAAAACCAAATAACTAAAAAATTAGAAAAAGAAAATGTAAAAGGAAAAATTGAGTTCCAAAATGTAGTATTTCAATATGATGATAATGATAAACCTACAATTAAAAACTTTACAGCTGTTGCAAATCCAGGACAAAAAATAGCAATAGTAGGTCCTACAGGAGCTGGAAAAACAACAATGGTAAATTTACTTATGAAGTTTTATGATATTAATTCTGGTGACATAAAAATTGATGGAGTTTCTACAAAAGAACTAACAAGGGAAAATATACATGATTTATTTACAATGGTACTTCAAGATACATGGCTATTTGAGGGAACTGTTAAGGAAAATATAATTTACAACCAAGAAAATGTAAGTGATGAAAGAGTAAAAGAAGTATGTAAAGAAGTAGGTTTAGACCATTTTATTAGAACATTACCTAAAGGCTATGACTCTATTTTAGGAGAAAATGATGGTATTTCAGCAGGACAAAGACAATTACTTACAATTGCAAGAGGAATGATTCAAGATTCACCATTTTTAATACTAGATGAGGCTACTTCAAATGTTGATACAAGAACAGAAGAACTTGTTCAAATTGCTATGGACAAATTAACAGAAGGAAGAACATCATTTATAATTGCACATAGACTTTCTACAATAAAAAATGCAGACCTTATTTTAGTTATGAAAGAAGGAAATATAATAGAACAAGGAAATCATGAAGAATTAATGGAAAAACAAGGTGCATATGCAGAACTTTATAATTCTCAATTTGAGTTATAATTAGTTTTAAATGCATTATATAAAACCAAAGCACTTAAAACAAAATTTAGAACTTCACTTAAAAATATAGATACAACATAACCTGTAACTCCTAAAATAGGTACAAAAAAATAAATAAAACATATACTTACAATTAAGTCAATAACATTAATAATCATTACAGAAACTTGTTTATCTAATCCTTTTAATATACTATCAATTACTATATCAATATACAAAAATGAAATAACAAAAGATAATGTCTTTAAATATGTTGAAATAGAATCATTTTTATAAATTAATATAGATATATTTTTTGAAAACACAAAAAATAGTATATTTAAAAAAATACAAAAAAGTAATGTTAAGAGCAAAATAAATTTGGTAATTTGTTTTGCTCTTTTATAATCTTTTTTTGCAAAATAACGTGAAAATTCTGGAATAAGCAAACTACTAAATGATTCTATAAAAACACTAGGCAAATATATTATAGGCATAACCATTCCTGTTATAATACCATATTTTGAAATAGCACTAGTACAGTTAATTCCGCTTCTTTCAAGACTATATGGTATTAAAATTTGCTTTACTGTTGATAATCCAGAACGTATGTAAGATGCAAAAGCAACAGGAATAGAAACTCTTAGAATTCTTTTTTTGGGAGATGGCAAAAAAGATCTGTTGCTAATGCTTTTTTTAAAATCAATTTTATATAATATGTAATTAAAAATAAATGACCCAATTTCAGATATAACATCACCTAAAATAAGAGAATAGCAAACATAGTTTAAACCGATTTGGTAAATATAAACTTAACAAAAATGAGATAGCTATAATTTTAATTAATTGTTCAAAAACCTTCCGAATAGCATTTTTATAGACTTTTCTAATAGCCATAAAGTAGCCAGTAATTGCAGATGACATAGAAATAAAAGGAAGGGCAATACATATTAAATAAATAACAGATTTACTAATTAAATTGTGCAAGCAATATTTTACAGCAATATTAGCTCCTAAAAATAGTAGTAAACTTGCTAAAATGCCTGTAACAAAACTTATAAAAATACATTTTGAAGTTATTTTTTTTATGCTTGTTTTATTTCCAATTGCCAGTTCTTCTGCTATTATTTTTGTAGATGCAATATTTATTCCAGAACATGCAAATGTTATAGCAAATAGATAAACTGACATTATAAGCTGAAAAACTCCAAGAGCCTCTTCACCAATTTTATTTGTTATATATATGTTAAAAAACATTGCAATTAATCTAAGTAGTACTGATGAAAATACTAAAATGATTGTATTTATAAAAAATTTTTTTATTCTTTTCAAACTTTATCACCTTTATAAAATATATGGAAAATTTTTATTCATATGTTTATAATTATTGTATTCCAATAAAAAATAAACTATATCTATGCAAAATAGATATAGTATGATACAATATTTGTTAGACATATTAGTTGTTTGATAATGAATAATAGAAAGGAGACAATATGTTTAAATTACATTCGCAATATAAGCCAACAGGAGATCAACCACAAGCAATTGAATACTTATCAAACGGAATTAAAGAAGGTAAGAAATTCCAGACACTTCTAGGAGTTACAGGATCTGGAAAAACTTTTACAATGGCCAACATAATTCAAAAAGTACAAAAGCCAACACTTGTTTTAGCACATAACAAGACGCTAGCACGGACAATTATATTCCGAGTTCAAGGAGTTTTTTCCAGAAAACAATGTTGAATATTTTGTTTCATATTATGATTATTACCAACCAGAAAGTTATATAGCACAGTCAGACACATATATAGAAAAAGACTCATCAATAAATGACGAAATAGATAAATTAAGACATTCAGCAACATTATCATTGTTTGAAACAAGAGATGTAATAATAGTTGCTTCTGTATCATGTATATATGGATTAGGAGATCCCGTAGATTACCAAGAAATGATGTTATCTCTAAGACCTGGGATGCAAAAATCAAGAGATGCTGTAATGAAAAAATTGATAAATATGCAATATACAAGAAATGAGATAGATTTTAAAAGAGGAACATTTAGAGCAAAAGGAGACATTTTAGAAATTTATCCTTCTTCACAAAGTGAATCTGCTGTAAGAGTTGAATTTTGGGGAGATGAAATAGAAAAAATTACAGAAATAAATCCATTAACTGGAAAAGGAATTGGAACTAGAATGCATATATTAATTCCACCAGCTTCACAATATGTAACTAGTAAAGATAAAATGGAAAAAGCTATAAAAACAATTGAAGAGGAATTAGAAGAAAGAATAGAGTATTTTAAATCACAAAATAAGTTAATAGAAGCACAGCGTATAGAAGAAAGAACAAATTTTGATATAGAAATGATGAAAGAAACAGGATTTTGTTCTGGAATAGAAAATTATTCAAGGCATATAAGTCAAAGACCAGCAGGAAGCCCACCATATACTTTATTTGATTATTTTCCAGATGACTTCTTACTTTTAATTGACGAATCCCATGCAACAATTCCACAAGTAAGAGCAATGTATAATGGTGATAGATCTAGAAAAGAATCACTTGTAAATTATGGATTTAGATTACCTTCTGCATTTGACAACAGACCATTAAAATTTAGTGAATTTGAAGAAAGGCTAAACCAAGTAATATTTGTTAGTGCAACACCTGCAGAATATGAAAAAGAAAAAGCTAAAGATAATGTTGTAGAACAAATTATAAGACCTACAGGATTGTTGGATCCAAAAGTTATAGTAAAACCTGTTACAAACCAAATAGATGACTTGCTAGAACAAATAAGAATAAGAATAGAAAAGAATGAAAGAGTTTTAGTTACAACATTAACAAAGAAAATGGCAGAAGATTTAACATCATATTTAAAAAGCTTAGATATAAAAGTAAATTATATACATTCAGATACTAAAGCTTTAGAAAGAATGGAGATAATAAGAAAATTAAGACTTGGAGAATTTGATGTATTAGTTGGTATTAATTTGTTAAGAGAGGGACTAGATATTCCAGAGGTTTCTTTAGTTGCAATATTAGATGCTGACAAAGAAGGATTTCTTCGCTCAGAACGTTCTCTTATTCAAACAATTGGACGTGCTGCAAGAAATACAGATGGAACAGTTATTATGTATGCAGACGAATTAACTGACTCCATGGATAAGGCTATAACAGAGACAAATAGAAGAAGAAAAATACAAGAAGAATATAATAAAAAACATGGAATAACACCAAGAACTATTAAAAAAGATATAAGAGATTCAATAAAAGCAACACTTACGCAAGATATTGGTGTTGAATATAAATTAGAAAAACAAGAAGATGTTAAAGAAACAATAAATAAATTAACAGACGAGATGCTAAATTATGCTGCAGCAATGGAATTTGAGAAAGCTGCAGAATTGAGAGATAAGATTAAAGAATTGGAGAAATTATTAGAAAACTAAACATAAAACATCATGTAATTTTTGTAATATATTTGTAACATAAATGTAATAAAACAAAATTACTTAGAAATAATTACATTTTTTTAAAACAAAAATAAAAAAGTTGCAATTGCAACTTTTTTTAATTTGTTTTGTGTTATAATTTACTCATCAAATAAAAGGAGGAAGAAAAGTGAAAATTATAAAAAGAGACGGAACAATAGTTGATTATGATCCAGAAAAAATAAGAGTTGCAATTGGAAAAGCAAACAATGAAGTAAGAAGAAAAGAAAAAGCCACAAAAGAAGAAATTGAAGAAATAATAGATTATATTGAAGAACTAGACAAAAAAAGAATTCTAGTTGAAGATGTTCAAGATATTATAGAACAACAATTAATGTCAATTGGAAAATATGAATTAGCAAAAAAATACATAACATATAGATATACAAGAGCATTAGTAAGAAAAGCAAATACAACAGACCAATCTATAAAAGAATTAATAGAAGGTGAAAGTGAATATTGGAATAATGAAAATTCTAATAAAAATGCAAAATTAGTAACAACACAAAGAGATTATTTAGCTGGAATTACAAGTACAGATATAACAAGAAGATTCTTACTTCCTGAAGACATAGTAAAAGCACATGATGAGGGAATTATACATTTTCATGATGCAGATTATTTTGCACAAAATGCATTACATAATTGTGATTTAATAAATCTAGAAGACATGTTGCAAAATGGTACAAATATTAATGGTGTAATGATAGAAAAACCACATAAATTTTTAACAGCAATGACAATAGCAACACAAATTATAACAGCAGTAACATCTAGTCAATATGGTGGAGCTACAGTAACAATGACACATTTAGCACCATTTGTAAGAGATAGTTATAACTTTTATTTGAAAAAATATGAAGATAGAAAATTTAGTAAAGAAGATTGTATAAAATATGCAAAAGAAGATTTAGCAAAAGAGATTAAAGATGGGGTACAAACATTCCAATATCAAATAAATTCAATGACAACAACAAATGGACAATCACCATTTTTAAGTGTATGCTTTTATTTAGGAGAAACAGAAGAATATAAAGAAGAATTAGCAATGATAATAAAAGAATTTTTAGAGCAAAGAATTGTTGGAATGAAAAACGTAAAGGGTGTATATATTACGCCAGCATTTCCAAAACTATTATATGTTCTAGAAAAAGATAATGTAACAGAAGATAGCAAATATTGGTATTTAACAGAGCTTGCAGCAAAATGTACAGCAAAAAGAATGGTACCAGATTACATATCAGAAAAGAAAATGTTAGAATTAAAAGTGGATAAAAATGGAAATGGAAATTGTTACCCATGTATGGGATGTCGTTCATTCTTAACACCTTATGTTGATCCAGTAACAAATAAACCAAAATATTATGGTAGATTTAACCAAGGTGTTGTAACAATAAACTTAGTAGATGTTGCATTATCATCTTCAGGTGATATGGACAAGTTCTGGAAAATATATGATGAAAGGCTTGAACTATGTCATAAAGCATTACAATTAAGACATGAAAGACTTTCTAAAGCAACAAGTGACATTGCACCAATTTTATGGCAATATGGAGCACTTGCAAGATTAAAAAAAGGTGAAAGCATACATCCATTATTACATGGAGGCTATTCAACAATTTCACTTGGTTATGCAGGATTATATGAATGTGTAAAATATATGACAGGAGATAGTCATACAGATAATGGCAGAGGAAAAGAATTTGCAGTTCAAGTAATGCAAAAAATGAATGAAAGATGTAAGGAATGGAAAGAAAAAGAAGATATTGATTACAGTGTATATGGAACACCAATTGAGTCAACAACATACAAATTTGCAAAATGTTTAAAAAATAGATTTGGAGTAATAGAAGGAATTACAGACAGAGACTATATAACAAACTCTTATCATGTTCCTGTATTTGAAGAAATAGATGCATTTTCAAAATTAAAATTAGAAAGTGAATTCCAAAAATTAAGTCCAGGAGGAGCAATATCTTATGTAGAAACTCCAAACTTACAAAATAACTTAGAAGTTGTTATTCAAATCATCAAATTTATTTATGACAATATTATGTATGCTGAATTAAATACAAAATCAGATTATTGTCAAAAATGTGGTTTTGATGGAGAAATACTAATTGACGATAATTTAGAATGGTATTGCCCAAATTGTGGAAACAGAGACCACAATACATTAAATGTAGCAAGAAGAACATGTGGGTATATTGGAAGTAATTTCTGGAACAAAGGAAGAACACAAGAAATAAAAGAAAGAGTTTTACACATAGATAACAAAGATGATGAATAAAAAGAAGGGACATAAAGAAAGCTATGAGATATAATAAAATTAGAAAAATGGACATATCAGATGGACCAGGAGTTAGAGTATCAATATTTATGCAAGGATGTACATTCAATTGTAAAAACTGTTTTAATCCAGAGACACATGACTTTAAGGGGGGAAAAGAATTTAATGATGAAACAATAAAAAGAGTTTTAGAATTATGTGAAAATGAAAATGTAGAAGGTTTATCTATACTTGGTGGAGAACCAATGAATTCTGCTAATATAGAAGGAACGACAAAACTTGCAAAAGCATTTAAAGAAAAATTTCCTAATAAAAACTTATGGGCATGGTCTGGTTACTTATTTGATAAAGATTTAAAATACAAAGAAATTACAAAATATTTGGATGTCTTAGTAGATGGACAATATGTAGATGAATTGCATAACCCAACATTAAAATGGAAAGGCTCAGAGAATCAAAGAGTTATTGACGTGAAGAAAAGCCTAAAAGAAAATAGAGTAATTACCATAAAATAAAAATTGCCACCAGTTCCGGGTTTAAATGGCAATAAATTGCAATTGACATAAAGGTTTAGTTAATAATAATTATAACTAGTTTAATTGATTACTTTGAAGGAATACTTGCAAAATTATATTTAATTTGATAAAATATAAAAGAAGTTTAAATTAAAACTATTAAATAAGTACTTAAACCTTCAAAAGGTTTGACAAAAATATTATTTACAACAAGGAGGTTTTCTATATGAAAAAAGTACTTAAAGCTGTAGGGATTATTATAGCAGGAATTGTAGGTGTTATAACATTAAGTGTTTTAATCTTAATGTCTAGTGACAACTGGTACAATTACGAAGATGATTATTATTAATCTTCAAAGCATTATAAAGCTCTCATTAAAAATGAGGGCTTTATTTTTTTCATTTTTTATATTTACATTTTATTAATTTGTGATAGAATATCTTAGGTAAGGGGAAATAAAATGAAAAGTAAAATAAAAAGAATTGTTATAGGAATATTAATTTCGATATTAGTATTGTGTGCTGGATTTATTTGCTATGATAGAATTACAATAAATAATCAATATTATATAGGAGAAAAGGAATTATACATACCAATATTTGTTTATCATAATATTGTAAGTGACGAGTCCCAAATAGCATACGATTATATGCAAACAACTAAAAAAACATTTGAAGAGCAATTAACAGGATTACAAACAGTAGGATATCATTTTATAAATTATAATGATTTAATAGAATATAAAAAAGGAAATAAAAAAATATACAAAAAATCATGTTTAATAACATTTGATGATGGCTATGAAGGAGTATATAAAAAAATGCATATCCTATAGCTAAGAAATATAATATACCATTTGCAATGTTTATTATTAATAAAAATATGGGGAACCAAGGCGTAATCACCTGGGAACAAGCAAAAGAAATGAAAGAGAGCGGATTAGTTACAATTGCATCACATAGTGTGGATCATCCCGAATTTACAAAAATAAGCACTAAAGGTGCATGTGATAATGTAAATAAATCTTATAATGAAATAGAAGAAAAATTAGGAAAAGAAAATACAAAAATATTTACATATCCATATGGATTATATACTACAGAGCAAGAAGAAAAATATAAAAGAGCAAGGTTATATACAAAATTTAACTGATAATAAGATTAATAAAAGCAGCAACTTGAATTTATATGGCCTTCACAGGTGTTACCCATTAAATGATTCAATATATAAAATTATGGCCAAAATTATATATAGAACTATAAGATATAATTAGACATTGGGACTTAGGTTTTTGTCTTAAGGTTTTTAGCACTTTTCTAATTAAATATTAAAATAAAAAAAGTAGATAATATTAAAATAAAATTTTATCGTTCAAATAATTATCAAAGAAATTTTAAATTAATTTTATGGCACCCTTCCATCAGGAGATGAACTCTTTCCATAAAATTAATATAAAAATTTCTAATTCAATTATTTTCAATTCTAAAATTTGATTTTAATATTATTTACTTTTTTATTAGTTTTTTAACGTTAAATATAGAAAAGTGCTAAAACCTTAAGACAAAAACCCCTGTCCCAATGTCTAAAATTTTTTTATAAAACTATTGACAAAAAAATATTGTAGTTATAAAATTAACATATGAACAGTTGCTCACATATAAATATAATAAAAGGAGGAATCATAATGGAAGAAAATTTATGTGAATGTACAGTAATTCATGAAGAAAATGTAAAAAAAGTTGTTAGTTTAATGCCAGATGATAGTATAATATATGATTTAGCAGAGTTGTTTAAGGTTTTTGCAGATTCTACAAGAATGAAAATAATATATGCTTTAATGGAAGAAGAGCTTTGTGTATGTGATATAGCAAATATAGTAAAAACGACCCAATCTGCAATATCTCATCAACTTAGAATATTAAAACAGGCAAAGCTTGTGAAATTTAGAAAAGAAGGTAAGGTAGTCTATTATAGTTTAGATGATGAACATATAAGTCAAATAGTAAAGAAAGGTCGTGAACATATTGAAGAGTTATAAATATATATTATATGGATTAGATTGCGCAAATTGTGCAAAAAAAATAGAAGATAAAATTGCTAAAACAGAAGGATATGAAGATGTTAATGTTAATTTTTCTACATTAAAATTGTCATTTAAAACAGATAAAAAAGATGGCGTAAAAGAAGAAATTGTTAAAATTGTTACAAGCTTAGAACCCGAAGTAGAAGTTTTAGATGAAGGAAAAGAAAAAGAAGATACTCAAAGAAATGGTTTTGATATAATAAGATTAATTTTAGGGCTTGCAATATTTTTAATAGGAATGTATGGCAATTTTGGAGATTTAGTATGTAATATTTGTACTGTTGTTTCATTAATAATATTACTTTCTAGAACAGCAGTAAAAGGATTTAAACAGGTTACAAAAAATAAAGTTTTAGATGAAAATACTTTAATTGTTGTGTCATCTATTGGAGCATATTTAGTTGGAAAAGGTATGGAAGGCGTAATGGTAATTACTTTATATGAAATTGGAAAAATATTGGAAGCAAGAGCAGTAAGCAAAACAAGAAAATCAATTTCAAGTTTAATGGATATTAAGCCAGAATATGCTAATATAAAAATAAATGATGATGTAAAAAAAGTTTTGCCAGATGAGGTAAAAATAGGAGATATTATAGTTGTAAAAGCAGGTGAAAAAATACCACTAGATGGAAAAGTAATTAGTGGAACTGCAGAACTTGATAATTCTGCATTAACAGGAGAAAGTAAATTAGTTAAAGTAAAAAAGGATGATAAGGTACTTTCTGGAAGTATAAATGCTCAAGGGTTAATAGAAATTGAGGTTGAAGAAGTATATGAAAATAGTACAGTTAATCAAATATTAAACATGGTGGAAAATGCAACAGACAAAAAAGCTAAAACAGAAAATTTTGTTGCCAAAGCTGCAAAAATATATACACCAGTTGTAATGGGGCTTGCAGTAATTGTTGCAATATTTATGCCACTAATATTTAAAGATGTAACATATAGCCAAAGTATATATAAAGCATTAATTTTCTTAGTAATATCATGTCCATGTTCTATTGCTATATCTGTACCATTAAGTTATTTTTCTGGAATTGGTAAGTCTTCTAAAAGAGGAATTTTAGTAAAGGGAAGTGACTATTTAGATGGATTGAAAGATATTGGAACTGTTGTTTTTGACAAAACAGGAACAATTACTACAGGAAGTTTTGAAGTTTCACAAATTAATGCCTTAGACAGTAACTATAGTGAAGAAGAAATATTAAATTATTTTGCAATGGGAGAAAGTTTTTCAAACCATCCAATTGCAAAGTCAATATTGAAAAAAAGCAGGTTCTAATATAGATACAAAAAATGTAATTAATTTTAAGGAAGTATCTGGAAAAGGACTACAATATGAAATTGAAGGAAAACAAATAAAAATAGGAAATGAAGAATTTGCAGGAAATAATAAAAATTAAATAATGAAGATACTGTCCTATATTTAAGCATAAATGATAAAACAGTTGGAAATATTGTACTTGCAGATGAAATTAAAAAAGATGCAAAAATTGCAATTGAAAAATTAAAAAAACTAGGAATAAATACAAAAATGTTTACAGGAGATAAGAGCGAAGTTGCAAATAAAATTGCAAAACAAGCAGGCATTAATGAAGTAAAAGCCGAAATGTTACCAACAGATAAATACAATGAATTAGAAAAAGTATTAAGTAATAAAAAAGATGAAAGATTAGTTGCATTTGTGGGAGATGGAATAAATGATAGCCCTGTTTTAGCAAGAGCAGATTTAGGAATTTCAATGGGAGGAATAGGATCAAATTCTGCAATTGAGGCATCAGATGTTGTTATAATGACAGATGAACTAGATAAAATACCAGAGGCAATATCAATTTCTAAAAAGACAAATAGAATTATAAAACAAAATTTAACATTTGCAATAGGTGTGAAATTGGCTATACTTTTATTAAGTGTATTTGGAATATCAGATATGTGGGAAGCAGTATTTGCAGATGTTGGAACAACATTAATTACAATACTAAATACAATTAGAATTTTAAAATAATTTATAAAAATTTTTTATTTGCAAAATATATAATTAAAACTGTAATTCTAGCCAAAAATAAAGATGAAAAAATAAAATTTTTTCATCTTTTCTATTTTCTAAAAAAAGATTTTATGATATAGTATAAAAAAAAATAAAACAATAAGGAGAAAAAAGATGAAAAGAGGAAGAAGAAGTAAAGAACCAATGACAAAGGAACAAATAGAAAAAAAGAAGAAAAAAATCATAAAAAGATTTATAATAATAGTTGCAATAATTATACTTGCAATTATTGCATATATTGCAAATGACTTTATAATACTTGATAAAAATGAAAAAACTAATTTGGTAATAAATAACAATAATATAACATCTAATTTAAAAAATGATATATTAATAGAAAATGATATTATATATTTATCAAAACAAGATATTGCAAATTTTTTTGACAAATATATTTATGAAGAAAAAGAAAATAATAAAATAATAACAACATATGACAAAAAAATAGCAAGTATTGGTTTTGAAGGAAATACAATAAATATTAATGGTTCAGATAAAAAATATATGCAAATGCAAAAAGGTAGATGATATCATATATTTACCAATATCAGAAATGAAAGATGTTTATGGAATTGAAATACAAAATATAAAAAAGAATCAAAAGTTATAACAATAGATTCAACATCTAAAGAACAAAAAAAGGCTATGGTTTCATCAGACTCTGCTATAAAGGCGACAACAAAGTTTATAGCAAAAACAATAGATAGAGTAAAAAAAGGAAGCTATGTAGTTGTAGTTTCAAAAACAGATGATGGATGGACAAAAATAAGAACAGAAAATGGAAAAGTAGGATTTATAAAAAATAAAAATTTAGTAAATGAAGTTACAATAAGAGAAAATATGCAAGAAGAAAAACAAATAGACGGAAAAATAAATTTGGTATGGGATTATTTTTCACAATATGCTAAAGCACCTGACAGAAGTGGAACAACAATAGATGGTGTAAATGTTGTATCACCTTCATTTTTCTATATAGATTCAAAAGGAAACTTCCAAGAAAATGTTGGAGAAAGAGGAAAACAATATATAACATGGGCACATGATAATGACTACAAGGTATGGGCAATGGTATCAAATTCTTTTGAAGAAAATATGTTAAATGTGACTTCTGAAATTATGAATAGTTATGAAAAAAGACAAGAACTAATAGAAAAGATTGTAAATGCATGTGTTAAATATAATTTAGATGGAATAAATATAGATTTCGAAAATATGAAAAAAGAAGATAAAGACATGTATTCAAGATTTATAATAGAGTTAACACCAAGAATTAAAGAAATGGGATTAGTAATATCTGTTGATGTAACAGCACCAGATGGCGGAGAAACATGGTCTTTATGTTTTGACAGAAATGTAATTGGACATGTCGCAGATTATATAGTATTTATGGCATATGATCAAACAAGCTCATCAAGCACAAAATCAGGAACAACTGCAGGCTATAATTGGGTAAATTTAAGCTTAAATAAATTTTTAAAAACAGAAGAAATAGACTCTAAAAAAATAATACTTGCTGTACCATTTTATACTGTATTATGGACAGAAAATAGTGATGGAAAGGCAAGTGGTAAAGTAGTAAACATGAAAAATGTAGACAATGTTTTACCAGATAATGTTGATAAAAAATGGGATGATGAATTAAAACAAAATTACGTTGAATATGAAGAAAATGGAAAAACCAAAAAAATGTGGATTGAAGATATAGAATCTATAAAAGCAAAATTATCACTAATATCAAGCAATAATTTAGCAGGAGTTGCTGAGTGGGCTAAAGACAGAGAAAATCCAGATGTATGGGAAGTTATAAAAGAAGAATTAAATAAATAAAAATGAAAAACTAAAAAGTTTCAAAAATGGAATTTTTTAGTTTTTTTGTTTAATTTAAATTTGAATAATAAAATAAAAAATGCGAAAAATAAAAATATGAAAATTTTGAAAGGTGGTAAAGATAATGAAAGTTAATGAATGTATGTGTAATGATGTTTGCTGTGTCAAACCAGAAGATAATGTTGAAAATGTTGCAAAAGTTATGTGTAACAATCATATAGGATGTGTTCCAGTATGTGATAGTAATAATTGCATATGTGGAATATTAACTGACAGAGATATAATTTTAAGAGCAATTGCTTGTGATAAAGATGTAAAAAGCACAAAAGTAAGTGATATAATGAGTACAAATGTATGCACATGTAAGCAAGATGAAGAAGTAAGCAATGTTGAAACTAAAATGGCAAATAACCAAATAAGAAGATTACCTGTATGTAATGAAAAAATCAAGTTATAGGAATTTTAACTATAGGAAATTTAGCAAACAATGATAATCAAATAGGAAAAAATGAAGTATGTACTACAATAGCAAATATTTGTGATTGTAATGGTCAAACAAAAAATGCTGAGTAATAAAACCTAAACAAAAGAATATAATAGACAATGAACAAGACATTGATTGTCAAAAATCATTGTCTATTTTATACATATTAAAATAAGGGAGAAAATTATGATTGTTGATATGTCATATTGGACAAGGGTATTTAGAAGAATTTTATATGTAGTATTTACAATAGTTGGACTATTTTTGGCGTTTAAATTATCAATTTTTTATATGCCTTTTTTAGTGGCTTTTATAATATCTTTAATAATAGAACCATTAATTAGGTTAATAATGAGAAAAACAAAATTTACGAGAAAGACAAGCTCTATAATAATATTTGTAATTGTATCTGTAATTATTTTAGGAAGCCTAATATGGGGAATAATTACACTGTTTTCAGAAGCATCAAATTTACTTCAAGGTTTAAATTTCTATTTTGACAAAGCATATAGTAAATTTCAAAGTTTTATAACATCATTTGATTTTGATAAAATAAAAGTTCCAAATGAAGTATTGGGTATATTGCAAGATTCAACAGGTGGAATATTAAATTCTATATCTATTTGGGTAAGAGAGTTTTTAAATGGGTTAATAGGGGTAGTTACTTCTATTCCAGAAATATCAATATATTTTGTAATAACAGTTATGGCACTATATTTTATATGTGTAGATAAAGTTTACATTTTGGATCAAGTAGAGCATCATATACCATCACTTTGGGTAAAAAGAGTAGGAAAACATTTAAGAGATTTGATAAAAACATTAGGAGGATATTTAAAAGCAGAAGCTACTTTAATACTTGTATCTTTTGTAATATCACTTATAGGATTATATTTATTTAAAATAGTAGGACTAAATGTAGAATACCCATTACTAATGGCAATATTTATAGGTTTTGTTGATGCACTTCCAATTTTAGGTTCTGGAACTGTAATGGTACCATGGGCAATAATTTGTGGACTAAATGGAGATTTGGTTTTGGGAATTGCAATTATTGTTTTGTTAATTATAATGTCTACAGCAAGACAATTTTTGGAGCCAAGGCTGGTTAGCAAGCATATAGGCGTACATCCAATTTTTACTTTAATTGCAATGTATACAGGATTTAAAGTTTGGGGAATTTTAGGACTACTTGCAGGACCAATAATTTTAATAATATTAAAAAATGTTTTTGCAAGCTTAATAGATGGGGGAGTAATGAAAACAATTTTTGATAAAAGATAAATTATAATAAAAATATACAGTTATAATTATATATTCTGTGAAGGGCAAGTGGGGACCATTTTAGAAAATGTGTGAGGTACGAATTACATTTTCTTATAATGGGGAGCCCTGGGAAGAATATAATAATTATAACTGCATATTTTAATAAATTTTACTCCCATTCTATTGTTGCCGGTGGCTTTGAAGTTATATCATAAACAACACGATTAACATGTTTTACTTCATTTACAATTCTGCTAGAAACTTTTTCTAAAACTTCATATGGAATTTTACTCCAAATACCTGTCATAAAATCTGTTGTTTCAACAGCACGAAGAGCAATTGTATAGTCATAGGTTCTTTCATCACCCATAACACCTACAGATTTTAAATTAGTAAGTACAGCAAAATATTGATTTATAGATTTATGAAGACCAAAATTTGCAATTTCTTCTCTAAAAATACTATCTGCATCTTTTAATATATTTAACTTGTCATCTGTAATGTCTCCAATTATACGTATTGCAAGTCCTGGACCTGGGAATGGTTGCCTAAATACTAAATTTTCTGGAATACCTAATTCTAAACCAGTTTTTCTAACTTCATCTTTAAAAAGATTTCTTAAAGGTTCAACAATTTCCTTAAAATCAACATAATCAGGAAGACCTCCAACATTATGATGACTTTTAATTACAGAACTTTTTCCTAAACCGCTTTCTATTACATCAGGGTAAATAGTTCCTTGAACCAAAAAGTCTACAGTTCCAATTTTTTTAGCTTCTTCTTCAAAAACTCTTATAAATTCTTCACCAATTATTTTTCTTTTTGTTTCTGGGTCAGTTACGCCAGCAAGTTTAGCCAAAAATCTATCTTTAGCATTTACTCTAATTAAATTAATATCAAATTGATTTCTAAATATTTCTTCAACCTCATCACCTTCATTTTTACGAAGAAGACCATGGTCAACAAAAATGCATGTTAAATTCTTTTCAATAGCTTTGCTTAAAAGAACGGCAGCAACAGAAGAATCAACACCACCAGATAAAGCGCATAATGCTTTTTTGTCACCAATTTTTTCTTTTAAATTTTTTATGCTTTCATCTACAAATGATGATATTTGCCAGTCGCCTTTGCAATTACATATATTGTATAAAAAGTTTTTTATAACTAATGTTCCATTAACAGAGTTATTAACTTCTGGATGAAATTGTATACCATATAGTTTTTTTGAAACATTTTCTATTGCGGCATTTGGACAAGATGCTGTAGAACCGATATTTTCAAAACCTTCAGGTAAAGTTTCTACATAATCTGTGTGACTCATTAAAAATTTATTTGTTTTTTCAAAACCGCCAAATAGTAATGAAGAATTATTTATATTAACATCTAAAACTCCATATTCACGTTTGTTTGCTCTTTCAACTTTTCCACCTAATGTATATGTCATAAGTTGCATACCATAACATATACCAAGTACAGGAATCCCAAGTTCAAAAATTTCTTTATTACATTTTGGCGAATCTTCACCATAAACGCTTGCAGGTCCACCTGTAAAGATAATTCCCTTTGGATTTTTTTCTTTAATTTTATCTATTGATATATCAAATGGAACAACTTCTGAATAAACATTGCATTCTCTAACACGTCTTGCAATTAATTGATTGTATTGACCACCAAAATCTAAAATTAAAATTAATTCATTATTTTTCATTTTTTTACCTCCGTAGTAGTTTCCCAATATCTTTCATAGTTATAAATATATATACTATGAATTATATGGTGAATTTATACTAACATAAATTTTAATAAAAGGAAAGTGTTTACAAAAAATTAATGATATAGTATAATTTTGTAAAAATATGTAGAATAGGAGAGAGTTATAAATGAGTACTATATTAAAAGATATATCAAGAACATTTAATGAATTTTTATTATTACCAGATTTAACAGATGAAAGATGTATACCATCAAATGTATCATTAAAAACACCACTTGTAAAATATAAAAAAGGAGAAGAAGCAAAATATTATGCAAATGTGCCAATGGTATCTGCAATAATGCAATCAGTATCAGGGGAAGAAATGGGAATTGCACTTGCACGTGAAGGTGGAGTGGCATTTATTTATGGAGCACAATCAATAGAATCACAAGCAAAAATGGTTAGATATGTAAAAAAACATAAAGCTGGATTTGTAATAAGTGACTCAAATGTAAAAATTGGAACACCATTAAAAGATGTTATAGAATTAATTAAACAAACAGGACATTCAACAGTTATGGTTACTGATGATGGAACAGCACATGGAAAATTTTTAGGATTAGTTACAGATAAAGATTATAGAATATCTAGAGCAAACTTAGATGATCCAATAGATAAATATATGACACCAAAAGAAAAAGTAATATACACAAAAAAAAGGTGTAAATTTGGGAGAAGCAAATGATATAATATGGGAAAATAAAATAGCTTGTTTACCAATATTAGATGATGAAGAAAAATTAAAATATTTAGTATTTAGAAAAGATTATGAGGATAGAAAGAATAATCCAGAATCTTTACTAGATGAAGATAAAAGGTATATTGTTGGAGCAGGAATAAATACAAGAGATTATGAAGAAAGAATACCAGCTTTAGTTGATGCAGGAGTCGATTTAATATGTATGGATTCATCAGATGGATATTCTGTATGGCAAAAAAATACAATAGATTTTGTACGTGAAAAATATGGAGATAGTGTAAAAATAGGTGCAGGAAATGTTGTTGATAAAGAAGGATTTAGATATTTAGCAGAAGCAGGGGCAGATTTTATAAAAGTTGGAGTAGGTGGAGGCTCTATTTGTATAACCCGTGAAACAAAAGGAATTGGTAGAGGACAAGCCTCAGCATTAATTGATGTTGTTGCTGCACGTGATGAGTATTTTAAAGAAACTGGAATATATATACCTGTATGTTCTGATGGAGGTATAGTTCATGATCATCATATTACAATTGCATTAGCTTTAGGAGCAGATTTTGTTATGATGGGAAGATATTTTGCAAGATTTGACGAAAGCCCTACAAGAATTATTAAAAAGGGAAATGGCTATGTAAAAGAATATTGGGGAGAAGGTTCAAACCGTGCAAGAAATTGGCAAAGATATGATATGGGAGGAGATAAAAAACTTTCTTTTGAAGAAGGTGTTGACTCATACATTCCTTATGCTGGAAGACTAAAAGATAATTTAGCAATTACAGTTGCTAAAATTAAGTCTACAATGTGTAATTGTGGAAGTATTACAATTCCTGAATTACATGAAAAAGCTAGATTAACACTTGTTTCTGATGTAAGTATTTCAGAAGGAAGTGCACATGATGTAATTTTAAAAGAAGTAGATAATCAATATAAATAGGAGGAAAGATTATGATAGATTTACATATGCATACTAAATATTCTGATGGCACAAATACTGTTAAAGAGATTTTAGAAAAAGCGCAAAAGCATAATTTATCATATATTTCAATAACAGATCATAATACATGTTTAGCCTATCCAGAATTAGAGGACAAAAATTTAAGAAATATATTTAGTGGTAAAATAATAAGGGGAATAGAAATGAATACCAAGATTTTAGGTATTCCAATTGAAATACTAGGCTATGGTGTTGACACCAATTATATGAACGAAAATTTACACAGATTATATATTTCTAATAAAGAAAGAAACATAATTGAGGTTAAAAGAATATATGAAATTGCAAAGAAAAATAATATTGATGTAGGAAAGAATTTTGTAGATAATTATAATCCTGACATATATGCATCAAAATATTTACACCAAATAATTACTAAAAATGAAGAAAATAAAAATTTAATAGATGAAGAAAGTTGGAAAAATAGTAATGTGTTTTATAGAAAATTTATGTCTAATCCTACTACATTATTTTTTGTAAATACAGATGATATTTTACCTACATTTGATGATGCTTGCAAATTGGTTAAAGAAGCAGGAGGCCTTGTATTTGTTCCACATATATATGAATATAGAGATAATTCTGAAAAAATTTTAAATGATATATTACAAAATCATAAAATAGATGGTATTGAATGTATTTATACAACATTTACTGAGGAACAAAAAAAATAATGTTATAAAAATATGTAAACAAAGAAATCTTTTTATGTCAGGTGGAAGTGATTACCATGGTGATTTCAAACCAGATGTTGAAATGGCAGTTGGTTATGGAAATTTAAAAATAGAAGAAAATATTATAAATAATTGGAAAGAAAATGTAAGAATGATTTAAATTGACATAATAATTATAAAATGGTATAATAGAGGTATATTAAAAGTATATCTCTTATTTTTATATTAAAATGAGAGAAAAATTATTAGACTTCAAAGGGAGGACATAATTATGAAAAAAGGTTTATGGATTTGTGTAACAGGCTTGGACGGAACAGGAAAAACAACGCTCAAGCGGAATTTGGTGGGACACTTTAAGATGCAGAATCTGCAGGTGAAAGATTTTAAGTTCCCATATGACAAGCATTTGCTTGATCTTCTTAACAATACAGTAGGAGACGGCATGCCATGGCAGGACAATTATTCTGACCAGATGTTGTTTGCTCTGGATAACAGGATTCTTGGAACTGTCCACATTCGCGATTGGCGCAAGGCTTCTGACGTGTTGGTTTCTCAGAGAGGATATATTGATTCCTTCGTACATGGAGAATGCAGAGGTTTCTCTTATGAAGAATCTGACAAATTGATGAGAACCTATGAACTTGAACGCTGTGATGTTATGATTCATCTTAACGCTGATCCTCAGGTTGCTTTTGAGAGGATTAAAGATGATCCAGATGCAGATAAATTCGAGACAATCGAATATGTCAAAAAACAGGCAGAAGCGACAAGAAGAGCTTATGAAGAACTGCAAAAAGCAAATCCTGCATTGTCAGCATTTAAGGGAATTCCAAATGTCTATATAGACACAACGAATCTTACCACAGATGAGACATTTCAGATTGCTTTGGGAGAGCTCAAAAAGCTTGCCATAATCTAAAGAGACCTAAAAGAGCGGTATTACCGCTCTTTTTTATAATACACTACTTGTTGGAATATAATTTTCATCAGGAGGATAAACAACTTCTTCATTAGGTTTATCACATTGTTTTATATCAATAACCTTAATTATAGGCATATCTCCATGATAATTACCTTTATAAATTTCACCAGTTAAATTAACCCAAGTTCCATCTTCAAAATTTTTTGCATTCTCACATTCACAAAGGAAACCAACAACAACATAATTAAAATCAGAAGAAATAATCATATTTCTTGCTAAAACAAATTGATTATCAGATAAATCATAAATTCTATAAATATATCCCGTAAAGCAAATTTTTTTCCCAACATATGTATCAATATTATCATGAACGGTTTTTAAAACATTAGTATAATTTTTAGTAGAAATTTCATAAATATCTTTGTTTGGAATACAAGAACTTGTAGATGAGCTTGCACCACTAAAAATTTTATAAGTAACAAATACTAAAATAAAAATTAATAAAATAGTAACAATTGTAAAAATATTTTAAATATTTTATTTCCATTAACTTTAACATTAAAAATAAACATACATATTGCTCTCCTTTAAAACATAGATAATTTATTTAAATGTATGTAATAATTTATAAAATATGATAAGATATATTGCCTATAAAATTTTTTTATGCTAGAATAACCTTAAATATAGTAAAGGGGACGAAAGATGAAAACAAAAATTAAATTATTAATTGTTATTATATTTATGACACTTGCAATAGTTCTATTTTCAAAAAATGTAGAAGCTAAAAGTTACAATATTGAAAACATGGATATGCAAGTAACAATAAATGATGATGGTTCTGCACAAATAAAACATTCATTAAAATATAATTTTAATGGAAATTATAATGGGATTTACATTGATATACCATATAATTTGGAAGATTCAGAATATGAAAGTGTTGCTGGGCAAAACAAGATTAATGATGAACTATATAATGGTGATGAGGTTATAGTAGAAAAAGTAGTTGAAAGTACAAATGGAAAAGATATACAACATCAGTTAGTAAAAAGTGCTGTAAATGGAGACAAAGCAAAATATACAGTAGCAAATACAAATGGAATGTATAGAATAAAAGTTTATTCACCAAGTAATAACGAAAAAAAGACATTTGATTTATATTATACAATTAAAAATTTATGTGTAAAACATAATGATGTTGGAGAACTTTATTACAATTTTATTGGAGGCAAGTGGGAGTGTGACATAAACAAGTTAAATATAGATATATATTTACCAAACAATCAAGATGAATTAAAAATATGGGGACATGGTCCGTTAAATCGGAGAATGTAAAATAATTTCAAATACACATGCTAATTTTAAAGTAAATGACCTTAAGAAAAAACAGTATGTGGCTGCAAGACTTATGTTTAATAATAACAATATTATTAATTCTACAAAAAACTCTAATATAAATGCCAAAAATATTATTTTAGATGATGAAAAGGAAATTTCGGAAAATAGAGAATTAAAAAAATCATATACTTTTAAAATAATTATAATTGCAATTTGTTTATTAGTTTATTGGATTATTTTAATGTTAATATATGAAAAAGATAAGAAATATATATTAGATTATGTTGATGATGAAGAATTATTTAAAAAATATAACCCTATGATTGCAGGATGCATACAAGGAAGTAGGCAAATTTTAGCAAGAGACATAATTGCTGTAATTTTAAATTTAATTAATAAAAAGGTAATTACTATGGATATGATTCCATCCACAAGTAAAAAAGAACCTTATAGATATGTTATAACAAAAATGAAGAAAATTATAATAAATTGGACAATATAGAACAATATGTTTATGATTGGGTATTTGACGGAGATGACAAAGTAGATTTAAAATATAGATTAGAAAAAATGCCAAAAGAAAAAGACGCAAATAAAAAATTTAAAGAACTAAACAAAACAGTAGAAGAAGAATTAGCAAAAAAGGTGCAAATGAAGCAAAAGTTCCACTAGTAATTAGAGGTTTTAATATTTTCTTATTTGTTCTATCTTTAGTATTAGTATATAAACATATATCTTTTAATGGAATTAATCTTTTTTAGATGCAGATGGAATAGTATTTACAATTACAACATTTTTAATAATAATATTACCATTTATTCCTTTAGTTATGGGATTAATTCAAGTATTTTTAAATATACTAATCATGATAAGACATAAAGTAAATAAAACAGTACAAAAAGTAACATGACAAAAGGTTGCAACAACAACAATTTCTACAATTGTGTTTTTGGGAATTATTATTATAATAACTGCAATATTTATACCTGCAAAATTTTTAATTGCAGACGAAATATTAATTTGTATTGCGACAATACTTGTGCTTACAGACAATTTAATGTTGAAAAATGATGCTATAATGATAGAAGATTATGGTAAATTAAATACATTAAAAAAGAAAATAGAAGATTATACATTACTTAAAGATAAAAATATTGAGTATGTACAATTATGGGAAAAATATTTATGTTATGCAGTAAGCTTTGGAATTTCAAATAAAATAATAAATTGTATAGATGGTTTAAATATTGATGATGACTTAGAAAAATTAGTGTCAAGTGAATTTATGAGTTCATATTTGGATACAAATTATTATTATTTTTATAATAATGCAAGCTTAGATAAAATTTTTATGAAAAGATATGGAGAAATAACAAGAGATAGTATAGGAAAATGGACTAGTAGTTCTGGTGGAGGTAGCTCTGGAGGAGGCGGAGGCTTTTCTGGAGGCGGTTCATCATCATCCGGAGGAGGCGGAAGCGGCGGAGGCCGGAGGAGCATTTTAAAATATTTAATCTAAAAGCCTTGCTAAAAATAAATTTTAGTGATATATTTACAAAGTAAAATTATAAACTTAGGAGGAAAAGTACGAAATGGGAAAAATATTCAAAACATACAGTCAAAAAGAAGTAAAAAGAGTAATGCCAATAGTAAAGAAAATCAATGAATTGGAAGAAGAAATATCTAAACTTACAGACAGTGAGTTAAGAGCAAAAACAGATTATTTTAAAAAACAATTAGCAGAAGGAAAAACATTAGATGATATTTTGCCAGAAAGTTTTGCAGTAGTTAGAGAAGCATCAAAAAGAGCTTTAGGAATGAGACACTTTGATGTTCAATTAATAGGTGGAATTATTTTACACCAAGGAAGAATTGCAGAAATGAAAACTGGTGAAGGAAAAACATTAGTTGCAACATTGCCAGTATATTTAAATGCCTTAGAAGGAAAAGGTGTGCATGTAATTACAGTAAATGACTATCTAGCAAAAAGAGATAGTGAATGGATGGGAAAACTATATAAATTTTTAGGCTTATCAGTAGGACTAGTTGTTGCAGGAATGGAACCATACCAAAAACAAAAAGCATATGCAGCAGATATAACATATGGAACAAACAATGAGTTTGGATTTGACTATTTAAGAGATAACATGGTTATATACAAAAATCAATTAGTTCAAAGAGGATTACATTATGCAATTGTCGATGAAATTGATAGTATTTTAATAGATGAAGCAAGAACACCACTTATAATTTCTGGTAGAGCAAATCAGTCATCAGATCTTTATAAAAAAGCAAATGATTTTGTAAAAAAATTAGAAGCAAAAGTTATAGTAGAAGAAGATGTTAAAGATTATGATCAAGCAGAAGATAATGAAAAATATGATTATATAGTAGATTTAAAGGCAAAATCAGCATCACTTACACAAAAAGGTATAAAAAAGGCTGAGCAATTCTTTGGTTTAGAAAACTTTAATGATTTAGAAAATTCAACACTTGTACACCATGTTAATCAAGCATTACGTGCCCATGGAGTAATGAAAAAAGACATAGATTATATCGTAAAAGATGGAGAAGTATTAATAGTTGATGAATTTACAGGACGTATTATGTATGGAAGAAGATACAATAATGGATTACATCAAGCAATTGAAGCAAAAGAAAGAGTTAAGATTGCTGATGAGTCAAAAACATTAGCGACAATTACATTCCAAAATTATTTCAGAATGTATGATAAATTATCAGGTATGACAGGTACTGCAATGACAGAAGCACAGGAATTTGAAGAAATATATAATTTAGATGTTGTTGAAATACCAACCAATAAACCTATGATAAGAAAAGATGAAAATGATGTTATATACAAAAACGAAAATGCTAAATTTAAAGCAGTAGTAGAAAGTATAAAACAAAGTCATGAAAAAGGACAACCAGTCTTAATAGGTACTGTATCAATTGAAAAATCTGAAAAATTAAGTAAATTATTACAAAAAGAAGGAATTAAACACGAAGTATTAAATGCAAAATATCATGAACAAGAAGCTGCAATAGTTGCACAAGCTGGTAAATATGGTGCAGTTACAATAGCTACTAACATGGCTGGTCGTGGTACTGATATTATGCTTGGAGGAAATAGTGAATTCTTGGCTAAAGAAGAAATGAGAAGAAATAAAGTACCAGAGCCAATGATTGAAGAAGCAGATACTTATTATGAAACAGATGATCAAGATATATTAAGAGCAAGAGAACAGTTTAACAAGTTAGTATCAAAATATGATGAACAAATAAAAGAAGAAAAAGAAAAAGTAATTGCAGCAGGTGGATTAAAAATAATAGGAACAGAAAGACATGAATCTAGAAGAATTGATAACCAATTGCGTGGACGTTCAGGACGTCAAGGAGATGTTGGTGAATCTAAATTTTACATTGGACTAGATGATGACTTAATGAAAATATTTGCTGGAGATACAATTACAAAAGTATACAATACTTTAGGTGCAGATGAAAATATGCCAATAGAATCAAGAATATTAACAAGAGCAGTAGAATCAGCACAAAAGAAAGTTGAAGGAAGAAACTTCAGTATACGTAAAAATGTATTAAAATATGATGATGTTATGAATGTACAAAGAGAAATTATTTACAGAGAAAGAAGACAAGTGCTAGATGGTGAAAATGTAAGTGATAGTATTAAAAATATGATAACATCAGTTGCAGATGAAACTGTAAACATGTATATAGATAATGATAAAAACTCTGTAAATGTTGAAAGCCTTGATACAGAAATAAAAAATACATTTGCTATAGAAATGTTAGATTATATTAAAGAAAATGAAGAAGAACCAGAAAAAATATCTGAACAATTACAAAAATTAGCTTTAGACAAATACCAAGAAAAAGAAGAAGAAATAGGTAGCGAAGATTTAAGAGAATTAGAAAGAGTTGTATTATTAAAAGTTGTTGACGAAAAATGGATGGATCACATAGATAATATGGACGAATTAAAAAATGGTATAGGACTTAGAGCTTATGGTCAACAAGACCCTGTTGTTAAGTATAGAACTGAAGGTGGGGATATGTTTGATGAGATGAATGCGGATATTAAATCTGATGTAACAAAAATTATGATGAACATTAGAAAACAAGGTGAGTTAAAAAGACATGAAACAGTTAGAATTACTAAACAAGCTCAAGAGGCTCTAAATAGTGTGGATAATGGACAAACTATGGCAAATTCTGGAGTTGATAGAACTGTAAGAAATGAAGAACCAAAAATTGGTAGAAATGATCCATGTCCATGCCGGAAGTGGTAAGAAATATAAAAACTGCTGTGGTAAAAACCAGTAATATCAAGGGCTATAATCCACAAACTAATATATTAAATATAGTAAAAATAGAATTTTGACATCCATTTGACATTGAAAAATAAAATTTTGGATGTCAAAGATGATTATAGTTAAAGAGTTAAACATTTTGTATATGGTTAGCTCTTTTTATTATATTAATATTATGAAAAATTTTTTTGGAAATTGATGCCATAAATAAATATTGCATTGTATTTATTATATTGTTATAATAAAAAAGCAAACTTAATAAATAAAATATATATTACTAAGGAGGAGTAAATATGAATTTAGAAACAAAGAAAATTGAAAATTTAGAAGGGTTTAAAAATATGAGAATTGTAGATAATTTCTATCAAACATCAAGTTTTTTTCCAATGCCAACAATAGAAATATCAACAATTGATGAAAACGGCTTTACAAATATTGGTTCATACTCATTATGCTTTCCATATTATATAGCTGGTAAAGAATATTATGCTATGATACTAGAATGTAGAAACAGTTCAAATACATGCAAAAATTTATTAAAAACAGGAAAGTGTGCTTTAAACTTTTTACAAGATGATAGAAAATATTTTAAAGAAGCAGTAAGACTAGGATTTCCAGGAGAAACTCCTGAAGAAAAAATGAAAGATTGTTTATATACTTTAGTAGATGGAAAAAGAGCAAGAGAAAATCCAAACGAAAAATATCCTAAAGTTGTAAAAGAAGCATACCAAGTATTTGAATGTACTTGGGTAAAGGAATTAGATGGGGCCGAAAATGATAAAGTTCAAGAAGAATACAAAGGACCATACCATAATTTTAATGGAATTACATCTGAATTTGGAGCACATTTTATTTTAAAAATTGATAATATTTTAATGAAGGAAAAATATTATAATACTATAATAAATGGAGTTAGCGCAGTAGGTTACCCAAGAGTTCCAGTTGATTATGGGTATAGAGACTCCAAAAATTTCTGGTATACAAAATTTAGAAGACCTATAGCAATGCCAATTCCTAAAAATAAAGGTGTTGATATTGATTCTGTAAAATATGCAGCTGGAAGAATTGATCCAGATGTTAAATTTACAGAAGAAGCATGCAAAACATTGCTAAAAGTACCAAGACCATTTTTGAATACTGTGTTAAAAGGATGTGTTAAATGGGCAAAAGAAAATAATGTAACTCTTATAACCCCAAAAGAAATGCAAATTATAAATGATAAAAGGTCAAAGGAGAAAAATAAATAAAATTGTGTGTATTAATAAATTGACAAACAATTATTAATATGATAAAATATGTTAGAAAATAAATTTTAGGGGGATTTAAAATGAAAAACAAAAATCTAATTATAGGCATAATTGTAGCTGTTGTTGTAGCTATAGTGGTTGCTGCAGCAATAATATTTACAAACAATAATAATAAGCAAACATCTTCAACAAATGGAGAAAGTAAAGCAAGTGAGTCTAACGTAGCACAAGGAAAAGAAATTGACAATAATGAAAATTATTTTGTAATTATTAATGGAGAAAAATTTAAAGCAGGAGATAAATTTTCTAAATTATCAAAAGTCAATTTAAAACAAGACTCAAGAGTAACAAGTAAAGAAGTTGGAAAAAATACATATATGATAGGTGCAGGTTCTATATATAATGAAAATAAAAAAGTTGTATGTAATATGACACCTTATAATTCAACTGATTCTAAAGTGACTGTTGCTGATTCAGAAATAGGTGGAATAAAAATAGGTGAATATGAATATGGAAAAATACCAGACTATGTATTATCTTTAAATGTTGAATTTTGTAAAGGATTAAAATTTGGTTCATCACTTGAAGATATCAAAAAATATTTGGAGAACCAGATAGTGAGTATAATGCAGAAAAATTAGGGTATACAGAATATACATATAAATCTGAAGAAATATATAGAAATTACAAATTTACAATAGACAAAGATGGAAAATTATCACAAGTAAATTGGCAAAATTTAGTTGCTAACCAATAATTGAAGTTTAAAAAATGGGGGAAAATATGAGACTATTTTTAAGTGGTTTTATGTAATATCCCTCTTTTTTGTTGTAAAAATCAAAAAATTGTAAATATAAAAATATATTTTAATATAATAAAATATAAAACTAAATAAAAAACCAAGTAGACTTTTTAAAATTTACATGATATAATACTAGACAAAAGTTAAAGAAATAGGTGATAAATATGAAAATATTCAATTCAATGACAAAAAAGAAAGAAGAATTTGTTCCTATAAATGGAAATAATGTAACAATGTACGCGTGTGGTGTAACAGTATACGATTTGAGCCATATAGGTCATGCAAGGCAAGCAATTGTATACTCAATGATGGCAGACTACTTAAGATATAAAGGCTATAATGTAAAATATGTACGTAACTATACAGATGTTGATGATAAAATAATTAAAAGAGCAAATGAGTATGGAAAAAATGCTTTAGAATTTTCAAAAGAGCAAATAGAAGAAACTGAAAAAGATATGGCAGGACTACATATAACAGAGGCAGATGTAAAAACTAAGGCATCTGAATATATTGATAAAATAATTGAATTTGTAGAAAGATTAATTGAAAAAGGCTATGCCTATAAAACCGAAAAAGGTGATGTATATTATAGTGTTAGAAAATTTAAAGAATATGGAAAACTTTCACATAGAAATGTAGACGATATGTTAAATGGAGTTAGAATAGAGTTAGAAGAAGGCAAAAAAGATCCAATAGATTTTGCATTGTGGAAATCAGCAAAACCGGGAGAAATATATTGGGAGTCACCATGGGGAAAAGGAAGACCTGGTTGGCATATAGAATGTTCTGTTATGGCTTTAGATACATTAGGGCAAACTATTGATATTCATGGTGGAGGAAGAGATTTATTATTTCCACATCATGAAAATGAGATAGCACAAAGTGAAGCATTAACAGGGAAAAAATTTGCAAACATATGGAGCCATTGTGGTTTAATTAAAATAAATGGTGAAAAAATGAGCAAATCTTTGGGAAATTCATTAACAATTAGAGAAGCATTAAAAAATATGATTATGAAACAATAAAATATGTAATGTTTTCAAAACATTATGGTTCAGATGTAGATCTTTCAGATAATGATTATAGTTTAGCTGAAAATCATTTAAATTATTTTTATACTTCAATTAAAGAAATGAATAAATACATAAAAGATAATCTAGTTAAAGAATATGATGTTAAAGATGATATTGCAGATAGCATAATACCAAAATTTGTTGAAAATATGGATGAAGATTTTAACACGACCGCTTCAATAGCAAATTTATATAATATTTTTAAATATGCTAATAATATTATGAAAACATCAAAAGACAAAACAAAAGAAGACATAGCAAACATACTTAGAAAGATATTAAAAAATGTACATGAGGTATATTCAGTTCTTGGATTATTTGATCAAAATCCAGATGAATATATAACAAAATTAAAAAACAAATATTTAAAAGAACTAAATATTGATGAAGAAAATATAAAACAAGAAATAGAAAAAAAAAGAGCCAAAGCAAAACAAAATAAGGATTTTGAAAAAAGCAGATAAAATAAGAAATGATTTAGAAGCAAAAGGAATTATACTTAAAGATTCAAAAGAAGGAACATTATGGGATTTTAAATCATTATATAATGGCTAAACGAAGCATAAAATGTACTAATAGAAATAGAAAGAAGAGTGAATAAAATATGTTCTTTGCAAAACCTGGTGAATATGAACCATGTGGTATATTTACTCCAAATCATTTTAAATTAATAATTATAACCTCATTATTTATTGCAATTGCACTAAAATTTACAATTCATAAAAATAAAGAACAAGTACATAAAATAATAAAAAATATGACTATAATTATATGGCTTTTGGAAGTTGTTAGAATAGTTTTTAGTTTAAAATATAATAGTTTAAAAAATGTAAATGAATATTTACCATTATATTACTGTAGTTTGTTGTTGTATGCAGGTTTTTTAAGTTCATTTACTAAGGGAAAACTAAAAAGAGTTGGAGATGTTTTTTTAGCAACAGGGGGAATAATTGGTGGAATAGTTTTCATGTTATTGCCAACTACTTCGCTTCCTACATATCCAGCTATGCATTTTATAAGCATACATAGTTATTTCTTCCATGGAACAATGGTGTATTTAGGGTTATTAATAAATATAACACATTATATAGAACTTCAAAAAAGAGATATTATATATTTTTCCTGTCTTGTAGGTATAATATGTGTTGTATCATATATAGTAAATATAATATTTGATAGTAACTTAATGTTTATATCAAAAGATTTTCCTGGAACTCCAATACATATAATTTATAAATTTACTGGACCATTATTTACTTTTGTAATGTCAGTTGGCCAAATGACTTTGCCATTTTATATTGTATATGGAATTACAAAATTAATTAATAAATTCAAATTAAAACAAAAAAATGCTAATGAAGAAAAAGTATTGATAAATAATGAAGAATCAAATGAAAAATTATATGAGTATAATTTAACAAATAAAAAATAAATAAATTTGTTTATCATCTAATTTAATATCTAAAAAAATATATGAAAAATATTTATATACCAAAAAGAGCTTTTTGTAAAAAAAGCTCTTTTTTAGATGGATTTTATTATATAATGGTCAAGCTAGGGGAAGATGATAGATATGGAAGAATTTGAAACGCAAAACTTAAAAATTAGAAAATTTAAATTAGAGGATGCAGAAGATGTATATAAAAATCTGGGAACTGAAAAAGAACTTTTTGAGTGTCTGGGATATAATATGCATAAAACAGTTAGGCAAACTGAAATTATGATAAGTTCATTTATTTATGAAAATGAAAAAATGAATGAATTAATATGGGCAATTGAAGATAAGAAAAAACATGAAGTTGTAGGTTATATAAATGCATCAGAAAGGTCTGAAGCTAATAGGATTTGTAAATTTAAGTGTGGAATTGCACTTGATTTAGCAGAGTCAGGTTTGTTAGAAGAGGCTTTAAAAGTAGTTATTAATTATTTATTAAAAACAGGGAAATTTGATGTAATTATAAGTGAATTTTTTGATGGATGTAAAAAACTTGTAGAAGCCAAAAGTAGAATTTTAGAAAATGTTGGAATGGTGAAGGAAGCTATATTACATAAAAGAATAATAAACAGTAAGACAGGGCTTGCGGAAAACAAAATAATTTATTCAATAGTGCAATAAAATTAATACTCGACTATTTAATATTTATATGATATAATATGTAAAAATATTGGAAAGAAGGAATATAAATGTTAAAAGAAAAATTACTAAACGATTTAAAAGAATCTATGAAAGAAAAAGATTTAATAAGAAAAATACAGTACAACTAATTAGGTCATCAATATTACAAATTGAAAAAGATAAAGCAATAGAAGTAACTGATGAACAAATAATAGAAATAATTGCAAAAGAGGCTAAAAAAAGAAAAGATGCAGCACAAGACTTTGAAAAAAGTGGAAGAGAGGATTTAATTAATCAAAATAATAAAGAATTAGAAATACTTACAAGTTACTTACCAAAGCAATTAGATATAGAAGAAATAGAAAACATTGTAAAAGATATAATAAAAGAATCAGGTGCTACATCAATGAAAGATATGGGAATTGTAATGAAAACAGCAAAAGAAAAAATTGGTGCTTCAGCAGATGGAAAAACAATTAGTGATGTTGTAAAAAATTATTATCATAATATAACAATCAGTTTGAAATATAACTGATTTTATTTTTAAATAAATCGCGAACAACTGTTTACAAATATAAATTTTTATGATATATTATAAAAGAACTTAAGGAGGTGTGGACTGTGAAAAAAGTATATGCGGCAATTGATTTAAAAAGTTTTTATGCATCAGTAGAGTGTAAAGAAAGAGGGCTTAATCCTATTACCACCAATTTAGTTGTAGCAGATGAAAGTAGAACAGAAAAAACAATATGTTTAGCAGTAAGCCCAGCATTGAAATCATATGGAATACCAGGAAGAGCAAGGCTATTTGAAGTAATACAAAAAGTTAATCAAATAAATAATGAAAGAAGAAGAAAAGCTCCCAATTTTAAATTTACAGGAAAATCATTTAATTATATAGAATTAAAAAATAATCCTTCATTAGAATTAGATTATATAGCAGCACCACCTAGGATGTCATATTACATGAAATATAGTACTAATATTTATAAAATATATTTAAATTTTTTTTCGGCTGAAGATATATATGTGTATTCAATTGATGAAGTTTTTATTGATATTACACATTATTTAAATACATATAAAATGCAAGCAAAACAATTAATAACAAAAGTAATTCAAGAAGTTTACAATAAAACAGGAATAACTGCAACAGCGGGAATAGGTACAAATTTATATTTGTGTAAAATAGCAATGGATATTGTTGCAAAACATGTAAAACCAGATAAAAATGGAGTAAGAATAGCTTGCCTTGATGAAATTACATATAGAAAGTTGCTTTGGTCACATAGACCATTAACAGATTTTTGGAGAGTAGGCAAAGGCTATGAAACAAGGCTAGAAAAAAATGGAATTTTTACCATGGGAGATGTGGCAAGGAAGTCAATAGAAAATGAAGAAATATTATATAAACTATTTGGAATAAATGCAGAACTTTTAATAGATCATGCATGGGGGTATGAACCATGTACAATAGAAAGCATAAAAAATACAAACCATCAACTAATAGTATAAGTTCAGGGCAAGTATTACATTGTCCATATAATTATGAAAAAACAATGCTAATAATAAAAGAAATGGCAGAACTTTTGGCTTTAGATTTAGTAGAAAAGAAGTTAGTTACAAACCAAATAGTATTGACAATAGGGTATGATGTAGAAAATGTTACAAATCCATTAATAAATAAAGAAAATATTAAAGAAATTACAAATGACAGATATGGAAGAAAAATTCCAAAACCTGCACATGGCACTATAAATTTAGACTATAAAACATCATCTGGGAAAATAATTATGGAGGCTGCAATAAATTTATATAAAAAAATAATAGATAAAAATTTACTAATAAGAAGAATAAATATAACAGCTAACAAAGTAATTAATGAAAGCGAAGTTAGGAAAAGTGAATATGAACAAATAGATTTATTTAAAAATTATCAAGAAGAAAGTAAAAGAAAAAATAAAGAAAAAAAGGAAAAAAGATTACAAGAAACAATGATTAATATAAAAAATAAATATGGAAAAAATGCAATATTAAAAGGAATGAACCTAGAAGAGGGTGGAACAACCATAGAAAGAAATATTCAAATAGGGGGACATAAAGGATGAATAACAATTATAAAATGTATGAAGATATTATAAATTTACCACACCATGTTTCAAAAAAACATCCACAAATGACATTAGAGGCAAGATCAGCCCAGTTTGCACCATTTGCTGCTTTAACTCGGCTATGAAGATAGTGTAAAGAAGACAGCAAAAAATTTTGAAGAAACATTTGATGATAATTAATTAAAATTTCATATTGGACATTCATATTAAATAGTAATTTTAATTATACAGGAGTGGGAGTTGTTAAAAGTAACAAATATGGAAAAGTATATGTGCAGATGTTTATAGGAAAATAAAATGAACAATGTGTGAATTTTGTTGAATAGAAAATTATTTTGTGGTAAAATAGACAAAGATATAGAAAATTATTTTGTGGTAAAATAGACAAAGATTAGGAGTGATAAAAAAGTGGAAGATAGAATAGAAGATAAATTAATAGAACTTATAGATAGATTAGTAGATGAAAAAATATCAGTAAACCCTGAATTTTTAAGATTTACCTTTTATGAGGTAAGGGTAAAAAATTCAGTAACAAGTGAAGAAGAAAAAGCATTTTTAACATTAGCGCAAATTAAATTAAATAATATGGGATATGTTGTATATTTAGAAAATCAAGAATTTGTATATAATAATTCAAACATGAGAGTTCAACCAAATGAACTAATAATTGCCATAAAAGAAAAAAGCCAAAGTAATTAACTATGGCTTTTTTAATGCGGAAAATAAAAATATTACCTATACCTAACAGTACATTTTTTTAAATCATCTGGTTTCATATTGATAGGTATTGGTGCATTTTCGTACGGGTAGTATTCGCAGTATTTAACTGATTCTGCCTGAGACATATTAGCATTATTTTTGTAAAGGCGAACAATGGCAACATTAAAGCCGTTGTCGTGCTCTACCTTAAACAAATCATTTATACCTACACATGTCATGTAGATAAGCTCAAATGCAACAGCCTCTTTAAGCAAACAAGGCGGAAGTTGCTGGAGTACGCAGTTTATTGAATCCTGAAAACAAATATAAAATAAATAAGGAGTATTTACTTTATAATCTGCAATATGAGCAAGATTTTTGTAATCTACCTTATCTCCATATTCATAATCTAAACTACTTTTGCCATTATCATCACAAGGCTTCAAATAATATGAAGTCCCTACTTTGCTTGCAATTGGCTTGATCTTTGAATAATCAGCCATTGTCGTACGAACTTTTATTGACTTTTTCCGATTCATTTAAATTTAACCTCCTAAAAAATAAAAGGGTTGTAATACGTATGCGTTCTAGTAAAGAACGTACTTATTATTATAGCATGATTGAAGAATAAAGTCAATTAAGGACAAGGAAAAATTGATAGTCAAAAAGCTTTAATTATTGACAAAAAATAATCAAAATAATATACTTAGAAAAAAAGGAGGCAAATATGGAACAAATTAATTTTTATGCAGAAGATGGAACAAAATTAAATGGATTTTTACATAAATCAAAAGAAACTACTCAAGATGTAATTTTGTCAATTCATGGAATGAGCAGTAATTGCTTTAAAGAAAGAGATAATGTAATAGCTAATACAGCAAATAATTTAAACATAGATTATTTTTGCTTTAACAACAGAGGAAGTGAACTTGTAAAGTATATTACAAAAAATATAAACGGAAAGAAAACAAAAGTTATAGCAGGAACTTCATATGAAGAAGTATTAGACAGTTATTATGATATAGTAGGAGCAATTTTAGAACTTAGAAAATTAGGTATAAAAATATTTATTTACAAGGGCATAGCTTAGGATGTACTAAAATAATTTATACATATAATAAATTGAAAAAACAAAATAATACTGAAATATTAGAAATGATAAAAAGTATAATATTACTTTCTTTGGTTGATATAACAAGTGTTTTAAAGGTCTTTTTAGGAAAAAACTTTTCATATTATATTAATCTTGCAAATAAAATGGAGCAAGAAGGAAAATTACAAAATTTAATGCCACAAGAGGCTTTTATTCATCCAGTAAGTTGTAAAACATTTTTAAGATATGCAAGAGATAATAAAGATATAGATATAAAACAATATAATATTTTAAGTAAAATAGACAAGCCATTATTTATGCGTTGGGGAACAGATAATGAAATGATAATAGATAAGCCAGATGAATTAGTAAAAAAGGTTAAACAAATTATAGAAAATAAGCAAAGTGATGTTAATTATATAGAAGGTGCAAATCATAGTTATAATGAAAAAGAAGAAATACTTGCAACACAAATACTTGAATTTATACAAAAACAAAGGAGATAAAAACAATGGCAAATATATTTGATTATATGATATGGAGAGATATAGATATAAAAAATGTAGAAATTAATGAAATTGATGCTTTAATATTATCAAGACTATCATATTTTCCGTTAGATAATCTTAATTTAGAAAATGAAACTATAACATTAAAAGAAGCTTATAACAGATATTGTAATACGGAAAATAAAGGAAGAATATTACAAAAAGAAGATACAGAACTTTTCCCAGTTTTAGCAAATAGTATAAGATTTGGAAACATACTATTATCAAATTATGTAAATAAAATAGATAATATATTAGAAAAACAATTTTCTGCAATTACAATCGAATTACCTGATAATACAATTTTTGTTTCATATAGAGGAACAGATAATACAATTGTAGGATGGAAAGAAGACTTTAACATGAGCTTTAAAGATTTAGTTCCATCCCAAGTAGATGCAGTAAATTATTTAAATAATATTGCTACAAAATATAAACAAAATATAAGAGTTGCAGGACATTCTAAAGGTGGAAACCTTGCAGTATATGCTTCAGCTTTTTGCAACAAAGAAGTTAATGATAGAATAATTGCTGTATATAATAATGACGGACCAGGATTTCAAAAAACAGTTATAGATACAAATGAGTATAAAAATACAATAGGAAGGCTACATACATATATACCACAAACTTCTATAATAGGAAGATTACTTAATCATAAAGAAGCAACAACAATAATAAAAAAAAGTACGCAAACTGGAATTATGCAACATGATTTATATAGTTGGCAATTATTAGGAGCACATTTTATAGAAGATACATTAACAAATTCTAGTGAATTTATAGACCAAACAATTACCAATTGGTTAAATGAAGTAAGTCCAGAACAAAGAGAAAAATTTATAGATACATTATTTGAAATATTAAATGCTACAGAAGCAGAAACACTAGCACAATTAAGCAGTAAAAAAATTGAGACAGCAAAAATAATATTAAGTACATATAAAAATATAGATGAAGAAAGCAAAGAAATAATATCAAAAACATTATCAGTATTTTTTCATGTAGCAAAAAATAATATTAAATTAATATAGGGGGAAAAGATGAAAAATAAAAAGGGATTAATAATTGGATTAGTTATATTACTTATCATGGTAATTATAATTGTTACTGTAATTACTTTAAATTTGAATAAAGAAAATCCAGAGGATGTTTTAAATACATATATAGCATATATTAATGATAAAAATTATGATGGAATGTATGAGTTACTAAGTAGTAGTTCAAAATCTTCTATTTCTAAAGAAGACTTTATTACCAAAAATAAAAACATTTATGAAGGAATTGATAGCTTAGATATAAAAATAGACATAAAGGAAACAAAAAAAGAAAGTAAAAATATTAAAATATTATATAATGAGCAAATGTATACTTCAGCTGGAAAAGTAGATTTTTCTAATAGTGTTAATCTAGTTAAAGAAGATAAACAATATAAAATAGATTGGTCAACTACTTTAATATTTCCAGAGTTAAAAGAGGGCTACAAGGTAAGAGTAAAAACTTTAAAAGCAAATAGAGGAGCTATTATAGATAGAGATGGAAACAAGCTTGCATATGATGGAAAGGTTTCATCAGTTGGAATTGTTCCTGGTAAACTTGGAGACAATAAAGATGAAAGCATATCTAAAATTTCAGAATTAACAGGAGTAAGCATTGAGACAATTAATAAGTATTCATCAGCACGGTTATGTAAAAGATGACACATTTGTTCCTGTGAAAAAAGTAGCTAAAGATAATTCTGACTTGAAAGAAAAATTATTGCAAATTTCAGGGATTCAAATTAATGATGTAGATGGAAGAGTATATACTTTAGGACAAGAAGCGGCACATTTAATTGGGTATGTTCAAAGCATAAATGCAGAAGAATTACAAAAATATCAAGATAAAGGCTATACTTCTACAAGCATAATTGGAAAGTCAGGGCTAGAACTTGCATATGAAGATAGATTAAAATCAACTGATGGAATTCAAATATATATTGCAGACGAAAAAAAGGAAATCTTGTGACAGAAATTGCAAAACAAGAACAAAAAATGGTGAAGATGTAAAAATTACAATTAATAGTGATATTCAAAAAAATTTATACACACAGTTAAAAGATGACAAAGGACTATTTGTTGTAATGGAACCAAAAACAGGAGAATTACTAGCACTAGTAAGTACACCATCATATGATTCTAATGATTTTTCTTTAGGAATGACAAATGCAAAATGGGAAGAACTAAATAATGATGATTCTAAACCATTATATAATAGATTTTTACAAAGCTATTGTCCAGGATCTACATTTAAACCAATTACAGGAGCAATCGGACTTACAACAGGTGCATTTACTAAAGACGATACATTTAATTATAATGGTACAAGTTGGCAAAAAGATTCAAGTTGGGGCGATTATAAAGTAACAACTTTAACAGCATATAATGGACAAAAAAATTTATTAAATGGTTTAATACATTCTGATAATATTTATTTTGCACAAGCTGCACTTAAAATTGGAACTTCAAATTTTACATCTAACTTAGAAAAAATAGGATTTAATGAAAGCTTGGATTTTCCTATTACACTTGCAAAGTCTAAATATTCTAATTCTAATACAATAGAAAGTGAAGGGAAACTTGCAGATTCTGGTTTTGGACAAGGAAATATTTTGGTTAATCCTATACATATGGCTTCTATTTATTCTAGTTTTGCAAATGATGGAAATATGATTAAGCCATATATTGAGTATAAAGAAGATGCTAAAAGTGAAATTTTAAAGGAAAATGTTTTTACTAAAGATGCTGCAAATACAATAAAAGAAGATTTAATACAAGTAGTAGAAAATCCACAAGGAACAGCAAATGATATGAAAGTATCTGGAGTAACAATTGCAGGAAAAACGGGAACTGCAGAATTAAAGCAAAATAAAGATGACAAAGATAGTGGAACATTGGGATGGTTTAATTGTTTTACAACAAATAAAGATTCAAATTTACTTATTATTGGAATGGTAGAAAATACTCAAAATAATTCAAATGGTGGAAGTCATTATTTAATAAAGAAAATAAAAACACTATTTTAGTAAGAAAAAAATATAAATAAGTTGCATACTTAATAAAAATATAGTATAATAAAGTTCGCGATTCAAAAAAATCTTATATGAAGGGACTGAGAAAAATGAAAAAAGTGCGGGAAGCTATTAAAGTATGGTATGAAAGAAATGAAGCTAACATATCTGCAGTAGCTGGCATAATTGCACTGGTTGTATTGATGCTTATGGCAGAACCAGTAGCATGAAGGTTCCCAAAAAAGCAGTACATTAATATGTGCTGCTTTTTCTTTTGTGCATATTTAAAAATTTAATATAATTATAATTTACATGTTCTTAAATTGATTTATAATTTTTGTAAAATAAAAAAATAGAAAATATAGAAAAAATGCTTGTAAATAAAAAATATTTAGTATATACTTTGAAAGTAAAAATATACTATTAAATTATAAACAGCTAAGAACTTTGAAAATTAAATACCTTTGTAAATAAGAAATAAAAAAAGCTTGTTTATAAAATAATGGTGTATAAAATACACAAAATAAAGAAAAGATAAATAAACAGTTTATCAAAAATCAAAAGAAAAAATAAAAGGGGGAAAAACATAAGTTAAAAGAACAATTAAAAACAAACAAAGGCATTACATTAATAGCACTTGTAATTACAATAATTGTGCTTTTAATACTAGCAGGAGTAACAATTGCAACATTAACAGGTGATAATGGAATACTAACCAAAGCACAAAATGCAAAAGAAAAAAAAAATGCGCAAAAAACAGTAGAAGAACAAATAAACTTAGCAGTGCAAGCATCAAGAATAAATGAAGGACTTGTTATAGATAAAGACATATTAGAACAAGAGCTAACAAATAATGGAATAGAAATAACAAAATCAGAAAATGATGAATTACCATGGACAGTAAAAAAAGACGGCTATGTATATACAATAAGTGAAAATGGAGAAGTAAAAGAAAAAGAGGGACTAGTAATAACAGCAGGAGACATAGAAATACTAAAAGGAGCAACAGAAGAAAAAAAGGTAAGAGCCCAAATATTAAGTGGTGAAACAGGAACCATAAAATGGGAAAGTACAGGAAATATAACATTAAGTGAAGCAGGAGAAAATGAAGTAACAGTAAAAGTAAATAGTAATGCAAATGCAGGGGAAACAGCAACTGTAACAGCAAAAGTGGAAGGAAAGACATACCAAGACAGCATAAATGTAAAAATAGTAGCAAAGGTAACAGGTGTAACAGCAGAAAAAATAGAAGTATCAATTGGAGATAAAAGCAAAATAGGAAAAATAACAGCAGTGCCAGAAAATGCAGAAAGTGTGGAAGTAACAAGTTATGTATCACAAGATATAACAAAAGCAACAGTAGATGAAAAAACAGGAGAAGTAACAGGAGTACAAGAAGGAGAAACAACAGTAACAATAAATGCAAAAGGAAAATTAAGTGGAACAGTTGTAACAGGAACATGTAGTGTAAAAGTTACAAAATTAAACCATTCAGAAGTGGTTGTACCAACAATAACAGCAGCAGGAAATTTAGCAAATAATGATAATATAAAAGAAGTAAGAGAAGGAAATATTCCAATACCAGAAGGCTATAATTATATAAAAGGAGATAAAATAGGAGGAGCAGTAATAACAGATGCAGCAAGTGGAGAAGAAAAAGTTGGAAATGAATTTGTATGGGTGCCAGTAGATACGTTAAATAATATGGCAGTAGTAACAAGCGGAACAGATGCAAATGGAAATACAAATTATAGAGGGGTGTTATATGATTGGAATACAGATACTACAGGAAATACACAATATGAATGGAGTGCAGATTCAACAAGTTATTATATAGAGCCAGCAAATTTATCAAGTTCAACGGAGGGGGATGAAGCAAATTCAAGTAAAATAGAAGGATGGAGTTCAACATTATATCAAGAAGAATATAATAAGATGATTAAAAGTGTATCACAATATGGAGGGTTCTATGTTGGAAGATATGAAATGAGTTTAAATAGTGAAACTAAAAATGCAGAGTCAAAATATGGAGCAACATCTGCAAATGCAAGTGATACTGATACAAATCAATGGTATGGATTATATAATAGAGCAAAAACATATGCACCAGAAAATGCAAGTCAAAAAGTAGTATCAAGTATGATATGGGGAAGTCAGTATGATGCAATGTTAAAATGGATGAAAGGTAATAAGATAAATGTTACAAGTAGTAGTCCAACAGATTTGTCAATAGGAAATACATCAAGAAATACAACAAGAGTAACTGGTGGAGCAAATAATGGACAAACAGTAAGTAAAGATAAGTTAAGTAATATTTATGATTTATTAGGAAATATTAGAGAATGGACACAAGAGGCCATCAGTACCGCTTACCGAATTAGCAGGGGAGGCTATTACAGTGGTAGCTATGCACCAAGCAGTCGCACCGACAACTATCCTGCCTCTACCTTTTCCAGCTATGGCAGCAGGCTCACACTTTATATAAAGTAGGACTGAACTCTAAAGCCGTGAATTGAAAATTGTAAAAAAATTAGGTTGTCAAAAAAATCTATTTATGATATAAAAAAGAAGAATAATACAAAAGAGGAGAGTAAAATGGAAAAAAATAATAGAATAAAGCGCAAGCAAAATATGAAAATATATTCTTTATATAGAATGTTGTCATTAGATATAATTTTTTACTATGCAATAGAATTTTTATTTTTAACTCAGGTAAAAAATATAAGTGCGGCAGATGTAGTATTAAAATCCTCATTTTATGCATTATTTATGATTATTCTTCAAATACCTGCAACTATTGTGGTTGAAAGACTAGGTACAAGAAGATGCACAATTTTAGGAAATATATTTAATGTTATATATTTAAACCTAATTATTTTTTCTACAAATTTTGAAATGCTTGTATTTGCAGGATTTATTAGTGCAATATGTTTTTCTTTAAAAGACATATCAGATACGACTTTATTAACTCAATCTATTCCAGCTTGTTCTAAAAAGGGAGAAATATTTTCAAAACTTGAAGGGAGAGGCTCTAAAAATTATTACTATATAAATGCAGTAACATCAGTATTGGCTGGTTTTTTATATGTTATAAATCCATTCATTCCTGTTATATTTGCTTTATTAGTTACAATTTTAGCAACTATAATGTCATTTGGCTTTCAAGAAATAGAAAATGAAGAATTGAAAAATGAAGATAATAAATCAAGAAATACAAATATATCAATAATTTCTTATATAAAAGAACTTAAAGATGGATTTAAATTTGTAATTAAATCACGTAGACTAAGAAGCTTAATGTTATATTCTGGAATAATATGGGGAGCATTTTGCTTAATTAGTACATATAGAACTAGTTTGTTAAAAGATATAGGAACACAAGAACAGCTAATTGCAATAATTTCTGCAATTGTAGGTATTGCATCTGGAATTGGAGCAAATGGCCAACTATATTTTCATAAAAAATATCGTAATAAATCGTTTTCAATAATTTTAATAATAACATCAATAATGACACTAATAATGGGATTTGTTGGAATTACAAACATTTCTTTTGTTTATATGGTAGTTATAATAACACTTGCAAATATAATTATAAAATTATTGCAAGGAATTCACCGGAGTTTTGTGTTCTAGATATATGGGGAATTTTACAACTGAAAAGATACTGCCTAAAATTTTTGCGGTAAATGCAATTGGTAAAAATGTATTTAGAATGTCAATAGGTTTTTTAGGATCATATCTTCTTACAGTAACAAATACGGCAAATTCAACAATCATTTTTGGAATAATACTAACAATTGTATCAATAGCTTTAATTAGTTATATGAGTACAAGGCTTGGTTTAAAACCAAAAGAATATAGAAAAGAAGATATAGAATATAAAACTTAAAATTATGCTTGTACTTTTTATAATTTAACTATATAATATAAAAAGTTTAAGGAGGCAAATAATGAATTTTATAGAAAATGTAAAACAAAGGGCAAAAAAACAAATTAAAACTATAGTTTTGCCAGAAGCTGAAGATATACGAACATTAGAAGCTACTCAAACAGTTTTAAAAGAACAATTTGCAAAAATAGTTTTAATTGGAAACAAAGAAAAAATTTTAGAAAAAGCAAAAGAAAACCATATAGACATTGAAGGTGCTAAAATTATTGAACCAGAAAAGTCTGGAAAGTTTGATGAATATGTAAATACTTTATACGAGTTAAGACAAAAAAAAGGTATGACAATTGAAAAAGCAAAAGTTCTAGTAAAAGACCCAGTATATTTTGGAATGCTAATGTTAAAAGATCAAAATACTGAAGCAGATGGCCTTGTATCAGGTGCAGTTCATTCTACAGCAGATACTTTAAGACCTGCACTTCAAATATTAAAAACAGCGGAAGGAACAAAACTTGTATCAGCATTTTTTGTAATGGTAGTTCCAAATTGTGAGTATGGAGAAAATGGAACATTTGTATTTGGAGATTGTGGGTTAAATCAAAACCCTACAGACGAAGAATTATCAGAAATAGCTATATCATCTGCAAAAAGTTTTAAACAATTAGTACAAAAAGAACCTAAAGTTGCCATGCTTTCATATTCTACATATGGAAGTGCTAAATCAGAATTAACACAAAAAGTTATAAGTGCAACACAAATTGCAAAAGAAAAAGAACCTAATTTAATATTAGACGGAGAAATGCAATTAGATGCTGCAATAGTACCACAAATAGCGAAAATGAAAGCTTCATCAAGCCCTATACAAGGAATGGCAAATACATTAATATTTCCAAACTTAGATGCAGGAAATATAGGTTACAAATTAGTACAAAGACTTGGAAAAGCAGAGGCATATGGACCACTTTGCCAAGGAATTGCAAAGCCAGTAAATGATCTATCAAGAGGATGTAGTAGTAATGATATAGTTGGTGTTATTGCAATTACAGCTGTTCAAGCACAAGAATAATAAAGGGGAGTGCAAATATGAAAATTTTAGTATTAAATTCTGGAAGCTCATCTTTAAAATATCAAGTAATAGATATGGAAAACAATGAAACTATTGCAAAAGGGTATTTTGAAAGAATAGGGCAACCAAATTCTTTTTTATCGCACAAGGTACATGGCAGAAAACACAAATTTGAAATAGAAGCCAAAGACCACGAAGAAGCAATAGCTTTTGTACTAAATAGGTTAACAAATGACCACTATGGTGTAATAAAAAGTTTGGAAGAATTAGAGGCAATAGGACATAGAATTGTACATGGTGGAGAAAAATTTAGTGATGCTGTTTTAATTACAGATGAAGTAATTGAAGAAATAAAAAAATGTAGTGATTTAGCACCACTTCATAATCCAGCAGCAGTACTTGGAATAGAAGCATGCAAAAAAGTTGTTCCAAATATGAAAATGGTAGCTGTATTTGATACAGCATTTCATCAAACAATACCAAAAGAAAGGTATATTTATCCTGTACCATATAAATACTATGAAAAATATGGAGTGCGTAAATATGGATTTCATGGTACATCACATCAATATGTAGCAAATAGAGTTTGCCAAATGCTTGGTAAGGACATTAACAATTCAAAAATAATTAATTGTCATTTAGGCCAAGGAGCAAGTATTTGTGCAATACAAAATGGAAAGTCTGTAGAAACAAGTATGGGACTTACTCCATTAGGTGGAATTACTATGGGAACAAGAAGTGGAGATTTAGATCCATCTGTTTTAACATATTTAATGAAAAAAGAAAATTTATCGGCTGAAAAAATGGAAGAAATTTTAAATAAAAAATCAGGAGTTTATGGAGTTTCAAGAGTTTCAATGGATTTTAGAGATATAGAATATGAGGCTTTATCTGGAGGAACACATGCTAAACTTTCATTAGATATTTTTTCATATTTAATTGCACAATATATAATGAAATGTGCAGTTGCAATGAATGGAATAGATATAATAACATTTACAGCAGGTGTGGGGGAGAAAAGCCCATATTGCAGAGAGTTAATATGTAAACAATTAGAGTTTTTAGGTGCAAAATTAGATTTATCAAAAAATGAAATAAAAGGCGAAGAAGCAGTAATTTCTACTGATAATTCTAAAATTGTATTGTGTGTTGTACCTACAAATGAAGAATTAATGATTGCTAAAGAAACTGAAAAAATAATAAATAATTAGGAGGAAAAAATGAAAATATTAGTATTAAATTGTGGTAGTTCATCACTAAAATATCAATTAATTAATATGGAAACTAATGATGTGTTAGCTTCTGGAAAATATGAAAGAATAGGAGAAGAGGAAGCTTTTATTACACATAAAGTAAATGGACAAAAAATTGAAATAAAACATCCTGCATTAAATCATGAAAGCTATAGATTTTACATTAAAACAATTAATAAATCCAGATTACAAAGTAGTTGATTCATTAGATGAAATAAGTGCTATAGGACACAGAGTACATGGTGGTGAATATTTTTCTAGTCCTGTTATAATAACTGATGAGGTTATAAAAAAGGTAGATGAATGTGCTGAACTTGCTCCATTACACAATAAAGCAGCAGTTTTAGGAATGAAAGCATGCCAAAGTGTAATGCCTGGAAAACCAATGGTAGTTGTATTTGATACAGCCTTTCACCAAACAATACCAAAAGAAAGATATATTTACCCAATACCATATGAATATTATAAAAAATATGGAATACGTAAATATGGATTTCATGGTACATCACATATGTATGTATCAAACAGATTGGCTGAAATTGAAAATAAACCAATAGAAGACCTTAAAATTGTAACATGTCATTTAGGCCAAGGTTCTAGTATATGTGCTGTTAAAGGTGGAAAATCTGTAGATACAAGTATGGGATTAACACCTCTTGCTGGAATACCAATGGTTACAAGAAGTGGTGATTTAGATCCATCTGTTGTAACATATATAATGAAAAAGGAAAATATGACAGCAAGTGAAGTAGAAGATATGCTAAACAAACAATCTGGTGTTCAAGGAATATCAGGATTAGCACCTGATTTTAGAGTAATAGAGTCAGAATCATATACAGATAATGAAAGAGCTAAAATTGCTATGGAAAGCTTTAAATATGCTGTTGCAAGTTATATTGCAAAATATGCAGTTGCTATGAATGGAATAGATGCAATTGTATTTACAGGCGGTGTTGGAGAAAACCAAATAAATATTAGAAAAGGAATATGCAAACAACTTGAATTTATGGGAGTTATTGTTGATGAAGAAGCAAATAATGTAAGAGGAGAAGAAAGATTAATTACAAAACCAGAATCTAAGATAAGAGCATATATAATTCCAACTAATGAAGAATTAATGATTGCTAAAGAAACTGAAAAACTAGTAATTATATAAAATAAATAAATAGAACCCAAATTATTAAACTTTTTTGTCTAATAATTTGGGTTCACTTCAATTTTAGGCCTGTTTTTATTATAAATTTTAAATAAATATTTTAGTAAAACATTTCCAAAATTTACATAATTTCATATTATATATAAATACAAAAAAGAAGGGAGGGGAATTATAAATTTTGGAACTAAAAGGAAAAAAAATAGGATTTGTACTTACAGGATCATTTTGTACATTTAATAAAACAATAGAAAAAATTAAAGAATTGGTAAAATTAGAAGCAAAAATAATACCAATAATGTCTTTTAATAGTTATAATACAGATACTAAGTTTGGAAAAGCCAAAGATTTTATAGATGAAATAGAACAAATAACAAATAATAAAATAATACATGAAATAAAAGATGCAGAACCAATTGGACCTAAACAAATGACAGATATTATGGTAGTGGCTCCGGCTACACGGAAACACAATTGCAAAACTTGCCCATGACATAATAGATACACCAGCAACAATGGCTGTTAAATCACATTTAAGAAATAATTTGCCAGTTGTAATTGCACCATCAACCAATAATGGGCTTAGTCGGAAATGCAGAAAATATAGGAAAATTGTTAAATAGAAAGAATTATTATTTTGTTCCATATAGGCAAGATAATCCTATAACAAAACCAAGGTCACTTGTATTTGACCCAGAATATATAATAAAAACAATTAAATATGCTTTTGAAGGAGAACAAATACAACCTATATTGTTATGAATATAAAAAAATTACAATATTAATTTATCTAAATAGAAAAATTAATATTGTAATTATAAATTTATAAATTTGCCAAAGGATTGCTTTCAACAGCATTTCTAACTTGTTCATTATTAACATGTGTATAAATTTCTGTTGTTGAAATACTTTCATGCCCAAGTAATTCTTGTAGTGCTCTAATATCAACATTTCCATACTGATACATAAGTGTTGCGGCAGTATGACGTAATTTATGTGTAGAGTATTTTTTTGTATCTAAACCTGCAGCTTTAAGTTCTTTATCTACAACATACTGAACGGTCCTACGACTTATTCTTTCTCTTCGTTCACTTAAAAATAGGGCATTTTTTGAATCATATTTAATTGCTTCTTTAGGTCTAACATTTAAGTATTCTTGAATAGCATTCATACAAGCTTTATTTAAATATATAGTACGTTCTTTGTTTCCCTTACCAATAACATTTAATTTACATTCACTAAATATAATATCTGTAGTATTTATTCCAACAAGTTCAGATAGACGCATACCACAATTTAGAAATAAAGTAATTATTGCATAATCTCTTTTAGAATTACGATTATCTTCATTTGCTGTAACATTAAGTAAACGTTTACTATCATCTAAAGATAAATATTTTGGTAGTCTTTTGTCAAGTTTAGGATTTTCCAAATTTTGAGCAGGGTTTATTTGTATTAGATTTGCTTTTTGACTAAGGTATTTAAAAAATACTCTATACTAGAAGCTTTACGTGCTCTTGTTGCAGCTTTACTATGGAATGTATTTGTCATATATGCTAAAAAAGCATGTATGTCAGAAAGACTAATTTTTTTAATAGTATCAATTCCTATGTCATTAAATTTAATATTATCTAATTCAGTTTCATTTGTCATTTTAAAATGTATTTTAATAAATCTTAAAAACATAGCAATATCATAATTATATTCTTTTATTGTATTTGGCGATTTATTTAAAATCGTTGCAGTATAATCTAAAAATTGATTTACATATTCTGGATTATCTTCTCTTTGTATCATTTGTTATCCATCTCCATTTATTATAAAAGTTACAATTGCATGGCTGTCTAAATTATCATGAAAAAAGTAATTTTTATAACATAAATTAAATTCTTTATTATTATCTGTTTTATTTAATAGTACAATAATAATGCTATTATTAGTATTTTTAAATGAAATTACATTTATATCATCTGTATATGTGCTTGATGCAATTTTTTTTGCATCTTGTTTAATGTATTTGCAAAACTGCGATAAATAATAAAAGCTAGGGGTTTTAATATAATCATTATTTCCTTTATTTATAATTATAGGGGAATTACAATTATTGTTTTTATGATTTGGTCCTCCTTTATAATCTAAAACCAAATTCCAGTCTATGAAGGCATTTGCACCTGCATTAAAATCTCCTATAATTTCACTTGCATATAATTCAGCATTAAACAATTCATCTTTAGGTTTAAAATTAGAATACCCAGTACATCCTTCTGAATGGATTAAAAGCTTATTTGGAAACAAATTATGAAACAATCTTATATTTTCAAAATTGCTTCCTGTGTACCAGTGGAATGCTGCGCCTGCTGCATAATCAAGGGCACTATTATCAATAAATTCTGAAATAGCTCTATTTAAAAGACCTTCTTTGTTGTGATCCCATATTAAGAATTTGGTATTTAAACCATTTTTCTTAAATATCGGAAATAAGTAATTTTTTAATAAGTTTGCTTCTTCTTGTGAAGTATAAGTACATGATTCCCAAGATTGGCTTGCATTTGGTTCATTTTGAATAGTCATGTAGTCTATATTTATGTTTTCCTTTTTGTATTCTATAACATACCTTACAAGATATTTTGCCCATAAGGAATAGTATTTTTCTAATAATTTTCCACCATGATATAGATTATTATTATTTTTCATAAATGCTGGAGGAGACCATGGACTTGCTAAAAATTTCAAATCTGAAAACCTTTTTTTAGCCATTTTTATAGTTTGTATTATTAATTTATCATTTTCAATACTAAAGTCTGTTAAATCTTCTTTATATGAGTATGAGTAGCTTTTAGTAGAAAAGTCTGAACTTCCAATAGGGAGTCTACATATAGAGTAGTTTAAACCATCTTTAGAAAAGTATTCATCTATTATTTTGTCTGCTATATTTTTATCTATATTATTTAGTACATAAGCAGAACTTTGTGTGATTGCGGCTCCAAAACCTATAATTGATTGACTTTGTAAATGAGGGTATATATTTATTACTTGATTTTCTATTGGTTTAGAACATGGCATAAGATTTAGATTTGATGTGATATTTAAGTACAAATTTCTTTTAATGTTTGTTTCTATTTTTGTTAATTTCATAAAATCCTCCTTAAATTCTTTTTATATTATATACTAATAAAGAAAAAAATGGAACATGATAATTAAAAAAGTTTAATAGTAAGCAGTTTATTGAAAATTGTTGTATTTTATGGTATATAATTAGTATATTATTGTTTTATAGATGTGGAAAAAATGACTATATCAGAAGTAAGTAAAAAATATAATTTAACATCTGATACATTAAGATATTATGAAAGAATAGGGCTTTTAACTAATGTACCAAGAAATCAAAATGGGATAAGAAAGGATTTTACTGAAGAGATGTAAATAAATGATATGTGGGAGAAATTTTAGTAATGAGAAATTTAGAAAATATGCTAAAAAATAAAGCAATTGAATGTAACAAATTAGTTGAATATGGATTTAAAAAACAAGAAAATAAATACATATTTAAAAATAAAATATATAACAAACAATTTGAAATAGTTGTAATTATTTCAGATAAGCAAAAAACATCAAAATTAATTGATTTGGCAAATGATGAAGAATACATAATGGTTGATATACAAGATTGTGCTGGAAAGTTTGTTGGAGAAATTAGGCAAGAGTATGAAAAAACTATACAAGATATTATTAATAAGTGTACTATTGATGAAATTTATAAAAATCAACAATCAAAAGAAGTAATTAAATATATAAAAGAAAAATATGATGATGATTTAGAATTTTTGTGGAAAAAATATGATAATAATGCTATTTGGAGAAATAAGCAAAACAATAAATGGTATGGAGTACTTCTTGTAATATCTAGTAAAAAGTTAGGATTAGATTATGACAAAGAAATTGAAATTCTTGATTTAAGATATCAAAAAGACGAGATAGATAAAATTATAGATAACAAAAAAATATATCCAGGCTACCATATGAACAAAAAAAAGTTGGATTACAATAAATTTAGATAATACTGTAAATATAAATAAAATATATAAATTAATAGATAATAGCTATAATTTAATTGTTGGCAATAAATGTGGTTTAACTGGTGATAAATTATCACAAAAGGTTTATGACTATTTAATAACAATACCAAAGGGAAAAGTTGTAACATATAAACAAATAGGAGAGTTTTTAGGAAATAAGGGATTAGCACGTGCTATTGGAAACATACTCCATAAAAATCCAGACGGAGATAAATATCCTTGCTATAAAGTCTTAAACAGTAAGGGGGAACTTGCAGAAGCATTTGTCTTTGGAGGAAAAGATATTCAAAGAAAAAGACTTGAAAAAGATGGAATTAAAGTTGTTAATAATAAGGTAGATTTGAAAATTTATCAGTGGAAGCAAAATTAAAAAAATACATAATACAAATATTAAAAGATAATATAAAGTCACTTACTTGTCACTTTAAATATGTTATGCTGTAAATGTAAAAGAAAATGAAAGGAGAATTTTATGGAAATATTAAGAGTAGAAAATTTAAGTAAAATTTACGGCAAAGGACAGACACAGGTAAAAGCTATTGATAATGTGTCATTTAAAGTTGAAAAAGGAGAATTTGTAGCAATAGTGGGGGCATCACGGAAGTGGAAAATCAACCCTTTTACACTTAATTGGTGGGGTAGATAGACCAACATCTGGAAAAGTATTTATAGAGGGTAAAGATATATACAAATTTAATGATGATGGGTTAGCAATATTTAGAAGAAGGCAAATAGGATTGATTTATCAATTTTATAATTTAATACCAATACTGAATGTAGAAGAAAATATAACATTACCGTTAAGCCTTGATAACAGAGAGGTAAATAAAAATAAGCTAGATGAACTAATTAATACCTTAGGATTGCAAAATAGAAGAACACATCTTCCAAATGAATTATCAGGAGGACAACAACAACGAACATCTATAGGAAGAGCAATGATAACTAATCCTGCAATAATATTAGCTGATGAGCCAACAGGAAACTTAGATTCTAAATCCAGTGATGAGATTGTAGAACTACTAAGAAAATCTAACAGAGATTATAAACAAACAATTATTATGATTACACATAATATGGAAATTGCAAAGAGTGCAGATAGAATTATAAAAATTGAAGATGGCAAGATTGTAGGTGAAGTATAATGGATTTATTAAAAAAACTTACAATAAAAAATTTAAAATTAAATAAAAAAAGAACTATTGTAACAATAATTGGAATAATGTTATCAGTTGCACTTATAACAGCAGTTGCATCTATGTATAATAGTTGCATAACTTCACTTGTAAAATACGAAACCTATGAAAAGGGAGATTTTCATGTTGTATTTTATAATGTACCAATAGAAGAAACCAAAACATTAAAAAATAACAGAAAAATAAGTGAAGTATTTTTAACACAAGATGTTGGATATGCTAATCTAGAAAATTCTAAAAATGAATATAAACCTTATGCTTTTATAAAGGCCTTTACTAAAGCATCATTAGAAAACCTTTCTGTAAAATTAAGCGAGGGTAGATTACCAGAAAATGAAGATGAAATTGTAATTCCAACCCACTTAAAAACTAATGGTAGAATTGCATTAAATGTTGGAGATACTATTACACTTAATGTAGGAACTAGAGTTAGCAATGGAATAGAATTAAATCAAAATGATGAATTTAATAAAGATTCACAAGAAAAAATAATAAATACTACATCAAAAACTTATAAAATAGTTGGAATTATTGAAAGGCCTGCAAGCAATATAGAAAATTATTCAGCACCAGGTTATACTTTTATTACACTTTTAAATGATGAAAATATTTTAGGAAAAGCTGATGCATACTGTAAATATACCAAAGAGGGTTCAAAGGATTATATAAATGTAACTGCCAATATATTAAGCATAAATGAAGATGATTTTGGAAAATTTGAAAAAGGAAAATTTGATTCTGAGGAAGAATTTAATAAAATTGCAAATGAGGTTTCAAAATCAAAGTATAATTATAATATAAACTCATATCTAATTATATTAGAAACAGACCCATTAAATAATAATGCTGTTGGAGGACTTGGAACTGTTGTGATAATTACATGTGGGATTATTGTATTTACATCAGTATTTTGTATAAAAAATAGTTTTGACATATCTATTGCAGAAAAAACTAAACAATATGGAATGCTAAAAAGTGTAGGTGCAACAAAGAAACAAATAAGAAAAAATGTATTTTTTGAAGCAACAATATTGGGATTAATAGGAATACCACTAGGGTTACTTTTAGGAGTATTTGCTTCAAGTATATTAATATTAATTAGCAATTCTTTTATTGGAGATATGTTGGCAAAAGGATTAAAACTTGTATTATCCTTTTCTTGGATATCTTATGCGGTTGCAATAGGCTTAGGAATTATAACAATATATTTGTCTGCATTAAGAAGTGCAAGAAAAGCTTCAAAAATTTCTCCTATAGAATCAATTAGAAATAGTAATGAAATAAAAATTAAATCAAAAAAAATAAAAAGCCCTAAGATTATAAAAAAGCTTTTTGGAATTGGAGGAGAAATTTCTTATAAAAATTTAAAAAGAAACAAGAAAAAATATAGAACTACGGTAATTTCAATAACTGTTTCAGTATTTGTATTTATAGCTTTATCATATTTTATGAGTTTAGCATTTGATCAAATTAAAGAAGAACTAAAACTAAAAGACTATAATTTATGGTTGCTAATAGATGATAATAATGATGAGCAATTGGAACAAAAGGTGATAGAAACAACTAGGCTAGAAAATATAAAAAATTATACAATTTCAAAATATGACAACTGCTATATTACAAACTCTAAATATAGTGATGAGTATAAAGAATTTATGAATGGAACATCTGCAAAAGAAGAGGATATATTTGATAGCAACATTAATGTAAAAACAGTAAATAATGAACAATATAAAGAATACATAAAAAAATTAGGATTAAATTATGAAAAAATGAAAAATAAAGCTATATTAATTAATAATATACGAGTTGGAAAATATGACGAAGAGAAAAATAAATACATACAAAAAAATATTAAAATGTTTGAATATAAAGAAAATGAAACTATAAATTGCAAAACAAGTGATGATAAGCAATTTGATGTAGAAATTGGAATAATAACAGATATTTTGCCATTTGGATTAGAAGAACCTTCAAATTATGCATTAATGATTGTTTCTAATGATATATATGAAAAATACTTTAAAAGTAATGAGATAATGATATATTATGATTCAAGTAATCCAGATAAATTGCAAGATGATATAGATGAATTATTAAAATGTTATAATTATAATATAAATAATATTGCAGAAAATGCACGTATGCTGGAAAAAGTATTTACTTTAGTTGGAATATTTTTATATGGATTTATTATTGTAATTACACTAATAGGAGTAACAAATATATTTAATACAATTACTACCAATATGGAGCTTAGAAAACCTGAATTTGCAATGTTAAAATCAGTTGGAATGACAACTAAAGAATTTAATAAAATGATAAGACTTGAAACAGTATTTATGGGAATAAAATCATTATTGTTTAGTATTCCAATAGGAATAGGACTTTCATATTTAATGTATAGTGCATTAGGAACAAATCAAACATTAAAATTCACTATTCCAATAAAATCAATAATAATAGCAATTGTTACTGTATTTTTACTTATAACTTGTATTATGAAATATTCTATTGGTAAAATAAATAAGCAAAATACAATAGAAACAATAAGAAATGAAAATATATAAAATTGGGGAAGGAGCGAGGTTAATGAATATTTTATTAATTGAAGATAATGAAACGCTTGCAAAAGGCTTGATTTATTTGTTAGAACAAAATAAATATAAGGCGATTCATACATTGAATATAAAAGAATCAATTAATTATTTAAGCAAGAATAGGCCTGATTTAATAATATTAGATGCCTCGCTTCCAGATGGAAATGGATTTGACTTGTATGATAAAGAAATTAAACAAAGAAAAATTAATACAATATTTTTAACAGCCAAGGATGATGAAGATGACATTGTAAGAGGACTAGAACTTGGAGCAGAAGATTATATAACAAAACCTTTTTCTACAAGAGAATTAATTGCAAGAATTAATAGAATTATTTTAAAAGAAAACAAAAATTTGGTTGTTAAAATTAAAGATATTCAATTTGATATAGATAAAATGGAAGTATTTAAAAACTCTACAGAGGTAAATTTAACGAGTTTAGAATTAAAAATACTACATCTATTATTCAACAACCTTAACAAAGTAGTAAAACGAGATGAAATTATAGAAAAGATATGGGAATGGACAGGAAATGATGTTAACGATAATACTGTAACAGTATATTTAAAAAGAATAAGAAAAAAATTAGATTCAGATATAATAAAAACAATTAAAGGAATTGGTTATAGAGTTGATACAGAATAAATGATATCAAACTAGGAATTTATTTACCTTGCTTTTTGTGGGTTAGTGAAAGGAATAAAGACGAGAATGAAGAATAAAATAGAATTTAAAAAAACAATGCTTTTAAGTTGCATTGTAATAATTGTAGTTTCAGCAATATTTCAGTTTTATTTACTGTATCAATATAAAGTTTATACAGGGAATTTTAACAAAAAAATAGGAATGATTGTAACAAATGTCCAAAATCAATATCCAAATATTGATAAAAACGAATTAATTCAAATATTAAATAATCAGGAAGATGTTGAAACAGGATTGTTAAAGCAATATGGAATAAATTTAGAAAATGATTCAATAATAATTCAAAATGATAAAATGTTTGTAAAATTTTCGATTATAAATTTATGCTTCATAATAGGATTGGCTATGGCTGTATTGCTAATATTTGTTAAATATACTAATTCAAAAGACAAAAAATTAGGTGAAATAACAAAATATATAGAAGAAATAAATAATAAAAATTACAAATTAGATATTGAAGATAATACAGAAGATGAATTGTCAATTTTAAAAAACGAGGTATATAAAACTACAGTAATGCTAAAGGAAGTAGCAGAAAATTCTGTAAATGATAAAATAAATTTAAAAAATTCACTTTCAGACATATCACATCAACTAAAAACTCCATTAACCTCTATGTCTGTTATGGTAGATAATTTAATGGACAATCCTGAAATGGATTATAAAACTAGAAATGATTTTATAAAAGACATAAGAAGAGAATTGGTAAATATTAATTTTTTAGTAAACTCTTTATTAAAATTATCAAAACTTGATGCTAATTCAGTACATTTTATAAAAAAACAAGTATGTGTTCAAGAAATAATAAATAATGCAATAAAAAATGTGTCAATTTTATGTGATTTAAAAAACATAAATATTTTGGTAGAAGAAAATAAAAATATAAAAATAAATTGCGATTTTAAATGGCAAGTGGAAGCTTTAACAAATATTATTAAAAATTGTATAGAACATTCAAAAGATAATTCAAAAATAGAAATTCATTATGAAGAAAATAGTGTTTACACAAAAATAGAAATAAAGGATCATGGAATTGGCATTAATAAACAAGATTTACCTCATATATTTGAAAGGTTTTATAAAGGAAAGAATTCATCAAATGAAAGTAATGGTATAGGATTAGCCTTAGCTAAATCTATAATTGAAAGCAATAATGGGTATATTGATGTAGAATCAGAAGTTGGAATAGGCAGTTTATTTATAATTAAATATTTTAAATAATATATACAATTTAGTATATGTCGTTTGTAGAAAAAAATCTTTATAATATATTGCATAATTTTAAATAAAAGTGATATACTTTTTTCAGTTAAACATACAAAATGGTGTATTTTAAGATATCCAAACGAATATTTTGCAAAAAAAGTAATATGACACTAAATGAATTTAAAGATTTTTATTACAATGTTTGTAATGTTGATTATAATAAAATGAAGATTGCGATGGAACCTTTAAAAGAATTAATGAATAAAACTGACAAAGTGCATATTGTAGCACCTGAAACTGATTTAACATTTAGTATAAAAGGAATTCCTGCAAAAAAATATTATGGAACATTTAATATACCAGATGGTGAAGTCGCAACATGTCCAGTAAAAAACAGTGTTAATGGTTACCAATGTGTGATACATTGTTTGATGAAAAAATAAATGGAAGTTTTCATTTAACTCCAGGAATGGCGCTAGAAGAAAGTGATAACGGAAATAGGTCAGCAATTCATTGGGATATAGTTAAAATTCTTAGAAAAGAATTTGGTGGTGGCGAAATTTATTTTGATGATATACTAATAATGAAAGATGGAAAATTTATATTAGAAGAGCTCAAAGAATTAAACGCTGAAAATTTAAAATAAACATTAAAACGTATGGACGAAAAAAGAAATGAAATTATTTTATTTGAAAACAAGGAGTAAAATTAGAAGTAAACTAAAAAGATGAAACTGTGTGGTTTACACAAAAACAAATGGCAGAATTATTTGGCAAAGATAGAAGAACAATCACTCGCCATATTCAAAATATTTATAAAGATGAAGAATTATCTGAAAGTTCAGTATACTCATTTTTTGAGCATACTGCAGAAGAAGGAATAGAGCCAAATAATTTTATGTTCGCAAGAAATTTAGCTGGAAAAAAAGCCGTTTTTTTAATTCAAAAAGGAGCAATAATTATGATATTTAGCGTATTAGCATTTATAGCAGTAATTGTAAGTATATGTATAAAAGATAGGAAAAAATCATTATGTGTTCAATCTATAAATTGTATATGCGAAGCAATTTATGATTTTATTGTATCAGCTTTTACAGGAGCAGTATTAAGTATAATAAATTTTATAAGGACATGCTTATTTATAAACAAAGATAAATTTAGCAAAAAAATATATCTTTTAATATTAATAATTTTTGAATCAGTAATAGCAATCAATTGTGTATTTACCTGGAATGGATTAATTTCATTATTACCAACAATAGGTTCGATGATTAGGGCATATTTTTTATGGCAATCAAATATGAAATTAGTTAGAATTTCTGGAATAACAACAGGGATTTTATATGGTTCATATTATATTTATTATCAAGGTTGGTTTATGGTTTTAGGCTATACAATTTTATTAATTGTTGGAATTTATACATTTTATAAGAATGATATAAAAAAGAAAAATGAGGAATAAACAATGAAATGAAACAAGCTGTAAAATTTAAAAGCATTATATGCTAGCATTAATTGAGTGATTGAAAAAGAAAAGCCGATTTAATACACAAACTTTAAAGAGGATAAACTATAACATATTGATGAAAATTTATTAAAATTATTGACAAAATGACATATTTCATGCTATTATGAATATAATAATTAAGAACATCGTTGTTTTTAATAAATGTGTTTGTCGCCGCCTCTTTGAGCGACTAACAAATTAGAGAGTGTATAAATTTTCGAGGCTTACCAGAGATGGTAAGCCTTTGATAATATAAGGAGAAATAGTTATGCAAATAGATGTAGGATATTTTTATTTTATAAAAGATTCATTTTTTGATATTATGGATGATCCAGAATTCAAGAGTGTTTAGCTAAATTTGATGTTATTGCCGAAAAATTCTATGAAAACTCAAGTAGAATAAATATGGACATTCCAACAATTCAATATAGGTAGCGTAGCAAGTAAAGTTAAAAAATTAAATGAAGGTAGTGTAAAAGCTATCTTCTTTTCTTTTATAACATGAAGATACATTTTCATAATTTAAATAAAAATGAGTAGAGTAGGGGATAGCCATATTTTTTTAATGTTGTAGATTTATATTTAATATAAATATTTATAGCAAAATATGAAGAAAAATTTTATACAAAGTTTTTACAAAATAGAATTTGCTTCAGATTTATAATTAAAAATTTTTAAAATCAAAAAGAAATTATATTTGAAATTTTAAAATTTAAAAAATTATAAATTAAAGATTTTAAATTTATAGAATTTTTTAAAGCGAACATTTGTTAATTGCCAATTTTAATGTTTGGTTTTAAATTTATATGTATTTGATTAATATAATTTAAACTTACGAAAATCAATTTTAAGCCATTTTAACATTTAAACCATATAACTTGTTGTTTAGCATTTTAGCAAAATATTGATAATTCTGGTTTTGAGAGATTTTAGATAAAAAATAACCAAATTTTTTATACTTATATAGGTATATAAAAAAATGCAAAAATAGCCCAAAAAAAGCAACGCACGAGAATCGATTTTAAGCCGTTTTTATTTTTAAGGCTTATAGTTTGTTGTTGGCAAAATACGGCAAATATAGAGAAATAGGCATTTTGAAGATTTTTGGAAAATTTATATAAAATATAATATGAAATAAAAATTATTAAGTAATAAAATTAAATTTTAAATAAAAAAATTATTTAGATGTAAAATTATAAGGATAAATTATAAAACAGATTTAAAATTGATTTTAGAAATAAATATCTTGGACTAGACTAACATTATTACAAGTAATAAATTATAAAGTAATAATGTTAGTCGAACGATAGCTAATAAATAGCTAGTAAAGCCTTTAAGGCTAGTAGTTACAAGAACTTGTGGGTAGGACTCTAAAAAAAAGAGTTTTATTATTTTTCTCCTATATCTTTTTGAACAAAACTTTGATAATAATAGCCCCTTTAGTAATAATCTTTCAAATATTAATTCTTTAATCTAATAAACTTTTTTCTTATATCTTTAAAGATTTTTCCAATTTAAAATTTATTATATAAAATATAGTTATTGAAATAATATCTAACATAAAAATTGAATTATAATAATCTCAATAGTTTTTCATATTTCCAAAAAGGAGGAATTTATGAAAAGTGCAAAAATTATTGCGATTGCAAATCAAAAAGGTGGTGTTGGTAAAACAACAACAACACTTTCTATTGGAGTGGCTCTTGCAAAAGAAAACAAAAAGGTTTTATTAGTTGATGCAGATCCACAAGGAAATTTAACTACTTCATTAGGGTATTATGAGCAAGAAGATATGCCAGTAACTCTTGCAGATTTAATGTATGCTGAAATAATGGACAAAGAAATCAAAATTCATGATGCTATTTTACATCATGAAGAAAAAATTGACCTTATTCCTTCAGATATAAGTCTTTCTGCAATAGAACTTTCTTTAGGAAATGCTATGAGCAGAGAATTTATATTAAAAAATTGTTTGAATACAGTAAAAAATGAATATGACTATATTTTAATTGATTGTATGCCATCTTTAGGATTAATTCCTATAAATTGCTTAGCTTGTAGCAATGAAATAATTATTCCAGTTCAAAGCCAATACCTTGCAATGAGGGGAATGACATATTTATTTGAAACTGTTTCAAAAGTAAGAAGAACAATAAATCCAGATTTAAGAGTTAAAGGAATATTATTGACTTTAGTAGATAGAAGAGCAAATCTCTCAAAAAATGTTAGGCAAGAATTGGATAAAAACTATGGTAAATATGTGAAAATATATGATACTGAAATACCATTAGCAATAAAAACAGCTGAAGCATCTATTAGAGGAAAAAGTATATTTGAATATGATAAAAAGGGAACTGTAGCAAAAGCATATGAAAATTTAGTAGAGGAGGTATTGAACGATGAAAGAACAAAATCCTAAAATGCACCTTACCTCACTAGATAGTTTATTTACAACACAAGCAGAAAGAGATAATGCTGATAATGAGCAAGTAATTAAAATTTCAATAGACTCTATACACGATTTTCCTAATCATCCTTTTAAGGTAAATGATGATGAAGATATGAATAAACTTATAGAGAGTATTCAAGAAAGAGGAGTATATCTTCCAACAATAGTTAGGCAAAGAGTTAATGGAGACTATGAAATGATTTCAGGACACAGAAGAAAACATGCAGCTATAAAAGCAGGATTAAAAACAATTCCTTGTATTGTTAAGAATTTGACTGATGATGAAGCAACTATTTTGATGGTAGATTCTAATATTCAAAGAGAAGAATTACTTCCTTCTGAAAAGGCATTTGCCTATAAAATGAAATTGGAAGCTATGAAACATCAAGGGAAACAATTAGAAAATACTTCTCGACCAATGGACGAGAAGTCAGATAATAAAATATCAACTGAAATATTAGGAGAAGAAGTTGGAGAAAGTGCTAGAACAATACAACGATATATTAGACTTACTTATTTGATACCTGATTTATTAGAGTTAGTTGATGCGAAAAGAATAGCTTTAAGGCCAGCAGTTGAAATGTCTTATATAAATGAAGATAATCAAAACTTACTGTATGATATTTTTAAGTATAATGAATCAACCCCTACTTTAAGTCAAGCTCAACTATTAAGAAATCTTGAGGAAAAAGGAACATTAACAGACAATAAAATTGAAGAAATAATGAGAGAAGAGAAACCTAATCAAAAGGAGCAGTTTAGAACTTCTTATGATAAAATTAGACATTACTTTCCTAAAGCTTATTCAAACAAACAAATTGATAATAAGATTATGGAACTGTTAGAAATTTATTATCAAGAGTGGAACAAAAAGAAAGTAAAGTGAGCTAACTCTATTATAAATTAAAGTCAAATGTATAAATTATTAAAAAATAGATTTTTACACATTTAAATAAGCCATTTTGGCTTATTTTTTTTGGAGGTGATATATTATATGTGAATGAAGAAAGCAAAATAGGGTATTATGCAGTAATACCCTCGACAGTTTTATTTAATGAAGAACTAAAGTCAAATGAAAAATTACTTTATGCTGTTATAACAGCATTGGCAAATAAAGAAGGATATTGTTATGCATCAAATAACTATTTAGCAGATTTGTTCAATTCTAAAGCTCATACAATATCTAATTGGATATCGCATCTTAATAAATTGAATTTTGTATATGTGGATTTAATAAGAAATAACAAGAATGAAATTATACAAAGAAGAATTTATATTAATGACATACCCTATGTAACAAAAAAATGACATACCCCTATACTATAAAAATGTCAGAGGGTATGTCTCAAAAACGACAAGATAATAATATAAATATAAAGATAGATAGACTTTTTAATTATATTATAAAAAAAGAAAGTGGAAATCCAGAAAATATGACATCGGTTCAAGAAGTAAAATTTATGGAAATATTAGAAAAACTAGAATTGAATTATACAGAAAAATTACTAAAAATATTTACAGAAGATAATATTGAAAAACTGAAAATAATTATATATGCTTTGAAAGATTTAAGCATTAGTAACAGAAGTATATTATTAAATAGGGCTACAAGAGAAAAATTAATATATGTTTATGATAATTGTAAAAATAAACAAGAAGAATATCAAGATACAAGCAAAGAAATAAATAATTTTTTTGAGTATTATTATATAAGTTTAATCAAAGAATTAGAAAAAGCTAGATAGCTTTTATAACACAGCATATAATCGTTGGAACAAAATCAAAGATTTTGACAACGATTTATTTTTGCTGAAAGCAAGGAGGAAAAATGATACCTACTTATGATGTTAATAATTTGACAGGAAATTTAGATATTATGTTTCAAAACATAATGAGAATAGGATTTACGATATCAATAGTGTTATTCACAATTTGGATAATTGTAAGTCTATTAATATGGTTATTTCGGAGCCAAAAAGAAATCTGAAAAAGCAATAAAATTTGGGATAAAGAATTTTATAATAACTTTAGTATTAATTATAATCACATTAGGAATACCGCTATTACTTAATGTATTTTAAAAGAACTAAAGAAAGTGATGCATACTATAGCCTAAATATTTGCAACAAATCAAGGAGGGTTATGAGATGAGAAAAATCAACAAAGAGAATTTAAGAAAAAAATATTATAAAATTAAAAATAAGTTATGGGTAATACCTACAACATTAATGTTATTGCCAACAAAAGTATTCGCAGCTCAAGGAAGTATTAGCACTGCTGAAGTAAATCAAGCTACAGAAAATATAAAAAATGCTGTTATTAAATTAGCAATGCCAATACGGAGGAATTTTAGTATTTGTGAGTATCGTTATTATTGCCTTAAAAATGATAGTAAATTCAAATAATGCTAATAAAAGAAGTGAATCAATAGGAGCTTTAGCTTGGGTATGTGCTGGAACAATGCTTTTAGGGTTATCTCTTATAGTTTCTGGAATTATTCTAAGCATTGCTACAAATGGTGGTGGAGCATTAATTACAGGTGGAAGTGCAAATGGTTAGGAGGTAGAAAAAATGAGTTTATATAAAGTACCATTTGATTTTACACATGAAGAAAAAGTATTTCGGTGGTTATCTATCATTAAGACAAATGTTATATGTAATTGCAAGTGTAATATCATTAGGAATATTATTTTTTCATATTTCAACAATAGTAAAAACAATAATATTTTTAAGTGTAGTAGCAATACTTATGACTTTTGCTTTTTTGAAAATAGGTAATATATATGCAGATAAATACTTTTTCAATGTTCTAAAATACATTTTTAGAAAGAAAATTTTTATATTTGAAAGGTAGGAAGAAAATGATAATTGCATTTATTTTTATATTAGTTGGAATTATCTTTATGATAGGAACTCTAATATACACAAGAAAGAAAAACAACTTACAAGAAGTAAAACCCATAGACAAGTCAAATATAAAAAAAGGCAAAAAGACGCTTAGCAATTTATGGGGAATAGATGGATTTAATAATCAAGTAATTACAATAAATAAAAACCAACATTCTATAATAATAGAATTAGAAAGTATAGAATACAGTTTATTGCATGATGGAGAAAAAGCAAATGTTGATAGAGAACTAATAAGTATAGCACAAATGCTTAAATTTCCGATTCAATTTTTAGAAGTAAAAAAACAAATTGAAATAGGAGATATGTTAGAAGAAATAAAAATAAGCACAATAAATGCTAATGATAATGTAAAAGAATATGCTAATCAAATAATAGCACATTTAGAAAAGTTACAAGAAGATCAAAATTTATTTGAAAGAAAAAATTATATGGTAATATCATCTTTTAATAATAGAAAAGTAGCTGAATCAGAATTAAAAGAATTCTATCAATTATTAAGATATCATTTGCTTAATATAAAAGTTAGTACAAGATTATTAAATGATAGAGAAATTGTAGAACTAATATATGAACAGTTGCACAAGGGAAACAAAAATAAGGTAGCAGATATTGAGCAGAAAGGAGGTTTCGAACTATATGTTACAGATAAAACGAGAAAGAAAGATTAGACCATATAAGAAAAGAAAACGAATCAAAGAGAAGAAAATAGAATTACACAAAAAAAGAAGAAAAATAAAAGATGAAAATTTCTTTGATAATCAACCACAATTAATATCATTACTTGCTCCTGAAGTTATACAAGAAAAACAAGATTATATTTATATGGGAGATGACAAATATGCTAGAATTTTTGTATTGATGTTTTATCCAAGTTATATTGGAATTGGATGGTTAGATGATATTTTAAACACAATAGGAGATGTTGATATTTCTACACAAGTGCAAATTGCAGATGAAAGAAATGTAATAAAATATTTGACTCATAAAGTTACAAAATTGCAGTCAGACTATCTTTTGTTTGAAAAGCAAGGAAATATTGAAGAATTGCATAAACTAGAAGAAAATATACAATCATTTGAAGAAATGAGAAGAAATATACAAATAAATAATGATAAGCTATTCTTTATAAAAATTACATTAAGAGTAAATGCTACAAGTCTTAAAGAATTGAATGAAAAAAGCAAGTTATTAAGAGATGAATTTGCAAATAAATCGTGTGAAATACGACCACTATATTTTAAACAATTAGATGCATTAAAAGAAACATTACCATTAAACAACAATATTATAAGTGATAATAATAGAAATATGACAACAGCAGGGTTAGCAGCGATGTTCCCAATAGCAAGAACAAAATCAAGTGTAAAAGAAGGTATTTATTTAGGAAGAGACTTATTTACAGGACTTCCAATGAATTTAGAAACTTTTACACAAGGATTAGCAAATGCAAATATTGCAATATTTGGAGTACCAGGAAGTGGAAAGTCTGTAACAGTAAAAACAATAGTTGGAAGAACTGCACTAATAAATAGGAGAGCATCTATATTAGATGTTGAGGGAGAATATGTAGCACAAACTGAAAAATTAGGTGGAAGAATTATAAAAGTTAGACAAAGCATACCAGTAGGAATAAATTTGTTTGACATTGATATAGATGAGGATGAAGGATTTATAGATATTGATAGCAAAATAACAGAAATTAGATCTATTATGAATGGAATCATAAACAAGTATGAGAACAGAACTTTAAAACCTAATGAAATAGCAGATATTGAGCAAGCTGTAAGGGAAGTTTATAGAGAAAAAGAAATAACGAAAGACAGAGATTCAATTTATGAAAAAGAAGGTGGAAAATACGAAGGAGTAATAACATTTGGAAATATAAAAAAGAAAATGCCTACACTAACAGATTTTCATAGAGTTATGAAAGAAAAGATAAGAAACAAAGGATTAACAAGTACTATTTCTAATTTTTTAAATGGAAATACATTAGGAATATTTGATTGCCAGAGTACATTAAAAATAAACGACCAGATAATATGTTTTGATATTTCGGAGATTAAGGATGAAATTATGAGATATTATGTGTGTCTAGTATTAACTACTTGGATAACAAATAAATATATGGCCACAAAAGAAAGAAACAAAAGATATGTAGTAGTAGATGAAGCATGGAATTTATTTAAGAATAAGGAAACTTCAGATTTCTTAGAAAACTTGGCGAGGCGTGCAAGAAAGAAAAAAGTGGCAATGATTTTAGCCACTCAAAATTTATCCGAAATGAGACAAAGTAATCAAGCTGAAGCTATAATAAATTGTTGTGATACAATAATTTTATTAAAGCAGTCTATAGGAAGTGTTGATGAAATAATGAAGTTTTTTAAATTACCATCAGGAGTAAAAGAAATATTAACAAAAGCAAGACCAGGAGAATGTATTTTAATTAGAGGAGGAGATGTCAGAGCAATAAAAATAGATATGACAAAATTTGAGAGTGAATTTATTACAACATAGGCAAGGTGGTGAAGTAATTGAAAATGAAAAAAGTTTTGATAAGTATTTTTTTAGTGATACTTATTTTTTTTAGCTTTACAAATAATGTTCAAGCTAATTTTTTTACAGATGATGAAGAGGACAAAAAGTCAGAAATAGAAGAAACGATAGATAAAGATGAAGGCGGACTATTTGAAAAGATTATAGCAAAAATGATTCGGAGGCATAGCAGAAACAGTTTTTGATTTAACAACAAATGAAAGTTTTGGTGTCGGTTTTAAAAATTATGATGAACTAATCTTTGGAAATAATCAAACAGATATATCGCCATTTACACAAGAAAATTGGAATTTGATAATGACTTGGTATTGGAGAATTGCAGGAATAATTGGAGGACCTATTTTAATTGCAATAGTAATATTAGCTTGGAAAATGATAGTCGCTGGAATTAGCCCAGATAAAAGAAATGAAGTAAAAGACAATTTAATGAGATTGTTCTTTCGGAGCAGCTGCTATTGGAATTGCACCAATTTTTGTTAAGTTTATGCTAATGTTAAACAATTCATTAGTAAAATTATTAGTTGCAAATAGCCATGGTAGCTTAGATGATCTTTTAGGTAATTCATTACTTACAAGTATTAATACAGGTAATGCAATAGCTACAGCAATAGTAATTGCAATGTTTGCTTATTTATTTGTGAAAATTAATATTAAATTTATAATAAGACAGTTTACATTAATTGTATTTACTATATTTACACCAATAGTTGCAGTATTTTGGATTATAAATAAAAGAACGATAGCATCAAGTATATGGTTTGGTCAAATTGTAATAAATGCTTTTATGCAATTTGTTTATACATTTTTGTTTTTAATATATCTAACATTTTTACCAAAAAGTGCAGGATGGGCGGTTAGTTTATTATGGGCTATGATGATATTACCTTTGGCAGATGCACTACAAAATACAATGCAAAATTTAGTAAGTAGAATAGCAGGTGTCGACAATGAAGCATTAGCAAACAAAGGAATAGGAATGGGGGCAGCAATGGGACAAACAGTAAAAACGATTGCTTATCAATTTAAAGGAGAAAATACAAATACCAATGGTGGAAATGACTTTATTAGTAAAGTAGTAAGTAGAGCTTCAGGTGGTATAAAAGCAGAGCCAATCGCTAGTAGTAGTTATGAAAGCTATTCACAAAATTTTGCAGAAAAAGCTAGACCAGTAAATCAAACTAATATAAATAACGAAACAAAGCAAACACAAAATACAACAATGGTTGGAAAAGAAAATAATACAGAAACACCTCAATCAACAAGTGGATTTAGAAAAGCATTTAATGTAGGAAAAGAATTTATGAATTTAGGTATGTATATGGCTGAGGGAAGAAATTTCAAGACTAACGAAAGTAATATAAATAATAACAGAATTTATAATAGACCTAATATCAATAATATAAGAAAAGAAGATATGGAAGAAAGCACAAATAAGATAATAAGTATAGAACAGGATGATGCCAATGATTAAAAATAAAGTGAAACAAAAAGTAATAGGATTTGTATTGATGATAATAAAACCTTTTATAGTTCCTATTATTATCATAGTAATACTTTTATCCATAGCTTGTAGCATAACAGATATATTATATATTGGTTTTAATAATGAAGATAAAGTGGATATGAAAAAAGAATTAGCCTATTATAATACTGAATATAAAAAAGATGAAGCAAAGAATTTTTTTGAAAGTGTTTGGGAATTTGTAGAGAAAATATTTGGTGGTGGAGAAATGACAGACAAAACAGATTGGCCTGTTAAACGGACAATATAAGATAACAAGCAATTTTGGAAAACGAGATGCACCAACAACAGGAGCATCTACTTATCATACTGGAATAGATATAGCAGCACCTGAAGGAAGCAAACTAGTATGTATTATGGATGGTGAAGTAACATCTGTAGGTTGGGGTGGTGCTGGTGGATATACTATCACTATAAAAAGTACAGATGGTATATATAAATTTTCTTATTGTCATAGTTCACCTGAATTTATAGTATCAGTAGGAAAAAAAAAAGTGAAAAAAGGAGAAATTATCGGAAAAGTAGGACCGAAAAATGTGTATGGTGTAACAAATAATCCATATAAAGATAACAAAGGAAATCCAACAAATCGGAGCTACAACAGGTTGTCATTGTCATTTTACTATTAGAAAAAATGGAGAATTAATTGATCCATTAGAAATTGTGAAAAAGGAGGAATTTATTTAGATGATAGTAATTTATACAGGAATTGAAGAAATAGATAAAGAAATTCAAATGAATTTAAGAGATTCAATAGTAGCACATTATAGTGATTATCTAATTGAAAATAATACATTTGAAGGACAAACAGTTATTATATCTCCACAAGCAGTAGAAGGAGATTTACATGAGTTCTTATTTATATTAAAGCAAATGAATATGAGAGTAATTTTATTACTAAAAAATCAAAAACAAGAAGAAACGAAATTAGCTCTACAATTAGGAATATATGATATTATTTATGGCAATTTTTATCCAAGTCAGATAAAAGACGTTATAGAACATCCAAATAATTTTAGAGACATAGCAGACTTATATAGGAAAACATTTAATATAAAATTAAAAAAACGAAAAAGGATTAGAGATGACAAATCTAATTCTTTTTTTAGTAGGTTTTAAAGGAGAACGAAATGAAAATAGTAAAAAGAATACTTAAATATTGTTTAATTATATTTACAACTGTATTTATATTATTTGGGTTTAAAATGATATTACCCATTAGTGAAGAATGTAAAGATAATACATTAAATAAAAATACAATTTATACTAATAATACTTAAATAATAAAAATATTACATTTAAGGAGGTGATGTGCAGAAAAAATATATGACTAGGAGGTGATAAAAAATAAAGATTATACGAATTGTTATAATTATATGTATAATAATATTACTTGTGTCTTCGTATTTTTTAATTAGCAATTTTTACAATATAAAGTAAGCAATAATTCTAATTTACAATTAATAGAAGATGTGTTTACAAAGAATAAGACAGAAGAAAACACAGAAAAAACAATAATTGATTGGGATAAATTATCGAATATAAATACAGATATTATTGGCTGGATCAAAATAAATGATACAAATATAGATTATCCAATTCTTAAAGATACTGATAACTTAAAATATTTAAAACATTCATTTGGTGGAAAATATAATAATAACGGTTCAATATTTACGCTAAATAATAATCCATTTCAAGATTATGAAACAGTATTATACGGACACAATATGAAAAGTGGAATTATGTTTTCAGAATTAGGCAAATATATGAATAAAGAATTTTTTGATAAGCATTCTAGTTTTGAGATATACACAAAAAATCAAAATTATAAAGCAACAGTATTTAGTTGTTATTCAATAGGCATAAATAAGGAAGAAAACAATATTAAGTTATTAGATTTTGAAGAACAGGTAGAATATTACAAAAAAGCAAGTAAATATTCTGTAGATAATGTAAGTGAAATCAAAAAAATAGTAAAATTATCAACATGTTCATACCTAAATAATCATACAACGCCAACGGATCAGAGGTATTATATAGTAGCAAAATTAGAAAAAGTTAATTAAATGCTTAAAAACAGTTGATTTTTATAGTGTTAGAAGCACTTTGAAAAGAAAATTATTTTTGAACTATGGAAAAGTATAAAATTTATGATATACTCTTATACGAAGGTGATGAATATGAAGAAAAAAGTTTTAATAGGTTTGGTAATAATACTATTTTTAGTAATAATTTTTGGAATAACATATATGTTATTTTTAGAAAAAAAAAGAAATAATGGAATTTCACTTATAAAAGATAATGTAGTTATAGAATATGGAAATACATATAATCCTAATATTGAAGAATTAGTAGATTTATCAAAATATAAATTTATTAATAAACAAGAGATTAGTATAGAAAACAATATTGAAAATGAAAAAGATAAAGATTATCCAGCAGTAGGGGTGTATGAAATAAATATAATTTATAAAAATATAATATTAAAACAAAAAATAGAAATAAAAGATACTATTGCTCCTAATATAGAAGTATTAGAAAATATACGAATAGATTATAATACTGATTTATCTTCATTTGATTTTAAAAAATATTTTAATGTTACTGACTTGTCACCAACGAAAGAACTAGTAGTAAATTTATCCAATATTAATTCTAGTATAAGTGGAGAACAAACAACAATAGCATCTGTTGAAGATATTTATAGTAATAAAAAAGAAATAGAATTAAAAATCAATATATTAGAAAAAGCAGAAGAAACACAGAAGGAAAAAATTGAAAAGCAAGAACAATTCACAAATAATGCAACATCTAAAAATTCTGGAACGATTCAAGGTACAAAAAAGAATGATGTAAAGAATAATAAAAAAACACAAAATAGTTCTTCAAATTCAAGCAGTAATGTACAAAATAGTAGTACAAATAATGCGGATTCAATACCTAAAAAGGAAGAACCAATCTGGTGTGATGAAGGAGGAAAAAAGCATTGGCAAGGGACTGGTAAAAATGAGCATGGATATTATAAGACTTGGGATGCAGCTTGGACAGAATGTAAGAATTATATGAAAGACATGAAGTCTGGAAATTATGCAGTAAAAGAATGTCCTTGCGGATTATTTTATTTTTGGGTAGAAGAAAATTAAAAAAATATACAGAAGAAGTTTAAAAATTATAAAATAAGAAAGAAGAGCTTACAGGCTCTTTTTTATATGGAAAGGAATTGATAAAATGATTAAAATAAAGAAAAATATCAAGAAAATTGTAGCAATATTGATGCTTGTAATGATTATAATTAGCAGTAGTAATTTATCAGTATTTGCAAGTTACATTACAGATATAAATTCAAATGCAAATTTTGGAGTCATTGCAGGAAGTTTGTCAACATATCGGACATGAATTACATTATGCTACTTATGATGGAAATGCTTATATGGTATTTTGTAGTCAGTATGGACAGACAAGTCCAAATGGTGGGATTTACGAATATGATACACAATTTAAAGCGGAATTAAATAGTGGAGCTTATCAAAGAATTGCAGAATATATATATTTTGGATACACAATGAAACATGGTGCAGGATTGCCTAATTCGGCACAAGCAAGAAAGGATGCATGTGCTACACAACAGTATGTCTGGGAATATATTAGAAATAATATCAATTTTCAATATGGTGCACCAAGCAGAGACTCGTGGAAAAATGGTTATATGTCATCTTCAATATATTCTTCATGGTTAAGCGAAACAGAAAGAATATATAATAATTATCATAATACAAATGTATCGTTTAATGGGCAAACACAAAAGACAGTAATAGGAGAAAGTAAAACTTTTACAGATGTAAATGGTGTTTTAGCATCATATCAATCATTCAACCAAACAACTAATGGCATAACTTTTAATCATATACAAGGAAGTAATGATTTAATAGTTACAGTAGATGGAAATACAAATGCAAATTCAGCATCATTTAGTTCTAATGGATATGGTATTTATAGACTAATGCCTAATGGGACACAATATAGTGCACACGAAATGTCATCATATATATATTTTCATTTTACATCAGGTGCAGTTCAGGACCTTATCTTTTCAAGCTATGTAGACCCAACATTCTTTAATTTTAATATAGAAGTAGAAAGTGGAAAAATATTGCTTAAAAAAGTTAATAATATAGGAAATGCAGTTAGTGAATGTAAATTTGAATTATACACAGATGAAAATTGTACTAATAAAGTAAATACTGGTATAACAGATAAAAATGGAAATATATTATTTGATAAATTAAAACCTGGAATTTACTATATAAAAGAAACAGAAGTAGCTCATGGATATTTAATTGATGAGAATATAAAACAAGTAATTGTTAAAGCTGGAGAAACAGCAAGTGTTGAGTTTAAAAACAATGAACCTACAGGAGAAATCTATATTTATAAAGTAAATGATAATGGAGATGCAGTAGGAAATGCAGAATTTATAGTAAAGGCAAAAGATAAGATTACAAATGTTGCTAAAACTAAAACATACTTTAATAAAGGAGATACAGTTGCAACAATAGTGAGTGACGAAAAGACTGGAATCGCAACAATTAAAGAACTACCAATGGGAAAATATACTGTGCAAGAAATAAAAGCGCCGACAGGTTATTTGTTAAACAACAAAATATATGATGCAGAACTAAAATTCATAAACAATAAAACACCTATTGTAGAATTGAAAATAGAAGGTGTAATCAATGATGAACCAACAGGGACTATTACAATAATAAAAAGAGATAGTGAGAAAGGAAATGTTGCTCAAGGAGATGCAACACTTGAAAATGCTAAATATGAAGTTTATGCAAATGATGATATATGGAATAAAGCACATACTATAAAGCATTATTCAAAAGGTGACTTAGTTTCAACAAGAACAACAAATGATAGAGGAAACACAACAGATGTTACAGGATTACCACTTGGGAAATATCTAGTTAAAGAGTCTGTTTCTTCATTAGGATATTTATTAGATACAAAAGAATATGAAGCTAATCTTGAATATAAAGACCAAAAAACAGAAGTAATTTCAAAAGTAATAACTAGTAATGAAGCAGTTAAGAAAATGCAAGTCCATATTTATAAAAGTGGAATAAAAGAGAATTCAGGTCTTGTTCCAGGACTACAAGGTGCAGAATTTACAATGAAATTATATTCGGATGTAGAAAAAGCACTAGATTCAGGATATAGTTATGCAGAAATATGGAACGGATTAGATGAGTATGGAAATAGTGTAAAAGTAGATTCAAAAAGAGTTGCTGAAGCACAAAAAATAGCACCAAGCTATGAAAGTATTGTAACAGATGAAAATGGAGATGCTTATACACAAAATAAATTACCATACGGAAAATATCTAGTTAAAGAAACTAAGACTCCAAAAGATTTCTATGTTTCATCAGACTTTACATTTTCTATTACAGAAGATGAAAGCGAAGTAGTAGAGATTGCTAAAAAAATAAAACATTTATATGTAAATAATGAACAAATGGAAACATATATAAAATTAGTAAAGAAGATGCAGATAGTGGAAAAATAGTATCTTTAAATAGTGCAACTTTTCAAATAAAAGCAGCTAAAGATATTTATGATAGAGGCAATGGAAAAATTATATATAAAAAAGGTGAAATTATAACACAAAAAGTGGGTAGTACAGTTTATAATTCATTTACTACTAATTCAAAAAATTTAGTAGTAGTAGATGGAAGTTATGATAATATAAGAGATGAACAAGGAACTGTTGTAACACCATTATTACTACCAGTAGGTGAATATGAAGTGTCAGAGATAAAAATACCATCAGGTTATTTACAATTAGATAGCCCAATAAAATTCAAAGTAGATACAATTAAAGATTACGATCAAGACAATACAGGAGATTATATTAAAACAGTTGAGATTAAAAATAATAAGCCATTTGGAACTCTAATAGTAGATAAGTCAGTAGCCTTAAAAGAAAATGTAGATACATCAATAGTAGATGTATCGGATTTAAGTGGAATACAATTTAAGCTAAGTGCAAAAGTAGATATAATTGATCCAGCTGATGGCTCAATTATTTATAAAAAAGGACAAGAAGTAAATACTTATAATGTAGATAAAAAAGGTAATTTAAAAATAGAAAAATTACCAATGGGAACATATGAACTACAAGAAGTTAAAACACTAGATGGATTAGTACTAAATGAAACAAAATATGAAGTTAAATTCACACAAAAAGATACTACTACAAAAGTATATACAGAAACAAGAGAAATTGTTAATGATACTACACTTGTAGAAATTTCAAAAACCACAATTACAGGAGATAAAGAACTACCAGGAGCAGAATTATCTGTTATAGATGAAAATGGAAAAGTAATAGATAAATGGACTTCTTCAAATAAAGCACATACTATAGAAGGCTTAACAGTTGGAAAAGAGTATACATTAAGAGAAGATTTAGCACCGCTTGGATATGTTAAAGCTACAGAAATTAAATTCAAAGTAGAAAATACAAATGAAACACAGAAAGTTGTAATGATAGATAAAATAGTGGAAATGACTAAGAACGACATAGGCGGCGAAGAAATAGAAGGTGCTGAACTAAAAGTATTTGATAAAGAGGGTAACATAGTTGATGAATGGACTTCTACTAATGAAGCACATAAAATTAAAAATTTAGTAGAGGGGAAAACATATACTTTACATGAAGAATATGCACCTGAAGGATATGTAATTGCAACAGATGTTGAATTTACAGTAAGTAAAGACAAAGAAACACAAAAGATAGAAATGATTGACAAAATTGTAGAAATGAGCAAGAAAGATATTGCAGGAGATGAACTTGAAGGTGCTACAATAATTGTTACAAATACAAAAACGAAAAACATTGTAGATAAATGGGTATCTGGAAAAGAACCACATAGAATACAAGGATTAATCGAGGGCGAAACATATGTTATGCACGAAGAAATTGCAATAGATGGATATGTTAAAGCTACAGATATAGAATTTACAGTAAGCAAGGATAAAGAAACTCAAAAAATAGAGATGATTGATAAAGTGGTATTAGTGTCTAAAACTGATTTAGTAACAGGTGAAGAATTACCAGGAGCTGAACTTGAAGTAACTGATAAAGAAGGAAATGTCATAGACAAATGGACTTCTACAAATGAGCCACATCATGTTACTGGATTAGAAGAAGGCAAGGAATATACATTGACAGAAAAAACTTGCCCTTATGGATATGAAGTTGCAGAGTCTATAAATTTTGTAGTAACTACTGACAAAGAAACACAGTTAGTTGAAATGAAAGATATGCCAATACTAAAAACGATAAAAGTAATTAAAGCAGATAGCGAAACAAAAGAAACAATAAAAGCAAAATTTAAGTTTGGAATATATGAAGATCCAGAATGTACAAAATTAATCAAAGAAGTTAAAGCAGACAAAGAAAGTGGAACAGTTACTTTTGAAGATTTAAGGTATGGAACATATTATATTAAGGAAACAAAAGCTCCATTCGGATATCAACTATCAGACAAAGTCGTTAAAATAGAGATAAATAATGAAGGGACTTTTGCAGATGGAGAATTATTAGAAGATAATGACTCTATATGCACATTCACTTATTATAATAAACTAATACCAAAGATTCAAACTGGTAGTGAAATGAATTATATATTGCTAATAGGTAGTGCAATAATTTCATTATTAGGAATAACAACAGGAATAGTTGTATTAAAAAGAAAAAACAAAAATAACTAGAATTTAGAGTGATATTCGTATCACTCTTTTTCTAAAATAAAAATCAGATTATAAGGAGGAAAATTATATGTTAAATATTACAGAAGTAAGAATTAAAAAAATAAATAAAGGGGATTTACTAGCAGCAGCGAGTATTTGTATAGATAATTGTTTTATCATAAGAGAAATTAAATTATTAGATGGAAAAAATGGTAGATATATTAGTATGCCAAAGAGAAAAGTGAAAAATAGAAATTTTAGGCAAGATTTTTCATATCCACTAGATAATGAAACAAGACTACAAATATTAGAAACTATATCAGAACAATATGATGACACAGTAGAAGAATAAATATATAGAAGATGTGAGAGCAAAAAAGCTTTTGCATCTTCTTTTAATAATTTTTATATGGGAGGTACTAAACAATATGCAAAAAGAAATTTTAACAGAATTAGAAGATTTAAGAGATGAAACAGAGTTTATTATCAATAATCAAGAAATTGTTGAAAATAAGCATGTAGAGAATTATTTAAGAAGTTTTGAAAGAATAAGAAATAATTTGTTTAACAAGATAAAATTAAGCAATAAATATGAAGTAAATGAACAAGATAAAATAACTTATTTGAATGATAGATATAGTGCAACAGTAGAAAATGATGTTTTAAAAATATACATTCCTGAAGTAATACCAAAGTACAAAAATATTAATAATTGTGCATATAAAAATATAATGCTAAATGTTATGGATAAGACAAAAGAATATAAAGATTTATTCAACAAAGAACTAGTGTTTGTATTTATAAAAGTAGTAGAAAATCAGAAGAATATTGATATAGATAATAAGTTTATAAAACCTATTGTAGATGGTCTTGTACTATCAAAAGTAATAGCAGATGACAATATAAATAACATGTTTTATGGTGTACTTGGAACAACCAATAAAAAGAAAAAACCATATACAGAAGTGTATGTTTTTAGAGGTCAAAAAATGCTAGATTTTATTAAAAATCAAATAGAAGCGGATACAAAATGAAGCTCAAGCGGATAGGTCAAAGTATCCGTTTGAACAGTTTTTAGGGTATTTTCAAACGGAGAGTTTGACTATATTAAAAATGCCTAAAAATAAGGCAATAGAGAAAAACACCCTGTGTCTTGTTTAGCGTGTAAGACACATAGTAAGGATTAAGGTGTGCAAAAAGGGTGTGTCATATAGAAAAGAAAAAAGGAAGGAGTGGATGAAGGAATGGGATGGTAAGATTAACTCGGAAAAGATACAGAAGTTTTGATGTTTCTAGGTAAGTATAAACTGATGCTTGGTTCGGATTGTAAGTTGATATATGGAACAGCAGATTATCATAGGAAAAGGTTGAAAGTTTTAGAGAGCGAAAGGTATATAAGAAGAGTAAACAGGTTATATATAAAATTGGATGATAAAGGAACAAGGCTAGTAAAAGAATTTGGATATGATTATAGTTACAAATGTAGAAGAAAAGAATATGTTGATAGATTAAATGAAATAGCAAAAGTAGCAGCATTGACATTAGACAGTAATATTGATTTTATTGCTAGTTGGAATATAAAAGATGATGATATATTTACAGAGCAATCTCGAAAATATTTAGGAAAGATGATATTTCAGGAAAAAGAATTTATTGTTTATTATATAGCAAATGGAAAAAGAAAACCTTATGTAAGTCAAATATTAAATGATATAAGAAAATTAGTCAGCTATAAAAATATAATAATCTTTGTAGAAGATTTTAATTTGATAAAAGCAAAAAGAAATTTTGTATTTGGAAATGATTCTACAGTAATAATAAATCCAACACCTGAAAATTTTAATTTGATGAGAAGATATGAAGATATAGATTTTTATGAAATTATTAAGCAGATGTATTCTAATATAGAAGTTCTATTGTCTAACTGGGAAAAAGCAGATTATATGACAGAAGATAGAACTTATATATTTTTTATGCCATTTATAGATACAGAAAGACTTTATGGATTAAATAAGTTTTACAATAATAATAAAAACATAATACGAAAAATAGATATTATAACTTTGAAAGAAAATAAAGAAAAAATAGAAGAAATACTAACTAACAAAACAAACATTGTAGAAATGGACGAGTGGCTAGGAGGTATTGATGGGGAAAGACAAGAAAAGTAAAAATATCTTTATTTTTTTTTTTCTTACATTGTTTTAATACCATTAATTAATGGTTTTATGAAAATACTAGAAAAATGCTTTAATACTAATTTAAACACGATAGATATAAATTTTTTGAATTTGTTTACTGTAATATTCAGAAATGGAACAATATTTATTATATGGGTAATATTAAATTTAATTATCATATTAGTTGCAAAAAATATAAGTACAACAAAACAGAACGCAAAGATAGAAGTAGAAGGTGTAAATCTAAAAAAGAAAGATGGAACATTTGGAACAGCGGATTGGGGAAACAAACAAGAAATACAAGAATATTTAAGTATAGGAAAAAGAGATGGAATTATTCTAGGAGAAACTGATGAACAAGAAATAATTACTCTACCTATGAACACATATTTAAACAAAAATATTGCTGTGTTTGGCTCCAGCGGTAGTAAAAAGTCTCGTGGTTTTGCAATACCGAACGGAATTGAATTGGTACAAGAGGAAGTGCAAGAAGCAATTCAAAGACAGATGAGTTTGGTATTTACTGATCCAAAAGGGGAATTATACAGAAAACTTGCAAAATATCTTGAAACAAAAGGATATGATGTAGAAGTATTTAATTTAGTAAATCCAACATTTTCGAATGGTGCAAGATTTATAAACTTTGTAGAAGATGAAACAGATGCACAAATCTTTAGCCAAATAGTAATAGAGGGAACACAATTAAGTAGAAGGTCTAGTGGAGATGAGTTTTGGAACAGAGGTGAACAAAATTTACTGAAAGCATTATTGCTATATGTTATTAAATATGTAAAAAAAGAAGAAGACAAGAGTATGGGATTTATCTATGATGCATTAGCAAGTGGAAATATAAAACAAATAGATAAATTGTTTTATGATACTGAAGGTCCAACAAAACTAAGTTATAACATATATGCACAGGCGACAGATATAGTAAAGCAATCAGTTGTTACAGGACTTGCTACAAGACTTCAAATATTCCAAACAGATAAAATAAGAAACATTACAAATAAGGATGAAATCAATTTTGAGAATATAGGAAATAAAAAGACCTGTGTATTCGTTGTTACAAGTGATACAAATAGTGCATTTGACTTCCTTTCGACATTATTCTTTTCGTTCTTGTTCATAAAGTTAATAAAACAAGCAGATGAAAATCCAGATGGTAGATTAAAAGTTGAAACATCATTGATATTAGATGAGTTTACAAACATAGGTAGAATTGTAGATTTTGAGAAGAAATTAGCAACAACGAGAAGTAGGGGTATCAATATATTTATGATATTCCAAAATATAGCTCAGTTAAAGAATAGATATGATAATGATGTTTGGCAAGAAATATTAGGTAACGCCGATACCAAAATATGCATGGGTTGTCGGAGATATTTTAACAGCGGAGTATATCACTGAATATCTTGGAGTTGCAACTGTAGAAACTAATGCTATTAGGAAAGAAGCGGGATTTGATGGTAAATTTACTTATGGAATGGAAAACATAGCAACAAATAAAAGAAATTTAATGAATCCAGATGAATTATTAAAATTAGATAATAATAAAGAGATAGTTATAGTTAGGGGTAGAAAACCTTTTATATGTAATAAATATGATTATTCTAAACATATTGAAGCAAGTAAGATGGAAGATATGACAATAGAAGAACAAAGAGAAAGATTTAAAGACAATGTAGAAAATGAAAAAAATAAGCAGCAACCTAAAAAGGTTAAATATAGTTTTAAAGATTTTTAGTGGTTTTAGGTTAGACCGTAAAACCTAAATAGAAAAAGTAAGAAGGTGAAAAGTTATGACAGATGAATTACAAAAAAAGATAGTATGGCAGAATATCAATTCATCTAAAGAAAAAGGAAAAATTTTAACAGGAAAAATAATAGCAATAGAAAATGAACAAATGAAAGAAGAGTTAATTACTTGTGCTATTATAGATTTCAATGGAATTAGAGTATTAATTCCAGCAACTGAAATATCGGAAGATTCTAAAAATGATAAAAAGCTACTTAGAAATATGATGGGAGCAGAGATAAAATTTATTATAGTAGAAGCAGATAGAATAAGTGAAAAAGCGATAGGCTCGAGAAAAAAAGGCTATGGAAAGATTAAAAGAAATTAATATAAAAAAAGTACAAGTGGGAGATAAAATATATGGGAAAATTGTAGGTGTATGGAAAAAGTTTATAAGAATTGAAGTAATAGGTATAGATTTTATAGTTAAAGCACAAGATTTACAATATGGATATGTTGAAGATGTTTCTAAAATGTATAAAGTAAATGACAAAATAAAGGTTATTATAAAAGAAAAATCTGAAGAAAATAAAAGCATAAAAATATCAGTAAAAGATTTGCTAGAAGATCCATTTAAAAATATAAGAAAAGATTTTACAGAAAAAGGTGAGTATTTAGCAACTATTACAGGATATACTGATAATGGAATCTTTGCTAATATCGCACAAGGAGTAGATACTGTTTGCATATTACCAACTTGGCTAGATAGGCCACCATTTCCAGGAGAAAAAGTAATAATTAAGATTTACAAAATAATTCCTGAAAAACGCAAGATTTATAGTTCTTTAATAAAGATAATGGGAAGTGATGCGAGTGAATGATAAACAAAAAAATATAATGAAATTATTATGGGATTTTGATTCTTTAAGAGAAAGTCAAATAATGAAATTATGTAATTGTAGCGAAACAGATATAAATAATTTGATTAGCAATAAGGTTATAAGTAAAGATGTAAAGAAAGGTATTTTAAAGTATGCAAAAAAAGAAATTAATAATAGGAATATTGTTGCATTTGATGTTGTTATGAATTATTTAGACAGAAATCCAATATTAAAAAAAGGGAAACTTCCAGTAAATGTGCATATGCAAACAGATTATTATACTTATGATATAATCGCAATTAAGGAAGTTGAAATAGAAGCTTTATTTGATAAAATTGATGAAATATCAAAGGCAGAAAGAGTTATAATAATTATTGAAACAAAAGATTATAGAAAACAGTTTTTAAATACCAAAAGATCTTGTTATATATGTACTTATTCGCCATTAGAAATTGTTGATAGGATAAATTGAAAAATGTATAGCAAAATTAGTGAAAAGTGTATATTGATAATATTGAAAAATGTATATTTATATTGTTATATATAGAAATATTGTGAAAAAAGTCATAAATATAAGCTTTTTTAAAATAAATGTATAATTTTCTGAAAAGTGTATATCAAAAATATTGAAAAGTGTATATTAAAAGTATTGAAAAATGTATAATGATATGCTAAAATGTATATGGAGGTTGATAAAAATGAGTTTAGAGAAAAAAGATTATCGTAAAAGATTAATAGATGATAAGATAGACAGATATTTAAAAATTTTTGGAGCAATTTCTATACAAGGTCCAAAATGGTGTGGAAAAACATGGACATCATTAAAACATGCTAATAGTGTTTCATACATGACTGAAAAAAGTCCAAGAGATTTAGCTAAAGTAGATCCAAAATACATTTTTAACCAAGATAGACCACAACTTATAGATGAATGGCAATTAGTCCCAAGTATATGGGATGCAGTAAGACATGAATGTGATAGCGACCATGATAAAGGAAAATTTATTCTTACAGGTTCTACATCACTTTCTAAAGAAGAAAGAGAAGATGAGATATTTCATTCTGGAACAGGAAGAATCGCCATAATGAAAATGAATCCAATGAGCCTATACGAATCAGGAGATTCTACAGGAGATGTTTCTATTGAAGAAATGTTTTCGGGTAATGTTAATTGTAAGTATATAAGAAAAGTTGAATTAGATGAATTAGCAAAACTTATTATAAGAGGAGGATGGCCAGAAAATATTGATAAAGAGGGAGATGATATTGAGGTTATCCCAAGAAGTTATATAGAGTCTGTTATTACTAGAGATATTAATGAAAGAAAAGATAAAAAAAGAGATTCAAATAAAATGAGAATGTTAATTCGTTCTCTTTCAAGAAATGAAACTACTATTGCCGGAAATGATACAATAGTAAAAGATATTGAAGAATTTGAGAATACTGATGATTTAATTGCGAGTAGATTAACAGTAGCAGATTATGTAAGCGTTTTAGATGATTTATATTTAACAGCAAATCAAGAAGCATTTAGTATAAATTATCGTTCATCAAAAAGAATAGGAAAATCACCTAAAAGACATCTAGTAGATCCATCTCTTGCATGTGCTAGCTTGGATTTAACTGTTGATAAGTTATTAAATGACCACGAAACATTTGGATTACTATTTGAAGCATTAGTAGAAAGAGATTTAAGAATATATATGGATTATTTGGATGGACATTTGTATCATTTTAGAGATAATGTTTCAGGAGATGAAGTTGATAGCATATTAGAATTTAGAGATGGGGAATATGCTGCGGTAGAAATAAAATTAAGTGATGGTAGTGTTGAAGATGCTAAAAAAAGTTTAATGACTTTTTATAAAAATGTAAATAAAAAACCAAAATTTATGTGTATTATAGTGGGACATTATGAGGCAGTTATACAAGATAAAGAAACAGGAATATATATTATTCCAATAACATCTTTGAGACCATAGTTTAATAATTTGAAAATACAAGGACAAACATTTAAATAGTATATACGAAAATTTATTTCGGTGCATTATTTTACAGTTATAATTTCATTAGAAGAAAATAACGAATAGTTCACCAATACAGAAATATGAATGAATTAAAAGAAAAACGAGTATTAAAAAGAATTAGAAATAATAAAAAAGGTTATTGGGTAATTATTATTGAAGAATAGAATATATGATTTTGAAATAAAAAATAAAAGGTGTATTAGGAATTTAATTCCTAGTACGCCTTATTTTTTATTGATTAACTTTTTCTTTTAATGCTTTTCCAGGTTTGAAAGCAGGAGTTATTGAAGCAGCAATTTTTAATTCAGCTCCAGTTTGTGGGTTTCTACCAGTACGAGCTGCTCTTTCTCTTGTTTCAAAAGTTCCAAATCCTATTAAAGAAACTTTTTCTTTTTTTACTAATTCATCAGAAACAATATTTACAAAAGCATTAATAGCAGCTTCAGAATCTTTTTTAGAAAGACCAGTTTGTTCTGCCATTGCATTTACAAATTCAGCTTTATTCATTATATTCACCCCCTTCGACAAATAATTACATCTTTTGTATTTTTTAACAATTTATCAAAGTTATCAATTAAAGTCAATAAAATTAAAAAAATATGATTAAATTTTAATTAATTTAGTACAAAGAAAAAATTTTTGTGGTATAATGCCTTTGAGTACATAAAAATTCACAAGGAGGCAGAAAAATGTTAGAAAATGTAGAAGTTTTATGCCATAGTAGTATAAAAATAAATAAAGAAAAAGTCATATATATTGATCCATTTAAAATAGAGAAAAACTATAATGATGCAGATATTGTTTTTATAACACACGACCATTATGATCACTATTCTGAGGAAGATATAGATAAGGTTATAAATGAAAACACAATTATTATAATACCAGAAGAATTATTAACAAAGCTATTAAGAAAAGGAATAAATAAAAATGCAATTATTACAGTAGAGCCAAATGAAAAGTATATGGTACAAGGAATTAAATTTGAAACAGTACCAGCATATAATACAAATAAGACATTTCATCCAAAAGAAAATGGTTGGGTTGGTTATAGCATCACACTAGATGATATTAGATACTATATTGCAGGAGATACTGACATTACAGAAGAAAATAGAAAAGTAAAATGTGATGTTGCTTTTGTTCCAGTTGGAGGAACATATACAATAGATTTTAAAGAGGCAGCACAATTAATAAATGAAATACAACCTAAAATAGCAGTTCCAATTCATTATGGTAGTGTAGTTGGAACAAAACAAGATGCCACGGACTTTATAAAATTATTAAATCCAAGTATAAAAGGTATAATTTTAATGAAACAATAAATGAAAGAAGGAACAAATAGTGCAATTTTCAAGCAAAGATATTCAATTATTTAATGAAGCAGGAATACATGTAGAAGATAAAAATTATACAAATGATGAAGTTGAAAGATTAAAAATTAAGGTAACAGATTTTATTGTAAGTCAAAGTACAAAGGATATAGATAAATATAGTAAAAAATTTAGTAGATTATTATAAGGATTTAGTTATGAATAAAGAAGAAATAATAAAATATTGTTTAACATTGGAAAATACATATAAAGATTGTCCATTTTCAGATGACTTTGAATCTGTAACAATGAAACATTTGAAAAATAAAAAGTGGTTTGCATTATTAATGAATGTAAATAATAAGTTATACCTTAATGTTAAGACAGATCCAAATTATTCTGATATATTGAGAAATACTTATGATTATATAATACCTGCATATCACATGAATAAGGAACATTGGAATACAATTATTGTGGATGAAAAAGTGGACAATAATTTAGTTAAAGAATTGATAGAACAAAGTTATCAATTAACGAAATAAAGTTAAATACGAATAGTAATTTATACTCTAAAATAATATATCTAAATAAGTAAGAAAAATATCAAAATTATATAATAATTTATAATCTTATGCTATAATAGAAACCAATGAATGAAAGGAAAAAACGAAATGAGTTTAGTATTAAAAAATGTATCAAAAACATTCGTAGGAAAAGTTGCAGTTGATAACATTTCATTTAGTATAGAAAAACCAGGTGTATATGGTTTACTTGGAACAAATGGAGCAGGGAAAACAACAACAATAAGAATGTTACTTGGAATTATTAAAAAAGATAGTGGGGAAATTACTTGGAAAGGTAAAGAGGTAGATAGGGAAAATGTTAATTTTGGATATTTACCAGAAGAAAGAGGAGTATATCCTAAAACAAAAATAATGGATCAATTAATGTATTTTGCAGAATTAAAAGGTATGAAAAAAGATGATGCTATAACAGCTATTAATAAATGGGCAAAAGAACTAAAAGTAGAAGAATATTTGCAAATGCCAGCTGAAAAACTATCAAAAGGAAATCAACAAAAAATACAATTTATGAATGCAATAATACATAACCCAGAATTAGTAGTATTAGATGAGCCTTTTAGTGGGTTAGATCCAGTAAATACAGAAATATTAAAAAATATTATAATTGATTTAGTTAAAAACGGAAAATATGTAATAATGTCAGCACATCAAATGGCTACAATAGAAGAATTTTGTAGTGATATTTTAATATTAAATAAAGGAAAAACAGTATTACAGGGCAATCTAAAACAAATAAAAGAAACATACCCAGCTAATAGAGTAGAAATTGATGTAAAGCAAGATATAGATACTTATATTAAAGAGTTTAATTTAGAAATAGAAAATGTAGCAAATTATAACTATGTTATAAAAATAAATGATGAAGGAACAGCTCATAAACTTTTAAATAAATTAATTACTGAAGGAATTAAAGTAGATAAATTTGAAATTAAAAAGCCTACTTTAAATGATATATTCATAGAAAAGGTGGGTGAGTAGAATGAAAGATATAATAACTGTAATAAAATGTACTATGAAAGATATGGTAAAAAGAAAATCGTTTATAATATCAACATTAATTATTTTAGTTTTAATAGTAATAGGCTTTAATGTTCCAAATATAATAAAATCAATTAAAGGAGAAGATAGTGAAGATAAACTTTTAATTGTAGATAATGAAAATATATTTGAAGGTAATTTAGAACTTTTAAAAGAGGCAGATTTAGGATATGAAATAGAAGTGGGAACAGCATCTTTTGAAGAAATAAAAGAAAAAATAGAGAACGAAGAAATTGCTAAAGCAATAATAGTAGAAAAACAAGATAACAATGTGAAAATTAGATATATAGTGGAAAATACTAATTTTATGGATGAAGTACCAGAAACGATAGTAAGTGCTATAAATTCTTTATATACTAATATTCAAATTAGTAAATTAGGCTTAACAGAAGAAGAATTACAATCAATTACACCTAATTTTGAATTTAGTTTAGAACAAACAGATGAAAAAGAAGCAAGTGGAAATTTATTTACAATGATGGCAATGTCAATAGTATTATTTTATGCAATATATTTCTGTGCTTACCAAGTATCAAGTTCGATAACAACAGAAAAAACATCAAAAATAATGGAAACATTAGTAACATCAACGAGTCCTAGAACAATAGTATTAGGCAAAACATTGGGAATTGGAATTGTAGGTTTACTACAAATGATATTGATTGTAGGAACAGCTTTATTAAGTGCTAAAGCATTTTTAGAGCCTGAATTATTAGATGCAGTATTAGATATGTCTAATATTACAGCATATCTAGGAATTATCACTATAATATATTTTATATTAGGATATTTTACTTATGCTTTGTTATATGCACTAACTGGATCAACTGTGAGCAAACCAGAAGATATACAATCAGCAAATAGCCCAGTAGCAATACTTGCTGTTGTCGGATTTTATTTATCATATTTTACAATGATAAATCCAACAAGTGAACTTAATGTATTTGCTTCACTATTTCCAATATCATCACCATTCTGTATGCCTTTTAGAATAATGATGGGATTAGCAAGTGGAACAGATGTAGCAATTTCTATTGCAATTTTATTAGTGACAATATTAGTTATAGCTAAAGTAGCAATAAAGATATATTCAAATGCAATATTAAATTATGGAACAAAAATGAGTCTTAAAGATATTATAAAAATATATAAAGATAAGCAAAACTAAAAAACATAAAAAATACTCTGTGCAAATGTATGGAGTATTTTTTATTATTGTGGTATAATCTCAACAAATAGTAATTTGTATAAGAAATTATATTAGTAAATGAAATAAATTTAATAAAAAATTAATTGTTTTTGTATATATATATGTTATAATATGCTAAAGGAGAGTTTATAAATGAGAGGTTGTAATAAAAAGAAAAAAGCAAAGTATATAGTAATAGTTTTTTTTGCAATAATAATACTTGGAAGAATTTTTATACCTTGGGCGATTGAACCAGAAAATTTTAGAGATACAAAAAATAAAATAAATAGTTTTATAAACAGATATACTATACCAGATTCATATAATGCAAAATCATTGATAGCGGTTGATCTTTCAAATAATAACGATTTTGTTTCTAAAAGAGCAAATGAACAACAAACTCCTGCAAGTTTAGCTAAATTATTTGTTATTGACTATGCAACAACACTCGTTGATTTAGATGATGTAGTTTTGGCAAAAAATGAAGCAATTTCATTAACAAAACAAGGTTCATCTGTTGCAAACATTAAAGAAAAGAAATATTATGTTAAAAATTTATTTGCTGCAATGTTAGTACCATCAGGGAATGATGCAGCCTATGTATTAGCTGATTATTGTGGAGGTATTATATCTCCTAAAGCTACTACTAGCAAAGAGCGAATAGAAGTCTTTATGAAAAACTTGAATGAATATTTAAAACAAAATGATTATAAGGATACTATTTTATATGATCCAAGTGGATTTGATACAGAAGCCCATACAACTGTATTAGACTTAAAAGAAGTTGTAATGGATTTATTAAAGAATGAATGGTTTAAGGATATAGTTTCTCAAACTTCATATACAGCAACTTTACCAGATGGTAGCATGCAGACTTGGAAAAATACAAATACATTCCTTGATCCTACATCAGAATATTATAACAAAAATGTAATTGGTGTAAAAACAGGTTCTTTATCTGATGATTTTAATTTAGTAGTATTATATAAAAAGCATGGAAAAGAATTTTTGATATGTAGTTTAGGTTCACAATCTAATTATTCACGATATGATGATGTTAATTATGTTTTAAAAACAATAGATGAATCAGATTATTTGAAAAAGTAAGTTAAAATAAAGGAGATGATTATTATAGAAGTGATATATAGCATTTTATGTGCTGTTTTACCGTGTACTATTTACTTTACAGCAAGAAAAAGGAAAGGGTATCATTTATCAATTTTAGCAATGCTAATTTTCGTTTTATATCTTTGGAAAGTATATGATTTAACTGGTGCAGGAGGTTTAACAAATATATTTTATGCACCAAAAGGTGGAGATAATACATCAATTATTCAAGCTAATATTAATCTCATCCCTTTTAACATCATAGAGAAAACTTTTTACTTAAATATTTTAATGCTTGTTCCTTTTGGATTTTTAGTTCCTTTTATTTGGAAGAACTATCGTAAATTTTATAAAATATTATTTTTAGGGGCAGGTTTTTCATTAATGATAGAAATATCTCAATTAATCACGAACCGTACAACTGATGTCAATGATTTAATTGCTAATACAATGGGTGCATTAATCGGATATATTATTTGGCAAATAGTTTCATTATGTTTTGGAGAGTATTTAAAAAAGCCTGTAAAAGGTAAGAGTGATGTAATATGGTATATACTTTTAAGCTTTTTGGGTATGTTTTTCTTATATTATCCTTTTTGGTTTGCTTGGAATATTGAACCGCTTATTTTTCAATAAAATAAATTTTCAAAACATATAAATTACAATAGATAGGGCAGGTAATTAGTTGAAAATTATCTGTCCTTTGTGATATAATGCAAACAATAATTAGTAAATTATCGCTTGGATTGAGTTTATGAAATGAGAGGTGTTTTATGAAAAAGAAAGTAATAATAGTAGTAGTAATTATAGTTTTAATGATTTTATTAGTTCCAATACCTTTTAAATTAAGAGATGGTGGTACAGTAGAATGGAAGTCTTTAACTTATTCAATAGCCAATGTTCATAGTATTTATGCAGTTGGAAATGAAAGTAATAAGTATGAGTTAGGATATAAAGAAGGAATAGTAATAAAAATCTTTAATATGACAGTTTATAACAATACAAAGTATAGTCTTAAAGAAGAATTTGCAATTATAGACAACAGTAAAGAATTTGACTGTAACAACATTGAAGAAGAAATTTATAGAGATGATGAATATATTTATTATTTACCTTGTGAGAAAAGTCAGTATATAAAAGTAATATATGCACCTAATGAATACCAAGAGGGCTTAAAATCATCACTTGCAGAGGGAAATATTAAAATAAGTGATTTAGATAAATTTAATATTGAATATATAAAAAAAGAAATTACAAATTAGAAACAGAAATTACAATTAAATAGAAAGGACTAGAAATATGAAAATAGCAATTGTGTATTCAAGTAATACAGGGAATACTAAAATTATAGCTGAAGCTATAAAAGAAGAATTAAGTAATGAAGATATAGTTTATTTTGGAAAACCAGAAAATAACATAGAGGCTGATATATATATTGTGGGTTCTTGGACAGATAAAGGAAATTGTTCAAGTGAAATAAAAGAATTTTTAACAAAATTAAATTACAAAAAAATTGCATATTTTGGAACAGCAGGTTTTGGAGGACAAGTAGAATATTATCAAACATTGTTTAATAGAGTAAAAAAAAATATAAATGATACAAATCAGATATTAGGATATTTTTATTGTCAGGGGAAAATGCCAATTGGTATCAGAAGTAGATATGAACAACTAATAAAAGAACATCCAGAAGATAGAAATTTAGAAGTTAGTATAAAAAACTTTGATGAGGCATTAAAACATCCAAACAAAAAAGATATAGAACAAGTAAAAGAGTGGATAGATTCAATTATATAGTGATTTTGAAAGAAGGAATATTTTATGTGGATTTTATATGCTTTTGGCTCTGCATTTTTTGCAGGAATAACAGCAATACTTGCTAAGATAGGAATAAAAAATACAGATTCTAATTTAGCAACAGCAATAAGAACAATAGTCATTTTATTTTTTTCTTGGCTTATTGTATTCATAGTAGGTTCATTTATTATCCTTTTTGGTTTTCTTGGAATATTGAACCGCTTATTTTTTAATAAAATAAATTTTCAAAACATATAAATTACAATTTAGGAGTGTGTTTATAATGGATATTCAATTAAAAATAATGGAAATTGCTAATAACTTAAATATAACGAAAAAGATAAAAAAGATATAGATGAGTATTTAGATCATAATGAATTAGGCTTGGCTTTTGAAGTATTATGTGTTTCTATTGAAAGAGATAATATAAAAATTTCGCAGAAAGATTATGAAATTATAAATACACTTGGAGTTCAAATGGAAATGGATAGTAATTTATGGTCTAGTCTTAAAAATAATATCATCAAATAAAGAAATAAATTACAATTTGCGAAAAAAGATTAATAATTAAAAAATATTAATCTTTTTTCTTAATGTCACTTACTTGTCACTTTGAATGTAATATAATTTAAACATAAAAGAAAGTAGCAATTTTTTATGGAGATATTAAGAGTAGAAAATTTAAGCAAAATTTATGGAAAAGGGCAGACACAAGTAAAAGCATTAGACAATGTTTCATTCAAAGTAGATAAAGGAGAATTTGTTGCAATAGTTGGTGCGAGTGGAAGTGGAAAATCAACATTATTACATTTAATTGGCGGAGTAGATAGACCAACAAGTGGAAAAGTATTGATAGATGGAAAAGATATATATAAGTACAATGATGATGAACTTGCAATATTCAGAAGAAGGCAAGTTGGGTTGATATATCAATTTTATAATTTAATACCAATACTAAATGTAGAAGAAAATATCACATTACCACTAAGTTTAGATAATAGAGAAATAAATAAACAAAAACTAGATGAATTAATAAAAGTTTTAGGGTTAGAGAGTAGAAGAAAACATTTGCCAAATGAATTATCTGGAGGACAACAACAAAGAACTTCAATAGGAAGAGCAATGATAACAAATCCTGCCATAATACTTGCAGATGAGCCAACAGGGAACTTAGACTCTAAAGCAAGTGATGAAATTGTAGCATTATTAAAAAAATCTAATAAAGATTACAAACAAACAATAGTAATGATAACTCACAATATGGAAATAGCAAAATGTGCTGATAGAATTATCAAAATAGAAGATGGAAAGATCGTTAAGGAGGTTTAGTAATGAATATTCTTAACAAATTATCTATAAAGAATTTAAAATTAAATAAAAAGAGAACTAAAAGTACGATAATTGGTATTGTATTATCTGTAGCTTTAATTTGTGCAGTAGCAACAATGACTACAAGTTTTAGAGAAACATTATTACAAGGTGCTATTAGTAAAAGAGGTTATTATCATATAAAACTATCAGACATTACAGAAAATGATATAAAAGACATAAAAAATAATAGAGATATAAAAGATATTAAGCAAATACAAGAAGTTGGGTATGCAGAACTAAAAACAAGTCAAAATAAAGATAAACCATATATACATCTATATTCTATGGAGAATAGCACATTTGAATTTTTAAAATTTAAACTAATAGAAGGAAATTTCCCCAAAAATGAAAATGAAATTATTATAAGTAAACACATTATAACAAATGGGAAAAGTGATATAAAAATAGGAGATACAATTACACTAGATGTAGGGAAGAGAATATCATCAGATAATATAGAACTAGATTCTTCATGTTCATATAATAGTGAACATGAAAAAATAGAAGATAGTGAAAAGCATACTTTTAAAGTTGTTGGAATGATAGAAAGACCGGATTATACCTTTGAAAATACTGGTGATCCTGGTTATACAATGATAACTACAAATCTAAATAGAGGGAAGACAGAGGCATATTTATCATTAAAAAAACCAAAAGAGTATAAATCATCTATTTCAGAGCTATTAGGAGTAAATTATGATGATCTAGATGTAATAGAAAAAAATGGTGGAGAAACAAAATATAAACATGAGATAAATAGTGAAATATTAAGATGGGAAGTATTTGCTTTTTCAGACTCAACAGTTAGCATGTTATATTCAGTAATAGGAGTAGTAATATTTATTATTATATTTACAAGTGTATTTTGTATAAGAAATTCATTTGCAATATCAATAACAGAAAAAATAAAAATGTATGGAATGCTTTCAAGTGTCGGAGCAACAAGAAAGCAAATAAAGAAAAATGTTATTTTTGAAGCAATGGCATTAGGATTGATAGGAATACCATTAGGAATATTATCAGGGTTATTTGCAGATTTTGTACTATTGAAAATAGTAAATGTTTTATTAAGTGATGCACTAGTTGGATATGCAAATGGAATAGTATTTAAGGTTTCGATTATACCTATAATAATTTCTATTATATTAGGATTTATAACAATATACTTATCAGCAATTAGTTCAGCAAAAAAAGCAGCAAAAGTAAGTCCAATAGAACAATTAAGAAATTCAGATGAAATAAAAATAAAGAATAAAAAGCTAAAAACCCCAAAGATAATAGAAAAAGTATTTAAAACAGGAGGAGTTTTAGCATATAAAAATTTAAAAAGAAGTAAGAAAAAATATAGAACAACAGTAATATCAATAGCAGTTAGTGTGTTTATATTTATTACTATGAACGCATTTATAACTAATATGTTTGACTTAACAGGACAATATTATGAGGATTATGACTATAATTTTATTGTTGAATCTTCAAAGTTTACTGATGAAGAAATAAATAAAATTGTAAAACAAGAAAGTGTTGAAAGTTATCATATTTTATATCAACCTAAAAGAATGTATGAAATAAGAGATTTAAGCAAAATTCATGAATATGGTAAAGAATTAATTACAGAAGAATTATCAGGAGAAAAATATTGTGGATTGTATTTGGTAGCATTAGATGAAGCCTCATTTAAAGAATATAGTAAAAAAATAGGTGTGAAATTTGAAGATGTAAAAGATACGGGGATTTTATGTGATGAATATAATGAGTATGATAAGGAAACAGGAGCAGTAGAACTAAAAAGATTATATAAATATGAAAAAGGAGATACAATAGTTGGAGAATACAATAAAGAAGAACTTAAAATTAAAGTAGGAGATGTAAGCAAGATTAAACCTTATGGACTTGAAAGAGTTTTCTATGATGGTGGATATCTTGTTGTTAATAAAAATGAATTTAAAAATATTGATTTTTCAGACGATGTGACAATTACTATCCAATCTAATAATACTACTGAATTACAAACAGCTATAGAAGAAAAAGACAGTTCTTTAACAATTGTGAATTTAGAAGATGTAGCAAAAGAAGAAAAATCAATGATTTTAGTAACAAATATTTTCTTATATGGATTTATTGCTGTTATTACTTTAATTGGTGTTACCAATATATTTAATACCATTACATCAAATATGGAATTAAGACAAAAAGAATTTGCGATGCTAAAAAGTATAGGAATGACTAAAAAGGAATTTAATAGAATGATTAATTTGGAAACACTATTTTATGGAACAAAATCTTTATTATATGGAATTATTTTAGGGTTACTTGGAACATTAGCAATGTATAAAGCATTTTCAGTAAAAATAGATGCAGGAATGTATATTCCTATAAAACCTATTATAATTTCTGTAATCTTTGTATTTATCTTAATATTTATTATAATGAGATATTCAATATCAAAAATAAATAAGCAAAATACAATAGAAACTATTAGAAAAGAAAATATATAAGCATAGGGAGGTGGAAATCTCCCTAAATTTATTGTATAATAAGCTCGGAGGAATGAACATGCAAATATTATTAGTGGAAGATGATGAGCTAATAGCAAAAGGCTTAACATATTCATTTAAGCAAAATGGATATAATTTAGTTCATAAAACAAATATTAAAGATACTAGCAACTTTCTACAAAATGAGAAAATCGAATTTATAATATTAGATATTTCTTTACCAGATGGAAATGGTTTAGATTTATATAACAATATAATAAAAAAGTTAAATATACCTACAATATTTCTAACTGCAAAAGATGATGAAGAAACAATAGTAAAAGGTTTAGAACTAGGAGCAGAGGATTATATTACAAAGCCTTTTTCTACGAAAGAATTAATTGTAAGAATGAAAAAGATTATTTTGAGAACAAAGAAAAATCAAATTATAGAAATACAAGATATTAAATTTGATATAGATAAAATGGTAGTATATCGAAATAAAGAAAAATAGAATTTACAAGTTTAGAAATAAAAATATTACATCTACTATTTATGAACCTAAACAAAGTTGTAACAAGAAATGAAATTATAGATAAAATCTGGGAATGGACAGGAAATGATGTGAATGACAATACAGTAACTGTATATCTAAAAAGGATAAGAGAAAAGTTGCAGACAGATATTATAATAACTATAAAGGGAATAGGATATAGAATTGATGAAAATGAAAAATAAAATAGAATTGAAAAAATCAATAATAATCAGTATATTTGTAATATTAATTTGGTCAAGTATTTTTGCATTATTTAATCTTTATCAATATAGTGTTTATACAAATAACTTTAATAATAAAATAGACCAAATAGTAACTAAAATAGCAACAGAATATCCAGATATACAAAAAAGTGATGTAATAGAGATTTTGAATGGTGATGAAAAAGCTAATGGTAATATCTTAAAAGAGTATGGAATTGATTTGAAAAAAGAATCTATTGTAATGGAAAATGACAAATATTCTAATATGTTTATAATATTAAATGTAGGAATACTAATATTGCTTTGGATTTCATTGCTAATTGTTTTCTTGAAATATAATAATTCAAAAGACAAGAAATTAAAAGAAATAACACAATATATAGAAGAAATAAACAGAAAAAATTATAAGTTAAATATTGATGATAATACAGAAGATGAGCTTTCAATATTGAAAAATGAAGTATATAAAACAACTATAATGCTAAAAGAACAAGCAGAAAATTCATTAAATGATAAGGTGAACTTAAAAAACTCATTATCAGATATTTCACATCAGTTAAAGACACCACTAACATCAATAACAATTATGCTAGATAATATAATAGATAATCCGAATATGGATCAAGAAACAAGAAGTGAATTTATAAAAGATGTTAAAAGAGAAATTACAAATATTAATTTTTTAGTACAAGCCTTATTAAAATTATCAAAGTTTGATACAAATACAATAAAATTCACCAATAAAGAAGAAAAATAGTTGTTGATATTTTAAGTACAGCAATACAAAATGTATCAGTTTTATGTGATTTAAAGGATATTGAAATTGTAGTAACTGGAAATATAGAAAATACTATAAATTGTGATATAAGATGGCAAGTAGAGGCAATTTCTAATGTATTGAAAAACTCTGTAGAATATTCTAATAATTCTAGCAAAATTCAAATTGTTTGTAATAAAAACAAAGTGTACTCAGAGATTAGAATTATTGATAATGGAAAAGGAATAGATAAAGAAGATATAAAGCATATTTTTGAAAGATTTTACAAAGGTAAAAATTCTTCAAGAGATAGTGTAGGGATTGGACTTGCATTAGCAAAAACAATAATAGAGCAAAATAATGGTACAATTTCTGTAGAATCCGAAATAGGAAAAGGAACAACATTTATAATTAAATATTTTGAATAGATATAAGGCTACTAGAATTAAAAATAGTAGCTTTTATTAATCTTACAAAAATGTAAGATTAATGTAAGGTAAATCAATACCAAGAAGCAAAATAGTGAGATATAATTAACAAAAAAATATGGAGTAATCAAATGGAGAAAAAGAAGATAATAAAGGAATTAATAATAATATTTTGGGTATTTATAATTGGAAGTATATTAGGATATATATTTGAAATGATAGTAGTTCTATTTCAAAAAGGATATTTTGAATCAAGACAAGGATTAATATATGGACCATTTACACCAGTATATGGTATCGGAGGAATTGTATATTACATTGTTTTTAAACTAATAAAAACAAGAGAAAAATCGAAAGTATTTTTAATAAGTATGTTACTAGGTGGAATAACAGAATATTTATGTTCGTACATTCAAGAAAAAAAGCATTTGGAACAATATCATGGGATTATTCTTATCTTTTATTCAATATAAATGGTAGGACAAGTTTATTGCATTGTACTTACTGGGGAATAGCAGGAATTTTATATATTACATATATAGAGCCATTTGTAGACAAATTAAAACAAAAATTAGATAAAAACACATTAAAAATTGCAACTTTAACATTATCTATATTTATGCTATTTGATATAACTATTTCCTGTGTAGCAACAGATAGACAAACAGAAAGAAGAAACAATATAGCTTGTGAAAATAAATTAGATATATTTTTAGATAAATATTATCCAGATGAATACATGGATCATATATTTGCTAACAAGAGAAATAAATAAAACTATATTAAAATAGCAAAAAAAGTGGTATAATAGCACATGAAAAGAGGAAACAAAATGTATAAAATTATGATAGTCGAAGATGACATTGAGATAAGAGAAGAATTAAAAATATTATTACAAAATAATGGTTATGAAGTAAAAGTAACTACAAATTTTGAAAATGTAGAAAAACAAATACTAGAAGAACAATGTCACTTAATATTATTAGATATAAATTTGCCAAACAAAAATGGATATGAAATATGCAGCAAAATAAGAACAAAATCAAAACTTCCAATTATATTTGTAACAAGCAGAAATAGCTCAATGGATGAATTAAATGGAATTATGCTAGGTGGAGATGATTATATAGAAAAGCCATATAATGTGCCTGTTCTATTAGCAAGAATACAAAACTTATTAAATAGAGTTTATCCTAAAGAACAAAAATCAAGTAAATTAGAATATAAAGGAATAACATTAGATATTCTAAAATCACAAATAAAATATAATGATAAAGAAATAGAACTTACAAAAACAGAAATTAAAACATTATATTATTTGCTTAAAAATACAGATAGAATCATAGCAAGAACAGAGATTATAGATTATTTATGGGATAATGAAGTATATGCAGATGATAATAGTTTAAGTGTTGTTATAACAAGATTAAGGGAAAAATTAAAAAAAATAGGAGTAGAACATTTAATTGAAACAAAGAGAGGTCAAGGATATAAATTATGAAATTTAGTAGGTATGTTAAAGATAAAATAAATTATACATTAGGATTTATTGTATATTGTATGATTATAATAGCTTATACAGGTGCAATGCAAATTGATAAAGATGTAAGTATTGTAATAATCACAATATCTTTAATTTTCTTTGTTACAGGAGTTATTATAAATTACTGGAAGAAAAACAAATATATTAAAAATATTGAAAAAATAATGGATGGACTAGATGAAAAATATCTCATATCTGAAGTAATAGATAAACCAAAAAGAGAAGAAAATTTAGCATATTATAAGTTACTAAAAAGAGCTAATAAGTCAATGCTTGAAAATGTAACAGATGTTAAAAATACACAAAAAGAGTATAAAGAATATATAGAAAGTTGGGTACATGAAATAAAAATACCTATTACATCCGCAAAATTGTTATGCGAAAATAATAAATCTGAAATTACAAACAAAATAGATGAGGAAATAGAAGAAATAAATAACTATGTAGAACAAGCATTATTTTATGCTAGATTAGATCAAGTATCAAATGATTTTATGATAAGAAAAATAAAATTAGCAGATGTTATAAAAAATGTTTTATCAAGAAATAAAAAAATAATGATACAAAACAATATGAAAGTAGAACTAAAAAATACAGATGTGTCAGCTTATTCAGATGAAAAGTGGCTAGAGTTTATATTAAATCAAATTATTATAAATAGTATCAAATATAAAAAAACAAAATGCTACAATAATAATTGAAACAACAGAAAATAAAGAAAATGTAAAATTAAAAATAAAAGATAATGGTATAGGAATTAAGAAAAGCGAAATAGATAGAATATTTGACAAAGGATTTACAGGAACAAATGGAAGAAACCAGAAAAAATCTACAGGAATTGGACTATATTTATGCAAAAGGTTATGCGAAGAAATAGGAATGAATCTGAAAGCCGAAAGCATTGAAAATGAATATACAGAAATGATAATTACAATACCAAGGAACAAAAAAATAAATGAGTAATCCCTTTTATTATGAAAGGGGAATTTTTTATCTTACAAAACTGTAAGATAAATGCAAGTTACTTCTATATGAAAAAGCTAAAAGATGTTTTATACTAAATAAAAAGACAAAAGTAAGGAGTGGTTATTTTGGAAAAAATACTAAAAGTAGAAAAAATACAAAAATACTATGGAAACAAAGACAATATAACAAAAGCAATAGATGGGATTAGCTTTGATGTAGAAGAAGGAGAATTCATAGGAATAATGGGAGCTAGTGGCTCTCGGAAAAACAACATTATTAAATTGTATTTCAACAATAGACAATGTAAGTAGTGGACACATTTATTTAGGAAAACAAGACATTACAGAAATAAAAGAACAAGATATTGCAAAATTTAGAAGAGAAAATCTAGGCTTCATATTTCAAGATTTTAATTTACTAGATACACTAACAATAGAAGAAAATATTGCACTAATATTAACAATAAATAAAATACCAGAAAAAGAAATAGACACAAAAACACAAGAAATTGCTAAAAAATTAGGTATAGAAGATATTTTAAATAAATACCCATATCAAGTATCAGGTGGGCAAAAACAAAGATGTGCTTCAGCAAGGGCAATTGTAAATAATCCTAAAATTATACTTGCAGATGAGCCAACAGGAGCATTAGACTCTAAATCAGCAAGACAATTATTAGAAATAATGGAAGATATGAATACAAAAATGAAAGCAACAATTTTAATCGTTACACATGATCCATTATCAGCAAGCTATTGTAGTAAAATATTATTTTTAAAAGATGGAAAAATCTTTAACAGAATAGAAAAAGGAGAAAAACAAAGAAAAGAATTTTACAATGAAATACTAGATGTTTTAGCACTTCTTGGAGGTGATACAAGAGATGTTAGGTAAATTATCAATTAGAAATGCCAAAAGACAGGCTAAAGATTATGTAATTTATTTTATAACAGTTATTATATCTGTTGCATTGATGTTTAGTTTTAATTCTATTGCAGTATCAAAAGATATAATTGAACTTTCAACATATATGGAACATTTTTCAAAGGCTATAACTGGAGTTAGTATAATAATAATATTTGTAATGGCTTGGCTCATCAATTATACAATGAAATTTATGTTAGAAAAAAGAAGCAAAGAATTTGGAACATATCAAATTTTAGGAATAGAGAAAAAAGATATATCCAAAATGTTTACATTAGAAAATTTAGTAATTGGAGTAGTAGCATTTGTTGTTGGAATTTTTGCAGGAACATTCCTATATCAAGTTTTTTCTTCAATTATTATGAATTTGTTTAATCAACCTTATGAGATTCAACTAACATTTAACATAAAAGCAGTAGGAATAACAGCAGCATATTTTTTTGGAATATTTGTATTAGTATTATTAAATTGTAGAAGAAAAATAAAGAAAACAAAAGTATATGACTTGTTATATGCAGATAAGAAAAATGAAAATAATATTATAAAAAAATCAAAAGGGAATATAGTGGTATTTATAATTTCACTAATTTTATTAAGTGTAGCATTACTTATTAATCATAGAGCATTCACTAATGCGGATAATGCAGGTAGAGATATTTTTACAGCAATTATATTACTGATAGTAGGAATCTATTTATTTTATATTAGTTTTTCATGTTTTATAGTAAAAAGATTTTTGAAAAATAAAACTAGAAAATATAAAAAAGACAATATGTTTTTATATAGGAATTTAACCTCAAAAATTAATACAATGAGCATAACAATGGGAACAATAGCATTAATGTTTACAATAATATTAATAGGTGGAAATGTAGCATTACTAATGAATAATATGTTAAATAATGAAATTGAAATGGGATATCCTTTTGAGATAATGATAAGTGCAAATGATAGTGATTTTACAAAATATAAAAAATATATAGAAGCAAATACAAAAGTAAAATCTATGCACGAATATAGGCTATATTGTATAAAAACAGCAGGACTTTCAAAAGCATTAGAAAATACACCATTTGAAAGTCAAAGCAGAGAAAAAATTGAATATGTAATAGGTGTTAATGATTATAATAGATTAAGAGAAATACTTGGACTTGAAAGAATGGATTTAAAAGAAAATGAAATAATTATAAATTGTTTAAAAACAGCTAAAAATGGATTTGATGAATATACAAAAGAAAATAACAATATAAAAATTGCAAATCAAAATATGGTTATAAAAGATGTAATAGATGATAATCTAGGTCAAGTAGGATTTAATGGATATATTTATGCAGTTATAGTTCCAGAAAAATTAATAGATGCAGTAAATAAAGAAGATCAAGAATTAAGAAATGCTGAAAAATCTCCAATATTTACTTTCGATTTTCAAAATAATTTCGTTGTACAAACAGAAGAAACAACAGATGAGAAATTCTATAATGATTTATATGATATTATTCCAAAGGAATATAAACAAGTTACAAGAGAAGATTTGAATGGAATATATGAATATAGTAGTGAGATTCCACAAGGAAGTGTTCAAACTAGAGGAGCAAGAACAAGTCAAGCAAAATCATTTTATGCAATAATATCATTTTTAGCATTTTATGTAGCATTAATATTTGTAATGGCAACAGCAACACTTTTAGCAATACAACAATTAAGTGATTCAGAAAAATATAAATATAGATATGATCTACTAAAAAAACTAGGAATGGATGAGCTAGAAATGAATAGAACAATATTTAAACAATTATTTTTCTATTTTGCAATACCAATGCTTTTACCATTTATAGTAAGTATTCCTGCAATATTAAGTGTTGGAGAAATGTTTAAGATAGCTGTAACAACAGAGGAAATATGGAGAAATATTGGAATAATATATGGATTGTTTATTCTTGTATATGGAATTTATTTTGTTGCAACAGATGTGCAGTTTAGCAGAAATATAGAAGAAGGTAGATAGAAATGAAAAAAATATATATAGTTTTAACACATACAGGAACAACATTATCAAAAATCATAAAAACATATACAAAAGATGAGTTTTCTCATGTTTCTATCGCATTAGATAACAAATTACAAGAAATGTATAGCTTTGGAAGATTACATCCATATAATCCGTTTTGGGGTGGATTTGTGCATGAATATATAGATAAAGGAACATATAAAAGATTTTATAAAACAATGGCAAGAGTATATTCTTATGAAGTAACAGAAGAACAATACGAAAAATTAAAAAATAATATAAAACAAATTGAAGCAAATAAAGAAGATTATAAATTTAATATTGTGGGATTGGTTGCAGTAGGATTTCATAAAAAAATAGGGAAAGAAAAATCATTTTGTGCTGAATTTGTAAAATATGTTATTGAAAAAGCAAATATAGATATGAATTTACCAACAATAATAAAACCAGAAGATTTTAAAAATGTAAATGGATTACAAGAAATTTATAGTGGATTTTTTAGAAAATATAATTATTCAAAATTAGATGTAACTAGAATTTTAATAGAAAATTTGTCAAGATATACAAAAAAAGAAGGGATTGCATGAGTAGAAAAACAAAAATAAAAGTATTTAAAATTATTTTAGCAATATTAGTATTAACATTGTTTATAGGAATAACAACATATTTATTTCCAGTAATGAAGGATCTGTCTTCAATAGAAGGGCAGATTGCATTTAAAGAAAAAAGTTGATAATTCTGGAATGTTTGGTTTGTTATCATTATTTGGACTTCAAGTAGCACAAATATTTCTAATAATAGTACCAGGAGAACCAATAGAAATACTTGCAGGAATGTGCTATGGTGGATTTTTGGGAACAATATTTATTATGGTATCAGCTTTTATAATATCAACAACAATATTCTTTTTAGTAAGAAAGTTTGGAAGAAAATTTGTATATGATTTTTGTGATGAGAAAAAGGTTGCTAAAATTGAAAATAGTAAATTATTTCAGAATCCAAAGAAAATAGAATTAATAATGCTTATATTATTTTTGATACCAGGTACATCGAAAGATTTGTTAGTATATATAGCAGGATTATTACCAATAAAGCCAATTAGATTTATATTAATATCTAGTTTAGCAAGATTTCCATCAGTTATATTATCAACACTTGCAGGAGAGAATCTTGCAATAGGTGATTGGAAAATGAGTATAATTCTATATGCAGCAGTTTTAATTATAGTAGGAATTATTATATTTTTTATTAATAAATTTGATAAAGATAAAATAACAGAAGAGGCAATAAAAACAATTAAATAATAAAAGTTTAAAGAATAGTTGCAAAATGCTATTCTTTTTACTTGTTTTGTGATATAACTAATCTAAATAAGGATTTATGTAAGTCATAGTAAAATAAGGAGGAAAAGTAAAATGAGTTATCAATTATCAAATAAAACTAAAGAATTACTTTCAAAAAGAATAGGAATACCTTATGAAAAGTTAATACAGATGGAAGATGAAGAAATAGATGCGTATATAGAACAAAAAACAGGAAAGAAAATTACTTGGCCTAAAGGTGCAAAAGTTGATGGTTTACCAATTAGAACTATTGAAGATGTGGATCAAAGAATGGATGAAATGGTTAGCAAAGAAGATAGTGGTTGGGACAGATAAATCATAAATTTATGATTTACTAGATTTATAGTAATTTATCGAGGAGGATTAAAGTATGAAAGAAAATAAATTAACAATATTTTAATTACTAAACACTTTAAAATCGTTTTTAAGGCATTTTTATATTAAGGTTAATAAGTTAATCATTTATGATTAGTTAATCATTTATGATTAGTTACTCAATAATATGAATTACACATAATTTTATATTAATAATGTAAAAATACTGATTTTAATAGACTACAAGAAAATTACAAAAAAGTGCCAAAAAAGCAACGCACGAGAATCGATTTTAGGCCGTTTTTATTTTTAAGACATATAGTTTGTTGTCTGTAAAATAGGCTAAATACGGTTGATATAAAGGTTTTGCAAATTTTGATAAAAAAATAAAAATTATATAGAAAAAATATTTAGATATAAATAAAAAGTTATAACTATAAGTATTAACACATTAGAATTAGATTTAAGACAATTTATTAAAGAAATAATATAAGTTATTAAATAATAAGATATAAAGTGTAAGAACAGCTAGATATAGTAATAGATAGAAGGACACCTAGAATGGCAGTCCATATATTTTACCCCTATGCCTTTTTGCACAAAACTTTGATTTTGTGCAATGTTCTGTATTCCTTTTTTTACACTTTTCCATATCTACTTCTACCTCTCTTCTATTGCTTATTGATATTTTAATGTTGTTAAAGTAATTTGATTTACTTATTGTAATTTGGCTCTTACTTATTCCAAGTCATTGTGTATTCTATTTCAGCTGTATCTTTATCTATATTTTCGCTTGTAATTATAAAATCATTCTTTTTATAAAAATTGATAGCATTTATATTTTTCTTATATACACTTAATGTCAAATTATCTCTGTTTTCTTTTACTTTATTCAATAAAGATGTTCCTATTCCTTTACATTGATTATTTGTATCAATAAAAATTCCTTCAATATAATTCTCATTTATTCCTATAAATCCTACAATATTTTCTTTTAAAACATAAACATATATTTCTGCATTTGGTAGAATTTCTTTTACATAATTATAATTATTTTTCCAATATTCTTTTGATATAAATTTATGAGCTTTTATATTTTCATTTTTCCATATTTCCATTACAGCATTTATATCTTTCTTTTCAAATTTTCTTATCATTTATTTCTCCTATAACTTGTAATTTGTAATTTTAAAATATTCCCTTATTATATTTAAACATTGCATAAAATATTATAGTAATTCCCATTGTAATTCCTATGCTTAATACTACATTACTTATATGAGTATAATTTAAAATTGTGAATACACCTGCTAGTATTATTGTAATTCCAATAATTATGCTTCCTATTCCTACTTTTTTTCCAAAAGGTATTATATCTTCTTTTTTTACTCTTTTTCTATGATAAGAATGTAGTAAAGATATGTTTCCTTTCATATTCAATATCCCTATAATTATTATAATTAAACCTATTATTATTTGTATTATAAATTCTCCCATAATATATCTCCTTTAAAAATTGTAAGTTGTCGCTGAGGTTCAATTAATATTTTAACTATATAATTTATTGTTTTTAGGGTATACATAATTATTTACAATCTTTCCCGTTTGTGCTATAATAAAGATATACTGTAAATTACAGTATGTCGCAGTTTTAAGAATATATACTTTATGAAAGGACGGTTGATGTTATGGCTAAAAACTATAACTGGAGAATCAAACGGGAATATTACAATCTTATCAACAAGGGGGAATCAAGACCCTTGAAGTAAGGGTTGGATATCCTGATATTAAAAGAGTTCAAAAAGGTGATACAATCACTTTTAAGGACTATTCTAATATCAAGTTTGAGGTTATCCGTGTAACTCGCTATGAAGATTTCCCTGACATGCTCGACAATGAAGATTCTTCTAAGGCAATTCCTGGCGTTACCAAGTATAAAGCTTTGGAAATGTATCAGGAAATTTATCCTGAAGATAAGGAAGCTTTGGGAGTCTATGTGTTTGAACTTCGCAAACAGACAAACGATATGAGGATTTACACATTAAGCTCTCTTATCAACAACCATAATCTCTTTGGTAAATTTGCACAGGCTGCTTATTCTGTTACGGATTACATCTGTAAAGATTATCCTAAGCATTTTGAGTGGTATTGGGCAAAAGAAATTCCTAGAGTATTTAATGGTACTGGCGAAGTCGTTATTTGCACAATTAATAACAATGTAGCTGGTGTAGCATTTTTGAAAAAGGATGATACTGAAAGCAAGATTTGTACTTTTCTCGTAGTAGAAGGCTATCGTGGGAAACATGTTGCAACAAAGATGTTAGAACAAGCTTTTAAGTATCTCGGTACTACAAAGCCTCTTATCACAATTGCAGACTACAAAATCCCAATGTTTGAGCCTATCATCAAGAAATATAATTGGGAGTTGACTCAAACTATGAGCGAAGGCTACTATAACAACTCTTCTCGTGAGTTAGTGTACAACGGAGAACTTCCCGAATAGTTTTCAATCTGTCAAGGCAAAACAAAACACACTCTTAGATTCAAATGAATTTTTGAGTGTGTTTTTATTATATTTTTTCAATTCGTATTCCGACAACACCATATTGTTTTTGTTTCTCTGGTGTATAAAATTCTTCTAATACACTTAATAAGTCTTGCTTTGTCATTGATTTATCAGCCATCATTTCTATATCAAAATCCTCAAATAATTCTTCAAATGTATTATATCTTAACAAACCTATAACTTTAACTTTCATAGTAGTTTCTAACTCAGGCTCTTTTTGAAAAATTATAGTATCTCCAATAGCAATTTTTTGTCTTTTTTCGTCATATAACCTCAATTCTATTCTTTTTGTGCCATTGTTAATATAATCGAAATATTTAGGTTGTAATTTTAATATATGTTCCATTTTTCTACCTCCAGTTAGTATTGTAACACAAAGATTTTTTTTTGTAAATAGCCATTCCAAGCAATTTTTATTTTATAAAATTTCATTAAATTTTAAGTAATATATTTTCTATGCGAATTTTTAACATTGTTTTGATTAACCATTGCATATTCCATTGTTGTGTCTATTTTAATATGTCCCAATAATTTTTGTACTTGTTCTATTGGCATACCTTTGTCTATTGCCATTGTAGCCATTGTTCTTCTAAATTTATGTGGATGAACTTTATTTATTATATTTGCTTCCCTTCTTAAATTTCTAATAGCAATTTCAATACCCGATATTCCTAATCGGTTATATGGTTTTATAAGTGATACAAATAATGCTTCGTTGTTATCTGTTCTTGTCTCTAAATATTTCTTTATATACATTTTACTTTTTGCACTTCTGATATATTTAATCTAGTAAGTTCTCCGATTCTCATACCAGTTGAAATTAATAGTTCTAATATTGCTAAATCTCTTACATTTGAGCAAGTATCTCTTAATTTTTCTAAATTTTCATCTGTTAATGTTTCTTTTACTTTTTTAGTTGCTTTTACTTTGTGAATCCTTCTAACTGGACTTTTGATAATATAATCTTCATTTTCCAACCAAGCAAAGAAACTTGATAATGTTCTTCTTATATTATCTATTGTTACCATACCAGCAGTTGAATTGTTTTTATAATTTGATAAATAATTTCTTAATGTTTCTGTTGTAATTTCATTTATTGGAAGGTTTACAGTATCTAGCATTTTGGTTATATTATCTTTATAATATTTTAATGTTCTAACTGAACAGCCTTCAATTTCTTTTGATGATATAAATTTATTTAATATTTCTTCATTGTTCTTTTGTATTTCTTTTTTTTTGGTTTTGTTCTAATATTTCAATGTGGTAATTTAAACATATTTCTGTAAGTATTTCTTTTAATTTTATTCTTTGGTTATTGTCTAAAAATTCTCCTGCTGTATCAATTACTTTTTCAACAAACAATTTTCTCATGACAATTACCTCCTTACATTTTTCCATAATTTACAATATATAGAACTCTACCTATATTATACAATATTTAATTAACATAATAAAAGATGAGCATATTTTATATTCCCACCTCAAAAATTTATAATTTTTTTATTTAAAAATCAAAATTCAATCTCAGCGACAACTTACTATTTTTTATTGTCTGCCATTTTTATTCCTACATAATATATTTTTTCTGTATAATTTTCTTTAAATTCTATTGATTCATTCTCATTCATGCTACTTACCTCCATCTTCAATCGTTCAATCGTTCAAAATATCGTTCAATCGTTCAACTATAGTATAACACTTTTATTATAAACTATACAAGATATATTTTAAATTTTTGCATTTTTCAATGCTCTAAATTGGTCGTATTGCTTTGATTTTGTGCAATGTTATCTTCATAAAATATAAAGACAAATATTTGCCCCCTACTAGACTTATAAAATAATCAATATATTATTTAATCATGTCTATTAAATATCATAAAAAAATTAATATGTCAATGACTTTATTTAAAGATTTAGAAATTAATTTACTTAGATTCATTGTATATAAGTACTAGAAAATATTAAAGAATATTTTATAATATAAATAAGGAAGAGACTTTTAATTAAGTACTCTCCCCGCATTCGGTCAGATTTTGTTTGTTTTTTTAAAGTTGAAAGTTTCAAATCCCATAACTAAAAGTAAATCAACCAATATGGCTATTAAAATTAAATTTTTCTTAAAGTGTTTTTCAACATACTTGTAGTCAATACCTATGATTAATTCATTTTTATTAGTATCAAGGATATATGGGTATGTGACAGTTAGTTCTTGATATTGTTTGGGCAAACTTAAACTAATTTCAATTGTCGACTTTCTACTTTTTTCTTCTTCATCATCGTCAAAATTATTTTTAATTACAACTTTAATATTGTTAATATAATTCCAATTTTGAGTCTGTACATCTTCTTCTTTTAAATAGGTTGTTCTAACAATATAGTCTGAATAATCTATCAAAGAATTATAGTCGTCCTCTGTTAGACTTTTAAGAAACAATGTTTCTATCAGTAAAGATAAAACAAAAATTAAAATTAAGATGAAAACTGTAACAATATAAAGTTTTTTCCGTGATTTCATAAAAGAATCACCCTTTCATAAATTATTATATATAAAACGTAACTCTGACCATGTTACGATTAAAAGGGATAAACAAAGACCAACTTATTGCTGGTCTTAATATTATAACATATTAAATAAATTATGTAAAGAATAAACAATTTTTCTATTATATTAATTAATAATATAATAAACTATATAAATTATTTAAATTTTTTTATAAATGATTCTATTTTGGTTAATAATTCTTTGTTGCTTTTTGTTTGTGTCATTAAACTTAATATTTGTTCTGTAACGTCAGCAACAGGCATACTATTCATAGCTTTTCTTAATGCAAATACTGTATCTAATTCTTCTTTTGTAAGCAATAAATCTTCTCTTCTTGTTCCTGATTTGTTAATATCAATTGCAGGGAAAATTCGTTTTTCTGATAATTTTCTGTCTAGATGTACTTCCATATTACCTGTACCTTTAAATTCCTCAAATATTACATCATCCATCCTACTTCCAGTATCTATTAATGCTGTTGCAAGTATTGTTAAACTTCCTCCATTTTCAATATTTCTTGCAGCTCCAAAGAATTTTTTTGGTTTATGTAATGCAGCAGGATCCAAACCTCCTGACAATGTTCTTCCAGATGATGGAATTACTAAGTTATATGCTCTTGCAAGCCTTGTTATACTGTCTAATAATATAACTACATCTTTATTTTGCTCTATTAACCTTTTGGCTCTTTCTAACACCATTTCTGCTACTTTAACATGGTGCTCTGGTAATTCATCAAATGTAGAATATATAACTTGCCCATTTATTGATCTTTTCATATCTGTTACTTCTTCTGGTCTTTCGTCTATAAGTAATACGATTAGTTCTACTTCTGGGTTATTTTTTGATATACTATTTGCAATTTTCTTAATTAATGTTGTTTTTCCAACTTTAGGTGGTGCAACAATCATTCCTCTTTGTCCTTTACCAATCGGTGACATTAAATCTATCATTCTCATTGCATATTCGTTTGAGGTTGTTTCTAATTTTAATCTTTCTGTAGGATATATTGGTATTAATTCATCAAAACGTTTTCTCTTAGCTGCTTTTTTCAGGGTGTTCGCCATTTACTTCACCTACAAATATTAATGATGGGAATTTTTCTCCTTCTTTAAATCTTGATATTCCTTTTACAATGTCCCCATTATCTAGTTTAAATCTTTTTATTTGTATAGGAGATAAATAAACATCTTTTGGTGTAGATAAATAGTTGTCTCCCCTTAAAAATCCATAACCATCTGGTAAAATATCTAATATTCCTTCTACTATTTCGTCTGTTTCGTTTGTTAATTTATAGTCAACTATTGGGTCACCATTTTTATCATACTTTCTTTCAACTATTTCTTTTTTTTCTGTTATATTTTCAGTATTAGTATTATTTATTAAAATTTGGCTTAATACAGTTATTAAATCTTCTTTTTTTAATTTTGAAATATTTTTTACATTGTTTTCTTTAGCTAAATTTTTTAGTTCCGCTAATGTTAAATCCTCTAAATTTGGCATAAATACCTCCTTAATAATATAAATTTTAATGTTGGGAATTGTATAAAGAAATTTATACTTAGACTTTAAACTTTTTATATTATATCATAAATAAAATAAAATGCAACCCTTTTAACCAAAAAAATGTTCTTTTTTATATTACTCTTTTTTTATAATTATATATTCTGTAAAGGACAAGTGGGGACCGTTTTAGAAAATGTATGAGGTACGAATTACATTTTCTTATAATGGGGAGCTCTGGAAAGAATATATAATTATAAAAAATCCTATTAGAACATAATTTTCTAATGGGATTTTTGGTTAAAGTTAATCTGTAAGCCGGGTTCTGTCTTTTAAAATAGTCATTTATCTAGGATATATATTGCTATATATCTCAAGCCACGCAATCTAAGAAGGCACCGAGCAGGTTTAATCTTCTTAATTTTAGGTGTTGCTCCAGATGGGGTTTGCATTGACCTATTATGTCACCATAATAGCGGTAAGCTCTTACCTTACCTTTTCACCCTTACCATAAATGGCGGTTATTTTCTGTTGCACTTTCCTTAAGGTTTCCCTCACTAGACGTTATCTAGCATCTTTGCTCTATGGAGCCCGGACTTTCCTCTCGTAAATCCTTTCGAATTTTACCAGCGACTATTCAATTAACTCTAAACGCAATTATATCATATTAAATTGGAAAAGTCTAGTTTTATATTACTATTTATATATTAATGGTATTTAATTCCTCGATAATGTTTTTGTATTTAATTAAAAATATATCTTTGCTTTTTATTGTTGTTGAATTTTGTATGTCATTTATCATAATATATACCTTATTTATATTATACTGTTTTTCTGTTTCTAAATTTATATCTGTTATTAATTTTGAATATGTGTCAACAGCAAGTTTAATTTGAGCATTTATTTTGTCCCAATCTTCACTATCTAAAATACTATAAGCACTAAGAATGTATTGCTTTGTGTTTATTATTGTTTTGTATTGTTCATCATTACTGCAGTTTTTTATAAATTTTGGTATATATGAATATAATGTGTTTAATGAGCTCATTGTTTTTTCTTTGTCTTCTTGTTTTATTGAAGATAATAAATTGTCATATTCTTTATTAAAATTTAAAATATCGCTTTGATTTAAACTTATATCATATAAATCTAGTGTAATTGATGGCATAGCAGATGAAACTTCTTCAGCTTCTTTTTTTATATAATCCCAATTAATATCTGAATTTTGACTTAAAACAGTAGATGGGGTTAAACTATATTTTTTGTTGTTATTTCCTAAAGGTGCATTACTACTTTCAGAATTATTTCCTGATGAAGAACTGTCCCCTTCCCCTTCCTTTGAGCTATTACTATTTGAAGAAGAATTAGAAGAATCACTATTTTTTTGACTATTTATTTCTTGGGAAGATATTTTATAATTTTCAAATTCAATATTATTTAAACTATTAAATAAATTTATTAGTTTGCTCTCTACATATTTAATTTCACTTAAAGATTTCTCTCTTATGTCATTTTCATTATTCTTGGATGCATTTGTGTAAATTGTAAAAGACAATATTATGATTATTAAGAAAAGAACAAAAAATGCAATTTTTTTAAATTTTTTCATTTAATTTCCTCCAATATGTTAATTGTAATAATATTCTTTGTATAATTAAAAAAAATTATTCTATAATAATAATATAATTATATTTTTAGGAGAAAAAAATGGTGGCTTTTGTTAATTTGTATAGTAAAAATAAAGGCGAACTTAATAATTTTTTAAGCAAATTTTATAATAATAATTTAAAAATAACCGATGATAACAGTTGGGAAAAAGATTTTAATAATCCTGTTGAAATTGCTGAGCTTGTGGGAGCATATATAGATAATAATGATAACTATAATATAAGTATGTGGATTTGTTTGGATGAAGGAGTTTTAATAAAAATTACTAATAAAAATGCAGATGATATAATAAAATACCTATATGAAAGATTTCCATATTAAAAGAAACTGTTATATTACAGTTCCTTTTCTATTGGTGTTATTTTATCAATGTTTGAGGTGTCCTCCTGTTTTGTACCACATTCTGGACAAAATTTACAATCTTTATCAATTTTGGCAAAACATTTTAAACATTGTTTTTTATTATTTAATTCTAAACACTCATTTAGAATCTCTTCTATTTGATTTGTTAAAATATCTATTTTGGTGCATTCTTCTTCTAAATCATTTTTTATGTTTATATCTTCTTTTAATAAATGTTTTTCATAAATTTTTGCTCCAATATCTAAATAAATATCATTTATTTGTGATTTTAGATTACTCATTTTTAATTTTAGTTTAGCTTCTTTTGCAAGTTTTCCTGTTTTAGCAGCTGTTACTTTATATGCAGTGCTTGCTTTTTCACTTATTTTATTAAAAAATTCCATGCAATAGTACCTCCTTTAGTTTTCTACTATTATATGGAATTTTTATATTATTATACATATGTTAGTCTTCGTATTTTTTATCTCTATTCATTAACTCTAAAACTGCTTTTTTTGGATCAAGATTTTTATATATAACTTTATATACAGTTTCTACTATTGGCATTGGAATGTTGTGTATTTTTCCAAGTTCATATGCTACATCAATATTGTCAATACTTTCTATAACCATTCCAACTTCTTGCTTAGTTTCCTCTAATGATTTTCCTTGTCCAATTAGTTTTCCTGCTTTTCTGTTTCTACTGTGTTCACTCAAACAAGTTACAATTAAATCACCTAAGCCACTAAGTCCATAAAATGTTTCTCTTTCTCCTCCAAGTTCTATTCCTAAACGTGCAAGTTCACTTAATCCCCTAGTTATTAATGCTGCGAAGGTATTATCTCCTAATCCAATTCCAGCTGCAACTCCTGCACAAAATGCAATTATATTTTTTAATGCTCCTCCAAGTTCTACACCTTTTACATCATTTGATGTATAAATTCTCATATGATCACACATAAAGGTATCTTGTATTTCTTTTAAAATATCTTGATGTTTTGAAGCACATACTAAAACAGTAGGAATTGAAATACATACTTCTTCTGCATGGCTTGGACCTGATAATACACCAATTTTAGCATTAGGCATTTCTTCTAATATAACTTCATCTAATGTTTTTAAGCTATCTTTTTCAAATCCTTTTGAACATATGATTATTGGCTTATTTTGAACATATTCTTTGTATTGTTTAAATGTTGACCTAGTAAATTTTGAAGGTGTAACATGCAATATAAAACTGCTTTTATCTATTACTTCTTTATAATCTGTTGAGCATGTAATATTTTTTGGTAATGTTATATTAGGTAAAAACTTACATTTATGTTCATTGTTAATTAAATCTCTTTCTTCTTCCATAAATGACCAAATTTTTATGTTATTTCCAAGCTTGGCTAGATGAATAGCAAGTGCTACTCCCCAACTTCCGCTACCTATTATTGCTATATTTTTCATTATTCTTTTGTCCTTTCTTTTTTAAAGCTTAATTTATTTTCCTTCCCAGTTATTATTCTTTTTATATTGCTTCTATGATTAAATAAAACAATAACTGCAAGAATAATACTATAAACAAAATAGCTGCTTCCTTCTTTAACTATATATGCATTTTCAAAAATGTTTGCTGCAAAATATGTAAGTAATGGAAATGCTATGGCTGCCATACATGAACCAAGTGAAACCATTTTAGTAATTGCCATTATAATAATTGCTATTGCTAAACAAATTAATCCAATTTGCCAATTAGTCATTATTAATACTCCTAGTGAAGTTGCAACTCCTTTACCGCCTTTAAAGCCAAAAAATATTGGAAATGTATGTCCTATAACAACAGCTATTGCAGCTATTTGAACTAAAATAGATTTATTTTGTGCATTAAACAAATATCCAACTAAAATAGCAATACCTATTGAAACCACACCTTTTAATATGTCACATATTAAAGTAATTGCAGCAGCTTTTTTTCCAACAGAACGAAGCATATTTGTTGTTCCTGCATTTCCGCTTCCCTTTTGCCTTACATCAAATCCAGCCATTTTTTTACTTAATATTACTGAAAAATTTATACTTCCTATTAAATACGCAATAATTGCAATAAGTATACAAATTGTTAGCATATTACATACCTCCCTTTTCTGTTTTTTCTCTAACTATAACTCTAACAGGTGTACCTTCTAAGCCAAATTCTTTTCTTATATTATTTACTAAATAACGTTCATAAGAAAAATGGAATAGTTCTTTATTATTTACAAATATAACAAATGTTGGTGGCTTTGTACTTGCCTGTGTTGCATAGAATATTTTAAGTCTTTTTCCTTTATCTGTTGGAGGTTGAACAATTGCAATTGCCTCATTTATAACTTGATTTAATACAGACGTAGAAACTCTTAATGCGTTTTGTTCTGCAACAAAATTAATCAAGTCAAATAACTTGTTAACTCTTTGACCTGTTTTGGCAGATATAAATATTATTGGAGCATAAGATAAATAAGAAAGCTTGTTATAAATCTCTTTTTTATATTTTTCTAAGGTTCCAGTTTCTTTTTCATATTCATCCCATTTATTAACTACGATTATTATACCTTTTCCTGCTTCATGAGCTTCTCCTGCAATTTTTGCATCTTGATCTGTAACACCTTCTAATGCATCTATCATCATAAGACAAACATCTGCTCTTTCAACAGCAAGAAGTGTTCTCATTATACTAAATTTTTCTATAGATTCTTTTACTTTGCTTTTTCTTCTAATACCTGCTGTATCAATAAATACATACTTTCCGTATTCATTTTCTAGATTGGTATCTATTGCATCTCTTGTTGTACCTGCTATATCACTTACAATTGCCCTGTTTTCACCTAAAAGCTTATTTATTAAAGATGATTTCCCTACATTTGGTTTTCCTATTATTGCTACTTTTATTGTTGTATCATCATCTTCCCCATCTTCTTTTTCTGCAAAGTCTTTGTAAATTTCATCTAATACATCTCCTATTCCTAATGCATTTGATGCAGAAATTGGAAATGGATCTCCTAGTCCTAGATTATAAAACTCGTATATTTCTTCTCTATCTTTTTCAAAATTATCTGCTTTATTGCAAACAAGTACAATTGGTTTTCCAGATTTTTTTAACATTAAAGCAATTTCTCTGTCAGCTGCAGTTACCCCTTGCCTGATATCTGTAACAAATACAATAACATTTGCCATTGATATTGCAAGATTGGCTTGTTCACGCATTTGAGATAATATAATATCTTCAGATTCTGGTTCTATTCCTCCTGTATCAATTAGTGTAAAATTTCTACCTCTCCAGTTTGTGTCTGCATATATTCTGTCTCTTGTGACTCCTGGAGTATCTTCTACAATTGATATTCTACTTCCTGCTAAATAGTTAAAAAAAGTAGATTTTCCTACATTTGGTTTTCCTATTATTGCTACTATTGGTTTTGACATTTTTTCACCTCTTAATTTTTTAATAATATAAGTATATCAAATTATTTTATAAATAACAAGAATTTATTTTAATAATATTGAATCATCTTCATTTGCTTTTTCTTTTTCTTCTTGTTGTTCCTCACTAAATATGGTTAAAGCTAAATTATTGTTATTAATTAAATCCATGTGTTCTTTTTTTTTTAGAGGCATTATTTGTATTTAATAAAATATTTAAGGCAGATGTTATTTCTTCATTATTTATATTACTTAAAGTTTCTTTAAAATCTAAATTATTGTCTTTTATTAATTTATATAATAATGCAACTGCTTGATATTTTGTATTGTGTCCTTTAGATTTAATCATATTTGCAAAATCAAATGGTGCAATATAATCTGGGTTATTTCCCTCATTTGATAATTTTACTAATTGCTTGTTTACAATTTTTTTAATTTGAGTTATATCAATCTCTCCGGTTTTATTTAAATATTCTTGAATATATGCATCTGGAATATGACAGTTTTGGCTTTTTGCCTCTTCAATAATTGTTTCAAGGCTTTTCCCCGATTTTAATAACCCAAAAACGGCTGCCTTATTGGCAATTTTGGGTTTTATCATATTTCTATCTGAATAATATCTATTTATTTCTCTTTTTGTATAGTCTGCACTTAGTCCGTAAGTTTTTTGCAATTTGATTTATACTAAATCCATTTTCATATAACTGAACCATTTTTTTATTATTATCATTTTTCATTAATTTTTTAAAATAATCATATCCATAATTTTCTCTTAGCCTATTTCTTAAGGTTGATGTAGATACATTATTTTCTTTTGCAAAATCTTCTAAACGATTGTTTTGGTAAGCATTTACAATTTCTTTCAAATTAAATTCCTTTTTTTTATTTTGGGCCGAAATTAGAAAATATGAACATTTTTCTGCATCATAATAAAATAATTTTTTTCCTTCTTCATCATTTAAAAGAGCTTTTTTTAAAATAGAAAAAGAAACAAAATATTCCTTTGCAAGCTTTGATATATATTCTCCATTGTTAATTCTTTCAATAATAGTTTTTAAAGGAAGTTGTTTTGTTTTTCTTTCTTGTAATGGTATTGGTTTTGGAACATTATGAGTAAAGCAATAATTATTTATAGTTTTGGAAATTTTATTAAAAGACGTTCCATATTGATTTGCTATATTTTTCATACTAATTCCATTTTTATATAATTCATATATTTTTTCTTCATCTTCAGACGTTAGTTTTACTTTCATTGTAATACATCTCCTATAATACAATAATTTTTTATATATTGTATTATAGCACATTTTAAAGATAATTCAAATATTTTTAAATTCCCATAAAGATAATTCAAATATTTTTAAATTCCCATTATGTTATATCCGCTATCTGCATATATAACTTGACCTGTTATACAATCTGACATGTTACTTAATAAAAATGTTGCAACATTTCCTACTTGTGTTGTTGTTACATTTTGATGTAATGGAGCTTTTTCTTCTACAACAGTTAATATTGATGAAAAATCTTTAATTCCTTTTGCAGATAATGTTTTTATAGGTCCTGCAGAAACAGCATTTACTCTTATTTTTTCTTTTCCTAAGTTTTCTGCTAAATATCTAACACTTGCTTCTAAAGCTGCTTTAGCAATTCCCATTACATTATAGCCTTCTAAAACTTTAGTTGAGCCATGATATGTTAATGTAACTAAACTTGCATTTTCATTTAATAAATCTATTTCCTTTGCAATTCTTGCAGCTAAAACAAAAGAATATGCGCTTACGTCTACAGCATGGCTATAACCTTCTTTACTTGTGTATATGAAGTCATTGTGTAAATCTTCAGTATTTGCATGTGCTATAGCATGTACTAAACCGTCAATTTTCCCATTTTCTTCTTTTATTTTTGTAAAAACATTTCTAACTAATTCGTCTTCAGAAGCTCCATCTAATACATATGCTTTACTTCCTTTAAATTCAGATATTAAATCTTCTATTTTTTCTTTATTTTCTTCCCCCATATATGTAAATATTAATTTTGCACCATTTTCATATGCTGATTTTGCAATTCCAAAAGCAATACTCCACTTATTTCTTATTCCCATTATTAATATTGTTTTATTTTTTAACATTTTTTCCTCCTTAAATTTCCTTAAAATAACTTATATTTCTAAATTTATCATATCTATCTTGAACAATTTGTTCTTTAGTCATTTTTTGCATTGTAGCAATTTCATTTAGTATTTCATATTTTATATTTTTTGAGACTTCTATAAAATCTTCTTTATTCATTTTAATTGGCTCTTCTATAATTTTGTCTATAACTTTTAAATCATATAAATCATGTGCTGTTAGTTTCATTTTTTCTGCCGCTTCTTTAAATCTGCTTGAATCTTTCCATAAAATACTGCTATAACCTTCTGGCGATAATATTGAATAAATTGCATTTTCAAGCATAAAAACTTTATTTGCTACCCCAATTGCTAGAGCTCCACCAGAAGAACCCTCACCTATTACAATTGAAATTATAGGAACTTCTAGCTTTGCCATTTCAAACATTGATTTTGCAATAGCTTCGCCTTGACCTCTTTGCTCGGCCTCAATTCCAGGGTATGCTCCTTTGGTATCTATAAAAGTAATAATAGGTCTTCCAAATTTTTGTGCTTGTTTCATAAATCTAATAGCTTTCCTATAGCTTTCTGGGTTTGGCATACCAAAATTTCTTTCTATATTTTCTTTAGTTGTTCTTCCCTTTTGTTCTGCAATTATTGTAAAATTTTGATTATCTATTTTGCCAAGGCCACATACTATAGCTTTATCATCTTTGAAATTTCTATCACCGTGCAATTCTATAAATTCATCAAAAATACTATATATATAATCAAGTGAGGTTTTTCTTTTTGGATTTCTTGCAATTTCTACCCTTTCCCATGCTGATATTTTATTTTCTTCCATTGCTTTTACCTCCTTTATGATACATAATTAATTTGTAAAGAGTTTCTTTCATTTCCTCTCTTTTTACAATTTTATCAATAAAGCCATGTTCTAATAAAAATTCTGCAGTTTGGAAACCTTCTGGTAATTTTTCTCCAATTGTTTGCTCTATTACTCTTTTTCCCGCAAATCCTATCATTGCTCCTGGCTCGGCAAGTATAATATCTCCCAAACTTGCAAATGATGCTGTAACACCTCCATATGTTGGGTCAGTTAATACAGATATATATAAAAGTCCGTGCATTATCTAGTTTTGTCAATGCCGCTGTTGTTTTTGCCATTTGCATAAGCGAAATTATACCTTCTTGCATTCTAGCACCACCAGAAACAGCAAACATAATAAATGGTAATTTTAATTTTATTGCTTGTTCTATACTATATGTAATTTTTTCACCTACAACAGCTCCCATACTGCCCATCATAAATCCACTGTCCATGACACATATAACAACATCTTCTCCATTTATTTTTCCGGTACCACATGCTACTGCTTCTTCTATTTTTGTTTTTTCTCTTAGAACTTTTAATTTTTTAGGATAATCTTCTAAATTTAGAGGATTTACAGTATCTAAATTTAAATTAAATCTTTTATATGTTCCTTCATCTATTGTAGATTCCAATCTTTTATTAATATGCATTCTAAAGTAATGGCCACAATTAGGGCATATGCTATAATTTTCCCTTACACTTTCTTTATACAATATTTCTTTGCAAGCCTCGCATTTTATCCATTTTCCAACAGGTATATCAATTTTTGACTTTTTATTTTTTAAATTATTATTTTCTCTTTTTACAATTTTATCTACTATCATTATTTGGTCTCTCCTTTTAGCATTTCTTTTTCAATAAAAGATGTATCAAAATTTCCTCTTATAAAATTAGGATTTTTTATTATACTTAAAAGAAAATCTCTGTTTGTATCTATTCCGTCAATAACCAACTCTTCTAATGCTCTTTTCATTTTACTAATTGCTTCATTTCGGTTAGAACCTAAAGTAATTATTTTTGCAATCATTGAATCATAGTTAGAAGGAATTGTATAACCACTATATATTGCAGTGTCAATTCTTACACCATTTCCACCTGGAAGATTTATTTCATTTATTTTACCTGGTGATGGTCTAAAATTTTTACTAGGATTTTCTGCATTTATTCTACATTCTAAAGAATGGCCTTTAAATTCTATGTCTTTTTGTTTAAATTTTAATTTTTCTCCACCGGCAATTCTAATTTGCTCTTTTACTAAATCAATTCCTGTTCTCATTTCTGTAATAGGGTGTTCTACTTGAATTCTAGTATTCATTTCCATAAAGTAGAAGTTTTTATCACTATCTACTAAAAATTCCACAGTACCACAGCTTGTATAGCCAGCAACTTTAGCAGCTTTAATTGCTGCATTTCCCATTTTAGTTCTTAATTTTTCATCAACAATTGTAGATGGTGTTTCTTCTAATATTTTTTGATGATTTCTTTGTATAGAGCAATCTCTTTCACCTAAATGTACTACATTTCCATGTTCGTCTGCTAAAATTTGTATTTCAACATGTCTTGGATTTTTTATATATTTTTCTATATAAATTTCATCATCATTAAATGAATTTTTTGCTTCTTGTTTTACTATGTTATAATTTTGTTCAAGTTCCTTTGCAGAGTTTACTATTCTAATACCTTTTCCTCCTCCGCCTGCTGCTGCCTTTAGTAAAACTGGATAGCCTATTTTTTTACAAATAGTTGCTGCTTCTTTTAAGTCTTTTATACTTCCATTAGAACCTAAAATAACAGGAATTCCTTCTTCCTTCATTAATTTTTTGCTATTAGACTTATTTCCTAATAAATCTATAACATCTGATTTTGGTCCAATAAATTTTATATTTGATTCTTCACATATTTTAGCAAATCTTGAATTTTCAGATAAAAAGCCAAAACCTGGATGAATACTATCTGCTTTTGTTATATTGGCCGCTTCTATTATATTTTTTATATTTAAATAGCTATCTTTAGAATTTGCCGGCCCTATACATATTGCTTCATCTGCTAAACGAGTATGTAATGCATCTTTATCTGCTGTAGAATATATGGCAACTGTTTTTATATTCATTTCTTTACAGGCTCTAATTATACGAACAGCTATTTCTCCACGATTTGCAATTAATATTTTGTTCAATTAAAATTACCTCCTTTTTTAGTCTATAACGGCAAATGTAAATTCACCTTTGGCAGCTAGTTTTCCGATTTACTGTTGCTATTCCTTCTCCTACTCCTATAGGTCCTTTTTTCTTTATTATTTTTACTTCTAATTTTAATTTATCTCCTGGAACAACCATTTTTTTAAATTTCATTTTATCAATTCCACCAAATAAAGCATTTTTACCTATATTTTCTTCTTGGCTTAATATTGCAACTGCTCCTGCCTGAGCTAAAGATTCAGCAATTAGTACTCCTGGCATGATAGGATTACCTGGGAAATGTCCTTTAAAATACCATTCATTTTCATCAACATTTTTATATGCTATAGCCATTTTACCTGGCACAAATTCTTCTACTTCATCTATCATTAAAAATGGTTCTCTTTGTGGTATAATTTTTTTTATTTCTTCTTTGTTTAACATTCTTTCCTCCTTCAATGACCTTTTCTTTTTAGTTTAATTATATATTAAATTACTATTTAAGAGAGAACAATTTTTGCCCATATTCTACAGGCTCACCATCTTTTACATAAATTTCATAAATTTCACCATCAAATTCTGACTCTATTTCATTCATTAATTTCATTGCTTCTACTATACAAAGTGTATCTCCCTTTTTTACGTAATCCCCTTTTTCTACATAAGGTTTAGATGTTGGAGAAGGTTTAATATAAAACGTTCCAACCATTGGAGATGTTACAAGCTTTAAATTTTCACTTTCATCTTCTTTGGTTTGTTTAGTTTGTACATTTTCTTCTTTATCATCATTACTAGTTATCACTACATTTGGGGCCAAAAGCTCTTTTTTCATGCTAATTTTTGTTCCGTCTGGAAAGTCTATATCAATTGATGATAATTTAGAATTCCCCATATCTTCCATTAGCTGTTTTATTTTATCATATTCCATTTTTATTTCTCCTCTTCAAATTTTTTTATTATAATACTTGCATTATGTCCTCCAAATCCTAAAGAGTTTGACATTACAATATTTAACTGTGCATTTCTTAATTCATTTGGAACAATGTCTAAATCACATTGTTCGTCTTTTTCTTTATAATTTATTGTTGGAGGTACAATACTATCTTCAATTGCTTTTACACAAAGGATTGCTTCAACAGCACCAGCAGCACCTAGTAAATGCCCTGTATTTGACTTTGTAGAGCTTACCATTAATCTATTTATATTATCTTTAAATACTGTTTTTATGGCCATTGTTTCTGTTGAATCATTTAAATGTGTTGATGTTCCATGAGCATTTATATAATCAATTTCTTTTGACGTTATTTTTGCATCTGCAATTGCCCTTTCCATTGCTTTTGCACTACATTTTCCATCTGGACATGGTGATGTTATATGGTATGCGTCTGTTGTTGCTCCATAGCCTATTATTTCTCCATATATTTTAGCGCCTCTTTTTTTTGCATGTTCTAATTCCTCTAAAACAAGCATTCCTGCTCCTTCTCCCATTACAAAACCATTTCTTTCTTTATCAAATGGAATACTAGCTCTATTAATATCAGTAGATGATGATAATGCTTTCATATTTTCAAAACCTGCAATTCCTACTTCGCAAATTGCAGCTTCTGTTCCACCTGCTATAATAACATCTTCTGCACCTAATTTTATAGTTTTGTATGCCTCTCCTATTGCATGTGTTGATGATGCACATGCTGTTAAAACAGAAATTGATTCACCTTTAAATCCAAATTCTATAGCTATATTTCCAGCAGGCATATTGGCAATTGCCATTGGAATAAACATTGGTGAAACTCTTCTATTACCTTTTTCAAAATTTATTTTACATTGTTCTTGAATTGTTGTTAAACCTGCAATTCCAGAACTTACAAAAGTTCCTACTCTATCAAAATTAGTATTTTCTTTTGTAATATTACTGTCTTTTACCGCTTCTCTTGCAGCTATAATTCCAAGTTGAGATGACCTATCTAACCTTTTTGATTGCTTTTGGTCAAAATAATCTTGTGGATTATAATTTTTTATTTCTGCATCTAACTTTGTTTTAAATGTTGCTGTATCAAACAAAGTAATTTCATTTACTCCACATTTTTTGTTTTTTATTCCTTCCCATGTTTCAAAAACATCTGTTCCTATTGGAGTTATAGCACCCATTCCTGTTATTACTACTCTTTTTTCCATTTATATTTCCCCTTTCTACATTAACATTCCACCATCAACTTGAATTACTTGGCCTGTAATATAAGAACTATCTTCTGATGATAAAAATTTTACTACATTTGCAACATCTTCGGCAGTTCCCATTCTTTTTAATGGTATTGTTTTATTAATTTCTTCTTTAATTTCTTCTTTTAAAACATCTGTCATTTTGGTTTCTATAAATCCTGGAGCAACAGCATTTACAAGTATGTTTCTGCTAGCTACTTCTTTTGCTAAACTTTTAGTAAATCCTATTATTCCAGCTTTAGATGCGGCATAATTTGTTTGTCCTGCATTTCCACTTATTCCTACAACAGAAGATATGTTTATAATCCTTCCTTCTTTTTGTTTTGTCATATAAGAAATAACATTTTTAGTCATATTAAATGTTCCAACTAAGTTTGTATTTATAACACTTAAAAAATCTTCTTGTTTCATTCTTAAAAGTAGCATATCTTTTGTAATACCTGCATTATTTACTAATACATCAATTCTTCCAAATTCTTTAATTGTCTCTTTTATCATATTTTCGCAACTTTCAAAATTAGAAACATCGCCTTTAACTCCTAAAAACTTAACATTTAAACTTTGGATTTTCTTTTTTGTATTTTCAAAATCTTCATTTTCTTTTCTGTAATTAACAACTATGTTATAGCCTTGTTTTGCAAGCGTATATGCAATTTGGCTTCCTATTCCCCTAGTAGCTCCTGTTATAAAAGCAACTTTATTCATTACATTACCTCCTTTATTAACTTTTCTAAATCATTAACAGTTCCAACATTCATTATCTTTATAGGTCTTTCAAATTTCATTCTTTTTACAAATGAACTTAAAGTTTTCCCTGGACCAATTTCTAAAAAGAAGTCTATTCCATTATCATACATTGTTTGTAATACTTTAGTAAATTTTACAGGATTCATTATATGCTCTGATAATATTTGTGAAATATCATCTGATTTACTATATATTTTCCCATCTATATTTTTTACAACTTTGGGTTCTTTGGAAATTATATTTACATGTTCTAGCTCTTTTTTTAGTTTAATAGAACATTCTTTTAGTTTTTCTGTATGAAATGGTCCTGCAGTATTTAAAATACTAACCATTTTTGCTCCCATTTGTTTTGCAAGCTCTCCTGCTTCAATAACTCCTTGTTCTTCCCCAGATATAACTATTTGCCCAATTGTATTATAGTTTGCAGGAACAACAAAATAATTTATTTTATTGCAAACATCTTCTACTTGTTTTTCTGTAAGCCCTATTATTGCAGCCATTTTCCAGTTACCACTTGGAGTATAATTTTGCATTATTTCTCCTCTTTTTTGAACAATTTTTAAACCATCTTCAAAACTAAATATTCCGTTTTCTATTAAAGCTGTATATTCTCCCAAACTTAATCCTGCTGATAAATTAGAATTTATATTACATTTTTTTAAAATTTCGAGTATTGCTAAACTTTGCGTAAGTATTGCAAGTTGAGTATATTTAGTTTTATCTAAAAGTTCTTTTGGGCCTTCAAATGATATTTGTTTTATAGGCTCATTTGTGATTTTTTCTGCCATATCATAAATCTTTTTTGCTTCATCATATTTTTCATATAAATCCTTTCCCATGCCTACATATTGAGCTCCCTGCCCAGGAAATAAAAAACCTATTTTCATAATTTAATTCTCCTTTTTATTGTTTCTTCAAATTTATTACAAAAACATTCAATAATTTCAGTTCTATTAACTTCTATTCCAAATTCTTTTTTTATTGATGTTGCAATATCTTTTATATCATCTAAAAATACCGTTTGGTTTGATTAATACCAATACCAATTACTAAAAATTTAACATTTTTAGCTATAATTTTGCTTTGAGTAAGTATTCCTCCTATTTTTTTACCATTGTATGTTATATCATTGGGCTCTTTTATATTTAAATTTATATTATATTTTAGTTTAAATATTTCTACAATAATTTTGGCAACTTCAATTGTTACCCTTTCTAATTTTTGAGGAGAGCAATTTACTTCTATATAAAAGGAAAAGGCAATATTTTGTGTTTCATTTGTATGCCATATTCTACCATGTGTTCCTTTTCCATTTGTTTGAATATCTGCCATAACAAGTGTTCCATTTTTTATATTATTATTTTCTATTCTTCTAAATATTTCATTTTGCGTAGAATCAATTTGGTTATAAAATATAAAATCTCTTCCTAAATATTTAGTTTTCAGATTTGTTAATTTCATCTAAATTTGCCTGCCTTTTTATTTTATTGGTTGTTGTTTTTATTAATGGCTTAGTTGTTAATATCATTCCTCTTATTGCTTTATATTGTGGCATTGTTGAATTTACTTCTTTAATTTTTTCAAAAATTGCCCTATAAATATCTTCTTTCGTTTTTGCTTTGTATACATTTTCTACAACCTCTTTGTCATATACAACTTTTACATTTATTTTTATATCATTTTTATCATCTGATTGTTGTTTCCCAAAAATAAATGATTCTGTTACACCTTCAATTTTATTTACTAAATTTTCCATTTCTTCTGGAAATATATTTTTTCCATTTTTAGTACTATAACACTCTTTTTTCTACCACATATAAATATATAGCCTTCTTTATCAATTTTGGCTAAATCACCTGTATAAAACCAGTCACCTTTAAAAGATTCTTTTGTTGCTTTTTCATTGTTATAATAACCAAGTGCAATACTTGGGCCTTTTACAACAAGTTCTCCTACTCCTTCTTTATTTATATCTACAAGTTTTGCTTTAACACTTGGAACTGTTTTTCCAATAGAGCCAATCTTGTGCTCTTTGTTTGTTCCTATTGCTACAACTGGAGAAGTTTCTGTTAACCCATAGCCTTGAACTATATTAATACCAAGCAGTCTGTATCTTTCTTCTATTGCAGGATCTAAAGAAGCGGCACCACTTATAAATAATTTTACTTTACCTCCAAGCATATCATGAATTTGTTTAAAATTTTCTTTTCTTTCTTCCATGCTTGAATTTCTAAGCTCTTCTTCCTTTTTTAAAATATTATCAAGTTTTCCTTGCTTTTCTAACTGTTTTCTTATCATTCCAAAAATTCTTTCATAAATAACAGGAACACAAGCCATAACAGTTACTTGATATTCTTTTAAATTATCAACAACATGTCTTAATCCATCTGAAAATACAGTTTTTGCACCTTTGTATAGCGAAAATAAAAATCCAACTGTGCATTCAAAAACATGGTGTATTGGTAAAATAGAAAGAAGTGTATCATTTTCATTTACATCAACAACTGATGCAATGTCCATTAAATTTGAACAAATATTTTTATGAGAAAGAGCAACCACTTTAGAACTAGATGTTGTACCAGATGTAAATAACATAATGCTCATTTTTTCATTATCTATTTTGGCTTCTATAAATTCCTTATTCCCATTTTTTATTAATTTTTCTCCTGTTTTTATTAATTCATTTAAAGAATATATACCATCTGTATTTTCTAAATTATCAAATGATATTAAATGTTTTAATTTGTTATTTTGGTTGTATTTTATTTTAGTTAATGTATCTTCATATTTTTTAGAATAAAAAATAGCTTCAACTTCAGACCTTTCTATTAGTGATTCTAATTCATTTTCAGGTAATGATTTATCAAGAGGAACAACAAGTCCTGTTCCACATACTACTGATAAATATGCAACTTCCCATTCATACCTGTTTTCTCCAATTATTGCTATTCTTTTATTTTTTAACCCCATGTCAATTAATGCAGTTCCAAGATTATCTACCATATTTCTTACTTGGTTATGTGTAAATGTTTTATATTTACCATTATCTATTTTTATTTGATATGCTATTTTGTTACTATATATTTCTTTTGTTTTATTTAACATATCCTTTAAATTATCTATTTTTATAACTTCATATAATTTTTCACTCATTTGTATCCTACTTTCTTTATATTTAAATTACTAGATTATTTTATAACACATCTTTTTATATGTCTTTATACTGGTAAGTCAGTACAATGTATTTTAATAAAAAAATAGCCCTAAATTATTAATTCTTTTAATAATTTAGAGTTATTTTTTATTATTTATTTAAAATATCTTTTATTACTTCTCCTGCAATCATTAGTCCTGCAACAGATGGTACAAATGATATGCTTCCAGGTACTTGATTTCTTATTGTACATTTTCTTTTTGTTCCCGGAGGGCAGATACAATTTGTTTTGCAGCTACTGCTACTTGTATTGTCTGGTTTTATTGGTTCTTCTTTTGAATATATAACCTTTAAACTGTCTACATTTCTTTTTTTAAGTTCTTTTCTCATTACTTTTGCAAGTGGACATATGCTAGTTTTATATATATCTGTAATTTCAAATCTTGTTGGATCAAGTTTGTTTCCTGTTCCCATTGCAGATATTACAGGGATATTTAATTTCTTACAGTTCATAATAATTTCTATTTTTGCAGTAACTGTGTCAACACAATCTACTACATAATTTAAATCTTCATTTATTATATTTGTTTTAGATTCTGGCATATAAAATTCTTGATATGTTTCAACTTTAGCATTTGGATTTATTTCTAGCATTCTTTCTTTCATTACTTCTACTTTGTATTTTCCTATTGTTTTTCTTGTTGCTATTATTTGTCTATTTAAATTTGTTAAACATATTTTATCATCATCTATTAATACAAAATTTTCTACTCCAGCTCTTACTAGCCCTTCTGCTACAAATGAACCTACTCCCCCAAGTCCAAAAATCGCAATTTTTGCACCTTGTAATTTTTCTATTCCTTCTTTTCCAATTAATAATTCTGTTCTTGAAAATTGATTTAACATTTTTATTACTTCCATTTCATTTTTATTTTTAAAAGTTGTTCTTGCTTCTTGCTCTGCTGCTAAGTATTCTTGTAAATTTGATATATTATACCATAAAATATTATAATATACTACACCTTCTTGTTTATTTAATGATAAAAAAAATTACCCTCAGTATAACTGAGGGATAATTGTTATTTGCAATCATTCATATAAAATTTTTTCTCTGCTAATTTATCTTGAACTCCTCTTAGTGCTTCTCCAAATCTTTGGAAATGGACTATTTCTCTTTCTCTTAAATAGCGAAGTGGGTCAATTACTTCTGGGTTATCTCTACATAAATCAATTAATTTTTCATAAGTTGCTCTTGCTTTTTGTTCTGCTGCCAAGTCTTCTTGTAAATTTGCAATTGGATCACCCTTACAAGCTAGACATGTTGCATCAAATGGAACTCCAGCCGCAGATTGAGGGTATACATCTACCCCATGGTCTGTATAATATGGTGCTAAACCTGCTTTTTCTATTTCTTCTATGCTTGCATTTTTTGTTAGTTGGTGTACTATTGTTCCCACCATTTCAAGGTGAGCAAGTTCTTCTGTTCCTATATCATTTAATATTGCTTTTGCATTTTGATCAGGCATTCCAAATCTTTGAGACAAATATCTTAAAGAAGCGGCAAGTTCACCATCTGGACCTCCATATTGAGATATTATAACTTTTGCAAGTTTAGGATCAGCACATTTAATATTTATAGGATACTGTAAAATTTTATTATAAGTCCACATTAATAATTTCCTCCTTCCCAAGGCCATGGCTCTTCAATCCATCTCCATTTATTACATGGAAAATTAATTGTAAGAGGTCCAAACACCTTTTGATATTTATCTTTTAATCCTTTAGCTTCTTTACAATATTTTCTATGAAGACAAAGAGCTTTTTCATCATCAGTATGAGTATCTAAATATAATGCAAGATCATTTATAGCAAAATCATAGGCCATGATTTGATTTAACATTTCTTGTTGCATACAACAATCTACTGTATTTTGTGTCTCTTGGCAAGAGTTACTATAGTTTAATGTTTCAGGCATATTAACATTCATATTATTTTCCATGTTACTGCTCATATTGTTATTAAAACCACATCCACAATTTCTATTTTCATCTACTGACATATGTTACACCCCTTCCCTATTTTATTCATAGATTCAATATATCTAATTTGTTCCATTGATTGCCCAGGGTAATATGGACTAACAAGTTCTGGAAATATTGTTCCCATTTTTAAGCCAACACATGGTTTAAATGTTTTATCCATGTATTGAATTGGTACATAACTTTGCCCTAGCATTGGATTTTCTGGGAAAACGCTATTTTCTTCATCAAATCCACATTCACAACTATTTTGAGCCATATTGTATGAAACAACATTGTTGCAGCTAGTTTCTAATATATCTTGTACATTACAAGCATTATCATTTTCGTAATTGTTATTCATACATTGGCATTTTTGATATCTTCCAAACATTTTTATTCCTCCTTTTTTCATATACTACATAATATGACAAAAGTATAAAAAGTGTTTCAAAATATAAAAAATGCCTAAAAGATTTTAGTCTTTTTAGGCATTACTATTAAATTTAAATTATATTCTAACCATTCCACCAAAAACTTTGTTTTCTGATGCATTTGGTAATATTTTAGAACCACCAGATATTACAAGAACATCTCCTGCTTCTACTAATTCATCTGCTTTAATCTTTTCAATTCCTTTGCAAATTGTATCTTCTATAGTTTTTTCTCCCATTACTAATACTGGTACAACATTGAAAGATACTGATAATTGATTAAATGTTTTTTCATCATCTGTTATAGCAAATATTGGGCATCCAGCTCCAAATCCTGCTAATTTTCTTACTGAATCACCTTTATGTGTGTATGCAACAATTCCTGCTGCTTTCATATTTTGTGCTGTTACACATGTTGTATATGCAACGTGTGATTCAATATCATTAAAGTCAGCTGATGTAGCATTTTTATTGAATCTTTTCCAGTAGTTTGTATCTGCTTCAATTGCTTTTGATATTTTAGACATTGCTTGAACACATTCAACTGGATATTTACCCATTGCACATTCTCCAGATAACATTATTGCACCTGTTGTATCATATACGGCATTTGCAACGTCACTAACTTCTGCTCTTGTTGGTCTTGGATTTGATGTCATTGATTCTAACATTTGTGTTGCTGTTATAACTGGTTTTCCAACTTGATTACATCTTTTTATAAATCTTTTTTGAACTATTGGAACTTGTTCCATTGGTATTTCAACTCCCATGTCTCCACGAGCAACCATTATACCATCAGATAATTCTAATATTTCTTCGAAGTTATCAATTCCTTCTTGGTTTTCTATTTTAGATATGATTTTTACTCTTTCTCCACCATTTGAATCTAATAAGTTTCTTAATGCAATAACATCTGATGCTTTTCTTACAAATGATGCTGCTATATAATCAAATCCTCTTTTAATTCCTTCTGTAATATCATCTATATCTTTTTGTGTTAAAGCTGGTAAATCTACTTTAACTCCTGGTACATTCATTGTTTTTCTGCTTCCTAATCTTCCTGTATTTAATGCTTTACATACTATATCTTTACCTTTAATTTCTGTTATTTCAAATTCTAATGCTCCATCATCAACTAATAATGTTCCACCAACTTTTACGTCTTTGTATAATTCTTTATAACTTATTGATGTTTTTGTATTATTTCCGATTATATCATCATTTACAAATGTAAATTCTTGTCCTTCTTCTATTGTAACTTTTTCATTTCCAGTTTCTAATACTCCTGTTCTTATTTCAGGTCCTTTTGTGTCTAATAATAGTGCAACAGGTCTGTTTAATGCTGATCTAACTTTTTTTATTGTTTCTATTTTTTCTCCATTTTCTTCATATCCACCATGTGAGAAGTTAATTCTTGTAACGTTTAATCCAGCGTTCATTAATTTTGTTAACATTTCTTCACTTTGGCTTGCAGGTCCTATTGTTCCTACTATTTTTGTTTTTCTTAATACTTTTTTCATTTTTATTTCCTCCCTTTTTACAACTAAAACCTATTATACCACACTTATTCTAAAATATTCAACACTTTTTTTAATTTATTTGCAATCTTTTATGTTCTTTATTACAATTTATAATTAAGCTAAAGAATTATAAGATTTTTTTATTTTAATTTTATTTACAATCGTCCAAATCCCAAGTACTATTAATATTCCTGTAATTACTCCACATGTATCAATTCCTACATCTATTGGTGATGCTTGCCTTCCAGGTATAAAATATTGATGAGTTTCATCAGATATTGCATATAAAAGTCCTACACATATACTTACAAAAATTCTTGTTTTTTGTTTAACATTATAAGTACACATAAATGCCATAATTAAAATTCCAACAACCATATATATTGAAAAATGAGCACCTTTTCTTATTATTTTTTGTGATTGCTCTACTAAATTATTTTTTTGTTCTTCTTCCAAATTTTTGGTTGATGGTAATATATCTATTATTATTTTTGCTACTTTTTGGCTTACAGAACTAGATTGTGGACCATTCTGGGCTGAAAAGTTGAATATACATGTAAATGTAGCTGCTAGTAATATTAATAATATTATTCTATAAATTATTATTTTCAATTGTTCCTCCATTTAAATAATTATTTAATTTTCTTCCATTTCTTTTTTTGCTTTTTTATATCCACTCTTAAATACAATATGGTATGTACTATAAAATACCAAACCAACTAACGCCCCTGCTGAATCTATTAAAACATCTAGTGGCTGTCCTGTTCTTCCAGCTACAAATGTTTGATGAAATTCATCACTTACTGCAAATATAACACATATAATAAATGATAACAATAAAGCTATAAAATAATGTTTATGGTCTAATATAACATCCCATAAAAGCATTGAGAAAAAAGCCAATATAAAATATACAGATGCATGTATTACTTTCCTTGCAGGAGCATTTATTAGTTCTGATGCATGTGCTAGTTTTTCATCACTTGGATGAGAATTTGTAATTCCATAATCATTTGTAATGTCTAATGCATCCTCAATAAATAGACTTATTATATCCGTGCTTTTTCCATTAGAATTTTTTGAATTCATTCCAGAAAGTTTAAATATACATACCATCCATCCTATTGCAATTATAAGTAACAAAATAATTTTTAATGCTTTATTCATATTTTTCACCTCTAATATTAATTTATATTATGGTTTTTTATTTTATTTCTTCTTTTACACATTTTAGTGCTTCTGCAATTACTTTATCCATATCGTAATATTTGTATTGTCCTAGTCTTCCTCCAAAAATAACATTTTTATCCTGTTTTGCTAAAGCTGCATATTTTTCATATAATTCATTATTTCTTTCATCATTTATTGGATAATATGGTTCTTTTTCTTTATTCCAACTATCTGGGTATTCTTTTGTTATTATTGTTTTTGGAGATGTTGCATCAAATTCAAAATGTTTGTGCTCTATTATACGTGTATATGGAACTTCATATTCTGTATAATTTACAACAGCATTTCCTTGATAATTTTGTTCATCTAATGTTTCTGTTTCGAATCTTAAACTTCTATATTCTAATTCCCCAAATTTATAATTATAAAATTTATCTATTGGGCCTGTAAATACTATTTTTTCTGCAACATTTTCTAATTCTTCATTATTTTCGAAAAAAAGTCACAGTTTAATTTTATATCTATTCCTTCTAACATTTTTTCTATTATTTGGGTATAGCCTCCTATTGGAATTCCTTGATATTTATCATTAAAATAATTATTATCATATATTAATCTTACAGGTAAACGTTTAATTATAAAACTTGGAAGTTCTGTGCACTTTCTTCCCCATTGTTTTTCTGTATAACCTTTTACCAATTTTTCATATATTGTTTGTCCAACTAAACTTATTGCTTGTTCTTCTAAATTTTTTGGTTCAGTAATACCAGCTTGTCTTTTTTCTTCTTCTATTTTTGCTTGTGCTTCTTTTGGTGTTACTACTCCCCATAATTTGTTAAATGTGTTCATATTAAATGGCATATTGTACAATTCGTCTTTATATCTTGCAACTGGAGAGTTTGTGTATCTGTTAAATTCAGCGAATTGTTGTATGTAATCCCATACTTCTTTGTTGCTTGTATGGAATATGTGTGCTCCATATTTATGTACATTTATTCCTTCTACATTCTCAGTATAGATATTTCCACCTATATGTGGTCTTTTGTCTATTACAAGACATTTTTTTCCTTTTTTATTTGCTTCATATGCAAATATTGCACCAAATAGACCTGAGCCTACAATTAAATAATCATATTTCATGATTTTACCTCCTTTTTATGTTTTTCTAACTAACAGCATACCCTTATTTATTTTTCCATATTTAAATTCAATTTTATACCCCTATATATTTTTTACATTATATAATTTTTATTTCACATATTAAAATTTTATGGAACAATTTTCTTAATTATTGGTAATTTCTTTAATAAATATATAATAACTAATGAAATTATATACGTTGAAATTATCCCAAATATTCTCCACTGCCATGAATAAATATTAATATTAAATATTTTGATTTCATAATATTTTATAATAATATGTATTAAATATGTTCCAAAACTACATCCTGCAATTTTAGAAAGATAATTTTTAATTTTATCACTTTTTATAAAATTATTAAAATTTATGTTTTTTATAAACACAAATACACCTGATGCTAATAAAACGGAATGAAATTGTGTATAACCAAATAAAGTTTTATTTAATTTTCCAGAAGATAATGTCCAAAAATAAGTCATTCCATATCTGAAAACTACAGACAACATTGCAAGACAATATAAAATAATTCTTTGCTTTTTTGTTAAATCTTGAGTTGATAATAAGTATCCTAATAATACAAATATCATATAGCCTCCAATTTGAATGGCTAATGAATTATTATAATTAATTCCGAATAATTTCAATAGAATTGGTAATAAAGACTGAGTTATAAATATCATTCCAACAGTATACCAGCAAATTTTTCTATATTTTTCTTTTGATAATATTGACAATGTTGGAATTGTTAGGTATACCCCTAATATTAAAGCCATAAAATAATATGTTGGTTCTTCTTTATTTAAAAAGAATATATTTAATAATGTCTGTATTGATATATTTTCTATTTTTAATTGACCTGTATAAAATTTCCATATTATCATTACTATTGCCCAAAATAAAAATGGAACTAATACTTTTGAAAATCTTTTTAAAAAAAATGTCTTTGTATCATATTTTTCTCGATATTTTATCAAATTAGCTCCAGATAACATTAAAAAAATTGGAACTGCCCAATAGCGAACACATTCTACTATTAAACTTGTTGCCCATGCTGTTGAATATTTAGTTGAAAAATTATGAACAATTCCATTACAATGTAATGCAATAACAGCAATAATTGATAAAATATTTAAAATATCAAAATATACAATTCTATCTTTTTTTACTGGTGCACATAAATTTGCATCATCAATATTATTGTCTTTTTCCATTTCATATCACCCTTTTATCTTTTTTCTTAACTTTTCTATTATTTCAAATATGAATTTATCTTTTAATATTAATAAACATACCATATAAATTATTCCACCTGAAATCACTTGTACAATTGTAGAAATTAAATTATTATTAATAAATTTTTTCAAGGTAATACAAACAATAAACATTATTATACTTGATACTAAATATTTTCTTGATAGCTTAAATATCTCTTTAAAATCAAAATCTTCTCTTACAAAATATATTTGTACTAAGGTAACTGTTAATTCAGCAATTACAGTTCCAATTGAAGCACCTATTGCTCCCCAATTCCATATTAGGCAAATATTCATGATAAAATTCACTATAGCTCCACAAACCACTGAAATTGTATATTCTTTTTGTCTCTTAGTTGGTAATAAATATTGTGTTCCTGTTACATTACTTAATCCTATTAATACTATAATTGGGCTTATTATACTCATTAATACTGAAACTTTATCATACCCTTGTCCAAAAAATACAGGAACAAATGACTTAGAAACTGCAATTATTCCAAATATCATAGGAAACCCAAGTAAAAATACCATATTAAATGATTTTTTAAATAATTAGTTATCTTTTCTTTTTCCCCACTTGCAAAATTATTTGCTATTCTTGGCAACATAACTGTTCCCATAGAAGTAATAATTGCTAAAAGAATTTTTATTATTTTTTGTCCTTGATCATAAAATCCAACTTCAGATTTTTCAGGTACAATTGCTCCTACCATAGTTCTATCTAATAATGTATATACTTGAATTGCAATTTGTGGAATAAATAAAGTTATAGTAGACTTTAAATGTCTAAATAAATGAAATTCATTAATGCTAACTTTTGTTAGATATTTAGGCAAATAAAACCATAAAGTAATATTTCCAATCAATATTGATAATACATATATCAAAAAATAAGTATATAAATCGTTTGATGATTTAACAAATGCAAATATGCAAAAAACGCTTATTAGTTTTACAATCATATTTCTTGTAACTGTTTTTTTAAATTCTTCTAGCCCTTGAAAAAACCAACTTATATCTATACAGTTTCCAATAATTTCTAACATCAATACTTTATAATATATTTGGTAATTTTCACCTTTTACAAAAGTAAAATAATATATTAACAAAGATATCCCCATTGTCATTATTCTAAGTAATAAGATTTCCCAAAATATCACACTATATTTCTTTTTGTTATCCTGAACATATGCTATTTCCCTTTGACCATATAAAGCAATTCCTAGTGATCCAAATAATATAAAATATGCTGATATAGATAATGTAAAACTATATATTCCAATATTTTCTGCTCCTAATACTCTTGAGATATAAGGAGCAGTTATTAGGCAATATTAACACCAGTACTTGATACATTAAATTATATATATAATTTTTAGTTACTGATTTTGTTGCCATAATTAGTCCCTTCTTTTTTTATTAAAATTTCTTCATGTTTCTTTTCATTTATTTTTTTATAATTTAAAATTTCTGGAATAAACATAAATAAAATTGGGCAATATAATATATTTACAATTCTTGGATTTAACAAACCAAACAATAAATATATACTACATAGCATAATTTCTTTATATTTTCCTTTTTTATATAATACTATTAATAATATATTAATTAATAAAATGAAGCAAACTGTAAATACTGATCCCTCTCTAAACATCATTTGTATATACTCATTATCAATGTAATTACTTTTATAATTTCCATACTTTATTTTTTCTTTTAATCCCAACCCTAAAAGTTCTACATTGTCACCAAATGATTGTACTCCATAAGTAGCAATATTATCATATGTTTGTTTTAGTCTATTTGATAAAGCTGAATTAACATTATTCCATATTCCACCATTTGGATAACACATGACTATTATAAAGCTTAAAATAGGATATAAAATAAATGTTTTTGTAAATATGCTTGAGTATAACTTTTGTAATTTTTTACTATATTTCCTTTATTTGTGTTTTGAATAAATTTCCAAATAAACATTATTAAAACAATAAATTCAAGCATTATAAACTCGGTTCTTGAATCTGTTATAAAATAAGTAAATACATTCATGATTTGTATTATAAATAATTCTCTGTATTTTATATTACTTCCATTGATATATAAATATAATATTGAAGAGAATGCAATCATCTGTGCTAAATTTGTTGTATATAAAAATCCAAATGAATATCTAGAAATATTTCCTCTAGGAACAATATAATTTTGTGTTATACCTAATATAGATAATAACACCAAAATGCTTGTTAAAATAATTTGTAAATTCATTGTTACTTTTATAATCTTTTTATAGTCCGTTTTATATGACGACAATAAAACTAAAATTAAAAATATCATTCTTTTATTTTTTGTTATTATAAAATTTAATATTAAACTTATAACCAATATAAATAATATAACATATGTGATTTTAACAAGTAATGTTTTTTGCTTCCACTTTTTTTCTTTAATGTCTTCTTTATAATATGGTAATACAAAAATCAATCTTATAAAGAATAGTAAATACATTGCATATCTTATAATTTTAGATATTAATTCTATAACTGGATAATCAATTTCTAATGATGTAGCATCAAGAAAAATTGTAAAATAATATATGCAAAATATTAACAAAAAATTATTAAAAATTATATCTTTTAATTTTTTTATCATATTTAATTATTCTCCCTTAAATATTTTAATAATCTATCATAGCCATGCTTTATATCATATTTAAAGCTCCAGCCTATAGATTTAAGTTTATTGTTATTTAATATCATATTATTATTAGGTGCATAGCCAGAATTTTCTTTTGGTATTTCTATTCTAACTTTGCCATTTCCATATATTTCTGCGAGCCATTTTGCGCTATCAAGAATAGTCATATTTGTTTTATCTGAAACAATATTATATGCCTCACCATTTTTTCCATTCAATAAAATACACAATATGCCTATAACAGTATCTGTTGTATATGAAAAATTAATAATTGTTGTTCCTGCAGATTTTAATACTATATCTTGCTGTGATAAAACAGCATCAGCAAAAACTTTGTATACTCTATTTTCCGTTTTACTTATTCCTGCCCCAAATGTTTGAGCAATTCTAGCAATTTTAACTGGAATACCATACTCATAAAAATAACTATAACTATATAATTCACATGTTCTTTTCCCTTGAGAATATGAACTTCTGGAATTTAACGGATCTATAAAACCCTGCATTTGTTCATCTACATTATTAGAATTTAATGTTCCATACATTTCCATTGATGACATATACACCATAGATTTAACTTTGCTTAATTTTGCTTGTTCTAAAATGTTTTTAGTTCCAAGTATTGAAATATTCATTGTTTCAACTGGTTTTTCAATAAAGAATTTTGATTTTGTTGGTGATGCACCATGTATTATATAATCAATTTCTAAATTTTGTGGTATATAATTTATAATATCAGATACAATATATGCTATTTTCTCATTTTTTCCAAATATCTTTTCTGCCTCTTCTTTATTTCTAACCAATAAAATTAATTTAATATTTAAGTTATCAATTTTATTTTTTAATAAAATTGATTTTACTAAAATTGAACCAATTAACCCGGGTTGCACCAGTTATAAAAATTTTTTTGTCTTTTAATATATTCCAATTAATAATTGATGTATTGGCAATTTCCTCCAAATCCTCTTGCAAAATATTATTCATTTATAACCCCCATACTTCTTTATTTTTTCTTTGTTTAATTAATGCCTCTGCGATATAATAGTCTTCAGGTGTTGTAATTTTTATATTATCATTATTGCATAAAACAATATGAGGATTTTTATATTTCCCATATTTTTTCATTACACTACATGAATCAATACACTCTATATCTCCATTTTTTAATGAATTTCTTTCTGCTTCAACAATATCATCTAAATAAAATGACTGTGGTGCTCTTGCAACATATGTTTCATCTCTATTTGTTATTTCTTCTACATTTTCATGTGATTTGGAAATAATTGTTGTTTCCCTTTGTTTTAAACATGTTATTGATGTACCATATTTTTCAACACATTCTATATTATCAATAATTAACTTACTATCAATTATTGGTCTAACCCCATCATGTATTAAGACAATATCTTTATTAGATTCACTTATCTTTTTTGCTTCTTCTAATGCTTTTATAATTGACTCTTGTCCCGTTCTTCCTCCAGCAATAATACTTTTTACCTTAAATATATTATAGTCCTTTACAAGTTTTTTTAAATATTCAATATGTGTATTAACACAAGCTATCACTATAGCCTCTATTTGTTTAGTATTATTAAATATATTTAGTGTATGTATTATTATTGGAATTTCATCTATTTTTAAAAATTGCTTTGGCATACCATTTGTTTTCATTCTTTTTCCTACACCACCAGCAAATATAACAGCTATATTCATATTATATTTTCACCATCCAATTTAATGTAGTCTCTCCCTACATATCAATTTTTTAATTTTATTTGTGAAGATTGTTTAATTTATTTATTCTGTATCTACTTAAAATCTTATAAACAATATAATTGTATTTTGTTGTTCTAAGTATCTTCACAATTTTACTTTGTTTTGCAATATCATTATATAAAATCTCATTTTTTGAAAAAATATATTTTTCAAAAGCTAAAATGTCTTTTAAATTCTCTTTACTAGGTTCTAAAACAATATAAAATCCAGATATTGTATTTGCTATATGTTCAACCATGTACTTCCACATATATTCTTGTGTATATTTATTATTAAATTCAGTATTATTGTAAAATTCTATTATGTCTTTAGAAACCTTCACATGGTCCTTGTAATGTTTTATATGTCCTTCAACACTAACACTTTGTTCAGCCCTTCCAAGTCTATACACATATATTGGTTTATGAAAAATATAAATACTATTAACATAAGGCATTGGATACATTGCATATTGTGTATCAGTATAAAAACATTTTTCTAGTAATTTTATATTATTTTTTCTTAATATTTCAGTTCTCTAGCAAATCGTATACATATTGAAATGATTTTTATTTTGTTTTATAGCCTCTTCAATACTAAGCTTTCCATATATGTTTTCATCTATAAAATCATTTAGCTTATATATTTCTTTATTTTCGTAAAATTCCTTGTATGGTGTATATATAGCATCTACATCTATTTTCCTTAATAAATTTAAAAATTCAGTAAAGTTTTCAGAATCATACCAATCATCACCGTCTAACTGTTTGAAATATTTTCCAGAAGCAATTTCAATACTTTTATTAATTGTTGAACCATAGCCTCCGTTTTCTTTATGGACTAATTTAACAATATTGGGATATTTTTCTTCATACTCCTTTACAATATTTATAGTCCTATCTGTTCCTCCATCATCTTCAACCAATATTTCTAAATCATCTATTTTTCCTACCAATAGTGACTCAAGAGTTTTCTTTATATAATTTTGCACATTATAAGCTGCAATTGATACAGTTAATATTTTTTCCATATTATTCTCCTATTCTATATACTTTTTTATTTCATGTGTTATTCTTTTTTTCAACAGGTGGTAATTCCATATAATTTCCATATAAATTTGTTAAATATTTTTCATAGCATGATATTGTATTTACTTTCATTCCCTCAAAATCCACTTTACAATCATGAATATCTTTTTTTAGCATTTTTTCTTGTGGGCCGTACCCCATGAAACGCCTCCAACATATTCTGAATTATTATAATCATAAGTTTTACTTATTTCATTTAATTTTTTTGAAATTTTCTCCATATGCTTTCTACTAATAAATTTTCTAATGACTTTTTTTATTATTTTTTTTAATTTAGTCTTACTAAAATTTTCAATACAGCTATCTTCAGCATATAGCATAAGTAAAAGCCTTCTATATTTTCTTGTATCTTTATATAATTTTTTACATTCTCTATCACTTTCAGGTATTCCATCCATAGGAAATATATCAATCCACAAATACTGTTCAAGTTTATCTTTTACACAAGAATCGTCTATTTTTATATTTGTATTAATAACTTTTCCAAATGGATAATGCATATTACCATTATCATATGATATAAAACTTAAATTTTCCGCAATTTTCTTTTCATTAAGTATTTTCTCTAATTTTTCAAATTCATTTCTTGGCATCATAACATCTATATCGTCATCCCATGGAATAAACCCTTTATGTCTAATCGCGCCTAGTAAAGTTCCTCCACATATATAATAAGTTAAATTATTTTCATCACAAAAAGAAAAAACTTTTTCAATATTTCAGTTTCTTCTTTATGTATTTCTTCTAAAGTTAAATATTTCATAATAAATTTCCTACCTTTTTAGTTTATTAATTCATTTTTAAATATAGATTTTGCAAATTTTTAGCAGCTTTTATTATATTATACTCAGAACTGTTTATTTTTTTATTGTCTATCTGCCTATTATATTTTATATTATCAAATTTTAATATATCTTCTGACCAACTGTTTTTTTCAAGTTTTTCAAAATGAACTTTATTAAATATATTTGTTTCTTGTGGTACACAATCGGCTGCAATGCATTGAAGACCAGAAGTTTGTGCTTCAATTAGTACAATTCCTAATCCCTCAAATTTTGATGGTAATACAAACAAATCCATTGCTTGAAAATAGTCTTGAACATTATTTACCACACCAATAAATTTTACTTTTTCGCTTATATTTAATTGTTCAACCTTAGTTCTTAATTTTTTTTCAAATTCGCCTTCTCCTATTAACATTAAAACAACATTTGGATTTTTCTTTGTTACTTCATAAAAACAATCAATTAAAAAGTCATGATTTTTTTGTTCACACATTCTTCCAACATGTCCAATTACCAACTCATTTTTTATATTATTTTTTTCTCGAATTTCTTCTCTTATAACTGGATTATATATAAATTTTTCCATTTCAATAGCATTTGGAATAATATCAAATTGTCTCTTATTGTCAAACATCCAATTTCCTGCTTTTTTAGAACATGCCCATAAATTAGTTGCTTTTTTTTATTATTATATTTTTGTTTATATTATTTAAAAATTTTTTTAATATCTTTTTGGTACATCCGTGTTATGAGAATGAGCAATAATCGTTTTTGCTCCTGCTTTCTTTGCTGCAATTATAGGAACAATATTGGCTGCTGAAAGCATATTAACATGAACTATTTTATAATTATTCTCTTTTATTATTTTCTTTAATTGAAAATAATATTTAATGGGATTTTTCTTCACATTGGTAACTTTATATATTTTTGCTCCTAAATTTATCATTTCATCTTCAAAGCATAATTTATTAAACATTGATATAAAATCAAATTGAATTATTGAACGATTTATGTTCCTATAATAATTCATTATGAAGGTTTCTACCCCACCAATTTTGTCATGTACGCCTATTTGCAATACTCTAATTTTTTTCTCTTTCCATATTAAAAACTCTTTTCATATTTTTTCTTTGTAAATTTAGCCATTAAAAAGGCAAAACCTTTCTTAAACCAATTTACTTTTTCTATATCAATAACTCTTACTTCTTTGTAGCTCAAATTATTTGTATTAATCCAAACATCTAATAGAAGTTCGCTAATTCTACCCGGATATCTAGCATGAAAATTATCATATTTTTCTGGTGGAACTATTTTTTCTAATTCAAATAAAATATCAAATAGCCAAGTACAATATGCATCTAAAAGCTCTTTTTTCATTATAAACATATTAAACATATGTGCTGATGTTCTCTTGTGTAATTTATCAAATTCATCTAAATATTTTGGATATTTTTTTTCTATGATTTTTCTTGTTTCATCAAGTGGTTCAACATGCATTGTATTTTTATAATGAGAATATAGATTTTCTATGTAATATTTCCTTTTTTTAGGTAATATTATGTCTGTATTATCTAATATTTGGTCTACATCATTACCTGTTATTACATTGTTTATTCTTCCTTTTATATCTTTTGGAAGTTTTTTACTAACAGAAAAATGCCTTCTATAATGGGTTAAACCTATATAGTCGGCACTTAAATTCTTCCATGCCCAATATAGTCCTGTAAGTTCGCAAAAATAAGGATTTTTTGAAGATATATTATCCCCTTCATTATCTGGTTGATACCCTAAATTTTCTTTTCCTTCTTTTCCAACTTGTACAGGAACATACATTTTGTCATTTGGCATTTTATATTTTTTATGTGTTGCAATTATTATTTTTGTATTTTTCACTTTATATTGCCCCTTCTTTTTTGAATATTTTTGTAAATGTTTTTAAAATTAATTTTATATCTAATTTAGTACATCTTGTATTTAGATATTCTATATCCATATTTAATCTTTCTTGAAAAGTAACATCACTTCTTCCACTAACCTGCCATATTCCAGTAAGACCAGGTTTACATTTTATAATTTTTTTATAATATTCACCCATATCCTTTTTTTCCTTAAATAAATATGGTCTTGGTCCAACTATGCTCATTTTTCCTTTTAGTACATTAATAAATTGTGGAAATTCATCTAGACTTGTTTTTCTTAATATTTTTCCAATTTTTGTTATTCTTGGATCTTCTTTTAATTTCTTATATTCTTTATATTCTTTTGCAGCCTCAGGGTTTTCCTTTAAATATTTTTTTAGTTTTTTATCTGCACCTACTACCATTGTTCTATATTTGTATATTCTAAACATTTTTCCATCTTGTCCAATTCTTTTTTGTATGTAAAATATTGGTCCATTGTCCCCTTTGGTAATTAAGTTTGCTATATATACAACTACCGTTAGTGGTATTAATAATATACATCCAATAATTGCTCCAATAATATCTATAGTTCTTTTTATTGTTTTATATAATATTTTTTCTTCATTTTCTATTTCTCTTGCTGGGGCTAAATTTGTAATTATACTTGTTGCATAGTTTAGATTTTGTTCTCTTGTTTCCATTTATAAACTTACCCCTTTCTAAAAAAATGTTATCTAAGGCAATTATATATATATATATATCAAAAGTCAACATTAAAAACTTATTTTCTACAAAAAAATAACTTCCAAAATATCAAAATTTAGGAAGTTATCTTATATTTTATTTATATCCTGTTTTCTTAATAATAGAATCGCTTGTCGCTTTTATAGAATCTGGTAACGTATAATCTGGATCATTAAATAATTCTTGATGTAACTTTATAACATTACTTTCAAGTGTAACAGGTACACCATACCATCTGTCTAAAGTAATTCCTTTTGTTTCATATGGCCATCCAACACTGTTTGAAATTTTATAACTAATCATGTCTGGTATCATTGACATTATTGTTCCAGCAGAAATATTTGTATAAACTTTTGGTAAAATATTATCTGCAAAATTATTTATTTCACCAATATTCTTAGTCTTTAATTTATTTACCATTGCTTCAATAACTGTTCTCATACGTTCTGTTCTTTTATAGTCTCCACCTGATGTATACCTTATTCTAGAATATGCTACTGCTTGAACTCCATCTAAAGTTTGTTTTCCAGCAGATGTTACATGGCTTGCAGTTTTATGTGTTATTTTTGCTGTTGCATCTATGTAATCATTTATATATTTAATTTCAGAATTTTCTACATTTATTGTAACTCCTCCTAATTCGTCTACAGCATCAGATACAGAGTCAAAGTTTACAGTTACAAATTCTGATATATTTAAGTCTAAGTTTGTATTTAATGTATTTATTGCAAGAGGTGCCTCACCATAAGAATATGCATGTGTTATTTTATCTAATCCATGCCCTTCTATTTTTACATATGTATCTCTATAAACTGAAATTAGTCTAACTTCTTTTGTTTCATTATTTATACTGGCTATTATTATACAATCACTTCTGTTTCCTTTTCCATAGTCATCTTCTCTACTATCTACCCCAAATATTGCAATATTTCTATATTTTGAAAGCTTACTACTTGCCTCATCTGTTATTCCTAATTGTGACTCGTCAAGTTGTACTGTATTCATTTTTCCTAATTTGTCATTAATATAAATATATACTGCACCTACTATTGCTGCAAATAATATTACTAATATTAACACTATTATTCCAAATATTTTTAATCCCTTTTTTTTCTTTTTAGTTTTCTTTCCATTGCTTTCATCTTTATTATTTTTTTGGAAAGCTTTTGGTATTTCTTCATTTTCTTCTGCATTATAATCCTTTGAATGTTTTCCGCTCATTTTTTACCTCCATTTTTTCTATTGTTAAACACTGTCATAATAGCACTATTTTTTTTATATGGCAAGGTTTTTGATAAAAAAAATACTATTTATAAAATAATAAATAGCATTTTTAAGTTATATATTAATTATTATCTACGAACTTTTTCTTATAGTCATATAGGTATTAGCACAATCTACAAAAAACATTAATGCAAATATAAAAGCCAAAAATAAAATTATGTACATTGCTACAATACCTATTTTAATTGAAGCTCCTGTAAAATAGCAAAACCATTTAATTAATCTATAATGTATTGAATCCATTCCTTTTTTATAGCTATTGTTTTTTGCTTGAATTAAATCAACAACAGGAAACATATATATTTCTGATAGTAAATACAATTCATCTGTTGATGGATATATTAACCCAAGTTCCCATTTTTTTATTATTTTTTCTTCAATATATGTTCCTTTTTGATTTAATTTTTCTGTTATATCTAAATAAGTATAATTTTTACTTTCTCTTAATTCTAGCAATACTTCTTCCAATGTTCTTTCTTCAATAACTTGTTTATTTTCTTCCATATTTTCATCCTTATTTTAATTTAAATATTTTTTTAAAAACTTACCTGTATAACTTCTTTCATTTTTGCAAATTTGTTCTGGAGTTCCAACTGCAACTACTTCTCCTCCATTATCTCCACCTTCTGGTCCTAAGTCTATGATATAGTCTGCGGTTTTTATTAAATCTAAATTATGTTCTATTACTATTATTGTATTTCCGGTATCAACTAATCTTTGAAGTATATCTACTAATTTATGTACATCAGCAATATGTAAACCAGTTGTTGGTTCATCTAAAATATATAATGTCTTACCTGTTGCTTTTTTAGAAAGTTCTGTTGCAAGTTTTACACGTTGTGCTTCTCCACCTGATAATGTTGTAGATGGCTGTCCAAGTTTTATATAGCCTAGTCCAACATCTAATAATGTTTGTATTTTATTTTTTATTTTTGGTATTTTGTCAAAAAAATCTATTGCTTCTTCTACTGTCATATCTAAAACATCTGCAATTGTTTTTCCTTTATATTTTACTTCTAATGTTTCTCTGTTATATCTTTTACCTTTACATACTTCACATGGTACATATATGTCTGGTAAAAAGTGCATTTCTATTTTGTGTACTCCATCTCCGTTGCAACTTTCGCATCTTCCTCCAGCAACATTAAAGCTAAATCTTCCTTTTTGATAGCCTCTAAGTTTTGCTTCTTCTGTTTGCGCAAATATGTCCCTTATTAAATCAAATACCCCTGTATATGTAGCAGGATTAGAACGTGGCGTTCTTCCTATTGGTGACTGATCTATATTTATAATTTTATCTATATTTTTTAATCCTTTTACACCTTTACATTTTCCAGGTTTTTCATTTGAACCATTTAGTTCTTTTGCTATTGTCTTATATAATACCTCATTAACTAATGTTGATTTTCCTGAGCCAGATACTCCTGTTACACAGTTAAATACCCCAAGTGGAAATGTAACAGTTATATTTTTTAAATTATTTTCTGTCGCACCCTCTACTTCTATGCATTTAGATTTTATATGTTTTCTTCTTTTTTTAGGTACTGGTATTTTCTTTCTTCCACTTAAATATTGTCCTGTTATTGAATTTTCTACCATTTTTACTTCTTCTGCAGTTCCTTGTGCCATAACATTTCCACCATGCATTCCTGCTCCTGGTCCTATATCTATTATTTGATCTGCTGCATACATTGTATCTTCATCATGTTCGACAACTAATAATGTATTTCCTAAGTCCCTTAATTTTTTTAGTGTTGCTAGTAATTTGTCATTATCTCTTTGGTGCAAACCAATACTTGGTTCATCTAATATATATAATACTCCTGTAAGTCCTGAACCAATTTGAGTTGCAAGTCTTATTCTTTGTGCTTCACCTCCAGATAATGTCCCAGCACTTCTAGATAATGTTAAGTATTCAAGGCCTACATCTATTAAAAATTGTAACCTTTGATTTATTTCTTTTAAAATTAAATCTGATATCATTGCTTGTGTTTTGTTTAGTTCTAAAGTTTGTAAATATTCTTTTATTTTATTAATTGGCATGTTAGTTAGCTCGTTTATGTTTTTGTCTCCAATTTTTATTGATAATATTTCTGGTTTTAATCTAGCTCCATTACAGTCGTGGCATGGAAGATCTGTCATATACATTTCATAAAAATCTCTCATACCTTGAGATTTAGTTTCATTGTGCCTTCTATCTAATGTTGGTATAACACCTTCAAATGGTGCAGTAAATTTTCTTGTACCTGCATATGAAGAGTACTCAAAATCTATTTGTTCGTCTCCTGTACCATAAAGAATTTTTTCCATAAACCATCTAGGCAAGTCTTTTATTTTTTTGTTTTTAATTTCTACACCATAATGTTTTGCAATACTTTCAAAATACATTTTTGCCATTGTATCGCCTTTTTTCATTGTACTTGCTCCAAATGCTTTTATTCCATCATATAATGTTTTATTTTTGTCTGGAACAATTAAATCTTCATCCATTTTCATTAAATAGCCAATTCCTGTACATGTAGGACAAGCCCCAAAAGGATTGTTAAATGAAAACATTCTTGGTGTAAGTTCTGGAAAACTAAAGCCACAATCTGGGCATGCATAATTTGTACTATATAATACTGGTTTTTTACCTACTATATCAATTAAAACTAAATTATTAGCATGTTTTAGTGCCGTTTCAACAGACTCAGTTAATCTACTTATAATATCAGGTTTAATAACAAGCCTATCTACAACTAATTCAACATCATGTTTTTTCTTTCTATCTAGTTCTATATCATCAGAAAGATCATAAATATCGCCATCAATTCTAACTCTTACAAAGCCTTCTTTTTGATAACCTTCAAGTTGTTTTACAAACTCGCCCTTACGCCCTCTTACAACAGGAGCCAAAATTTGTATTTTAGTTCCTTCATCTAATTCCATAATATTATCTACAATTTGATCAATTGATTGTTTTTCAATCTTTTTATGGCAATTTGGACAATATGGTACACCGATTCTTGCATAAAGTAGACGAATATAATCATATATTTCAGTTACAGTTCCAACAGTTGAACGAGGATTTTTAGAAGTTGTCTTTTGGTCAATAGAAATTGCAGGAGAAAGTCCTTCTATGCTTTCAACATCTGGTTTTTCCATTAATCCCAAAAACTGCCTTGCATATGAAGACAAGCTTTCAACATATCTTCTTTGTCCTTCTGCATATAAAGTATCAAAAGCTAAACTAGACTTTCCTGATCCAGAAAGCCCAGTAATAACAACAAGTTTATCTCTAGGAATTTCTAAATTTATATTTTTTAAGTTATGCTCTTTAGCACCCTTAATTACAATTTTATCATTATTCATAATATTAAAGCCCCCTAAATATTGCCACGGTTCCGGGTTTATTTGGCAATTTATTGCCAAAGTACCAGGTTTATTTCAATATTTCGTTTTTATTATACAATATTCTTTTTAGAAAAACAAGAGTTTGTATTATAAATATTTCCCAATATAAAAACCCGCATTTAACAATACGGGTTTTTTACGTGTTTTACATAGAGCAGGCATTATATGCCCAAGACGTAATAAACAATTTGTTTCTGTTACAGTGCTTAGCAATATATTTGTTTACAGCAGCTCCAGTCCAATTGCAATCTCCAAGATTATGTTCAAAACCGTAATCCTCGATATCGGCTATAGAAATTTTCTTGATAAATGCTGGAGTTGAAGTATTGTTATAATATTTTGCAATACTTATGCCTCTTTCCTCGTCATTGTCATCAGAGTCATCTCCAAAAATGTCAATAACCACAATTGGTGTCTTCCTTATTGCAAACTCCTTTTGCTTGATTTCCTCAATTATCTCGGAAGTTTCGCCTGTCAACAGTTCTGCTAACTCTACATAGTTTTTCATAAAAATCTCCTTGTAATTACAATTTGAGATTTGTAACTAGGTATATATTATTACTCCCTATACCAAGGATAGAATAACAGTATTATATATTATTTACATAATTTTGTCAATGTGTGTAATTTATATATAAAGTCTGTTCATTATTTGAGTTGGATCTTTAAACAAATTTATATTAGGTGGATTATATGTAAACAATATAAATGAAATTAGAAAATAAAATATTATAGCTAAACTTAATATTTTTGATAATGTAGCAGATTCTGATTTTCTTATCATAAGTTTATAAGAAATCCATTCTCCAAAAATAATACTTATTATAAATGTTAAAATATCAATAATAAAAAAGTTTTTTCCAATTATTCCAGTATATGTGTAATAAAATACAATAATAAATGCTATTGCAAGAAAAATTCCTAAAGATTTTGCTTCTATATAATTATTAGCCTCTTTTTTTACAACGAAATATTCTACTATTGCCAAAATAAGCATTGGATAAAACACTAATTTTAAATGTTCCCATACGCTTTCATTTGTAGCACTAAATAAACCTACAATTCTGTTTTCTCCACTCCATTCATATGTAAAATGTAATAACGTTCCAAATACAATTGCTAATATAATTACAACTATTTGAACTGTTTTTAATTTTTTATTCATAAAAATGCCTCCTTATTAAATTATATTATAAGCAAGGCTTTTATATTATTTATTTTACAATTTTGGCTGGAATTCCAACCACAGTTACATTATCTGGAACATCTTTTAACACAACCGCATTTGCTCCTATTTTTACATTATTTCCTATTTTTATTGGTCCAAGCACTTTGCTTCCAGAACCTACCATTACATTATTTCCTATATCTGGGTGTCTTTTATATTTATCTTTCCCTGTTCCTCCTAAGGTAGAATTATGATATATAGTGCAATCATCTCCAATAGTTGCTGTTTCTCCTATTACTATTCCCATTCCATGGTCAATAAACAACCTTCTTCCAATTTTAGCTCCTGGATGGATTTCTATTCCTGTAAAAAATCTACCTATTTGTGAAACCAATCTTGCTAAAAATAATAATTTATGTCTATATAAAAAATGTGCCAATCTGTGAAATACCAATATGTGAAAACCTGGATATAAAATTATTACTTCAATTACATTTCTAGAAGCAGGATCTTTATTTAAAATATTTTTTGCATCTTCGTATAATTCTTTAAAAAAAAGCATACACATCACCTTAATATATGATATGTATACTTTTTATTTTAGTGAAAGTTACCTTCCACCTCCACCGTCCACCGGCCTCCTCCGCCGGCCTCCGCCTCCAGAAAATCCTCCGCCACCGCCAGAAGCAGAAGAATATGAAGAACTTATTGCTGTGCTAATTGATCTAGAAAAGCTTGAAGAAAAGTCTGTATTCATCATTAATCCAATATATACACCACTACTTAAATTTTCCGTATTTTCTATTGATGGATATGCAATTTTTAGCTGTTTTAACACTTTGTCTGCAATTCCAAATGCAGTTGCATATACAAGATATTCTTCCCAAAGTACAATTTCTGGTAGTTCTTTTTTATCAATCATAGAAAAATTCTCCATATAATTTTTAAGTCCTTTCCACTTTGCTGATTCATCTACCCCATTTTGTGTATATAAATTTGTATTTTTTAATATTTTAGAATTTTCAATTAAATTTATTATTGTTACAATACATGTAAAACCAATAACAATTAATATATATGGTGACAAAAGTGCTGCCAATATACTTCCAAATATTATTTGGAAAAATAAAAAAAACGAATTTAAAATTATATTTAAAATATAACTATTATAATTATTTTTTTCATTAACATCTAAATATTTTTCCACAATCAATTTATTTTCAATGCATTTTTCCATTTTTCCTTTTAAGCTTATGGTTTTTGATGAATTTGTACTTATATATTTTTGTAATTCCTTTATACTTATATAAGTTTTATCTTTACATGCTTTTAGTAAAAAATCAAATACTACTTTCTCATCTTCATTAAGTTTTTCTAAATTATTAGTATTTAATATATTTATTATAATGTTATCTTTTTTATTTTCATCAGTTTTGAATTCTATACATTTTTTTAGGCTTAAATTTAATAATGTTGCTGTAAATACTGGTCCTATTTGTGTGCCTGAAAACTGCCCTGGCAATTCTTTTAATAAAAATAAAGCCTCACCTGCCGATACATTTGTTTTTGGTATGTCTCTATAATATTCATAGTTCTCTGCTGGCTCAAATTTTTTTAAATTCTTTAACATTTTTTTATATTTTATAATTTTCTTTATTGAAAATATTGAAGCTATTAAACATATTATACCAACAGCTATTAAAATAAATATTTTTATATTTTTTTTCATTTCCCTTCTTGCATTTGCTTCATTTGCCCACTGAGTTTCTTCATCTATAATGTCTTGCAAACTTTTGGAATAGTCTGTTTTTTCCACATAACTTACTATATCATTTGGCATTGCTATTCTAGCTTCTACAAATCTTCCAGATCTAAATTTATTAATATTAAATTTTACTGTGTCTTTATTTGTTACATATATTTCACCATTCAAGTCTTCTGTATGTCCCCATACTCTTATGTCAGACTTATCTTCTACTTCTGTAGGCAATTTAATTGTACCTGTAATTTCATTTGCACTTATTTCAAAATCTTCTCCAACAAATTTCCAATATAATTCTGAACAATCACTGTATTTTGAAATTACATCTTCTACTGTATAGCTTATTTTGTATGTTCTTTGTCCACTTTCATTATCCATACCAACTCCCCATGCAATTTCAAAATTTCCATCAATTTTTTCTAATCCATAGTAGCATCCTTTTGTTACATGATACATTTCCCTATATATTTGAGAAAAACTTTTTTCATAGCCATCTGTTACATCCATAACTTCTACATTTGATATATTTGAAAATTTTGTTTTATCTAGTTCAAAAGTTTTATATAATGTATTAGTATTTTCTATATCTATATTCCATGTTTCAATTACATCCATGCTTCCGTCCGTATTAATTGTTGCTTCAAAATCTAGTTTTTTCAAATATAAATCCCCTGACGCTTGAACATGTGTATTTAATAATATTATTCCTACAAAAAACAATATTAAAAATATAAGTTTTTTTATTTTACTCATAACTCCTCCTAATTATTTAATCCGTACTTGTTGTCTAATATTTTCAATTTTTTTATTTATCTCATCAATATTTCCGTATTCCATTTATTGTGTTATTATTTAATTTATACTTTTGTTTTAATTTTAAAATTCTTTTTACACTTCTATTTATTCTGCCAATATTAATTTTATTTTCTTTAACCATATTAACAATTTGTAAATAACATTTTTCTTCTTCTTTTTGATTATATCTAAATACAATGATGTCGTTTCCTGCTTCAAATGCTTTTTTAAAAGCAAACCTTGGTCCATAAATAAGCCTAATTGCCCTCATTTTTAAGTCATCAGTTACAATAACCTTATTATACCTATAACCTTTTCTTAAATACTTATATATGAACTTTCTAGATAAAGATGCAGGATATATTCCTGTTACATTTTTTATAACTAAGTGTCCTATAAGTATTGCATCAGCGCCTTCATCAATTGCATTTTTAAAAGGTATCATGTCATCATTTTGAAGCTCAGAAATTTCCTTATTAATTATTGGCAATGAAAAATGTGAATCTTTCTTAGTTGCTCCATGCCCTGGAAAATGTTTTATTACAGAAATAATATTGTTTTGCTGTAATTGTTTCATATATTCTATTGCATATTTTGAAACATCGTCTTTATTTTCTCCAAATGCCCTATCTCCAACTACATGATTTTCTGAAAATCTCTTTATGTCCATAACTGGAGCAAAATTCATATTAAACCCAGATTCGTATAGCATTTTTGCTGTTATTTGTGCAGTATTTTTTACAAGTTCTATATCTTTTTTATTTGCAACTTTATTTGCTGCTGGAAGATTTTTTAGTTCTTTTGGCATTCTGTTTACTCTTCCGCCTTCTTGATCAATTGCAATAAACATTGGTATTTTATTGTTTTTATTTAATTCTTTTAGCTCATTTATAAGTTTTACCATACTATCATAGGACTTAAAATTTTTTCTATAAAGTATTATTCCTCCAATTTTATATTTTTGTATCATATTTTTTATTCTATCTGTAATATAGTTTGTATCCATTCCTATAATAAGCATTTGCCCTATTTTTTCTTCCAAACTTAATTCTTCTATATTTATTTCCATAATACCTCTTTTTCTTTTTTACTCATTATATACTTTTATACAAATATACGCAATAAAATTTTAAATTTTTACATATAGCTTTTTAATAAAAAATATGATAATATTTAAACAATAAACTTTAAAGGAGGACATTAAAATGGCATTTGACGGAATTGTAACAAAAGCAATTTCACAGGAATTACAAAATCTTTCTGGTGCAAGAATTGATAAAGTATATCAACCAAATAAAAATGAAATAATTATAGGTTTATATACAAATGGATGCAATTATGCTCTAAATATATGCATAGACTCCCAAAATGGAAGAATACATTTAACAACACATGCAAAACAAAACCCAAAAATTGCACCAAATTTTTGCATGCTTTAGAAAAAATATAATTGGACTAAGATTAAAAAATGTTATCACATCAGATTTAGAAAGGGTTATAACCATTGAACTTGAAGGATTTGATGATGTTGATGATATTATTTCAAAAAAAATAATAATAGAACTAATGGGCAAACATGGAAATATTATTTTACTAGACGAAAATAAAGTTATAATTGATAGCTTAAGACATATAAGTAATCAAAATGAATCATATAGAAATATTTATCCACATGAAAAATATATTTACCCAACTTCTACTAAATACAACTTTTTAGAAGTTTCTAATTATGAAGAGTTTAAGAAAAAATTAGATTTGACAAATTCTTATGAAGATTTACCTAAAGAAATTTCAAACAAATTTAATGGAATTTCAAAATCTTTTGTCTGTTCTATATTAAATAATTTACAAATATCAAAAGTCACAGAAAAATCTTTAGAACGAATTTATAATTATATAACAAATATAATAAATAACATAGGAACAGATAATTTAGATTTTCAAAACATAATAAATCAAGATGGAAAAATTAAAGATTATAGTTTGATTTTAAAAAATAATAATACTCCATATAATTTAAATTTTTTTATTGATGATTTTTACTACAATAAAGAAACTTCTGAAGAATTTAAAAATTATAGAAATACTGTTTTAAAAATAATTTTAAATGCTTTAAAAAAATATAACTCTAGATTAATTAATATTGACAAAAAATTGGATGAATGTAAAAACATGGATATCTATAAATTGTATGGAGAGCTAATTACATCAAATTTGTATAAAATCAAGCAAAATAATTGTGAAAGTATTACACTTGAGAATTATTATGATAATAATAATTTAATTAAAATACCTCTTGATAAAAAAATACTTACCAAGTATAAATGCACAAAAATATTTTAAAAAATATAACAAATTAAAAAATACTTTAGAAATAGTTTCAAAGCAAAAGCAAGATACTCAAAAAGAACTAGATTACTTAGAAAGTATTGTGTATGAGTTAGAAAATTCAAAAACAACTAATGATATTGCCGATATATTTGAAGAAATTTCAGAAAATGTATTATTTAATGACATGATAGGTAAAACAAAATCCAACAAATTTTCTAAATATGAGAATAGTAAATCTTGTAAGAATTATAAAAAAGGAAGTTTAACAAAAAATAAAAATGTATCATTTAACCCTATAAAATACACTATTGAAGGTTTTACTGTTTTAGTTGGTAGAAATAATAAAGAAAATGATTATTTGACATTAAAATATGCAAGCAAACAAGACATATGGTTCCATACAAAAGATATTCATGGAAGCCATGTAATTTTAAAAACTTCACCTATGAAAAACATTAATAGTGTTGATGACATTAATAATGATATTTTAATTAAATGTGCTATACTTGCAGCCAAACACAGTAAAGCAAAGCAGTCATACAATGTTCCTGTTGATTATTGTTTAGTTAAATATGTAAAAAAACCTGCTAATTCAAAACCAGGCATGGTAATTTACTCTAACAATAAAACAATTTATGCTAAATTAGACATTTAGACATTGGGACGGAGTTTTTGTCTTAAGGTTTTTAGCACTTTTATAATCAAATATTAAAATAAAAAAAGCAAATAATATTAAAATCAAATTTTAGAATTGAAAATAATTGAATTAGAAATTTTTATATTAATTTTATGGAAAGAGTTCATCTCCTGATGGAAGGGTGCCATAAAATTAATTTAAAATTTCTTTGATAATTATTTGAACGATAAAATTTTATTTTAATATTATCTGCTTTTTATTAGTTTTGGTATTAAATATATAAAAGTGCTAAAAACCTTAAGACAAAAACTCCGTCCCAATGTCTAAAGTCTACCAAAATATTAGCATTGCTATTGCTGTTCCAACTAATACTTCTGGTTTTGTCAAATCTTTTGGAATCAAATCAATTTCTCCTGATTTATCTTTTTCATTAACTGTTGCTATTGTATAATAAGATACATCCCTTAATTTAAAATAAATTTCTATTGGCATATTGCCTTTTGTTTTATCAACTTCTATATATTTGCTCCCTAATTTTACATTTCTTTCTGAATAAAAGTCAAATTTTATGTATTTATCATTTATAGTTGATGTATTACTAACGATTCCTTTTATTCTTCCATTTACAAAAGTTGCTTCTTCTTGATATATTACTACTTGTGATAAATTGTCCTCTTTTCTTGTTATTTTTTTATATGTTGAATTTAATCCTACATTTATTAAAAAATTAGATAGTATAAAAAAACCTACTAATAATAAAATATATATAAAATATTTTTTTAATTTATCCATATTTTTCTCCGTTCTTTTTTATTTTTATAATTTTTGTATAACACTTATATGTGTATTATATCAAAAAAGTACCTAATTTTCAAGTTTCTAAGTTTTATTACAAAAAAATAAAGCCTTTGCAGGCGCAAAAGCTTTATTTGGGAGATATTAGTTCTTCCCCAGTTGCAGTGACAATGCCAATGTTTCCTCCTACAGTAACATGGTATCTGCTACGGCCAAAATATTTCATATAGTCATATTTCGGCTTAACAATAACATAACCATTTACATATGCAAGTCCATACTTCCAATTAGAATCTTTAAAAACTACCTGGAAATATTTATTGCAAATAAGTATCGGATCACTGATATACTCTGCCTCAAGCAAAACCTCGCCATCAGCACTAATCAGCTTATAAATATTATTCACTGATACTTTGTAGACGTTTGCATCATCGAAATACTCAATAAAGTCGTATTTTCCTATCTTCTTGTTTTCTGCCATGATGTGACTCTCCCTTGCAGTAAATTTTATGCATATTTTATTATAGCACTTTTTATAAGTTTATGTCAATTTCTTTATTTAAATATACCGAATAAATATATATTTTATCTACTTTTCTTTGTAATGCTTGTTCTAAGGCAACTTTATATAAGTCTAATTGCACTTTATATTTGCTTATTAGTTCTTCCTCATTTTGGACATAGTCTGTTTTATAATCTACAAGTACTAATTCATCGGCTTTTGTTATGTAATATAAGTCAATAATTCCCTGTACTAACACTTTGTCCAGATTATTATTAGAATTTATTTTATTTGCTTCAACCTCAATATAAAACGGTTTTTCTCTATAAATTTTTGTGGCCGTTTTCATTTGTTGCCATATTTTAGACTTTGTAAATTGCAAAATTTTAAATGGATTAATTGCTTGCATTTCTTTTAATGTTATTATGTTTTTTTCATACAAATTATTTATTAACTCTTTTACATTATTTTCTAAATAGTCTATTTTAGGGTTTAAATATTGCATACACATATGCACAAGGCTTCCTTTTTCTTGCTGGACTTACCTGCTTTTCTTCATCATTATTTATAAATTTAGGCTTAGTTAATTCTATACTATTTATTTTTTCTTGATTGTTTAATTTAATTTCGCTAACCGAGGTTTTTGTAGGAGTTATACTTGATTGAATAAATTTATATTTATACTCTATTTCTTCTTTTATCTGTTTTAACTTTTTTTCATCTTGCTTGTTATTTGATAATTTTTCTTGAATATTTATTTTCTCTACTACTTCTTCTTTTGAATTAGTATTTAGTTTATTTTTTTCCAATACTTCTATATTTGCTATTTTTTCAAAATCAAATTTGTTATACACACTAACAAGCATAATCCAATCAAGATATGATTTGCATTTTTTTAGCAATATTGGATTTATTTTATTTTCGACTTTTCCATATATTTGAACTTGCTTTTTTATTTTTTCTATATCTTTTTCATAGTCTTTGCTAATTCCTGTAATTATTAGCTTTTCTTTTGCTCTTGTTAATGCAACATATAAAACACGCATTTCTTCTGATATGCTTTCTTGTATTAATTTGTTTTTTACAGCAATTTTAGCATTTGTATCATATTCTACTTGAATATTATGGTTTATGTATTTCATTCCTATTCCAAGCTTGCTATGTAATAAAATTGGATCTATTTTTAAACTCTGCATATTGAATTGTTTTCCCACATTTGCTAAAAAAACAACTGGAAATTCTAGCCCCTTACTTTTATGTATACTCATTATTCTAATAACATTATCATTCTCTCCTATTAATTTTGCAGATCCTAAGTCTCCACTTCCTAATTTAAGTTTGTCTATAAATTTTATAAAATTATATAATCCCTTAAAACTTGCCTGTTCATATTGTTTTGCTCTTTCAAACAATGCTCTTAAATTTGCTTGTCTTAAATTTCCATTTGGCATTAATCCACAATAGTTATAAAAGCCTGTATCTGAGTATATTTTCCAAATTAACTCATCTAAAGCAAGATATTCTTGTTCTTCTTGCCACATTTTTAAATTACTTAAAAATGTTTCTATTTTTTCTTTTAATTCTCCTTCAACACTTATTCTAGATTTTAATAAACATGTGTAAAAATTGTCATATTTATCATTTAATCTAATTGTTACTAAATCATTATCTGTAAATTTTCCTATATTTGACCTAAGAACTGTAACTAATGGTATATCTTGCATTGGATTATCTATTATTTTTAATAATGATATTATTGTTTGAATTTCAATAGAATCCAAGTATTCTTGTGATGTGTCTGAAAATACATCCATTTTTTGGTTAATTATTTCTTGTTCAAATATATTTGCTTTTTGCTTTGTACTTCTTAAAAGTATTGCTATATCACTATATTTAATGTCTCTAAAACATTCTTTTTTTCTATCATACACCTGAAATTTATTGTCTATAAGTTCTTTAATTTTTTTTGCAACAAATTTTGCTTCTAATTCTATATCTTCATAATGTTCTTCTTGTTCCTCTTCGTCTTGTTTTTCTTTTGTATCTATTAAATAAACTTCTGTATTTAAGTTTTGTTCCGGCTTTTTATAGTCTGTTGCTCCTAGATTTAAATATTCTTCATGATTATAATTTACATCCCCTAAGTTCTCACTCATAATATTTTGAAAAATTAAGTTTGTGAAGTCCAATATATTTTCTCTACTTCTAAAATTTTTAAACAACTGAATTTTTAAATTATCATCATTATTTGTTATAGTATTTTTATATGTATTATATTTACTTAAAAATAACTCTGGCATTGCCTGCCTAAATTTATATATACTTTGCTTTACATCTCCAACCATAAAAAAATTTTTACCATTTGAAATAGCAGTCATTATATATTCTTGTACTAAGTTACTATCTTGATATTCATCTATTGCAATTTCTACAAATTTTTCTTGATATCTTTTGGCAACATCTGTTTTTACTAAGTTATTATTATCATCTTCTTTAAGCAATATTTCTAATGCAAAATGCTCTATATCACTAAAATCAACAATATTTTTTTCTTGTTTTTTCTTAGAAAATTGAAGCTTAAATTCTAAAATTAGATTTTGTAGTTTTTTTAATATTTTATACATATCATAAATGTCCAAATTTGATTGTTTTGAATCACTTAACAATATTTTTTCAAGTTTTGCCTTAAATTTCTTTTTTAACACTGTCTCTTATTTCTTTTGCTTCTTCTTTAAATTCATTATTGGCATTTATTCTTGGCCATTTTTCAAATGTCATTGTTTGAAATGTTGTAAATGCTTTATCCCAATTATTTATATTTGCTTTTAAAATTTCTAAATTATTAATATCTTGTCCTATAACTATTTGAACCTTTTCTAGGTCTAGTTGATCTTGCAATTCTTTTTTTAAATTTTTTAATATTTCTAAATCATCTGTTATTTCTTCTTCTATATCTTCTAATAAAATATGCCCCCATGGTGTGTTAGAAAAATCATCTTCTAGTCTGTTTTCCAAATTGAACATTTCTATATGTTCATCTAGCCATTTTTCTGGAAATGGCATACTACTAATTTCTTTAACTATTTTTAAAATTAAATCCTTTAATGGCGAGTCATCTTTATAACTTGTGTATGTATTTATTAATTCCAAAAAATCTTTGTCTTGATTGTCATATTTTTGTTCAAATATATCTTCAATTACTTCTTGTTCTAATATATCAATTTCTGCTGTATCTGCTATTCTAAAATTTGGTGAAACATTTTTTAGTTCAAAAAAATTATTTCTTACTACATCTAAACAAAATGAATCTATTGTACAGATATTTGCTTTGTTTAAAAGTAATATTTGCTTTTGCAAGTTCTCATTTTCTGGATTTTCATTTAATTTTTTATATATTGCATCAAGTACTCTTTGTTTCATTTCAGATGCGGCTGCATTTGTAAATGTAACAACCAATAATTTGTCTATGTCTACATTATCATTTATTATTTTGTTTATTATTCTTTCTACTAAAACAGCGGTTTTTCCACTTCCTGCTGCTGCCGCAACCAAGATATTGGTATTTTTTTCATATATTGCTTGTTTTTGTTCGTCTGTCCATTTTACGTTTGACATTTTTTCCTCCACACATTTTTTATTTTTAATTAATATACTAAAGATTTATAACGATTATACTATAATTATTGCAGCTGGTAAAGAAAAATATTGCATTTGTAAAATATTAATAGTATAATTAATTTACTACTTTTAAAAAGGAGGAAATTATGGGAGAAAATACAGATAACAAATTTTTCACAAAAACATTTTTCTGGATGTTTTTAGGATTATTAGGTACTGCAATTGTTGCATGGTACACATATTCAAGTGGATTATGCTTTAAGCTTGCACTATCTGGCGGATTTGCTTTTGTAGCAATTATAGAACTAATAGCTGTATTGGTTTTTAGTTTATTGTTTAAGAAGTTATCACCTACTGTTGTTGGAATTTTGTATTTCATATATGCATTTTTAAATGGTGTAACACTTTCTTCAATATTTGCTATATATGACTTAACTTCTATTGGTCTTATATTTGTTGTAACTTCAGCACTATTTGGCATATTAGCTTTTATTGGCTACAAAACAAATAAAGATTTAAGTAACTGGTCTACTATTCTATTTACAACACTTTTTGTTGGAATTATAGCTAGCATTATAAATCTTTTTGTTGGCAATACAATGGTTGATATTGCTTTAACTTGGATAATGTTAATTTTGTTCTTTGGTATTACTGTTTATGATATGAACAAATTAAAAATGCTTTCTCAAGATCCTAACCTAAATCAAGATAAATTGTATGTATATGGAGCTATGGAATTGTATTTAGATTTTATTAACATTTTCTTAAAATTACTTAGACTTTTTGGAAGATCAAGAGATTAAAAATTTAAAGTAAAAAAGAAGTTCTAAATTTTACAAAATTAGAGCTTCTTTTTATATTATTATATTTTTTATTTCATATATTATAAATGTTTTAAAATTTTTATGTATAGAAATGCTACATTTTTCTAAATACTCCTGCGACTTTTCCTAAAATTTCACATGTAGGAACAATTATTGGGTCCATTGTGCTGTTTTCTGGTTGTAACCTAATATGATCTTTTTCTTTATAAAATGTTTTTACAGTTGCCTCTTCTCCTATTAATGCTACAACAATTTCTCCATTATTTGCATTACTTTGTTTTTTTACTAAAATATAATCGCCATCTAATATTCCAGCTTCTATCATACTTTCTCCTCTTACTGTAAGCATAAAGCTTTCTGAATTTCCAACAAAGTCGATTGGAATTGGGAATGTGTCTGTTACATTTTCCACTGCTAAAATTGGCTCTCCTGCAGTTATTCTTCCTATTATTGGCACTTCTACTAATTCTTTTTGTGTATAAAAATCTTTGCTAGATTTTATTTTTTCTTCTCCTGAACCACCTTTTAATAAACGTAAAGTTCTTCCTTTTTTGTCTTGTTTTTTTATGTAACCTTTTTCATCTAATCTTTCTAAATAACCATGTACTGTAGCTGTTGAACTTAATCCTACTGCTTTTCCTATTTCTCTTACAGATGGTGGATAACCGTCTGTCATTATTTGTTTTTCAATGAATTTTAATATTGCTTTTTCTCTTTTATTTAATTCTTCTTTTTTTCTAGGCATGTTTTGACAACTCCTTTTTTCTATTTTTGCATATCATATCATACAAACAAAAAAATGTCAAACAAAAGTTTTAATTTTTTTATTTTAAAAGAAAAAACCAGCAATTAGCTGGTTTCTTCTTTTAAGTCCTTTTATGGATTTTTTACATTTTCCTCCTGTTTCCATTTTGTTTTTTCTTCTTCTTCGTGACAAATTTTTTCAACTTCTTTACCGATAAGAATTCCTTTTTTATAAAGCTCTGTAGCGAGACTTTTTAAAACATTTTTATGTTCCCTTAAAATTTGGGTTGCCAATTTATGTGCTTCGTCAATGATTTGGTCGACTTCAGTATTTATTTCATTTTTCATATTTTCACTTACATTTCTTTCTACATTACGTTTTGAAAATTTTGTAGTCAAACCATATTTAACAACCATATCTCTTGCCATATTTGTTGCATTTTTCAAATCACTTCTTGCTCCAATGGAATAACTATCTGTGTACATCTTTTCAGCAATTCTTCCACCTAAATCAAGTGCAATATTTTCAATACACTCATTATTATCCCAATAAAGCAATTCGTCTTCATTTGAGTCATATACAGTTACCCCAAGATAATCTTCTGCAGGAATACAGCTAATTGCTAAGAGCTTTCTCCTATTTTTGCTATACCTGTTTACAAGATAATGGCCGGCTTCATGATATGCAGTTGAAAACTTTTGGTCTTTTGGCAGTTTATTAAACAACTTGAAATTACTTTCAAAATTGTTAATTACAACCTCCCGTGTCACCTCTTTTTTTCCTTGCATTTTTGCAGTTGCCATTGCCTTATCAATTAAGTCAAGAGTTCTGTCTGGATTGCATGTTTCAAAGTTAAAGCATGCAGCCATCATAATAATGTATTCAACGGTTTTTTTCTTGATTTCTACACTATGGAAGGACTTTAGCCTTTCAATTTGTGCTTTAATCATTGGGTACACCTCATCAAATGATGGTTCTTTAACTTCCACGGTTTCAAAACGACGTTTAAATGCCTTGTCTTTTTCGAAGATTCTCTTGTATTCTTGCTCTGTTGTGCAACCTATTACACTGATATTTTCTCTTGCAAGAATTGGTTTTAATGAATTTGCCAAATCATGTGTGTCATCTACTTGCGTTCCAGCGCCAATCATGTTGTGGATTTCATCCACAAACAATATTACGTCAGATTCTTTTTCAAGAAACTCCACAAGTTTTGCAAATCTTTCTTCTGCCATACCTCTTAATGTTGTACCTGCAATTAATGAATTTACATCAAGTGAGAGCACTTTCTTGTTTTTTAGTTCATTAGGGCATTCGCCTCTAGCAATCTTATAAACCAAATGCTCAACAATAGCAGTTTTGCCAACTCCAGGTTTGCCAACTAAAATTGCATTCTTCTTTTGACATTTTAAAAGAATTTTCATCAGCTTTTGGGTTTCTTCTTCTCTTCCAAGAATTAAAGCATCCTGCTCATTGCACTTAAGTAAGGTAACACTTTTTTCAATTACTTTTGGAATTTTAAGACCATCTTCTGTTACAACTGTAACATTGGACTTTTGATAATCCTGCTCGTCATATTCCTGTTCGTTTTCAGTAAGCATTTGCTGGTAAACCTGAGAATCAGTTAAAACACTATTAAATAGTATTCCCTGAAAATATAACAAAACAGCTGTCATATCACGTTTAACATCTCTAAAAAAGTTTACAACCTGTTTTTCAATGTCACGTGAAAGCATTGAAAATATAAATGTTACTTCATCAACAACCTTATTTTCTGTAATTGATCCTGCCTCAATTACAGAGCAATAAAGGTCTTCGCTCATTTTAAACTGCAACACTTTTTCATCAAATGTCATAGTTAAAATGCTTCCTTCCTCTTCGTGCTTTTCGGCAACATATTTTTTCACATGTTCTTGCATTGAATTTTTTACCTTGCCCCATTTAGCATGTGTAAGGTTAAAAAATTCATACAAGTAACTGTCCTCGGTCTCGAGTAATGTCTTTAAGACAATAATAGTTGGAATTTCTTTAAGTCCTAGCCGCTTAGCCTCCTCCTGACTTTTTGTTAAGCCTGTAATAAAGTCTGCATCAAATGCGAGAGTGTAATTTGTCTCATTCATAGTAAAAAATCCTCCTTATGAAATATTATAAGACTAATTAAGTCATGCATACATTATACCATTTATTTACATAATTATCAAGAGCATATTTTATGAAAAATTTCTTTATGAATTTTTTCCAAAATTATGTCATCAACTAATTCTTTAAAAATAATACAAATTTTAAGATCAGTTATTTCTAAACGCAAAACTTCCAATTTATATTCGTCTATTATTTTAATAATTTTTTCCATTAAATTGGTATTTCTCATTATTCCTTCTCCAATAATAGAAATCTTTGAAACATCTTTTTTTACTATACTTTTTACTGTATTTTCTTCAATTTTTTTTGTAATTACAGTTCCTTTTTCATCATTAAATGTAGATTTTGTAATGATTGGTATATTAAATTTTTTTCCTATTTCTATGCTTCTATTATGAAGCACTTTTGCACCTTCATTTGAAATATCAAGCATCTCTTTATAAGATATGTTTTGAAGTTTATATGCATCTTTTACTTTATTAGGGTCTGCTGTGTATACACCGATCAACATCAGAAAATATATAACATTTATCAGCATTTATAGCCGCCGCAACTGCAACTGCTGTTGTATCAGACCCTCCCCTTCCAAGTGTTGAAATATCATTGTTTTCATCAATAGCTTGAAATCCTGCAATTATAACTATTTTTCCTTTATTTAATTCATTATAAATTCTAGAAGGTTCTATTCCTTCTATTATAGCATTTTTACTACTATCATTTGATTTTATACCTGCCTGCCATCCTGTTAAAGATATAGCATTATACCCCAATTCATTTAATAATATTCCAAGCTTTGCTATTGATATTTGCTCTCCTACTGAAACAAGCATCGACTCTTCTCTTTTGTTTGGTTCTTTTGATAAGGTTCTAGCCTCTTTAATTAGTTTGTCTGTTGTTTTTCCTTGTGCTGATAAAACTACAACAACTTCATTTCCATTTTTATAATATTCTATTACCTTTTGTGCTACAATATTTAGTTTTTCATCATCTGCAACAGAACTCCCTCCAAATTTTAATACTACTATTTTATTCATCTTGTCACCTCTAAAAAAAATATAGAAAGCCTATTTTATTATAAATAAACTTTCTATATTATATGAATAAAAAATTGCCACGGTTCCGGGTTTAATTGGCAATAAATTGTCAGTGGTTCCGGGTTTGGATGGCAATAATATATTATTTTACAGCACCGCGTAAGCGACCAAACGAGTGCTTGCACGAGTGCGAATTGGAGCAACCAACAATTAATTTTAATTTATTGGTTGCGACACCAAGGTGCAAAAAATAATATATTATTGCCATCCAAACCCGGAACCACTGACAATTTATTGCCAATTAAACCCGGAACCGTGGCAATTTTTTAAATAACTTTCTAAAAATCCATCTATTTCTCCATCCATTACAGATTGTACATTTCCTACTTCGTAATTTGTCCTATGGTCTTTTACCATTGTGTATGGACAAAATACATATGACCTTATTTGGCTTCCCCATGCATTTTCCATTTGTATACCTTTAAGATCTTCTATTTTTTCTTTTTGCTCTTTTTCTTTTAGTTCAAATAATTTAGACTTTAACATTTTCATTGCTGTTTCTCTATTTTGTATTTGTGATCTTTCTGATTGACAGCTTACTACTATATTTGTTGGTATGTGTGTTATTCTTACTGCAGATGAAGTTTTGTTTATGTGTTGCCCTCCTGCTCCGTGATGCTCTGTATGTATCTACCCTTAAATCATCTGGATTTATTTGTATTTCTATATCATCTGTAATTTCTGGTAATACTTCTACTGATGCAAATGATGTATGTCTTCTTCCTCCACTATCAAATGGTGATATTCTTACTAATCTATGCACTCCTTTTTCACATTTCATATATCCATACGCATATTCTCCTATTATTTCAAATGTAACGCTTTTTAGTCCAGCCTCTTCACCTTCTAAATAATCAAGCTCTTTTATTTCATAATTACTTTTATTTGCCCATCTTGTATACATCCTATATAGCATTTCTGCCCAATCTTGTGATTCTGTTCCTCCTGCTCCTGGATGTATTGTTATTATTGCATTGTTTAAATCATACTTTCCAGATAACATTGTTTTTATTTCTAATTTTTCTACTTCTTTTTCTAAATTTTTTGTGTTTTTTAAAATCTCTGTTTTTATTTCGCCATCAAAATCTTCTTTCATTAATTGTGTGAGTTCTATTAAATTTTGAGTTTCGTCCTCTAATTTTTTTACAGTATCACATATTTTTTTTTATGCTCTTTATTTTTCCTAACACTTTTGTAGAATTTTCATTTTTCCAAAACTCCTCTTTTAATGTTTCCTCTTCTAATTTTTTTAATTCATTTTTTTGTTTACCTATGTCAAAGAGATTCACTCAAATCTTTTATTTTATCTTTTAGGTTATTTATTGTTTTTAAATTTTCTTCTAATTCAACCATTTTCTCACTCTCCTTGGTATATAATACAACATTTAATATAAAAAAACAATATTAAATTTAAAAGGAAGGGAATTTCCCCTTCCTTTTTTTAAGTGAACTTATAAAAGGTCTTATCTCCTTTGCTTTTGTAGCTTTCGCTATCTTTTGCAAATATAAGCATTATAGTAAATGCTGCAAATGCAAAGATTAAAGACAATCCCTCACAAATGATGCCTAAGGTCTTTTTCATTAACCTCACTCCTTTAAGTTAAAATTGGTTATGTTCACCATATATTTATTATATCATATTTAGTTTTATATTTCTACTTGTTTTCTAAAACAAATTTAAGTGTTCTGCTAATATTTTAACTCCTAACAATACTAATATTATTCCACCAAGAAGTTCTGCTTTATTTTCATATTTATCACCAAATCTATTTCCTATTTTCGTTCCAATTACAGATAAAATAAAAGTAATAATTCCTATTAAACTAATTGCAAGAACCAAATTTACATTAAAAAATGCAAATGTTATTCCAACTGCTAATGCATCAATACTTGTTGCTATTGAAAGGATAAGCATTGTTTTAACACTCACATCATCATTATAATTTTTGGTTTCTTTACTAAATGATTCTTTTACCATTTTTATTCCTATAATACTTAATAAAATAAATGCTATCCAATGATCAATATTTGTAACTACACCTTCAAATGTTGTTCCAAGAAAATATCCAAGCAAAAGCATCCATTCCAAGTCCTATGCTTAGTATTATTAATTCTATTAATCCAATTTTTCTACACTCCCTAATTTGCTTTTTAATTCTTCTATTGCTTTTTTTCTTGCACTTATTTCGTTTTTTTCTTTATTTGTTAATTCTGCAAGAGTTTTTCCATTTTCCAACTCAAATATTTCATCAAATCCAAATCCATTATCTCCTCTTACCCCCTGTGCAACATAGCCATCTAAAATTTCTAATGTACATACCGCTTCTTTACCATTTGATAAAGCAATTGCAGTAATAAATTTAATTTTTCTATTTTCTTTAGGAATATTTTTTAATTTATCAATTATTGCTAAATTTCTTTGTCTATCAGTCCCATTAAGCCATCTTTTTGTTTTTACTCCCGAAATCCATTTAAGCACTCTATCTCTATTCCAGAATCATCTGCAATACACCACTTTCCATTAAGTGCTTTTGATATTTCCATTGCCTTTTTTATTGCATTTTCTCTAAATGTTTCTTTGTCTTCTTCAACTTCTATATTTATTCCAATATCTTTCATTGGAATTATTTTATATTCATCTAAGATTTCCTGTGCTTCTTTTATTTTTCCTTTATTTCCAGAAGCAATTACTATTTCTTTTTTCATCTTATTTCTTCCTTTTTTATGTAAATAATTTTTATATGATTAAAGTTTTGTTACTTTGTAAAATCCTCTTTTCCATATTCGAATTTTTCTATTTCCTTTAGTATAAATCCCATTACCGTAATAGATAATGTTAAAATAATCAAACTTATATTAAGTGCTATTACACTTCCACTCATTCCTGCAAATAATAAAATTGAATAACTTATCATTCTTCCAAAATTCAAAATTACTTCCCTTATTGAGAAAAAACTCTGATTATGTTACTCCATGTTTATAAGAATATTTAATTACTGATTGCTTAAATTTGATATCTTGTGTTATACTATTCATGAGAAATACCTCCAATAAAAAGTTTTTGTGGTTAAAAACATTTTATCATATTTTTGGTATTTCTCATTTTTCATTTTTCTTACTGTGACATATCTATTGTAAACCTATACTCATGATTGTTTCAAATTTCACCATATCTTTTTATTAAAATAAAATCGAAATCCTTTCATCTTTTCTGTTTCATTATTAAATATTATTTCTTTATTTAAATTTACAAGAATGTATGTAGATTTAAAAATAAATGCTCCACTTTCAACTTTAGTATAATCAACTATATCCTCAGCAATATCAACTGTCCATACACCAACATTATTGTCTGCAATAATTCTTTTATTAGTTAAAGTAATTTTTGAATTTGAACTTCCAAGTAATCTACCTGTTTCAGTTCCAAAACAAGTAGGTTTTGCAGTAAAAATCACTTTTTCCCCATCTTGTAATTTTATATTAAATTTGTTCTCTACTTCTGGTAAAGTATTAAGATACGTTATATTCATATTTCCTCCTTATTATTTATTTTTTTCAAAATTAAAATTTTTATCTAAATTTAATTTATATTTTTCTATTGTATGTTTTAATATTTCATTATTATCTATCATTCTAGTTAAACACTCCATATTTAATCTTTTATTTATCTTTTTAACAGTATTAATCCCAAATTATTTTTGTTCTACCTATATTTTTTTCTGGTGCAAAGTAGAATTTTACAAAATCCCCCTCTTTTAAATTATGCTCTTCTTGTTCTGATTTTGTTATTGATACATCTGCAATTGTAATTGTATTATATTCACCATTTTGTATTACCTTATTAAACCATAATAAGCTTATGTCTAATTTATTTCCCTTATCATTTATTTTAGCTACCATTGCTTTTTGTACCCATGCATTTTTTTCAACAAAATTTACTTCTGTTGACATTAATATATTTTTTTGTTCCTCTGTTAATTTTGAAACCATCTCGTCACATTCTTTTTTTTTTTCTTTTAAGTCCTAATATAATAACTATTACAACAAAAATCATTACGATACCAAAAACTATAAAATTCATTTTTAATTCCTCCTAATATTTTTTAATATATTATATATTTTTTATTTACTAATAATTTAACAATCTATTTACAACTAATTATCTTTCTTCTTCAATAGATTGTGGTTCAGGTAATTCTTTTATTTTCTTTCTAAAGAAGAATTTACCAAATTTACTTTCTCTAACATAATCACAAAACTGCAATGTTTTAGCCAACATACTTTGTAATTTGCTATTTTTTTGCTTTAATTCATTATTATCATTTTTCAATTCTGTGTTTTCTTGATTTAGTTGTTCTACTTGTTCTGACAACGTTGAATTTTTTTTAGATAAATTTTTATTTTCTTTTTCCTTATTTCTAGCTGTTTTGTATGTTTCATAATATTTTTTCAAAATTGGATTTTGTGGTCTTAAACAAAATCCTTGCTCATACATTTTGCTAAAAATTTCACTTTCAAAATCAAATTCTGGATTTTCTAGAACTTCTGGATTACTTAATTTTTCACATACTTCAAAAAAACTAGTATAAGCATTTGTATATTTATTTTCTAACTCTGGTTGCTTTTCTTCAGCATCATTCATTCTTTTTATATCTCCGTTTGATACCGCACTACGATATCCATACCATTCTATATTTAATTTTGCTTTATTAATTTCACTTGAATTTTTTTGCTTTTTATTATAAATTTTACTTAATAATTCCACATCATTTATTGAAAACTCAATATTAGGAAACTCTTTTTCTAATGCTGATAAACGACTATCTATAATCTCTTTTTCTTCATAACTAGATTCTGCACCAATTTTTACAAAATCAGCAGGATGCCTATTTATTTCTTTACAATAATAATCTCTATTAGACTCCATAGCTCCATTATAGCTCTCTATTAACATTATTATCTGACCATATTTACTCTTATCCATAATATATCAACTCCTATCATTTTTAAAGTACAGACTGTCTATTATAATCTGTAATTCCACTTCCTAATTTTTCATATAATTCTTTAACTTTCAATTCTTTATTTTTTACTGCCTCTATTTCTTTATTAGTAACACCCACAAACTCAACAAACTCTACTTTTCCATTTGGTGTATTTAATGTCTGAAACTTATCATCAGGAACAGTTATAAAACCTGTTATATTAGATTTTTGTTTTGCATCAATTCCTACAGTTTGTCCTGTATATAAATATTCAAATGGATTAAATATTTCACCTTTATTAAATGTAATTCTTGCTATAGTTTGTAAAATTCCACATATACATTTAATTTCTTGCTCTTCATCTTCATCATTGTCTTTTTTTAGCTTAAAAGTAAATTCCATTCCATAACCACTATATTCTGTGTCATCAGTTTCTTTTTCGTATAACTCTGATAATCCATAAGTTACAAAATGCCAATAATTTCCTCCATCATATATACTAATTCCATCCAATGGATCATTTCCTCCAAATTTCCAACTTATGAGTGTTCCATAATGTTTTGGATTTTCTTGGTTTGGATAAATTCTATTACATTCATTTGTTATTGCATCCCATCCACTTGAACTTAATTCTTCTTTTTTCTTTCAATTTATTTCCCTCCTTGCATTTTTTTCTTTTTATCAAAATAATTAATAATATAATTGTTAATTATAATCTAAGTATCTAATGAAATGTCGTACCAATCTTGTATTTCTCTTATAATCCATTCTAATCCTCTTCGTCTTTCAATAACAACACTTGAATTTAAGTTTCCAATTGATGTTTCAGGTTTTATCCTTTTTTCAACACAAGCCCAGTGATATCTATAATATAAATCTAACATATCAAGAATTTCATTAACTTCCCTTAATTTACATTTACTTTTAAAATCCTCATATGAATTACTTTCATTAAACAATTTAATAGCATAATTACAATCACATATATTGCTTGCATCAGATATATCTTCTACTAATCCTAATGCCCAAACTAGTGACCAATATGTTTCATATTCCCAATCAATATCAATTGCATCTTGCATTTCATATGTGCCATCTATTAATTTCTTTTCTTTTTTATTTAAACAATCAGATACATTAAATTTTTCTAATAGTTTTGAAATAATTTTAACTGATTCATCGTATTGACCATTATTAATATCACAGGCAAGTTGTATTACTAGAAAACTTGCTAGTGCTCTTTTACAAATTTCGTCCAAACTTTTTATTTTTACTTCATTGCTTGATTCTATACAAGGCAATTCTTCGTAACAAGCAATGTTTTGTTTTTTTATTTTTGAGTTTGAATTCGCTCTTCTAATTATTTTTTCTGACTGCGAATCTTCGATTTTTACTTCTTTTTGAACTTTTGATTGTTCTGTTTTTATTTTATTAAATAAACTCATATTTCTAATTCCTTTCATCTAATTTTTAATTTTTTCTTATCTACACTTTTTGGCTTAATAATTTAATCACTTATATAAACAATAATTATTGACCAATTTGTAGTAAAACTTGATGGTGAACTGCTCCATTTCCTTTTTTTATATATTTTATATCTTCTCCACCGCCTAAAACTAAGGCTGGAGTAAAGAAAAATATATCTTCATAATCGAGCTTTCCTAACTTTTCTACTGCCTGTTTGTATAAATCTTCTCTTAGCACATTTTTTATTATATTTTTATCTAAAATATAATTTTCAAAAAATTCCTGATAAGAATAAGTACAAACTTCAATTTTTTATAGTGAATATTTAATAATGATATAAATTGTTGTTAATACAATACATATTATTTTATATTTTTTCCTCACAATCTTTTAAATTATTACTATTTTAAATTTGCAAAATTGAATTAGCATAGCTTACTTATAACATTCCTTACGACCCATCACCACACAACATTCAACGTTGCTTGTAAAAGGAAACATATCAACAGGTTGAATTTTAGAAACCTCATATACATCCTCAAACTTTACCAAATCTCTTACTAAAGTTGCTGGATTGCAGCTAATATACACAAGTCTATCAGGTTTAATTTTTAAAATATTATCAATAGAATATACATCCAATCCTCTTCTTGGAGGATCAACCATCACAACATCAGGAATAATCTTTTTATTATTAATTAAATCATCCAAAATAACCTCTGTATCACCGCAAATAAAATTTGCATTATCAATATTGTTTAATTTGGCGTTTTCATTTGCATCGCAAACAGCTTGTTCTACAATCTCAACACCATACACTTTTTTTGCATACTTAGACATAAAAAGAGAAATAGTTCCTATACCACAATATAAATCAAATACTATATCGTTTTTATTAATTTTGGCTTGCTTAACTCCTATATTATAAAGTTTTTCTGCTTGAACTGGGTTTACTTGATAAAAAGAAAGAGGAGAAATTTTAAAAATAAACTCGCCTAATTTATCATAAATATAGCCATCACCGTATAAATTAATGTTTTCATTTCCTAAAATAACATTTGTATTTTTCATATTTACATTTTTAACAATGGTTTTTACACATGGGAATTTATTTGTAATAAATTTTACCAATCCTTCCTCATTTGGAAACTTTTTCCCATTAATTACCAAAATGCACATAATTTCATTTGTTTTAAACCCAATTTTTATTACAATATGCCTCAATAGCCCTTTGTTAGTTTTTTCATCATAAATACTATTTTTATTTTCTACCCAATAATTTAAAATTTCTTTTGCAATTTTTTCAGACTGTGGATGTTGAATAAAGCACTTTTCAATTGGTATTATTTCATGTGTTCTATTTGCAAATACCCCTATTTGTGGTTTACCATATTTGTCAAGTCCTACTGGATATTGTGCTTTGTTTCTGTAATGATATGGATTGTCCATACCAATTGTTTCTTCTACTCTTATTTTGTTTTTTAAAGTTTTATTAACTAAACTTTGAACTGCATTTTGCTTCATTTTAAGTGTCTCTTCATATTTTATATGTCTTAAATTACATCCTCCACATCTTTTAAATGTCGCACAATCTGCTTGTACTCTATTTTCAGATTTTTCTATTATTTCTATTATTTTTCCAAAAGCATGTGAAGTTAGTACCTTCACTATTAATATTTTTATTTTTTCACCTTTTATAGCCCCAGGAATAAATATTGTAAAATTATTAATTTTAGCAATACCTTCTCCTTCAAAACCATTATCAATTACATCTACTATATATTCATCATTTTCTTAATTTCAATTTTTTCCATATTTTCCTCTTCATATTTTTTATATATTATATACAATAATTTATTTATTTTCAAGCTTGCTTTTGACTTTTTTCTTAATTTCAATTTTTTCCATATTTTCCTCTTCATATTTTTTATATATTATATACAATAATTTATTTATTTTCAAGCTTGCTTTTGACTTTTTATGTTGATTGCATTATAATTAAATTATTAATATTATTGAAAGGAGGAATCACTATGGTTTTGCGGTTAGCTGAACCTGAAGATTTCGAATTGTTCTGCAGTTTATATAACAATTTGGAAAACGAAATGTTATATGGCAATGAACAAAACGAAGTTTGTTTAGATAATGAATTTAATTTTGATGATGAGACTTTAAATGAGTATTCTCCAACATTTAATTCTAAAGATGAATTTTTGGCAATTTTAAATTCAAATGCTGAATTTATCTATTTTGTTGAAGATGATAATAATGTTGTAGGTGTTGTTTATTTTTATATAATAAAAAAATCTACGGCCAAAGTTGTCTCTATTTGTCTTAAAGATAATTCATATATCAAACAAGTCTTCGAGCTTTTGGTCAACTTAAAAGGCATTAAGGAATTTCATATATCTCCTACATCTCCTGCAATATGTAGTTTACTAGAAAAAATGCCAGGAGTAGAAAAAGACTTTAAATTTTACTACAAAGCAAAAAAAATACCAAGATGATATCTTGGTATTTTTTATTAAAAGCTTTTATTTACATATTTTTCAATTATATTGTCATTAATTTGGGCATTAACATCTAATATAACAGCATATATTAAATAATATTCCCATAAAATTAGTTCCTCTTCTGTTTTATCTTTTATTAATGAATAATCCTTTAAATAATTTTTTAAAGCATATGCCTTATTTATCAGGATTTTTCCTTTAATGGTTCTTCTATAATTTTTATTAAAGTAAATAATTTGCTCTATTATAATATATAAAGAAATTATATAAAAAACAATAATAAATCCAATAATAAATGCTGTTAATAAATTTAAAAAACATGCTTTCCTTACAATACTGTATTCTAATTTATCAGCTCTTGCATATTTATATATATAAGAACCATCATCATTCATATAAACACTATAATCTTTTTTTTATTTTCTACTTCTTCAAAAAGTTTTTGTTTATCTTCTTTAATTTTTAACTCAATATAAACATGACCATCATTTTCTGGCCAAATATGATAATTTTTGAAAGTATATTCATCTAGCTGAATACTAAATATAGAAACTAAAATTGGAATTACTATAGCTATTATTATTTTTAATATTCTAAATAGTTTTCCACCCTTATTTTTTACTATATATTTTCTATTTAAAGTTTCTTTTTCAATAACTTTTTATATTCATTTTTATCAAAACTATTAAATCTTATCATTTTTAAAATAAGTTTTTCACTTTCAAGTAAATCAGTTTCATCTTTATTTGTATATATATATCTTTCATTTTCCTGTTTTATATACCCTGCTAATTTTAACTTTAAAATAGTTGCTGATATACTTTTTTTCATATCAACCTCAAATGTTGACGTAAACATTATTATACTTGGTGATATTTTATCAAGGTCGTCTCTATAATATAAGTATTCTTCTTTTTTCTTTATTATCGCATTTTTTCTTATTCTAATTGATTTAAACAGCATTTTCAAAAAGTGTGCTAATACAATCCACATAAATGGTGTAAATGCAAAAATAATTCCAGAATATAATATATATCTTCCAGTATAAATCATATATTCTTTTGAATACTGTTCCTCAAACTTAAATGGTTCAAGATTTATTTCAAAACAAAATACAATATATATTATGCAAATTAATATTAATAATATATTTAGCATTATTTGGTGTTTCTTTTTTTGTGGTAACTAAATTTGATTTGTTAATTATTAATATTATTAATGGTATTATAAAAATTCCAATTATTAGTGGCATTTTACCTTTCTCCTTTTTATTAATAAAATTTTATTAAACGATTTTTTAGTTTATTAAAATTATATCATACTTATAATAAAATACAATATTTGAAGTAAAAAACCGCTTCATTTTTGAAACGGCGCTAAAGTAAAAAATCAAAATTATACTAAAACAACATCATAAAATAAATACTATTTTAATAAAAATATTTTGCATTGCTAATTTATATATTTAATTCATATTTTACCTCATCTAATAATTGATTAAATATTATTTGTCTGTTTTCAGATGTATCAATACATTTTATATTATACATCTGACAATCACTTATAAATATCTTTTAAATCAAAATATTTAAATAACTCTTTTGGCAAGATAGAATCTCCATTTATAATAAAAATTTCATTCTTCCATGCTTATTTAAAACAATTTTTTCTTGTTTAGGTATTGCTATATTAGGCATTTCAAAAGTCCATATCTCCAAGTTCTATTATTATTTCACACGCAATATCATTTTGATATTCACATATTTTTTTAAAATAATCTTCAATTTTCCTATATTCACGAGTTTGAATTATTGTTATATTCAATTCTTGCATTTTCAAACTCTTGTAAATATAAATTTTGAACATCATTTATTAAATTATTGGTTCCATAAATTACAGGAATTAGTTCTGTTTTGTTATCGTATTTTCTTAAATTATGGTTATTCGCTTTTGATAATTGTGCCAAATTTTGAATAGAATTATTACTAGAAGAAGTTGTATTTGATTGATTATTTTTTGCAATTTCCTTTGCTTTTTTAGTTTTATTTTTATCGTTTCCAAGATGTATAGAATAGACTAACATATCATTCATTTTTCATATTTCCTTGACAAGAGGATTTTGTCTTTCCAAATTCCTAACCCAGTAGACTTAATAATGAAAATTTTAATTTAACGGAATATCGTGAAATTAAAATAAATGAAATAGGAACTGCTTCTTATACAATGAGTCCTAAACAATGGATACAAAGAACTAATGCAATAGGATTAATTTCAAAAGGTGGAAAATATAGTATTGGAACTTATGCTCATCCAGATTTAGCTTTTGAATTGCAAGTTGGTTAAGTGTAGAATTTAAACTTTATTTAAAAAGCAAAAATTATATGTTTATGCTAATGAAGCAGATATGTTAAATGTAGCATTGTTCGGTATGACTGCTAAAGAATGGAAAGATAATAATCCAGAACTAGAGGGAAATATGAGAAATTATGCTAATATTCTACAACTAGTAATTTTAAGCAATTTAGAAAATTTAAATGCTGAAATGATAGAACAAGGATTAGAGCAAAACAAAAGACTAGAAAGATTAAATGCAATAGCTAAAAAACAATATTTAATTCTTCAAGGTGGCAATGGCATTAAAAAAATAGAAGCTTTAGATAATGACCATAGAAAAATATTGAATTGATAATATTAAAACCTCGCCAAATGCGAGGTTTACTTTAATATAAAATTTAAGTATATATCTTTTTAATATCTATTATTTTACTATTCCTCCTGAAAAATTACATTCATATACTTTTTCATCTTGAAAATACATTATTTCTTTTCCCGAAAAATATTCAAAACCTCCGTTTACCTCACAAACATATACATAGTCACCATCTTGAAATTTTCTTTGTCCTCTATATGGTAAATCTGGATTTACAGTTAATAATGCCTGTTTTAAAAATGAACTAGAAAATTTTTCGTTTATTTCTATACCATTATAATTCATTGCCCAAATTGGTTCATCATTAATAAAGACTGCTTCTTCGCCTATAAATCTTTCTCCACCTAAATATGTATCTATGTATTTATATTTTCCATCTTCATATTTTAAATCATGAGATTTGGGTCTAGTTGAAATTTGTTCAATAGCATTATTTCCAGCATAAGTATTTTTCTTTGCATTTATTAAAAATTCTATAACTTGATTTGTTTTATAATTACAATTATTATTAAAAATATTTATACAATTATCATCTTTTAATAATCTATCAAGAGAAATATTAAATAAATCACTTATTTGAACTAAATTATTAATATCTGGGGTTGTTTCTCCATTTTCCCATTTAGCAACTGCTTGTCTTGAAATGTTTAATTCTTCTGCTAATCTTTCTTGAGATAAACTTTTATTTTTTCTTAATTGTTGAATTTTATCTTTTAATTCCATTTCCAATACCTCTTTTCTTATTTATAAAAAGATTATATAACTATAATTATAATAATTCTACCAACTATAACTAGCAATTTTAGCAACTATTGGTTGCAGGTACTTTTATAAAACTATAATTCAATTTCATCTAAATCATTTGGAACATAAACAATTCCCGAAAAATATTCTTTAGCTTCTTTAGTAAATAATTTTTTTCATGAGGTTTTACTTTTTCTTTATCTTTTTCTAAACACATAGCTTCATGTAAAATCCAATCCATATTTTTAACTCTTGAATATATATTTTTACTACAAGGTTTATATAAATTTTCTTCTTCAATTTCCTCATTATCTTCAAAAAGTAATAATCCTATCGTTTCATTGTCTGTTTCTTTTTTCAAAGTATCATCAACTGCTGTTACATAAAATCCTAATTGTCCAACATATTCAGGTCTAAATTCTGTATTTTTTAATTCTACAAGTACAAAACATCTTAAATCCAAGTGATAAAATAATAAATCTATATAATAATCATTATCATTTGTTGAAATTTTATATTGATTTCCAACAAAACTAAAGCCCTTTCCTAATTCAAGCAATACATTCTTTATTCTTTCTAACATTGCATTTTCAATGTCTCTTTCTCTTTTTCCTATATTAGCTAATTCGAAAATATATGAATCTTTTATCATATCGTATGTTCCACAATTCTTAAGGTACCATTGATAATTTCTGGTTTAACCTTTTTCATTTTGCAAGTCAATTCAATTTTAGAGAGTAATTCATTACTCATATTGATCTCTTTTTTAATTATATGTAACATAATACCACAAAAACCTCCTTTTTTTTCAATATTTTTATCAAAAAAAGACCGCTTCTTTTTGAAACGGTTTAAGATTTTTGTGTTCGCCAAATTTTTATTAGTTTGAAATTAAGTCATTTCAATACTTTTAAAGAGTTTGACAAAAACTCGCTTTGGTGCGGATGAAGGGACTCGAACCCCCACGTCGTTGACACTGGTTCCTAAGACCAGCGCGTCTACCAGTTCCGCCACATCCGCATATATTTAACAATAAATATATTAACACATATATAAACAAAATGTCAATATATTTATTGTAATTTAATTATAAAATTTTGTAAAAATTTAAAATTATAATCTATTTACAGCAAAAATAACAATTGCACCAATAATTGCAATAATAAATCCAATCAATTTCATTCCAATTGTTGCCTCGTTTTGATCCCCAAAGCCAAAAAACTTCTTTGTTATTAACCTACTATCATAAATTAATATCACACCTGCAAGTATAATTAGTACCCCAATTATTTTTAATATTATCTGTAACATATTTTCTACATCCTTTTTATATTTATGAACATATTTTAATATTGTTTAAAGTAAAAGTCAATATTTTATATTTCAATTCTTTTCAAAAATTTATCTTTTATTAAATTATAAAGTAATTCATTCTTTTCTTTTTCAAGTTTAGGATCATCCAAAATTATTTTCATAGCTATACTTTGAATTGCCTTTAGAGTAGGCATATCTTCAAAAAGATTTGCAATTTTAAATTCTGGAATTCCATGTTGCATTGTTCCAAAAAAATCACCGGAACCACGAAGTTCTAAATCTTTTTGTGATATTACAAATCCATCGTTGGTGCTACACATAACTTGCATTCTTTCTCTTATAGTTTTTCCATTCCCAGAATATTTTAAAATACAATATGATTGATATTTTCCTCTTCCAACTCTACCACGAAGCTGATGAAGCTGTGCAAGCCCAAATCTTTGGCTATCTTCTACAACCATAATGCTTGCATTTGGTACATCAACACCAACTTCTATTACAGTTGTTGAAATTAAAATATCAATTTTTCCATTTTTGAATTTTTCCATTATTTCGTCTTTTTCTTTAGGTTTCATTTTACCATGAATATATTCTACTTTATATTCTTTAAATGTATCTTCTTTGCATGTATTATATAATTCAATAACAGATTTTAAATCCATTTCTTCAGACTCTTCTACCAATGGACAAACAATATAGCACTGTCTTCCTTCATTAATTTGTTTTTTTACAAAGTTATTAACTCTTTCTTCCAGTCCTTTTTTTACAGCAAATGTGTCTATTTTTTTTCTATTTGGTGGCAATTCATCAATTATAGATATGTCTAAATCTCCATATAAAATAAGTGCAAGTGTTCTTGGAATAGGTGTTGCTGTCATTACTAATACATCTGGATTTTGCCCTTTCTCAACAATTTTTGTTCTTTGTTTTACACCAAATCTATGCTGCTCATCTGTTACTACAAGTCCTAAATTCTTAAATTTTACATTTTCTTCTATGATAGCATGTGTTCCAATAAGAATATCTATTTCTCCGCTTTCAAGTCTTTCTAATAGTTCTTGTTTTTTCTTCTTTGTAATTGCTGATATTAATAGCTCACACTTTATTCCAAATTGATTAAACATTTTTTTATAATTTTCTAAATGTTGTGTTGCTAAAATAGCAGTTGGCGCCATAATTGCTGCTTGATAACCGAGATTTTACTGCTTTGTATGCAGCAACCATAGAAACTACCGTTTTTCCTGATCCAACATCACCTTGCAAAAGTCTATTCATCGGCTTATCTGATTCCATATTATTATCTATTTCTTCTATAACTCTTAGCTGAGCTTTTGTTAATTTAAATGGCAAAGTATTAATAAATTCTGATATTTTTACTTCTTTATTAAATGCAATTCCTTTTTCATTGTTTGTATAATTATTTTTCAATTGTAAAAGAGCCAATTGCGTCGTTAATAATTCTTCAAAAACAAGTCTTTGTCTTGCCTTTTTAAATTCTTCAAAATCTTTTGGAAAATGTATTTGTTTTATTGCAGAATTAATATCTAATAACTTATATTCCTGAATTAAGTATTCTGGCAATGTCTCATCTAAATTTCCATTCACTGTATTAATTCCATTTTCCATTATTTTTCTTAAAACATTTTGTGATAAATTGTATGTAAGAGGATATATAGGAATTATTTTACCTGTATTTGCATCTTTTCCTTCCTCATCAAATACCGGCGAATTTATAATAACTTTTCCAAATGAATTATTTATTTTTCCATAAAATTTATATTTTTTTCCAACCTCAAACTTATTTTTTAAGTAACTTTGGTTAAACCATGTTGCAGTTGCCATCCCTGTGTCATCACGTATAAGTAATTTATACATTGTTTTTCCATGCATACGAATTTCTTGCATTCTACTTGCAACCATGGCCTCAATTAATACTTCCTCACCATCTATGCATTCATATATTTTTTTTGGTATACTTCTATCTTCATAAGTTCTTGGAAAATAAGTAATTAAATCTTCTAATGTGTTTATATTTAACTTATTTAATAGTTGAACCCTATTAGGTCCCACTCCTTTTATATATTTTACATCTTTATCTAATTCAACCATTTTTTTCCTATAAAAAAATTGCCAACGGTTCCGGGTTTGTTTGGCAATTTATTGCCAATTAAACCCGGAACCGTTGGCAATTTTTGTGATGTTTAATACTTCAAAATTTAGTCAATCACAGCTTACTAATTTAAAGTTAATTCCAAAATATTGACCTTCTACTGCGTCCTTTATTGAGCTGCCATGTAAATGCCCATAATAACATCTTTTTATGTCATATTTTTGCATTAATTTTATGAATTCTGTTTCCTTATTTTTTGCTATATTTGTATTTGTTATTGGCGGATAATGCATAAATACTATTATTTCTTCTTGGTTTTGCTTTTTTTGTATTGCATCTTTTAGTGATAATTCTAATCTTTGTATTTCTCTATTGTATATTTTTTTATCTTCTTCGTCTTCTGTTATGTTCCATCCTCTTGTTCCTGCTATTATGTAATTTTCAAATTTATAGCTGTTGTTATATACAAAGTCTATGTTGTTATAATTATTTTCTTGTAAGTATTTTCTCATTTTAGAAAGTGTCCCCCACCAATAGTCGTGGTTTCCTTTTAGCATTAGTTTTTTTCCTGGCATGCTGTTTAAATACTCAAAGTCCATATCTGTGTCCTCTAAATGCATTGCCCATGAAAAATCACCTGGTAATACAACTAAATCGTCATTTGTTACTTGTTTTACCCAGCTTTGTTTTATTTTTTTTTCATGATTTTTCCAGTTTTCCCCAAAGATGTCCATTGGCTTATTTTCTTTAAATGCTAAGTGTAAATCCCCAATTGTATATATTGCCATAAATTCTCCTTTCTTTTTATTATTTACTATCTAAATCATACCTTTATTAATAAAAATAATTTGTTATTTTTTATTTACTTATAACATTTGTCTACCTTATTATTTTTTTGCTTTTTAGATTAGTTACCTAATTTTAAATTTGGTATTGCATTTAAATTTAACTCGTCCCTTTTTCCTTCTATAAAATTATAATAGCCTGCTGATGCTATCATTGCTGCATTGTCTGTACATAATTTTAAGTCTGGCATATATATTTTTATATTTTGTTCTTCAAGTTTTAAAAATTCATTTCTTATATAAGAATTTGCAGAAACTCCCCTGCTAAAACTACTGCTTTTGAATTAGTTTGCTTTATTGCTTTTTGGATGTTTTCAATTAATACCTCTGTAACAGCTTTTTCAAAACTTGAACATAAATCTGCCTTATTTATATTGGGGGTTTTGTGGTTTAAATTTATAACTGCTGTTTTTATTCCACTAAAGCTAAAATCTAAATTTTCAAAATGTGTTTTTGGTAATTCGAATGAAGGTTTTCCGGTCTTTTGCTAGTTTGTCTACTTTAGGTCCACCAGGATAGCCAAGTCCTACTACTCTTGCAACTTTATCAAATGCTTCCCCTATTGCATCATCTCTTGTTTTCCCTAGAACTTCAAATTTTGTATAATCTTTAACATACACTATTTGTGTATTTCCACCAGACATCATCATACATAAAAATGGTGGTTTTAATTCTTGGTGTGTAATATAATTTGCCGCAATATGTCCTTGAATATGATTTACACCAACTAGCGGTTTATTTATTGCAAAGCTTAATGCTTTAGCATAAGATAGCCCTACTAGCAATGCTCCAACTAATCCTGGTCCATATGTAGGAGTAATTGCATCTATATCGTTAAAATCTAATTTTGCCTCTTCTAGTGCTTTTTCTACGACTCGGGAAATTGCTTCTATATGATTTCTTGAGGCTATTTCCGGTACAACTCCTCCATATTTTTCATGTATTGGTATTTGTGTATCTACTATGTTTGAAAGAATAATTCTTCCATTTTTTACAATGCTTGCTGCTGTTTCATCACAGCTTGATTCTATTCCAAGTGTTATTATATCTTTTTCCATATTTTATAATATTTTTTAGCTTTTGGCTGCTAAATTTTCCTCCTTTTGCAACATTTTATTACATTTAATAATTTATAATAGGAAGTCCAAATGCTGATAAACCAAGCTTTAATATTCCTGTTCCAACTACATCTAAAATTGGTGAAATTATAACTCCTGCAAGTCCAGTTATCCATATTACAACAAAAATTATATAAAATATTTGCTCATTGTTTATGAAAAATTGTTTTGCTTTTAATGGCAAAAATGGCATTATTATTTTTGATCCATCAAGTGGTGGTAAAGGTATTAGGTTAAATAATCCCAATCCCAAGTTTATAGTTATAATTGATATTAATATTTGTAATACTATTTTTATTGTTTGGTTTGTTACTATTAATCCCATTTGATTTCCTATAAACACTATTGAAGAATTTGTAGTTTTTAAGGTTATACAAGTAATAATTGTAAAAATAATTGCAAGTAAAAAATTCATCAATGGTCCTGCAAATGATACTATTGCTTCTCCCTTTTCCATAGATATTTTTCTTGAATAATTTCTTGGATTTACATGTACTGGTTTTCCCCATCCAAACCCAGCAACAAGTAGCAATAATGAACCAATTGGGTCTAAATGATCAAAGGGATTTAAGCTTAGTCTTCCTTCTCTTCTTGGTGTATCATCTCCTAATTTGTCTGCTGCAAATGCATGTGCAAATTCATGAAATGTAATTGCTATTAATACTCCTGGTATTGTTAATACCAATGCTAATAAAGCACCTTCTACAGTTGCATATTGATATATTGTCCTTATTACCATTAAGCCTAAAATTACATATATTATTCTTTTGTCAAATGAAAAATTAAACATAAATATTTTCTCCTTATTAATTTAAAAGAGGATATACATCCCCTTGCTTCTATTTATTAATTTAAAGGTTTCATTGTTGGGAATAGCAATACATCTCTGATTGATGCAGAATCTGTTAATAACATTATTAATCTGTCTACTCCTATTCCAAGTCCGCCTGTTGGAGGCATTCCATATTCTAATGCTTGAATAAAGTCTTCATCCATCATTCCAGCCTCTTCATCTCCTGCTTCTCTAGCTTCTACTTGTTTTTTAAATCTTTCATATTGATCTATTGGGTCATTTAGCTCTGAAAATGCATTTCCATATTCACGTCCTCCAATAAATACTTCAAACCTTTCTGTTAAACGTGGATCTGATGCTTTTCTTTTTGCAAGTGGTGATATTTCTACTGGATAATCATATATGAATGTTGGTTGAATTAATGTTTTTTCTACATATTCATCAAAAAATAAACTAATAACATCTCCTCTTGTTTGCTTTGTTTCGTCTGGTATTTCTATTCCTTTTTCTTTTGCAAGTGCAACAGCTTCTTCGTTAGTTTCTATTTGGTTAAAGTCTATTCCACATGCTTCTTTTATTGAGTCTATCATTGTTATTCTTTTCCAACCTGGTGCTAAGTCTATTTCATTTCCTTGATATGTTACTTTTGTTGTTCCTAAAACTTCCATACTGCATCTTGTAAATATTTCTTCTGTTATATTCATCATATCATTATAATCTTGGTATGCAGCATATAATTCTAATTCTGTAAATTCTGGGTTATGTCTTATGTCCATTCCTTCATTTCTAAATACTCTACCCATTTCGTATACCTTGTCCATACCACCTACTATTAATCTTTTTAGGTTAAGTTCTAATGCTATTCTTAAATACATTGGTATATCTAATGCATTATGGTGTGTTATAAATGGTCTTGCTGTTGCTCCACCTGATATTGTATTTAATATAGGTGTTTCAACTTCCAAATAACCTTTTTCATCTAATATGTTTCTTATTGTTCTTATTATTTTGCTTCTTGTTTCAAAACTCTTTTTTACCTCAGGGTTTACTATTAAATCTACATATCTTTGTCTATAACGTAAGTCTGGATCCTTTAAACCATGGAATTTTTCAGGTAATGGTCTTAATGATTTTGAAAGTAATGTTACCTCTTTTGCATGTACTGATATTTCCTCTGTTCTTGTTTTAAATACAAATCCAGTAATTCCAATTATATCACCAATGTCATATGTTTTAAATAATTTGTAACTTTCTTCTCCTAAATCGTTTATACTTACATAGCTTTGTATTTTTTCATCGCTATCTTGTATTGTACAAAATGATGCTTTTCCCATTATTCTTTTGGCAATTATTCTTCCTGTTACTGTTACATCCTTTTCTTCAAATTTTTCATAATTGGATTTTATTTCTCCTGCTGTGTTTGTTCTATTAAATTTTGTTATTTCAAATGGATTTTTTCCTTGTTCTTGTAAGTCTTTTAATTTATCTCTTCTTATTTGCATTAAATGATTTAAATCTAATTCTTCTACTTCATTATTGTTGTTTTGATTTTCTTGCATTTCTAATTTCTCCTTTTTTATAATTTTACTTGTATATTATATAGTAATTTATGGAAAAAGTAAAGGAATATACATAAAAAAAACACTATAACTTTAAAATATAAACAAGTTGTTTTATATTTAACTTTATAGTGTTTTATTTTATCATTTTATTTTTATTTCGTTTTTATTGTTTTTTCTTTATGCTCTTATTTGCATATTTAGATTGTCTTTTAATATTTTTAACATTTCTGCTTGTAAATATAGTATTTGTGCTATGTTGTTTGAGTCAATTCTTCTTTGTTCTTCTGTTTTGTCTAGCCTGTCTTCTGATTTGTATTCTCTGTTTTCTAATGAATCCATGTTTTCTTCTAATTTGTCCATCCTAGCTTCTAATAAATCCATTCTTTCTTCTAGTTTGTCCATTCTAACTTCTAATGCATCCATTCTTTCTTCTAGTTTGTCCATCCTAATTTCTAATGCATCTATTCTTTCTTCTAGTCTGTCCATCCTAATTTCTAATGTTTCCATTCTTTCTTCTAGTTTGTCCATTCTAATTTCTAATGTTTCCATTCTTTCTTCTAGTTTGTCCATTCTAATTTCTAATGTTTCCATTCTTTCTTCTAGTTTGTCCATTCTAATTTCTAATGTTTCCATTCTTTCTTCTAGTTTGTCCATTCTAATTTCTAATGCATCCATTCTTTCTTCTAGTTTGTCCATCCTAATTTCTAATGCATCCATTCTTTCTTCCAGTTTTTCCATCCTAACTTCTAATTTTTCCATTCTTTCTTCCAGCCTATCTACTTTTTCTTCTAATCTCCCTAGCCTTGCTTGTATGTCTAATAAAAGTTCTAATATTTTTTCTTCCATTGCTTATACCTCCTAATTTAAAGATTTAAATTACCATTATCTTTTACGATAACTTCTTTTTGAATAAAAATTATTTTTATGTTTATACATAAGTTGTTTTGATTTAAAAATTTTGAAATAAAAATTCTAGATAAAATATGCTATTATATTAACATGTTTTATCTAGAATTGCAATAGATTAATCTATTAAATTATTTATTTCTAGTACTATGAACAAAGGATCATGCGAAATGAACCACCTATGTAAGAAATACCTGCATAGTAATAGAAAGCAAACATACCTGTTCCAGTATTATTGAAATGGTCTCCACGTAGAAAAAAAGGATAACTAGTGTTAGGGAAGTAAGAAAGCACTTTATTTCCTGTGCCATTATTCCATGAAGTAATACCTGTATAACTTGTTGATGTTTCAAATATTGCATCACCTTTTTTGATAGTGTTACCTGTTGATAGAAGATTATAACTATCGCTTTCTGATGTTCCTGATGCTGTATATACTGTTTTATATTTGGTACTTGTAGATTGTTCATCTCCACTTCCATATAAATCTCCTGATGTCGTTCCTCCATTAGTTAAATCAGAAGAGCTACTTCCATAATTTACATATGATGCTACATATTCCCAAGAACCACCTCTTAAGTCATATACTCCATAAGGATTATTTGTTGTACTTTGTCCGTAATTTGTACTATATATATTTGTTTGTGTGTTTGTTCCTCCAGTATAATTACTACTTGAGCTATTTTTTCCTACATCATATCCATTTGTACCATATTTACTATATGCTAAATATACTGTTGCTCCCCATTCACTATTTTTTGCCATATGGCTTCCTAAATTTTCTGCTGATATATTCTCTCCAAATGTTGCTAATTTTGCATATTTAAATTGGTCCTTTATTTTCATATCTATTAATGCAGATACTCCTGGCATAACAGATATTGTTGCTTCTGTTACATTTTCATCTGAATCTTTTGTTTTTGTCCCTGTTGCTTCAAATTTTCCTACCCATATTCCAGAAAGTTCTCTGTCCCAGCCTCCATTTGCAAAATTATTTGATGAATCATTTATAAATGCGGGATGTACTAGCCATTTTTCTGTTCCAGCACCAACTTCAGTTGGATCAGATGTTATTTCTCCACTATCAGTTGAATTTAAGAACATGTTTTGACCATTTTCATATTTTACAAATGCTACATCTATTTTCCCATACTGTGTTTTATTTGTTGTAGTTGTTGTATAATTGCTATCTGTATAATAGGTTATTTTATATGCATATCTTGGGATCCATACCCACATGCTTCCATCAGCAGTTATTGCGTTTGCCCAGTTATTAGTTGTATTTGCTCCTTCTGCAACTACTCCTATATATCTTATTGGGGTCATATTACCTTTTAACTTTGGTTCATTTACATTTGAGTTTCCATAACTATACCATTGTAATGGTTCTGGATTGTAAATTTTTTCCCAGCATTCTGGTGAATCGGCAGGATTAGTTTCCTTTTTTTGTATTTCACTTTCATTTCCAGCTACATCAACAACTTTTACATCATATTTTCCAGGCTCACTAACTACAAAATAATCGCTTTCAGTTTTCTCCCAATTTTCCGCACCATCTTTTTTATAAAAAACTTGTCCCTTGTTAACATAGCCTCCATATTTTATATCACTTACAATAAACTTCCATGAATTTGCATCTAAAGACATAGTCTCTATATTACCTATTTGTGGACTTTCAGTATTTTTATCTTCATATTCTACATTATAAAACCCATCTGGGAGTTCATCTAAAGTATAATACATTTTATTTTTATACTTTAATCCTTTTTCACTAATAACTTTTCTTTGTTTTATATTAACAAAAAAGCCTTGTTTAGTTCCCTCAACACCTAATTTTTGTAATAAATCATTAGAATAAAACTTAAAATCATCTTTATTGTTTCCCATAATTTTCTCAATGTCATCTTTTATTACACCATAGCCACTTATACTATCTCCTAAATCTTGTATTCCTAAAGTTGTATTTTCACCATTACTTTCACCGTTTTCCAGAATATGTTGTTTCATCTACTATAACACTTCCGCCATTTGTATATTTATCATATAATTCATTTACATGTGTTTGCATTATTTTTAGTTCTGCTGTAAATGTTGTCATTTTAGTGTTATCTATTGCTTCTATTCCAGAATATGTAGCAACTGTAGCTAAAATAAGCAACACTACAATTGTTACAACAAGTGCCACTAGTGTTATGCCCGAATTACTTTTAATATTCAAAGTTTTACTTTTCATTTGTTTCCTCCAACTTAATTTATAATTAAATTTTTCTTGCAATAAGAGCTTTAATTTTAATTCCTTGCTCAGAGAACATTTTTTCATGTTCAGTTTCTATGTTTTTTCCTTCAAAAATATCTTCTTTATGTAAGTCATAAGTTATTTTTTCTATTTCAAAACCTGATTCTTTAAAATATGTTAAACTACTTTCAAAAAGTCCATCATCATCTGTTTTAAAATATATTTTTCCATTAACACTTAAAAATTCTTTATATTTTTCTAATTGTCTTGTATGTGTTAACCTCTTTTTTCGTGTGTTTTCCTTTTGGCCAAGGATTACAAAAATTTATGTAAATTCTTTCTATGTTATCTTTAGCCTCCAATATTAACAATATTCTTTCTATATCAAACCTTGTAATAATAACATTTTGTGGTTCTATGTTTTTATTTAAATATTCTTCTTCAATGTTTCTTTTGGCTAAACCTAGCATTGCATCTACTAAATCTATAGCAATATAATTTATATTCAAGTTTGAACTTGCAAGTTTTGATATAAATTGGCCTTTTCCACATCCTAATTCTAAATGTATTGGGCTGGCTTGATTTTTAAAATGTTCTTTCCATTTTCCTTTCCATTTTTCTGGTTCATCTTCGTAAAATGCACTTGCTTCTAGCTCTGGTCTTGCCCATTTTTTGTATCTTATTCTCATTTTTTAAGGTCCTTCCATAATTTTCGAATTTATTATATTCTAATTACGTTTTTTTTGCAATACCTTATTTAAAATCAAATCCTTGATTTGTCAATTATTATGTTATATAATTTTAATATGGAATTAAAATATATTAAAAATAAAAATGATAATTATATAAGTGTAAATGATATATTAAAAATGGAATTTAATATTTCAACCAGATTACTTACAAAATTAATAAATCAAAAAAATGTGAAATTAAACAATAAAATATGTGATACACGAGAACATGTAAAAATAGATGATATAGTAACTGTAAACATGGAATTTGAAGAGGAAAATTCTAATATTGTTCCATTTAATATTAAATTAAACATTGTTTATGAAGATGAGTGGATGCTTGTTATAGACAAGCCAGCAGGTTATGCAGTGCATCCTTCTGCTTTACATTACGATGATTCTATATCAAATGGAGTAAAATATTATTTTGATAAAATTCGGTCTAAAAAAGAAAATTCGACCTGTAAATAGACTTGATAGAAACACATCTGGCTTAGTTATCTTTGCAAAATGTGAATACATTCAAGAATGTTTATCTAAGCAAATGCTTAATAAATCATTTAAAAAAGAATATATAGCAATCGTTTCAGGTAAATTTGCAAATGCAGAAAAATCAGGAACAATAAATTTACCAATAGCTAGAAAAGAAAATAGTATTATTGAAAGATGTATTAATAAAGATGGACAAAAAGCAATTACTCACTATGAAGTAATAAAGCAATATAATAAATATAGTCTTGTAAAATGCAGTTTAGAAACCGGTAGAACACATCAAATAAGGGTACATATGGCTGCCATTTCACATCCTCTTATACGGTGATGACTTATATGGCTCAAAATCAGATTTGTTAAATAGACAAGCACTTCATTGCTATCACTTAAATTTTATTCATCCCGTTACAAAAGAAACACTCGATTTATACTGTAATCTTCCAACTGATTTAGACATTGGGACGGGGATTTTGTCTTAAGGTTTTTAGCACTTTTCTGATCAAATATTAAAATAAAAAAAGCATATAATATTAAAATAAAATTTTATCGTTCAAATAATTATCAAAGAAATTTTAAATTAATTTTATGGCGCCCTTCCATCAGGAGATGAACTCTTTCCATAAAATTAATATAAAAATTTCTAATTCAATTATTTTCAATTCTAAAATTTGATTTTAATATTATATGCTTTTTTATATAGTTTTTGGATTAAATATAGAAAAGTGCTAAAAACCTTAAGACAAAATCCCCGTCCCAATGTCTAATTTAATCCTTTTGCTGTTAAGTTTATTCTTCCTTGATCATCAATGTCTGTTACTTTTACAGTTACTTTGTCTCCTACATGTAACACATCTTCTACATTTTTTATTCTTTCATTAGAGATTTTTGAAATATGTAATAATCCTTCTTTATCTCCAAATCCTAAATCTATAAATGCTCCAAATGCCATTATTTTAGTTACTGTTCCTAAATAAATTCCACCTACTTCGACTTCTCTTACAATGTCTTCTATCATTTCTAGTGCTTCATTTGCTTTTTCACTGTCTTGTGAATAAATAAATACTTGTCCATCTTCTTCTATGTCGATTTTAACGCCTGTTTTGTCTATGATTTTGTTTATCATTTTTCCGCCAGGTCCGATTACATCTTTTATTTTGTCTACTTTAATTGTTGTATTTACTATTTTTGGTGCATATTTAGAAATTTCTTCTCTTGGTTTTGATATAACTGGTAACATTACGTCATTTAAAATATGCATTCTTGCTTTTTCAGTTCTTTCAAATGCTTCTGCTATTATGTCATATGTTAATCCATCACATTTAATATCAACTTGAATTGCTGTTATTCCTTTTTCTGTTCCTCCAACTTTAAAGTCCATATCTCCAAAGAAATCTTCTAACCCTTGTATGTCTAATAACATTATGTAATCATTGTCATCATTTGGGTTTGTAATTAATCCTGTAGATATTCCAGCTACTGGTCTTTTTATTGGAACTCCTGCATCCATTAATGCAAGTGTACTTCCACATATACTTGCTTGTGATGTTGATCCATTTGAAGATAATACTTCAGATACAACTCTTATTGCATATGGGAATTCTTCCTTTGATGGTATTACTGGAACTAATGCTTTTTCAGCAAGTGCTCCATGTCCTATTTCTCTTCTTCCTGGTCCTCTTGATGGTCTAGCTTCCCCTACACTATAGCTTGGGAAGTTATAGTGATGTATATATCTTTTTGATTCTTCCATGTCTATTCCATCTAATTTTTGTTCTTCAGATACCATTCCTAAAGTTGCAATTGATAATACTTGTGTTTGTCCTCTTGTAAATAAAGCACTTCCATGTGTACGTGGTAATAATCCAACTTCACATGATAATGGTCTTATTTCGTCTAAAGCTCTTCCATCTACCCTTTTATGTTCATTAAATATTAATTCTCTAACACATTGTTTTTCTACTTTGTATATTGCTTCTCCTATGTCTTGTTTATGAGCATCTTTTTCTTCTTCTCCAAATTTTAATGCATATTCGTTTGTAATTTTTTCTGTTAATTCATCTATATTTTTGTCTCTTATTGTTTTGTCAGCTTCTTGAACCTTTTCTTTCATTTCTTCTTTGAAATTGTCATTTACAAAGTTATATACATCATGGTCTACTTCAAATGATTTATATTCAAATTTTGGTTTTCCAATTTCAGCTTGTATACTTGATATAAATTTACATATTTTTTTAATTTCTTCATGTGCTGTTTTTATTGCTTCTAACATAACATCATTTGGTACTTCATTTGCTCCAGCTTCTATCATTGTTATTTTTTCTTCTGTTGCTGCAACTGTTAATGTTAAGTCTGAAACCTCCCTTTGTGCTTCTGTTGGATTTATAACAATTTGTCCATCAACTAACCCAACATTTACTGCTGCTGTGGGTCCTCCAAATGGAATATCAGAAATTGCAAGTGCTGCTGCTGCACCTATCATTGCAGCTACTTCTGGTGAATTGTCTTGTTCAACACAAAGTACAGTTCCTACAACACATACATCATTTCTAAAATCTTTTGGGAATAATGGTCTTAATGGTCTATCTATTGCTCTTGATGTTAATATTGCTTTATCACTTGGTTTACCTTCTCTTTTCATAAAGCTTCCTGGAATTTTTCCAACTGAATATAGTTTTTCTTCAAAATCCACTGATAATGGGAAGAAATCTATTCCTTCTCTTGGTTCTTTTGATGCAGTAACGTTTACAAGTACACAAGTGTCTCCATATCTAACCAATACACTTCCATTTGCAAGTCCTGCCATTTTTCCTGTTTCTATTACAAGTTTTCTACCTGCTAATTCTGTTTCATAAGTTTTAAACATATTTTTTATTGTATGATAAAATCATACGCTCCTTTCTACTTTTTTGCACCTTTATTATATAAGCTTAAATTTAGATTGTAACCTCTATAATACATTATTTTGTAGTGCATTATACAAGCTACTTACCTAAATATTTTAAGCTTATTGTTTTACAAAAAGCCCTTGCTTTTTATTTAGCATAGGGCCTTTTATAAAAGATTATTTTCTTAATCCTAATTTTTCAACTATATCTCTATATCTTTGTAAATCTTTTTTAGATAGATAGTTTAATAGGTTTCTTCTTTTTCCAACCATTTTTAAAAGACCTCTTCTTGAGTGGTTGTCTTTTTGATGGATTTTTAAATGTTCTGTTAATTCATTAATTCTTTCTGTTAAAAGAGCTATTTGAACTTCTGGAGAACCAGTGTCGTTTTCTTCTCTTTTATAAGTATTAATGATTTCTTGTTTTCTTTCCTTTGTCATTTAATACTACACCTCCTATTTTTATTTATTTTCCTAAAACTGAGCTTAAGAATAGGTGCTAATCTTATAGCTAAGTAAAAGGTATTGCTTTTAAAGCATATTTATTTTACTATATTTTTCCATAAAAAGCAAGCATTTTTAATTTTTTTATTAAATGATTGTGCTTAAATTTAAGAATACTTGTTATTTGTTTTGGATATACTTAATATAACAATTATTTTTTAGGAGGTTTTTGTGATGGAATTAAATCGTGTTAAATCAATTTTAAATAATGATGAAAAATTTGATATTTTTTATAATAGTAGACCTGTATGGATTCAAGGAATTAATACTTCAAACAATATTGCTAAAGTAGGCTTTGTAGATACTTTTGAAGAAAAAGATGTAAGTATTTCTGATTTAAATGAAAAATTATAATCATAGCTTAAATACTATATATAATAAAAATGGGCACCATATACTGGTGCCTTTTTAGGAAATTTAGAAATTTGACAAAAAGATATAATCTTTCTCTATTTCCAACTTAGCTAAATTTTCTTTAACATCTGCCGCACATTCTGGACAAACGCCACGATGAATGGTAAATATTTTCACCTTATAGTGATTAAGATCTACCCTTACCTGCAAAACTGAGCTTCCATCATATTCTAACTGAAGAATTGTTGTGCCCGGTTCTGCTTGCCGTAAGTCATGTTTGGCATGTTTTACAATACCCATACATCTTTCGTCTGTTTTCATAAAAATTCCTCCTTAAAGTCTTTGCCATAATTGCGAATGTTTTTATTATATAATTTTTTCCATTATTTGTCAATTAAAATTCTATTTTTGATTGTGTAGGTTTTTTATTTCATTTTCGCTTAAACCTGTATTTTAAGCTATTTTCTTTACTTTCATTACTGTTTCTAGTAATTTTTTGTAACTTCCTATGATTTTCTCTTTTTTCCAATTTCTTTCGTTAGGATTTCTCCTTATTAAATTTTTACTATTTCTTTCTAATTTTTTTACAATTTTCAATTCACGACTTTAGAGTTCAGTCCTACTTTATATAAAGTGTGAACCTGCTGCCATCGTAGGAAAGGGTATCGGTAGGACAGTCGTAGCTGCGATAGCTTGGTGCAATGCTAGAATTGTAATAGCCTCCCCTGATAACTCGGTAAGAGGTATTGTTGGCCTCTTGTGTCCATTCAAGACTATTTCCTAATAAATCATAAATATTACTTAACTTATCTTTACTTACTGTTTGTCCATTATTTGCTCCACCAGTCACTCTTGTTGTATTTTTTGACGTAGTTCCTATTGATAAATCTGTTGGACTACTACTTGTAGCATTTATCTTATTACCTTTCATCCATTTTAACATTGCATCATACTGACTTCCCCATATCATACTTGATACTACTTTTTGACTTGCATTTTCTGTATTATCTGAATTTTTCTCTGGTGCATATGTTTTGGCTCTATTATATAATCCATACCATTGATTTGTATCAGTATCACTTGCATTTGCAGATGTTGCTCCATATTTTGACTCTGCATTTTTACTTGTAGCATTTATACTCATTTCATATCTTCCTATATAAAATCCACCATACTCGCTTACACTTTTTACCATTTTATTATATTCTTCTTGATATAATGTTGATGTCCAACTTGAATTTTTACTTGTACTATCATATGAACTACTTAAATTTGCAGGTTCTCTATAACTTGTTGAATCTGCACTCCAATTCCATGCTGTATTTCCTGTAACATCTGTGTACCAGTTATATAAAACTCCCCTGTAATTTGTGTTTCCATTTGCATCTGTTCCACCTATATCTGTACTTGCCATTTTGCTAATTTCATCTACCGGCACCCATACAAATTCATTTCCAACTTTTTCTTCTCCACTTGCTGCATCTGTTATTACTGCTCCTCCTATTTTATCTCCTTTTATATAATTATACCCTTGTGGTATTGGAATATTGCCTTGTCTTACTTCTTTTATATTTGGTTTATTTGCTAAATTTCCTTTTGCTGTTATTGTTGGTACAACCACTTCAGAATGATCTAATTTTGTAACTTTTACACTACATGTTCCTGTTACAACAGCTCCACTTAATTTTCCTTTTGCATTTATTGTTACTGTTGTTTCTCCTTCTTGTACTCCTGTTACTTCTCCTGTTTTTTCATCTACTGTTGCTTTTGTTATATCTTGTGATACATAACTTGTTACTTCCACACTTTCTGCATTTTCTGGTACTGCTGTTATTTTTCCTATTTTGCTTTTATCTCCAATTGATACTTCTATTTTTTCTGCTGTTACACCTGTTACCTTTGCTACTATTTTTACATTTATGCTGTCTTGGTATGTCTTTCCTTCCACTTTTGCTGTTACAGTTGCTGTTTCCCCTGCATTTGCATTACTTTTTACATTTACTGTTATTTCATTTCCTTCTGTTGCACTTATTGTTATATTTCCTGTACTTTCCCATTTTATTGTTCCTGTTTCACCACTTAATATTTGGGCACTTACTTTTTTTCCTTTTGTTGATCCTTTTAATATTTCTATGTCCCCTGTTGTTATTGCTATTCCTTCTTTTTCTTTTACTTCTCCATTTTCACTTATTGTATATACATATCCGTCTTTTTTTACTGTCCATGGCAATTCATCATTTTCTGATTTTGTTATTTCTATTCCATTATTTGTTAGCTCTTGTTCTAATATGTCTTTATCTATAACAAGTCCTTCATTTATTTTTGATGCTTGCACTGCTAAGTTTATTTGTTCTTCTACTGTTTTTTGTGCATTTTTTTCTTTTGCATTTTGTGCTTTGGTTAGTATTCCATTGTCACCTGTTAATGTTGCAATTGTTACCCCTGCTAGTATTAGAAGAACAATGATTGTTATTACAAGCGCAATTAATGTAATACCATTTTTACCATTTACCCTTTCTTTTAAATTTTGTTTCATTTGTTCTTTCCCCCTTCTGTGCTATATATTTTATATGCACTTTAAATTTTTACTTTATTTATTTTTACTTATTTTAAGCACAAAAAGATAGCAAATAAAATCTACCTATAAACTAATTTTGTCTTTAAAATAAATTTCAAAATTTATTAGTCTATAACAATAGATTTCCTGCTATCTTTTTATTATATTTTTCTTTTATTCTATTTACTAAATATATCGTGTGTGTGTGTGTGTGTAGAGTCTCAAGGGTTACACGGTTTATCTTCAACATAATTCAACCAATTCCTTTTTCTTTTGTTTTTAACTTCTTGTTTATTATACATAAATATGTATTTTTTTGCAATAGTTTAATTAAAATTTTACAAGTACCTTTTCTATATTTCTAACCTTCTACACTTTACAAAAATCACAAATTAATTTAAGAACACACAAAAAGCACCAGTATATTGAACTTTACATTTTCATAATATTGCTCAATACTGATGCATTTTTAAAAGCTTAAGAATTTAAGTTTAGAACTCTATTTTTTCTTCTATCCATTTTTCCAAATCATCAATTTTTAATCTTATTTGTTCCATAGTATCTCTATCTCTTACAGTTACTGTCTCATCTTCTAAAGTATCAAAATCCACTGTTACACAATAAGGTGTTCCAATTTCATCTTCTCTTCTATAACGTTTTCCAATACTTCCAGATACATCATAATCACACATAAATTTTTTAGATAATTTTGTGTATACTTCTTCTGCTTTTTCAGATAATTTTTTAGATAGTGGAAGTACAGCAACTTTATATGGTGCAAGAGCTGGATGCAAGTGTAATACAACTCTTGTGTCACCTTCAGAAATTTCTTCTTCGTCATAACTGTTGCATAAAAATGCAAGTACAACTCTATCTGCTCCAAGTGATGGTTCAATAACATATGGTACATATTTTTCATTTGTTTCTGGATCTTGATATGTTAAATCTTGTTTTGAATGGTTCATATGTTGTGTTAAGTCATAGTCTGTTCTGTCTGCTATTCCCCATAATTCTCCCCAACCAAATGGGAACTTAAATTCTATGTCTGTTGTTGCTTTACTGTAAAATACTAATTCTTCAGGTGAATGGTCTCTTAAACGAATATTTTCTTTTTTCATTCCTAAATTTAATAAAAAGTTTTCAGAATAATCTTTCCAATATTTGTGCCATTCTAAATCTGTTCCAGGTTTGCAGAAAAATTCTAATTCCATTTGTTCAAATTCTCTTGTTCTAAATGTGAAATTTCCAGGTGTTATTTCATTTCTAAATGCTTTACCTATTTGTGCAATTCCCATTGGCATTTTTTTTCTTGATGTACGTAAAACATTTTTAAAGTCTACAAATATTCCTTGTGCTGTTTCTGGTCTTAAATATATTTCAGAAGTTGTATCTTCTGTTACACCTTGAAATGTTTTAAACATAAGATTAAATTTTCTTATATCTGTAAAATTGTTTTTTCCACATGATGGACATGGAATTTTATTTTCTACTATAAAGTCTATTAATTGTTTGTCTGTCATTCCATCTGCTATCATGTCTTTTCCATTTTCATGTGCCCACTCTTCTATCAATTTGTCTGCTCTATGTCTTGTCTTACACTCTTTACAGTCAATTAGTGGGTCTGAAAAGCCTCCAACATGTCCAGAAGCAACCCATGTTTCTGGATTCATAAGTATTGCAGCATCTAATCCTACAATATTTGGTTGTTCTTGTATAAATTTTTTTCTCCATGCTGCTTTTACATTGTTTTTTAATTCATTTCCTAAAGGTCCATAATCCCAAGTATTTGCTAATCCTCCATAAATTTCTGACCCTGGGTATATAAATCCTCTATTTTTGCATAATGCAACTAATGTGTCCATTGATTTTAACATAAAAATTCTCCTATTGTTTTTATTATTTTTTATTTTATTATTTATAACTACATTGCTTTTCTAAATAATTCTATAAATTCTTCTTTTGATACATCTCTTGGATTTCCTGGTTTACATGGATCTTCCATTGCTTTTTGTGCTAACATTTCAAAGTCTTCTTCTTTTGCTCCATAATCTTTTATTGTTTGTGTTATACCAACTTTTTTGCTAAGTTCTGATAACATCCATACAAATGTATTTATAACATCTTGATCATTTAGATGTTCAGCATCTGGTCTTCCTATATTTACTAATATCTCTCTAAATCTTTGTGCACAAACTTCTCCATTAAATCTCATAACTATTGGAAGTAACATTGCATTTGCTATTCCATGTGGTGTGTCATATACAGCTCCTAATTGGTGTGCCATTGAATGAACTATTCCAAGCCCCACATTTGAGAATCCCATTCCTGCAATATATTGAGCTAATCCCATTTTTTCAATTGCTTCAGGATCTTTTTCATTAACTGCTGCTGGTAAATACTTAAATATCATTTTTATTGCCTTCATATGGAACATATCAGACATTTCGTTATGAGCTTTTGTAATATAACCTTCTACTGCGTGTGTTAAAGCATCCATTCCAGTTGCAGCAGCTAGACTTTTTGGCATTGATGCCATAAGTTCTGAATCTACTATAGCTATAATTGGAATGTCGTTTGGATCAACACATACCATTTTTACTTTTCTTTCTTCATCTGTTATTACATAATTTATTGTAACTTCTGCTGCAGTTCCAGCTGTTGTTGGTAATGCAATTATTGGCATTGCTCTATTTTTTGTATTTGATGCACCATTTAATGATTTAATGTCACTTCTATCTGGGTTTGTCATAACAATTGCAATTCCTTTAGATGTATCAATGCTTGATCCTCCACCTACAGCTACTATAACATCTGCATTAGAATTTTTGCATGCTTCTACTCCATCTGTTACGTTTTTTATTGTAGGGTTTGGTTTTATTTCTGAATATAATGTATATTCTATATTTGCTTTTTCTAATTCTTCTTCTACTTTTTTAGTTACTCCTGCATCTACTAATGATTTGTCACTTACTAAAAAAACTTTTTTAAATCCTCTTTTTTGTATTTCTCCGGCAAGTTCGCTTCTTGCTCCATTTCCAAAATAAGATGTTTCATTTAATACAAATTTTGTACTCATCCTTCGTTCCTCCTTAATTTAACCTTTGTTATATTCTTTAGGTATTTCAAAGCTTACGCTGTCATCTACATTATAAGACATTTCAACTTTTAAAAGTTGTTCTATATCTCCTATATATGTTTTTATATACTTTAGGTTGTTACCTTCAAAATATAACCTTGTTTTAGTTTTGCTCTCATCTATTGTTGCTTTATAATTTATTAAAAATGGATAATTTCCGTACATATTCTTCATAGTAATATTCTTTATTATCTATTTTTTCCATACCTGATACATAGTCTTGTTTTAATAATTGTCTCATATTGTTTGTAACTTTTGTAAGGTATGTATTATTATTTTCATATGTGTAATATTTTTTTGTTCTATCTACAAGTACTGTTGTATTATTATTGTCTACAATATAAGTATTTTTTTCACCTTCGTCTACAACTTCAACATATGCCTTGTTTTCTTTTCTCGCTATTACAAGTTGGTTTTCATCATTTAGCATTGTTTTAAATGTATAGGTAGGATTTTCTTCTAATTTGCTACAAATTTCTTTAATCCTTGATATTCCTGTGTCTTGTTCTTGTATTTTAGTGCTATTGCTTTTATTGCTACTAAATATTATAACTAAAGCAACTGCAATTATTAATAATATCGCTATAATTGATATTATTATTATTTTCTTTTTTTTCATGTTTCCTCCTTTGTAACTATCAAAAATATTATATATTTATTCCTATAAATGATAAAATAAATGCTACAACAATATAAATTACTTCAACCAATACAAATGTTTTTATTGCCTCTTCGTCTTTTTTATTAAATACAAATTTAACAGCAAAATATGTTAATACAATTGATATTGCTGAACATAAGCTTGAAATTGGACTTGTAATTTTATATGCAGATGAGCTTAATAAGTTAATAAGTGATATAAGTGCTGAAATAATAACAGGTATTTGTGCTACAGTTACAGCTGTAATCATTGTTGTTAGCGATTTTTTCTTTTCTTTGTTTAACATAAGCATTATTACTGCTAAAACTATTATTCCTAATGCTGGTGTAATTATTGCTCTAACTATTGCCCATATTGCAGCTCCTGCTGTTTGTTTAAATACTCCACTAAAGCATAATCTGAATAATTTTATTATTGTCCATATTGCAATTATTATTATTGCATATTTAAATGTTTTTCCTGTATTATCTTCTACTACTTTTTTTATTTCTTCTACAGGTTTTACAAATAAATTTTTTACAAAATCCTTTGTTTCTATACTATCTTGTTTAATATTTACATTTTTTATTGTATCTTTAACTTGATTTACAGTATTTGTTGTTTCTGATTTTAATTTTTCTGTATCAAAAGATCCTTCTTTCTTTTCTTCTGCCTTATTTTCCACTTTTTCTTTTATTTCTTCTGTTTTATTTTCTGTTTTTTTTCTTTTCATCTTTTACTTCTTCTGTTTTGTTTTCTACAGTCTTTGTTTCTTCTTTTATTTCTTCTTGTTGTTTATTTTCTTTGTTTTCTTCCATGTTTATCACATTCCTTTCCTTTAAAAATATATTTATATTATACAACTTGTATTACAATTTTTCAACATTTTATTTTCCTAAATTAATTCCTATACTTTGGGCTGTTTTTATTAATGGATCATCCATTGTAATTTTTCTAATATTGCTGTTTGCTGTATTACCAGATGCTGCGCCAATTTCTTTGTTATTTCCAACAACTTCTTCTAATGATGCACAATCTAATTTTCCGCCTTTGTATGTTACTAATACATTAAATTTTCCTTCCATTGCAAGTTGCATTGCTTTTACACCATATTTTGTAGATAAAACTCTATCATATGCTGTTGGAGTTCCTCCTCTTTGTACATAGCCTAAAACTGTACATCTTGAAACAAGTCCTGTTAACTCTTCTAGGTCACTTGCAACTTTTTCACCTATTCCTCCAAGTCTTATATTATCTAGTCCTTTTCCATCGTCTAATTTTTTCTTTACTACTATTTCTCCATCTTTTGGTTTTGCACCTTCTGACACAACTATAATACTAAAGTTTTTTCCTTCTTCTTGTCTTTGTTTTACTTTTTTGGCAACTTCATTTATGTCATATGGAATTTCTGGTATTAATGCTGCGTCTGCACCTCCAGCTATTGCTGATTCTAGTGCAATCCATCCAGCATACCTTCCCATTACTTCTAATACCATTATTCTATGATGAGATTCTGCTGTTGTATGAAGTCTGTCTAAAGCTTCTGTAGCAACTGATACTGCTGTATTATACCCAAAAGTTACATCTGTGTGTGCTACATCATTGTCTATTGTTTTTGGTACTCCAATTACATTTACTCCTCTTAATGAAAAGTCTCTTCCAGATTTTTGTGTTCCATCTCCCCCTAGTGTAAATATACAATCAAATCCTGCTTGTTTTATATTATCTATACATTTTTGTGACATATCTTTATAAACAGTTTTACCATTTTCTTCTACTTTTAAATTGAATACATTTGTACTGTTTGATGTTCCTATAATTGTTCCTCCTCTATGTAATAAACCTGATGCATTTGTTTTTGTATCCAATTTTACATAATTATTCTCTAATAAACCTTTATACCCTTCTATATAACCATAACATTCTATACCGTTAGTTTCAGCTGTTTTAACTATAGCTCTTATTACAGCATTTAATCCTGGTGCATCTCCTCCATTTGTAATTATTGCTACTTTTTTTACCATAATAAAAAATCCTCCTTAGTTTTGTTTTTTATTATTATATCAATAATAATAAATTTTACAACACTTTTGGAAGATTTTTACCATTTAGAAACTTATTTTTTAATTTTAGTTATATATTATGCAAAAGGTAAATCCAAGCCATTTTACTTAGTAGATATATGTATATTTTGTATTTCGCAATTAAGTTCCCTAGAAATAATATTTTGTATTTGAGCTGTTTGCTCTTGTTTTAAATCATTTGTACCTATTATAACACTTACACTTTTACCATTTACAAATACAACATTATTAGAAAATCCCTTTGTTTTTATTAGATTTTCACAAATCATTATACTATTTTTTGTATCATTGATTTTTGTAATTTCTTGGCTAGCAGATTGTTTTTGTGTTTCTAAAGAATTGGAACTATTTAATATTTTTTCATAACTTTCTAACATTTGTGAATACATTGTTTCTCTTTCTAATTTTGATTTTACAAAATAGTCATCTGAATTGCTTGTGCTATTTGACGCTGTTTGTACCACATTTTCTGATTTGCTTTCTTCTATATTTTCTGTTGTATTTTGAGCTTTAGTGTCTGTTATATTTTCTTCTACATTTTCATTAGTTTTATCATTTTCGTCCACAACATCATTACTATTTACTAATTTTGCATCACCTATATCTGATGTCTCATTTTCGCTTACATATGTTTCTTGGTTTGCTGTTTCTAAAGAATCTTTATTAACTTTACTTGTATAATTTAAATACCCTGCTGCAACAAGCATTAAAGCAAAAGTATAAATAACAATTTGATTTTTCTTAAAACTTTTCATATTTTCATTCCTCCATTTTAATTCATTTCAAAAACCTGTATTTTATGTGTTGCAATTCCTGTTGCAGCTTCTACTGCCTGCATGATGTTTGATTTAGTTGTTGCATCATTTGCACCTTGTGCTGTAATTATTGCTCCTTCTATTTTTGGTTGAATAATTTTTTGCGTTATTGGTATTTTTTCCCCATTTTCTTCTTTAAACACTATATCTTTTTGAGAATCTGTTGACTCTATAACTCTTTTGCCACCTGATGTATCTGTTTCTTCTGTTTGGCTTACTTTTGAATTTTCATTATACATTGCAACAGTTTCACTACTTTGTGAATAATTAATAAAAACCTTTACCTTTCCAACCCCTTGAATTTTAGACAAGATATTTTCTAGTTTTTTTTCAAGATCAGAGCTTTCGCAAGCTTCACTTGTTTCTTCTGTTGTTGTGTTACTTGCCAGTTTTTTAGAATAGTCTTTTGTTGTATCTTTTGTGCTTTTCTTTTCATCTCCATTCCATATTACATTTATTACTATAATTGTTATTATTAAAATTATTGCAAATACTACTAAATTTTCTATTTTCCTTCCATCTTTTCCATCTGTCTTACTGTCTTTAGTTCCAATTATTTTATTTAGTTTATCTCTAAACATTTTTCATTCACCTCATACTCTTCAATTAAAAATTGTTTTAAATTTTGAATATCTGATTTTTCAAGTGATGTTTCTTTATCTTCTTCAATTTTTTTAGTATTTACTTTTTTTATTTTCTGTACTTGTGTTACTATTTGATTTTCTATGCTGCTATTTTCTTCTTGTTTTACTTCGCCTGTTTTTTCTACTTTTAATTTAATTTTGGTAATTCCTGTTTCTTCTTCATTTTTTGTGATTTTGGCATCTACTTTACACATGCTTACCTTATACCCCTTTTTTTCTACTTTTTTTATTATGTCTTTTTCTATTTCCTCAATGTAAAGTTCTTCCAGTCTTTCATCCATAGATTTTTGTTCAACATAATTTTTATTATTTTCATTTACATATTTGCTAGCATCTATTTCATTTAAATTTTTTAGGTCATTTGCATTTATAAATGGTGAAATTATATTAAACAAAATAAAAACTCCCATTACCATTTTTATATATTTTTTTGTTTTATTATTTGGCAAAAGCATTTCTAATATTGATACCACAATTACAGCAAGAGTTATTCCTTTTGCCCATGAACTTAAATTTTCTATCATTTCATTTCCTACCTATACATCATTGCACTATTAGAAATTTTTACTACAAGTGTGACACCAATTATCATTAGTACTGAAACTGAAGCTAAAATTGCTAAAAATATTTTAAAAATATCACCAATTTGGTCTAACAATTTCATTATTTTTTCATCTGCTATTGGCTCACATATTCCAGCTAAGATTTTGTAACTTACAGTAATTAATGCAAGTTTTAAGATTGGTGTTATACATATTCCAATAATTATTACAACTCCTACTATTCCAACAGCGTTTTTTAATATAATTCCACATCCTAAAACTGTGTCTACTGCATCTCCTAGTATTTTACCAACTATTGGTATTGCTGAACTTACTACTGCTTTTGTAGTTTTAGCACTTATTCCATCTACACTACTAGATAGTGTTCCTTCTAAGGAAATTACAGAAACAAAAAGTGTAAGGAATATTCCTAAAGCCCATACAACACCAGACTTCATAAAATTTGAAAGCTTATTTATTTGTACCTTGTCTGAGATTTTTGAAACAATGCTTAGTGCTGCAATTACCAAAACAAATGGTATTAATACACTTTGTATTAAATTTCCTATTAAATTTACTAAAAACAATATTACAGGTTCAATCATACTACTTGTAGTAATACTTCCTGTAAAAACCATTAGTGATGTTAGTAATGGTATAAGTAAATTAATAAATCCTACCATGTTAACTGTGGCTTCTTTTACTATTTTTACTACATCTGAAAAATTTGTCATAATAATAGTAACTATTAATATATATTGAACATAATAAATAAGTTTTGAAACTCCATCATTTTCTAAACTATCACTTATTGATTTTAAGATACTATGTATAACAATTATTGCTAAAATACTTACAAGTGTTGATAATGTGCTTTTAAATTCTTTACCAAATATGCCCCAAATTTTAGCTGTTATGTTTTTGTTATTAACTTGTCCTTTTATTGCATCATCTAATAATTGATTAATATCATTTTCTTCTAAAAAGTCACTTCCTATGTATTGTTTTGAATTTTTTATAAAGTCGTTAATTTCAAATGTACTTTTTTGTTCGTTAATTGTATTATCATTGTTTGCAATTGAACATGGAATAAGTATTACTAAAAAAGCTATAAATAAAATTATAATTTTCTTTTTCATTTGTTAACATCCTTCTTTATGGCAATATTTTAACAATAAGTTCCAAAAGACTTGAAATTATTGGTACAGACATAGAAATTATTATTATTTTACTTCCAAGTTCTATTTTACTTGCAATTGCACTTTCACCAGAATCTTTGCATATACTTACTGCAAATTCCGCTAAAAAGGCAATTCCAGTTATTTTAATAAGTAGTACTATAAATGTTGTATTTATGGATGCTTTACTTGCTATAGATTGTATTAATGTTATTATTCCGAGTAAGTTTGTCCATAACCAAAAATAAAATTAAAATTCCTGTAAGAATACTTATGTATATTGCAAATTCAGGCTTATATTGTTTTAATAATATTATTAAAATAAGTGCAATTAACGAAATTCCAACTATTTTTACAATATCCATTTTTTACCTCTTTAAAGATTAAATATTGTTCTTACAGTATCAAATAAAGTGCTTATTTCTTTAATTACCATTGTTAAAACAATTACAAGTCCGCGCAAGTGTTGTCATCATTGCTTGGTCTTCTCTTCCTGCTCTTACTAAAACTTGATGTAATACTGCAACTAATATTCCTATTGCGGCAATTTTAAATAATAAATTTATATCCATAAAAACTCCTTAAATTAAAACTATTACAATAGCAAGTCCAATAATTGTTCCTAATTTTTTGTATAGCTTTTCATTTTTATCTTTTTCGTTTTTGGCTTCTTCTATTTGCTTTTCTAAAAAATTTTGTGTTAGGTCTATTTGACTTATTTGTCCTTCTAAATCAGACTTTCCGAAGCATTTTTGCCATAACTTTTAATGTTTTTTTGTCTTCTTCTTTAAAATTGTTTTCTGATTCATCTATGGCTTTTTGCCATGCTGTTTGTGCATCTGTTTTATCCATTTCTAATTTTGCCATTTCAAAAATATTTGCTATTGTTTTGCTTGTATTTTTTGATATTTCTAAAAATATTTCTGAATTGGTTCATATGTAAATTCTATTTTGGTTTTAAATATATTTAATGCACTTTTCATTTCTTTTAATTCTTCTAACCTGTATGTATATTTTTTTGCTATAGATTTTCCAATAACATTAGATAATATAAATATTAAAAATAAAATAAAATATTTAATAATTTGCATTTTAACCTTGTCCTTTTTTCTATATTATATTCATACAAATTATATTTAGAACCTTAAATAAATATTATTTTTTCTATTTTTTTATTTTCTACTAATCTATAAACTTCTTTATTATTTTTTATATCTTCCAGCGTTCTTCCATGCATTGTAAATATTCCTTTAACTCCTGATATCATAGCCCTTTCTATTGCAAGTATATCTTCTTTAGACCCTATTTCATCACATGCTATAATATCTGGCGCCATAGACCTTATTAGCATTTCTATTCCTTTTGTTTTTGACACATTTCCTATAATATCAGTTCTAATTCCTACATCATTTTGTGCCACACCTTTGTAGGTTGCTGCTATTTCTCCTCTTTCATCTACAAGGCCTATTGTTTTGCCACTAAAGCCTTTTTCATCTATTCCATTACTTAAATTTCTTATTAAATCTCTTAATATTGTTGTTTTTCCTCTTCCCGGTGGCGAAACAATTACAGTGTTAAATATTGTATGATTTTCTATGTCTAAAACTTCATTTAATATTTTTTTACTACATCCTATAACCTCTCTTGCAATTCTGCAATTTAGACTTGATATGTAATTTATGTTTATTATTTTATTGTCTTCTATAATTACTGTTCCTGTTATTCCTATTCTGTGTCCACCTTTTATTGTTAAAAAGCCTTCACATATTTGATTTTTATATGCATATATTGAGTTTTCACATATCCTTCCCAACAAATCTAATATTTCTTCTGGGGCTATTTTGTAATTAATAATTATATCTTTGTTTCTTGTTTTTAGTATTATGGGCTTTCCTACTCTTATTCTTATTTCTGTTATTTCATTCTTCAAATTCTCTTTTTTCACTTAGTTTTTGCATTATTAAATTATATATATTTCTACTAAAATACCTTAATATTTCTTCAATTTTGTCCATTTTTCTTATATAATCAATATTATTAAAATTTAATTGATTAATTCCTTTCTTTTCTTTTTAATGCATAAAAAAAGCATATAATAATATATGCTTTTTTTTGTATTTTAGAACTATTAATTTTCTGTTATATTAATTTCATTTATATATTTTTCGTCATCATATTTACATTCCACTTTATATGTTTTACTATTGTCAATATCTTCTGGCATTTGATTGTTTATAATTTTTATATCTCCTGTAACTTTTATTTCTCTATCTTCTGCCATATTTCCTGCAATTATTTCCATAACCAAAGATTTCACATCTGAACCTTTTTTACTATCTCCTTCATATTTTGTATATTTAGAGTTAAATGTTTGTCTTTGTGCTTCGTCCATTGTAACTGTAGTATTTGATGAATTGCTTTGGTCACTATTTTGTGTTGAATTTTGGTTTAAACTTAATGTTTCAAGTCCACTGCTTAAACCTGGTACCCAATAAATAAGAGGATTTGCTCCATTTATTCCAACTTCATCCATATTTTCTTTATTTACTTCTTCTATTTTACTTCCAATTTGTTCTAGTATTTTTGCTAATCTTTCTGATGATAATTTATTTAAAGTAATAGAATCTTTACTTCCAAAACTTGTAATTTCAACACTATCTATAAATTTAATTTCGTTTGATATATTATACTCATATTTACTGCTTTCTTCATTTCCAAAAGAAAGCGTTATTGCAGCATTTTGTTTAACATCTTCTAATGCTTGCAACCCTTCATATGTTATTTTTAAATCTACTTCAGCATTTTCATTGTTTATGTTTGTTGTTATTTTTACGTTATATTCTAAATTGTCATCCCCAGAATTTACTAAATTCAACTTTTACTTGGTCATTAATTTGTATTTCTATTTTATTTAATTTGCCTTCATTTTGATATACAGTAATTGTTGTTTTACCTTCTTCTACTTCTTGTCCATTTACACTATCTATTGCAGAGCTTATGGTATCTTCGTCAATACTTTGTCCTGTTAACTTATTTATTTTATTTTTCATAACATCATCTGTTTTTAATGTTTCTAATATGTTAACTAATATATCTTTTAATTGACTATTGCTTAATTCAACCATATATCCTTCTGCATTAGATGTTGAAACTTTAGAAAAATTTCCATCATCAATTATATTTTTTATGTTGTTTAAATATAATTCTTTTATTTTGCTAATTTCTTCTTCATTAAATGCTATATTTTCAAAGTTTAATGCATCTAAATCTATATTGTTTGTGCTTATTTTTATTCCAAGCATTGATAACAAATCACTTATTCCATCTTTTTCAACTACTAAATATTGTTTTGCAACTTTATTTAATTTTATTCCATAAGAGTCATCTACTTTTTTTACATTAAATGCAAAATTAACATTATCAGAATAATTTATTTTTATTAGTTCTTCAGCACTATTGCTAGCATTGTCAATATTTCCTACAAAACTTATATTTAAATCATTTATTTTTTTTAGTGTTTTTTCGTCAATATTTTCAGAACTTATATTTGCTGTAATTTTTCCATAATTTTCATATACAGTATTTTTTTGTTTTTCGTTATATTGTTCTAACCTGTTATCTCCAAATCCATTTTCATTGTCAAACATTTGTGATGCATATTTAAAAAATAAATCTTTATTACTTTTCATGAAGTCTGTTTTTGTAAGTGCTAATACTACCCCTATAGCAACTGCTATTAATATAACTACAACTATTGCAATTATTAATATTTTCCTTTTATTTCCTTGTTTCATTTTTTTACCTCTTATTTCTTATTCTTCCCAATTATGATAAATATTTGAAACGTCATCTAATTCGTCTAATCTTTCAATTAGTCTTTCCATTTTTTCTACTCCATGTTCATCTAAACTTACTGTTGTTGTTGGAACCATTTGAACTTCTGCTTCTAAGAATTCTATATTGTTTTGTTCTAGTTTTTCACATACATTTGTAAATTCACTTGGGTCTGTTGTTATTTCATATACTTCTTCTCCTGCTTCAAAGTCCTCTGCTCCACTTTCAATTGCAAGCATCATTAATTCTTCTTCATCCATTTTGCAAGTTTCTTTTTCTATTACTATAACTCCTTTTTTGTTAAACATGTATGATACACATCCTGTTGTTCCTAAGTTTCCTCCCGCTTTGTCAAATACATGTCTTACATCTGCTGCTGTTCTATTTTTATTGTCTGTTGAAGCTTCTACTATAACTGCTACTCCATTTGGTCCATAACCTTCATATGTTATTTCTTCATAATTTTCGTTACTTGTTGATGCTTTTTTTATTGCATTGTTTATTGTGTCATTTGGCATGTTTGCTGCCTTACATTTTGCAATTACACTTTTTAGTTTTGAATTTCCAGCTGGATCTGGTCCTCCTTGTTTTACTGCTATTAATAATTCTCTTCCTAATTTTGTAAATATTTTTCCTCTTGCTGCATCTGCTTTACCTTTCTTTGCTTGAATATTATGCCATTTTGAATGTCCTGACATATCTCTCTCCTCCTCTTTGTTTTTTATTGTATTTTCAAGGTTTTTATCCTTTATCTTATAATTTTCGTTTTTTATTGTATCACATTATTTCTTATTTGTGTAGTATTTTTTAAAATAAATTACTTTTTTAAAAAATTACTTTTTTAAACCATAAAACGAATTTATAATAAAATTCATTTTATGGCTTCTAATTAATCTATTTGTTCTAAATTAATCAATTCATTTTTTCTAAAAGTCAACTTTAACAAACATGGCGATTTTATATTTAAAATTGTATTTTTGTTATACACAAGTTTAACATTCTCATTTACTGTACACCAATTTAATAAAAAGAACTTTATTGATCCTCCATGACTAATTGCTGCAATTCTTTTTCCCTTATATTCTTTAAGTATTCTGTTAAAAAATTTATTCATCCTATCTCTAGTTTGTTCTGCACTTTCTCCATCAGATGTTCTAAATGTTCTATCTAATAATTGTTCTTGTGAAGGATCTCTCGTACTTTTATCCTTCATAAATTTCCCCAATTCCTTTAAATTTCCTAATTTTCTTTCACTTAAATCGTTATCTAAATTCAAAGGTAAATTATTTACATTTGCAATATATTTTGCTGTTGCTTTAGCTCTAGTATAACTACTTGACCATATAATATCTAAATTTTTTAATTCAGTATTTTCACTTAATTTTTTTGCTTGTTCTTCTCCTTCTACTGATAATATTTCTTTTTCATTAATCATTTGAGAGTCTTCATTGGTATTTCTAATACCATTCTCATCAACAGTTTCAGCATGCCTAATTAAATATACTATTGTATCATCCACTTTATTTCCCCTTTATTATTAAAATATTTTTGGTATAAATATAATAAGTCCCACAATTGCTGCAGAAATTGCAGTGACAAGGACTCCACCGTGCTGCTATATCTTTAGCCTTTTTTGCATTCTCATTTTTATATGGAGTTATCATATCTACTACAATTTCTATAGCCGAATTTAGAAGTTCTGCACATATAACAATTCCAAATAAAATAATACATATAATCCATTCTAAAGGTGTTATTTTTAATATTATTCCTGCAATTATTGCTAAAACCATAATCAAAATATGTATTTTCATATTTTTTTCATTCTTTATTCCTGTAATAATTCCACAAAAAAAGCATATTTAAAGCTATTTGTTATTTTCTTTTTATTTGTCTTTTTAAATAATTCTTCTTTTTCCATTATTCATCCTTTTTTAATATAAATTTATTTGCAACCCCTATAAATATAATTAAATATGAAATTGCAAGCAAAAATCCTGTTAATACATCACTTGGATAATGCACTTAAATATATTCTACTTGTTCCTACAATAAAAATCAATAGACCTAATAATAAAATTAAAATCCATTTTATATATTTATTTTGTATATTTTTATAAATTAAATATATTAAAAAACCATAAAAAGATAAACTTACCATGGAATGTCCGTGATGGAAAACTAAAACCGCTTTCGCTTATTAGTCTAATTGATTCATCTGGTCTTGGTCTTTGTACAATATTTTTAAATAAAAAATTTATTAAAGCAGATAATGCCAAATTAATTGTAATACAAAGCCCTATTTTTTTATTTTTTATGGTTAATAATAAAATTAATGTTAAAACAATTAAAAAAACAGTTCCCCCTATATTTGTTAAAAATACAACTGTAGGGGTTAAACTATCTGATATTATATTGTTTGATATTACATTATATATTGATGTATCCATTGATAATATTTGTTTTTTTGAAACTTCGTTATATAAAACAAATATTAAACACATACATGCAACTAAAACTATATATTTAAAATATTTTTTTGTAATTTTTTTTACTTTTTCCACTTGATTTTTCCTCACTCTTTATTTACATTACATATAATAAAATACATAAAAATTGTAAAAAACTTCCTGCTAAAATACATAAATGGAATATTGAATGCATATATTTATGTTTTTTTCCTATTCCATATAATATTGCACCTATTGTATATATTATTCCGCCTGATACTAAAAGTATAAATCCTTTCATTGTTAGTAATTGTGGCAATAAAGGAGCTTTTACTATTATACACCATCCCATTATTAAGTAACATATCATTGAAAACTTTTTGTATTTTTTTAAATCTATTGCATTTAGTGTTATTCCAAGTATTGCAACAGCCCAAATTATTCCAAATATTGTCCAACCTGTAGCTACATCATAATTTCTTAATGTGCAAAGTGTAAATGGCGTGTATGAACCTGCAATTAATAAAAATATACTGCAATGATCTAATATTTGCATAACCTTTTTACCTTTTAATTTAGGATTTAAACCATGGTAAACACTAGACATTGTATATAGTAAAATCATTGTTACACCATATATTGCTCCACTTACAACTCCATATACATTTTTATGTATGGCAGCAGTTACAATACAAAGAACTGTTGCAACAATTCCTAGTGCTCCACCTACAATGTGTGATGTCATGTTAAAAATTTCTTCACCTTTTGTATATGTTGGAAGCTCTCTATCTGCTAATTTTGTCCTTGTCATTTATAAATTTCCTCCTAATTTAGTTATATAAATTTTTTTATTTCTTCAAATCTTTTTATTTTTTGTGTTGATGTTTTTATAAAGTCTTCTTTGGTTAAAATCATATTTTTTATATATTTGTATTTAGGTAGTAATTTATTTGTTTCTTTTACTTTATTCCATATTAGTTTTTTTATTTCTTCTTCATTTAGGTTTGGATATTTTTCTTTTGCTACTTTTTCATTATATTTTATTTCTACAGATAATAATAAGTCATCTCCTTTTGGCATCCCAAATACAAAACTTTCTTCTACAAGATCAATTTGGTTTACTAAGTCTTCCATCTCTTCTGGAAAAATTTTTTTACCGTTTTTTAAAACTATCATATTTTTTTTTCTTCCAGCAATAAAAATATACCCTTCTTTATCTCTATATGCCAAATCTCCTGTATAAAACCATCCATCTTTTATTACTTCTTTTGTTGCTTTTTCGTTTTGGTAATAACCCATCATTACATTTGGTCCTTTTACTTTTAATTCTCCTATACCATTTTCGTCTTTATTTACAATTTCTACATCTACACTTGGCATTGGAAACCCTATTGAACCACTTTTTCTATATTTATAATTTTCTGCAGCAACAACAGGTGCTGTTTCCGTTAAGCCATATCCTTGAACTGTTTCAATCCCAAGTTCATAAAAACCATTTGCAACATCTTTATTTAAAGCTGCAGCACCACTTATTACAAATCTTAATCCTCCTAAATTGTTTATTATTTTTTTATATGCTTTTCTTCTAACATCTATCTTACACTTTAACAAAAAATTTGTAAATAGTTTTGCAGTTTTTATTAATTTTGTTTTTCCTTGTTTTTCTATTTCTTTATTTACTCTATCATAAATTGCTTCTATAAGCTTTGGAACCCCAACAAAAACTGTTACTCCATATTCTTTTAAATTTTGTCCAATATATTTTAGACCATCTGGAAATACTGTTTGAATTCCTGAAGCTAGCATTACAAGCTGTCCTGTTGAGCCAAATGCATGATGATATGGCAAGAAAGCAATATTTACATCACTGCTTTTAAATTTTTCTACCATAAGCATATCATGTATATTTTTTGCAATATTATATTGTGAAAGCATTACTGCTTTTGATGCAGAAGTTGTTCCAGAAGTAAATATTAATACTGCTAAATCTTTTTCATTTATTTTAGCATTTAAAAATTCTGTATTTCCTTGTTTAATTAATTCTTCTCCTTTTTTTATTACTTTATTTATAGTATTTTCATCTGTTTGTTCATCCATACAAATAAGGTGTTTTAAATTAATATTTGATTCATTTTTTAATTTTTTTATTACTTCTTCATATTTTACATTATATATAATTGCATCTACCTGACTTCCGAATTAATGCGTTTTTTAGTTCTATTTCAGTAAAATCCTTGTCTAAAGGCACTGCAACCATTCCGCCAAGCAAAATACTTACATAACTTAGTGCATATTCATATCTATTTTTAGAAATTATAGCTACCTTTTTACCTTTTAGACCTAAATTGTATAGTCCTGTTCCTAAATTATTTGCTTCTTCTAATAGTTTTTTGTATGTTATTTCTTTATATTTTACTTCTTTTCCATTTTTTTCTTTTATTTTAAATGCTATATTGTTAGGATATTTTTCTACTGAATTATAAATTATTTCTTTTATATTATTAAAATCTGGATATTTAAAAAAAGTTTCTTCACTTTTCATTTTTGTTTTTTTCCCCTCTTTATCTGGTTTTCGATACTAGGTTACCATATAGCAAATATATTGTCAAGTAATTGACTATATGTTATAAAAATGTTATTATATTATCATTAGAATAATAATTATATATTCTTCAAAGAGCTGCCATTATAAGAATAAGAGGTGATTACATGAAAAATAATTTTGCGTATGAAGATAAAGAAATTGCAGGATTTCATATTCCAAGATGGAATGAAATACCTAAAATTGATTTATATTTAGATCAACTTGTATGTTTACTTGAGCAATATTTATCTAATTATATAAAAAATGACGATAGTGAAAAAATAATTACAAAAACAATGATTAATAATTATGTTAAACATAAGATTATTAATCCTCCTGTAAATAAAAAGTATAATACAGAACACATTGCTTATTTATTTGTAATTTGTATTTTAAAACAAGTCTATAGTATAAATGATATTGCAGAACTTATAAAACTTGCTATAGATACTGTTTCTCCGGAAACCGCATATAATCAATTCTGTGATGAACTTGAAAAAGCAATAAGCCTTACATTTGCTGGACAAGAATATACTGGACGTGAAATTATGACAAAAGAAAAATATATATTAAGAAATGTTGTGCAATCTTTTGCTAATCAACTATATGTAAAAAGAGTTTATTTAAAAAAATAAACTCTTTTTTTATATAGTTTTTGATTGTTAAATTTAATCATATATTCTTCCTAGAACTCCCAACAAATTTTATATTTTGCAATTTTCTTCCCCAACAATACTTTTAAAAAATTGTAAAATTTCAGGTGTTAAATAAATTTGTCCACATGGTTTGAATTCATCATTTACCTTAATTTGAACATTCATATTGTTTTTGTCACCATGAAAAAATCTAATTGCACCTCTCAATTTTGCTTTTTGGCTTTCTTCTAAGTTTGTTATGTCTAATGTTAAAATTTTTTGTGTTTGATTTTCAGAAAAATCTTTAATTTCATTTGCAATAATACTTGCCTGTTCTTCGTCTCTTATACTAAGTCTTCCGGTCTACCATAACTATATTTTCTTCTACTAAACTTTTTCCTGCATTCATATAAGCATTTTCAAATACAATAACTTCAACTGTTCCATATAAATCTTCTATTGTAACAAATGCCATAATTTTGTTGTTTTTTGTATATTTCTTTTTTATTTGTGTTATTATTCCTGCATATTTTACTTTTTGTCCATCTGTAAATTTATTTATATTAGTTGATATAGTAGGATTTGCCTCTTCTGGATTTAAATTGTTTACTTGTGTTATATTTTTTATTTGCATAGAATTTATATTTGTTTGTGCTTCTATTTGTTTCCTTAGTTTTTCTAGTGGATGGCCTGATATATAAATACCAAGCATTTCTTTTTCTATTGATAACAATTCTTTATTTGATAATTCTTCTTGTTCATTAAATGTGTATTTTATTTCATTTAGAGATTCTTGTTCTTCTTTACTTCCCCCTAAGTCAAACATTGAAACTTGTCCTTGCATACCTTTTTTATTATTTGATTGTATTTGGTCTATTATAAGTTCAAAAGATGCAAGTAATGTACTTCTTGTTTGTTCAAATTCATCAAAGCAACCCGCTTTTATTAAACTTTCTACACACTTTTTATTTACTGCTTCATTTGCAATTCTTTCACAAAAATCTGTAAAACTTTGGTATTTTCCATTCTTTTCTCTCTCTTTTACAATTATTTCTACTGGTATAGTTCCAACATTTTTTATACTTCCTAATCCAAAACGTACTTTATTTTGTTCAACTGTAAATTTAGTATTACTATTATTTATATCTGGCTTTAAAATTTCAATTCCTAGTGTTTTACATTCATCTACATATTGTGGGATTTTGTCTAAATTTCCTAAAAAACTATTTAACATTGCAGCCATAAATTCTGCTGGATAATATGCTTTTAAATATGCTGTTTGATACGATATTACTGCATAACACGCAGCATGGGATTTGTTGAAAGCATATTTTGCAAATTCTGCCATTTCGTCAAATATTTTATTTGCAGAGTTTTCATCTATTCCATTTCTTACACAACCTGGAACGACTACATTTTTATTTTCATCAAGTTGTCCATGAATAAATACTTCTCTTTCTTTGGCCATTACATCTAGTTTTTTCTTTCCCATTGCACGTCTTACTAAATCTGCTCTTCCTAAAGAATAACCTGCAAGTTCACGAACTATTTGCATAACTTGTTCTTGATATACCATACAACCATATGTTACATTTAGTATTGGCTCCAAACTTGGATGTGTATATTCGTTATGTCCTGGATTTTGTTTTCCACGTATGTAACGTGGAATTTGGTCCATTGGACCTGGTCTATATAATGAAACTCCAGCTATTATGTCTTCTAAACAGTCTGGTTTTAGTTCTTTCATGAAATTTGTCATTCCTTGAGATTCAAACTGAAATATACCACATGTCTTCCCATCTTGCCATAATTTATAAACTTTAGGGTCTGCCATTTCTTTATCAAATTGTACATCAATTCCTCGGTTTTGTTTTACTAAATTTTTTGTATCTTGTATAACTGTTAATGTACGAAGGCCTAAAAAATCCATTTTTAGAAGGCCTAATTCTTCTAAAGTTGTCATAATATATTGGGTTGCAATTTGGCCATCTCTTACATATAAAGGTACATATGTATCTACTGGGTCTTTAGTTATTACAATTCCACATGCATGTGTAGATGCCTGCCTTGGCATTCCTTCTAGTCCCATTGCAATGTTTAACAATTTATGTATTTGTTCATCTTTTTCATATAAGTCTTTTAGTTCTTTGTTTTGCTCCATGGCTTTTTTTATTGTTATATGTAATTCGTTTGGTATCATTTTTGCAAGTGTATCTGCCTCTGAATATGGCAAATCTAATACTCTTGCAACATCTCTAATTACCATCCTTGCTGACATTGTTCCAAATGTTATAATCTGTGAAACATGATCATGCCCATATTTTTTTGATACATAATCTATAACATCTTGCCTATGTTCATAACAAAAGTCAACGTCAAAATCTGGCATGCTAACTCTTTCTGGATTTAAAAATCTTTCGAAAATTAAGCCATATTTTATTGGATCTATATCTGTTATTCCTATTGCATATGCAAGCATTGAACCTGCTCCAGAGCCACGTCCTGGTCCTACAGGTATTCCATGGCTTTTTGCATAATGTATATAGTCCCATACTATTAAGAAATAATCTACATAGCCCATTTTCTTTATTACGTCTATTTCATACTTAGCTCTTTCTAGTATTTCTTTAGAAGGATTTTGTCCATATCTTTCAATTATTCCATCATCACATAATTTTTTTAGGTAGTCATAATGTGTTGGAAATTCTGGCGGTACATCATAGTTTGGAAGTATTGTATGTCCAAATTCAAATTCCACATTACATTTTTGCGCAATTTTTACAGTATTTTCTATTGCATCTGGAAACGCACTAAAATATTGTGACATTTCTTCTGGCGATTTAACATATAATTCATCTGTTTCAAAACGCATTCTATCTACATCACTCATTTTTTTACCTGTTTGAATACATAATAAGACCTCATGATTATATGCGTCTTCTTTTTTTAAGTAATGTGCATCATTTGTTGCAACAAGTGGTATATCTAATTTTCTAGCAAGTTTTATTAGCTTTTGGTTTGCTAATACCTGTTCTTGTAACCCATTATTTTGAATTTCTATATAATAATCTTCGCCAAACACTTTTTTATGCCAATTTGCTATTTCTTCTGCTTTTTCTTCATTTCCATTTAATAATGCCTGATTTACTGAACCTGCTAAACATGCACTTAAGCAAATTAAACCTTCACTATATTTTTCAAGTACTTCTAAATCTATACGAGGTTTATAATAATACCCATCTACAAAACCTATAGAAACAAGTTTGCTTAAATTTTTATAACCTACATTATTCTTTGCAAGTAATATTAAATGATTGTACTTGTTATCTATTCCTGGTTCTTTATCAAACCTTGAACGTGGGGCTACATATACCTCACATCCAATTATTGGCTTTATTCCTTCTTTTTTACAAGCTTTATAGAAATCTATAGCACCATACATTACACCATGATCAGTAATTGCCATTGCATTCATTCCAAGTTCTTTGGCTCTTACTGGCAAGTCTTTTATTCTATTTGCACCATCTAATAAACTAAATTCACTATGTATATGTAAATGTACAAATTCTGACATTTTTTCTTATATAATCAATTAAATATATATCAAACTATTTAATTGATTAATTCCTTTCTTCTATTTTATTTATAATTTTTTATTTTCCAAATCTTCTAAAAACATTTTTGCTACATTTTGTGGAAATAATAAAATGTCTTTTATTTTGTCTTGTGGTATTATTTCTGGTAAATATTTTCCTGAATCTATATGTTTAGGATCGTTTGAAAATTCTGGTCCTGTACCTGTTCCAAATGTTCCACTTATATACTCACATAAGTAAAATATTTCTAATTGATTAAATTTTTCTGACTTTATTTCATATAATTTTTTTATTACTTTTACTTTTATCCCAAATTCTTCTTCAATTTCTCTAATTACTCCCTCTTGTGGAGTTTCATTTTTTTCTAAGCCCCCTCCTGGGAATGTATAATATTCTTGGTAATCTTTTCTTTTTATTACATCTTTTCTATGCATAAATGCATAGCCATTTTCCATTTTTAAAATTGCAGCTACTCTTGTTCTTTCCATTTCTATCTCCTTGTTTATAAGCTTTCTTATATTTGTTACAATTGTATATTTTGTAAAGTCTATTTTTAGTGTTTATTCTACACTTTTTAATGATTCTATCATATCAATTTTTTTAATTTTTTTCTTCATCATAAAGTTTGTAATTAGTGTAAATGATAATGTAATTAAAATAGATATAACAACATTCAATGTATTAAATTCAACCGGAAGCATTATTGTTTCTACCTCTGCACTTTGAATTATAATTCCAAGTACTCCTATTCCAATAAATACCCCAAGTATACTTCCTAAAATAGTAAGAATTATGTTTTCTCTAAATACATATTTTTCAAGCTCTTTTTTGTAAAATCCTAATAATTTAAATGTTGCAAGTTCTCTTCTTCTTTCCTCAATATTTATGTTGTTTAAATTTACTAAAACCATAAATGATAGTAAACTTGCACATCCTATAAATAAAAATACTATGCTACTTAATCCAGATAAACTTTTTTTGTAATCATTATTTAAAGTTCTTGTATATACAGTTCCGCTTATTTTTGTATTTTCTTTTAATTTATTAGCAAATGTTGTTTCCTCATCTTCATTTATGTTATCATAATTTGCAAAAAACAAATTGTATTTTATATCTGTTTCAAATACTTGATTATACATGTTTGGCGTCATATAAATATAATTATATAAATAATTTTCTGTAATACCAATTACTTTAACCTTTTTTTCTTTATCATTTTCTTTAATTGTAATATTATCTCCATTTTTTACCTTTAAAGTATTTGCCAGTTTTTCTGTTAATACAACCCCTTCATCTGTTAGGTCTATTTTTTCTTTATTATTTCTATTTTTTAATTTAATGTAATCTTCACATTTACTTCCATCTATTACTGTATAAAATACGTCTTTACTTGTTTTATTTGCTTCTATTGTTGTCATTTGCTGTCTTACAGGTGTTACTCCGTGTTATTTTATCTTGCTGTTCTATGTATTTTTGTATGTCATAAACTTCATTTTGAGTAACTCCAGATGTTAAGTTGATTTCCATTTTATATGCTCTTACATCTCCAAATTGTCTTTCTGCTATATTGTTTATTGTATCATTTAGTGCTATTCCTGTATAAACAAGCATTGTACAGCCTGCAATACCAATTAGTGTCATAAACAACCTTCTTTTATACCTAAATATGTTTCTAAAACATATTTTAAATAAAAAGCTAAGTTTTGACCAAAATGATGGTATTTTTTCTAAGAAAATATTTTTTCCTTCTTTGGCAGGTTTTGGTCTTAATAAATCGGCTGTCTTTTGTTTTAATTCTTTTTTAGTTATTATAAATGTAACTCCAACTGTTGCTATAACTGAAATTATAGTTGCAAGTGCAGTATATAAAACATTTATTTCTATTATTAGGCTTGGCAAATCATATAAACTGCCATATGCAGCAAAAAGTACTTGGGCAATTAATGTACTTCCTAATAGTGTTCCAATTATAACCCCAATGATTGTTGCAGATAATGAGTAAATTATATACCTTTTCATTATGGTTGTTTTACTATATCCTAACGCTTTTAATATTCCAATATTTGTTCTATCTTCTTCTATCATTCTTGTTATTGTTGTAATTGTAACTAATGCTGCAACTATAAAAAACATAACCGGAAAAACTTTTCCCATTATTGCAATTTTTTCTAAGTCATTATCTAAAGATTTAAATCCGCTACTTTCGTATAATTTTGTAACTTGTGATAACTTTTCGAAGTTTTTTAAATCATTTTTAGAATTTGATAATTTTGTTTTTGCTTCTTCTATTTTTTTATCATAATTTTCTTTTTCAAATTCGGTTTTTGATGTATTAAGTGCTTCTTGACTTTTTTTAATTTCTTGAACATTAGCTATTAATTCTTGATTTCCAGTTCCAAGCATAATGTCTTCTGTACTTAAGAAATTATTATAGAAATTTTCTTGCTCTTTGTCTAATTGCTCTTTTAATGTTTTTATATTCTTCTGTTTTTCTTCTAAATCTTTTTCTAATTTTTTGTATTTTTCTTCTACAGCACTAAATTCCTTTTTCTGTAAATTGTATGTATAGTCAAGTTCATTTGCTTTCCTTGTTTGCTCAATATATTTAGGATTATTATTTCCAAGTAAATGTATTTCATATAGTTTATTATTAATATTGTTATTTAATTTTGACAGCTCATTTTGTTTGTTTTCTACTTCTTCTTTTAACTTCTCATATTCGGTTTCAATTGTATTTTTTTCACTATTTAATGTTGAATATGATAAGTATAATTCATCAAGTTTTGTTTTTTTAGTCTGAAATCTTTCATATATTTGACTTGATTGATAATAATTTGCAACTAATGATGATACTTGCAATATAGAACTGTTTATTTGTTTTTGTGAATTTTCTATTGTTTGTTTTGCAGTATTTATTTCATTTTGTTTTGTAGTCAATTCATTTTGAGATTTTTCTATTTCTTTAGTATATTTTTCATATACTTCTTTGTATTTTTCGTCTAATAGACTATTTTGTGTATCTTCTACTTTTTTTTTGCAATATCATCTAATTTGTTTTTATATTCTTCTGATGTTTTATTTATATTGTTGTCAATATTAGTTTTTAAGTACATTGATGTATATTTTTCAAGCTTAATATTGTCCTCTAAAACATTTACATATCCTACAAGTTCACCATTTTCTAGCTCAGTACTCCCATAAAAAATTGACAAATATGCAGGATTTCTTGTAATTCCAACTATTGTGTATTCTGTTTTACTAATTACTTTACTTAAATCTTCTTCATTTTTGTGAATTTTAATTTTGTCCCCAACATTTAAATTATATATACTGTGTAATCTTGTATCTATTAAACATTCATTTGGGAATTGTACATCTTTTCCTTCTATAATATCATTTTTGTTTATTTTTTGGTCTTTTGTTTTAGATATTATTCTTACTGGTAAATTTTTATCATTTATTGTTGTTAATACATCATAATTATAAACTGGCTCTACTTCTGTTATTTCTTCTATTTGTTCAAACTTTTCTATATCCTTTTTATCATATCCTAAATTAGATGCTAATTGTATGTCAAATACATTTGAAGTTTTTAGGTATTCTTCTGTTGTTTTTTCATGTCTGGAGCAACTGAATTCATACCAACAAAAAAACCTACTCCTAACATTATTATAACTATGATTGATATATATCTAAAAATACTTGTTTTTAGCTTTCGTATCGAATCTTTATAATATATTGTTAGTTTCATTACCATTCTACCTCTTCTATTGATATTACTTTTTTATTTATTTCGTTTTGTTCTATTTGACCACTTTTCATTTTAATTATTCTATCTGCCATTGGTGTTATTGCTTGATTGTGTGTAATTATTATAACTGTCATATTGTTTTTTCTTGCCATATCTTGCAATAATTTTAAAACTTCTTTTCCTGTTTTGTAGTCTAGCGCTCCTGTTGGCTCATCACATAATAATAATTTTGGATTTTTCGCAATAGCTCTTGCTATAGACACCCTTTGTTGTTCTCCACCTGATAATTGTGATGGAAAATTGTTTATTCTATCTTGTAAACCTACTTGTTCTAGCACTGTTTTTGGTTCTTTTGGATCTTTACATATTTGTGTTGCAAGTTCTACATTTTCTAATGCTGTTAAATTTTGTACTAAATTATAAAATTGAAATACAAATCCAATATCTTCCCTTCTATATTGTGTAAGTTGTTTTTCTTTATAATTTGATATATCTTGTCCATCTATTATTACATTTCCTGTTGTTGGTGTGTCCATTCCTCCTAAGACATTTAATAAAGTGGTTTTACCTGCTCCACTTGCACCTACAATTACTACTACTTCACCTTTTTCTATTTCAAATGATACATTTTTTACTGCTTGTACTTCTATATTTCCTGATGAATATGTTTTGTTTAGATTTTTTACTTCAATAAAACTCATATTTTTACTATCCTTTCTTTTATTTTACACTTTAGTGGTAAAATTTTACAATTTTACTTATTCTTTAGAAATAATATCACGATTTATATTTTTTAGCAATGGAATATATAAAAAAAACTTAAATAAACTATATTTTAAAAATAAAGTTCATTTAAGCCCGTTTATTATTTTTTTACTTTTACATTCCAGCATCAACATATACTCTTTCGTTTGGCAAATACATGTCTAATCTTTCTCTTGCTGTTTGTTCTATAAATTCTAAAGAATTAACTTCTTCTTTTTTATTTGCAAGTTCTTCTTTATACTCTTGTTCTTCTTTTAATTCTTGTGCTAAACTTTCACTTGTTTTTGTATAATCGTTTAATGTTGCTTGTTGGTTTATTAATGTAATACCAACATAAAGCATAATTGCTATTATTAATAGTTTTTTATACAATTTTCTTGTTTTATTCATATGTAAAATCTCTCAATTCATCATAAAATGTTATTGTCAATATAATTATTTTATTCTACAAAACTTTGCAAAATCCTTCTTCTATTTTACAATTTTTGCATTTTTTTGTCGCAATGGTTTATTTATTTTTATTTTTTTAAATAAATTTGTAGAAATTTTTCTTATATTAATAGTAACAAATGAAATTGGTCTAATAAATATTTTCTTTAATATTTTAAACACAAATGAAAATGGTATTATAAAAACTTTTAATATAAAGCCAAATATCTTCTTAAAAAATTTTATTATATGAACACTTACACTTATAATATAACCACTAAACAAAGTCATGTATAAAAAAGGCCCCAAGTGCTATTCCTAAAAACATGAAAAATCTAATTTCTCCATTGTTAAAAATAAAAATTGAGTATAAAACAATAATTCCTGTTATAATCCAAAATATAATATCTTCAATATATGTAACAAAATCCCTTGTTTTAAAACTAAGTCTTAAAATTCTAAAAAATCAAATAATAAACCAATTAATAACCCATTTATTACAAATATTAAAAATAAATATGCCTGATTAGTTATCATTTAGATTACCCTTTCTTTATTTAAAAATTTTTCCTATTAAACTTCCTTTAGATTTTTCTTGATTTTTTTCACTATAAGATAGATGTGAAATATTCCCTTCTACAATTACCTCTGAAGTATCTATACTTAATTTATTTATTCTTAGTTCCTCCCCTTTTACAGTAAGCAATCCAAGTTCTGTTTCTATCATTACAACCTGATCATCAAAACTCAAAACATCAATAACACCTGAAATACTTAATTTTTCTCTATTTTCCAATATTAAATTTTGAATAACTCCTGTTTTAACAGAATTTCTTTCATCTATTGTCATAAAAGTCCCTCCTTATTTAAAATACACCTAATTATATATATTCACAGTTTGTCTTATTTAGAACCAAATAAAAAAAAAATTGCCACGGTTCCGGGTTTAAATGGCAATAAATTGTCAATAGTTCCGGGTTTGGATGGCAATAATATATTAATTTGAAGTACCACATAGTTTACAAAAAGAAACAAGTATTACTAAAAATCAAATTTTAGCTTTGAAAATAATTGAGCTAGAAATTTTTATATTAATTTTGTGGAAAATGTTCCTCTCCTGATGGAAGGGTGCCATAAAATTAATTTAAAATTTCTGTAATAATTATTTGAACAATAAAATTTTATTTTTTAACATACTTGTTTTTTTATACTTAATTACAATTATTGCCATCCAAACCCGGAACCATTGGCAATTTATTGCCATTTAAACCCGGAACCGTGGCACCATGGCAATTTTTTATTTTAAATATATGCTAGGGTCTACTTGAATTGAGTCTTTTAATATTTCAAAATGTAAATGTGCTTCATCTGCTACTTCAAATACAGCTGTGTTTCCAACTGTTCCTATAGATTGTCCTTTTGTAACTTTTTCTCCTTCTGTAACAAATTCAGAAGTTAATAAATTTGCATATACAGTTTCAAATCCATTTTGGTGTTCTATAACAATTGTTAATCCATATCTTGGGTCGTTTTTAATTGTCTTTACAGTTCCTGCTTCAGCAGCTTTTACTACTGTCGTTTTTTGAGCTTGTATATCTATTCCAACATGTGTTGTCCATTCTTGTAATGTTTGTGAATATATTAAGTTTTCTTTTGCAAATTCTTTTGTTATTTCTCCTTCTACAGGTTTTTCAAATGATAATTCTTTTTGGTTTGTTGCCTCTTTTTTATCTGTAGCGGCTTGTGAATTTGTTTTTGCCGCTTCATTACTACTTTTATTAGTGCTTGTACTTTTGTTTAATTCATTTGCACTACTATTGGTTTTATCTGTTTTTACATTATTAGTAATATTATTTGTTACATTATTTGCTAAATTTGAATTTGTACTTGAAGTTGAATTAGAATTAGAACTTTCATTATTTGTTTGTGCTTTACTTGTTTCATTTTCTTTTTCTTCTACACTTTTTCCTATAGATGTACTTGCACTTTGGCTATTTGAATTATTACCATCAACTAAGCTTGCAATTTTATCTGCACTTAATTTGCTTTCTTGCACCTCATTATTTAGAGATCTACTATACATAAGAAGTGCAAATACAATAATAGCCAATGCCAAAACTCCTATTCCACTATACATTATTACTTTATCTAAACCTTTTTCAGATTTTCTCATTCTTGAATTTTTTCTCATATAATCCTCCTTAATTTTTATTTATTACAAGTATTTCCCAAATTTAGTTGTTTATTCATTTAAAGAGAATTTATATCTTTTATTTCTATATTTGTATAAAAATGTTTAATTATTTCTTCTGCATTTTTTCCTTCTTTTGCCATAGCATCAGCACCTGTTTGGCTCATTCCAACTCCATGTCCATATCCTTTTACCTTAAATGTTATTGTCCCATTTTCTTTTTGTAATTCAAAATTTGCAGATTTTAATCCCAAAATGCTTCTTGTTTCTACACCGAGATAACTCATGATTCCCAAATTTTATAGTTTTTACTCTATTGCTATTTGTGTATTCTAGTATTTTTATATCATCATCATTTTCAAAATTTATTTGTATATCAGAATATTTTTCTTTCAATTTATTATTTAGCTCTTCATATGTTAATTTGACTTCTGAACTATATTGTGTATACCCTTCTTCTCCTGAAGTTTGAACAACTTGCAAGTATGGATAATTTGTTCCGCCCCATACTTCTTTTGGAACTTCTGTTGTTCCACCACTATTTGCATGAAAAAATGCATTTATTGGAGCATTATTATATGTAATGATTTTTCCTTTAGTAGAATTTACAGCATTTGAAATTTTTTCCCAATAATTTTGTCTTTGGCCTTCATCCCATTTTGATAACCTATCCTCTTTAGAAATCCAAGCTTGGCAACATAAACTACTGTCACATATATCTGCATTATCGTGTTTTTTATTATTTATTTTATAAATAGTATATGTTCTTGCAACAATTGCTTGTGCTTTTAATGCTTCTTGCTCAAAACTTGCTGGCATTTCTGCTGATACAACATTACATAAATAATCATCTATTGCTACTTCTTCAATTTCTCCTGTTTTTGTATGTAATAATTTAACTGTCCCATAATTTTTATAATTGTAATTTTCTACTAATTCATTTTTTTCAGTTCCACTATTTTCTTTAGCATCTTGAAAGACAGATGCTTGTTTACTTTTATTATTTTGTCTATTATTGGTTAAAATAGCAGGAAATATAAAACATATAAATATAAATAATATAAAATAGTTAAAAAATTTTTTCAATATTCTCATACCTTCTTTTTATATAATAAATATGATTATGTATTAATTTATTTAAAATAATACATAATCATACTTGATTTTTATGATGTTAATTTTAACTTCATAGAATTTAAAATTCTTCTTTCTATTCTTGATACTTGAACTTGTGTTATTCCAAGTATTTTTGCAACTTGACTTTGCGTTTTTTCCTTATAAAACCTTAGCATAATAACTTCTTTTTCCTTTTTTTTTTATCTAATTTGTTTATTAATTCTTTAATAACTATTTTATTTGTTATAATTTCTTCTTCATTTTTTCCTGTTGATATTTTGTCTATTAAACTTAATTTATTTTCTTCATCTCCAAAAATGTTTTTTTCTATTGATTCTACTGGTGCTACTGACTCCATGGCAAGAGCAATATCTTCTTTTGTAACTTTTAGCTCTTTTGCAATCTCTTCTATTGTTATTTCTCTTCCTTCTTTTGCTAAATAATGTTTTTCCAATTCCTTAATTTTTGTATTTAATTCTCTAATACTTCTACTAACCTTAACTGTACCATCATCTCTTATAAATCTTTTTATCTCTCCGTATCATATATGGAACTGAATATGTAGAAAGTTTCACCTCAAAATTTGTATCAAATCTTTGTATTGATTTTATAAAGCCTATACAACCTATTTGATATAAATCTTCTAATTCATATCCCCTTCCATTAAACCTTTTTACTATGCTCCATATAAGTCCGATTATTATCTTTAATTAATTTGCCAAGTTCTACTTTATCGCCTGTTTGGGCTTTTTTTATAGATTCTAAACTATTTTCGAACATACTTTTACCCTTCTTATATTAATCTTTTGTAGCATGGCTTAATTCTTCTTTAATGTTTAATTTATCGCTTTTTATTTCTTTTTCCATTGTTACTTTTGTCCCTATATCAAGTATAGATTCAACATCTACTTTGTCCATAAAACTTTCCATTATTGTAAATCCCATTCCTGATCTTTCTAAATTAGGTTTTGTTGTATATAATGGTTCTTTTGCAATATCTATATTTTCTATTCCTTTTCCAGAATCTGATATTTCTAATATAATTTTATTTGCTTGTAATTTTCCTACAATTTTTACTATTCCTAGTTTATTTTCATAGCCATGAATTATACTATTTGTAACTGCCTCTGAAACAGCTGTTTTTATGTCTGCCAATTCCTCTAAGCTTGGATCTAATTGTGATACAAATGCCGCAACTGCAATTCTTGCAAATGCTTCATTTGATGACTTACTTATAAATTCTAATTTCATTTCATTTTCAAATTGTTCTTTCATCTTTGATTTCCTTGTATAAAATATTTAGGTTTTTATTGGTTTTACCTATAAACCTGTGAATAATTAATACATTTTTTACATTGCCTTATTAAAAAAAGTTTCATCCAAATTTGCAACAGGTATTAATCTAAGTATTCCACTCATTTCGAATATTTTTTAACACTTTCTGTTAGGTTGGCTACTTCTAATTTTCCGCCTAACATATTTACAAATTTATATCTGCCTATAATTAAACCTATTCCTGCGCTGTCCATGAAAGTAACACTATCAAAATCAAATATAACTTTTCTAGGCATATATCTTTTAATTTCATAATCTGCCTCCCTTCTTATCTTTTGTGCACTAAATTCGTCTATTTCATCGACTATTTTAAAAACTAGAAGCTTGTCCTTTTCGTAATAATTTGATTCCATATTATTTATCAATCCTTTCTAATTTTTCTTAAAATATTATAAAACTATTTCCATTATTTTCCAATAGCAAATACTAAGAAGTTTTGTCGTAATTTTAGAAATTATCGACATTTTTTGACATATCTATTGACCATTATTGTAAACTATGCTATTATTATTTCATACTTCCCAAAAAGGAGTATAATAATTATTTATAGGGAGGGTTCGATATGAACCAGACAACTACAGCACAGGCAAAAACAAAAACCTTGCTTAGCGGGTATGAGAAATTCCATTTTCTTACTCACGAAGACGCCAAAAAAGCAGCTATGCTGCTTGGGGAAAAATACCCTGGCATTATCTTCAAAGTATCACACTCTGGATCACTGTTTGCAAAAACTGGCGGTTCTCTGATTCTTTGGTCAAAGATTGTGTCAGATGTTACAAAACTTGGAGGTGTCGCTGCAAGTGGAGCATAAATAAATCGTGCTTTCTAGTTCTTACTCCTTCATTTTTATTTGTGTTCTTGCAATAGTGAGAGCATGAAAAAGGCGCCAGCTTAATTGCTGGCGCTTCTTTTTATTTATATATTATCAAGTCTACTTTTTACATTTTGTAGCATATTATTATATTTTGCAAGTTTTTCTTTTTCTTCTTTTATTTTAGATTCTGGTGCTTTATTTACAAAACCTGGATTTGATAGCATTTTTTCACATCTTAAAACTTCATTTTCTAATTTTTCCTTTTCAGCTTCTAATCTCTTTTTTTCTTCTGCTAAATCAACTAACCCTTCAAATGGTATATATAACTCAATTTCACCTTTTATTATTCCAATTGCATTGTCTTTTATTCCATCTTTATTTTCTTGAATTTTTAATTCATTTCCAAACCCTAATTTTAGTATAAATTCTTTTGCTTGTTCTAACTCTTTTTTTATTAGATTTACTTACAAATATTAACTCTGATTTTTTAGAAGGGTGAATATTCATATTTGCTCTAACATTTCTTATTTCTACTATTGTTTCTTTTAATTGTTCAACTAATTTTTCTTCATTTTCGAAACTGAAGTTTTTCTTTACTTCTGGCCAATTTGATATCATTAAATCTTTATTATCATAACTTACAAGTTCGCTATAAATTTTAGTTGTAACAAATGGCATAAATGGGTGTAATAATTTAAGCGCTGTTCCAAATACATAATTTAATATATAACATACATTAGTTTTTATTTCATAATTGTCACTGTATATTCTTGGCTTAACCATTTCTATATACCAATCACAAAACTCATTCCAAATAAAGTTATATATCTTATCTAATGCAATTCCCAAGTCATAGTTTTCTATATTTGTAGTTACCTCAAATACTAATTTATCTAATTTATTTAAAATCCATTTATCCTCAATTGCTAATGAGTCTTTATTGTACTCTTTATTTTCTTTATTATAAATTCTTTTTCCAGCCTCTTTTATATCATTTTCGTTTACATTAGAATTTATTATAAATTTAGCGGCATTCCAAATTTTATTTGCAAAGTTTGATGCTTGTTCTAATTTTTCTGGCATATATCTTATGTCATTTCCCATTGTAGTTCCAGAAAGAACTGAAAATCTTAGACTATCTGCTCCATATTTATCTATTACCTCTATTGGATCAATTCCATTTCCTAATGTTTTTGACATTTTTCTTCCTTGAGAATCTCTTATTAATCCATGAATTACAACATCTTTAAATGGAACCTGATTTGTAAATTCTAATCCTTGTGTCATCATTCTTGATACCCAAAATGTTATTATATCAAATCCTGTAACTAATACATTTGTTGGATAAAATCTTTTATAATCCTCACTTTCAATATTTGGCCATCCAAGTGTTGAAAATGGCCATAATGCTGAGCTAAACCATGTGTCTAATGTGTCTTCATCTTGAGTTAAATGTGTACTTCCACATTTTTTACATTGTTTTGGCATTTCTTTTGCTACATTTATTTCTCCACACTCATCACAATAATATGCAGGTATTCTATGTCCCCACCATAATTGCCTTGATATACACCAATCTTGTATATTATCTAACCAGTTAAAATATTGTTTTTCATATCTTTTAGGAACAAATCTCATTTCTCCATTTCTTACAGAATCTGCTGCTCTTTTGCTAAATCTTTCATATTAACAAACCATTGTGTTGAAATTTTTGGTTCTATTGTATTTTTACATCTTTCACATTTAGCAACATTATGAGTGTATTCTTCTGTTTTTACTAATGCACCTAACTGTTCTAATTTATTTACAATTACTTTTCTTGCATCTAATAAATCCATTCCTTTTAATTCTGGAACTAAATTTATTTTGAAATTTTCATCAAATACTTCTATAATTTCTAAATTATGCCTTAAACCTGCTTGGTAATCATTCATGTCGTGGGCTGGTGTTATTTTTACACAACCAGTACCAAAGTCTTTTTCTACAAATTCATCAGCAATAATTGGAATTTCCTTATTCATTATAGGTAATATACAAGTTTTTCCAACTAAGTCTTTGTACCTTTCATCATCTGGATGAACTGCAACAGCAGTATCTCCTAGCATAGTTTCTGGTCTTGTTGTTGCAACAATTATGTATTTATCATCAGTTCCTGTTATTTTATATCTTATATGCCACAAATGTGATGGTTCTTCTTTATACTCTACCTCTGCATCAGAAATTGAAGTTTTACAACTTGTACACCAATTAACCATTCTTTTTCCCTTATAAATAAGGCCTTTTTCATACAATTTTATAAATTGCTCTAAAACAGCGTCTGACATCCCTTCATCTAAAGTAAATCTATTTCTTTCCCAGTCACATGAGCAACCTAATTTTCTTTGTTGTTTTTGAATAATTCCACCATACTCATGAGTCCAATCCCAAGCCTCTTCTAAAAATTTTTCTCTTCCTAAATCTTGCTTTGTCTTACCTTCTTTTCCAATTTTTGAACAACCTTCATCTCTGTAGAAATAGCTGCATGGTCTGAACCAGGAAGCCATAAAGTATCAAAACCTTGCATTCTTTTAAATCTAATTAATACATCTTGTATAGTATCATCTAAAGCATGTCCCATATGTAACTTTCCGTGTTACATTTGGAGGAGGCATCATTATACAATAAGGCTTTTTATTTTTATCCATACTAGGTTTAAAATACCCTTTATCCTCCCATTCTTTATACAACTCATCTTCAAAATTTTGTGGAATATATTTTCCATCTAAATCATGTTTACACATAGCATTTCCTCCTTTTTTATTGCCACGGTTCCGGGTTTGTTTGGCAATTTTATAATAGTTTTTGTGGTTTTTTTTTATAAAACAAAACTCACCCTTAAAATAAGGGCGAGCATTATTTCTCACGGTACCACCTTAATTAATATTTATTTTATAAATATTATCTCAATTAGCCTTTAACGCTGCTTATGCGAATATATTTACTTTAATTTCAATATATCAACTCCAAAGCTACCTTTTGTTTACCTTTTTCTTAAGAAGCTTTCAGCCTATGACTTCTTTTCTCTTTTAAGCAAGTATAAACATACTCCTCTTTTTCTTTGTTTTTTCTATTGTTTTATATTATTGCACATTTTTTATAAAAAATCAATGGTTATTAAATTTTTTATAATTAAACCTAAATAATTTAAAATGTAAAAAGCCACTTAAAAGGTATTATTTAAAACCATTTAAGTGACTTTTAAGGGTTTATTTTTTTTGGTATCCCTGCATATAAATACGATTTCTTGTATTTATGTACAGCCTTTTGTCCATGTCGAAAACCTGCCTCATTCCTACCCAAAAAACGTCTTCAGAAATTTTAAACTTTTCCAAAGCTTCTACGTAATCACCTTCTTGTTTAGAAATATAGCAACATACTCTATATACTTTGTTACTAATTTTCTTATACATTAGAGGTTCTAATGTCTTAAGGTTCATTACTGATTCTCTTATTTCCTGCTTGGAAAGTTCAAACTCCTTTTGAGCTTCTGACATAGTGTAACCAGTTAGCAAAAATTCACCAACTGCCCGTGCCAGGTTAGCCTCATAATCATTTAGCATTTTAACCCCTCCTAATAAAGTCTAATTGTTTTTAATGTATAGCTTTATTATAAACCATTTTACATAATTAATCAATGTTTTTTACATTTTTTGTAATTTTTATTTACTATAAAAATATTAAAAGAGCCAGCATGTGCTAGCTCTTTGCTTCTCATTTAACAACCTTATCTTCGAGTATAGATTTATACTCTGTGTCTTTAAGGCATGTTTTAAATCTCCTTGTCTCTTCTGTATTCAGTGACAAAAGAATGTGAAGGTCATTGTTCGATTCCAGTTCCTTTACAGAATCAACTACCTCCTGTCTAGCCTTAGAAACTTCTTCATTGTTTTGAGCAACATCAAATTTGTCCATGGCCAACCTTATATTTTTAATATAATGCCTTGAATCATAGCAGAATATTTCCATTTTTATTTTTCCTCCTGTAAGTATAATTATCTATGTCATAGCTCCTGCTATAATAGTGTTAAATATATATCAATTAGAGCAACTTGCTCTAAACTATTTCTATTATATCATTATTAACATAATATGTCAAATTTGTTATATTTTTTTAACATCTATATTTAAATTTTCTCCATTAATATTCATTTCAATAGAATCACTTGTTTTTTCACCATATTTAATATTTACTGTTAATGTATCATGTTTAATTAATTCTTCATTTTCTTTTATTAATTTTTCTAGCATCTCGTTTCCACATACATATAAATTAATATTATCAAGTACTTCAAATCCTTTATCTTTTCTCATATTTTGAACTTTAGATAAAATTTCTCTAATATAGCCTTCTTCTTTTAGTTCTTTTTGTAATGTGTGTGTCTAAAACAACTCCTATTTCGCCTTCACCACTAAACGCAAATCCTTCTTTTTCCTTGCATTGTAATTAATAAATTATTAGAATCTAAATTAATTTCAGTATCATCTATTAATATTGTCTCTACCTTACCATTTTTTACCTTGTTTGCTAAATCCATTTGATTTTTCTTTGCAATCTCTTCTTTTATTTTTGGTATTAGCTTTCCATACTCTTTTCCAAGAACTGGTAGGTTAGGTTTTATTTCAAAATCAACATATTGAGACATTTCTGCGCCTAATTCTACTTGTTTAACATTTAATTCTTCTTTTACTATATCTGCATAATATTTAGGAAGTGTATCAACAGAAATAAGCATTTCTGAAAGTGGTTGTCTATTTTTTATATTGCTTAAATTTCTTGCACTTCTTCCAAGTTTTACAATTTTATATGCTAAGTCCATTTGTTCTTCAAGTTTACCATCAATTAAACCTTCATCAACTTCTGGCCATGTACATAAATGAACACTTTCTGGTGCATTTTTGTCTAAATTAACAACTAAATTTTGATATATTTCTTCTGTCATAAATGGTACAAATGGTGCTGCAACTTTAGAAAGAGTTACTAGTACTGTATAAAGTGTTACATATGCTCCAATTTTATCGTCTGTTAAATTTTCACTCCAAAATCTTTCTCTATTTCTTCTTACATACCAATTTGAAAGTTCATCTGTAAAGCTTTCTATTTTTAATGCTGCATTTGTAATGTCATAACTATCTAATTTATTATCTACTTCTTTTACTAATGTATTTAGTTTAGAAATAATCCATTTATCCATTACATTTGATATTTTAAAATCTTTATATTGTAATGGATTAATATACAATTTTCAAATGGCGTTCTTCCAAATAATGCTGTACCTAATGCTGTTAGTGTATAGAACCATCCTCTAGTTTGATCAATTGCTTCTGATATGTATTGTGCAGGGAAGTTATTTTTAAACATTTCTTCATTTTCAAATGGATAATGCCAGTGTGCAAAAGGCATTGAGCCTGAGTCAAACCAGCAATCTATAACTTCTTTTGCTCTTTTCATTTTTTTACCACATTTAGGGCATTTTAAATAAACATTGTCTATATATGGTTTGTGAAGTTCTATATCATCTGGTACATCTATTCCTTTTTCTTTTAATTCTTCAATTGACCCTATACATTCTCTGTGCCCACAATTTTCATCTTCACATGTCCAAATTGGAAGTGGTGTTCCCCAATATCTATCTCTAGAAATTCCCCAATCTATAACATTTTCTAGGAATTTTCCAAATCTTCCTGTTTTTATTGTTTCTGGATACCAGTTAACTTTGTTATTATTTTCAACTAATTCATCTCTTAGTTTACTCATTGCAACAAACCAACTTTCTTTTGGATAATACAATAGTGGTGTATCACATCTCCAGCAATGAGGATATGAGTGTAAATGTTTTTCTTTACTAAATAGTTTATTTTCATTTGCAAGCCATCTACATATATCTTCGTTACAATCTCTTACAAATTTTCCTGCCCATGGTTCCACTTCTGGAACAAATTTACCAGTTTTATCTACTAAATTCACAAATGCTATTCCATTTTTTTTTTAGCAACTAAACTATCATCTTCACCATATGCTGGTGCTATGTGAACTATTCCTGTACCATCTGTAAGAGTTACATAGTCTCCATGTATAACTTCAAATGCTTTTCCTTCTATTTTTGCAAATGGCATTAATTGTTCATATTTAGTTCCAAGTAAATCTTGACCTTTAAATGTTTTTACTATTTCATATGGTGTTTTACCTAAAACTGATTCTATTAAGTCTTTTGCTAATATATAGTTTTCATATTTCGGTTCTTCTTCTGTTCCGATATTTGCTTTAATTTCAGCATATTCATATGATTTATTTACACATAATGCAAGGTTTGATGGTAATGTCCATGGTGTAGTTGTCCATGCTAAAATATACTTATCTTCTCCAACTATTTTAAATTTAGCAATACATGTTAAATCTTTTACGTCCTTATAGCCTTGTGCTACTTCGTGTGATGAAAGTGCTGTTCCACAGCTTGGGCAATATGGCATAACCTTGTGTCCTTCATATAATAAACCTTTTTTCCATAATGTGCTTAATGCCCACCATACAGACTCTATATATTTATTATCATATGTTATGTATGGATTTTTCATATCTACCCAGTAGCCAACTTTATTTGTCATTTCTTCCCATATGCACATATTGGAATACACTTTCTTTACATTCTTTTACGAATTTTTCAACACCGTATTCTTCTATTTGTTCTTTTCCTGAAATTCCTAATTTCTTTTTCTATTTCAAGCTCTACTGGAAGTCCATGTGTGTCCCATCCAGCTTTTCTAATTACTCTATAGCCTTTCATAACTTTATATCTTGGAATTATATCTTTCATAACCCTTGTTATAATATGCCCTGCATGTGGCATTCCATTTGCTGTTGGTGGTCCATCATAAAATGTAAAATATCTTTTTCCTTTATTTAGGTCAAAGTTTTTTTTGAATTACATTTTTTTCTTTCCAAGTTTTTGCAACTTCTCGTTCCATTCCAACAAATCCGTCTTGTTTTAATTCAACTTTTTTAAAATCAAATCCAGTATAAGATTCTTGTTTCTTAGCATTTTCGTCTGATAATTTATATGCTGATACATCTTCTGTTTTATTTCCATTCATTTTTGCAATATCTTGATTATTTAATTTACAATTAAAATATGATGAATCTAATGTTAATCCATTGCTGTATCCAGCAAATGCACCAAAATATGCATTATTTTGGTCATTTACTATATTTCCATGGAAATAACATTGTTTTATAGATGAACCTCCAGAGCCAAAGAAACCACCGACATCATTAGAATTTCCATTACATGTAATATCTCCTATATGGTAACAATATTGAACTGGGGAATTTCCACTAGAGTTTCCTATTAGTCCTCCTAAAAGTACTGCATTATTTGCTTCTATATTTCCTATATGTTTAGAATTTGAAATAGTGTCTCCGCTTTGCATGTTTCCTATTAGACCTCCTACACTACTTATTAAACTATTTGAACCCGTTACTGCAGTATTAGTTGTCAACTTAATATTTTTCTTTGAAGTTAGAGTAGTTATTAAATTTGATTTTGAGTTTGAGTTCATATATAAATTTCCTACAATTCCACCTATATTACTTACCTTATTATAGTCTTTAACTGTAATGTTTGCATCATTTGTACTAGCTACCAAAAAGACCAGAATGATTATCTGATTTTCCTATAATGCCTCCTATGTCATATGAATAAACATACATCCTCCAACGATACTAACATTTCCACTTGCAGAATTAATGTTTATTGTAGCAGATTTTTTATTTGTACATTGATTTATACTTCCACCTGTTAAATTTGATGCTTGTCCAATAATTCCACCAATATAATTAGATGAACAATTTATTGTAATTTTTCCTTCATTATTATTTGCATTACAACTTAGTTTAGCATAATTTACATCACCTATTATTCCTCCTATATTTGTTGAGAAACTGCTTCCTTCACTTGTCATTAATTCTCCAGAATTTGTGCATGCATTTAACGAAATTTCTCCCGTTGAATTTGCACTTCCATATCCTAAAATTCCCCCCATAAGACTTGTTCCTACAATTTTTCCTTTATTTACATTACTTGTTATAAATGCAGTTCCTTGAGAAGATAAATATCCAATTATTCCACCTAAGTTTTGCTTTCCACTTATTATTCCGTAATTTTCATTTCCACTTATACTTAATCCACAGTTAACATATCCCATAATTCCTCCAACATTTTGGTTTGTTGATGAAATATTACCTGTGTTTTTACATTTCATTATTGAAACTGTTTTGCTTGTGTAAACATACCCTACAATTCCAGCAGCTGATGAACTTGTTACTATATTTCCTTTATTAATACATGATTGACAAGCAACATTTGATGATAGACTACCTATAATTCCTCCAATCTCACTTGAACCGTTTGTAAAGTTTATATTATTTATACAGTTGCTTACTAGTCCTTGTGCATCGCTTTCAACTGTTCCAACTATTCCTCCTGTATATCCACTTACATTTTTGCAATCAGCTTCTCCAAATGTTTTACAATTTGTAACTGCTCCTGTTTTTAATTTTCCAAATGCACCACCAATATTGGCACTAGTTGATTTTTCTACCCCTACTTTAATATTTACATCTTTAATATCAAGGTTTTTAAGTTCTCCTTGATTTAATTGGCCAAATAACCCATAGTCACCGTCTTTTGTTATGTTTATTGTCATTCCAGAAATTGTTTTATAATTTCCTTCTAATGTAGTTACAAGTTCTGGTATAGGTTCCCAATTTTCACCACTTAATGAAATGTCCTGCATTAAAATATATTTTCCATCTCTTTTGTAGTTATATATTTTATCTTCTTGAGTAACATTTACATCTTCTCCACTGCTTATTTTCTTTAATTGTTCTTTCGTATAGATTGGAATATAATCTGTAGGTGTTGTTTCATATAATTTTCCCACATTTTTATTTTCACTTACAGGCACATTTATTTCTTCTAATTGATCATCATCGTATGTTTTTGATGGTATTTGTATAATAGTTGGAAATGTATCAGATGTTTTTGTAATATTTGTTGTTTTATGATTTTTATTCATTTTATCTACTATTCTTATTTTTGTCTATTATTTCTTTTATTTCTTTTTTTGCTTTATCTTCATAACTGCCCTCTGTAACACTGCCAACACTTAAATTTAACTCTACTGGTACTTTAATTGTTTGTTTTACTGATGTTATACTTTTGTCAAATACAATATAACATGGCAAATTTCTAGGTTCTGTTGCCCCTTCTCTTTTTTCAAAAGTGATTCCTTCACTTTTTCCTTCATTTTCCTTTACTTTATCTACAATATTTTGAGCAGTAATATCACTTGTTTTTCCTCCTGTTGAAAGTTTTTCTGTTACAAGTTCACTTACTGCAAGACTAGTAGTTTCTTTTAGTCTTCCTTTTTCTGTTTCGATTTTTGCATTTGATGCTTTTCCAAGTATCCCATTATCTCCTGTTAGTGTAACAATTGCAACTCCAGCAAGTATTAAAAGTACAATTATTGTAATAATAAGAGCTATTAATGTTATACCGCTTTCATGTTTTGAATTTAATTTTTTCTTCATGTTTTTTCCCCTTCCTTTTCTTTAGAATTTAATTATATTTACAGAAAAATTATACTAAAGCACTTAAAAAAAATCAATATATTTTAATACTTTTATTATATTTTTTTTCATATGTAAATACTATTTAAAAAGGTGATTTATATGAATCAAATTTTAATTACAAACCCTTCTAAAACCGACAAAAAAAAGATTAATTGTTCAATTATTAATTTCAATAATAGCAATTACAGTTATTATCTTTTTATATGTAAATTATAGAAATAAACTTAATAAACAAGAAAATTTTTCAAAAATTTTATCTAAAAATTATAAATTGTCTAAATTGTACTCTTCTAGTAATGTGAAAAATTCACAAACTAATGACACTGATATTTTAGGAACTATTAGTATTCCTAGTTTAAATATTTCCTATACCTTTTTTTTTTTGGAATTTCTGATGATTTATTAAAAATATCTCCTTGCAGGCTTTCTGGTCAAATGCCAGATTCCAAAAGTAATTTATGCATAGCTGGCCATAATTACAATGACGATAGATTTTTTGGTAAAATTTTTCTTTTAAGAAACAATGATAAAATAATTATTAAAGATAACTCCAATAATCAATTTACTTATTATGTGTATGATAAGTATGAGGTAAAAAGAAGATGACCTTTCTCCCATTTCTGATAATAAATTATTTTGTGAGTTAACTCTTATTACTTGTAATAATTTTAATAATAATAGATTAATAATAAAAAAAAAACTGGAAGCCTACAATAGACTTCCAGTTTTAATATTTTATTTTAATTAAACATTTTTATAATCACTAATTTTTTTTATAAGCATATACAGCTGATATTGCAAATATTACTATAAGCACTGCTGTTGGTATTGAATCCTCTATACCTGTTTTTGGTAAATTTGTGTTTGTATTATTGTATGTGCTTGAGTTTTTATTTGCATTGGCATTATTTGTGTTTGTGTTGTTTGTATTTGTGTTACTTTTATTTGAGTTTGTATTTGTGTTATTTTTATTTGTATTTGTGTTGTTAGCCGTGTTTGATGAGTTTGAAGTAATATTTTTACTTGTATTGAACTAGCCATAAAGGTAAATTTCCTTTTGTTTCTTCTAATAAGAATGAAATTGAATTACAACTGGTCTATGTTTTTGTCCATCTTCTCCAATGTATGTTAAATCAAATCTTTCTGGAAGCGCAAAGTCTAATTGGCATGTTGGTATTGTTACATCATGTCCTAATGCTGATTTTATTTGAATATCAATTTTAGGTCCATAAATGCTGCTTCTCCTTCTGCTTCATAAAAGTCTATGTCCAATTCTTTTTAGAATTTTTCTTAATTGATTTTCTGCTGTTTCCCACATTTCGTCATTGTCTATATACTTTTCTTTGTTCTTATCTCTTAATGATAATCTAAATGCAAATTTGTCTCTAGAAAATCCAAAATCATTCATATATACTTCAAATATTAATTTTAAAACTTTTCCAACTTCATCCATGTGCTAATTCTCCTATTTTTATTGGTAAATCTTTATAAGAATGCATTGAATTTTGTATATTAACATATGGTGGGACAGTTCATTGGTCTTAATACTAATTCTTCATTGTCCATTTTCATCTATAGCTCAGTTGGTAGAGTGCAGCCTTGGTAAGGCTGAGGTCACGGGTTCAATTCCGTTGGAGCTCCATATATTATAAAAACTCCTCTGGCCAAACCAGAGGGTTTTTAGTTAAATAAATTTTTTATTGCTTTTTTCTTATTCTTTGTATTGCGTTGTCAACAGATTTTACTGGTGCATCCAGCTTTGCTGCAATGTCAACATAGCTTTCGCCTTTATATATCTATTTAGCGTTGTTTTTCGGAAACCATAATGTTTTGTCTATTGTGCTTTCTATTTGTTCATAATACTCTTTTTTTCATTAATGTATCCTAATGGGTCTTCTATTGTTTTGCTATCAAATGTATTTATTAATTTTTCGTCATTGTCTTCATGTCATATGCCGAATTATTTAAAGATAAGTA